>Ga0189283_10002_pt1 | contig 898665 bp, 818 predicted proteins | sample N26C4minimetaG_FD_130320 | JGI IMG/M metagenome (GOLD analysis project Ga0189283, IMG submission 130320) | Marine microbial communities from the Costa Rica Dome - N26 C4 mini metaG | ecosystem: Environmental > Aquatic > Marine > Oceanic > Photic zone | place: Costa Rica: the Eastern Pacific...
CCAAAACCAAAAATGTAGAAGCCCAGCCTTGCGCTGGGCTTTCTCATTTTTAGCTGTCGGCAGACACGGAATTGAACATCGTAAAACAGGCAAAACGACTATTATACACAGGTTCTTTGCGAAAGCTGACGAGGAGCAACGCGACGAGACTAATCCTGTAGGCAAAAATCCCAGTCGTCGGGACATGCGAGTGCTTTAAACGGCCCCGTTGCTGACACCACAAGATCATGGTAGCGAAGCACCCGGCCGCTGTGTACAGCAGCAAGATCTTGAATGTCGAGATTGTGGCGGTCGAGCGCCGCTTTGAATTCAGCGTACATTTCTGCAGGGGCTGGAGTGCCTTCGACGGCAAACGAGAAGAAGTGATCTGCGCTGAAGGCCAGCTTCGCGTGAGGGATATAGGTGACCAGATTATGGTCGGAATGCCAACTGGCAATGTCGACGACACGGATGAGCCCATCGGCGTAGTCACCTTGGCTCTCGGCGATCAGGAAGCGCTGATTGTCGAGTTCAATCGGAATTGCCGCGCGCACAGTATCAAGATGTTCTCCCGACACAATGAAGGTTGCTCCGAGGTCAGCGGCTTCCCAAAGGCCTGCAATATGATCTTCATGATGATGTGTCACTACCTGATAGCGGAGTGGTTTATCGGCAGCGGCAAAAGCCTTCAAGGCATTGAAACGGTCTTTGAGACCGGGGTATGCCCCTGATGCGATATAGTAATCACCGGCATCAATAAAGACGGTAAAGCCGCCATCTTTGCCAGCGAGATAGACACCATCTGCCAGTTGCTGGACCGTCATCTCGGAATCGTCGATCATTTTCTGTGGTGAGCCATAGGTCACAGGGACCTGGTAAGCGTCCTCAATATCGACATTGAAAGCGAGTGAGCGGGAGACGGTCAGGCTTTCCGGTTTGCCGCCGCGGGTAACGTAAGTGTCGCCCGCATAGCTGAAAGTGCCCTGTCTCCGGTGATCGCTGAACATATAGCTATAGTGGCTTGCCGGTCTGTTGTCGGGCCTTGTCATCTTGCTCACCAGGCCGGTGGCCGCGTCGATATAGAGGGTGAATTCAGGATAGCCTTCTGCCTTGAAAGCAACGAGCTCGTGCCGTTTGCCACGATGAAATGCTTCACCTCTATAGGCAGCACTGGCCCGCGCGTCTGACAAAAGCTTCACCAAGGCAATATCAAGCAGCCAGGAAAGGCCGGCGTCAGCACGGGCAAATGTGGTCCTTGGGTTAATGGATGAGGTTCGGGCCGAATGCTGTACCCGGTATCCTTCTTCTCCATCGAAAAAGGCGTGTTGGATGTAAAGGCCGGCAACATATACGCCGCCGATGGACTGCAAGCTTTTGCGGTGATTTTCAAAATCGATTGTGGTGCGGGTGCGGTAACTTACCTGATCAAGTTCCGAGGGGCTTCGGCTCTGGCCTTCACGAAAGCTTTTATAGTTATCCTGTATTTGCAGCGTCTTTAGCTGTTGAAGGGCGGCGCCGCCGTAGGCTGCGATCGTCTTGTCGATGATGGCATCTTCGGTGTCGCCAGCGTGAACGTCAAAGCTTGTCAGAATGAGCCCGGCTGCGATGGCCAATCGGGATACATGTGGCATTAAAAGTGGTTTCCTTCTGGGGCTGTTCGCCTGGCTAACCCTACGCTAGGCTTATCTTATTTTAAAAATTACAGCTACCGTCCGAAAGTCGGGATCGCCAGCCCGCTGAGGCAAAGCGAGGGGGATGTGCGGTCAGTCGTCACGGCACGACCTGCGACCGCAAGTTCACGCCGCGCAAGACAAACAAGGTTGTTGTCTGTCAGAAAACAAAATACCGGGTTTGCTGAGCGAGGAGGCGAGAGCCAGTGAAAACGAGAAAGTTCAGAGAACTCTTGGGGTGCCGACCCAAACAAGTTTGACCGGCCCCTCATTGCTCGCGCGCGCACTATGGAAATGGCGCTGGTCGAAATGTGCGCTGTCGCCAGGGCCGAGGGTGAAACTTTCATCGCCCACCGTCATCTCAAGCTTGCCCGAAAGGATATACCAGAAGCCCTCGCCTTCCCGTTTGGCCTTGGGGTGTCCTTGGCCTGCGGGGACATGAAGAACAAAGGCTTCGAGAGCACTACCTTCATGGTCGGCCCCGAGCTTCTCATAGCGGATCGGCACACCGAGATCCATGACGACAGGGGTCGCAGCGCGGCGCACAAACTCCTGCGGCCTTGGCACATTGACGAAGTGGTCAATGCCGACGCCAAGTGCTTCGGCAAGCTTGAGAAGGGACGCGACCGACGGAGCGGCGCGATTGTTCTCGAGCTGGGAGAGAAAGGGTACGGAAAGGCCGCAGGCTTCGGAGAGGGTCGCGAGGGTCATCTTGAGGTGACGCCTGCGGTTGCGAAGCGCCGTACCCAGTTGGAAGCTTCCTTCCTGATCTTCTGCCTTACTGGCGGCGGGAACATCGATTTCATCGGCGGACATTGGCAAATTCACTATCCTTGTACCATGAGGGCCAGCGGTCACTGGTTGCCAGCCTGTAACTCATGTCATAGACGAGCATCAGGTCACTGGCTACCCCGTCGAACCGCATGTCGGGCGACCAGTCGTCAGCAGGCTGATGATAACGCGCGGCAATATAGGCAGCCGCTTGGGCCTGCCCTGCCTTACGGCCGCCTTCCAGAAGATCATCACCGGATGAAAATGTTAGGGAGGGCACGCCCGTGCGGGCAAAAGGGAGTGTTTCGGAGCGGTAGAAATGACCAGCTTCCGGTTTTGGGTCGGCTGAAAAATAACGGCCGTGCCGCTGAGCGGTCTCTTTGAGCTCATCCGTCAGGGTGTTGGCGGCATGGCCAAAGGTGGAGACGTTATTGGCAGGACCATAAACGCCAAGGATGTCGAAGTTGATCAGCCCGACCGTGGACGAGAGCGGGGCAGACGGGTTGGCGACATAAAAACTGGAGCCGAGTAGTCCCTGCTCCTCCGCCGTAGTCGCGAGGAAAACGACGGATCGGTCCGGGCGCGGGCCAGTGCCGTAACATTTGGCGAGCTCAATGAGCGCTGCGACGCCCGTCGCATTGTCGAGCGCGCCATTATAGATATGGACGTTGCCATCGGATGTCTGCCGTTGCCCCATGTGATCCCAGTGGGCGGAGTGTATGAGGTATTCTGCCGGCGTTTTGCTACCAGGCAGGATGCCGACCACATTGTGGGACTTGCTCTCCCGGTGGCTGGTGGCAAAGCTTGCGTCCAGCTTCACGTCGGGGAGGTCGACGGGCACAAAGCCGGGGCTTGACGCCTGTGCCTTCAGGGTGCCGAGATCGTATCCGGCCTTGGCGATGAGCTTTGCTGCTACATCATGCTGGATCCAGCCGGTCAGTTGCGTCGGATTATCGGCTGTTTTTTGTGCGATGCTGAACTGTTCGGTCATGTTGGAGTTGCGCACAATGGGCCAGCCGTATGACGCCGCCTTTTCTTCATGCACAATGAGCACGCCAAGGGCACCTTGACGCGCGGCCTCCTCGAACTTGTAGATCCAGCGGCCATAATAGGTCATGGCTTTGCCGCCGAAGGGACCGCTTTCGGCCTCGAAATCAGGGTCATTGACGAGGACGAGTACAATCTTGCCGCTGAGGTCGACACCCTTGAAGTCGTTCCACCCTCTCTCTGGCGCGGATACGCCGTAGCCCATAAAGACGATGGGGGCATTGTCTATTGCCACAGTGCTGGTGCCTGCAGGGGCGGGCCTTATGACGACCTCTTCGCCCTGCGTCCACACCTCACGCGTGCCGTCGGCGTTGAGTGCGACGGATACAGGACCCGTCGTCCGCGATCTGACGAGGGAGACTTCCTGTGTCCATAACCGCTCAGTGCCTTTCATGTCACCAGCGGGTGAGAGCCCTGCCTCGCGGAACGCGCTGGTTATATAGTCGAGGACGAGGGGTTCTTGAGGAGACGAGGGTGCGCGGCCAGCAAAATCGTCAGACGCCAGTGTCTGTACCGTTTCGGAGAGAGAGACCGGGTCGGGTGCACATTCAGCATTGGCGACTGCGAGCGAAGGCAGAAGAAGCGACGAAAGCATGGCATGGCGCAGGGATGTTTTCATGGTGTCGTCCCTCAAGGTCGTTCAAAGGCTGCGGATACGGGTGTTTCAATAGGGATATTGACTTGGGCTTTACTCCTTGTCAAAGATGTTTGATAAACAAAAAGTATTTTGAAATGGAGGCAAGCAGTGGATAACGACGAGCGTGAGATAATTGCGGTGCTCGATGGGCTATATGCCATGATCTCTGGCCCAGCGGGGCCGAGGGACTGGCGCAAGCAGAGCCAATTTTTCCACCCCGATTGTCGGCAGATGCGAACCGGAAAGGATGACGCTGGCGGACCCTGGATCAAAAGTTTTTCACCGGAACAGTACCGCGAGGAAGCCGACGCGATATTTGTAAACCGAAGCTTCTATGAGATTGAAATTGCGCGCGAGATCAGGGTTTTTGGCAACATGGCCCATGTCTGGAGCGCCTATGAGGCGAAGCTTGACCCAGCGGACACGCAGCCGGAGCGCCGCGGCATCAACAGCATCCAGTTTTATAATGATGGTGACGGTTGGCGTATCATTTCCATGATCTGGGACAATGAACGTCCGCCCGAGTTCATGTTGGAGCATGGCTTCCCTGCTGGCATGCGCCTTTGAACGCCTGACCCGCATGGCCTCGCGCCAAAACGGTTGCGGGCATTCCTGAGGGCTGTATGGTGCGGGGATCAATTATCCCCGACCAGAGGCCCTTTTTCATGCTAGAGCAAATGCCTGCACCCCGGAATATTGAGCAGACGCTGCGGGATGTGTTCGGCTTTGCAGCCTTCAGGGAGGGGCAGCAGCACGCCGCCGAGACCCTCATCGCAGGGCACAATCTCCTTGCCATCATGCCAACAGGGGCAGGCAAGAGCCTGTGTTACCAGTTAGCGGCGCTCATGCGGCCCGGGGTCACCATCGTGGTTTCGCCGCTGCTTGCCTTGATGGACGACCAGGTGGCCAGCCTGAAGGCCAACGGCATTGCCGCCGACACCATCAACAGCACCAAAAACAGGAATGAGAAGATTGCCATTTGGCACCGGCTGACATCTGGTGACCTCAAGATGCTCTATCTTTCGCCCGAGCAACTCCTGAACGGCCGCCTCCTGAGCGCCCTGACCAGGCAGTCGGTTGCAATGTTTATTGTGGACGAGGCACACTGTGTATCGCAGTGGGGGCATGATTTTCGCCCCGAGTATCGCCAGTTGGACCAGTTGCGTACCCTGTTTCCACATGTTCCCATCGGCGCCTTCACGGCAACGGCGGACAAGCCGACGCGCGGGGAAATCATGGAACATCTGCTTGGCAACGACGGTAAGCTTGTGGTGCAGGGTTTTGACCGGCCGAATATTCGCATTGATGTACAGCAGAAGAATAACGGTAACCGTCAATTGCTGGACTTTGTCAGCGAGTTCGAGGGCCAGCAGGGCATCGTTTACTGCCTCTCACGCGCGAAAGTGGAAGCAACGGCGAAGTTATTGAATGAAAACGGCTACAAGGCATTGCCGTACCACGCTGGCTTGCCCGTGGACGTGCGGCAGGAAAACCAGGAGCTGTTCCTGAGCCAACCGGGCCTCATTATGGTGGCGACCATCGCCTTTGGCATGGGCATCGACAAGCCGGACGTACGTTTTGTCATGCACATGGACCTGCCCAGCAGTATGGAGGCCTATTACCAGGAGATGGGCCGCGCGGGTCGCGACGGCAACCCGGCGCGTGCCATGATGCTTTATGGTTTCGACAATATCCGTGTCAGGCGGGACATGATTTCAAGTTCAAATGCATCAGAGGCCAAGAAGCGCTCGGAAATGCAGCGGCTCAATGCACTGCTCGCGTTCTGTGAAGCGGCGAGTTGCAGACGCAACGTGCTTCTTCGTTATTTTGGTGATGAAGAGAAGGCACCGTGTGGCTATTGTGATACCTGCTTGAACCCGCCCAAGGTCTATGACGGCACTAATCATGCGAAGCTGGCGCTTGGTGCCATCCGGGCAAGTGGCGAGATATATGGTCGCGGTTATATTGTTGACCTGCTCATGGGGGCCGACAACCAGAAAATTCGCGCTAACGGGCACGACGTCATCGCCGAATACGGTCAGGGCGCAGAGCTTTCAGCGCCTGCGTGGCAAACAGTCTTCCGCCAGATGTTCGCCGCAGGCTTGGTTGACGTGGACACCGCGTATGGGTCGCTCAAGATCAGGCAGCTGGGTACTGAACTGATGCAGGGTGGTGGCAAGGTGGAGTTTGTCGAGTATTCGGCACCGGCAAAGCGCGCAAGAGGCAGGGGGGCAAAACAGCAGCATGTGGCTGGCGAGGACCAGGCACTGTTCGAGCACCTGAAGGAAGTCCGGCGTACCCTCGCGCGCGAAGAAAATGTACCGGCCTACGTGATTTTCCATGACGCGGTTCTGATGGCGTTTGCAGCCACGAGGCCCGGGAGTGTCGAGGCCATGCTTGGGATCAGTGGCGTCGGACCACGCAAAGTGGACAAATATGGCACAAGCTTCCTGGAGGCACTTGCCGCGTTTTCGCCACCTGCTCGATAAAATGATGTCTCATAAATCGTTTTTCTGGATTAATGAAACCAAGGTAATCAATTTCACAAAAGCAAATCTATGCCTTATCAGAAATAATTCTTAATTTCTGGAGGGAAGACCGATGCTTCGTCAAACTTTGTCCGCGATTGCCATCCTGACGGTTGGTCTGTCGCAGATTGCGCCTGCAAGCGTGGCCGCTGCAGACGACAAGATGCCAACAAATGAATTCTGGTGGCCGAATCGCCTTAACCTTGAGCCGTTGCGCCAGAACGCAGATATGTCGAACCCGCTTGGCGGCAGCTTCGATTACGCTGAAGAGTTCAAGAAACTTGACCTTGAGGCCCTCAAGGCAGACCTGAAGACACTGATGAAAACTTCTCAGGACTGGTGGCCGGCTGACTATGGTCACTATGGTCCGTTTTTCATTCGCATGTCATGGCACAGCGCAGGTACCTACCGCACGGTGGACGGTCGCGGCGGTGCTGATGGCGGCATGCAACGTTTTGCGCCGCTCAATAGCTGGCCGGACAACGTCAACCTTGATAAGGCACAGCGCCTGCTGTGGCCGCTCAAGCAGAAATACGGCAACAAGATTTCCTGGTCCGACCTGATTGTGCTCGCGGGCACGGTGGCGATGGAAGACATGGGCTTCAAGATTTACGGCTTTGCTGGCGGTCGTGAAGACGCATGGCAACCGGATGAAGTTTTCTGGGGTCCGGAAGGTGAATGGCTTGGCAGCAAGCGTCACGCTGAAGGCCGCAAGCTGAAAGGCCCGCTTGCCGCAACCCGCATGGGACTCATTTATGTGAACCCGGAAGGCCCGGACGGCAACCCCGACCCGCTGCTGGCAGCAAAAGACATTCGTGAAACTTTCGGCCGCATGGCGATGAACGACGAAGAGACCGTTGCGTTGATCGCGGGTGGTCACACCTTCGGTAAAGCGCACGGCGCTGGCGACCCGTCCAAATATGTGGGCAAGGAACCGGAAGCTGCTTCCCTTGAAGAGCAAGGCCTTGGCTGGAAGAACAGCTATGGCAGCGGTAACGGTGCGAAGACCATCACCAGCGGCCTCGAAGGTGCCTGGACCGTGAGCCCGGCGGAATGGACGCACAACTACCTTGAGAACCTCTATATGTTCGATTGGGTGCAATCCAAGAGCCCGGCTGGTGCAACCCAGTGGGTGCCGAGCGACGAAAGCGCATCACAGCTCGTGCCTGACGCTCATGACGACAGCAAGCGTCATGCGCCGATCATGTTCACCACCGACCTCGCGCTGAAGTTCGACCCTGAGTACCGCAAGATCTCGGAACGTTTCCTCAATAACCCTGAGGAGTTCGAACTGGCGTTCGCAAAAGCCTGGTTCAAGCTGACCCACCGTGACATGGGCCCACGCTCGCGTTACCTCGGCTCACTCGCACCGCAAGATGCGCTGATCTGGCAGGACCCGGTTCCGGCGGTTGATCACAAGCTGGTGACCTCGAAGGATGTCGCGAAGCTCAAGAAGCAAGTCCTACAGTCGGGTCTGACGGTGCCTGAACTTGTGCGCACGGCTTGGGCATCTGCCTCCAGCTTCCGCGGTACAGACATGCGCGGCGGTGCCAATGGTGCCCGTGTGCGTCTTGCTCCGCAAAAAGACTGGGCAGCCAATAACCCTGCGGAACTGGCGAAAGTGATTTCGGTTCTTGAAGGTATCCAGGCGGACTTCAACAAGAAGGCTTCCGGCGGCAAGAAAATCTCCCTCGCGGACCTGATCGTTCTTGCCGGTGGCGCTGCGGTTGAAAAGGCAGCAAAAGATGCAGGGCATGATGTGGAAGTTCCGTTCACACCGGGCCGTACTGATGCCAGCCAGGAGATGACCGACGTTGACTCCTTCTCGGTCCTGAAGCCAAGCGCTGACGGTTTCCGCAACTACTTCGAGATGGGCAACGAGCGTTCGCCTGCCGAGATGCTGGTTGAGAAGGCCGCACTGCTGAAACTGAGTGTGCCGGAAATGACGGTGCTCGTGGGCGGCATGCGTGCACTGGATGCCAACACGGACGCTTCCAAGCACGGTGTGTTCACCAGCGAACCCGGCAAGCTCAGCAATGACTTCTTTGTCAATCTGCTGGACCTGTCCACGGGGTGGAAAAAGTCGGCTGATGTGATGGGTGTCTATGAAGGTTATGACCGCGCCAGCGGCGACGTGAAGTGGACCGCAACGCCGGTCGACCTGATCTTCGGCTCCAACACTGAACTGCGCGCCGTAGCAGAGGTCTATGCGCAAGAAGGTGCAGAAGCGAAGTTCGTAAACGACTTCGTGGCTGCCTGGAGCAAGGTGATGAAGCTGGATCGTTTTGATCTCTAGTCACTGACCCGGACTCAATCTTGGCGGACGGCGGTGCTTCATGCGCCGCCGTTTGCTTTTGCGCCTGCACCTTTGCTGATGCAGGGAGTGCGTAACGGCACTGTCACAAAAATTGGGCAGATATTCTGGTGCCTTTCATGACAGCAGGATGAAGCCCGTGTCGGTGTTACTGGGGATACATGACGGACCAGCGAGCGAGCGGCTCAACCCGCTTGGCAGCTCCAACATCCTGCTTGTTTGTGAACATGCCTCCAACCGGTTACCTGAGCGGCTAGGTACGCTTGGCCTGCCGCGCGACGCGCTTGAGGGGCATATTGCCTGGGATATTGGCGCGGGCGTCGTGACGGACCGGATGTCCGACCTTCTGGACGCGCAGGCAATCCTGCAACGCTTTTCGCGCCTTGCCTACAATTGCAACCGGGCCGCTGATGCGCCTGACGTTATTCCACATGCCTATAGAGGCCGGGCAATCCCGGGCAATGCCGCATTGAGCGACGAGATATATGCACTGCGCCGCGAAGCGATCTATGTGCCGTTTGAAGACGCCATTACACGCGCGCTGAACACCATCAGCCGCCGCAGCCCTGATGCCATGCTGGTCTGTATTCAGTCTTTCGCGGGCGAGATGCCCGGCGCGGGCGACGCGGAAATCGCGCTGATTGAGGATGAGGAAGCTGGCCTTGCCGATGTCTTGCAGGCCATTTTCCGTCATGACAGTACCTATCGGACGGTGCGGGATCGGCCCTATAATCGGGCCGATGGCGCGACATATACCCTGGCACATCACGCTACAAAGCGGCGCCTGCCGGGGGTTATCATATCCATTCGAAACGAACTGATTGCCAGTGTCACCGGGCAGGACCGGATGGCACGGTATCTGGCCTCAACGTTGCGGGAAGCCGCGGTGGTCGTCGCCAAATCCCGTCGGACGGACAGGCGCGTCAAGCCGCAGGCCGCCGCCGAGCCCTGTTAAGCCAGTTTATGCGCATCAGCTCTTGTTGACAGCGCTGTCTATTCTGCATACTAATCGGCGTGGGAAGGATAGGGCGCAAGGTCTGTGCGCCGGGTATCCCTGACATCGCTTCAAATATAATATAAGACCCGGGCCCCTCGGGCGAAGCGCAGGTGTAACAAGGTCGAGCATGAGAGCTGCCCGCGGGCATGTTTCATGCTCCACAAACTATGAGGGGCAACCGATGCTGAAACGCATTGTTTCCATATTTTTTATCGCGCTTTTGGCGCCTGTGGCGGCTTATGCCGCTGATCCTGCTCAGGTGACGTCACCTGACGGTAAACTTTCAGTTTCTGTTACGACAGAAGACGGACGTCTCTATTACGCGGTGTCGCGGGGTGGCAAGGCGGTTCTTGAGCCGTCCCAGCTTGGCTTCCGACTGTATGAGGCGAAAGGCTTTGAAAAAGGTCTCGAGATTACAAATATCGAGACAGCCGATTTTGACGAAACGTGGGAGCAGCCCTGGGGTGAGCGCCGGTTTGTGCGCAACCACTATAACGAGCTAACGGTCACGGTGGCCGAGGCCGAGGGCAGCAAACGCCACCTGAATGTGGTGTTCCGTGTGTATGATGACGGCATCGGCTTCCGCTACGACGTGCCAGCGGATGGTGGCTTTGGTGCGATTGGCATCACAGACGAGATCACCGAATTTGCCTTCGCAGAAGAGGCAACCGTATGGTGGATTCCGGCGCGCTGGTGGAACCGTTATGAATATGTTTATAACGAAACCGCGCTGCATCAGGTGCCGCTGGCGCACACGCCGGTCACCATGCGCCGCGATGACGGCCTGCATATTTCCATCCACGAAGCTGCGCTGACCAACTATTCCGGCATGTCACTTCTAAAGAAACATGGCCTCACGTTTGAAGCCGACCTTGCACCCGGGCCGGACGGCGTGAAAGTGCAACAGGACGGTGCTTTTGTAACGCCGTGGCGGACCCTGCAGATCACCGAGAACGCGACCGGTCTTCTCGATTCCAACCTGATCCTCAATCTCAATGAGCCAAACAAACTGGGTGACGTAAGCTGGGTGAAGCCGGGTAAATATGTCGGCATCTGGTGGGGTATGCACCTCGCGGTGGAGACCTGGGGTTCAGGGCCGAAACACGGTGCGACCACCGAAAATACCAAACGCTATATCGACTTTGCCTCGAAATACGGTTTTGACGGTGTGCTAGTGGAAGGCTGGAACGAAGGCTGGGACGGCGACTGGTTCAGCAATGGCGATGTGTTCAGTTTCACGAAGCCATATCCTGATTATAACCTGACGGAGCTCGGCAAATATGCCCGCGACCGTGGTGTGCGCATCATAGGCCACCATGAAACGTCGGGCAGCGTCACCAACTATGAAAACCAGATGGCGGACTCGTTCGCGCTTCTGGCCGAAAATGGCGTCGCACAGGTCAAGACCGGGTATGTGGCGCATGGCGGCGATATCAAACGCCTCGATGCAGACGGCACCCCGGTCTATGAATGGCATGACGGCCAGTTCATGAGCGAGCATCACAAGCGGGTGCTGCTTGAGGCTGCCAAGCACAAGATCGCAATCAACAGCCACGAACCGATCAAGGATACCGGCCTTCGCCGTACCTATCCGAACTGGATTGCGCGTGAGGGTGCGCGTGGGCAGGAGTTCAACGCATGGGGATCGCCTGGTAACCCGCCGGGCCACACCGCTGTGCTGCCCTATACCCGCATGCTGTCGGGCCCGATGGATTTCACCCCGGGCATCTTCGACCTCCTGTTCGAGGAAGAACAGCCGGGCAACCGGGTGAGTACGACGCTGGCGAAACAGCTTGCGCTTTATGTGGTGCTCTATAGCCCGATCCAGATGGCGGCGGACCTGCCGAAAAACTACGAAGCGCGTATGGATGCTTTCCAGTTCATCCGTGATGTGACCACTGACTGGGACCAAAGCATCGCGCTTAACGGTGAGATTGGTGACTATGTGACCTTCGCCCGCAAGGCGCGGGGCAGGGACGAATGGTTCCTCGGCAGCCTGACCAACGAGGAAGGCCGCACACTTGAAGTAGCGCTCGATTTCCTTGATGCCGGCCGCACCTACACCGCTGAAATCTACCGTGATGGTGACGACGCGGACTGGGATACCAACCCCTATGCGATCGTGATCGAGAAAAAAACGGTGACGGCGGCAGACAGGATGAGCCTGCCGCTCGCTCCCGGCGGCGGCATGGCCGTACGCTTCACGCCCGCAAACTAAAGTGTTCCGCGCCCGCCCATTGATGGTGGGCGCGGCTTCTGCCAAACTGTCCCCCGGAAGGGCCACGCGAGAGCGGTGGCAATGTTTCGGGGGATTTGTTTTATGCAGGACTGCATCCTTGCGATGGATCAGGGCACCACGTCGAGCCGGGCCATTGTGTTCAACAAGGCGGGCGAGATTGTTGCGCTCAAACAGGCGGAATTTCGGCAACACTATCCGGCGGACGGCTGGGTGGAGCATGACGCGAACGAGATCTGGGACACCAGCCTCAAGACCGCTCAGGAAGCCCTTCAGGAAGCGGAGAGCAAAGGCTGCCGTGTGGTGGCCATCGGCATCACCAATCAGCGCGAAACTTCCGTGCTTTGGGAGCGCGAGAGCGGCAAGCCCATCCACAACGCCATTGTCTGGCAAGACCGCCGCACCGCGGATGTGTGCCGCAAGTTGAAGGCCGAGGGCGCGGAGGAGGCTGTGCAGGAAAAAACAGGCCTGCTGCTTGATCCCTATTTCTCGGCCACCAAAGTGGCATGGATGCTGGACCATATCAGTGGTGCGCGCGGGCAGGCTGAAGGCGGCAAACTCGCCTGGGGCACCATTGACAGTTTCCTGATCGCGAAGCTGACGGGCGGGCGCGTGCATGCGACTGACGCGACCAATGCCAGCCGTACGAGCCTTTTTAATATCCGAACCCAGGAATGGGACGCAGAGCTGCTGAAGCTCTTTAACGTGCCTGAGGCGATTTTGCCCGAGGTGCTGGACTGTGCCGCTGAGTTCGGTGTGACGGACGAGCGCCTCTTTGGCCGCGCGATCCCAATACTTGGCGTAGCGGGCGACCAGCAGGCTGCTACTATTGGCCAATGCTGTTTTGAGGCCGGGGCGATCAAAAGCACCTACGGAACTGGCTGTTTTGTGCTGATGAACACAGGCGAGGAGTTTGTGCCAAGCAGGAACAGGCTGCTCACCACAGTAGCCTACCGGCTGGACGGCAAGACCACCTATGCGCTTGAGGGTTCAATCTTTATCGCAGGCGCCGCTGTGCAGTGGCTGCGGGACGGTATCAGGATTATTGAGAACGCCAAGGAAAGCGAGAGGCTCGCGACCTCGATCAAGGATTGTGGCGGGGTTTACATGGTGCCGGCCTTCACCGGCCTTGGTGCACCCTATTGGGACCCTGATGTGCGGGCAGCCATCTTCGGCATGACCCGCGCAACCGGGCGGGCGGAACTGGTGCGCGCAACGCTTGAATCGATCTGCCACCAGACCCACGACCTGTTTTCCGCCATGGCCGAAGACGGCATCAAGCCGTCTGTGCTCAGGGTGGATGGTGGTATGGTGGCGAACGATTGGATGGTACAGACCCTGTCGGACACGCTCGCACTGACCGTCGACCGGCCCGAGGTGATGGAAACCACAGCACTTGGCGCGGCCTATCTTGCCGGTCTCAAAGCCGGGCTCTATGGTTCGCTTGAGGACCTGAGCAAGAACTGGCGGGTGAACAGACGGTTCGAGCCTGAGGTGAACAGCGAGAGCCGGGATCGCCGCTTGGAGAAATGGCGCCGCGCGGTGGAGGCAGCGCGCGCTTTCTCGGCCTAGTGTTTTGACGCCATCCAGGTGGCGAGCGTCTTCTGCTCAGCCGCGGTAAGTTCGAGCCCGAGTTTGCTGCGGCGCCACAACACATCGTCTGCTTCTGTCGCCCATTCCTGGGTCATCAGATACTCGACCTCGCGCTCATAAAGGCCAGCGCCAAAATGTTTGCCGAGTTCGTTGACGGAGGCACAGTCGCCCAGAATCTGCGCCATGTTTGTGCCATAAGCCATGCAAAGGCGGCGCAGGACTGCAGGGTTCAGCCAGTCGTACTGCTGTTGCGCTGACTTGTAGAAGGCGTCAAAGTCGCCCGCAGCGATATCCCCGCCCGGCAGTTTGCTGCCACTTGTCCAGGTCTTGTGACCGTGAGGGATATAAGGCGAGAGTTTTTCGAGCACATCTTCAGCCAGCCGGCGGTAGGTGGTGACCTTGCCGCCATAAATGCTGAGCACCGGCGGCGTTTCGCGGTCGGCCTCCAGGTCCAGCACATAATCCCGGGTCAGTTTGGACGCGTTTTTCTCGCCGTCGTCGTAAAGCGGGCGGACACCCGAGTATGACCACACCACCTGTTCCGGGCTGATCGGTGTGGTGAAATAGTCTGATGCGAGCGCACAGAGATACTCGATCTCCTTCTTGTCAATTTTTACCCGTTCCGGGTCACCGGAATAGGGCACATCTGTTGTGCCGATCAGGGTGTAGGCATCGCGGTAGGGGATAGCAAAAACCACGCGGCCATCGCTGCCCTGGAAGGTGAAGGCGCGTGGGTCGTCATACAATCTGGGCACGACAATATGGCTGCCTTTGACCAAGCGCATGTTGTTCACCGTGCCGCTCACCACGGGCAGATGTTCCTGCACAAGGTCGACCCAAGGCCCGGCGGCATTCACCAGCGCCTTGGCTCGTACGCGCACGCGTCTGTGGTCCGGCGTATGGTACTCAACCAGCCAGCGGTGCTGGTCTTTCGCGGCATGCAGGAAGCGGTGACGCGGCAAAATAGCGGCGCCGTGGCTGGCGGCATCCATGGCATTGGCGACCACAAGGCGGCTGTCGTCCACCCAGCAATCCGAATACTCGAAGGCTTTTTTGTAACTTTCCTTCAGCGGCGAGTTTTCTGCCGGATTGCGGAGATTCAGGGTTCGTGTCGCGGGCAGTTTCTTGCGCCCGCCGATATGGTCATAGAGCCACAAGCCGATTCGAAGGATGAAAGCGGGCCTGAGCCCTTCATGATGGGGCAGGATGAACCGCATGGGGTGAATGAGGTGCGGGGCCATCGCCATCAGGTTTTCCCGTTCCTGCAGGCTCTCCCGCACCAGGTGAAACTCATAATGCTCCAGATACCGAAGGCCACCATGGATCAGCTTGGAGCTGGCGCTTGATGTCGCGCTTGCGAGGTCATGCTGCTCCACAAGGCAGACACTGAGCCCTCTTCCCGCAGCGTCCCGTGCGATGCCGACACCATTGATGCCGCCGCCGACGATGAAAAGATCATACTCGTTCAGCTCTGGCTCCGGCATTCGGTTTTTCCCTCGATTGCTATGGCGTTGGACCAGCCCTTGGGTTTGGTGAGCGCCATGACACCTCTGTAGGCTTCCGCGTCCGTTGTGTTGTCTGCTGTCCGGCGCAGGGTCACGGAAACACTCAAGCGGTGTCCCAGAAGCTCCTGCTTCAGCCAGACGCCGCTCTCAAGCTTGTGGTTGGCTTGCCTGAGTGTCAAGCGGTGCTGTTTTTTGTCGAGCGCGATGAAGGCTTCGCGTCGTCCGAGAACCTGAAAGAAGATCGGCGGCGACCCTTCCTCCCGGGCGGTCAGGACTAGCGCACACTGCCCTTTGGGAATGTTCGTCGGTACCGGTGCAAGTCGGTCTTGCAGTGCCGCACTTTCGAGCACAGGCGTTGACGCACTGCAGGCGGCCAAGCAAAGGACTGTCCCTGCCAGTAACGTGCGTTTCACCGATATCTCCCCGAGGCGGAATGAACAATTTTCAAAGTATATGTAATGCGGGGCCAAATTAACAAGCTACGCAGGTCGAACACAATACGCCTTGTGCGAGAATGCTGAATTGTGACAGGTCTCGTCCGTCGCCGCCAAGTGGTCTGGCAGGTGATGAGCTGAATTGACAGCGCTGTCTTTTGCCGGTAAAGACACTGGGCACCCAAGGTCGGTGGGTGCGCGGAAGGGAAGTATCAGTACCGTGCGGAACAAGCCCATAATGGCTGCCGTACAGGGAAGGGGAAATTCATGACAAACACCGAAACCTGTGTTGTAGCTGACATTGGTGGCACCAATGGCCGTTTTGGCGTTGCCCGCTTCCTTCCCGGTGAACAGAAGCCCCATATCGAAAAAGTATCTGTCTATGCCTGTGCCGAGCATATGAGCATCAGCGACATGCTGGGCAAATATCTGGCGGAGCTTGGAGCAGACCGGCCGCAGCTTGCCCGCCTCGCAATCGCAGGCCCGACAACGGCACGCCATGGCCGGTTGACCAATATTAGCTGGCATGCAGATGCCGATACGCTCGAGGCGGATCATGGCCTGAAAAATGTCACCCTGCTGAACGACTTTGGCGCCCTTGCTGGCTCTTGCCAGTTCCTGGAAGAGGGTGTTGACTATGTTTCGCTCAAGAAGGGGGCGGAAGATGCTGTTGGGCCGATTTCGGTCATGGGGCCTGGCACCGGTTTTGGTGTTGCCCTCGTCGTGCCGGTGGGCGGTGACTGGGTTACCGTCCCGACCGAAGGTGGCAACATGGCGTTTGCGCCAACCACGCGCCTTGAGCATGACCTGACCGAACACCTGCGCGCCGAGATGGGCCATGTGTCGGTCGAGACATTCCTGTGCGGCGAGGGCATTGCGCGCATCCACCGTTTTCTCGTTGATTATGGCGGAAGCGGCGACCGTGGGCTAAGCCCGGCCGAGATCACCAAGCTGGCGGCCGAAGGTGGTGCGCCTTCTTGCACACGCGCTGTGCAGCTTTTCCTTTCTATTATCGGTAGCTCGGCTGGCAATATTGCCCTTGCGCACGGTGCGATTGGGGGCGTGTTCCTCGGTGGCGGGATCCTGCCCAAGATCATGGGCATGATCCCATCGAGCGACCTGTTGCGCCGTTTTGTCGCCAAGGGGCCGATGCAGCCGTACCTTGACCGTATCCCGGTCAACCTGATCACGGCGAAATATGCGGCCCTGATTGGCGCGGCCGTTCTCTGACCCTATTCCTTGATGTTTCCAGCAGTATCAATGCGGGTGCGGCTCAGCACGCTGCCGTCTTCCGCGTACTCATAATTTATGCGGTGGAAGCCTTGCGGGTGCATGACCGGTTCCTGCATTGGTCCAAAATAGGCAATGCTGCTGCGCTGTGTGGTGGGCAGGTATTCGCGGACTGAGAAGGCATAGGGCTGGTACACATATCCCCCGGTATCAAAGTAATAGACCCGGGCCGGCATGCCGTACTGGTTGAACTCCCGCCATTCGATGCGGTGAAACCCGGCGGATAGCGTTGCGGGCTCGCCCGAGGCATCCTCGGCATGTTCTTCAAGGAAATTGCCGTGCGGGTCGAACTTGAAGGCGACGCGGGCGTATCCGAGTGATCCGTTTTGCAGCTTGCCACTGTCATCGGCAAACTGTCGGTAGCGGGCAAAGCCGCGATCGTCATAGACAAAGTTGGCGTGTGGAAACCCATTGTGTTCCGGCACCATGCCTCCTTCGCGGTCATGCCGGGTTTCCTTGATGACTCGCCCGGCTTCATCGCGGATCACCCGCACTTCGCTGTAGCCGCCAGCAAGCTTGGCCGGGCTGCCATCCTCGTTCTCGAACGTTACATGGGTCCAGAAGCCGCCACCCGCGTGATGATAGACCTTACGGAATATGCCGCGTGCGCTGGCTGGTGAGCCATCAGGATTGCTATATGTCTCGGTCGTCTTGTCCGGGGTGTAATGGAACTCAACGGATGCCGCGCCGTGATCGCCGCCGCTGGCTGGCTTCCCTTTATGCATGAAGGTGACTTTGCTCAATCGGCCTTCACCGTCGTACTGAACCGCATAATGATTGACGACAGCGGCTTCATCAGGGCTGAGCGGATGGGCAGGGTGTGGTGTGCGCTGGGTGTGATCAATGTTCCAGTGTAAATAGGCGCCGTTTTGCTCTGCCAGACTTGGCAGGCTGGCGAGCAGAGCAATTGCAGTTGCATACCGAATCATGTTGGCCTCGCTGAGATCTGTTTTGTGCAGACGTTATTTTATAACACCTGCGCAAACAACAGCCTTGTTCCTGCCTTTTGGTTTAGGTGCCCCAAAAAAAGCACCCCGGCAGAGAAGGCTCTGCCGGGGTGGAGATGTGCTCTTTTCCGAAACTTCCGGTTTGGAATGGGAGGTAACCGGCAATCTTCAAAGAGGCCCCTAATAGAAATGCACAGATACCGCCGAGGGAACTCTGAGCGGCGATATCAATGAGAGCAGCTTAGTGGAGTTATTGCAAAAATCAATGCAAAATTCATTATTTTTGCAAAAAGCAAGTCAGTATTAGATGCTGTATTCTGCGGATATCGTTGGAAATTTATGTCATGCCCCCGTCACATTTTTGCAAATATTGCAAAGATTACATTTTGGCTGCAGCAGTTGCACCGGCGAGGGGGCTTCGCTAGGCTGAGAGGTGACGGGTCGCGGCGATTCTGGCACCACGTGCGTGGTAGCGTGACGCTGAGGGGCCGCGGCAGTGATGAAGCCCGCGGTGGTGGCAGGGGCGGGCCATTTCTCTGTTCTGGGTAAAAACTGGCGGATTGCCTCGAAATATCGGGCTTGGTCATGTGTGCCATTTGGTGTGCCGAAAGTGCGGGCTTGCCGTGGAAATTATTTGGCTTCTAAAGTTGGATTAATTCGGATAAAGGCAGCGCCGTCTCAGGAAGCGCTGATGCGATATTCGTCAAGGAGGTCAGGCAGCTAGTGGAGGCCGGTGTATGAAAAGCAGATTGATTATCGGGTGGCGGGAATGGGCTGGCCTGCCGGATTTTGCGATCCCCGAGATCAAGGCGAAAATCGACACCGGAGCCAAGACCTCCGCGCTGCATGCATACCGCATCAAGAAGGTGATGCGCGACGGTAAACCCTGGGCCGAGTTTTTTGTGCATCCGGTGCAACGCCGCCGGAAGCCGGAGATTAAATGCGCGGCACCCATTGTGGATGAGCGCGAAGTGCGAAGTTCAAACGGAACCGTGCAAACACGGCTTGTGGTTTCCACCTTGCTGGAGCTTGGCCCGTTCACGCGGAAGATTGAGCTGACACTGACAAACCGGGATGAAATGGGGTTTCGTCTCTTGATTGGGCGGCAGGCGCTTGCCAAACGGTATCTCGTTGATAGCGGCCTGTCCTATGGTCTCGGTGAACCCGAAGACCAGAACTGATGATAAGGATTTGAAAATGCGGATAGCGCTGCTGACACGTAATGCCAATCTGTATTCCCACCAGCGCCTGATTGAGGCGGCTGAACTCAGGGGACACGAGATCGATGCTATTGATACACTGAAGGTCTACATCAATATTGCCTCGCACCGACCCGAGATGAGATATAAGGGCAACATTCTGGAAGGCTATGACGCCGTTATCCCGCGGATTGGCGCGTCTATTACCTCCTTCGGTGCGGCTGTGCTACGCCAATTTGAGGTACAGGGTGTATACCCGCTCAACGAATCTGTTGCCATCACCCGCTCGCGCGACAAGTTGCGCAGCTTCCAGCTCTTGTCTCGCCGTGGCCTTGGTCTGCCGCTGACAGCGTTTGCGCACGGCACCAGCGAAGCCGATGACGTGATCGACATGGTTGGCGGCACGCCGGTGGTGATCAAGCTGCTTGAAGGCACGCAAGGTGTTGGTGTTGTGCTTGCTGACACCAAGGATGCGGCGCGCAGCATGATCCAGGCTTTCGGCAAGCTCAAGGCCAACATCCTCGTGCAGGAATATATCAAGGAAGCCAAGGCGCAGGATATTCGCTGTCTGGTGGTGGGCGGCAAGGTGATTGCCTCGATGATGCGCAAGGGCGCAGAAGGCGAATTCCGCTCGAACCTGCACCGTGGCGGATCGTCGAAAACCGTGAAGATTACGCCGGAAGAGCGCTCGACCGCTGTGCGTGCGGCACGGGTGATGGGCCTTAATGTGGCGGGTGTCGACATGCTGCGCTCGAACCACGGTCCGGTGATCATGGAAGTGAACTCGTCGCCGGGCCTCGAAGGTATCGAGAAAGCGACAGGGATTGACGTTGCGGGCAAGATCATCGAATTTATCGAAGCAAATGCCCGTCCGAACCGGACGAAGACCAAAGGGAAAGGATAGGTATGGCCAATCGGGCTGCGTTTGAGATCGCAGGACAGAAAATCGCGGCGGGAAGCCGTGTCTCTTTCGCCCTTACGTTGCCCGGTCAGTCGCGCTATACCCCGCTTCAGATGCCCATCCATGTGATCCATGGTCGCAAGGATGGGCCGACGATGTTCGTGAATGCGGCTATCCACGGCGATGAAATCAACGGCATCGAGATCATCCGCCAGCTCCTCAAGCAAAAATCGCTGAACCGGTTGCGCGGCACACTTATCTGTGTGCCGGTGGTCAATGTGTACGGCTTTCTGCACCATACCCGCTATATGCCGGACCGGCGTGACCTGAACCGCGCGTTCCCGGGGTCGGAGAGTGGTTCCCACTCTTCACGGGTCGCCTATGTGTTCAAGAAACAGATCATCGACCGCTCTGATTATGGCATCGACCTTCACACCGGCTCAAACCACCGGACCAACTTCCCGCATATCCGCGCCAATATGGCTGACCCGGAGACGGCACGCCTTGCCCGCGCCTTCAATACGGCGGTGACGGTGAACGCGAGCCTCAGGGACGGTTCCCTGCGTGGTTACGCGGTCGAGAAAAACATTCCCGTGCTTCTCTATGAAGCGGGTGAGGCGCTCCGGTTCGACAAGCTGGCGGTGCGCGCAGGCGTGCGCGGTATCCTGAATGTTCTTGGCGCTGTTGGCATGATCAAGCGCGAGATCAAGCGTCGGCCGCATGTCACGCTGGAGGCGGAAAGTTCGCACTGGGTTCGTGGCAGTCGCTCGGGGCTGATTCGGGATGCCATCAAGTTGGGCAGCCGGGTCAGGGCGGGCGATCGGCTTGCCTATGTTTCTGATTTGCTTGGCGACGACCAGACCGAGATCAAGGCAACGCAGGAAGGGGTGGTGATCGGGCGCACCAACCTGCCGATCGTCAATGAAGGCGATGCGCTCTTTCATGTAGCTGAGTTTGATAATGCCGAGAAAGCAGGTAAAACCGTTGAGCGCTTCCAGGCCTCGCTCGAAGGCCTCGGTGAGGGTGATTATATTGATCCGCTTGCCGAATAAATCTGGGGAGCGCGCGGCGTATGCCGGTGTTTTGCGACGAAAAATTGGCAAATCATTAAAACTTGAATCAATTATTTACCCATTCGTCACCAAGACACGATATGCTGTTCCACATCAGATTTTCAGCATCAAAACTGCAAGCGCGGAGTGATCGTGAGTATGGACCTTAAAACGCTGACGAATATGTTTCCGTCGCACAAGCTGGTCATGGGCGAGCAGTTTGCACAGGAAAATATTAGCGCGCTCAAAGTTAAAAGCGTCCTGCGCTGGTCTGACACGATTTTTGTAAACTGCGACTTTTCCGAAGCGCAGTTCCACCTGCTGATTCTGTCTGGTGCCATCTTCTTCAAATGCGACTTCTCTGGCGCGCGGTTCACCGCTTGCGACATTGATGGCTGCGAGTTCATTACCTCGAACCTGACCTGCACCTCCTTTGAGGGCTCCTGTGTGATGGATACGAGTTTCACAGACTGCATCATCGGCGGCATGTTGGGCCCGCAGGATTTCCAGACCTGCAGTTTCTTTGGCGTACGCTATTCTCGTCACATCCCGATTGTCTCCAACACGCCTTATTATGTGATCAGCACCCCGACGCGTCCGGTCTATGTCTTCTGCACACCGAACGCATGGCGCCTGCATGGCAAGGGCGTTCGCATGACCGTGGCGCCCGATGAAGTGATCGGGCTTGAAGAGCCATACAAGTCGATTGTGCGCTGTGTGCTGGATATCGAGCAGTCTGAAGGGCGCCGCGCAGTCGCGGGTTTCATGGCAATGGAGCCTTCGCCAGAGCGCAGCGAAAGCCCCGCAAGCGACGCACCGTAAATCCATCCCCTTCCCCCCCCGTTATCCGTTGGTGGCTATGCAGTACAAGCGCGTGCTGTGTTCTGCAGGATGCTTTATTGACAGCGCTGTCACATTACATATAAGGTCTGTCCTCGGGAAATTTCAGCGTGGAAGGCCTGCTTGAGGCAATTCTCGGCAGGAAGCTGAAAACAAAAAAGTTCAGGGGAGCAGGTGATGGGATCCATCGACTGGGGCGTTCTCGCCATCTATTTCGTTATTATTTTTGGTGTCGCCATCTGGGCTGGCAGGCAGGAACGCAAGGGCGGCGAGTCTGAAGACTTCTTCCTCGCGGGCCGCAATGTGGGCTGGTTCGTGATTGGTGCGTCGCTTTTTGCATCGAACATCGGGTCCGAGCACCTGATTGGCCTTGCCGGCACCGGCGCAGCCTCCGGTGTGCCGGTTGCGCAGTTCGAGATTATCGCGGGCCTGGTGCTGCTGCTGCTGGGCTGGCTCTTTGTGCCTTTTTATGTTGCGTCCGGCGTGTTCACCATGCCCGAGTTTCTTGAGCGCCGCTATTCACAGGGCTCACGCACTTATCTCGCGGTGATTTCTGTCGCGGGTTATATCCTGACCAAAATCTCGGTGACAGTGATGGCCGGCGGCCTTGTGTTCGAAACCCTGATGGGCATCGACTTCTGGACTGGCGCGACCGTCGTTGTTGTGGCGACCGCGATTTACACCGTTTGGGGTGGCCTGCGGGCGGTTCTCTATACCGATCTTGTGCAGATGTTTGTGCTGCTGGGTGGTGCTGTCGCCGTGACCTGGTTCGGTCTTGAAGCCGTTGGTGGCTGGTCCGAGCTGAAAGCATCTGTCGAGCCTGAGGTCTTCAGCCTGTGGCGCCCGATGACCGACCCGGAATTCCCGTGGACCGGTATCCTCTTTGGTGCACCCATCCTCGGTGTCTGGTACTGGTGTACGGACCAATATATCGTGCAGCGTGTGCTTTCGGCCAAGGACCAGGACAACGCACGCAAGGGCACCATCTTCGCGGCTTACCTCAAACAGCTGCCGATCTTCATCTTCGTGGTGCCGGGCATCATCGCCATGGCGCTCGCGAACAAGGGCATGCTGACGCTTGATGAGCCTGATCAGGCGCTTCCCGCGCTGATGGGCGCGCTGCTGCCGGTGGGCATCAAAGGGCTTGTGGTTGCAGGCCTCCTCGCGGCACTCATGAGCTCGCTCTCGAGTGTATTCAACAGCTGCTCCACCGTCTTCACCATGGACATCTACCAGCGCATCAAGCCGAAAACGAGCGATCATGAGCTGAAGCGTGTAGGCCAGATAGCAACGATTGTGATGGTTGTGCTCGGCATGGCGTGGATCCCGCTGATGGAGCTGATCTCCGACAAGCTCTACACCTATATCCAGAGTGTGCAGGCCTATATCTCCCCGCCAATCGCGGCTGTGTTCCTCATCGGTATTCTGTGGAAACGGGCGAACGCACAGGGTGCCATCGCCTCGCTGATGACCGGCCTTGTGCTGGGCGTAACCCGCCTTGTGCTGGAAGCCAACAAGGGTAGCCTTGATGGCGTGCTGCTTGAGCTTGCGTCCATCAACTTCCTGCATGTGGCAATCTTCCTCTTCCTCATCTGCGTTGCTGTTCTGGTGAGCGTCAGCCTGCTGACCGAGGAGCCGGCGGAAGAGAAAGTTGCAGGGCTGACGATGTCTGCGCGCGGTACGGCGGTGGTGGGTGCAACCTCGCAGGCGAAGCTCGCCAGTATCGGTGTTCTCGTCGTGATTGGCGTTATGTGGATTTATTTTTCCTGATAACCCCGCTATCACGGAGGGGAACATGAATATGGTTAAGGGAAACCACATGCGCGCAGTCACCATCGACGATGTGGCAAAGAAGGCCGGCGTTTCAATCAAGACAGTCTCCCGGGTAGTCAACCGGGAGCCTAACGTACGCGCCGCGACCAAGGAAAAGGTCGAGGCTGCGATCAAGGAATTGAACTACCGGCCAAACCAGTCGGCGCGCGGGCTTGCTGCGCGCCGTTCCTACATGATCGGGCTCTTGTACGATAACCCGAGCCCGAACTATCTCGCGAACCTGCAGTCAGGTGTGCTCGAAGCATGCCACGAGAAGGACTATGGCCTCGCGCTCAACCCGGTGTCCTTCCAGGATCCCGACCTTGTTGAAACGGTGGTGCATTGGGTGCTGCAGTCGTCGATTGACGGTGTTCTGCTCACCCCGCCGCTCACGGACAGTGAGGCGCTGCTTGAGGCACTGAGCCAGCGCAATATCCCGTCGGCGGTGATCTCCTCCCGCGGGACGGGCGACGCACCCGCTGCGCTGATCGACGAGGAGGAAGCCGCCTATGAGATGACCCGGCACCTGATCGCGTCTGGCCACAGCAAGATTGCCTTTATCAAGGGCCACCCGGACCACTATGCGAGCGGGCTGCGCGAGCGCGGGTTCCTGCGCGCGATGGAGGCCGAGGGGCTGAAGGTTCTGCCCGGTTACGCCGAGCAGGGCTATTTCGACTTTGCCTCCGGGCAGGAGGCTGCATCGCGCCTGCTTGACCTCGCTGACCGTCCGACCGCCATTTTCGCCTCGAACGATGATATGGCTGCAGCGGTGATTTTTGAGGCGCACAGCCGCAAGATTGACGTGCCGGGCGAGCTTGCGGTGGCAGGCTTTGACGATACGCCGCTGTCGCGCCAGATTTGGCCCGGCCTGACCACCGTGCGCCAGCCAATCCGCTCCATGGGTCATCAGGCTGCGGGCCTCGTGCTGGATACCCTGGCCGCGGGCAAGGGGGCGGACGAGGAGCGCAAGGATGTCATTCAGGTCGATTTTGAGCTGATGCTGCGCGGTTCAACAGCGCCTGCGCGATAGAGTCACATATCTGCCCAATTACTGGACTAATGAGTGTGGGTTTGTAGTTTGAAGGAGAAGAAGGGATGCGCTATCCTTGTGCATCTTCTCCGCGACGCCAGGGGCCCACGCTTATGAAACATCCGACCTTTTGTCACTCCGGACACAGGGTGATCCGTCGCCTTGCCTCTATTCCGGGCCGTATCCTTGTTTGCCTTCTGCCTGCACTGGTGCTTGCAGCGTGCGGCGAGACCCAGACCGAGGAACGGGAACAGCCTATCCGGGGCCTCAAGGTGTTTGAGGTCACTGCGACGGCTGACAATATGGTCCGGCGCTACCCCAGTGTGATCCAGCCCGCAGATGAAAGTCGGCTCTCGTTCGAGATCACTGGCCAGCTCACCGAGATGACGCTTGAAGTCGGACAGAAGGTAGTGGCCGGGCAGGTATTGCTCACACTTGATCCCACCACGCTGCGCTACGAAGTGCAACAGGCCGAAGCGGCGCTTGAGCAGGCTGATGCCAGCCTCTCGAACGCCCGCACGGACTATGAGCGCAAGGCTGAACTTCTGAAGTCCGGCAACGTGACGCGGGCTGCGTTCGATAGCGCGGAAACCACCCTCAAAAGTGCGCAGGCGCAGGTGGAACAGTCGCGCCAGCAACTCGCCATCGCCAAAGAACGTATGCAGAAATCCACGCTCAAGGCCCCGTTTGACGGTGTGATCGCAAGCCTTGATGTGAAGTCCTTCGCCAATGTGTCACCGGGCCAGACGGTGCTGACACTCTATAGCCAGAATGCCTTTGAAGTTGAATTCAGCGTACCCGCAACCATCATCAATGCCCTCTCGACCGGCGACAAGGCCCAGGTTGAGGTCACGGACCTTGACGACGTTACCCTTGTCGGGCGCATCAAGGAGCTTGGCTCGCGCGCAGGCCAGGTGTCGGCCTTCCCGGCGGTGGTCATTCTGGAGGAAGACCATCCGGGGTTGAAGGCAGGCATGGCGGCAGAGGTTGCGCTGAACGTAGGGCTACTGACAGGCGAAGAGGGTTTCCTTGTGCCCGTGCGTTGTTTCGCGCTCGAGCAGTCGGACGCGCTCAAGAACGGCGAATCCGTGCGGCAGAACCATGGCGGTTATGCCTCCGTCTTTGTCTATGACGCTGCAAGCTCTACCGTAAAAGCGCGCAAGGTGCGCACCGCTGGCGTGCGGGACAATATGATCATCGTGACCGAAGGGCTCGAGGCTGGCGATATCATTGCCGCCGCAGGTGTTTCATACCTGCATGACGGGCAGAAGGTACGCCCGCTCCAGACGACCACGGCCCGCTAGGGGAGGCGCAGATGGATTTCCTCACTCGCCTCGGGCTCGGCCGCAGCCGTTTCACGCTTCTTCTCATGATTGCGCTCGTGCTGAGCGGGCTGCTGCTCTACAAGGACTTCGCCAAGCGCGAAGCACCGGAGATCACCATCCGTACGGCGATTGTTTCTGCGCTGTATCCCGGCATGCCACCAGAGCGGATCGAGAATCTGGTAACCGAGAAGGTTGAGCGCAAGATCCGTGAGATCGCCGAGGTCAAGGAAATCCGTACCATTCTCACCACCGGGCGCATGCGTACCTATGTGGAGCTCAAGGATAGCGTGAACGACCTTGAGCCCATCTGGCAGTCGCTTCGGGACAAGATGACCGACATCAGCCGCGAGTTGCCGGAGGGTGCTTATGGCCCCTTCGTGAACACCGACTTCGGCGAAGTCTCGATCGCCAGCATCGCCATGACGGCAGAGGGCTTCAGCTACCGCGAGATGGAGGAGAGCGCCAAGGACATGCAGCGCCGCCTCTATACCGTGGACGGTGTGGCGAAGGTTGAGCTCTTTGGTGTGCAGGAAGAGCGCATCTGGCTTGAGCTCGATGCCCGGCGTTTCAAGGCGGTGGGGGGGCAGCTCAATACCCTGATTGACGATCTGCAGAACCAGAATGTGGTGTTGCCTGCTGGTGAGATCAACGCGGAAGGCGCGTCAATCCTTCTTGAGGCGACTGGCGATTTCAAGTCGGTCCGCGATATCGAGAATATGCTGAGCCGCGCTGTGGGCGGTGACGAGCTTGTGCGCCTCAAGGACCTTGTGACCGTGCGCCGGGGTTATGTCTCGCCGCCCGAAAACCGGGTCTACTACAACGGTCGTCCTGCACTTGTGCTCGCAGTACAGATGCAGCCGGGTTTTGACATTGAGGATGTGGGCGAGCGGCTGACCGCTGCCATGCACATGTTCGAAGACACCTTGCCCATCGGGTACGAGCTGAATTTTGCGACCTTCCAGCCCACGGAAGTTTCCAAGACCGTGGCGGGCGCGCTATCAAACGTGGGGCAAACCTTCATCGTTGTGCTTCTGGTAGTGCTCGCCTTCCTTGGCGTGCGCTCGGGCCTCGTCATTTCCTCCATCGTACCATTCGCTGTCATGTTTGCGCTCATTGGCATGAACGCGCTCAATATCGCGCTTGAGCAGGTGTCGATTGCGGCGGTGATCATTTCGCTCGGTTTGCTGGTCGACAACGGTGTGGTGATTGTCGAGGACATCCTTACCCGTGTTGACCGGGGTGCCAAACGCCGCACGGCGGCACTAGCCGCGGGCAGCCAGTATGCCGTGCCGCTGCTCGTGTCTTCGCTGACCACCATTTTTGCTTTCACGCCTTTCTTCCTGCTCGAGGGGGCGGAGGGGGAGTATGCCTTCTCGCTCGGCGCTGTGCTGGCGCTCACCTTGATCGGGTCGTGGATCACGGCGCTTTACTTCCTGCCGCTCATCTGTGCCCGGGTCTTGCGGAAACGCACGGAAGGTGACGAAGGTGCAGAACATCACGTTACGGACGAAGACCTGCCCGCCTTCGCACGGCTCTATGAGAGCCTTCTGCGCCCCGGCCTGCGCGCTGCTGCCTTTGTGGTGATCGGCACTTACGGCCTTGTGTTTGTGACCGGGCAGTTGTTTGCGGGCCTGCCAAAAGAAATGTTCCCGGTCAGCGACCGGAACGAGGTGCTCATATACCTCGATATGCCCAAGAGCGCACATTTTGAAGCGACCGAGCGTGTGGCGCTTGATGTCTCTGACTGGATCGCGGACGGTGAGACCAACCCCGAGGTGGATGACCATATCATCTATGTTGGGGAAGGTGGCCCGCGCTTCTACCTAAGCCTTAATCCGGTCGACCCGTCGCCCTCCAAGGCCTTCATTCTGGTCAACACCAAGTCACCCGAGCAAGCGGCGGCATTCGGCGACCGCGCAAAACGCTATTTCTACGAGCAGGTGCCAGACGCGCGCTTTACCATCAAGCGTCTCACCATGGGTGCGAGCGAAAGCGGGCAGGTGAAGATCGAGATTTCAGGCCCCGAGCATGAGCCGCTTCTGGTTGCCGGGCGCGAGGTAGAACGCATCTTCGCCGGGGTTCCCGGCATCACACAGAATGAAAGCAACTGGGGCGAAAAGCTGGTCAAAATGGTGATCGAGGTCGACCAGGACAAGGCACGGCGGCTGAATATGTCATCCCAGGCGCTGGCGCAGAACCTGAACGCCTATTTCGACGGCTTCGAGATTTCGGACTACCGTGACGACGACAGTACCATCCCCATTGTGCTGCGGGCGCTTGAGCGTGACCGGGACAGCCTCGAGGACCTGCTCAACATCATCCTGCCGGGTAATGATGCGATGGTGCCGCTGGAGCAGCTTGCCGTTCTCAAGCCCGCGCTGGAATACTCCCAGACATGGCGCAAGAACCAGCAGCCCACGATCACCGTGACGGCCAAAAGTTCAGAATTTGCGGCGGCGGAGCTGTACGCCCAGGTCAAGGACGAGGTTGACGCCCTGCCGCTTGGTGAAGGCTATCAGGTCGTTGTGGGTGGCGAGCTTGAAGATTCGGCTGAAATCTATGGCAAGCTCGGAGCAGGGTTACCGTTTGCCCTTCTGCTCATGATCCTTGTGGTCATGTACCAGTTCAACAGCTTCCGCCGCATCGCGATTATTTTCATGAGCGTGCCGCTGGTGCTGGTGGGTGTGCCGCTTGGCCTCATGATCACCGGTCAGCCTATGTCCTTCTTCGCCATCCTTGGCCTGATCAGCCTGTCGGGCATTATCATCAACAATGCCATCGTACTTGTTGACCAGATCGATATCGAACGGCAGGAGCAGCGCTTGATGGACGCCATTGTGACCGCTGCAGGCCAACGCCTGAGGCCTATCATGCTCACGTCTATCACCACGGTCATCGGGCTTTTGCCGCTGTATCTCTTTGGCGGCCCCTTGTGGGAACCGCTCGCGGTGGTCATGATGTCCGGGCTTGCAGTGGCATCGATCCTCACCCTGTTTTTTGTGCCGGCAGCCTATATGTTATTCTTCCGCGCGCAGGGCTAGATCAGCCGCTGCTATTGCAATAAACAGGAAATTATTCCTGATTTTGTAATAAAATATGCCAAAATAGGGCGTGTTCGGACATTTTATTAGGTGACTTTGGCGCTGCATCTGTTACAAAGGCGCCAAATTGACAGCGATGTCAGCAAAAATCGCCGCCATAAAAAAGTAAGAGGGACTGCTTATGTTTGATCATCCGGGCCAGGGAAAAAGCGAATCCAGGCGCCAGCATTTGTCTGCTGCGTTCGACATTGCCACGGGCTTGATGGCAGGCAAACAGAGCCTGGATACTCTGGCGAAAGACCTTTCTGGCCGCGGCAAGCGCTGCCTTGATGCGCGCCTTCGTTCGCTCTCCAGCCAGTGGACGACCATTTCCCGCAGCGAGAATGAAAAACGCCTCGCCGCCATCGTGCGCGGCTTTGCCGATAACGGCGAGGGCGGCACCATTCCCTTCACTGAATTCAGCGCGAAAATGGAAGACGAGCTTGCGGGTCTTGTGATTACAGCACACCCGACCTTCTCGCTCTCCGACAGTGCCTGGACCTATGCGCGCGCCTATCTGGGCGCTGTGGCCAGTGGGCCGGACGCTGTGGCGGCAGCCACGGAGAACCTTGACGTTGGCACCGTGCACCCGACACGCTCGCCCACGCTCCATGAAGAGCTCGAGTATGCGCGTATTGCGGTTGGCAATATCCGCCGCGCAATCCGCCGTTTCCACCTGATCACCTTCAATGAAGCCGCCAAGCTTTACCCGGATGAATACAAGGCTCTGCGGCCCCGCCTCGCCACCGTGGCAAGCTGGGTGGGCTTCGACCTTGATGGCCGCACCGATATTGACTGGTCGCTCGGCCTTCTGTTCCGCTACCGTTCGGCCCTGCACGGCCTTGGCGAATGCATCGGCCTCGCAGGCGCGACCGATTTTACCGGTGAAGCCGGGAAATACTGGGCGACCATCCGCTCGGGCTTTGAAGATTTGCGCTCCTGCTTTGAACTGGGTGCGCGCACGCTTGAGGAACATCAGGCATCGGGCGGCAGCCTTGGCAAGCTCAATCAGGTGGCGGTTGAAAACCGCTCCCGCAAGGAAGCTGCCTCGAAGCGTATCAATGCGGCGTTCGAAAGCCTGCTGGCGCTTGATGTAGCACAGAAGGACTGGGCAGCAGCCGCCACGCTCTATACCGAATGGCGCTCGATCGGGCTTGGCCTGTCGCACATCCATTTCCGCCTGAACGCGGCGCAGCTTCACAACGCCATCGGTCCTGAAATCCAGATGACCAAATCGCCGGACCAGTCGGCGACGCGCCGTCATTTTCTGGCAGCGATTTCGGAAAAGCTCGAGAAGGTCACGGCCAAGTCCGTGCATTACGGTACGCTCTCGCGTGAGCAGACAACGGCCAAACGCGTGTTCATGACCGCCGCCCAGTTCAAGAAACACTTCGATGCCAACACCCGCATCCGCATGCTGGTGGCAGAGTCGGATACGCCCTTCACGCTGCTGACGGCGCTTTATTACGCCAAGCTTTTTGGTGTCGATGACCATGTGGAAATCTCGCCGCTTTTTGAAACCGCGATTGGGCTTGAGCGTGGCGACCGTGTGATCGCCGAACTGGTCGATAACCCGCATTTCCTTGCCTATATCAAGGCACAGGGGCGGTTTTGCCTGCAGCTCGGTTTCTCGGACAGCGGGCGCTATATCGGCCAGCCGGCAGCAACGCTTGCGATCGAGCGTTTCAAGCTGCGTGTGATCCGGCTGTGGAAACAGCGTGGGCTCGGTGATGTGCAGTTGCTGTTCTTTGATACCCACGGCGAAAGCATCGGCCGCGGTGCTTATCCTGAAAGCCTCAAGAAACGGTTCCTCTATACCCAGCCGCCGCGCGTGCGTCAGTGGCTTGCGGAGCTTGAGCAGTCGGAGAAACATGAAGTCAGCTTCCAGGGCGGGGAGGGCTTCCTGTGGTTCCTCGCAGAGGACACCGCGCTTGCTACGCTCACCGATTTCCTTGAGGTACGCTTCGCCGACTATAGCGCTGACGGGGATCCCTTCTATGAACAGAAGGGGTGGTCGCTCGATTTCTTCCTCACACTCGTGGAATACCAGCAGCACCTGACCGAGAATAAGGGCTATGTGCGCCTGATTGATGGTATTGGCCGCAGCCTGCTCTTCCCCACCGGCTCGCGCTCGATGCGGCGGCAATCGGGCAGCGCGGTGCACCAACGGCTTGAGCGTATCTCGCAGATCCGCGCAATTCCGCACAACGCGGTGTTGCAGCAACTTGGCTATCTCGCCAACAGCTGCGCGGGGCTTGGGACCGCCATCGCGCGCTCGCCCGACATGTTCGAGGCGCTGCATGAAAAATCTGACCGCCTGCAGATGGTCACGAGCCTTGCGGTGAACGCACTTGCACGCTCGGACGTTGGTGTGATCGAGGCCTATGCCAAGCTCCTGAGCCCCGGTTATTGGCTGGACCGCTCAGACGAGACACCAACTCTTGATGGCCGCGAGAAACTGCGTCGTCTGTCGCGCATCCTTGAGGACCTCTTTGAGGCGGACGCAGTGGATGCCTGTATCCGCAAGCTGCGCCGCGATGCAGGTACGCTCACCGACTGCGTGACGGATGATGCGATGACAACGGCGCTGACCGCGGGCGCGCCGGACGCCGAACTCTTTGAGCTGCACCAGATCAGGATCGGGCTCATCCAGTATATCTTCCTCAAGGCGATGGAAATCCCGCGGTTCAGTACTCGCTTTGACTTTTCGCTTGAGGAATTGCTCGTGGAGCTGTTGCACCTCGAGGTGCCGGACACGATCGCGCAGCTCAGGAAAATCTTCCCCGAGGCACCTTTTGAAAGCCATGATGAAGTTTATGGCGAGGAGACCACCTATGAAGGCGGTGCATCCTCTGGCTACGCGACGGCACACCGGGAAATCTTCGACAAGCTTGAGCTTGCCTATAATCTGGTGCTTGAAATCAGCGGCCTGATCGCGCTCAAGGCTGGAGCCTTCGGCTAGAGGGTTCTACCGCGCCTCTGCATTTGTGGAGGCGCGGGCGATAAGCTCGGGGATAAACTCGCTCTTGCGCTCCGCGGCGCTTTCCTCGTCCACGGCTTGTGGGCGAAGCTCGGACACCAGCAGCATCATCGCTTTTTTCGCGATATCGCCAAGCGACTGCGCAGCGGTCGTCAGCGGTGGCTGCGCGTGTTTGGAGAAGGGGCTGTTCTCGAACCCTGCGATTGCCACGTCCTCGGGTACGCGCAGGCCCAGCGATTTGGCAGCGGCGAGGGCACCTGCCGCAATCTCATCGTTACAGCCGAAAATCGCACTTGGCGGCGTGGCGCTGCTCAGCAGCGCATTGGCGCGCTGGAAGCCGCTGTCGAAGCTGTAGGAGCCCTCTATCACAAGGCGGTCCTGTACGGGAATGTCGTGTTCCTCAAGTGCGGTGCGGTAGCCCGCGAAACGCTCGCCGCTTGAATGGTGCTCTTCTTCCCCCCAGAGGAAGGCGATATTGCTGTGGCCCTTGCCGATCAGATGATCGGTGACAGCATGGGCGGCCGCGCGGTCGTTCACATAAACGGCGGGCGAGGCACCGTCCGGCGCGGATGAGGCCGAGACGATGCGCACCAGATGGATGCCGCGCTCATAAAGCGCGTCGGTGACGCGGGCGTCCTCGGAAATGGGCGGTGCGATCACGAGCCCGGCAAGGCGTGAGTTGCGCACAAGGTCCGACAGTTCCTCGACAATATCACCGTCTTCGGCGTTGCAGGGGTGGATTTGCAGGCTGTAGCCGAGCTCGCGGCAAGCCTGAAGCACACCTTCCTGCACATCAACCACATAATAGGGGTTCGGGTTGTCGTAGACGAGGCCGATGGCGTAGGACTTGTTGCCGCGCAGGTTCCGGGCCGACATATCAGGCTGGTACCTGAGCTCCTCGATCGCGGCCTGCACCTTCTTGCGCGTTGCTTCCTTGACGGTGGGCTCGTTATTGATCACGCGCGACACGGTCTTCAGCGAGACCTCCGCAACCCGTGCTACGTCTTTGATGGTGGCTTTGCTCAAGAAGCACCCTTGCTGTGCTGGGCCGGATAGGCGGCCGGTGATGCGGTTTGCTGCCGGGTGCCGAATTCCACCCGAGTCTCCCCCAAAAATAGCGTCAATTCTTTATGAACCCAGGCTTCCTCCTAGTCAACGTTGTCATATTGACCATGGGGTCAGGATTTCCAGAAAGGGCCTGTTTTCAACCAGTTATAATGATAACGATGTCACCTAAAATGACAACGTGAACATTTTTTGAAATTTTTGTTGGACAACGTTGTCATTTTTGCTCTTACTAAGGTCAGCTCTCTGTGGCGTTCCTCGGTCGGAAGTCCTGCTTCCGCCCTTCCCTTCCGGGGGTGGAAGAGGGTCCGGCACAGCAGCAGCGGGGGACACGCGGAAAGTCGCGTTTCATGACCTTGAGAAAGCCTGGGGAGGGTATGTGTTTGAGTATCTGTCTAAATATATCCGACGCGGATGCATGGAGGTGGGGCATGGTTGAATCAGCTCCGGTCATCGCGGCCGATATTGGAGGAACCCACTCCAGGCTTAGTCTCATCTCGCGGGCAGACCGTACCGCCCGTCCGCTCAATGTGCGGAAATATCACAAATTCAAAAATGCCGAGTTTGGCAGCCTCGTCGAAATCCTTGACGAATTCCTCGGCGATATAGACTGCAGCCAGCTTGGCGGCGCCGCGATTGCGAGTGCCGGCTATTTCATTGGCGACGACCTGATCGCCGCCAACCTGCCGTGGCGTGTGTCGCTCAAGGACATCCGCGCCCGCCTTGGCCTCAAGAATATCTGCGCCATCAACGATTTTGTCGCGGTGGCGTATGGCACGCTCTATCTCAACCCGGCTGACGTGGTGGTGATGAACCGCCGTGCGGTACGGCCGGAGCAGGGGGCTGTTGCGGTGCTTGGCCCGGGTACGGGGCTTGGCGCGTCTGTGTTGCTGCAAAGCGCTGGGGCGCCGGTGGCGCTCAACACCGAAGCCGGCCAGTCGGGCTTTGCACCTGAAACCGATATAGAGATTGAAATTTTCAAATATCTGCGCGCGATCCACGGTTTTGTGCCAGTGGAGAAGCTGCTGTCGGGCCCGGGCCTTCTCAATACCTATACGGCACTTGCCGCCATCAAGGACGGCAAGGCAACGCTGACGTCCCCGGAGGCCATTTCCGAAGCGGCGCTCAAGGGCGATGACGCAGCCGCGGTGGAAGCGCTGTCGCTGTTTTGTGAAATGCTGGGCAGTGCGGCGGGTAATTTCGCGCTCTCCTATGGTGCGCGCGGCGGGCTCTATCTCGCGGGCGGCATCCTGCCCAAAATCAGGAATTTTCTGCTCGAGAGCCGGTTCATGGACCGCTTCACGGCGAAGGGCGACATGCGTCCCTTCCTTGAGGCGATCCCGGTCAATCTTATCGAGCACGGACAGCTCGGCGTCATCGGTGCCGCCGGCTGGTACATGGATTCATTGAGCGAGGCCTGACTGCGCGGGGGCGTGGCGAGCTGCTCATTGGAGTGGGTGAAAAGTACAGATTGTGGTGGTGCCGAATTGGGAGTGGTGCTGCCCGATAAAGTGGGAACCAGGAGGAAATCATGCGATTAGGCAAAAAAAGTTTCTATCAGTCAGTGAGTGCACTGGCCGTGTTGGGCAGTGCCACCACTGCCTTTGCACAGGACCAGGCGGCCTCGAGCTCCGTGGACGAGCTTGAGGAAATTGTTGTTACCGGTATTCGCGGCTCGCTTCGGCAGAGCCTCGATGTGAAGCGCAACAACAACGCGATTGTTGATGCGATTTCGGCGGAAGACATTGGCAAATTCCCGGACAAGAACGTGGCGGAATCGCTCCAGCGTGTGCCGGGTGTAACGATCCAGCGCCAGTTTGGCGAGGGTGCTGCCGTGTCGATCCGCGGTGCGGGCAACGAGCTGACGCTCACCACGCTCAACGGCCAGAATGTGGCTTCGACCGGCTGGTTTGTGCTCGAACCTGCCAAGCGCTCCTTCAACTACGAGCTGCTGCCGTCGGAACTTGTTGGCAATATCGAAGTTTACAAGAGCTCGCAGGCTGACCTCGCGGAAGGTGGCGTCGGCGGTACCGTGGTGATCAACACCCGCAAGCCGCTTGATATGGATTCGATGAGCATCTACGGCTCGGTTGAAGGCCAGCACCAGACAGACTCTGACAAGATCGACCCTCAGGCATCCGGCCTCTTCAGTTGGAAAAACGACGAGGAGACCTTCGGTATTCTCGTGTCCGGCGTTTACCAGCGCCGCCACCTGCAGCGCCAGGGTAACGAAGCATTCTGGGAATGGGGCGCAGGCCCGGTTGCGTTCAAGCAGGACCGTCGCCGCTCTGCCATCACGGCAACCGCCCAGTTCCGCCCGTCGGAGAACCTCGATATTGTCGCGAACTTCATGGACATGAAGATGCGCGCCGACAACACCAACTATGCGCTGTGGCTGACGCAGGGCAACACATCCTGGTCGGGCGTTGATGTGCCGGACAACTGCCTGCAGAACGGCACACCGGTCTGTGGCCCGCTGAACGTAGCCTACTATCAGGCGCGTCCGCGTGAAGCGACGATGAACTCGAATGTCTATGACATGACGGCAACCTATTCGGGCGACGGGTATGTGCTTGAAGTACAAGGCGGTCACACTTCCTCGACCGGCGGTACCGACTTCGAGATGGTTGTTGATGACGGCACCGGCGGTACGCCGATCCCGGGCGGCACCTATGATTTCACCGGTGGCGGCCAGACGTGGGACACCAACGGTTTCGACCTCTCGACCTATGACCCGGGCAGCCTGACCATGGGCACCGGCCCGAACTTCAACCGCACGCCGAAGACCGACAAGGAAACCTATGCACAGGCGGACCTGACGTTCGATGTGGACTGGGGCCTTGTGAAGTCGGTCAAGACCGGTTTCAAATACGCGGATCACAACTCCACAAGCCGCCGCTTTGAATATATCCAGGCTGCCGGTTTTAACCCGACCATCTCGACCACAGGCCTCGTTCTTGGCACGCTTGATGTTGGTGCCGGCGACTATCAGATCATCGAGTTTGATTCCGAAGCGCTCAAGGACTGGGCGAAGGCCAGCATCACCGGTGAAAACGAAGACCTCGGTGCCTATAGCGAGATTGACGAGATCAATATCTCGGCTTACGCGATGGCAGAGTTCGAGGGCGACGGCTTCCGCGGTAACTTCGGTGTTCGTTATGCGCACACCGATGCAACGTCGACCTATTATCTCGACGGCGTGAAGTCGGAAGCTGACGCAAGCTACTCGGAAATCCTGCCGAGCTTCAACGTGGCAATCGACCTTGCGGACGATGTGATCCTGCGTGGTTCGGCGGCACGTACCATGGCCCGCCCGCAATATGTGGACATGTATGTGAACCCGAACGTGACAGGCTCGAACGACGACCTGCCGAACAACCAGTTCTGGATTGTTGGCAACGTTGGCCTCAAGCCGTTTGTTGCGAACCAGTTCGATCTCGGTGTTGAATGGTATTTCGCGGAAGGCTCGCTCTTCTCCGTGGGCGTGTTCATGAAGGACGTGAAGAACTTCGTGAACTTCACCGAATACGCTGCAACCGCGAACCAAATCCCGTTCGACCTGCCTGACCCGGACGAAGCCGCGGCTGGCTGGACCGTGCAGGAAAAGATCAACGGCAAGGCTGCCACGATCAAGGGCTTTGAAGCCCAGTTCCAGCAGGATTTCCAGAACGGTTTTGGCACCATCCTCAACTATACCTACACGGACACCTCGACGGACGCGGATACCTTCGTGGATGGTAACCCATACCTGAGCGACAGTTCCAAGCACTCGTTCAACGTTACGGGTTACTATGAAAACGAAGACTTCCAGGCCCGTGCCGCTTACAACTGGCGTTCGAGCTACATGCTTCGTGAATCCGGTTCCTATGGCAACCGCCTGCACAAACCGTATGGCAGCCTCGACCTCTCGGCTTCCTACTTCATCACGAGCCAGATTTCTCTGAACCTTGATGTGGTGAACTTGCTTGAAGATCGCTCCAAGCAGTTCGGTAATAACGTTGAAGACACGCCCAACAGCGGCTTCACAGGCGGCTTCCCGCTCTATGAGTTTGAGATGGCACGACGCATTACGCTCGGCGTCAGCTTCAAGCTCTAGGCGTAAACGAAAGAAAAAGGGGAGTAAGTCTCCCCTTTTTCTCAAGACGCGGTATAACGTTGGCTGATCGATTTTTACTCTAATGTATGGGAGCATACCTGCGATGCGTATTATGCCGTTGCATCCTGATCAGCACAGCAAACTCAAGGTCCGCGAGGGCGGCGAGTTTAATCTCGTTGAAAAAGAACATATTATTCCTCTTGTCGTGCATGAGTTCATTCCTGCTGCGACAGACATGCCAATTGTTTTTGTCAAAAACACAGACACCGGTGAGTTTCAGGCTGTTGCCATGCTCGGCGTAAAACCGGGCGAGAGCCTTTACGCAAAAGACGGTAAGTGGCGCGGCATGTATGTGCCGGCAATCCTCACCCAGGCGCCGTTCCGCCTCGTGCCGAACCAGCACAACAAGGATCAGTTGATGCTGGCCATCAACGAAGAAAGTGCGCTTGTGTCGGAAGACGAGGGCGAACTGATCTTCAATGAAAAAGGCGAACCGAGTGAGTATCTGGAGCGCCGCAAGAAGGGTGTGGAAACCTATTTCGAACATACCCAGATCACGCAGGCGTTCATCAGGTTGCTCACAGACCTCGAGCTTCTGGTGGAGCGCACGCTCAGCATCGATATCGATGATGAGAAGATCAACCTGAGTGGCCTCTATTTTGTCGACGAAGAGAAACTGGGCGCGCTGCCGGACGAAAAATTCCTCGAGCTCAAGAAACGTGGCTTCCTGCCAGTTGTCTATGCCCATCTGATTTCGCTCAATCAGATGCGTCGTCTTGGCCGCTACAAGGCGGGCGAGCTTTAGGGAAAAGATTGCGGGACAAGATGACGGACAAAAGCAGGCGCACAAAACATGTGCTGATTGTTGGAGGGGGGACAGCCGGATGGCTTACCGCCTGTCATCTTGCCCGCACCCTGAACGGGAGTAGCCCGGACGGGGTCAGGGTCACGCTTGTTGAGAGCGCCAATATCCCCACCATCGGTGTGGGCGAAGGCACTGTGCCTGCTATCCGCGCGTCGCTTGAGCGCCTTGGCATCCGCGAGACGGATTTCATCCGCGCGTGTGATGTCACCTTCAAACAGAGCATCAAGTTTGCCGATTGGCTGCATGCGCCCGGGCAGGGCATGGGCCACACCTACCATCATGTGTTCGACTATCCGGACCGCAGTGTGGTCGACCCCACACCCTATTGGTTGATGGGCCACGCGGGCAATGCCTCCTTCGCGGATGCTGTTTCTGTGCAGGAATACCTGTGCGAAGGTAACTTTGGCCCCAAGCTGATGACGCATGCGGAGTATGATGGCGCGGTCAATTACGCCTATCATCTCGACGCTGCCAAATTCGCTGCTTTCCTGACCAAACATGCCACCGAAAAGCTCGGTGTTACCCACATTCTAGCTAATGTTACGGATGTGAAACTATCTGGGGACGGTGATATCGCAGCTGTCGTGACGGACCGTGCGGGCACGCTGGAAGCCGATATGTTTGTCGATTGTACCGGTTTTGCCGCGCTGCTGATTGAGAAGAAACTCGGTGTCGGTTTTATCCCCAAGGATGATGTGCTGTTTGCCGATTACGCACTCGCGGCACAAGTGCCATACGTGCGCGAGGATGAAGTCATCCCCTGCCACACCATCGCAACGGCGCAGGAAGCCGGGTGGATATGGGATATTGGCCTCTCGGCTCGTCGCGGCACCGGGTATGTGTACAGCAGCAAACACACCGACCATGATCGTGCTGAGAAAGTGCTGCGCACTTATCTGCGCACGAGTGTGGGCGATTTGGCTGACAAGGTGGACTGCCGCCGTATCCCGATGCGCGTTGGCTACCGCGAACAGTACTGGGTAAAAAACTGTGTGGCGATTGGCCTGTCGCAGGGCTTTGTGGAGCCGCTTGAGGCCACCGGCATCCTCATCTATGACGCCACGGCGCGGATGCTGGCGGAACAGTTCCCCGCTCACCGCGCGGCAATGGATACACTGGCGCCCCGCTTCAATGCGCGCGTTCGCAATGCATGGGACCGGGTGATCGATTTTATCAAACTGCATTATTGCCTGTCGAAGCGGGACGATAGCCAGTTCTGGCGCGACAACCGTGATGAAGCAAGCATCCCGGCAAGCCTCCTCGATAACCTCGCCGTCTGGCGCGATCAGGTGCCGAATGCTTATGATTTCTCGTCAAAACTCGATGTTTTTAACCTCGATAACTATCTCTATGTGCTCTACGGCATGGAGTTTGAGACGGCGATGGAGCCACTTGGGGGCCGCTATGCCGATGCAGATACCGCGCAGCAGTTTTTCAAAGAGATGCGCGGCTACGCCGAACATCTCTCAAGTGAGCTTCTGCCGCACCGCGAGCTGATCGCACGCATCAAACACTATGGCCTGCAGCGGGTGTGAGGGTGTGATGAACGAGCACAAAGTGAAATCGCTGGTGATTGTGGGTGGGGGCTCCGCGGGCTGGATGACGGCCGCTTACCTCAACCGGCTGTTTAACCGTGAGCGGAAGAATTTCGATATCACGGTGATCGAAAGCCCGGACATCGGCATTATTGGCGTGGGCGAGGCCACGGTGCATAGTGTGCGCTTCTTCTTCGCCGCCATGGGGCTTGATGAAGAAGAGCTGCTGTGTGAGACGAACGGTACGCTCAAGACCGGCATCCTGTTCCGCAACTGGATGAAGCCGCGCGGCGGCAGGATGCATGAATATTTCCACCCCTTTGAGCAACAGAAGCTCGGGCGCGGTATCGATATTTCAAGCGCCTGGATGGTGGCCGGGCGTGACGCTATGGAGCGCTATGACGAGGGCGTGAGCCTGAGTGCGGCGCTTATCCGTGAAGGTCATGGTCCCAAAGGCCCCAATTCGCCTGCCTACCAGGGCGTGGTGCCCTATGGCTACCATATCGACGCGACGTTGCTCGCGCGTTTCCTTCGGCGCAAAGCCGTGGAGGCAGGCGTCACCCATGTGGAAGCCACAATCACCGACGCTGAGGTCGAGGGCGAGAATATTAAAGCCGTAATGGCTGGCGACCAGCGTTTTGAGGGTGACTTTTTCATCGATTGCACAGGTTTCCGTGGGCTACTGATCGACAAGCTGAAGGCAGGCAACTGGAATTCCTTCACCGACGCGCTACCGTGCAACAAGGCAGTCGCCATCCAGCGGGAGCTGATGGAAGGCGAAGCGCCCAAACCCTATACGACCGCAACCGCGCTGACGAACGGTTGGGCATGGCAGATTGACCTCACAAACCGGCAGGGCACGGGATACGTCTATGACGGTAACCGGCTTTCAAATGACGAGGCGGAGGCGGAATTGAGGGCTTTCCTCGGGCCACAGTCGAACGTGCTCAAATGTACGCACCTCAACATGAAGGTGGGCTGCCGGGAAGAGTTCTGGATCGGCAACTGCATTGCCACGGGCCTCGCGGGCGGATTTATTGAGCCGCTCGAGTCCACCGGGCTTCACCTCATCAACCTGGCGGCGGGCCTGATGGGCACACATCTGCTGGCGGACACGCCGTCACAGGCAAGCCGCGACAGTTTCAACCGCCTGATGCGCGGCTTCTACCAGGACCTCAAGCAGTTCATCGTGCTGCACTATTGCCTGACCGACCGCGACGACAGCGACTTCTGGCGCGCCGCACCCGCAACAGTGCGCGAAACACCATGGCTTGAAGCGCAGCTTGAGGTGTGGCGACACAAGATTTGTGAATTTCATGACCTCGCGGGCAGTTTCTCAACCACCTTCTCGGATGAGAACTACCGCTACATCCTCTATGGCATGCAGCATTACCCCAAACTGCAATACGGCCTCGCGGATGCCGCGGAGGCTGGCCTTTTTGGGGCGATAAAAAATATGGGCGAACAGGCGCTCGCGGCCACCATGCCGCATGATGCCTACCTGAAGCGCCTGAAGAATTAGTGCCCTTGGCGGCGCTTATGAAGTTGGTCGCGGGTCCCGGGTATGACCTCCCTGAGGGACCTGTTTCCAGCCAATCAGTCGAATTCGGCTGATTATTGGGGAACTGGGCGGTGCAGGACACTGCATCGCCCGTTTTTTTTGACCGATAGAATTTTATTTGGCAGTTGCCGGGGGAAGAATGATGAAGACTAAGGTTCTGGGTATGATGGCGGCGCTTGTAGGCGCAGGGCTATTGCTCTCGTCGTGCGGTGAGAAACAGGAAGCTGCGCTTGAGGCACCTGCGCCAGCCATCATCCCGGCCCCTGCCAAGCTTTCCACAACAGCCGGTGCGTTTGTCCTGCCAGCAAGCGCAAGTATCGCTGTGCCCGCGGGTGACGAGCGCACGGCGCTGACCGCACAGTATCTGGCGGAAAAACTGGCGCTGACAACGGGTGTCAAAGCCTCGGTGTCCACAGATGGTGCTGGCGCTGTTCGCTTTGTGGCCGCGAGTGCCGAACTGTCAAGCGAAGGCTATACCCTTACGGTAGATGGTGCGGGCGCAACGATTGCGGCCTCCAGCGATGCGGGCTTCTTTTATGGCGCCATGTCGCTCTGGCAACTGGCGCAAGAGAAAGACGGCAAGGTCCTGTTGCCCTTCGTCAGTATTGACGACAGCCCCCGCCTTGAGTGGCGCGGTGCCATGCTCGATGTCAGCCGCCATTTCCGCAGCGTTGAATTTGTCAAAAACTTCATCGACTGGCTCGCGGTTCACAAGATGAATGTGTTCCACTGGCACCTGACGGACGATCAGGGCTGGCGCATTGAGATCAAGAGATACCCGCGTCTGACAGAAGTGGGCGCGTGGCGAGTGCCCGCAGGTGACGCACCACGCGCGGACATTGACCCCGCCACGGGTGAGCCACGCCTTTATGGTGGTTACTATACACAAGAAGAAGTGAAGGAAGTGGTTGCTTACGCGGCGGCGCGTTTCATCACGGTGGTACCGGAAATTGACTTGCCCGGCCACGCCTCAGCCGCCGTTGTGGCTTACCCGCAGTTCGGGACTGAGCCTGTTGAGGCTGTGTCTTCCGACTGGGGCATTTATTATAGCACCTTCAATTTGGAGGATGAGACCATCACCTTCCTTGAGGATGTGATGGACGAAGTGCTCGCGCTTTTCCCGGGCAAATTTGTGCACATCGGCGGTGACGAGGTTGCGACCATGCAGTGGGAAAATTCCGCGCGCATCAAGGAACGCATGGAAGAACTGGGCATTGAGGATGTGCATGAAATCCAGGCCTATTTCACCCGCCATTTTGCGAATTATCTGGCTGAGCGTGGACGCCGCCTGATCGGTTGGGATGAAATCCTTGAAGGCGGCTCGATCGCTGATAGTGCCATCATGTCGTGGCGCGGCATCAAGGGCGGGGTTGAAGCCGCGAAAGCAGGCCGCCAGGTGGTGATGGCGCCAAGCCCGATTTATTATACTGACTACCGCCAAAGCTATCTGCCTGATGAGCCGCCGGGGCGTGACCATGTGCAAACGCTTCAGGATGTCTATGACTTCGACCCGTTCGAGGGGCTGTCGGACGATGAGAAAAAAGCCGTACTTGGCGCACAGTTCACGGTGTTTACCGAACATATGCGCACCGAGGAACGGGTAGAGAAAATGGCGTTCCCACGCGGCCTTGCGCTCGCGGAACGCACATGGTCGCCGGAAGGCGCCAAACCGTTTGACGATTTTGCCCGCCGTCTGATGCCACATATGGCGCGGCTTGAGGCGCTTGGGATGCACGCGTCCGACAGCGCGTTTGCCGTGCGTTTTGATGTGACCGCGGCAGAGGGCGGCAAACACACCGTCACGCTCGGTACCCAATCAGGGCAGGGCACCATTCGCTACACCCTGGATGGCAGCGCGCCGGCGGCAGACAGCCTGATCTATGACACGCCGCTCACGCTTGGGGACGATGCTGTTGTTCGCGCGGCGACCTTCTATGAAGGCAAAGCCCTCTCGCACGTGCGCGAACAGAAGCTGGATTGGGCCAGCCGTGTGTTCCGGCATGAGGATGAGCTCAAGCTCTGCAGTGCCAAGCTCGCCATCAAGCTTGATGATGACTGGCCGTTTGAGGGTGAACGCGCCAACTTCCTCGTTGATATCGTCAAACCCTGCTGGGTTTATGAGGCACCCGCGATGGAAGGCGTGACGGGTATCAAAATAAGCGTCGGCAATCTGCCCTATAACTTCCAGATCGGCGATTTGATTGAACAGGTGGAGCTGAAGGAACCGCAGTCCGAGGCGGGTGAAATTGTTGTCTACAAGGATAGCTGCGACACCGGCGCTGAACTCGCGCGCCTGCCGCTGGCCGAGGCCGCCAAAAGCTTTGGTGTCACCACGCTTGAAGCACCGCTGTCAGCTGACGCGGCGGATGCGCAGTCCCTCTGTTTCCATGTGGCGGCCAGCCATTATGAACCCCTGTGGGCGCTGGACTGGGTGACACTCACCCGCGGCGAATGAAACAAAAGAAAAGGGTGGCAGGTGCCACCCTTTTGCTTTCTGGGCATGGGGAGGCTCAGGCCGCTTCCATCGCCGCGATGTTGAGCTTTTTTGAGCTCATCACCACCTGCATCACGCGGCTTGAGCGTGCCGGGTCGCCGCCAATGAGGTCGGCAATGTTGGCGGGCATGACCTGCCACGAGAGGCCGAACTTGTCCTTGAGCCAACCACACTCCACCTCATTGCCGCCATCAGCCGTCAGCGCATCCCAGAAATAGTCGATCTCTTCCTGCGTGTCACACATGATGCACATGGAAATGGCTTCGCTGAACTTGAAGTGTGGCCCGCCGTTCAGTCCCATGAATTGTTGGCCGTCCAGCTCAAACATGACGGTCATGACCTTGCCGGGTTCGCTGCCATGTTTGTCCTGCCCTTCGCTCGGATAACGGGAGATGTTGGTGATTTTCGAATTCGCGAAGATCGAGGTGTAGAACTTCGCTGCTTCCTCTGCGTTACCGTCGAACCACAGGCACGGCATGATGGGTGCTTTGAGCTTCATGCGCTATTCCTCCAGCATGGCGACAAAGCCGCCGAAGATCATGCGCTGGCCGTCAAACGGCATCAAGCTCATGTCCATGTCCATACGCGGGTCTTCCATCGCGGCTTTCATGCCAGCGTCACGCACTTCCTTGGAGGGCCAGGTGATCCAGGAAAAGACCACCGTTTCATCGTCGGTCTTTTTCACCGCCATCGGGAAGGAGGTCACCTTGCCGTCCGGTACATCGTCGCCCCAGCATTCCACTACGGTGAGCGCACCATGTTCCTTGAAAATCGGTGCAGCCATCTTGGCAAGTGCCAGATAGTCCGCCTTTTTGGCGGTCGGTACCGGGATGAGGTACCCGTCAACATATGTCATTCGATAACTCCCTGTCGTTTATTTAAGTTGATATCAACGTATAGTGAAAACGACAGCAGGTCAATGCACCGCAGCCTATGCGGCAAACTTAACAATTGTGCTCCGGTGGGGCGGCGCTTATAGAAAAGGCGCAACGAAAGGAAAACGTTATGAGTGAACTGCCACCTTGCCCAAAATGTAGCTCGCCATATACCTATGAGGATGGGCCAATGCTGGTGTGCCCCGAATGTGCACATGAATGGGCGGCGGGGAGCGAGGCAGAAGCCGCCAAGGTCATCACTGACGCGGTTGGCAATGCGCTTGCGGACGGCGACACGGTGACAGTGATCAAGGACCTCAAGGTCAAGGGCTCCTCAAACGTCGTGAAAGTGGGCACCAAGGTGAAGAACATCCGCCTTGTGGACGGTGACCATGATATCGACTGCAAGATCGATGGTTTCGGCCAGATGGGTTTGAAGTCAGAGTTCGTGAAGAAGGTCTAGCGCCTGTACGCCACCAAGAAGAAGGGCCGCGAATGTCGCGGCCTTTTGTGTTTCTGTGTCTCTTATTTCCATGCCCTGAGCGTGTGGCCTTTCACAGCATAGAACCAGATATAAAGGTAACACGGCAGGCAGAGCCAGTAGGCGGGCTGCATGTCGCCGAGGCTCGCCGCCAGACCGCCCAGCACCGGCGGCAGGATAGCACCGCCTGCGATGCCCATGATGAGAAGCGCAGAGCCTTGCGGCGTGAACTTGCCAAGGCCGTCAAGCGCCAGCGGCCACAGCGCCGGCCACACCAGCGCGTGCGCGAGGCCCATGAGCGCCACGAACATCACCGCGTTCGGTACCGTGGCAATGCCAGCCCAGCCGATCAGGATTTCCGACAGCCCATGGCTTTCGGTGGAGCCGAACACCACGCCCAGCACACAGAGCGTGCCCGCGACTGCTGAGCCCAGAAGCGCCTGCTTCTGGCTGATCAGTTTCGGGATGCAGGTCACGCCGATAATATAGCCAATGGTCATGCAGACCATGGTGTAACTGGTGAGGGTGGCAAACTGGGTGACACCCAGTTTCTTGCCAAAGAGGCCAATGCTGTCACCGGCAATCACCTCAACACCCACATAAGCGAAAATGCCAATGGCACCCAGCACCACTTGCGGGAACTGCAGGATGCCCTGTTTCTCGCCAGCGGGTGCCTGCGGGTCCTCTTCCGCCTCAATGTGCGGCAGCGGGGAAAACTTGACCAGTGCAATTAGTGCAGCCAGCGCGCCTGCCATATAGAGATAAGGCATGATGAGCTTTTCAGAGAGCGCCTGCAGCTCTGCCGCCGTGAGTGCTTCAAGGGCCGCCGGCGATGTGTCGCCGAGATCCGAGAAGATGAGGGCGGCGAACACCATCGGTACAATCACCCCGGCACCCTTGTTGATCAGGCCCATGATGCTGATGCGTGTGGCCGCGCTTTCTTTGGGGCCAAGAAGGACCACATAAGGGTTCGACGCGGTTTGCAAAATGGTGAGGCCGGCGCCAAGCACAAACAGGCCGACAAGGAACATGGGATAGCTCGCCATAAGCGCCGCCGGAATGAACAAAAGCGCGCCCACCACCATGATCGCAAGGCCGAGCGCCATGCCGTTGCGGTAGCCAGTTTTATCAAGCACCAGCGACATCGGGAACGCCATGATGAAATAGGCGAAATAGAAGGCGGTGGTGACAAAAAATGCCTGAAACTCATTCAGGTGGCAGATGATCTGCAGGAACGGGATCAGCGCGCCGTTCAGCCAGGTCACAAAGCCGAAAATAAAAAATAACAGGCCGATGATCGCCATCGGCAGGACTGTGCCAGCCCGTTTTTCCCCCATGGGTAATGTCGCGTCCATACCGCTTTTCTCCTTGTCCCCAATTCCCATTTTACTTCTCTCCCCCAAACGGGGTCCCCCCGATCCAGACCTGCTGGACGGTAATGTCGTCATCAAGCGCCACAAGGTCAGCGCGTTGCCCGGCGCGGATGTGGCCTACCTCATGGTCAATGCGCAAGAAGGCGGCGGGGCTTGCGCTCGCCATCTTCGCCGCCGCCTCGACCGGCAGGCCGAGCATGCGGTGGGTGTTCCTGACCGCTGACGCCATATCGAGGTCCGAGCCGGCGAGTGTGCCGTCCTGCGCAGTGCAGCGCCCACCCGTGACAGTCACCGCACGGCCTTGAAGGGTGAAGTTTTTATCCTTTGCGCCCACGCTCGGCATGGCGTCGGTCACCAGCATCAGGTGGTCGGTGCCCTTGGCATGCAGCGCCACATTGAGCGCCGCTTTGTGCACATGGAAGCCGTCCACAATGATGCCCGCGAATGCCGTGCGGCTCTCAAGCGCCGCACCCACCACGCCGGGTGCGCGACTTTCAAGGCCAGTCATGGCGTTATAAAGATGGGTGAAACCGCGCATACCAGCCTGCAGCGCGGCACGGGTTTCCTCATAAGTGGCACCCGTGTGGCCCGCAGACAGAATGACCCCGGCGTCCGTCAGCCGTTTGATCATCTCGGGTGTGGTTTTTTCGGGCGCGATGGTCACGTGGGTGATGCCGCGCTTGAGCGAGGTCAGCAGCGTGAAGGCCTCTTCATCGATTGCACGGAACTTGCCCGCATCATGCACACCTTTTTTCACCACATTCAGGAATGGCCCCTCAATGTGGATGCCAAGGATGCCGGGCACACCTTCTTCAATCGCTTGCTCGACTGCGCGCATCGCCTTGTCGACCACTGCTAGATCGTCGCTGATGAGCGTAGGCAAAAGGCCCGTGGTGCCGAACTTGCGGTGTGCAGCGGCAATTTTTTTGATGCCGTCCACGGTCGGGTCGTCATTGAACAGCACGCCGCCGCCACCGTTCACCTGCACGTCAATAAAGCCGGGCATCAGGATCTTGCCGCCCAGCGAAACACGCTCGATACCGTCTGGCAGCTCAGTGGTTTTCCTCAGTTCCGTGATGATACCGCCGTCGATGATCAGCGAGATCAGGTCGGTCCAGCGGGAGCCGAGGAACAGGCGGCAGTCGGTCAGCGCATAGGGCATCAGACCGTCTCCGTCACTTTATTGAGGTGTGGCGGCTCGTCCGGGTTATAGCCGCGCGCGACCGACAGCGCGTTCGCCATCTTGTAGAAACTCTGGATGAACAGCACGGGCTCTATCACGGCCTCAGCATCACTGACTGTTGGCAGGGTGGTGGTGCCGTCAGCGCTAAAGCCCGCGGTCATGACCTTGGCGCCGCGTGCCGCGAAATCTGCCACGATGTCCTCAACGCCTTTGCGGGTTTCATCGTTCTGGCTGAACACCAGTACCGGGAAGCCAGCGTTCACGATGGCCATGGGGCCGTGTTTCACTTCAGCGGCAGAGTAGGCTTCCGCATGCAGGCCGCAGGTTTCCTTGAACTTCAGCGCAGCTTCAAGCGCTACACCAAAACCGGCACCCCGGCCCACGACAAAGAAGTTGCGCGCGTCATGGAGGGTATCAACCGCCGCCGACCAGTCCCTGTCCCACGCTTGTTTGAGTTTGGCGGGCAGGGTGGTGATGGTTGCCTTGAGGTGCGCATCATCCGCCCAGTGTGCAACAAGCTGCAGCACCGCACTCAGCGACGCGATATAGCTTTTGGTTGCGGCCACGCTCTTCTCTGGCCCGGCATAAAGCGGGATGACTGTGTCCGCCAGTTCCGCGAGCGGGGAGGCCGTCACATTCACAAGCACAATCACATAAGCGCCGCTTGCCTTGGCGGCTTCCGCGGTACGCACAAGGTCGGGGCTTTTGCCGGACTGGGAGATAGCGATGAACACGGTGCCCTCAAGCATCTGCTTGGCCGCATATACCGAGCTTACGGAAGGCGCTGCGCTTGAAACGAGCAGGCCAAGCTGGGTTTCGATGACATATTTCGCGAACATGGCGGCGTGGTCCGAGCTGCCGCGCGCGCAGGTCACAACTGCGCGCGGCTTCATCGCCCGCAGCTTATCTCCAAGCGCCACCATAGTGGCCTCATTCTCCGCCATTTGGCGGGCTACCACATGGCTGGCCTCCTGCGCTTCGCGGTACATCAGCGTGGCATCGGGCTTGATACTCGGATTGGCATTCATCGTCTTGTCTCTCATCATGCATGCAGTTCGGCGACAAAGTCATAAGCGTCGCCGCGGTAATAGGATTGGGTCACCTCAACCGTGGTGCCGTTCGCGAGGAAACCGCGCCGCTCGATGAACAGGCCCGGGTCGCCGTCCTTGACCCCAAGGCGTTTCGCCTGTTTGGGTGTGAAGGTGACGGCGCGCAGGCGTTGCAGCGCGCGCACCGGGCGGTGGCCGGATGCTTCCAGTGCGGTGTAGAGTGAGGTTTTGACTGCGTCCAAGCCCGGCAGCGCGAAGGCCGGGATGATTGCGGTCTCGATCGCCATCGGTGTGTCGTCGGCGTAGCGGATGCGGGTAAAGCGGTAGACCTTGGTGCCGGGGCCGAGGCCGAGGTTGAGGCTCTCCTCCGGCGTGATCACGCCTTCCGTGCGTGTGACCCATTCACTGCGCGCTTTCCAGCCGCGGCCTGCCATGTCTTCCGAGAAGGAGGAGAGGCGCGAGAAGGGTTTTTCCACGCGGCCGGATATAAAGGTGCCAGCCCCCTGTTTGCGGTCCAAAAGGCCGTTCTCGACAAGGCCGTCCAGCGCCTTCCTTACCGTAATGCGCGACACATTCATCTGCGCGGCGATGTCCCGCTCCGGCGGCAGGGCGTCGCCTTTAGGGAGAGCGCCGCGTTCGATGGCGCGTTCAATCGCCCGCGCCAGCTGCTGGTATTTCGGCAGCGGACTGGTGTCATCAAGGTTTCCGATGAGGTTCACTAGGCTCATGGCTGTGCTTCTTGTGTCGTTGAATTAAGACATCTTTAGCACATATATAATACCAATTAAATACCAAAGTGGAAAATTGGGCACTCGTCAGCGTGGATAAATTAATTTATCATAGGTTTCGCAAGGCTTTGCGTCATGCATGCCATTGTGAAATTGACAGCGGTGTCAGTTAGGCGTAGTTTCCGGCGCGAGTAATTTTTGGGAAGATTATGATGGTTGATGTTTTCGATTTGGTCATCTTCGGTGGCACCGGCGACCTGTCGCGGAAGAAGCTTCTGCCTGCGCTTTACGCCGGTTTTGTCGCGGGTCGCGTGGCCGCGGACAGTCGAATAGTGCTTACCTCGCGCTCCGGCCTCAAGGGTAAGGTCTATGACTGGCTGAAGGGCGTGTTTGACGAATCACAGCCTGCCTGCGCGGTGGAGAAAGACCAACTAGAGACCTTTGCCTCCATGGTACAGGTTCTGGAGCTCGGCCTCACTGAAGGCGGTGACGACTGGGCGGCCCTTAAGGCGGCGCTTGATTGCGACGATGAACGCCCGCTTGTGCATTTCCTCGCCATCCCGCCCGGGCTGTTCACCAGCACGTGTGAGCTTCTGGGTGAATACGGCCTCAACTGTGACCGCGCGCGTGTGGTTCTGGAAAAACCGCTTGGGAATGATCTTGCATCGGCGCAGGCGATCAACGCAGATGTCGGCAAGACCTTCCGTGAGGACCAGACTTTCCGGATCGACCACTATTTGGGCAAGGAAGCGGTGCAGAACCTGCTCGCACTGCGTTTCTCGAACATCCTGTTTGAAGAACTCTGGAGCGGCCGCACCATTGACCATATCCAGATTACCATCGCAGAAAACCAGGGCGTTCAGGGCCGCGCCGGCTTTTACGAAGGCACCGGTGCCATGCGCGACATGGTGCAGAACCACCTGTTGCAGCTTCTCTGTCTCGTGGCGATGGAACCACCCGCCCGTATGGACGCGGATAGCATCCGCGACGAAAAGCTGAAGGTTTTGAAGTCGCTCAAGCCCATGACCAGCGCGGAGATTGAGCGCAACGTTGTGCGCGGCCAGTATCTGGCCGGTGCCATGAACGGTCAGGCTGTGGGAAGCTACGCGGAGGATCTCGAGCTTGAGCATGCCTCCCACACCGAAACTTTTGTGGCGCTCAAGGCCAATATCCAGAACTGGCGCTGGGCCGGTGTGCCGTTTTACCTGCGCACGGGCAAACGCCTGCCGGACCGCTTTGCCGAGATTGTCATCCAGTTCAAGTCGGTGCCGCACTCCCCGCATCCGGGCTGGGGCGACCGCATCAACCCGAACCGTTTCATCATCCGCCTGCAGCCGGAGGATCACCTGGCCCTGCGCATGATGGTGAAGAACCACGGTGCCAAGGCTGAAACCTTGCGCGAAGTGGAAATGAATCTGGACGCCGCCGGTGACGACAGTGTGCGCCTCGGGCCATACCTGCGTCTCATCCTAGATGCGGCGCGCGGTGACCAGAGCCTCTTTGTGCACCGCGACGAGGTTGAACACGCCTGGCGCTGGGTCGACAGCATCATCGGGCACTGGGAAAAGTCCGAAGAACCGCCGGAGAGCTATCAGTCCGGCACCTGGGGGCCTTATGAGGCGCATGATCTGATGACGCGCGATGGCCGTGAATGGTTCCATGAAACAAGTGGCCGGAAGGTGGCGCGGTGATCAACTGGCGCAAATTCGGCACCCGGGCGCAGATGGTTGACGCGCTTGAGGAGGATACCACCGAAGCCCTGAGCCGTGCGCTCCGCCGCAAGGGTCGGGCTTCGTGGGCTGTCTCCGGCGGGTCGACCCCCAAGCCGCTTTTTGAAGCCATGGCCGAGGTTGATATCGCCTGGGAAGACGTGCAGGTTGCCCTTGTTGATGAGCGCTGGGTGAGCATCGACCACCCGCGCAGCAATGAGGCTTTCATGCGTGGTGCGCTTGAAACCGGCAAGGCCGCAGAAGCGCACTTCGTAGGCATGAAAACGCCGCACGACAGCCCATGGGACGCGGTGGCAGACGTGAACAAGCGCTATGCAAGCCTTGCGCAGCCCTTCGCCAGTGTGCTTCTCGGCATGGGACCGGATGCCCACACCGCATCTTTTTTCCCTGATGCCGAAGGGCTTGAAGCAGCGCTTGACAGGGGGAATGAAGCCTTGTGTGTTGCTCTCACGGCGAAAAAGAGTGACGTGACGGGCGACGAGGTCGACCGCATGAGCCTGAGTGCATCCGCCATCGCATCATCGCCGCACATCGCGCTGATGATCACCGGCGACGATAAATTGGCGGTGCTTGAGCGCGCGCTGGAAAAAGATACCCACCTGCCAGTGGCACGCCTCGCCAAAGTGGCAGATATCATCGTATATTGGGCGCCCTGATCGGGCTTGCCCCGCTGTCAGTATGACAGGAGCATAAAATGACGCATCCGAAGTTAGTTGAGATTACCGAGCGTGTTCGCGCACGGTCAGAAAAAAGCCGCGCAGCCTATATGGCGCGCATTGAAGCCATGCGCGGTGCGGGGCCTGCGCGCCCGCATCTGTCGTGCGGCAACCTCGCGCATGCCATTGCGGCCTGTTCCGAGGCCGAGAAAGCCAAACTGCTGCAGGACGGCATGGTCAATATCGGCATCGTGAGCGCCTATAATGACATGCTGTCCGCGCACCAGCCCTATCATGCGAAGCTGGATGAAGTGAAAGAAGCGGTCATTCAGGCGGGCGGTGTGGCTCAGATGGCAGGTGGTGTGCCTGCCATGTGTGACGGTGTTACCCAAGGCCAGCCGGGCATGGAAATGTCCCTCTTCAGCCGCGAAGTAATCGCGATGGCGACGGGTATTGCCATGAGCCATAACGTGTTTGATGGCGGCATGCTGTTCGGTATTTGCGACAAGATCGTGCCGGGCCTTCTGATCGGTGCCATCGCCTTCGGCCACCTGCCGTTTGTGTTTGTGCCCGCCGGGCCCATGCCAACCGGCATCTCGAATTCCGAGAAGGCCAAGGTGCGCCAGCAATATGCCGCGGGTGAAGTCGGCCGCGATGCGCTGCTGCAAAGTGAAAGCCGTGCCTACCACAGCCCGGGCACCTGCACCTTCTATGGCACCGCCAACTCGAACCAGATGATGCTTGAGATGATGGGCCTGCAACTGCCGGGCTCCAGCTTCTTTGCACCAAACGACCCGGTGCGCGCGGCGCTTGATGCGGCGGCGGCAGACCGTATCGTCAAGCTCTCTGAAGCCAAGAACGGTATTGGCCTCGCGGAAATGGTGACGGTAGAATCGGTTATCAACGGCGCGATTGGCTTGCTGGCAACCGGTGGTTCAACCAATCACACCCTGCACATCGTTGCCATTGCAGCCGCCGCGGGTATCGAGCTGACATGGCAGGACTTTGCCGACCTGTCGGCGATCATTCCGCTGCTCGCCCGCGTGTATCCGAACGGCACGGCGGATGTGAACGCCTTCCATGAAGCGGGCGGCACGCCCTTTGTGATCAAGGAGCTGCTGTCGGCTGGCCTGTTGCATGATGATGTGGAAACCGTCATGGGCCACGGCCTCAAGGCGTTTGGCGAGATGCCTGCGCTGGTTGACGGCAAGCTGACATGGCGCCTGTCGCCCGAAGAACCGTCGGATGAGATGATCCTGAGGAAAGTGGGCAACCCGTTCCAGGCCAATGGCGGCCTTGCGGTGTTCCATGGCCAGCTTGGTGAGGCGGTGATGAAAATCTCTGCCGTGAAGCCGGATCACCGCTTTGTGGAAGCGCCGGCCATCGTGTTCGAGGATCAGGATGACCTCCTGAAAGCCTACAAGGCGGGTGAGCTCGAGAAAGACTTCATCGCCGTTATCCGTTTCCAGGGACCAAAGGCCAACGGCATGCCGGAGCTGCACAAGCTGACGCCAAGCCTTGGTGTGCTGCAGGACAAGGGCTTCAAGGTTGCACTGGTGACCGATGGCCGCATGTCGGGGGCGAGTGGCAAGGTGCCCGCAGTGATCCACGTGACGCCGGAAGCGGCGAACGGTGGCCCGATTGCACGCGTGCAGGATGGTGACCTTATCCGCATCGACGCTGACAATGGCGAACTGACGCTTCTTGTCGATGAAAAAGAATTCGCTGGCCGGACTGCATCGACCGGCCCTAATAATCCTGAAACATTTGGCCGTAATCTGTTTGCTGGTATGCGTGCGCTTGTCGGCGATGCCGCAAAAGGCGCTTCGGTCTTCTGACTACCGGGAATGAGGGATAAAAATGTCTGACGTACTTGCAGTTCTGAAAAAATCGCCGGTTATTCCGGTGCTGGCGTTCAAAAGCGCGCAGGAAGCGGTTGATGTGTGCCGCGTGCTTTTTGATGAGGGTTTGAGCGTGCTTGAAATCACGCTGCGGCACGAAAGTGCACTGGCTGCCATCAATGCCGTGAAGGAAGACCTCCCCGCCGACGCTTGTGTGGGGGCCGGTACGGTGATCACCCCGGCGCTCGCTGAAGCCGCGATTGAAGCGGGTGCAGAGTTTGGCGTGAGCCCGGGCCTGACGCCGGAACTGGCAGCCGCTGTGAAAAAGCTGAACTGGCCGTTCCTGCCGGGTATCGCCACGCTATCGGAAGCCATGCAGGCCCGCGAATGGGGCTTTACGGAGCTCAAGTTTTTCCCGGCCAATATTTCTGGTGGCACCGGCTTTTTGAAGGCCGTTGGCAGCGTGCTGCCAGACCTGACCTTCTGCCCGACGGGCGGCATTTCGGTCGATACCGCACCGGATTACCGCGCGCTGCCCAATGTGGCGACTGTCGGTGGTTCCTGGATCACCCCGCGCGGGCGTGACGGCAGCATTGACCTAGGCCTCGTGCGCGAACTTGCGCGCACTGCGGTCGAAGGGCACTAGGACAAAAGTCTCCGGCTTGCCTTTGCCGCGCGCAGCCTGTTTGATAGGCGGGAAATAGAAGGCGGGGGCAAGCCATGGGGATCATCCCGATTACAATTCTTTACGCAGGGCTTTTTGGCCTGCTGGCGGTGTTTCTGTCGGTCCGGGTGTCTTTTGCCCGTGCCCGGCTTGATGTGGAGTTTGGCGACGGTGGCGACGCCGGGCTGCAAACACGAATCCGCGTCTTTGGCAATTTCAGCGAATATGTGCCGCTCATGCTGGTGCTTTTCCTCGTGCTCGAACTTGCGCATACGCGGGAGATTCTGCTGCATGCCATCGGGCTTTCGCTGCTTGCGATGCGTGTCCTGCATGCTGTCAGCCTGAAAGTGGACAAAAAGCCGGTGCCGTGGCGGCGCATGGGCCGTTTTGTCTCTGCGCTCGGGACACTTCTCATCCTACTCGGCATGAGCCTGCTGCTGATCAAACCCTATGTCGTGAGTATTTTTTGAACGACCGTTGAATTTTTTGCCGCAAGTCTCTTGACCATAGGGCAGCAAGCCTTCTAGGCTCGCGCTCTAATCGGGGCAGGGGAGGCCATCCGTGAAAATTATCCATGTCGCATTTGCGTGTCTGCTGGCCATTGCCGGCATCACCGTTTTCATCCTTTTGAGCGAGCCGCCTGCGGGTGTGACCGGCGTGGCGCATGAGACCATCGCGGGCATGAAGCTCGGCGGTGACGGTGCCGCAAGGCTTGAACCCATCGGCCGGGCGCCCTTCTATTTCCAGATTGGTGTCATTTGTTTTGCGGCCAGCCTCCTGTATATGGGGATCGCCGAGCGGCGGCGTGACACACAGCTCAGGGTTTCTGTGCTGGTGATGACCGCCATCGCGCTTCTCGTGTGGTACATGCTCTATAGCGGCTATGAAGCCTATCTCGCGACCGGCGAGACGGATGTGGTCTTCGGCTTCCCGGTGCCGACGAACTGGATGTTCTGGGGCATCTGGGGCAGCTTCGCGATCTTTGATTTCTTTTATGTGCTGATGTTCCGGCGCTATTTCCTGCCCCATGAGGACGAGGAAGCTTTTGACGCCCTTGTGGCTGAGCTCAAGGCGGAAGAGGAGCGCGCATAATGGAAGAATACCGTCAGGGCGTTATCCTCACCTGCGTCGCGCTATACATGGTCATGTGTATCGGCGTCGGCCTTTGGGCCATGCGGCGCACCAAATCCGCCGGTGATTTCTTCGTCGCCGGTCGCGGGCTGGGGCCGATTGTGGTCAGTCTCGCTGTTTTCTCCTCCACGCTGTCGGGCTTCGGTTTTGTCGGCGGGCCGGGCCTTGTGTATGCCACCGGCCTCAGCTCGATCTGGATGGCGGTATGTTCCGCACTTGGTTACGCCACCGGCTTTTACCTTGTCTCCAAACGTATCCGCATGATCGCGGAAGTGCGGGATACCATGTCGCTCCCCGATGTGGTCTATGCGCGTTACGGCAGCAACGCCGCGCGGCTGTTGACCGCAGGCACCATCCTTATGGGTGTGCTCGGTTATCTCGCCACGCAAATCCTCGCGATGGCGCTGGTGCTGCAATCGATCCTCTCAGCGTCCGCGATGTTCGCCGATATCAGCTTGCTCGCCTGCGTGGTGCTCTCCTCCGCTGTCCTCATTTTCTACTGCGTGACGGGCGGCATTATCGCGTCTGTCTACACTGACCTTGTGCAGGGCATCGTCATGATCATCTCCGGCGCGCTGGTGGTGATCACGGCGGCCAGTGTGTTCGATGGCGGCTTTGCTGAGGTCAGCAACATCCTGTTGCAGAACGATGGCGAGGACATCATGCCGTTCGGCACGCTGGGCACCATGGCGTCGCTCAGCTGGTTTTTCCTCTTTGGCCTTGGCCTCGCGGGCCAGCCCCATGTGGCGACCAAAATGATGATGAACCGCAAGCTCAGTGACAACCGTATCATCCTGCCGATGACCGTGCTTGGCTATGTGGTAGCGGCGATGCTGTGGATCTCGGTTGGCGTCGTGATGCGTGCACTTGTGCTTGGCGACGTGGCACTGCCGCTTGGCGCGCCCGATGAAGCGGCGCCGGTGTTCCTCTCCACCTATGCGCATCCGCTCCTCGCCGGTATTGTGTTTGCCGGGCTTTTTGCCGCCATCATGTCCACGGCGGACGGCTTCCTCAACATCGGTGCCGCCGCCATCATCCACGATATCCCCAAGGCGATCCGCGGCCGTTCGCTCGAGCGGGAGCTTTTCTGGGCGCGGACGGCGACTGTCGGGCTCTCCGTGCTGTCGGCCTTTATCGCGCTCGGCAGTGATGCACTTGTGGGGCTTTTGGGCGCTTTCGGCTGGGGCATGTTTGCCGCCGCCCTTGTGCCGGTGGTGCTTATCGGCCTCAACTGGAAGCAGGCGAGTGCGCGGGCGGCGATTGTGGCGATCAGCGCGAGCCTCGTGATCAATCTTTATGTGCAGCTTGCGGGTGTGAGCGTGCCTTACGGCATCTCGGCCGGGTTCCTCGCCATGCTCACGTCGCTTATCCTGTTCATCGGGCTGTCGCTGATGGAAAAACCGAAGCCGCTGCCGAAAGATATTGATCGGATCATGGATCTCTAGCGTAAAGGTCCCAGACCTTTGTGCTGAGGAGTATTTGTGAAACCCGTTCTTGTGCTGATGAATGGCGCGCTCAGGCTGGATGACCATCCGGCGCTCGCCAAGGCGTGCGTGTCTGGTGCGCCGGTCATCCCCGTTTTCATCCTTGATGACGCGGCGGCGGGTGACTGGAAGCTGGGCGGCGCGCGGCGCTGGTGGCTTCGGGAATCGCTGAAGGCACTCAGGTCCGCGCTTGAGGCGAAGGGCGGCGCGCTTCTGCTCAAGTCCGGCGATACGCTTGATATCCTCAAGGCATTGGTCGCTGAGACCGGCGCTGATACGCTGCATATGACCCGCGCCTATGAGCCGCACCTCGCCAGGCTGCAGGATGCGGCCTACGACCTGATGGAAGAACTTGGCGTCACCTGTCGCCGCTTTGCCGGCAACCTGCTGCTTGAGCCCGAACAGGTGCGCAATAAAACCGGCGGCGTGTATGAGGTCTTCTCCCCCTTCTGGCGCCGCGCGCTGGAGCTGATTGACGGCACCACGCCCACGCTCGCGCCGGATGCTATCCCCGCGCCAGAGATTTGGCCCGAGAGCGACACACTCGACCTTGACCCCAAGCCCGTACACTGGGCCGAGCCGATTGCGGCTTTCTGGACACCGGGCGAGGCTGCCGCGCATGAACGTCTCGCAGACTTCCTCGATGAATGGGTGACCGAATACAAGGAGATGCGCGATATCCCGTCCGTGGACGCCACCTCGCGCCTGTCGCCCTATCTCGCGAACGGGGAGATCAGCCCGCGCCGTATCTGGCATGAAGCGATGATCGCATCGGGTGAGGAGAGTGTGAAAGAAAAAGGCGTCGACTGGTTCCTGCGCGAGCTGGGCTGGCGCGAGTTCAGCACGCATCTACTCTATAATTTCCCGCATATCCCGGACAGGCCGCTCAAGAGCAAGTTTGCAGCCTTTCCGTGGCGTGAGGGCTATGACGACGCGGTTACCGCGTGGCAGAAGGGACAAACCGGCTTCCCGATCATCGACGCAGGCATGCGCCAGCTATGGCAAACGGGCTGGATGCACAACCGGGTGCGCATGATCGTGGCGTCTTTCCTCGTCAAAGACATGCTGTGGCACTGGCGCACGGGTGAAGACTGGTTCTGGGATACACTCGTGGATGCCGACCTCGCCAACAATGCCGCGAGCTGGCAGTGGGTGGCGGGTTGCGGCGCGGACGCCGCGCCCTATTTCCGTATCTTCAACCCGGTTACGCAAGGCGAGAAGTTCGACCCCAATGGAAAATATATCCGTGAATTTGTGCCGGAGCTGAGGGACCTGCCGATTGAGTATATCCATGCGCCGTTCGAAGCGCCCGCAGGGGTGCTGAAGATGGCGGGCATTACCCTCGGCAAGACCTACCCGAAACCGATGCTGGACCGCAAAGCCGCGCGCGAGCGTGCGCTGGCGGCTCTTGAAAGCACCAAAGGGGAATAGGGGCGGTCACTCCGCCCCGCTCATGGCCTTTTGTCTGAGCTCTTCGATGATGCCGGCATCCATCCAGTAGATGTCCACATTCACGTCGTCGCCATTCCGTGCCACCACGCGGTCGAACATCAGGTATTTGCCGTCCGGCGTCACGCTGGCCCAGAAGTCGTCCTCATCCGAATTGACGGTCGGCCCCATGTTGATCGCCGGTCCCCATTCGCCGTTTGCCTCGCGGAAGCTGATGTAAAGGTCGGACTCGCCAAAACCTCCCTCGCGTTCGCTGTCCCAGATCAGATAGCTCTCGTCTGCCGCGATGAAGGGGTGGGCGGTCACCTTGCCGCTGTTGAACTGCTCGGGCATCATCACCGGTGCCTGCCGCTCGCCGCCCTCAACGCGCGAAATGCGGATCACGTCACCGGTTTTATAGTCGTCAAACACATAAGTGCCGGCGTCCGATGCAGTCAGGCGCATGATGCCCCAGTCGGGCCGGTCAAACAGCGGCCCAAGGCTCTTTTTGTCAGACCATGCGTCGCCCTCGCGCGTCCGGTAGCCTTTGGCCAGGTGCATGGTCTGGCCGTCTGAGGTGATGAAGGGTTCGCCGGTGCGGCGGAACTCGGTGAACTTCTGCCACACGCCGTCTTCCATGCGGAAGCCGAGGATATGGGGTCTCTCAAAGCCCTCTGCCGTGACATAATAGAATTCCTGCATGCCGGGCGCAAAAACGCCCTCAAGCTCCCACTTGTCTGTGGAGATGACGCCGGGGGCAAACACCTCCGCCACCTTGCCGGGTGGTGTCTGGCCCATTAGCGGGCCTTCAAGCTTCGGGAAATCCCCGGCTGTGGCTGTCGCGGAAATGCTAACCGTTAGCATCAGTGCGAGATACTGTTTCATAATCCCCTCCCTTGAGTATGTAATGTTATTTCATTTATACATACAAAGAGGGAGGATCACCCTCAAGCTCTTTCGGCTGAAGTGAGCATATGCTGCGATGAGTAGCTTAGGCGAGGCCGAGTTCCTTGAGGATATCCTCCGTGTCCGCACCGCGCGGGACAGGGCCGTGGCTCACCCCGACTTCCGTGCGCGAGAAGCGCGGCGTGGGCGTGGGCTGGCGCACGCCGTCCACCTCAATGAAGCTTTCACGCGCCTCATTGTGCGGATGTTTGTGCGCTTCCCAGAACGGCAGGATGGGCGCGAAGCAGGCATCCGTGCCGTCGAGCAGCGCACACCACTCATCCTTTGTTCGGGTTTTGAACAGCGTTTTCAGCTCAGCCTTCAGGCCCGCCCACTCCATCGGGTTCAGGTGTTTCTGCATCCATGAGGCGTCAAGCCCGGTTTTCTCGATAAACACCTGCATGAACTGCGGCTCGATCGCACCGAGGGAGACATACTGCCCGTCCTTCGTCTCGAACGTGCCGTAGAAATGCGCGCCACCATCGAGCAGATTGACCCCGCGCATCGGCGCCCAGCGTCCGCTTGCGAGCATCGAGTGGAAGATGGACATCAGCGCCGACGAACCTTCCACCATGCTCACGTCAATCGCCTGCCCCTTGCCTGACGTGCGGGCTTCAAGGATGCCGCACACAAGGCCAAACGCCAGCATCATGCCGCCACCGCCATAGTCGCCCACAAGGTTAAGCGGCGCGCTCGGTGGCCCATCCGCCGGGCCCATGCCGTGCAGCGCGCCTGAGAGCGAAATATAGTTGATGTCATGCCCGGCCGTTTTGGCAAGCGGCCCGGTCTGGCCCCAGCCGGTCATGCGGCCATAAACGATTTTGGGGTTGGCCTTCAGCACCTCATCAGGGCCGAGGCCAAGTTTTTCCATCACGCCGGGGCGGAAACCCTCAAAGAGCGCATCGGCTGTCTCACAGAGCTTCAACAGCGTCGCGCGGCCTTCATCCGACTTCAGGTCAAGCGCGATCGAGCGTTTGCCGCGGCGGTTGATATCCACCTTCATGTCCATCGGCGAAGGTGGGCCTGCGCGGTCCACCAGAATGACCTCCGCGCCCATGTCCGCGAGCATCATGCCCGCAAACGGCCCCGGCCCGATGCCTGCCAGTTCAATAATGCGTACGCCGCTTAGAGGCCCCATGGCCTGTCCCCCCTGTGTTGATGTCTTTCCTTGTCACCTAGGGCAATAAAGCAGGATTTCGAACAATAAAAAAGCCGACGCCCGAGTGAGGTGCCGGCTTTTCCGTTCTTGTGCCAGTGCGGCTTATTTGGGTGCCATGCGGGCGGCGGCATCCATGCGGATGGTTTCGCCGTTCAGATAGGCATTGTCCACGATGTGGGCGGCGAGCTTGGCGTATTCATGCGGCTGGCCAAGGCGTTTCGGGAACACCACCTGCTGCTTGAGGCTGTCAACCGCGGCTTCCGGCAGGCCGTCAAACAGCGGCGTGTGGATAAAGCCCGGTGCAATGGTCATCACACGCACACCCTGGCGGGAAAATTCACGTGCCGTCGGCAGGGTGATCGCCGCCACACCGCCTTTGGAGGCGGAGTAAGCCGCCTGGCCGATCTGGCCTTCGAATGCGGCGACCGAGGCGGTGTTGATGATCACGCCGCGTTCGCCGTCCTCGTTCGGCGCGTTTGTTTGCATGGCTTCGGCGGCCTGTGCGGTCACGTTGAAGGTGCCGATCAGGTTGACGGAGACTACCTTGCGGAAATGGTCGAGGCCATAACGGTTGCCTTCGCGGTCCAGCACTTTTTGCGGCGTGGCGATACCGGCGCAGTTTACCGCGATGTCCACTTGGCCGTATTTGTCCTTGGCAATCGCGATGGCGTTGGTGACCGATTCTTCGCTCGTTACATCGGTGTGCACATAAGTCACCTTGCCCTTGTGCGCCGCTTCAACGATGGCGCCCGCCGCGTCATTGAGATCGAGGATCACAACATTCGCGCCCAGTGATACAAAATGTTCGGTGGTGGCGCGGCCAAGGCCAGACGCACCGCCGGTTACAAGCGCGGTTTTGCCCTTGATATCCATGATTGAAAATCTCCAAATCAGTTATGTTGCGGCGCAGCATAATAGAGCCGTCCCGGCGGATCAAGCGTCAGCGTGCCGCATGGGGCGAGACATCGGCTTGACGATGGAAGTGGAGCCGAAATAGCATCCTTGAAGATGTCCGGTTGCAGTGTTTCAGCTCTCTGCCAGAGCGCGCGTGTTCGGACCTGCTTTCAAGGGCGAAGACCAAGCGGTAGAGTTGAGGGATATGACAGCACCGGAAGAAAAAGCGATACCGGACTGGGTAGTGGCAGGCGTCTGGAAGCCATGGTACCTGAAATTAATCAGGTTTTTCAGAAGGCACCTCTGTGTGCTGTTGCTTCTCGTCGTGCTCTACACACAGGGGATTTCGTGGGCTGTAGTGTGGGCGTTTCCGTGCGCGCTTATATTTGATTATTTAATTGAAAAAATATCGTGGATATCAAATACGCACGCAGAGAAAATTTACACCGCACTTACGACCCCCGCGCATGATCACGTTCATGAAAACGTCTTGGAAGTATGGCGCCGCAAGCATTCAGGTGCTGCTCATACTTTGATTATTATCGCGGGCCTCCTGCCCTTTGTTGTTTATCAATTTATTGATGTAGAGCTGCCAAGCATTTTTAAATTTTACTATTTCTCTTATCTTCTGATGATTAACTGCTCGTTTGCCGTATTAACCTATTCTACGCTTGATAAAAACATTGATCTCTCACTCACGCCGCTCGAATTTGTGAGGAAATACAGAATGTCTCGGCTGTATTCTCCAGCCACGATAGGGGGGATGACGCTGACTCTACTTGCCCCGATGTTGCTGGTTTGCTGGGCATTGTTTTACGGTGCCCCAGGGCTCACTATAATTCATGTGTGTATGGCGATCTATTGCGTCGCCTCAGTCATTTCTATTCATCAGGCCGAATACAACATCAGTATTCAGAAAATTGCCGCAGGCATCAGTGCTGGATGAGCTTGCAGCGACAAAACAGGCTATAGGGTCGGGAGGTGCAGCATGACCGGCATTGAGGATATGCCACAAAGTACCCCCGTTCCTGATTGGGTGGCCGCAGGTGCGTGGAAGCGGCGCGGTTTGGCTACGCTTGAGTTGTTGCGCGGCAACATCATTACTCTCTGCTTGACCGTCACCTATATTTCGGCGCGGTGGCATGGCTTGCATGCGTCACTTTGGGATATCCTCATTGCCGTTATTCTGGATTATGGCCAGCGGCGCTTGTGCTGGAGCTTGCGGCTGGACCCAGTGGATATCTATAAAAACTCGATTTCCTCGGGGCATGACTTCCTGCCGAGGAGTAGGTTGGAGCGCTGGCGGCTAAGAAAGCCAGTGTTCGCGCATTTGATTTTGGGCGCGCTGCTGTTTCTTCCTGTGGTGTTTCTGCACTACTCACAGCCATGGCTACCGGCAATGTTCGCTGGTAATTATCTGGCCTATATGGTGCTGATTATTGCACCATTTCAGTTTATGGTCCGTTCCGAGCAAAAATATCGCGGGGCATCATTGCCGCCGGGCATGAGTATACCTGAATTTGTACGCTCGCGACGAGAGCTTGATCTTTCCGGGGTCCACTTTTATGTGCAGTGTTGGCTATTTTTCGTCTTGCCCTTTGTCGTTTTTATCTTGTTTTTGTCGGCGTCAAAGACCGGCTATTCGGATGGCCAGATAGCCTGCAGTTTGCTTGTGTTCATGTGCGTGCTCCAGGCAGACGGCGCAATTTATGTAGCGAAAGTCTATTTTGTCGCGGGGTACCATCCTGAGAAGCAGTAAGAGTGCCAAATATGCGCGGCTCTGTCGGGATCAATTATCGCTACCGCGTGCATACGCTTCGGCCAGTTCCCTCAAAACTTGCTTTCGCCCCTTTCCGTTCAACTTGCCGGTCATCATGAACCTCGGCAGCGGGAAAAAGCGCTCAACCGGCAGGCCCACGGTGCCGGATTTTTCCCGTATGCCAGCAAAGGAAAGCATGTCCATGTCTTTCACGCCTGAAAAACCAAAGTGGAAATAATGCCCCCAGTTGATGCAGGCCATCACCGGGATCAGCTCCTCCGGCGGCATAGCTCTCACATTCCCGACGTGAACAAAGATGGCCGTTTTGGTGACGGTAGAGTGTCTGGACGACCGAATAACCTTGCATGTGGCATCTTTGTCTTCCAGCATCTCATGCACCACCTCCGGGTCATTCTGCACCGGCGCTGGGATGACCGTAAGGTCGCTTACGCCAATCACGGCAATATCGCTCGCATTCAAATCTCGGGTTGAGGACAAATACCCCAGAACATGGCGTAACCCTCTGTGGTTATTTCCAACCGCGCGCTGCTGATCGTTGAGGCCGCCACCATAAGAATTGAGGACAAGAACGGGCTTGCCCGGCTGGCCATATTTTTCATCCAGCCCGATAAAGGCGGCGCTGTCGTGCGCAAAGGCATAGGTGTCGAAGCGTTTGATGTAGGCTTGATTGCCCTCGTCGAGCGTGAGGCCATCGAAGATGTCAGCGTAATCTCGCTCGCTCGCCTCATTTTGTGCGCAGGCTTGCTGAGGCACGGCGCAGATGCCTATGGCAATTGCCAGTGTCGTCAATAACCTCATTCCATGTCCCCCGCGCGTGTCCGTTTCAGATTATTTTTGTAGCAAGCATCAGGCCCGCATATCCAGTGCAATTGGCTTGGGGCGGTTCGCCGCGCCGTGGGCGCACGAAATATTTTGCCTTATGCTTCAGCTTGGCGGAGGGTTGGTGCGCCTTACTGCGCGCAGTCATCATAAAATTGTGATGCGCCAAATGGGCGCATCTGCTTGGATTGGGGTGGCGTGCGCCCATATTGCACATGCATGATATCAACAGGCCATGAGACAGCCGGAGGCTTTTATGACGTTTGACTATGATCTTTTTGTAATTGGTGCGGGCTCCGGCGGGGTGCGCGCGAGCCGGATTGCCTCAAGCCTTGGTGCGCGCGTCGCGGTGGCTGAGGAATACCGTGTGGGCGGCACCTGCGTGATCCGCGGCTGTGTGCCCAAGAAGCTGATGGTCTATGCCTCCCACTTCGCCGAGGACTTTGAGCTGGCGCGCGGTTTCGGCTGGTCGGTTGGTGAAACGTCGTTCGACTGGAAAAGCTTCATCGCGCGCAAGGACACTGAGATCGACCGCCTGAACGGGCTTTATATCAAAACGCTTGAAGGCGCAGGCGTTGAGATCATTAATGGCCGCGCGGTCGTCACCGGCCCCAACAGTGTGCGGGTCGGCGAACGGGAGATCACGGCCAAAACCATCCTCGTTGCCACCGGCGGCTGGCCGCATATGCCCGATGTGCCGGGCATCGAGCATGCGATTACATCGAATGAGGCGTTCCATCTTGAGGAGCAGCCGAAACATATTGTGATCGTGGGTGGCGGTTATATCGCGGTTGAGTTCGCGGGCATCTTCCGCGGCATGGGATCAAGCGTCAGCCTGCTCTACCGCAGCGAACAAATCCTGCGCGGTTTTGACGATGACCTGCGCGAGCGCTTGAACACAGAGATGCGCCGCAAGGGCATTGATGTGCGCACCGGGACCAATATCACCAGAATCGAGAAGCTGGAGCGCGGCGTGCGCCTCACGCTCACCGACGGCAGCACCATGGACGCGGACGCGGTCATGTATGCCACGGGCCGGGTGCCCAACACCAAGGGCCTCGGCCTTGAAAGTGCGGGCGTCGAGATGGGCAAGGGCGGTGCCGTCAAGGTGGACGCTTACAGTAAAACCAGTGTCGACAGCATCTATGCGGTCGGTGACGTGACCGACCGCGCCGCACTCACGCCGGTGGCCATCAAGGAAGGCCACGCCTTCGCGCTGACGGTTTTTGGTGGCACACCCATGGCAGCCGAGCATGATGCGATCCCGACCGCCGTTTTCTCGCAGCCGCCCATCGGCACGGTGGGTCTGACCGAGGCCGAGGCGAAGGCGAAATACGGCGACATCACCGTCTATACCTCCGACTTCAAGCCGATGAAACATACGCTTGGTGGCTCGGAGGAGCGCGCGTTCACAAAATTGATTGTCGACAAGGACAGCGACCGGGTGGTCGGCGCTCATATGATCGGCGCGGACGCAGGCGAGATTATCCAGGGCATCGGCATTGCCGTGAAAGCCGGTCTCACCAAGGCGCAGTTTGACGCGACGGTTGCGGTGCATCCTTCGTCGGCCGAGGAATTTGTGTTGATGCGCACACCACGCACAGATTGAGCACACTTGCTGCACACGATTTCAGGGATTATTGGAAAATAATTCCTGAAATAGCTTAATTAGACGCTGTTGATAGAAAATATGTTTCGTTTTTGTGGTTGAAGAGGGCTATTACAGGCTCACATGTGACAAAGAGCATTGACAGCGGGCCAACTTCGGAGTTGCCTGTTGAGGGAAAAGGAGGGAAGGCCAATGACCTCTGATATTCAGGTCCTGGAATCTGCGGTGGTCCGTTTTGCGGGCGACAGTGGTGACGGCATGCAGCTTACCGGCAGCCAGTTCACCACCTCGGCCGCGCTCTCGGGCAACGATCTTGCGACTTTCCCGGATTTTCCGGCGGAAATCAGGGCCCCGGCGGGCACCACCTTCGGCGTCTCCGCCTTCCAGATCAACTTCGGCGCCAAGGCGATCAAGACCGTGGGGGACCGCCCGGATGTGCTTGTTGCCATGAACCCGGCGGCGCTCAAGGTCAATGTGCAGAACCTGCGCAGTGGCGGTCTTCTGGTCGTCGACACCGGCGCTTTCTCGAAGCGCAACCTCCAGAAGGCAGGCTATGAGACTGACCCGCTCACCACCGGCGAGCTGCATGATTATCAGGTGGTCGAGCTCGATATCTCCAGGCTAACCCTCGAAGCGGTCAAGGAATTTGGCCTCGGCAACAAGGAGGCGCTCCGCTGCAAGAATATGTGGACGCTCGGGCTCATGCTCTGGATGTTCTCCCGCAAGCGCGAGCCGGTGATCAGCTGGCTTGAGAAAAAATTTTCCAGACTGCCCGATATCGCAGCCGCCAACATCGCCTCCCTCAACGCCGGTCATGCCTTTGGCGAAACGGCGGAACTGTCGGTGCATTTCAAACGCTACCAGATTGGTGCGAAACAAAGCGAGGCGGGCATTTACCGCACGGTGACCGGTAGCCAGGCGCTGTCGTGGGGTATCACGGCAGGCGGTGAGCTGGCGGGGCTGCCCATTGTGCTCGGGTCTTACCCGATCACCCCGGCGTCGCCGATTTTGCATACACTCTCGAACATGAAAGAGCTGGGTGTGGTCACCTTCCAGGCGGAGGATGAGATTGCTGCTATCTGCGCCGCAATTGGTGCGTCCTATGGTGGCGCGCTTGGGGTCACGAGCTCATCCGGCCCCGGTATTGCGCTCAAGGGCGAAGCGCTGGGGCTGGCGATCTCGACCGAGCTGCCGGTTGTCGTGATCAACAGCCAGCGCGGTGGCCCGTCCACCGGCTTGCCGACAAAAACCGAGCAGTCGGACCTTTACCAGGCCATTTATGGCCGCAACGGCGATGCGCCGCTGCCAGTGATCGCGACCCGCAGCCCGGGCGACTGTTTTGAAGCCGCGATCGAGGCTTGCCGTCTTGCAGTCAAATATATGACACCGGTGATGCTGCTGACCGATGGTTTTATCGCCAACGCAGCGGAGCCTTGGAAGCTGCCTGACCTTGACGCGCTGACACCGTTCACGGTGAAATTTGCTGAGGCACCGGAGGACGGCACCGAGTTCAGCCCGTTCAAGCGCGACGCGCAGACGCTCGCGCGCCACTGGCCCAAGCCGGGTGTGCCGGGCACCGAACACCGCATTGGCGGGATCGAGAAGAGCTTTGATACCGGGCATATTTCCTATGACCCGGCGAACCACCAGAAGATGACAGACACCCGCGCCGCCAAGATCGACGGCATCGCCAATGATATCCCGCTGCAGACGGTCGATCAGGGCGAGGAAAGCGGCACGCTTGCCGTGGTCGGCTGGGGCTCGACCTACGGCCCGATTTCCGAAGCGGTCAAGATTGCCCGCGCGGAAGGGCTGAATGTGTCCCACATCCATATCCGTTACCTGCACCCGTTCCCGGCCAACCTTGGCGCGCTCCTCAAGAATTACGCCAAGGTGATTGTGCCGGAGATGAACCACGGCCAGCTCAAGACCGTGATCCGCGACCGGTTCCTCATTGATGCCAAGCCGGTGAACAAGGTTTCAGGCCAGCCGTTCAAGATCCAGGAACTGCTGGATGTGATCCGCGCTGAAGCGGCAAATTAAGGGAGAGCGAAGATGAATGAACTGAGCACCCCCAAGACGCCGCTGACAATCAAGGATTTCACCAGCGATCAGGAAGTGCGCTGGTGCCCCGGTTGCGGCGATTATGCCATCCTCAAATGCATGCAGCGCACGCTGCCTGAAATGGGGGTAACGCGCGAGAATACGGTATTTGTCTCGGGCATCGGCTGTTCGAGCCGCTTCCCCTATTATATGAACACCTACGGTTTCCACACCATCCATGGCCGCGCACCGGCGATTGCCACGGGCCTCAAGCTCGCGAATCCGGAGCTTGATGTGTGGGTCATCACCGGCGATGGCGACGGGCTTTCAATTGGCGGCAACCACCTGATGCATGCACTGAGGCGCGATGTGGACCTCAATATCCTGTTGTTCAACAACAAGATCTATGGCCTCACGAAGGGCCAGTATTCACCGACATCCGACCTCGGCACCCGCTCGCCGTCCACGCCGCAGGGCTCGGTCGACCCGGCGCTAAACCCGATCAGCTTTGCGCTGGGCTCCGGTGCGCATTTCATTGCGCGCACGGTTGACACCGCACAAAAGCACATGCCCGGTGTGTTTAAGCGCGCGCACGCCTTCAAGGGGGCCTCCTTTGTCGAGATCCTGCAGAACTGTATCGTCTATAACGACGAGGCGTGGCAGGGCATCACCGACAAGAGCGTCGCCGCCGACCGCCAGCTTCTGCTGGAGCACGGCGAGAAGATGCTGTTTGGCGCTGAAGGCAACAAGGGCATCCGTTTCTGCCCCGAGAAGTTTGCCCTTGAGGTGGTCACGGTGGGCGAAAATGGCATCACCGAAGATGATGTGATGGTGCATGACGAGACCAACCGCCGCCTTGCGCAGATGCTGGGTGAACTGGGTGCAAACCCCGGTGAGCCGGTGGCGATGGGTGTGCTTTATGCCCGTCAGGCAGACCACAGCTATACCGAGGCGGTGCTGGGGCAGGTGGCTGAACGCAAGGGCAAGACCACGCTTCATGACATCATGTATGGCGGCCAGACCTGGGAAGTGAGCGAGACGATCACGTCCTGAGCCTCTCGGTAAAGTTCATAAGGAAAAGCCCGGCAAAGCGCCGGGCTTTTTTCGTTACATGCCTGAGGCTTCGATCTTGATGTCGTGCGGGAAAGGGTGGCCAGCGCCGTTTTCCACAAGGTCGCGCATGCTGAGAATGAAGGTCGCCCATTTGGTCGAGCAGTGGTGGAAAAAGCCAGCCTCTTCAGCCCAGCCGATATGACGGAACATAAGGCGGTTGTGGCCGTCTTCGTCCACAATCTTGAATTCAAGCTGGGTCCCAACCCAGTCTTCAGGCCCTTCGGTGACTTCCCAGAGCACAAAACCGTCGCGGTTGTCTTTGACCGCCATGTCGAAACCGCCGTTGTCGCCAAAACGGAATACAAGTGTTCCGCCTTTCGCCGGATCGCCGGTGGTGGTTTCGGTCCACCAGCCTTTGAGGCCCTCAAGGGTGTTGAGCGCCGCCATGATTTTCTCACGCGGGGCATTGGTGCTGAAAGTGTGACAGATATTCGCCATCGTTGGTTCCTTTCTTTCGTTGCGAAAACCTGACCTCAGTCTAGCGGGGTATCATGCAGGTAAAACAGGTAATGAGAAAATAAGGTAAATATTTAAGTTATTGAATTTATATAATAAATATAAGTTTTAGCCGGGGATAATTTAGTATATTTTCCATATATGGAAAATGAAGATCAGCTTGATGCGGTGTTTCTGGCACTGGCCGACCGACGGCGGCGCGCCATGCTGGCCGAACTTGCCGCAGGCCCGCGCTCCATTGGTGAGCTTGCCGCCATCGGCAATTGGCGTATGAGCGCGGCGTCCAAAAATATCGCCGTGCTGGAATTGGCGGGTCTGGTGTTCAAATCGCGCCGCGGCCGCGAGGTCATCTGCCATATGAACTTCGATGCCTGGCGCACGGTCGCGGGCTATATCGCATTGCACGCCAAATTCTGGGCCGGGCGGCTGGACGAACTTGAGAACTATATAAAAACAGCAGGGGGAGAATGAAGTGGAACCACTTGTCATCAAACGGGTGATGCCGTGCAGCAAACGCCAGCTTTTTGACGCGTGGTCCAAACCCTCCGTCATGGCGCGCTGGTTTTTCGCCAGCCAGACACCGGTGAAGGAGAGCACGGTCCGCAATAGCTTCACAGTTGGTGGCAGCTACAGCCTGACCATGCACCTGCAAACCGGCGACTACACCATGAGCGGCGACTATGTCGAGATCACCCGCTACACCCGCATTGCCTTTACCTGGAGTTCGCACATCATCGAAGGCAGCCTTGTGCAGCTTGATTTCCGCGAACTGTCGCCAAACCGGACCGAGCTGACCCTGACACAGACCCGCTTCCCGTCTGCCGAAGTGCGCGCGAGCCATGATCAGGGCTGGAGTGGTTGCCTTGCGAGCCTTGAACGGTTTGTGGCGGCGGAATATGGCAGCGCCTAGTCCTTGCAGCCGTCGCGGTGATGGTACCGGTCAAGATAGGCCTTGAGGCTGGTCTCGGGTGTGTCAATGAACACATCGCCCGTTGCGCGCGCTGAGCGCATGCGGTCAAGCCGGAAGTGGCGGTAATCCTGCCGCATTTCGCACCATGCGAGCATCATCCAGATTGGCCCGATGAAGACGAGCGACAGCGGGCGCACGATGCGCAGCGTGACTCGGCCTTCCTCATCGGCATAGTCAAGCGCCAGTTTGTGCTTCTGCCTGACCGCGTGACGCAGGAAGGAGAAGTCGATGGACCACGGCAGTTTGGCGCGCGAGGGCGGCGCGAACAGCGCAGTCCCGGAAAAGGCCTCCCGGTCATCGTCGCTCAGCACATTCTTGATCTTGAGGATAAGGCTTTTGGCTGAAGTGGCCATGGCCTCGTCCGTCCAGCTCGACACCATCGCCGCGCCGAGCATGAGGGCCTCCAGCTCGTTCACGTCAAGGCTCATCGGCGGCAGGTAATAACTTTTGTCGAGCAGGTAGCCAACCCCTGCCTCGCCCGAAATGGGCACGCCGGTGGTGATCAGGTCCTGAATGTCACGGTAGACCGTGCGCACACTGATATCGAACTCCTCGGCGATATCCTGTGCGGTGATGGCCATGCGCCGCCCCTGAAGGTAGCTCACAATCTGGAAAAGTCGGTCTGCGCGTCTCATATCGCCACCATATGGAAAGCCTGCTGACAAAATCTGGCAGCAGGCTTGCAGGCAGGCGCAAAACGGTCAAGGTTTATGTCGGCTCAGGAGATCACATCCGGTTCAGCGCGACCGGTCCGGGCTTCGATTTCGGCAATCTGGTCGGCGATGGTGATGATGTCCTGCAGCGCCACTTGCGTCTCGGTCTCGTGTTTGCCGGGGTCAGGCTCATAGCGCTCCAGATAGACCCGGAGGGTGGCGCCTTCGGTACCGGTGCCGGAGAGGCGGTAAACCAGCCGCGCGCCGCTCTCGAAACGGATGCGGACACCCTGCTTGAGGGTGACTGAGCTATCGACCGGGTCGGTGTAGGAGAAATCGTCCGCCGATGCGACGACTTCGCTCTCAAAACGCTGGCCGGGCAGGCCACCAAGTTTTGCCCGCAGGTCGTTCATCAGCTTGCCCGCACTGTCGCTGTCGACCGCTTCATAGTCGTGCCGCGAATAGAAATTGCGGCCATAGGTGCGCCAGTGGGCGCGCATGATCTCGGCGATACTTTCCTTGCGCTCGGCAAGGATGTTGAGCCACAGGAGCACAGCCCAAAGGCCGTCCTTCTCGCGCACATGGTCGGAACCCGTGCCCGCGCTCTCTTCGCCGCAGAGGCTGACCTTGCCAGCATCCAAGAGGTTGCCGAAATATTTCCAGCCCGTGGGTGTCTCATAGCAGGGCATGCCAACGGCGGCGGCGACGCGGTCGACCGCGCCACTTGTGGGCATGGAGCGCGCGACACCGGCGAGCCCGTCCATATAGCCGGGCGCCAGGTGGGCATTGGCTGCGAGTACAGCGAGACTGTCGCTCGGCGCGACATAGATACCGCGGCCCAGCACGATATTGCGGTCGCCGTCGCCGTCAGATGCGGCGCCCATATCCGGCGCGTCGTCGCTGAACATCAGGTCGAACAACTCGCGCGCGTGCACGGGGTTCGGGTCCGGATGGTGGCCGCCAAAATCCTCAAGCGGTTCGGCGTTGACCACGGTGCCTTTGGGTGCGCCCAGCTTGCGCTCCAGAATGTCTTTTGCGTAAGGCCCGGTCACGGCATGCATGGCATCGAAACGCAGGCGGAAGCCGTCCTTGAACAGTTTCCTGATCTTCTTGAAATTGAACAGTTGTTTCATCAGGCGGCGGTATTCGCGCACGGGGTCGATGATGTCGACCATCATGCCATCCAGCGTGGTCTCGCCAATCTCCGTCAGGTCGATATCGTCTGCCGCGAGGATGCGGTAGCGGCTGATCTCGCCGGTTCGGGCATAGATGGCATCGGTGATGCTCTCAGGCGCAGGGCCGCCATTGCCCGCATTATATTTGATGCCGAAATCATAGTCAGGCCCGCCCGGGTTGTGGCTGGCGCTCAGGATAATGCCGCCCTTGGCACCCAGCTTGCGGATCACGCAGGAGGCCGCTGGCGTGCTCAGGATACCGTTCTGGCCCACCACCATGCGCCCGACACCGTTGGCTGCCGCCATCTTGAGGATGATCTGGACAGCCTCGCGGTTATAGAAACGCCCGTCGCCACCCAGCACAAGGGTCGCGCCCGCCATCTCGCCAACAGCGTCAAAAATACTCTGGACAAAATTCTCCAGATAGTGGGCTTCCTGAAACTGACGGACCTTTTTGCGCAGGCCCGATGTACCGGGTTTCTGACCGGGAAACGGTGTCGTTGCAATGTCTCGTATCGTCATCATATTCCCTTTGGGCTTGCGAGCTTATCGTGGCCGCTCTGCGCGCATGGCTGATAGGATACGCACGCTAAGTGTTTGATCAAACAGGTTTTCGATGTCTACAGGCAATTTGCGGCGCCAATTGGGCTCCTCCACTGTGGTGCCCGGTACATTGGGCTGGTCTCTGAGACCCAGAAGATCCTCACACTGCACGGCAATCACAGATGATTTTACGCGCGCCAGCAGCGAATGGATGGCAACCGCCAGATCGTCTGACATCTCTGCGGGTGCGGCATAGGGCGATATGCCCTCCGGCAGCAAGCCTTCGTCTTCCAGCCGCCGCAGCATCAGCCAGCGGTCGTGAAGCCGGGCGTTCCTGTCGGCCTCGAGCCCCGATGCCCCGATGCCCAGTTCTTCGCGCCAGCGGAAATCCTCACCTTCCCAGAAGCCCTTGAGGGTCGGGAAGTCATGGTTGTTGAGCGAGGCAAATTTGTCTTCACCATAGTGCGCGGGCGGGGTGAAGCTGTCACCCTCGCGCTCGAAATAGAGGATCGCGCAGCCGAGTAGCCCCCAGTCTGACAGGCGGTCGCGGAAGCCGTCGGGCACAGTGCCAAGATCCTCGCCCACGACAATGCAGTCGTTGCGGTGGCTCTCGAGCGCGATGATGCCCAGCATTTCCTCGCGCGGGTAGGCGACATAATTGCCCGGTTTCGCATCATCAAGCGGGCACCAGAACGCGCGGTTGAGGCCGAGGATATGGTCTATGCGCACAAGGCCCGCGGGGCGCATGACCTCAGCCAGGGTGCGGCGGAAAACGCGAAAGCCATCATGTTTGAGGGCATTCGGGTCAAGGGGGGCGAGGTTCCATTTCTGCCCGTCCGGGTTGGCGGCGTCACCCGGTGCGCCGAGGCTCATGCCGTGCACCACGCTCTTGGGTTCGGCCCAGGCCTCGGCGCCGCCCGGTACCATGCCGACGGCGAGGTCGAGATAAAGCCCGATGCGCATGCCGGCTGTCCGCGCCCGGCTTTGCGCCCGCTCTAGCTGGATGTGTGCAACCCATTGAAGATACTGGTAGAACCGTATCCGTTCGGCGCTGTGCCGTATTATGGCCTGGACAGTGTCATTGCCGGGACGCTGCAATGCCTCCGGCCAGTGCCGCCAACTGGTAACGGTGGGGTCGTCCGCCACCTGCTCCTCGAAGATCACTTCATAGGCGGCATGTGCGGCAAGTGACGCGCCTTTTTTGTGGCAGAAAGCCTCGAACGCGGCCTTGCGGTCGGGGCTGGCGTGGCGCTCAAACAGGTCAAACGCGGCTTCAAACGCACGGGTCTTGAGCGCATAGACGCTGGTATAGTCGACCAGGTCGGCGGTACGTGCCGATTGGCAACTATCTGAAAGAAAGAGCTTTTTCAGGGCCTTAGTGCCAGCCTCGGTTGCGGTGAATTCCTCCAGCATGTCGGGTGCGATGTGCATGATGTTGAGAAACTCGCGGCTTGAGGGCGAGTAAGGGCTGTACATATGGCTCGCGGCCGGAAACAGCGCATGCACCGGGTTGACGCCGATGAAATCCGCGCCTTCTGTTGCCGCAGCTTCGGCGAGACGAGCGAGGTCCTCGAAGTCGCCGATACCCCAGTTGCGCGCGGATCGCAGGCCATAGAGCGGGGCGGTCAGACCCCATGTGCGGATGCCGCCGGTTGCGTCAGACAGGCCTTTGCAGCGCGCAGGCACCACAATCAGATGGCATTCCTGAGCGGCACCGCCCTCCAGCCGCAGCCGGTGATACCCTAGTGGTAACAGGGATTTGCCGGTCTCGACCAAGCTGGCACCAGCAGGCAATTCCCCCCCCAGTCCGCTGCCATCCTCAAACAGCAGCGACCAGTGCATGGCACACTGTGCCATATGCCGAAGCGGGATTTGTGTGCTCTCTGCATGCCGGATGACAAGGGTAGCGGGCAGCAGGCGGGCTTCTTCAGCCGCGACCGCCTCCAGTGCCCTCTCAAGCGCGGCATCGTCTGTCATGTCGAGGCCAAGTGCCTGAAGCTGAGCGATTTTTGCCTCATCGCTCGCTTGCACATAATGGCCCGAAAGCTCGTGATAGCCGTGGTAAACGCCGTAAGCTTCCGACAGGCGGTGCAAAAGGTCTGGGTTCAAATGGCTCATTTTCCGCCCTCTTTTGCGCTCAATACCACCGTGCTTTGCTGTGCCACGTTTATTGCGCCTGAAACTGGCTGCGCTGTGAACTCCTGGCCGATGTCCGCGGTGTTCAGCAGACGCAGCCACTCGCTCGATGCAGGCAAGGTGAAATCAAGCGCTTGTGTGCCCGCATTGAAGATAATCAGCATGCTGGTCTGCGCGTCAGACAGCTGCAGGCAGAGCGAGCGGACGCTCGAATCGCGCCAGTGTTCAGCTTTTTTCTCTGTGCCATCGCTGTGCAACCACACCACATCGCGCACCGTGCTGCCTTCAAGCTGCGCGCCGTGGAGGAATTTGCCCTGCCGGAGCAGCGGGTGTTCTTGCCGCAACCGAATGAGGCTGGCTGTGAACTCGAGAAGCTGTTCATCTGCCGCGTCCCAGTCCAGCCAGGTGATTTCATTGTCCTGGCAGTATGCGTTGTTGTTGCCCTGTTGGCTGTGACCAATCTCGTCTCCCGCCAGCAGCATGGGTGTGCCTTGGCTGAGCATGAGCATAGTGAGAAGGTTGCGGCTGCGGCGCGCGCGGCGGGTAAGGATTATCGGATCGTCCGTCGGGCCCTCCATCCCGCAGTTGTCGCTGATGTTGTGGCCGTGGCCGTCGCGGTTTTGTTCGCCGTTCGCCTCATTGTGTTTGTCCGCATAGCTGACGAGGTCGCGCAGCGTGAAACCGTCATGGCTGGTGATGAAGTTGACCGAGGTGAAGGCCTGCCGCCCGCCATGGTCAAAACTGTCGGCGGAGCCGAGGAGCGAGCCCGCCATGCTGGCCTGCGCGCCAGCGTCGCCGCGCCAGAAGCTGCGGGCATGGTCACGGAACTGGTCATTCCATTCAAGCCAGCCGGCCGGGAACTGCCCAAGCTGGTAGCCGCCGGGCCCCACATCCCACGGTTCGGCGATCAGCTTGGCGCGGGAGAGCACCGGGTCCTGCATGATGGCAGCAAGGAAAGCACCATCGGGTGCGAAGCCTTCCGCCGTACGTGCCACCGTGGTGGCGAGGTCGAACCGGAAGCCATCCACATGCATTTCCGTCACCCAGTAGCGAAGTGAATCCATCACCATCTGCAGCACGCGCGGGTGCGAGACATTGAGCGTGTTGCCGCAGCCGGTGTCATTGACATAGAAGCGCGGGTCATCGGCCTTCAGCCGGTAGTAGCTTTTATTGTCGATCCCGCGCCAGGAAAGCGTGGGGCCAAGCTCCCAGCTTTCCGCCGTGTGGTTATAAACCACGTCGAGAATCACCTCGATCCCGGCGCTGTGCAGTGCCTTCACCATCTTCTGGAACGAATGGCGGCCCGAGGGGCCCATATAGGTCGCTTCCGGCACAAAATAGGCCGCGGGGTTGTAACCCCAATAGTTGGTGAGGCCCATGGCGGTCAGGCGCGGTTCGGGGAAGGCCGCGGCGACCGGCAACAGCTCGATCGAGGTCACGCCAAGTTTGAGCAGATGGTCGATCATGCTTGGGTCGGCAAGGCCGTCGAAGGTGCCGCGCTTCTTGGCGGCGACACCGCCATGGCGTTTGCTGAGGCCTTTCACATGGGCTTCATAGATGACCGTCTCGCTATGCGGGACGCACGGGGCGGTGTCCTTTCCCCAACTGAAATCAGGGGCGGTGACCACGCACTTGGGCATATAGGGCGCGCTGTCGAGCGTGGAGAAGCTGAGGTCCTTCTTGGGGGATGTGGGGTCATAGCCATAGAGCGCGTCATGCAGTTCAATGCGACCCTGAAGCGCTTTTGCGTAAGGGTCGATGAGCAGCTTATGGGCATTGAAGCGGTGGCCGTCTGCCGGTGCGTATGCGCCGTGTACCCGGTAGCCATAAAGCTGCCCCGCCTTCACGCCGGGGAAAAAGCCGTGCCAGACACCGTCCGTATGCCCGGGCAGCGGAACCTGCACAAGCTGTTCCTTGCCGTCGGGCGAGAACAGGCACAGGTCAACCCCGGTGGCATGATTGGAGAAGAGCGCAAAATTGGTGCCTTCAACCCCCGGCGTGGCACCAAGCTGTTTGGCATTGCCTGAGGATGGAGGGGGGAGGTGCATGGCTGGTGTCCCTTAAGCTTCCGCGGTCTTGAGCCGGGTAAAGATGGCGGCATAGTCCTTGGCCGGATGGGTCCAGCTGACATCCTGCTTCATTGCGCGTCGCCTGAGGCCTTTGAGGGCTTCTGGCTGGTGGTAGAGCTTGAGAAAGCGGTCTATCGCGCCGGTGAGCATGTCGAACGTCACCGGGGAGAACTGGATGCCGTTGCCGGCACCCGCCATCAGGGCGGCCTCGTTCGCGTCCACAATCGTATCCGCAAGGCCACCCACGCGGGCGACAATCGGAATGGTGCCATACCTGAGTGCACAGAGCTGGGTCAGGCCGCAGGGCTCAAAACGTGAAGGCACAAAAATGGCGTCCGCGCCAGCCTGAATGCGGTGGGCAAGCGGCTCGTCATAGCCGATGCGTACGCCGACCGAGCCCTTGAAGCGAAGGGCGGCATTCTGGAATATGGCCTCAAGCGCTTTGTCGCCCGAGCCCAAGACGGCAAGCTGGCCGCCATTACCCACGATATGCGGGATGGCGCCTGCAAGCAGGTCGAGGCCCTTTTGTTCGGTCAGGCGGCTGATGACGCAGAAAAGCGGTGCGTCTGGCCGCACTTCAAGCCCATAATCCTTCTGCAGCAGCGCCTTGGTCTTTGCCTTGCCTGCCATCGCGCGGTCGCTGAAGCTGTGGGCAAGCGCATCGTCATTTGCCGGGTCCCAGATGGTGGTGTCGATGCCGTTCCGGATGCCGGACAGTTTGGTATTCCGACTTTTGAGCAGGCCGCCAAGGCCCATGCCGCCATCGTCGGTCTGGATCTCATAGGCGTAGGTGGGGCTGACGGTGGTGACCCAGTCGCTGTAGACGATGCCCGCTTTGAGAAAACTGACCTGGTCCCAATACTCAAGCCCTTCCTGCGCGAACATGGCGGCGGGCAGGCCAAGGCTTGCGAAGCTTGCCTTCGGGAACAGGCCCTGGAAGGCGAGGTTGTGGATGGTGAAGACGGTTTTGACCGTGCTGTTGCCCATCGCTTTCAGGTAGGCGGCAGAAAGCCCCGCCTGCCAGTCATGGGCATGCAGCACATCGGCGGCATAGGCCTTGTCAATCTCACCAGCGGCAAGGGCCGCACCGGTTTGTGCGAGGGCTGCGAAGCGGCGGTAATTGTCCAGCCGGTCCTTGCCGTCCGGCCCCTGATAGGGGTTGCCGTCAACGCCGAACAGGTGCGGGGCATCCAGCAGGAACAGCTTGAGCCCGGTTGTGGAGGAAGCCCGGTAGAGGGTGCCGGGGCCGCCAAAGAGGTCCGCGATATCCGCGACCTTCTTTTTTGCCTTGGCTGCCGCTTTCACGGCGGGGAAGGCGGGCACCAGCACATGGGCATCAAGCCCTTCCGCCGCCAGCGCAAGCGGCAACGCGCCAATCACATCGGCAAGGCCACCGGTCTTGATCAGCGGGAAACATTCAGAGGCAACAAAAAGAACACGGCTTGGCCTTGGGGCCATCAGTCAAGCTCCAGTTGGTCAATCATACGCTGGGTGATCAGGCATACACCCTTCTCGGTGCGGCGGAAGCGGCGGGCATCCTCTTCCGGATCTTCGCCGACAATAAGTCCGCGCGGTATCTGGACCCCACGGTCGATGACACAGTTCGCGAGGCGAGCCCCCCGCGCGATGTTGGCGTAGGGCAGTGCCACGACGCGGCTTAGACGGCTGTACGAGTGGGTGTGCACACCGGTGAACAGGAGCGAGCTTTCGATATGGGTGCCGGAGACAATACAGCCGCCTGCTACGAGCGAGCTTATGGCCGCGCCGCGCCGGCCTTCCTGATCGTGGATAAACTTGGCGGGTGGTGTGATCTCAGCATAGGTCCAGATCGGCCATTCGCGGTCATAGAGATTGAGGCCCGGCTCGATCGTTGCGAGGTCGAGGTTGGCTTCCCAATAGCTGTCCACCGTGCCCACGTCGCGCCAATAGGCTTCGCCGCCCGGTACGCTGCGAATGCAGGATTTGGTGAAGCGGTGGGCGAACACTTTCGCGTTGTCGACGAGGTAGGGGATGATGTCCTTGCCAAAATCGCGCGAGGAATTTGGGTCTGCCGCGTCGCGTCGCAGTTGGTCAAAGAGAAACTCCGTCTCGAACACATAAATGCCCATGGAGGCGAGACAGGCGCCCGGCTTGCCCGGAATGGTCGGCGGGTTCTCAGGTTTCTCGAGGAAGTTGGTGACATAGTCATCCTCGTCCACATGCATGACGCCGAAGCCCTTGGCTTCCTCGGGCGTCACCTCAAGGCAGCCGATGGTCACATCCGCGCCAGAGTTCACATGTTCCTCGAGCATCATCTCATAGTCCATCTTGTAGACATGGTCGCCCGCGAGGATGACCATGAACTTGGGTGCATATGATTCGATGATGTCGATATTCTGGTAAACGGCGTCCGCGGTGCCTTCATACCACTGAGTCTCGGAGACACGCTGGCTTGCGGGCAGGATGTCGAAGCTTTCGTTTCGCTCCGCGCGGTAGAAGTTCCAGCCGCGCTGCAGGTGTTTGATCAGGCTGTGCGCCTTGTACTGGGTCGCGACGCCGATGCGGCGAATGCCCGAATTCATCGCATTCGAGAGCGCGAAGTCGATAATCCGGCTCTTGCCACCAAAATAAACGGCAGGTTTGGCGCGTTTGTCGGTCAGTTCCTTGAGGCGGCTGCCGCGCCCGCCCGCCAGGACATAGGCCATGGTGTGACGCGCGTAGGGCGCGGTTACTGTTGTTTTCATGACATGTCCCCCGAATTTTGGTTCAAACAGGCGGTTTCTGGGCTTGTAATACTCTTGCAAAACTGCAATCGATTGCGCAATAAAAGAATTGTTTCGAGTGTCGAATGTTTCGAATTTTGTTTCACGCGAAACTTGCGCGGCTGTGTAAACCGGATGTCACAAATTGGCACTTACTCTTCTGTCAGGCACCGTTGACATGCTGTCCTCCCTCTACTGCGACAAGGCTAAGATAATATGACAAGATCAGATATTCACATGCCCAAAACGTCTGCCTCGGCTGAGCCTTTGGGCGATGCTGTTCAGCGCCATCTCGTTTATTCGGTTGGCAAGGACCAGTCCCACGCTGTTGCCCGTGACTGGTGCACGGCGCTCTCTCTTGCGATTCGCGACCGCATGGTCGATGGCTGGATGGAAACCACCCGCCGGATTTACAAAACAAAGCAGAAACGCGTTTACTACCTGTCGATGGAATTCATGATCGGTCGGCTGCTAGAAGACGCGATCGCGAACATGGGCCTGACCAGCGAGGCAAAAGTTTTTTTCGACGGCCTCGGCTTCAAGCTGAATGACATCCTGACTTCAGAGCCAGACCCTGCGCTGGGTAACGGTGGTCTCGGCCGCTTGGCGGCGTGTTTCATGGATTCGATGGCGACCGTCGGTGTGGCCGGTATCGGCTACGGTATCCGGTACGAACACGGCATCTTCCGCCAGAGCTTCCAGGACGGCTGGCAGCTTGAGGAGCCGGAAGACTGGCTGGTCTCGGGCAATGCCTGGGAATTCCACCGTCCTGAGGTCGAATATTCGGTCGAATTTGGCGGCGCAGTTCACCGGGACGCAACCGGCAAGATGGTCTGGACCCCGTCGGAGCGCATCCTTGCAGGCGCGTTCGACACACCCATCGCGGGCTGGGGCGGCAAACATGTGAATACACTCCGGCTGTGGTCGGCACGTTCGGCTGAAGTCCTGAACCTCCACCAGTTCAACCAGGGGGATTTCATGGCCGCGTCCGCGCAGCAGATCCTCGCGGAATCGATCACCAAGGTGCTCTACCCCGGCGACCATACGGCGCAGGGGCGCGAACTCAGGCTGAAGCAGGAAGTGTTTTTCACCTCAGCCAGCCTGCAGGATATCCTGCGGCGCTTCCTCCTCGACAACAAGGACCTTGCCGAGCTGCCCAAACATGTGGCGGTGCAGATGAACGACACCCACCCCGCCATCGCGGTGCCCGAGCTGGTGCGGCTCCTCGTGGACAAATACGGCATGGAATTTGTGCGCTCCTTCGAGATCGCGCGTGCCACGCTGCATTACACCAACCATACCTTGCTGCCCGAGGCGCTGGAGAAATGGCCGCTGGAGCTGTTTGAGCGCTGCCTGCCGCGGCACTTGCAGATCATCCGTGAGATCGACAATCTCTTCACGGCAGAAGTCGGTGCCAAGTACGACGGCAAGAACCTCGAACCCATGAAGGTGATCGATCCGCACCATGGCGGCTGGGTGCGCATGGGCAATCTCGCCTTCATTGGTTCAAGCCATGTGAACGGTGTGTCCGCGCTCCATACCGAGCTGATGAAACAGACGGTGTTCAAGGACCTGCACGAGATTTACCCGGACCGCATCCTCAACCAGACAAACGGCATCACGCCGCGGCGCTGGCTGCTGGAATGTAACCCGCTGCTTGCAGACCTGATTACCGAGACGATCGGCGACAAATGGATCGAGAATCTGGAGCATATCTCCGACCTCGCGCCGTACGCCGACGACAAGGCCTTCCGCAAGAAGTTCGCTGCGGTGAAGGCCGAGAACAAGATACGCCTCGCCGCCTTCATCGAGAAGAAGACCGGGGTCAAGGTAAACCCCTCGGCCATGTTCGACGTGCAGATCAAGCGCATCCATGAATACAAGCGCCAGCTTCTGAACGCGCTTGAAACCATGGCGCTTTACCAGGCGATCAAGGAGAACCCCAAGGGGAATTGGCAACCTCGGGTGAAGATTTTTGCCGGCAAGGCCGCACCCAGCTACACGCTTGCCAAGCTCATCATCAAGCTGATCAACGATGTGTCGGTGAAGGTGAATAATGACGACGAAGTCGGTGACCTCCTGAAAGTTGTTTTCCTGCCGAACTATAACGTGTCAGCCGCAGAAGAACTGATCCCCGGCGCAGACCTGTCGGAGCAGATCTCGACAGCCGGTTTTGAGGCCTCTGGCACCGGCAACATGAAGTTTGCGCTCAACGGCGCGCTTACTGTCGGCACGCTCGACGGTGCTAACGTGGAGATCAAGGAACATGTGGGGGATGAAAATATCTTCATCTTCGGCATGGAGGCAGATGAAGTGGCGCAGCGCCAGCGACAGGGTTGCCAGCCCTGGATCACGGTATCGGAGACACCGCGCCTGCAGGATGTGGTGAAGCAGATATCCGCAGGCTTCTATTCAAACGGCGACACCGAACGTTTTGCCGGCATCGTGGATAATATCCTCGCGCATGACTATTTCCAGGTCACGCCGGACTTTGCCGCCTACTGGGATATCCAGCGCCGCATCGATGAAGAGTTCAAGGACGTGGACAACTGGCACCGCAAGGCCGTGCTCAATACCGCCAACATGGGCTGGTTCTCGGCGGACCGTACCATCCGTGGCTATGCCCGTGATATCTGGAAGGCGTTGCCGGATGGCGCGTAAGGCAGGCGCGGCAGCAGGCCTGCCAACCATGGCACGGGACGAGATCGAGGCGTTGGCGCGCGGGCTTCATGCGGAGCCGTTTGCCCGCCTTGGACGTCACCCTTATGAGGCCAGCACCATTATCCGCTCTTTTGTGCCGGGTGCCGAGGCGATGGAGGTATGCACAAAGGCAGGCACCACGCCCATCGCCACGCTTGTCCGCATTCATGACGCGGGACTGTTTGAGGGTGTGCTTGCGCCCGCAAAGGCCAAAGGCGGATACCGCATCAGGGTTACCGCACACGGTCACAGCTGGTTTTATGACGACCCCTACCAGTATGGCCCCACCATCGGCGACCTTGACCTGCACCTGCTCTCGGAGGGCACACACGAGCGGGTGTTCACAGTGCTTGGCGCCCATGTGGGGGAGCATGAGGGCACTTTGGGCACACGTTTTGCCGTCTGGGCACCGGGCGCGACGCGGGTTGCGCTTGTGGGGGACTTCAACCACTGGAATGCGGCGCAGCATGTGATGCGTGGCCGTGGCTCAAGCGGGGTGTGGGAGCTGTTTGTGCCCGGCATTGGCGACGGGGCGCACTATAAATTCTGCATCTTCGACCGCGGCGGAAAACAATTGCCGCTCAAGGCCGACCCCTTTGCCTTTGGCACTGAATACCGGCCCAACACGGCCTCGGTCGTGCGCGCGCTTGACGGCTATGCGTGGGCGGATGGCGGCTGGATGGCAGACCGTGGCACACGGCAGAACATCCATGCGCCGATGTCGATCTATGAGGTTCATCTGGGTTCCTGGATGCGCACCTGGGACGAGGGTAACCCCTTCATGGGCTACGCCGAACTGGCGAAAAGGCTGATCCCCTACGTCAAGGAGATGGGTTTCACCCATATCGAGCTGATGCCGGTGACCGAACATCCGTTCGACGGCTCATGGGGCTACCAGCCGGTGGGGCTCTATTCCCCCACGCGGCGTTTTGGCACGCCCGCCGAATTCAAGGCTTTCATTGACGCCTGCCACAAGGCGGAGATCGGCGTGATCCTTGACTGGGTGCCCGGGCATTTCCCGGCGGACGATCATGGCCTGGTGAAGTTTGACGGCACGCATCTTTTTGAGCATGCGGACCCGAGGAAGGGCTTTCACCCGGACTGGAATACGCTGATCTTCAACTTCGGTCGCCGCGAGGTGGCGAATTACCTGATCTCGAACGCGCATTTCTGGCTTGAGGAATATCACCTCGACGGCCTCCGGGTCGATGCCGTGGCGTCGATGCTCTATCTCGACTATAGCCGCAAAGACGGCGAGTGGATCCCGAACGAGCATGGCGGCAACGAGAATTATGAGGCAATCGGCCTCTTGCGCGGCATGAACGAGCGGGTTTATGGACTGAACAACGGGATCATTACGGTAGCGGAAGAATCTACGGCTTTCCCCAAGGTCTCGGCACCTGTCTATGATGGCGGGCTCGGTTTCGGCTTCAAATGGAACATGGGCTGGATGAACGACACGCTCGATTATATGTCGCACGAGCCGGTTCACCGCAAACACCATCATCATCAGCTTACCTTCGGCATCCAGTACGCCTTCTCGGAAAATTATATCCTGCCGCTCAGCCACGATGAAGTGGTGCACGGCAAGGGCTCGCTGATTGGCCGCATGCCCGGTGACCGCTGGCAGAAGTTTGCCAACCTGCGAGCCTATTTTGGCTTCATGTGGACCCATCCGGGCAAGAAGCTCCTGTTCATGGGCGGCGAATTTGCGCAGGAGCGGGAGTGGGACGCCGACAGCAGCCTGGACTGGCATCTGCTCGAGGATGCAGACCACAAGAATGTGCAAACCCTGGTGCGAGACCTGAACCGCCTTTACCGCAACACGCCCGCGCTTTACCGTAAGGACTGTGAGGCGGACGGCTTCCAGTGGATTGATGGCGGGGCGTCGCAGGACAATATCGTTTCCTTCCTGCGTCGTGGCGGCGACAACCGGCCGTGCCTTGTGGTGTGCAACTTCTCCCCCGTGGTGCGGCATGGCTACCGCATCGGCTTCCCCTATCGTGGTTTCTGGGCCGAGAAGCTGAACACCGATTCCCACTTCTACGGCGGGTCGGATGTCGGGAACGGCGGTGGTGTGCAGGCTGACACCGTGCCATGGCATATCCAGCCCTATTCGGCGATGATCACCGTGCCGCCGCTTGCGACCGTCGTCTTCCAGTATTCGCCAAAATAAGGCTGCCTAGGCCAGCCAGCGCGCCAGCGTGCCATAGAGCTGGTCTGGTTTGAACGGCTTCGGAATATGGTCGTTCATGCCAGCATCGAGGCAAAGATCGCGGTCCGCGGCGGAAACATTGGCAGTCATGGCAATGATCGGCACCTGCGCGCCGGATTCAGATTGCCTGAGTTCCCGGGTTACCGCCGCACCGTCCATGCCGGGCATCTGCATGTCCATCAGGATAGCGTCATAGGCAATGTGTGTGGCTTTCTTGAGCGCGATAAGCCCGTCCTCTGCCGTATCGACCGTTGCGCCCACTTCCGCAAGCAGCTTCTGCGCAATCATGCGGTTCACGGCGTTATCCTCAGCAAGCAGGATATGTTTGCCCACAAGAACAGAGATGGGGGCGGGGGCAGGCAGCGCTTCCTGCGTGTCTGCCGCCTTTGCGGTCACGGCACGCTCAGCTGCTGTTGGCTGGTCGAGGAGAATGTCGAAGCTGAACTCGCTGCCCTTGCCGCTGGCACTCCGGACCTTGATCTGGCCGTGCATCAGCTCCACCAGCTGCTTGCAGATGGCAAGGCCGAGGCCGGTGCCGCCATACCGCCGGGCGATGGTTTCATCTACTTGCGAGAAGCTTTGGAACAGCCGGGCTTGTTCTGCCGTGGTCATGCCGATGCCGGTATCGGTGACGGTGCAGGAGAAACGGATTTTTCCACCACCAGCCTCGGCGCAGGCGACGGAAATGGTGACGGAACCGGTGTCGGTGAATTTGACCGCATTGTTTGCGAGATTGATCAGGATCTGGCTCAGCCGTGTCGGATCGCCGCGCAATTTGTCCGGCAACTGGTCGGCGCCGGTCACATGGAGGGTGAGGCCTTTCTCAAGCGCCTTGGGCTCCACGATGGTCTTCACCACATCAAGCATGGCGGAAGGCCGGAAGAGAGTGTGTTCAAGATCAAGCTTGCCGGCCTCGATTTTCGAGAAATCGAGAATGTCATTGATCAGCGCCAGCAGAATGTCCCCCGACGCCTTGATGTTGTTGACGTAACTACGCTGCTTTTCATCGAGCTTGGTGGTGGCCGTCAGTTCGCTGAGGCCTATGACCGCATTAAGCGGCGTGCGTATTTCGTGGCTCATGCGGGCGAGGAAGTCCGACTTTGCTTCGTTTGCCGCCCTGGCCTGTTCGCTCACGACCCGGGCCGTGTCACGCTCGTGCCTGATCTGGGCAATACGGTCAGCGATACCTAGCGAGAGGATAACGGTTTCGAGTGCCATGCCGATGGGCATGGCAAATTCCACCAGCGCGCTGTGCGGGATGATGTCGAGGCCGCGCAGGATGCGAATCGCGACGCCCACAATCGGTAATATCCAGCCCGCGGCATAAAAGACGGCGGAGCGGCTGCCGCGCGGGATGGCAATGGCCAGCGAGATCACGATGACAAGGATGCCAACTAGCGCCAGCAGGTTGTAAGCGAGGTCGATGGTATCAGCATGCCAGCCGCGGGCGGTGACATAAAGCACGGCGCAGAGCACGAAAGGAACGCCTGCGATCTTAATGACCCGGTCCCACCAGGAAGGAAAAATCCCTTTCTCGATAAAGGCGCTGAGGAACCAGAGGCCGGAAATCCCGTTAAGGCCGAGCGCAAGGATGGTGATGTTCATCTGTTGCCCGACCGTCAGCACGCCCGGCAGGAAATGGGCAAAGGCGCCATAGGCAAACGCTGTGTAGACAAAGATGGAAAAGACGAACAGGCAATATTGCAGGTGAAAGCCGAAGCGCAAGGTGGCGGCAAGCGAGATGTTGTACAGGAGCATCGCCAGCAGCCCGCCAATGATGATGCTGATGATCAGGTGGCCGGTAACCTCCCGCTCGTGCCAGACCTCGGCCTTGACGAAGTTCATTTGCCGGAAAAGCTTTATCGATGACGGGTTTTCAAGCCCGACATAAATGTGGCTGACACTTGTCTCGCGTGCAGGTGCGTCAAAGGTCAGGAAGTTCCCGACCGACCAGTGGCGATCGAAGTCATAGGGGCCGAGATCGTAGTTCAGGCGGCTGCCGTCGGCATAGTGGAACTGCACCACGGCACCTTCCATCCAGTGCCTGAACAAGACCAGCTTGTAGTCCTTGCCTGCTTCCGGTGCGAGCATGGCGGTGTCGACCGAAAGCCAGACCGTATTCCTCGCGGGCTTGGCCATGCCGTCGCACGAGGCTTGCGCGGCCATCGGGCTCATGTCGGGGTATTCGTCCTGAATGTCGGTATAAAAATAACAGGCGACAGGCAGCAGGTTGACCGGTGCCTTGATGATGGGGAAGGGGAAGGCGGCTAGAAAGATTGCAAAGGCAACGAAAACCGGCATGACAAATAGCCATGCCGGTGAAATTCTGCCGTTCATATCCGCAGGTTGCCCCATCTAACCCCGATCCTTATGCCACCCCTATACACTATGGGGCAAAAACGAGATCGGCAAGGGGCTATAAGCGGTTCTGCGCTATAAATAATAGGCCTTGAGCGGAGGGAAGCCGTTGAACTCGATCGCGCTATAACTTGTGGTATAGGCACCGGTCGAGAACCAGTACAGCCGGTCACCGATCGCGAGATTGAGCGGCAGCGCCACCTTGTTGTCCTCATAGAGGATGTCGGCGCTGTCACAAGTTGGGCCCGCGATGATGGTGTCTTCCATCTCCCCGTGCTTCTCAGTGTAGATGGGGTATTTGATCGCTTCGTCCATCGTCTCGATAAGGCCGGAGAATTTGCCCACGTCGGTGAACAGCCAGCGGTGCAGCGATATCCGGGCCTTGCGCGAGATCAGCACCACCTCGCTCACGAGGATGCCAGCATTGGCAACAAGCGAACGGCCCGGCTCGAGAATGATTTCCGGCATGTCGTCGCCAAAATCTTCCTTGAGGAAACGGGTAATCTCATCTGCATAGGTTTGCAGGTCGTGCGCACGGGTCACATAATTGCCCGGGAAACCACCACCCATGTTGATCATCTTGAGTTTGATGCCATCTTCGTCACGAAGCCGCTCGAAGATGTTGGTGACTTTGGCAATGGCTGCATCCCAGGCACCGATATCGCGCTGCTGCGAGCCAACATGGAAAGAGATGCCGTAAGGCTCCAGCCCAAGGTCGCGCGCCATGACCATCAGGTCCATCGCCATGTCGTTCTGGCAGCCGAACTTGCGGCTGAGCGGCCAGTCCGCCGTGTGGGTGCCTTCCGTCAGCACGCGGGCATAAATCTTCGAGCCCGGCGCGGCTTTGGCAATATTGCGCAGGTCAGCTTCCGAGTCTGTCGCAAAAAGGCGCACACCCTTTTCGTAGAAATAGCGAATGTCCTTCGCCTTCTTGATGGTGTTGCCATAGCTGATGCGGTCGGGGCTGACGCCAAGGCCAAGCACGCGGTCCAGCTCATAGATGGATGCGATATCGAAGTTGGAGCCTTTATCCCGCAGAAGTTCGATGACCTCCGGCGCCGGGTTGGCCTTGACGGCATAATAGACTTTCGCAATGGGGAAGGCGTTCAGCAGTTCGTCATATGCCTTGTCGATGATCTTGGTGTCGACAACAAGAAACGGCGTCTCTTTCGTGTCGGCGAACGCCTTGATGCGGTCGAAGGTTTCTTTAGGATAATAGTCCTCAATTGCGATAGTCATTGCGAATTTGGCCCCTTTTTCGGTCATGCCCGTCAATGTGGCGCTGCGCGCCTCTCCATGCAGAGCAACCTAGCATAACAGTACGGCTGCCCCAACGGGATTTCGGATATCAGCTAATGTTGCAGAAAGAAATGGCGATATATTGGCAGCTTGCATTTTCTCCGGCGCGGCCTAGCTAACGCCTTGAGATTGCTTCACTTGAACCCCTCAGGCAAAGGTATTCCGATGATCCGTATTCACCATTTGAACAACTCCCGTTCGCAGCGTGTGCTCTGGTTGCTCGAAGAGCTGGAAATCGACTACGAGATTGTCTTTTACCAGCGTGACAAACAGACACGGCTGGCGCCCCCGGAGCTCAAGGCGGTGCACCCGCTTGGCAAATCGCCGGTCCTTGAAGACGGCGATGTGACAGTCGCCGAGTCTGGTGCGATCGTGGATTATCTTGTGCGCACTTACGGCAAGGGTGCCTTCGGGCCGGCGGCGGATGAAGCCGGGTACACGAGCTATAACGAGTGGCTTCATTACGCCGAAGGCTCTGCGGCCCTGCCGCTTATCCTTGCGCTTTATGTCGGTCGGCTTGGTGAAGCGGGCGCGCCGCTGCAGCCGCGCATCCGCGGCGAAATCGCCAACAATCTCGCCTATATGGCGTCGGCGCTGGGTGAACGGCCTTTCTTCGTCGGCGATCACCTCACCGGCGCGGATATCATGCTGAGCTTCGTGCTTGAAGCGTCGAACCTCTCAGGCGCGCTCGAGCATTTCCCCAACCTGAAGGCTTACCTCGCTCGCCTGCAGGCCCGGGATGCCTACAAGCGGGCGATCGAGAAGGGCGGACCATACCAGCTCGGGGCATGAAGCCCCCTGCGGCACCACGTCCCATCGCGGGGAAGGGCTTGGGCGCGTAGGCTTGAGAAGAGCAAGACGCGAGGCCAGGCCCCATGATGACCTATAATATCTATTTCCTCTCGGCATCGGCGGTGACTGCCGCCATCTGCTTTATCCACTGCTGGTTTGGCGGGCGTTTTATCGCTGAGCCGCTCCTGAAGGCCCGCGACCTGCACGAGGTGCCGAAATATACCAGCTATTATTGCTGGCATATGGTGTCCATCATGCTTGCGGTCATGAGCGGTGCCTATCTCTGGGCCGGGACCCATCCGGCAGCGGTTGAACTGGCGGCGCTGGCACTTTTCCTGTCCGTGGCTTTCTGCGGATGGAGCCTCGCCCTTGTGGTATGGAAAAAACAAAGTTTCCGTGAGTTGCCGCAATGGTCGCTGTTCGCCGTTGCCGCCATTGCAGGGGGATTGGGCTTTGTTGCCTGAGCAGTCATCAGGCGTTAACTTTTCTTTGTAAAACCTAACCTAATATAAACACGCTAAGGTTTCGGGTGATGGCCTATGCTACGGCAAGGAGGTGGGGTGAGAAAACAGCTTCGGATTTTGATGGCACTATGTGTTGGTGCGGCCTGCCTTGTGCCTGTTGCGCATGCGGAGCAGGCGAAGCGTATTGTCGTCTATACCGAGCACTATCCGCCTTATAACCATGAAAACGAAAAAGGTGAGGTCATCGGCCTGGCAACAGATCGGGTCCGACAGGTCCTTGATGCAGCGGGTATCAGCTATGAAATTCGCGTCGCGCCCTGGAGCAGGGCCGTCCTGAATGCGACCACGCGCGACAATACACTCATCTACTCCATTACACGCACGCCGGGGCGCGAAGCCGACTATGACTGGCTGGTCCCGCTCGCCGACAGCAATTTCTACCTCTATGCCCGGTCAGACGATTACCGTAACTTCACCACCCAGGCGCTTCAGGCCGGTGAATACAGCGCAGCCTGCGTGAGCGGCGACCTGAGCTGCGATGTATTGAACGGCATCGGTATTCCGGCGAAAAATATCACGATGATTTCGGATAGTGGTACCGGCGATTTCCGCCTTGTCCTGGCGGGTCGTGCCGACGTCTATGTGAGCAACCGGACCGTCAATCCAGAGCTCCGGCAGTCGGAAGGTTTTCACCCGCAAGCGACCAAGCCGGTGTACCGCGTTGGCGGGGGCATCGCTTTTTATCTGGCCGCGGGGAAACAGGTGTCGCCCGAACTCAGGCAACACATTCGTGAGGCCTACGAGAGGCTGGAGGAAGCGGGCGTATACCAGAGAGTGCGCGACGAAGACCTGAATAACTAGCCCTTCTTGAGCTGACGCCTACCAGTCCCACTCGTCGTCGGATTCTTCGCCCGCAATCACATGACCGTGCAGGTCATAGTCGTCACTTTCCGTGATCAGCGCCATGACCATGTCACCCGGGTTCAGCTCGGCGGCACCTTCAAGGTGGACCTGGCCGTCGATTTCCGGCGCGTCAGCATAGCTGCGGCCAATGGCACCGTCTTCCGTGACTTCGTCAATGAGCACAGCCATCTCGAGGCCGACACGCTCCCTCAGTTTCGCGGCAGAGATTTCCTGGCTCACGGCCATGAAACGCTCCCAACGCTCCTGTTTCACTTCCTCGGGTACCGGGTTCGGCAGTTCGTTGGCGGCGGCGCCGTCGACCGGCTCGTATTTGAAGCAGCCGACACGGTCGAGTTTCGCTTCGCGCATCCAGTCGAGCAGATACTCAAAATCCGCTTCCGTCTCGCCGGGGAAGCCGACGATGAAGGTGGACCTGAGCACGATTTCCGGCACAATCTTGCGCCAGTTCTCGATGCGCTCAAGCACCTTGGCCTCGTTGGCCGGGCGGCGCATGGAACGCAGCACACTCGGGCTCGCGTGCTGGAACGGGATATCGAGATACGGCAGGATCTTGCCTTCCGCCATCAGCGGGATCACATCGTCCACATGCGGGTAGGGGTAGACATAATGCATGCGCACCCAGACATCGAGCTCGCCCAGTTCGCGGGCGAGGTCGGTCATGTGCGCGCGCACCTCACGGTCTTTCCACTTCTCGGTCTGGTGGCGCAGGTCAAGGCCGTAGGCCGACGTGTCCTGGCTGATGACCAGCAGTTCCTGCGTGCCAGCCTCCACAAGCTTCTCCGCTTCGCGCAGCACGGCGCGAATGGGACGCGAGACCAGATCGCCGCGCAGGCTCGGGATAATGCAGAATTTGCAGCGGTGGTTGCAGCCCTCTGAAATCTTTAGGTAGCTATAGTGCCGCGGTGTCAGGCGTAGACCCGCCTCGGGCACCAGATGCACATAGGGGTCATGCGGCTGCGGTGCGGCCTTGTGCACCTCGCTCACCACCTGCTCATACTGGTGCGGGCCGGTAACAGCCAGCACACCCGGCACAACCTCGCGCACCGCACCTTCGTCCACACCAAGGCAACCGGTCACGATCACTTTGCCGTTCTCATTCATGGCTTCCTTGATCGCGCTGAAGCTTTCTTCCTTCGCGCTGTCGATAAAGCCGCAGGTGTTCACCACCACAACATCCGCGCCTTCATATTCGGCGGAGATTTCATAGCCTTCCGAACGAAGCTTGGTGAGAATGCGTTCGCTGTCCACCAGCGCCTTGGGGCAGCCGAGGGAGACAAAACCGACTTTGGATGTATGGTTCGCTTGTGTGCTCATGGGCGCGGCTTATACAGCCGGAATGGGCAAAAATCCAGCGAGAAACGCTTGTCCGGCGCCGGGTGTCATCAAGCTGGAACGCTGCATGCCATAAGCCATGTTCTTCCCTAAAAAACTATTATGGGTAAGTAGTATAAAATTATCAGTTGTTTTATCTCACCTTTTGCTGTGTGCTTGCGGTGCGAGGCGCACGGCTTCGTTGCCAGGGGTTGGCATCAGGGGAAAGGATACAGAGATGATGGACGTTTTCAGGAAACGTGGCATGCACGCGCGTATGATGGGCGCGGGAACATTGGCGCTGGCCGCCCTTTGTGTGGCGAGCTGCGAGGAAAATATCGTGGAAAGCGCGAAGCCCAGCGAATGCACGGCTGACGTTTATGGCCGCACGGCGGACGGCAGCAGCATGTGGGTCGCGGCAAACCAGGGCGTGACGGACGGCATGCTCGACAGCAACTGCATGCTGAACCAGTATGCGGTGAACAACTTCATGTATCTGGTGGGCGACGACGGCAGCGGCCATCCGCGCTTCATGGGCTATACCGCGTGGTATGACCTGTTTCCCGCCAGCGGTTCGCCAGTGCAGGCGACAGGCTATAACAGCCTGAACGGTACCCAGCTCAACAAGTCGGACAATCAGGAGGAAGCCGGAGACGGCTTTGAACTACTGGATGTGGGCGGTGTGATGACCAGTTATGACATCCGCGTCAATGGCGCTTTTTTTGACTATGTGAACACAAACAACCTCTATACCAAAACCGCGCTCAAGGCACAGGAGACGGCCTTCCAGGCCAACAGCAAGACCGGTGGCATCTGGCTGCCGTCCGGCAATGGCAGCACGAGCGAGGGTGCGATCGAGATCAAGACCGCCTGGCGCAACTACGGTAGCACAGCCGGTACCTGCCCGAGCGACATCATGCACTGCGAAACGGATGAGAATGGCACCGAATGGGGCCTTGTCGGTTTCCACCTGGTGCAGAAGTCCGTCGACCAGACAGCCTTTGTATGGTCCACGTTCGAACATGTTGGCAACGCGCCGGACTGCCTCAGCCGCAACAGCAACCCGATTGCACAGAACCCGGTGGACCCGACCACAAGCGGCAGCACCATCAATGTGAACAAGAATATCACAGCGCTCAAGGATGTGACGGGCTGGAGCTATTTCGACTATGAGCGTTACCTCAAGGAGGTGAAGGCAAGCGGCATCCTGATGGACAATAACTGCCCGTATCCCACCAAGACCACTGAGGGCGATCCGCTTTGCCTGACCTCGCCGGTGGACGGCAGCGGATGGCAGCAGGTGAATGTATGCCGGGTGCAGGCGCTGCCGGTGACAGACGCGTGCAAAAACTCGATGACCGACCCGACGAACCTGTCGACCATCGCGTGCCTCAATCAGAGTGTGCAGCAGAATTTCCCGTCCACGCTCGCTTCCAAGTGGAAATATTACGAGCTCGTGGGCATGGAGTGGATGTTCGACGGCTCAACCGGCGACGGGGCGATGACGACGGGCTGTTTCACCTATGACGAGGCTGACGGCGCCAATGCCTGCCCCAACTACCCGCACAAGGGTGGTGGTGAGCTGGGTATCCCGAACTATTCGCGCGACGGGTCTACCCAGATGGCGAACACCACCATGGAAACCTGGACACAGGCTGATATGTATCTTGAATATGCGCCGGGCAAGACTGTCTCCGCCGCAGACTGTTTCGCCTGCCACCAGCCGCAGACGACATCTTACCAGGGCGATATGTCCCACCTCTTTGGCCGTATCCAGCAGGATTAGGCTTTGGGGTCATAAATGCAAAAAGGGGAGCCCGGTGGCTCCCCTTTTTTGTCTGGCTTATCGGCTTGAGTAGGCTTCGCCCTCTTCCGCGGTTTCACCCTGTTTCAGGCGTTCGGCCACAGAAGCGGGGCTTGTGGTGATATAGGATTTCAGCACCGCGATGGCCTCACTTGCCGCCTCAGCGCTCGACTTCTTGCCGTCTTCCACATCGGTCGCGATACCGAGGATCTGCATGTAAAGCTCCTGCGGTTCACCCTGGATGGTGAGGCCAAAGCGGGTGTTATTGGCAAAAATACCGTCCCATTCAGCGCGGATTTCCTGCCAGAAGTCCTTGGTCTTGGCCCAGTACTGGCTGCCGATCTCGGTCTTGAAGCCGTCAAATTTCTCGTAAGTGTTCACGCCGATCTCGTGCACCAGCAGTTCCGGGTGGTCGCCGCCAAGCACCAGTTTGGCGTTGTCCTGCTCATGCACCCAGCCGTTTGGCGTGATGGCGTGGCGGTTCACAGCCGCGATGGCGTGATAGTCGTCCCGTTTGGTGGCGTCGCGGCGCGGCAGCGGGCGCCAGCTTTTGGGCGAGGTCCAGACGGCGGTGCCGTCCGCATGGTCCCACGCGGCCACGGCGGCATAACGCGGTGCATCATCCACCTGATAGACGGTTTGTGCCCATTTGCCTGCGCGCTCAGCCGCGCTCACCGGCTTTTTCACCCAGGTGTTGGCGCCAATGAAAGCCATGATCTCCTTGGGCTCAAACTGCCAGTCCTGCCGCCAGTGTTTGATCGGCATGAAGGGCATCTTCTCACCGTCGCCGACCACAAGAATATGCTGCAGGCTGATAAATGTGCCTGTGTCCTCAATCACGCGCACCATCTCATGCGCGCCGGTGATGTAACGCTCTTTCGGCTGGTAACCCTCGCGGAAGGCTACGGTTTCCTGGAAGTCGAATTTCACCTTGTAGTCGCCAGCCATCGCGAGGATGGCCTTGCGGTCAGCTTCAAACTTCTCTGCCGTGATCGTCGGAGCGGCCTCAGCTTTTGCGGCAACAGTCGGTGCGCCCGACTGGCCAGTAGTGTTACAGGCAGCAAGCAGCAAGGCAGCGGAGAGTGCCGCGCCAAACTTGAGGCATGTCTTCATCGTTATCGGTTTCATGGTCTTCCCCAAAACTCGTTTCTCGCACAGATATAATAATGATTCTTACTTGCAATATGCAACTGCGTTGCTTAATAGAGCTGATAACGATTCTGAGAATCATTTGCAACTAATAAAAATGAGCCGAAACGCGGCATCCAGGGAACAACGCCATGATTGGGAATATTGAAATGTTTAAAGTGTCACCGCGCGCCGCCTTGCTGGCGGGTGTCTCCATGTTTGTCACCTTGCCGGCCGCGGCTGAAGCCCCTGCCGACATTACCGAGATCACGGTCAGCGCCACCAAAAACCCGGTGGAGGCTTTCTCTGTGCCAGCCTCCGTCAGTGTGGTTTCAAAGGACGAGATGGACGATCTGGTCGCCTCAAGCATCGCCGATGTTTTTGCCTCCGTGCCTGGCCTCATTTTTGATGGCGGCCCGCGCCGCAACGGCCAGACGCCTGCGATCCGTGGCATGGCGGGTGAGGGTGTGGTTGTGCTCTATGACGGCGTGCGCCAGAGCTTCCTTTCCGGCCACGACGGGCGCTTCTTCATCGAGCCTGACCTCCTGAAGTCAGCCGAGGTGGTGCGTGGTGGCGGCTCGTCGCTTTATGGCTCCGGCGCTGTGGGCGGCGTGATCTCGCTCAACACCGTGGATGCTTCTGACCTTCTAAAGGAAGGCAGCCGTGCGGGCTACCGGCTGTCGGGCGGTTATCAGGGAGTGAACGATGAATGGCTCTATGGTGCCACCGTCTTTGGCGTGAGCGGCGACGGCAAGTTTGACGGAATTGCCAGCCTCTCGTTCCGCAACTCGGGCGATATCGCGCTTGGCAACGATACCAGCCTGCAGGCGGATGACAGCATTGCCTCGGGCATCGTCAAGGGCAGCTACCAGCTCACCGAAAGCCTGAAGCTGACCGGCAGTTGGCTCGGGTATCGGAACGACGCGGTAGAGCCCAACAACGGCCTTGGCAACAACACCGGCGACCTGATGGACAAGGATATCGTCAGCGATACTTTCCGCGCCGGGCTCGATTTCAACCCGGCGAGCAATCTGATCGACTTCCATATGGTCGGCTACCTCAACAAGGCGAATGTGAAGGAAAGTGACCTCGATACCGACCGCGTCATCAACCGCGATGTGGAAACCCTGGGCCTCAGCTTCGACAACCGCAGCCGGTTTGAGCTCGGGCAGGGCACCAGCTTCACCCTGACCTATGGCGGTGAATATTACCGGGATGAGCAGAAGGGTACTGACAGCGCGACCGCTGACGGCACCCGAGGCGGCGTGCCGGACGCGACGGCCAAAACCCTCGGCCTTTTCATCCAGGGTGAGTTTGTTGCTGACACAGCCCTTGGCGAGTTCATCCTCATCCCCGGTGTGCGCTACGACAATTTCAAGAACACCGCAGTCGGTGAAGCGGTCGAGACGGAAGAAGGCAAAACCTCGCCGAAGTTTGCCATGACCTGGCGCCCGGTCGATCAGTTCATGATTTTCGGCAGCTACAACGAGGCCTTCCGCGCCCCGTCCTATAACGAGATTTTTGCCGATGACCTGCACTTCTCCATCCCGCTCGGGCCAGGTGTGGAAGCGCCGAACTTCTTCATCCCCAACGCGGACCTTCGCCCCGAGCGTTCCAAAACATGGGAGTTTGGCGCGGGCGTTGATTTCACTGATGTGCTGGCGGACGGCGACCGGTTCACGGTCAAGGGTGCCTATTTCACCACGGACGCCACCGACCTCATCGACCTCGAGGTGAACTTCGAATTTTCCCTGCCGTGTTTTGTGCCGGGCATGCCGGGCACCTGTAATTCCGGCACCAGCCGCAATATCAATACAGCGAGCGCCGAGCTGGACGGGTTTGAACTTGAAGGCATGTACGACAGCGAATGGTTCCGCCTGATGGCTTCGTATAGTTCAGTAGACGGCAAGGACACCGAGACGGGTGACTATGTCGGCATCCTGTCGCCGGACCGGCTTTATATGTCGGGCGAGGTGAAGCTGGCGAGCGTGGATAGCCGCATCGGCGCGCGGGTGACTGTCGCCAGCCGGTTCGACAAGGTGAACGCGGTGGCGGACGAACGCCCGGGCTATGAGACGCTCGACCTCTTTGCCATCTGGCAACCGGACGGTGCGCTTGAAGGCTTGCGCATCGACCTTGGTGTCGACAATGTGTTCGACACGGAAGTGCAGTCGGTGTTTGCCGGTGTCGTTGACCCGGGCCGCAATGTGAAAGCACGCATCAGCTGGACGGGCTCTTTCTAGGCCCGCTGGCGACTAGAGGGAGGCAGGATGATGAAGAATACAAAACTGGCTTATGGCACACCCGCCAAGGCGTTGCACTGGCTGCTCGCGCTTCTGCTCATCGGGCAGTCGGTTGTCGGGCTTTATTTTGCAGACATGCCGCGCGGGGATGACAAGACCGAGCTTCTTCGCCTTCATGCCTCCTTCGGGCTCCTGATCCTCGCCTTCATGCTCGTCCGACTTGGTGTGCGGGCATCGGGCGAGCGGGTGGAGCCGGTCGAAGGCACGCCCGCCATGCTGAAGAAAGTGGCGCACGGCGCGCATCTGGCGCTCTATGCACTCACCTTCCTTGTTATCGGCGCGGGTATCTTCACGCTCCTGACCGTGGGCTGGAATGTGGATTTCTTCGGCATGACCGTCATCCCCACATGGTTCGAGCGCGACATGGACCTGCATCACCTGTTTGAGGAAATTCACGTCTACGGCTGGTACGTGCTCGCCGCCCTCGTGGGCTTGCATCTGGTGGGTGTGATCTACCACACGCTCATCCTCAAGGATGGCACCTTGAAGCGTATGGTGTAAACGAAAAAAAAGCCCCGGACTTTCCGGGGCTTTTTTCTATTCTTCCTTGCCCACAAGCGCGCGGGCGAACTCGCGGGCGGAGAAGGGCTGCAGGTCCTCGATGGCTTCCCCGACACCGATGGCATGCACCGGCAGGCCGAATTTCTCGGCACAGGCCACCAGCACACCGCCGCGGGCGGAGCCGTCCAGCTTGGTCATGACAATGCCGGAGATATTGGCGAGTTTCTGGAACACTTCCACCTGATGCACGGCGTTCTGGCCGGTGGTGGCATCCAGCACGATGACGGTATCATGCGGCGCGCCGTCGATCTTCTTGCCAATCACGCGCACGACTTTGGCCAGTTCCGCCATCAGTTCGTCACGGTTCTGCAGGCGGCCAGCGGTATCAATCAGCAGCACGTCCACGCCTTCTTTTTGTGCGCGGTCAACTGCTTCGAACGCGAGGGCGGCGGCGTCGGAGCCGATTTCCTTCGTGACAACCGGCACACCGTTCCGGTCGCCCCAGACCTGAAGCTGTTCAACAGCCGCTGCACGGAAGGTATCGCCCGCCGCGAGCATGACGGACTTGCCCTCATCCTTGAATTTCTTGGCGAGCTTGCCGATCGTCGTCGTTTTGCCAGCGCCGTTCACACCAGCCATCAGGATGATGTGCGGTTTGTTGGCCGCGTTCACCACCAGCGGCTTGGCAACGGGGTCAAGGATGGCTTCAATCTCGGCCGCCAGAATATCGCGCACTTCTTCGCCGCTGATTTCCTTGTCGTAGCGCCCTTTGGCGAGCGCGGATGTGAGCTTTGAGGCCACGTTCACGCCAAGGTCGGCGGTGATCAGCAGGTCTTCAAGTTCCTCCAGCGTGTCGTCATCCAGCTTGGCCTGGGTGAAGATGCCGGTAATGCCGCCCGAAAGCGCGCTCGTCGATTTCTTCAGCCCATCGCGCAGGCGGCGGAACCAGCTTTTTTTCTCCGGCTCTGGGGCGGGAACAGGTTCTGGCTCGGGTTCAGGTGCTGGGGTTGGCTCGGGCGTGGGAGCAGGTGTCGACTCAGGTGTTACCTCAACTTTCGCCTCAGGCTCAGCAATTGGTGCAGGCGCTTCTTCTGCCGGGACAACAACGTCTTCAACTGGCGTTTCTGCCGCGTCTTGCTTCTTACCGCGCAGGCGCTGGAACCAGCCTTTTTTCTCTTCAGCCATACTGTTCTATCTCAGTCTCTCTATCGTCATCCGCCGGCTTGACCGGCGAATCCAGAAGTGGGACTGGCGGTGTGCCTGGACCCGCCGGTCAAGCCGTCGGGCGACGGGGTGGATTGGTTCCGGTCTAGTTTGATGCCTGTCATGGCGTTCTCGTCGCGTGCGGTCAAGCGTACGGGTACGATCTGGCCGGGCTCCACGTCTGCCGCATTCACGATAACCGGGATGAACTGTTCGCTGTGGCCGATGGCGTCGCCGTCATGGCCCGCGCGCTCAATCAGCACATTCGCGGCCTTGCCTTCGCTTGCCTTGAAAAGTGCTGCCACGCGTTTGTCACCAGCGGCGCGAAGCTCTGCTGCGCGTTCCTTGCGGATTGCCTTCGGCACCTTGTTCGGGATTTTCGCGGCGGGTGTGCCCTCGCGCTCCGAATAGGGGAAAACGTGCAGCCAGGTCAGGTCGCATTCTTCCACAAGCTTGATGCTGTTCGCGAACATCTCATCGGTTTCCGTGGGGAAGCCGGTGATGATGTCAGCGCCGAAGACAATCTCGGGCCGGGCGGCGCGCACGCGGCTGGTGAATTCAATCGCGTCACCACGCAGGTGGCGGCGTTTCATGCGCTTGAGGATCATGTCGTCACCCGCCTGCAGGCTCAGGTGCAGGTGCGGCATCACGCGGCCGTCATGGATGATGGCGTCATAAAGCGGCTCGTCCACCTCGATACTGTCGATCGAGGAGATGCGCAGGCGCGGCAGGTCCGGCACCAGCTTGAGGATCTTCTGCACGAGCTGGCCGAGTGTGGGTGTGCCCGGCAGGTCCTCACCAAAGCTGGTGATGTCAACGCCCGTCAGTACCACCTCGTTGAAGCCTTGGCCGACGAGGCGTTTGATCTGCTCGACCACTTCGCCCATGGCGACGGAGCGGCTGTTGCCGCGGCCATAGGGGATGATGCAGAAGGTGCAGCGGTGGTTGCAGCCGTTCTGGATTTGCACAAAGGCGCGGGCGCGTTCGCCGAAGCCGTCGATCAGGTGCCCGGCGGTTTCCTTGACGGAGAAAATGTCATTCACCTGCACGCGCGGCGCGTTCGAGAGGTCAAGCCCGGCGCGCTCAAGCCCGATGAAGCTTTTGGCCTCGAGCTTTTCCTGGTTGCCGAGCACGGTGGCGACTTCCGGCATTTTGGAGAACTGCAGCGGGTCGATTTGGGCCGCGCAGCCTGTGACGATGATCGGCGTGTCGGGCCGTTCGCGCTTCATGCGGCGGATTGATTGCCGTGCCTGCCGGGTGGCTTCCGCCGTTACCGCGCAGGTGTTGACGATGATCACATCCTCAAGGCCTGCTTCCTCGGCATGGCGGCGCATCACCTCACTCTCATAGGTGTTGAGGCGGCAGCCGAAGGTCACGATTTCGGGTTTTGCACTCACAGCACAAGTTCCCCAGCGTAGGCGAGGGTGGCCGCGCCGGTCATCTCGACCGTGCCATCCTCAAGCCATTCAATTTCAAGCGGGCCGCCATCCAGCATGACGGTGGCCTTGCGGCCCGTCAGGCCACGTCGTGCGGTGGCCACAAGCCCCGCACACGCGCCGGTGCCACAGGCTTCGGTAATGCCCGCGCCGCGCTCCCACACACGTTGGCGGATGATACCATCTTTCACGTGCGCGACGGAAACATTCACACGCTCCGGGAACAGGGCGTCATGTTCGATTTTGGGGCCGAGGGTTTTGAGGTCAACCGCTTCCGCGTCACCCACAAAAAAGACCGCATGCGGGTTGCCCATGTTGACCCCAACGGGGTTCGAGAGGCTTCCCAGCGAAAAGTCGATGTTCAGCGTATCCATCTCGCGCGCGAGCGGGATTTCATCCCAGCTCAGCCGGGCCGGGCCCATGTTCACCTTGATGCCGGTGTTCGCACGTGTGGCGCTCAACAGGCCTGCGTCGGTGCGGATGGTGACCGTGTCCTTGCCGCTTTCATCGAGCATCAGGCGGCCCACGCAGCGGGTGGCGTTCCCGCACGCCCCCACGCGGCTGCCGTCCGCATTGCGGATTTCCATAAAAATATCAGCGTCTTGGCACTCACGCATCACGATCAACTGGTCACAGCCCACACCACGCTTGCGGTCGGCGATATGGCGCACAGCTTCGTCCGACAGCGTCAGGTCATTCTCCCGCGCGTCAAAAATGACGAAGTCATTGCCCAAGCCTTCCATTTTGCGGAAGCGGTACGTATTTCCACTCGTGCTCATGCGGCTGCTTATATGGTGAGGAAGGGGGCAGAGTCTATCCCATAGTGGCGTGAAACCGCAGTTTCCGGCGCAAAACCACACAAGATTTTCTCGCCTCTCGACAAAACCGCCCCTTAGTGGGATTAAATGGCGCATGAAAAAACTGATCGTGCATATGGGCGCGCACCGCTGCGCCTCGTCGGCCACGCAGGCATTTCTGCGCAGAAACTGTGCGGAAAATGTGCGGGATGTGCGCATTGTTTTGCGCAGTGATTTGCTGGCGCGGACAGACGGTTTTGCCATGACAGGCTTTTACCGGAACCGGCCCTGGCACCCGGCCTATTGGCGGGATGTGGCATCGACACGCGCCGCCATCAAAGCGTGCCCGCAGGATGTAATTGTCGTCAGCGAAGAAAATCTGATGGGCCTTATGCCTGGCCACGAAGGCGCGGGGTTTTATCCCGGCTTCGCCAACCTCTGTCGGGCACTTGCCAAGCTGACTTCCGTGGCGGAGGTATTGCCGCGCCTTGTGGTGCGGCGGCAGGACAGGCTGCTGGAATCCATCTACGGCTTTCGCGTGGCCTTTGGGCTGCGGCAGGATTTTGCCGACTATATCCGTCCCTTTCTCGGGCAGGACCTGAGCTGGCACAAGATGGCGCAAGCGCTTGATGCTGCTGGCCTCGCCGGTCAGTCGCGCGTTGATGTGCTCGAGGCCTGGCCACGGGAAGGGACGACCGAACACCTGACGGATTTTCTCTACGTGCCAAACCTGCAGCTCGGGGGTGGTGGGCTGCGCATGGGCAACAGCCGATTCAGTGAAGCGGCGCTTGAGCTGATGCTGGCGATGAACCGTACCGGCACAGGTGTTGATGTCGACTGGCGGCGAAAGATACTGTTCCCGGCGCTTCGGCAAGGGGCGGAGCCGACTGTTCAATTGATCGCTGATATTCTAGAATTGCCAGAAGACCAGACGGCGGTGCTGAAAGCTGCCCTTCAGATACCCGCGCGTTTTTCGCTGACGGATGAAGAACGGGCCGCTATCCTAAAATCGTGCGAGGACAGCAACCGTGCTTTCCTCAAGCACACCATTGTTGGGGCCAGTGGGGATATATGGGCTTAAGCGAACAGACAGCAGAGACGGAACAGCGCCGCAGGATCATCCTGCATTGTGGTGCGCCCAAGACCGGCTCCACCAGCCTGCAGAATTATTTTGCTGATAATGCGGACCAGTTGAAAGCGGATGGTGTGGTCTATCCGCCGCGGTTTTTCCGTCGCTCGCTCGTTGACCCGCTGCATGAAAGTTTTACCCGTCTCCGTGTCGGCAAACGCCCCGAAGACAGCGTGATGAGCGAGGCGCGTGCCCGGCTTGATGCCCTGTTTGCGGACGGTGGCGTGCATACGGTGCTGATCTCGAACGAGTCTATCCTTGGCGAGCCCTATCATGCCGACCAGCGCGGCTTTTTCCCCGAGCATGCTGCAGCGATCAAGCAGCTTGTGCGCCTGTTTGAGGGCTATGACGTGACGGTGGTCTATTTTATCCGCGACTTTGAGGGCTTTCTGCCGTCCTACTATGTGCAATATGTTCGCATGGGTGGCTACCTGACGTTTGACCGTTTCTGCGCCCATGTGGGCCGGGATAATATTTCATGGCAGCCGGTGCTGAGGGCGCTCCGGAAAGCATTTGGCGAGCAGAATGTTTTCTGCTGGGAGGCCGCTGCCATGCGGCAGGCGCCGGTTCGGGTCGTACAGGAAGCCTTTGGCAGCCTGTTCCCGTCGCTGCCGGAATTTGATCCCACGCATTATAACCGCAACCAGTCGGTCGGGCAGGGCGTGCTGGCCTTTTACCGCGCGATGAACCGATTGCTTGATACTTCAATGAGCAAAAGGCGCCGCCGTAAGGTGCGCCCGCTTATGCGGCAATATATGTTCGAGCCGCTGGCTTATATCTCGCGCTTCTTCAGCCGCGGTGGCAAGCCCGAGCCCGTGGACCCGCCGCCCGCCAAGCAGGTGCTCAGGTGGCGGCAGCAGTATGCCGAAGACCGAGAAGCACTAGGCTTCAGCCAAAAATAAGCGGCAGCAACAGGAAGCAGAGTGTCGTCACCACGAAGGTGCCGAGGATATTGAGCCACAGGCCTGCACGCACCATGTCCGGCACATGCAGGTGGCCGGTGGAGAACACCACAGCATTTGGTCCGGTGGCGACCGGCAGCATGAAGGCGCAGCTTGCCGCCATCGCGGTGGGTGCGGCCAGCATGATGGGGTCGATGTTCGCGGTGGTCGCAAGCGCCCCCAGCACCGGCACCAGCGCGGCCGTGGTGGCGGTGTTGCTGGTGAGCTCGGTCAGGAAGATCACCATGCCAACGATGGCAAGCATGATGAGGTAAAGGTGCGCGGTGGCAAGCCCGCTCATGCCCTCACCGGCCCAGACGGCAAGCCCGGTGGCCTTGATGGCGGCGGCGAGGCTGAGGCCACCACCGAACAAAAGGATCACACCCCACGGCAGGGTAACAGCACTTTCCCATGTCAGCAGCGCCTGACCCTTTTCGCCGGAGCCTGATGGCACGAGGAACATGGCAAGGCCGGCGCCCACGGCAATATGCATGTCCGAGAGGTTCGCGAGAAAAGGCAACAGGTCGGTGAGTGGGGCAAATTCCACCAGCCACTGGCGGAAGGACCACATCAGCGCCATGATGCCCATGATGATGGCAACGCGCCGCTCGGGCGTGGTCAGGGGACCCATGGCCGTCAGTTCGGTCTGCACCACATCCTGCCCGCCGCGCACCATGTCGGCCTTGAACGGGAAGCAGATTTTGGTCAGCACGAGCCATGCCAGCGGCACCATGGTGAACACCACGGGGATTGCGAAGGCCATCCACTCAAGGAACTGGATGTCACGCCCGGTTTCCTGAAGGATGAAGCCTTTCACAAACAGGTTCGGCGGGGTGCCGATATAGGTGCCAAGCCCGCCAATGGAGGCAGCCCACGCGCAGCCAATGAGAAGCGCGATGGTGAAGCGGTGACCGCTGGCTTTTTCGCGCAGGATGGTATCCGCGACGGTGATGGCGATGGGTACAATCATCAGCGTGGTGGCAGTGTTTGAAATCCACATCGACAGCAGCGCGCTTGCGGCCATAAAGCCTGCAATCAGCGCCGCAGGGTGGTCGCCCACACGCGCGAGGATATTGAGCGCGATACGCCGGTGGAGCTGCCAGCGCTGCATGCCCATGGCGGCAAGAAAACCACCAAGCAGCAGGAAAATCACCGGTTCCGCATAGGGCCATGACGCTTCCTTGGAGGAGGTGATGTCGAGCACCGGCAACAGCACCAGCGGGATCAGGCTGGTGGCGGGCACGGGGATGGCCTCGGTCGCCCACCAGCATGCCATGAGCGCTGCAACAGCCACCGTTTTCCAGGCGGCGTCCGACATGCCCTCGGGCGTGCTGCTGAACAACACGGCAAAAAACAGGATGGGGCCCAGGATCAGGCCAATGGTCTGATACAGTGCGCGTCCCTTGTTTGAGTCTGCCGTGATATCCGACATGCAGCGTCTCCCCCGATGCAAAATATTGCTGTTCCCCAACAGATATTGCCTTGGATAGCGAAGGAAAGTGCCCCTGTGAAGGGAAACTTGGGTTCCGGGCAGCTTGCAACACAACAATTCCTTGTGTGCCACTGCCGCTTTTGTATGCTGCCAAGCAAAGATCAAAGGGAGGATCTCAATGTCCATCAGAAGAATAGTCGGGCTGGCGTTTCTGCTGCTCGTCATCGTTGGCGGGGTGTGGCTCGCCAAGCTTGTCTGGTTCAAGCCGTTCAACTTCGACCATTTCCAGACCCGTGTCGTGATTGTTGAAGGGCTCAAGAGCCCGGAGGCGCTCTCGAGCATTCGCATGCTGGAGCCATACGGCATCACGTCGCACAATGGCGAGCTGGATGACCTGTCGCTTGAGGCGGACGAGGAAGAGCTGGCGCGTCTCAAGGAAAACTATGAGACCCTGATGTCCTACGCGAACGAGGACCTGACGGAAGAGCAGCGTTTCAACAAGCGCCTGATGGCCTACCCGATGGAGCAGGAAATCAAGAATGAGCGTTTCCGCTACTATGATTATCCGCTGACGCAGCTTTACGGCTGGCACAATAATATCTCGAGCTTCATGACCGGCACCCACTCGGTGACCGACCTCGAGGAAGCTGAATATTATGTGGCGCGGCTGAACAAGATCCGCACCCAGTATGAGCAATATATGGAGCAACTGAAGAAGCGGGAAGAAATGGGCATCATCCCGCCGAAATTTGTGCTGCAGAAGGTTGAGAACCAACTGCGTCCGTTCATCACGGACGATGCGAAAGACAACGCGCTGTATGCGGCGTTCAAGGCCAAGCTGGAAGACCTTGAAGGTGTGTCGGACGAGGACAAGACAAGGCTTCTCGCCGAGACCGAAACCGCGATCCGCGAGGTGGTGTTCCCGGTATGGGCCGAGCTTCTGGACTATACGATCCAGATCAGGAATATCGCGACCGACGACGCAGGTGTATGGAAGCTGCCGGACGGCGACGCCTACTATCAGACCCAGCTTGAGCGGCACACCACCACCACGATGACGGCGGAAGAGATCCATGCGCTCGGTCTGTCGGAAGTGGCACGCATCCAGGGTGAGATGCTCGCACTCTTTGAAGCGGAAGGGTATGACACCAGCATCCCGTTTGCGGAACTGATCAACAACTTCACCGCAGAAGACCGCCACTATTACCCGGATACCGACGAAGGCCGCGCCCAGATCATCGAGGATTACACCGCGCTCATCCGTGAGATTGAGGCCGGTGTGTCCGGCATGTTCAACCGCACGCCAAATGCGCCGGTCGAGGTGCAGCGTGTGCCTGTGTTCATCGAGCAGGGTGCGCCGGGTGGTTACTACGAGCAACCCGCGCTTGACGGTTCGCGCCCGGGCCGTTTCTACGCCAACCTCTATGACATCAAGGGCACGCCGAAGTTTGGCATGCGCGCGCTGACCTACCATGAGGCGGTGCCGGGCCACCACTATCAGATTGCGTTGCAGCTTGAGCAGGAAGGCCTGCCGCTGTTCCGCAAATTCTCCGGCTACGGGGCTTACGTGGAAGGCTGGGCGCTTTATGCCGAGCGTGTGGCGATGGAAATGGGTTTCCAGAAAACCAACGCCGACAAGATCGGCGCGCTGCAGTCAGAGCTGTTCCGCGCGGTTCGGCTGGTGGTAGACACCGGCATGCACGCCAAACACTGGACCCGTGAGGAAGCCATCAAATACATGGCGGACAATACCGGCATGGCCATGACCGACGTGGTGACCGAGATCGAGCGTTACATCGTCTGGCCGGGTCAGGCATGTGGCTACAAGATCGGCCAGCTCACCATCCTGCGCCTTCGTGACAAGGCGCGTGAGGCGCTTGGCGACAAGTTCGATATCCGTGAATTCCACGATGTCGTGCTGATGGTCGGCTCGGTGCCGCTCACCATCCTTGAAGAGCAGGTAGACGCCTACATCGCGCGCAAGTCCTGATTTTCATTGCATAAAAACGGTTTCAGGGGCGGCTTCGGTCGCCCCTTTTCTTTTGCCTGCTTGACAGTCGCCCCATCTGTATGCACTGTACTACTACGCGCAGTACAGTGAGTCGGAAGCATATGACAGGCATCAGTAATGTGAAAATCCAGATCGTGACCGGGGATGCCCGGCCCATCTTCAAGCAGATTGTTGATGGTATCCGGATGGAGATCGCAACCGGCGGCCTGCCGGTCGGCACCAAGTTGCCGAGCGTGCGGGGCCTTGCCATGCAACTCATGATCAACGCCAACACGGTTGCCAAGGCATACAGCGAACTGACGGCGCAAGGCCTGGTGGAATCCCGCCAGGGGCTGGGGCTTTTTGTGTCCGAGCCACGACAGCTTTTAAGTGAGGAAGAACAGAAAAAAAGGCTGAAGACAGCCGTGGATGCATTCGTCAATGAGGTTGTCTACCTCGACTATGGCCCGGATGACATCCTGAGTGAGGTGCACAAGGCACTGACAAAACTGGACGGTGCAACAGGCACCGCCGACAGCGATTAAGGACAGGACCTATGCAATATTGCATCAAGACCGAAGGGCTTACCAAACGGTACGGCAGCAAGCTGGCGCTTCGGGATTTCACGCTCAAAATCGGGCAGGGCGGCATCCATGCCATCGTGGGCAGCAACGGTGCGGGTAAATCCACGCTGTTTCGTCTGCTTCTGGGCATGGCAACGCCAACGGCCGGAAGCGCAGAGCTTCTCGGCGCGGACAGCCGCGACCTGCCGGTCGAGGTTCGTGGCCGGGTGGGTTATGTGAACGAGGAACATACCCTGCCGCTCTGGATGAAAGCGCGGGAGATCACCAGCCACCAGCGCAGCTTCTACCCCAAATGGAACCAGGCAGTTTATGACAGTGTCATCGGCTATTTTGACGTGGACCAGAACCAGCGGGTGGCGGGCCTGTCGCGCGGGGAGCGGGCGGGGCTCAATCTCTCGATGGCGCTGGCGCAGTCGCCGGAGCTGCTGATCCTCGATGAGCCCACGCTCGGCCTTGATGTGGTGGCGCGCCAGTCCTTCCTTGAAGCGCTGATGTTCACCGAGACCGAGGCGAGTACCACGATCATCTATTGTTCCCACCAGATGGAGGAGATCGAGCGTGTCGCCGACCAGTTGATCATCATGGAGCGTGGCTCGCTCATGAACAACAGCAGCCCCGACGCCTTTGTCGAGCGCGTCTCGAGCTGGGTGGCGGCGTTTCCCGCGGGGCTGCCGGACAGGGGCAGCATTCCCGGCTTCCTGAGCGCCCGGAACATTGAGGGCCAGCACCATATTCTGGTGGCCGACCAGGGCGACAACTTTGGCGATTTCCTGAAAACAAGTGGCGCAAGTGCGGTGGCCCGCAACCCGGTTAACCTCGAGCGTGCGGTCAACGCCTTCCTCAGCAAAAACCACAGCGCGCCACAAAACAATGCGCCGCAAAATACCTGACGACAGCAGAGCATAGGACACATAACAATGTTGCAGATTTTCAAAAGCGAGTTCCTGCGCTACCGCATCTGGACTCTCATCGCCCTCGCGGCCGTTGTGGCGGCCTATGCCTTTCTGGCAAGGCTGTTCCCGTTCCTGAGCGCCCCGCCCGAGCTGACCGCCATCAGCTATATCCTTGCCGTCGGCGGTTCCCTCGTGTTTGGTATGGTGCAGATGCTGCTGCATCGCCGCGCCAACCACTGGACCTATCTGGTGCACCGGCCCCTGCAGCCGAAGCATATCTACTTCGGCCTCTCGCTCGCGGGTATGCTCTGCATCGCGCTTGTGCTGGTCATCCCGTGGCTGATCATGGTGGTTGGTATTGACGCCTTCACGGTCACGGTCGTGGATACCCGGCATTATAGCTACATTCTGTTCATGCTTTTCTGTGCACTCACGGGCTACCTCGTCGGCACGCTTGCGGCGCTGAACCCGAGCAAAGGCGCAATCCTTCTTGCGATCCTGTTGCTGATCATCATGAACCCGCGGCCCTCGAACGATATAGCGCAATATGTGCCGATGCTGGTGGTGCTTGCGGTGCTTTATGCGCTGAATGTGGTCAGCTTCAAGCCGGACCTCAGCACCCATGTACGCCGCCCGTGGGCGATTGTGCTGATGGCGCTGCCGATGTGTTATGCGCTTACCTATGGCCTCGCGCTCTCGACCCTCATTTATTATCACATCCCGCGGTTTGTCATGGGCACGCACCCTGACAATCACCCGATCAACGGCACGGTGGAATATATGTGGTCGGTTCAGGGTGCAGACCGCATTGCCTATGCGCTTGAAGGCAGCGACGACCCCCGTGTGGCCTATTATGTGAAGCAGGCAGAGCTGGCGGAAGAAGACTGGATTTCAACCGATGTCTGGACCTACCCGCGCGAGGGGCAGTTGCATACACAGGATCTGCAGTATTCGCTGACGCCGAAAGGCACCAACGAGGTGTGGCAGTTCTCGCACGACGAGATGCTGATGGTCGGCCACTCGAGCGTTGGCCAGAAACCGCTCGGTGCCATTGGCATGCGCGGCTTCCTCGACAGTGTGGATGACGCGTCAGCGAAAGACCATTTCACGGATGTGCCCCTGATGGTGGGCGAGAAATTCCTCGCCACACCCGATGTGATCTATCAGGTCAATTTTGAGGAGCGCCGGCTCGATGTGAAACACCGGCCAGCCGCGGGTGAACATTATATCGGCCGCCCGCAGATGGGTGAGAACTATGTCGCGCTCGTGACTGGCAAACATGTGCTGATGTTTGACCCCGCGGTCATCAATGACGACTATGAAACAGCGGAGCCGGAGTATGTGGTTGAACACCCGGTGCCGGTTGGCAATATGGAAGCCATAACCACCCTGCGCCTTGTGGACGGCTATCTTTTTCTCTACCGCGGTGCCCATTTTTTCGGTTTCGACCAGCCGGGCAGCATGGTGGTGCACGCCAGACTTGGCGGCGAAGCAGAGCTGATCCATGCGCGTCACTATGGCATGCAGCGTCACCCGGCATGGATCCGACATTTCATGGAGATGATCTCGCCGGTGCTGCACCTGATGGACAACGCCTACCTGAGCACGGTTGAGCCCACGAACGCGGACTATATCAGTCCGAAGGAACTGTTGGCGCGTGATTACCCGGCGTCCATTTACTGGGGCGCGGCAATCCTGATGCTGCTCTCCGCCCTTGCCATCGCGGCGCTCAGCCGCAGACACCACCTCGGCCGGGCGCAGACCGTGACATGGGTGGCCCTGGGCGCAGTCCTCAGTGTGCCGGCAGTTGTGGCGTTCCTGCTGATGAACCCGTGGCGGGTGGAAGAAAAGCGCGCCTGACAAACCCGGATGCCGGGTCCTGTGCGGCAGGGCCCGGCCCAAACATAAAAGAAACACGACAGACGGATAGGAAAAACCATGATGCCCTTTTTCACGAAGGTGCAGCAACGGGCGGCTTTTGCCCTGGGCCTCTTGGCCGCGCCCCTCGCTTCACCGGCCTCTCCCTTACGCGCAGATGCACTTGATGATGCGATTGCCGCGGTCCAGTCGCAGGAAGTGGCGCCGCTGTTCCCTCGCCGTTTCATCCTCATGCGGGACCGTGTCCGGGAGGCGGAGCTCGCGCCGGACGGCCAGCGCATCGCATATGTGACAGAGCAGGACGACATCAAACAGGTGCGGCTGGTGAACGCTGACGGCACGGGGAGCAGCGTGCTTTTCAGTAGCAAGATACTGAAGTCGCTCTACTGGTCGCGCGATAGCCGCTTCCTCTTCCTCGAGACCGAACAGGGAATCGGGGTGGTCGATCTTGCTCTGCCGCAAGTGCCCGCGCATGTGGTCAATCTTGATGCCTCGAAAGGAGAGGTTTTCCATGGGGTGGACCAAAGCCACCCGCATGCATTTCTGGTCTCCCTCGCCGGTGATAGCCGCACAAGCCATAATCTTTACCGCGTAACGCCGGACGGTGAGCGTACACTGCTTTATACGCATGAAACACATGTGGTTGGTTTCCTGCCCGGTCGTGACGGCACGCCAGCCCTTGTGCTGCAGCTTAATGGCAGCCTTTTCGATGTGCGGCGGATCGACGGAGTCCATGCCGACACCCTGCTGAGCTGTAACCTTGTGGATAGCTGCGGCCTCATCAGCATTAGCCCCGCGACCGGCAAACTCTATATGCGCGGTCGGCTGGGGGAGGACCTGCTGTCGCTTTTCGAAGTGGATGCCACAACGGGTGAACGCACGCTGTTGCATCAGGACCCATCCGGCCGGTTTGATCTCAACTCGGTGAAAGTGGATAGCCGCACCGGGGTGCCCGTGCTTGTCGGCTACCGGACCGACCATACCGCCTTCTACGGCCTGACGGTGGAGATGACAGCGGCGCTGGACCGGCTGCACGAACAGCTAGGGGCAGACTATTATCATGTCGTGCCAAGTGCAGACCTCTCGCGGTTTCTGGTTGTGAACCAAAGCGGCGGGAAGCAGGAACCTGCTGTGCTCCTTTATGACGTCGCTTTGGGCCGTCTCCATCAACCGCTTGCACACGAGGCAGTTTCAGGTGACATGACTGTGCGTTTCGCCCCCCGTGTCCCCATCTGGTATACCGTGAGTGACGGCATGCGCCAGCAAGGCTATGTCACCCTGCCGCTGGGCCGTGACCCGGCATCTGTGCCGCTGGTGGTGATGCCGCATGGCGGGCCGTGGAACCGGGTCGATGGCTCCTTCAACAGTCTGGCGCAATTGCTTGCGAACCGGGGTTATGCGGTTTTTGAACCCAACTTTCGGGCCTCTACCGGCTTCGGCGCCAAATATATGACCGCTGGCCGCCATGCCTTTGGTGACGGGCGCGTGCAGCAGGATATCATCGACGGCATGAACCATGTGCTCGCCCGCGGGGTGGGTGACCGGGAGCGGCTGGCCATCTTCGGGCATTCCTTCGGCGGTTTTTCGGTGCTGGGCGCGCTCGCGTTCACGCCGGATACTTTCAAGCTCGGCATTGCAGGCGCGCCGCCGTCTGACCTCGCGCAGGCGATCACCCATTTCCGCAAGATGGCGGGCTCGCCCGATTTCGACCTGAGCTACGCCTTTTACAAGAACCAGGCGGTCGACCCTGACGATCCAGCGGACCGCAAACGTTCCTTTGAACAGTCGCCCGACCATCACTGGCGCAAGGTTATAAGGCCGCTGTATGTCTGGGCCGGAGGCAAGGACCCGAAGGTTTCGGTTCTTGACGTGCGGGACTATGTGCTCAGGCTGCAGATGGCAGGCAAACCTGTCACTTATATGGAAGAGCCGCGCGCCGGACACAGCCCGGACGGCGCCATAGCGCGGGAGGCTTATCTCTATATGGTGGAGAAAGCGCTCTCCGATCATCTCGATGGCAAGGTTGAGGCACGTATGGACAGCAAGCTCCTCCGGCATATGGGGCGTATTGTCACGATCGATGAAAATGCATTGCTGTCGCCCGCGCCGGATTTCTGATCTCAGCGAATGGCGACCACTCTACGGGGCGGCTTCGGTCGCCCTTTTTTGTTACTGCCCGAGAATTCCGGCTGACCGCGAGTAAATTTTCTTCTAGGTTGTTTGGCGAGAGGGCAGGAAAGGATGGTTTGTTCTGGACAAGCATCTGCTGGATAGCAACGGGTCAAAGGACCCAGACCTGACGACGGCGGCGGACCTTCGGGTTCGCACTGCGCTTGACCACACCTATCTGGCGCAGTTGCCGGTTATCGCCCTTGTCATCGGCAGTTATTATGCCTTTCTGGGCGCGGCGCACTATGCCTTCCTGCCGCCTGATATCAGGCCCTATCTCGTTGGGTTGGCCCTGCTGGCAGCGCTTGTTTCCTTCGGGACTTATGCGCTTGTAAAAGCGGGGCAGGTCAGTGCGTCAGGCGCCCATCTCGCCTTTGTGCCGGTGGGCCTTATGGGTATTGCCAATGTCTATGGGCATGTCCTTTTATCGGGTGACGTCAAACAGATGACAAACGGAGTGCTTTCGCTTCTTGTGTTTGGTTTTGTCACTCTCAGTCCCCGGATATTTTTCCCGCTGACGGCGCTTTCGGTCGCCTTTTATGGCTATTGCCTCATCAATGTCGGCGGGAAGGAGACGGCACACTATGCTTTCCTGCTGGTGCCCGGGCTTCTGCTTGGCATCCTCTGTTTTGCCCAGCGCTACAGCACGCTGACGCGGCTTGAGCGGCTTCGCCTCATCGACCGGGAGAAAAACGACCAGCTTGAGCTGGCGAACCGACTGGTGATCGCCCAGAAGGAAGAGGCCGAACGCGCCGCTGAGGAGGCACGCCGGGCCAACGAGGCCAAGGGTATCTTTCTCGCCAACACCACGCACGAACTCAGAACCCCGCTCACCGGTGTGCTGAGTACCATGAATATTCTTGAACACACCAAGCTCGATGCAGAGCAGCGCGAGCTTGTAGCCGCTGCGCAGGTCAGTGCCAAGACTCTGCTCACGCTCATTAACGATATCCTTGATCTCGCGAAACTTGATGAAGGCAAGCTGAGCCTTAAGCCGCAGGCCTTTGAGGTCGGTGAGCTGGTGCGCCATATCGCGGCGCTGCTGCATCCGGCGGCAGATGAAAAAGGGCTGGTACTCAATTGCCATTTTGCTGATGAGCAAGAGCACCGACTGGTGGGTGACCCGGTGCGCATCGGACAGGTCCTCCTCAACCTTGTGGGCAACGCCATCAAATTTACCGAGGAAGGTCGGGTCGATATCACGGCCACGGTCGATGCGCGGGACAGCAACCTGTTCCGCCTTATGCTTGAGGTGGAGGACACCGGTGTCGGTTTCAGCCGCGAAGAGGGCGCGAAGCTTTTTGAGCGTTTTGAGCAGGTTGATGGCACCTCCCGCCGCCGGCAGGGCGGTACGGGGCTTGGCCTCGCCATCTGCCGTGAGCTTGCCGCCTTGATGGACGGCACGCTTGAGGCTGACAGCATGCCTGGCGTGGGCTCCCGCTTCCGTTTTGCGGTAACGCTGCCGAAAGCGGAGGGTAAATACGACCCGACCCCGAAAGCGGTGGACCGCACGGCGGAGATGAGGGCGCTTGCGCTAAGGGTGCTGCTCGCGGAAGACAACAAGATCAACCAGATGCTGATCGACAAGCTCCTGACACGCTATGGCTGGACCATTACGGTGGTGAGCGACGGTGCGGAGGCGGTGGAAGCTATCCTTGCGGGCGCGTTCGACCTTGTGCTGATGGATGTGCGCATGCCGGTCAAGGACGGGGTGACCGCCGTGCAGGAAGTGCGCGCGGCGGCTGGCCCCGTGAGCAAGACGCCTGTTATTGCACTCACCGCCAACACCATGGCTGAGGATATTGAGAACTACAAGGCGGCGGGCATGGACAGGGTGGTCGGCAAGCCGATCAATATTCAGGAGTTCGAGGACGCTGTGCTAGAGCTCTTTGCCGGCAGGGCCTAGCATATCTTTGCGGCTGTTTTGCTTGACTCTCCCGCGCTTTCTCCATACATAAACCTCGCTTTCCCATGGGAATGACAGACATAACCCGCGTCTCCAACGGTTCGCCCTGAGATGCCCACCAGTCAGCGAGTTTCGCCCACTGGTGCCATTATTTTTTGGTCAAGTCTTTGGGAATGCAAGGGAATTTTGAACAAGACACAAGGCGATTTTGCTTATGTTTGACAGCTTGTCCGATCGGCTCAGTGGTATCCTCGATGGCTTGAAGCGCCGTGGCGCGCTCAAGGAATCGGATGTCACCGAAGCGCTCCGCGAAGTGCGGGTTGCGCTCCTCGAAGCCGATGTGGCGCTGCCTGTCGTCAAGGACTTCATCGCCAAGGTCAAGGACAAGGCTGTCGGACATCAGGTTCTGAAGTCCGTCACGCCGGGCCAGCAGGTTATCAAGATCGTCAACGACGAGCTTGTTGCCATGCTCGGGTCCGAGGCGTCCGGCATCAACACCGTGGGTGTGCCGCCGGTTGTTGTGATGATGGTGGGTCTGCAGGGTTCGGGTAAAACCACCTCGACCGCCAAGATCGCCAAGCGCCTGAATGAAAAAGAGCGCAAGAAGGTCCTGATGGCGTCGCTCGACGTACGCCGTCCGGCAGCCCAAGAGCAACTCAAGATCCTCGGTGAACAGATTGGCGTGAAAACCTTGCCGATCATCCCGGGGCAGATGCCGGTGGATATCGCCCGCCGCGCGATCGAGGCCGCGAAGCTTCAGGGCTTTGACGTTGTCATGCTCGATACCGCGGGCCGCCTGCACGTTGACCAGGCGCTGATGGCCGAGGTTGTGGCTGTTCGTAATGCTACGATGCCGACCGAGACGCTTCTGGTGGCCGATAGCCTCACCGGTCAGGACGCGGTCAACGTCGCGAAAGAATTTGATGCACAGGTCGGGATCACCGGCGTTGTGCTCACCCGTATGGATGGTGATGGCCGTGGTGGTGCCGCGCTTTCCATGCGTGCCGTCACCGGCAAGCCGATCAAGCTTGCGGGTACGGGCGAAAAAATGGATGCGCTTGAGGACTTCCATCCCGAGCGTGTTGCCGGTCGTATCCTTGGCATGGGTGACGTTGTCAGCCTCGTTGAGAAAGCGGCCGAGACGATTGAGAAAGAAGACGCTGAAAAGATGGCCAGGAAAATGGCCAAAGGCGAATTCGACCTCGACGATCTCCGCACCCAGCTTCAGCAAATGGCGAAGATGGGCGGCATGAAAGGTGTGCTTGGCATGCTGCCCGGTATGGGCAAGCTCAAGGGTGCCATGAACCAGCCGGGGATCGACGACAGGATTTTCAAACGTCAGGAAGCCATCATCTCGTCGATGACTGCAGTGGAACGCAAGAAGCCGCAGCTCATCAACGCATCGCGCAAGAAGCGTATCGCAGCTGGTTCGGGGACTTCCGTGCCGGACGTGAACAAGCTTCTGAAAATGCACATGCAGATGGCCAAGATGATGAAAAAAATGTCCCAGATGGGCAAGAAGGGCCGCATGCCCGGACTGCCCGGCATGGGCGGAATGCCAGGCGGCCTGCCGCCGGGCTTCGATAAGTTGTTCTCTTGAGTAGGCCGCCAGCCGCTCTCGGGATTTTTGGTAAACTTGAGAATACGTCCGGCAACGCCCGTGTTGGCACCGGACATCTGAAAGGAAAGTAAAATGGCAGTTGCAATTCGTCTCGCTCGTGGTGGCGCCAAGAAGCGTCCTTACTACCGTATCGTTGTTGCTGACACGCGCGCTCGTCGTGACGGTCAGTTCATCGAAAAAGTAGGCACCTACAACCCGATGCTCGCCAAAGGCGACGAAAACCGCGTTCGTCTCGTTGAAGACCGCGTGAAGCATTGGATCAGCCAGGGCGCGAAGCCGTCTGACCGCGTTGCTCGCTTCCTCGAAGCTGCTGGCATGCTCGAAGCTAAAACCCGCAACAACCCGAACAAGGGTAAGCCGGGCCAGAAAGCTCTCGACCTGATCGAAGAGAAAAAAGCAAAAGCTGAAGCTGCTGCTGCCGCTGCTGCCGAAGCTGCTGCTGCACCGGCTGAAGAAGCTGCTGAAGAAGAAGCTGCTGCTGAATAAGCAGCACTCCAGTTTGTGCCCGGGTACGCTCGGGCACACTTCAGGGTGACAGAAAATGGCTGACAGGTCTTCGGAAGAACGCCGCCAGCGCGGTGTGGAAGATGGTTGGATTTGCGTGGGCGCTCTTGCGGGCGCCCATGGCGTTCGTGGTGACGTGCGCCTGAAGTCCTTCACCGAAGATCCGGAAGCCATTTTTGCGTTTGCCGCCCTGCATAAAGGGCCGAATGGCCCGACCGTCGTCCTCAAAAGGTTGCGCGAAGACAAGGAAGGTTTCATCGCCCGCATGGACGGCGTGAAAAACCGGGAAGACGCGCAAGCGCTGAAGGGCACCAAGCTTTATGTCTCCCGCGATACCTTTGCCGCTGAAGAGGACGAGGACGAGTTTTACCTCGCAGACCTCATCGGCCTTGATGCAAGGAATGAAGCGGGTGAAAGCCTTGGCATTGTTCGGGCGGTCGAGAACTTTGGTGCGGAAGACCTTCTTGAGGTCGTGCTGAACGCGCCGCTGCCGGGCCTTGGGCGTTTTGCCTTCATTCCGTTCCGCAAGGTCTTCGTACCGGTGGTGAATGTACGCGAAGGCTTTGTTTCCATTGCCTTTGATACCTGGGTTGAAACACAAGTCAGCGAGCGTGACGGGGAGGTGGAGTGATGGACCCGCTGTTCACCGCGCAGGTCCTGACCCTGTTCCCGGATATGTTCCCCGGCAGCCTTGGAACCTCGCTCGCCGGAAAAGGGCTTGAGGACGGCCGCTGGGCACTGAAAACGCTGGACATTCGCGATTTTTCGAGCGATAAGCACCGCTCCGTTGACGATACCCCTGCAGGCGGTGGCCCGGGGATGGTGCTTCGGGCCGACATTCTGGGCAAGGCGATTGACGCCGCGCGCGAGAGCGCGAAGCCGGAATGGCCACTTGTTTATATGAGCCCGCGAGGCAAGCGCTTTGACCAGGCCGAGGCTCACAGGTGGCAGGACGCAGGGGGGGTGACCATCCTGTGTGGCCGGTTCGAAGGGGTTGACGAACGTGTGCTTGAAGCACGCGGCGTGGAAGAGATTAGCGTGGGCGATTTTGTGCTCTCAGGTGGTGAGCCGGCAGCCCTCGTGATGTTGGATGCGGTTGTGCGCTTGCTGCCCGGTATCATGGGCGCGGCTGCCACGCTCCATGAGGAGAGTTTTGAGAGTGGACTCCTGGAGTACCCTCAATACACCAGGCCTCAGGTCTGGGAAGGTCGGGAAATCCCCGACGTGCTCACAAGTGGGCATCACGGTCGTATCGCCCAGTGGCGACGCGAAAAAGCAGAAGAGTTGACTCGTATACGCCGGCCGGACCTCTGGTCGACCTATGTGCGGGGAAAAGAAAAAAAGGTATAGACCGATGAATATCATTCAAAAGCTCGAGCAAGAGAAAATTGCTGCTCTGACCGAAGGTAAAACCATTCCTGAGTTTGGCGCAGGCGACACGCTTCGTGTTGACGTGAAAGTTGTTGAGGGTGAGCGCGAGCGTATCCAGGCTTTCGAAGGCGTTTGCATCGCACGCGCTAACAAAGGCATCAGCTCCAACTTCACCGTTCGCAAGATCTCTTATGGTGAAGGTGTTGAGCGTGTGTTCCCGCTCTTCGGCCCGACCGTAGACAGCATCACCGTTGTTCGCCGTGGTAAAGTACGTCGCGCCAAGCTGTACTACCTCCGTGGCCGTCGCGGTAAATCTGCTCGTATCGTCGAAAAACGCGATTTCCGCAAAAACGACGCGAAATAATATTACACCCTTCGGCAAGAAGCTTTTTAATTCTTGCGTAATGCCGAGGGTAACTATAAAGAACGGGGACAGGTCAACAGGCCTGTCCCCGTTTTTCTGTTTTGGCAGACCAAAAACCATGCCCATGTTCGGGCATGCCGCAGAAAAACAACCTCAAGCGCATTGGCGCATTTGGAAATGACGAGCGGAGCATAAAATGCCGAAGACGATGTACGATAAGATATGGGAAGGTCATGTTGTCGAACAAAGAAGCGACAATGTTGCCCTACTATATATCGACCGTCATCTTGTGCATGAAGTAACCTCCCCGCAGGCGTTTGACGGTCTGCGCGCTTCCGGGCGCACCATCCGCCGGGTCGACAGCATCATCGCGGTGCCCGACCACAACGTGCCGACCAAAGACCGCAACAAGCCGAACCCGGACCCGATGTCCACGGCGCAACTGGCGGCGCTTGAGAAAAACGCAAAAGAATTTGGCCTGGATTATATCCCGATGAACGATGTCCGGCAGGGTATCGTTCATGTGATCGGGCCGGAGCTCGGTTTCACCCAGCCGGGCGTCACGCTCGTCTGTGGCGACAGCCATACATCCACCCACGGTGCCTTTGGCGCGCTGGCTTTCGGTATCGGCACGTCGGAGGTGGAGCATGTGCTGGCCACCCAAACGCTTGTGCTCAAGAAATCAAAGAATATGCGCGTGACGGTGACGGGCGAGCTGCCTGTCGGTTGCTCGGCAAAAGACGTGGCGCTCGCCATCATCGGCCGCATCGGTACCGCGGGCGGCACCGGCCATGTGATTGAATATGCAGGCCCCGTGATCGAGGCGCTGTCGATGGAAGGGCGCATGACGCTTTGCAACATGTCCATCGAAGCAGGCGCACGCGCGGGCCTTGTAGCGCCTGACGAGAAGACGTTCGACTACCTCAAGGGTCGCCCTTATGCGCCGAAAGCCGGTCAGTGGGACGCCGCGGTTTCATATTGGGCATCATTGCGCTCGGACGAGGGTGCCAAGTTCGACCGTGAAGTGGTGATCGACGGCAATGAGATCGTACCGCTCGTGACCTGGGGCACCAGCCCAGAGGACGTGGCGCCGGTGACGGGCAGCATCCCTCTGGTCGAAAGCTTCAAGGACCGCGCGAAACAGGAAGGTGTGGTCAAGGCGCTTGAATATATGGGCCTCAAGGAAGGTACGCCAATCACCGATATCAAGGTGGACCGGGTGTTTGTCGGCTCCTGCACCAACAGTCGGATCGAGGATCTGCGCGAAGCCGCGGCGGTGATCAAAGGCCGCAAGGTGGCGGGCCATATTATCGAGGCCATGATCGTGCCGGGCTCGGGCCTCGTGAAAGAGCAGGCGGAAGCCGAGGGCCTCGACAAGATTTTCACCGATGCGGGTTTCGAGTGGCGTGAGCCGGGCTGTTCCATGTGCCTTGCCATGAACCCTGATAAAGCGGGCCCGGGCGAACATGTGGCCTCCACCAGCAACCGCAACTTCGTCAGCCGTCAGGGCCCGGGGGCGCGGACGCACCTCGTAAGCCCCGCGATGGCCGCCGCGGCGGCGATTGCCGGTCACTTTGTCGACGTGCGCGACTTTTAAGGCGAGAGGAGAAAGACGATGGAAAAATTTACCAAAATCAGCTCGATCGCCACGCCGTTCCCGCGCTCCAACGTGGACACGGACATCATCATCCCGGCCAAGCATTTGAAGTCGATCGAACGCACAGGCTTTGGCAAATTTGCTTTCGAGAGTGTGCGGTTTGACGCCGACGGCAACCGCATTCCGGATAACGTCTTTGATGGCGAGCGCTACAAGGGCGCACAAATCCTCATCGCGGGCGACAACTTCGGTTGCGGCTCCAGCCGCGAGCATGCGCCCTGGGCAATTGCCGACCTTGGCTACCGCTGCATCATTGCGCCCACCTTTGCTGACATCTTTGCTGGCAACTGCGTGAAAAACGGCATCCTGACCGTGGAACTGCCGCAGGAAGCGGTGGACGCGCTGGTGCTCGCCGCCGAGGGCGGGCAGGTCATCAATGTGGACCTTGGCGAGCAAACGGTCGTATGTGGCAATGCGCGCTACGAGTTTGATTTCAACTCGGAACACAAGGAAATGCTGATGCAGGGCCTTGACGAGATCGGCCAGACCCTCACGGCCAAAGCCGCTATCAGCAACTTCGAAGCGCGCCAGCAGCGCATGACGCCGTGGCTTTACCGGCACTAAAGACGACAGATCAGGGAAGACATCATGGCTACATATAATATCATGCTGCTGCCGGGCGACGGCATTGGCCCCGAGATTACGGCAGAAGTACGCCGCATCATGGACTGGGTGGCAGGCGCGTACGGCGTAACCTTCAACACGGACGAAGGCCTGATCGGCGGCTGCGCCTATGATGCCGAAGGCACGCCGCTTTCTGATGCAACACTCGCGAAAGCAAAGGCGTCGGATGCCATCCTGCTCGCTTGTGTGGGCGGCCCGAAGTGGGACGGTAAAACCGCCTATGACAAGCGCCCGGAAGCTGGTTTGTTACGTCTCCGTAAGGACCTTGACCTGTTCGCGAACCTGCGCCCCGCCATGTGCTTTGATGCGCTCGCCGATGCCTCAAGCCTGAAGCGCGACCTCGTCGCGGGCCTCGATATCCTCTTTGTGCGCGAGCTCGCAGGCGGTGTGTATTTCGGCGAACCGCGCGGCATTGAAGACCTGCCGGGCGGCGGCCGCGTGGGCATCAACACCCAGCGCTACACCGACGCCGAGATCATCCGCATCGCGCGGGTGGGATTTGAAATGGCGCGGAAAAGGCGGGGGTTGGTGCACAGTGCCGAGAAGGCGAATGTAATGGAAGCCGGATTACTTTGGCGCGAGGAAGTTACCAAGCTGCACGCTGAAGAATATGCGGACGTGAAACTTGAGCATATCCTTGCCGACAACTGTGCAATGCAACTGGTAAAGGCCCCCAAACAGTTCGACGTTATTTTGACCGACAACCTGTTTGGCGACATTTTGTCTGACGCGGCTGCCATGTTGACTGGTTCCCTCGGCATGCTGCCCTCCGCTTCACTTGGTGACGGGGGCCCTGGCCTCTATGAACCTGTGCATGGATCTGCGCCGGATATTGCGGGGCAGGGTATTGCCAACCCGCTGGCGGCGATCCTCTCTTTCGCCATGGCGCTGCGCTACTCGCTCGGCATGGGTGAGGCGGCCGACAAGGTTGAGGCTGCGGTGTCGGCAGCGCTGAATGACGTGCGCACCGGTGACATCTGGGCCGAGGGCTTCGAGAAGGTCGGCACATCCGGCATGGGTGACGCTGTGCTGCGCATGCTCGCAAAGGCGCAGTAAATCTAACGTTTGAGATCATCTAATAGAGTTTGACCAAGGTACGGGCTGCCCCTAAAGGGTAGGCTCGAAAATGTAACCCCACAGGAGATTAAGATGGGTTTTCGTGTCGCTGTTGTTGGTGCGACCGGTAATGTCGGTCGTGAAATGCTGAATATCCTCGCCGAGCGGGACTTCCCCGCGACAGAGGTGATTGCCATTGCGTCGCGAAAATCGATTGGCCAGAAGGTGGGTTATGGTGAGAAGGAACTGAGCGTTGTCGCCCTCGACACCTATGACTTCAAGGGTGTTGATATCGCGCTGTTTGCAGCCGGCTCCGGCGTGTCGAAGGAATATGGCCCGAAGGCTGCGGAAGCGGGCGCCATGGTGATCGACAACTCGTCCTTCTTCCGCATGGACCCCGATGTGCCGCTTGTGGTGCCGGAAGTGAACCCGCATCACCTCCTCAAGATCAAAAAGAACATCATTGCGAACCCGAACTGTTCCACCGCGCAAATGCTGGTCGCCCTGAAGCCGCTGCATGACGCGGCGGTGATCAAGCGCGTTGTGGTTTCCACCTACCAGTCGGTTTCCGGCGCGGGTAATGAGGCGATGGATGAGCTTTTCACCCAGACGCGCGCGATTTTCGTGAACGACCCGATCGTGAAAGAGAAATTCTCCAAGCAGATCGCCTTCAACGTGATCCCGCACATCGATGTGTTCATGGATGATGGCTCGACGAAAGAAGAGTGGAAGATGGTGGCCGAGACGCACAAGATGCTCGACCCCAACATCCAGCTGACCGCGACCTGTGTTCGTGTGCCGGTCTTTGTGGGCCACTCCGAGGCGATCAACATCGAATTCAAGAAAGAGATCACCGAGAAGCAGGCGCGTGAAATCCTGCGCGAAGCCCCGGGCTGCCTTGTCGTCGACAAGCGCGAAGACGGCGGCTACATCACGCCGGTTGAATGTGTGGGCGACTTCGCCACCTTCATCTCCCGTATCCGCAAGGACCCGACCGTGAAGAACGGCCTCAATATCTGGGTGGTGTCGGACAACCTGCGCAAGGGTGCAGCCCTGAACGCGGTGCAGATTGCAGAATCGCTTCTCAATCAGGGTATCCTGAAAGCGAGTTGATCAGGCTTGGCGCTGTAAGATTTTGGAAGGCGGCTTCAGATGAAGTCGCCTTCTTCTTTTTTGACAAGCTTTGCCGGGAAGGTCAGATGGGCGCGGGTACCTGCGCCCTTTTTGCTTTCGATCACCAGTTTTGCGCCCTGGCGCTCCATCAGCAGCATGGTGATCGGCAGCCCGAGCTTTGCCCCTTCCTGGTGCATGTCATAGGCATGGGTAAAGCTGCCAAGCGGTTCACACGCCTCGCGGATTTCATCGTCCGTCATGCCGATGCCGGTATCGATCACGCTCAGCCTCGCGCTGCCGTCTGCCTCGGTGGTGACGGCAATCTCGACAGAGCCTTTGCTGGTGTATTTTACCGCATTGGTCAGCAGGTTCATCAGCGCTTTTTTGGTGTGGCCCGCGTCGCCCGTGACCATGATGGCATCGGTGCTTGTGGTGCCCTTGAGGGTCAGGTTCTTGGTCGCGGCCTGTTGCTCAATAAGCCGCCGTCCCGTGCGGGCAATATCCATGAGGTTGAAGGTTTCCTTCTTCGCCGTCTCATCGGATATCTCAAGCATGGCGAGCGACATGATGTCACCAACGAGGGTAAGCAGGCTGTCACCGGCAGTGCATATATGGTTGGCGTAGGTGCGCTGTGTTTTTTTGTCGATATCGCTGTCCCGTAGCAGGGCGGCATAGCCGACCATTGAGCCAATGGGTGCGCGCAGTTCGTGGCTGATATTGGCCATGAACATCGACTTGGAATAGTTGAGCAAAAGCGCCTGACTGATGGTTTCCTTGAGTTTGCCCTCCGCCCGGTGGTGCAGGAATTCCGCCCGGGTCCGGCTGGCCAGAAGCTCGAACGTGCGCATGATGTCGCCGCCGTCAAAAGGAGTTTTGCTCAGGGCCACAATCAGGCCGCCCGCTTTGGTGCGGTCCTCACCTGACAGGCAAAGGGCTGCCAGTCCCTCTATTTCCCGCTCTTCCAGAAAGGGGTCGTGCGGGAAACGGGCGCGCGCGCCGTCACATATAAAGCTGTAGGGCGTGTTCATGATGTGGCGGGCTGTCGCTGGTGCGAGGGGAAAATTTGCGCCGCTGTCGCGTTTGCCGCCGTCAAGGCAAGTCAGCAGCCGACGGACGGGCTCACCCCCTTGCGGCATGATACTGGCAATGAACGCAATGTCCGCGCCATGAAATGTGCAAAGTGCATCTGTCAGGGCCCTGAAATAGTCAAGGCCCACCTGTGCCAATATACCCTCCACCCAAGGGGGGGAGGCTGAGACCGGACCCGGTTCTGTCACAGAGGTCATCATCTCTCCTCTTTAGCGGTCTGCGGTATTGCTTGAAAGGCAATGCAATGGTCTCTCCGAGCAGGTATATTACAGCACAGGATGGTTAACGAAACGTCAGTGATTTCGTTTCATTCAAGTTGACCTCTGGCCATTCAAGTTGACTTCTGGCAAGCCATTTGCCAGACCTGTGGAGCACCGAAGCGAGTGGTGACGGTGCGATACCTAACGACCATAATAATCAGAAGGGGATACCCATGGCTGGGTGGAAATCGGGAATTTCAACAGTAGCACTGATGACCGGCGTATCGCTGGCACTGGTTGCCTGTAACGATAAATCGGTTGAAGAGAAAAAAGCGCCGACCGTAGAGGAAGCGCAGGCTTTCATGAAGGAAGCTGAGCAGAAGATTTTTGATGAAAGCGTGAGCCTTGGCCGCAAGGCCTGGGTGCAGGCAAACTTCATCACCCATGACACCAATGCGATTGTGGCAGAAGCCGATGAGGCCTTCACGCTTCTCGGCGTAAAGCTTGCGAACGACACCAAACGTTTCGCGGACCTTGAGCTACCGGCAGAGCTTCGCCGCAAGATGAATATCCTCAAGGGCGGGCTGACCCTGCCGGCACCGGACGATGCCGCCAAGACGGCCGAGCTTGCCAAGATCAAGGCGAACCTTGATGCTACCTATGGCACCGGCAAGGTAGAGATGGAAGGCAAGACAATGTCGCTCGGCGGCGTGTCTGACATCATTGCGTCCGACCGCACGCCTGAGCGCCTGCTGGCTGCATGGGACGGCTGGCACAATATCTCGAAGCCGATGAAGGCCGACTATGCCCGCATGGTCGAGATCGCCAATGAGGGCGCGCGTGAACTTGGCTACAAGGACGTAGGTGCGATGTGGCGGTCGGGCTACGACATGGATGCGGACGAGTTCGCAACCATGGTTGACGGCCTGTGGGCTGATGTGAAGCCGCTTTATGATGCGCTGCACTGTGAAGTGCGCGCCAAGCTTTCGGACTTCTACGGTGACCGTGTGGTGTCCGACACCGGCCCGATCCCGGCGCATCTTCTTGGCAACATGTGGGCGCAGGAATGGGGCAACATCAATGATGTTGTGCAGCCGGGCGCAAGCACCGACGCAAGCATTGATGTCACGAGCCTCTTGGTTGAAAAAGGCTATGACGCCAAGAAGATGGTGAAAACGGCGGAAGGTTTCTTCACCTCGCTCGGTTTCGAGCCGCTGCCGGATACCTTCTGGGAACGTTCGCTGTTTGTGAAACCGGCTGACCGCGAAGTGCAGTGCCACGCGTCAGCATGGGATATCGACAACAAGGACGACGTGCGCATCAAGATGTGCACCAAAGTGAACGCGGAAGACTTCGTGACCGTGCACCATGAGCTTGGTCACAACTTCTACCAGCGCGCTTACAAAAACCAGGACCCGCTTTACCTCGGTGGCGCCAACGACGGCTTCCACGAAGCCATCGGTGACATGGTGGCGCTGTCGATGACGCCGGATTACCTGAAGCAGATTGGCCTGATTGATGAAGTCCCGGCCAGCGGTGACCCGATCCCGGCGCTGATGCGCCAGGCGCTTGACAAGGTTGCTTTCCTGCCGTTCGGCCTGATGGTTGATAAATGGCGCTGGCAGGTCTTCTCCGGCGAGGTGGGCCCGGACCAGTATAACGACGCGTGGTGGAAACTGCGGGAAGAATACCAGGGCCTGAAAGCACCGAACGAGCGTCCGGCCGATGCGTTTGACCCGGGTGCCAAGTACCACATCCCGGGCAACACGCCTTACATGCGCTATTTCCTCGCCCGTATCCTGCAGTTCCAGTTCTACAAGGCGGCCTGTGATCAGGCTGGCTGGACCGGGCCGCTGCATGAATGTTCGATCTACGGCAACAAGGAAGTTGGTGCAAAGTTCAACGCCATGATGGAAATGGGTGCCTCAAAACCGTGGCCGGAAGCGCTTGAAGCCTTCACCGGCAGCCGCGAGATCAGCGGTGAGGCGATCATCGCCTACTTCGAGCCGCTCAAAGCATGGCTTGATGAGCAGAACAAGGACCGCACCTGCGGCTGGTAACAGCACCTGAAGCTTTGGGCCCATGCCACGGCGTGGGCCTTTTTATTGAGGGGAGGCGAGGGCAATGCAATCATTCAGGCCGTGCCGCAGCATGCTGTTCATGCCGGCATCCAACGAACGGGCGCTTGAAAAAGCGCGTGAGCTCCCTTCCGACGGGGTGATCTTCGACCTTGAAGACGCGGTTGCCCCGGACGCCAAGGCGGCTGCCCGTGCGCAGGCCGCTGCGGCCTTGCAGCAAGGTGGGTACGGCAACCGCCTGCGGGTCATCCGCATCAACGGGCTTGATACAAACTGGTGGCGTGACGACCTCGCGGCGGCCGTGGCCGCAAGGCCCGATGCTGTTCTGATCCCCAAGGTTGAGAGCGCCGAGACCCTGCAGCGGGTCGAGGAAGAGATGGCGTGGCTTGGCGGCATTGAGGATATCGCGCTGTGGTCGATGATCGAGACACCGATGGCTTTCCTGCGCCTTGAGGCGCTGGCGCTTGCGACCGAGCGGCAAACCACCTGGGTGGTGGGCACCAACGACCTTGTGAAGGACCTGCGCGCTGAGCACACACGCGACCGTATGCCGGTGATGATGGCACTATCACAGGCGCTTCTGGTGGCGCGGGCTTATGGGCTCACCATTCTTGACGGTGTGTACGGCAATTTCCGCGACAATGAGGGCTTCGAGGCTGAATGCCGGCAGGCGAGAAGCATGGGTTTTGACGGCAAGTCACTCATCCACCCCGCGCAGGTTGCGGGTGCCAACACTGTCTTCGCACCAAGCGACGAGGAAGTCGCGCACGCGCGCCGCATGATAGCGGCGTTTGACGAAGCCAAGGCTCTGGGCAAGGGCGTTGCCGTGCTTGACGGCCGCATGGTCGAGGAACTGCACGTCCAGACCGCCAAGGAGACGGTGGCAATGGCCGAAGCCATTGCGGGTTTATCCTGATCGCCTAGTTCGCCAGATATGCACTGAGGAATTTTTCCAGTTCCCTGAGCATGGTCAGGCGGGAGGCGGCGGTGTCCATGCCGTGGCCACCGTCCTCGATCAGCACATAGCGGCTTTCCTTGCCAAGGCTCTGCAGGCGTTTGTGCATGCTTTCAGAGACATCATGGTCGATACGGGTATCATCCTTTGACGACATCAAAAGCACCGGTGCGCTGACATCCCTGGCGCGGTGATAGGGTGAGACATCGCTGGCTGATGCACCCTCCAGGCCGATTATCTTCACCCAGTCGCGCCCGCCAATCAGATTATATTTGTCTTCCGCGATGAGGCGGGGCAGGTCGGTCACGCCGTTGATGGAAGTCGCACAGGCATAAAGACCCTGTTCCTTGATGGTGCCCATCAGCGAAGCATAGCCACCATAGGATGCGCCGACGACGCAAACCTTGTTTTTGTCCGCTATGCCGCTGTCGATCAGCCATTTGGTGGCGTCGGTCACATCGTCCTGCATCAGGCCGCCCCACTGGAGGTCGCCCTTGCGTTCAAAGGCCGGGCCATAGCCGGTGGAGCCGCGGAAGTTGGGTTGCAGCACCGCATAACCACGGCTGGCGAGGAACTGGGCCCACCAGTCCCAGTCAGCTGTGTCACGCGCCCATGGGCCTCCGTGAACCAGTACGACCGTGGGCAGGCTTTTTGCGTCTTCCTTGCCCTTCGGCATGGTGACATAGCCCGGGATGGTGGTGCCGTCGCGCACCGGGATGTTGACCGGCGTGATCGGGCTCGACTGCGCCGGATCGATGCCGCGCATATAAGTGCCGAGGATCTTCATCTCCTTGGTCTTGAAATCAAGCCAGTAATAGGTGCCTGGATCTGACGGGCTGTCGGCGAGGATAAGGTAGGTGTGTGCGCCGCGTGCCTTGCCGAGAATATAGTTGTTGGTGTTCGGCAGCGCCTTGTTGATGGCGGCCTGAACCTTTTTGAGTGTCGGGTCGAAATAGACTACATGTGTCGTATCGTCGGTATAGGTATAGCCGGCTGGCTTGCCGGTTTCAGGGTGGTCGACCACACTCTCGACATCGTGTTGTTCATGCTCGAATACCGCTTCGATCAACTGGCCGCTGTCGAGGGCCAGTTTATATAGCCCCTCTGTGCCAAAGCGGCTGGGGCCGGCGACAAAAATCACATTGGGGTCTTCGCTGAAACCACGCACGCGGTAGGCTTGGGCCCAGTCTGTTTTCTTGACGGCAATCCAGTTGCCCTCCGCATTCTTGAGCGAGCTGACATAATCGCTGGTGCCAACGATATAGCCGGCGCCATAGCGCACTTCGCCGGAATAGTCGGCGTACCAGTCCTGGATGCCTCGGCGGTCGTTCTGCACGATGTCATAGCGGCCATTGTAGACGTTCAGCTTGCGGACTTCATAGTTGCCGTTGTGATCGGCGTCGAGCGCAAGCAGGACATGGTCCGGGTCGTTGGGCAAGAGGTCAAGGATGTCGTGCTGCAGTTGTGCGGGGTCGAACTCGACCCTTAAGCCGCCTTTTTTCTCGACGAGGTTTTTCACGATCCATGAGATGTTTTTGCCGTCGCGGTCAACAGCGACAAGGCGGGTCAAAGTATATTGCCCTGACACCCCGTGGTAGGAGCCTGAAAGTTCGTAGGCGACCAGCACACGTTTGTCGTTGACCCAATGGAAGGTCATGATATCCGCTTTGTCGAGGGGCGGGATCATCACCCGTTCCGAGCCGTCGATATTCTCAAGCATCAAAACGGTGCGGCCGTCATAATGCGTCAGATAGCCGATCTGCTGCGCGTCGGGCGACATCTTCACATTGCGGAAGTTGGGCAGGGAGGCATAGACCTCAACGGCGGCGGGAAGCTGAGGCTGGGCGTAGAGGCCAACGGAGAGAAATGAAAGCGCAAAAAGTGCCGCGGTCCGGGCAATCGCCCGGTTTGCTCTGATAGTCATTTACGATGCCCCCAAGCATGTGAAACGAAAGTTCAGCTAACCGATATCGGTCCTAGCAAAGTGCTTGAACCAGTGCAATGGCTGGTTGTTGACAAATTCACACTATTGCCCGTGACTTGCCGTTGGCCGAGCTGGCCCTATCTGTTGCGGCAGACGTCAGGTGACTGAAATTTGGGTTAAACTCCAAATCCTTTCTTGCGATTGATACGTAGGGAGAGCTAAAACAATGCCTGATTCTTTCTGCGGCGCAGCATCCGGCGCGCGCAGGGCCAAAAATTGCAATTCTGCCGTAAGATCAATGTCAGGGGATTTTTCATGGCTCAAGTGAAACGCCCGCTTTCGCCCCACCTGCAGGTTTACCGTTGGGGATGGCACATGGCAGCGTCGATTTTCCACCGGGCAACCGGGTCGGCGCTCGCTGTTGGTTCCATTCTGCTGACCTGGTGGTTCGTGGCTATGGCGACCGGGCATGAGTATTTCAACACCGTTCAGGCTTATGCCGGGTCCATCGTTGGCCGCATCGTGCTTTTTGGCATGACGCTGGCGCTGATGCAGCATCTGCTCGGCGGTATCCGCCACCTCTTCATGGACATGGGCAAGCTCTATGGCCTCAAGGTCAATACCTCGACCGCGCGGCTCACGTTCATCGGCTCCGTCATCCTCACGCTTGTGATCTGGTATGCGGCCTACAAAGTGATGGGGGTTCTTTAAGCCATGACTGACATGAAAACACCACTTGCCAAAGTGCGCGGGCTCGGGTCCGCGAAAGACGGCACCCACCACTGGTGGCTGCAGCGCGTCACGGCGATTGCCAACATCCCGCTCGTGATCTTCATGGTCATCTCCTTTGTCGGCAATGTGGGCAAAAGCCATGCCGAATGGGTGGCCTGGCTCAAGCAGCCGTTCGCAAGCGTGCTGGTGATCCTGTTCATCGCCAACTTCGTTTATCACATGCGGCTTGGCCTGCAGGTGCTGGTGGAAGACTATGTACACGACCACGGCACCAAGATTGCCAGCATGCTGGTGCTGACCTTCGCCTGCGTCCTGATCGCGGCGCTCAGCATCTTTTCCGTTCTTCGTATAGCGTTTGGGGGATAAATCATGACGAGCGCTTATCCCATTACCGTACACACATATGATGCCGTAGTTGTCGGCGCTGGCGGCTCCGGCCTGCGCGCCACCATGGGCATCGCCGAAGCAGGCCTCAAGACAGCCTGTATCACCAAGGTATTCCCGACCCGTTCGCACACTGTTGCCGCCCAGGGTGGTATCGCAGCGTCGCTGGGCAACATGGGCCCTGATAAATGGCAGTGGCACATGTATGACACCGTCAAGGGCTCCGACTGGCTTGGCGACCAGGACGCGATTGAATATATGGTGCGCCAGGCACCGGCCGCAGTTTACGAGCTTGAGCACTATGGTGTGCCCTTCTCCCGTACGGAAGAAGGCAAGATCTACCAGCGGGCCTTCGGCGGCATGACCACCGAGTTTGGTGAAGGCCCGGCAGCACAGCGCACCTGTGCGGCGGCTGACCGTACCGGCCACGCCATGCTGCACGGCCTCTACCAGCAGTCGCTCAAATACGACAGCGACTTCTATATCGAATATTTCGCCATCGACCTGATCATGGAAGGCGGCGAATGCCGCGGTGTTATCGCCATGAACATGGAAGACGGCTCGATCCACGCGTTCCGCGCGCAGGCTGTTGTGCTGGCGACTGGCGGTTACGGCCGTGCCTACTTCTCGGCCACCTCCGCCCACACCTGCACGGGTGACGGCGGTGGCATGGCGCTGCGTGCCGGCATCGGCCTGCAGGACCTTGAGTTCGTTCAGTTCCACCCGACCGGCATTTACGGCGCGGGCGTGCTGATCACCGAGGGCGCGCGCGGTGAGGGCGGTATCCTGATCAACTCAGAGGGTGAACGCTTCATGGAGCGTTATGCACCTTCCGCGAAGGACCTGGCGTCCCGCGACGTGGTATCGCGCTCGATCTCGAACGAGATCCGCGAAGGCCGCGGCGTTGGCCCCAACAAGGACCATATGTTCCTGCACCTTGATCACCTTGATCCCGCGCTGCTCGCTGAGCGCCTGCCGGGCATCTCGGAATCTGCGAAAGTCTTCGCCGGTGTGGACGTGACCAAGGAACCGATCCCGATTATCCCGACCGTGCACTACAACATGGGCGGTATTCCCACGAACTACCACGGCGAGGTCATCAACCCGACGAAGAAAGACCCTGACGCAACCGTCAAGGGCCTTTACGCGGTGGGTGAGGCAGCCTGTGTGTCCGTTCACGGCGCGAACCGCCTTGGCTCCAACTCGCTCATTGACCTTGTGGTGTTTGGCCGCGCAACCGCGCACCGTATTGCCGAAACCACGAAGGCGGGCGCGACCCAGCCGCCGCTGGCTGCGGGCTATGAAGAGATGGCGATCAGCCGTCTTGACGCTGCGCGCTATGCAGACGGCTCCACGCCAACGGCTGAAATGCGCCTCAACATGCAGCGCACGATGCAGAACAACTGTGCTGTATTCCGGACAGAGGAAGTTCTGGCAGAAGGCGTTGAGAAGATCGACCAGATCGCAGCCGGTTTCGGCGACCTCAAGACAAGCGACCGGTCGCTGGTCTGGAACAGCGACCTGATCGAGACACTCGAGCTGCAGAACCTCATCGGTCAGGCTGTTCTCACCATGCACGGAGCAGCAGCGCGGAAAGAAAGCCGCGGTGCCCACATGCACGAGGACTATCCGGACCGTGATGATGAAAACTGGATGAAACATACCGTTGGCTGGTTCGACGGTGCAAAGGTAACCCTTGGCGAGCGCCCGGTGCATGAATACACGCTCTCGGAAGAGATCGAGTATATCAAGCCCAAGGCTCGGGTTTACTAAGGCAGGAGATGAGAGATGGCTGAATTTTCGCTTCCCAAAAACTCCCGCATCGGCAAGGGCAAAACGGTCAAGGCAGATGGTGCCTCGAACACCCGCGCTTTCCACGTGTACCGCTGGAACCCGGATGACGGTGAAAACCCGCGCATGGACACTTTTGAAGTGGACATGGACAACTGCGGCCCGATGGTCCTCGACGCGCTGATCAAGATCAAGAACGAGATGGACAGCACGGTGACCTTCCGCCGGTCCTGCCGTGAAGGTGTCTGTGGCTCCTGTGCCATGAACATCAACGGCAAGAACGGCCTTGCGTGCACGACCGCGATTGACGACGCCAAGGGCGATGTGTCGATCACGCCGCTGCCGCACCAGGAAGTGGTCAAGGACCTTGTGCCGGACCTCAGTAACTTTTACGCGCAGTATGCTTCGATCAAGCCGTGGATGCAGACGCAATCCACAACGCCTGAGAAAGAGCGCCTGCAGTCCCGCGAGGACCGCGAGAAGCTTGATGGCCTCTACGAGTGTATCCTGTGCGCCTGCTGTTCGACATCCTGTCCGAGCTACTGGTGGAACGGGGACAAATACCTCGGCCCGGCTATTCTGCTGCAAGCCTACCGCTGGCTGATTGACAGCCGGGACGAAAGCACGGGCGAGCGCCTCGATAACCTCGAGGACCCGTTCCGGCTTTACCGCTGCCACACCATCATGAACTGTGCAAACGCCTGTCCAAAGGGCCTGAACCCTGCCAAGGCAATTGCGGAGATCAAGAAGATGATGGTCGAACGCAAGGGCTAACGCCCCAGCGCGATACCAGTTCGAAAGGCCGGGACATGTCCCGGCCTTTCTCAGAGTTCTGAAACGCTGCGCCTGCCTTAGGTTGGGCTGCCCGCCTGTTGTGGGTTCGGCTCAAGCACGATCGGTATGATTGGAGTAACCGGAGTTGGCGGCCTAGGGGGTGTGCGGCGCACCACTGGTGTGATAGTCCGAGTCGGTGTTGTCGTCGGAGCGAACGTGGGTGCCGATGGGGCGTAGGTCGCGTAGCCAATCTGAATCTCCACCGCTGGTGACGTTGCAACAACAGTGACAATATTGGCCGCTGCGACCGGGTCCGTTGATTGCAGATTACTAGAAACCTGCGACAAAGCCGCCCCTGCCGCTTGTTGAAGATCAACCGACTGATTCGCTGCGCTTGCAACAAGAACTCGCGCTGCAGCGGTTGGATTGGATGAATTTTGTACAAGCGTGGCAAGCCGATCCCGCTTTTGATCAGCTGTCAGGGTTGTATCTGCAAAGATAGCAGCAACCGCTGCATCAAATGTAGCCTTCTCAGCAGAGGGCAGAGTCTCAGTAAACTGCGCTTCAGCCTTGTTCATCAAACCTGTTGGCGCAAGAACTGGCGCCCCCGTCATCAGCCCGAGGGCCAGAATAGCTACCGCAAAACGCATGGTGCCGCTCCACATAAAAAGGGTGTCATAATCGGGTTGTTCAGTGAAATTATCTCACAATTCTGAATAAAATACTAGTGTCAGCTTCAATTTTAGTGAAACGCGCCAGCCGCTTAGCCGCTTAGCCGCTTAGCCGCTTAGTCGCCTTGGGCCGGGGCATTCGCGCCGGCCAAACGGCTATGCTCAACAAAAAAGGCCGGGTTTTGCCCGGCCTTTTTTGTTGTATGGTTGGCGGAAAGACAACGGGGAGAAAAAAGAATGTCAGATCCGGTCGATATTTCGGGAAAATGCCTGTGCGGTTCAGTGAGCTTTACGGCAAAAACGGCGTCGCGTCACTTTGGGGCCTGCCACTGCAGTATGTGCCGCAGGTGGGGTAGCGGCGCGTTCCTGGAAGTGGAATGCGGCACCAGCGTGCACTTCATCGGCGAGGAGAACATCACGGTCTACAATTCGTCTGAGTGGGGTGAGCGCGGGTTTTGCTCCAAATGCGGGTCCAACCTGTTCTATCGTATTAAGACGAACGGGAGCACCGGGGTGTCTGCCGGGCTGATCGACGACATGACCGGTTTCAGCATGATCGCCCAGGTGTGCATCGACGAAAAGCCGCCCTACTACAGCTTCGCCGACAAAACCCGCGAGTTAACGTGCCAGCAAATGTTCGACCTGGTCAGCGGCGCCAAGTAGCAGGGCTGGCTCCCGGCTTTCCTATTCTGACAGGAAACGGTCGGCGAGCAGGGCACGCTTGGCTGTATCAAGGCCCATGGAGTCGGTGAGATAGGCGTCGACGCTGCCGAACTTTTCCCCGATGGCGTCGTAGGCGGACTGCAGGAATTCCTCGCGCACGCCGACGAGCGGCAGCACGTCCGGGGCGGCAATGGGGCGTCCGGCGCGGGCGGACAGGCGGCCCGCCATGTCTTCACTTACCTTTTCAATATCGACGGCTTCGTTGGTGAGCAGGAAGTCAGCCATGATATCGTCATCAGCCACACCCAGCGCCTTCATCAATAGCGCACCGGCGATGCCGGTGCGGTCCTTGCCCGCGGTGCAGTGGAACAGAACGGCATTGCCATGGTCTGCGGCCAAAAGCGTGTCGAAGAAGGCTTTCAGGCCCGGCGCATTGGCGATCGGGATGGTCTGGAACGCGAGGATGAACTGGTCATGCAGTTCGCGGGCAGGAAAGTCGCTGTTAGACAGCCGCTCGAACATTTCATGTACCCAGGCCGACGCGTTGCCGCCGATCGGCAGTGGGCTATAGTGAGGGGCCCACCCTTGCGGCCAGCGCACCGGGTTACGCTTTTTCTCCGCATCTGAACGGAAGTCGATCACGGAGGTGATGTTGCGGCTTGTGATAGCGTCCCCAATATCATCGGGAAGTTCCGACAGATGGCCGGAACGGAAAAGCCGCCCCCATGCAACGCTGCGCCCGTCCCCGGTTTTGTATCCGCCCATATCGCGAAAGTTTTTCACGCCGGTGATCGGCAGGATACGTGTCTGGTCGCGCATGTCGCTGTCCCCGTTTTCTGATTTCGTACCCTGTTGAATATGGCGATGTGGCCCAAGGTCAAGAAATGAGGTGGAAATATCCGCCCGGGCGGTGGCGGCAATCGTCTTCTTTCGCTTTTGCCCATGCACCCCATCATGCTAGGGAACAAGGGTAAGCATGTAACGGGCGGAGCATATATGTCTGAGACGCCGATGGCGGCCTATCAGCGGCTGATCGAAGAGGGTGAGGTACGCGCGGACGCGGAGCAGGAGAGAGTGCTCCGGCACCTGGATCGCCTGTACCATGAGCTCAAGGACTATCCGGAGGTGGCCGGGCGTTCGGGTGGGCTGTCGATCAAGAGCTGGCGGCTGTCGAACCTGTTTCGCTGGTCCGGCGGCGACAAAAAGCCGCCCCGCGGGCTCTATATCTATGGCGGCGTCGGTCGCGGCAAATCCATGTTGATGGACCTGTTTTTTGAGCTTGCGCCCGTCAAGCACAAGAAACGTGTACACTTCCATGAATTCATGCTCGATATCCATGCCCGGCTCAAGGAATGGCGGGGGCTGAGCGCGAAGGAGCGCGCGGCGAAAGGCGGTAGGGCCTCGTCAGATGACCCCATCCCGCCGGTCGCGCGCCAGATTGCGCTTGAAGCGACCTTGCTGTGTTTTGACGAGATGCAGGTGACGGACATTGCCGATGCCATGGTGCTTGGGCGGCTTTACAAGGAGATGCTGGAGCGCGGCGTGGTGATTGTCGCAACCTCGAACCGGGTGCCGGACGATCTTTATAAAGGCGGCCTCAACCGCCAGCATTTCCTGCCCTTCATCGAGAAGATCAAGGCGGAGTTTGATGTGGTGCCACTCGACGGCCCGACCGATTACCGCTATGACCGCCTCAAGGGCATGGACACCTATTATACACCCATCAATGAAGAAACGACCGAGAAGCTCTCGGCCGCGTTTTTCCGCATGACCGACCGCAATGTGGAAGACCGCCACAAGGTGCCTTCGGACGAGCTGACCGTGCAAGGCCGCAAGCTCTTTGTGCCCAAGGCAGCGCGCGGGGTGGCGGTGTTTTCCTTCAAGCGGCTGTGCGCGAGTGCGCTGGGGGCCGCTGATTATCTTGCCGTCGCGCGCGCCTATCATACCGTAATCCTGGTCGCGATCCCGCAGATGGGCCCGGACAAGCGGAATGAGGCCAAGCGCTTTGTTACGCTCATCGACGCGCTTTATGAGCACGGCGTGAAACTGCTGTGTTCTGCCGCGGTGCCGCCCCATGAGCTTTATGAGGCGGGAGACGGGCATTTTGAATTTGAGCGCACCGTCTCGCGGCTCATGGAGATGCAGTCAGAGGATTACCTGCACCGCGGGCATGGCACGCTGGAGTAAGGGCAACTGGCGGCTGACGAATTTACCGGTGGCCGTTGGCATCTGAACCGTCTAAAGCTTTGCGTCACGTTAAACACACTGTGGGGGGTGTTGTGCCTGTAGCACTTTTATTGCCATTTGTTTTGCTGTTGTCCTTCTTGGGTGTCGCCGGGGGTGTCTTGGCAGATGACGGACATGACGTGTACCGGAGTGACACAGGGCAGGCTTTCGCCAACGTCAGGCGGCACAGCTTTTTCTCTGAAACGCTGGGCCAGCAGCGTCAGATAGACGTGGCCCTGCCGGTCAACTATTTCGAGACAGCGGCGACGCACAAATACCCTGTTATTATCGTGATGGACGGGGAACTTATGTTTCCCATGGTCTCGGGCCTTGTTCACCAGATGTCGGCCAACAGCCAGATGCCGGACGCGATTGTGGTGGGCATCAACAATGTCGTTGGTGCGCGGCGGGATATTACACCGAAGCCGTTTGACCGGGACGGCAAGCCCTACTGGTTTGGCGGTCTGGAAGATGCTTACCTCTCCTTCCTGACCGACGAGGCGCTGGCTTTGGTGGCGGAAAACTACCGGGCAGCGGATTTCCGGGTGCTTATCGGCCTGTCGCCCACAGCGCAGTTCACCTTGCATGCTTTCTGGAAAGCGCCAGAAGCGTTTGATGGCTATGTGGCAATCAATGCAACGGACTTCACCGCCGTCGGCTATGACGGCGAGACGGCCTTTGACAAGATCGTGAAGACGGCTCAAATGGGCCCCGGGCGGTCCGCGTATCTCTATGTCTCCATGCCGCAGGGCGGGGTGGAACGGAACCCGAAAATTGGCGAGGCTTACGAGCGCATCACGCGGGACCTCGCGCCATTCGCATCAAAGGGTGTCACCGTGAAGACCGAGGTGATTGACCGCGAAGCCTATGCTGCAACCTTGCCCGCGGTCATGTCCGCGCTGGAAATGATCTTCCCCGCAAGCGACTTTGACCCGGCGTACACCAGCTTCTTCTCCGATGTGGCGGGAGAAACCCTCCAAAACGTGCGGGCATATTTCGCTGGCCTGAGCCAGCGATACGGCTTTGCCGTCCTGCCCAAGGGGGAGCGCTTCTATAACCGGAACCGGCTGAAGCGCATCGGCTACTATTTCCTGCAGCAAGGCCGTGGAGAGGAGGCTATCGAGGCCTTTGCCTACTGGCTGGAACTCTACCCGCATTCCCCAAATGCCCACGACAGTATGGCGGATGCGTTAGAAAACGCTGGTCGGGCGGCGGAAGCAAAGGCTTACCGCGAGAAGGCAGTTGCGCTGGCAAGGAAGTATCATGACGCACGGCTTGCGCTTTTCGAGCAGAAGCTGGCGGGACCTGCTAGTGACTGAGGTCATGTCCTACCGCTTGAGCCAGCCAAGATAGCTGAGGCGCCGTTCGCCTGCAAACGGTGCAACATGTTGCACCGCGTGGGCTTGCGGCACCTTGAAGATGTTCAGTGTGTTGAAGGCTGGCTTGAAACCGCCGGTGATATTGCCCGTCTCGTCAAGGAACATGAGGTTGCCGCCCCAGTTGGGGTTCCAGTTGCGGGTCATGGAAATGGTATAGGCGGCAACGCGGTCCTCGTTGGCATGCGTATCGTCATGCGTGGTGAGGAAATGGCCGGGCAGATACTGGCTCGCGAAGCTGTCCGAGCGGTCGATCTCTGGCGTGCCGGTCAGAATGCGCATGAAGTCGAGGAACTCGGGCGAGTTCACATAATCATGCATCTGGTGCAGCGGGTGGCCTGTCTCGCGGCCATTCTTGATCGCTTCTGTCATGTAATACTGGTCGAAGAAATACTGGAAGCCGTTGCGCGCACCCAGTTGCACTTTCTGCATGAACTGGATCTTTTGTTCGCGCGGCATGTTCATCATGCTGGCGACGGGCACCTCATAATAATTGTCGCCTTCATTGTAGGCGGAAAACCAGGTCTTGTTCCCTGAGATAAGGTTATAGAGCGCGCTAGCCGTTTCTTCGGTGAAGAATCCCGGTACCTGCAGGCGGCCGGTCCGCGCATATTCGCTGGCAAGCTGCTCCGGGTCATGTTTCTTGTCGATCTCAATCCTGATCATCGTGCTCGCGCCCATCCCTGTTACTCACGTGCCGCTCTGGCCTTCCGTAATCTGTTGCCTGTTGTAGTGAGCCAAAGGGGGCTTGGCAACCTTGGCCTGTCTTGCCGCGAAAGGGGAGACTCGGGCGGACCGGGTCTGTGGCGTTTTGCGCAATATTATTTCAAGCCATGCGTGGGGTGCATAGCTGGTACCCAAAAAATAATATCCATAGGGGCGGAAAGACCACTAAGGTAACGATTCATAAAACTATACGGTGGTACGTAGCACTTCATGACTTGTCTCGTGGGGGTAAACGCGCTAGGTACCTCCCAGAATATTCATTGTTTTTCAGTAAGCGGTTACTGATCTCAAGTGGCCCCAAAACTTGGCTGGAGCATTCTCATGGCACGTAAAAAAATTGCATTGATCGGCAGCGGCCAGATCGGTGGTACCCTTGCACACCTCGCAGCGCTTAAAGAGATGGGCGATATCGTCCTCTTCGACATCGCGGAAGGCCTGCCGCAGGGCAAGGCTCTCGATCTCGCGCAAAGCGCACCGGTTGAAGGGTATAACTCGGTCCTCAAGGGCGCGAACGATTATGCGGATATCGCAGGCGCGGATGTCGTCATTGTAACGGCAGGTGTACCGCGCAAGCCGGGCATGAGCCGTGATGACCTCCTCGGCATCAACCTCAAGGTTATGAAAGCAGTTGGTGAAGGCATCGGCAAATATGCGCCAGATGCCTTTGTTATTTGTATCACCAACCCGCTCGACGCCATGGTTTGGGCGCTGCAGAAATTTTCCGGCCTGCCGACCCACAAGGTTTGCGGCATGGCAGGCGTGCTCGATAGCTCGCGCTTCCGTCACTTCCTCGCTGAAGAGTTCAACGTATCGGTTCAGGACGTGACCGCGTTTGTGCTCGGCGGTCACGGCGACACCATGGTGCCGCTGACCCGTTACTCCGCTGTTGCGGGTATCCCGGTTCCGGACCTCATCAAGATGGGCTGGTCCACGCAAGAGAAGATCGACGCAATCGTTCAGCGCACCCGTGACGGCGGCGCAGAGATCGTTGGCCTCCTGAAAACCGGTTCGGCATTCTATGCGCCGGCGACGAGCGCGATCGAGATGGCTGAAAGCTACCTCAAGGACAAGCGTCGCCTGCTGCCGGTTGCGGCTTACCTGTCCGGCGAATACGGCCTCGACAACATGTATGTCGGCGTGCCGGTGATCGTTGGTGCGAATGGCGTTGAGAAAGTTGTCGAGATCGACCTTCAGGGCGAAGAGAAATCCGGCTTCGATCACTCCGTGAACGCGGTGAAAGGCCTGATGGAAGCGTGCATCAATATTGATCCGTCGCTCGGCTAATTGATCGGGGTCTTCCCCTTCCTAACTCAAGGAGTTGGATAGCAAATGAATATCCATGAATACCAGGCGAAAGGCCTGCTCAAGAAATTCGGCGCGCCCGTGCTTGACGGCGGTGTTGCCTACACGGCGGCGGAAGCCGTTGACGAAGCCAAGAAGCTTGGCGGCCCGGTTTGGGTTGTGAAAGCACAGATCCACGCTGGTGGTCGCGGTAAAGCGGGCGGCGTGAAGGTCGTGAAGTCGCTGGCGGATGTTGAGGCGGTCGCAAAAGACCTGATCGGCAAGACACTGGTTACGCACCAGACCGGCCCTGAGGGCAAAGAGGTCAAGCGCGTTTACATTGAAGACGGCTGCGCGATCAAAAACGAATTCTACCTCTCCATGCTTCTCGACCGCGCCACGGGCCGTGTCGCCATCATGGCTTCCACCGAAGGCGGGATGGACATTGAAGAAGTGGCTGAGCATACGCCCGAGAAAATCGTGACCATCACGATTGACCCGGTAACTGGCCTGCAGGCTTTCCACTGCCGCCGCGTTGCCTATGGCCTCAAGCTTGACGGCGCTGCTGCGAAAGAGTGCCAGAAGGTTGTTGCGTCGCTCTATAAAGCCTACACCGAGCTGGATGCGTCGCTCCTCGAAGTGAACCCGCTTGTGCTCACGGAAGACGACAAGATGATCGTCCTCGACGCCAAGATGTCCTTCGATGGCAACGCGCTCTTCCGTCACCCGGACGTACGTGAGCTCCGTGACGAATCGGAAGAAGACCCGAAAGAGATCGAAGCGTCCAAATACGACCTCAACTACATCAGCCTCGATGGTTCCATCGGCTGCATGGTGAACGGTGCCGGTCTTGCGATGGCAACCATGGACATCATCAAGCTCAAGGGCGGCGAGCCTGCGAACTTCCTCGATGTTGGTGGTGGCGCGACGAAAGAGCGGGTGACCGAAGCCTTCAAGATCATCCTGTCGGACGACAACGTGGAAGGCATCCTCGTGAACATCTTCGGCGGTATCATGCGCTGTGACGTGATCGCGGAAGGCGTTGTTGCGGCTGCCCGTGAAGTAGCGCTCAGCGTTCCGCTGGTGGTCCGCCTTGAGGGCACGAACGTAGAACTTGGCAAACAGATCATGGCTGAAAGCGGCCTGCCGATCATCACTGCCGACGATTTGAATGACGCGGCTGAGAAAGTAGTTAAAGCCGTGAAGGAGGCAGCGTAATGTCCGTTCTCGTAGGAAAACATACCAAGGTAATCTGCCAGGGTTTCACGGGTGCGCAAGGCACCTTCCACTCTGAGCAGGCGATTGCATACGGCACAAAGATGGTTGGTGGCGTGACGCCGGGTAAAGGCGGCTCCAAGCACCTTGACTTGCCGGTGTTCGACACTGTTGCCGACGCACGCGAAGCCACGGACGCCAATGCATCCGTGATCTACGTTCCGCCGCCGTTCGCAGCGGACGCCATCCTTGAAGCCATCGACGCCGAGCTTGAGCTTGTTGTGTGTATCACGGAAGGTATTCCGGTGATGGACATGGTACGTGTGAAACGTGCGCTCAAAAACTCCGGCACACGCCTCATCGGCCCGAACTGCCCGGGCGTTATCACGCCGGGTGAATGCAAGATCGGCATCATGCCGGGCCACATTCACAAGCGTGGCAACGTGGGCATCGTGTCCCGCTCCGGTACGTTGACCTATGAAGCGGTGGCACAAACCACGGCGGCCGGTCTCGGCCAATCCACCTGTATCGGTATTGGCGGTGACCCGGTCAACGGCACCAACTTCATCGACTGCCTGGACATGTTCCTTGGCGACGATGAGACGCAAGCCATCATCATGATCGGTGAAATCGGCGGCTCCGCGGAAGAAGAAGCTGCTGAATTCCTGAAGCACAGCAAAGTGAAGAAGCCGATTGCAGGCTTCATCGCTGGTCGTACTGCCCCTCCGGGCCGTACCATGGGCCACGCTGGTGCAATTGTTTCGGGCGGCAAAGGCGGCGCCGAAGACAAGATCGAAGCAATGAAGAGCGCAGGCATTGTCGTATCCGACAGCCCGGCTGCCCTCGGCACGACGCTTCTGAAAGCAATCAACGGTTAACCCGTCATAAGAGGGGCGCGGTGGAAAACGCCGCGCCAATATGCCAATGGGTGCAGACATGGACCGCATCGCCGCGCTTGAAGGCGTCAGCCCTCAGTTCGTTGAAACACTGTATGCCAAGTATGCCAAGGATCCCGGCTCTGTAGATGAGGGCTGGGCCGAATATTTTTCGGACCTTGAGGCTGGCGTTTCGAAATCAGGCCCAAGCTGGGCCCGTTCCGACTGGCCGCTTCGGCCAAACGATGACCTGACCACCGGCCTTGACGGGTCGGACATGTTCATCGAGGAAAAACGCCCGGTCAAAGCCGCTGAAGCTGGTGGCGTAAGCCAGGCTGAAGTGCGTTCCGCCACGATCGACAGTATCCGCGCGCTGATGCTCGTGCGCACGTTCCGCGTTCGTGGGCACCTTATGGCAAACCTTGACCCGCTCGGTCTTGAGGAGCGCCCGGTCAACGCTGAACTGAAGCCGGAAACATACGGCTTTGGTCCTGCTGACATGAACCGCAAGATCTTCATGGACGGCGTGCTCGGCCTCGAGACCGCGACCATGACCGAGATCATCGACATCCTGAAGCGCACCTATTGCGGCAACATCGGGGTCGAGTTCATGCACATCAACGACCCAGAGGAGAAGGCCTGGATCCAGCGCCAGATCGAAGGTCGTGACAAGGAAATCCATTTCACGGACCGCGGCAAGATCGCGATCCTGAACAAGCTCATTGAAGCTGAGCAGTTCGAGAAATTCCTTGGCCGCAAATACACCGGCACCAAGCGCTTCGGCCTTGATGGCGGTGAAGCCATGGTTCCGGCGCTTGAAGCCGTGATGAAAACCGGTGGCCAGCACGGCCTTGACGAGATCATTCTCGGCATGCCGCACCGTGGCCGCCTGAACGTGCTCGCAAACGTGATGCAGAAGCCTTACCGCGCCATCTTCAACGAATTCCATGGTGGCTCGTTCAAGCCGGATGATGTGCAGGGCTCGGGCGACGTGAAATATCACCTCGGCACGTCTGCGGACCGTGAATTTGACGGTAACAAGATCCACCTGTCACTGAACGCCAACCCGTCGCACCTTGAGGCTGTGAACCCGGTTGTGATCGGCAAGACCCGCGCGAAGCAGGAACAGAAGAAGGATACCGCCCGCGGTACCACGCTTTCCCTGCTCTTGCACGGTGATGCGGCGTTCGCCGGTCAGGGCATTGTGGCGGAATGTTTCGGCATGTCCGGTCTGCGTGGTTACAATACCGGCGGTACGGTCCACTTCATCGTGAACAACCAGATCGGTTTCACTACGAGCCCGCAGTTCGCGCGCTCGAGCCCATACCCGTCCGACGTTGCGAAAATGGTGCAGGCGCCGATTTTCCACGTGAACGGTGATGACCCGGAAGCCGTGACGTTTGCGGCCAAGCTCGCAACCGAATTCCGCCAGACCTTCAAGCGCGACGTAGTGATCGACATGATCTGCTACCGCCGCTTTGGCCACAACGAATCCGACGAGCCTGCCTTCACGCAGCCGCTGATGTATGCTGCGATCAAGAAGCACCCGAGCGTGGTGAAAGTCTACGCTGACCGCCTCATCGAGGAAGGTGTGCTGACGCAGGAAAAATACGAGCAGATGGAAAACGAGTTCACGAGCTATCTTGAGGACGAGTTTGAGGCTGCCAAGGAATACCGTGTAAACAAGGCGGACTGGTTTGAAGGTAAATGGGAAGGCCTTGGCCTTGCCGACCAGGACCATGAGAAACGCCGCGCTGAAACCGGTGTTGCCGAAACCACACTGCGGGAAGTGGGTGAGATCATCACCACGGTGCCGGAGAAGTTCAACATTCACCGCACCCTCAAGCGTGTGCTTGAAAACAAGCACCAGATGTTCGAGGAAGGCGCAGGCTTTGACTGGGCAACGGCGGAAGCACTCGCGTTCGGTACCTTGCTGCGTGAAGGTTTTGGTGTTCGTCTTTCCGGGCAGGACTGTGGCCGCGGTACCTTCAGCCAGCGTCACGCTGTGTTTGTCGACCAGAAGACCGAACACCGCTACATCCCGCTGCAGACCGTGAATGAAAACGCCAACTTTACCGTGCTCGACAGTCACCTGTCCGAGTTTGGTGTGCTTGGTTTCGAATATGGGTATTCGATGGCGGAGCCGAATTCGCTCACGCTCTGGGAAGCCCAGTTCGGCGACTTCGCGAACGGCGCCCAGATCATGATTGACCAGTTCATCTGTTCGGCTGAAGCCAAATGGCTCCGGATGTCGGGTCTCGTGATGCTGCTGCCGCATGGGTATGAGGGGCAAGGCCCTGAGCACTCCTCTGCGCGGCTTGAGCGTTATCTCCAGCTCTCGGCCGAAGATAACTGGCAAGTGGTGAACTGTACGACGCCGGCGAACTATTTCCACGTTCTGCGCCGTCAGATGCACCGGAAGTTCCGCAAGCCGCTTGTGATCATGACGCCGAAGTCGCTTCTGCGGCACAAGCGCTGTGTATCCGAGCTGGCCGAGTTCGGTCCGGGCTCGCAGTTCCACCGTGTTCTCTGGGACAATGCAGACGCGGAGAACAGCGGTTCGATCAAGCTCAAGAGCGACGACAAGATCAAGCGCGTCGTGCTGTGTTCGGGCAAGGTCTACTATGATCTCCTCGACGAGCGCGACAAGCGTGAGCAGGACGACACCTATCTCCTGCGTGTTGAGCAGCTGTTCCCGTTCCCGGAACAGGCACTCAAGAACGAGCTGAAGCGTTTCAAAAACGCTGAAAGCGTCGTCTGGTGTCAGGAAGAGCCGCGCAACATGGGTTCCTGGAGCTACATCCACGAACCGCTTGAGCAGGTACTTATTGATCTCGATATGACGTGCAAACGGCCAGCATATGCAGGCCGTGCCGCGAGCGCGTCGACCGCAACCGGCCTCGCGTCCAAGCACGCGGCGCAGCAGGAAGCGCTCGTAAACGAAGCACTGACAAAATAGGAAAAGGGTAGGAGCACACCCAATGGCAATCGAAGATATCAAAATCCCGCAAATGGGCGAATCGGTCGCTGAAGGCACCATCGGCTCTTGGCTGAAAAAGGTGGGCGACCGCGTCGAAGCGGATGAGCCGATTGTAGAAGTTGAAACCGACAAAGTGGCCATGGAAGTGCCAAGCCCGGTGGCTGGCGTTCTTGTGGAAATCATCGCTGAAGAAGGTCAGGACGTCGAGATCGGCGCGCTGATCGCGAAAGTGGACACCGAAGGCAAGGCCGCATCTGCTCCTGCTTCCGCACCAAAAGCGGAAGAGAAGAAAGAAGCTGCACCCGCACCTGCCCCGAAAGCTGACGAGAAGAAGGAAGCCGCCCCGGCGCCTGCACCTGCAGCATCGTCCGCAAGCGGTGATCTGATGCCGATGTCGCCAGCCGTACGCCGCATCGTTGACGACTATAACCTCGACGCGAAGTCGATCACCGGCACCGGCAAAGACGGTCGCCTGACCAAGGGCGATGTGCTTGCCGCGATTGAAAACGGTTCGGCACGTACTTTCTCAGCCGCTGCGACTGCGGCAGCGCCTGCCGCAACCGGCCCGCGCGAAGAGCGCGTGAAAATGACGCGTCTCAGGAAGCGTATCGCGGAGCGCCTCAAGGACGCGCAGAACACCGCGGCCATGCTGACCACCTATAACGAGGTGGACATGACGGCTGTGATGGAAGCGCGCAACAAGTACAAAGACCTGTTCGCCACCAAGCACGGTATCAAGCTCGGCTTCATGAGCTTCTTTACCAAGGCTTGCTGCCTCGCGCTCAAGGAAATCCCGGCGGTGAACGCACAGATCGATGGTGACGAGATCGTCTACCACAACTTTGCGAACATCGGCGTTGCCGTATCCTCGCCGAACGGTCTTGTTGTGCCGGTCCTCAAGGACGCGCAGGACATGTCGTTCGCGGATACCGAACTGGCGATCGCCAACTATGGCCGCAAGGCCCGTGACGGCAAGCTGACGGTTGACGACATGCAGGGCGGCACCTTCACCATTTCGAACGGCGGTATCTTCGGTTCGCTGATGTCGAGCCCGATCCTGAACCCCCCGCAATCCGGTATCCTTGGCATGCACAAGATCCAGGAACGCCCGATGGCGATTGGTGGCCAGGTCGTAATCCGCCCGATGATGTATCTGGCGCTTTCCTACGATCACCGCATCATTGACGGTCGCGAAGCCGTGACCTTCCTTGTGCGCGTGAAGGAAGCCCTTGAAGACCCGACCCGCCTGCTGCTTGACATGTAAGGCGGCGCGCCCGATCTCTGGAATGTGAAAGATAATGGGTGGGGCCGTGTTCCCACCCTTTGTTTCGATAAGAAGGGACATAAGATGTCTGATCAATTTGACGTAGTTGTCATCGGCGCTGGCCCCGGCGGTTATGTCGCCGCTATCCGCGCAGCCCAGCTTGGCCTCAAGACCGCATGCATCGACAAGCGCGATACACTTGGCGGCACCTGCCTGAACGTTGGCTGTATGCCGTCTAAAGCGCTTCTGAATGCGTCGCACCTCTACCATGAGGCTGCGCATGACCTTGGCAAGTTCGGCATTACCACCAAGGGTGTGAGCTTCGACCTTGGCGAGATGATGGGCGCGAAGGACAAGATCGTTGATGGTCTGACGGGCGGCATCGAGTTCCTTTTCAAGAAACACAAGATCACCTGGTTCAAGGGCACGGCCCGCTTTGCAGCCAAAGACACCATTGAGATTGATCTCAATGATGGTGGCAAGGAGACCATCAAGGCGAAAAACACCGTTATCGCAACGGGCAGTGATGTGGCCAGCCTGCCGGGTGTTGAAATCGACGAGAAACAGATCGTCTCCTCCACCGGTGCGCTCAGCCTGCCGAAAGTGCCGAAGCACCTTGTGGTGATCGGCGGCGGTGTGATCGGGCTTGAGCTTGGTTCCGTGTGGCAGCGCCTCGGTTCTGAGGTTACCGTTGTTGAGTTTATGGACCAGGTCCTCCCGGGCATGGACGGCGAAGTGCGCAAGACCTTCGGTCGTGTGCTCAAGAAGCAGGGCATGACGCTGAACCTGTCGTCCAAAGTGACCTCGGTTGAGAAATCCAAGTCCGGCGTGAAAGTAACGTTCGAGCCCGTCAAGGGTGGCGACGCCAAGACGCTTGATGCCGATGTGGTGCTTGTCTCCGTAGGCCGCCGTCCCTATACCGCAGGCCTTGGCCTTGAAACGGTCGGTGTTGAGCTTGACGAACGCAGCCGCGTCAAGGTCGCTCATGACTTCTCTACCAACGTGCCGGGCATCTGGGCGATTGGTGACGTGATCGAAGGCCCGATGCTGGCGCACAAGGCTGAGGACGAAGGTGTTGCGGTTGCGGAATATATCGCGGGCCTCACTGGCTATGTGAACCATGACGTGATCCCGGGCGTTGTTTACACCCACCCGGAAGTCGCGAGCGTGGGCAAGACCGAGGAAGACCTCAAGGACGCCAAGGTTGAATATAACGTGGGTAAATACCCGTTCACAGCCAATAGTCGTGCGAAGGCCAACCTGCAAACCGAAGGCTTCGTGAAAATCCTTGCGGACAAGAAGACCGACCGTGTGCTTGGTGTGCACATCATCGGGGCGGATGCTGGTAACATGATCGCTCAAGCCGCCACGGCAATGGAATTTGGTGCGTCCGCCGAAGACATCGCACTGACCTGCCATGCGCACCCGACCGAGACGGAAGCGGTGAAGGAAGCGGCGCTCGCCGTTCACAATCGCACTATTCATATGTAGTAAATACTACAATAACCAAAGCATAGAGACCCCGATTCATTGCCGGGGTCTTTTTATTTAAAATTTTATCTGTTTTTTGACTTTCTCCTCCGGTGTGGTTTTATTGGTTAAATTGAATTTAACTAAAATTCGTATCCTCTCAGGCACACAGGGGATCCATCAGGCATCGTGAAACTGACGTTGGGGAACAGTTGATGCAGTATGGTAAAGTTGATTATGCCGCACACAATGCGCTGGTGGCGCTGTCTAACGTGCAACTCGGCCGAACAATCTGGCATTTTTTGAGGGAACAGGGCATCGGTGGCGGGCGCCTCGTTACAAGCGCACGCGATGCGGTTGTGCGCATGGAGCAGACCCGTTTTTCGCTTTTTTTCGTCGATTATGAACTGCCGGAATTTGGTGGGGCAGATTTCATTAAATTCATTCGCATGGTGGATGGCCCCATGTCTGAGGCCTTTGTCGTTATGGTTATCCCTAATCCGAGCCGGGAAAAGGTCTGGGCCGCGCGGGATGCCGGTGCACACGAAATCCTTGGCTTGCCGCTAACGGCAAAACTATTGCACTCGCGGCTTGACCATATGATCGGCAATCCCAAGCCCTTTATCCGGGCTGCATCTTATATTGGGCCTTGCCGTCGGCGCGAGGTAGTCAAGATCCACCACGGTGTTGAGCGCCGTAAGGGTGCGGCTGGCCCCAGCCCGACCCGACGTGCTTCCTAGTGATTTAGTAAAATATTCCACGATTGTTGAAAATATGGAATCTTGCCTAGTCGTTGAATTGGGCAATTTGTGTATAAAAATACACGAATTGCCTTGCTATTTGACGGAAAAATAAACTTTTGACCTAATAGCAAAAAAATACTAATCGAGAGGCGGGGGAGTGAGGCGCGTGGGGCGCCGGTTTCAGAGTTGGGCTTGGCAGTTTGCCATCCCGGGGGGCTGAATGACAATACAACACACTGGAACGAACTATCGGTCCATGCACGCTCTTGTGGCGCTGTCCAACAAGCAGCTTGGGGAAACGCTCTGGCACTATCTGAAAGAGTTTGGCGCAGGCATGGTACAGCTTGTGGCCCGACCGGAAGATGCGGTCCGGCGCATGCACGAGTTTACCTTCACCCATTTTTTCATCGACTATGACCTTGGCGACAATGGCGGGGCCGATTTTGCCCGTTTTGTGCGGCTGTGCGATGGCCCGATGGCGCAAGCCTCCATCATCCTGATCATGCCGCAGCCGAGCGCCTCCAAGGTCTTTACCGCGCGGGACGCCGGTGTGAACGAAATCCTCGGGCTGCCGCTGACTGCAAAGCAGCTTGATACGCGGCTGAAGCACCTTGCCGTAAACCCGAAGCCTTTTGTGCGCGCCAGCTCCTATATCGGACCCTGTCGTCGGCGCGAGGTGATGAGCGTCTATCACGGTGTTGAGCGGCGGACGGTGCAGGCGCTGCATCATAGCCGTATGCCACGAAAGATGCTTGCCCGCGCCTGACAGGGGGCGGCAATCAGATGGTGCTGAAAATCTCGCTCTCGGCGAGCACGGTCAATGTCATGAAAAGGAAAGGCAGGAAGGCGACTTTTGGTGCGCTTTCTTGCGACCGCATGGCGCCAAGGAAGCTGATCGCGGCGCGCAGGCTGAACAGCACGGTCGCGAGCGCCAGAAGCCCGGTGCCGATCACCAGCACGCCGTCACCCTTGAAGCTCGGGTAAATCATGTAGTTTGCAACAACAAGAAGCAGGCTCAGGAGTGTCATGGCTCCGTATAGCGCCGTCAGCGCCCAGCCGCGGAAGCGGTCAATCTTCGGGGTTTCGGGGGGCAGTAACACCGGGGCTTTCCTCTCTTGTCTGTCGTGTGCCGTCTTATGCGCGGCGGAAGGCCTTATCATACACATCCCGCAGGCGGGCGCTATCGACTTCTGTGTAAACCTGGGTGGCCTTGAGGTCCGCGTGGCCCAGAAGTTCCTGAATGGTGCGCAGGTCGCCGCCGCGCGAGAGGAGATGGGTGGCAAAACTGTGCCTCAGCGCATGGGGTGTGGCACTTTCAGGCAGGCCAAGCACCGCCCGCACTTTCTGCATTACAAGCTGAACGGGCCGCGCGCCCAGGCGGGCACCGCGTTTGCCGACAAAAAGCGGCTCACCTGCCTTGAGCGCAAAGGGGCAGAGCGTGCGGTAGCGTTCAATGGCGTCGCGCACAACCGGCAGCACGGGCACCACCCGTTCCTTGCCGCGTTTACCGGTAATACGCATGACATCGCCGCGCGGGATATCATCCACATCCATCGAGAGCGCTTCGGCGATCCTGAGGCCACAGCCATAAAGCAGGCTGATGATGGCGGTGTCGCGCGCGGCGATCCATTCTTCGTCCGCGAAGTCGCCCACCGTTTCCATGACCGAGCGTGCGCTTTCTTCCGTCAGCGGGCGTGGTACCCGGTGTGGCAGTTTGGGCCCCTGGATGGCGCGAATGGCGTCATTCTCGATGCCTTCGCTGCGGGCGAGGAAGCGGTAGAAATTGCGCACGGTGGAGAGCGCCCGCGCGGTGCTGCGAGCCGACACACCGCAGGCACGTTTGTGGGCCAGAAAGGCGCGGAAATCGCGGATGCCAAGAGCGGCGAAGTTTTTGGACGTCAGGCTGGCACCAAGGTGTGTGTTCATGAAGGCGATAAAGTCGCCGAAGTCGCGGCCATAGGCATCCAGCGTGTGTGGCGACATGCGCTTCTCGCTTTCGAGGTATCGCCGCCAGCGCTGCACAATGGGAAGGGCCTTTTCATCAAGGCCGATGAAGAAACTTTCTTCGTCCTTCCCCTTTGCTGCCATGGTCAGGCGTGCGGGTAGCGCAGGCGGCTGATGAAGTTCGATAGCGACGGTGCCTTTGCGCAGGCCTCGCGCACCTTGAATTTGGTTTTCTCGAACGTCATGACATTCTCGATGCGCCGGTCAAGGAAACTCCAGGTGTCCTTGAAGCCGTCGGATTCGTCATTGAGCCAATAGAGCAGGGTGGAGCTGTAGACCGCCAGAAGGCTCGCCCGCTTGGTGTACCAGTTATGGTCGGTCGAGGTATCGCCGCAGGCGCGCCAGATCACATCGCACGTGCGCCAACCCGCCTTCATGCCGGCTGCCATATTCTGTGGCATGGCATGCACAGCTACGCCGCGCTTGACTGCTTCACGGTTTTTGGCTGCCATCTCGACACGGGTACGGACCGCAAGCGTGATGCGGTCACGAATGCGCATGTTCATCAAGTCCATGCCCGCAAGGGTCTGAGCCAGCTTCTGGTCCTCAAGGGCCAGATGGGTTTCCATCGCCTCCATGGCGCCGCCAGGGAACGCCAGTTCCGCCATCTCGGCGCTGACACCTACATCCTCTGCCGCGTGCGCAAGCGCCTTGCTGGTCCAGCCGTCGAACGGTACATGGGCAAGCATGGCTTCAATCAGCGGTTCACGAAGTTCAATCGGTGTCTTGTCGGTCGTCATGGTCACATCCTGCGGTTTGCATGCAGCATAACATGGTCGGCGGTCTTTTTCATCCTTCGCCTGCCTAGCATGCATTGCACGTGCACGCGAGAGGGCAGGATGCCGCAAGCTGGAAATTCCCGCAAATTTATGCTATGAGAATATCCATGACCAACCCCAGTGCGGCGCGAAGCCTTGTGCCGCAAGGGGTTCTTGTGTGGAAATGACTTGTGCGCGCGGGTGCGCTCTGCTATAGGCCTCATGCCCTATGGTGCGACCCCGATGTCCCGCACTATAAATTTTGGCTTTAGAAAGGAAGGTGTAACCCATGGAGGTTACCGTTCGGGATAATAACGTGGACCAGGCCCTTCGTGCGCTGAAAAAGAAACTTCAGCGTGAAGGCGTGTACCGCGAAATGAAAATGCGTCGGTTCTACGAAAAGCCGTCTGAAAAGAAGGCTCGTGAACAGGCTGCTGCCGTTCGCCGCGCTCGCAAACTGGAGCGCAAGCGCCTGGAGCGTGATGGTCTGGTAGTAAAAGGTCGTTAATTCTACCTTTTTACAGATCCACAAAAAATCAAAACCCCTTAAGGTCCTGCCTTAGGGGGTTTTTCTTTGCCGGTGCAACTAGCCGGTGGGCAGGCCAAGCAGAGTGCGTGGTTCGCCCTTGTCCTTGTCCGCCTTCAGGTAATAGCGGGCGTAGGGGCTCATGGCGATGCGCAAGCGGTGTGCATCACCATCTTCGGTTTTTACCATGAACTCGAACCGCCCGCAGCGCACGCCCTCGACAGCATCTTCCATGGGAATTTTCCACATGGACCCATCATAGGTTTCACCACAAAGGTGCGTGACGGTTTCGAAGGAGTTCTTGCCTTCGGCTTTGCAGACAGCGGTCACATCATAACGACTGGGCATTCCAAACCTCATGGAAGCGGTTGGTTTATACATGCCTGATCTGTTTGCCTGAGTGCCAAGAATAGCAGGAAAAATTTGCGCCTTTCTTACGGAACTGTCCAGATTTGGGGAAAATTTTAGAAGTTTGCCAGGCTACCGGAACAAAGAAAAAGGGCGGCCACAAAGGACCGCCCGAGTTTTTCTTAAGGCTATCGTTATTGTGTCAGGGTAGCCCTGAACCCCCTCCCTGACCTCTGGGGACCTGCGGGCCTTAGCCGAGGTCGAACTTGATGCCTTGCGCAAGCGGAAGCTCGCGGCTGTAGTTCACCGTGCTCGTCTGGCGGCGCATGTAGGCGCGCCACGCGTCGGAGCCGCTTTCGCGCCCGCCGCCGGTTTCTTTCTCACCGCCAAACGCGCCGCCGATTTCAGCGCCCGAGGTGCCGATGTTCACGTTGGCGATGCCGCAATCTGAACCGGAGGTCGAGATAAAGGTCTCGGCTTCGCGAACGTCGGTCGTGAAGATCGAGGACGAAAGGCCCTGCGGCACAGCATTCTGCAGCGCAATCGCTTCATCAAGGTCCTTGTATTTCACGATGTAAAGAATCGGCGCGAAGGTTTCCTCGCACATGCTTTCCGTCTGGCTGTCGAGTTCAACAATCGCCGGGTTCACATAGTAGGCGTTCGGATAATCGTCTGCCTTCGCACGGCCGCCGCCGGTGATGGTTGCGCCCTCGCTCTTTGCTGCCGCCAGCGCCTTCTCCATATTCTCGAACGAGTCCTTGTCGATCAGCGGCCCCACAAGCGTGCCAGCCTTGAGCGGGTCACCAATGCGGATGCTGGCGTAAGCTTTCTTGAGTTGCGGTACGAGGGTGTCATAAACGCTCTCGTGCACAATCAGGCGGCGGGTGGTGGTGCAGCGCTGGCCAGCGGTGCCAACAGCGCCGAACACGATGCCCGGGATCGCCATTTCAAGATCAGCGGATGGCGCCACGATGATGGCGTTGTTGCCGCCGAGCTCGAGGATGCATTTGCCGAAGCGCTCAGCCACACGCGGGCCAACCTGACGGCCCATGCGGGTGGAGCCGGTGGCGGAGATAAGCGGTACGCGCACATCGTCAACCATGCGCTCACCAATGTCGCGCATGCCGATGATGACGGAGGAGAGGCCCTCTGGCGCATCGTCACCGAACTTGGCCATCGCACGCTCAAGGATCTTCTGGCACGCAAGCGCGGTCATCGGTGTTTTCTCGGATGGTTTCCAGATCACCGGGTCACCGCACGCAAGCGCGAGGGCGGCGTTCCATGCCCACACTGCCACCGGGAAGTTGAAGGCGGAGATGATGCCCACGGGCCCAAGCGGCTGCCAGTATTCACGCATGTGGTGGCCCGGGCGCTCGGAGGCGATCGTCAGGCCATACACCTGGCGGGAAAGACCAACTGCGAAATCGCAGATGTCGATCATTTCCTGAACCTCGCCTTTGCCTTCCTCGTAGATTTTGCCGCATTCAGCGGTCACGAGGGCACCCAGCGGGTCCTTGTATTTCCTGAGCTCTTCACCAAGCAGGCGAACAAGCTCACCGCGGCGCGGAGCCGGAACTGTGCGCCATTTCTTGAAGGCTTCAACGGAAGCCGTAATCTTGGCGTCCACGGTCGCTGCCGTGTCCATTTTCACTTTGCCCATCAGGCCGCCGTCGATCGGGGAAAAAACGTCGAGGTCGCCGTTCTCGAAAGCGCTCGGCTTGATGTCCAGTTCTTTAAGGATGTCAGCAACACGTGCCTGCATCGGTACTCTCCTTGATGTTCGAATTGTCTCTGTTCTTATTTCTTCGGATTCTTATTTCCGGGCCCGGAGGCCGGATAGGGTGGCGGTTGGGCCAATGGCCTCCTGGTCCACCATGATCTCAATCAGTGCGGGTTTGCCGCACTTCTGTGCCGCATCAAGTGCGGATGCAAAGTCTTCGGTCTTCTCAACGCGGGTCGCGAAAGCACCAAAGCTTTCTGCCAGCTTCACAAAATCTGGGTTCGTAAGCTCGGTTGCCGAAACCCGTGTCGGATAGTCGCGTTCCTGATGCATGCGGATGGTCCCAAACATGCCGTTATTAAACACGAGGAAAATGACATTTGCACCGTAGCGTGCCGCTGTCGCCAGTTCCATCGCGCTCATCATGAAGCAGCCGTCGCCTGCGCAGGCCACAACAGTCTTGGATGGGTTCACGATCTTGGCGGCAATGGCTGCCGGTACACCGTACCCCATGGCGCCGGACGTGGGCGCAAGCTGGGTCGGGAAATCGCGGTAGCGGTAGAAGCGGTGCAGCCATGCGGCATAGTTGCCGGCGCCGTTACAGAAGATGCTATCGGCGGGCAGTGTCTCACGCATGTGCGCATAGAGGCTCGCGATCTTCACATCACCGGGGTTGTCCGTCGGTGTGGTCCAGGCTTCAAATGCCTTGCGCGATTCTGCCGTGCTTGCCGCCCATTTCTCGCTGCCTGCCAGTTTCATGTCGGCCAGAAGCGGCGCAATGGTCACCGGCGTCGCGTTGATGGCGAGGGTCGGGTGGTAAACCCGGCCCAGCTCTTCTGCACCCTGATGCATATGAATAAGGGTTTGTTCCGGAACCGGAACGGACAAGCGCTCGTATCCACCGGTGGTCATCTCACCAAGACGTGGGCCGAGCACGAGCAGCACATCAGCATCTTTCATGCGCCCCACGAGCGCCGGGTTGGCACCAATGCCCATGTCGCCGATATAGTTCGGGTGGTTGTTGTTGAAGCGATCCTGACAGCGGAAGGAAACCGTTACCGGCAGGTTGTTGTTCGCGGCAAAAGCCTCGACCTGATCAACCGCTTCCTTGGTCCAGCCGCTGCCGCCGAGCATCACGAGCGGGCGTTCGGCGCCTTCGAGGAGGCGCTTGAGCTCAGCCATATCAGCAGCGCCCGGGTGCGCGCGGTTTGGCGTGTAAGGAATTTGCGCTTGTTTTTCACACATCTCGCGCAGCATGTCCTCAGGCAGCGCGAGCGCTACCGGGCCGGGACGACCGCTTGTTGCTACACGGAAAGCGCGGCCAACATATTCGCTAATGCGCGACGCGTCGTTGATCTCAGCGGTCCATTTGGTGACTTCCGAGAGGAAACGGCGATAGTCGATTTCCTGAAACGCCTCACGCTCCACCTGATCGGCCGCAACCTGACCGATGAACATGATCATCGGCGTGCTGTCCTGGAAGGCGGTATGCAGGCCAATGGTGCCATGCGTGGCACCGGGCCCGCGGGTCACAAAGCAGATGCCGGGTTTGCCGGTCATCTTGCCGTATGCCTCCGCCATATTGGCGGCACCTGCCTCGTGACGGCAGGTAATGAATTTGAGGCTGTCTTCAGCGTCATGGAAGGCATCAAGTGCCGCGAGGTAGCTTTCCCCCGGTACGCCGAAGGCATAGTCCGCGCCGTTTGCGATGAGCGCTTCGATGAGCGCCTGTCCGCCAGTGATTTGAGTGTTCGACACTTGATATACCTCAGAGATTGACATTATGCGCACGGATGGTGACATCGGCGTCCTTCAGGCCGCGCAGCCATTTCTTGGCCTCGGTCGCGTCTGTCAGCGCTGCATGCACACCCGGTTCAAACACGCCGCGTTTCACGGCCTTGATGGCCTCAGCCACTGTCAGCGACACAGTGCGTGCCATGGCGGTCTGCCAGCCGCTGCCCACTTCGTCAAGAGCCAGCGACGCGGACCAGACTTCCATGCCGTCATTGTTGCTGGCGGTCAGCGCGACATAGAGCACCACACGGTCTTTTTCACCGTCGCCGTAGCGGTATTCGTTCCACAGTTCCTGCGACAGCGCCTTCAGACGCACCACGTCGCCTTTTTCCACTTCCTTGAAGATGGGTGCCCAGGCTTCTTTCCAGCCGCCCTGGCGCAAGGTGCCGCGCACGAAGGTGTTGAGGTTCTTTTCACCCTCAAGGCCGTATTCCTCAATATAGGGAATGCTGTTCCTGTTGGGGTATACCTCGAAAGCCTCGCCGGCGATTTCAAGGTCAGACACCGCATGCCAGACCTTTTCCGTGACCTTCTCTTCGCCGCCTTCAATGCGCCGTGCCGGGTTGGTGAGGGCCTTGAGGACACCAAACGGTGTCCATGAGAATTTATAGGTGAAGTCGGTCTTCTCTGCCGGGATGCCACCACAGTGAGAGACAAAGTCGATGCGGTAGCCACGGTCGAGCATGCCTGCTTCGCGCGCGGCATTCACGATCACATGGGCGAACAGGTGATCGATGCCGGGGTCGAGGCCCACTTCATTCACGAAGGCGAGGCCTTTTTCCTTGGCGCGCGCGTCCAGTGCGGCCATGGCGTCATCCACATAGCTTGAGGTCACCACATGGGTGCCAGCTTCAAGCGCAATTTCCGCGACCGTCACATGAAGCGCTGCCGGCAGCATGGAAACAACGATATCGCCCGGGTTCAAGGTGTCCTTGAAATGCGCGACGGAATCCGCGTCATCAAGGTTCAGCTTGCCGATCTCAAGCGTATTGCCGCCCGTGACATGACCTTGCAGCATTTTTGCGCGCTCGTCAGACATGTCCCATACGGTGACATTGCCAAGTTCGCTCGCCAGTGCCACGAGGCCGGGGCCGGATGCGAGGCCAGCGCCGATCCAGTGAATGTGTTGTGTGTCAGTCATAAGTCAGGAAGCCTTGCGTTCTGTCATCGAGGCACATGCGCGCTTGAAGGCGGCGTCACATGCTTTCCATACGGTGCTCTCGCTACGAATTTTCAGCGCCAGCAGATGCGGCAGCATCATGCCCGCGAACTCTATACTCGCCTCGGTCGGCAGCAAAGAGGGCAGATTGTCGATGGCGATCAGGTCGACTTCGCCCGCTGCAGTGTCGAGCGTGATGGCAGGCTCGGTCCAGCTGGTGGGCGCGCTATAGAGCGGCAGCGGGTTATAGTCGCTGAACGGGTCGCACGACACATCGGAGATCACCTTGAGGTTTACGCCTGCATTCAAGTCTTCCGCGCGCACAAACGGCGGAATATGGTCTGCGACAAAGGCGCAGTTGACCAGAATGTCGTGGTCGAGGATGGCATCACGGTCAAGCTCTGCCGTCTCTTTGCGGCCCCAGCGCGTGACTTCAATGCCGTGACGTTCAAGGATGCCAGCGGCACCGGTGCCGCTACGGCCCGATGCGCCGATCACGAGCGCTTTCGGTTTTGCCATGCCCTGCGCGCGTGACTGGATAAGCGCGTCCAGCGCCTTGGCGCTTTCAAAGGGCTTGAGGCCATCCATGATATAGGAGGCGCGGCCCGCCTTGCGGTCATACCACTGAAGCAGCGCGAGTGCGGCGCCCATATAACCAGCCCAGTAGCCGAAGGCGGCGACACGGCGGCCGGTTTCATCGGTCATATATTCGATATCAAGGAGTGAACCACCACCCTTCAGGAAACGGTTCAGCGTGTGCTGCCAGCCGCTTTGTTTCTTGTAGGCGTGGGCGAAATAGATATGGCTGTGCTTGAGGGTTTCAGGCAGTTCCGGCAGTTCCTTGAGGCCAAGGATCACGGCGTCCTTCGGGGCATCAAGCCATGCGCCCGGCTCCGCCATGGTGCAGCCTGCCTTTTCATAGAGCGCATCTGCGATAATGCGTTTGGCCGATTTCTCGACGACAACATTGATACCAGCGTCCATCAGCGCCTTCGCCCCGTCGGGGAGAAGGGGAGTACGCCGTTCAGTTTTGCGGGCCTCGTCACGAAGCCAAAGCGTCAGCTTTTTCATTCCACCACTCGTTTACTAGTTCCGTCCCTATGACAAAGTGTAATCGTGAAAATGATGGCCATGAATAGCGATTTGGTATAAGTAATCCGTTAAATTAACGGATTTTGTCGTTATTTTCCGTCATAACGGGGATGAGTAATGGACGCGACTGACGAGAAATTATTGAAGCTTCTGACCGCCAACAGCCGGGAGGCCACCTCCTCGCTTGCGCGCAAGCTTGGCTTGTCGCGCTCGACGGTGCAGGACCGCATCAACCGGCTGGTGGACCGCAAGATCATCGCCGGTTTCACTGTCAAACAGCATGCGGATTATGAGGGCAAACTCATCTCCGCGCACGTGCTTCTGTCGATCGACCAGAAATACGCGCAGCAGGCCATTGGCCTGATGAAAACCCGGGCGGAAATCAAGACACTTTATGTGGTCAGCGGCGAGTTTGACCTGATCGCGATCGTGAAGGCCCCAACGATGGAGGAGATTGACCAGACGCTCGATTTCATCCTTGCCATCAACGGGGTGAACAAGACCAACACCTCGCTGGTACTGTCCGCCAAGAAGGAAAGCTGACGGTCTAGAACGTCAAGGTGAACTTGGCGCCGCCACCTTCGCGTTCGCCGACGCTCACACTGCCCCCATGCGCGATCATCACCTGCCGGGTGAGGGCAAGGCCCACGCCACTGCCGTCGCGTTTGGTGGTGAAGAAGGGTACGAAGATTTTCTTGGCGATATCAGGCGGGATGCCGGGGCCGTTGTCGGCGACCTCAACAATCACATGCCCACGCCGGTTCAGTCGCGCGGCGAGGGTGAGGACAGCCCCTTCGCGCCCCTCCATCGCCTGTTCGGCGTTGCGGAGCATATTGATGAGCACCTGCTCAATCATGTCGCGGTCTACCGTGACATCAAGCTCGCTCGGTTCAATGAGCGAGGAGAAGGCAATGCCCTTCTCGGCCCAGCCAACTGTCGCAACCTTGGCCACACCGGAGAAAAGCTCATCAAGGCGCACCAGCCCCTTCTCTGGCGGGGGCAGGCGGGTCAGGCTGCGGTAGCTTGAAACAAACTGCATCAGGCTGTCGGACCGGCGCGCAACGGTCTGCACCGCATCCTTCACATCGCCGAGTTCCTCGATCAGCTCTTCGTTGCCGTTCAGTTTCTCGGAGATATCTTCCACAAGGTCGACCGCGGTTTTGGCGAGGCTTGCCACCGGGGTGATCGAGTTCATGATCTCATGCGTGAGCACTCGCACCAAATCCTGCCAGGCTTGAAGTTGGGCGACGTCCAGTTCGCTCTGGATGTTCTGCAGGCTGATCAGCTTTTCGCTATGCCCGCCGATGATGATCTGGGTGGCGGCGAGCGCGAGCTGCTGGCTCATGTCGTCGCTGGTGAAGGTGGCAAGCCGGCGGTCACCCGCCTCAAGCCCACGCACCTGTTTGCCAAATTCCTCGCCGAACTGGTCGAGGTCGGCGGCGCGGGTGACGTGGGCGCTGCCGAAAAGCCGCCTTGCGGCATTGTTCCAGAGCGCGAGTGTGCCGTCAGAATGGATGGACATCAGCGGGACCGGCACATGCTCGATGAGCGCCTTGAGGTGTCGGAGCTCCTCCTCCTGATGTGAGCGCGCTGCCTGGAAGCGGTTGAGGATATCAGTGAAGGTTTCGCCAAGTTCGCCAAAACCAGCGCCCAGCCTGTGCATGTTGAAGCGCTGGCTGAAGTCAGCGTAGCGCGCCGCATCAAGGAAACGGGTGATCTCAGCGTTGGTTTTGGAGACGAAGGTGAAGACTTCCCATGTCTGCCCGGCGACGACAAAAAACACGAGCAGCGTGGCGGCGTGATAGCCGGGGATGGCGACAAGATAGGTCAGCGCCAGCAGCGAGAGCATGATAAGCCCCAGCCGCCCGGCCAGCATCAGGCTGAATTTTTTAAAGCCCATGCTTTTCCATCCTTCTATAGAGCGCGGCGCGGGTCAGGCCGAGGTCCTTGGCGGCGTGGCTGATATTGTAGCGGTGTTTCTTGAGCGCTTCCTCAATTGCGCGGCGTTCGAGGCGCTCAAGGTTGAGGTCCGCGTCGCTGTCGGGGTCAATCGCTGCCGGGGCATCCGTTTTTACCTTCGCGACATCGCCGGCCTGGCCCGGTTGTGCATCGAACTGGAAATCGCCGGGCTCGAACATTTCCCCTTCCGAGAGGATGACTGCGCGTTCAATCGCGTGCCGGAGTGCGCGCACATTGCCAGGCCAAGCATAGCCCTTGATGGCTTCAAGCGCGGCGGGCGAGAAGCGTTTCGCGTCGCGGCCGTATTTGCGGGCATACTGTGCCACGTAAAAATCCGCAATTTCCGGGATGTCCTCGGCGCGCGCACGCAGGGGCGGCAGGGTGATTTCCACGGTGTTGAGGCGGAACAGCAAATCCTGACGGAAGATGTCTTCGTCCCTCAGTTTGGATAGCGGCACATTGGTGGCGGCAATCACGCGCACATCAATCGGGTAGGCGCGGTCCGAGCCCACGGGCGTGACCTTGCGCTGTTCAAGCACGGTCAGGAGCTTGGCCTGAAGGTGAAGCGGCAGGTTGCCGATTTCATCGAGGAACAATGTGCCGCCGTGGGCGGCCTGCAGCCGGCCCACGCGGTCGTCGCGGGCATCGGTAAAGGCGCCCTTCTTGTGGCCAAACAGTTCGCTCTCGAACAGACTTTCGGTGACCGCGCCAAGGTCCACGGTCATGAAAACCTTGTCCGCGCGCAGGGAGCGGCTGTGCAGCTCGCGTGCAATCAGCTCCTTGCCGGTGCCGTTTTCCCCCAAGATCAGCACATTGGCATCCGTGGGGGCGGAACGCTCCACCATGCTCATCACATCCTGCATGGCGCGGCTCGCGCCCAGGATCGGCTGTTTGGGGGCACTCACGGCCTTCACGAGTGTACGGTTGGTCTTCTTGAGCTCTTCCGCTTCCGAGCGGCTGCGGCGCAGCTTCACGCTGGCGGACAGCGTGGCGACCAGCTTTTCGTTCTGCCACGGCTTGGCAATAAAGTCGGTCGCGCCTTTTTTCATCGCCTCCACAGCCACACCAACGCCGCCGTGCGCCGTGATCATCACCACTACCGCCTGCGGGTCGATCTCGAGAATACGCGCGAGCCAGAAAAAACCCTGATCGCCCGAGCTTTCGCCGGGGCCGAAGTTCATGTCGAGCAGCACGGCGTCGAAATCATGCGCCGCCATCAGCTCTTCGATATGTTCAGGTTTGTTGCACGTCACAACCGTGCCGTAGTGCCGCTTGAGCAGGAGTTTGCCCGCGACCAGAATGTCCTCGTCGTCATCGACGATAAGGATCTTGCCGTCCTTGCCCGCCATCAAATCTGTCCTCGTTCAGGGTGTTTGTCTTGTTGTTCGATACCGTACACAGCGTGTCCGATTTCGTACAGTTATTTGTGTTCGCAATCGTACACTCAAGATAAAATTATTAAAAATCAATGACTTATTTTGTGGCATGGACTTTGCGCTGGGGAAGCTACAGGGCAGAAACGCCGGACACGGATGACAGCAATGGGTACAGTGACCGATATGGAACAAAAGAAAAAAACACAGTCGACAGTTTCGATGCACGGCGGCACAACGCACAAGACAAGTGGCGCGGTTTCGGGCTCGGGCATGGATCGCAGGGTCGAGAAGAAAAAACAACCATGGAAAAAGATCGGCATCGCCGCTGGCGCAGTCGGGCTTGTGGCGCTTATCGCCAGTGTGGTGATGGACGCCTCGGGCGGCCGCAGCTTCAAGGTCAATGAAGGACGCATCGTCGTCTCGGAAGTGACCGAGGGCACGTTCGAGGACTTTATCCCGATCCGCGGCCGGGTAACGCCACTCAAGACCGTTTTCCTCGATGCCATCGAGGGCGGTCGCGTTGAGCGCGTGCTGGTGGAAGACGGTGCCATGCTCAAGCGTGGCGACCTGATTGTCGAACTTTCGAACACCACACTCCAGCTTGAGGTAACCCGCAACGAGGCGCTGGTGACCGAGCAGCTCAATAATATGCGCTCGATTGAACTGAGCCTTGAACAGAACCGGCTTGATCACAAACGCAACCTCGTTGAGCTGGACTACCAGATCAAACGCCTTCAGCGCCAGGTGGCGCGTGAGCGCGAGCTGATAAAGACCAACGCAGTATCGCAGATGCAGCTCGACCAGACCGAAGACGAACTGGATTACTACCAGAAGCGCCGCGCTGTAACGCTTGAGAGCCAGGCAACGGACGCACGCATGCAGGAGACCCAGCTCAAATTCCTGCAGGATTCCGGCCAGCAACTTGAAGCCAGCCTTGAGTTTGCGCGCAAGAACCTTGCGGCTCTCAATGTGCGGGCACCTGTGGATGGCAAACTTTCGGGCTTCAACGTTGAAATCGGCCAAAGCATCACCCGTGGCGGTCGCCTCGGCCAGATTGATGACCCGGACAATTATAAACTGACGGCGAACATCGACGAATTTTACCTCGGTCGTGTGGACCTTGGGCAGGAAGCGGTATTTGAGCGCGGTGGTGACAGCTACCAGATGACCATCGCCAAGATTTACCCGCAGGTGACCAACGGCCAGTTTGAAGTGGATTTTGTTTTTGAGGGTGAACAGCCGGACGGCATCCGCCGTGGCCAAACCCTTCAGGCCAAACTGACCCTCGGTGACGCCACCAAGGCGAAACTGATCCCGAACGGTGCCTTCTATCAGGACACGGGTGGAAACTGGGTCTTTGTGGTTGCGCCCGACGGCTCGGAAGCGATCAAACGCAACGTCCGCCTTGGTCGCCGCAACAACAATTATATCGAGGTGATTGACGGCCTCGATCTCGGCGAACGGGTTGTGACATCCCCATACACCGGCTTTGTGGAAATGGACCGCCTCAAGCTGGATGGAGACAACTAACGGTCCGAGACACGACGCGAGGCGTGGTTTGGGTGGCTCATGCGAGGATAGGGAGCCGCCCAAGCCCCGTAAATTCAAGAAGCCCGAAACATTGAATCAGGGCACGAGGAAAGGAACACGGAATGCTTAAACTTCACAATCTCTCGAAGATTTACCGCACAGACGAGGTGGAAACCGCCGCGCTCAACAGCGTGAATATCGAGATTGAGAGCGGTGAATTTGTTGCCATCATGGGCCCGTCGGGCTGCGGCAAGTCCACGCTGCTTAACATCATCGGCATGCTCGATAGCCCGTCGAGCGGCGAATATATTTTCATGGGTGAAGACGTTGCACCCTACGGTGAGGCCAAGCTTTCGAACATCCGCAAGCAGCACATCGGCTTCATCTTCCAGAGCTTCAACCTCATTGACGAGCTGTCGGTCGAGGAAAATATCGAGCTCGCGCTCCTCTACCACAACATCCCGGCAAGCGAACGCCGCGAGCGTGTGGCGCATGTGATGGACAAGGTGGGCATCGCACACCGTGCCAAACATATGCCGAGCCAGCTTTCGGGCGGTCAGCAGCAGCGTGTGGCAGTGGCGCGCGCCGTGGTGGGCGACCAGGCGATGATCCTCGCGGATGAGCCGACCGGTAACCTTGATAGCGCACATGGCCAGGAAGTGATGGAGATGCTCCAGTCGCTCAACGAGGAAGGTACGACGATTGTGATGGTGACGCACAGCCCGGCCCACGCCGACTATGCCCGCCGCACCATCAACCTCTTTGACGGCCATGTGGTGACGGAGAACCTGCGCGCCGCCGTGTAGGCAAAAAAAACGACAATAAAAACAACAAAAAATGACAGCGGGAGCGAAAAATGTTCCAGAACTATATCAATGTCGCGCTGAGGAACCTTTTCAAGCACAAGCTTTATAGTGCGATCAATATTGTCGGCCTGGCCGTTGGCTTGGCCGCCTGTATCATGATCATGCTCTTTGTGCGTGATGAACTTTCCTACGACCGTTTCTGGTCGAAGGCTGACAATATCTATCGGCTGAATACCACCTTCAACCCACCGGGTCGCGAGCCCTTTGTGACCGTCATGGCACAGGGGCCGACCAAACACGCGCTCAAGACCTATTTCCCTGAGGAAGTGGAGCATGTCACGCGTTTCAACTCCATGACGGTTGTGATGCAGAAGGAGCAGGACGTCTTCAGCGAACGTTTGATGTGGACCGACCCTGAGACCGTCGACATCTTCGATTTTGATGTTGTGGCGGGCGACCTGCGCCGCACCCTGAATGACAATGCCAGCCTCGCGATCAACGAGACTTTTGCGCGCAAATATTTTGGCAACGAGGACCCTATCGGCCAGACCTTGACGCTCAGTGTCTACAGCCTGAAGCGCGATTACCGTATTGGCGCGGTCTACAAGGACCTGCCGCACAACACCGTGCTTGAGTTTCAGGGTATGGCCATGATCGACGAAAAAGACTTTGTCGATCAGGTGTGGGAGTTCACCCAGTGGTTCAGCGTGAACAACTATGTGTATTTCACCCTGAAGCCGGGTGTGTCGATTGAGATGATGAACCAGCGCTTTGACGGTTTCACCAACCAGTTCATTGAAATCCCTGATACGTCCCTTGGCGGGCAGGCGTCCGACTATATCCATTATTCCACGCAGCCCATCACCGATATCCAGCTTGATCCGGCCGGTGCGCGAGACGGTGAGATGAAGGCCACAGGCAATATGACGACAGTCATTACCTTCTCCGCGATTGCGGGGCTGATCCTTGTGATTGCCTGTATCAACTTCATGAACCTTGCCACGGCAAAATCCACGCAGCGTGCGCGGGAGGTGGCCCTTCGTAAAGTGCTGGGTGCGAACCGTCGTCAACTGGTGATGCAGTTCCTGGGCGAAACCACCTTGATTGCCTTCATTGGCCTTATTTTCGGCGTTGTTCTTGTCGAGATGTTGCTGCCAACCTTCGGCGACTTTGTTGGCAAGGAGTTGACCTTCAACTACCTTGACGGCGTGACGCTCGCCATTCTTCTCGGGCTTGTTGCGGTTGTCGGCGTGCTGAGCGGCGTATATCCGGCGCTCATCCTTTCCGGCTTCCGCCCCGCGCATGTGCTGAAGGCCAACAAGTCCTCGGAATCATCAGGCTCGGCGCGGCTCAGAAGTGTGCTTGTGGTCATGCAGTTTGCCATTTCCATCGCGCTTATCGTGTCCACGGGCGTGGTTTACGGCCAGAAGGTCTATGCAACCAACATGGACCCAGGTTTCAACAAGGACAACCTGATCGTTGTGCGCAATACCGGCCGCGCCGGTGCGACGGATAAACGCGATGCGTTCAAGGAACAGGTCGCGCGCCTGCCGGGTGTAAAGTCGGTTGCTTTCTCAAGCGATGCGCCGGCAAGCGGGAACGAGAGCAACAATACCGTGCGTGTCCCGAGCGAGGAGGGTGAACGCTCCGTGCTGATCGGCTCCCACCGGATCGACTATGAGTTTTTCGACACCTATGAGATCCCGATGCTGGCCGGTCGTGCCTACAGCCGTGACTATGCGCTGGACGTGTCGCCAAGCGGATTTGGCGTAGCACCAGGTGGCTCTGATGCGGAGCTCAGCGAAATCCTGCAGGGCAATCTGATTGTCAACGAAGGGGCCGTGCGCCGCTTCGGTTTTGCGTCGCCCGATGACGCTATCGGCAAGATGGTGAAAATGGGCGTTGGCAACGGTCGTCAGGCTGAGTTCACGATCGTGGGCGTCATTCCCGACATCAAGTTCCAGTCGGTGCGGGAAGTCATGCGTCCCGAGATGTATTTCCTCGCCCCCTACGGCTTCAACAATCTCAATGTACGCTATGAGGGCAACCCGACGGAAGTCGCTGGCCGTATCGAGAACTTGTGGAAGTCGATGATCACGGAAGTGCCCTTCGCCTATGACTATGTTGATGCCATCATGGCGGAAGAGTTCGAGCGCGAGGAAAACCAGTCGATCCTGCTGGCGATCTTTGCAGGGCTTGCGGTAGTTATCGCCTGTCTTGGTCTTTACGGCCTGGCGTCCTTCACTGCGGAACGCCGCACCAAGGAAATCGGTATTCGCAAGGTCATGGGGGCGAGTGTGTTTGACATCGTTCGCCTGCTTCTGTGGCAGTTCTCCAAGCCAGTGCTGGTTGCAAACCTGATTGCCTGGCCGGTGGCCGCCTGGGGCATGCTCACCTGGCTTGAGAGCTTTCCGTACCGCATTGAGGCTTGGGTATTGCTGCCGCTGTGCCTTGTGGCCGGTGTTATCGCGCTCACTATTGCATGGGTGACCGTTGGCGGGAATGCGGCACGTGTCGCACGCTCCAACCCGATTGACGCACTCCGGTACGAATAAGAATTTGCGGGCCTGCGTAAGCGCGGGCCCGCCCAATCAAAACAATGGCCTAACAACGGGCCGCACGACAGCAACAGACAGGCGAGGCATTATGTTCGAGAATTATTTCCTGACCGCGATCCGGAGTATTGGCAAGAATCGCCTGTTTTCCGCCATCAATATTCTGGGGCTTGCCGTGGGGCTTATGGCCGCCCTGCTGATCCTCCTCTATGCGCGGTTCGAGCTCAGCTACGACCAGTTCTGGAAAAATGAGGATCGGCTGTACCGGGTCGACATGACCTTCCGTACCGGCTCCAACCCGCTCGCGAAGGAGAATTTTGTCTCTGGCCGGGTGCAGGACGCCTATCTTTCCTATTTTGGTGACAAGATCGAAGCTGCGACGCGCCTGCGCTACCTCGGTGCCACGGTGCGGCAGGGTGATGACGCCCGCGGCGAGACCCTCACCTGGGCCGACCCCGATACCTTGCGGATTTTCGAATTTGACGTGATCAGGGGCGATATCAATCGCGCGCTCGAGGACAAGTCCAGTCTTGCGGTCAGCGAAGAGTTTGCCCAGCGCTGGTTTGGCGACGAGGACCCCATCGGCAAGGTACTTTCGGTTTCCACCTTCAACCTGAAGCGGGATTACAGCATCGTCGCCCTGTTTCGTGACTTGCCAGAAAACAGCATGCTGAACAGTGTCGAGACGCTCGCGCTGCTTGACGAAGAAGCCTTCGCCGAACCCGTCTGGCTGATCAGGAACTGGGGCTCGACGAGCGTTGCACAATTCCTGCTGCTCAAAGACGGTGCGGATATTGCCGAGATCAACGCCCAGACGCCCGCCATGCTCGATAAATTCATCGAGGTACAGAGCGGGAAGGGCTCGGACCACTATGCCTATTCAGCGATGCCGTTCAGCCAGTTCTACAGCCACTGGGTATCCTATGACGAAATGTCGACGGCGCGGAAAGTCTATGTGTTGCTCGCCATTGCGGTGGTCCTTGTCCTTATCGGCGCCATCAATTTTGTGAATCTGGCTACCGCGCGCGCCATCCGGCGCACGCGGGAGGTGGCGCTGCGCAAGGTATTGGGTGCGCGCCGTCCGCAGCTTATTGTGCAGTTCCTGATGGAAAGCTACATCATCACCATCCTCGCGATCCTGATGGCGATTGTGCTGCTTGAGCTTGCACTGCCGTTTTTCTCGGACTTCCTCGATAAACCACTCACCATCAACTATGCCGACCCGGTCTATTGGGGGGTGATTGGCTCAATCGTGCTGTTTGTGGGTGGCCTTGCCGGGTTTTACCCCGCGTTCGCCATCAGCGGCAGCCGTCCGGGGCGTATCCTGCTCGCGAACAAATCGTCCGAAAGCCGGGGGGCGGTTTTCCTCCGCCAGGTGCTGGTGACCTTCCAGTTCGCTATCTCTATCACCCTGATCGTGGCGGCCATCGTGATCTATTTCCAGACCTGGTACGTGCTGCATATGGACCCGGGTTACGACCGCGAAAACCTGCTTGTGGTTGAAGGCATCAACCGTCCGGAGATGGAGGCGCGCATGCTGCCGTTCCGCGAGGCGGTCTCGCGCCTGCCGCAGGTGAAGGCGCTTTCGATCTCGTCGGAGACACCGTCCGACGGCAACAATAATTTCACCAGCATCGGCCGTACAACCAACCCGGCTGAACGCATGAATATCGGTGAGCTCTGGCTCGATGACAATTTCTTCGATGTGTACGGGATTCCGGTCATCGCGGGCCGTGCCTTCGACGAAAGCATCGAGGGTGACCTGCACATCAAGGGCCGGCAAAAGATGGAAGTGCTGCCCGAGCTGCGCATCATGATCAACGAAAACGCAGTGTACCGGCTTGGCTTCGGCAGCCCGAACGAGGCCGTTGACCAAGTGGTTTATTGGTATGACGCCACGCCGCTTCGCATCATCGGGGTGGTGGCGGATGCCCGCACGCAGTCGCTGACCGTACCGCAAGGGCCGGAAAGCTACCGCCTGTTCGCGGAATATGGCTCAAGCCTCACCGTGCGCTACACAGGCTCGCCCTCAAAGCTGATTGAAGACCTTGAGCGGACTTGGAAAGAGTTCGCGCCCTTCACGCCACTTGTCTACAGCTTTGTGGATGAAGCATCCGCGAACGAGTTCGAGCAGGAAGTGCATATGTCTGCGGTGCTCAGCTTTTTCTCCATTCTGGCGGTGGTGATTGCCTGCATGGGCCTTTATGGGCTGGCTGCTTTCACGGCAGAGCGCCGCACCAAGGAAATCGGCATCCGCAAGGTCATGGGCGCAAGCGTGACGGATATCGTCCGCCTGCTGGTGTGGCAATTCTCCAAGCCCGTCCTTGTGGCGAACCTCATTGCATGGCCGATTGCGATATCGGCGATGCTGGCATGGCTCGAGAGTTTTCCCTACCGGATCGACACCTGGATTTTGCTGCCGCTTTGCGTGGTAGCGGGGGCTATTGCACTTACCATCGCGTGGGTCACCGTAGGCGGTAACGCTGCACGGGTGGCGCGGGCCAATCCGGTTGACGCCCTCCGGTACGAATAAGGGAAGAATGCAGGGCTGCCAAAGCATGCCCGGTGATACAAGAGAAACGCATAAGTCAGAGGCGAGCGGGGAAAGATGTTTAGAAACTATATGATGACGGCACTGCGCAATCTGATGCGCTACAAGCAGTATACTCTGATCAATGTTCTTGGTCTCGCCGTTGGCCTTGCGGCATGTCTCCTTATCCTCCTTTATGTAAACTTCGAGCTTTCCTACGATCGCTGGATCCCGAATTCCGACCGGGTCATGCGGGTGCAGGCACGGCACTTCGCGGAAAATGGCGAGTTGCAATACGAAGGCGAGACAATCCCGCCGGTTGTCGCTCCGATAATCGCTGAAGAATTTGACGAAATTGAACTTTTTGCCCGCTTCCTCGGTGAGACGGTTGCGCTCGCGGTTGATGGCAAGGCGTTCGAACAAGATATCGTCATCAGCGACCCGGACGTATTTGAGCTGATGGGTATCCGCCTGATTGTGGGTGACGCGACCACGGCGCTCGATAATCCTGATTCCATCGTTCTGAGCGAACAGGATGCGCTCCGCATATTCGGCTCCACGCAGGTTGAGGGCAAGGCAGTCAAACTTGACGGCGAGCATTTGATGAAGGTCACCGGAGTAATGCCGGATTGGCCCGCAGAATCTGATATTCAGGTGCGGGCGCTTATCCCGATGTCGACCGCCCTTCTTGACCACCGCCCCTGGGTGCGCGAGGAATGGGGGTCTTTCTGGGGGCCGACCTATGTGCGCCTTCGGGAGGGAACGAATGCCGACGAACTGTCGCAGCGCATCAACGCCTATGCCCACCGGGTCGGGCCTGCTGACAGGTACAAGGACCGGACCGACCGTGGGGAAAGTCCGAACTACGAATTTTTCATGACCCTTGCGCGGGATGCGCACCTCAAGAGCAACGACCAGTTTGGTAGCGGTCGTGGCAGCATGGCCAATCTCACGTCCGCCGCAATCATCGCAACCCTTATTCTGGTGATTGCCGCCATCAATGTCACCAATCTCGGCACTATGCTGGCGATGAAGCGGGTGCGCGAAGTGGCAATCCGCAAGGCGTTGGGCGCTGAGGGGCGGCACCTGATGATGCAGGCGCTTGTTGAATCCGTGTCACTAACCTTCCTTGCTATGCTGATTGGCCTTGCGCTTGCTGAACTTCTGCTGCCCACCTTCAGTGACCTGATGAACCGGGAGCTTACAAGCAGCCTGATCTACAATCCGGTCATGCTCGGTTTGCTGGTCATCGGCACCGTCATCGTGGGGATGGTCTGCGGCTTGTATCCTGCGCTGGTGGCGGTTCGCTTCCGTCCGGTGGACTATCTGTCCGGCATCAAACCTTCGCTGGGTATCCGTTTCCGCAATAGTCTGATCGTACTGCAGTTCGCCGCGACGATCGGCCTTCTGGCAACATGCCTCGTGGTCTTCATGCAAGCCGAATATGCGCAAGGCCAGGAAAAGGGATTCAGCACGGCTCAGGTGGTTAGCCTTGACGGTGCCGAACGACCTGTAGTGCTCGAACGGCAGGAAGCGTTCCGTCAGGCTCTCGCGCGTATTCCGGGGGTAGAAGCCGTGGCGGCTTCCCACAGCATGCCGGGGCACGACTATAACAACAATAATGGCCTTCGGGTGGACAATGGCGAGCGCATAACGATACGCCGCTTCGCCGTGTCGGAGGAACTGCTGCCATTGCTTGGTGTCAAGCCCATTGCAGGCAGGCTGTTCTCAAAGGACTTTCCTTCTGACGCGGAAACTCAACCCGACAGGGGGGCGTCGCGCGCAATTGTTCTCAATGACCTCGCGGTCAAGCGGTTGGGTTTTGAAAATCCTCAGGATGCCATCGGGCGCGACGCTTATACCTGGGGCGATTACCGATCCACGATTGTTGGCGTGGTCGCCAATCTTCGTACACGCTCCGCCTTCCAGGAACCAAGCCCGACTTATTACTGGATTGGTCCGCACGAGTATCGGCACATCGTATTGCGCGTCGCGCGTGAAAATATGGCGGAAACATTAGCGGCCGTTGACCGTACATGGCGCGAATTTTTCCCCGACCTGCCTGTCCGGCGCCAGTTCGCGGATGACGCTTTTGCAAGCTATTATGACAGTGAACGCAGGCAGGGGTGGCTGCTGTTGTTCAGTGCTGGGGTGATGGTTTCCATCGCGGTCATGGGGCTCTATGGACTTGCGGCACTCGCGACCGAACGGCGCGCAAAGGAAATTGGCATCCGCAAGGTGTTGGGCGCGCGCACGCGCAACATTGTCCAGCTTCTCTTGTGGCAGTTTTCCATCCCGGTTCTGCTGGCAAACCTTATTGCCTGGCCCGTTGCATGGTGGAGCCTGAGCATGTGGCTGGAGAGCTTTGTTGACCGCATAGAGCTCTCTCCGCTGCCCTTTCTGGCGGCAGGGCTTGGGGTGCTGTCAGTCGCCTGGATCACGATCATCGGCCACACACTGAAGGTAGCCCGGTCAAACCCGATAAACGCGCTGAGATATGAATAATCAGGCATAAGCCGAACCAACGACACGAGTGATAGACGGAGATAACGGGGATGTATGGAAATTATCTGAAAACAGCGCTCAGGAATCTGATGAGGAACAAACTGTTTTCCTTCATCAATATTGCCGGTCTGGCAATCGGCCTGGCGGCTTTTATTCTGATTACGCTTTTTGTACGTGACGAGTTTGCATGGGACAGCCACTGGGCCCGGTCCGGGGATATCTATCGGCTTGAGAATACCTACACCCGCCCCGGCCAGCCGGACCGCGAAAGCCCCAATGCGGTGGACCCGCTCAAAGATATCTTCTTCGACACCTTCCGCGAGGTGGAGGATATTACCCGCTATATTGATGCCGGGATGACAGTGCGCAACAGGGGGGAGCTTTTCGGCCAGCAAACGCTGTTCGCAGACGCTAATTTCTTCAATTTCTTCAGGCTGAACTTTTTGGTAGGTGATGCTGCGACCGCCTTTGGCACCTTGTCGAACGTGGTGATCAGCCAGCGTACGGCCGAGAAATATTTTGCCGGTCGGCCCGCGCTTGGCGAAGTGCTTTCCATCAGGATCGGCAGTGAGTTCAGGGATTTTGTCGTCTCCGGCGTGGTGGAAAACCCGCGGGAGAATTCCATTGTCGTCCACGACTTTATCCTGCCGTTCAACCGGGAATATTTTGTCGGCGCGCGCTGGTTCACGGAAGACTGGCGTTTTGCCATACGGCAGACCTTTGTGCGTTTTGCTCCCGACACGGACATGAACCTGATCCGCGCTGAACTGCCGGCCATTGTCGAGCGGCACCTGCCCAAGGGTCAGGACGGCATGGAAACGGGGCGCACCTGGTCGATGAACCTGTCGCTTGTGCCCATCGAGGGTGTGCACCTTTATGGCAACGGCCAAAACGGTGATGCTGATGTGCTCTACGGCTTCCTTGCTGTCGCGGTCCTTATCCTGTTGATCGCGGTGGTCAACTTCCTCAACCTCTCGATGGCGCGGACAGCCCACCGGGCGAGGGAGGTATCCATGCGCAAGGTTCTGGGTGCCAGCCGCGGCCAGATCTTGCAGCAGTTCCTCGCTGAATCAGTGCTGCTGGCGCTCGTCTCGCTTGTTATCGCGCTCGCGCTCGTAGAGCTTGCGCTGCCCTATTATAACGCTTTCCTGTCGTCGCTTGTAAAGATGAACCTGCTCGAAGACCCGGCCCTGTTGGCTGCGCTGCTAGCGCTCGGGATTGGCGTGGGCCTCAGTGCGGGCAGCCTGCACGCAACCTATTTCGCCATGCTGCGCCCGCGTGACGTGCTTTATAGCAACACGTCGCCTGATGCGGGAACGTCGCGCCTGCGGGCAGGGCTTGTGGTCGCGCAGTTCTCCATCTCCGTCGCACTGATGATCATCGCGTTTTTTGTCAATAAGCAGACGGAGTATGCCCGCCAGCTTGATCTCGGTTTCTCCGCCGACAATCTGATTGTGGTTGCGGGCACCAATGGTGAGCAATCCGAGACCTTCAAGCAGCGTCTGCTTGCCGACCCGTTTATTGAAGCTGTTGGTCGCTCGTCGGACGTGCCGACGGAAGGCAGCGAAGACCGGCTGCACATCCGCCCGATCAGCGGCGGCGAGCCGGTGATGCTCGACGGCCTGCCCACCGGGCCGGATTTCTTTTCGGTTTACCGCATTCAGCTCCTTGCGGGCCGCTACCTGAGCGACGCCGAGGCAGACACCCTGCGTCAGCGCGCGGAAGAAGCGACCTACAAGGCGGACGGCAATATCGTGATCAACGCCATGGCTGCAAAGCTTCTGGGTTTCGAGACGCCCGAAGCCGCCATTGGCCAGGTCATGCCAACCGACCTCAGCAGCAGCCTGCGGGTAAATGCCACAATTGTTGGCGTGGTGGAAGATTTCCACTTCGACAGTGCACGCGACGTTATCCGCCCGGGCATTTATTATATCGACCAGATGCGCCAATCCGACATGACCGTGCGGATTGATGGCCGCAACCGGGACGCGGCAATCCATGCAGTTGAGCAGGCGTGGCGCGAGACATTCCCTGACACCTTGCTGCGCTACCGGGTGATGGAAGATATGGTGGAGCAGCAATATCAGTCCGAGGCACGCCTTGGCGACGTGCTGAGCATGTTCACCATCCTTGCTGTCACCATCTCGTGCATGGGGCTTTATGGCCTTGCATCATTCACGGCGGAACGCCGCACAAAAGAGATTGGTATCCGCAAGGTGCTGGGCGCAAGGCTTACGGATATTCTCGGGCTGCTGCTGTGGCAGTTCTCCAAGCCGATCCTGATCGCCAACCTGCTGGCATGGCCCGCGGCCTTCTATTTCCTGAATGACTGGCTGAGTGGCTTTGCTTACCGGATCGAGCTTCAGTTGGCGCCCTTTGCCACCATCGGTGCCATGGCGCTTGTCATTGGCTGGCTGACGGTGATCGGCCACGCTTACATCGTAGCGCGCACAAACCCGATCAAGGCGCTTCGGCATGAATAGAAATCACATGGTATAAAAAACGCGAGGGAGACAACCATGTTCAGAAACTACCTTTTGACGGCGTGGCGGCATATCGCCAAAAACAGACTGTTTTCGGTCATCAATATCTTTGGTCTCGCGATCGGCCTCATGAGCTGCATCCTGATCCTTTTGTTTGTGCGTGATGAGCTGACCTACGACACCTGGGTCCCCGAAGGGGAGCGTATTGTACGCCTGCATAGTGCCTTCCAGTCGCCTGGCCGGCCGCCGTTCCTGACCGTGCGCGCTGCCGGTCGCATGATGGAGGCCACGGCCACCTATGCCTCGGCCGAGGTGGAGGCGGGGGTGCGGCTTGTGGTCAACAGCACCACAATCCTTCACGAAGACAGGGCGTTTGATGAAACCGTGACTTTTGCTGACGGCAGTTTCTTTGATGTGTTTGATCTGCCGATGGTGGCTGGCACAAAAGAGACCGCCTTCAACAAGCCGATGGACCTTGTCATCAGCGAGGACATGGCGATCAAATATTTCGGCCGCACCGACGTGGTGGGCGAAACCTTGACCGCCTGCTGCATGGAAGGCAACAGGGTCGAGGCGCAGGTGACCGGCGTTTTCCGCAACATCCCTGAGACCAGTCATATGTCGCTTGACCTCTTGCTGTTCATGCATCCTTCGATGTTCGCGAATGCGCCCAATATTCTCGATACCTGGACCAGCGTGAACACCTACACCTATTTCAAGCTGCGCCCGGGCGTGACCGCCGCGGACCTCAAGGAACGCATCTGGTACTGGGTCGATAATGAAAGCCCGTTTGTTGAAATGCTGCGCAGTGACGGCATGAGTGGCAAGCCGACCGACATCGTGAAGCTGAATGTCATGCCGCTTCATGACCTGCACCTCTATGCCCGCCGGGATGCCGGCAACCTCGGTGACCTCACGGCAATGGGCAATGCGCAATCGGTTTATGCCTTTGCGATTGTGGCGGTGCTGATCCTCGTGATTGCGTCGATCAACTTCATGAATCTCTCAACCGCCCGTGGTCTGCGCCGGGCGCGGGAAGTGGCGCTCAGGAAAGTCATGGGCGCATCGCGCCTTCAGGTCGCGGGCCAGTTCCTTGGCGAGGCCGTGGCGGTGGCCATCCTGGCGCTTCTGGTTGCGCTGGTGGGTGTCGAGGTGGCGCTGCCGGTCTATAACGAAGCGATCGACCGCAGCCTTGAGTTTAACCTGCTTGGCGACTTGCCGTTTTTTGCCTTTCTCGTTGCCGCGACGGTTTTTGTCGGCTGCCTTTCCGGCAGCTACCCGGCGGCCTACCTGTCGCAGTTCCGTCCCGCCAAAATCCTGAAGGCGAATAAATCCAGCGATGTGGGCGGTGCCGCCACCTTCCGTACCGTGCTGGTGGTGTTCCAGTTCGCAATCTCGATCGGCTTGATTGTCTGCACGGCAGTGATCTACGCCCAGACCCTTTATGCCCGCAATATGGATGTCGGTTACACCTATGAAAGCAAGCTTGCGCTTCTGGGTATGGGCCGGGACGAGCTCCAGGCAGACCGCGAGGCAATCGCGGAGGCGCTGCGCAAAATCCCTGGCGTCGAGAGTGTTGTCCTTTCCAGCGAGACACCAAGCCAGGACAATGAAAACAACACCGGTTTCACTCTGCTGGCTGGTGCCGACGCTGGCAGTTCCGGCGATCAGGTGATCCTCAACTACCATTCCATGGGTTATGGCTTCTTCGAAGCCTACGGCATTACGCCACTGGCTGGCCGCACTTTCGACCGTGCCTACGGCACCGATGAAATCACCATCATCCCGCAGGAAGAGGACCGCACTGGCACATCATCGGCCATTATCAACGAGACCGCGATGCGGGCTTTCGGGTTTTCAGCGCCTGAGCAGGCTATTGGCCGGGTGGTGCGGGCAGGCCTGTTCCGCACCGGGCAATATGACCTCACGATTGTGGGCGTGGTGCCGGATATCTATTTCCGCTCGCTCAAGTTCGGCGTGCGCCCCACCATCTATCTGAACCAGCCGCATAACTTCAATGCCGCGACAGTCAGCTTCCGCACAAACGACGTGGCCGGGCTCGTTTCGCAGATTGAGGATGTTTGGCAGCAGCATGCACCACTTGTGCCCCTGCGCCGCCAGTTCCTGGAGGATATGATCGAGGCTCAGTACCAGACAGAGGACGCGCAGGCGACCATGTTTGCGGCCTTCTCGGTGCTGGCGGTCGTGGTGGCATGCCTCGGCCTTTATGGCCTTGCCTCCTTCACCGCCGAACAGCGCACCAAGGAAATCGGCATCCGCAAGGTGCTGGGTGCTCGTGTGCGCGACATTGTGCAACTGCTTGTCTGGCAGTTTTCAAGGCCTGTACTCATTGCCAACATCATTGCGTGGCCTGTTGCCTGGTACCTGATGTCGGGCTGGCTGGAAGGGTTCCAATACCGTCTTGGCGGCGGCTACATCTGGGTGATGGCGCTGGTGGCCGGCTCACTCGCACTTGTTGTCTCCTGGGCGACTGTTGCCTCACGTGCAATCCGCGTGGCGCAGACCAACCCCATTCATGCGCTTCGTTACGAATAGCGCCAAACGCATCTCTCGCGTCGGAGGGCAACCTCCGGGCATCAACTCAAGGGGGCTTCGGCCCCCTCTTTTTTTTAGCAGAAGGCCGGGGCGAGACAGCTTCAAACTTAGTTAAGATTTTAGCCATTCCTTGACGAATTCATCAGGAATACATGAGATAACCAGAGTATCAGGCATGTAACTTTCACGAGGGTTAGGCACCCGGGCGTTGAGTAGCATGAGAACGGCAATGTTGATCGATACGGTGAAGCTGGAAAAGATGGCCCTCGCGAAGCGGGTTGGCCAATTTCTTGTTGCCGAACAGGTCCAGGAAGAGCGGGCGACGGTAGAAAATGTCGCACGTGTTCTGGCGCAGGATGTCAGTGCGCAGGTTCGTGAAGTGCTGGCTTATGAGCTGCGCAAGTGCAAGACGCTTGCACCTGACCTTGCCGAAAAAATCGCCCGTGACATCGAAGCCGTTTCCGGTGCATTCCTCAGCGAAACCATGGCTTTCTCGGAGCGGGAGTGGCTAAGGCTGATCCCGGGCCTGAGGGAAGCAAGTCTTGTGATTGTTGCCCGCCGTACAGATCTCAGCGACACCGTGCAGCTCAAGCTGGCCTCCGTGGGGCAGGAACCCACCGTTGTCTCGCTCGTGCGCAATGACAGCCTCCAGCTCGGCGAAGCCGCAGTCGACAAGATTGTCGACCGTTTCTCTGGCAACCGGCGGCTGATGGACCATCTGGGCGGACGCGTGGACTTGCCCCTGCGTGTGGTGGAGCGAATCGTCTCCCATGTCTCTGACCATTGCCGCGAAATGCTGATTGACCATTATGCGGTCGAAAGCAAGGTGGCCAAGAAGGTCAGCGACGACAGCAAGGTCGAGGTGCTCTGGGCGCAGATCAAGACTGCCGGCCCGTCGCAGATTCACGCCTTTGCAACGGATCTCAGGAACGATCGGCGGCTCAACTATCTGCTGGTGCTCGAGATCGCCAGCCGGGGTTGCTACCAGTTCATGGAAAGTGCGCTGGCGCTTGAGGCTGGCCTGCCGGTGGGTCGTATCCGTGAAATCCTCACCCTTGAGGACCCGCCAGCCTTTGTGCGCCTGATGCAGATGGCGAATGTGAGCAAGACCATGGCGCCGCGCTTCCTGCAATTGGCCAAACGCTTTTATGGCAAGGGTGAAACTTCGCTCACGCCGACACCCGAGCCCGCCGCAGCCTGACCGGGGAGTAACGGGGTAACCGATGCGCCGCATGCCGACTGGCTGTGGCGCTTTTTTTATGTGTCATGAGCGCCGGGCGTCGCGCAAATTGAGGCAAATTTTATCGGTTCATTGATTAAATCCTAACGCTTGGGTGACAAACTGAATGTCGCATTTTCGCGCACTGTTTGGATTTTTGGAGTCACGAAGTGATGAACCTGGCCCTTAGCAATCTGGTGAACGCTGACCGCTTAGAAAAAGTGGTGCTGGCCAAGCGCGTTTCCCGTTTTCTTGCGTCCTCCGGTCATGAGGACGCCGACTATGAAGCTGTCACCAATGTGGCGCGTGCGCTCGCGCAGGACCTGAGTATTCAGGTGCGCGAGACCCTGTCTTTCGAGCTGCGCCTGTGCGGCCATATCCCTTATGATCTTGCTGCGCGTATTGCGTCGGACATTGAAAGTGTGGCTGGGCCGTTTATCGAGGCGACGCTTGCTTTCAGCGACGGCGAGTGGGCGGGGCTTGTGCCTCACCTGCAGGACCATGCCCACGCAAAGCTCGCGCGGCGGCATGACCTCGGCGAGCAGACGGCCTTTGCGCTGGTGCTGAACGGCACGGCAGAGACCGTCACAAGTGTGATGGCGAATCGAGAAATTCGCCTTTCCGAGCGGGTCTGCAACAAGGCGGTTGACCGCTTCTCCGGAAATGATCCGGTGATGCAGGAAATGAGCCGCCGGGATGACCTGACGCTCACGGTTGTTGAGCGAATCATTGGTCTTGTTGCCGAAGAATATAAGCGCATTCTCCTTGCGAACTATTCGCTGCCCAAGCGGCTGGTGGCCGAGATTGTGTTCAAGACCCAGCATGAAACCCTGTGGAAACGCATTGCGCAGGCTGGCCCGGCACAGGTTCATGGCTATGTGGTTGATCTCAAACGTGAGGGTCGCCTGAGCGAGATGCTTACCCTTGAAATGGTGGAGCGTGGCAGCTTCCAGTTTCTGGGCAGTGCGCTCGCGGTTGAAGCGGGTGTGACGCTTGGGGAAGTGCGGGGCATTTTGGAAAAAGGCGACCTGCGCGATGTGCTTCGGCTGATCCATTCCGCGGGGTTTGGCAAGACCTCTGCGCAGCGAATCTGCCGCGTGCTCCGGGAAAATCAGATCGAGGTTCGTCGCTCTGCCATCTGAGTGCTGTCAGTAGCCTAACGGGCACGGGGTGGCAGCGGTTTGGCGCGTGCCGCCAGCACATAGGCTGGCACGAGGATGATGACGGCCGTCACGAGCCCCGCCGCCAGGCTGGGCAGCATGCCGTCTCCCTCAAACCATGTCGCAGAAAAGGCGACGAAAAACATCAGCACAAGCGACCACACCGTGGCCGCGACCGAATTCACCACAAGGAAATGCACAAGTGGCATGCGCAGGTATCCGAATCCCACAAACACAAGGGTTCGGCTGCCGGGCAAGGCACGTGTCAGGGCGAGCACAAGGGTGCGCCTGTCCTTCAGCCAGCTTGTCGCAAGGCTGATATGTTCCTTGGGGGTATAGCGGGCAAGCAGGCGGTTCTCGTGCGCGAGGTAGCCAAACAGATAGAGCGCACCATCACCAATGATGAGAAAGATGGGCAGCGCAAGTGCGGTTACGCCAGCGGGCAACAGCCCCTGTGCCACGAGAAGCGCGGCAACAACGGTCGCAGCGCTGTCGGCAAACAGGGAAAGAATGAACAAGCCTGCCAGCAGGGCGCCCGGGTCGCCGGAATAGGCCATCAGTCTCTCGAGCCACTCCTGTTCCAGCGTCTCCTCCTTCTTTATGGTGTAAGCTGACAATAAAACGCACAATCGAGCTTGTCATCCTTGGAACGGCGAACTACTACTTCGATAAATCTATAATTCTGGAAATAAGGATTCATTATGCCTCAAACCGGCATTCAGAACGTGCTTGTATTGTGCACCGGCAACTCGTGTCGTTCCATCATGGGGGAAGCTCTGGTCAACCATCTGTCGGGCGGCAGCCTGCATGCCGTCAGCGCGGGCAGCGACCCGGCAGGCTATGTGCATCCAAAATCGCTGGAGACATTGGCGCGTCACGGCATTCCGGCGCCAGCGCCCCGCAGCAAGTCATGGGATGAATTTGCCGAGACCCGGTTTGACTATGTCATTACCGTGTGCGACCAGGCGGCAGGCGAGACCTGCCCCATCTTCCCCGGTGCGCCCGTGAAGCTGCACTGGAGCACGCCGGACCCGGCAAAAGCCACCGGCACGGACGCGGAGATCGAGGCGGCGTTCGATGAAGCCTATGGCATGCTGAAAAAACGGATTGAGGATGAACTGTTATGAGTGACGCAACGGCGGGCGTAATGGGCCTTTTTGAACGCTACCTCTCGCTGTGGGTGGCTTTGTGTATCGGGGCTGGTGTTGCCTTGGGCGCTGCGTTCCCGGGCGTGTTCCAGCTTATCGCAGCCTTTGAATATGCCAGTGTCAATCTTGTGGTGGCGATCTTTATCTGGGTGATGATCTATCCGATGATGGTGAATGTGGATTTTGCCTCTATCCGCGATGTCGGCAAGAAACCCAAGGGGCTGTGCATCACCCTCGTGGTGAACTGGCTGGTGAAGCCCTTTTCCATGGCGCTGCTCGGCATCCTGTTCTTCGAGCATGTGTTTGCAGGCCTTGTCGCGCCTGAAACAGCGAAAGAATATATCGCGGGCATGATCCTTCTTGGTGTGGCGCCTTGTACCGCCATGGTGTTTGTCTGGAGCCAGTTGGTGAAGGGCGACGCCAACTATACCCTTGTGCAGGTGTCCATCAATGACCTGATCATGGTGGTGGCGTTTGCGCCGCTCGCCGCCCTCCTTCTTGGCGTGACCGACATTGTGGTGCCGTGGCAGACGCTGCTGCTGTCTGTTGTGCTTTATGTGGTGATCCCGCTTGGCGCGGGTTATGTGACCCGGCGGCGGCTCGATGACCACGGGGACCATGTGCGCATCGCCGATTTCACGGCGGCCATCAAGCCCTATTCCGTGATGGGCCTTCTGGCGACGGTAGTGCTACTGTTCGGCTTCCAGGCACCGGTGATCCTCGATCGCCCGCTTGTCATTGCGCTGATTGCCGTGCCGCTCCTGATCCAGAGCTACGGTATTTTTGCGGTGGCTTACGGCTGGGCCTATCTGTGGCGGGTGCCGTTCTCAACCGCGGCGCCGGCAGCGCTTATCGGCACATCGAATTTTTTTGAACTGGCGGTCGCCGTTGCGATCAGCCTGTTTGGCCTCAACTCCGGCGCGGCGCTTGCCACCGTTGTTGGTGTGCTTGTGGAAGTGCCGGTCATGCTGTCGCTTGTGGCACTCGCCAACCGTACACGCCGCCATTTCCTGGCCGACTAAAACTCTGGAACCTGCTCGTATCCGCCGCGCCAACGATGGCAAGAGGATGCGGGCAGGGCCCTGTCGTTGCCATCTTGTTCAAAACCCGATCCCGTCATAAAATGGTCACCTGAACAAACCTTGGGGAGAGGGTCTTCCATATGAAGGACTTGAAGTCCTATATCCGGGATATCCCGGATTTTCCGAAAGACGGGATCGTCTTTCGCGACGTCACCACCCTTTTGGGCAATCCTGCCGCGTTCAAACATGCTGTCGACGCTCTTGTGGCCGCGTTCAAGAATGACCGTGTGCAGAAAGTCGCGGGCATCGAGGCACGTGGCTTTATCCTGGGCGGCGCAGTTGCGCACCGGCTGGGGGCTGGCTTTGTCCCCATCCGGAAGGCGGGCAAGCTGCCGCACCAGACGATCGAGGAAAACTACACTCTCGAATATGGTGATGCCACGCTTGAGATGCACCTTGATGCCTTCGGCGCGGGTGACCGTATCTTGCTGATCGATGATCTCATCGCAACGGGCGGCACGGCTGAGGCAGCGCTCTCGCTCATCGAGCGGCAGGGCGGCGACGTGGTCGGTTGCGGTTTTGTCGTTGATCTTGTTGATCTTGGCGGCAGCGCGCGCGTGAAGGCGCACTGTGAGCACGTGGTCAGCCTGGTAAGTTTTGACGGGGAATGAAAGACGGGGTGCCGCGTGGCACCCCGGCCTGGTTGCCGGTCAGGACTTGGTGACGCGGAACACAATCACCGTGAACAGCGCCATCGCCACGATCAATACAATCGATGAAATGGCGGCCAGGGGTTCAAGCGCCATATTGCCCGAAAACATGATGAAGAGCGCCACCACCATGCCAATGAGGCCGAGATGGGACAGCCACTTGTGGGCCATCATCAATTTGGTTTCTTCGGTTACCCCGAATGCGCGATAGAACAGGCCATAAAGCGCCATGGACACCCAGCCCAAGAGGATCAGGTGTGCGTGGGTCGGCATCTGGCTGTGGTCATGGCTTGAGGCCATGTGAATGCCTAGAGCCATGCCCGCAAGTGCATAGAGCGCCGCCGCCCGCATGAAATGCCCGGACAGTGAAGTCATGATGGAAATCCCCTTCCCAGATAGTTGATACGGAAATCGTATTTCCGTTTTTATGGGGAAGGTCAACACAGATTAAAGTTATAGGCATCGCGGGCGTGAAACGTTGCTGGTCCAATGTTTCCATTGCCTGTGGACGTGTTGGGAGCGAAACGACCGGACAAGCGCGGCCACAAAGGCTGTGCCCTTTTTGTTTGTGGTCACGATGCCAGATATCTCGTAAATGTTTGCCGGGCCTCAAGACCCGCCTCAGTCTCGATGATTTCAAGCAGCTTGGGTGTGGTGCGTATATGCTGGCGCCAGAAGGCGCGGATAATCGCGAGCACCTTTTCGCGGCCAATGTCCTGCGCGAAGCGCGTGATCAGAAGCGGCGCTTTGCGATATTGGACGAGATAAGGCCCCCGTGCCGTATCCCCTTCGCGCCAGATGGGCGGCAGGGTCTGGTCTGCAATCTGTTTTTCAAACCGGCCAATTTGCAAACTGTAGGCGTCTTCGCCCAGAATATTGCGCACGGCTTCGAGCGCCGTGTATTCGGCGAATGCCTCGTTCAGCCAGTTCTCCACCGTGCCAAAATCCGCGCCCTGGCTCCAGTAGTGGGCAAATTCGTGACAGATGAACTGGGTCAGCCGCTCGGGCGTGGTGTCCCCGATGTCGGTCAGTACGATATAATTCGTCCGGGCGTAGCCGCTCTCGTTCCGCGTCGTGATGACGAACTTGCCGCGCTGGAGAGGATTATGTGCGCCGTAGCTAGTGTTCAGCTCGGTATAGCAGGCGTCAGCGGTTTTCTTGAGCTCTTGCAAGCCCTTGCCGTCAGGGCGCAGGTCAAAGATCTCATAATGTTCTGTCGTCTCGACGCGGGGGTCTTCGGCCAGCGTGAAAGCAATATCAATACGCGGGGAGGTGTTGCGGATTTTGATGCCGTCGGCGTCGCTCGTCACAGTGCCGGTCGAAATGCCTTTCCATGCCCCGGGGACATGCACTGTCAGGTCTGTCGCAATCATGCGCGAAAAGGCGGCGTCGATCGGGAACCAGAAGGAATCCACATTCAGTTCAATCACATCTTCGGAGATTGTGTTGATCCGGTTACCCATCGGTTCCGGGATCAGGATGCCGTCGTACGCCAATTGCACCTGCCGCGGCCCGGCCGAGGAAGGTTCCTCAAGCGTGATGGTGATGCCCCAGAAATCCTGAAACCCGGACACTTTTTGTACATCGCTTGAGCGAAGGCTCGGCCCGCTTGCGGTGATGTTGCCCAAGGTGTCGCGGATATAAAATGTAACAGGCTCGGTGCTGTCATGCAGGACGTCGATGGTCCAGTTGGCAGAAAGATGGCCGGAAGCGGGATCAATCGTCACCGTGCCGCGGTAGTGATAGTCGACTACGTCGTCTGTCGCCCAAACAGTGGCAGCAAATATCAGGCTCCATGTGGCAACAAGTAGCTTCGCGATAGTCTGAAGTCCCATCAACCCCTCCCCTGAGTTTCGGTTGAGGGTAGCCGATCTTGCGGTGGCGTCCAGTTTTATTGCCCTGCACTTTGGCGCGGGTCAAAGAAAAAGGGGCGGGAAAACCCGCCCCTTTTAACCGTTATCGGAGCCATTAAAGCTCGTCGATCATTTGCGCCAGTGTATCAAGGCAGGCGCGGCCGAGGTGGCGGCAGCGCGCGGGCGACCAGCCGTATTCAAGGTCCGGCAGGTCGTCATTGTCCTTGAACGGCATTTCAAGTGTCATGGCCACGCAGCCGAAAGTCTCGGCCATATAGTTTGTGCACATGGCAAGGTTGGCTGTGCCGGGCTCGTCCGTGTCATAGCCGTGTTCTTTCTGGAAGTCGGGGCTGACAACACAGAGAAGGTCCTGGTACATGCTGTAAAGCTCGGTCTGGCGTTCAGTCAGTGATTTGATGCCTTCAAAGCCCGCGATGAAGTTATAGGGCAGCGCCTCGTCGCCGTGAACGTCCAGGTGGAAGTCCACGCCGGTCTCATACATCTTCTGGCGCACGAGGTAAACCTCAGGACTGTTTTCCATCGTCGCGCAGTTCCACTCGCGGTTCAGGTTGGCGCCGGCCGCATTGGTGCGCAGGTTGCCGCGACGTGATCCGTCCGGGTTCATGTTGGGCACGATATAGAAATGCGCCTTGTCGAGCAGGGCGCGGGCCACCGGGTTGTCCTCATCAAGGAGGTAATCGAGCGCCCCTTCCATCCACCACTCGGCCATGGTCTCGCCCGGGTGCTGGCGCGCGCACATCCAGATCTTCTTGCGGCCTTCAGGGCCGAAGCCGACTTCGATAAGGTCCATGTCCTGGCCGTCAAGGGTGTGGCCCAGCACGCTGGTGCGCACGAGCGGAGAGCCGGCAACATCGGCGATCAGGTCGGCGTGACGCTCCATGGAGTAGGGCGTGAAATAGGCAAAATACAGGCTGTCCTGCTCGGGCGTGATTTCCCAGCTGACCATCTGGCCGTCGAATGTGGTATCCACTCGGAACCATGTCTCGCGGTCGTAGGACACACAGACGCGGTAGTTTTCCCAGCCTTTGACATAAGCCGCACCACCAGCGTTTTCGATCGTCAGCTTGCAGGGCACGTCTTCGACGCCGGACAGGCGGAAGTGGAACCACTGGTAAAAATCGGAGTTGCTGTCCTTGCGGATATTGAGGCGGATATCGGCTGGATCGTCGGCCTTGAGGACCTCGATATTGCCGCTATCGAACTGGCTGGAAATAAGCATGGTTGCAGGCTCCCTTTTTCGCTGACGTGACCTTGTTTGCCTTGCTACAGGCTAGGCCTTCAGTGGTCAATGGCGAAGCACGGCGCAGGGCGGTGTGATTCTCTTATTTGCGCGAAAGCTGCCCGGCTCGTTACACCAGGGCGAAGGGGTATGCGTTCCCGTTGGGAGACAAGATGACCTAAAGTGGCAGAAATTGGTGGTGCGCCCGCCGATGCCCGGCGGATCTGAGCCCTTTTTAGTTCAGGGCCCTGACCTAGAATGATGAAAATCTGCGCGCAGCGTCTCGGTTTTGTAACAGGGTGCCGCGCACTAGGTCAGGTCTTTTGACGCTTTATTCCCATGACAAGACAGTCTCGTTTTGGTAGTATAGTGTCACTGACGCGCAGGCGTGAGCGGACTACCCCTGCTATCCAACAGGGGCAATTAGGGGCGTCCCACCGGGCATGGGGGGCGCCCCCATTTTTTGGGCTCAACATTTATCGTCATGAAAAGGCTTTAAAGTTGGTCACTTGCTATTGACACATACCCCCCTCACCAGTATGTTCCGCCGCCAATGGATTCGAGGAATGACGGATTCGTCGTTCCCACCCTGTGTGCCAAGGCGCCGGCTGGCGTGGCAGGGGAAAAGTTTTTAAGCCGGTTTGTAGTGAGACGAGCCATGAAAATTCGTAACAGCTTGAAGTCGTTGAAAAGCCGTCACCGTGATTGCCGTGTGATTCGCCGCAAAGGCCGCATCTACGTGATCAACAAGACGCAACGTCGCTTCAAAGCACGTCAAGGCTAAGCCAACCGGCTAAAAGCCCAATCTTTATTGATTTAGCCGCGCGCTCTTATGTAGAGTTGCGCGGCTAAATCATATGGGGGATGTATGACCGAGCGCTCGAAGGCGGTTCTCTTCGATATCGGCAACGTGTTTGTCGAGTGGGACCCGCGCAATCTCTATAGCAAACTGATCCACGACACAGCGGAGCTGGAGGCTTTCCTCCAGGATGTTGTGACGCTGGAATGGCATACGGAACATGACCGTGGCCGCCCGTTTGCAGAAGGTGTGCAGATCCTCGCCGCGCGCTATCCTGAATATGAAGACCTGATCCGCGCCTTTGATGAACGTTGGGACGAGACCATCGGCCCCCTGTTCACTGGCACGGTGGATGTGCTGGAGCGTCTGGCCGAGCAGGGTGTACGCACATATGGCCTGACCAATTTTTCGGCGGAGAAATGGCCGTCCTTCTGCCGGGGCTATGCCTTCACCGATCTCTTTGGCGGTGTGGTGGTGTCGGGCGAGGAAAAGCTCGTCAAACCGGACCCGCGAATCTATCAGGTCGCGATTGAGCGTTTCAGGCTCGACCCTGAGCGCACGGTCTATATTGATGACCGCATCGACAATGTGCGTGCCGCCGAACAGCTTGGCATGATCGGACACCATTTTACCGCGCCCGATAAACTGGCTGCAGACCTGCGCGCCAAGGGTTACCTGTATTAGGTAGAGAGTTCGGAATTGACGCTGCGACAGGGGGACGGCATGCGAAAAGAAGAGTTCCTGAAAGAAGTTGATACCGAAGTTGCGCAGGCGAAAAGCCAGGAAGCGCGCAATAAATGGATTCATAACACAACAGTGGGTCTGACGCTTTTGCTGGGCGGCTATACCACCTTTCTCTTGAACCAGGGTGGGCACGACAGCAATTTCCTCGCTGCCTGCACAGCGGTGATGACAGTGCTGACCGGGATTGAAAAGACCTTCGGTTTTGGCTCCAAGCGTGTGCTTTACCGCAAGGTCAAGACAAGCTTCGAAGACCTGCAGATCGACGTAAGGCGCCTGAATACGGCCGCTGACGTTCCTGATTCCATGTTCGAGAATTTCAAGGCGATCCGGAAAATGAAGCTTTCCGCCGATTGATCCGGTACGCTCGGATATTGCTTTGGGCTGTACCTCATTCTATGTGGCTTGACAGCTTGTTTGGGACGGGGCCGAGGAAGGGAGCTTCTTTGCGGCTTCCGGAAATAGGCCGCTGAGCTGCGTGCCAGGGGCTATCTATTTCAAGCGCTTTCGCGCAGCAATTTTTTGTCAATTCATGTGAGTGGAGTGGTGGCATTGTTACAGAAGCTTGTGGCTGCGATGACAGGACGCTGGAGCGGAAAGAATACCATGAAGGACCTGGGGGACAGCGGTTCCGTCCGGCGCCTGAACTGGATTGCGCGGGCCATCGGTGCCAAAACCTACCTTGAGGTAGGTGTGCTCAACGGCAAGACCTTCCGTGGCGTCCGGGTGAAAACCAGACACGCCGTTGATCCCAATTTCCGGTTCGATACGCGCGAACTGGCGGACCGGAACACCTGCTTTATCCGATGACATCGGATGAATATTTCGCCCGGCATATTGGCAGGCGGCAATATGACCTTGTGTTCCTTGACGGCCTTCACACTTACGAGCAGATCTTCAGGGACTTCTGCGCCGTCCTGCCCCATACCCATGCCCGCTCAGAGATCCTGATCGATGATACCTTGCCGTCTGACCCTTATTCGGCCCTGCCGGACCCGAGTGAGGCAGACCGACAGAAAGCGGCTGCCGGGCACACCGGAGGGGGCTGGAGCGGCGATGTCTATAAACTGGTATTTGCGATCCATGATTTTTTCCCCACGCTCTCCTACGCCACAATAAAGCAGGGCAAGGGGCAGACCGCGGTGTGGCGGGAGCCACGCGCCGATTTCGCGCCGCTGATGAACTCGCACGAGGCTATCAGCCGCATGACCTGGCAGGACATGCAGGATAATCTGGCCATCATGCAACTGGAGGACAGGGACGCTGCGCTGGACCGTGTCGCGTCAGGGATTTTCCGGAAGTAGGGGGATGCCGGATGCTTGGGGGCGGGGCTCCCTGATATCTGCAATAGTATTGAGACCGTTCGCGGTTCGGGGAAAAATTGGGGCAATGCGATGTTCAAATCGTTTTTGAAAAACAACCAAAAGAAACAGGAAACGCCGAAGGGCGAGGGCAGTCGACCCCTCCAGAAGGCGCATTTCAGCAGCCGTCGGCTCAATGTCCTGGCCGAAAAGCTCGGCGCAAAATCCTATCTTGAAATCGGCGTTCATCGCGGCAGAACCTTCTTTCACACTAGTGTGGCGATGAAACATGCGGTTGATCCCAAGTTCAAATTCGATCCCGCGGAATTTGAGGATGAGACGACACGCTTTTTTGCCATGACCTCGGACGACTATTTCCGCAACCATGCCGACGGCCAGAAATTCGACCTTGTCTTTCTTGATGGCCTGCATGTTTTTGAACAGACATTTCGTGATTTCTGTTCGGCACTCACGCTTACCCATGACCGATCGGTCATCATCATCGATGACACCTATCCGTCGGATGTCTATTCGGCTTGTCCGGATTTGGCGGGGGCAAGTCTGCGCGACCAGTATGGCGGTACCGGCAGGGGCTGGCATGGCGACATCTTCAAGATGATCTTCGCCATCCATGACTTCTTCCCCATGCTGTCCTACGCCACCATCAATACCGGCGGGAATCCGCAGACCCTGGTGTGGCGGCAGGCGCGTCAGGATTTCAAGCCAGTGCTCAATAGCCTCGAAGGTGTCAGCCGTATGACCTGGTTCGACCTGCAGCGCCACCTCGACACGATGAATTTCATTGAGGAAAAGGCCGGGCTCGACCGGGTTGTCGCGGCACTGGCTGACAAATAAAAAAAAGGCGGGAGAGCCGTCGCCCACCCGCCTCTTGATGATGTCAGCCCGATCGTTTGGTTCAGGCCAGCTCGTTACCGCTGATCCAGGCAACGTGTAGCACGTTGGTGGCACCCGGGGTGCCAAACGGTACGCCCGCGGTGACCACAATGCGCTCACCCGCTTTCACAAGGCCAGCGCGCAGCGCCATGCGCTTGGATTTACCGACCATTTCTTCAAAGCTTGTCACGTCCTTGGTCTTGACCGTGCGCATGCCCCAAACAATGGCAAGACGGCGGGCAACCGCAAGGCGCGGGGTGAGGGTGAGGATTTCCGCTTCGGGGCGTTCGCGGGCGGCGCGCAGGGCGGTGGCACCTGAGGTGGTGAAGGTCACGATGGCCTTGGCACCCACGGTGCGTGCCACCTGCCGCGCGGCGGCGGTGATGGCGTCCTCGGTCGTGGCGTTCGGGTGCGAGCGCTGGTCGCTGCCCATCATGAAATAGCCCGGCTCATGCTCGACCCGGTTGGCGACACGGTCCATCACCTGCACGGCCTCGACCGGGAAATCGCCGACAGCAGATTCGGCCGACAGCATCACAGCGTCCGCACCGTCCATCACGGCGGTCGCGACGTCCGAGACTTCGGCGCGGGTTGGTACCGGTGACTTGATCATTGATTCGAGCATCTGGGTCGCGACCACCACTGGCTTGCCGGCATGGCGCGCCGCGCGCACGATCTGTTTCTGGATGCCCGGTACATTCTCGACCGGCTCTTCAACGCCAAGGTCACCGCGCGCAACCATCACGCCGTCCGCAAGCTCGATAATTTCGTCAAGCGCGAGAACAGCCGCGGGCTTTTCGATCTTGGCCATCACGGCCGCTTTTTTGCCGACAAGCTTCTTGGCTTCCGCCACATCCGCCGCGCGCTGCACGAAGGAAAGCGCAACCCAGTCCACGCCACACTGCAGGGCGAAAGTCAGGTCGCGGCGGTCCTTGTCCGTCAGCGCCGCGAGCGGCAGCACGGCGTTGGGCACGTTCACGCCCTTGCGGTCGGAGAGCACACCGCCCACGACCACACGGCAGCGGGCCTTGGTCGCCTCAACTGTTTCCACTTCCAGGCGGATCTTGCCGTCGTCGAGCAGGATATGCGTACCGACCTCAAGGGCGTCGAAGATTTCCTTGTGCGGCAGGAAGACGCGTTCGTCGTTGCCCGCTTCGTTCACGAGGTCGAGCTGAAAGAGCTGTCCCTCCTTGAGGGTTACCTTGCCGTGCTCAAACAGGCCGATACGGAGCTTGGGGCCCTGAAGGTCGGCGAGGATGGCGATCGGGCGGCCACATTCACGCTCGACCGCGCGAATGGTATGCACCAGCGCTTCCTTGTCCTTGTGCTCGCCGTGGCTCATGTTCAGGCGGAAAACGTCAACGCCTGCGATAAAGAGCTCCTTGATACGCTCATAGCTTGAGCTTGCCGGACCCAGGGTCGCGACAATACGGGTTTTGCGGCGCCGTCCCATTGAAACGATGTCGGACGTCATAGCGGAAGCCTCCTGAACATTTGGCTGCGGGTTGGATGAGTGGTTGACTTGACGGGCGCTTGCATTAGGGTCAGGCCGTTCGTTTTCAGGGCACATGCTGCTTGATCATTATAGTCTGGTCCAGCATTTTTCGCTTTGAAACCAAAGCTTCACGTGCGTGTCCGGTGTAGCCTATGATTGATTCAACTGTCCAGAACCAAATCCTGAAACCCGAAATTCTGAACGGCGATGCGCTGGGCGGTGTCATTGTGCTGTGCGACCACGCCAGCAACTTCGTGCCCGATGAATATGCAAGCCTCGGCCTCGAGGCAGAGCATTTCGAGAAACATATCGCCTGGGATATCGGGGCGGCTGAGGTCACCCGCAAGATTTGCTCCATGATGGGGGTGGCGGGGGTGCTGGCGCCGGTTTCGCGCCTGCTGATCGACTGCAACCGCGAGCCCGACCACAAGACCCTGATCCCGCCTTTGAGCGACGGTGTGCATATCCCCGCGAACCGGGACCTTGGGCCACAGGCGGTCAGGGCGCGCAAGGATGCTTATTATACGCCGTTCCATGATGCCTGTGCGGGCCTTGTGGACGCACACCTGAAAGCCGGCAAGGTGCCGCTTGTGGTCGGCATGCACAGCTTCACGCCCGAAATGGGCGGGGAGAAACGCCCATGGCACGCCGGCTTCCTGTGGAACAGGGATCCGCGCCTCGCGCAGGCGATGATTGGCATGCTGGAGCGCGAGACCGACCTTGTGGTGGGTGACAACCTGCCTTATTCGGGTCGCGATCTATATTATACTATGCAGCGCCACGGCGCGGACCACGGCCTGCCGCAGACCACCATCGAGGTGCGGCAGGACCTGCTTGCCACCGATGCCATGACCACAGAATGGGCCGCATTGCTCGCCGATATTCTGGACGAATGCATGAGCCGGGCGGATATCGCCGCCATCCGCCATTACTGAGTAGGGAGAAGAAAAATGTCGACACCTGAGGAAAAAATTGAAGCTGCGGTGTTCCGCCGCCTTGTGGAGCACCTGCGCCAGCGCAGTGATGTGCAAAACATCGACCTGATGGGCTTTGGCGGTTTTTGCCGCAACTGTCTGTCCGAATGGTATATGGAGGCCGCCGAAGCAGAGGGCGAAAGCATCTCCAAGGCGGACGCGCGGGAGCGTATCTACGGCATGCCGTATGAGGACTATAAGGAAAAGCATCAACTCCCGGCGACAGACGAGCAGATGCGCCGCATGGAAATCAGCGTGGCCAAAAACAAGCTGGCGCGGAGCGAATAGCCCAAATCAGGCGTTGAACGGCGGGCAGCGGGCGGCTAGAGTGCGCGCCCGGCAGAGATGCCACACAGGATTCGGGCCTTCCGGGGAAGGCCGTTAAAGACAGGAAATGTAGCATGGTACAAGTACAGGCTGGCGGTGTTGCGGGCGAACAGCTTCGCTCCTTCATTGAGCGGATTGAGCGGCTCGAGGAAGAGAAGAAAGGCATTGCGGAAGATATCAAGGAAGTCTACGCGGGCGCCAAAGCTGTTGGCTTCGACACCAAGATCATGCGCAAGGTGATTGCGGTGCGCAAGATGGACCGGGCCGAGCGGCAGGAACAGGAAAGCCTGCTGGACGTCTACCTCCACGCCATCGAAGGGGGTCAGATGCCGGAAGCGGTGGGCGAATAAAACGCCGCCATCTGGTCGTCATGTCGAATGAATGGAACCTCCCGCCCGGTGCGGGAGGTTTTTTTATGGGGCCGGGGCATCCGGGGAGGTGAAGCGCCAGGCCCTTTCTTTGAGGAAGCGAAGCACAAAGTGCCGCGCACAGATGGGGTGGGGCCCGGCGCTCCGGGTGCCAGGTGGCAGTTAAGATTCCCGCCTCAGCGCCACCGGACGCTGCTCTGATGGCATGCCTTGACGGTGAAGGTAAGCCCCCCACCATGGCTTAGAGTGCAGGTCATATTTTTTGTGTACGCGATCATAAGATTGGAGCCTGTCCGCCCGCGAATTGCCCGCCCGCACTCACTTGAGCGAAGTCAAGTTGGCAGATTTTTTTTGCCCTATGCTGTGCAGGGGTGGGGATAGGGAAGGAAAATGACCGAGTATATGAAATGTGGCGACGGCCCGTGGTGCGAACATTGCGCCAACAAAGGGGAAGTGGAACCGCAGCATGTGCGTTACCTGTGCAGGAATGCACTGGGGCGATGCGACTTTTTCCGCGAGCGGCCTGATACCGCCGAGAAAGACGATGCGGCGTGCGCACCCGAAGGCGAAAGCCCGGCTTAGGTGGGTGCATGGGGCCGGGCGCTGCGTCTGCGTCTGTCAGGTGTCAGACAAATTCGAACATCTCATGGAAGTGGGCAATTTCCAGGATGTCGAGGACCTGCCCTTCCGCAGGCGGGCGCAAGCTTGCGATGGCGCCGTTTTTTTCCGCGCCAGCCTTGGCCCGCAACAACAGGCCAAGGCCCGCGGAATCAATGAATTCAAGGTTTCTCAGGTCCAGTACCCAGCGACTGCTGCCGCTGCCGGACATTTCCCGAAGCATGGTGCGAAAATTCTGCTGAGCGCCGAAGGTAAGGCGGCCAGCCAGGGCTACGGTTACCGTGCTGCCGTTCTTGGAGACTGTATATTGCATGGTCGTTTCCCTTCAGGTCAGGCGTTCAGAATATTGAGGAACTGCGCCGTGGCGCTGGTGAGGTTGCCGAGCGGTTCGTCGATATCCTCGGCCGACCAGATGACCTGGATCGACGCCGAATAGGACGCTGCGGACGATTGCACAAGCGTGGTCACGCTGCCTGTCACCACCTCGATATCCTCCCGCAGCCGGTGTACCTGCGCGCTGATCTCGGCGGTGGCGGCGTCCTGTTCCTCGACCGCAGCGGAAATGCCGGCGCTGATTTCGCTCAATTCCTGGGTAATCTTTTTGATGGAGGCAATGGCCTTCACGCTGTCGTTCGTCGTGGCCTGGATATTATTGACCTGATTGACGATGTTTTCCGTGGCGGCCGCGGTCTGGTTGGCGAGGCTTTTCACCTCGCTTGCGACCACGGCAAAGCCTTTGCCAGCTTCGCCCGCACGAGCTGCCTCGATCGTGGCGTTGAGCGCCAGCAGGTTGGTCTGTTTCGAGATTTTGGTGATGAGATCCACAACGGAGCTGATCTCGTTGGTGGCAACCTCGAGGCCGGCGATCTTGCTCGAGGCCATCTCTGTTTCTGACAAGGACTTTGCCGCACGGTCCGCAGACAGCGTGATCTGGCGCGCGATCTCCTGCGACGACGCCCGCATCTGTTCTGTCGCGGCGGCAACGCCGTTTGTGTTCTCGAGGGTCCGGCGGGAAGCCTTCGATACCTCGATGGTGTTGCTCGAGTTGCTGTCCGTCTTGCGGATGGTCTCATTCGCGGCTTCGGTAATTTCGGTCTGCCGTTCCGCCAGGTCTTTCACATAGCCGTCCACACTTTCGGCGAGCGTATGGGATTCCTTGTGAAACTGCTCGATGATGTCGATGGATCCGTTGATGTGCCTTGCCGCTGCCTGATACACGCCGGGCATGCCGGTCTCGAGGATTTTACGGTAGAAGCGGTTTTCCTGCGTCGCAGCCATGGCCGCCGCCGCCTCGCGCACAAAGGCGTCGTTGCGGTCAATGATGCGGTTGATGGCGCTGAAAAGCGGCCGGAGATCACCGTCTTCATCAAGATTGAGAATGCGGGCTTCGAAGTCGCCTTTGGCGACTGCCTCGCAAACCTGGCGAGCCTTCTCAATCGAGGAGCAAAGGGAGGAGTTGGTGTCGGTCATGTCTCGGTCCTCGGGTTAGGGTGTTCAGGCCAGAGAGAGGAAAAACTGGTTGGCACTCATGCCTTTTTCAGCGAGCAGCGCCGTGAGCTTTGCAGTTGAGGCCTCGAGGCCTGCCTTGCGGTCGCCCGCCATCTCGGTGGCGCGCAACTGCTTGTAAAGCGGGATGATCACATTTTCGATCGAGTCCCGGTTCGGTACCCGGCGGTTCGAGTGATAGCCGGTCAGCTTGCCAGAGGCATCAAAGGAGGGTGTGACGTGCGCCAGCACCCAGTAATGGTCGCCATTTTTCGCCCGGTTCATGACAAAAGCGAAAATTTCCTCGCCGGCCTGGATGGTTTGCCATAGCAGCTTGAACACCGCGCGCGGCATGTCCGGGTGACGGATCATACTGTGCGGCTGGCCGAGGACCTCGGCCTCGGTATAGCCCGCGATGTCCAGGAAGACATCATTGGCGTAGGTGATGTACCCCTTGGGGTCGGTCTTGGAGACGATGATATCGTCACTTTCGAAATAGACCTCAACGCCGGTCGTGGGCACGGCTTTGTCACTCATCGAACACCTCTATCGATTGAACGGCTTGGAAATCGGCAATGCGAGTTTACGTCTCATGCACCTGTCGACTGTGGGGCTTGCAAGATATTCTACTGATAAATCTAAAGAGAACGTTATTGGCATCAACTATTTATCCAAAAAGACCGATGCGGTTACAGAATTGCCGGTTGCAGAGTAGTTCAACTCGTCGAAAGCAAGCTTGCGGGCGATCAGAATGCCCCGGCCGAACTGCTGCTGAAGGCTGTTTGCGTCGCGGTCCATAAAGATTCGCCAGTTGAATCCCGGACCCGCGTCGCGCACCGTGAAGACGATGGCGTTGGCACTGCGGTCCACATCCACTTCTACCATACGGTCATGGTAGGGCTGGATGGCAAGGCGGGCTTCAATTTCCTCTACCAGCCGATCTTCGGCAATCAGTATGCCTTTCTTGATACCGCCAATTTCGAGGTTGCCATGTTCAATGGCATTCATGAACAGCTCGAAGAGCCCGGTTTCAACCGCGGCGGTGCGGGGGCAGTCCTGCGCCAGCTGCTGCGCGAGGTCGCGCGCCTGAGCAACGGTCCTGAACCGATATGTCGTCTCTGGCATTGGTGCGCCGGGGATGTGGGTAAGGGGCATGGCGGTCTTGTTGTACAGGCAGGAGAATTGGGGAATTTCGGCAATCCTCCACAGGATAACCCGCATTGCTTAACGTGTTCTTAAGGCTGGGCTTAACCTGTCTTTAAGACAAGTGGTGCATGCTCAAATGCATCGATTGGGGTTCGGAAATCGATAGGGAAGAGACCGGATACTGTCGGCTGCCGGTTCATATCGCTGCGCACTCACCAGTATATCTCCTGTGGCTGCAGGTGTCTCTGTCCGGTCTTCCTGTAGGGGAAGGTGAAAGGATTGATTGTGATCGCAAAACGTTTTGTTGTGGCGGTGGCTGTGCTTTTTTGCTTGGCATCACCCGGCCTGCACGCGCAAACGCCATCCTCCAGCATTATTGATGACGCCGTGATGGACCAGGTACGAGCCTGGTTGCTGGTTCCCGTTGTCTATCTGACCCTCGATGCGCAGAATGAGCGCTATGCGTCAGTTGGCAGCGCGGATATCAGCCGGTTGGATGCCCAGTGGATGTCGGAGCGTGAGGCCGATGTGCAGCCGCTGATTGCCTCCACGCTCAACAATCCGCTTTCTACCTATCTTACCCAGGTCCAGGCGGCATCGGCGGGCCTGTTTACCGAAATTTTTGTGATAGATGCCAAAGGCTTGAATGCAGGCCAGAGCAGTATCACGTCTGATTTCTGGCAGGGCGATGAAGCCAAATTCCAGAAAACCTTCGATGTGGGGGCCGGTGCCATTTTTGTCGACGAGCCGGAATTTCATTCTGCGACCGGCACTTGGCGCGCGCAGGCCAACCTGACCATCCAGAATGCGTCGGGTACCCCAATTGGCGCCGCAACCGTTGAAGTGAACCTGACCGAACTTGCCCGCCGCAACCGTACGAAAAAAGGAGGGAACTGATGCTGGACCTGGTCAGAAAACTCTCGATCCCTGCCAAAGTGATCGCCGCTTTCGGCATCCTCGTCGCCATCATGCTTGTGGCCTCCGTGACAACAGCCACCAATATGGTGCGCTTGCAGGGGGCGCTTGACGGCGCGTCCCGTGTGCAGGAATTCCGCACCGTCTACAGCGAGATGGTCAGCAGCCTAGACCGCCAGCGGCAGGCTATCCTGTACCTGCTGGTCGCCAGTGACCGGACAGTGCTTGAAAGCTACGAGGCCGGGGTAGAGCAGTTCGAGCAGCGGGCGAAACAGATCGGGCAGCATATCGAGGACAATGCCGCGCTGGCGGCGTCGGTCGAGCGCATTATCGGGAAGGCCCGGGAATGGCGCCGTGACTATGCCGAACGCCAGATCGCGCTGACCTCCCACTATCTGACCGTGAATGAAGCGCGGGCCCTTGAAGCCACGGGGCGTCCCGGGGCAATTTTCAACGACATTCGTACCATCGAGGCAGAGGTCGATGCCATTGAAGCGGCGATGACCGCACAGTCGCGCGAGGCCGCTTCAATGGCGATTGCCAGCGTGGACGGCGCCACGATCATTTCGGGCATTCTCATGGTTCTGGTCGCGGTGTTGGCCGGTGCGTTTTTCACCCGCCAGGTAGCGGTGCCGATCCGGCGTATGACCGGCACCATGCTGACCTTGGCAGATGGCGACAGCAGTGTTGAAATCCCGTGCATGAACTTCAAGGACGAAATTGGCCACATGGCCGGCGCGGTCAATACGTTCAAGGAAAACGCGATCGAGCGGGAACGCCTGCGCGTTGCCGCAGAAGAAGCGCGGCTGCGGGAAGAGCAGGCAGAGCGCGACCGGGTTGAAGCCGAACGGGTTCAGCAGGAAGCCGAAATGCACCGTCAGCGCGAGGAAATGGAGGCACGCGAACGCAAGGCAGAGGCCATCACCAAGCTGATCACCGATTTTGACAACAATATCCAGGAAACCATGGCAGCAGTCTCGCGGGAACTCGATAATCTCATGGGGATTTCCGAGGAACTGGTGAAAACGGCTGACCAGACCGGCAACCAGTCTGCGGCAGCAGCGTCGGCGGCGGAGGAATCCAGCTCGAACGTGCAGACGGTTGCCGCGGCCACGGAAGAGCTTGGCCAGTCGGTGTCCGAGATTGCGCGGCAGATGGACATGTCCTCACGCCAGTCCCAGGAAACCGCAGATGCGGCCGATCAATCCGAGAAAATCATGCTGGAGCTCACCAATTCCTCCAGCGCGATTGGCGAGATCGTCAAGCTCATCAATGATATTGCCGAACAGACCAACCTGCTTGCGCTCAATGCGACCATAGAGGCCGCACGGGCAGGCGAAGCAGGCAAGGGCTTCGCTGTGGTGGCAAGCGAGGTGAAAAGCCTCGCGAACCAGACCGGCAAGGCGACCGAGCAGATCAGCGAACAGATTGGTGCTGTGCAAACCCAAAGCGAACGCGCGAGCGAAGCGATGAAGTCCATCCGTCGGGGTATCACTACCATTGCGGAGATGGCCTCCGGTGTTGCCTCCGCCGTTGAGGAACAGCGCGCGGCCACGGATGAGATTGCCCGCAACGTTCAGGAAGCGGCCACGGGTACGCAGGATGTCAGCCGCCACGTGGCAGGCGCGGCAGAGGGCGCCCGCCAGACGCGCGAGGCTTCGGGCAGCATGGCAACGGCGTCAAATGCTATCCAGCTCTCGACCGAACGCATGCGCAAGGTTACCACTGTGTTCCTGGATGAGGTGCGCCAGCAGGCGCTGAGCGCTTGAGCCGTCAGAGCACTGTGCCGCCCTCAAAGCGGCACAGGTGCGCGGGCAGGTAGCTGTCTGAAAGATTGACATCCTCGGGCCGTCCCGTCGTCATCAGGCGGATGCGGCCCGAGCCCTTTTTGCGGAACTCACTGTGCCGCTTCAGGTAATCCTCAAGCGAGGCGGCCACCACTTCGGGCTGGGACAGGATTTCAATCGTCTCCGGCATGGCGGCTTCAAAATAGCTGCGCACCAGCGGGAAGTGCGTGCAGCCAAGCAGCGCGGCGTCCGGCAGGCCACCGGCTTCATGGAGCGCTTCTTCCACATAGCCCTCGATAAGGCCCGCAAGCGGCTTGGGTCCGGCGCCGCCCTCGATGGCGTCCACAAGGCCGGGGCAGGCCTTCTGCACCAGCCGGATTGCAGGCGCGCGTTTGCGCACTTCTTCCACATAGGCACCGCTTTTCACCGTCTTCTGTGTCGCGAACAAGAGGATGGTCTTTTCCCGCGCGCGGCCCTGGGAGGGGTGTTCCTGACTCCAGGGCACACCGGTCATGGCCTCGACCATCGGCACCAGCACGCCAAGGATACGCCGCCCGGGATAGGCATGCGGCAACCATTTCTGCTGCAGGGTCCTAAGCGCCACGGCTGCCGCCGTGTTGCAGGCGAGCACCACAAGGGAGCAACCCGCATCAAAAAGCGTGCTGACCGCTTCACGGGTCATCTCGACAATCTTGTCATTGGGGCGGTGGCCGTAGGGCGCGTTCAGGTGGTCACCGAGGTAGAGGAAATCCTGCTCCGGCAGGCGGCGATGCAGCGCCTCCAGAATGGTCAACCCGCCCGAGCCTGAATCAAAAACACCGATCACGATGAAGTGCCCCTTATAGTGGCTCGCCGAGCCCGTATTCCGCGACCTTGCGGTAGAGCGTCGACCGGCCGATGCCAAGCCGGCGCGCCACCTCGGCCATGCGTCCGTCATACTTGAGGAGCGTGAGGCGGATGATCTCCGCTTCCAGTTCCGCGAGGGACTTAACATGGCCGTCAGGTCCGTGCAGCACGAGGATGGCGCCGCCTTGTGGCATAATTTCGACATTCGGTGTCGCGCGACCATAATGAACGGGCTCGACCGACTGGCTCTGCATCGGCAGCGGTTGGCCCATCAGGTGCGGGAAGTCACCCTGGCTCAGGGTCTCGCCGTCCGACAGGATGACAGCGCGGAACAGCGCATTCTGAAGCTGGCGGATATTGCCCGGCCAGTCATAGCTCGAGAGCAGCGACTGCACGTCCGGCGTGATGCGCCGCCGCGGTACGCCTTCCATCTTGGAAATCTGGACAAGGAAATGTTCCGTCAGCGCCGGGATGTCGCTCCGGCGGTCCCTGAGCGGCGGCAGCAGGACCGGGAAAACGTTAAGCCGGTAATAAAGATCCTCACGGAAGGCCCCTTCGGCCACGAGGTCAGCCAGGTTGCGGTTGGTCGCCGAGATGATGCGGATATCCACGCGGATACTCTGTTTGCCGCCAACGGGGTCGATCTCCTTTTCCTGAATGGCACGCAACAGTTTTACCTGCACATCAAGCGGCAGCTCGCCCACTTCATCAAGGAAAAGGGTGCCGCCGCTCGCTTCCTGGAATTTACCGATGCGCCGTTCGGTCGCACCGGTGAAGGCACCTTTTTCGTGACCGAACAGGATGCTTTCGACCAGATTTTCCGGGATAGCACCACAGTTCACCGCCACAAAGGGGGTGTCCTTGCGGTCGCTCGCGGCATGGATGGCGCGGGCGAACACTTCCTTGCCCACGCCGCTTTCGCCTTCAATCAGCACCGGGATATTGGCGCTTGCCGCCTTGCGCGCCAGCTTGACCGCCTTCTGCATGCCGGGGCTGGTGCCGACAAGGCTTTCGAAACCCTCATTGCCCGAGCTGCTGCGCAGTTGCCCGCTCACGGGTGCAATTTCGCCTACCAGCGCGCTGGTCTTAAGCGAGGCTTCAATCGCGCTCCTGATGCGTTCGGCGCTCGCCGGTTTGACGATAAAATCATTGGCGCCTGCGCGCATGGCATCCACCACCGTGGTGATGGAGGAATGCGCCGTCAGCATCACCACCGGCAGGTTGGGATGGCGCGGGCGAATGGACGTGAGTACCTCGATACCGTCCATGCCGGGCATCATGAGGTCCAGGAGCACGACATCGATCCTCGGCAGGGTCTGGTCGAGCAGTCGCTTGACTGCCTCAGGGCCGGACATGGCCTTCTCGGTGGTGAAACCGGCACGTGAAATCACACCGTCCAGCAGCGTGATCTGTGTCAACTCGTCTTCAACGATGAGCACACGCTCAAACGCCATAACTCGCTCCCCTAAGTCCGCGGAATCGGACTGTATCATTTCAGGACATATATTAACAAAGCCCAAATGATAAATTTTTCAATTACAGTAATTAAGAGAAAGAATGTTGCTTGAAACGCGATTTACGCTACCTTTTCCCCTCAGGCGTGCGGCGCACGGGGGCAATACCAATCATAATCATCACAGAGTTGGTGCCTGCAGCCTTTATTGTTGCCTTTAACGTTTCAGGGAGAGCTACTCATGAAACTAGCCGTACTTCGGGAAGGGCGGGACGCGGAGAAGCGTGTCGCAGCTACCCCGGAAACTGTCAAAAAACTGATCGCGCTTGGCTTTGAGGTCAGCGTGGAAGCAGGGGCTGGCGCAAATGCGTCGATGCCGGACGCTGCTTTTGCGGATGCCGGCGCGAAAATTGAAGCCGACCGCAAGAAGCTGCTTGCGGACGCCGATGTCATTTTCTCCGTTCAGGGCCTTGAGGGCGCTGATGCAAAACTCGCCAAAAAGGGTGCGGCACAGCTTGCTGTTCTTAACCCGTTTGGCGAGATGGACCGCATGAAGGCTTATGCTGACGCGGGGCTGATGGCTTTTGCGATGGAATTTGTACCGCGTATCACCCGCGCGCAGTCGATGGATGTGCTGTCATCCCAATCGAACCTCGCGGGCTATAAAGCGGTCCTCGATGCCTGTGCCGAATATGGCCGCGCATTGCCAATGATGATGACAGCGGCGGGCACCATTGCGCCAGCGCGGGTCATGGTCATGGGCGCGGGTGTGGCGGGCCTTCAGGCCATCGCGACCGCCAAGCGCCTTGGGGCTGTGGTCTCGGCCACTGACGTGCGCCCGGCAGCGAAGGAACAGGTGGAAAGCCTTGGCGGCAAGTTCGTGATGGTCGAAAGTGAAGAGACCAAAGCGGCTGAAACCTCGGGCGGTTACGCCAAGGAAATGTCGGACGACTATAAAGCCAAGCAGGCTGCGTTGATTGCCGAGACCTTGGCCAAGCAGGATATCGCCATCACCACGGCGCTTATCCCCGGCCGCCCGGCACCCATGCTTATCACCGAAGACATGGTCAAATCCATGAAGCCGGGCAGCGTGATCGTTGACCTCGCGGTTGAGGCGGGCGGTAACTGCGCGCTCTCGAAACCCGGTGAGGTTGTTGAGGTTCACGGCGTCAAGATTGTCGGCCACAAAAACGTACCGTCGCGCCTTGCGGCTGACGCCAGCGCGCTTTTTGCCCGCAATCTCGTGCATTTCATCACCCCGGTCGTCAAGGAAGGTGCACTCGCCTTCGATTTTGAAGACCAGATCATCAAAGAATCGCTCGTCACCAAAGACGGTGCGATCGTGAATGAACGCCTGAAGGGGGAGAAATAAAATGGAACAGATCATCGTCAATCCGTTCATCCAGCAGTTCTCCGTTTTCCTGCTGGCTATCTTTATCGGCTACTATGTTGTGTGGTCGGTGACACCGGCCTTGCACACCCCGCTCATGAGCGTAACCAACGCCATTTCATCCGTGATCATCGTCGGTGCGCTTATCGCCGCCGGCCCTGACGGCATGAGCATCTCGAAGGTGCTGGGTGCCATCGCCATCGGCCTTGCTGCCGTCAATATCTTTGGCGGTTTTGCGGTCACGGCGCGCATGCTCGCCATGTACAAGAAAAAGAAATAGAGGGACACGCACATGTTGACACAAATGCACGTTGACCTCACGGCAATCGCCTATCTGGTGGCCGCCGTTCTTTTCATCCTGTCGCTTCGGGGTCTTTCAAGCCCTGAGACCAGCCGCAAGGGCAATATCTTCGGCATGGTCGGTATGGCCATCGCAGTTGTCACCACGATCATGAACCCGGAGATTGTCTCCTACGAGTGGATCATCGGCGCGATTGTTATCGGCGGCGGTATCGGTTTTGTCATTGCGCGCAAGATCGCCATGACCCAGATGCCGCAGCTTGTGGCAGCCTTCCACAGCCTTGTGGGCCTAGCGGCTGTCTTCGTGGCGGCGGCAGCTTTCCTCAACCCGGCGTCGTTCGGCATTGTTGATGCCATGGGCAGCATCTATGCCGCCAGCCGGGTGGAAATGAGCCTTGGTGCTGCCATTGGTGCCATCACCTTCTCCGGCTCGCTGATCGCGTTCGCTAAGCTGAACGGCAATATGTCGGGCACACCGATCCTGCTGCCTGCGCGGCATGTGATCAATGCGGGTCTTGGCCTTGCCATCATCGGCTGCATCGCGGCCTTTGCCATGAGTAACGGCGCGGCGACCGGCGGCGGTCACCTGATGTGGTGGATCATCGGCCTCAGCTTCATCATCGGTTTCCTGCTCATCATCCCCATTGGTGGTGCGGACATGCCGGTTGTTGTCTCCATGCTCAACAGCTATTCCGGCTGGGCGGCAGCGGGCATCGGCTTCACGCTGGCGAACACCGCGCTCATCGTGACCGGTGCGCTTGTAGGCTCCTCGGGTGCCATCCTATCCTACATCATGTGTAAGGGCATGAACCGCAGCTTCATCAGCGTGATCCTTGGCGGCTTTGGTGGCGACAGTGCCGCCGCAGCCGGTGGCCATGTGGAAACACGGCCGGTCAAACAAGGCTCGGCCGAGGATGCGGCCTTCATCATGAAAAACTCGTCGAAGGTTATCATCGTGCCCGGTTACGGCATGGCGGTGGCGCAGGCGCAGCATGCCCTCAAGGAAATGGCCGATGTGCTCAAAAAAGAGGGTGTGGAAGTGAAATACGCCATCCACCCGGTGGCTGGCCGTATGCCGGGGCACATGAACGTGCTGCTCGCGGAAGCCAATGTGCCCTATGATGAAGTGTTCGAGCTTGAGGACATCAACAGCGAGTTTGCGCAGGCAGACGTGGCCTTTGTGATCGGCGCAAACGATGTCACGAACCCGTCCGCGAAGACAGACCCGCAAAGCCCGATTTTCGGCATGCCGGTACTGGATGTGGAGAAGGCAAAAACCGTGCTCTTCATCAAACGCTCGATGGGCAGCGGCTACGCGGGTGTGGAGAACGAGCTGTTCTTTCGCGACAACACCATGATGCTGTTCTCGGACGCGAAGAAGATGGTCGAAGAGATTGTGAAAAGCTTCCACTAGGGTGCACGCCAACCACAAGACCCAGCACCCCGGGATACCGTCCCGGGGTGCTTTCATTTCCGGGGAAAGCCGTTCAGACAGCGTTCAGTTTACCCGTGTTAGGGTGCGCTCAAATGCCAACAGATCGGAGGGCGAAACAATGCTCAGGACATTCGCAAGCAAGTATCTTCTGCGTAGCATGCTGGCCGCAGGCGGCCTTTCAGCCGTGGTGATGGCAGCGCCCGCGCATGCTGATGTGACGGTGCAGTTCGAAGGTTATGTGGCCGACAAGATGGACCGCATCACCAGCATCGACAAGAACCGTGAAAAAGTGTTCCGCCAGTTCCGCACAGAAGGAACCCGCACACAGGTGCAGCCGCGCGACGCGCTGAACCGCAGCTATTTCGCCGGTACCGAATGGGGCAATGAACGCATTTTCCCGGACGTTGAAGACTATACCGTGCCTGGCCTTATCCAGGGCATGATTGAGCGTGGCCTCAAGGCGGCCGACCCGGATTTTAGTGGCACGGTCGAAGTCACCATCGACAAGCTCCGCATCAAGGACTTCTCGCTCGCCGTCGTATCGGCAGGCTCAACCCAGATGGGCGGCAAGGTGCGCGTGCTGGATGCGGCTGGCAATGTAACGCTTGAGCGTGATGTCTGGGCAGGCATGGCGCCCGACTATACTGCCGCCAACAATTACACCGGCCCGGACTATGCCTATACGGCTGCCGCGGTTGACACCCGTGTCGGCCCGATCGCCGCCGAGTTTGCCGAGAAAACGGTCGAGGCCCTCTACCCGGACTTCGACGCGCCGGGCGCCGTGGTCGTGCACGGGCGCGAGTAACAAGGCTCGCGCTACCGGTTCAGGTAACAGTGAAAGGCCGCTGCACGGCAGGTGCAGCGGCCTTTTCTGTAGGTAGGGTAGGAACTAGGAAATAGGGGCGGGTAGTCCCGGGCCAATCAGGAACTACCCGCCAGAGAAGAGCGCCGCTGTCAGGACCGGCGCGTCAGGTTGAGGCATCCGAAATCAACCTGATGAGCATGATATGTCATATGTGATATTAATAATCAATCGCAAAAATGAGCTTTTGGGAAAAAAGATCACCGGCAGGTTTTGTATCGCGCTGGCGATGCATCCCATACGTTAATTTTAACGATGATGATATTGACTCTGATAATCATTCGCAATAACGTCCGCGCCATAAATCAAAGCCAACTCATTTTGCTCAGGGGTTAATCATGTTTGCACCTTCCCGCCACCTGCCGCGCCAGCTTCTGGCCAGTGTTGCCGCTATTGCGCTTGCGTCTGCTGCCAATGCGCAGGACGCATCCGACAAGGATGACGACGATATCGAGGAAATCATTGTCGAGGGGCAGCTCAGCCGCTATTCCGCCACCAAGATGGACACGCCGATTTTCGAGACCGCGCGTTCCGTCTCGATCGAGGACCAGCAACAACTGCTCGACAAGGGTGTGCTTGAGCTCGCGGACGCTTATGTCTATGCGCCGGGTGTGTACGGCCAGACCTACGGTTTTGCCACCCGCGGCGACTGGGTGAAGGTGCGCGGGCTGAATGTGCCTGAATACCGCGACAGCCTGCAGGCGCTCTTTGGCAACTACAACAACACCCGCAGCCATGTGTATACGCTCGAGCAGGTCGAGATCCTCAAGGGCCCGTCCTCGGTGCTCTATGGCCAGGGTTCACCCGGCGGCCTTGTGAATGTGGTCTCGAAACGCCCGGAGGAAGAGGCGGCGCACGAGGTGGTGGCCGAATACGGCAACTTCGACCGCAAGCAGATCGCGACCGACCTCACCGGCGCGCTGGATGCGGACGGCAAGCTGCTCTACCGCATGATCGCGGTCTACCGCGACGCGGATACCCAGATCGACCATGTGGAGGACGATGCCATCGTGATCGCGCCGTCGCTGACCTGGCGGCCGAGCGAGCGCACCAACATCACCATCCTCGGCAACTATCAGGATTATGACGGGCAGGCCGCGGCGCAGTTCCTGCCCATCTATGGCACTCTGCTGCCCGCGCCGAACGGCGAATATATGGACCCGAACGTCTTCCTTGGTGAGCCGGAGTTTGACCGCTACGACACCAAAACCAAGTCTGTCACGCTTCTCGCGGACCATGACTTTAACGCCAGCTGGGGCATGGAAGCCACGGCGCGCTACACGAAGGGCGAGGCGAAATATAACCAGTCATGGACGGCGTTCATCGGCGGCACGCGTTATATCGACGGGGACGGCAACGTGCTGCGCACCTTCTATAAAAACGAGGCGGACAGCAAACAGGTTGCGCTCGACGTGCGGGCGCGCGGTGAGTTCTCAACGGGCGGCCTTGAGCACAATATCCTCATCGGGGTCGACTATCAGCATGTGACCACCAACAGCGACTATTATTACGCCTTCGCGCCCGCGGGCTTCGGCATCAATGTGTTCAACCCCGTCTACGGCAACGTGCCGACCGATGCGGAGCTTGGCCCCTATTACGACAACCCGGAAACCAAGAACGAGCAGGCCGGTTTCTCCATTCAGGACCAGATCAGGGCCGGGCGGCTGCTGGTGACCCTCGGCCTGCGCGGCGACACGGTCAAAAGCGACACGGGTTACGCGACGCAGAAAGACGAGGAACTCAGCACGTCCGTGGGCGTCATGTACCAGTTGCCGGGCGGCTTCTCGCCCTACGCCAGTTATGCGGAATCGTTCGAGCCTGTGGTCGGCACCAAGTTTGACGGCACCGCCTATGACCCGCAGAAGGGCAAGCAATATGAATTCGGCATCAAATACCAGCCCGAAGGCACCACGGCGCTCATCACCGTCAGCTATTTTGATATCGACCAGACAAATCTGGTGACCGACGACCCCGAACACCCCGGTTTCTCGCTGCAGGAAGGCGACGTGACCATCAAGGGGTTCGAGTTTGAGGCGCTCGGCAGCGTCGGCGACTTTGCCCTTGAGGCCAACTACAGCTACCTCGACACCAAAACCAGTGACGGTTACCGCCTGCCGAGCATCCCGGCGCATCAGGCGTCAAGCTGGGTGACATGGCGGCCGAGCGAGGTGATGGTCGGCTTCAAGGCAGGCTTTGGTGTGCGCTATATCGGCGCGAGTTATGACGGGGTCGATAACCTGCGCACACCGTCCTACACGCTGGCTGACGCCATGGTCGGCTACGAGACCGAACGGTTCGACCTCAGCCTCAATGTGCATAACCTGACCGACAAACAGTATTTCGCCACCTGCATCGCGCGCGGTGACTGTTTCCCCGGCAAGGACCGCACCATTGTCGCGCGCCTCGCGGTGAAATTCTAACCTCACGCAGCAAACATCGGGGCAGGGCCCAAAGCCCTGCCTCATGGCGCTTGCGCCCGCGCTTACGACCAGGGCGTGACGAGATATTTTTCGCCCGTGCGCATGGCGCGGTAGTCGGTCACCGCGTCTTTCGTCAGCATTTCCTCAAGGTTCACGCGCTTCTTGTAGCTGCTCGCAAACGTGGTGGTGAGGTTTTCAAGCACGCGCTGGCGCATGCGCGCCGCCACTTCCATGCCGACCGACTGCAGGAACGGGAACAACAGCCAGCCGGACAGGGTCCAGCCGAAACCGTAACTCGGTGTCAGGATCGTCGGGCTCACATCGAGCCGGCCATAGATGAACATGCGCTTCTGCTGGTTGGAGCCGTAGCGCGAATATTCGGTCATCTTGGTGACCGCCACCTGCTCCATCGCCTTGAAGGCGGTATCAACCGCCTTGCCGCCGCCGATGGGGTCAAAGCCATAAAAGGCGTCCGTGTCGTCAATCGCGGTCCTCAGCTGGTTCATGAAATCATCGTCCGATGAGTTCACCACATGGGTGGAGCCGAGTTCCTTCAGGAGCTCGACCTGCGCGTCCTTGCGCACAATGTTCACCAGCGCGAGGCCGTCTTCCTTGCAGATGCGCGTCAGCATCTGGCCGAGGTTCGAGGCCCCCACCGTGTGCAGGATGGCATTCTGTTTGTCCATCTTGGCGTTCTCGGCAAAGCCAAGCGCCGTCATCGGGTTCACAAACGCGCTCGCGCCGTCTTCCGACGTGTGGTCCCCAAGCGGCAGGCACATTCTGGCGTCAGCGATACAGTATTGGCTGTAGGCATTGCCCGGGACACACGCCACGCGCTGGCCCATCAGCGCCTTGGCCATGTCGCCGTCACCCGTGGCGACCACGGTGCCCGCACCCTCATTCCCCGCCGGGAGCTTCAGCCCGTGCCGCGCTTTGGAGCCGGTGTTGAAAGGCTCGGGCATGGTGGCAACAAATTTGCCGGGGGAATAGTCGGCATTCTCAAGGTCCGCCGCACTTGTGAGGATCGCGAGGTCCGACGGGTTAATCGGCGCCGCTTCCATCTTCACCAGCACCTGATTGCCGGTCGGGTCCGGGAAGGTCACATCCTCAATCGCGACCGTGAGCGTGCCATTGCTCTCAAGCGTGGTGAAAAGTTGTTTGCCCTTTGTGCTCATAGCCTTGTCCCTTTTGATAATGCTGTTCATGCGCCGCCCGCCAGCCGGGGCCGCCACAGATGTTTTGCTATTAGGTCATGTAGCGCGGTTGCGCCAAAGGCAAGCGGGAGAGGTGCTGATTGCTGCTGTTGGGAGGCGTTGGTGCCCGCAAGACGCGGTCCTGCACGCTTGTCACGCGGCTTACGGTGAAATTCGAGTGGGAGCAGTGTGGCAGGCCCTTGTCTTCTGCCGCAAAGCGCTGGCCTTCCATATGCCCCCGCTCAAGTGCGGCGATTGTTGGCTATGCACGGTTGATACATCACATGCTGAAGTGCCGTCTGAAAGCCGTGATTCTACCTTGCAGAGGGAAACCCATTGTCAAAATGACACCGGTGTCTATTATCTTCCGAAGATCAACTTCTGGATATTTCAGATACTGACGGGGAGGACCGAACCATGAACGTTTTGATCAACCATATCCACAAAAACCGCTGTCGTTGGCGAGAGAAGAAAACACGCTTCTTTCTGACATGTGCTCTGGTTTTTTTGTCCGCCGGTATGTCGCATACTTCACATGCGACAGAAGCCAAAGCTATTGAAGTGTCCGAGAACCACCGTCATCTGCAACGCGCAGACGGCACACCATTTTTCTATCTCGGCGATACAGCGTGGTGCCTGTTTCACAGGCTGACGCGTGAGGAAGCCGATCTCTATCTACAAGACCGGGCAGATAAAGGCTTCTCCGTCATTCAAGCAGTCGCCCTTTCCGAACTGGATGGCCTGACAGAACCCAATGCTTATGGTGAATTACCCCTGATTGACCGCAACCCGGCAACGCCGAACGAGAAATATTTCGAACATGTCGACTATGTCGTGCGGCGCGCCAACGAGTTGGGCATGACGATCGGGTTGCTGCCCTCTTGGGGACGCTATTGGCGTGATGGAAATGCGCTTATCTTTACACCCGAATCAGCCCTCACGTATGCTCAGTTCCTCGGGGAGCGCTTCCGCGATGCTGACATTATCTGGATACTTGGTGGCGACTCCAATGTACGATCATATAGTGAACGATCAATTATGGATGCTTTGGCCAAAGGCCTGAAGCGTGGTGACAATGGAAAACATTTGATTACCTTCCACCCTCGCGGGCCCGGGAGGGCTTCCGAGCAACTTCGTGACGCGGAGTGGTTGGATTTTTATATGAATCAATCGTCCCATGCCGCGGCCAACCTCGATACTGGTCTTTATGTTGAATATGATAGGAAGCTGGACCCATCGCGTCCGACTATAGACGGTGAACCAAGATATGAAGGTATTCCGGTCGGCTTCTATAACCATGGACACAATCCGATCGTTCGCTTCGAAGATGACGATATTCGCCAGGCTGCATGGTGGTCTACCCTCGCGGGCGCTGCGGGTTTCACCTATGGCAACAACAACATTTGGCAGATGTGGACACCGGAGCGCAAACCCGCTATCGGCGCCAACGTGTCATGGAAACAGGCGCTGAATGATCCGGGAGCGCAGCAGGTGGGTTACCTGCGTCGCTTCATGGAGGAACATGAATTTCAAACGCTCGTTGCCGCTCAGGACCTTATTCTCGATGGTCCAACTACAGGGGCCGGAAAAATTCGTGCGGCCCGTTCAACTGATGGCAAGCGCATCATTGTCTATTCGCCGCAGGGCGACCAGGTGACCTTGGACCTGAAATCACTCACGGGGCCCTATCACAATCAGACATGGTTCAACCCACGTTATGGAACCTCTTTCACGTTCCGTAAGGAGCAAAGTTTTGGCATTCAGACCTTCACCCCTCCGAGTTCGGGCCAAGGTAAGGATTGGGTCCTCGTTTTGGAGACCACCAGCGACTGAATGAGACAGTGGACCTGCAGGACCGCATCCTTGAGGAACTTAAAATAGCGTAGTTGAAGGGGAAGGTTGCAGCTGTCGTTGCGCCATCCCCTTTTGTAATGTTTCAAGTGCGCTAATGTCGACAGCATGACGAAGGACCTGGTTTCCAGAGACGCAGCCTTTCATCTGCACTCATCAAACTTCACGTCAAAGCAAGACATTGTTGTCGCGTGATCTGTATTGACATTGCAAATCATTCTTAATAGCTTGCCCGCAACTCGGTACTCAGGCGGGGGCGGGGCGTTGGCGCTCGCGCCCTGCTGCACGCGCACAAACAGGGGGTCGCGATGCCACAATTATCACCAGTGCTCGTCCTATACGGGCTTGCGCTCGCGCTCGCTGGCGTTCTGGTCCTCCGCTACACATGGGGCAAAAAGGGCGGGCGCTCGGGCATGGAAGTCACCATCGGTTGGGGGCTGATCGCCGCCTCCTTTGTGCCGTGGGTCAGGGCCAGCACGGGCGACTGGGGCGCGGCCCTTGCGCTCTCGGCCTTCATGACCATCGGCGTGGGCTTCATCACTTACGCCGCGCTGCGCCAGCCTGCGGGCCGCAAGGCACGCGCGCCGCGGGAAGCGCGCTACAGCATGCCGGAGAAAAGCCCCATCAACTGGAAAGCGGGGGGCAGGCGCGTGTTTACCTTCCTGCTCGCTGGCCCACTATCGGGTGTGGCGGCGCTGACGCTCAGCCTGTGGCTTTATGGCGCGATGGCGGGGGGCGAACCCACGCTCCGGGTGTTTGCCATCCTGTTTGCTTTCCCGTTTATCTGGGCGGCGCTCTCTATTTTCGCGACCTATGACATGCCGGTCATCAAGCGTGGCGGCATTGTGGTTCTCAGTGGTGTGCTCGGCCTTGTTGGCACACAGTTTCTGGTTTGAGGGGAACGGCCATGGCATCCGCGGCGAAGAAAGATACGGAAACAAAGGGCGGTTTTGTCGCGCAAATGCTCTCGGGCCACTCGGCCGTCGGGCTGGCGGTGGGCGCGCTTATGTATATCCTCTGCCTCTCGGGCACGCTCATGGTTTTCCATGAAGAATTCGCCCGCTGGGAACAGCCTGAGGTGCATGAGTTTGCGGGCAGCGCCGCGCCCGCTGCCATCGCCCGCGCGGCGGCGGAGGGGCTTGCGCGCTCACCGGAAGTGCCGCACCATTATTATGTCAGCCTGCCGCACGCCAGCATGCCGCGCCTTGGTGTCTCCCTCGACGGGGAGGCGAGCTGGTACGCGGACGCGGAGGGTACCCTCACCACCCCCGTGCATCATCCGTGGACCGAATTCCTAGAGGGCCTGCATTATTACCTGCACCTGCCCACCACGCTCGGCCTCACGGTTGTGGGCATCCTCGGTGCCATGCTTGTGGGCCTCGTGATCTCGGGCCTGCTCGCGCACCCGCGTATCTTCCGTGATGCCTTTGCCATGCGCCTCAAGGGCAACCGGCAACTCGCGCAGGCTGATATCCACAACCGCCTCAGTGTCTGGGGCGCGCCGTTCCATATTCTTGTGGCGCTGACGGGCGCGGCCATCGGCCTTGCCTCCGTGCTCTCCTATTTTGCCGCCACCACCTATCTCGATGGGGACCTGGAAGGTTTTTACGCGCCCGTGTTCGGTGGCGACCCGGCGGAGGATATGACACCTGCGCCCCTGCCCGATGTGGCGGCGGCGATGGGGAATTTTAGCACCGCACACGCGGGGCTGACGCCCACCTATATCATCATGCATGAGCCGGGCACTGCGGGCCAAAGCGCCTTCATCCTCGCGCAGCACCCGGCGCGGCTTATTTATGGTGACAATTATTATTTTGACGGCGAGGGCAACCTGACCGGCACGCTCGGCCACGCGGACGGGCCTATGGGGCAGCAGATCATTGCCTCCGCCTATACGGTGCACTTCGGCTCCTTCGGCGGCCTGCCGGTGAAGCTGATTTACGGTGTGCTTGGCCTCGCGCTGTCCATCGTCTCGGCCACCGGGGTGAATATCTGGCTGATCAAACGGCGGGAGAAGGGACGCCCGGCCCCCCGGCTTGAGCGCGCCTGGGCCGCCACCGTCTGGGGTACGCCGCTTGCGCTCGCGCTCGTCCTGCTGGTGCCCATCCTGCTGCCGGTCGGGGGCACGCTCCTCAACGCCATTTTCTGGCTGGTGCTGCTGTTCCTGATCAGTGTCTCGCTGATGCTCCCTGACCGCGACAGTTTTGCCCGCACGCTTCGTGGCCTGACCGGGCTCACGATCGCCGCCGGGCTCATCGCAAAATGGGTCCAGCATATGGGGGAGATAAATTCCCCTGCCGCCATCGGGGTGAGTGTGGTATTATGGGGTGTGGCTGCCGTGTTCCTCTGGCAGGGTTGGCCGGTTCGGCGGGCGCCGCGCGGCGTGGTGTCGGCCGCTGAATTATGAGGCGGCCCGAGGGGCGGGTTTCCTGCCCATATGGTGCACAAAACCTGCACAAAACCTGCTCACATTCTTCACACTTCCTGCACAGATCATGCACACATCCTGCACACCTGTTGCACATATTGGCCCCTATTTCAGGGGGTTTCCCAGCGCCGTGGCGGGCGGGGGAAGAAGGTGCTGGTGCGCGCCACGTAGGCCGCATAGCCGGGGCGGCGCTTCATCAGGCCGCGTTCGGTCATCGGCACGCCGGACCATTTTATCAGGATGAAGCTCATCAGAAGCGGGGCGAAAACAAGCGTAAGGTCATGGCCGATAAGCCAAATTCCCCACCAGACACAGAAGTCGCCGAAGTAGTTCGGGTGCCGGGTCCAGGCCCACAGGCCCTGATCCATCACCTTGCCCGCATTGGCAGGATCAGCCTTGAAGCGCATCAGTTGCCAGTCGCCCACACTTTCAAACAGGAAGCCAACCAGCCAGACCGCCATGCCCGCGATCGCCAGCCCGTCTATCCCCCGCGGCGCCTCTGAAAGCAGGCCAATCACCGGTGCGGCGACCACGAGGATCAGCGCGCCCTGCAGGGTGAAGACGATGAAAAGCGAATAGAGATGCCGGGCAAAACCCTGCCGCTCGCCGAGGATTTTGATGTAGCGCGGGTCCTCGCCGTGGCGGAGGTAGCGCCACAGAAGATAGGCAGAAAGCCTGAGGCCCCAAAGGCTTAGGATGGTGAGCATGAGGGTCTGTGCCGGGCCGATCTCGGGCAGGTGGAAGGCGGCGGCGAAGGCTGTGATGATGAAACCGCTACCCCAGAAGGCATCAATGAAACTGACATGCCCGCGTATGATGCTGATAATCCACAGCGCCACCAGAGCGACGCCGAGCGCGAGCGCGCCACTTGCGTATAGATCGAGCATGAACCCTCCTGAACCTTCTGATATATGGATAAAAATACGCATCTGCCCGACAAGTCGATCACTTTTTTTACGACAGGATTTGCCGCCTGCGGTATTCGCGGGCTATATGGGGGGCTGGAGGAAGTGAATGAGCGAACAGGCAACCATCATCGATTTCCTGGGCGCCAGCCTGCGCGGGCTGGAGGCTTCCGGCCGTCCACTGCTGAGCCCACGGGAGCAGGAAGTGGCTGATGACATTGCCGCCTCGCTCGACCGCGCGCTTGAAACCATGGTGTCCGAGCTTGAAGCCGTGGCATCCTGCCAGCAGGAAGACGACGGGCAGGCAGATGAAGAGCTGCCGCCGTTCGAGGCTTTCTGCGTGGGCCTCAAGCGCATTGGCGACACGCTCATTCCGCACCTTGTATCGGAGTTTCGCAGCCTGTGCGAACGCCGCGGTGCGCCGGTCCGGCCGTTCAGCTGGATCATCCGCGCCCGCGCCGATGCCTTTGTCGCCTACCTGTTGCAGGTGGCGCAGGTGCATGGCCTTGCGTTCGATGACAGTCTTGAGCGAGTGGGTAAAAACGAACAGATTATTCTCGCGCACCTGGGGGCAGACCTGCGCATGCTGATGCAACGGGAACTGGACACGCTTGAAGCATAACGGCAAATTCCGTTCAGCAATCGTTCAGTCTTGCTTGGTTAGGGTATAGGGGAAAGTGAGCAAGCCGTGAGAACAACAATGAAACAAAAAACTTTGTGGCCAACGCTTATCGTCGCCCTGATGGCTTTTGGCGGGCATAGCCTCGCCGACGATGACGGCGAGATGACGCGCTCTGAAAAACGCCTCGCGCGGGTGATGGAAGACTATGCACCCACGGGTGTGACAAAAAGTTGTGTGTCGCTGCGTTTCCTGCGGGATTCGACCATCATTGATGACCAGACGATCTTTTTCAAAGGGGTCGGCAAGAAGGGCTATATGAACCGGCTGCCGCACCGCTGCCCGCGCCTCGCGTCGGAAGAACGGTTCATGTATTCCACGTCGATTGCCATGCTGTGCAACCATGAGATCATCACTGTCCTTGACAGTTTTGGCCGCCAGTGGGGCAGCTGCGGGCTTGGCCAGTTCGAAGAGATGGAAAAGCTGAGCAAGGCCGAAAAGGCCGAACGTGCCGCCGAACAGGCTGCGCAGGAACCGGGTGAAGAGGGCGAACCGAACTGACGGGTTGCCCCATAGCGCCTCCCGAGAACGTCCCGGTCACCGCAAGGGCGCTGTGACCTGAGGTTGTCGCACTTAAGCGGCGCCTTGTCGCAACGCCCGTGCGCTTTGTCGCATTACAATTCACTCGTCGCTCCGATGGGTTCATACCGCGTTTTGTAACTATATTACAAAGTGGACGCGAGGAACCCCACCAATGAAACTTACGGAGCAGAGCCTTAAAAACCCGGCCGCCGTTATCGTCGTCGCGGCGATGATGGTCTTGCTCGGCATACTTATGCTGACAAAACTGCCGGTCCAGCTATTCCCGGCGATCGAACGCCCGCAACTTGCCGTGCAGACCTTCTGGCGCGCGGCCAGCCCTTCCGAGATTGAATCCGAGATCATCGAGCCGATTGAGGAAGTGATGCAGGGCATCTCGGGCCTTGAAGAGATGCGTACCTTCTCCAACCCGAGCTTTGGCTTTGTCTCGCTCGAATTTGCGCTTGAGACCGACATGGACCATGCGCTTATTGAGGTTATCAGCCGCCTCAACCGCTTGCCGCCGCTTCCGCAGGATGCCGACCGCCCGCAGGTGCTGATGAACGGGGGCGACCCGTCAGGCGAGACCCTGATTTACCTCTTCACCCAATTCACCGAGGACAGCAAGCTGTCGCAGGGCGATTATGTCACCTTCATCGAGGATGAAGTGGTGCCGCGCCTTGAGGCTGTCGAAGGGGTTTCCCGTGTGTCCGTCGAGGCCGGTAGCGGTTTTGGCGAACAGCTCCAGATCGAATTTGACGCGGTGCGCGCCGCCGAGCTGGGTATCAGCATCAACCAGATCGCCCGGGTGATTGGCCGCACGGTCGACAGCTCCGGCGGCTATCTTGATGTCGGGCGTCGCCGTTACCTGCTCAATTTCCAGGGCCGCTACGAGCCGTCGGAGCTTGCCGCCCAGATCATCGACTGGCGTGATGGCCGCCCTGTCACCGTGGGTGATATCGCCACCGTGCGTGTGGCGCCGCCGCCCGCAACCCAGGTGGTATACCAGAACGGCAACCCGGCTGTGGGTATGCGTATTGTACGGAACAGCGGCGCCAACGTGCTCGCGACCATCGACCGTCTGACGGAAACTTTGGATGAGCTGAACGCCGGTATTCTGGCCGAGAAGGGTATCTCGATCCAGAAGTCCTTTGACCCGTCCGTCTTTATCAAACGCGCGATCAACCTTCTGACCACCAACCTGTTTGTCGGTGTGCTGCTGGCCGTGGGTGTGCTGTGGTGGTTCCTCAGGCAAGTGCGGGCGACCATGCTGATCGCGCTCACCATCCCGGTGTGTTTGCTCACGACCGTGATCGTGCTCGCGCTTTTTGGCCGAACCGTGAACGTCATCTCGCTTGCGGGTCTCGCATTCGCCACCGGTATGGTGCTTGATGCCGCCATTGTGGTGCTCGAGAACATCGTGCGGCTCAGGGAGCGCGGCGAAAAACCGAACCTTGCGTCGCTCATCGGGGCCGGGCAGGTGTGGGGTGCGCTTCTGGCATCCACGGCAACCACGGTCGCGATTTTTGTGCCCATCCTTTTCCTCAAGGATGTGGAAGGCCAGCTTTTTGCCGACCTTGCGCTCACCATTGCCATCGGTGTTGGCATTTCGCTTATCGTTGCGGTCACCATCCTGCCGGTCGCGGCCGAGCATTGGCTCAAGAAATTGCCGACCAATGAAAACGCCGGTGGCGGTGCCAAGAAGTTCGCTGGCAAGCTGATGCGGTTGACCGGCACGCCGATGCGCCGGCTTGGCCTGATCGGTGGCCTGATGAGCGGTGCGGTGTTCCTGAGCTGGGCGCTGCTGCCGAACCTCAACTACCTGCCACCAGTGAAACGTGATGCCATCGATGCGTTCATGCTGTTCCCCTCGGGCGCCAATGTGGAGACGATCGACAAGGAAATCGCGCAGGTGATCGTGAAGCGCCTTGAGCCCTACATGAAGGGCGAGAAGGAGCCCGCGCTCAGGAACTATTACATCATCACCTTCCCGAACGGGGCCGCAGGCACACTCGGTGTGCGCGCCAAGGACCAGGAAAAGGTTGAGGACCTGCAGAAACTGATCAACGAGGAAATCCTTGTCGGCTTCCCGGATGTGTTCGCCTTCGGCCAGCAGGGCAACCTGTTTGGCGGTTTCGGCGGCGGTGGCTCGGTGCAGCTCAATATCCAGTCGAAGGATCTTGAGGCGCTCCGCGATGTCACCTCAACCGCGATGCAGCTTGTGCAGGAGAACCTGCCGGGCTCCCGCGCGCAGCCGAACCCGGACCCGAACGTGATTTCGCCTGAGCTCAAGATCCACCCGAACGACCGCCGCCTTGCGGAAGTCGGCTTCACCCGGAACGACGTGGCGAATATCGTGCGCGCGCTGGGTGACGGCATGTGGCTGGGTGAGCATTTTGATGGTGAACGCCGGGTGGACATGATCCTGAAGTCGCAGGAATGGGCCGAGCCGGAGATGCTCGAGAGTGTCCCGATCTCGACCCCGCGTGGCGGCACCGTGGTGCTGGGTGACCTGGTGCAGATCGAGCGTGGTGTGGGCCCGACCTTCGTGCAGCGGCTTGACCGCAAGCGCACAGTCACGCTCAACATCAACCAGCCGGACGGCATGGCGCTTGAGGACATGGTGAATATCCTCAAGGAGAAAGTGGAGCCGCAACTGAAGCCCTTGCTGCCTGCTGACGGTATCATCAGCTACGGCGGGGACGCGGATGCGCTCGACCGTGCTGTGGCGTCGCTGTCGCTCAACTTCGTGCTGGCGCTTGGCCTGTTGTTCATGATCCTCGCGGCGCTGTTCCGCTCGGCTCGGGACGCCTTCTTTGTGGTTATCACCATCCCGCTTGCGACGGTGGGTGGTGTGCTGGCGATCAAGATCCTCAACCTGGTGTCTTTTGCACCGCTTGATCTCCTGACCATGATCGGCTTCATCATCCTGCTCGGGCTTGTTGTCAACAACGCCATCCTGCTGGTGGCGCAAACCCGGTCGGGCGAGGAAGATGGCCTCACACGCGACGAGGCGGTTGAGCGGGCGCTTGCCTTGCGTATCCGCCCGATCTTCATGAGCACGCTGACATCCATCATGGGCATGCTGCCGCTGGTGCTGTTCCCCGGTGCGGGCAGTGCCATCTACCGCGGCATGGCCACAACAATCGTGGGCGGTATGTCCGTATCCACAATCTTCACCCTGGTGCTGTTGCCTTGTCTGCTCAGGTTCCAGGAAACGGGTGCGCTTCGGGCCGCGTTTGCAAAACTGCGCGGCCGCAAACTGCACCCGGCAGAATAATAAAATGCGAGGAATGAAAATGTTTACACTGAGAAATTGGAAAAAGGGTGCGGTCGCTGCTGTCCTGGCGGCTTCACTCACGGGCCAGAGTGCGCTGGCCCAGCAACCCCAACAGCCGCCGGCCCTTGTGGAAGTGGCGGAAGCCAGTGCCGAGATGATGGCGCCTCAGGCCTTCATGCCGGGCACAGTCGTCAGCCGGAACGACAGCCGCATTGCGGCCGAGATTGCGGGGCTGGTGAAATGGGTGGCGCCCGAAGGCACCCTCCTGAAACAAGGTGATGTGATTGCCGAGATTGACGACCGTAACCTGAGGCTCGCGCTTGACCGTGCCAAAAGTCAGGTGAAGCGGCTCGAGGCCCGGGTGGTTTACCTCAAGTCGGACCATCAACGTGTGCAAGAACTGCTCGCAAACAAGAACGTGCCACCAAGCCGGGTCGAAGAAGCGGAAAGCACACTTCTGATGACAACGGAAGAGCTGGCGCAGGCCCGCGTGGAAGTTGAGCAGGCCGAAATTGACCTTGCACGCACCAAGGTGCGGGCTCCTTTCCCCGGCCGTGTGGTGGAGCGCCTTGCGCAGGCCGGTGAATATTCCACCCCGGGTCGTCAGATCGCGCGCCTTGTGGATACCGAACACCTGGAGGTGAGCGCACAGGCACCGGTGAACCTCTCCGCTGTGCTGAACGACGGCCTTCCCGTTGTGCTCAAGCGGGACGCACAGGTGCTTGATAGCACGGTCCGCGCCATCGTGCCGGTGGGTGACAGCCTGAGCCGCACCATGGAAATCCGTGTCAGTGTGCCAGAAGGCAGCCGCTATGTGGTTGGCACCGCGGTGCAGGTTGGTGTGCCAGCGAGCGAGCCGCAGCAGGTGGTATCGGTGCCGCGGGATGCACTCGTGCTCCGGGTGGACGGCACTTATGTCTACCGCGTGAAGGAGGACAACACGGCCGAGCGCCTTGCCGTGACCACGGGGGCCGCGACCGGTAAACGTGTTGCCATCCTTGGCGGCATTGAAAACGGTGACAAGGTGATTGTGCGCGGCGGTGAACGTCTGCGTCCGGGCCAAAGCGTGAAGCTGCGTGAGGAAAACATGCAGCTCGCGAACGGCCGCTGACGCCTGTCTCGCCCTGTTTCGAGTAGCCGATGGCAGAGCTTCCAAAAAACACTGTTGGCGATGGGCCTCGAGGGGCCCATAATGCCCGCGAAGTCGGGAAGGTGGTTGACCTCTCGGCGCGCGGGCCTGCCCTTGGCGACCCGCTATCAGGTTTCAGGGAACGTCGGGGGCAACTGTCGGGTATGGACAGGCTTTTAAGCTCGAAAGAGCACACTTTCTGGGTTTTCCAGGTTTGCGGTTGGACGGGCTACAGCTTCCTCCGCACATTTCAGGCCATCACCAACGGGCAGGATCTGTTCTATTTTTCCTGGGTGATTATCGCGGCGGCGCTTGTCGGTTTGTCGATGACGACACTCCTGCGTCAGCTTTACCGCCTTGCGCGTGAATGGCCCTTGCAGTGGCTGCTCCTGTTTGTTGTGGCCATGTGCGGCGCCTGCGGGCTTCTGTTCTCCATGATCGAACTTTATATCGCGCCCATGATCGTGCCGGGGCTGCCGCCCTTTACGGGCCTCGAGATGTTTGGCAACGCCATGTTCGAGACCACCGCGCTTTTTGCGTGGTCGGCGCTCTATTTCGGCTATCACTACTACCAGAGTATGCGGGAGCAGCAGGAACAGGTGCTGAAGGCGACAGCCATGGCGCACCAGGCGCAGCTCAAGATGCTCAGGTACCAGCTTAACCCGCATTTCCTCTTCAACACCTTGAACGCCATCTCGACGCTCGTGCTTGAGCGCGCCGAAGCTGATGCGAACAAGATGCTGACCAAACTGTCGAGCTTCCTGCGTTTCACGCTTGTGAACCAGCCGACCCAGCGCATCACGCTCGAGCAGGAGCTTTATGCACTCGGGCTCTATCTCGATATCGAGAATGTACGCTTCGGCGACCGGCTGGATGTTGCCTTCGACATTGAGGAAGACGCCAAGTCGGCCCTGATCCCGAGCCTTCTGCTGCAGCCGCTTATCGAGAATGCGATCAAATATGCCATCGCACCGTCGATTGAGGGTGGCACCATTTCCGTGGGCGCGCATGTGGACGGCGACCGTCTGGTCATCGCGCTCAAGGACACAGGGCCGGGCATTTCCGACCTCGACAATATTGTCAGCCAGTCGGGCTCTGGCGTGGGCATTGTCAACACGCGGGAACGGTTGATGCAGATCTACGGGCCCAATCACAGGATTTCGCTCCAGAATCTGGAGCCGACGGGACTTGGCATCTTCATCGAGATACCTTGTGACCGCGAGAAACGTCCTTAACTTTATAAATATGACGCCGGGCCTATAATAAACGGGGAAAAACGCGATGGCTAAAATACGTACCATACTGGTGGATGATGAACCGCTTGCGGTCCGCGGGCTGACGATCCGCCTGCAGCCGTTTGAGGATGTCGAGATTATCGGCACCTGTTCAAACGGGCGCGAGGCGGTGAAGGCAATCAAGGAGCAGAAGCCGGACCTTGTCTTCCTTGATATCCAGATGCCGGGCTTTGACGGCTTTTCAGTGCTGCGCTCTCTGGTGGGCGAGGCGGAAATTCCGCTCGTTATATTTGTCACGGCCTATGATCAATATGCGCTCGACGCCTTCGAGGCCCATGCGCTTGATTATCTCCTAAAGCCGGTGGAGGAGGAACGCCTCGCCGAAGCCATAACGCGGGTGCGCGAACATATGGCGCAGCGCATCGCCATTGAGCAGAATGCGCGGCTTGTGGAACTGATCGAGAATATGCAGGACCCGCCGGTCGAGGCACTGACGGCGCTTCTTGAAAAACCGGTCGAGAGCAAGGACACCCGCTTCGACCCGCACCTGCGCATCAAGGACCGTGGCCATATCACCATTGTGGATATCGCGGACGTGGATTTCATTGATGCTGCGGGCGACTATATGTGCATCCATGTGGGTGAGAAGACGCATATCCTGCGCGAGACCATGAAGACCATGGAACGGCGCCTTGACCCCAAGGTGTTCCAGCGCGTGCACCGCTCCACCATCGTGAACCTCGACAAGGTGCGCGAGGTAAAGCCCCATTCGAACGGCGAATGTTTCCTCACGCTCGAAAGTGGCACGGAACTGAAGGTCAGCCGGTCCTACAAGGATGTGGTCGGGCGCTTCCTTTAGGGCCTGCCGCTCGCAAAAATGAAGCCCGCGGCGGTTGCTGCGGGCGATGTTTTCCGGTCCGCGGGCGGTGGACGCCTATACCGGTTTGTTTTCGAACCGGCGCAGCTTTTCTTCAGGTGCCATCCATTTCGATTGGTTGAGGATGCCGTCATGGCCCATGCGGAAGCCGTTGATATAGTCTTCCTTGCCATCGAGAATCCGGGCTGGATAGTGCGGTAGATACTGCCCGTCCTTCAAATAGACCGAGACATTGTCATGCCACGCGGAGTGTTCGTCCTCGCGCTGGATGCAGATATAGCTTTCAAGCAACACGGCTGCGCCGTACCCACTGCGTCGCGCCCATTTTGCCATCGCTGGGCCGAAGTCGGGGTAGAAGCGGTAGCAGTCCACCGGATACCGGTGAAAGGCACCAAAGGACGGGGCGTTCACATAAACGACCCCACCGGGTTTCACGACGCGCATCAACTCGTTGAACAGGAGCCAGAAAAATTCCGAATGTTCGAGCACCGAAGAGGTGACGACGGCGTCGACGCTGTTGTCTGCAAGCGGGAAGTGGTAGGGGTCTTCCACATCAAGCAGGATGTCGACCCCCTTGCCTTCCTGAAAGTCGAGGCCGATATAGCGCGCGCCCTCCGGCGCAACCTGCCGGAGTGACCCGTTCACATCCTGGCTGCCAACCTCCATAATGGTCTTGCCTTCGCCAGACGGCAGGTAGGTACGGAAAAAGCGTTCGCCATTCTTGAGCGCGGATGGGTGCATGTCAGGCTCCGGATGCGGGGAAATATAAGGAATGTCTGGCCATTCTTCTACCGCATGAAGCCTGCCCCCACAAGGTTGCATGGTGCCGGGCGATGAAGAAGCCTGCAACACTGGTTGAGTAGCGCGAGATTGCCCGCTAGGCTAGCGTACGATTTTGAACATTTATGTCACCGGTCCTTTTCATGCCCAGAAAACTGCCTGCACCTTCCGTACCGAAACATCTCGCTATCGCCGTGACCTTCCATTTCAAGGAGGAACGGCTGAAATACCTCAGTCTGATCAGCGATCATTTTGCGAGCCTTGCGGACCGGATCACGGTCTATATCGTTACCAATGTGCGGGATCAGGAACGGGTCGCCATGATCGACGGTGCTGTCTCGGGTAAGGGTTTTGACTTTCATTTTGTCGCGCCCCAAGGCCTTGGCCACCCCTACTTGCTCACATGGTCGCACTTCGCGGTGTTCCACAAGCTGATGCGCGACGAGAGCGTGAGCCATTTCCTCTATATCGAGGATGACCTGCTGATGTGCCGCGAGGGCATGGAATACTGGATGCAGGGGCGCGAACTGTTGCGCGAAACCCGCTTCTACCCTTCCTTCCTGCGCGTGGAGCAGAAGGCGGATAGCGAGCGCTGGTACTCAAGCGACTGTATCGGCCGCATGGACGTGAACCGGCTGCCCAGCGTGAAGTTCGGTAACGAGCTCTGGTTTGTTGGCCTGCCGCGGCCCTATCAGGGCCTATACCTGCACGACCGGGAGCAGATGGAGGAACATCTGTTTGGCAAGTCGGCGGTGCCGCAGGGCCACCCGCTCGGCTGGGGTATCCGTGAACATGCGGCCACCGGGCTCAGCGCCTGGAACGCGCCGGAAGGCTTCTATAGCCGCAACCTGCTGGCCTACTGGCCGGCGGACGGCGGGATCGACAAGCGCTCCTTCATCCACCACACGCCCAACAACTACGCGCAGTCGGAGGACCATAAAATTCCGTTCGGTCAGGTGCCTGTGGATGAGCTGTTGTACCTATGAAGTCTGTCAAACAGCAGGGATATGCTCCATCAGCCGTGGGCCCATCCTGAGCGGTTCGATCCGCTTCGCCAGTCCGGTGCGGTCGTCGGTCTCGATGAAGGTGCCGCAGATGGTGGCCTCGCCCTCGGCGGGGCTGTAGCGTTCCTTGTTCATTTTGGTGAGGAAGCGGCTGATGGGCTCTTCCTTCTGCATGCCGATAACGCTGTTATAATCGCCGCACATGCCGGCGTCGGTCTGGTAGGCCGTGCCGCCATCGAGGATCTGGCAGTCCGCGGTGGGCACATGGCTGTGGGTGCCAACCACAAGGCTCACCCGGCCATCAAGATAGTGGCCCATGGCCATTTTCTCGGACGTGGCTTCGCCGTGGAAATCCACCACAATGGCATGCACGGCAACACCCATGCGGTATTTTTTGAGCACCGCATCAATGGCGCGGAACGGGCATTCCATTGCATTCATGAACACCCGGCCCATGGCGTTGATGACCATGACCCTCTTGCCCCGCGGCGCATCATAAATGGCGAAGCCGCGGCCCGGCGTGCCTTCCGGGTAGTTGATGGGGCGCAGGATACGGTCGTCATTGTCGATGACGGTCAAGAGTTCCTTCTGGTCGAAGGTGTGGTTGCCGCCGGTAATAACGTCGGCGCCGGACTGGATGGTTGTGCCTGCGATCTTGGAGGTGAGGCCAAAGCCCGATGCGGCGTTTTCGCCGTTCACAATCACAAAATCGAGCTTCAGCTTTTCACGTAAGGTGGGCAGGGCATCGGCTGCTGCCGACCGGCCGGAACGGCCCATCAGGTCCCCTAGAAACAAAAGTCGCATAAATTCCTTGCCTACTGCTTGTCGTCTGGCGCGCGGCGAATGTGCTCGCTTATACGGCCTTCTTGCGCGGCAGGATCACGCCTTCTTCGGTGATCACGCCCTGAAGCGGCCAGTCGTGCGCCTCTCTCGGCACATGATCGACGATTTGTGCGCCAAAGGCAAAGCCAAATGCCTTGATTTCAGAATGCGCAGCGAGCGTGCGGTCATAATAGCCGCCACCCCAGCCAAGGCGGTAGCAGTCTTCGTCGTAGGCGAGCAGCGGCACGATAAGCGCATTTGGCACCACTTCGGGCGCATCGGCTGAAGGGTGCTGGGTGCCAAAGGGGCCAGCGTCCAGCGGGTCACCTGCGCCCCACAGGCGGAAGGTGAGCGGTGTGGCCTTGGCGGTCACCACCGGCAGCGCGGTGCGGTAACCGGCGCGCGCCAGCGCATGCATCAGGAAACGCGGGTCCAGTTCGTCGCCCATCGGCAGGTAAGCGCCAATGATGGCATGTTTCTCGAAGCTTGAGAACAGCTTCAGGCCGTGTTTGGCTGCTTTCTCAGCGGCCGCGAGGCCATACATCTCATGCGCGCCCATGCGAATGCGCTTGGCGTCCTCGCGCATGGTCATTTTGTCATGGACGGTGGTCATATCTGGCCTGTTCCTGAACGGGGCAAAAGGTGGGTGCGGGACCGCTGCTGCCGTTTGAAGTGTGTACCCTCTGGAACCTGACTAAGCAGGTGGGCGCCGTATGGATAGGACCACGGTCCAGCCCAGGGACAGCTCCCTAGAGGTGTTTATAGCCCCAGGGGTTACTGCGTATCGCACGCACAGTGCAGTGCCCGCGCGCTGTATGTAAGCTCTTCAGAGGCATTCTGCAATAGCAAGCGCGCGGCTCAGCTTGCGGCCAGCCGGTCGCTGATGCCTTCAATCTCGGTCGCGACCTCATTGAGCACCGAAGCGAGGTCCTCTTCCGTCAGGCCGGAAGTCAGCGTGGGGCCACCCTTGCCAGCCATGGCATCCTGCAACTCATCGGCAATCAGCACGGCAGCCATCAACAGCAGGCGGTTTTCCGCCACATGGCCGAGCTTTGCGCTGAGGTCAGCGCATTTGCCGTCCACGTAAGCCGCGAGTTTGGACAGTCGCTCCTGGTCGCCTTCCGCGCAGACGAGGGGGTAGGTCTTGCCGTTCACATTCACATTGATCTGGGCCATGTTATGCGCTCCCTACCATGGTCTCGAGGCGGCCGATGGCGCCGTCAAGCTCGCTGCGCACGCTCATGCGCTCTTCTTCAAGTTCGGCCACGCGGGCCTTAAGCCTGGCGTTCTCGGCTTCAAGCTCCTGGCCATTGCTGCCACCGTCGCCATTGCCCCACGCGGCGGACTTGGCGTCCTCTGCCGCTTCAAGCTCGTCCTGCAAATGGGCGTATTGGCGTTTGAGCAGTTGGTAATTCTGTTCAAGCGAGGCTTTCTCGGCCCGAAGCGCTTCAAGCTCCGCGCTATCGCCCACAGGTTCAATCAGTGCGTGGGCGGCCACCTGCTCATGCAGTTTGAGGTTTTCTTTCTCAAGCGTGGTGACACGGGCGACAAGCGCCATTTTCTCTTCCGCGATCTCGCGCGCGGCGCTCACGGTGTCCCGCGTGCTGGCGACACCTTGCGCAAGCCGCGATAGCGCGCTTTCGAGTCGCGTGCGCGCGCTCTCCAGCGCGTCGGTCTTGTTGTTCGTTGCCATCGGAATGGTCCCCCATTGGCCAGCGTAGCAGTTGCATGTGCTTTTGCGGCTGGATTCGGCTTGTTTCCGGGAAAGATAGGAGGTTGGGGGCGGGGGCGTCAATCGCCATTCCGCGTGCAGGGGCGAATAAAAGCGCGCGCTTTCGGCCTAAAAGCCGCTTCTCGGTTGACTAGCGGGGCCTTCCCCGCCATTTTGGCCGCAAAATTTTGAGGCGGCTTTCGCATGGCTACCACCAAGGCTCGCGTGTGCCGCGCACCCCATGAGACAAGTAGACCCACATGCACGATACTGACATCAGCCAAGAAGACATCCTGAACACCCGTATGGCGAACGCGATCCGCGCCCTGTCGATGGACGCCGTACAGAAGGCCAATTCCGGCCACCCCGGTATGCCGATGGGCATGGCCGACGTGGCAACGGTGCTGTTCACGAAATTCCTGAACTTTGACCCCGCGTGGCCAACCTGGCCGAACCGTGACCGCTTCGTGCTGTCCGCAGGTCATGGCTCCATGCTGATCTACTCGCTCTTGCACCTGACGGGTTATGAACGCCCGACGCTCGATGACCTCAAGAATTTCCGCCAGCTGCATAGCCCGACCGCAGGCCACCCTGAGTTTGGCGAATGCCCGGGCGTTGAAACGACCACGGGTCCCTTGGGTCAAGGTCTCGCAACCTCCGTCGGTATGGCGATTGCGGAGCGTCTCTCCAGCACCGAATACGGCGCGGACATCACCGACCACTATACCTATGTGCTCGCCGGTGACGGCTGCCTCATGGAAGGCGTATCCCAGGAAGCCATCTCGCTTGCTGGTCACCTGAAGCTCTCCAAGCTCATCGTGCTTTGGGACGACAACTCCATCTCCATCGATGGCGGCACCGACCTGTCGACGAGCGAAGACCAGGGCATGCGCTTTGAAGCTGCTGGCTGGCACGTACAAGCCGTTGACGGCCACGACATGGAAGCCGTTGAGGCTGCTATTCAGGAAGCGAAAAACAGCGACCAGCCTTCGATGATCGCGTGCCGCACCACCATCGGTTACGGTTCGCCGAACAAGCAGGGCACGTCCGCGACCCACGGTGCGCCGCTCGGTCATGACGAGATTGCTGCAACGCGTGAATTCCTCGGCTGGACAGATGAGCCTTTTGTCATCCCGGCTGATGTGCGCGATGCATGGCTTGAAGCGGGCAGCCGCGGCAAAACTGTTTCGGCTGAGTGGAAGAAGAAATTCGACGGTCTCGACGCTTTCGTCAAAGAAGACTTTGAGCGCCGCATGAACAAAGACATGCCGAAAGGCTTCACCGCTGCGATCAACGAATATAAAGCCAAGCTTGCCGCTGAGCCTGTAAAGGTTGCGACGCGTAAGGCAAGCCAGATGGCGCTTGAAGTGATCAACGGCGTGGTGCCAGAGACCATCGGCGGCTCAGCTGACCTCACCGGCTCCAACCTCACGAAAACGAGCCAGACCGCGCCGATCACGGCAGACGATTTCTCCGGCCGTTACATGTACTACGGTATCCGCGAGTTCGAGATGTGCGCTGCCATGAACGGCCTCGCGCTTTATGGCCAGCACGTGCCTTATGGCGGCACCTTCCTCGTGTTCACCGACTATGCCCGTCCGGCCATCCGTCTCGCGGCGCTGATGAAACAGCGCGCGATCTACGTGATGACGCACGACAGCATCGGCCTTGGTGAAGATGGCCCGACCCACCAGCCGGTTGAGCATATCCCATCCCTTCGCGCCATGCCGAACCTCAATGTGTTCCGCCCGTGTGACGCAGTTGAAACCGCTGAGTGCTGGGCGCTGGCGATGGAAAGCAAAGAGACACCGTCCGTTCTCTCGCTTACCCGTCAGAACACCATCCAGCAGCGTGTCGAGCACACCGACGAGAACCTCTGTGCGAAAGGTGGCTATATCCTCAAGGAAGCGTCTGCTGCACCACGCGTGGTTCTGCTCGCATCTGGTTCCGAGGTGGAGCTTGCTGTAGCAGCCCGCGATATTCTCGAGGCTGACGGCGTGCCGACCCGCGTTGTTTCCATGCCGTGTACGGAACTCTTTGACGCGCAGGATGCAGCCTACAAGGCATCGGTTCTGCCGGAAGGCACGATCCGTGCGTCTATTGAGGCCGCAAGCACCTACGGCTGGGCGAAATACACCGGCCTCAATGGCGTGAACATCGGTCTCGACAGCTTCGGTGCTTCGGCGCCGGCGGAAGTGCTGTATGAGCATTTCGGCATCACCACCGACGCGCTTGTTGCAGCGGTGCGCGAGAAGCTTTAAGAAAGCATTAACAAAATATATTGCCCCTACTGACCATCAATTTTCCAGGAGGACCCCGCGGATGACAGTTCGTGTTTCCATCAACGGTTTTGGCCGCATCGGCCGTAACGTTCTGCGTGCCATCTATGAAAGCGGCCGTACCGATATCAAGGTTGTTGCGATCAACGACCTCGGTGATGTTGGCATGAACGCCTATCTCCTCAAGCGTGACAGCGTGCACGGCCCGTTCCCGGGTGAGGTAAGCGTTGACGGTGACTTTATCGTTGTGAACGGCGACCGCATCCGCGTGACCGCCATCCGCAACCCGGAAGAACTGCCGTGGGCTGAAGAGAAAATTGATGTGGCGATGGAATGCACCGGCATTTTCACCAAGCGTGAAAAAGCAGCGATGCACCTGACCGCTGGCGCGAAGAAAGTCCTCATCTCCGCACCGGGCGAAAACGCAGACAAAACCATCGTATACGGCGTAAACCACAACAGCCTGACGGCGGACGACAAGATCGTATCAAACGCATCCTGCACCACCAACTGCCTGTCGCCGGTTGCCAAGGTCCTCAACGACCTCGTGGGTATCGAGCGTGGTTACATGACCACGGTTCACGCCTACACGGGCGACCAGCCGGTGCTTGACACTCTGCACTCCGACCCGCGCCGTGCACGCGCTGCAGCCCTTTCCATGATCCCGACCTCGACGGGCGCTGCGAAAGCTGTTGGCCTCGTGCTGCCGGAACTGGCTGGCAAGCTTGATGGTTCCGCTGTTCGCGTTCCGACGCCGAACGTATCCATGGTTGACCTGAAGTTTGATGCAGCCCGCGCGACCACGGCGGATGAGATCAACGCTGCGATCAAAGCTGCGGCTGAAGGCGAGCTCAAGGGCGTTCTCGGTTACGAGGACATGCCTGCGGTTTCGATCGACTTCAACCACAACCCGAACAGCTCCACGTTCGACAGCAGCCAAACGAAGGTTATCGACGGCAAGTTCGTCCGTATCCTGACCTGGTACGACAACGAATGGGGCTTCTCCAACCGCATGTCCGACACCGCGGTTGCGATGGCCAAACTCGGCTAAGCTTTGATAAGCGAACAAACATAGGGCGGCCCATTCGGTCGCCCTTTTTTGTCCAACCAGATTTTTTCGGAGTTTTGATCAATGGCTTTCAAACGTATTTCCGACCTCGGTGACCTCACCGGCAAAACCGCCGTTGTGCGTGTGGACCTTAATGTGCCGATGGCAAACGGCGAAGTGACGGACGACACCCGCCTGCAGGCGGTGAAGCCGACAGTGGACGCTATTGCGGCCGCCGGTGGTCGCTCGGTCCTCCTCGCGCACTTTGGCCGCCCCAAGGGGCAAGTGGTGCCTGAGATGTCCCTGAAGCCCGTGGTGCCTGCGCTCGCAAGCGTGCTGGGCCGCAACGTTGGTTTCGCGGAACTTGGTGACACGCTGCCTGCTGATGAGGTTGTTGTGCTCGAGAACACCCGTTTCTTCCCCGGTGAAGAAAAGAACGACCCTGAGCTTGCAAAAAAGTTCGCGGCACTGGGTGATGTGTATGTGAACGATGCCTTCTCCGCCGCGCATCGCGCGCACGCGTCCACCGAAGCCATCGCGCATCTGCTGCCATCGGCGGCGGGCGAAACGATGGGTGCTGAGCTCGAGGCGCTTGAGAAGGCGCTTGGCGAACCCGTACGCCCGGTTGTGGCGGTTGTGGGCGGTGCCAAGGTGTCGTCCAAACTTGCTGTGCTGGAGAACCTTGTTGCCAAGGTTGACCATCTGATCATCGGTGGCGGCATGGCGAACACGTTCCTTTTCGCCCAGGGCCATGACATTGGCGCGAGCCTTTGCGAGAAGGACCTGAAGGACACCGCGCTCAGGATCATCGAGAACGCCAAGACCGCAGGCTGCACCGTGCACCTGCCGACGGACGTTGTTGTGGCGCGTGAATTCAAGGCCAATGCCGCCCATGAGGTGAAAGCCGCTGACGCGGTGACGGACGGCGAGATGATCCTCGACGCTGGCCCGGCAACGGTTGAAGCGCTCAAGGGCGTGCTGGCTGAATGCAAAACACTGGTGTGGAACGGCCCGATGGGCGCGTTTGAGCTGGTGCCGTTTGATGCGGCTACCGTTGGCCTTGCGCAGGCTGCCGGTGCGCTCACGGAAGCGGGCAAGCTGCTGACGGTTGCAGGCGGTGGTGACACTGTGGCGGCGCTGGCGCATGCAGGCGTGAAGGACAGCTTCACCCATATCTCGACCGCCGGTGGTGCGTTCCTCGAGTGGATGGAAGGCAAGGACCTGCCGGGCGTGACCGCCCTCGGTTAAGTAGGCCATACGCGAATCACATAAGCCTCCGGCGGTCTCGCCGGGGGCTTTTTTGCGTCCCGAGTCGGGCGCGATTATGGCGGGTGCAGAATGGCAGCGCTGTCATTTTCACAAAGCGGACAACATTGTATTAAATACTGAAGGAAATAGGGTTTTTGGTCCCATCTTGCGTTGCGGCAAAGGGGCCATTTGTGTATCTAGAGCCCACCGGTTCCACGCAACACAAAACATAAGAGCCGGGCCCCAAGAACGCTGGAAAATACAGGGAATAATCATGAAACCAGGTGTCGTATTCGGCGAAGACTATGCGGCTCTCGTCCAGAACTGCAAGGACAAGGGTTACGCGCTGCCTGCCGTCAACGTGGTCAGCACCAACTCCATCAACGCTGTGATGGAAGCCGCCGCCAAGAACCGTTCGGATGTCATCATCCAGTTCTCCAATAGTGGTGCACAGTTCTACGCTGGCAAAGGCATGAAAGACAGCTTTGGCGCCAAGGTGCTGGGCGCGGTATCCGCTGCCCGCCACGTGCAACTGCTGGCGGAACACTACGGTATTTGCGCCATCCTTCACACCGACCACGCCAACATGAGCCTCGTGCCATGGGTCGAAGCACTGATCGAGGAAAGCCGCAAAAACCTGAAACGTGAAGGCGTGCCACTTTACACCAGCCACATGCTGGATCTGTCGGAAGAGCCGATCGACGAGAACCTGGATGTTTGTGCGCGGGTGCTGAAGGACATGACACCGCTTGGCATGAGTCTCGAGATCGAACTTGGCGTCACCGGTGGTGAGGAAGACGGTGTCGGCGCGGATGTGGGTGACGATTTTGAGAACCCGAGCCTTTACACCCAGCCTGAAGATGTGCTGAAGGCCTATGACCTCCTGACCCCGCTTGGACATTTCTCGGTTGCGGCATCCTTTGGTAACGTGCATGGCGTATACAAGCCGGGCAACGTGAAACTGCGCCCTGAAATCCTGAAGCACAGCCAGGAGCTGGTGATCAAGGAACGCGGCACCGGTGCCAACCCGCTCAACTTCGTGTTCCACGGCGGTTCGGGCTCCGAGAAAGAGAAAATCACCGAGGCTGTCAGCTACGGTGTGTTCAAGATGAATATCGACACTGACACCCAGTTCGCCTTCTCGAAAGCTGTGGGCGAATATGTGAACGCCAACCAGGACGCCTTCAAATGGCAGGTGCACCCGGAAACCGGCCAGCCCTACAAAAAGCAGTACGACCCGCGCGTATGGCTTCGCAAGTGCGAAGAATCCATGGCGGCCCGTCTTGACGAGGCGTTCAAGGACCTCGGCGCACAAGGCATGTCGATGGCTGACGCCTAAGACCTGCTTGGCAGATTATTTGAAGACGGGGCGGCATGGGCTGCCCCGTTTTTTGTTGTTTTTCACTGACGCCTCTTTCACAGCCCGCTAAAATCGGGCATATGCGGGGCGAAGCATGCTTTGAGGTAGGAGCGCACGATGCCACAAAATCCGGAAGCCTGTCGGCTTTATCTGATCACGCCAGACGAAATCGCGGACCTGGACGCTTTTGCGAGCGAGCTTGAAAGCGCGCTTTCAGCGGGCGATGTGGCGTGCCTGCAGCTCCGCCTCAAGGGCGTGGAAGATGATGTAATCATCGAAGCCGCGCACAAGCTTATGCCTATCTGCCACAAATATGAGGTCGCTTTCCTCATCAACGACCGTGCCGATATCGCGGCGGAAGTCGATGCGGACGGTGTGCATCTGGGCCAGGACGACGGGGACGTGCCGACGGCGCGCAAGCTTCTGGGCCATGCCAAGGATATTGGCGTCACCTGCCACGACAGCATGCACCTTGCCTATAAGGCGGGGGAAGAGGGTGCCAACTATGTCGCCTTCGGGGCTTTCTTCCCATCTGAGACCAAGGACAGCGAATACCGCCCCGAGATGGACATACTGACCGTATGGGACGAAGTGACGGAAATCCCCTGCGTGGCCATTGGCGGCATCACGCCGGAGAACTGTGGTGCGCTCGCCGAAGCTGGCGCGCATTTTGTGGCGGTCTGTTCCGCCGTATGGAAACACCCGGAGGGGCCTGCAGCCGCCGTCCGGGCGTTCAATGAAGCGCTGGGTATCGAGGACTAGTCTCTACTTCGGCGGTGCTTCCGCCCTTGATTTTACCGGATGGTGTCCACCTGTTTTGCGGCGTGCTCAGCCGACTGATGGGTGGTGTCCACTTCGTCCGCCAGAACACATAGGCTTTCACTGATTTCAGCTACGGCGACGGAAGCCGTCTGCATGTTCGCCGAAATTTCTCGCGTGACGGCGCTTTGTTCTTCGATGGCGCCTGCGATACCACCGACACTTGATTGTAGTTCGTTCACTGATGATGTGATGCCGGAAAGTTGGTCGGCCGCAGCGTTGGATATGGTCTGAACATGGCCAATCTCATCTGAAATCTGGCCCGTTGCCGAGGCCACCTGATTGGCCAGACTCTTGACCTCTCCGGCGACAATGGCGAAACCTCGGCCCGCGTCGCCAGCCCGCGCGGCTTCGATGGTGGCGTTTAGCGCAAGCAAATTGATCTGCTCCGCAATGTCTTCGATCATATCCACGATGCTGTTCATGGCTGCGGCTGCACGTGTGAGTTCAGCGGTGGACGCAGTCGCGCGTTCCGCGTCGTGTGACGTTTTATCCGAGGCCGTGCGGGCAAGGGCAATACTTTGCGCAATTTCCTGCACCGATGCACTCAGTTCCTCAGCCGCGGACGCGACGGTCTGCACCATGGCGTCGGCTTCTGTTGCAGCGGAAGACGCGGTACGCGCGCGTTCATCTGCTCTCTGTGAACTGGCAAGAATGTTTTCAAGATCCCGAAAGACGTGCCCTGAAACGTCCTCACGGCGTAAACGTTCCTTGTGGATGGCGGTGATATCTGTCGCAAATTTAACCACTTTCAGTGGCGTACCGTCCGGGCCGAGTATGGGGTTATAGGTTGCGCGCAACCAGATTTCCCGTCCGCCCTTGCCAATCCGCCGGTATTGCGCCGACTGATATTCACCCTTCCCGAGTTTGTGCCAGAAAGCGCGATATTCACTGCTACCTCGGGTTTCCTCGTCCACGAACATACTGTGCTTTTGTCCGCGGATTTCGTCCAGCTCATAGCCTACGGTGTCGAGGAAGTTTTTGTTGGCAGTGATAATGGTGCCATCCAGCTCGAACTCAATCACCGCCTGCGCCTTGTCTATGGCTGCGATCTTGCTTTCATAATCGGCATTGCGGAGTTTGCGGGCGGTAATGTCTGTCGCGAATTTGATGACTTTCACGACTTGGCCGCTGTCGTCCAGAATCGGGTTGTAGCTCGCTTCAAGCCAGACCACGCGCCCGCCTTTGGCGATTCGCATGAACTGGGTCTGGAAAGATTTCCCGGAACGCAAGTCTTCCCAGAATGTGAGATAGTCCGGAGACTGGCGAATGGTGTCTGGCACAAACATGCCGTGCGGTTGGCCAACAATCTCGGGCAGGCTATAGCCCATGGTTCTAAGGAAGTTTTCATTGGCGGTGATGATGGTGCCGTCAAGATTGAATTCGATTACCGCTTGCGCTCTGTCGAGCGCCAGCATCTTGCCCTTGGTGTCCAGTTCGCTTTGGTGTACCGCACTGCGGTCGTTCACGACCTTGAGGACATGGCTTACTTTCCCTTTGTCATCACGCATCGGGAAATAGATGGCCTGCAGCCAAACCGGCCTGCCGCCCTTGGCAATGCGCCTGAACGTCTTTGATTGGCACTTGCCCGAGCGCAGATCCTGCCAGAAGGCCTTATAGGCTTCGCTCGTTGCATCTTCCGTAGCCATGAAAATACGGTGATGCTGGCCAACGATTTCATGCAGATCGTAGCCCATGATCTGAAGAAACTGGGTATTGGCATTCAGAATGGTGCCGTCGGTACTGAAGTCAATAACTGCCTGGCTTTCTTCAAGCGTGCTGTACAAGTCATCCCGACGTTTGCCAAAAAATGGCATCTTCAAATCTATAAACATAACCCCACCATTCGCTAGACAACAAATATCCAACTAATGGTAGAAAATATGCATTAATAAAAAATTAATAGTACCTGATTTCTTGGTGATATGATCGAAAGTTGGAATTTAATAGTTAATTGTTGTTTACTATTACGATTATTTATAAACTATTTACTATAATAACGTGTATTCGTGAAGCCTGTCGGTGGATGCCTCATGTGCAGATATGGTTCCACACATGAGGCATGGGGGTCAGTATTTGATGCCGAACGTGTTGTCGAGGCTGTAGCGCCCGCCGCCGGTGAAGGCGAAGCTGAAGGCAACAGTTGCCCAGAGGATCGGGTATTCCCAACCACCGTTCGTCCAGAAGAAACCGGCGCCGAAGTGGAAGGTCGACGCCACCAGGAGCATCACCGTGATGGCGATGGCGGCTGAGCGGGTGAAGAGGCCGAGGGCAAGCGCGAGGCCAGCGAAAAACTCAACCGAGCCAGCGCCGAGCGCAGCAAGATAGCCGTTCGAGAAGCCTAGTTGGCCGGCAAAGAACTGGCCGGTTGCTTCAAGGCCGTAGCCGCCGAACCAGCCGAACAGCTTTTGTGCGCCGTGTGGCACGAGGAAAAGGCCGGTTGCCACGCGGGCAAGGGTGCCGCCAAACTCGGCGTGACCGCCAAGGATGCCTTCAGGGGTTGGAAGGCCGAAGAGGCCACGGGTGTTGCTTTCAGTCTGGGTCGTCATTAGTCGTCTCCGAAATTGGTTTGCTGCTTTCGGGCTTTAGCGACTGCCCGTCATGCTCGCTGTTGAAACCAAGATAGGGTTTCCCGTTTGGACTGAAAATCGCAAAGAAATGAACTGTGCGTTCGCAAATATGCAACACGCCCTGGGGCGTGTTGCATACCCGTATCTGTGCAGATGCCTCAGTCTGCCTGACGCCGTTCGCGTGCCGCCACCAGATGCAGCTTGCTGGCCTGGTGGTAATAGGCTTCGCTCAGGTCCACCCTGCCGTCATCAGCCACATACATCTTGTCGCGCATGACTTGCCGCACGACGAGGATGATGTCGCCGGTGGTGTCCGGGAGTTTTACTTTCAGGTGATGGCTCATGACGCCGGGTGCCGCCGTGGCGCAGCCCACCTCTGCGCTACAGGGTGAGGCAACCTGCAGCAGCGTGTTGACGTGCGGGATGGGCGTTTTGACGCTCGGCAGGTCATAGACCGGGAAAACATCCTCGCCTTCCACATCGCGGGTGTAGGAAACAACGATTTCGCCCGGATGGATCTTGTATATGTCCAGCACGAGATCAATTTCTTGCCCTGCTTCGAAAGTGGTGGCGGCCGCATCGGCAATCTCGACGCCGGGCGCGCCAAAGGGCGCGGCCTTGAGAGCGGTTTCCTCAAAGGCGTGACCGTCCATCAGCGGGGCGGGCGAGACAAGGTTGATATGAGCATTCGCTGGTGCGGCAAAGAGAAATGCCGCTGCAGCAATAACGGACAGTCGGGGCATGGCAGGCTCCTGAACAGGGTGTTGGGTTAGGGTGAAACCCTACACCGCGAGAGCCGGTGCCTCCCGTCACGACGAAGCACAAGCGTGTGACGTGTGCGTGAGCCATGCGGCATTTGCGCGGCTGCCCCACCACACGTCGCCCATTGCATAGCGTGGGCGAATCTGTTACATCGCGCCCCAACTTGTTCTTTGACACTTATGAGATCCTAAGAGGTGCTCCATGAAAATCGACGGTAACGCCGTTCGTCCGGGTAATGTGATTGAGCATAAAGGTGGCCTGTGGCGCGCTGTTAAAATCGCCCACACCCAGCCGGGTAAAGGCGGCGCCTATTTGCAGGTTGAGCTCAAGAACCTGATCGATGGTACGAAGCTGAATGAACGCTTCCGCTCATCGGAAAAGGTGGAGAAAGTAACGCTCGAGCAGAAGGACTATCAGTTCCTCTATGCCGAGGGCGAAATGTTCACTTTCATGGATCAGGACAGTTACGAGCAGATCTCCATCTCCGCTGAAGATATCGGCGAAGACAGTGTCTTCCTTCAGGACGGCATGATCGTGGTGATCGAGCTTTATGGCGAGAAGCCGATTGGCGTAAGCCTGCCTGAGAAGGTTGTCCTTGAAGTGACGGAAACCGAACCGGTTGTTAAAGGCCAGACGGCGTCGAGCTCTTATAAGCCCGCCATCCTTGAAAACGGTCTCCGTGTTGGTGTTCCCCCGTTTGTTAGCGCAGGCGACAAGATCATCGTATCGACCGCTGAACGCGAATATGCCGGCCGCGCGGACTAACAGTCCGCGCGTTCGCGCCCCTTTTTTTGTTTCGAGTATTCCCTGAAGTTTGAGATTGGAGAGGCCCATGGCCCGTCGTTCACCGCTTATGAATGTGATGGTTTCCGCCGTCCTCAAAGCAAGCCGCAACCTGCGCCGCGATTTTGGCGAAGTGGAACAGCTTCAGGTGTCCAGGAAAGGCCCCGCGGACTTTGTATCCCAGGCTGACAAGCGCACTGAAAAGACGCTGTTCGAAGAACTGAGCCGCGCGCGTCCGGACTTCGGCTTCCTGATGGAAGAGCATGGCGAGGTGAAGGGCAAACGCGACGACGTGCGTTTCATCATCGATCCGCTTGATGGCACCACCAACTTCCTGCATGGTCTGCCGCACTTCGCGATTTCCGTCGCGGTAGAAGAGCGCGGTGAGATCGTGGCCGGCGTTGTGTACGCGCCGCTCAATGATGAGCTGTTCTGGGCCGAGAAGGGCCAGGGTGCCTACCTCAACGAGAGCCGCCTGCGGGTCTCCGGCCGGAACAAGATGGAAGATGCGCTTCTCGCCACCGGTATCCCGTTCAAGGGCCGTGGCAACCATGAGCTTTTCATGGCCGAGATGGCTGAGTTCATGCCCTATGTTGCCGGTATTCGCCGCTTCGGTTCCGCCGCCCTCGACCTCGCCTATGTGGCTGCGGGCCGTTATGACGGTTTCTGGGAATCGGGCCTGGCGTCGTGGGATATTGCGGCAGGTCTCTTGCTTGTGAAGGAAGCTGGCGGGTATGTGAGTGACATGAAAGGCGGCAATGACATGCTGAAGTCGGGCGACGTGATCGCGGCGAACGACCAGCTTCATGCCCCGATGCAGCGTGCGCTCAAGCGCGTGCACCGCGCTCAGAAAGTCTAGGCCGCTGCCTAGCGCCATATAGGCATTCGAGAATTCAGGCCGCTCCGGTTTCCGGGGCGGCTTTTTTGTATGGATAATGCGATTGCATTAAAGTTTATCCTTCAAAACTGTATATCTGACATACGGTCTTGGGCGCGCGAAAAGCCTTGAGAAGCTGCGGCTTGGCGCTATTTTCATTTCCAGCAGCGAGGAGGGCATGCTCATGAAAGACGAGATTACCATCATTGGTACCCCAATTTCCCCATATGTCCGTAAGGTTCTGGCGATTCTGGACATTAAGGGTGTGCCTTTCCGCTGCATCCCACAAATCCCCTTCACCGGGGACGATGACTTTGCGCGCATCAGCCCGCTTCGGCGCATTCCGGTGCTGAAAATTGGTGACTTTACGGTGCCGGATTCGAGCGTGATTGCGCAGTATCTTGAGGAACGTTTCCCGGAAACCCCGGTCTACCCGGCGGATTTTGAAGCGCGTGCCCGCGCGCGCTGGTTCGAGGAATATGCCGACGACCACATGGGTCGGAACATCCTGTTCCCGCTCTTTTTCCAGCGCCGGGTACGTCCCGTGGTGCTGAAGGAGCCGACCGACGAAGCGATAGTGAACAAGGCAATCAATGAGGATATGCCCAAGGTGCTCGACTATCTCGAGAGTGAAGTGCCGGCAGAGGGCTATCTCTGTGGTGCACTCTCGGTTGGCGATATTGCCGTCGGTTCGCTGATCCGCAATGCCTTCTGGGCTGACTGGACGCTTGACGCCAGCCGCTGGCCCGGGGTTGCCGCCTATCTTGGCCGCCTGTACCGCGAACCTTCGATTGCGAAGCTGAATACCCTTGCGGAAAGCATGCTTGGCCGCTCGCCGAAGGACCATCCGGCCATCGTGGATGAATTTTTTGCAGCCTGAGCGCAGAGGCTTCATATAGACGCTTCACGACTTCAGCATTTACAGCCATAATATTGCCCTTAAACTATAGCCAAGTTGTTGCTGTAGTTTGAATTCCGGTTCCGGCGCCTGTCCGGGGCCCACCTCACGGGGGAAGAGAGGGCAAGAATGCAGAAGCCAAGAAAATTCATCACGCGCATGTCGTTGTTTCTTGTGGCGGTGCTTGTCATTGTCGCCGCGCTTCGTGATGCGGTTGTCGACGCCTTCATGGCCAATGTCGCGCTCAACGGTGTGATTGTCGCCACTCTTCTTATCGGTATCGGTTTCGCCTATCGCCGGGTCTTTGACCTCACGCCCGAGATTGAGTGGGTCTCCGCGTTCCAGCGGCAGGAAGCCAGCCGTTCGTCGGCCAGCCCCCGCCTGCTCGCACCTGCGGCGTCGCTCCTCAGCGCGCAGGAAGAGGGCGGCATGCGGCTCTCCACCCTCTCGATGCGCTCGGTCCTGGACGGTATCGTCTCGCGGCTTGAAGAAAGCCGGGAGATCAGCCGGTATTTCACCGGTCTCCTCATCTTCCTCGGCCTTCTCGGCACCTTCTGGGGCCTTCTTGGCACCATTGGCGCAATTGGCCAGACCATCAATGGCCTCACGGTTGATGGCGGTGACATGGCGATCATGTTCGATGAGCTCAAGGCAGGCCTTGAGGCACCGCTCACCGGCATGGGCACGGCTTTCTCAAGCTCGCTCTTCGGTCTTGCTGGCAGCCTGATCCTGGGTTTCATGGACCTGCAGGCCAGTCAGGCACAAACCCGCTTTTATAACAGCGTTGAAGACTGGCTGGCGTCCGTCACCCAGTTGTCGCGCGGTGAAATGTCGGAAGGCATGGCCAGCCCCAACGCTTATATGACTGCGCTGATGGAACAGACGGCGGACGGCATTGACCGGCTGCAGCGCACGCTCAAACATTCCGAGGATGCGCGCGTACAGCAACAGCATACCATGACAAGCATTGCGGAATCGCTCGCGACCCTCGCGGACAAGCTGGACGCACAGTCGGCGCACCTGCAGAAGGGCGACGAGGCCTTCAAGATGCTGGCAACGGCGATCGACAAGCTGGCAAGCGCACAAAAGGCACCGCCGCCGCCTGCGCCTGCGCCCGCGATTGATGACGCCACCAAGGCGCACATCCGCAATCTTGATGTCGGTATCAAACGCCTGATCGACGAACAGGTACGCACATCTGACAATCTGGTCGAAGAGTTGCGCGCTGAGCTCAAGCTGCTGTCGCGTACCATTGCCGCGAGCATGGACGGCGGCACCGGTGCCGCCAGCGCTCTGCACCGCCCTGCGACGATGCGTGGGGCCACAACACCCGCGCCCACGGCTGCGGTCAAAACACAAGAGCACCAGGACAAACCTACGGGCCTTTCCGCCCGCCGCGATGACGAGGAAAACAACGCATGATCGGTGCCCGCAGGCGGATCGGTGGTGGTGGCCAGGACAATAGCTGGCCAGGCTTTGTTGATGCGCTGTCGACCCTGCTGCTTGTTATCATTTTTCTCCTGTCCATGTTTGTGCTGGCACAGTTTTTCCTCGGTCAGGCGCTGTCCGGGCGCGATCAGGCGCTGGCAGAACTCAGGGGGCAGGTGGCGCAGCTTGGCAATCTCCTGAAGATGGAGCAGCAGGCCAATGATGCACTCCGGGACAGCATGGCCGAGCTTTCGGCGTCCCTCACTTCCGCCAACAAGGACCGGGACGAGCTTTCCGCCTCGCTCGACAGCACCCGCTCCCAGCTTTCTGACAGCGAAGTGCGCCTTGCCGAGATGACGGCTGCGCGGGAACGGTTCGAGGCCGCTGCCAAGCGGCTTGAAGAACAATATGGCACTGCCGCTGCAGAGCTGACCGATGAACGCGCTCTGTCGGCACAGGCTAGGGCCGAAGTGGCCCGGCTGCAGCGCAATATCACTGCGCTTCAGGAGCAGCTTGGCCGACTTGAAGCTGCGCTTCAGGCCAGCGAAGAACGCGACCGCCGCAATCAGGCGGTGATTGTGGACATGGGGCGCAGGCTTAACCGCGCGCTTGCCAGCAAGGTCGAGGAACTGGCCGGTTACCGCTCAGAGTTTTTCGGTCGGCTCAAGGAAGTGCTCTCAAGTCGCCCTGAGATCCGCATCGAGGGGGACCGTTTTGTCTTCGCCTCCGAGCTGCTGTTCAGCTCGGGCAGCGCAGAGCTAGGCCCTGAGGGCCGCGCAGAGATGCGCAAATTTGCCGAGACGCTCATGGCAATCTCGCGCGAGATACCGCCCGAGCTGAGCTGGATTTTACGGGTCGACGGCCATACGGACAAACGCCCGATCTCGACAGCACAGTACCGCAACAACTGGGAGCTTTCGGCCGCCCGTGCTATCAGCGTGGTGGAGTTCCTGATTTCTGTCGGTGTACCGGCCGACCGTCTTGCGGCCACCGGCTTTGGCGAGTTCCAGCCCATCGACCCGGCGGACAATATCTTTGCCTATAGCCGCAACCGCCGCATCGAGATGCGCCTGACCCAGCGCTAGGGTAAGGGCATCGAACGCCTATTCGCAGGGTGTGTTGTTTTCCTCGAAGCAGGGTTCAAGGAGCTCGTTCACCCGGGCCCTGATCTGTGCCATGCGCACGTCATTCTCGCGGATGGCTTTTATGGCAGCCCACAGGTTTTGCATCGTCTCTGGCGTGACATTGGCCTTTTGGCTGAAGGCAAGGAAATGCGGTGAGGACCACAGCGCCGGTTCATGGATGACGAGGGGTTCTTCGCTCACTTCCACAAAATGGATGGCAGTGCCTCTGAGCGCGATGGCCGATGCAATACGCCCGCGCTCCAGCATTTGGAACAGGCTTGATTGTTTCGACACGATCTGCGCCTGTTTGCCTGCATTGCGCACGGTATCGGCGGAGCGATAACCCAGCAAAACCCCGACAGGTTCAGGCAGGTCCTTGATGCTGATGCTTGCTGGTGCATCGGTATCAGCGCGAGTCACAATGACAAATTCCACCTGGCTGATAGCTTCCATGGGCATCTTCCCCGCAGCGCCCTCAGGGAAGTGAAACACGGCACCGCGTTCCACGCTGTAGGAAATGCCAACAATGCCGTCGAGCTCGCCCGCAGCTACCCGGTCCTGACAGCGTTTCCATGGCAGGTAGACCTGTTCCATGGCAATGCCAAGGTCCGCAAAAGCGGCATTCAGGATTTCGGTATGTTCACCTTCGAGCACTTCACCACGCAGGAAACTGTATGGCGGCCAGAATTCAGTACTGTTGCACAACTTTATTGGTGTCTCGGTTGCACTGGCATGCAACGGCACACTCGAAAGAGCAACAAGCAGGGCGCAGGCGGCTAGGCGGAAGGGGGACAACAGGACCTCGTCAGATTTCTTGGGCGGCGAGGTATCGACGCCGCTGGGTTTTGCGGCATCCTAGCGAATTCTTGAGGCTCCAGGTATATTAAATTCAACCCTGACGATCACAATTGCGACAGGGTTGTCTGCAGGGCCTCCTGATAGGCTTCAGGCAGCCAGCGCGCGCCGACGGCGGCGTTCGCGGCGGGCAATCAGGGCAAAACCCGGTACAAGCATCAGGGCAGCAAGAGGCTCTGGCACTGAGGCGGGCGCGGCAATGGTAAAGCTCGTGGACCACTCAAGGCTATAGTTGCCCGGGTCGTAGCCGCCATTGTTGTTCGAATAGCCCCAGCTGCCACCGGGAAGCTGGACCCAGCTATTATTGGCGACCGTCACATACAGGCCGATCATATAGGTGCCTGCCTGGTTGAAGAAGGTGCCCGCGCCGGTGTCGACCGTTACCTGAAGCCCGTTCACGGTATTGCTGCCGCTGTAGGTCTGGGTGATATGCGTCCAGGCGTCGCCGAGCTTTGCTTTCCAGGTGAGCGTGAATGAGGTCAGGCTGGCGAGGTCGCAAAGTGACGCGCTCTGGTTCGGGTTGTTGTAATTGAAATAGATTGAACCACAGGCGTTCAGAGACAGCGTATCGCCAAGCGAGATCGGGCTGTAGGTGCCGGGGTCCGCATAAACGTCCCAGTCACCGTAGTTGTAGTTATAAGTGGCGGACGCTGAAGGGGCGACGGCAACACAGAAAAGGGCGAACATGACCGGAGCAAACATCCGGCCGACCATGGATACCAATCTCAACTAAACGTCCTTCCCTGATGCCATAAGCATGGAGCTGTCTTCCGATATGGAGCATTTTTAGCAAAATTGCACTGGGTGCACAAGCTGGCATGCATGCTGGTTGGTTATTAGGTCAGCGCCCCATGATTCAGCTTCAGGTTTTTCACGACGTGGCCGAAATATTCCCGTATTATAGGGGTTTATTGCGTATGCAGGGCATGCGCGTGCTTCAAAGGGGGCTCTATGGATCTGATCGCGGCTAACATGCATATGTGGGTCAGTTTCGCGGTTATAATCGGGGCAATTTTCCTGTACGCGACAGAGCGTTGGCCGGTCGAGGTCGTGTCGCTCGGCGTGGTGGCGTCCTTGCTGCTGTTTTTCCAGCTGTTCCCACTTCTGGGCGCGGGCGGCGACCGCTTGCTGGAAGCCGCTGACCTGCTGGCCGGTTTTGCCCACCCCGCGCTCATTACCATCCTGGCGCTTATGGTGGTGGGGCAGGGCATGAGCCAGACCGCGGCGCTTGAAGGACCAACCACCCTTCTGTTGCGCTATGGTCGCAGGCGGCCACGGCTCCTTATTTTCTTTTGCCTGATTGCTGTCATGGTCATCAGTGCATTCCTTAATGACACGCCGGTAGTGGTCATGTTCCTGCCGATCATGATTGTGCTTGCGAACAAGATGCGCGAAGCGCCGAGCCAGGTGCTGATGCCTCTGTCTTTCGCCGCCATTCTTGGCGGCATGACCACATTGATCGGCACCAGTACCAACCTTCTGGCGGCGGGCGCCTATTTCTCCCTCACCGGGGAGCATATCGGCTTTTTTGACTTCACCGTGCCCGGCGCCATGCTGGCATTTGTCGGTTTTACCTTCCTGTGGTTCGCCGCGCCTCGCATCCTGCCGCGCCATGACAGCGGCGATACCGGGTCCGAAATCCAGGGCGGTAAACAGTTTATCGCCCAGCTGACTGTGACCAAAGGCAGCCCCTATGAGGGCATGGAGGCGGTCTCGGGCATGCTGCCGGGCTTCAAGGATATGACGGTCTGGCTGATCGAGCGCAAGCGCAAGACCATGCTGCCGCCCTTTGACGACCTGACCCTCAAGGCGGGTGACAGGCTCACGCTTGTTGCCACGCGAGACAAGCTGACCGGTATTGCCGCCGAAGTGCCCGGCGTGCTCATGGGCGGTGAGCTCAGTGCCCCTTCCGCGCTTGGTGAAAAAGGTGTGCCACACCTCTTTGAAGTGCTGGTGCCGCCTGCGAGCCCGCTCGAAGGTCGCCTCGTTTCACAGGTTGGGGCCCATCTCTCGGGCGGTAGTATCATCATCGGGGTGCAGCGCCGTACCCGTATGGTGCGCGGCACGATCGGCAACATCCGGCTTGAGGCGGGCGATATATTGCTCGTGTGTGGCACGGCGGCTCAAATGCGCCACCTGCGCGCACGCCGCGATGTGATCCTGATGGAATGGTCAGGCCATGCCTTGCCGGAAAAGCGCAAGAAATGGATTGCGCGGCTGGTGTTCGGCGGCGTGGTTCTGGCGTCCGCCAGCGGCGCCTTGCCCATTGTTGTTGCCGCCATGATGGGGGCTTTTGCGGTGGTGACATCGGGCTGCCTGACCATCGGACAGGCTAGTCGTGCGCTCAACAGACAGGTTTTCTTGCTCGTGGGCGCAGCGCTTGCCATGGGGGCCACAATGGAAGCGACGGGCGGGGCAAGTTTCCTAGGACACCGCATGGTGGCGCTCCTGGACGGGGCAGGCAGTACGGTGATGCTTTCGGCGCTTTTTCTGCTTGTGGCCGTCATCTCGAACATTCTGTCCAACAATACGACAGCCATCCTGTTCACGCCGATTGCGGTGGATGTAGCAACCCGGCTTGACCTGCCGCCGCTGCCGTTTGTGGTCACGGTCATCTTTGCCGCCAACTGTTCGTTCGCCACGCCGGTCAGCTACCAGACCAACCTGCTCGTCATGGGGCCGGGCAACTACCGTTTCACCGACTATATGAAACTTGGTATCCCGCTCGCCATCCTCGTCTGGGCGGCATTCACTGTAGTGGTGCCGTGGTATTACGGGCTGTAGCTGCTATCCGTATGCGGGCTCAGGAGGCAACGGGCACGGCTTTGTGGCAACTGCGGCAAAGGATATCCTGCCCGTCTGATGCCATGGCCCGAACGACCCGCAGATACTCGTCCGAAGAGAACAGGCTGTCGTAGGGCTGTAGCCCGAGGTTGCCGATAATGTGCCGGAGGCCAAAATCCATGCAGCAAAGGGCGACATCGCCGTTGGGCAATAGCACATTTCCTGTAATGCGATCGCAGGATATTGGCCCGTCAATGCTCAGTGCGTCAATCCGGTCCTCAGCGTCTGTGACCTTTTCATCTGGTACGTTGCCTGCGCGGGTGTGCACTTTTCTCAATACATAGTTGTCAAGGTGCTTCTCAATATCGCGGTGCACCTTGTAGCCATCCGCATGGAAGCGAAAAGTGGGGTGGCCTTGAAAGATATCCAGTATTTTAAAATAACGGTCATCAAGCGTGACCCGTTCCTGTTCCTTGTCATTCGCCAGATGGACAAGGAACCGTTCGAAGGGGATATCAAGCAGGTGTTCGGCGTCTTCCAAACTCATACCCTCAAGTGTGCTTGAAGCAATCAGCGTGTGCCCCTTGTCGACAGCATGGCGCATCAGGTCAACGCAACTACTGTTCAGGAAGGGTTCGGAATATCCGCTGAACGCGATTTTTACGTCGGACGGCACGCTGTGCAGGAAGCGCCGGAAGTCATCAAGTTCCAGCGTGACGGTTTTGGACCGATGCCTGTAGGATGAGGTTAGCGCCTTCTGCGGGCAGTAAGTACATGCAACGCGGCATCCGATAACGGTGGTAATTTCAAGCCATCGTTGTGTTGTTGGTTGAGAAGGTCCCACATCATACCTTTCCTGCGCGACGTGATAGTAGATTAACATGTATTCACCATCCCTACCGGAGAGGTAGGTGCCTTGTCAAAAGTGGCAATGGCAAATGGCACGAAGATGCGCATGCTGACTTCATGAAGTTGCCGTATTGTAATGGCCTCCTTGCGCCAGACGCTGCATCAGTGAGGATAAAAATGATTACCAGATTTCTCTGTTTGCTGGCTGCTTTGTGCCTGACAAGCTCCCCTCTCAGGGCAAACGACACTTTGGCTGCCATAGCAGAACGGCTGGCAGCTGGCGAGTATAGCGGCATCACCGGCGGTATACTCAGCGTGGATGGCAAGCTGGTCTTCGAGGCCTATGCGCCCGGTGTGACCGCGGGCGACCGGCATGACATCCGCTCCGCCACCAAAAGCATCACCGCCATTCTGGTGGGCGAACTGATCGAGGATGGCTTGCTCAAAAGTGTCAAGGTGAAGGTCTCCGACATCCTTGACGAAGAGTTCAAGGCGATCCCGAAAGGTGATCCCAAACGGGACATCACCATTGAAGACATTCTCACCATGCGCACGGGCCTTGCCTGCAATGACTGGGCGGAAGCCTCGGTTGGGCATGAAGACAAAATGTACAAGACCCGGGACTGGGCGGCCTTTTTGCTCTCGCAACCCATCGCCCATGAGGTGGGGGAGCATTTCAGCTATTGCACCGGCGGTGTGGTGCTGCTGGGCCGGGTCATCAGGAAACTATCCGGGCGTGATGTGCCGGATTATGCCGATGAGCGCCTGTTCGCCCCGCTAGGCATCAAGGGTGCCAAATGGGATGGCACACCAAAAGGCTATACCGATACGGGTGGCCACCTGCGACTGAGCCTTGGGGATCTTTATAAAATCGGCGTGCTAATGGCGAATGGCGGTGCGTCGGGGCATGGCACAGATCAGGCACAGATTGTGGCACAGGATTGGGTCCGGGCCATGACCACGGAACACACAAGGATCTACGAGCGAAGGCAGCGGTACGGCTATCTCTGGTGGCTCGATACGGGAGAGGTCAAGGGCAAGTCCGTGAGCCTCATTTACGCCCACGGCAACGGTGGAAATTTCATCCTCATCGTGCCTGAACTGAAGCTCGTGGCGGCCTTCACCGGCAAGAACTACGGCAAGCCGGAGCAGTTTATCCCGCTCCAGCTCCTCTCGCGGGAGATTGTGCCAGCTCTTATTGAAGCGGCTAACTAGGGCAGGGTCTTAGATGCCACTGGCGAACTGCAGGTCGGCAAGGCGCTTGTAGAGCCCGCCTTTGGCCACCAGTTCGTCATGCGTGCCCTCGGCCACGATGCGGCCTTCGTCCAGCACCACGATACGGTCCACCTTCTTCACTGTCGCCAGACGGTGGGCAATCACCAGCGTTGTCCGGCCTTCCATCAGGTGCTCTAGCGCTTCCTGAACCTTAAGTTCGCTCTCGGCATCCAGTGCACTAGTGGCTTCATCAAGCAGCAGGACGGGCGCGTCACGCAGGATGGCACGCGCGATGGCGATGCGCTGGCGCTGGCCGCCCGAAAGCCGGGTGCCGCGCTCGCCAAGGAAGGTGTCATAGCCCTCTGGCGCGCGCTCGATAAACTCCTTGGCGGCGGCGGCTTCCACAGCGCGTTTTACATCGTCGTCCGTGGCGTCCAAGCGGCCATAACGAATATTCTCGGCAATCGAATCTGCGAAAATGATGGTTTCCTGCGGGACAAAGGCGAGATGGGAGCGGAAGGCTTGCGGCTCGGTCAGTGCGATATCCACGCCGTCAATGGTGATGCGCCCTGCCTCCGGGTCATAGAAACGCAGGAGGAGTTGCAGTACCGTCGATTTGCCAGCACCGGATGGGCCGACAAGCGCCACTGTCTCCCCCGGCTTGATGTGAAGGTTGAAGCCTTCAAGCGCTGGCACGTCTTTCTTCGACGGATAATAGAACGTTACGTTATCGAAATGAATTTCGCCGCGAACCGGGTTTGGCATCTCGGTGGGGCTCGCGGGCGCCTTGATGGTGGCCTGTGCCGCCAGCAGTTCGGCAAGGCGGCCGGCGGCACCTGCGGCGCGCTGCAATTCGCTATAAACCTCCGAAAGCGCTCCGAAGGCGCCGGCCACAAACACAGCGCGCATGATGAAATCCAGCATCTCGCCGCCCGACATGCTGCCGGCAATCACATCCTGCGCACCTTCGTAGAGCACAAGTGCGATGGCACCAAAAATCAGGAAAATCATGGCAAACGTCATGGCCGCGCGCACGGTGATGCGGCGTTTGGCGGCAACAAAGGCATCATCCACGTGATCACCGAAGCGGCGGGCCTCGGTTTTCTCCTGCGTGAAGGCCTGCACGATATTGAGCGCCGAGAGCGACTCGTTCGCGCGCGCACCCACGTCAGCCACTTTGTCCTGGCTGGTGCGCGACAGGGTGCGCACTTTACGCCCGACAATGATGATCACACCAAGGAGGACAGGAATCACCACGATGATATAGCTCATGAGCTTGGGCGACATGATGAAAAGCCAGATGGTGCCGCCAATCGCGATGAGGAAGTTGCGCGCCCAAACCGAAACACTGGAGCCTACGATGGTCTGGACAAGAGTGGTGTCGGCGGTCAGCCGCGAGACGATCTCGCCGGGGCGGTTCACTTCAAAAAACTCGGGGGAGAGGGTGATCAGCCGCTCATAGACCGCCTTGCGGATATCGGCGACCACGCGTTCACCAAGCCAAGTGACGAAGTAGAAGCGGAAGGCGGTCGCAACAGCCATGACGGCAACAATGCCAACAAAAACAAGGAAATAGTCATTCACCTTCTGGGCATTGTCGGCGGAAAAGCCTTTGTCGACAATGTCGCCGAGGGCGGTGGGAACAATCAGGACCGTTGTTGCGGCCACCAGCAGGAAGAAGGACGCCAGAACCAGTTGCAGCTTGTAGGGCTTCACGAAAGACCAGAGCGTGCGGAGGTTCTCAAGTTTTCCCTTGGGTGGTTCGTGTTCAAGCCGGACGGCGGAATCAGTCATGAATATGTCCTTGTTTTTCTTGAGGCAGATATAGGCGCCGCCGCCGCTTATGCCAATGAACGATTTTGAAAAACTTGCTATTCTGCAGCAGTGGAAGGCCTTTATCTGCCCCTATCGGGTCGATACGGCAAAAAAGCTGAGAAACAGCCTTGCAATCCCTTAAAACATCCGGTAAACGGACGCCTCGTTTTCGGAGATTAAAGACCATGAAACAAGACATTCATCCCGACTACCACACCATCAAAGTGGTAATGACCGACGGGACGACTTTTGAGACCCGCTCCACGTGGGGCTCGGAAGGCGACACAATGACGCTCGAGATTGACCCGAAATCGCACCCGGCTTGGACCGGCGGCGCTCGTCAGGTTCTCGAAGGTGGCCGTGTGGCACGCTTTAACAAGCGTTTCGGTGCTCTGTCGCTCAAAAAATAAGTCGTTACGACGAAACGGTTTTTCGGAAAAGGCGTCCCAAACGGGGCGCCTTTTTTGATTTTTCCTCTTGCAGAAATGCGCCCTCCTACCCACATCAAACTCAACCGGTTGCCGAATGGTCGGGACCGGGGTTTGAATTGGCCCGGCAATGGTTGCGGGCCCTTAATCAGTCGCTTCTATTGGAGGACATGACATGAGAAGTTTTGACCTTTCCCCGCTTATGCGCAGCTCCGTTGGCTTTGACCACCTGAACAGGCTGCTTGATTCGGCCCTGAGTTCCGAGCAGAGCGCACCTTACCCACCCTATAATATCGAGAAATTGAGCGACGACGAGTATCGCGTCACCATGGCCGTTGCAGGTTTTGCGCCTGACGAACTGACCGTGACCGTGCAAGAAGGCATGCTCCTGATCGCTGGCAAGGGCCGTGACGAAGACAAGGACCGGCGTTACTTGCATCGTGGTATCGCCAAGCGCGCGTTCGAGCGCCGCTTTGAACTGGCAGATACCATTCAGGTTGGTGATGCACGGTTCGAGAACGGCCTGCTTGAAGTAGAACTGAAGCGCGTTATTCCGGAACACAAGCGTCCGCGCCAGATCGAGATTCGCTCGGGTGAAAACTCCCCGAAAACGATTGAGGCTGACGCCGCATAAGGAACATCGTTCCTGACTGTTGATTTCCTCCACGACTCCTCGCTGTCGTGTACTCAAGCGAGGGCCGGGCATTCCTCCCCCAAGAGCCGCTCAGCCCTCGTCTTTTTCATGGCCAAAATCAGGGTTTGAAGAAGGCATCCGCCGCCGCGCGGCTGGCTTTTTTTGCTTTTATTTCCTTGTGCGTACGGTCGACCTCGGCCAGCAGGCGCTCTACCCGATCCTCAAGTTCCTCCGCACTGACAGTTGACAGGTCCTCACGCTCCACGGCTGTGAGCGGGCTGTCTTTTTTCACCGGCACATCATCAAAATCCATTCTTAAAACTCCTGCCTGAGCTACTGCCGCTGCCATGATGCCCAAGAACGGGGGGCTTGTCACGAGGGCTATCTCGCCCCACCTTCTGGGCATGATGATTGGAGAGATACAGTGAAAGTTATTGAAATCAAGATGCCCGGTGGGCCTGAGGTGCTAACTGTTGCGGAGCGCGACATGCCGGAAGCTGGCCCGGGTGAAGTATTGATCAAAGTCTTTGCCGCGGGCGTGAACCGGCCTGATGTGGTGCAGCGCGAAGGTCGCTATCCGCCGCCGCCCGGCGCGTCTGATATTCCAGGGCTTGAGGTTGCGGGTGAGATTGTTGCGGTGGGCGGGCAGGTATCCGGCCTCACCGTCGGTGACCGCGTGTGCGCGCTGGTGCCAGGCGGGGGCTACGCTGCATTTTGCAAGGCACCGGCCGCCACAACCATCAAACTGCCGGAAGGCTATGACTATGTGAAAGCCGCCGCTATCCCTGAAACATTTTTCACTGTGTGGTCCAACGTGTTTGACCGCGCGAAGCTCGGGCCCGGTGAAACGCTTCTGGTGCATGGCGGCTCAAGCGGTATCGGCTCGGTCGCGATCCAGCTTGCCAAAGCTTTTGGCGCCAAGGTCATCACCACCGTTGGCAGCGACGACAAGGCGGCTTTCTGCCGCGAATTGGGTGCCGATACGGTCATCAACTACCGCGAGGAAGACTTTGCGGAGGTTGTGAACAAGGTCACGGATGGTGCCGGTGTGAATGTGGTGCTGGATATGGTCGGCGGGGACTATGTGCCCAAGAATATCGCCTGCCTTGCGCCTGATGGCCGCCATGTCTCCATCGCCTTCCTGCGTGGCCCCGCGGTTGAGATGAACATGCTGCCGGTGATGCTCAAGCGCCTGACGCTCACGGGCAGCACGCTCAGGCCGCGAGACAATGCCTTCAAGGGGGCGATCGCCCTTGCCTTGCAGAAAAGGGTATGGCCGCTTCTGGAGACGGGCAAGGTCAGCCCGGTCATCGACAGTGTATTCCCGCTTGAGGAAGCCTCGAAAGCACATGCACTGATGGATTCGAGCAATCACAAGGGTAAAATCATGCTCACGGTGCCGCATCCCTGAGGGTTTAGGGGAAATATATCACCGTGTTTTACTATAATTCGCGGTGACAGGCCGTTTCTGACCTGATAAAGAGGGGTACGGGAGGAATTTCTCTCTCTCGCCCCTTTCAGGATCAATTAAATCTTCCGGGAGGGCAGGTGGACGAAAGTTCATCTGAGCCAGAGGAATTCTGTAATTTGTAGGGATATTGGGATGACACAACCTTTAATGCCGATGGCCACGGCGGTGTGGCTAGTAGACAATACAGCACTGACCTTCCGGCAGATCGCAGATTTCTGCCAGTTGCACGAACTTGAAGTGCAAGGCATTGCAGATGGCACGGTTGGCACCAACATTGTGGGTCAGGACCCGACCTCTAGTGGTCAACTGAGCTGGGATGAGATCAATCGCTGTCAGGAAGACGCTGGTGCGTCGCTGAAATTGACCGAGGATGCCGTCAAGGCACTGCCGCGTACAAAAGGGCCGCGTTATACGCCGGTTTCCAAGCGCCAGGACAAGCCAGACGCGATTGCATGGCTTGTGCGCCATCACCCCGAACTGAGTGACCTTCAGATCAGCCGCCTTGTTGGCACGACGAAGCCAACCATTCAGGCAATCCGGGATCGCAGCCACTGGAATATTCAGAACATCAAGCCGCAGGACCCGGTTGGTCTCGGCCTTTGCAAGCAGCTCGAACTTGACGAGGCTGTGCGTACAGCGGCTGATCGCAAGCGCAAAATAGCCGAAAAATCGCCTGAGGCGGAAGGTGACGCGGGAGCAGAAGTTGCGCCGGAAGGCACCGACGAGTAATTTCTCGGCCCAGTCTTGCAGCTATAATTTGCAGATACAAAAAGAGCGTGAGGCATTACCTCACGCTCTTTTTTTGAACCGTATGGAGGCCCTAATGTCTTAGTCGGGCCATTTCCTCTTTCAGGCGGAGCTTCTGCTTCTTCAGCTGTGCGAGCCGCATCGTATCCGGACACGGTCGGTGCTCCTCACGGGCGATGATCTCTTCAATTTCGGCATGTTTGGCGTTGAGTGAGTTAACATGCGATTCTAGGTTCATACCCGTCACTCCTTTTTTGGTTGGTTGGACTAAGTATTTCATCATTCTGTAATGATGTTGTCACGGAAAAGATTGGCGCTGTGTGACTAAGCCTGTATCTTCGGGCACTTAGCAAACCAGACTTTTCTGCCGTTTGAAGGATTATTGCGCAAAGTGGCTGAGACTCGTACAAATCGGATAGTCATCGCGATAACGGGGGCCAGCGGCGCCGCCATTGGTGTGCGTCTTCTGGAGCTTCTGAAGCCTACGGATATCGAGACCCACCTCGTGCTCTCAAAAGCAGGGGAACGCACTATTTCCGAGGAAATTGGCTGCACGATCAAGTCTGTGCGCGACCTGGCGGATGTTGTCTATCCGGCCGCGGATATTGGCGCGGCAATCGCGAGTGGATCCTTCAAGACCATGGGTATGCTCATTGCGCCGTGCTCGGTCAAAACCATGGGTGAAATCCGCACCGGCATTACGTCATCCCTTGTAAGCCGCGCAGCCGATGTCATGCTCAAGGAGCAGCGGCGGCTTGTGCTGATGGTGCGGGAAACCCCGCTTCACCTCGGTCACCTGCGGACCATGACATCGCTGGCTGAAATGGGGGCCATCATCATGCCGCCCGTGCCTGCGCTTTATGCCAAGCCCGAGAGCATTGACGAGATGGTGACCTATACCGCCACGCGGGCGCTTGATCTCTTTGGCCTTGATGTGGGTGATATCAAACGCTGGGGCGAGGGCGACTAGCGTTTGGGTGTCAGTAGCTGCATGCAATAGTCTGGCACGCGGATACCGTCCTGGCCGGTGCGGCTAAGGCTTACATCTGTGAACCAGCCTTCGCTCACCAGTTTGCCGTCCTCGAAGATGCGGAAACGGTGCGGCCACATCACGCCGTCCACCGAGCGGTATTCAAGCTCTTGTCCTGTGGACTTGTCGCCAAACCACAAACCCCGGATGAGGCCGCTCTCTTCATCGACGCCGATGTGATACCCCTTCCAGCCTGGACGGTAGATATTGTACCAGGCGAGGCCGGCGAGCTCGGCGCCTACGGGCGGCTTGCCCTCTGGTGGTGTCATGATGGTGTTGGTGTCTGTCAGCAGGAACAGGAAATTGCCGTAGAGCGCGCGCATCAGTTTGTCTTCGTCGCGTTCCGCCATCGGTTCGCAGCCGTCACCCGCATATATAAAGCCGTGCTTGCCGTCGGCCTGCCGTCGGGTGATGCCGCTTTCCGAGCTCTCTGTTTTCTCAATCGCCCGACCTTTGAAGTCATAATGCATGTCCACCACTTGGGGCAGCGTCTCGCCTACCTTGAGCGTATGGAGTTTCATCCGGGCGGAGGTCAGCGACATCAGCCTCTCTCCGCCGAATGCCGCGCGCATCTGGGTCATCATCGCGGACGGCGCTGGGGCAGCATAAGCGTTCAAGCTGGTGGTCAGGAGAAGGGCGGCGGTGGCGGCCTTGATGAACTTCATTGTTATCCTCAAGCTGGTTTATTTGCCTGCCAGTGTGAGGGATTTGCAGCAGTGCTCAACGCCTGTGCGACAGAGCGGGGCTCAGACACGCCGGATAGCAGCAAGCAGAGGTGTCAGGAGTGCAGAAGGTGCGCCAAGACTGTGCAGATAATGTGCACTGTTTCCCACCGATGCCTCTTTCTCGAGAGCTTCATGGCAAGCAGCAACAAGCGCGTCCTGAGCTTGGCGTTCGAGCGCGAGTTCCTCCCTGAGCAGCCCCTCATAGGCACCGGTTCCCTTGGCGGCGCGGCGGCGGGCCCGGTGGGACCTGAGTTTGTTTTGCTGCCAGTCGGATGAAACAGCCAGCAGTGCCCGCATCCCGTCGTCACTGATACTGAGCCCGCCACGGTCATGCCACAACAGCAGCAACAGCAGATTCACATCAGCGCCAAAGCAGTCCTGGGCCTCAAGGCAGGCCTCCTTGACGCCGGGCGTGGCATATATTTCAAGGCTGAAATCCCAGAATTCCTCACGGCTTGGCGGCATGGCCCTCTCTTCCTTGCAATTCGCCCTCATGCTATAATACTGTTCCACCACGAAAAACTGTTTTGAGGCGTTTGATGGACGAGGATGAAATCAGGGGTCAGATGACGCATCTGATGCAGGAACACCGTGACCTTGATGATGCCATCACGGCCATTGCGCGAGCGGGTACCTTTGACCTCTTGCAGGTTCAGCGGCTGAAGAAGCGTAAGCTGATGCTCAAAGACGAAATCGCCAAGCTCAAGAATATGCTGGTGCCCGACATCATTGCCTGACGGCACACAGGGGGTTAGCGGACGTTGTCCTCGCCCTTCTGTTCTTTCTTGTTTTCATACATGGCCTTGTCCGCTTTATCGAGCGCATCATCCGGATGGTCGCCAGAGCGGAAGGTATAGGTACCATAGGCAAGGCTCATCCGGATCATGTCATTGCCGAGCTGCATGGGATTGTCGGCAATGAGCTGTGCGAGCGATGCAGCCTTTTCCGCGCCCACATTCTCGTCTGCCTGCGCGAGGATCACACCAAACTCATCACCACCCAGACGGCCGATCACGTCTGTCCCGCGCACATTCTCGGTCAGCAGGCGGGCTACATGGAAAAGCGCCTTGTCGCCCGCCTCATGGCCATACTGGTCATTGATCTGTTTCATGTCATTGAGGTCGATGAACACCAGCGTCGACGGTGCGCCGTAGCGTTCGGCGAAGGAAATCATACGGTTCAGCTCACGCACAAAGGCGCGGCGATTCGGCACCGGCAGCAGCGCATCGGTGTCCGCCATGTCTTCCATTTCGCGGAGGCGGCGCTGGGTATGCTCAAGCTCGCGGCGCAGGCTGTCCACTTCCTCCATCAGCGACATGATCGCGCGCTGGACGCGCGGAGTCATTTCCTCCGGCGGGATGGCCTGCACATTGACGGTATCATCAATCTGCCGGGGGGCGCTTGCGCTGGTCGCGCTTGAGGTTGAAGATGTCCGACGGACTTCCCGCGTAGGCGCTGTGCGATAAACACCGGGCGTGTTGGTAATCTTCATAAATAACCTGTGGTCCGTGGCAACATTCCGTACTCTTAGATCATTATGCCGTCTTTGTGAATCGTCTTGCAAGCGCATGCGTGAAAAATGCTGATTTCATCTGCCCTTGCAATCATAAAGCGCCTGCCTATAATGCGCGCTCCGCAACCGGGCAGGGAATGGTGGTGTGGGTTCCGCCAGCCTGTCAAGAACTCGTAAGCATAAGGACAACGACGCTATGACGAGTGAACGCCCCCTTGTTGGTATTATCATGGGCAGCCAGTCCGACTGGCCGACAATGAAACACGCGGCAGAAGCACTTGATATGCTTGGCGTGGCCTATGAAACCAAGATCGTTTCCGCACACCGTACACCTGACCGGCTGGTTGAATATGCCAAAGGCGCGAAAGCGCGCGGCCTCAAATGCATTATTGCTGGTGCTGGCGGTGCCGCCCACCTGCCGGGCATGGCGGCTGCGATGACGCCGCTGCCGGTTTTTGGCGTACCGGTGCAGTCCAGCATGCTTTCCGGCAAGGACAGCCTCCTCTCCATCGTGCAGATGCCGGGTGGCGTGCCTGTGGGCACGCTTGCGATTGGCAAGGCGGGTGCGAAGAATGCAGGCCTGCTGGCCGGCGCCGTGATCGCGCTGATGGATGATGCTGTGGCTGCCAAGCTTGATGACTTCCGTGCAGAACAGACCGCAAGCGTGGCTGAAGATCCGGTCGACGAGGCTTAAGAGACTTTATCATGACACAAATCGCACCAGGTGGAACGATTGGCATTCTTGGCGGTGGGCAGCTTGGTCGTATGCTGGCACTAGCGGCCGCAAACTTCGGGTATCGCTGTCACATTTTTTGCCCTGACAAGCGCAGCCCCGCATTCCATGTCGCGCATGAAGTAACCATTGCCGACTATGAGGACGAAGAAGCGCTTGAGGAATTTGCCCGCAAGGTCGATGTTGCGACCTATGAGTTCGAGAATGTGCCTGCCGCGACGGCAGAGCTTGTGGCGCGCGACACGTTGCTGCGCCCCGGTGTGCGTGCGCTCAAGACCACGCAGGACCGGCTGCTGGAAAAAGACTTTCTGAACGCGTCCGGTGTCAAGACCGCGCCCTACAAAGCGTTTGAAACCGCGGACGAACTTGCCGCGGCCATCAAGGAAATCGGCCGCCCGTGCGTCGCCAAGACCCGCCGTTTCGGCTATGATGGCAAGGGGCAGGTGATGATCAAGTCCCGCACCGACATCGATCAGGTTCTGGAGGTCACAAACGGCCAGCCTGCCATTCTGGAAGGGTTCATCACTTTTGACCGTGAGGTCAGTGTTGTTGTGGCCCGGAGTGCGTCCGGCGATGTCGCTGCGTTTCCGGTGAGTGAGAATGTGCATACCAACCACATCCTCGATACCACGACCGTTCCTGCCAAAATCTCCGCCATGGTCGAGGCCAAGGCAAAGGTGATGGCGACCCGCGTTGCCAACGCGCTGGAATATGTGGGCGTGATGGCGGTTGAGATGTTTGTGCATGACGGCAGCGGTGAGATCGTGGTGAACGAGATTGCACCGCGCGTACACAACAGCGGCCACTGGACAATCGAGGGCGCTGAAACCAGCCAGTTTGAGCAGCATATCCGTGCGATCTGCGACCTCCCGCTCGGCCCGACGGATGCTCGCGGCAAAGTGCGGATGAAAAACCTGCTGGGCACAGACATCCTCGACTACGAACCCTATCTCGCTGATCCCAAAGCGCATTTCCACCACTACGGCAAACAAGAGCCACGTGCGGGCCGCAAGATGGGCCATGTCACCTGGGTCGATACCGAATAGGCCTGCCTGCCCAAGGGTTGAGCAATCCTCATTTTAGTGTATCTTTTCCTCCTATGGGGGAAAAGATATGCGCTTTGTTTTCCTGCTGATCTTAGCGAGCTTGCTGGTTTCCTGTGCCCGTCATCAGGCGATGGGCCCCTGGCCTGACATGGCGCTTGAACGGAAGATCCTTGAGCGCCCTTCGCTCGCGGGTCGCATTGTTGCGATCGAGCAAGTGCCACGTTTCCTTGTGGTGCGCGGCGGCGCGAGCGCGCTCAACCATGATGCCTCTTTCGACCATTACCTGTTCTGGGACTGGTGCCGCGGCAATGGCTTTGAGTGGCAGATGGTCACCTTGCGCCCTGACGGCCGTGCCAGCTCGGGCTGGTCCTACACCCGCACTTTGATGACGGCGGAAACCTCCTATGGCCGTGACATCAAGGTAACGGAGGGTTTCGTCAAAGGCGCTGTCGCAGACTACCAGAAGCTCCGCGAGGTTGGCCTTGCTTTTTTTGAGCCCGGCACCGTCCGGTGCGATATCAAAACTGCAGACGCTGTGGCACCGCTCTAGAGGTGAAAAAAGAAAAGGGAAGCAAAGCGCCTCCCTTCCCCTTATCTGTTATCAAGCTGCGATCTTACGCTCATCAAGCCGTGTGCCGTAATGCGGTAAGGCCCGCTGTTGCGGCTCATGATGAAACCACGCCGTTTGAGCTTCTTGAAAAGCCCGATAGAAAAGCCTGAAAGTCGCCAACCTTCACGGTTCAGGCAATAGGCTTCGGTGATTTTACGGTGCGTGTCGCGTTCAATTAAAATAGCACCGCCTTGCGCGAGCGCATGCAGCGCGCGCTGTTCCATTTTGGAAATATTCAATGGGGGAAACTCCGCCAAATAGAAATCGGCTCCGCCCACGTGGGTGGGGGAGGGTTCTATTTTCCCTGCCGCCAGATGGGGCAGGGCTCAGCGGGTCTCAGACAGATGTTTCAAAAACGCTCCTGTTACACAGGGAACATAGGAACGGCGCAGGCGTTTGTCTAGCGGTGGAGCACCCATGTGGCGTGGTCGGCTTCAATTTTAAAGCCGTGGGTGTGCGCAAAAGCCTCAACGATCTTCCGCATCGGGTAGCCCTTGGTGCGGCCCCAGTGCCAGTCATCGCCGGTTATCTGCGCGTCTGGCCACAGCTTGATACACACATCGAGGTCGATGGCCTGCTTGTTGGCGTCGATATAGATGAGGTCTGGCTCGAAGCCTGCGGTCTTCAGCATATAGAGCGCATCGGGCGACAAGCCGCGCATGGGCACAAAGCGGTCCTCAAGGCCGCGCAGGTTGGCAAGTGCCGTGGGGAAAGGGCCTTGGGCCTCAATGTCCGCCGCGAACTGTTCCTGCACTGCGCGGTCAGGGTAGGCACGGGTGAGGGCAGGGCGACCCACATAGCGGCGGCACTGTTCAATCAGGCCGTCATCCCATGGGTCTACACCCACAACTCGGATGTCCGCGTCGAGCGAGAGCCAGCGCTTTGTGCTCGAACACAGGAAACAACCGATTTCCAGCATGAAGGCAGGCTTGCGCTCAACGATGATGGCATCAATCAACTGTCGCCCGCCACCACCAAGCGTATAGTCCCACGCCGTGAGGCCATCTGTTTCGGGCCATGGGTGCTGGGTTTTGAGGTTATCAAAAGCGGCTTGTGTCATGCGCAGATAGAAGAAGGGCGCGAACTGATGCTCGCGCCCTGTCTTTTTCCCTAGAGGATCGAGAAGCCTGTCGCTGCCCAGTCCTTGTCAAACGCCGCGAGGCCGTTTGCCGTCAGCGGGTGGTTGAACAGTTTCCTGAGCACGTCGATCGGGAAGGTCGCAACATCGGCACCAATGCGCGCGCTTTCAAGGATGTGCGCCGGGTGACGAACAGACGCCACAAGGATCTGTGTGTCGAACTGATAGTTGTCGTAGATGTTGCGGATGTCTTCGATCAGCTCCATGCCGTTGAATCCAACATCGTCATGACGGCCAACGAAAGGCGAAATGAAGGTCGCGCCCGCTTTGGCAGCGAGCAGGGCCTGGTTGGCAGTGAAGCAAAGCGTAACGTTGACCATGATGCCCTCAGCGCGCAGCGCCTTACAGGTTTTGAGGCCTTCAATCGTCAGCGGAACTTTGACGGCAATATTGTCAGCGATTTTCGCGCACTTGAGGCCTTCCTTGAGCATGGTCTCATGGTCGTGCGCAACAGTCTCGGCCGATACCGGGCCGTCTACCTCTTTCGCGATCTCGGTGATGACCTCAAAAAACTCGCGGCCCGCTTTTTTGATCAGCGACGGGTTGGTGGTCACACCGTCCAGAAGGCCGGTCGCATTCGCTTCGCGGATTTCATCGATGTTCGCGGTATCGAGGAAGAATTTCATGTCATGCTCCTTGCGGGCCCGGCTATGGGGCCATCATCTCTTGGGACGGTTCGCCTTTATAAAGGGAAAACGCCGTGGCCGCATCAAATATGCGTCGCTCGGCGCTTCCCTACTGGAGATGGGGGCTGAATGCAAGCCTGTGCTTGGCTTTCCTTATGCTTCAACGGGATGCTCGGCTGCCGTGTCATCATCGAACTGGCGCGGCTTGATCAGGAAGGCGGCGATGATGACGGTGGCGGCCGCAAACAAAAGGGCCAAATAGGCGTTATTATAGGCAATCATCGCAGCTTGCTGGGAGACGAGCAGGTTCGCCTGCGCCAGTTGTTCCGGGGTGCTTGTCAGCACAGAGATTGTGCCAGACGGCGTGTAGGGCCGAAGCGGGGTGAGGCGTTCCACCAGTTCAGCATGGTTGATTTGTGTATAGCGGCTGACGAGCGCCACAACGACCGAGATACAGGCCGCCTGCCCAAGCCCGCGGATGAGCGAGAAGACTGACGATGCCTCCACCTGCAGTTCGTGCGAAATGGTGGCGTAAGCAATGGTGGACGCCATCACGAACATGATGCCGATACCGAAACCATGCAAGATGGGCGGGATGGAAAGCAGCACCGCCGGTGTTTCGGTGGTCAGGAATATGAACGGCAACAGCCCGCACGCCATCGAGATGCCGCCAATAATAAGCAGCCAGCGCGGGTTCATCACCTGCGTGAGACGCGGCGCGAGCATCATGCCGAACACCATGCCGATACCCCGCCACATGAGAAGAATGCCGGTATCCAGCACCGGATAGCCCATCAGGGTCTGCATCATGGGTGGCTGCAGCACGACCGATGCTGTCATATTACCCGCCGTGATCAGGATCAGCACCATGCCGACAACAAAATTGCGGTCACGGAACAGGGCGCCGGGCAGGAAGGGGCGATTGGAGAATCGGCTGTTGATGGCAAACACCCACAGCGACGCGACGCAGATAAGGGCGTAGGCGATGATCTCAGCGCTTTCGAACCAGTCTTCCGTCTCGCCGCGGTCGAGCGCGAGCTGGAAAGCGCCGACGGCAATGGCGAGCGAGAGGAAACCGGCGAGGTTCAACCGGTGGCCCGGTAGGCCAGTGGCCGGTTTCATGGTAGCAGCTATACCGAGGACCGCGATGATGCCGACAGGCAGGTTGATGAAAAAGACCCAGCGCCAGCTGGCGATCTCGGTGATATAGCCGCCGAGCGAGGGGCCAAGCACCGGCCCCACCATCGTACCAAGGCCAAAAAGCGCCATCATGCGCGCGCGCTCCGCCGGTGAGGTCGAAAGCCGGTTCATGGTGGCAATGGCAAGCGGGATAAGGGGTGCGCCTGCGGCGCCCTGCAGCACCCGGCTCGCCAGCATGGCTTCGAGGGTGAGCGAGATACCGCACAGCACGGAGGATATCGTGAAGGTGACCATGGCCAGCATGATCAGGCGTTTGACGCCAAAACGCGCCGCTGCCCAGCCCACAAGTGGCGTCAGCACGACGGACGCCATGATATAGCTCGTCACCACCCAGGATATCTGGTCGAATGTTGCCTGCAGGCTGCCTTGCATGTGCGGCAGCGCCACGTTGACGATGGTGGCATCAATCGTGTGCAGGGACACAGCCAGCATCAGGCAGAAAATCAGCCCGCCGCGATGGTGCGTGATTTCCTGTACCGGGATCTGGTGCCGGGTGGCCTGGCTCATGCTGTGCGCCTAGAGACCAACCATGGAGGTAAGGTCCGAAAGCTTGCGTTCATGCCCTGTGTCGATGGCGACCTCGACGCTGAGGCCGGAGCGAAGCGCGCTCAGGTCCTGACCCCCATCAAGCAGGATTTGAACCGGTACGCGCTGGGTGACTTTAACCCAGTTTCCGGTGGCGTTCTGGGCTGGAAGCACAGCAAATTCGGCGCCTGTTGCGGGGTCGATTGACGTTACCTTGCCAGTGAAATGCACACCTGGCAGGGCGTCCACAACTACGTCAACTGACTGACCGATGCGAACATGGGTCAACTCTGTTTCCTTGGGGTTTGCTTCCACTCGCAGGTCGCCGTCAACGGTCATGCCGTAAATCGGGTAACCGGCTGAGATATATTCGCCCGGGTGCAGGTCGATGTGGGTGATGGTGCCGCCGGTGCGGGCACGTACTTCAAGATGCTCAAGCGCGACCTTCGCGGCTTCAACAGCCGCAAGGGACTTCAGGACCATCGGGTGATGATCTGCCGGGATATCCGCATCACCGCCCAGCTGCGTCAGCGCCATTTGCACGGCCTCCTCGAGGATGGCGATTTCGCGCCGTGCTTCCTCGACCTCAAAACGTTGGTTATCAAGCGCCGCTTCCGACAGGTTCTTGTCCTTGGCGAGCGCTTCGGCGCGGTTCAGTTCGCGCGTCTCGTAGGCGAGGCTTTGCCGTTCTTTCTCAAGGGCGGCGACACTCTTGCGGTAATTGGCCTTGAGCGCGGCCACAATATGGCGCGAGCTGATCACGCCCACTTCGGCTTCCATCAGCTTCACCCGGGCGTCGCTGTCGTCCAGCCGCGCAATCAGCGCACCTTCGCCGACATGTTCGTTCCGTTTGACCAGTACCTCGACCACTTCGCCGGACACGCGGCTCGCGCCCGTCAGGATGCCAGCGCGCACGTAGGCGTTGTCGGTGGTGACCATGCGGCCTCCGGTCAGATAGACATAGAGCACAGCCGCGAGAATAATCGCTGGCACGCTCACATAGAGAATCAGTCGTTTCATTTTTTACCTCCCGCTTTGCGGGCAATGGCGTCTTCGGTGATTCGTTCGAGGAGGGAGAGGAAAGTTTCCTGTTCTTCCGCGCTCAAGGGAGAGAGGAAGGTTTCCGAGACTTCTTGAACATGGTCCATCACCCGGTCGATGATCGGGGCGGTCTTCTCCGTGACATAAAGGCATTTCACCCGGCGGTCGCTGTCGCTTGTGCGGCGTTCGACCATGCCACGTTCTTCGAGCGCGTCAATCTGGCGGCAGACAGACATGGTGGCGATATCGAGCCGGGCCGCCAGCGCCTGCTGGCTGATGCCGGGGTTGCGCCACACCGACAGGAGAAGCTTTGCCTGCGCACGGGTGACGTCAGGGCCGTCTTTCGAATCAAAGCTGGCTTTCATGAGGCGGAAGAGGTCGCCAATCCTGAAAGCCAGCGGGTTGTCCTGGGAAGGAGGTCGCATGTCGAGAACTCGAGAACTGTTTTTAGTAAGCTATACATATAATAAGCTAAGCTTACTAAAATGCAAGATTGGAAATTGCTGTGGCCGGATGAAGTCCCTAATGTGCGGCAGAGGGTGACAACCGATCATCTGCAGTTTCATCAGGAAGGCGCAGTATACGTGCGGCAAACACAGTTATTTGACATGCCGGAGACAGCACAGGAGCAGGCTACTGCCCCTGCTCCGGAAGGCTCGCGCGTGGCTGTCCTGTTGCCGGTGCCCGCGCTTGGTGTGCTTGACTATGCCGTGCCGGAGCACTTGGTGGGCCAGATAGGGTCAGGCGCGATTGTCGAGGTGCCGCTCGCGGGGCGCATGGCGGTTGGTGTGGTGTGGGAAGCTGAAGCGGGTGGCAAGGTTTTGCCCTACGCCAAGCTGAAGCCAGTGAACGCTGTTCTGCCGCTTCCGGCGATTCGCGAAGACCTGCGCAAATTTATCGACTGGGTTTCGGCCTATACGCTTTCCGCGCCCGGTCCGGTGCTGCGCATGTGTCTGTCGGCGTCCTCCGCATTGCAGACGGTGCCCGTACGGCGGCACTATATGATCAATGATGGCGCGGATAGGTCTGGTGTGCGCATGACCCCGGCCCGGGAAGCGGTGCTGAAAGTGCTGTCTGACGGTAAGCCGCGGGTGGCGAGTGAGGTTGCCGAGCTCGCGGGTGTCAGTGACGCAGTTGTACGTGCGATGGAGAAAACCGGCCTTGTGAGCGTGCAGGATATATCGGTCGACCTGCCGTACCCGCAGCCGGACCCGGCACTCGCAGGCCCCGCGCTTTCTGACGAGCAGGCGGTCGCAGCGCAGGCCATTGCGGACAAGGTGTGGGAGGGTGGTTTTGCGCCCTTCCTCCTCGACGGCATTACCGGTTCAGGTAAGACCGAGGTGTATTTTGAAGGGCTTGCAGAAGCGCTGAAGGCGCCGGGCGCACAAGTGCTGGTGCTTGTGCCTGAAATCGCGCTCACAAGCCAATGGCTGGACCGTTTCCAGGCGCGTTTTGGCGTCGAGCCCGTGGTCTGGCACTCCGAAGTGGGCCAAGCGGAGCGCAGGCGCGCCTGGCGGGCTGTGGCGGACGGCAACGCCCGGGTGGTTGTCGGCGCGCGCTCGGCGCTTTTCCTGCCGTTCCACCACCTGGCTTTCATCGTCGTTGATGAGGAGCACGACCCGTCTTTCAAGCAGGAAGACGGCGTGCTCTACCACGCCCGCGATATGGCCATCGTGCGTGCGAAACTTGCGGGATGCCCGATTGTGCTCGCCAGCGCGACACCGTCCCTTGAGACACTCGTGAATGCTGACGAAGGACGCTATGAGAAGCTGGTGCTGCGCCAGCGCCATGGTGAGGCCGTGCTGCCGGAAATGAAGGCCATTGACATGCGCCATGAACCGCCCGAGGCGGGAACGTGGCTGTCCCCCATTCTGGTGCGCGAGATCGAGGCAACGCTGGCGAATGGAGAGCAGGCCATGCTGTTCCTCAATCGCCGCGGTTATGCGCCGCTGACCCTGTGTCGCACCTGTGGCTTCCGTATCGAGTGCCCAAGCTGTTCGGCGTGGCTTGTCGAGCATCGTTTCAGGCGCGAGCTCCAGTGCCACCACTGTGGCCACGTAGAGCCGATCCCGAACGCCTGCCCGGAGTGCAAGAATGAAGACACGCTGGTGGCCTGCGGCCCTGGCGTGGAACGCCTGTTCGAGGAAGTGAAACATCGTTTCCCGGCGGCCCGGACATCCGTCATGACCAGCGACACGATGATGAGCCCCAGTGCGACAGCCCATATGGTGCAGCAGATCGCAAGCGGGCATCTTGACATTGTGATCGGCACGCAGATTGTCACCAAGGGTTACCACTTTCCCAACCTGACCCTTGTGGGCGTGGTAGACGCTGACCTTGGCCTGAGAGGCGGTGACCTGCGCGCCGGCGAACGGACCTACCAGCAGCTTGTGCAGGTATCGGGCCGGGCGGGAAGGGCGGAAAAGCCGGGGCGGGTGTACCTGCAATCTTATGAACCTGAGCATCCTGTTGTGCAGGCGCTCCTGTCCGGGGACGGTGACGCCTTCATGGCGGCGGAACGCACGGCGCGCTCACGTTACCATATGCCACCCTTCGGTCGTCTTGTGGCGCTTATCCTTTCGGGCCCTGACATGAAGGATGTACTTGATACCGGCCGGATGCTGGCGTCGAAGGCGCCGGTAGAACACGGTGTTGATATCGTGGGTCCGGCGCCGGCACCCATGGCGCGCGTGCGTGGCCATCACAGGTTCCGTATGCTGGTGCACACCAAAAAAGAAGTCAGGGTGCAGGCTCTCATCCGGGAATGGCTTGGCCGGGTGAAGTCCAGGAAGGGTGTCAAAATAAAGATCGATATAGACCCTTACAGTTTCATGTAGGCGGGAAAGGGGTGTTGGCCTCGTTTTCCTTGCTGCGGCGCTACGATGCAGCCGGCACAACGCTTGCCTAGCCTTGATATTCGGCTTTCAGTACTTCCAGTTCTTTGCGGTGGCGCTTCTTCATTTCATTCTGTTCGTCGCTGTGTTTGTCGAGTGTTTTGCGCTGCTCGTCGGGCGTTTTACCGGTCAGCGATGCGACCTCGGCGCGTTGCTCGTCCAGCAACGCGTTCCATTCCCGGTGTTGCCGGTCCTTCAGCTCCCGCAGTTTGCGGGCGAATTCGCGGTCTTTTTGCAACTGGTCACCAGCGAGGCCCGCCATCAGGGGCTCGGCCGAGGTGGCTGCAACAGGGGCAATCGTGCCACCCATGGCAATAGCTGCCAATAGCAGTGTTTTGCTTGTCATGTGTTTCATTGCGATACTCCCTTGCGTTAGCCCTTAAGGCATTTCTACCCCCATAAGATGTACAAAATAGGGCAGGGCGATGATTGAAATGAGGCGTGCCTACCTTGACCGGCGGGGCCTGCCATGGCACTAGCAGGGTAGCTCTTTTCAGCTATTCCCGACCTGTTCTTGGTCGGCAGACACTTTTTCTGATGGGGATCAAGTTTGATGAAAAAGCCGTTTGGCATTGTTTCTGTCACGATGGTGCGCAATGAGCGCGACGTGATTGAGCCGTTCGTGCGCCATAACCTGCGTTTTGTCGATTATATGATCGTGATCGATAATAATTCGACCGACGACACACGGGACATTCTGGTGCAGCTCGCACGCGAGACAGGCCGGGTCGGGGTTTTTGACCGGAAAAAAAGCAACTTCACCCAAGGCGAGTTCATCACCCGGATCATGCAGTCGCTGCAGCCGATCTATTTTGCCGATTTTTTTGTTTTTCTCGATGGTGACGAGTTCATCGGCGCCGAAAGTCGGGACGCTTTCCGGCGTGCTCTTGAGACTATTCCTCAGTTTGGCTTTGGCCTGATGCCCTGGCGCACCTATGTGCTGCCGGAAGGTGAGGACATGGACGCAATGACCGCTAATCCGCCCGCCAGCATGACCTGGTGCCGGGCGCAGGAAGGTGAGCAGCACTATAAAGTTGTGTTGCGGACCGATGGCAAGATTCTGCGAGACTATCATATTTCCAACGGGAACCATATCGTCACGCGGGATGAAGGTGGTAGGCTGCCCTCTGTCCGCCTCAATGAGGTCCCGCTGTTGCACTTCCCTGTACGCAGCCTGGAACAGCTGACAGTGAAATCCATCAATGGCTGGATGGCGATACGGGCCATCCAGGCGTCCGGTGTGGTGCTGGGCCGGAACGAATGCCACCAGTGGCGTGAGAACTTTGAACGTGCCATGGCGGGTACGCTCGATAGTGAGTTGAGCAAGGCTTCCTATTTTTATTCCCGCCCGTCCGGGGCGGTCGACTGGGAACAGGATGTGACCGAGACCGACCATGGCATTGCCTTTGAACGCAAATACAGTGATGGCCGATACGGCGAGGTGTTGCGGCTTGTTGGCAAGGCCTGGGAGGCGACTTATGACGGCGTGCCGCCAGTTCTGCCTGAACGCTTCCGCAGCGACTTCCTGAAAGTCGTTGGTGGTGAACCGGTGAACCCCAAGGTTATCGAGACGGTGGACCCGGAGCTTGTGGCGCGAACCGCACTTGATGTGCCTTTCCTGCGCTGGGTCCATGACTATGCCTCACCGTCGCTCGTCCTTGAGGTCGGATGTGGGTTCGGGGCGAATCTCTTGATGTTCCGGCATTTCGGTGTGGAGGGTATCGTAGGTCTCGATGACAGAAGTGAAGCAGAAGTTTTCCTGAGGGGTAACGCTTTCTCGCGCAGGAAACCTGAAGATTTTCGGGGTACTGTCAATCCTCTCGACATGACGCTTTGCCTTGGTGCGCTTGACGGCATGGATCAGGGTGTTGCGATCAAGGTGGCATCGGCCATGGCACGCAGCACCAACGGTCATATTATCTTTTTGCCGGGCGCGATCACCGGTGGCGAGAGCAAGGGGCCTCTCAGCCTCAGGCAATGGCTTTCTGTCTGGCGGCAGCTTGGCTGGGTGCCAGACATTGCAGCGACGCTTGCGGGGCGTGCGGTCGCTACCGTGCCTGCGCTCCGGCGTGGGGCGCTGATCCTGAGAAAGGCGGCAGAAGGCGATGGCGACCATGATGATTTTCTGGTCTGGGTATCGCGCCTGCCGCACCAGACGGAAGTCGCGCCCGGGCACCTCTTTGAGGAGCCGTTTAGCGAGCAAGCGGTACGATATGGCACCATGTTCAGGCCGGGAACCAAGAGGAAGGGCTGAGGGAAGGATGTCCGCACGGCGGGATTGCCGCTTTCGGCATGTTTCTGCCTGAACAAATCGCACGCAAATCGGGCCCCTGTAAGCAGACCCGTCAGAAGAATCGAAATCAAGGGCGATGGCGGCTTGCAAGCTGGATATCTCTATGCTAGAGGGAGCACGCATTTCGGCTGGCCAGAGCCGCGAGAGGTATAATTTTCATACCTGTTAAAACTGGCCAATTGAGCGTGGGTAAGGGCTTTCACCCTTCCCGCTAAGGTTCAACAGGTTCAGACCTAACCTAGGGGAACGTCTGACGTGACCTCGCACAAAGCGATAGTCTCCGGGATTTCAGGCCGCTATGCGATAGCGCTTTTTGAACTCGCTACTGAGTCAAAGGCGCTCGATGTGGTCGAATCCGATCTCTCCAAGCTGAAGGCACTGATTGAGGAAAGCGCAGAGATGCGTGAACTCGTCAGTTCGCCACTGTACAGCCGGGAACAGCAGTCAAAAGGTGTGGCAGGTGTGGCGAAAGCCGCTGGGCTTGGCGACCTTACTGCTAAATTCCTGGGCGTGCTTGCGGCGAATCGCCGACTGAGTGCGCTGGGCGGCGTTATTTCCGCTTTCGAAAAACTTCTCGCGCACCATCGCGGCGAAGTGAAGGCGGAGGTCGTGAGCGCCCGCAAGCTGACCAAGAAACAGCTTGGTGATCTTGAGAAAAAATTGAAAGCGGCTGTCGGCCATGATGTGGCAATCGACGCTTCCGTTGACGAAAGCCTGCTCGGCGGCCTTACGGTCCAGGTAGGCTCCCGTATGGTGGATGACAGTCTCAAGACGAAACTCAACAACCTCGCAATCGCCATGAAAGGGGTTCAGTAATGGATATCCGTGCGGCGGAAATTTCCAAGGTCCTGAAGGACCAGATCGCTAACTTCGGCTCAGACGCTGAAGTTTCTGAAGTAGGCACCGTTCTCTCTGTTGGTGACGGTATCGCGCGCGTATACGGCCTCGACCAGGTTCAAGCTGGTGAGATGGTTGAATTCCCGGGCGGTGTTAAGGGCATGGCCCTGAACCTTGAGAGCGACAACGTCGGTATCGTTATTTTCGGTAACGACACAGGCATCAAAGAAGGCGACACCGTAAAACGGACTGGCGCCATCGTGGACGTGCCGGTTGGTAAAGGCCTGCTCGGCCGCGTTGTCGATGCACTCGGTAACCCGATCGACGGTAAAGGTCCGCTGACGGACGTGACCCGCGCTCGTGTGGAAGTGAAGGCTCCGGGCATCATCCCGCGCCAATCCGTTTCCGAGCCGATGCAATCGGGCCTGAAGGCAATTGATGCGCTCGTACCAGTTGGTCGCGGCCAGCGTGAGCTTATCATTGGTGACCGTCAGACCGGTAAAACCGCTGTTGCGATCGACACCTTCATTAACCAGAAGTCGATCAACGACGCTGCGAAAGAAGATGGCGAGAAGCTGTTCTGTATCTATGTTGCGGTTGGCCAGAAGCGTTCGACGGTTGCACAGATCGTTAAGTCGCTTGAGGAAAACGGTGCGCTTGAGTATTCGATCGTGGTTGCTGCAACCGCTTCCGAGCCTGCGCCGATGCAGTTCCTCGCGCCTTACGCCGGTACGGCAATGGGTGAATTCTTCCGCGACAACGGCATGCACGCCGTAATCGTACACGATGACCTCACCAAGCAGGCTGTGGCTTACCGCCAGATGTCCCTGCTGCTTCGTCGTCCTCCTGGGCGTGAAGCTTACCCGGGTGACGTATTCTACCTGCACTCACGCCTCCTTGAGCGCGCGGCCAAGATGTCCGACGCCCGTGGCGGTGGCTCGCTGACCGCGCTGCCGGTTATCGAAACCCAGGCCGGTGACGTTTCCGCATACATCCCGACCAACGTGATCTCGATCACCGACGGTCAGATCTTCCTTGAAACGGAACTCTTCTACAAAGGTATCCGCCCTGCAATTAACGTGGGTCTGTCGGTATCTCGTGTGGGTTCCGCGGCACAGATCAAGGCAATGAAGCAGGTTGCAGGCTCGATCAAGCTTGAACTCGCTCAGTACCGTGAGATGGAAGCTTTCGCGCAGTTCGGTTCCGACCTTGACGCTGCAACGCAGAAGCTTCTGAACCGTGGTGCCCGTCTGACCGAGCTCCTCAAGCAGCCGCAATACAGCCCGCTGCCGGTAGAAGAGCAGGTTGTGTCGATTTTCGCAGGTGTTCGTGGCTATCTCGACAAGATCGCCCTCAAGGATGTCAACCGCTTTGAAGAGCAGTTCCTCGCTGAGGTTCGTGCAAAGCATGCTGACCTTCTCGCGACGATCCGCAAGGAAAGCAAACTGTCGGACGATACGATTACCAAGCTGAAATCGATCCTCGACGCGTTTGCAAAGTCGTTTAGCTAAGACCTGATAGGAGAGGCTGAGCAATGCCAAGCCTTAAAGACCTAAAAGTCCGGATCAACTCGGTCAAGTCGACGCAGAAGATCACCAAGGCCATGAAAATGGTTGCGGCTTCCAAACTGCGGCGTGCGCAAGACGCCGCAGAAGCGGCTCGGCCTTATGCTGAACGGATGGAAAAAGTGCTCACCGGCCTTGGCGTTGCCGTCAAGGACCAACCGGGTGCTTCGCCACTTCTCGTCGGTACCGGCAAGGACGATGTTGAGCTGGTAATCGTTGCAACGTCCGAGCGCGGGCTGTGCGGCGGTTTCAACACCAACATCGTCAAGGCTGCGCGTTTGCACCTTCGGGCGCAGATCGCGGCTGGCAAGACGGTCAAGATCCTCTGCATCGGCAAGAAGGGCTACAACGTCCTTCGCCGTGAGTTTGCGGACAAGATCATCGACGTAAAAGACATGTCGGCTGTCAAACGCCTCGGTTTCTCCGATGCGCAGCCGATCGCAACCGAAGTTCTGGCCATGTTCGAACGTGGCGAGTTTGATGTTGCGACGCTCTTCTACGCGAAGTTCCAATCTGCGCTCGTGCAGGTGACGACGAAGCAACAGCTTATCCCGGCCCCGATGCCGGAAGCCGCAAACGAGAACGAGGGCGGTGACGACCTCGGCGGTGCGGTTTACGAGTACGAGCCGGACGAAGCAGCAATCCTTGATGACCTGCTGCCCCGGAACGTGGCTGTACAGCTTTATCGCGGCCTTCTTGAGAATGCTGCATCCGAGCAGGGCGCGCGTATGACCGCGATGGACAACGCAACCCGTAACGCTGGTGACATGATTGAAAGCCTCTCGATTACGTACAACCGTACCCGTCAGGCGAACATCACCAAAGAACTGATCGAAATCATTTCGGGCGCTGAAGCGCTTTAAGTGTCTTACACGAAGGAGTGTAAAAAATGGCTAAGAATACTGGCCGCGTAACACAGGTAATCGGCGCTGTTGTGGACGTACAGTTCGACGACCAACTGCCAGCGATCCTGTCTGCGCTTGAAACCACCAATAACGGCGAACGCCTTGTTCTCGAAGTGGCTTCCCACCTCGGCGAAAACACTGTTCGTACCATTGCAATGGACGCGACCGACGGTCTCGTGCGTGGCGCGGTTGTGACCGACACTGGCGCACCGATCTCCGTACCGGTTGGCCCTGAGACGCTCGGCCGTATCCTGAACGTGATCGGCGAGCCGATCGACGAGCGCGGCCCGGTTGGTCACAAGCAGACCGCACCGATCCACGCTGAAGCACCTGCTTTCGAAGACCAGTCCACCGAACAGGAAGTTCTCGTGACCGGTATTAAAGTTGTGGACCTTCTCGCGCCTTACGCAAAAGGCGGTAAGATTGGTCTCTTCGGTGGTGCCGGTGTGGGCAAGACCGTTCTCATCATGGAACTCATCAACAACATCGCTAAAGGCCACGGTGGTTACTCCGTGTTCGCCGGTGTGGGTGAGCGTACCCGTGAAGGTAACGACCTTTACCACGAGATGATCGAATCCAAGGTTATCAACCTTGACGGTGAGAGCAAAGCAGCCCTCGTATACGGTCAGATGAACGAGCCTCCGGGAGCCCGTGCACGTGTGGCACTGACCGGTCTGACCCTCGCGGAATACTTCCGTGACCAGGAAGGCCAGGACGTTCTGTTCTTCGTCGATAACATCTTCCGCTTCACGCAGGCAGGCGCTGAGGTGTCCGCACTTCTTGGCCGTATCCCGTCTGCTGTGGGCTACCAGCCGACGCTGGCAACCGACATGGGTGCACTTCAGGAGCGTATTACCTCCACGAAGAAGGGCTCGATCACGTCTGTACAGGCCGTATACGTACCTGCGGATGACTTGACCGACCCGGCGCCTGCTACGTCGTTCGCACACCTTGATGCTACCACGGTTCTCAGCCGTCAGATCGCCGAGCTCGGCATCTACCCGGCAGTGGATCCGCTCGACAGTACCTCGCGTATTCTCGACCCGCGCGTTCTTGGTGACGAGCACTATGCTGTTGCCCGTTCGGTTCAGGAAGTTCTGCAGAAGTACAAGTCGCTCCAGGACATTATCGCCATTCTCGGCATGGACGAACTTTCCGAGGACGACAAACTGGTTGTGGCACGCGCTCGTAAGATCCAGCGTTTCCTCTCCCAGCCGTTCCACGTGGCAGAAATCTTCACCGGTATCCCGGGTGAGCTCGTCTCCCTCGAAGATACGATCAAAGGCTTCAAGGCTATCGTGGCTGGTGAATACGATCACCTTCCGGAAGCAGCGTTCTACCTCGTTGGCAACATCGACCAGGCCGTTGCGAAAGCTGAGAAACTGGCTGCTGAAGCCGCGTAACCAGACGGGACCAGGACATCATGACCGATACGCTTCACTATGAGATCGTCTCGCCAGAGCGCCTTTTGAAAGACGCCGAGGCTGCGATGATCGTGGTACCGGGCACCGAAGGCGACTTCGCCGCGCTGCCTGACCATGCGCCCATGATGTCCACCATCCGTCCCGGTGTGGTTGAGATTTTCGAGACCGAGAACGGCACGCCTGAGCGTCTTTTTGTAAAAGGCGGCCTCGCGCAGATCAGCCCGTCCGGCCTTACCATCCTCGCTGAAGAGACCATTGCGCTCGACAGTGTGGACACTGGTGACCTCAACCAGAAGATCGCGGACACCCGTGAAGACATCGCCGACGCAAAAGACGATGTCGAGCGCGTTGCTCTTGAAAAAGAGCTCGCCTGGATGGTGGCTCTCGCGGACGTTGTTGCTGCTTAACTGCGACTGGAAAATAATTCTTAAAAGGCGGCCTTTGGGTCGCCTTTTTTATTCCGCCTGTGACGGGTCGTCATACGTGCGCAGCCAGGCCTTCATATTGGGATAGGTATGCGCGAGCCGATGCGACGACCCCTGTGGGGTCGGCATCTCTGTCAGCCGGTACCATGCCAGCAGGGGCAGCCCTGCAAAACACTCCTCGCCTTCGTAGTGGTCTTTCAGCCAGGTGGCGGAGCCTTTATATCCGTTCTCATGGAATACGACTTCGGGTGGCGTGCCGCTGGCTTTGGCTGCTGCATATGACCATGCCTGAGCAGCAATCTCTTCGCCCATGTCGGGTCCGGCATCGGCAAAGGCTTCTTTGCGCCTGGTGGGCGCCATAACAGCGATGTGCCCCGCTTCGTGGAGCATATCCCCAGGATAGGCGAGCTTGCCGAGGTCTACGGCGAGCGCGCCGTTCTCTATGCGGATACCAGGCAGGAAAGTGCCCTCCGGGAGTTCCTTGATATGGACAGGAATGCCGATCTTTTGCAGGAATTCAATGATCGGTTCGATATAGCTGTCTGCTTGCATGGCCCCCTCCGTGCGTTCGGTTGGTAGTATAGGTGCGCGTATCAGGGGTAGTAAAGCCTAGTCAGCGGCGGGCGGCAACAACTCAGCGATCACGGCCTCATATACGGGACGCTTGAAGGGGACAATCTCAGCCAGCAGGGACTCCGTATCGGTCCATTTCCAACGCGAGAATTCCGGATGCTCAGTCTCGATGTTGATGGCGTCGTCGGTTGCCAGTAGCTCAACAAGGAACCAGCGCTGTTTCTGGCCGCGATATTTCCCGCCCCAGACCTTGCCGAGCAGATGGTCCGGCAAGTCATAATAGACCCAGTCGGCCGTTGCTTTCATAATCCGGGCGTCAGTGGCTTTTACGCCGATTTCTTCCTCAAGCTCGCGCAGTGCGGCTTCTTCATGTCCTTCGCCTTCATCAATGCCGCCTTGTGGCATTTGCCACGCGCCCGGCATGTCGATGCGCTCGCCCACAAAAATGCGGCCTGCTTTGTTTTGCAAAACGATGCCCGCGCAGGGGCGGTAGGGAAGGCTGTCTGCACCCGTCATGGCGAAGCTCAGCGCGGAAGCGGTTGGCGGTCCGCCACCGAGGTTACCGGTACCAGCACGACACCACGTGCTTCAAGGCTCGCGGCCCAGCGATTGACGGCGTTGATAGTGACCGGATAATTGTGTGCGACGCCCACGGCGGAACCGGAAGCACGGGCGAAATTTTCAAGCTCGGTCAGTTCGGCGGTGATGGCCTCAAGAGACAGGTTGTCATCCACATAACGATTGTTATAGGCGGACGGCAGGCCAATAGCACGCGCCATATTGACCGCGCGGCTGAACTGCGACGCACGGCTATCGACGATCATGAGACCTCGGGTCTGCAATTCGTCGAGCACGGGGCGCAAGCTGTCGGCCGCGGCAGTGAAGCGTGAGCCCATATGGTTGATGATGCCCACATAGCCGGTAAAGGTCCCGAGGGAAGCCCTGAGCATGCCCACATTCTCACGCGTGGAATAACTGGTCAAAAGCGATAGCGGCCCGGGGTCGTTCTGTGGATAGTTCTCGGGCTCCATGGGAATCATCAGCAGCACTTCGTGGCCAGTGCGGCGGGCTTCCTCACCCCATTCAATCAGGTTGGGCGCATAGGGGGAGAAGGCGAAAGTAACCTCAGGCGGCATCTCGGCGATAGCGCGGCGTGTGTTGCGCGCCATCATGCCCATGTCGGTCACGATAAGCGCAATGCGAGGTTTGGCGGCGTCACGCGGTCCGGGGGCAGAATACACTTCCACCGGCTTGCGCCCGTCGTCCGCGATGCGGGGCAGCGGTCCCTGGTTCGTGCTTTCAAGGAGCGTGGGGTCCGCCTCGACCGGCAACATGCCACTGATGGCAAGTGTTGGTGCATTGCCTGTGGGTTGTTCTGCCGGCATGGCGAGGCCATTTGCCGGGTCTTGCTGCGGTGTGCTGACCGGCTCCTGCGTGGAAGCAAGCGGATCGTCTATGGAAGTGCCGAATGTCTGCTCGGCCGAAGGGGCCTGCATATCGCTCGGGTTTGTGGTTTCAGCTTGCGCAGGCTCACTGCGCGGCTGTTCGGCTACCTGCGTATTCTGTGCCTCTCCGGCCGCAGCGAGCTTTTCACCGGGGGTGTAAGTCAGTTCAAAAAACAGCCCACCCCCGATTACGATGATCAGGCTGATGGCCCATGCAACAAATAAGGCATTCCAGTTGGACGGCACTGTCGGCAGTTCCTTCGATCCGTTGTTCCAGTCCCGCCCCCAGGCTTTGTGTAGGTGGCCTATTCGGTCGCGGGGCGAGCCTCGGCAACCTGAGATTTAGGCAAGCCGGACATATCTTTCAACAGCTTAATAGCATACTTGAGCTGGATATCCACCGGGTTGCCGTCCTTGTCCGTCAGTTCCTCTTCCGGAATTTGCACTTCGGCCGCGATATCTTCTTCTCCGGTCAGGTCGACGGCGGACTGGTCGTTTTCGATATGGCCGCTCAGGTCGGCTTCGCGGCGCGGATTTGTACTTTGGGCATTGCGGCGTGGGAACAGCACCTGGATATCGGGCTCGACACCACGCTCCTGAATGGAACGTCCGCTCGGCGTGAAATAGCGCGCTGTTGTCAGGCGGATGGCGCGGTCACCGGCGCGGCCAAGGCGGATTTCGCTTTGTACCGTGCCTTTGCCGAATGTCTTGTCGCCCACCACAACTGCGCGGCGGTGGTCCTGAAGTGCACCGGCAACAATCTCCGATGCAGACGCGGAATAGGCATTGGTGAGCACCACAATCGGCACGCCGTCGAGCATGTCGCCCGTGGTGGCGTACCAGCGGTTATTGTTCTGGCGGCGGCGGCCACGGGTCGAGACGATCTCGCCGCGGTCGAGGAAGGCGTCGGACACGCGAATGGCTTCGTCCAGCAAACCGCCGGGATTGTTGCGCAAATCAAGGATGACGCCATCGAGCGAGCTGCCGAGCTGGTTCACGATTTCCTCGATTGCTTTCTCGACACCTTCGCCGGTTTGCATGTTGAAGGTGGTGATGCGAATGTAACCGATTGTCTCATCCTCAACCCGGTGACGGACCGAGCGCACGAGGATCTTCTCGCGGATGATCTCAATATCAAATGGTGCTTCTTCGCCGTCGCGTACCACGGTTACCACGATCGGCGAGCCAACAGGGCCCCGCATGGTCTTGACCGCTTCGGTGAGCGTTTTGCCCATCACGGCTTCCCCGTCGATGTGGGTAATATAGTCGCCGCCCTCGATGCCAGCCTTGTCCGCCGGGGTGTCATCAATGGGCGAGACGACCTTCACAACGCCGTTTTCCATCTGCACTTCGATGCCAAGGCCACCATATTCGCCTTCCATCTGGACACGAACCTGCTGGTAAATCTCGGGGTTCAGATAGGTCGAGTGTGGGTCGAGCGAGCGCAGCATGCCCTGGATGGCAGCTTCGATCACTTCCTTGTCGTCCACTTCGTCAACATATTCGGAGCGCACACGTTCAAAGATGCGCATCAGCAGATCAAGCTGCTCGTAGAAATCGTCCTTGTCTGACTGCGTATCCGCCTGTACCGGCAGCGCCATCATCAGCGCCATGAGGGCACCCGTCACCAATTTCCGCATGTTGACACCTTTCTTGTTATAAAACTCGTTACTGGCTTTGCGCTGGCCCACCATCAGCCTATCTGCCGCTTGCCGTCTGGCGGCTCAGCCACGGCAGGGGGTCCATCGCATCACCTTCGTGCCTCATCTCGAGGTACAGTTCCTCACGCTCGGTGCGTTCCGGCATTCTTCCCACCGGTTCACCCATCAACACCCATTGTCCCACGACAGCCTGCAGGTCCGCAAGTCCGGCGAGCAGGCTATGGTAACCATTCCCGTGTGATATGATCACCAGATGGCCATAGCCACGGAATGGTCCTGCGAAAACAATCTGGCCATCGTAAGGCGACACAATCTGTGCACCTTTACGCGCCGCAATTTTTATACCCTTGGCGTGGCCGGCTACCTCTTTCTCCCCGAAGCGGACCACAATGGTGCCCGCCGCGGGATAGGGAAGCAGGCCCTTCATCTGCGCTATCGGCTTGCCGCCCGGCGCAATCGGGCTTCTCTGCACCGGGCTAACACGAACCGGCGCTTTTGCAGCCTGTTTTGCGGCCTGTTGTTCCAGTTTGTCGATCAACTCCTTCAGGCTTTTGGCCTTGCGTGCAAATTCCATCAACTCGCGGCTGGTTTTTTCCGCCGCGGCGCGGGCGTCTGCAGCCTCGGCTTTTCGCCTGTCCAGCAGTGAAGCAAGTTTTAGTTGATGTTGGGTTAACTCTGCCAAAGTATTTTTAAGCGCAAAACGTTCGGCGGAAAGCTTTTGCTGAATGGCGGCAAGCGCCGAAAGCTCGGTCCTGAGCGCTGCCGCACGTGCGTTGATGTTGGGGACCAGCTCCCCCATCAACGAGGCACTACGGGCCGTTTTCAGGGCTTCTTCCGGTTGAAGGAAAGTGAAAACTGCAGGACGGGCGGAAAGGCGCTCGAGCGCAGACAGAAGCTTGAGCAGCTCGACCCGACGGGTCTCCAGTGTTTCCTTCTTGTGTTTGGCTTCAACCTCAAGATCGCTGATTCGCTGTTCAAGCCTCAGGGCATTCTGTTCGGTGAGCCGGAGTTCCTTCGCAACCTCGACAAGGTTTTCAGAGAGCTCACGAGCTTCCGAGGCTGCTTTTTCCGCAGCATTCTCGAGTTCAGCTTTTTCTTTTTCGCCCTTTGCAATCTGTTCCTCAAGGCGCGAGAGATTGCTTTCGGCAGCATCCTTGCGTTCCTGCGCGAGGGCAGCAGGTGCAATCAGTAGCGCCGTGAGCGCGCTTGCCAAAAGCGCCCGGCTCTTCATGCTCTTGATGTAGCGATCAGGCAGTTGCACGATGCTCCACCGTCTTTCCTGCGGCTTCACGGTCAAGCAGGCTGTGGCCCGTCATCTCGGCAGGTTGCGGGATTCCGAGAAGGTCAAGCACCGTTGGTGCCACGTCCGCGAGGCGGCCATCCTTCAGCGCCGCATGCCCGCCAATCATCAGGACCGGCACGTCAAAACTGGTGTGCGCTGTGTGCGGCTGGCCCGTGCTTTCGTCCATCATCATTTCCACGTTGCCGTGGTCCGCTGTGATGATAAGGGCGCCGCCAGCCTTTTCTACGGCTTCCTCAAGACGGCCAATGCAGGTATCGATCGTCTCGACCGCCTTGATGGCTGCAGACAGAATACCGGTATGGCCAACCATGTCCGGATTGGCATAGTTGACAATGATGGCGCCATATTTGCCGGAGGCAACAGCCTCAACGATCTTGTCGGTTACCTCGGGGGCGGACATCTCGGGCTTGAGGTCATAGGTCGCAACGTCGGGCGAGGGGATCAGGATACGGTCTTCGCCTTCGAATACATCCTCGGACCCGCCATTGAAGAAGAAGGTGACATGCGCGTATTTCTCGGTCTCGGCGATACGGAGCTGGTTGAGCCCTTCTTTTGCCAGCACTTCACCAAGCGAGTTTTTGATCTCGTCGGACGGGAACAGCACTGTGAGGAACTCATTGAGCGCATTTGAATATTCCACCATGCCCGCCTGTGCTGCGAACTTGACCAGTGTGCCACGATCAAAGCCGTCAAAGGCAGGGTCAACAAGCGCGGTCAGGAGCTGCCGCGCGCGGTCAGCGCGGAAGTTCGCCATCAGGAGGCCGTCGCCGTCCGCCATGCCGCGATAGTCACCGAGCACAGTGGCAGCGACAAATTCATCGTTTTCGTCCCGCGCGTAGGCCGTGTTCACGGCGTCGGTCGCGTTACCTGCTGTCTCAATGCCCTGGCCCTTGACCATCGCGTTATAGGCCTTGCTCACACGGTCCCAACGCTTGTCGCGGTCCATAGCCCAGTAGCGACCGGCCACCGTGGCCATCCGCGCGTTCTGGCAGTCTGCAATGTCAGCTTCAAATTCTTCGATGTAAGGCAGCGCGGAGCGGGGCGGTGTGTCACGACCATCAAGGAAAGCATGCACACGCACTGGCACGCCGGCGGCGTCAATCGCTTTTACAAGTGCGGCCATATGCTTCTGGTGGCTGTGCACCCCACCCGGCGAAAGAAGTCCCATGATGTGGGCTGTGCCACCACTTTTCTCGAGCTTCTCTATGAAGGCTACAAGCTCCGGATTGCTATTAAGTGTGCCGTTCGCGACTGCTTCGTCAATCTTGGGAAGGTCCTGCATCACGACGCGGCCACCGCCCAAATTCATGTGGCCGACTTCCGAGTTGCCCATCTGCCCGTCTGGCAGGCCAACGGCAAGGCCGCTCGTTTGCAGCCACGCGCGCGAGGCGCTGTCCCAAAGGCGGCTGTAATTCGGTGTATTGGCAAGCTTGATCGCATTGTCCTTGCTGTCCTCGCGGTAGCCCCAACCGTCAAGGATACACAGCACTACGGGTTTCGGCGTCTTTGTTGCTTGCTCACTCATGGCTTAACCTGTTTGTTCATATGTCTGAAATGGGCATTAAAATGCGTTTTGCCATAAAATCAGTCGCGGTGATAGGGATGCCCTGCATTAATTGACCACGCGCGGTAGATTTGTTCAGCAATCAGGACCCTAACAAGCATGTGTGGCCAAGTTAAGGTGCCAAATGCTAGCTTGAGATCCGCGCGGGTATATAGGCTCTCGTGCAGGCCATCCGCTCCGCCGATGATGACAGCAATGTTGTTGTAGCCGGCCACCTGCCATTCATCGATCTTGCCAGCAAAATCGCGCGATGAGAGCGCTTTGCCGCGCTCATCCAGCACAATAACGGCAGCGCCATCCGGGATGGCGGCCAACAGGCGTTCAGCCTCGCGCGCCTTGCGCTCATCAGCGTTGGCGGCCTGCTTTTTGATATCGATTTCGGTGACGGTGGATTTCCACGGCAGGCGCTTAAGGTATTCGTCCATAAGCTGCTGCTCAGGACCACGCTGCATCCGGCCGATGGCGATGATGGAAAGCTGCAAAACACCCTCTTCAAAGCCAAGGCATCAGCGGCTTTGCTTGTCTGATATGTCCGGGCCCGCACGCATGGTCGCGCGGGCACATCGTCGGGCTCGCTTAGTTCAGCGTCTCATTCTCTTCAAGCGCCGTGCCCCACATCTTGTCCAGATTGTAGAAGCTACGCACTTCGGGGCGGAAAATGTGGATCACCACGTCACCCGCGTCAATCAGTACCCAGTCAGCCTGCTCGAGGCCCTGTACAAGGAGGTCACGGTGACCTTCAGCCTTGAGGCCTTTGATCACATAGTCTGCCAGTGCCGCAACTTGACGCTGCGAACGACCGCTCGCAATGACCATATAGTCAGCGATGCTGGTTTTACCGGCGAGATTGATGGAGGTGATTTCTTCGGCCTTGTTGTCATCAAGGGCGGAAACCGCGATATTGAGAATGTCCTCAGCCGCGAGGGCCTGTGGAGGTTCAGTGACGCTTTGCGTCTCCGATATTGCCTGCAACTAATTGTCCTTTCTCTCGGTACCCGGCAGCCAGTTTTCACCTAAAAGCTGGCGGGCCTGTGTGGCTGAGGCGGGATGACGTGGCATTGTCACAAACGCCCAAGCCGGTGAACGGGAAGCCTTAAGTTCTTGGGGTGCCTTGCGAAACTTCGCGAAACGCCTTGCGAACCGGCCATTTAACCCACGCATAGCATACCCCGGACGGTCAAAAACCGCAATGGGAAGCGACGTGGCGATATCTTGCCAATCGCGCCAGGTGTGGAAGGAAGCAAGATTGTCCGCTCCCATCACCCAGATAAAATTTGTCTCCGGCATCGTGCGCTTGAGCGCAGCGATGGTATCGGCGCTGAAACGTGTGCCCAGGCGGCGCTCAACATCCGTGACCAGCATGCGCGGGTGATGGCCTACCATTATCTCTACGCTTTCCCTGCGCCTGCGGAAGGCGGCCATGGTGCCGTCAGCCTTTTGCGGGTTGCCAGGGCTGACCATGAACCAGATTGCATCCACGCCCAGCCTTTTCAGGCATTCGCGCGCCACACGCCGGTGTCCCTTGTGGGCCGGGTTGAAGCTGCCGCCATAGAGCGCGACCGTGCGTCCACGCCAGCGTCCGGCTTCGGGAAGCAGCTCATATATGGGGCGGCGCACCAACGTCAAGGCCTTGTCTGGCCGTCGCCGCGGACCTGATATTTGAAACTCGTCAGTTGCTCGAGGCCTACAGGGCCACGGGCATGAATGCGGCCAGTTGCGATGCCGATTTCTGCGCCCATGCCAAATTCACCGCCATCGGCAAACTGGGTGGAGGCATTGTGCATGACAATGGCGCTGTCCACCTTGTTCAGGAAGTCGGCAGCGGCACTTGCGTCTTCCGTAATGATGCTTTCGGTGTGGCCCGAGGAATGCTCCGCAATATGCGCGATCGCGCCCTCCACGCCGTCCACAAAACGTGCGGAGATAATGGCGTCCAGATATTCCGTGTCCCAGTCCTCATCGGACGCTGGTTTCACCCGGTCATCAAGCGCTTGCATGGCGGCGTCGCCGCGGACTTCGCAGCCTGCGTCCAAAAGGGCGCCGACGACAAAAATGGCGATAGCTTCGGCGTTTTTATCGACAAGCAGGGTCTCAGCGGCACCGCAGATGCCGGTGCGGCGCATCTTGGCGTTGAGGACCACGTCGCGCGCCTTGCGCGGGTCGGCAGCGCCGTCGATATACACATGGCAGATGCCCTCGAGGTGCGCGAAGACGGGCACGCGGCTCTCAGATTGCACACGTTCCACCAGTGACCGGCCACCACGCGGCACAATGATATCAATCACGCCAGACATGGTGAGCATTTCACCAACCGCCGCGCGGTCACGTGTGGGCACAAGCTGGATTGCGGCTTCCGGCAATCCTGCGGCCTTGAGGCCCTTCACCAGGCAATCATGAATGGCACGGCTTGAATGCAGGCTTTCGCTGCCGCCACGCAAGATTACTGCGTTTCCGGCCTTGAGGCACAGTGCGCCTGCATCAGCGGTCACGTTGGGGCGGCTCTCATAGATAACGCCAATCACACCAAGTGGTACGCGCACACGGGAGATATTAAGACCGTTCGGTCGGTCCCATTCGGCAATCACGTCACCCACGGGGTCTTGGAGTGCGGCAATATCTTCAAGGCCCTTGGCGATGGATTCGATACGGTCCCTGTTGAGCACAAGCCGGTCGATCATCGCGCCTGTCAGGCCCTTTTGCTGGCCAAACTCGATATCCTTTGTGTTTGCTTCGAGAATATCTGTGCAGGAAGTGCGCAATTCCTGTGCAGCGATGGTGAGCGCTTTGTTCTTGGCGTCCGTGCTCGTAAGGGCAAGCGCTTTGCTCGCGGCTCTCGCACGTGCGCCCATCTCGGCCATCATCTGGTGAATGTCTTGCGTTTCATCCATGGTGAAGCCTTTCTAGAGAAGTACAAGGTCGTCGCGGTGCACGAGGGCGGAACGGCCAACATGGCCGAGCACCTCATAGGCGTCCTGCATCTTGCGTCCGCGCATCAGACTTGCATGCTCGACACTGTAGGACGACAGCCCTTGCCCCACGATATGGCCATCGGGCCCTACAAAAGCAACCAGGTCACCGCGGTCGAAGTTGCCGTCCACTTCTGTCACGCCGGCGGGCAAGAGGCTTGCACCCTGCCGCAGCGCTTTCACGGCACCTGCGTCCACATGTAGGAAACCGCGCGGCGCCATCAGGGAACTGATCCACTGCTTGCGCACTGTCATGGGGTCGGTCGTGGCCGGGAAGAGGGTGGAGCGTTCACCCGCTTCAAGCCGCGTGACCGGGCTTGGCGCGTGGCCGTTCATGATGATCATGGAACAACCGCCGGCGAGGGCGATTTTCGCCGCTTTCAGCTTGGTGATCATGCCGCCCGTGCCGGGTGTGATGGCCGACGGCGGGCCTGCCATGGCCTCAATCTCAGGCGTGATGGCGTCCACACGGTCAAAGAAATGCGCGTCCGTTTTTTCGCGTGGGTCGCATTCATAAAGGCCGTCGATGTCACTGAGGAGGATGAGGGTATCCGCATTGGCCATCTGTGCTACACGTGCCGCGAGGCGGTCATTGTCGCCAAAACGGATTTCAGCGGTCGCCACAGTGTCGTTTTCATTGATCACCGGGATCACGCCGCGTTCCACCAGTGCCTCGACCGTGTTGCGCGCGTTCAGGTAGCTCGGGCGGCTCTCAAGGTCATGGATGGTCAAGAGAATCTGGCCGATGACCATGCCTTCTGCGCCAAAAATCGACTGGTAGGCCTGTGCAAGCCGGATTTGCCCGACCGAGGCCGCTGCCTGCGCTTCTTCAAGTTTGGCGGGCTTGCGGGGGAAACCGAGTGGCTCGAGCCCCATGGCAATCGCACCTGAGGACACAAGGATGACCTGCGTGCCCCTAGCCTTCAGCGCTGCGACATCTTTTGCGAGTGCCTTGAGCCACGCTTCGCGCAGCTGGCCGCTTTCCTTGTCCACGAGCAGGGCCGAGCCGATCTTGATCACAAGGCGGCGGGAGGCTTTGACTGTCTCATGGGCGGAAAGGGGTGACACGGTCCGGGCCTCAGATTGGCGACCAGTCGCCACCCGTCGAGGAGCTTTCCTGGTCCGATCCGGCGGAACCTTCTTCTTCCTCGGCGCGTTTGGCCTTGTCTTCCTTGACCACATCCCAAAGCGCGGACAGCACCTCTTTCACGCCGTCCTGTGTCACGCCTGAAAGCGTGAGTACGGGCTGGCCGGAGACGTCCTGCAGCGCGAGGCGTTTTTCCTCAAGCTCTTCTGGGTCAATGGCGTCACATTTGTTGAGGCCGATGATCATGGGCTTGTCAATGAGCTCACCGCCGTACTGCTCGAGCTCTTCCATGATGATCTCGTAGGCCTCGACCACATCTTCCTGCGTACCGTCGACCAGGTGCAAGAGCACACCGCAGCGCTCAACGTGACCAAGGAAACGGGTGCCAAGGCCCACGCCGTCGCTCGCGCCTTCAATGAGGCCCGGGATATCGGCAAGCACAAATTCGTTTTCACCCACGCCAACAACGCCAAGCTGGGGCGCGAGGGTGGTGAAGGGATAATCGGCGATTTTCGGTTTCGCGCGCGACACAACGCTCAGGAACGTTGACTTGCCCGCGTTCGGCATACCAAGAAGGCCAGCGTCAGCGATCAACTTCAGGCGGAAGACGACATACATCTCCTCAGCTTCGCCGCCCGGCGTGGTACGGCGCGGTGCCTGGTTGGTCGACGATTTGAAGTGCGTGTTGCCAAGGCCGCCGTGGCCACCTTTCGCCAGCACTACACGGTCGCCCACTTTGGTAAGGTCCGCGATCAGGAACTCCATATCCTCATCGAACACCTGCGTACCAACGGGAACCTTCAGGATGAGGTCTTCACCGTTGGCGCCGGTCATGTTGCGGCCCATGCCATGCTGGCCCTTTTGGGCCTTGTGGTGGCGCTTGTAGCGGTAATCGACAAGTGTGTTCAGGCCATGCACGGCCTCTACCACCACATCACCACCCTTGCCGCCGTCACCGCCGTTAGGTCCGCCGAATTCGACAAATTTTTCCCGACGGAAGGAAACGCAACCGTTTCCGCCTTTGCCGCTCTGGATATAGATTCTGGTCTGGTCTACGAATTTCATGAGCCGGTTTTATCAGATGCTGGGGTTGCGGAAAAGCGGCATGAGCGCGAAATTCCGCAAGAATTTCTTGTACATGGCGCAACAAAGGCGCCGGTTTTCTCGAGAAGGCTGCCCCTCTCACGGAAAAAGGCGGACCCGAGAGCCCGCCTTTCCTAATTCAACGGCTTGTATGCCGGGAATTAATTCTCAACAGAGACGAAGGCGCGACCGCCCTTGCCTTTGGAGAATTTCACGTGGCCTTCGGTCAGAGCGAAGAGGGTGTGGTCTTTACCCATGCCTACGTTGTCACCCGGATATACTTTGGTGCCGCGCTGACGAACAATGATATTGCCCGCGAGAACTGCTTCACCACCGAATTTTTTTACGCCCAAACGGCGGCCAGCACTGTCACGGCCGTTACGGGAACTACCACCAGCTTTTTTATGAGCCATTAGAGTACTCCTTTATCTAATCGGGCCGCTTATTCAGCAGCTGCTTCTTCAGTCTTCTTCGCTGCTGCTTTTTTGGCAGCTGCGCCAGCGATCTTCGTCACACGCAGAACCGTAATTTCCTGGCGGTGGCCTTTTTTACGGCGATAGTTCTGACGACGCTTCTTTTTGAAGACGATGATTTTCTTGTCTTTCTTTTGCTCCAGCACCTCGAAGGTCACTTTGGCGCCAGCTACAAGCGGCTCGCCAACTTTGACGCCCTTGTCGTCGCCAACCATGAGAACTTGATCGAGAGTGATGTTTTTGCCAGCTTCGCCATCAAGTTTTTCAACCTTGATCACATCGCCTTCGGCAACGCGGTACTGTTTACCGCCTGTCTTTACGACTGCGAACATAAATGTTCCTTTCTAATATGCGCCGCAGACAACCGGGTGGACCAAACCCTTTGAAACGTCCCACACTTTGGGCGGTTTCCGCTGGCTTTTTTCAAAGCAAAAGTGACGGACAGGAATCAGTTCCTTCCGCCAACTCGCGCGGAATATACGGATATGCGCGCATGAGTCAATGGAAAAGGCGCTGAAACACAAGGAATGCGCCTGCTTGTCGCTTGTTTATTTGATAATCGCAGGCCCGCGCAATAGAGATATTGGCGAGGCCAAATGGAGGAGTGCGGCATGGACAAGGTAATCGGCGCAGTAGTGCAGGCTGGCACGCCGCTTTTCGATAAGGCAAAAACCTTTGAAAAGCTGGGGGACCTGATCAGCGATGCCGGGCGGCAAGGCGCACAGCTTGTGGTGCTGCCGGAGGCGTTTGTGGGTGGTTACCCGAAGGGCCTCGACTTTGGTGTGCGGCTTGGCTCCCGCAGCAATGAGGGGCGCGACATGTTCCAGCGTTATGCCGAGCAAGCCATCACTGTACCCGGGCCGGACGCAGACGCCATTGGCGAGATGGCCGCAGCGGCGGGTGTATACCTTGTGGTGGGCGTGGTAGAGCGCGAGGGCGGCACACTTTACTGCACATCGCTTTATTACGCGCCCAGCGGTGCGCTTATCGGCAAACACCGCAAGCTGATGCCCACCGCGCTTGAGCGCGTGGTCTGGGGCTTTGGCGACGGGTCGACCCTCGCGGCCCCAAAAACGGCGATCGGAACACTTGGCGGTGCCATCTGCTGGGAAAACTATATGCCTCAACTACGCCTCGCCATGTACGGTAAGGGGGTGGAGTTTTACTGCGCGCCCACCGTTGACGACCGCGATGTCTGGCTGCCGACCATGCAAACCATTGCGCTTGAAGGCCGCTGTTTTGTGCTGAGCGCATGCCAGTATATGGAACGTGGCTATGGCCCGGCGGATTATCACCCCGTGCAGGGAGAGGAACCTCACACGGTCCTGATCCGCGGTGGCAGTTGCATCATCTCCCCCATGGGCGAAGTACTGGCGGCACCGGTGTTTGGTAAAGAAGTCACCTTGCTGGCGGAACTTGACCGCAGCGCCATCGTGCGCGGGAAATACGACCTTGACGTTGTGGGGCACTATGCCCGGCCGGACATTTTCACGCTGACGGTCAACGAAGCGCCGCAGAAGGTGGTCGGCACTAAAGCCTAGCCGATCGTTTCGCGGAAGAAACGCAGCCAGTTCTGGCCGAGGAGCTTTTCCATGTCGCTGGTCGAGTAGCCGCGCCGGTCCAGTACAGGCAGCAGGTTCTTGAACCGCTCCGGCTCGTCCAGTTCCGGGATCCACGCCGGCCACTGCACGTCATATTCTTTTTTGTAGAATTTGATGCGCGGGTCGTACCAGTTTTCCTTCGTGGCCCAGCTTTTGATGCCGCGAACGGGGAAGTCGGTCGATAGCCCCACATGGTCGATACCCATCAGTTTCACCGCGTGGTCGATATGGTCCACATAGGTCTCGATCGTGGTGTCCGTGCCCGGGTTCTTGCCAATGAAATAGCCGAGCGCTGCAATGCCCGCGACACCACCATTCTCTGCCAAGGTTTTGAGCGCGCTGTCTTCCTTGGCGCGCGGATGGTTTGGCCGCAGGCTTTCACACATGGTGTGGGTGAAGGCGATGGGTTTTTTGGACAGGTGGATCGCGTCCAGCGTTGTCTGTTTGCCGGAGTGCGAAACATCAACAATAATGCCAAGGTCGTTCATGCGTTCGACAACTGCAACGCCGAAGTCTGAGAGGCCAGCATTGGTGCGTTCAGTGCTACCGTCACCCACAAGGTTGCGGCTGTTGTAGGTAAGTTGGAAACAGCGGGCCCCCATCTCGTAAAGCACGTCCACATTGTCCACGTCGCCCTCAAGCATCGTGGTGTTCTGGAAGTTCATCATGACAGCAAGTTTGCCGGTTTTCTTGGCTTCCAGATAGTCTTCGGCCTTGAGCGCGAACATATAGCGGTCGCAAAATTCATCCACCCTGCGGTGCCAATCCAGCAGTTCATCAAGTGCGACCTTGAGGGAGGAGCGGTCAAGGCTAGTGATAATGCCGGTGTAGCCTGAGCGCTCGACGGCGGCATATTCTTCATCGTCCCATTTGCGGGCAAAGCTGAGGGTATCGATGACGATGGCCTGCTCGTAAAGCGCATCAAGGTCCGCTTTGCTTGCGGCAAATACCGAGCGTGGCGCGATTGACGCCAGCGCACCGGTGGCGGCGGCGCCCATCAGGAAAGTGCGGCGGTCGAATGTCATGGATGGTCCCCTCGGTCTGTAACTCCCAGCCATCAGGGTTGCCGGGCGTGTAGGGGAAGTCAAGTAGGGCACAAAAAGAAAGGGCGGCCTCGGCCGCCCTGTCCTCGTTTATTCCGCCGCTTTGGCGTAACTGCTCATCAACCGCTCTTTGGCTGCGAAATATTCGTCTGCGATGCGGTCCACCAGTTTGCCTGCAGGCAGGATTTCCTTGACGGCACCGATGCCTTGCCCGCAGCCCCAGATGTCCTTCCAGGCTTTCTTGGCCTGATTGCCGCCCGAGCCGAAGTTCATGCTCGTCGGGTCACTCACCGGCAGGTTCTTGGGGTCAAGGCCAGCAGCCTCGATGGACGGCGCGAGATAGTTGCCGTGCACGCCCGTAAACAGGTTGGAGTAAACGATATCGTCCGCGCCGTAGTCGACAATCGCTTGCTTGTAGCGCTCATCCGCATTGGCTTCCTCGGTCGCGATGAAAGCGGAGCCAATATAGCCAAAGTCCGCGCCCATGGCTTGTGCCGCCAGCACCGCACCACCCGTGGCGATGGAGCCGGAGAGCGCGAGCGGACCATCAAACCATTCACGGATTTCCTGAATGAGCGCGAAGGGCGACAGCGTACCGGCGTGACCGCCAGCGCCGGCTGCAACGGCAATCAGGCCGTCCGCGCCTTTCTCAATCGCCTTCTTCGCAAAGCGGTTGTTGATAACGTCGTGCATCACGACGCCGCCGTAGGAATGCGCCGCGTCATTGACTTCCTTCACCGCACCAAGCGAGGTGATGATCACCGGCACCTTGTATTTCACACACATTTCAACGTCGTGCATCAGCCGTTCGTTCGACTTGTGCACAATCTGGTTCACGGCAAAAGGTGCTGCCGGATTGTCCGGGTTGGCCTGGTTGTGGCGGTCCAGTTCTTCGGTAATGCGCTTCAGCCATTCCTCAAGCATCGGTGCCGGGCGGGCATTGAGCGCCGGGAAGGAGCCGATGACACCAGCCTTGCACTGTGCGATCACAAGATCAGGGTTCGAGATGATGAAAAGCGGCGACCCGATCACCGGAATACGCAGATTGGAAAACTGTTTCGGTAGCGCCATGGCCATGCGTCCCTTTGTATTTGAATAACCTTGAATGCGTGACGGTAGGGTGAAAGCCCCCAGCGTCAACTTCCCTGAGAGCGAAAATAGGTTATTGGACTACATAGTCCAGTAAATAATTTCAATACACGGGTGGAGCATCAACCTTTGCCGCGTCAGACGGCACATGCTAGGGAGAAGGGGGAGCGGATAGGGAAGGCGATGAGCAGGGGTCTGGCAGGATGGAAAGAGCGGTTTTTCGCGCCCGTTGATGGCGCGTCCCTCGCGTTGTTCCGCATCCTGTTTGGTGCGGTTATCCTCTTTGAGGCATGGCGCTATGAAACCAACAACTGGATCGAGGACAAGTTCCTCTTCCCCAGCTTCCGCTTCAGCTATCACGGCTTTGAATGGGTCGACCCGCTGCCGCCCTTCCTGATGTTGTGGGTCACCAAATTTCTCGCCGTCTTCGCTTTTCTTGTGATGGTCGGGCTGTTTTTCCGCGTGGCCGCCATCGGCATGCTCACGCTGTTCAGCTATATCTTCCTGCTCGATAAAGCGCAGTACCTGAACCATTTTTATTTCACCATCCTGCTCGCCTTTGTGCTCGCGGTTATCCCGGCGCACCGGGTTTGGTCACTTGACCGTTTGCGGGGGGCAGTGGCGGGGCCGCCTGTTATGCCTGCGTGGTCCCTGTGGCTCGCGCGCGGACAGATGGAGATCATGCTCCTGTGGGCCGGTATCGTGAAGCTGAACGCCGATTGGCTCAACGGTTTGCCTCTGCATGCCTGGCTCGCGAAAGATGCGCCTGACTATCCGGGGCTCATTGGCGAGCTGTTGCTGTCGCCCGATTTTGGCGTGCTGGCTGCGTGGGGGGCTGCACTGTTGCACCTTGTTGGTGCGCCGCTCCTTCTTATCCCCCGCGTGAGGGTCGTGGTGTTTTTCGTGTATGTCGGCTTTCACATGTCCAACCACTTCCTGTGGGAAATTGGCATTTTCCCGTGGCTCACCATCGTGGGAACAACGCTGTTCCTTGACGCGTCATGGCCGCGCCGACTGATGGGTAAAGCTCCCGTCGTGCCGCAAGCAAAGACCGAAGTGTTCAAGCCGTCGTTTGTTATTGCAGGTTTCGTTGGCCTGTGGCTTGTCTCGCAGGCGCTGTTGCCGGTTCGGCCATATCTATATGACGGCAATGTTGCTTGGAACGAGCAGGGGCACCGCTTTTCCTGGCGCATGAAGCTGCGCGACAAGGAGGGCGAGATCGCCTTCCGGGTTGTCGATCCGGCCTCGGGCAAGGTATGGCCCATCAATCTGGAGGACTATCTGGATGGCAGGCAGGCGCGCAAGATGGTCGCGCGGCCGGATATGATCCTTGAGTTCGCGCATTATCTGCGGGACCACTTCAAGCACCAACATGCGCTTGGCGAGGTGCAGGTTTTCGCCCGGTCTTTCATGTCGGTCAACGGCAGGCCGATGGAGCGGTTCCTGGCACCGGACCTTGATCTGGCCAAAGTAGAGCGCACTTTCGTCAAGCAGGACGACTGGATCGAGCCCTACTCTGAAGACAGCAGGCTGAAGCAGAAGGTGGTGCCATGACAGGCCCCATCATGCTTTATGATGGTGTGTGCAACCTGTGCAACAGCAGCGTCCGCTTTGTATTGAAGAGAGACAAGGCAGGCATTTTCCGTTTTGCGGCACTTCAATCGGCCAAGGCCTGCGAGTTGCTGGAACCTTACGGCACAAAGGTCGGCCTGGATACGATTTACCTGATCGAGAATGGCCGGTTGTATGATCGCTCCAGTGCAGCGCTGCGTATCATGCGGCGACTGCGTTTTCCCTGGCCTCTCATGACCATTTTTCTCGTCGTGCCAAAGCCACTTCGAGACATTGTCTACAACTGGATCGGGCGCAATCGTTACCGCTGGTTCGGCCATACAGACGCTTGCCAAATCCCGGATGCCGCTGTTCAAAATCGCTTCCTTGATCAAAGTGAAGATTAGCGCTTGAAAGGGGCGAAAGCTTGGAGTAGGGTGCGCGCCGCCGCTGACCCCTACGGGGTTCAAGCACTATGATGCGGAGAGATGCCGGAGCGGTCGAACGGGGCGGTCTCGAAAACCGTTGTGCCCGCAAGGGTACCGAGGGTTCGAATCCCTCTCTCTCCGCCATTTCCTTTACTGCGCTGTGGTAAGTTCGCCGAGAAGCTGCTGAAGCCGGTTTTCCTGCTGAGGCGGGACCATGTCTGCGAGGCTGTAGCGATCGAGTGTCTTGAAAAAGCTTTCCAGCGCCTCGGCCAGTACTCTCTTCAATTGGCAGGCTGGCGTAATGACACACACATTGTCTTGCCCGAAACATTCAACGAGCGGTGAACCCTGCTCGATATCGCGCACGAGCTTGCCGATGTTGATGTCCTGCGGGGACGAGGCCAGTTTGATGCCGCCGTTTTTACCCCGGGTGGCCTCGATATAACCCTTTGCGCTAAGTTGCTGCACGATCTTCATCAGGTGGTTTTTGGAAATGTCATAACTTTCGGCAATGTCCCGGATAGTGGCCAGCCTGTCGTTATGCGCCGCCAGATACATCAACACACGAAGGGAATAGTCGGTATAGCGAGTGATATGCATCGTCAGGCTCTTTCTGGCTTGTGCGGGCTGCGGGTCGGAAGTCTGTAGAGGTAAGTAGCGACGGCAAGGAATACGCCAGCCGTCAAGGCGAGCACAAGGTCCGGCATGGCCAAATACCAGAGCACGCCCCAGTTCACCGCCAGCATGGCCCACGCCAGCCGCTTTGCACCCAGCGGCAGGCTGCGCTCCTGCCGCCAACGCCGTATCGCGGCCCCATGCCGGGGGTGCGCAGCAAGCCAATGGGCAAAAGGCGATTCGGCCTTTGTCGCCGCCCAGAAGCCAAGCAGGACAAACGGTGTGGTTGGCAACAGCGGCAGAAAAACGCCAGCAACGCCAAGGCAGAAGCTTCCGAACGCCAGCAGGCGATAGGAGCCCCGGCGGTGCTGCGACCAAATGTACCGGATGGTGGTTTTCATCATCTATCCTCTTGACTTTTTAATATGCATATATTTTACATCTTTTAAAGATGTATATGAAATACATTTTATGAAGCACAGACGCGTACTCCCCCATCGTCGCGCCCAAAGCTTCGGGTTTGAAGGTCAAAGGAGAAGACAATGACACTGCTGGATACATCGCTTGCCCAGCTGGCACAGGAGCTTCCTGGCGCTACCGCGATATTCAACCACTATAACCTCAGCTTTTGCTGCGGCGGCAAACATACGCTACGGGAAGCGGCGTCGAAGGTCTCGCTCGATCCACAGGCGCTCGAGGCGGAGTTGATGCAGCTCACGCCGGAGCCCGGGCAGGAGCGCGACTGGGCGCAGGCCGAGGACGGCGAGATCATCGCATACCTCCTTGAGCGTTTTCACAAGGTTCACCGTGCGCAGCTCACCGAACTGAAACGTCTCGCGCACCGGGTGGAAAGTGTGCATGGCGACAGGGAGGAATGCCCACACGGTCTGACCGAACACCTGCACCGTATGGCGATGGAGCTGGAGCAGCATATGCAGAAGGAGGAGGGCATCCTTTTCCCCATGCTGGTGGGTGGTCAGGGCATGATAGCCGGTGGTCCCATCCGGGTCATGCTGATGGAGCATGAGGGGCACCGCGAGGAAGTCGCGCGTATTGACGATCTGACCGACAACCTGACCCCGCCGCGGGGTGCCTGCAACACGTGGCGCGCGCTCTACACCGGCCTCGAAGCCTTCAAGGCTGACCTTGACGCACATATCCACCTCGAAAACGACGTGCTGTTCGCACGCTATAATGGAGGGGCTTATCATGGCTAGTTATTACAGACTTTGGTGGACGCTGATTTCCATCCTTGCGGTTACCTTCGGTATTCTTGGCTATTTTGGCAGGGAAGTGTACCGTGAAGCCCCGCCCATTCCCGGCCTTGTGGTGACAGAGGACGGCACGCCGCTCATGAGCAAGGAGAGCATCCTTGACGGGCAGACGGCGTGGCAGTCCGTCGGTGGCATGCAGCTTGGTTCCATCTGGGGACACGGTGCCTATCAGGCGCCTGACTGGACGGCGGACTGGCTGCACCGCGAGCTGACAGCGTGGCTCGAGCTTGCCGCACGAGGGTCTTATGGCAGGCCATATGAAACACTTTCAGGCGCACAGCAGAATGACCTTCAATATCAACTGAAACAGGCTTATCGCAGCAACACCTATGATGCAGTTGGTGATGTTCTGGTGCTTTCTTCCCGGCGCTTGCAGGCGATCGAACAGACGGCGGACTATTACGACCGCCTGTTCGGTGGTTCGCCCGAGCTTCAGCCGACGCGCGAAAGTTATGCGATGAAGGAGCTTACGTTACCGTCCGCCGAGCGCCGTGCACGGCTGACCGAGTTTTTCTTCTGGACTGCATGGGCAGCGTCAACCGAACGTGCGCCGGATGGCCCGACCTATACCAACAACTGGCCACACGAACCGCTGATTGACAATGTTCCGACGGCGGAAAACATCGTCTGGTCCGTCATCAGCGTTGTGTTGCTTATTGCCGGCGTGGGGGGGCTCATCTGGGCATGGTCCTTCATGCGGGGCCATGATGAAGCGGAGCCTGCCGCCCCGGCGAAGGACCCGCTGACCAGCTTCCAACTGACCCCTTCGCAGCGCGCGCTTGGCAAATATCTGTTTGTTGTGGTGGCGCTGTTTGCTTTCCAGGTCTTCCTTGGTGGTTTCACTGCGCACTATACGGTCGAGGGGCAGGGGTTCTACGGGATAGAAACCTCAAAATGGTTCCCCTACAGCCTCGTGCGCACCTGGCATATCCAGGCCGCGCTGTTCTGGATCGCGACAGGTTTCCTGGCCGCTGGCCTCTTCCTTGCGCCCATCATTAATGGTGGCAAGGACCCCAAATACCAGAAGCTGGGTGTTGATATCCTCTTCTGGGCGCTTATCGCGGTAGTTGCCGGTTCCTTCATCGGCAACTATCTTGCCATCGCACAGATAATGCCGCCGGAATGGAACTTCTGGCTCGGCCATCAGGGCTATGAATATGTCGACCTCGGTCGGCTGTGGCAGATCGGCAAGTTTACTGGCGTGGTGCTGTGGCTTGTGCTGATGATGCGGGCCATTGTGCCGGCACTGATGCTGCCGGGCGACAAACATTTGCTCGCGCTCTTTACCGCGTCGGTCGTGGCCATCGGTTTCTTCTACGGGGCTGGCTTCTTCTATGGTGAACGCACCCATATCTCGGTGATGGAATACTGGCGCTGGTGGATTGTGCACCTGTGGGTCGAAGGCTTTTTCGAGGTTTTTGCCACAGCGGCACTTGCTTTCATCTTCAGCAGTATGGGGCTTGTCTCCAAGCGTATGGCAACCATCGCTGCGCTGGCGTCCGCGTCGCTCTTCCTTCTGGGCGGGGTGCCGGGCACGTTCCACCACATCTATTTTGCCGGTACCACAACGCCGGTAATGGCGGTGGGGGCTACCTTCAGCGCGCTTGAGGTGGTGCCGCTCATCGTGCTTGGGCACGAGGCGTGGGAACACTGGAAACTGCGGAACCGAGCCCCCTGGATGGAGCAACTCAGGTGGCCGCTGATGTTCTTTGTCGCAGTTGCCTTCTGGAACATGCTCGGGGCCGGTATCCTTGGCTTCACGATCAACCCGCCGATTGCGCTTTATTATATTCAGGGCCTCAACACCACGGCGACCCACGCGCACGCAGCCCTCTTTGGCGTGTACGGCTTCCTCGCCCTCGGTTTCACCATTCTGGTGCTGCGCTACATCCGGCCCGCGATGGTGTTCGACGAGAAGCTGATGAAAACCGCCTTCTACGGCCTCAACGCCGGGCTTGCGCTGATGCTGTTCACGAGCCTCCTGCCTGTGGGCATCATCCAGTTTGTGGCCAGTGCATCCGAGGGCCTGTGGTACGCCCGCAGCGAAAGCTTTATGCAGAGCGATCTGCTGGAGACCCTGCGCTGGGTGCGTACCATCGGGGACGTGGTGTTCATCATCGGGGCGCTTGCCGTTGCGTGGCAGGTGGTCAAGGGCCTTATGGGGCGGGGCGAGCAGCGCCCGCTTGAAGCCGTACCGGTAATGCCGGCCTCACGAAGCAAGGCGCCAGAAGGCACAGCGGCTGGCGGGCAACTGGCTATGAACGAAGCCCAGCCGGACAGCATTTGCTGCGGCTCGTGTGGTGGAGCTCACCACTAGTAGTCTTATTCTGCCCGGGGTGCCTGTGTGCCCCGGGCAGATTGTTTGTGTCACTTGATCCTGCTCAAACACGACATTCCCCACTTGTGATGTGATGGCAGGGCATGGGAGGGAGAAAGACAGATGGCAACAGATCCTGAAGATGACAAATCCCCGGATGAGCTCGAGCGTTATATCGAGGTCTGCAATGAGGTGCTGCGGCGGAACCGCAACCGGTTCCCCTATGAACACATATGGAATGCCGCCGCGGACGCTGAAGCGGGCCACGGTGCGCGACTGGTGCTTGTGGACGATACACCAGTCTCGGTATGCGAGGTAACCGTCTTTCCAGACCACTTAGAGCGCTCAGAGGATGGGGAGGACGCACCCGTCCTGCGTATCAGCAAGAGCTACCTTGATGACGTGCTCAGGAACCCGCAAAAATATGTCGACAATCCGGCCCTGATCAACTGGGGCTGGTTGTTCCGCTAAGCACCCTTGATGTGCAACTTGTCGGGCGTCATCGGTTTATGACGCCAGCTCGGTCCTGTGCTCCGTGCTTGGCAAGGGTGGGGGCAGGTCGTCCTGCTGCAAGCCGTCTTCGCACCAGCGTTTGATATGATCAATCAGCTCAGTGCTGAGACGCTCCCGGATCTCCTCTTCCGCCCAGAAGGGGTTCATGAAAACACAGCGCAGCAACACCAGCCGATCGTCGTCTATCGTGCCACCATAGCCAGCCACATGGCGCTGAATCACCTTGTGATGCGAACTCATGGGCAGGGTTGTTTTCGAGACGGAGAAATCAGGGCAAGCAACAAATTTGCGGAAGATATATTCTGTCAGCCGGTTGGCTTCGCGTAGCGACTTTGCCTTGGTGGAGAGGGAGAAACACATGATGTTTGTCTCCACCGGGTTCAGGATATGCGCGGAGGGCAGGGCCCTTTCGATCTTCTGCCTGACAACACGACAGGCAAGGATGGTCTGTTCAATAACAGCGCCCAGCCCTTTCTGGTTGAAGCCCAGTGTCTTGCCGGTCAGCCATGTGGCAGCAGCCCCGGCGGCTGACCGCGAGCCCTCAAGCGTGGTAGACCATTTGTCGGGCAATTCCTGCTGGCGCTCAAGATAGGGGGCAGAGAAACCGGAGACCGCATAAGCCTCATGATCGCGGGTGATCAGGGCACCGCAGGCATAGGGGACGTAACCAAGCTTGTGTGGGTCAATGGTGACGGAATGAACCTCGGCTATGGTGTTGAGCGCTGCGCTGTTGGACACACTCAATACCTGTGAGCTTGCGCCACCCCGAAGCAGGGTGCAGAGGAATCCGCCGTATGCCGCGTCCACATGGTGCCAAATGTCCCAGCCCCGGCGTTCCTTCTGGGCATTGAGGATGCCCTGTACCTGATCGATGGGGTCGATTTCGCCAGTTTCTGTGGTGCCTGCCACGCTGACGACCATCGCTATCGGGCGTTTCGAGCGTTCGGCGAGGTCGATGAGTTTTTGCAGCGCCGCGACATCCATCTTGCCCATGCCGTCAAGCGGGATCGGCCAGAATGCCTCTTCGCCGAAACCGAAGATATTCACTGCTTTGGTCCAGGAAAAATGTTTGTTTTCCGGCACCAGCAAAACGGGGCCGCGATAGGGGGTGCCAAAGGCACGCGTCATGCGCTCGCCAAAGCGGTAGGGGTTGCTGGCCACAGCGCTATAGTTCCTGAGCGCATCGAGGGGCACACTGTATTCGGCCAGCAACTGGCCGAAGCGTTTCCAGCCCATATGGGCCGCCTCGAACAGGTCGAGTTTCACGCCTCGGTTTTCGGCGAGGTAAAGTGCAAGGCTTAGCCAGTGGTCCTGCCGGAAACGGGCCCGCCATACGGCCTCAAAGTTGGCAACGGTACCGCCGCCTGTAATATGGCCGGTGGCCCGTGCCGGGTCGAACCCCAGCATTTTGGCAAGCATGGCGATCACTTCAACCTCAACCTTCGAGCCAATGTTCGAGGCATCGCGGCTGGTGTTGTTGGGGTTGTGCAGCAACATGGCAAAATGGCCAAGGAGGGACGGCAGCGTCAGCTCAGACACCATATGGCCGATGTAGCGCGGCGGATATTTGGGCACCTCCGCCTTGAGCATCTCGTTCAGGTCCTCAAGGCCCTGGCTGATACGTTCCCGTGCCTTGAGATAGGCCGGTGCGCGCCGGCTTGCGGGCGTCGATACACTCGCGTCGTCGGTGAAGAGCTGCTTTCGCCAGTGGAACCAGTGGTCGAGCGTGGCCTGAAATTCGGCCCGGACCCATGCTTCGTTTTCCGCTTTGGGGCCAAGGAAATAAGCCTGATAGGCATTTGAGCGCGCACCGGTTTCCATGAATCTATCTCCCGTCGTAGGGGCAAGAGGTGAAAGGTATGCAGTCCACGAGTTCGCCAGCAGCGATTGTTTCTACCTCCTCGGGGATGACCAGCCATGCGTTGCTGCGTCCGAAGGGTGCAGTCTGGAAAGACTGCTGCCGTTCGTCTGCCTTAGCATGTAACTGACCGCTTTCATCGCTCGCAAGCTGGCCCATGAGAAAGGCGGTCTTGCCCGGTGTGCCGTACACCCTGCCCGTGAGGCGGGCCTTCAGGGGCCGCTCGGGCGCAAGGCCGGAAAGAACACGCGCGAAGGGTTCAACAAAGGCCCGGAGCGCCAGCGCGGTCGAGATCGGGTTGCCGGGCAGGCCGAAGAAATATTTTCCGCCCGGCAGGGTGGCGAAAAGCACGGGTTTTGCCGGTTTTATGCGCACCCGGTGTACATGGATGTGGGCACCGAAGTCCTCAAGCACCGGCTTCACAAAATCATATTGTCCTGCGGATACACCGCCGGTGGACAGGATGATGCGGGCATCACTCTCGAGCGCACTTTCAAGTGCGCTGGCGAAGTCTTGCGGTGTGTCGCGTACCGTGGTGGCATCTGCGAAGTCGATGCCCATGTCCTCACATACCGTGCGGCCGTAGAGCGCGGTTGCGTTATAGATATGCCCAGGTGCTAGCGGCTCGGTGAAATCATCACTGATTTCCTGCCCGGTGCTGATCCAGCATGCCTTTGGTCGCATGTGCACCATGACCTGCGCGGCCCCGCTCGCGCACAACATGGGCAGGTGCGCGGCCCTGACCCGGGTGCCGGCTTTCAGAAGCAGGTCGTCCGCCGTGATATCCTGCCCCACAAGGCGCACATGCCTGCCTCTCGGGTAGGGGGCGGTGAAGGTCAGGCTTTCATGTTCCCAGCTTGCGGCCTCGACCGGCATCACGGTGTCCGTGCCATCCGGCATCGGTGCGCCGGTCATGATTTTGGCCGCGCGGCCGGGTTCAAGGTGCGACAGGCCGGCGGTATCACCCGCGATACTGGCACCGACCACAGCGAGGCACACCGGTGCATCCGGTGCGGCAGTTGCCACATCGGCGGAAGCAAAGGCAAAACCGTCCATCGCGCTGTTCTCGAAACTCGGCACAGCGATTGGCGCACGAACATCCTCGGCCAACACATGCCCGCAGGCCTGCGAAAGCGGCAGCCTGCTGGCGGGTAACAGCTCGGCTGCCCGGCATATGGCGTCGAGGCTATCCCTGTAGGACTGCATCGCCAGGGTTTCGGACCTGATGTCAGCTTGCGCATTCATGGGCTTGGCCTTTCGCATGCGGGTGGCGGTTATGGGTGACATGGGCCGGGTGGCCCGAGGGCAGGTCATCCGGGTGGTTGAGATTCCCGAAGGCATGGTCTGCGAAGGCGGGTACGGTCAGCAGCGCGGTATTGTTCAGCAACAGCAGGTCGCGCAGGCGTGGGCTCTCGCTCGTTTCGATTTGACCGCTCGCGGCAGAAAATGGGAAGACGTAGCCGTCATACCGGCACCAGCCTCTCGCCGTGACAAGCGGTGCGAGCAGGGCGGGGCTCAGGTAAGGCATATCGACGGGCACAACAACATATTGCAGCCCGGCCTCTGCTGGCCGCAGGTAATCAAGAAGTGCGCGAACCGGTCCGGCAAAAGGCGTTTTGTCTGCCATGCCGTCGCCTTCTTCAGGTTTGCCGAGAACGACGACCCGGTCTACGCCAGCCTTAAGGAGCAGCGCACGCATATGCGCAAGCAGTGTACCGTCGCCCCACGGCAGCGCGGCTTTGTCCTGGCCCATGCGACGTGAGGCACCGCCTGCCAGAATGATGCCGATACGGCTCTCTTGAGGGTGGGGGGCGGGCATGATCAGCCCCCGATAGCGGACAGATTGCGGGTCATGCCAGCGTTGCCGGCGGCAAGCTGGTGGCTGACGTCCTTGCGCCTCACTGCGGTGATGAGCTTCTCTCGCAGGTCCTCAATCTGGTCGTCGGACTGCAGGTAGTCGCGCATGGGAATACCGAAATTGCCGAACAGGCACAGATGCAGGTTGCCCTGGCTCGAGAAACGCAGCCTGTTGCAGCTTTTGCAGAAATCTTTTGAATAGGGGGCGATGAGGCCGATACGCCCTGCGTGATCAGCATGCAAGAATTCAACAGCCGGGCCGCTGTCCGCCGCCTTGATCACCGGCGTCCAGCCGCTTTCTTGAAGCTGGTCGGTGATCACCTCGGTGGAGATGTGATGGTTGCGGAAGAAGGCGGCATGATCACCTGTCTCCATCAGTTCAATGAAACGGATAGAGACGGGGAGTGTCTGGGTGAGCGCGATGAAATCAGCTACCTCGTGATCGTTGATGCCTTTCATATAGACCACGTTGATCTTGACGGTGGCAAAACCGGCCTCCAGCGCACGGTGGATGCCGTGCAGCACCTCATGGCAGCGGTCATGGCCTGTGATGCGCCGGAAGGTTTCGCGGTTCAGGCTGTCGAGGCTCACGTTGATGGCGTCAAGTCCAAGTGCGCGCCAACGTTCCACGCGGTCAGGCAGTTTGTAGCCATTGGTGGTGAGGGCGAGTTTGCCGAGGCCATCTACAGCGCGGATATCGGCGAGGATATCGTCGAAGTCCGGCCGGATAGTTGGCTCGCCGCCGGTCAGCCTGATTTTCCGGAGACCGAGCGAAACAAAGGCCTTTGCAACGCGGCGCAGTTCGTCACCGCTGAGTGGTGCCGGGCCGCCGCATTTTTTGAAGCCGTCGGGCAGGCAATAGCTGCAGCGGAAATTGCAGGCGTCCGTCAGCGATAGGCGCAGATACTGGAATGTGCGGTCGAAACCGTCCGTCAGGTGCACAGCAGATCTCCTTTCCAATCACGAGAGGCCTGACGGTTTCCCGGTCAAACCCGGCGGCGCTGTGCCGCGGCCTCGACGCCATATCCTGAACAAGGGGAGACAGGACGTAGGCGCCGAGGCTTCGGAGTTGAGCACTCAAGATCTGTTTGTTAGCGCGGCTTGGGAGAAGGGTGTTTGACCCAGATCAAGTTTCGTTGCGGTAGGATATATCGCTCAGTTCCGGGTGCGGGCATTCTTCGGTGCTTGCCCGTACGCACTGTGTCGCGAGCTCAACATCGCAGAAGCTGCAGAGTGCATAGGGATCAGGGGCTTTCACATAGTCGCTCGAGACTTCGAAGCCTTCCTGTTTGAACTTTTGAAGGGTGCGGGAGAAGGTTTCGGGCCGCATATCCAGATAGGAGGCGATGATTGATTTTTCATATGGCAGGAAAATGGTGCCATCCGGTGTGCGCTGGCTGAGTGCAAGGCGCAGCAGGAACCAGCCCACCCGCTCCTGCACGGTCTTCAGGCGTGAAAGCTCAAGCTGTTGCACCAGCCGTTGCGAGCGCAGCGACACGGTGTTGAGCATGCTCACGGCAAGTTGCGGGTTGGACTGAATGCGCTGGCGGATGACCGGCGCGGGAATCGAGAGCAGCAGGGCGTTTTCCACCACCTGCGCACTCACAGGCGTTGGAACATCAAGGAAAACGGCGGCTTCAAGCAGGGTTTCGCCGCTGCCGAGCATCTGCAGGATCGCTTCTTCGCCGGTTTCAAGCCCGTTATAGACCTTCACCCAGCCCTGCAACACGACATAGAGCCGGGTGGCGGGTTCGTCCCGCAGGAACAGGAGCTTGTCTTTCTCATACTCGCGGATCTGGGCGAAGGACAGAAGCTCGTCCAGCTCACGGTCGTCGATCGCGGCCAGCATTGGCAGGGATTTGAGGAAGGGCCGGTACTGCGTAATGAGGGCATTCGCACCCTTTTGCCGCCCCGCCGTCTCGGGCTGTGGCGCCGGTTTGGTCGTGGGTCGAACAAGGCCCGCTACCAGCTTCTGCTCGGCTTCCCTCAGGCCCTCGATCATGCGGGTGAGAAGGTCAAACCATGCTTCACCGGAATATTTTTCGATCTCGCCAAGTGGTGCGCCATCCTCAAGAAGGCTGTTCACCTCCGCCAAGGCATCAAGGTCGCCTGATTCGATATGTTCTTCGACGATCTGGATCTGTGCTGGGGACGCCAACGCCTTGAAGGTCTCGAAATAGGCTTTTTGTTCGGCGATCAACGCGACAAACCGGTCGCAAAACTCCTGATTGCGGAATGAATAGGTGTGAAAGCCGCGTGCGCCAAGCGCCCGTTCCATTCCCAGCCGCTCTTTCCATTGCAGAAAGTTGGAATAGGCCGAGACAAGCCGCGAATCATAACCTTCCTGCCGCTGTGCCAGCTCAATCATGGCGTCGATCGTGGGGATGGTGAAGGTGAATGTATAGGTATTCAGCGCCTGAGTATAGCGGTAGGCCAGTAGGCGGATTTTGTCCCGTGTCTGGCCAAGTTGCTCGAACTTGCCCACAAGCGGTGCCAAACGGCCTGAAAAAAAACCTTCGGGCAGCGCATTTTTCACCTCATCACGCACCAGGAAGTTGCGCACCTCGGCCACGGCATCGTCCACCCGGCTATTCTGTGTATCATATTGCCGGGCAAAGATTTTACCCAAGCTATCCAGAAACAGGCCAGCACAGCCGCGCTCACGCTGTAACTGGTGCACAGCTTCGCCCAGCCTGTCCAGCAGGCCTCCCGTCAGTTCGGTCTTCTCTGCAACTGTGGTCAAGCCTCAAGCGTCCCGGGCGCGTTTCCAGATGGGGCGCGAAAATCGCGGATGAACTCCAACAATAAAAGGCCAAGATGATTTTGTCTACATGACGCCATCGCCAGTTTTCCTGCTGGCCCCCGAAAAGTCTTCTAGACCGAAGAAAACCGTAGCGCTTGATATGGATCAAACACGCTTCCCAGCAAGCCGTCAGAATGTGCCCAATACCCGGACAACCCCTATGTCAGGAGGACAAGGTGAACGGCATTACGACAACACCCCAGGAAAAGCGCCGTGCATTAACTGCAAGCACGCTGGCCTTTACCGTTTGTTTCGCTGTTTGGACAATTTTCTCGATCATCGGAATCAGGATCAAGGCTGACCTCGGCCTGAGCGATACCCAGTTCGGCATGCTGGTGGCAACGCCGGTGCTGACGGGGTCGCTGAGCCGGCTTTTCCTTGGCATCTGGACCGACCAGTACGGCGGGCGTATCGTATATGTGCTGCAGATGCTGGCGACAGCCCTGGCGGCCTACCTGCTGACCCTGGTGACAACCTATGAGATGTTCCTCGTCGCCGCTCTGGGTGTCGGTCTCGCGGGCGGCAGCTTCGCCGTCGGTGTGGCTTACGTCTCGCGCTGGTACCCCAAAGAACAGCAGGGCACCGCGCTTGGTATCTTCGGCATGGGTAATGTGGGCGCGGCTGTTACCAACTTTGGTGCACCGCTTCTCCTCGTCGCCCTCGGCGGTGCGTGGCAAAGTGTGGCACAGGTGTATGCCGCCGCGCTCGCGGTGACGGCTGTCCTGTTCTTCATTTTCACGAAAGACGATCCGGTCCACGCCTCGCACAAGGCAACGGGCGCAAAGCACCCGTCTTTCCTTGAGCAGCTTGAACCGCTCAAGAACCTGCAGGTATGGCGCTTCTCGCTATATTACTTCTTCGTATTCGGTGCCTATGTCGCGCTCGCGCTCTGGCTGCCGCGCTACTATGTCGGTGCCTATGGCCTCGATCTTGCTACCGCCGGTATGCTGGCGGCGGCCTATGCGCTGCCGGGCTCCATCTTCCGCGCGCTTGGCGGCTGGCTGTCGGATAAATACGGTGCGCGCACGGTCATGTACTGGACGTTTATCGCCAGCGTCGCCTGCACCTTCATCATGTCCTACCCCGCGACCGACTATACCGTCGCCGGGATCACAGGGCCGATCAGCTTCAACATCACCATCCCGCTTGAAGTGTTTGTCGGGCTTACCATCATCCTCGGCTTCTTCATGTCGCTCGGCAAGGCAGCGGTCTACAAGCACATCCCGGTCTACTATCCTGATCATGTGGGCTCGGTTGGCGGCATGGTCGGCCTGATCGGCGGCCTTGGCGGTTTCTTCCTGCCCATCGTCTTCGGCGTGATGAACGATTTCATCGGCGTCTGGACCAGTTGCTTCATGCTGCTGACCATCCTTGTCGCCATCGCCTTGACCTGGATGCACTTCGCCATCCGCCGGCTTGAGAAAAAACGTATCCCCGAACTTCGCGGACCCCGCAACCTGCCGGAACTGGAAGGACTCAAGGGTTGAGGCCCTTGCTCCCCTCCTGGTCCGACAAGGAGAAAGACCATGTTTGAAAAGAAACAAAACACCGGATTGCAGGTTAAAGGCCGCGATCTCTATGGCTGGAACCCGGACGATGACGCCCAGTGGGCCGCGGTGGGCCAGAAGATTGCTACTCGCAACCTCTGGATCTCGATCCCGTCGCTCTTGTGCGGGTTTGCGGTCTGGCTTTACTGGGGCATCATCACAGTACAGATGCTGAACCTCGGTTTTCCCTTCTCACAAAATCAGCTCTTTACCCTGGCGGCGATTGCGGGGCTGTCCGGCGCGACGCTGCGTATCCCGAGCTCGTTTTTTATCCGCATTGCGGGCGGGCGCTACACCCTGTTCCTGACCACGGCACTCCTGATGATCCCGGCTGCGGGGACAGGGTTCCTCCTGAAGGACCCGAACGCGCCCTTGTGGCAGTTCCAGTTGATGGCACTACTGTCGGGCATTGGTGGCGGCAACTTCGCCTCCTCCATGTCGAACATCAGCTTCTTCTACCCCAAGAAAGTGCAGGGCTATGCGCTCGGCATGAACGCCGGTCTCGGCAACTTCGGCGTCACCACGATGCAGATCCTCGTGCCGCTGGTGATGACCTTTGCGCTGTTCGGTGGCGAGAGCATGACGCTCAAGAACACCTCGGGCACGCTCATCGGCAAGATCCCGGCGGGCACGGAAACCTTCATTTTCAACGCAGGCTGGGTGTGGCTGCTGTTCCTTGTGCCGCTGGCCATTGCTGGCTGGTTCGGTCTCAACACCATCCGTGACGAGCATGTCTCGCCGGACGCTGGCGGCGCACTGTCGGCTTTTGGCAAAATCCTCGGCATGCTGTTCATCGGGCTGGTGACTGCGACCCTCGGCCTCTGGCTGATGTTGCCGGAAGCGGCGGGCGGGTCTGGCTTTGAAGTCAACAAATGGCTCGTGCTGCCGCTTGTGATTGTGCTCACACTTGGGCTGATGAAGCTGATCCCGGGCAAGGTGCAAACAAACCTTCAGCGCCAGTTCCAGATTTTTGGCAACAAACACACCTGGGCCATGACGGTTATCTACACCATGACATTCGGGTCCTTCATCGGCTTCTCGGCCGCACTCGCCCTCGCGATCAAGGTGATCTTCGGCTACCAGCACCTGCTTGTGGACGGTGTCATGACCCACACCACGGTGAATGCTAACGGCCCGTCGGCGCTGATGTTTGCCTGGATTGGTCCGTTCATCGGTGCGCTTATCCGCCCGATCGGCGGCATGTGGGCTGACCGCATGGGCGGTGCCAGGGTGACCCAGATCATCAGTGTCGTGATGGTCGCAAGCGCGCTTGGTGTTGCCTACTATATGAAGGCTGCCTACGCCTCCGCCACGCCGGAAGACTATTTCTACCCGTTCCTTGGCCTCTTCATCATCCTGTTTGCGGCCACGGGCATTGGCAACGGTTCCACCTTCCGCACCATCGCTGTGGTGTTCAACAAGGAACAGGCTGGCCCGGTGCTTGGCTGGACCTCCGCTGTGGCAGCCTACGGCGCCTTCATTATCCCCAAAGTGTTTGGCGAGCAGATCAACGCCACCACGCCTGAGTATGCACTCTATGGCTTCGCCGTCTTCTACGGCGTCTGCATCCTCATCAACTGGTGGTTCTACCTGCGCAAGAACGCCTACGTGAAAAATCCATAAGAGAAAGAGGCATCCGGAGAAACATCATGAGCAACTTTATCGACAGGCTCGCTTATTTCACCAAGTCGCCAGAGACTTTCTCCGGCGGGCATGGCATCACCACCGACGAAGACCGCTCGTGGGAGAAGGCCTACCGTGGCCGCTGGTCCCATGACAAGGTGGTGCGCTCCACCCACGGCGTGAACTGTACCGGTTCCTGTAGCTGGAAAATCTACGTCAAGAATGGCCTCGTGACCTGGGAAACCCAGCAGACGGATTATCCGAAAACCCGGCCCGACCTGCCAAACCACGAACCGCGCGGCTGCGCGCGCGGCGCAAGCTATAGCTGGTATCTATATAGCGCAGCGCGGTTGAAGTATCCGATGGTGCGCGGTCGCCTCATCGAGCTGTGGCGCCGGGCGCGGGCGGCCTTTGCCGACCCGGTCGATGCCTGGGGCAGCATCGTCTCAGACCCTAAAAAAGCGCACGAATACAAAAAGGTACGCGGCCTTGGCGGTTTTGTACGCGCGAGCTGGGACGAGGTGAACGAACTGATCGCCGCCGCCAACGTCTATACTGCCAAGGAGCATGGGCCTGACCGTATCATCGGCTTCTCGCCCATCCCGGCCATGTCGATGGTGTCTTATGCAGCGGGCAGCCGCTACCTGTCGCTCATCGGCGGGGTATGCATGTCCTTCTATGACTGGTACTGCGACCTGCCGCCGTCTTCGCCGCAAACATGGGGTGAGCAAACGGACGTGCCTGAAAGCGCGGACTGGTACAACTCGGGCTATATCATCGCCTGGGGCTCGAACGTGCCGCAGACCCGCACACCGGACGCGCACTTCTTCACCGAGGTTCGCTACAAGGGCACCAAGACGGTTTCCGTCACGCCCGATTATTCCGAGGTCGCCAAACTGACGGATATCTGGCTCAACCCGCGCCAGGGTACCGACAGTGCGATGGCCATGGCCATGGGCCACGTGGTGCTGAAGGAATTCCACGTTGCCGGCAAGTCGGAATATTTTGACGACTATTGCCGCATGTATACCGACATGCCGTTCCTCGTGAAGCTGGACGAGAAGGACGGCAAGCTGGTGCCGGGCCGCCTGCTGCGCGCGTCCGACATGAAAAACGACCTCGGTGAAGCCAAAAACGCCGATTGGAAAGCGGTCATTCTGGATGGCAACACCGGTGAGGTCTGTGTGCCAAACGGTACCATCGGCTCCCGCTGGGACGAAAGCCGCAAATGGAACCTTGAACTCAAGAATGTGGCGGACGGCAGCGATGTCTGGCCGAAGGTCACGCTCATTGAGCGCAGCGACGCGGTTGAAGCCGTCGCGTTCCCTTATTTCGGCAACATCGTCAACGACCAGCCGATCTTCAAGCATACCGAGCACGCCAGCGTGCTTGAGCGCAATGTGCCGATCAAGACGGTCGAGACCAAGGACGGCCCGGTAAAAGTGGCCACGGTCTTTGACCTGATGGTCGCCAACTATGGCGTGGACCGGGGCCTTGGCGGCGACAATGTGGCCGCAAGCTATGATGACGATGTGCCCTATACCCCGGCATGGCAGGAAAAGATCACCGGTGTGGACCGCCGCAAGGTTATCCAGGTCGCGCGCGAGTTCGCCACCAACGCCGACCAGACCCGTGGCCGGTCGATGGTGATCCTCGGCGCTGCCGTCAATCACTGGTACCACATGGACATGATCTACCGCGGTATCATGAACCTCCTCATCATGTGCGGCTGTGTCGGCAAGTCGGGCGGTGGCTGGGCCCACTATGTGGGGCAGGAAAAACTGCGCCCGCAGACCGGCTGGCAACCACTGGCCTTCGGCCTCGACTGGTCGCGCCCGCCGCGGCATATGAATTCCACCAGCTTCTTCTACAACCACTCCAACCAGTGGCGCTACGAGAAGCTTGGCGTGGATGAAATCCTCTCGCCGCTCGCGGACAAGGAAAAATGGAAAGATACCACGCTGCTGGACTGCAACGTGCAATCCGAGCGCATGGGCTGGCTGCCGTCGGCACCGCAGCTTGACCGCAACCCGCTCAAGGTGGCGAAGGAAGCCAAGGAAGCCGGCGTCAGTGCGGCTGACTATGTGGTCGGTCAGCTGAAGTCGGGTGAGCTTTCCTTCGCGTGCGAAGACCCGGACAACCCGGCCAACTTCCCGCGCAACATGTTCATCTGGCGCTCGAATATCCTCGGCTCGTCGGGCAAGGGGCATGAATATATGCTCAAGCACCTGCTCGGCACCCAGCATGGCCTTCTTGGCAAGGACCTGGGCGAGACCGGCGGCCAGAAACCGAGCGAGGTCGTCTGGCATGACGAGGCGCCTGAAGGCAAGCTCGACCTTGTGGTCACGCTCGATTTCCGCATGTCCACCACTTGCGTCTATTCCGACATCGTGCTGCCTTCGGCCACCTGGTACGAGAAGAACGACCTCAACACGTCGGACATGCACCCCTTCATTCACCCGCTGACCCGTGCGGTGGATCCCGCATGGGAAAGCCGCAGCGACTGGGATATCTACCGCGGCCTCGCGGAGAAATTCTCGGAAGTTTGTGTCGGTCACCTCGGGGTCGAGAAGGATGTGGTCACCTTGCCGATCCTTCACGACACCCCGGGTGAAATGGCGCAGCCGCTTGGCGTGACCGACTGGAAAAAAGGCCAGTGCGACCCCATCCCCGGCAAGACCATGCCCGCCATCATTGAGGTGGAGCGGGATTACCCGAACACCTACAAGCGTTTCACCGCGCTCGGCCCGCTCATGAGCAAGGTCGGCAACGGCGGCAAAGGCATCGCCTGGAACACCGAGGAGGAGGTCGAACTGCTCGGCCGCCTGAACGGCACCCATGACGAGGCCGGTGCGAACGAAGGCATGCCGAAGATTGTGACGGACGTGAACGCGACCGAGGTTGTGCTGTCGCTCGCGCCGGAGACCAACGGCCATGTGGCGGTCAAGTCCTGGGCGGCGCTTGGCAAGATTACGGGGCGGGAACACACCCACCTCGCCAAGCCGAAGGAAGAGGAAAAAATCCGCTTCCATGACATCAAGGCACAGCCGCGCAAGATCATCTCCTCGCCGACATGGTCGGGCCTTGAAGATGAACATGTGAGCTATAACGCCGGTTACACCAACGTGCATGAACTCATTCCCTGGCGCACGCTCACCGGCCGGCAGCAGTTCTATCAGGACCATGAATGGATGCGTGATTTTGGCGAAGGCTTCTGTGTCTACAAGGCGCCGGTCAACACCAAGACCATCGCCCCGGTGATCGACAAGTTCGGCCAGGGTCGCAAGCAGGTGGCGCTCAACTGGATTACCCCGCACCAGAAATGGGGCATCCACTCCACCTATTCCGACAACCTGTTGATGCTGACGCTCAACCGCGGTGGCCCGGTGGTGTGGGTATCGGAGATCGACGCCCGCAAGATCGACGTCAAGGACAACGACTGGATTGAGCTCTACAACTCGAACGGCGCCATCATGGCCCGGGCGGTGGTGAGCCAGCGTGTGCCTGAAGGCATGACCATGATGTACCACGCGCAGGAAAAGATCATCAACACGCCGATGTCCGAGACGACAGGTGCGCGCGGCGGCATCCACAACTCCGTCACCCGTGCGGTGGTGAAGCCGACCCATATGATCGGCGGTTACGCCCAGCTTTCCTACGGTTTCAACTACTACGGCACCGTAGGGTCGAACCGGGACGAGTTTGTGGTGGTCCGCAAGGCCGAAAATGTTGAGTGGGGCGAGGAACTCGCGACCACCACGGCAGCCGAATAGGAGTAGATGCGATGAAAATACGTGCGCAAATCGGCATGGTGCTCAACCTCGATAAATGTATCGGCTGTCACACATGCTCTGTCACCTGCAAGAACGTCTGGACCAGCCGCGAAGGCGTGGAATACGCATGGTTCAACAACGTCGAGACCAAACCGGGTGTCGGTTACCCGCGGGACTGGGAAAACCAGGACCGCTGGAACGGCGGCTGGGAACGCAAGTCCGGCGGCAAGATCCAGCCGAAGATGGGCGGCAAGCTCCGCCTGCTCGCCAAGATTTTCGCCAACCCGGACCTGCCGGAGATCGACGATTATTACGAGCCCTTCACCTTCGATTATGCCAACCTGCAGAACAGCCCGGAGGTGAAAACACCACCGACTGCGCGGGCGCATTCGGTCATCACCGGAAGCAAGATGGAAAAGCCCGAATGGGGCCCCAACTGGGAAGAGATTCTTGGCGGCGAGTTCGAGAAACGCAGCAAGGACTATAACTTCAAGGATGTCGAGAAGGACATCTACGGCCAGTTCGAAAACACCTTCATGATGTATCTGCCACGGCTGTGTGAACACTGCCTCAACCCCACCTGTGTGGCGGCCTGTCCCTCAGGCGCCATCTACAAGCGGGAAGAAGACGGCATTGTGCTCATCGACCAGGACAAATGCCGCGGCTGGCGCATGTGCGTCTCGGGCTGCCCTTACAAGAAAATCTATTTTAACTGGCAGTCCGGCAAGTCGGAGAAATGCACCTTCTGCTTCCCGCGCATCGAGAACGGTGAACCGACCGTATGCTCGGAAACCTGCGTGGGCCGCATCCGCTACCTCGGCGTGCTGCTCTATGATGCCGACCGCATCCAGGAAGCTGCCGCGACCGAAGACCCGGAAGAGCTTTACAAGGCTCAGTGCGATATCTTCCTTGACCCGCACGATCCCAAGGTGATCGAGCAGGCGCGCAAGGACGGTGTGCCGGATAGCTGGCTTGAAGCCGCCAAGCGTTCTCCTGTCTACAAGATGGCGATTGACTGGAAGGTGGCTTTCCCGCTGCACCCGGAATATCGCACCTTGCCGATGGTCTGGTACATTCCGCCGCTGTCGCCGATCCAGAGCGCCTATGCCGAAGGCAAGGTCGCCGGCGACGACATCATGCCGGATGTGAAAAGCCTGCGTATCCCGGTCAAATATCTCGCCAACATGCTGACGGGCGGCAAGGAAGAGCCGGTGGTGCATGCGCTTGAACGCATGCTGGCAATGCGCAGCTTCATGCGCGGAAAAACGATCGGTGGTGCCGGCGACAAGGCGGTGCTCGACCGGGTTGGCCTTGATGAACGCATGGTGGCCGATATGTACAAGGTCATGGCGCTGGCGGACTATGACGACCGTTTTGTCATCCCGACCAACCACCGCGAATATGCGGGCAAGACCCCGTTCGACAACGACATCGCGTTCGAGAGCAGGTCGGCCTGCGGCTTCAGCTTCGGCAACGGCTGTTCGGGTGGTTCGGCGCGTTCGGGTGGCCTGTTCGGCGGCCCGACCCACAAGAACACCATGAGCGGAAACATCAGGAGGTAAGCATGAATACGATCAAACTTCTCGGAATGCTGCTTGCCTATCCGGGTGCCGAATTGCAGCAGCATGCGGATGAAATCAGAGAGGCAATTGCCGCTGAAGGGCTGGTGCCCGCCAAGCTGCAAAAGCCGCTGTTTGCTTTCATCAATGACCTCGGCCGGCGCAACCTGTTGCGCCTGCAGGAGGAATATGTCGCAACCTTCGACCGGTCGCGCGCACACTCGCTTTATCTCTTTGAGCATGTGCACGGCGAAAGCCGCGACCGCGGGCAGGCGATGGTTGACCTGATGGGCCTCTACAAGGCGGCAGGCATCACGCTCGCCGAACGTGAACTGCCGGATTACCTGCCGGTGTTCCTTGAGTTCCTGTCGTTGCAGCCCTTCACTGAAGCGCAGGATTATCTTGGCGAGGTTGCGCATATCCTTGACACCATCGGTGCCAAGCTGAAGCTGCGCAAGAACCCCTACCAGCATGTGTTCCGTGCCCTTGTGGCGCTGAGCAATGCCCACGTGGACCAGAAATTTGTCGAGCAGGCGGTCGAGGACGCCCGCCGCGAGGACACAAGCCTCGCCGCGCTCGACAAGGAATGGGAAGAAACGCCGGCCTTCGACGGCATCGGTGCGGACTGTTCGGTGTGCCCGCAAGGCAGCCCAAGCAAGCCCCACCAGGCTGCAGCACATTACGAATAGGAGCGGGATATGAGCAGTTATCTCAATGATTTTTTCTTCGGAATCTATCCCTACCTCGCCATCGTGATCATGGTGATGGGGACAATCCTTCGTTATGACCAGAACCCCTACAGCTGGAAGGCGGGCTCAAGCCAGCTTCTGCGTTCGCGCGGGATGCGGGTCGGCAGCAACCTCTTTCATGTAGGCATCATCCTGTTGTTCTTCGGCCACTTTGTCGGCCTGCTGACGCCGGAGCCGGTGTATCACGCCGTCATGACTGCAGCCACCAAGCAGAAGCTTGCCATGGTTGCGGGCGGTATCTTCGGTACACTCTGCTTCATTGGCATGACGGTGCTGATCATCCGCCGGCTGACAGACCCGCGCATCCGCGCCACCAGCCGCCCGGCGGATATCATGATCCTTCTGGTGCTTTATGTGCAGCTGATCCTCGGTCTGGCGACCATTCCCTTCTCCGCCGCGCATCCGGACGGCAGCTCGATGATCGCGCTTGCCAACTGGGCGCAGCATATCGTCACCTTCCGCGCAGGCGCCGCCGATTTTGTGCTGCATGAACCGCTTGTGTTCAAGCTGCATATCGCGCTCGGTCTCACCATCTTCGTGCTCTTCCCGTTCACACGGCTCGTGCACGTGCTGTCAGCCCCGATCAAATATCTGTTCCGGTCTGGCTACCAGATTGTCCGCAGGAGGGCCTGATTATGCCGATTTATGTGAACAAGACCGAGATCAGTGACGACGCGGTTTTCAAGGAAATGCAGTATCACCCGGCGCCCAGCCGGGAAGCTGCGCGGGACGAGGCCGCCAAGGCGCTTCTGGTGAAGGAACTGCTGCGCCAGGAAGCGGTCGAGAAAGGTCTCCTGGATGAACAGGCTGACGCGGAGGCAATCGACGGCGCCGCGCTCAAGCTCATCGAGCAGGAGGTCTCGAGCCCCGAAGCGGATGAGACCGCCTGCCGCCGCTACTATGACCATAATATCGAGCGCTTCCGCGCGGCCGACGGGGCCACGCTGCCGCTGCCGTTCGAACAGGTGGAGGGACGCATCCGCGAATATCTGCACACAAGGAGCATTCGCCATGGAATTCAGTCTTACATTCTGGACCTCGCTCGAAAGGCAAAGATTGCAGGATTTGATCTTGCGGCTTCGCTCTAGGCTGGCGCGGCAGGTTACGGGGTCAAGCTCATGGACGCATATGAAAAACTGATCGACGGTTACCGTTCTTTCCGTGCCCATTATCTCGACAAGCAATATGAAGCTTACCGGGACTGGGCGGCGCGGGGCCAAAGCCCGAAAAGCCTGATCATCGGTTGCAGCGACAGTCGGGTAAACCCCGCCATCCTCACCCATGCCGGGCTTGGAGAAATCTTCGTCGTCAACAATGTCGCCAATATCGTGCCGCCCTATGAAAAGGGGCGGTCGCACCACAAGTCTTTGGGGGCGGCCATCCAGTTTGCCGTCAACCACCTGAAAGTGGAGCATATCATTGTCATGGGCCACAGCGGTTGCGGCGGCATCGCCGCCCTGATGGCAGACGACCCGGCCGCGCGCCATGACGCCGACGAAGATGACTATATCGCCGACTGGGTCTCCATCCTTACGCCCGCGCGCGAAGCGGTGATGGAAAACTGCGGCGGCTGCAAGGGCGAGGAATGCCTGCGGCTTGCCGAAATGGAAGGAGTGCTCGTGTCAATCCAGCATCTTGCGGGCTATCCATGGGTGCGCAACGCGGTGCGTGCTGGTCGGCTTACTCTGCATGCGTGGTACTTCCATGTGGAAAGTGGAGAGCTGCTTTCCTATCGACCGGAGGAAGGACGTTTCAGTCGGCTGGTTTCCTGAGGAAAAGCGAAAAAAGGCGCAAATATTCCTCATATTTTTCATCGACTTGATCTGGATCAGACCATGGCCGGGAAGGGGGGCGTAAAACCGGGATGTTCGGTGGTTTAAAGGAGACAAACCATGAAAAAAACCTCCCTGTTGATGGCTGCGCTGGCTGGCACCGCGCTTCCCCTCCATGCTGAAGAACTCGAAGACCTTTTCACCAAAGGCGACGCGGGACTGGAGTTCCGTTACCGCCTTGAACTGGTGGACCAGGACGGCCTCGCGAAGAACGCGACGGCATCCACGCTCCTGACCAAAATCTGGTACTCGACCGCCAATGTGCATGGCTTCAGCGGTTACCTTGAAGCCACCAATGTCACCTCGGTCGGAAAGCAGCACTACAACAGCACGGTCAATGGCAACACCGCCTATCCTGTGGTGGCTGATCCCGAAGTGACCGAGCTCAACCAGGCCTATGCACAGTATAAAAACGACTTCGCGACGGTGAAAGTGGGCCGGCAGGGTGTGAACCTCGATGACCAGCGTTTCATCGGCACCGTCGGCTGGCGCCAGAACGACCAGACCTATGACGCCGCTGCCGCGATCCTGACACCGGCCAAGGACCTCACGGCCATTTACGGCTATGTGTGGAATGTGAACCGCATTTTCGGCAAGGATCACCCGCTGGGTGACCTGGATACCAATACGCATCTTTTTAATATCACCTATTCCGGTTTCAGCTTCGGCAAGCTGACGGCCTATTCCTATCTGCTGGATCTCAACGACGCGCCGGTGCTCGGGCTCTCAAGCGCCACCTATGGGGCGCGTTTTACCGGCCAGGCGGACGCGGGCGGTGGTGTGAAGGTCGGTTACCAGGCCGAATATGCACGCCAGACCGACTATAAGGGCAACCCGGCTGACTTCGCTGCCGACTTCTGGCATCTGGGCGCCGATGTTTCCGTCTCGGGCGTGAAGCTTGGCCTTGACTATGAGCTTCTGGGCTCGGACGGCGGTGTCGCATTCCAGACCCCGCTCGCCACGCTGCACAAGTTCAACGGCTGGGCTGACAAGTTCCTCAGCACCCCAGGCCAGGGCCTGCAGGATATCTATGCCTCGCTTGCCTATACCATACCGGGTGAAGGGGCGTTCTCGGGCCTCAAGCTCTTGGCCGTTTACCACGATTTCCAGTCCGATATCGGTGACGTTTCCTACGGCAGCGAATGGAATTTCCAGGCCAGCAAGAAGCTGAACAAATACCTGAATCTGGTGGTCAAGGCGGCGCGCTATAACGCTGACGCTTTCGCGACCGACACCACTAAATTCTGGGTCATGCTTGGCGCAAAATTCTAGGACAAGAGCTCCCTCAGGGGTCCGGGTGCGACCATGTTGCATCTGGGCCCCACCCTGGGGGTGCGATAGAAATTGGCGGATGCGTTAAAGGTCGGGGGATACGGTAGAAAGGCTTCATAATGGCAAGACGACAGTATCATGGTCCGGCGTTCCTGAGCCACGGCTTCAGGCCGTTTTTCCTGCTGGCGGGTCTCGCGGGTTTCCTGCTTGTACCCGGCTGGCTTTACCTGTTTTTCCATGGCGGCGTGCTGCCTTCGGGCATGGATGCACTCGACTGGCATATCCATGAAATGATCTTCGGCTATCTGGCCGCCGTCATCGCCGGTTTCCTCCTCACCGCCATCCCCAACTGGACCGGACGATTGCCAATTTCCGGCACACCGCTTGTCTGTCTTGTGCTGCTGTGGCTTACGGGTCGGGTTTTCATGCTCGCGCCAGTACCGGACATGGCACGCGCAAGCGGCGACAGCCTTTTCCTCATCATCATGACCCTTGTCGCAGTGCGGGAAGTAAGGGCAGGCAAGAACTGGCGCAATGTACCGGTTTGCCTGCTTGTCGGCCTGTTCGCACTCGGCAATATCGCCTTCCACGCTGAGCGTCTTGGCGTGCTCAATAGCGACGTGGCGGTGCGCGCCGCGCTCTCGGTTATCTCGGTGCTGATTGCGCTCATTGGCGGGCGTATCGTGCCCAGTTTCACCACAAACTGGCTCATCAAGGCCGGTGCGGAGGCGCGCCCGGTGCCTTTCAACAGTTTCGACAAGGCGGTGCTGGCGCTGACTGTGCTCGCGCTTGCCTTCTGGACCGCTGCGCCGGACGGCACGGCCGCGGGGGTGTTGCTCATCCTCGCCGGTGTGCTGCAGCTTGTGCGGCTTGAACGCTGGCGCGGCTGGGTGGCCTGGCGCAACGCACTCGTGCTTGTGCTGCATGTGGCGTATCTCTGGCTGCCGGTCGGGCTCGTCCTCACCGGGCTCTCCGCGGTCGCGCCGGACGCGGTGCCCGTGCCTTCCGCCGGCATCCATGCGCTGACGGCAGGGCTGATGGGCATGATGACCGTTGCGGTCATGAGCCGGGCTACACTTGGCCATACCGGACGCGAACTTGCCGCCGGCGCTCTCGGCTTCTGGATGTATGCCACCCTGTTTGCGGCGGCACTCCTGCGTGTCACGGCGTCGCTCGTGCCAGCATTTTATTCGACAGGCATCATGATCTCGGGGTCGCTGTGGTCGCTCGCCTTCCTGCTTTTCGTGGCACACTATGGTGCCATGATGCTGGCGCCGGGAGTGGGGTCGAAACGGGCGTGAAAATCGCCGCCGGTTGATCCAGGTCAATCCTGTTTTTCTCTCGCCTCCTAAGGTTTGCGACACCTGTTCAGACCATATGCGCGAGGGAGAAGATGGAGGCTGTACCGCAAGGCAGCACCGTGGCCGTCACCGGTGCCGGAGGTTTTATCGGAAGCCATGTACTGCGGACTCTTGTGGCGGCGGGCTACCAGCCTGTTGCCATCCTGCGACCCTCGGCACGGGCGGTGCCCGCGCTTGACGGGGTCACCGTGCGCTATGCCGATGTGAGCAACCTGCGGTCGCTGGCGGAGGCATCCGAAGGGGCAGACGCCATCATCCACCTTGCAGGCCTTATTTCCACCAACGCCCGGGATCGGAGCGACCTCATCCGTGTCAATGTGTCGGGCGCGAAGAATGTGCTTCAGGTTACCCGGCGCGGCCGGGTGAAACGGCTTCTGTTCATGTCCACCACCTCGGCAGTGGGTGCGCTTTACGAGGACATGCCCGAATATGCGCTCAATGAACATTCACCCTTCAATCTCGACGAGATGCGGGTGGACTATGTCACCGCGAAGCGTGTGGCGCACAAGCTGGCGCTTGGTGACCGGGCGGCGGGGCTTCCTGTCACGGTACTGAGCCCGTCCTTTGTGATCGGCCCGGGCGACAGCGCGCGCAACAGCACGCAGCTGATTGACCTTGTCGCGCGCGGGCAACTGCCGCTTGTGCCCCATGGCGGCATCAACCCCATTGATGTGCGGGACGTTGCGAATGCGGTGGTTGCTGCCCTCGCGCATCATGACCCGGCGGAGCAATATATTCTCGCGGGTCGGCAGAATATAAGCCTCTACCGTTTTGCCGCGCAGGTGGCGCGTGTGGCAGGTACCAGTGCGCCGCGCCGACGGGTGCCCTATGCGCTGACCCTTGCGGCCGCGCGCGTGGCGGAAACACTGTTCCCCCAAGCCGGTGTGACGACGGCTGCAGCCCGCCTTTCGCGCTATTTCTGGTATTTCGACAACGGCCGCGCCTGTCGTGATTTGGGGCTAGCTCCCCGCCCGCTCGATCAAAGCATTGCCGACACCCTGGACTGGCTGGCAGCCAGCCGGGCCGACCCACCCATTTGTGCCGCGTAGGAGAGACATGATGAAGATATTGCTCGTAAACCCGCCCTGCGGCGCCCGCACCATCGGGCTCAAGAATATCGCCAAGATCGAGCCGCTGAACCTTGAGCTGCTTGGGGCGGTGGTCGGTTCCCGGTATGAGGTGCGCCTTGTGGACATGGAGGTTGCTCCGCGTGACCTCGCCCCCACCCTGCGGGAATTTGTGCCCGATGTTGTCGGGGTCACTTCGGAGGTGGTGCATGTGGACAGTGCCAAGCAGGTACTGGCGCTTTGCCGTCTCGCCGCGCCACACTGTGTCACGGTAGTGGGTGGGCATCACCCCACCGTCTGGCCACAGGATTTCCTTGATCCTGTCATTGACCTTGTTGTGCGCGGCGAGGGCACGGAAAGCTTCGCCGAAATATGTGATGTCGTGGCCGCAGGCGGGCGCGACTTCAGGCATATCGCCGGGCTGATGATCCGCGAGGGTGAAGAACTTGTGCCCACACGCCCACGGGCGCTGCCCACGACGCTTGACCATCAGCCGATGCCGGACCGGTCACTTACCCGCCGCTACCGGAATAAATATTATTACCTGTGGGAGCGTGAGGTGGCGGCGGTGCGCAGCTCGGTGGGGTGCAGCTTTCCCTGTGTCTTCTGCTCTTGTCGGGTCTATTCGCACGGCGGCTTCATCCCGCGCTCGCCAGACCTCCTCTTGGAGGAAATCACGGGTCTTGAGGAAGAATTTGTCTATCTGTGCGACGATCATGCCTTCCATGACCCGTCGCGCATGTGGGAGCTGGGTGAAAAGCTGCTGCAGAGCGGCGTCAAGAAACGCTATTTTACCTATGCTCGGGTCGATTCCATCGTCGAGAACCGGGAGCTGTTTGCGCTCTGGGCAAAGGCAGGCCTGCAGCTTGTGATGTCGGGGCTGGAATCTCTAGACTATGAAGCATTGAAGCGTACCGGCAAAAGGGTCGAGAAAGGACGGGACGAGGAGGCGCTCGCCATCCTTGCTGACCTTGGTATCGGCATGAGCGCGGGTTTCCTTGTTGAACCGCATTTTGAAGCCGCTGATTTCCAGGCCATTGACGACTATGTGCGTGACCACCCGGCCATTATCCTGACCGAGTTTACCCCGCTTACGCCGCTACCGGGCACGCCGCTTTATCGCAAGGTGGAAAAGGATATCGTCTCGCCCGACCGGCAGCTCTATGACTTGCAGCATTTCCTGCTGCCCACAGAAACGTCGCAAAAGCGGCTCTATACACTCATGCGCAAGGCCTACTCGAAGGTAATTCGCCGCGCCGTCATGCGCATGGGACTGTGGAAACCGAAAAGCTGGTCCTGGCATTATATCCGCATGTTCCGAGGCTTGATCCGAAACTACAAGGCGCTTGGCGAGGCGCATACCCATTGCCCGGCGCCCGAGGTTGTGCCCGAGCACAGGGACGCGGCATGACACCGGCCGCCGCGGACAAGGGGCCGGAGATCACCTATCTCGGCTGGTCCGGCTTTCATATGTCGGGGCCGGGGCGCAGCGCGGTTTATATCGACCCGCCGAAAGGGACAGCCTTTCAGGATGTGCCGACTGTTGTTTTCATCACTCACGGCCACCCTGAGCATCTGGGCGGCGTGCTGGATCTGCTGCGGTGCGGCAACGCAAGCAGCACGACCATCGTGGCGTCCGGCGTGGTGTGCCGCTACCTGCGGCGCCAGTGTGCCGACCCCGGTGTGCGGTTCGAACAGGTGACGGTCGGCAGTTTTTTTGCCGACGGGACGGGCGTGCGGGCCGAGGTGTTCGCCTGGCGTCATATGCCGCTGCTGCCGCCGGGCATCAAGCCTGCCTGCCGTCACGTCTGGCGTCTCCTGCGCGGCTGGCGCAAGGCAATGGGAATCATCCGCATGATGTTGGCGGGGCCGCGCCGCGCGGGCGAGATGCTGGGTTTTGTCCTGAGTGCCGGGGACAATATGCCGGTAATTGTTTATGGTGAGGGCCTGCACCGGCGTACCCGGTTGGGCGAGGTGCGCGCGGTTGCCGGTGCGTTTGAGCAGGCCTGCCTGCTTGTTGCGGTGGAGCCGGAAGATGTCGCCGCACTGCCGTGGCTCCTGCGCGCCTCTGCCGCGCGCTTCATCCTGCTTTATGAACCCCATGGCAACTGGCGTGACGGCTTTGGCATGCCACGTGCCGACCTGCGGGCACTTGCAACCGAGTTGAAGGCAGACGGCAAACGTGTGCGCTGCGTATCCTGACGGTCAGAATTATTCTACAGTGTGGTGCCGCGTGTGCCCGGGCAGGCTATGGAAAAAACCGTTTGAGAACTGGGCTTCTGGCAGCAGTTCGTCGAGGAAGATTCGGGCTTTCTCGGCGGAGATCCATTCTGCTGCACGAGCACGGAATATATTGGCGACCCGCACCATGTCACCGGTGTGTGGCGACAGCCTGAAATCCCGGATGCCCATTTGCATCAGCGCCGGCAGTTCGTCGAGCAGGCTGATATATTTGTGGGACAGGGTCTGCAGTCCGTTGACAGCGAGGAAGGCTTGCCCGTCAAGGGTGTCGAGCGTCAGCCCATCCGGGTCGTTGTCACAGACATACTGGCAGCCGTTTTTGGACAGGCCGTGCGCCCGGGCGTGGAAACAGCGCGCGGAAATGGCAAGCGGCGCCCGGCCGAACACCTGTACCTCAAGGTCGCAACTGGCTGCTGTTGCGAGGGCTGCCAGTGTTGTCTTCGGCAACTCGGCGTTCAGCGAGATACGTGTTGCGCCCTCGCGCTCGAAATAGGCGAGGGTCTCGGGGTTATAGACGTTGATGGAAGGGCCAAGTGCATGCGGTCGGCCCCTTAGCATGCTCACTGCCGACATGTCATTGGCTTCAATCAGGAAGTCATCGGCGAGGCCCTGGGTTTCTTCCACGCTCGCCATGTCCTTGCCGTCCATCACCAGTTGCAGGCCTGAGAGGATCACCTGTTTGCCCGCCGCTTTCAGCCGGTCGAGCACATCCTCATAATGCACAAGATGGAAGGGCCGGCGTTTGGTGCAAACCACCTCGCCGAGATAGACGATGTCGATATCAGCCTCATCTGCAATGCGGAAATAAAAGTCCCTGAATGTGTCCGCTGGCCAGTTGAACAGCAAGGGCCCGAGCGACAGCTTGAAAGTCTCTACAGCCATTTTTTCCGGTATGCTCCTGTCGTGGTGATATTGCCTTCAGAAATGGCAGCGAGGTTGTTACCGGCTTCGCCTGTCGTGGCGGCACCCTCGACCCCCATGGTGTCTATGGCGGCGCGGAAACCGGCCACGACCTCACGCACATAAGCCTTGCTGCGCTGCCGGCCCTCGATCTTGAGGGCGCGGACCCCCGCTTTGGCGAGGCTCGGCAGGATGGGGCGGATATCAAGGCTTGTGGGCTCCTCGAATATGTAGCCGCGGGCATCGGCAACCTGAAAACGCCCCTTGCAAAGGGTCGGGTAACCGGCCTGCTCGTCGTCGTCGAAGCGGTTGATGGTGAAGCCGCCCAGCCGGCTTGTCATGCCGCGTTGCTCGCGCACATAGTCTACATGATCGGGCGGGGAACAGACGCCGTTCCGGTTGGGGGATTGCCCGGTCGCGTATGAGGAGAGTGTGCAGCGGCCCTCCGCCATCGGGCACATGCCGCCGAACGCGAAGACTTCGGTTTCGACGCTGATCTGTTCATTGAGTTTGGCGATCTCCGGCACCGTCAGCACACGTGGCAGAACCACCCGGCGCACACCGAATGTCTCGGCATAATAGTTGATCGCCGCCGCGTTCGAGGCCGATGCCTGCACCGACAGATGCAGGCGCAACTCCGGGTAATGGTCGCGTGCGTGGGCCAGAAGGCCGATATCGGCGAGGATGATGGCGTCCACGCCGAGCTCGCTCGCATTCCTGATGGCGCGATGCCAGGGACCGGGATCCGTCGCGTCCGCATAGGTGTTTACCGCCAGCAGCACTTTCCGGCCCGCCTTGTGGGCGAAGGCAAGGGCGTCAGCGAGCTCGGAAACCGAAAAATTCAGGCCGGGGAAGTTGCGGGCATTGGTTTCGTCCCGGAAACCGAGATAGACAGCGTCTGCCCCGGCTTCAATGGCGGCGCGCAGCGCGGCGGGGGTGCCGGCAGGGCATACAAGCTCAAGGGGTGATGTCATGATGGGTTTTCTACGCGCATGATCGGGGCGCGCTCCGGTCTTTTGCGGCGGGGTACGCCGGGCTTGCCCCCCTGCTGAAGTGATCGCAGGTCATGCTCCAACTGGCCGATCCTTGTTTCAAGCCTGGCCAGTTCTGCAAGCGGGCGGGCCTGCAACCATGCCTGTAACTGCCTTCCGCGGTTGATCACCGCATTACCGGCAGACAGTCCTGCCGTGGCCACATGTCTGCCAGCGGGCGCGAGCGGGCCCAAAAGCGCCAGCAGCTCGGTCCGGAAATCTATATCCGCACTATCCACCGCGTTCCTGAGCATCAGCAGGGCGCCGGTGTCACCCGTGACCTGAATGTCACGGGCAAAAAACAGCGCGTCGCCGTCGCTCTCGCCCTCAAGGAGCGCAATCAGTGCGCCTATGGGGGCTTCGATCGACACATGGGCGCGTAGCGGGCGTGCGGCCGGTGCCGTTTTCACCCGGACTCCCTGGGCTTTGACTGTGACCAGAAAGGCGATGCCGACATCCGTCGCCGCAATCCTGTATAGGGTACCGCGCTCGAGACAAAGGCGGGAAAAGGCTTCCGGCTGGGCGGATATGATGCGGTCCGCGACCGCCTGCAGGGCAAGGTCAAGCGGCGCGCTGGGCAGGACTGCAATCAGGCGTCCTGCAAATTGCAGCATGTCGCTGGCCGCGTTGCGGTGTGGTGGTCGCACATTGTCGGTCATGGCAATTCCCCGTTGCTTCTTGACGCGACGATACACCGGGGTTTTCCCAGTCAATTGACACAGGTCAAGCAAGTGGGGTTCGGGGCTCCCCCGAAGCCGTTGGCCGTGCACTAAAACTTGGCGTGGGCGACTTTTGACATTCCCTGCGTAGCGTTCATGATCTCCACGGAGCTGTGCTGTTTTTCTTCTGCCGCGCGACCGATAATCACCAGTGTTGGTGCGTTGAGCGGTATCTGCTCAATGCGGGCATCTGAAAGGCGAATGGTTGCCCTCAAAATGGTTTGCGAAGCCGTGCCGGCGTGCGCGACGGCAACAAGGGGCAGGTCGGGCGGCAGGCCTGCAGCGAGCATCTCGGCTAAAAGCTTGGTCAGCCTGCGCCGCGACATATAGAGCGCGACCGTGCCGCCTGCCAGCAGGGCGTTCCAGTCGGCCCGGTCCTTCGCAAGGGCGGCATTTGTCATGCCGGTCATGAAGGTAACACGCCGGGCTATTCCACGGTGTGTCAGCGGGACGCCCGCTTCGGCGGCGGCGACCGAGGCGGCGGTGACACCGGGGATGACGGTGGTGTGTATGCCTGCGCTCTGCAGAAACTCGAGCTCCTCCCCGCCACGGCCGAAAATAAACGGATCACCACACTTCAGGCGCACGACCTGTTTGCCGGCGCGTGCAAGGTTCATGAGGGTGCGGTTGATGAACTCCTGGCTGGAAGAATGTTTACCGCAGCGTTTGCCAACGGCGATCAGCCGTGCATCCCGCCGCGCGTGGGTGAGCAGATGATCGTCGACAAGGGCGTCATAGAGCACGGCATCTGCGCTTTCAAGCGCGCGCAGGCCCCGAAGCGTGATCATGTCCGCGCTGCCGGCCCCGGCGCCAACAAGATGGACCGAGCCCCGGGTTGCGCCTTCCATCGGGTCAGGCATTTCAGCATCGATGAGTGCCTCATTAACGCGTTTGACAGTCTGGTTCTCGTCTTCAAGCGCGAGGCGGGTGATGCTTTCACTATCAAAGAGGCGGTTCCAGAAAAGACGTTGCTGGTCCGGCTGCAGCGCCTTCTTGACATGGGGGCGTATGCGCGCCGCATGCCGGACCAGATGCTCAAGCCCCTTGGGCAGAAGGTGCTCGAGCTTTTGGCGGATATTGCGCGCAAGGGTGGGCGTGGCACCGCCCGTGGAGATTGCGACCTGTATCGGCCCGCGTTTCACGACGGCGGGGATATGAAAATCGCAATGCTCGGGGTTGTCGACGCTGTTCAGCAGCCTGCCGTGGCGGTGACAAAGCGTGCGCAGGCGCGGTGAGATTGCCGGCTCTTCGCCGCTGTCAATCGCGATGCGGGCATGCCGGACAAGGCGTCCCCTCAGGTGCTTTCCGGCATACAGGACCCGCCCGTCTGCGATAAGGATTGCCAGGCAGTTGTTCAACTGCGCCGAGACAATATGCACCTCAGCGCCAGCGGCGAGCAGGGCGCGGGTTTTGGTCAGTGCAATTTCCCCGCCGCCGAGGACAAGGCAAGGCTGGTTTTGCAGGTGCACGCTGATTGGAAACATGGGTTCAGGCGGCATGGTGTTGTCCTCTTTGCTGCAGTATGGCCTTGAGTTCGGGCAGGCAGGAACCGCAACCGGTTCCGGCACCGGTGCAGGCGCTGACTGCATCAATGTCGGTGAAATCCTGTGCCAGAATGGCGGCTTCAATATCGAACCGCCCCACCTGCATACAGGCGCACACGATCGGGCCGGGGTCCCGGCTTGGGCCCGGCGGGTGGCCTGCCAGTATCGTCTGCCGGTCCTCAGCAGAAACCGCGTCCTGCCCGAGAAGGGATGTGATCCAGGGGATGCTCACCCCGGTGAGGGAACCTGCGAAAAGCACATGCTCAAGGCGGCCATTCCTTATGTGGGCGTGACGCAGGTTATAGGCATCCTGCATGTGGAGGAACTCCCCGTCCCCTCGCAGCGCGCCGACAAGCTCTGTGAGCTGGTCTTGCCGCTGGCCCGCCATTCTCATCAGTGTGCCGTGGGTGAGTTTTGCCTTGCTCCAGTAGCCCCCGGGGCGAAGGGGGAGGTCGCGACGTGAGAACAGCAGGGCGCGCCATGCCATGGTTACGGGCGTGATCGTTGCGGGCACTGATTTGAAGGCCGGCTGCGCGGAAACGGGGTCAATCTCCGGTGGCACAAGGCAGCCAATCACCGCCGCACCGGCATGCGTATCTGACCAGTGCATGGGCAGGAATACCTCCCCCGGTTGCTGGTCGCGCGTGAGGCGGGCGCGGGTGAGATAGGCGCCATGCTGTGTTTCCACACGCACAAAGCCGCCATCAGGCACGCCATAGTGCGCCGCGTCGACCGGGGAGATATCCAGCAGCGGCTCGGCCCGGTGGCCCATGAGGGTGGGCGAGAGGCCGGTGCGGGTCATGGTGTGCCATTGGTCACGGTAGCGTCCGGTATTCAGGGTCAGGGAATGCGCGTGCGAGGGCTGCAGGGGGCGCGGCCTGTGGCGAAGGGCAAGCATGCGGGCCTTGCCGTCAGATGTGAAAAAGCCGCCGTCCCCGAACAGGCGGGCCGTGCTTTCCCCTGCCTCCGTCCGGGGCCATTTGCCGGGCAGAAGGTTTTCATAGTCATGCGCGTTCAGGCGCGCGTGTGCACCAATGTCAAAAGCTCGTGTGCCATGGTTGCCATAAGCGCTCAGGCTGGCGTGTTCGGCGAAAATCTCGGCCGGTGAGTGATAGTTGAAGGCATCGGCCCATCCCATGGCGGCGGCGACGTCCGATATGATGCGCCAGTCGGGCCGGGCGGTGGCGAAAGGCGGCAGGAACGCCCGCTGGCGGGAGATGGTCCGGTCGGAGTTGGTGACGGTACCGTCTTTCTCTCCCCAGCCGAGGGCTGGCAGGCGGATATGGGCGAAGGTCTGTGTGTCGGTGTCTTGCACGCAGTCGGAGACGATGACAAGGGGGCAGTTTGCAAGGGCTTCGCGCACCTTGGCGGCGTTTGGCATGCTGACGGCAGGATTGGTCGCCATGATCCAGATGGCCTTGATGCGCCCGTCATGCACGGCATCGAACATATCAACGGCGCGCAGGCCTTCCTGGTGCGCAAGGTTCGGCGCCTGCCAGAAGTCGGCGACGAGCGCGCGTTCCGCCGCGCTGAAGCCCATGTGAGCGGCGAGCATGTTGGCGAGCCCGCCCACCTCCCGGCCCCCCATCGCATTTGGCTGGCCGGTGACGGAAAAGGGCCCCATGCCGGCGCGACCGATACGGCCCGTGGCCAGATGGCAATTGATGATGGCGTTCACGCGGTCTGTGCCGTCGTGGGCCTGATTGACACCCTGGGAGAAGACGGTGACGACTTTCTCGGTTCTGGCAAACAGGTTGAAAAACTCTTCCACCTCTTCGCCGATGCCGCGTGCAGCGACGGCATCGGCAAAAGCGTCTGCATCCGCCTGCGCGGCGGCGATGGCCGCTTCATAGCCCCTGACATGCTGGCGTGTGTAGTCGACCGGTGCCTTGCCTGCGTCATGAAGGTGGGCAAGCAGGCCGCCAAACAGCAATACGTCGCCGCCGGGCATGACGGGGATATGCAGGTCGGCAATATCGCAGCTGTCGGTACGGCGGGGATCAATGACCACTATCCTTGTGCCGCATGCCTCCCGCGCGGCGCGCAGGCGCTGGAACAGCACCGGGTGACACCATGCGAGGTTGGAGCCCACTAGCACCACGAGCTCGGCTTCCTCAAGGTCGCCATAGTCGCCCGGTACCACGTCGGCACCGAAGGCGCGTTTGTGCCCGGCAACGGTTGAGGCCATGCAGAGCCGGGAATTGGTGTCGATATTCGCGCTGCCGATAAAACCTTTCATCAGCTTGTTGGCGACATAATAGTCTTCGGTCAACAGTTGTCCGGATACGTAGAAAGCCACGGATTCCGGGCCATGTTCGGCGATGGTTGCCGTCAGGCGCCGGGCAACCGTGTTTGTTGCGGTGGTCCAGTTGGTGACCTGTCCGTCAATAACCGGTTCGGTAAGCCGGCTTTCGGGGCTCAGCGTTTCCCCAAGCGCCAATCCCTTCGAGCAAAGCTTGCCGTGGTTTGCGGGATGGGCCGGGTCACCCTCGATATGGACCTTCCCATCCATATCGGTGGCGAGTATGCCGCAGCCCACCCCGCAATAGGCGCATGTCGTCCGCACCTTCTTCATGCGACAGCCTTGGCTGCCGAGGACGACGGAAGCGCCAGATAAACATCATGTCCGCGCAGTTCTACCGCGAGTGTGGGTGTGCAGCCATGGTCTGCGCCCTCCGCCTCGCCCGTCCGCAGGTTGATGACCCAGTTGTGCAGCGGGCAGGTCACCTTGTCACCGTGCACTATACCCTCTGACAAAGGCCCTTTCTTGTGCGGGCACTGGTTCCTGAGCGCGAAGATCTCGCCCGTGACGGTCCGGAAAATGGCAATCTCGCCATGTGCGGTCAGCAACCGCCGCGCGCCCTGTATGGGAATATCGTCAAGGCTGCAGACATGGGTGAGGGGTGTTTTATCGGTCATGGTTTCAGCTCACTTTGGCGAGGGGGGAGAATTCAAATGCGTCGGTGCCCCTTGCGCGCTCGGCCCATGGGTCGGACTGGCTGGTTTCCTGGCTTTTCAGGAAACGGTCGCGCAAGGCAATGCGCTCCTCCGGTCGGTCAATCAGCGTGGATTTGACATAGTCGAGGCCGACCCGCTCGATCCACGGGGCGGTCCGTTCAAGATACCAGGCGTCCTCGCGGTAGAGCTGGATGAACGCCATGCAGTATTCCATGACCTCGGCTTCCGTGGCGACCTTGACAAGCAGGTCGGTCGCACGAACGTGGATGCCGCCGTTGCCGCCGACATGCAGCTCATAGCCGCTGTCCACACAGACGACGCCGAAGTCCTTGATGGTGGCTTCGGCGCAGTTGCGCGGGCAGCCGGAAACAGCCATCTTGAACTTGTGCGGCATCCAGCTGCCCCAGGTGGCATGCTCAAGCGTCACCCCGAGCCCGGTACTGTCCTGTGTGCCGAAGCGGCACCAGTCGGAGCCGACACAGGTTTTGACAGTGCGCAGCGATTTGCCGTAGGCGTGGCCGGAGACCATGCCTGCCGCACCCAGATCGGCCCACACGGCGGTCAGGTCGTCCTTCTTGACGCCCAGAAGGTCGATACGCTGACCGCCGGTGACCTTGACGGTGGGGATGCCGAATTTATCCACAACGTCTGCGATGGCGCGCAGTTCCCTGGCGCTTGTGAGCCCGCCCCACATGCGCGGCACCACGGAGTAGGTGCCGTCTTTCTGGATGTTGGCGTGCACCCGTTCATTGATGAAACGGGAGTGCGCGTCGTCGACATATTCGCCCGGCCAGGCGCACAGCAGATAATAGTTCATCGCCGGGCGGCATATATGGCAGCCATCCGGCGTCTGCCATTCAAGCGCCTGAAAGGCGGAGGGAATATCCTTCGCGCCTGTGGCGATAATCATCCGGCGCACCTCACCGTGGTTCAGGTTTGTGCAGCCGCAGAGGGGTTTTGGCCCGCTGCTGGCAACATAGTCATCGCCGAGCGTGCTTGCGAGCAGCTTCTCGACAAGACCGGTGCAGGACCCGCAGGAGGAAGAAGCCTTGGTGCAGGACTGCACCTCCTTGAGGGTGGTCAGGCCACCATCCGTGATGGCGGTGACGATGTCACCCTTGCTCACGCCATTGCAGCCGCAGATCTCGGCCTCAGCCGGAAGATCCGCGATAGCCTTAAAAGGGTCGGCCTGCAGGCCCTCCTCGAACCCCTGCCCGAAGATCATCGTGGCGCGCAGTTCGCTGATATCGCTGCCGTCCTTGATGAGCTGGAAATACCAGCCACCATCCGCAGTGTCGCCATAGAGTACGGTGCCGATAAGGATATTGTCCCTGAGCACGAGGCGTTTATAGACCCCCCGGGCGGCGTCGCGGAACACGATGTCCTCGGTACCTTCGCCGCCCGAGAAATCTCCGGCAGAGAAGAGGTCGATGCCGGTAACCTTGAGTTTTGTGGATGTGATGGAGCCCTGATAGCCCTGGTTTTCGCGGTCCGCGAGTGTATCTGCGGCAATCTTGGCCATGTCGAAAAGGGGTGCCACGAGTCCGTAGCACAGTCCGCGGTGCTCGGCGCATTCGCCAATCGATAGGATGTCGGGGTCCGAGGTCACCATATGGTCATCCACCTTGATCCCGCGTGCGGTCTCGATCCCGTGGGATTTGGCGAGCCAGGTGTTGGGGCGAATGCCGACCGCCATGACCACCAGGTCGGCGTCAAAGGTGCGGCCATCCTTGAGTTTGACTGCCTCGACATGCTTTTCTCCCATGATTTCCGCTGTGTCGGCTTCGGTGATCACATGGATATCGCGGCGCTCGAGCTCATGCTTGAGAAGGCTGCCGGCCGCACTGTCGAGCTGGCGTTCCATCAGGTGGGAGGCGAGGTGCAGGACCGTGACTCGCATGCCGAGGGTTGAGAGGCCGTAAGCTGCCTCAAGCCCCAGAAGCCCGCCGCCGATGACAACCGCATTCTGGCGCGACTTTGATGCGTCGATCATCGTTTCCACATCATACATGTCGCGGAAGGTGATGACACCGTCGAGCTTGTGGCCGGGCACAGGAATGATGATGGGTTCGGACCCGGTCGCGAGCAGGAGTTTGTCGTAGCTGATACGCCGCCCTGCAGCGGAAATGACGGTCTTTTTCCGCGGGTCAACGCCGACAACAGTATCACCGGCATGAAGTTTGACGCCGTTGGTGTCATACCAGTCCCAGTCATTGAGGATGATATCCTCATATGCCTTCTCGCCCGCGAGTATGGGGGACAGCATGATACGGTTATAGTTGAGGCGGGGTTCCGCACCGAAGACGGTGATGTCATAGCCGTCCGGCGCGCGTTTGATCAGTTCTTCAAGTGTACGCATGCCCGCCATGCCGTTGCCGACAACAACGAGCTGTTTCCGGCCCTCCGGCCGGACGGCTGACTCTTTTGCACCTTTTCGGGGGTGCTGTATTGCGATGTCTGCCATGGAAAACTCCACTTATGGGGTCCAGGGCAGTTTTATGTCGTGAGGGAGGATATAACGTCCGCCCGCCAACATAAAGCTGCGGTTCCTGGACGTCGTTATCCTGTGCGGGCCCGCCATTGGGCCCATGGTTGAAACTGGTATTTCGACGCTTACCGTAGCAAGGAGCATGCCATGAGGGCTGTTCTTGAGCTGATGTGACGCGTTTGTTGTTGTAGTGGCTGGCGGAGAATATTCTTCTATCTTTATGATTATAAAGAATAAATATTGAAATTATCCGAACTGCCTTCAGCTGGCCCGAGCCTGTTAAAGCGCATGGCGGTAAGCGCGGGGCGGGTTCTCCTGTTGCTTGCTTGCGTCGTGGGAAGCTTGATTGGTGATTACAAAATAATCAGTGGTCAAAAAATAGACATCATAAATTAATCAATCCATCAATCACCCAGCCCACGGGCCGGAAGGGGTGGCGGCATCGCCTGGGGCCTGAACGGCAAAAGGACAATCTAGCTGACCTGAAGCCTGCGCGGGCAAAAGCCAAGGCAGCCAAGCCGTTAGAAGCTGATGCGAGGGCTGTTCAAACGGCCGTACCCGCCTGCTTTCGGGTGCCGGCGGAACGCTTGGCATGCTCCTTGCTGATTTGGGGCAAGGGTCGCCGCTGCTGGCAACCCGTATTTCCGATCCAACGGCGGGTCGAAGGTGCCGCCGCAAGGCTGAAGGGTCTCTAAAACCCGGAAGGCATTGTGGCAGATCAGGGCTTCCTTGCGACCGCCGACCATCAGGTCAATCCATCGCACGGAGGCTGGGCCAAAGGCTTTCGGAGATTATGATGCAAACGACCAAGATGGATTTTCCCCCGCGACCCCAAAGAGCAAGCCGGTTTGCTGCGCGTTTCCTGGCATTCGCTGCCAGCCTGCTTCTGCTTGCCGTGCCGGTACGCGCCGGTGACCTTGTGCTTGAAAAAGACGAACTGACCCTCGGTTTTATCAAGCTGACGGATATGGCGCCGCTCGCCGTGGCGTATGAACTCGGCTTTTTCGAGGATGAAGGGCTTTATGTCACGCTTGAGGCACAGGCTAACTGGAAGGTGCTTCTTGACCGGGTGATTTCCGGTGAGCTGGATGGCGCGCATATGCTCGCAGGCCAGCCGCTTGGTGCGACCATCGGTTTTGGCACCAAGGCCGATATCATCACCGCCTTCTCGATGGATCTCAACGGGAATGCCATCACGGTTTCGAACGACGTATGGCAGATGATGAAGCCGCATATCGCCAAGGGCGAGGATGGCAGGCCTGCTCACCCCATTTCGGCCGAGAGCCTCAAGCCGGTGATCGCGAGCTACCGGGCGCGTGGCGAGGCGTTCAAAATGGGCATGGTCTTCCCGGTATCGACCCATAATTACGAATTGCGCTACTGGCTTGCCGCCGGTGGTATCAAGCCCGGTTATTATACGGCCGATGACATCACGGGACAGCAGGACGCCGACGTTCTTTTGTCGGTGACACCCCCACCGCAAATGCCGGCAACGATGGAAGCGGGCACCATCCATGGCTACTGTGTGGGTGAACCCTGGAACCAGCAGGCGGTGTTCAAGGGCATCGGTGTGCCGGTGGTAACCGACTATGAAATCTGGAAAAACAACCCCGAGAAAGTTTTTGGTGTCTCGAAGGAGTGGGCGGAGAAGCATCCCAACACCCATCTCGCGCTGGTGAAAGCGCTGATCCGGGCTGCTAAATGGCTCGATGAGAATGGCAACGCCAACCGCGCCAAGGCGGTCAAAATGCTGTCGAACGCCGCTTATGTGGGGGCGGACGAGGAGGTGATCGCGGCCTCCATGACCGGGACGTTCGAGTATGAAAAAGGTGACAAGCGCGCCGTGCCCGACTTCAACGTTTTCTACCGCTACTTCGCAACCTATCCCTACTATTCGGATGCCGTCTGGTATCTCACGCAGATGCGCCGGTGGGGGCAGGTCACGGAAGCCAAGCCGGATGCGTGGTATGCGGATGTGGCCCGCAAGGTTTACCGGCCGGACATCTATCTGAAGGCTGCGAAGATGCTGGTCGCTGAAGGTCTGGCTGACGAAGCGGATTTCCCGTGGGCCAGTGACGGTTACCGCGACCCGCAGACCCACTTCATTGACGGCATCACCTATGACGGCCGTGCGCCCAACGCCTATCTCGCCCGCTTCCCGATCGGGATCAAGGACGAAGCCATGGCTGCCGCCGCTGAGTGACGCCAAAGACGAAATTTTGTCCGGAAGGATATGAGTTATGACTGCAACCGTAAAATCCGATGCGCTCCTGAGGGTGGAAGAGAAGAAGGCAGCCCGTGCGCGCCGCAGCAATATCATCAGCCGCGCGGATGCCTACCTTAAAATACTGGGTCTTGGCTGGCTGACCCCCATCGCCCGACTGCTGAACGGGGAAGACGCCCAGGCGCAGGGCCGCGCGCTCTGGCAAGCGCTCGGGGTGCCGCTCTGCGCCATCGCGATATTCCTGTCGCTGTGGGCGCAGCTCGCGCCCAAGGTGGATACGAGCCTTGGCACCATTCCGGGCCCGGCAGAGGTGTGGGAAGCTTTTGGCACACTTGTTGAGGATCATGACGCTGAGCGTGCCAAGGCCGACGCTTTTTACGAACGCCAGCGCGCGCGCAACGAGGCAAAGCAGGCCGCCGACCCGACAGCGGAAGTGAAAATCCGCGACTATACTGGTAAGCCGACCTATTTCGACCAGATATGGACCAGCCTCCAGACGGTATTTATGGGCTTCCTGCTGGCAACCGTGGCGGCGGTACCGCTTGGCATCCTCATGGGGCTGTCGAGTGTCATCAATGCGGCCATCAGCCCGCTGGTGCAGATTTTCAAGCCTGTGTCCCCGCTTGCCTGGCTGCCAATCGTGACCATGGTGGTGAGCGCGCTTTATGTGTCTGACGACCCGATGTTCGAGAAAGCCTTCCTGACCTCGGCCATCACGGTGACCTTGTGTTCCCTTTGGCCCACCTTGATCAACACCGCGATGGGGGTGGCCTCCATCGACAAGGATCTGGTCAATGTGGGGCGGGTGCTTCGCCTTTCAGCCGGGGTGCAGGTACAGAAGTTGATTGTGCCGTCTGCCATGCCTTTCATCTTCACCGGTATGCGTCTTTCGCTCGGTGTGGGCTGGATGGTGCTGATCGCGGCGGAGATGCTGGCGCAGAACCCGGGGCTTGGCAAATTTGTATGGGACGAGTTCCAGAACGGGTCTTCCTCGTCGCTCGCCCGCATCATGGTCGCGGTGCTCACGATCGGTATCATCGGGTTCCTGCTCGACCGGCTGATGCTGGCGCTTGAAGCCCTTGTCACCAGCCGCGCGCATGCTTGAGGAGAGAATGATGAGCCAGCTTGAACTCAAGGATGTATCGCTCTCCTACGGCAAGGGACGCGAAAAGACCGATGTCCTCGCGGATATCAACCTCGCGATTGATGAAGGCGAGTTTCTCGCGATCGTTGGTTTTTCGGGCGCGGGCAAAACCTCGCTCATTTCGTTGATCGCGGGGCTTCTGAAACCGGACACGGGCACCATCACGCTCGGCGGCAAACGCGTGGATGGCCCGGGGCCCGACCGCGGGGTCGTGTTCCAGAGCTACTCGCTGATGCCGTGGCTGACCGTGGAGGGCAATATCGCGCTGGCCGTGGACAGCATTTTCAAGGCAGAGAGCAAGGCCGTGCGCGGCGAGCGTGTAAGCCGTTATATCGAGATGGTCGGCCTGACGCACGCCCGCGACCGCAAGCCGCATGAGCTTTCGGGCGGTATGCGGCAGCGGGTTGCCGTGGCCCGCGCGCTGGCGATGGACCCTGAAATCCTGCTGCTTGATGAACCGCTTTCGGCCCTTGATGCCCTGACGCGCGCCAAACTGCAGGACGAGCTTGACAGCATCCGCGAGAAAGACCGCAAGACGGTGATCCTCATCACCAACGACGTGGATGAAGCCATCCTGCTCGCGGACCGCATCATCCCGCTCACGCCCGGTCCAAAAGCCACGCTCGGTCCCTCGTTCAAGGTGGATATCCCGCGCCCGCGGCTTCGCTCTGCCATGAACCATGACGCCAATTTTGTGCGCCTGCGTGCCGACGTGACAAGTTTCCTGCTCGAGGCCGAGAAAGCGACGGCGGCCGCCATGCCGCTGCAGGAGAATGCGCTGCCTGACATCAGTCCCATTGAAGTGGGCCGGGCGCCAAAGGCCTACCGTGAGGCGGCGGCAAGCCCGCGATCTGACCGCTATGTGGAGTTTTCCGAAGTCAGCAAGGTCTATCCCACCCCCAAGGGTCCGCTTACGGTGGTGGACGGGTTCGACCTCAAGATGAAAAAGGGTGAGTTCATCACGCTTATTGGCCATTCGGGCTGCGGCAAATCCACGGTGCTCAACATGGTGGCCGGGCTTACGGACGTGTCCGCCGGCGGTATCGTGCTTGACGATCGGGAGGTGATCTCCACCGGGCCCGAACGTGCTGTCGTGTTCCAGGCGCCCAGCCTTATGCCGTGGCTTACCGCATACCAGAATGTGGCGCTTGGTGTGAACCGGGTGTATCCGCATGCGAGCAAGGCGGAAAAGCGCGATGTGATCGAATATTACCTGCACAGGGTAGGGCTTGGTGATGCAATTCATAAGCCCGCGGCCGAGATGTCGAACGGTATGCGGCAGCGTGTCGGCATCGCGCGCGCCTTTGCCCTGTCGCCCAAACTGCTGCTGCTGGATGAGCCGTTCGGCATGCTTGACAGCCTGACCCGCTGGTCCTTGCAGGAGGTGTTGATGGAAGTGTGGTCGCGCACGCAGGTGACGGCGATCTGTGTGACCCACGATGTGGATGAGGCCATCCTGCTGGCGGACCGCTGCGTGATGATGTCAAACGGGCCGCATGCAAAAATCGGCAATATCATGGAGATCGACATGCCGCGCCCGCGCCGACGCAAGGATCTCGTCAACCATCCAAAATATTATGAGTACCGAGAGGAACTCCTAACCTTCCTTGAGGACTATGAACATGGGGACCCGGTGCCGAAGGGCGACGGAGAAACCCGGGATGGCAAGGTGAGGTCGGCTGCCTGAATGACAGACTTGAGGCTCAATATTCTGGTGATAGACGAGGACCCGGCACGGGCCGCCCTTCTGGAGGGTGCGCTGGTGGAGGCCGGCTATACCCATGTGGTGACCTTGAGGACCACAGCGAACCTGCACCAGCGTATTGTGGCGCTTGAGCCCGATGTGGTGATCATTGACCTGCAGAACCCCGACAGGGATACGCTCGAGAACATGTTCCAGGTAACCCGTAGCGTGAAAAAACCCATTGCCATGTTTGTCGACCAGTCGGACGGTGAGACGATCCGCCGTGCGGTGGAGGCAGGCGTCAGCGCCTATGTGGTTGACGGCCTCAAGAAAGACCGGGTCAAGCCGATCGTCGATGTGGCGGTCACGCGGTTCGAGAGTTTCAGCAAGCTCGTGACCGAGCGGGACGAGGCGCGGACAGCGCTGGCGGAGCGCAAGCGCACCGACAAGGCAAAAGGCCTCCTGATGCAGCACCGCGGCATTAGCGAGGAGGAAGCCTATACCCTGATGCGCAAGGCAGCGATGCAACAAAGCAAGAAGATCGCCGAGATCGCCGACAGCATCATTATTGCGTTCGAGATGGACGTGCAGATCATAGGAGGGCGCAAACATGGTTGAGGATAGGGTCAAGATCATCCGGGCCGGTTTTATCGCGCTGACCGACTGCGCGCCGATAGTCATCGCCCGGGAGCTGGACCTGGACCGCCATTTCGGCCTGAGGATTGAGCCCGTCCGGCTGCCGTCGTGGGCGGCAATGCGCGATCATCTCGCGTTCGAGAAGCTGGACTGCGCCCATATGCTCAGCGGTCTCGCGCTCGCGATGCACCTGGGCCTTGGCGGGCTCAGGACCACGCTGAGTGTGCCGCTGCTGCTTGGCCGTGGCGGAAACGCTATCACGATTTCAAGCGCGCTATACAGCGAAGCGCTGGCGCAAAGCGGCGGGCGGGAGATTTTCAACCGTGCGGAATCAGCCAAATTGCTGAAGCCGGTGGTGGACGCCCGCCGGAAAGCGGGCGCAGCGCCCATTCGTCTGGCGATGGTGCATGCCTTCTCGAGCCACAATTATGAGCTCAGGGCGTGGCTTGCCCACGGCGGTGTCGACCCCGACCGGGACGTGGAGCTGATTGTGGTGCCACCCCGGCGCATGGTTGAAGCGCTGCGTAGCGGCGACGTGGACGGCTACTGCGTTGGTGAACCCTGGAGCCAGGTGGCGGTTGAGGAAGGCCTTGGCCGTATCGTGGCGACGAAGGCGGACCTCTATCCGGGCAGCCCGGAAAAGGCGCTTGCCTTCCGGGCCAGCTGGGCCGCAGGTCATGCGGAGAGTGTCGCCGCGCTTGTTGAAGTTTTTGCAAGCGCGATGAGCTGGGCGTCGAAGGCGGAAAACCGGTCGGACCTCGCTTATATGCTCTCGCGCCCGGCCTATCTAAATGTGGATCATGAAGTGATCCTGCAGGGGCTGATGTGTGCCCCGAGGCTAGTGCCCGGCGACATGCGCCAGCCGATTGACGAATATCTGAGATTTGGTGGGCTAGGCTGCGGTTACCCGCATGAGGATGCTGCACTGTGGCTCTATGCCCAGATGCGGCGCTGGGGGCAGGTGGGCCCGGGGCTTGAGGCCGAGGCTCGCCAGCTGTTCGACCCCAGCGTGATTGAACGCAATATCCGGTTTTCCGGTGAACCCAAATTCCAGCTCGGTCACCGCGCCAAGGCAGCACCCTTTGATGGTGTGGGCTTCAGCGGTGGCGATGTGGAAGGCTATGCGATGAGTTTCCCCATCTCGCACCGCGCCTGAACGGCCGGGTGATCAGGGGGCTATAGTTCACTTACCCCACGCCAACGGCGGCGCGGGTTTCCTGTCAGGCAGGTGATTGATCGGCTGCGCCATGGGTGTGGCACAGTCCCGCTTTGCCTGATTTCCCAGAAAAATTGTCAGGACCAGAATGTCGGGAGGCATGAAATGAAACGGATGATGATGTGCGTCTTGTGCGCAGTGAGTGTGCAGTCAGGTGCAGCCGCAGCAGATGACGCTGCAAACCTCAGTGAATTTTTCACCGAAGGGGATGTGACCCTCTCCTTCCGTTACCGGCTGGAGCTCGTGGATCAGGACGGTTTTGCCCGTGACGCGACCGCCTCCACCCTGCTGACGAAGCTTAGCTACGGCACTGCCTCGCTGGGCGGATTCTCCGGCTATGTCGAGTTTACCAACACCACAAGTGTGGGCGCGGAGACCTATAACAGCACCACAAATGGCAACACCACCCGCCCTGTGGTGGCGGATCCTGAGTTGACGGAACTCAACCAGGCCTACTTCGCCTACAGGAAGGGCATGGTCGCGGTGAAAGCAGGCCGGCAGGGTATCAATACGGCGAACCAGCGTTTTATCGGCACCGTGGGGTTCCGGCAGAACGACCAGACCTTTGATGCAGCGGCGCTGACACTTGCGCCGGATGACCAGCTGTCCCTCGGGTACAGCTATGTCTGGAATGTGAACCGCATTTTTGGCCGCGACCATCCGGCAGGTGACCTGAAGGGGGACATTCACCTGGTCGATGCAAGCTATGGCGGTTTCACCCTCGGCAAGCTGAGCACTTATGCCTATATGCTTGATTTTGATACCGCCGGGGCGCTTTCAAGCGCGACCTACGGCGCACGGCTTTCGGGCAAGCAGAAGGTCGGTGCTGCCACGCTCGGCTACGAGCTTGAATATGCCCACCAGTCGGACCATGGCGACAACCCGGTTGACTACAGCGCGGACTACAGGCTGGCGGCCGCCGATGTGACGCTGGGCGGTTTCACCCTTGGTGGCGGCTACGAACTCCTGGGGTCGGACGGTACAGCCGCGTTCCAGACGCCGCTCGCCACCTTGCATAAATTCAACGGCTGGGCTGACAAGTTTCTGGGCACACCCGTGAATGGCCTGAGGGACCTTTATGCCAGTGTTGGTTACAAGGTCCAGCATGAAGGTGCGCTCAAGGGTCTGCTCGTCAAGGTCATCTACCACGACTTCAATGCCGACGAAGGCGGCGCGGCCTATGGTGGTGAGTGGGATTTTCTGGTGTCGAAGGGTTTTGGCAAGATCTTCACCGCATCGGTCAAGGCGGCATTTTATGACGCTGATGGCTTTGGTGCGGATACCACGAAGCTCTGGCTGACACTCGGTGCAAAATTTTAGGTTGGCATATATGAGCACCAATCCGTGAGGGCTCTCTCCGCCATTTTCCTTTCAGTCGTACGAGTTCAGGCCACGTCCGTCATTGGTGGGCCGTTTCTGCTTCCTTTTTTTCCTCATCTGACCGATGCTTGGGCAAGCACACTGCAATGGCTCGGGGGCTGAAGGTGACAGACTACACCCACATGGTTTTCATGAGGCTTCAGGGGCAGGGTGCGCGCGGGAAAGAGGTGCGGGCGGGCATCTATGATGCCTGCCGGCGAGAGGTTGCCGAGCTCCACAGCGGCTCCGCGACGCTTGAGGTCGAGCTGAACAAACTCGAGAAGGCGATCCGGCGGCACGAGGTTCAGGCCTTGCGTGAAGAGGGTCCTGCGTCACCCAGTATGCCGCCCGTGGAAATGGACGATATATACGAGCAGGTATCGTACCGTCAGCTTCGCTCCGGCGCGGTGAGCAAAGGTGTGATCGGCTGGCGCGACGGCGCCTCACCCTGGGTTACCTTGCAGGTATGGGACGGGCCGACCGTGGATTGTGCCGCGGCCGATGTATACGCCGCCTATAAAGGTGCCTGCAGGAAACTGGCACGCAAAGGGTATGTGCCGGATGTCAGGACAGGCCAATTTGCCCTTTCAGCCGAGGATATGGCAAAGCTGAGCAAGGGGCCCGGTTGGGTAATTGGGGCAGCGATCACAGCACTATTGGGGTTGGCAGCCTATTTTGTGCTGACGTGACTATCTTAGCTCAAGCGTTTTGCTTCTTGAGGTCCTGCACGCAACACGAGCGGAATACGCCAAATCTTATAATCTTGACCAAGTAGTCAGGATTTATTAGCGTGCAATCGGGTGGAGAAATTTGGGGAGTGATCATGACGCACAAGCTTTGTGGTGCTGCAGGAGGTGTTGGCCTCTCGGATGACGAGATTGCCGCCAACTTCAGCGACCTGCACAAGCCCCTGAACCAGTTGCAGGCCTTGCAGGCGGCAGATCACTGCATCTACTGCTATGACGCACCCTGCATTACCGCATGCCCCACCTCAATTGATATTCCCACATTCATCCATCAGATCCGCACCCGGAACATTGACGGCGCGGCAAAAACAATCCTCAGCCAGAACATCATGGGCGGCACCTGCGCGCGCGCCTGCCCCACCGAAGTGCTGTGCGAGCAGGCCTGCGTGCGCAACCATGGTGGTGAAGAGCCGGTCGAGATCGGCTTGCTGCAGCGTTTTGCGGTGGATCACCTGATGGCCAAAGGTGGTGCGCACCCGTTCAAACGTGCGCCGGAAACCGGCAAACGCATTGCCGTAGTGGGCGCGGGGCCTGCTGGCCTCTCGTGCGCACACCGGGCTGCCATGCTCGGCCACAGTGTGACGGTGTTTGAGGCCAAACCGAAGCCGGGCGGGCTGAACGAATATGGCTTGGCGGCCTATAAGATGGTGGATGATTTTGCGCAGCGTGAGGTCGATTTCCTCTTTGGTATTGGCGGGATTGAAATCAGGCACCGCGAGACCCTTGGCAAGACCATCAGTTTGAATGAACTCCGGGACATGTTCGATGCGGTTTTCCTCGGTGTCGGCCTGCAGGGTACCAACAAGCTGGGGCTCGAAGGGGAAGACAAGGCCGGTATTATGGATGCAATCAAGTTCATCGAAGACCTGAGGCAGGCGCGTACCAAGGCCGACGTGGGTGTAGGGCGACAGGTGGTGGTGATCGGCGGCGGCAATACCGCAATCGACGCCGCCGTGCAGAGCCGCGCGCTGGGTGCAGAAAAGGTCACGCTCGTATACCGGCGCGGCGAAGAGGCGATGAGCGCAACAGGTTTCGAGGTTGAGCTGGCCCGCGCAAACGGCGTTACCGTGGAGCTGTGGGCCCAGCCCGTGGCCATCCGCGGCAATGGCCACGTGGCATCTATGGTGTTTGAACGCACGACGATGGATGCGGAAAGTGGTAAGCTCGTCGGTACAGGGGAAACCTTTGAACTGCCCGCTGACATGGTCCTGAAGGCCATTGGGCAAAAGCTGGATGGCAGTGTGTTTGACGGGCTTGCACTTGCGGGCGGCAAGATATCTACCCTGGACGGTTATGCCACCAGCCTTGACGGTGTGTTCGCGGGCGGCGACTGCGTAAAATCAGGCGAGGACCTGACGGTGCAGGCGGTGGAGGACGGCAAGCGGGCCGCCCACGCCATTGACAAATTTCTAAGGGCATAGGAGGGGACGATGGCTGACCTAAGCTGCAGGATTGCCGGGATCGATAGCATCAACCCTTTCTGGCTGGCGTCGGCGCCGCCCACGGACAAATATTATAATGTTGTACGCGCCTTCGAGGCTGGCTGGGGCGGTGTGGTCTGGAAGACCTTGGGCGAAGACCCGCCTGTGGTGAATGTCTCCAGCCGCTATGGTGTGCATCAAAGTGCCGACCGCGGCATTATTGGTATCAATAATATCGAGCTGATCTCTGACCGGCCACTCGAGGTGAACCTTCGCGAGATCGAACAGGCCCGGAAAGAGTGGCCTGACAGGGTGATTATCGGCTCCATGATGGCGCCGATTGACGAGCAGGCTTGGAAAGAACTTGCGATCAAGATTGCGAACTCCGGTGTGCACGGGATTGAGCTGAACCTCGGTTGCCCACACGGCATGTGTGAACGTGGCATGGGCTCAGCGATCGGGCAGGTGCCTGAGCTGGTTGAGCAGACGACACGCTGGATCAGGGAAGCGGTGGATCTGCCGGTTTTCACCAAGCTGACGCCCAACATCACCAACATCCTGTGGTCGGCGGAGGCCGCGAAAAAAGGCGGCGCGCACGCAGTGTCGCTCATCAATACGGTCAACTCCATTGTGTCAGTTGACCTTGACGCCATGGCACCGACACCGACGGTGGACGGCAAGGGCAGCCACGGCGGCTATTGCGGTGCGGCAGTGAAGCCGATCGCGCTGAACATGGTGGCTGAAATTGCACGGTCAGCCGATACACAGGGGCTGGAAATTTCGGCAATCGGCGGGATCGAGACATGGCGCGACGCTGCAGAGTTCATAGCCCTTGGCGCGAACGGCCTGCAGGTGTGTACCGCAGCCATGCTCTATGGCTTCCGGATCGTGGATGACATGATTTCGGGGCTTTCCAACTTCATGGACGAGAAAGGCTACAAAACGCTTGAGGATTTCCGCGGACGCGCCGTGCAAAACACGGTGGACTGGAATGCCCTCAACATGAACTTCGATACCAAGGCCTTTATCGACCCTGACAAGTGCATCGAATGTGGCCGCTGCCATATCGCCTGCGAGGACACGAGCCACCAGGCGATTGACTATGTGGTGCAGGGGGACGGCAGGCGCAGCTTCACGGTGGTCGATGATGACTGTGTCGGCTGCAACCTGTGCGCCATGGTGTGCCCGGTGCCGGATTGCATCGAGATGCGGCCAGTGGATAACGGCAAGCCCTATATCACCTGGCCCGAGCATCCGCTTAACCCGATGAAAGCGGCGGAATAGAACAACAGGCAGGCACAAAAAGGGGCCTCGCGCGGGCCTCGTAACCGAATGGGATGACGGCACGCATGGCAACGATCAATCATATCATTGGCGGCAGGGAAACCACCGGGCAGACTGGTAATAAGGCGCCTGTTTATAATCCGGCGACGGGCGAGCAGATTGCTGAAGTGGACATGGGTAGCGCGGCGGAGGTGAATGCCGCTGTTGCCGCCGCCAAAGCCGCTTTTGAAAGCTGGTCTGCCACGCCGCCTGCCAAACGCGCCCGGGTGATGTTTGCGCTGAGGGACATCCTCGACCGCCGCCGCGACGATGTGGCACGCACAATTTCAGCAGAACATGGCAAGACCCACGATGACGCCCTCGGGGAGGTGACGCGGGCCTTGGAGGTTGTCGAGTATGCCTGCGGCATTCCGGAAAAGCTAAAGGGCGACTTCAGTCGCGATGTCGGTCCCGGCATCGACAGCTGTGCCGAGCGTCAGGCGCTGGGTGTAGTCGCAGGCATCACGCCCTTCAATTTCCCGGCCATGGTGCCTTTGTGGATGATCCCGATGGCGGTGGCGTGCGGCAACACCTTTGTGTTGAAACCAAGCGAGCGCGATCCGTCATCCGCGAACCTTGTTTATGATCTTTTCAAAGAGGCCGGACTGCCGGAAGGCGTGCTCAATGTTGTGCACGGCGGCAAGGACGCGGTGGACGCGATCCTTGATCATAAGGATGTGCAGGCCGTCAGTTTTGTCGGCTCGACCCCCGTGGCGGAATATATCTATTCGCGCGGCTGCGCGGCGGGCAAGCGCGTGCAGGCGCTTGGCGGCGCCAAGAACCATATGATCATCCTGCCAGACGCGGATATTGATCAGGCGGCTGACGCGCTTATGGGCGCAGGCTTCGGCTCTGCTGGGGAACGTTGCATGGCTGTGTCGGTCGCGGTGCCGGTGGGTGAGGATACCGCCAACCGCCTGATCGAGAAGCTCAAGCCACAGGTTCAGGCACTCCGGATCGGTCCGTCGACGGACCCGGACGCGGAAATGGGGCCAGTGATAACCAAGGCAGCGCAGGAACGCATCGAGGGCCTGATCAGTAAGGGCGAAAGCGAAGGCGCTGATGTGGTTGTTGATGGCCGTGGTTTCCGCCTGCAGGGGTATGAGGGAGGTTTCTGGGTTGGCGGTACACTCCTCGACCGGGTCACACCTGAGATGACCGTGTACCGCGAGGAAATCTTTGGCCCCGTGCTCAGTGTCCTGCGGGCAAAAAACTATGACGAGGCCGTGAACCTCATCAACGCCCATGAATACGGTAATGGTACCGCCATTTTCACAAGGGATGGTGACGCCGCACGGGATTTCGCCAACCGTATCCAGGTTGGCATGGTGGGCGTGAATGTGCCTATTCCTGTACCAGTGGCCTACCACAGCTTCGGCGGCTGGAAACGCTCCATCTTCGGCGCGCACGGCATTTATGGGCCTGAGGCGGTTCATTTTTACACACGACTGAAAACCGTTACCTCGCGCTGGCCCACGGGCATCCGCGCGGGCGCAGAATTCAATTTCCCGAGCATGGGTTAAGAGGGGGCAGTATATGACCACGAATTCACCAAATACACTTCGGGGTGGCCTGATCCAGATGGCGCTCAAGTCCTCGACGGACAATGACCCGGAAACCATTCGCAAGGCGATGATCGAGGCGCATATCCCGCTCATTGAAGAAGCCGGCGAAAAAGGTGTGCAGGTTTTGTGCTTCCAGGAGGTTTTCACCCAGCCCTATTTCTGCCCGAGCCAGGACGCGAAATGGTACGAAAGCGCTGAGCCGATCCCGAACGGACCCACCACCAAACTGATGCAGGAATACGCCAAAAAATACCGGATGGTGATTGTGGTGCCAATCTACGAGCGCGACGAGGTGACTGGCATTTATTACAACACCGCCGCCGTGATCGATGCTGACGGCAGTTACCTGGGCAAATACCGCAAAACCCATATTCCGCAGGTGGCGGGCTTCTGGGAGAAATTCTTCTTCAAGCCCGGGGCCTCGAACTGGCCAGTGTTTGACACGCAATATTGCAAGCTGGGTGTGTATATCTGCTATGATCGGCACTTCCCGGAGGGCTGGCGTGCGCTGGCGCTCAATGGGGCCGAGTATATCGTCAATCCGTCCGCCACCGTTGCGGGCCTGTCCGAGTATCTTTGGAAACTTGAACAACCCGCATCCGCTGCCGCGAATGGCTGCTGGATCGGCGCGATCAACCGTGTCGGGCGCGAACAACCCTGGGACATTGGCGAGTTTTATGGCCAGAGCTATTTTGTCAATCCGCGCGGGCAGATCGAAGCCTGCGCCAGTCGTGATCAGGATGAACTGATCATCCATGACATGGATATGAGCATGGTGCAGACGGTCCGAAACGGTTGGCAGTTCTTCCGCGACCGGCGCCCGGACACCTATGGCCGCCTGACCGACGGGGAATGAACACCCCGCGCCGCGCAGCCGGGGGGCATTGCGGCAACGGGATACATTGAAAAAGGGGGGAGTGGAATGAACGACCAGACTTCAGCCGGGGCAAAGGCCGCGCAATATGACGCGGACCTATGGAACGAGGACCTGGCACCGACAGGTGCCAGCGCCCGTACATGGGACTGGAAAGCCTTCGCGGCCCTTTGGGTTGCGATGGTGGTCTGTGTGCCGACCTATATGCTGGCCGCAGGTCTCGTGAGCGAGGGCATGGCCTGGTGGCAGGCTGTCATGACCGTGTTGCTCGGCAACCTAATTGTTCTGGTGCCCATGATCCTGATTGGTCACGCAGGGGCCAAACACGGTGTGCCCTTTCCGGTGCTGCTTCGCTCTGCATTCGGGACCAAAGGTGCCCGCATCCCGGCGCTGGCCCGCGGCCTTGTAGCTTGCGGCTGGTTTGGCATCCAGACATGGGTCGGTGGCAGCGCGATCTATGTGATCCTGAACGGTCTGACGAACAATTTGTTCCAGGGCACTCCCTTACCATTTCTGGGGATTGATATTTCCCAGACGCTCAGTTTCCTTGCCTTCTGGGCCATTCACCTGTTTTTCATCCGGAACGGCACCGAGAGTATCCGCTGGCTTGAAACTTATGCCGCGCCCTTCCTCATCCTGATGGGGCTTGGCTTGCTGGCGTGGGCCTATGTGCAGGCGGGCGGCTTTGGCGCCATGCTGTCTGCGCCCAGTCAGTTCGGCCCGGGTGGCACCAAGGAAGGCCTGTTTCTGGGCACCTTTGTCGCGGGCCTTACGGCCATGGTCGGCTTCTGGGCAACCATGGCGCTCAATATTCCCGATTTCACCCGTTTCGCCAGATCGCAGAAAGACCAGATGCTGGGGCAGGCGATTGGCCTGCCGATCCCGATGGCGCTGTTTGCCTTTATTGGTGTGGCGGTAACCTCCGCGACGGTGACCATATATGGTGAAGCCATCTGGGACCCTGTTGTGCTGGCGGGCCGGATGGGCGGCATGGGGGTAGTGGTCGCGCTGGCGGCACTCGTCATTGCCACGCTGACCACCAATCTGGCCGCCAATGTTGTGGCGCCGGCTTATGGTTTCTCGAACCTCAGCCCGTCCAGAATCAGCTTCACAAAAGGGGGATATATAACCGCCGGGATCGGGATCGCAATTTTCCCCTGGAAGCTACTCGAGACTGCAGGCGGGTACCTGTTCACATGGCTCATTGGATATTCCGCACTTCTGGGCCCCATCGCGGGCATCCTGATCGTCGATTATTTCCTGATCCGGAAATGCGAACTCGACCGCGACGCGCTTTTTACCCACGCAGGCCGCTATGGTGCGTGGAACAGTGCGGGGCTGACAGCGCTAGTGGTTGGTGTGCTGCCAAACTTGCCGGGCTTTCTGCACGTGGCCGGGGTTGTGGACAGTGTGCCCGCGATCTTTGACACACTCTATAGCTATGCCTGGTTCGTGGGCCTGTTTGTTGCAGGGCTTCTTTATCTGGTCATGGCGAAGAAATAAGCCAAAGGGGACGTTGTTATGTCACTTCTTATTCGTGGTGGAACCGTTGTGAACGCGGATGCGCGCAAGCGCGCTGACGTCTATGTGGAAGGTGGCCAGATCAAGGCGGTTGGCGAGAACCTGGACGTGCCATCGGGCGCTGAGGTGATCGACGCAGGCGGCCAGTTTGTGATGCCGGGGGGCATCGACCCACATACCCATATGCAACTGCCGTTTATGGGCACGGTGGCGAGCGAGGATTTTTATACCGGCACAGCCGCAGGCCTTGCGGGCGGCACCACAATGATCATCGACTTCGTGATCCCGGACCCCGAGCAGTCCTTGATGGAAGCCTACAAGACATGGCGCGGCTGGGCGGAAAAAGCCTGTGCCGACTATAGCTTCCATGTGGCCGTCACCTGGTGGGGTGAGGGCGTGGCTGAGGACATGGGCCGCCTTGTCAGGGAAGAGGGCGTGAACAGCTTCAAGCACTTCATGGCCTACAAGGGCGCCATTATGGCGGAAGACGAAGTGCTCTATAACAGCTTCACGCGCGCGAGGGAGCTTGGGGCGATTGTGACCGCCCACGCCGAGAATGGCGAGCTGGTTTACCAGCTACAGAAGAAGTTGCTGGCTGCGGGCATGACGGGCCCGGCAGCCCACCCGCTTTCCCGGCCTCCAGCCGCGGAGGGCGAGGCCGCCAACCGCGCAGCACGATTGGCAGAGGTTATCGATGTGCCGCTTTATCTGGTGCATGTGTCCACGAAGGACGCGCTCGATGAGATCATCCGGGCGCGGCTCGCCGGCCAGCGGGTTTACGGTGAGGCACTTGCCGGGCACTTGCTGATTGACGACAGTGTCTACAAACACCCGGACTTCGGTTATGCCGCCGCCCACGTGATGTCCCCACCATTCCGGGAGAAACACCATCAGGACGCGCTCTGGAAAGGGCTGCAGTCGGGCAATCTGCAGACGACCGCTACGGACCACTGCTGTTTCTGCGCCGACCAGAAAGCCATGGGCAAGGATGACTTCACCAAGATCCCGAACGGCACTGCAGGGGTTGAAGACCGGCTTGCTGTCTTGTGGACCCATGGTGTACGCACTGGCAAGTTGACAGTGGAAGAATTTGTGGGCGCCACGAGCACCAATGCCGCCCGTATCTTCAACATCTATCCGCGCAAAGGCCGGATCGCGGCAGGCGCCGACGCCGACATCGTTATCTGGGACCCGGAGGCGACAAAAACCATATCCGCCAAGACCCACAAGCAGAATGTCGACTTCAATATTTTTGAAGGCATGGAGGTCACGGGCCTTGCATCGCACACCATCAGCCAGGGCAAGCTGCGCTACAAGGATGGTGAGCTGCGAACCAACAAGGGTGACGGCAATTACATCAAGCGACCGGCCTTCAGCGCTGGTTGATGCCGGGAGCTAATAGCGGGGTAAAGGCGCAAAGCTTGTCAGCAGGCTTTGCTTGTTGCCGTCATGATGTCTGCTTTTTGCCGACAGGTCGGCACCCTCCCGCCATTTTCCGGACTATATCAGCGAGCCGGACCCGCATCTTTATGGTTTCTTAGCGCCGCTACCTCAGCCTCCGCATCGAATTCTGACTCCTTGCCCGGTAGTTCTGGAATCAGTTCTCGTGCCCAAGCCACCTCCCCTTTTACGGCGAATGGGTACGAGCAGACGCAAGGAGAAAAGTGATGCTTTACAAATCAACGACTGCTCTTGTTACCGCCGGTTTCCTTTTTGCTGCATCGAGCAACGCGCTTGCGGGCGACAAGGAATATACCATGATCGACCAGCTGCCGGAAAAAGGCCCGGTGACGATCATGGGCACGGTTGACGACGTTGACAGCACTACCGAATTCACCATTCGCGACGGGTTTGGCAAGACCATCGATATTGAATCGATGAACAAGCTGACCATCAAGGAAGGTGACCGTGTGAAAATCGTTGGTCTGATGGATGACAAACTTGCCGGTATCGGTCGCGAGATCGATGCAACGTCTGTGACGATCGTCGATGCCGCTGACGAGATGGCGGTGGCCACCGAAGATGCTGGTGAAGAAACCGTGTTCGACACGGTGGATGCCCTGCCTGACGAGGGCATGGTCACGATTGCCGGTACGGTTGAAGAAGTTGATATTGAGGACAACAGCTTCAAGCTTCGTGGCCGCAGCGGCGAGAGCATCGACGTGCATCCGGTGAAGCCGCTTGATGTCAAGGTTGGGCAGAAGGTCGAGGTTGTCGGTATGATGGACGACGAAACCGCGGGCCTCGGTATTGGCGAGCAGATCGTGGCGGCCAAGGTCAAGGTTGTAAGCCACGGCTAGGCATGGCTTGAAGTCAACCAGAAACGATTTTGCCGGGTGGCCAGACCGCCCGGCATATCACTGTTGGTCAGGCATGCAGTGCCTGGCCGGGCTCAGGGAAAATTCCAAGGCATGAACGCGAGGGGGCGACCGTGGCCAGCAAACAGACAGGTAAACAGACAAACGAGCATTCAAATGCTGCCAAGGGCGGCATTTTCACCATCTTTGGTTTTACCAGCTTTCTGGCGCCGGTTGTTGTCGCGCTTGTTGTGGCGGCTTTTTTCTTCAAGGTTGACCTTGAACCCAAGGTCACGCCGGACTTTTTCTTTTCTTCCGATAGCGAGATTTTCCAGAAAAACCAGCGCATTGGCGAGGTTTTCCCCTCCCGCCAGCAGATACTGCTGAATGTCACTACAGACGGCAGTATCGAAGATCCAGCCTTTGTCGAGAAGATCGGTCGCATTACCGAGAAGATGCAGGCCGTGGATGGTGTGACTGACGTTCAGAGCATCACAAACGGCCCGGGTGACCTTGACGCAGCGCGCGAAAACCCGCTTTGGCGGCGGCTTCTGATCGGGGAAGGGGAAAGCTCCAGTTTTGTCATTGCCTTTATCGAGACGGACGCGTTTGCACCGCTTGTGCAAACGGTGGAGGATATTGTTGCCGAAGAGCGGAGCGAGCGTTTCGAGATCAGGATTTCAGGCTTGCCCTATATCGTGGAACAGATCCGCCGCAACCTGACGCGCGACATGAAAAATTTCACCAGCGGCGCCATTCTCTTGAGCGCGCTGGTGATTTTTTCTGTCTTTCGTTCCTTCCGCGTTGTCGTGGGCGCGCTTGTGGCCTGTGCGACAGCCGCCATGCTAACCTTGACGGTCCAAAGCCTGATGGGTATCCCGATCGGCATCTTGACAGCCAATCTTGGTATTATCGTTTTTGTCCTCACGCTCTCGCACGTCATTTTCCTGACCTCGAACTGGCAAAACGAGGAGGCAGAGGAACGAGCCTCGCGTATCGGTGCCACTGTCGCGCATACCCTGCCAGCGTCCGCCTGGGCGGCAGGAACCACACTCCTTGGTTTTGCCAGCCTCATCTTTGTGGAAGCCAAGCCGCTCAACCAGCTCGGGGTGGGTGGCACAATCGGCGCCGTGAGCGCCTTTCTTTGTGCCTATCTCGTCTATCCCGCTTTCCTGCATGACAGCATCCGGAAGGATAGCGCATTGCCTGTGCCGGGCGAGAAAGGCAAGCTGCACCGTCATTTGCCGAAGGCGGTCACGATCACGGCTGTTGTGCTGGCGGTGGGATTTGGATTACCGGGGCTCTCACGGCTCGATACCGACCCAAGTCTGCTTTCCTATTTCAAGGAAGAGTCTGATCTGCACAAGGGCATTTATTATGTGGACGAGAATGGTGGCAGTAACCCGCTGTTGATTGTCGTGCGCAGCAAAAACCTTGAGAAACTGGACGAAAGTGAAGCCTACAAGCGCATGTGGGACCTGCAGAATGCCTTTGCAGAACATGATGCCGTTGGCTCTGTAATCTCCTTGCCTGTCATCATGGCGGAAGGGGACGATCACTGGCTCGGCAGCCTGCTGCCGTGGAATGTGCTCCTTGATATTCTCTCGAAGCCTGAATTTGGTGCCATCGCCAAAAGCTTTGTGACCGAAGACCGCACACAGGCGCTTTTCATGCTGCGCATGCGCGAAAGCGACCGCACCCGTGACCGGCTGCCCATTGTGGAAGAAATCAAGGGCCTGCCGCTTGATTATGGTTTTGAGGTCACGGCGACCGGCGGCACCTATTATCTGCAGGGTGAGCTGGCAGCATCGGTCGCGCGTAGCATGACCACGGGCATCCTGACACTTATTGTCATTTTTGGGCTGGTTGGCTTTATCGTTTCAGGCTCGGTCATGGTGTCAGTCGCGGTGATGGTTTGTGCGGTCTGTGTGTCGGCGATCGTGCTTGGCACACTTGGCCTCCTCGGTGTGCCGGTGGATATCATCTCCTCGCCCGCGATCAATATCTGCCTTGGCCTGATTGTCGATGACATGATCCACCTGACGGTGACGGCAAAACGCTATCTGCGGGATATGGGGGAAGGCGACATCCGCAGTGCGGTGGTATGGAAAAAGGCACTCGGGAGTCAGAGCCGGCCGGCAATTGTCTCCACGCTCGCGATCATGATCGGCTTTTCCGTCTTTGCGCTGTCTGACTTTCCGCCTTCGCAGCGCTTCGGGCTCGAAATTTCCTATGGTGCCGGGTTGGCGGTCGTCATGGCGCTGATCGTGTTTCCCTATATCGTGCGCTTTGACACTACACCTGGCCGCGGGGCCGGGAAACGAGACAAGCTCAGTCCCGGTGGGGCTGCAGGTGCATCAGCCGCAGACGGTCATAAAGGCCAGTCTGCCTGACACTATCAAGGGCAGCCTGCCAGTCGATGATCTCGTCCTCGGGAGTTGAGCGGGAGAAGGCGATAAACCCTTCGTCCACCGACAGGGTGACCGTCGTGCGAACCAGTAGATCTTTCAACTCGGGATTGGTCATGAACCAGGGATATTCGCTTCCTGTGATCAGGTTTACCCTGCCGTAGCGCAGCAGTTTTGCGCAGGCGTCGTTCGAGTTCGCCTTGAGAATATTCTGGAAACCCTGCTGCTCGAGCAAGCCAACAAGGTTGTTGCCGCTTAATGCACAGACGGCGCCAACGTGTCTTGCATCATCAATGGAGTGAATGGCTGTGGGGGATGCTTTGAGTTCGTAAAAGTAGGTCGGGAACACGTCAATCGGGCCGACCCATTTGTATCGGTTGCGCCGGTCATCGTTCCTGATAACGTTGAAGAAGGCATAGTCTGCTTCGCCGTCGAGCAGATGGAAGCCGCGGCTGAGCGAGACTTCCTCAATAAGCGATGGCATACCACGTGCCAGCATCATGGCATGCACAACCTCTACATAGAAGGCCCGCCTTCCTGCATGCGGATTGCCGCGCAGGTAGCCTTTTTCATCTGTGTGTACAGCGGTATCCAGGCTATGGGTCAGGAAACGTGTTTCGGCATTTGCCGCCAGCGGAGCGACTGCAAGACAACACCAAAATAAGGCAAACCTGAAACGCACCCCGGTCTCCCACCGGAACAGGACTGCAGCAATAGTGACCCAATTTAGGGTAGTTTATGCTCAGGTAGTTAAAAATTCTTGTATCGTGGCCGTGATGAAAAATCGGACCGCTATTTTTTCGAATTCGGCCGCAAGGACCGGAGTGTGGATGCTCGCGACGCCAAAACCCTCGATCTCTAACAATGTGCGGATTTCCCGGGGCCGTCGCCTTCATGCAGGAAGGGGCATTTAAGCTTGTTGAGTACAAAAGAACGGCCCCCGCGCGGGGAAGCGCGACGGGAGCCAAGGGAGAGGTGGGGCTGGTAAAGGTGGTTCTGGGAATTTCTAGGCGGCCTGCAAATGGCCTTCGGCTTTCTGCCGCTTGATGCCCATGATCTGCGCGATCGCGAAACCGAGGACGGCCACAGCCTGAAAGGCGACAAAGGCGGTGCCAAGCAGGGTTGGCTCGGTCGTGGCGATGAGGACAAAGCTGTCAATCGTCCAGACGATATTGAGTATGATAATCGGCCAGACCGCGCGAGGGTTGATCGTGGGGCGCGTACCGACATAGGCGAGGATCGCCGTCCACGGCAGGAAAAACAGCCCGCAATACAAAAGCAGGTCAGCCGACAGGCCGAGAATGTCGGCAAGAATATTTGCGCCCAGTGTGAATAGAAGGCAGGCCGCGCCACTGGTTACAGCGTCAGCCAGCAGGGCAAATTTCAGAAGCGGGAATGAATGTGCAGTTTTTGTCATCGGGTCCTCCTTTGCTCAGGTGACCCTTATGATTGGGGAGGCGCGGGCGCATGTCGATTAACTGGGAGGTAATTGAACGCAATTTATGTCAAGGGTACCAATAGGGCATGCACACCCGTGCCCGATGATCACAGCGAGGAAAACAATGGCAACAGCACAAGACACACAGCAGCGGTTCGGCGGGCAACTCAAGGCATGGCGCACGAGACGGCGCATGAGCCAGCTGGATTTTGCGCTGGAAGCCGAAATTTCGCAAAAACACCTGAGCTTCATCGAGACCGGGCGTTCCACCCCGAGCCGGGATATGGTCATTCGCCTGACCGAGTGCCTTGATATCCCGCTCAGAGAGCGCAACACCATGCTACTCGCGGCTGGATATGCGCCGATGTATCTGGCGCGGGACCTTGATGACCCTTCGCTGAAAGCCGCGCGGGCAGCGATCGACCTTCTGCTGAAAGGCCATGAGCCCTATCCCGCCATTGCTGTCGACCGGCACTGGAATATGGTGGCATCAAACGCTGCGATCACGCCTTTTCTGGCTCTGGTGGTAGAGCCTTCGCTTCTCGAACCCCCGATCAATGTGCTGCGCCTGTCGCTGCACCCCGGTGGTTTTGGGCCCTTCATTGCCAATCTGGGGGACTGGAAAAAGCATTTGCTCGAGCGGCTTGCCCACCAGATTCAGGTCACCGCCGACCCGGCACTGGTGGAGCTGGAGAAGGAACTCAGGGTGTATCCTGCGGATGAGGAAACACCGGGCGGCCACGGCGACTATAGTGATGTGTTTATACCCTTTGAGCTGATGTTGCCGCAGGGAAAGCTCTCCTTCTTTTCCGCCATCACTGTTTTTGGCACGCCGGTGGACATTACGCTTTCCGAGATCGCGATTGAAAGTTTCTTCCCGGCCGACGAAGCCACGCGTTTGGCACTGTCGGGCAGCTGATGTTTTTTTGAATAAACATTCAATAATCTGGGCGCCTGACAAAAAACCTTCATCGCCTTGGCGCAAAGTCCCCCTTTGAGCATGGCCCGGCACCGGGTTATTATTTCATGACCCTGAGGGAGGTATTTGTGCGCCTGTTAAAAGCTTTGGCCTTGTCTGTCAGCCTGTCCTGCGGCGCGTTTGCGGCGGACACGAAAACCGATACGGTGATCCTGGTCACCATCGACGGCATGCGCTGGCAGGAAGTGTTCCGCGGTGTGGACAATGCCTTCTTCGACCGACAGGATTATATCGCCCACAAGAAGCATCACGATGACTTCAAAGCCGCCTATTGGCATGACACGGCGGAGGAACGTCGGGCCGCGCTGATGCCGTTTCTGTGGTCCACGGTGGCACGCGGTGGCCAGCTCTACGGCAACCGGGACAAGGGCAGCGAAGGTATGGTCACCAACCGCTACCATTTCTCCTACCCCGGCTACAGCGAGATTCTGACCGGCATCGCCGACGATGAACGCATTACCAGCAACGACAAGGTATTGAACCCCAACCGCACCATCCTTGAGTGGCTGAACGGCATGCCTGGCTACAAGGGCAAGGTGGAAGCCTTTGGCTCTTGGGACGTGTTCCCCTATATCGTGAACGAAGACCGCGCGGGCGTGCCGGTGAATGCAGGTTTCGAGGCTTATGAGGGCGACACCAAGCGCGTTGCGATACTCAACGAGCTGCAGGGGCAGGTGCCAAGCCCGTGGGACACGGTGCGGCTTGATGCCTTCACCATGGGTTATGCGCGTGAGGCGCTGAAGCGGGAGAAGCTGAATTTCGTCTATATCGCGCTGGGCGAGACAGACGACTTTGCCCATGACGGTCACTATGACCAATACGCCATGGCCGCAAACCGGTCAGACACGGCGATTGCCGATTTGTGGACATGGTTGCAGCAGGACCCGCGCTATGCGGGCCGCACGTCGCTGATTATCACCACCGACCATGGCCGTGGTCATGAAAGCCTCGAGACATGGAAGCACCATGGTCGTTTCCCCTATACCAAGGAAGATGGCAGCAAGGCCGTCAGTGACTTCAAGGGTGACGGCGAAATCTGGATGGCATTCCTTGGCCCCGATACGCCTGCGCTGGGTGAGGTAGCGGGTGGTGAGCCGGTTGCGCTCAATCAGGTTGCACCAACCGCTGCAGCCCTTCTTGGCCTCAGGTTCGAGGATAGCCATGAAGTGCTTGAGGCGGGTATGGTCATCAAGGCTGTGTTACAGAACAGATAGGCCCCGCAAATGGCTAACCATAGCCACATTCGTCATTCGCCGGCTTGACCGGCGAATCCACCATTGCTGCGTGTGTCATGGACCCGCCGATCAAGTCGGCGGGTGACGAGGTAAGCGCAACCGCGCCAAAGGGGGAAGGCCAAGTAAAAAAAGGTGGAGCCCATGCCCAGGCTCCACCCTTTTCCTCCCTGCCGAGGAAGGTCGTCCGCCCCTTAGCGTCTAGTGGGGAGAGAGGCGGTCAAGAAGCAGGGATTTTTCGAATACAGGCTCACCTGCCACATTGCGCGCCTGCAGCACGATATGCGGGTTGGGCACATTCCAGTCGATCTCGATGATGCCGAAGTTGGCCTTGGTATACATGCAACCGGGCAACCGGTAGGCGTTCGGGCTCATGTTGTACCATGTCTCCGTCAGGCCGCTCGAGGTGAAGTCATAGAGCGGGTAGGGTGTGTTCTCGTCATCCTGAAGCGAGATTTCCGCCCAGTGGGTGTCGCCGCTGATGAACAGCACACCGTTTGCCTCTGTAGCGCGGATCAGCTCGATCATGCGTTTGCGCTCATTGGGGAACAGGCTCCACGCCTCCCATCCGGGGAAGGTGGAAATAAACTGCAGGCTTGAGCCAATGATACGCAGTTTGGCCGGTTTCCTGAGTTCGCTTTCAAGCCACTGCCACTGCTTTTCACCCAGCATGGTAGCACCCGGCGCGGTGGTTGGCAGGTAGGGGCCAAAAGCCATCTGGTCGCGGCGCTTGAATTCCTCACGGCTTACGTGCGTCAGCTCCGTGCGGTTCCAGCGCAGGTCCAGCAGGATCACCTGGACGCGGTGTTCATCAGGGCCGTGCATATAGGACGTGTAGATGCCGTCGTCCTTGCGGCGGCGCGGGCTGTCAGCCGGTTCGCCCCAGAAGTCGCAGAACAGTTCCTTGGAGCGCTGTTTCTGTGGATATTCACGGCCCACGTCATTTTCACCATAGTCATGGTCATCCCATGTGGCGATCAGCGGCGTTTTCTCGCGCAATGTCTTGAAGCCCTCGATCGAGGCGAGCTTTTTATATTTCCCGGCCAGTACGTCCATGTCGCGTGTGTCGCCATAGATATTGTCACCGAGGAAGATAAAAAGGTCGGGGTCGAGCGCGTTAATCGGCTCCCAGATAGGTTGGGGTTTGTCCTGGTTTGCGCAGGAGCCAAAAAGAATGCGGGAGACGGTGCCTTCGGGCTGGGTCACTGGCACGCTTTCGCGGCTGGCGAGGGTGGCAGGCGCAAGGGCTGCACTGCCTGCGGCGGCACCCAGAAGCTTGAGGCTGGTACGTCGTGTGATCATGGAAGGCTCCCGTGGCAGGTAAAAGCACTGGCGCCCCAGCCACAAGGCCAGGGCGCCAGCAAGTGCTGGATGTTAGAACTTGAGCGACAGGTTCGCCATGACCTGACGGTCCGCGCCGAGGAAGTAGGAACCCGGCGTACCGCCACCAAGATAGTTCTTGTCGGTCAGGTTCGAGACATTAAGGCTTACGTCAATGCCCTGAATGCCCGGGATCACACCTTCATCTAGGCTGTAGCCGATCCATGCGTCCACCAGCGTGAAGGACGGCAGTTCCTGCGTGTTGCCAAAGTCACCAAAACGTTTGCCCACATGCTTGGCGGAGATGCCAGCGCGTACGCCTTCATTATAGTAGCTGAGTGTGCCAACAAGCTGGAATTCAGGCGCGAGCGCAACCTTGTTGCCTTCGACAACGTCGGCTGTGGTCTCGGTATATTCGCTGTCGTTGATGGTGACCGAGCTGTAGATGTTCCAGTGCTCGGCAAAGTCTGCGGAGATGCTGGCCTCGACACCTTTCGATTCGATACCGCCCACGTTGAGGTAGGTACCTTCGCCTTCTTCAAGGTAGTCAACACCGTCAACCGGATCGCCTGCGGAAACGAAGGTGATGCGGTTGTTGAACTTCACATAGTAGCCGGTCACTGTCGCCCGCAGCCAGTCGTTCGAGTAACGGAAACCGATATCGAAGTTGTCAGCGGTTTCGCCCTCAAGGTCAGGTACGTTCGGGTTGGTCTCGCTTGCGCGGCCCTCAATCACCCCGTCCTTGATGGCGGCGAAGTTCTGCGCGAAGCCACCGAAGATCTCGAAATCGTCGGTGACGTTGAAGATCGCACCGGCGGTAAAGAGGAGATCAGAGTCGGATTCAAGGCCAAGGTCAGCCTCATTGCCGAAGTTGTCGTGGCGGGTGAGGTCGACAAAGTATTTTTTGATACCGCCGCGCAGGGTGAGCGCGCCGAGCTCGATGGTGTCTTCAGCATAAAGCATCAGGGTGTCGGTCTCGAACGAGCGGTCATACTGGCGCCAGTAGGCGATATTGTCGAACTCGATGCCTACGGTCGGGTCGATGATGCGGTGCCAGTCGCGCCACTCGTCACGGTCGGAGTTTTCCCACCAAGCACCGACGCGGATCGTGTTGATGTCGCCAATGCGGTAGGCGGCGTCAGCGGTCACACCGTAACGCTGCTTGCCATAGTGTGTGTGACGGTAGGAAGCGTTCGGTACAGCACCATCTGCATAACAGGCCGGGTTGTTCGCCGGCGAACCGCCGCCATAAGGGAAGGTGAGCGTTGCGGTGCAGCCTGCGATTGGCGCAAGCGGGGTGCCGTTGCTGTCCGAATAAACATAGGAAGCTGCAACCGAGCCACCATAAACGGTGCCGTTTGGTTGCACGTCACCTCCGGTGATGATGTTCATGTAAGGCGGTGCCCAGTCACCACGGCCAGCATTGTCATGGTAGTAAGGCGCGATGGAGAAGTCGAGGTTGTCGCCTTTGTATTCGGCCTTCACATAAGCGAACCAGTTCTCCCGCAGGGTGCCCCATGCCGGGCGGTAAACCTGGTCAATATACGGGATGCCCGTGATGGTGTCGGTCAGGCGGTCCCAATCGGGGTCTTCCTCGAACTGTGCGAGCGAAATGCGCTGGTAGTTGTTTTCCCAGGTGTCATCCCACGACAGGCGGCCGGTGAATTTCCATTCGTCCTGCTCGGAGACAATTTTGGCCGCGAAGTGGTCACGCGTGGTGCCGCCAGCATTGCCGATCCAGGCGTCGTTCGACTGGTTCGAATAGCTGAAATAGGCACGGGTGCCCGGTGCAAATTCGCCGGTGTCATAGCGGAAGAAATACCGCTGGGCATTGTTCTGGCCGATGGAGAGACTGGCCCAGAAACGCTGCTCTTCATAGGGGTCGGAAGTGACGAAGTTGATCGTGCCGCCAAGCGCTTCGTGGGACGGCGAAGCGATGTCTGCGGTGCCTTGGGAAACTTCGGCGCGCACCAGGTTTTCGCTGTCGATATAACGGTTTGCCTTGGCGCCGCCACCATAGTTGGAGTTGCCGTTCGGCAGGCCGTCGATGGTCATGCCGACCTGTTGCTCGGAAAGGCTGACGGTGAAACCGCGGATCGAAAGTGTCGTGGACCAGTCGTCCGAACCGAGCACGCCGCCTTCGGAGACGAAGATGCCCGGCAGGTTGTCAATGACCGACAGAACGCTCGCGGCGTCCGGTTCCTGGTCAAGCATGGTGGTGTCCGTCGCGTTGTTCGCGAAGGTGGTTTTCTTAGCGGAAACAACGATTTCCTCGAAACCGACGTCGTCTGCATAAGCATCGGTCGTGGCGGTTTCCTCAGCCTGGACTACCGCCGCGAAACCGAGGAGACTGGCGGTTCCGAGCAGCACTTTTTTTGTGATGTTGCGTGTCATAAATCTGCGCCCTTGAAATGCTAAAATCTATGCCAATTTTTATTGAATAATCGTTCAATAAAAATTGGCAGCTGTCTTAATGCGCTGAAATCTTTACGCTTTCGTGACGGATTTATGAGCGATTGGCAAAACTTTGGCGGGTGGGGTAAACCCTAGACTGCGCTTGGAAAATCCCAACAGGGTGCAGAATTCTGCACCCGATCTGTGCAGAAACAGGCCGAATCTGTGAAGGATCTGTGCAGCAAAATGCGCGAAAATGCCGGAATCTGTGCCGACTCTGCGCAGTCTCGTGTGCAGTTTTGGCTCAGCGTGCGGTGCGGTCCGCGATCAGGCGATCGATGCTGGCCTCGATATGGGCTTGCACGGCGTCAAGGTCAGGCCCTTCGCTGCCGACTGTGGTACGCAGCCAGAAACCGTCAATGAGCGACGCGATCACCTGCGCGTCCGAGCGGGCGTCGCCGCGCGGCATGAAGGTGGAAAGCTCATGACTGAGGTTGGAGATAAGCCGCGCATTATAAATACGCTGCAGGCGCGCCAGTTCGGGCGAGAAGGGCACCTGCGCCCAGAACGAGAGCCAGGCGCGCACGATGCCGGGGGCATATTGCTCACTGGCGAAATTGACCGCGATGATGGCCGAGAGACGTGCGCGCGGGCTTTGCGCCGCCGCCAGCCTTTCAAGGAAAGCATCGTGGAGTTCGAACAGCAGATAAGCCATCGAGGCCTCGAGCAGGCTCTGTTTGCCGCCGAAATAGTGCGAGATAATGCCGACGGACAGGTTGGCTTCCTTGGCGATCCGGCTGACCGTGGTTTCGGAATAGCCGACCCGCGCAATGGTGCGGATCGTGGCGTCAATCAGTTGTTGCCGCCGGATCGGCTGCATTCCCACCTTGGGCATTTTCTAACGTTCCTTTGACGAGACCTTGAGCCTTTAGCTGCCACAGCCTGCGATGATGGTCAATTGGCTGCCCGTGCGGAGGGCAGGCGCGCGCCCAGCACAACGCTGAGCGCAAGCAGGCCATGCGCGGCCCCGAGCACGATGAAAAGGGCGGCGGGTCCAAAGGGCGCACTGAGCGCTGCGATAAGCAGCGGGCCGATGAAGGAGCCGAATCCGTTGAGGATAAGGAGGCCGCCACTGGCGGCGACGCGGGCGCTTTCAGCCACATGGTCCTGCACCTGCGCCACGCCAAGCGCATAGATGGGCAGCGCAAAGGCACCAAAGGCGAGGGCCGCGAGATAAAGCCCGGCGTCCTCACGCACATAAAGGAGCGCGGCGGCGCCAAGGGTGGCAAGTAGCGTGAAAGCAAACAAGACAGGCAGGCGACCAAAACGGTCCGAGAGGAAACCGGCCAGATACTGTGTGAGCGCGCCGCCGATGATGAAAGCCGCGACAAAGAGCGACGTGCCCGCCGCATCAAGCCCGCGGTGCTGGCCGTAAGCCGCGGTGAGGCCGAGCACCGCGCCAAAACTGATGCCCACAAGAAGCGTGGCGATAAAGCCGGTGGGGCAGGCGCGCCATACGGGTTTGAGCGGCATGGGCAGCGCAAATTCGCCCTGCCATTCGCGGCCCCTGAGGCGCCTGACCAGAAGCCCGGAGAGCAGCATCATGCCGCCGCACAGCAGGAACAGCGGCGTCAGCTCCTGCCCGCCAAGGCTGAGGAGGAGCGGGCCACCTGCCGCGGCCGCAAACCAGAAAATCATGTAAAGGCCAAACAGCCGGGCGCGAAAGCTGCTGTCTGCCTCAAGGTTCAGCCAGCTCTCCGCCACCACATATTGGCAGGCGATGGCGAAGCCGGTCAGAAGCTGCAGTAGCGCGATAAGGGGCAAGCTGTCCGAGAGCGAAAAAAGCGGCAGCAATACGCCGGCGCCGACGGCAGGCACTCCAAAAGCGGTGATCTGGCCAAAGGCTCGCACCAGCTTGGGTGCGTGATAGGCGCCCGCGAAAAAGCCGCCGAAATAAAGTGCAATGAGGAAGGAGGTCAAGCCGCTATCGAGCCCGGCGGCGGCAAGGTGAAAGCCAAGGAGCGCATTCTGCAGGCTGCCCGCCGCCACAAAAAGGGCGACAGCGCCAAAGAGGGGCCACAGCCCCCGTGCTGTCATGCGTGCTTTTGCCATCTCGCTCTTCACCGTCAGGTCCGTGCTTCATTATACCGCCAAGGGCTGCCATCCCTAGCGCCAATCTGTGTCGCTTCAGTGACGGTCGCGCAGGCCCGCACTTGCCCCCGCGATATTGCCAGCTTGCCATCTGGCGTTCGCTCGCTAGTATGGAAGCGTTTTCAGGCGTATCAATTAGCTGGGGTTCAGTGGCAGTGGCCGAGGGTAAAAATCCAAAAACGACGATTGCGGACGTGGCAAGGGTGGCAGGTGTATCGGTGACCACCGTCTCGCGCGTGCTGAACGGTGAAAAATATGTGCGTGAGGACAAGAAAAAGGCCGTCGAGCGCGCTGTGGCCAAGCTGGACTACCAGCCAAACCTTTATGCGCGCAGCCTGGCCGGTGACCGGTCCTACCTGATTGGCCTGCTGTTTGACGACCCGCGCGGCGACTATCTTTCCGGCATGCAGCGCGGTGCCATGCACAAGTGCCGCGAGGAGGGCTATCATATCGTGGTGGAGCTTTTTGACCGCACCACCACGCTTGACCAGATTGAACAGTTTCTGAACAAGCTTCGGCCTTCAGGTGTGCTCCTGACCCCGCCGGTGTGCGACAACAAGGTGATCCTTGCAGCACTCGCGCGCAAGCAGGTGCCCACCGTGCGCATCTCGCCAAGTGAGGATTTCCCCGGCATGGCGTCGGTGAAGATTGATGACTATCACGCCGCCTATCAGGTGACGGAACACCTGATATCCCTCGGGCACACGGATATCGGCTTCATCATTGGCGATATCGAGCACGCGGACGCCCGCGCGCGCCTGCGTGCTTTCCGCGACGCCATGAAAGCGGCGAACCTGCCGGTCGTGGAGGACTGGATCGCGCAAGGCTCCTACCAGTTCGCGAGCGGCCGGAAGGCGGCGGAGCAGATCCTGTCAGCGGCAAAGAAACCCACAGCCATTTTTGCGTCGAACGACGATATGGCGGCAGCGGTCATCGTGGTGGCAGACGAAATGGGTATCAATGTGCCGGATGAACTTTCGGTCGCGGGCTTTGACGATATCCCGCTCGCATCCGCGGTTTCACCGTCCCTCACTACCATCAGGCAGCCAGTTGAAGACATGGCGGAAACCGCTGTTGGCCGGTTGATGGCAATGCTGAAGGGCGGAGACTCGGACGTGGATACACCGGTGATGATGCCGGTCGAGTTTGTGAAACGTGCCTCCACGGGGCCGCGTAACTAAAAAATTCTGGAAGTGTTTTCAGAGGGAAAAGCCTTGGCTCAAAAGGGCTTTGGGTGATTTTATGGAAATGTTTATGGAAGCGCTTCCAGAAAATGTTGGACATGCGCTTGCGGTTGTAATACAAAATTTTTTGACAGCGCTGTCAGTGGAAGGGTCAGCGTCGTCAGATATTCTGGGAGGGAAAACAATGACAGCATTACCACGTCGCCGGACCGTCCGGCGTCACGCGCTTCTGGCAGCCACGTCCATCGGCAGTCTGATTGCAGCCTGTCCCGCACTTGCGCAGGACAGCAATGCCGCCCCCGAGGAGATGGAGGAAATCACCGTTACCGGTTTCCGTGCCTCGCTTGCGGACGCACTTTCAAACAAACGTAACTCGAACCTTATTCTGGAATCGGTAACGGCTGAGGATATCGGCAAGTTCCCGGATCAGAATATCGCGGAATCGCTGCAGCGCCTGTCGGGTGTGCAGATCGACCGCGAAAACGGGCAGGGCACCACGGTCCGTATCCGTGGCCTTGACCAGAACGTCACCGTGCTGAACGGTGAAGTCTTCCTCACTGGCCTTGAGGTTTACCGCCTTGGTGAAGGCGGCGACCGCAAGCAGGATTCGCTTGAGGGCATCCCGGCCGAGCTGATCGGCGGCGTGGATGTCTATAAAAGCCCGAATGCTTCGCTTGTGGAAGGCGGCCTTGGCGGCATGATCAACCTCAAGACCCGCAGCCCGCTCCAGATGGAAGAGGGCCTGACGATTGCGGGCAACGCCCGTATGAACAAGGGGTCCGATATTGACGGTTGGGAGCCGACCGGTGCCGTGGCTGTTGGCTACAACAACGGCAGCCGCTTTGGCCTTATTGCCACGGCATCCTATGACAAGCAGAACCTGCACACTGATGTGATGGCGGGTGATAACCGCGGCAACTGGGTGCTTGAGAACCGCGCGGACTCTGGTTCGGTGCAGAATTATTATGCACCCGAATACCGCTATGTCACCGACCGTGACGAGGAGCGCGAGCGCTGGGGCTTCAGCCTCGGGGCCGAACTGCAGGCGTCTGACGCTGTGCGGATCGAAGCCAACTGGTTCCATTCGGACCTGACGATCGCCACGCAGGAAGCTTCGATCAAATTCCCGATGAACCTTGAAAGCCCGGGCCTTGACCCGAACTATGACATTGTCATCGGTGCAAATAACGTGCTTGAGCGGGGTACCTTCATCGCCAATTCGGCGGAAGCCATCTCGTTTGTGCAGACGACGAAAACCAAGGCGGACAATTTCCAGCTTGGTATGGACTTTGATGACGGCGGCCGCCTGCGGGCCAGCATCAAGGGCGCTTATGCCAAATCGAGCATGAGCAGCCTCAACGCCAACAATGACGTGCGCTACACCCAGTATAGTGTACCGACGGCAAATGCGGCGAGCCCGACCGGCTACAGCCATGCACCCGCGAACCCGGACGCACCGGCGAACTTCCGCTACACCTACGACAACGAAGACGGCAAACTGCCTTCCTTCACGCTTGTGGACGTGCCGGACCTGTTCTCGAACCCGGCGAACGGTTTCTTCAAGTCGCACTGGCTGTTTGATAACGCCTCTGACCTTGAAAACTATTCTGTCCGCGGCGACGTGGAATATGACCCCGAATTTATCCCGAGCGGCAATGTAACCATCAGTGCCGGTGTGCGTTATGCCGTACGTGATATCGAGTTCGAGCAGGCGCGTTACCTTGCCGACTATAGCGGCAAGGGAGAGTTGAACGGCCTCGACTATGGCCAGAACTGGACACCCTACGGTTACTTCCAGGACGGTGCCATCGGCTTCAAGTCCTGTGAACTGCCCGCGGGGACACCGGGTATCCCGGCTGGTTGTACCAACCGCTTCGGCGACAGCCCGCCGCTGATCACCCCGTTTGAAACCTTCACGTCGAACCCTGACCGGGTGGAAACCATCCAAGGCTTCTGGGGCTCGGGCAACGGTGGGACCTCGACGCTGCTCGCGCAGGACCGCGGCCAGATGGTGGACGGCCTCGACTGGATCCAGTCGCTCTATCCCGATACACCTTTCTCGCGCTTCATCGATCCGCTGAACTCCTTCGCGGTGAAGGAAAAGACCACGTCCGGTTATATCATGGCCGATGTGGGCGACGACGCTGACACCTATCATGTGAATGTGGGCGTGCGCATCGTGCGCACTGACCTGACGGTAGACCAGGGCACGCCAGCAGGTGCTGACCCCACCTATTGGGGTACGGATAGCTGGAACGGCGTGCTTCGTGACGCAGATACCATCCGCTCCTCGCGCTCCTACACCGATATCCTGCCCAGCGCCAACGTCGTGCTGAATGTGGATGAAAACTCGAAAGTGCGGGCATCCGCCTCACGCGTGGTGGCACGCCAGCGGCTGTTTGACCTTGGTCGTGGGTTCGAGACCTTCTTCAACCGGAACCCGGACACCAACCTGTTCGAGTTTGTGAACGGTAGTTCCGGCAACCCCGAACTTGACCCGTTCCGCGCCACCCAGTTCGACCTTGGCTATGAATATTACATGGGCAATGAGGGGCTGGTCTCGATCACCGGTTTCTGGAAAGAGGTGGACAGCTTCATCGTTACCAACACCGTGCCGGTGTTCGTGAACGATCAGGCAGGCGGGCGCCTTGGCCCCGTGCAGTTGCCTGAAAACGGCGAAGGCGGCCGCATCCGCGGGTTTGAACTGGCAGCGCAATATGCCTTCGACTGGGGTGTCGGTTTCATCGCGAACTACACCTTCTCCGACAGCACTAGCTCCAGCTTCAACGACTTCGATGAAGGCCTGCCAATCCCGGGTGTTTCCAAACACTCCGCCAACGCGCAGATATATTATCAGAACGATCTCTTTGAAGCGCGCACGTCCTACACCTGGCGCAGCCGGCGCTATAACGGCAACTTCGGCTTCAACGACGGTGATACCAGCCGTTCGCTTGGCCGCTGGTTCCGCCCGTATGGCCAGCTTGATGCGCAGCTTGTGGTGCACGTGAGCGAGAATTTCGACCTGACCGCCGAGGTGGTGAATATCACCAAGGAAGAACAGAGCGAATATCTCCAGTTCGAGAATCTGCCGTTCCGGTACAACTCCGGTCCGCGCCGTATTCTCCTTGGCGGGCGTTTCCGCTTCTAGCCCACTGGGGCCCTTGTGGTGTGGCTGAACTCCCTGAAGCCACACCACTTTTTTAAATGGCCACGCGGACAGTACAGGCAGGTTTGACCATGAGCGCACAGCTTCCTCAGAAAATCCTTATCGTTGGCGGGGGTACCGCGGGCTGGATGACGGCGGCGGCACTTGCGCGCATGATGGCGCACCGGGTGGAAATCACACTGGTGGAATCCGAGGCCATTGGCACCGTGGGGGTTGGTGAGGCCACAATCCCGCCGATCCGCTCCTTCAATGCCATGCTCGGGCTTGATGAGGCCGAGTTCATGGCCGAGACAAAGGCTACCTACAAGCTCGGTATCGAGTTTGAGAACTGGACCCGTGAGGGCCACAGCTATTTCCACCCCTTCGGGCTACATGGTGCAAGCCCGGACGCGCGGTACATCCATCACTATTGGCTCAAGCTGAAGGCGCTGGGCGACATGCCGCCGCTTGATGACTTTAGCATCTGCACGGTGGCGGCGAAGATGGGCCGGTGCGGTATGCCGTCCGCTGATCCGGCGTCGGTGATGTCCACCTTCGGCTCGGCCTTTCATTTTGACGCAGGCCTCTATGCCGCCTACCTGCGCCGCTACGCCGAAGCCCGGCGTGTGACGCGCGTTGAGGGCAGGGTGGGGCATGTGGCGCTCAGGGGCGAGGACGGTTTCATTGAAAGTGTCACGCTCGAGAGCGGCGAACGGCTGGACGCCGACTTTTTCATCGATTGCTCCGGGTTCCGGGGCCTGCTTATCGAACAGACTTTGGGCGCGGGGTACGACGACTGGACCCGCTACTTGCCGTGCGACCGCGCCATTGCCGTGCCCTGTGCGCGTGCGGGGAAAATGATCCCCTACACTCGCTCCGTCGCGCACAGGGCAGGCTGGCGCTGGCGTATTCCGCTGCAGCACCGCACCGGCAACGGTGTCGTTTATGCGTCCGCGCATATGAGCGACGATGAAGCGCTTGCCACGCTGATGGCCGGGCTCGACGGCGACGCGCTGGCGGAACCCAATTTCCTCCGCTTCCAGACCGGGGTAAGGCGCAAGTTCTGGGTGAAAAACTGCCTCGCGATCGGCCTGTCTTCCGGGTTCATGGAACCCTTGGAGAGCACCAGTATCCACCTCATCCAGGCGGGCATCACCAAGCTGCTCGACTTTTTCCCAGGCGCCGACTTCAAGGCCGCGAATACGGAAGAATATAACCGCCTCGCGCGTATCGAGTTTGAGGAAATCCGCGACTTCCTCATCCTGCACTATAAAGCGACCGAGCGCGATGACAGCGCCTTCTGGAACTATTGCCGCACCATGGCGGTGCCGGAGACGCTCAAGCGCCGCGTGGACCTTTTCCGCGCCTATGGCCGCATCCCGCCGCGCGCCTATGACCTCTTTACCGCGACAAGCTGGATCGCGGTCTTCATGGGGCAGGACGTGATGCCGGAGGCATATGATCCCCTTGTCGACGCCCATGACGTGGCGGAGGTGCAGGCCCGCCTCCTGGGTGCACGCCAGCGTATCGCGCAGACTGCCCAGAACCTGCCAGCCCACGACGAACTTCTCACCCATTTGCTCGCCCGCGCAAAACGTGTCGCCTGAGCTGAATTCATACGATCTGAAAGGAACTGATGTGAAGGTCACTTTGCACATGCAGCGCACCGCGGGGCTAGGGTTCGCCCTGATGACCGCCATCATGCTGGCGGCTTGCACGGAGGAAAAAGCGCAAGAAACCGGCGCTGTCACCTGGCCGCATATCGAAAGCCCGGTCAGGATCGATCCTGCGATGGAAGCCCGCATTGATGACATGCTCGCGCGCATGAGCGTGGAGGAGAAGGTTGGCCAAGTGATCCAGCCGGAAATCCAGTATATCACGCCCGAGGAAGTGAAGCACTATCACATCGGCACAATCCTGAATGGTGGTGGGTCGTTACCGAACCGAAACAAATATGCAACACCGGCTGAGTGGCTTGAGATGGCGGACAGCTTCTATGACGCCTCGATGGATACATCGGATGGTGGGCTCGCCATCCCTATCCTCTGGGGCAGTGACGCGGTGCACGGGCACAACAACGTGATTGGTGCGACCATCTTCCCGCACAATATCGGGCTTGGCGCGATGCACGACCCGGCGCTGATGCGCAAGGTGGGGGAAATTACCGCGCGGGAAATGCGTGTGACCGGTATCGACTGGACCTTCGCGCCGACGCTCGCGGTGGTGCAGAACGACCGCTGGGGCCGCACCTATGAGAGCTATTCCGAAGATCCGGCGCTGGTGAAATCCTACGCGGGTGAGGTGGTGTATGGCCTGCAGGGTGTGCCGGGCACGGCGGAGTTTCTGGACGGCAATCATGTGATCGCAACCGCGAAACACTTCGTGGGTGACGGCGGCACCAAGGACGGTGACGACCAGGGCGATACACAGGTGAGCGAGGAGGAGCTGCGGGATATCCACGCCGCCGGTTACATCACCGCCATCGAGGCCGGGGTACAGACCGCGATGACCAGTTTCTCAAGCTGGAACGGCGAGAAAGTGCATGGCCACAAGTATCTGATCACCGACGTGCTGAAGGGCCAGATGGGTTTTGATGGCCCGGTGGTCAGCGACTGGAACGCACACGGGCAGGTCAAGGGCTGCACCAATGTGTCCTGCGCGCAGTCGTTCAACGCGGGTGTCGATATTCTGATGGTGCCGCAGGACTGGCGCGGCTTGTGGGAAAACACGCTCGCGCAGGTGCAGTCAGGTGAAATCAGCATGGCGCGCCTTGATGAGGCGGTCCGGCGTATCCTGCGCATGAAACTGCGCTCGGGCCTGTTTGACAAACCAAAACCGTCCGAGCGTGGGCTTGCGGGCGCAGACGGTGTGATCGGCAGCGCGGCGCACCGGGCGGCGGCGCGGCAGGCGGTCCGGCAGTCGCTGGTGCTGATCAAGAACAAGGGCCATGTGCTGCCGCTCAAGCCTGACATGACCGTGCTGATGGTGGGTGACGGTGCTGACAATATCGGCAAACAGGCGGGCGGCTGGACCATCAGTTGGCAGGGCACGGGCAACGAGAACAGTGATTTCCCCGGCGGGAAATCGGTCTATGACGGGGTACGCGCCGCGGTCGAGGCTGCGGGCGGCACCGTGATACTGGACGCAGACGGCACCACTGACGCTAAGGCTGATGTTGCCATCGCCGTCTTTGGCGAGGACCCCTATGCCGAGTTTCAGGGCGACCTTGAAACGCTTGAATATGAACCGGGCCGCAAGCGCGACCTTGAGATGATCAACGCCATCAAGGCGCGCGGTATTCCGGTGGTGAGTGTGTTCCTGTCCGGTCGTCCGATGTGGATGAACCCCGAGATCAACGCGTCCGACGCTTTTGTCGCGGCGTGGTTGCCGGGCAGCGAGGGCGAGGGCATCGCCGATGTGCTTATTGGCGACACCGAGGGCAAGCCGCGCCATGACTTTAGCGGGCGGCTGTCGTTCTCGTGGCCCAAAACACCTGTGCAGGATGTGCTGAACCCGCATCATGCAAATTATGACCCGCTGTTCGGCCTCGGCTACGGGCTGGACTATGCCGGTGGTGGCGAGGGGCCGGACGCCCTGCCGGAAGATGTAGAAGGTGTACAGAAAGGCCTGCGTGATGACCTGACGCTTTACCACGGTCGCGCGCTGGAGCCGTGGCGGCTTTATATCACCACCGACGGCACCGCCCAGATCATGAGCGGCCCGTATGCCCAGACGCCGGACAGCGAGATGACAATGCGCACGGCGGACAAGGACGTGCAGGAAGATGCGCTGATGATCAACTGGGCTGGCGGCAAAGCGGGCACCATGAGCATCGATGGCGGCGGTACGCTTGACCTGAGCCCCTATGCGGAAACTGGTGGTATCCTGAGTTTCGAGCTGAAGCTTGATAAAGTGCCTGCGGGCGAGGTGTCCATGCGCATGGCGTGTGGTGAAGGCTGTGTCTCCAGCGTCAGGTTGACAGACCACCTGCGTGCCCTTGTCGGGCAGGACTGGCAGAAGGTGGCCATCAAACTGGCCTGCTTTGAAGGCGACGCGGCCAAGCTTGCGGCCACCACTACGCCGTTCATTCTCGCGAGCGAAGGACAGGCCACTATCAGCATCGCCCATGTGCGCATCCTGCCGCGCGGCAGCGCTGCTTTCACCTGCGCCGCTGAATAACAAAGGGGGCGTCGGGCGGGCGCTTGTCCGCCCATTTGCCATTGCGCACACGTGTTTCCCGGCGTTATATGGTGCCCCAACGGGCGCCGCTGTGCGCCAGCGGAGCATGGAATGGCAATCAGGTTATATCTGCACATCGGGCACATTCACGGAAGCAGCGCTCATATTGGCGCGCTGCTTTCTGCCAACCGCCAAGCGCTGCTTGAGCGTGGTTACGGTGTGTGTGACCAGGAGCTTGCATTCGGGCAGGCCGTGGGCAGTGCGGCGTTTTTTGAGCCCTGCCTGAACAACCCGCAAACATCTGTCGAGGCGATTGCACAGGCCTTCGCAGGCCTGAAAACCCGGGCGGAGAAGGCGGACCTCAAGGCCGTGATCATCCACGCACCAAACCTCGCGACACCTGAGGGTGCGCACCTTGTGGCCGCGGCCAAACAGTATTTTGATGTTCGCATCCTGTATTATTTCAAGCGTCAGGAAGAGTTGGTCGTCGACCGCTGGATGGACGGTGTGTTCAAGACCGGCCTTGGCCTGAACGCTTATATTGACGAGATCATCTCCAGCCACCCGCGGCGGTACTACCGTGACGCGCTCGAGGCCTATCTGGAGGTCTTTGGTGCCGATGCCATGCGGGTGCAACTCCTGTGGTTCAAGGTGCTTGAGGGTGGCAACCTGCCTGACGACTTCTGGCATGCGCTTGAGCTGGACCCGGGCGGGCTTGAGGTGGTGCTGGAGCCAGCACCCCTTGTCAGCAGCTATCTGGCGACAGCGCTGAAGGAAAGCCCCTATCTGTTTGCTGGTGAGGATGACGAGGAACTTCTGGATTTCATCCGTTCCTACGCAAAGGCCGATGCTGTGACTAAAATCAGCCCGCTTGATGTTGAACCTCGCAGGCAGGTGATGGAGCATTTCCAGCCAGAGAACCGCTGGATAAAAATGACCTTCTTTGCGGATGTGAATATGCCGGGCTGGAACGCGGTGCCGGACAGTGATGACCGGTCAAACGACATAACGCTCGCGGGTATCACAGAGGCCATAAACCTCAGTTTCTCCATGCTCAAGGAACTGAGCACGGACATCGCGCGGGTCAAAAAGAAAATGGGCCTCAAGTAGCGAGGCCCATTTCGCTCTGTGCTAACCAACTCGCCGTTAGCGGCTGCTGGCATCCTTGATCATGACATCCTGCCCAGGCATCAGGCGCTCTGCTCCGCGGATAACCACTTTGTCGCCTTCCGCAAGACCGCCCTTGAGCGATACCCAGAGCCCGATGGAAGACGCGATCTCGGCGCTCACCTGTTCCGCCTTGTTGTCAGCCGATACCTTGTAGATGAAGCGGCTGTCGCCTTTCATCACCACGGCATCACGGGGTACGGCCACGGCCTCCTGTGCTTCTTCCTTCGGCAGGCTCACCTTCACCGGTGTGCCAACCATCCAGAATTCCGGGTTTGACGTCAGGCGAACCTCCACCATGCGCGAGACCATGTCGCCCACCGGCACGACGGCCCGGATCGGCAGCATGCGGCTGGTGCGGCCATCATGAACCGCGACCATCTCACCCGCCTTCAGGAAGGGGGTGATGCCGATGGGGGCGGGGATCACCACCTCGATATGTTCATTGTCAACCAGCCGCACAATCTGGTCTGCCACATTGATATATTCACCCTTGTTGGCAAGGCGCTGGACCACGTGGCCCGGAAAGGGTGCACGGATTTCAGCGCGGGCAAGGTCGCCCTTCGCGCGGTCAAGCGTTGCTTCGGCGTCGGCGATTTCCTGCGCCAGCATGTCGCGCTGCGCGGTGACTTCCTGCAGCTTGGCCTGCGAGGTATTGTCGCTTTTCGCCAGTTCCTGATAACGCTTCACGTCCTGCTCACGGAACACAAGGTTCGCCTGCAGGCGCTTCAGGTTTGCCTCGGCGCGGCGCGCAGCTACCTTTAGCAGCCGGTCGTCGATGCGGGCGATTGTGTCGCCTTCCTTCACTGCCGTGCCAACCTGCGCGATCCAGGACAGCGGGCCTTCAACTTCGCTCGCGATACGGCTGTCATTGAGGCTGATCACCGTGCCCGACACCAGCATCTCGGGCGCCATCATGCGCTTCTCAGCAACAGCTACCTCTACCTGTGCTGGCGGCATCTGCGGCATGTCCTGCGCGCTTGCGGGCGCGAGGGTCGAGAGCACAAGCAGGAGCCCGGCACTCAGGGGTTTTGTATTCGGGAATGAAATTGTCAAAGCCATCGTAAACTCTTTTCTGTGTAATTTCTGAAGCAGAGGCGGCCTATTCGGCCGCTTTCGCCTGCTTTTCAAATTCGTCGTCGCTGTCCATGTCTGCGCCTTCGCTTGTCACATTGCGGCCCGGCGTCAGCTGCAGCAGGCTTGGCAGCAGCACGAGGGTGAACAGCGTGGAGACGCTCATGCCGCCCACAATCGCTGCCGCCATGCCGCGGTAAATCTCGCTGCCCGAACCCGGGAACAGAAGAAGCGGCGCCATGCCAAAGAGGCTGGTGAGCGTGCTCATGAAAATGGGCCTCAGGCGCAGGCGCAGCGCCTGACGCACGGAATCAACGCGGCTGAAGCCCCGGCTTTCCGCGCGGCGTGTCTGCTCCACAAGCAGGATCGCGTTGTTGACCACAAGGCCGAGCAGGATGATGAAACCGATCATGCCGAGAAGGTCGAGCGGCTGGAAGTTGATCAGGTTCATCAGGTTGACCGCAAGCACACCGCCAACCCACGCGAGCGGGATGGAAATGGCAACCAGCAGCGCGTCGGTCAACGACTTGAAGAGTCCCGCCATGATCAGGATCAACAGCGCCGCCGCGAGCAGGAAGTTGTTCACAAGCTCAGCCACACCCTCATCAAGATCGGCGGCGCTACCGGCATAGGTAATGGAGCTGCCGGGCGGCAGCATGGCCATCAGTTGCGGTGCCACATCGGTCTTGAGCGTGGCAATAAGCTCCTCAAGCGACATGCCTTCAGGCGGGTTGACCGACAGGCTGTAGGCCCGCGCACGGTCGAAGCGCGCAATGGTGTTGGGCCCCAGCGTGGTCTTGAGTTTTGCCAGTTCACCAAGCGGCACAAGCCCGCCATTCGGTGTCATCACCGGCAGGTCTGCCATCTGTTCCGGCGTTTTGAACCGTTCGGACTTCAGGTAGATATCGAGCCGCGAGGTGCCGTCAAAATATTCGCCCAGCCAAGCGCCCTGGCCAAGCTCGAGCACGACCATCGTAAGGTCGTCCCGGGTCCAGCCCACTTCCGCGAGGCGTTCGTCATTGGGTTCGAACCTGAGCTCAGTCGCTTCGGCAAAGGGGTCCGGCATCGGGTTTGCGTTGGCGCCCGGAATGGTACCCATCACGATGCCCATGCCAGCCATGGCTGCGTTCTTGACCGCGTCAAGGTCCGGCGACATCAGGCGCATTTCCACGCTGTTGCTGTCATCGAAGCCGCCAAACAGGCTGCGGCGCATGGTGAAGCCGAACATATCCGGTATGCCGGAGATGATCTCCATTTGGGCTACATTCTGCAGTTCCGCGAGGTCCGTGCCGTCTTCACCGTTGAGTGCGAGCCAGCCACCGGTCGCACCGGGGAACGACCAGAAGAAATAGTCGCTGATCTTCGGTTCCTTCTCACCCTTGAGGTAGGGCTGGATACGGGCGTCGATGACTTGTGCGATTTCCTTGTCCGCCGTTTCCACATTGGTGCCGGGCGGGAAAAAGAGGAAGCTGTCGACCGTGTCGCGCTTCATGGACGGCATGAAGTTGAAGGGCGGGCGCAACACAAAGATAAGCGTGAGCGAGATGCCGATGAGGCAGCCCACCCACAGCAGGCGCTTGACCTGTGTGTTGGTCACCGCCATCAGGAAGTCGGTCATGCGGTCCCAGACGGTGATGCCCTGTTCAGGGGCTGGCAACTGGCGCATCCAGAAACGCGCAGTCGTGGGCAGGATGGTGACCGCCACAAACAGCGATACCGTCACACCGATCGCGATGGTGAGCGCGAGGTCGGCAAACATCTGCCCCACGGCACCCTGCAGGAACATGATCGGGATAAAGATGGCCACCGTCGTGGCCGTCGAGGCCAGAAGCGCGCCCCAGACCTGCGAAGCACCCTTGTCGCTTGCATCAAGCGGACGTTCGCCGCGTTCGCGCAGGCGCACGATATTCTCCAGCACCACGATGGCGGCGTCGAGCACCATGCCGCTCGCAAACGCGAGGCCGGCGAGCGAGATGACGTTCAGGGTGCGGCCTGTCAGTTGCAGCACAAGGAAGGTGGTCAGAAGCGACACGGGGATCGCAAGCGCAATCAGCATGGTCGCGCGCCACTGGCGCAGGAACAGCCACAGCGCAAAGACCGCCAGCAGCATGCCGACAACCAGATTGCCGGAAAGCAAGCTGATGGAGCGGTTGATGTAAACACTGGGGTCAAAGGAGAACTGGGCTTTAAGGCCGCGCTCGGCGAAGGGCCCAGCGTTCAGCTGGTCCATCTTCGCTTTCACGCCCTCAAGCGCCTCGAGCACGTTGGCGTCGTTGTTCTTCGAGATGCCCATACGGAAGGACGGGTTGCCGTTCTGGTAGATGAAGCCGTCTGCGCGGCCGATGTCGATCTTGACCGTCGCCACGTCGCCAAGGCGCACGGGCAGGCCATCCCGCCATTCGAGGATCAGGTCCGCGAGCTCATCCGCGTCGTAGCGGCCCTCAAGGCGCACCGTATATTGTTTGCGGCCAACATCGACAAAGCCGCTCGAGATATCGGCGGACCGGCCGACACGGGCCGGTACCTTGGCGATGTCGACACCAAGTTCAGCCGCGCGGTACGGGTCGAAGATGATCTGCAGCTGTTCGCCGGTGCCGCCGCTGCCATCGTCAAACTCGATGCGCGATACGCCGTAGAGCGACTGCATCTCAGGCACAATCACGTCGCGGATATAGCGGCGGTTCTTTGCGACCTGCTCGGGGTCGAGGTCCTCCATCTGGATGTAATAGTCGATCAGCGTATCGTTGGCGTCGCCCCATTCACCCATGAAAATCTGCGGCTTTTCTGCGCTGGCGGGCAGCGGGCGCAGGCGGTTGAGGCGGCTGATAACCTCAATGAGCGCGTTGGTCATATCTGTCTCGAGCGCGAACTCAAGCTGCATGAAACCGAAATTGGCCATGTTCCAGGAGACCATCTCGGTCATGCCGGGTGTGCCCATCAGCACTTCCTCGACCGGGACCGCGATCTCGGATTCCATTTCCGCGGGCGATGCGCCGGGCCAGGAATTGACGACCGAGATGATCGGCTTCTGGATCTGCGGCAGCAGTTGCGCGGGCATGTTCATGACCGACATGACGCCTAGCATCATGAGGACCGCGGTCACGATCGCGACGGCGGCGGGGTTCTGGAGGCTCTGGCGTGTCAGTTTCATGATCTGTCCCTGTCGAAGGTATATTTTTATCAGCGCGTTTTGTTTTTTATTGCGCAAAAGTTCTCTATTCGTTCCTCTGGTGCAAGCTGTTTTCTCCAGCCTGCCTGCGCGAGGGGTGACATTCCTTCATGGTGTCTGATAAATGTCACGCTTTTTGGCTCTGGCGCTATGTTTCAAGCATTTTTTCCTATCAAATTCATGCTTCAGGTCGTGAATTTCCTGACCTGAAATAAACCATGGTTTGGCGCCGATTTACCGACCGGGTTGTGATGCCTCGCTCCCGATTCTGCCACTTGCTTCCTGGGTCTCGTCGGTCGCGTCCATGGACGTGAGCAGGGTGTCGAGGCGGTCCAGGCGGGCCTGCCAGACATCGCGTTGGCCTGTGATCCAGTCTTCAGCCGGGGTCAGGCTGCCCGTGTTCATCTCGCACAGGCGCACCCGGCCCTGTTTCTGGGTCCGTATCAGCCCGCATTCTTCAAGGATGCGGATGTGCTGCATGAAGGACGGCAGCGCCATTGAAAACGGCTGCGCCAGCACACTCACGGATTGCGGACCCTCCGCCAGTTGTTCGAGCACCTGCCGGCGCGTGCTGTCGGCAAGGGCGTGGAAGAGGGTGTCGAGGGTCGTATAATTGTTAGCCATGAGGCTAAGTAATCGGCGCGCCGCTTGCTGTCAATAAAATTAGGTAATGACCTAACTTTTGTGCATGTAGATTGACCGGCGTGCTGACTGCGCTTAGCGTGGACCGGACACAAGGGGCATACAGGAAGGGGCTGTGCATGGCTGGGGACAGGGCCGGTTCATCCAGGATGGATGGGAGTGAGGACGCGGCGGCAAAGCTGGTGCATGACCTGCGCACCCGGCTGATGACGATCCGGAATATCGCCGCCCTCCTTGACGGCGCGCCAGCCGAGCAGCGCGCGATTGAAGCGCAGCTTGACCGGATTGGCGCACGACTGGACGACTTCTGGAGTGAGGTGGCCGGGACGGCGTCAACGGAACATGAGCACAAGCCCGCAGCTACGGGCGAGACCCGTTTTTCCATCCTTTATGTGGATGATGACGAGGTCCACCGCGATATTGGCGGTCGCCTGCTGTCGCAACTGGGGCACAAGGTAACCCTGTGTGCTGACGGCCTGATGGCGCAGGAGTGCTGCAGGACGCAGGTCTTCGACCTGATTTTCCTCGATGAACATGCGCCGGTGTTGAGTGGTACCCGGTTTGCTTCAAGCTGGGAGGATACAATGGCGCCGCGTCCCCGCCCATACATGGTGGGCATGTCAAACGACCCGCGTGCGGCGGCCCTCCGCATGGCATGCCTTGATGCTGGCATGCAGGACTATATGGAAAAACCGCTGACGACCGACAAGCTTTCGGCTGTTCTGGCGCGCGCGGAAAAAGTCCTTGCCTCTTGAAAATAGCTCGAAGGGCTGATGGGGCTTAAGCGGAAGCCTTGTGATCGGCGACGCCGGTGTCACGTGGTTTCATGCGTTTCGCGGCGGGCAGGGTGATGATGAGCTCGGTGCCGACACCGGGTTCGCTGTTGGCGCGCACTGTGCCGCCATGGCTGTCGATGATGCGCTTGACAACCCCGGTTCCAACGCCGGTCCCACCGGACGCCCGTCGGCCTGTCTCGCCCGAACGCCACAGTGTTTCAAGCCGCGCGGCCTCCATGCCAACACCATTGTCGCGGATGCGGCAGCCAATCAGGTCGGCATCGGCATTATACCAGGTTTCAATCTTCACCGTCGAACGTGGCTTGTCGAGGGCCTTGAAAGCATTCGACATCAGGTTCGACAGCATGATGCCTATTTCTTCCTCGTAACCGTCGAGTGGGGGCAACGGGTTCAGGGTCGTTTGCACCACGCTGGCATGTGTCGGGAAGCTTGCGATCACGTCCTCTATCACTTCATTGAGGTTGAAGCGGGTGAGGGTGCGCTTGTGCTGACCCTTGAGCATACGGGTCATCGTGGCCACAAGGGCATGACCCTTTTTCACCTGCTCGAGGATCTTGGTTTCACGTTCTTCCGCGGTGAAAACATCGCCCGCCAGCAGGAGCGCCTCGATATTGGAGAAGGGTGTCTTGACGTCATGGTTATATTCGTTGAGCCGCGACACGACAGTGAGTGTTTTCTCGGCGTCATTCAGGCTGTCCTCAAGCCGGGATGCAGCGATCAGCCGGTCCAGCGCCGGTGCAATTTCCTGCGCGAGCCAGGCCATGAGACGGATATCGTCGTAGGAAAACTGTTCCCTTTTGCCTGGCGTGCCGAGCGTGATGAAGCCAACCGTGTTGCCGTTCTGGCGGACAGGCACGCAGGCGCTGATACGGCGGCTCGCAAAGTCCTGCTTCAGGGCAGGTGCGGCCTCGTCATAGAACAAGGTGTCGTCAAGCTGGCCGAGGCGGCTAAGGAAGGAGGCATCCTCAGTAGGCGTTGGGGCAAGGCCATCCGCGAGACGGATGAAACCACCGGGCGCATCTCCGCCAAAGGTGTCTGTACGCAAATCGATCCGGTATCCATCCACCCGCGCGAGGCGCAGAAAAACCTCGTCGGTCAGCTTGGTCAGGGCCGCGAGGCTTGAGGCATTCTTGAGGCCGGTCAGGATGGTTGCGGTAACGAAGTCATAGTTATAGGGCGGCTTGAGGATCAACCGCTCCCGCACCGCAGTGACAAACCGGGTCAGGCGCGGATATGTTTCGAGCGCGAGGAAGAAGGCGATCAGGCGGACGACCGATCGTTCCGTGCCGGTCAGGCTCGAAAGGGCCATGAGGCCTTCAATGCCCGCAAACGCGAGTGCCATGACGAGGAAGGCCATTGCCTTGGTCAGTCCGTTATTGACCACATGGCCAACGGTGATCACATGGTGGCGCAATAGCGCATAGGCCATGATGCCCAGGCCCAGCACATTGCCAGCCAGACCGAAGAGTTTGGTAAACTGGAAGCTGGCAACGCCGAGCGTGGCCCCAACCGCAATGGCGACAACCAGCCAGCGAATGCGCTGACGCTCGCGGAACATGGAGGTCATGAGCGCACGCAAGGTGATGCCGATGCTGACCATGCTGCCAAGCACAAAGTTGATCTCATGAATGCGCGAGAGTGTATCCGGTGCCGTGCTGAATCCGCTGTTGCCCAAGACCAGCGTGCTGGGCACAAAGGCGAGGTTCGCAAGATAGAGGCCGGTACTGGTGGCAAAGGATGCGCCGATCAGTATCTTGATCGCCCGGGTCGCCGGCGTGCGGGTGATAAGCGTGAAAAACAGCATCATCATCGGCGCAATGAAAAACATGCCAAAGCGCAGCAAATGGAACCAGGGCGCGAGCAGGGTTGCGTCCGTAAAGGTGTGAGCGAGATGCAAGTCGACGAGCCACATGCCAAAACAGGCCCAAAGCGCAGCAAAGGCGACCGCTGCGCGGGAACGAGACGCACCAAGGACGTATAGCGCGACGGCAATGTCGATCAACGCGACAATCAGGTAGCCTGTCATGTCTGGTCCTTTGGCGTGTTTCCGGGCACGTGGCGTTCAAATACATATTATGCGTTTAATATGTCACCAAAGGTTTAATAGCCGATCAACTGCGTGTATGCACCTCATTTTTTGGAGGGGCCGAGGCCTGTTGGCCCCGGCCCGGATTTTTTAGCACAAGCCGAACCGGCGAAGGGTTTTGTATTTCGGATCGGTTGCTACCAGCTTGCGCGCCTTGTTCAGGTCGCAAGCCATTAGAACCACATCGAAATCCAGCGCCAGTGAACGTTTGACGCCGGAGATGGCTTCAAACTGCATGCCGCGGTAGAAATCTACCTGCGTGGCCCGGGGGGAGGTGATGAGATAGTCGGCGCCGATCTCGATCGCCTTGTCGAATACGTTTTTGAACAGGGTGAATTTTAACCGCATCGCCCTGTTCTGGAACATGGGGTGCACGACAAACTTGTTCGATTCCACAATCCGGGTGCCATGGCCAATATGGGCTTCAACCTCATCCGGAAACAGTTCCTGCGCCGGGATGGTGAGGTGTGGTTTTGTGGGATCGTAAACGCAGGCGCGGATCGAACCTGCGGGCATGCCCTCCACATACTCGATGAAGGAGTGGCAATTGGGCGCATCATCATAGGGGTCGCTGAACATATGGTTCGCGTTTTCCTTGATCGACGCCTTGTCGAGATAGGCGGTGTAGCGCAGTTCGAAGATAGCTTTTGTTGTTGCGTTGGCTGTCGGCTGCGAAAGCATGAGAGTCTCCTGTTGCTATAAAGGGTGCTTGGAACAAAAAGGCCCGTATCGGCCTCGGGCACCATCTTAAGCAGCGGAGAAACTCATGGTTACAGGATTGCAGCTATTGGCAGCATTTTCTTGGGTTTTGGGCGGAAAATCCGGTGAAATCGGGACGAAAGGGCATGAAAAAACCCGGTAACACGTGATCGGCTACCGGGCCGGGCATTTTGTGTGCCCCGAGTCTTTTCAGAGTCTTTTCAGGGTCTGTTCCGGGATGGAACTGGCTCAGCCTTCCTGCGCTGCGGCAAATTCCTGGGACCGTTCAGTCTCGCGGCGGAAGAAATAGAGTGTGATCATGATGGCGGTGATCGGCACCAGCGACAGGTAAAAGGCAGTGCTGCCACCAAAGGCACCGAAGACCCGACCGGTAATGATAGAGCCTGTGGTGCCACCGAGCGCGGAGAAGATCACAATCAGGCCGGTCATGGCTGCATGCTGGTGTTTCGGTATGGCTGACAGCACGGCAGAATTGATCGCGGGATAGATCGGCGCCATGAAGAGGCCGATGAGCGGGAAGATGAAAGCTGCCACCGGTGCGCTTGCCCAGGTCATGCTGTCCTGCGCCTCAATTCCGCTGGCTAGCGGAAGCACGAGTACAACAAGCGCTGCCATCGCGATCAGGCAAACATTCAGGACCGGATACCATGAATAGCGTGCCATCACAGCACCTGCGCTCAACCGCCCGATGGCAATCGCGAGCGGGAAGATCACTGCCCCTGTCTGGATGCTCATGTCCGACGGCATCATCAGCACTTCCTTGTTGAAGGTGGGTAGCCATGTGCCGATACCCTGTTCGATGAGCACATAAAGGAAAACCGACAGGATAAAGACAAAAGCCAACGGCCGCATCGCAAGCTTCAGCATGTCGAAGAAGTCTTCCACCGCGCTATGGGGCTTTTCCTGATGGCTCGCGCTTTCATCAATGGGGGTGACGGCAAATACCAGCAGGCTGACGATGCTGAGCGCGGACAGCACCCAGTAAACATTGAGCCAGTCCTGGTTTTTGGCGTCGTTTGCGTCGACAAAAGCGCCAAAAAGCACGCCACCACACAGCACGCCAACCATGAACATACCTTCAAGCACATTCATGGTGCTCGCGTGTTCGCGCTGGCCGTCGGTGATAAGGCCCACGGTCGCGAACACTGACACTTTTACCAGCGCAAAAGCCACGCCGGTTGCCAGAAACATCAGCTTTGAAGTGAGGAAGGAGGGGACAAGCGGTTGCGCTGCGGCGGCAATAGCAACAATCGCCAGTCCCAGCATCATGGCCCGCCGGAACCCGAGGCGCGGCAGGAAGGAGGCGACAAGGAATGACACGGCAGCAATGGAGAGGTCCTTGAAGGCTTCAAGGGTCGCGGCGTCTGCGTGGCGCAGGTCATAGTTGCTCATGACCTGCAGGATGACTGTGCCGACACTGTTGAGCAGGATGGCAAAAACAAAATAGACCAGAAACAATGAAAACTTGATGCGCCAGACGCTCATGCAACCTCCCTCAAGCCCAAGGGCTTTCCCGCAAAATAGGATGCCCTTCCCATGGGCGACGACGCAAGACCGCTTCCCACTGCCCTGCATTTGTGAAAAGACCATATCAGTATTGCAATCGATTGCAAAGAAGATATTATAACGATGATTCTAAGGGTCAGAACAGGGAAGACAGTAGCTGTGAGTGCAACCGATAAACGCGCCAAATCCGCGCCGACCTTCAAGACGGACGCATGGAAGCTTGTTGAAGACGGCTTCTCCGGCGCGACGCAGCCCGTGTCCGAGACGCTGTTCGCTCAGGCGAACGGCTATCTTGGCACACGCGGCACGTTCGAGGATGCGGTGGCACGCGGCATCACCTCTGTCGAGGGCACCTTCCTCAATGGCGTCTTCCTGCGCGAGAAGATCGAGTATGACGAAAGCGCCTACGGTTTTGCCTCCCACAACAACAAGATGATTTTGGTCCCGGATGCAAAAGCCTTCCGGCTGACGACTGGTGGTAAGGAGTTCGTTCAGGGCGAAAGCCGGTGTGAGCGTCAGACGCGCGCGCTTGATATGGCAAATGGCGTGCTCTCCCGCGAGACAGTGTGGGCTCAGGATGCTGGCACTGTTGAGGTGACTGTACGCCGTTTTGTGTCCATGGCGCGCCCGGGGCTGATGGCGACCGAATATACGGTAACCGCGCACGGCACCGACATGCCGGTGACGCTGGAAACCGGCCTTGACGCGGGTTATGGCGGCACCGACCGTGGCGGTGACCCGCGCGCCGGCGCGCTCTCGATCCGCGACTGCCTTGAAGAAGGCGCTTGCACGCGCGAAGGCGGTGTGACCGTGTTTGCGCACAAGGTGTACGGCAGCGACCATATGGTGCTGGCGGCCTACAGCCTCGCGTTTGAAGGCGAGGCTGACTGTGCACCGGTGGACGGTGACGCTTATCACGGTGAAAAGCTCGAGCTGACACTTGCAGAGGGCAGGCCGTTCAAAGTGGTCAAATACGCTGGTTATGCGGATGGCAAGGCTGCGGATACAGATGCGCTCAGGTCCGCACTGTCGGCTGAGGTGCTGGAGGCTTCCGCTAACGGTTTCAGCGCGCTTCTGGCCGAGCATGAGAGCATCTTCCGCGACTTCTGGGCTGCGGCGGATATTGAAGTGGACGCCGGGCTTGAGGTGCAGCAGGGCATGCGCTTCAACCTGTTCCACCTGTTCCAGAGTGCGGGTAAAGACGGCAAACGCGCGCTCGCGGCCAAGGGCCTCACCGGCGCGGGCTATGACGGCCACTATTTCTGGGACACCGAGATTTACGCCGTACCGTTTTTTGTCTTCACCAAGCCTGAGGTTGCACGCGCCCTTCTGGAGTACCGTATCGGTATTCTTGATAAAGCACGTGAACGCGCCCGCCTGATGGCACACAAGCGCGGCGCGCTGTTTGCCTGGCGCACCATCGGCGGTGAGGAATGCTCGAGCTATTTCCCGGCAGGCACCGCGCAGTATCACATTAATGCCGCGATCGCCTACGCCGCCATCCAGTATGTCGAAGCGACGGGCGACGAGGGCTTCTGGCTTGCAGGTGGCGCGGAACTGCTGTTCGAGACCGCTCGCATCTGGATGGACCTCGGCCATTTCAGTACGCGCCGGAACGGCCGGTTCTGCATCCATGAGGTGACTGGGCCGGATGAATATACCGCCATGGCCGACAATAACCTCTACACCAATATGATGGCGCAGCATCATCTGGAGCATGCAGCAGCACTTGCGGCGCGCATGGCGGAGGAAACGCCGGATGCCTATGCGGCACTGGTGTCCGACATCGGCCTGAGCCTGGATGAAGTGGCGGCGTGGAAGCTCGCGGCGGCGCAGATGTATATCGGCTATGACGAGACTCTCGGCATTCACGAGCAGTGTGACGGTTTCCTCGATAAACCCGAGTGGGATTTTGACGGTACACCTGCCGCCCATTATCCGCTGCTGCTGCACTACCACCCGCTGGTGATCTACCGTCATCAGGTCCTCAAGCAGCCGGATGTGGTGCTGGCGCAGACACTGCTTGGGCACAAGTTCAGCGCGGCTGATAAAGCCCGCAACCTCGCCTACTATGAAGCACGCACCACGCATGACAGTACACTGTCGGCCTGTATCCACGCTGTTGCCAACGCGGAAGCGGGCGACAAGGCGCGCGCGCTCGAGTTCTTCGAGGAAACCTACCGCATGGACATCGATAATCGCCACGGCAACACACACTATGGTGTGCATATTGCCTGCATGGCGGGGTCGTGGATGGGCATGACATACGGCTTTGCCGGCATGCGCTTTGGCGCAGGCGAGCTGTCCTTCGCGCCCTACCTGCCGGAGGGCTGGAAAGGCTACGCCTTCAAGGTGGCGATCATGGGCCGCACGCTTGGCGTCCAGGTTACGGCTGACGGGGCGGCATATACGCTGCTCTCCGGCGAGGCGTTTACCTTCAGGCACCGGGACGAGGCGGTGACGCTGGCGCCCGGCCAAACATTGAGTTTCCCGGCATGACATTCAAGGCCTGCATCTTCGATCTCGACGGTGTGATCACCGATACGGCGCATTATCATTTCCTCGCCTGGCAGCGGCTCGCGCATTCGCTCGGGCTTCCGTTCGATCATGCCGACAATGACCGGCTCAAGGGCGTGGGGCGCATGGAATCGCTTGAGTTCATCCTCGCGAAATCTGACCGGGCTTTCACGGCGGAAGAAAAAGCCCGCCTCGCGCACGAGAAGAATGAGGACTATAAAACCCTCATCCGCGAAATCTCTCCCGCCGACATGCTGCCGGGCATCCTGGATGCGTTCGATTGGCTTGAGGGCAGGGGCGTGAGGATCGGCCTCGCGTCCGCGAGCCGCAACGCGCCTGTCGTGATCGAAGGCCTCGGTATCGCGCACCGGTTCGATTATGTCGCGGACGCCGGCGCCATCCCGAACGGCAAACCTGCGCCCGACATCTTCCTGGATGTGGCGAACGCTTTTGGCCTCAAGGGTCATGAGTGTATCGGGGTCGAGGATGCGGCTGCGGGCGTGACCGCGATCAAGGCTGCAGGCATGCGCGCCATCGGTATTGGCGACCGCACCATTCTCGCGCAGGCCGACCTTGTGCTGCCGCACACGGACAATCTTGTCTCTGAAGGTTTTGCCCGGCTTCTCGCCTAGGCGTTGCCGCAGCTCTCGCGCACGATCAGTTCGACCGGCATGGCCACATGGCCCACTGTCTTGCCGTGGATAATGTCCACAAGGTTGCGTACCAGCAGCTTGCCACCAAGGCGGATGTCCTGCCTTACCGTCGTGATGCCGGGGGTGGCGAATACCGCGAGCGGGTTGTCGTCAAAGCCGACAACCGCGATGTCTTCGGGCACACGCACATCGGCTTCCGCGAGGCGTTTCATCACGCCAAGCGCGATATTGTCGCTCACCGCAAAGATGGCGTCGCACTTGAAGGTGGGGTCAAGGATCACATGCCCGGTCTTCATATAGCCGTCCGAGCGGGAAAAGTCGGTCGGGATGATCAGGCCAGCGTCAAAGGGAATGCCCGCGTCCCTCAGGGCATCGGAATAGCCGTCAAGCCGGTGTTCCATTTCCGGGTGCCGCGCGTCGCCCATGAAGGCGATGCGTTTGCGGCCATTGCGGATGAGGAGCGATACCGCCTCATAGGCGCCCTTCCGGTTGTCGCTGCCGACGGTGATATAGTCATGCTCCGGCATCTCAGCGCCCCAGACAATGAAGGGCCTGCCGCTTTCCGCCAGCCGGTCGAGCCGCGGGTCGTTGCGGCCCTGGCCGATGATGATGATGCCGTCGGCACGTTTGCTGTCGACATAATAGTCTGCCAGGTCGTCAATATCGTGCGGGTTGGTTGAGAGAAGCAGGTCATAGCCGTGATGCGCGGCCTCGTCCGCGATGCTGCCAAGGAGCACCATCAGGAAGGCGTCCGACACCTCATGGCCCCATTCCTTGTCAACGAGCAGCACAACTGCGAGCGTATGTGTGCGCTGGGTGCGGAAGTTGCGGGCTGCGGTGTTGACTTTGTAATTGTGCTCCCGAGCGATGGACTGGATACGGGTACGGGTTTCCTTGTTGATGAGCTCGCTATTCTTGAGCGCGCGCGAAACCGTCGCCTCCGAGACGCCGGCGAGCTGGGCAATGTCAGCCATCGTCAGGTTTTTGCTTTTTTTCATAAGCTTTTACTACATGCTGCCATCCCGGTTTGTCGAGAATTATTGCGTTTTTATGCAATCGATTGAAATTTTTGTATTGCAATCGATTGCAAAGGCGCGTAGCTATAATACATCACCGCTTTCACGTGCGATTCGATACGCATTTTTTTCTCTCTTTTGCCAGAGAAGGTCAGGCAGAAATGGGAGCGCAGGTCGCCAGCTGTAGTGCGGGGAAGCATAATGAAATGTAAGGCGTGGGAGGGCCATAAGCATGCGTTTTACACATAAAGCACTAAAATCCACGACCGCGATTGCGGCCGTACTTGCTGTGACAGCAACGTCGGTCTCCGCACAGGAAACCGATGCTGATACCAAAGGTGAAATGGAAACCTTTGAAGAGATCGTCGTCCTTGGTACCCCTGGTGGTGCCGGGGTCAAGAAGCAGGATGCCAGCTTCGCCATCACCACCATGAACGCAGACACCATCGGGCTTGCCGGGCCAAAGAGCACGGCCGAACTGTTCACGCTTGTACCGGGCGTGTGGGCAGAAAGTTCGGGCGGTATCGCGGGTGCGAACATCGATGTACGCGGCCTGCCGGGTGGCGGTGACGCTCCGTTTGTGACCATGTCCATCAACGGCGCGCCGATTTATGGCACCGAGATGCTGTCTTTCTTCGAGCAGAGCTCCATCTTCCGCGTTGATGAAACCATCCGTTCGGCTGAAGCCCTGCGCGGTGGTCCAAACGCCGTGTTCTCCAACGGTGAGCCGGGTGTGACGCTCAACTTCAACCTGAAGAAGGGTGGCCCTGAAACCGAAGGTCGGGTGAAATACACCACCTCCGACTATGACGAGCAGCGTGTTGACGCGGTCCTCTCGGGCCCGCTGACCGACGGCCTTTATTACATGGTTGGCGGTTATGTGCGCACCTCGCCGGGTATCCGCGACGCCGAGTTCAATTCCGAGAAGGGCCATCAGGTAACAGCCCAGATCACCAAGGAACTTGAGAACGGTGAGATCAATGTGTTCACCCGTATCACGGATGACCACGGCATGTGGTACCTGCCGCAGGCACTCAATTCCGGCAACGACCTCGGCACTTTCTCGCAGCTCGGCAACGCCACGCGCTACCGCACCTTGCAGGTGAATGCGAACGGCGACACTGAACAGTTCGATTTTGCCAAAGGTCGCGGTTGGGACGGTTCTGTCTCCGGCCTGAATGCCGAATTTGACCTTGGCGACGGCTGGACCGTGCGGGACAACATGTCTTACACCAAAGGCGACGCCGACACGTATGGCTTCGTGCCTGATGGTGGTGCCATCCAGGTGAGCGCGCTTGGCCTCGCTTCGGTCTCGACCGCGGGCGGCGACGCCCTGTCCGACAGCGACTGGGTGCAGAACTACGGCCACTGGGTCGTGCAGAAGGACCTCGAAAGCTTCACCAACGACCTCAGTGTGAACAAGATGGCCGGTGATCACGACATCACTTTCGGTTACTACAAAGCCATCTGGTCGTCTGATGATTTCTGGACCATTGGCAACTTCACGCCGGTGCACAACGTGGCAAACGGCGATTTCCTTGAAGCCAGCATCTCTTGTGCTGACCTTCAGTCTGCCGGTTCCGGCTCTGGCTGCTGGGCTTACGGCATCCAGTCCTCGGGTGACGCGACAGCCGATGCCTTCTATGTGGCAGATAGCTGGCAGGTGAACGACGCACTGCGCGTTGACTTTGGTGTGCGCCATGAGTGGATCGACATCGACTATATCCTCGATGCTGGCCCGGGCTACCCGGACGGTGTGCGCGACATGGCTGTCAACCTCAAGGACAAAGCATGGTCCTACACCGGTGCAGTCAACTATGACTTCAGCGACGACTTCGGCGTCTTCGCCCGTTATTCCAAGGGTTCCCTGTTCCCACATTTCGACGATGTGCGCGAAAACAACCTCAATGTGAACGGCGTGAAACAGCTTGAAGGTGGCGTGAAATTCTCGAGCGACTATGTCAGCCTGTTCGCGACCGCGTTCTACAACAAGAACGACAGCTTCTCGGCAACAGTCGGCAGCGATATCGCTGCAGCGGCTTTCAAGACCCGCGCCATCGGCGTGGAACTTGACGGTAGCTTCACTTACGAGGACTTCCACCTTGCCTTCATCGGCACATTGCAGGACGCGGAAATCACCGATAGCACCACGGCAAGCGACGTTGGCAACACGGTGTTGCGTCAGCCCAAGTGGCAGGTTCGTATCGCACCGAGCTATGAGATCCCGGTGGGTGACGCAACCGCGACACTTTACGGTGCTGTCAGCCTCGTGGGTGACCGTTGGGGCGACAATGCCAACACCAACAAGCTTGAAGGCTATGAGAAGGTTGACCTTGGCGTTCAGGTGCGCCTCGACAGCGGCCTGTTCTTCCAGGTTCATGCCGACAACCTGACCGACAGCAAAGGCCTGACGGAGAGTGACCCGCGCTCTGCTGCTGCGCCGAACGGCCGTGCCATCCTTGGCCGCTCGTTCAAGTTCAGCGTCGGTTACGACTTCTAGGTCCTGAGTACCGGTTTGCGCCTTTCTCATTGGGCGCGGACCACTCCCCTTGGTTTCCCACCAGTAAATATTGGGGCCTGGCGTTGCATCTTTTCCCGGATGCAACGCCTTTTTTATGGGCCGAACCGGCCGCGCTGTACGCGGGGGCAAAAGCGTGCGATAGAGGGCAATGCCTTGGCCCTTTGGTGAGTGAGACCCATGAAAATCAGCGACCTTGAAAAACTGTATCCCGGTGCGGCCACCTTCTGCTTTGGCGATAGTGAAGCGCTGTGCAAGGAGCTGACGGCACTGGTGCGCGCGGGTCGCAAAACCGCAACCTGCGAGGCGCTGGATATCTTCCTTGAAACCGGTGCGGCGCTGCCTGAAGTTGGGCGCAAGGATATTGTGCTCAACTGGGATGAAAGCCCGGCGCTTGTCATTGAGACCACAAAGGTTGACTGGGTGCGCTTCTCGGACGTGGACGAGGAGTTCGCCCTTGCCGAAGGTGAAGACGACAGTCTTGAAAGCTGGCGGGAGAGCCACAAACGCTACTTCGAGCGCAACGACATCTTTTCCGCCGGCATGACGCTTGTGTGCGAGCGTTTCCGCGTGGTGCGTGACCTCGCTTAGGTCGCGGCAGCAAAATTCTTTTAGCTACTCGACTGTGACCGATTTGGCCAGATTGCGCGGCTGGTCTACGTCCGTGCCTTTTTCAACCGCGGCATAATAGGCCAACAGCTGCACCGGGATCGCGTAGATGATCGGTGTCACCAGTTCACCGGCAGGCGGCATCTTGAAGTGCGCGAACATATGTTCGGCTTCATCCTCCGCGTCGTCCGAGAGCAGCACCACCTTGCCCTGCCGCGCCATGATTTCCTGCAGGTTGGAGACTGTCTTGTCGATCAGGTCGTCGTTGGGTGCGATGCCAATGACGGGCACATGTTCATCAATCAGCGCGATCGGGCCGTGCTTGAGCTCGCCTGCGGCGTAGCCTTCCGCGTGGATATAGCTGATTTCTTTCAGCTTCAGCGCGCCTTCCATGGCGATCGGGAAGTGGATACCGCGGCCCACGAACAGCACGTCACGGGCGTGCGCGATGGCGCGCGCAATTTCCTGAAGTTTTTCATCATGGTGCAGTACTTGCGCCATCAGCTTTGGTGCGGTTTCAAGTTCCGCCACAAAAGCGTCTTCCTGCGCCTCGTCGATGCGCCCTTTGGCTGCGGCAAGGTTGATGGAAAGGGCTGCCAGAACACTCAGTTGGCAGGTGAAGGCCTTAGTACTCGCGACGCCAATCTCAGGGCCAGCGTGGATGGGTAGCACCACATCAGCCTCGCGCGCCATGGTGGAGCCCATGACGTTCACCAGAACCATGACCTTCTGGCCCGCTTCCTTGGCATGGCGAAGTGCCGCCAACGTGTCCGCGGTCTCACCGGACTGGGAGATAAAGATGCACAGCCCGTCTTCGGCATAAACAGGTTCGCGGTAGCGGAACTCGGACGCGATATCGACCTCAACCGGCACCCGCGCCAGTTTCTCGATCCAGTATCGCGCCACAAGCGCCGCATAATAGCTGGTGCCGCAGGCTACCAAAGTGACCTTGGTGACGGTCGCCAGTTCAAACGGCATGTCCGGCAGTTTTACCTTGCCCGCATTCGGGTCGAGGTAGCGGCCAAGCGCTTGCGCGACCACGGTAGGCTGCTCGAAAATTTCTTTCTGCATGAAATGGCGGTGGTTGCCCTTGTCGACCATGGTGGCCGCAACCTGGCTGATGGTCACCTGCCGGTCGACCGCATTGCCCTTTGCGTCAAACACCTGCACGTTTTCGCGGGTCAGCTCGGCCCAGTCGCCTTCCTCAAGGTAAATCAGCCGGTTCGACAGGCTGGCGAGCGCCATGGCGTCTGAGCCGAGGTAATTCTCACCGTCGCCAAGGCCGACCACAAGCGGGCTGCCTTCGCGGGCACCGAACATCAGGTTTTCTTCCCCGCTGATCAGCACACAAAGCGCAAAGGCGCCTTCAAGGCGAGACAGGGTCCTGGCAAACGCCGCGCGCGGGGCGAGGCCCTCAGCCAGATAGCGGGTGAGGAGGTGTGCCACCACTTCGGTGTCGGTTTCGCCCTCAAAGGTGACGCCAGCGTCCGTCAGTTCCTTCTTGAGCGGGCGGAAATTCTCAATGATGCCGTTGTGCACAATGGCGATACGGTCGGTCATATGCGGGTGGGCGTTGGCTTCTGTCGGCTCGCCGTGCGTTGCCCAGCGTGTGTGGCCGATGCCGCTGTTGCCCTTGAGCGGGTTTTCCTTCAGCTTCGCGGTCAGGTTCTCCAGCTTGCCGGGCGCGCGCCTGCGGTCAAGCGTACCACCGTCGAGCGTGGCGATGCCCGCGCTGTCGTAGCCGCGGTATTCAAGCCGCTTGAGGCTCTCAAGGATACGTGGTGTGGCTGAGGTGACGCCAAGGATGCCGACGATGCCGCACATAGATTATTTCCCCTTCTTCTGGGCGAGTGCCGCTTTTTTGGCTGCCTGTTTTTCGCGAAAGCTTTTGGCCATGCCCGGTTTGGCGGTTTGCTGACCACGGGCAACGGCAAGGGCGTCCGCCTCCACATCTTTTGTGATGACGCTACCTGCGGCGACAAGCGCACCGTCGCCGATTTTGACCGGCGCCACGAGAGCCGAATTGGAGCCGATGAAGGCGCCTGCGCCAATGTGGGTTTCGAACTTGAGGAAGCCGTCATAATTGCAGGTGATGGTGCCTGCGCCGATATTGGCGTCAGCGCCAATGAAGGCGTCGCCGATATAGGACAGGTGGCTGACCTTCACGCCTTCCTCCAGTTTCGCCTTCTTGATCTCGACAAAGTTGCCAATTTTGGCGCCTTCGCCGATGTCGGCGCCGGGGCGCAGGCGGGCAAATGGGCCGACGCTTGCGCCTGCACGCACCCGGACACCTTCAAGGTGTGAATAGGCTTTGATGGCGGCGCGGTCGTCGACCGTCACACCGGGGCCAAAAAAGACACCCGGTTCCACCATCACGTCGCTGCCCAGTCGGGTGTCATGGCTGAAATAAACCGTCGCCGGGTCGATAAGCGTTGCGCCAGCAGCCATGGCGGCCTTGCGCCGTTTGCTCTGGAACGCAGCTTCGGCCTGCGCGAGATCCTCGCGGCTGTTGATGCCGAGCACGTCTTCTTCCAGAGCTTCGACAACCGCGACCGAGCGGCCATCACGCCGTGCGACCGCGACAAGGTCAGTCAGGTAATATTCGCCCGCCGCATTCTTGTTTGAGAGCTGGTCAAGCCAGTTGAAAAGCTTGGAGCCGTCAATGAGCATCATGCCGGAATTGCAAAGCGTGATCGCGCGTTCAGCGTCGCTGGCGTCCTTGTATTCCACGATACGTTCAAGGTTGCCATCCGCGGATGTAACAAGGCGGCCGTATTTTGCCGGGTCTTTTGGTGTGAAGCCCAGCACCACAAGGCCGGTGTCCTTGTTTTTTGCCTTGGCGGCAATCATCTCGCGCATCAGGCTGGCGGGAATGAAAGGCACATCGCCGTAAAGCACCAGCACGTCGCCCGTATAGGTCTCCAGTGCTTCCGCGGCCATCATCACGGCGTGGCCGGTTCCAAGTTGTTCCGCTTGTGTAACGATTTCGCAGTCATCGACAGCGGCCTCAACCTGCTCCCGCTCGGCACCGACCACGATGACGGTTTTTTCAGGGCGGAGGCTTGCCACACTATCGAGCAGATGGTGCAACATGGCTTTGCCGCCAATGGGGTGCAGCACTTTATGCAGGGCCGATTTCATCCGGGTGCCTTTGCCTGCAGCAAGCACAACAACGGCGATTTCCTGTTTCGGCATCTGGAAGCTCCTAAACCCCTGAACCTGTTTTGATTTGTCTAGTCCAGCATATCGCGGGCAGGTATAAGGTGCCAGCTCGACCGGACGCCCCGTTTTTTAGCCCGTTTATCCATATGCCGCCAGTAGGCATGCAGGAAAAAATGTTCAATGCCGCGCATGAAGCCAAAGCCAAAACCCGGCAGCGGGTTGAACGGATTATGGCGGCTGTACGCCCAGATTTCCAGCCGGTTCGCCCCGGCCGCTGCCTGCCCTCGGCCGTGAAAACCATTGGTGTTGGCGATCACAAGCGTACCCGCCCGTGCGGTGAGGCCCTCAGGCGCGGGCAAATTCATGACGGCGAGATCTTCTGGCCCGGCCCGGAAGGAACCCTTCTCCGAGTAGCCGTCATGGAGGGTGCCAGCGCTGCAAGAGCGGGCATACTCCCACTTCAGGCGTTCGCGCGTTAGCCTGTGCGAGCCGCGAACATAGGTGAATGGACCCATCTCAGGCGTGACGTCTTCGAGGAAAAGCCATGCCTTCATGGTGGGATGGAAGGTGTCCGAGTGCATGGTTTTCTGAGGATCGGCCCCGCCCTCAAGTTGCCCGTTTCGGATACGCTGGATGTAGAGGAGCGGCGCACATGCTTTGGCACCAGCATAGGACAGCAGGTTCGCGAAGGAGCGGTCTTGGGCAAGCGCCGTCAGGGCCGGTTTGTCAGCAAGGAATGACTGATCGAGCAGGATACGTTGTGTTGCAGTATTCCCTTGCACCATCTGGCGCGCCTCGCCGGAGGCCGTGCCGATTTCAGTGCGCAGGGCAGCGAGTGTGCCACTGTCGATAAAATCCTCGATCACACAAAAACCATCACGAGCGTAAGCCTGCCGCAGGTCGGCAGGCATTTTGCCTTTCAAGCAAAACCAACGGAATTGAGCAACACTGTGTGCCAGCAACACCCGGATCATGTGCAGCCCAAGCCTGTTGAGGGTGCGTGAGCCGATGATCGGGTTGGCCTTGAACGACTTTGCCTGGCCAAAGAGGCCCAGGAACCAGACCGGCCACATATGGATTCTCAGTGTGCGTGGCATGGGCTTCTGCTGCTCGTGAATAATTTCCAATGTTCCCAATCTTTTACCCGCTGAGCGGCCTTAAGCAAGCGATCATTGCGGTGAATTGGCGGAAACAAACCTGTGAAATAGTATGACTGTCATGAAAAAAGCGATGATCTGCTCAAAAGCGCACAGAAGTGTTAGACAAGTCGACGGGATTTTCACTAAAATCCGGATGGCTCGAGCAAAATTGGGGATTGCATGTCTTTGTTTAAGGCAAATTTTTCGGGCGAATGTGAACAGCCAGTCTTGGAGAAGGAGGGGATATGGGCATTCTGCATGCTGACCTTCTGATCCTGATCGGGGTCCTGCTTGTTCCCATTACGCTGTTGGCCAAGGTTAGGCGCCTGACGGGGCTTGACCGTGGCTTGAAGCTTATCCTGCTTGGCTCCTTGTTCCTGATCGCGGCTGCACTGGTCGACTATCTGGAGGAAACAGCGCTCAAACCTTATATGGACGCCATGGCAGGCAAAGACGCCTGGAACCTGATGGTTGCTGTCTTCGGCTATGTGCCTGGGTTGTTCCTGACTGCCCTTGGCTTGTCCCGCTGGTTCAAAGTGTCGCTACTGTGGGAAGAAGAGGTCAAACGCCGCAAGGCGGCCGAGGCCGAACTGAGGCGCCGGACCCAGCAGTTGCAGCATGCCGTCGAGGAGGCCGAGCGCGCCAGCCGGGCAAAAACCGAATTTCTGGCCAAGATGAGCCATGAGCTCCGCACGCCCTTGAACGCCATCATCGGTTTCTCCGAGGTGATGAACATGCAGGTGTTTGGCCGTCTTGGTGAACAACGCTACGAGGAATACAGCCATCTCATTCATCGCAGTGGCAAGCTGCTTCTGGATATCATCAGCGATATCCTTGATCTTGCGAAGGTGGAGGCCGGCAAGCTGGAGCTTGATGAAGAGGAGTTCTCGCTCGCGGAACTGCTGGAGGAATGCCTCCCCATCGTCGAGTTCAACGCACGGGACAAGGGCCTGCGCCTCGACCGCGAGATTGTGCCCGATCAACTTCTTTGGGCTGACCGGCGCATCGTAAAGCAGATGATTCTGAACCTTTTGTCCAACGCTATCAAATTTACGAAGGCCGGGGGCACTGTAACTGTTGCCACGCTGACCATGCCAGATGGCTGTTATGCCCTGATCGTCAAGGACACCGGCGAAGGCATGCGGCAGGAAGAAATCACGGTCGCGCTTGAGCCATTCGGGCAGATCGAAAGTGTCATGACCCGCAGCCATGAAGGTACCGGGCTGGGCCTGTCGCTTGTGCGTACGTTCATCCAGCTTCACGGCGGGGATATCTATATCGAGAGCGCCAAAGGAAAAGGCACAAGTGTGTGCCTCAAATTCCCGCTGTCCCGCATCGTCAGTAAATCCGCAGAGTAAAGACAGGGCTGAATCATGACTATAAAAATCCGCTCCGGTTTTGCCGCCCTGGCAACCCTTCTGCTTGGCAGTGTCGCCGCAGCACAGGAAACCCCGTCACCCTTTGATGCAGAAAGCTGCCTGAGCTCGCCGGGGGAAGCGCGTACATGGGCGCCCTATTGCAATGAGGCTCAAGCCCTGCATGACGGATTGATGCAGCGTAGCCGTACGGCACCGGTGGAACTCAAGCAGCTCAAGTCGCTGCTTCTTGACAAGGGTGACAGGCATATGTGGCAGTTTCTGAGCATCGGCCTGATCGAGCGCAGCCCGTATTTTTCCAGTAAACCTCGCAAGCTCGCGATGATCGAGGAGGTCGAGGCCACACTCAACCCTGAAGCCAAGCCGGACCGGTTTATCGCACTCGCTGCCGATAGTATCCGCGTGTTTGAAGAGCAGGAGAGTGGCGCAGTAGCCGAGCTTGTCGCGCGCGGCAATGCCCTGATGGCTGGCGAGACCAACAAACACCTGATGGCAATGCTTGGGTCTACCATGATCAAACTGGCGCAGCTTAGTGCTGGCGCTGGCGCCTATGACGTCGCCCGTGACGCGCTTGATCTTTGTGAGGCAGCCTCAGACGCCTGGGGCAATCCCCTGATGCCACAGCGCTGCTATAACCTTATTGCGCTCTCGGGCAAGGAACCGGCGGATTTCCTCAGGCATGTTGCTGCGCGGGAGGAGGCGCTGACCTGTGGTAGGAACCTCAAGCCGCTCTGCAACCTGTTCCACAAGACAGGCCATGGTCGGTTTCTGGCGGAAGCAGAGGGCTAGCCAGCACCCAACAGCCCGCGTCTTTCCGATGCCACAAGGCCAGTGAGGAATTGGCAAACGCGGTCTACATGCGCTTCAGGCCTGAGCTCTGCGTGCACCACAAGCCAGAGATCCCGCAGCACAGACAGCTCATTGGGCAGGACTGGAGTCAGGCCCTTGATGCGGTCGGCGAGATAACAGGGTAACAGCGCAATACCAAGGCCCGCTTCCGCGGCATGAGCCTGTCCGGTCACGCTGGTGGTCCGGAAAATGACATGGGGGTCTGAGATCGTCTTGTCGAGCATCTGCAGCTCGGGCAATGGCAGCAGGTCTTCCACATACCAGATGAAATGATGATGCCGGAGGTCGGGCAGGCGTACAATGGGTGGATGGCGCTGCAGGTAGCTTGGCGCCGCATAGAGGCGCAGACGATAATCGGCAATTTTCTCGGACACCACGCGGCCGTGGCTGGGAGGCGCAAGCGTGATGGCGGCGTCCGCCTCGCGGCGGCTGAAATTCAGCGACCGGGTTTCGGCTACCAGCTCGAGCGTAATGCCCGGGTTGCGGGCATGGAAGCTCATGCAGTGACGCGCCAGGAACTGGCTGCCGAAGGCCTCTGGTGTGGCGAGGCGCACGGTACCGACGGGGCCGCCAAGGTTCGGGGCAATCTCGTCCATGAGGGCGAGGGAGTCTGCTTCCATCTTTTCGGCGTGGGCCAGCAGGCGTCGGCCATCTTCGTTCAATTGGTATCCGCGGTTCTCGCGATCAAACAGCGCGACGCCAAGCTGGCTTTCAAGAGCGGCAATACGGCGGGCGACGGTGGTGTGGTCGACACCAAGGCGAAGGGCTGCCGCCGCTAGTTTGCCGCGACGCGCGAGTTCAAGGAAAAAGCGAAGGTCGTTCCAGTCAAACAAAAATCATGCTCCGTCTGCAAGGTACTGCCAGCCAGATGTGTTATCGTGCCCTGCGTTTGAGATACCCGGTCGGGTTCCATGTAATCATGAAACCTTCCTTGCTTCGGTCGACCTCGAACTCCTTGTTTTCCGCGATGAACTCTTCGATCGCTTCGTAGGGGCCGGGGTTGGGGCCGATGTCCAGTCCGTGATAACAAATGCTGTCCTCAATGATCAGGTGGTCACCCGGTTGGGTCAGCTCTGAATATCGCCGAAGGATATTCAGGGTGTTTTCCTTGGTATGGGAGCTGTCCTCGATAACAAGGGTACGGGCTTTCGGGGCGATCATGCCTCGCACTTTGTCGAACAGGGAACAGGCGTCCCCTTCCAGGAACTGAATTCTGGGGTGCGCCCGCGCGGTTGGGTGAATGCGCGTGCTGTCGATATCGATTGCGATGATGGTGCCATGCTCCAGTTGGTCGAGAAGGTGCGCCATGGCCAGTGCGGAACCGCCGCAATAGTTGCCAATTTCAACAATGAAGTCTGGTCTCATTGCGAAAATGATTTCCTGATATATCCAGAAGTCGGTTGGGCTCTGCAGGGTGGGAATGCCGAAATAAGTGGTATCTTCCATCACACGGCGCTGGATGATGGGCAGGATATCCCTGAGCTGCATGTCAAGATTTTTCTCCATTGCCGGCTGCATCGTCAGTCCCTCCCTTTCGTTGTCTGAACGAGTGCTAGAGAAAAGCATGGGACATTTTTGTCAAGTGCGTTGAAAGGCTGAGGCGCGGGATGGAGGTGTTAGGTGGGGTCGTCAGGTTGAAAAAATGGGCCGGTAGAAACCGGCCCGAACGATCGTGTTGATCAGTTGTTTTTCTCTTTGGGATCTTCAACTTCCTCGACGTCGACGTGACCCGGTTTGAGCGACTTGTTCTTGCGCATCTGCTGGATGAATTCGGTCGTGTATTCGGGGAAACGTGTGTCAATCGGCGCGAGCTGGTAATCCGCGAAGGAGGCCATGTCCCAGTCACCGATGCCGAAGTTGACATCAAGCCCGAGGGACGCCGCGCCTTCATTTGCACCAATGCGTGCCGTTGTGAGTGCAGCCGGGTTGGAGGCTGCGGCCGATCCCCGCCGTGTGGTGCCGCCAAAGAGGTCGGCAATATAATAGTCGTCGGTTGTCGCCTTGATCTTGGAAGCATTGCGAATCCGGTCATGCATGCCGTATTCGGTCAGGCTGATGAAATGCTTCTTCAGGTCATCTTCCCAGTTGGGGAACAGTCGTTCATTATCCTTGTAATATTCCGAAATCTGCAGGTTCGAGCCGCGGAAGCGCATGCCCCGGTTCGAGTTCACAAATTCCTTTGCGCTCTCGACCAGCATTTTGTGCACAGTCTTGCCCGTAAATGCTCGGTCCTGGATGCTCGGGCCGCCGACATATCCCTGGAACAGGCCATACATCACCAGCGAGCTGTCCCATTTTTCGACGAGGATGTCATGCACATCATTGAGAGACAGGTCAATGCCCGCCACTTTCATGATCTTGCGGTCCCAGAGGCCGGGGTCTTTTTTGGAGCTTTTGCGCATGTTTTTGAGCGAGCGGACCGGATATTCCTTCGATAGTTCAATGACAATCGACAGATTGTAGAGGTTGAGCCAGTAAGCAAGCTGTTCGTTTTTGGTCCAGAGGCGCATCGGCGCCTCGTCGGGTACTGCCATCAGCTCTGCCTTGATTTTTTCAAGGGTAGCGAGATTGCCTTCATAGTCTGAAAATGCGGGGAAGGCGATGCGGTTGCCTTCGTTCCGGGTGTCGCTGGTATTGCCGCGCACCGAACGGGTGCCGATGGTTGGCGTGGGGGCTGAGCTGCTGGAGCGGTCCGACATGCCTGCATCAACGACGGTCAAATCGAGGATGGCGTTCCAGTCATCATAGCGGATTTCAACTGGCGAGCCTTGTGTCTCGCCCCTGAAAACTTCCGGAATCCTGTTTTCGTCTGCAAGGTTTGGTGAGGTGAGCAGGCTCGCGAGAAGGGCGGTTGCTGCCAACCGTGACCGGGTGACTTTAAACATGATAGTCTCCTGTCTAATCTGGTTGAGATTTGCTTTGGGCGGTAGGGTCGCCCGTGATGTCCTCAACATCTACGCTCCCCTCACGTGCAGCGCGGGACTTGCGTACATGCTCGATATATTCGGCGACATGAGGCGGGAAACGGATGTCGATATCTGCCTTACGAAAGCTGCCATAGGACTCCATGGTAAAAGCCGCAATGCCAAGGGTGACTTCGCTGTTGCTGGGCGTTCCGCCGGTCGGCTGATTGACGACGGGCGTGGCGTTGCCAGACGTGCCGCCGCCGGGACCGCCAAGCGGCGCGGACGGCGTGAACTGTCCTGAATTGACCCCGACAAGCATGTCGTTCAGTGCCGCAGGGTTGCTGGCGACTGCAGAGCCGTTCGAGCGGGTGCCACCGAACAGGTCAGCAATATAATAGTCGTCCGTCGTGGCCTTGATCCTCGACGCACCGCGAATGCGGTCGTGCAAGCCATACTCTGTCAGGCTGACAAAATGTTTCTTGAGGTCTTGTTCCCAGTCAGGGAAAAGGTCCGCATTTTCCTTATAATACTCGGAAATCTGCAAGGTCTTGCCCTTCAGCCGCATACCCCGGTTTGAGTTCACGAATTCACGTGCACTCTCAACCAACTGCCGGTGCACAGTGGTGCCAGTGAAGGCTTCGTTCCTTATGCTCGGGCCGCCGACATATCCTTGGAACAGGCCGTACATCACCAGCGAACTCTCCCATTTCTCTACCAGAATGTTCTGGATGTCGTTGAGAGACAGCGCATGCCCTGCAACCGTCACCAGTTTTTTGTCCCAAAGCCCGGGGTCCTGGCGCGAGCCGGATTTGAGCTTCTTGAGCGACTTGACCGGGTAGTGTTTGGAGAGTTCGGCAATGATCGAGATGTTATAGAGGTTGAGCCAATAGGCGAGCTGCTCATTCTTGTTCCAATGCCTGAGCGGGACATCGTCGGGGATGGCGGCCAGCTCCGCCTTGATCTCGGCAATCATCGCGAGATTGTCGGGGTGGTCTGCAAAGGCGGGGAAAGCAATACGGTTGCCTTCGTTCCTGGTGTCGCTGGTGTTGCCGCGTGTGGCGCGTGTACCTGTTTCAGCGCGGACCGAGCCCGGATTGTCCCGGTTAGACTGCCCACCGTCCAGCACCGTTGTCTGTAAAATGCTGTTCCAGTCGTCATAACGTATGGCGATTGGTGAGCCAGCGGTTTCCCCTCGGAATTCCAAGGGGATTTTGTTTTCATCGGCGCCTACCGCGGGCGACCACAGGCCGCCCGCCAGAACAACTGCCGAGACCAGTGTCTTCAGATTGAATTTCACCATGTCACCTTGTCATTGCTTGGAGGGGTCAGTGGTGCCGTCTTCTACTTCCTCAACCTCGACATTGCCTTCCTGCGTGGATTTGTTCTTGCGCATCTGGAAGATGTAATCGCGCACATGTGCAGGGAAACGCATGTCGATGGATGCCTTGCCGAAGTCGGCATAGGTTTCCATGGTGAAGGAGCCGATCCCCATGGAGGCACCGGCTCCTGCGCCGAAGCCCGAATTTACATGGACGCGTGCATCATTCAGCGCAGCAGGGTTGGTTGCCATCGCGGTGCCGTGGCGGGTGGTGCCACCGAACAGATCTGCAATATAATAGTCGTCCGTCGTGGCTTTGATCTTTTTTGCGCTGCGGATACGGTCGTGCATGCCGTATTCGGTCAGGCTGATGAAGTGTTTCTTCAGGTCTTCTTTCCAGTCGGGGAACAGGGCCTCGTAATCGGTGTAATATTCCGAAATCTGCAGGGTCGAGCCCTTGAGGCGCATGCCGCGGTTGGAATTGACAAATTCCCGCGCGTTAGCGACGAGTTCTTTGTGGACATTGTCGCCGGTGAAGGCGTTTCGGCGGATGCTGGGCCCGCCTACATATCCCTGGAACAGGCCGTACATCACGATTGTGCTGTCCCATTTGTGGATCAGGATATCGCGAACGTCGTTGAGCGATAGCGGGACATTCGCCACATTCAGGACTTTCCTGTCCCAAAGCGAATCCTTGCCCTTGGTATAGCTCTTGATGCTGCGGGTCGGATACTCCTCAGCAATCAGGTCAATGACCGTCATATTATAGAGGTTGAGCCAGTAGGCGAGCTGCTCGTTTTTGCTCCATTCCCGCATCGGGACTTCGCCTGGTACGGCTTCAAGTTCTGCGCGGATATTGCGGACCACTGCTGCGTTTTTTTCATCGGCGAAGGCCGGGAAAAAGAGGCGCGCCCCTTCGTTGCGCGTTGAACTGGTGTTGCCTCGCACCGCGCGCGTGCCCGTCTCCGGCGGCGGGGCGGATGCGGAACTGCGATCGGACATGCCGGCCTCAACAACTGTCGAGTGCAAAATTTTGTTCCAGTCATCATAGTTGATCTGGATGGGCGAGCCTTTGCGTTCCCCCCGGAACGGCTCTGGGATTTTGTCTTCCTGTGGTGCCGCAAAAGTTGCGGTAGTGCCGCAGGCGATGATCAGTGATAGCAAAAAGGCTTTTGCTTTTTTAAACATTTTACCCCCCGGTAAACGATAGAAAGTTGTTCTACTCAGAACGACCTAAACCTAGCACTTGAGGCTAATTTTTTTGCCAGGTGCATGCAAGGCGCTGGCGGGAGCATGATATGGTCTAAAACGGATGCAAAACATACTTCTTCACAGAATTGTGACGTTATAATAACGCATATTTGGGGCGGCAATTTTCTTGTTTTTCTCCCTGTGGGGTAATCAGTTTTTGGAACCAATTCAGTGATTAGTGTGTTGTTTTAAAAGGATATTTCTGTCATGTGCCTGAAATTATCATGCGCAACCACTGTCTCCAGCATGGCGTCAAAATCTGTACCGGGCGGGCAACAATGCACACACCACAAGTCCTTGATGCAGAACCGGTAAATTACGCCAAACTAATCTATGGTTATATAACCTTAGCATGATCAAGCTCAGCGCGCGGATCGCTCTTGGGAATCAAATTCACTCAGCCAATATAGAAAATGTGCAAATTTGCACAAATACGGCTGCAAAACTTCTTGATGACCTGCAATTTCGCATGGCGTATGCTGCCGCCGATTTTGGGGAAGGAATCGACGGTTTGATATCAGGCTTCCGGCAGGTGCCGTGAAAACGCCTTGGATATCGGGCCACTAACCTGGAGGTTTTTATGTACGAACGTCATCACTATGTTGGCGGCAAGGTCGTGGAAGGCACGTCCGGCCGTTTTGGTCCCATCTTTAACCCGTCCACGGGTGAGCAGGCGGGCAAGGTTGCCCTTGCGAGCAAAGGCGAGGTCGAAAGCGCTATCGCAACCGCTGAAGCCGCATTCCCTGAATGGTCCAACACCTCGGTCGTGAAGCGGGCCCGTGTGCTGCAAAACCTTGTGCACATTCTGTACCGCGACAAGGACAAGCTGGCTGAAGCGCTGGCGGCTGAACACGGCAAGGTTTTCTCCGATGCGCAGGGTGACGTGCAGCGCGGCCTTGAAGTGGCCGAGTTTGCCCAAGGCATCCCGCACCTGATCAAGGGTGAGTTCTCGGACAATGTGTCCACCGGCATCGACATGTATTCCATGCGCAAGCCGCTTGGTGTTGTTGCCGGTATCACGCCGTTTAACTTCCCTGCCATGATCCCGCTGTGGATGAGCTGCGTGGCGATTGCCTGCGGCAACACATACATCCTGAAGCCGTCGGAGAAAGACCCGTCTGTGCCGCTGATGCTGGCTGACGCCTGGAAAGAAGCTGGCCTGCCGGACGGTGTGTTCAACGTGGTGAACGGTGACAAGGAAGCTGTTGATACCGTGTGTACCGACCCACGCGTGAAAGCTGTGTCCTTTGTGGGGTCGACCCCGATTGCACAGTATGTTTACGCAACCGCAACCGCGCACGGCAAGCGCTGTCAGGCGATGGGTGGTGCCAAAAACCACATGATCATCATGCCGGACGCTGACCTTGAGCAGGTTGCTGACGCACTCGTGGGCGCGGCCTACGGTTCGGCGGGCGAGCGCTGCATGGCGATTTCGGTTGCTGTGCCGGTTGGCAAGGCTGTGGCAGATAAAATGGTTGAGATGCTTAAACCCCGTGTTGAAGCGCTCAAGGTTGGTCACTCCATGGACCCGCTCGCGGAGATGGGCCCGCTTGTGACCGCTGACCATCTCAAGAAAGTGCGCGGCTACCTTGACCTTGCCGAGCAAGAGGGCGCCAAAGTCGTCGTCGACGGCCGCGACTTCAAATACAACATGCAGGGCTATGAGAACGGCTACTACATGGGTGGTTCGCTGTTCGATAACGTCAAGCCGGGCATGCGCACGTATAAAGAAGAGATTTTTGGCCCGACGCTGCAAATCCTTCGCGCCGAGACTTTTGATGAAGCGGCAACGCTGCCGTCAATCCATGAATTTGGTAACGGCACCTCCATCTTCACGCGTGACGGCGACACCGCGCGCGAATATGTGAACCGCGTGGAAGTGGGCATGGTTGGCGTGAACGTGCCAATTCCTGTGCCACTTGCGTTCCACACCTTTGGTGGCTGGAAAAACTCCGCATTTGGCGACATCAACCAGCACGGCATGGAAGGTGTACGCTTCTATACCAAAACCAAAACCGTTACCTCACGCTGGCCGACCGGCATCCGCTCTGGCGCAGAGTTTGTAATTCCCACGCTCAACGGTTAAATTCTTGTGCCCGGAAGGCGATCGCTTTCCGGGCATCACCGCTGCGGGGGGCGGATAACAAAAAGTCTCAAGTATTGAGCGCCCTCGCGGCACTATCAGTGGAACGGGAAGCAGACGAATGTTTCCTGACGCGGGGAGATGATTCTCATGAAGATCAGAAATTGGCTACTGGGCGCCGTTGCAATGACAGCCCTTGTGGCGTGCCAGCCAGAGCAATCTGCAAATAATGCACCTGCAGGCGGCAAAACGGCGGTTGAGGCGCCGGGCCTCGATATGGAAGTCCATATTCCGTATGAGAAATTCACGCTGAGCAATGGCCTGCGTGTGATCGTGCACGAAGACCGCAAGGCACCGATTGTGGCTGTCAGCGTTTGGTATCATGTTGGCTCGAAGGACGAGCCTGAGGGCAAAACCGGTTTTGCGCACCTCTTTGAACACCTGATGTTCAACGGGTCCGAGAATTATAACGACGAATATTTCAAGCCGTTCGAGGAAGTTGGCAGCACCAACATGAACGGCACCACATGGTTTGACCGCACCAACTATTTCCAGAACGTGCCAACCCCGGCGCTTGATATGGCGCTGTGGATGGAATCAGACCGTATGGGTCACCTCCTTGGTGCCGTGACGCAGGAGAAGCTCGATGAGCAGCGCGGCGTGGTCCAGAACGAGAAGCGCCAGGGCGACAACCAGCCCTATGGCCTCGTGGAATACCGCCAGCTTGAAGGCCTGTTCCCGGTTGGGCACCCTTACCGGCACTCGACCATCGGTTCGATGGAAGACCTTGATGCCGCGTCGCTTGACGATGTGAAAAACTGGTTCAAGGAATATTATGGCGCTGCCAACACGGTGATCGTGCTCGCGGGTGATATTGATGCCGCGACCGCCAAGCCGCTGATGGAAAAATACTTTGGCGACATCGAAGCTGGCCCTGCGCTCAAGCAGCACAAGGCATGGGTGCCGACCCGCACCAACAACACCATTGAGGAAATGGTGGACCAGAGCGCGCCGCAGCGCCGCATCTACCGCAACTGGGCAGTAGCGCCGCGCACAAGCGATGATGCGCCGATGATGTTCCTCGCCGCGGAAGTGCTGGGCGGCGGCAAAAACTCCCGCCTCTATCAAGCGCTTGTCTACAAGAACCAGTTAGCGGTGAACGTGAATGTCTCGATGCAGCCGTTTGAGCTGGCGTCCATGTTCGAGATCGACGTGACCCTGAAGCCTGACGCGGATGAGAAGGAAGTCGAACGCCTGATCAATGAAGTGATGGCGGACTATCTGGCCAACGGCCCGACCGGTGAGGAACTGTCGCGCGCGAAAGCCAGCATCATCGCAAGCCAGGTGCGTGGGCTTGAGCAGATTGGTGGTTTCGGCGGCAAGGCAACGGCGCTCGCGCGCGCTGAACTGTATGCCGGTGACCCGGGCCATTATGCGGCGCAGGTGGACATGCTCAACCGCGCGTCGGCTGGTGCCGTTCATGATGCGTCCTCGAAATGGCTGGGGCAGGGCTATTACCAGCTGACGGTGCGCCCGTACCCGAAATACCAGACCGTTGCGTCGGACGTTGACCGCTCGAAGGGCATTCCTGCCGTTGGTGAGATGCCGGATCTGACGTTCCCGGCAATCGAGGAAGGTACGCTTGATAACGGTATCCGTGTTGTGCTCGCGAACCGCTCGACCGTGCCGGTGGTCAATGTGGCACTGCAGTTCGATGCAGGCTACGCCGGTGATATCGGCCGCCCACTTGGGACCTCAAGCTTCGCGCTCAATATGATGGACGAAGGCACCAAGACCCGTTCGGCGCTTGAGATTTCAGCCGAGGCGGAAGCGCTTGGTGCTAATATCTCCACGGGCTCGAACCTCGATATGAGCACAGCCTCGCTGTCGGCGCTCAAGCCGAAACTTGGTGAATCGCTCGCACTCTTTGCCGATATCGTTCGCAACCCGGCGTTCGATCAGGAAGAGATGGACCGCCTGCGCCAGCGCTGGATTGCTTCCATCGCGCAGGAGAAGGCACAGCCAGTGCAACTTGCGCTGCGCACGCTGCCGCCACTTCTCTATGGTGATGGCCATGCCTACGGCATCCCGTACACCGGCTCCGGCACCGAAGCCGCGATCGAGGGGTTGACCCGCGACGACCTCGTGAAGTTCCACACCGACTGGATCAGGCCGGACAACGCCACCGTCTTTGTCGTGGGTGACATCACCATGGATGAGGCACTCCCGGCGCTCAACAAGGCGTTTGGTGACTGGTCTGCGCCCGCAAGCGCGATCCCGAGCAAGAACATCGCCGAAGTTGCGCTGCCAGAAAAAGGCCGTGTGATCATCATGGACAAGCCGGGGTCGCCGCAGTCGCTCATTCTTGGCGGGCATCTGTTCCCGTCAACCGGTGATGAGGCTTACCTGACGCAGGAAATGATGAACAGCATCCTTGGTGGTGAGTTTACCGCCCGGGTGAACATGAACCTGCGTGAGGACAAGGGCTGGGCGTACGGTGCCTACACCTTCACGACTGACGCACGCGGCCAGCGCATGTGGCTTGTGTATGCACCGGTCCAGACCGACAAGACCAAAGAGTCGCTTGCCGAGCTTGGCAAGGAGTTTTCCGACTATCTTGGCGGCCGTCCTGCATCGCAGGAAGAGCTGGACCGTATGGTGAAAAACCAGACCAACAGCCTGCCGGGTCAGTTTGAGACCTCCGGTTCGGTGCTGGGCAGCCTGCTGTCCAACCAGCGTTTCGGCCGGTCGAACGACTATGTGCCGAGCCTGAAGGAAAAGTATCAGGCGCTCAATATCGATGCCATCAAGGCCGAAGCGAACGAGAATATCATGCCAGGCAAGATCCTGTGGCTCGTGGTCGGTGACCGCACCCAGATCGAGGAAGGCATTCGTTCCCTGAACCTGGGCGACGTTGAGGTCTGGGACCAGAACGGCAACAAGCTGGATTAAAAAAATAACGATCGAGGTGGGCTGCACACTTGTTGCCCACCTCTAACGCCACTGGGCAGGCGTTTTGGGCAATGTAAAAAGGTAGGTGGATCTTTTGGATTTTTCACTGAATGAGGACCAGCGCGCCATTCAGGATATGGCACGCAACTTCACGGCGGATATGATTACGCCGAATGCACACATCTGGGATGAAGACAAAGTCTGGCCGGCGGACGTGGCAAAAGCTGCCGGTGAGCTTGGCTTTGGCAGCATCTATGTTTCTGAGGAAGCAGGCGGCTGTGGCCTCAGCCGTGTTGAAAGTGTACTGATTTTTGAACAGCTCTCCATGGGCTGCCCGTCGACTGCCGCGATGATCTCCATCCACAACATGGCGACATGGATGATTGATTGCTTCGGTACCCAAGATCAGCGCGGCCGTTTTGTAGGCGAGCTTGCGACCCTTGAGAAAATGGCCAGCTATTGCCTCACCGAACCGGGCGCGGGTTCCGATGCCGCCAGCCTCAAGACCAGAGCGGTTCGCGACGGGGATGAGTACGTGCTGAATGGCTCCAAGGCCTTTATCTCGGGCGGTGGTGAAAGCGACGTTTATGTGGTGATGGCGCGCACGTCGGATGACGGTGCCAAGGGCATCAGTTGTTTTATCGTTGAGAAAGACACGCCGGGCCTGTCGTTCGGTGCGCAGGAAAAGAAAATGGGTTGGCACAGCCAGCCGACCGCCGCCGTGATGTTCGATGATTGCCGCATTCCGGCCGCGAACCTTGTGGGTGAGGAGGGGCAGGGCTTCAAAATTGCCATGCAGGGCCTTGATGGTGGCCGCCTCAATATCGCGGCCTGCTCGCTCGGTGGTGCACAGCGTGCGCTGGATGAAGCGGTTACTTATACCAAAGACCGCAAGCAGTTCGGCAAAGCCATTGCCGACTTCCAGGCCACGCAGTTCCGCCTCGCCGACATGGCGACCGAGCTTGAAGCTGCGCGTCTGCTGCTTTACGCCGCGGCGCAGAAAGTCTCCAACAAGACACCGGATGCGGCGGCTGCTGCCGCCATGGCCAAGCGCTTCGTCACGGATGTTGGTTTTGACGTCACCAATGCGGCGCTGCAACTGCATGGCGGTTATGGCTACCTGCAGGATTACCCGATCGAGCGCATTCTGCGCGACCTGCGTGTGCACCAGATTCTGGAAGGCACCAACGAGATCATGCGTGTGGTCATTTCCCGCGCGCTGTTGAAGGACTGAGTTTATGAGCGACGCTGAAGTACTGTTTGAAACGCGGGGCAACATCGGCCTCATCACCCTAAACCGCCCGAAGGCGCTGAATAGCCTCACCCACGGCATGTGTGTCGAGGTCAAGCGCCAGCTCGATGAATGGGCGGTGATGCCGTCGGTTCAGGCTGTGCTGGTTGTGGGCGCGGGCGAAAAAGCCTTCTGTGCCGGGGGCGATGTGGTGAAAGTGACCCAGTCCTACAAGGCGGGCACGACCGAATGGCGGGATTTCTTCCACGACGAATACCTGATGAACATCGCCATCGCAGAGTTCCCCAAGCCCTATATCAGCCTCGTTGACGGTATCGCCATGGGCGGCGGTGTCGGGGTGTCCATTCCGGGTGACCTGTGGGTCGCGACCGAGAAAACGCTGTTCGCCATGCCGGAAACCGGCCTTGGCTTGTTCCCTGATGTGGGCGGTGGCTGGTTCCTGCCGCGCCTGCCCGGTGAGACGGGTATGTACCTCGCGCTTACCGGTGCGCGCATCAAGGCGCCTGACCTTTATGCCCTTGGCATCGCAAGCCATGTGGTGGCGTCGGACCGGATCGAGGATGTGATCGCTGCTTTCGCTGGCGCGGAGATCAAGGACGTCGATGACGCCCGCGCGGTGCTGGACCGCTTCCATGCAGATCCTGAGCCCGCGCCAATGGCTGAGGTGATGGACGAGATTGACGGCGCCTTCGCTGGTGTGCGGGTCGAGGAAATCCTGCATACGCTCGAGCTGAATGAGGACGAATGGTCCCAGAAGCAGTTCAAGATTCTCATGAGTAAATCACCTACGAGCCTGAAGTTGACGTTCGCGCAGCTGCGCCGCGGTGAAGTGCTCGATAGTTTCCGTGACAACATGTGCATGGAATACCGCATGGTGAACCACGTGATGTGCGGGAACGACTTCTTTGAAGGCGTGCGCGCCATCCTTGTGGACAAGGACAACACACCGGACTGGAACCCGAACACGCTTGACCGTGTGTCGGATGAAGAGATTGAAAAATATTTTGCGAATCTTGGCACAGACGAACTGAAGATCTGAGCCAAACCGGGAGGGAAGAGTATCATGACACAGACAGTCGCATTCATCGGCCTTGGCAACATGGGCTTGCCCATGTCGAAGAACCTTCTCGGCGCGGGCTACCGTGTCTACGGTTTTGACCTGTCGGCCGACGCGCTGGAATCCTTCAGCAAGGCAAGCGGCAAGCCTTTCACCAATGTGGGTGAAGCCGTTCGGGAAGCGGATGTCATCATCACCATGCTGCCATCCGGCGCGATTGTGAAATCGGTTTATGAGGGTGAAGACGGCGTGTTCGCCAACGCAAAAGCAGGCGCGCTGATGATTGACAGTTCCACCATTGATGTGGACACCGCGCGTGCGGTTGCGGACGCGGCCATCGCCAAAGGTTTTGATATGGTGGACGCGCCAGTATCGGGCGGTGTTGGCGGTGCGGCTGCCGGCACACTCGCTTTCATGGTGGGTGGTACCGCTGAGGCGTTTGAGCGTGCCAAGCCGGTGCTTGAGCCGATGGCAGGCAAGATCGTGCATTGCGGCCCCTCCGGCAACGGGCAGGCTGCCAAGGTGTGCAACAACATGCTGCTCGCGATCTCGATGATTGGTGTCTCTGAAGCGTTCAACCTTGGCCGCGCACTTGGCCTTGATGACCAGGTCTTCTTTGACGTGGCGTCCAACGCCAGTGGCCAGTGCTGGTCGCTGACCTCCTATTGCCCAGTGCCGGGTCCGGTGCCCACATCGCCCGCGAACAATGACTATAAGCCCGGTTTTGCGACCGCGCTGATGCTCAAGGACTTGCGCCTTGCCATGCAGGCGGTGGCGTCTTCCGGCGCGAACACGCCCATGGGCGCGCGTGCGACCGAGATTTATACCGCGATGGATGACGCCGGCCACGGCGGGGTTGATTTCTCCGGTGTGCTCAAGCATCTGGCAGGCAAGCTCTAGGCGACCTGCCGGGGCGGAATGCAAAAAGGGCTGCCAATGGCAGCCCTTTTTTTAACTCTAAACTTTGTATCGCTTGATCAGCTCGCGGCGGCATACATCCACTCACCGCGCGACGCGTGTTTTGGGCTTGCGTTTCCCACGGCACCGTAGCGAATAACGGCCTGCGTGCGGTTGGAAACACCCAGCACCTTGAAGATCGCGTGCATGTGCGCCTTCACGGTACCTTCGGCAATCGAAAGGCGTGCAGCGATCTCTTTGTTGGGAAGGCCATCGGCTGCCATCGAAAGGATTTGTTTCTGACGATAGGACAGGCGACCGAGATCGATGCTGTCGATTGCCGAGCGGCTGGGGGCCTGGTTTTCGCGGAAGGTCTCAAACTCGTGCTTCAGCGCGCTGCGGACATCGGGACGGGAAGGCTTGTTCGCGACCGAACCGAAGCCGTCGAGCGGCAGCTTGAGCGCACGGCGGATGGCGGTAACCATCTGGCCTACGCTAGCGTTCCGGAGCACAGTCACAATATTGCCGGTATCGCCAATATTCTGGCCTTCGCGGTCAAGGATGGCAACAACAGCAGCGTCCGGGTAGAGCCGCTGAACGAGGCGAAGGCAATCGGCACCGTCACTGCCGAGGCTGGACGGGTGAACGACGATCAGGGACAGCTTGTCGTGACTTGCGGTCTTGGCCAGAAACTCGTGTTGGCTTCCGGCTTCCATGATTTCACCAAAGTTACTGGATACAGAGATCACTTCCTTCATGGAAAGGCGGATCAGTTCTTCACCGTCGACAATTAAAGCTTTCATTTTACACTTCCTCGCTGTTGCTTTTCGTCCCACTGACCTTTTCGGTTCTGTCTTAGGACAATTCAAAATATGGTCCTCCTCATGCTTGTTTTGAAATTTTGTGAAAAAAGATTAGCACCAAGGTGCTTGAACTTTGGTCGAATGCGATGAAACGAGCGGCAGATGCGATGAAATTCCCGGCTTTCTGCGGTTTATTCCAGAAGTTTACCCGCCCTTGACGCCGGTTGACGCCTCCCTTACTCCTCAGGGTAAGAAACTGCATTCTCGCGTGTCGCAAGAAAATCAGAACGGAGTTCCCATGTCCGCCACTTTTGCTGATCTCAAGAACCAGCCTGACGTTCAAAGCGCACTGAGCGGTATTGACGCCCGTCAGCAGGAAATGGTGGACACGGTGCTGGCGTGGTCGCGCGTGAATAGCGGTAGCCGCAATCTGGCGGGCCTTGATGAGATGGAACGGTTGATCCTCGATGCCTTCAAGGTGCTGTCACCCGAGGTGGAGCTCATAGACCTTGAAGACGGTGAAGCCGTGAACGAGGCGGGCGAGGTGGTTGCGGTAAAGAACGGTCGCACGATCCGCCTGTTCAAGCGCCCGACCGCCAACCGCAAGGTGCTGATGACCGGCCACACCGATACTGTCTTCGCGCTTGATCACAAGTTCCAGGAACCTGTGTGGCTGGATGACAATACCATCAACGGTCCCGGCGTGGCGGACATGAAGGGCGGTATCATCGTCATCCTCAATGCCCTGATGGCATTTGAGGAAACGGCTCTCGCGCAGAATGTCGGTTGGGAAATCCTGCTGTCGCCCGACGAGGAGACCGGTTCGCTCGCCAGCGCAAAAATATTGGCTGAGCGGGCCAAGGCGGCTGATATTGGCCTTACATATGAGCCCGCGCTCGCTGACGGTACGCTCGCGGGCGCCCGCAAGGGTAGTGGCAACTATACGCTTGTGGTGCGCGGCAAGGCAGCGCACGCGGGCCGGGATTTTTTTGGTGGCCGCAACGCTGTTGTCGCGCTCTCGAGCATGATCACGGCATTGGCGTCGCTCACGGGTGAACGTGAGGGTATGACGGTCAATCCGGCGGTGATCAAGGGCGGTATCGCGCCCAACGTGGTGCCGGACATGGCGTGGTGCCGTTTTAACGTCCGCCTTGAGGCACCTGAAGACGCAGCCTATTTTGAGCGCAAGGTCCGTGAGATTGTCACTGCCTGGGACGGTGTTGATGGCTATACTGTCACGCTTCACGGCGGTATCAATCGGCCACCGAAGGCGCTTTCTGACGCTAACATCATGCTGATGGAAGCGATCAAGGCATGTGGTGCCGAGCTTGGCATCAAGGTCGACTATGTGCCCACGGGCGGTTGTTGTGAAGGCAACAACCTTGCGGCGGCGGGACTGCCCAATGTGGATACCCTGGGCGTGCGCGGCGGCATGATCCACAGTGCAGATGAATTTGTCTGTGTGGACAGTTTCAAAGAAAGAGCTAAGCTGTCTGCACTGATTCTTATGGCTTTCGCGAGCGGTCAACTCGACGATGTTGTGAAAGCCAAGGGACGAGACGCGTAGGAGGAGATAAGAGGCGCGTTTCTCTCCCTTCATGGCCGTGCGGCCATGAGGCAACCGGGGCCCTCACATGCTGCCCGGATCTAAAAATGAGGAATAACTCATGTTTGTGGTGCGACCAGCACGATTGCAAGATCTTGATGGATTGCAGGCGCTTGCCCGCAAGACAGGAACCGGGCTTACGACCCTGCCTGATCACCGACCCACCCTTGAGGCCAAAATCAAGGCCTCTATCAAAGCTTTCGAGGTGCCAGCAGCGTCCGACCAGCAGAACAGCTACCTTCTTATCCTTGAAGACCTTGAAACCGGCACGGTGGCCGGCACAAGCGCGCTGATTGTTGGTCTTGGCCTTGATAAACCCTTCTACAGCTACAGGCTTCTGCACATCACGCAGGTAAGCCATGAGCCGGAAATGCGTGTCGATACCGAAATCATGCAGCTGTCGAACGACTTTATCGGCGCGACCGAAGTGGCGACCCTGTTCCTTGACCCCGAATACCGGGTGGGCAAGCTGGGTAAGCTGCTCTCGAAAGCGCGTTACATGCTGATTGGGGCACATCCGGAGCGTTTTTCCGACCAGGTGATTGCGGAAATCCGCGGCTGGGTCGACGAGGACCATCATTCGCCATTCTGGGAGGCCATTGGCCGCCATTTCTTTGGCATGAGCTTCAAGGAAGCGGACGAAATCAATGGCCGCGGCAACAGCCAGTTCATCGCGGATCTGATGCCCAAGTTCCCGATCTATACCTCCCTCCTGCCGGAGGCGGCACGTGAGGTGATCGGCAAGCCCCATGATGGCGCGCGGCCTGCGATCCATCTTCTGGAGAAGGAAGGATTTCGGTTCTCCGGTGCGGTCGACATCTTTGATGGCGGGCCAGAGATGGAGGTCAGCAAACGTGACCTCTGGACCGCACGCATGAGTGTTGAGACCACAATCGGCGGCCTGGTTGACGGTGAAGGGCAGGAGCCCAGCCACCTTGTCGCCAACCCGTCGATTGACGACTTCCGCGTCGTGCTCACCAAGGTTGTTGAAGGCTCCAGCGGTGTGTGGCTGCCGCGAGCGGCGGCGGAGGCCCTTGGCCTCACGGAAGGCGACAAGGTACGTTATTGCCTTCTTGAACAGCCGAAAGAGGCTGCAAGCACGGAGGCAAGCGCATGACACATTTTATCGCAGGAAAATGGTGCGCGGGCGAAGGTGCTGAATTCGTTGCACACGACCCGTCGAATGGCGTGCGCATCTGGGCAGGCCGGGAGGCGACTGCACAGCAAGTCGCGCAAGCGGTTGACGCCGCCAAGGCCGCGTTTGACGGCTGGGTCATGACCGCCTTTGATGACCGGGTGAAAATCGTGCGCCGGTATGGGGAGCTTCTGGTCATGCACAAGGATGAGCTCGCGAAGCTGATTGCGCAGGATGCTGGCAAAATCCTGTGGGATGCCACCGGCGAAGCGACGGCCATGGCGAACAAGATCGACATCTCACTCAAGGCCTATGCTGAACGCACGGGCTTCAAGGAGGCGGTCAACGGTGCCATCCGTTCAAAGCTTGCACACCGTGCGCACGGTGTGATGGCAGTATTCGGGCCCTATAATTTCCCGGGGCACTTGCCGAACGGCCATATCGTGCCTGCGCTGATTGCGGGCAACACAGTTGTCTTCAAGCCGAGCGAGCAGACACCCGCCGTCGCTGAATTGATGGTCAAAATCTGGGACGAGGCCGGGCTGCCCAAGGGTGTGCTCAACCTCGTTCAAGGGGGCCGTGAAACCGGCGCTGCACTTGTGGCGGCTGAAGGCATTGATGGCCTTCTGTTTACCGGCAGTGCGCGCACGGGGCTTGCCATCTCCCGCCAGCTTGTGGAGCGTCCTGAAGTTATTCAGGCACTGGAGATGGGTGGCAACAACCCGCTTATCGTGCATGAAGTGGAAGATAAACGCGCGGCGGCGCTCATCACAGTTCTCTCGGCCTTCATCAGCTCCGGCCAACGCTGTACATGTGCCCGCCGCCTGATTGTGCCGATTGGTGCTGAAGGCGATGCCTTTGTGGACGAGTTGTTGCACGTGATGGACGGTATCACGGTGGGCGCTTGGGATGATGTGGAACAGGCGTTCATGGGCCCGCTGGTAAGCGATCATGCCGCCGCGCAGGTCCTCAAGGCGCAGGACGCTTTGCTTGAAAAAGGTGCGGTTGCGCTTCGCAAGTGTGAACGCCTGGACCGCGGCGATGCTTTTGTCACACCTGGCCTTCTGGATGTAACCAAGGTTGCTGACAGACCGGACGAAGAAGTGTTTGGACCGCTTCTGCAGCTCATCCGTGTCGTGGACTTTGATGCCGCCATCCGGGAAGCCAACAACACCCGCTTCGGTCTGGCCTCTGGCCTGCTGTCCGACAGCCGCGCGCTTTATGATGCCTTTTATCCGCGTGCGCGGGCGGGCATCGTGAACTGGAACCAGCAGTTGACTGGTGCTGCTTCTACTGCCCCGTTTGGTGGTATCGGCCTTTCGGGCAATCATCGCCCGAGCGCTTATTATGCAGCGGACTATTGCGCCTATGGGGTGGCGACCATGGAGCAGGCTGATGGCAAGGTAGCGGTGGGTGCCTTGCCTGCTGGCATCAAGGTTCGGGAAGGAGACGCATGATGGCGTGGTGTGAAGCAAATTTTGACGGCATCGTGGGGCCAACCCACAATTATGCAGGACTTTCCTATGGCAACGTGGCGTCCGCGAACAACAAGGGCAATATTGCCAACCCGCGCGAGGGTGCCTTGCAGGGGCTTGATAAAGCCCGGCACCTGATGAGCCTTGGCATGATGCAGGGTGTCCTGCCGCCGCATGACCGACCAAGCCTCAGGGCGCTCAGGGCGCATGGCTTCGTGGGCAGCGACCGCGACATACTGGCCAGCGCCTGGGAGGTCAGCCCGGCACTTGTGGCCAATGTCACGTCGTCAGCGACCATGTGGACCGCCAATGCGGCGACGATCTCACCGTCTCCAGACACCGCAGATGGTCGTACCCATTTCACACCAGCGAACCTCGCGGCCATGTATCACCGCTCAATCGAATGGCCGGTCACGTCCCGCGTGCTCAAGGCGATCTTCCCGGAAGGGGAACGTTTTGCGCATCATGACGCACTTGAGGGCGGTACCCACATGGGAGACGAGGGGGCCGCGAACCATAACCGCTTCTGCGCGGACTATGGGGAGGAAGGGGTTGCGCTTTTTGTCTACGGCCGCGGTGCGTTCGAGAAGGCTGACGACCTGATCTTCCCCGGACGGCAAACGCTTGAAGCCAGCCGGGCGATCGCGCGCCAGCATGGCCTGTCCCGCAAGAAGGCAATTTTTGTGCGCCAGAATCCGGCGGCCATCAACGCGGGCGCGTTCCACAATGATGTGGTGGCGGTCTCAAACCAGAATGTGTTCTTTTACCATGAGGACGCCTTCGTGAATCCAGACCAGTTGGAGCGGGATATCCTTGATGCCATTGGCGACGTTGAAATGCAGTTCGTCAGGGTGCCCAGAGCGCGTGTACCACTTGCGGACGCGGTGAGGAGCTATCTGTTCAACAGCCAGTTGATCTCAAGCCCGAACCGCAACGGCATGACCCTTATCCTGCCGGGTGAGGTTGCCGAGACACCGTCAACCAAAGCCTATGTGGACAGCCTGATCGCGTCCGGCGGCCCGATCACGCATGCCGACTACCTGGATGTGCGGCAAAGTATGCGCAACGGCGGGGGCCCCGCGTGCCTGCGTCTCCGGGTGGCGCTCTCGGATGAGGATGTGTCGTCGCTCGGTGCGAATGCGGTACTGGATGACGCGCTGATCTCCACGCTCCAGAACTGGGTCCGCAAACATTACCGCGACCGGGTCATGCCGGAAGACTTGGGTGATCCGCTACTGATGGAAGAAAGCTTCGCCGCGCTTGATGAACTGACACAGATCCTCAAGCTTGGCAGCGTCTACGACTTCCAACAGTAATATTGAAGAACTAGGCCGGGGTATTGGTGTTTTCGCTGATACCCCGGGGGCCACTTGCGGGAATACCAGCGCCGATGTCGAAGAAGCGGCGTTCGACCAGCTTGGCGCGCCGGAAGTCGACATTGCCAAATTCAGCTTCCATCTGCTTGCCTTCGATCAGGAACCCGGTGCCGACGAAATAGCGCACGTTATGGAACGGGTCCAGGAGCGGCAGTTGAATCGTCCGGTAAATGAAAGGCTTATCGGCAAAGTTGATCATTGAGCGGGTAATGAGGCCAGCGCACGGGTGATCGCGCAGCGCCTGATAGTAGCGTTTTTCATCCTGCACCAACTCTGGCGGAGTCATGTCGAAGATGTTTTTGCCGGTCATGTCGAGACCGATAAGCCGGTCAAGGATCGTGCCGGACTGAACTACCACAAGAGAGTCGTTACCGTACCATTCGCTCAGGAAAACCTCAGGCAGTGAGCCATTGATACGTGCAGAAGAGAAATCTGACCGTTTTGGACATACCTGTCCCTCCGGACGCGGCAAGTTTAGCCAGAAGCGAACAAGCTCCTGCGTCGCTTTGGAGTGATGCAGCGTTTCAAGCACATTTTTCATCGAAACCGTGGCCTTCACATCGTCTCCACTTCAAGGCCAACATTATTTGGCTGTCGTGTGATTTTTATGCCAGTGGCAAACCTGGTATCTATATTTCCGGTGAAACTTTTCGGAAACAGGCGTTCTGCCACTGTTCACGCGAACAGAATAGACAAATCCGGGTGCGCCGAAACTCTGGCGTGGTTCTTGTTGGTTGAATATTTAGCTATGTTGCGAACTTTCGCAACCCCCGATCATGAAAGCAGTTCACATCTTTGCTCTCGATTTGCTCACGCACTTGGGACCAAGGCGTGACTGGACCTCCACCTGAGGCGTGGTAGCTTATGGGCAAAGGAGAGCCTAGGTATGATGATCAGGATCAAGAAAAACTGGCAGGAAAGTGAAAATGACGTCACCCCTGAAGGGTTGTACCTCAACCGCAGGTCATTCATCGGCGGCGGGGCAGGGGCTGCGCTGCTTGGTCTATCTGGCCTGACCCCCGCCGCGTTGGCTGCGTCGGAGCGACAGTTGCATGACCTGAAATATGCCAAGACTGCTTTCAATCCAGGCGAAGCGCTCACGCCTTACGAAGCAGTGACCGCCTACAATAACTTTTACGAGTTTGGTACTGGCAAGTCGGACCCGGCGGAAAACGCCTGGCGGCTCCAGCCCAAGCCATGGTCGGTGAAGGTGGACGGCCACGTAGCGCGCCCCGGGATATATGATTTTGAAGACCTGATCGACATGAACGCGCTCGAGGAGCGCATCTACCGGCTGCGCTGTGTTGAAGCCTGGTCGATGGTGATTCCCTGGATCGGCGTGCCGCTGTCCTCACTTATCAAGAAATTTGAGCCAACGGCAGATGCCAAATATGTCGCGTTCGAAACCCTGGCTGACAAAAAGCAGATGCCCGAGGTGAAGGGCTGGTTCAACGTGCTCGACTGGCCCTACAGGGAGGGTCTGCGCATGGATGAAGCCATGAATGACCTGGCTTTCATCGCGGTCGGGCTCTACGGCAAGGAGCTGCCGAACCAGAACGGGGCGCCACTCCGTCTGGTGGTGCCTTGGAAGTATGGCTTCAAGTCGATCAAGTCCATCGTGCGTATAAGCTTTGTTGATGATCAGCCGAAGACGAGTTGGAAGAAATCAGCCCCGAGCGAATATGGCTTCTATTCAAACGTGAACCCCGAGGTTGACCATCCGCGCTGGAGCCAGAAGCAGGAACGCCGCATTGGCGAGTTTGGCCGCCGTGAAACCTTGATGTTCAACGGCTACGGCGAAGAAGTGGCGCATCTTTATGAAGGCATGAACCTTCGGAAGAACTATTGATGGCGCTGCCGCTCAAGGTATGGCGATTTGGTATCAAGCCGGTGGTTTTTGTGCTTGCGCTGCTGCCGGCGCTCTGGCTTGCGCATGAATGGTGGCTGGCTTTTGCTGGTCAGCCGCATGACCTCGGTTTCAACCCGAACGAAACATCGAACCGCTTTTCGGGTGACTGGGCGCTGAGGATGCTGCTGATCACGCTTGTGCTCACGCCGCTGTCTCGGCTTCTCAAGTCAAACAAGCCGATCCTGTTTCGCCGCATGGTGGGGCTGTTCGCCTATTTTTATGTATGCCTGCATATGCTGAGCTACATCTGGCTCGATATGCTGTTCAACTGGCCGGAGCTGTGGGCTGATGTGCTGAAGCGTATCTATATCACCGTCGGCATGGCGGCGTTCCTGATGCTGACACCGCTGGCGGTGACCAGCACCAAAAGCATGATCCGCCGTCTGGGCGCGCGCAACTGGCAGCGGCTTCATAAGATGGTGTATGTGATTGCGCCGCTCGCGATCATTCATTTCTTCATGATGCGCAAGGGCTTGCAGCTTGAACCGCTGGTATATGGTGCAATCCTGGCAGTGTTATTGCTGTTCCGGCTGGTCCCCAAGCGGCGGAAAAAAACAGCCCGCGCGTAGCGACTTCAGGTCGGACGTTTGGCGATCATGGCATTGCCGCGCATGATCATCACCGTCTCGCCTTTGTGGTTTTTCACGGTATAGGTCGATTTCACGAGGCCGAGATTGGGCCGCGATGCGGAATCGCGCTTGGCAGTGGTCTCTCCCTCCACCGATAGAATATCACCGGGGAACACCGGGCGTTTCCATTCGACACCATCCAGACCGGGGGAGCCAAGGCCAGCGATGCCCTTGTCGCGCATATGGTCAACCATCATGCGCATCATCATGGCCGAGGTGTGCCAGCCGCTGGCACAGAGTGCGCCGAAGACCGATTTTTTCGCTGCTTCGTCATCAAGATGAAATGGCTGCGGGTCGTATTTGGAAGCGAAGTCGATCACTTCTTCCCGCGTCACTTTATAGCTGCCGAAGGTCTCTTTTTGACCAATGACAAGGTCTTCATAGAAAATTTTGAACATAAAGACGGCTCCCTGATTCTTTCAGTGAATTGGGGCGGTGGATGATTGAAGTCAAGCGGTTACGCAATGGACAATGCTATGACAGTATGGTTGCATCGCTGTTGGGCATTTCAGACCGGTGGCGTAACGGCACAGCGAGAGGCATGCAGTAGGGGGTCATATGGACAATCTTTCGACGATCCGAGCCAAAGTCGTCAAAATTCTTCTTCTCTTTTTGTGGGCTCACGTCCCGGCGGCCTTTGTTCACGGCTGGTGGGCGGATAGCGACAATACCCTGCTGATTGCCGGGCTTGTCGCCGCGTTTTCACTGGTTGCGACCGTTGCGGTCAGGGTGTCCTCGAATGTTGCCGGGCGCATGGCGCTGGCGTTCCTGATGGTGCTGACGGTGGGAGCGCTTGTCTCGCTTTATGCCAATCACCCGTGGCAGAAGGATGTGCATCTCTATTTCGCGACGGTTATTGCGCTGCTGTCTTCCACCTTCTGCTGGCGTACCTTGGCTGTGGCGACCGGCACGACAATGATTTATCTCTTGAGCATGAACCTTGTTGCGCCCTTTTACCTCTATGGCAACGACGGGAATTTCCTCGAATCCGCCTTTGAAGTTCTTGCGTTCGGCGTGCTTAGTGCCGGCCTGTTCTGGGTGACCCACCTTGTGCGGGGCCTCTTTGAAACAGTGGAGAAAGAGCACGAAAACGCGGTGCAGGAAGCTGAGCGCGCTCGTGATGCCGGAGCCTTGGCCGAGCAGGCTGCCCGGGATGCGCAGGCAGCGGCTGAGCGTGCCGATAACGCCCGTCTCGAGGCTGAAACCCTGCGTGAACAACAGGCCCAGCAGGAAGCGGCCGCGGCGGAGGAAAAACGCGCCCTCCTTGAGGCGCTTGCCCAGGAGTTTGAACATTCGGTCGGCCAGATCGTGCACGAAGTGGTGTCGATGGCGGGTGGCATGAAGTCCACGGCGGTATCCCTTCAGGGGCAAGCGCGGGACGGCATGCAGCGAGCGGAAAAAATCAGCTGGGCGACCGAGGATGCATCCTCGAACGTAGAAGCGGTCTCGGGCGCGGCGACGGAACTCTCCGGCTCGACATCGGAAATTGCGCAGCAGGTGGACCGCACAAACCAGCTCACCAATGATGCAGTGGCGCAGGCCGAAAGTGTCGCGGAACGTATCCGGGTGCTTTCCGAGCGGGCACAGGAGATCGGCTCAGTCGTATCGCTCATTACCGAGATTGCGGAGCAGACCAACCTTCTGGCGCTCAATGCCACGATCGAGGCTGCACGCGCAGGGGAAGTGGGCAGGGGCTTTGCCGTTGTGGCAACTGAGGTGAAGAACCTTGCCGGTGAATCCGCCCGGGCCGCGGACGGCATTCATGAACGTATTGGTGCGGTGCAGGATGCCACGGATGCAGCGGTCGCCGCGATCAACACGATCAATGACGTGATCCGCAATATCAATATCGGGGCGACAGCTATTGCTGCTGCCGTTGAGGAGCAGGATGCTGCAACTCGTGACATTGCGGAATCTGTCCGTAAGGCGTCTGAGGGTTCCCGTGCGGCTGCGGAGAACGCCAAGCTCGTGGAAGGCAAGGCCCGCGAATCCGAAAGCGGCGCGGTGACGGTTCTGTCCTCGATCGAGCAACTTGAGGCGCTGGCAAAATCGCTCTCGTCCGAGACAGACCGTTTCCTGGCACAGGTGCGGACCCGCGCATGACAAAAAATGGTGGGGGGAAGCTGGGGCAAGGACCGGCACCGTCTGTGATGCCGGGGCTGGCCGGTGTGGTCTTCCTCCTCCTGCTTGTTACCGCGCTTGAGGGCCTTGTAGGAGCCCTTGGCGTGGTGATCCCGCCGGCGGTGCTGGCAATGGCGCTCCTGACGTTGTTTTTCCTCTGGCATGGTGGTGTGCCTGATTTTCTGGCGCGCGGTGCCACATTTCTCTTCCGTGTCTTTCCCCTGCTCTTTGTGCCACCGCTGGTCTCTCTCATCGGGTTTCGCGACATAATTATCAGGGAATGGCTCATCCTGCTTCTGGTGGTGAGCTTCAGCACGGTTGTGGGTCTTATGGCGACGGCGGTGATTTACCGTTGCGCCAGCAAGGGCGGGGGCAAGCCATGAGCCTGTCTCTCCTGTGGTTGCTGCCCGTTATTGCCTTGTTTGCGCTTGCTGAGCGGCTCTACCGTCGCACAGGTAGCCGGGCTTGGGCGCACCCCATCCTGTTGCCGACCGCTGTGCTCATCCTGTTTTTCGCCTTCTTCCCCAACGCATTTGAGGGTTTCGAGCAGGGCACCCAGGTTCTCTATACCCTCCTGCTTGCCGCTGTGGCGGCGCTGGCGGTGCCGCTTTACCGCAATCTACCGATTTTGCGCGCGAACAAGGTCGTTATTGTGGCCGCCATTGCGGGTGGGTCCATCACCGGTGTTGGATCGGCGCTTGGCGTGACCGTGCTGCTGGGGGGGGATTCGGGGCTGCTGGCCAGTGTGGTCAGCAAATCCGTCACCACGCCCATTGCGATCTCTATTGCAGACAGCATTGGCGCCTCAGCACCGCTTGCCGCTGCCATCGTGATTGTGACCGGCCTTGTTGCGGCCATTTTTGGTCCGGCAATATTGCACAGGCTCGGGGTGGACGATGATGTTGCCGCCGGGCTTGCGCTTGGGACGGCGGGACATGCCATCGGCATGGCTGAAGCGATAAGGCGGAGCGAGGTGATGGGGGCGACGGCTGCTTTTGCAATGGCTGCCAATGGCCTTGTGACCGCACTTCTGCTTCCTGTTCTGTGGCGTATTTTCGGATAGGCCTTCCCAGATTTGACGCCTTAAGGCACAGTCGGGCAGGGAAGTGACGAGGTGGAGAGCTTATGCGGCTTATTGGTCTATTGTGTGGTGTGATGATCTCTATGTTGCTGGTGGCGCAACCGGCGGCAGCGCGCGATGAACGTGTCGAGGCTACCTATAATTTCATCTGGAATGGCTTTGTTGTTTTCACTGCCGAGGTTGCGGTGCTCAGAAGGACTGAGACCTATGAAGCGCGCATGGACATCCGGACCAGGGGTGTCGCGCGGCTTTTCAGTCGCGGCAACGGCACCCTGACGGCGACAGGGGCGATTGATGCAGACGGGCAGGTCTACCCGGCTGAATTTGTCTCTGAAGGCCGCTGGGACGGCAAGGACTACCGCAAGGCGATGTGGTTTGATGAGAGTGGACGTTTCCTGCGCTGGGAGCGCGACTGGCCGGAAAAATGGCTGGAGGACTATTCGCGTGAGCCCGTGCCCGAGGAGCTCAAGAAGGGCCCCGATGGCCTCTCGGTCGTCCTGCTGCTGATGGGGGGGCAGATTCCCGCGAGTGCGCAGGTGTTTGACGGTGACAACGTGATGAGGATTGGCCTGCTGTGCGAGGAGAAGACCACCATCATCGAGGAAAGCGGCCACAGTCCGTTTTTTGGACCGTCGCAGAAATGCCAGCTCGAAGGTGAAACCATCGCCGGGCAGATCATTGAAACCGAAGAGCAGATCAAGAAGCGCCTGAAGGAAGAAGAGAAAGCCCGCAAGAAAGCTGAAAAATACGCCCGCAAGCATGGCGGCGAGGCACCAGAGGACGCGGAAGAGGGCGTGCCAGTGTGGTTTCAGGAAATCGAGGGGCTTGGCTACCGCTTGCCGGTTCGCGCCAGCTTCAAGTCAAGCTGGGGCACTGTCACCATGTATCTCAAGGAACTTTCGACCTCGGACGGCCTGCATTTCGAACCCTGACTACAGCGCGTATCACCACTTTGAATTTTACGTTGCCTGTGACAGACTGCGCACCAATTCAATCAGCAAATTCATATAAAGGGGAGTTTTATGAAACATCTGCTGAAATGTGCGGTGGCCGGTTTTGCGCTTGCTGCAACGGGCGCACTCGGCAGCGCGGCAATGGCGGACATCATCGTCATCCATGCCGGTGAGCTCCTTGCCGTGCCTGGCAAGGCCGCAAAAAAAGAGCAGTCTGTGATCGTTGAAGACGGCCTTATCAAAGCGGTTGAGGCGGGGTATGTTGATGCCGCCGCTTACGGCGAGGGTGTCAAGGTCGTGGACCTCAAGGACAGCTTCGTCATGCCCGGCATGATGGACATGCACGTGCACCTTCAGGGGGAACTCGGGCCAAACGGCGACAGCCAGACCCTGCGCTGGTCTTTTGAAGAAGTGGGCATGCACAGTGTGCATTTTGCGGGCAAGACGCTTATGGCCGGCTTCACGACGGTGCGCGATCTTGGTTCTTCGTCGCCGCAACATATGTATGCACTCAGGAACGCGATCGAGCGTGGCTGGGTTGATGGCCCTCGCATCGTTGCGTCGGGCGGTGTTTCGCCAACCGGCGGGCATGGCGACGTGGACGGCATGCGCCATGACCTCCTTGAGAAATATACCGGCAAAACCATTTGCAATGGACCGTTTGACTGCCGCCGCGCCGTGCGCGAAGCGGTCAAGTTCGGCGCGGACGTGATCAAGATTACCGCGACGGGCGGCGTGCTGTCGGATACCAATACCGGCACAGGCCAGCAGATGGCAGATGACGAACTGAAAGAAATCATGGATACGGCGCACAGCCTTGGCCGCAAGGTCGCGGCGCACGCCCATGCTGCTGAAGGTATCAACGCGGCGCTGCGCGCCGGCGTGGACAGCATCGAGCACGGCACCTATTCGGATGCGGAATCGATCAAGCTCTTCAAGAAGAGCGGCGCCTATCTTGTGCCGACCCTGATCGCTGGCGACACCGTGGTTGGCATGGCGAAAAGCAGCAACTTCATGTCACCGGCCATCAAGGAAAAGGCCCTGCGTGTGGGCGCTGATATGCTCAGCCACTTTGAGGCTGCCCATAAAGCGGGTGTGAAGATCGCTTTCGGTACCGACAGTGGTGTATCCCAGCACGGCACCAATGCACGTGAAGCGATCCTGATGGCCAAGGGCGGCATGAAGCCGATGGAAATTCTGCAGGCGGCTACGGTGAACGCCGCAGACCTGATCGACATGTCTGATAGCCTCGGCACGATCGAGGCTGGCAAGCATGCTGACATCATCGCGATGCACGGCAGCCCTCTTGAAAATCTGGAGGAGCTTCTGGACATCGATTTTGTGATGAAGGCTGGCAAAGCTGTCAAAAACAAGTAGCATTGCTGTTGCGCATACCGCCCCTTGAGGAAGGGGCGGTATGGGTATGCCGCAAGGGGAGGCCAGTTGCGTTGTTACACAGGATCAAAGACTCGCGTGCGTTTCTTGGTGCACTTGCACTCCTGATTGTCGGCGTTATCATGGCCTTCAAGGTCGGTTTCTTCTTTGCGCCGGAGATATTTGGCGACGGCATGCTGACATCGCGCTGGTGGTGGGAAATTGTCCTTAACCTGCAGATTTTATGCCTCGCCTTCATGTGGTTTTGCCATCACGACCGTATGGTGCAATCGGAAGGCCGCTGGCGATTGCGTGCGATCGTCAATTTTATTGTTGGCGTTATTTCGGTTTCCTACCCGGTGATGCTGCTCTTGATTGGCGCATATCTCGATTGGTTTCGCGAAACGCCGCCCGAGCAATCCGTAATTACGCTGATGCTGCTTGCCATCGGTCTTTGGGCTGTCGGTGTGTTCGTCATACCGATTTTCACCACCCTGTTGGTGGGGCAGAAAAACCTTGGCGAGAGTAGTCTGGGCTTCAACCCCTCGGCATGGTTGCGCGCTTTCTGGCCAAGTTTCATTGTGGTCCTGATCATTGCATATGGGGCGCTGCAGAAAAGTGAGGCGCTATATATGTTTGTGCCCCTATTCATGTACCTTCAGGGGGCGCTGCCGTATCTGCACAAGGCCCAGCATGCGTCGCCAAGGGACAGCGACATATAAACACTTTGGTTACCTTTGCCTTGCTAAGGTTTCGCCATCCGGAAGGGACAGGTGGCAGTGAAGATCAAAGTTTCCAGTGACCGGGCTATTCTGACGGCAATCGCGATGCTGATTACCGGAGGCATTCTCTCGTCCATGAGCATGTCGTTCCTTGATTCCATGCGCGACGCAGGCTTGAGCCGGTCCCGCCTGTGGTGGGAAATTGTGCTCAATCTCCAGATACTTAGTGGTGCGCTTGTCTGGTTTTCCTTTGTGGAACGCATCAAGATTGCGACCGGGGCCAGATATTATGTGCGGTGTGCGCAGTTTTTTGTAGCCCTTGTTGCTACGCTCCTGCCGGTCGAGATTGGTCTCGCGGGTGCCGCGCTTGGCTGGTTCGAGAACAAGCCTGACCTTGTCGACCTCAACTGGTTGATCCTCATATGTCTTGTGCTGTGGGCCATGGGCATGTCGCTCCCTGTCCTTGTGCAGCGTGTTGCCGAGGGGCGGTGGCGTGTGCCGCCCTTTTTTGCGGGGCTTGGCTTGTCGCGCATCCTGCTTCGGCTATCGCCGCTTCTGGCAGCGATCCTGCTCGCGGTTGTCGAGGTGTATAGGGGCGGCGAACTGCACTATTATTATGGTCCGATCCTCCTATACCTTCAGGGGGCACTTTCCTATTTGCTAAGGGCCATCAGGATTGAATAAGCTGGCCTCACATATGTGAGGGGGCACTATTGAAAATCCTGTTGGAAAGCAGCGACTATACTGACGTTTTGATCAAGAAAGCCCTGCTGGAGCAGGAGGGTTTCCTTGTCCATATGGATAATTTCGAAGCAGGGAGCGTCATGCCTCATCTGGCGCTATCTCTTGGTTTCAGGCTGTGGGTGCCTGACGAACAGCATGAGGAGGCGCTCGCTGTACTTCGCGAGGCAGAAGTGACTGCGGTAGCGGGTAATACTGATGCTGTCGATGCGATTGATACCTGCCCAGCCTGTGGGTCGGAAGATGCCGTACGATATCATTCGGCTCTTTGGCTGTTACCGCTGGCCATGCTGCAACTCTTTATGCCTGCCCCGCGCGGGAACCGGCGAAAATGCTTGGAGTGCGGTGCGAAATATAAAACAAGCGACCCGGATATCCCAGGGTCGCTCGCTTTTCTTTTTGCATTTATTGCTGCGCTTGCCGTGTTCGCGCTATTGAGCTTGCTTTAGCCTGCATTAGTTCGCGAAGCGGAAGTGCAGGACGTCGCCGTCCACGACAACATATTCCTTGCCTTCAAGGCGCATCTTGCCCGCGTCCTTCGCACCCTGTTCACCGCCAAGGCTGACAAAGTCGTCATAGGCGATGGTTTCGGCGCGGATGAAGCCTTTCTCGAAGTCGGTGTGGATCACACCGGCAGCCTGTGGTGCCTTGGTGCCCTTGGTGATGGTCCAGGCGCGGGCTTCCTTGGGGCCGACGGTGAAATAGGTGATCAGTTCCAGCAGATCGTAGCCGGCGCGGATAACGCGGGCGAGGCCGGTCTGGCCAAGGCCGAGCGTTTCAAGGAATTCGCCTTTTTCATCTTCGTCTTCGAGCTGGGCGATCTCGGCTTCCACGGCGGCGGAAATCACCACACAGCCTGCGCCCTGCGCCGCAGCCATTGCTTCAACGGCCTTCGAGAATTCGTTGCCGGTAGCTGCGTTTTCTTCATCCACATTGCAGATATAGAGGATCGGCTTCGAGGTCAGGAGCTGCATGCCCGCAAGCGTGCGCTCCTCTTCCTCGTTATTGATGGCAACAAGGCGCGCGGGCTTGCCCTCGCGGAGGAGCGGGATGATGCGCTCGATCATGTCCATCGTGGCCTTGGCTTCCTTGTCACCGCCACGTACACGGCGACCGAGACCATGGATGCGGCCTTCAAGGCTCTCGAGGTCGGCGAGCATCAGCTCGGTCTCAATGGTCTCTGCGTCTGATACAGGGTCAACACGGCCATCCACGTGGGTGATGTCGTCGTCCTCGAAGCAGCGCAGCACGTGGCAGATGGCATCGGTCTCGCGGATGTTGGCGAGGAACTGGTTACCAAGACCTTCGCCTTTCGACGCACCGCGCACAAGGCCTGCGATGTCCACGAAGGAAAGCTGTGTCGGGATGACCTCTTTCGAGCTCATGATCTGGGCGAGCTTGTACAGCCGTTCGTCTGGTACGGGAACCTGGCCCACGTTGGGCTCGATGGTGCAGAAGGGGTAATTGGCTGCGGCCGCATTCGCGGTGTTTGTGAGCGCGTTAAAGAGTGTCGATTTGCCAACGTTCGGAAGGCCGACAATGCCACATTTGAAACCCATTATTTGTCTCCCTTGTCCGCGCGGCCGATCAGGGCCTTGAGCGCGGCGGCCATCGGGCCTTCATTCGTTTTTGTTTCTTTGATCGGCGCCGCCTTGGTGGCCGGCGCGGTCTTTTCATCTGCTTTTTTGCTGCCGTTTGGTCGCTGCGGCTGCAGGCGGCGCGCAATCTCGGTCATGAAACGCGGATTGTCGCGTTCGGCCAGAAAGGCGGCTTCGTTCGCGATTGCGTCCAGCATGTCCTCAAGCGTGTTCTGTTCGGCCTTGGCAAAATCACCCAGCACGTGGCCGTGCACACGAGCCTTGTCACCGGGATGACCAATGCCGATGCGCACGCGGGCAAAGTCAGGCCCGATATGCTGTGTCATGGAACGGATGCCATTATGCCCAGCAGCGCCACCGCCAACCTTGACTTTGATCTTGCCGAAGGCGAGGTCAAGCTCGTCATAGAACACTACAACATCAGCCGGGGCCAGTTTGAAGAAGCGCATGGCCTCACCCACTGACTGGCCGGAGTTGTTCATATAGGTCTGGGGTTTGATGGCGATGATTTTTTCGCCACCCAACCGCCCTTCAGCGGTTTCCGCTTGCCAGCGTTTGGGGGCGGTAGAAAAATTATGGCGCTCAACAATCCTGTCGAGCGCCATGAAACCAACATTGTGCCGGTGTTTTTCATACTGGCTGCCCGGATTGCCTAGACCGACAAAAAGCAGCATGGGGAAAAATCCTCCGGCAACAATTGGGGACGAGAGCCGCCCCCAAGGTTATTAGTCTTCGCTTTCTTCGTCAGCGTCGTCGCTTGCAGCGTTCTCAGCGGACTTGAGGCCCGACGGAGCTACGATAGCGCAGATAACGAAGTCACGGTCGGTGATCGTCGGCGTGCAGCCCTTTGGCAGGGTTACGTTGCTGATTTTCACGGATTCGTTGATGTCGAGTGCGGAAATGTCTGCCTCGATGAATTCCGGAATCGCATCAGCCGGAACGTGCAGCTCAACTTCGTGACGAGTGTGGTTGATCACACCGCCGCGACGCAGGCCTGGGCACTTCTCTTCGCCGATAACTTTAACCGGAACTTCCATGACAACTTCTGCGCCTTTGCCAAGACGAAGGAAGTCGATGTGCATCGGAATGTCAGTAACCGGGTGTAGTTGCAGGTCGCGCGGCAGAACAGTGGTTTTTTTCTTGCCAACCTGAACTTCGAACGTGTGGGACATGAAGCCACCACGGTTCAGAAGACGGATGATTTCGTTCTGCGGGATCTGGATGGATTCCGGTTCTTTGTTGTCGCCGTAGATTACAGCAGGAACTTTACCTGCACGACGCGCGGCGCGGGAGGCTCCCTTACCAATCCGTTCGCGCGGCTCAGCAACGATAGTAACAGCTTTTGCCATTCTATTTCTCCAAACTAAAACTCTGGGCCAGACCATCCGACCCGGAGACCGCCACTTCCTCCAGGGATGCAAGGGCGGGGTTCCCGTTGCAGGCGATCCCACAACGGTCGGGCGCGATTTACCGCGATTTGCGAGGAAATGCAAGGGACAAACGCGTCGAACCGGAACGGTTTTGGTGATTCCGGGAGATTCGCGCCAGCCCCGCGCTCAGGCTGTCCTTATATCACCACCCTCAGGGCTAAAGTGCTAGTTATTGGTGTTTGAACACCAATGGGGGTTGCTCTTTGTGAGCTTGTGGCTGATCACCACTGCAAATCCAATGTCATGTCTGGGCTTTCCAACGGAAACACAGTATAGTTGGTTGCCTGCAAATGAGGGGGTGGTTTGGTGTCTCGTGCCTTTTGGCAGCAGTTTACATGTCTGGTGCTGGCTTTCGTCATCGCCGGAGTTTCCGCACGCGCTGAAGACACCGAAGGCAAGGTGGTTCCCGTCAAGGTAGGTGGGTATCAATTTGAGCCCTTCGTCGAAGGCACCGGCGGACTGTCGGTTGCTTTTGCCAGGTTCCTGAGCGAACAGCAGAACCACTACCGGTTTGAATTCATGGAAATCCCGGCCCGCCGTCGCTATGAGCTGCTCATGTCGGGCAAGATCGACATGATCTTCTTCGAGCTGCCACTGTGGGGCTGGAACGAATTGGCCGACGACATCGTAACCTCCACCCCGCTGATCCGGGGACGCGAGGTGTTTGTCGCCCGGCGCGACCACCCGCTCGGGCGCGAGGTCTTTGACTCGCTGCACAAGCGCAGGATTGCGCTCACCTTCGGCTATCACTATGCATTCGCTGGACTCACCGCCGACCCGGACGATATCCGTGCGCGCTACGATGTAGTCTTCGCGCAGCAGCAATTATATACACTCCGGCACCTCGTGAGCGGGAACGCCGACCTTGCCGTGCTGAACGACATGTTTGTCGCGCGGCAGATGGAAACAGATGACGCACTCTCGGATGTGATCCGGGTGGGAGAGCGTGTCGATCAACGCTATGAGCTTCCTGTTCTGATGCGCAGGAATGGCCCGATAAGTGTCGGTGCGCTGAACGGAATTCTGGAAACAGCCAGAAAAAATGGACGGTTCGCAGCTTTCCTTGCGTCGCATGATACACCTACAAGTGCAACGCTGCCGGACTGACAGGCTTTTTCTGTGTTTTACCAATGAAAAAGCCCCGGAAAAGATCCCGAGGCTTTGTATTCTGATGCTTGCGCAGGCCCTAGTCGAACAGGCTTGAAACGCTGGTCTCGTGCGCGATGCGGTTCATGGCTTCCGCAAGCAGCGGTGCAACGGTCACAACGCGGATTTTCGGGTTGGCGATACCGGCTTCCGTCGGGCGGATACTGTCGGTGATCACCAGCTCGTCCATCACGCTGTTGGCGATGCGCTCATAAGCCGGGCCCGAGAGTACGCCGTGCGCCACGTAGGCCGAGACGGAGCTCGCGCCCGCTTCATGCAGTGCCTTGGCGGCGTTGCAGAGCGTACCGGCGCTGTCCACGATATCGTCGACGAGCACGCAGTGGTAATCCTTCACGTCACCCACGATGTGCATCACCTCCGAAACACCAGCGCGTTCGCGGCGTTTGTCGATGATGGCGATCGGGGCATCAAGGCGTTTTGCATAAGCACGCGCCCGAACCACACCGCCCACGTCAGGCGATACGATCATGGTCTTCTTACCCGCGTATTTTTCCTTCAGGTCACGCACCAGAACGGGCATGGCGTAAAGGTTATCCGTCGGGATATCGAAGAAGCCCTGGATCTGGCCAGCGTGCAGGTCCATGGTCAGCACGCGGTCGGCGCCCGCAGTGGTGATCAGGTTTGCGACAAGCTTGGCCGAGATTGGCGTACGCGGGCCGGGTTTGCGGTCCTGGCGGGCGTAGCCGAAATAGGGGATCACAGCAGTGATGCGGCGGGCGGACGCACGCTTGAGCGCGTCGATGCACACCAGAAGTTCCATCATGTGGTCGTTAGCCGGAAAGTTGGTCGGCTGGACTAGGAATACATCCTCACCACGAACGTTTTCATGGATTTCGACGAATACTTCCTGATCGGAAAAGCGTTTAACAGCCGCCTTGGCAAGCGGCATGTTGAGGTAGGCGGCGATTGCTTCCGCCAGTTCCGGGTTGGAATTCCCGGTCAGGATCTTCATGCCCATAAAGGCCTCCGTGCAATGAAGATGTTGCGTGTGCGCCTCGTTTAACAGCGCTTCACCGGGCTGTAAAGCCGCGAGGGCCTGTGGGCGCGCATTTGAGCAATGATTGGCGCAAAATGAGGCACCACGACACGAATATTACAAAAAGCCCGATCAGGAGGGGAGCATGATTGCCGAAAGCTGGCGACCATAATCCGGCTCTTTCCGGTGAGTCGTGCGCCGGTAGGAGAAATGATGCTTGCTTGTGTAGGTATCAACCTCGGTGTCGAAGATGTCGGAAATTCCCTCGGCTTCCAGCTTTGAGCGCACATATGCTGGCAGGTCGAACTGGAAGTGCAGGCTATCCTTGCCGGGCGAAAAAAAGCGCTCAAAGTCGGGGTCGGCGTCCTTGAAGCGGTCTCGGAACTCGGTACCGACCTCATAGCTTGGCTGCGCGATGGTGGGACCAATGGCGGCGTGGATGTTTGCCCGATTTGCGCCAAGGCCTTCCATGGCGGCGACGGTGCTGCCAACGATGCCACCAATCGCACCGCCCCAACCCGCATGCGCCGCGCCCACGACACCGGCGTGCTCGTCGGCAAACAGAACCGGGCAGCAGTCCGCCGTGAGAATGCCGAGGATGAGGCCTGGCACATTGGTGACCATGGCGTCGGCCTTTGGCCGGTCATCCCCCCAATCACGTGCCACGGCGACGGCGGTGTTGCCGTGCACCTGATAGCAGCTCAGCACCGGCGTTTTCTCGCTTCCCGAGACAAGGCCCGCTGCAATGCGCCGGTTCTGCGCGATGGCTTCCGCATCATCGTTGGAACCCGGGCCACAGTTCAGGCCTGCATAAAGTCCGGTCGATACGCCGTCCTGCCTGCTCAGGAAGGCGTGCGGGAAGCTCATGTTCGGGGCTTTCAGGTGCTTGCTCATGCTGTGATAATGGTCCTAAATTGTGAACACGCTTTGCACTATAGGAAACGCCGGGCGGAATGCATATGCTTTTGCAGATTGGGGGGACTATGCGGCAGCTTTTGGGCTTGGTCCTGTGCACACTTGTTACACAGCCAGCATTCGCGGAAATTACAGGCAGGTTCAGCTTCGAGCGTCTGGAACCCGACGTTTGGCGTGCGAAATACTGCTTTGACGAGCCAGTGGATGCCGTGCGCTTTGAGCGCCCGATCGAGGGTATGCGGCAAAGCCACTGGCGCACCTTGCTGCCGGAATTTGAACTGATTCACTCACCTGATGGCTCCGCCCATATCCAGCACCGGGACGGTGTCGTGTTTAAATGCACGGGCGTGGAGATCGACAGCTATACTGAGGTGCCAGTCAAAAACTATATGGCCTTTTCCAAGTTCAGCGACGGCGGCATGTCGGTCTATATGGGCTATTACACGGGCACCGTGTTCAAGGATGATGAATGGCAGGGCTATACGGTCTCCGCGACCTACCGCGGCATGGAAGGTGAGCGCATCATCACCCGTGACCCGGGGGCGCTCGACCACCAGTTTGTCTATTTCGGGCGCCAGAAAGTGGTGGAAACGCCTGAAGCCATTACCGTGGTCGACCCCGCCATGCCGGAGCTGGCACGACGGGGGATCGAGCATTCACTGCCCAAAGCCGGGCGCCTGCTCGCCGAGGTGTTTAACTACACACCTTCAGAACCCTATCAGGTGTTTATGGCAGCTGGGGAGCTTGCCAGCCGCGACGGCAGTCATACCAAGGGCGGGACCCTAAAGAACCAGATACTGTTCACCCTGAAGGGGCGGCGGATAGTGGAACAGGCTGTCAGTACGTCCGATTTCTACCCCACGCTGGCAGCGCATGAGCTGTTGCACCTGTGGCAGCGGGAAGTGTGGCATGAACAGCTCGGGAATGATGCGCCGTGGATGCATGAGGGAGCGGCGGACGCACTTGCTTTTGAGCTCATGTACCGCACCGGTGTGGCGACGCGGGACCAATATGAGACCCAGTGGCAAAAGGCAGAGAGCCAGTGCGCGGACTTTATCCGCGAAACCAGCGTGGCGCGCGCGCCAGGCGAGGGCAAGTTCAAAGTTGTTTATCGTTGTGGTGCGCTGGTGAACCGGCTGGTGGTGGAGGCCCTGTCGCCAGAGAGCCCGGGCGACGGGATTTTCCGTTTCTGGCAGGCGATGGCTGCCTGGGATGAGAAGACGATCCGGCAAACGCCAAGCGTGTCACTGTTCAAGATGACGATGGAAAAGCTCGGTTTTGATACGCAGCAGATTATTGCCCTCGGTCGTTTCACCGGCGAGCAACATGCAGATGGTCAGGCCAGTATCGACAGCTTTCGCAAGATCCTCAAAAGCCGGGGGGCGGTGCAAGCGCCGGGGACTGGATTGCCAGCACCTTGAAGAGGCTGCCCATTTCGTCCGGCGCGGTGAGCCGCTTCAGTTCACCGAGGATGCGGGCCTGACCGGTTTTGTCTTCCGCCTCTGCCAGTTTCTGGGCACGCAGACCAAGGCCAAGTGCCATCAGGAAAGCTCCCTGTTCCTGTACGGGCGAGGCGATAGCGCCCTTTTCGGTCGCAGCCGCTGCCAACTGGTCAAAAGCCACATGGGCGGTGAGGTCGGCCAGTCCAGGCTCCGTATAGGGGTCGACATATTCGTGGGATTTCAGCGCCTGAAAACTCTCACCGGGAGCGGAAAGTCTATAGCCATAGTCGATAATGAGGGCCGCGCCAGGGTGTGCAACAAGGCGATTGGCAATCTCACCTGCGACCGACAGGCCTGCGGGGCACACCTCTGCGATGCTGCCGTCGCCTGCCGCGCGCACGCTTTCGGGCACCAGGGCAAGCTTGGCGCTGGCGGGCATCAGCACAGGGTGGAGTGTGTCGCCGTCTGCGCCCACGCCGCGTTCCAGCCACTTGCCACCCTGCTTTTCAAACTGGTGAATGGGCAGCGCGTCAAAAAATTCGTTTGAAATCAGTATGCTGGGTCCTGCTTGCACATCACCGAGCTGAGTGTGCCACGATGCGCCGGGTACCTTTTCGGCCTGAAGCGCGCGGAGCCTGTGGCTTGCCTCAATAAAACAGACCCTTGCCGCTGTGCAAAAACCCGGCACAGCCCTTGTCGCCCGCAGTATGTCCGCCATCAGGGTGCCGCGGCCGGGGCCGAGTTCAATGAGGTTGAAACGCGCCGGTCGCCCCATCACGATCCAGCGGTCGGCAGCCCAGAGGCCGAGCATTTCGCCAAACATCTGGCTGACTTCGGGCGCGGTGATGAAATCCCCGTCGCGACCAAAAACCCGCTGCTGCTGGTAGTAGCCGTGGGCCGGGTGCATCAGGCATTCGGCCATATAGTCCGCAAGCGTGATGGGACCGCCGAGGGCGATGCGTTTGATGAGGAGGTCCTTGAGGGCAGTCATCTCAGCTTTTTGTACGGGCGCGGGCGATGCCTTTGTACATCAGCCACGCGGCAAGCAGGAACATGGGCGCGCTCAGCATCTGCCCGCGCGAGATGCCCGCCATCAGGCCGAGGTGGGCATCGGGCTCCCGCACAAATTCAACGAGAATGCGCACAAGGCCGTAACCCGCAAAGAACAGCCCGGCAATAAAGCCCGGCGCGCGGCGTGCGAGCGGGGTTTTATGGTAGAGGAACTGCAGGAGGAGGAAGAGCAGGAGCCCTTCGCCGAGCGCCTCATAAAGCTGGCTCGGGTGCCGGGGCAGGCCGAGCGGATCCTTAGGGAAGATCATCGCCCACGACACGTCTGTCGGGCGGCCCCACAGTTCCCCATTGATGAAGTTGGCGAGGCGACCGGTCAGAAGCCCGATCGGGGTGACAATCGCCACGATGTCCGCTACCCGCATGAGGTCGAGCTTGTGCTTGCGGCAGAAGAGGATGATGGCCAGCACCACACCGAGCGCACCGCCATGGAAGGACATGCCGCCGTCCCACAGGCGGAAGATGGCGACCGGGTCCTCAATATAGGCGGGCAGGTTGTAGAAGAGCACATAGCCGAGCCGCCCGCCTGCTATCACGCCGATGATGGCCCAGGTGAGGAAATCGTCGATATGGTTTGGGCCCATCGGCGCGCCGGGCTTCTGGGTCTGCCGTCTGATATACCACCAGCCAAAGAGCAGGCCCGCGATGTAGGCGAGACTGTACCAGCGGATGGCAAGAGGACCGATCTCGACAAGGACAGGGTCAATCTCGGGATAGGCAATGACCGCAAGCGGGCTCAGAAGCGACATGGGAATTTCCTGTTGCTGTTTTCTGCCGTCATGCTTGGCCCGTGAGCGGGCCCAAGTCAACCCGCGAGTGTGCGGTGGGGCCTGAGGGTGCGCTGCTGCGGCAACTCGCCCATTGCATTCGGTCGCAGATTCGCCCATATGAAGGTCAGTGAAGTGAAGGACGGACACATGCAGACCAGCAACAAATTCTTTGACGATCTCTCCAAACTTGCGACCGGTGCGGTGGGTGCAGCCCACAGCGTGAAGGGCGAAATGGAGCAAACGTTCCGCGCATGGCTTGACCGTCAGCTCGCTGGTCTTGACCTCGTGAGCCGAGAAGAATTTGAGGTTGTGCGCGACATGGCCGAGAAGGCACGACGCGAAAACGAAGACCTGCGCGCCGAAATCGAGCTCCTGAAGAAGAAGCCCGCCAAAAAATAGTTCCGTTTGCGCAACAATCTTGCGACCTATTTTTTGCATGAAGAGTGGAATCTAAGAGCTTGCTCGCACGGCATTAATCGCCGGATTGGAATCCTGCTTCACCGGCTTTTCCACAAGAAAATTCCCCAAATACGCAATTCGGCCTTGCCACAGAGTCCCCGCTTTGGCACGCTAGATATAGTGTTAAGTCAGATTAAGGGAGCCAGATCTCGTGATTCTGGTACTAAGACGACAACCACTATAATACCGGCGAAACCTGAAGTCGCCGGTGCCTCAAAGTCCGGCGGTTTCATCTCAAGGGGGATACGAGATGACCACGACGTTAAGTACCGGGCACTCCGAAGTTCTGAGCCACAATCCGGTAGATCTTGCTGAGGAACTTGCTGGCGCCAATGACTGGGCTGTCGAGCGCCACGGCGAGGATGAGCTGACCATGTTCATCTCGGGGCAATATACCGACCTCCAGTTCCGCGTTTTCTGGCGTGAGGATTTTAAGACACTTCAGTTTGCCTGCCTCTTTGACCTTCGGGTACCAGAGGGCCGCAGGAGCGATATTTACCACACGATCGGGCTGATCAATGAGCGCATGTGGATTGGCCACTTTGAGTATTGGGCTGAGGAAGATGCGCTCCTTTATCGGCACGCCAGCCTCGCGAATGATCCGCTTCTCGGTGCCATCGGCGAAGAGCATATGAGCACCATGGTGGAAACCGCGCTGGGCGAGTGTGAGCGTTTCTATCCTGTATTCCAGTTTGTCATGTGGGGCGGCCAGACGCCGGAGGAAGCCATCGAGTCCGCCATGCTGGAATGCGCTGGCAGCGCATAACTCTTTGAGGCAAGGCACTATTCTGCTTGGCGGGAGAGGGCGCGTCACTTAAAATGCGGGAAGGGGAAACCCTTCCCGTTTTTGTATGCGTGAGGAGAACTTGGGATGCAGGGGTTCAGTGCCGAGAAGCCGCTTCTTTTGATGGGGTGCGGACGTATGGGCCATGCCATGGCCATGGGCTGGCTGCGCGCGGGCCTTGCACCGGAGCATCTTTATGTGGTCGACCCGTCCGCGCCACCTTCTTGCCTGCCGAATATGGCTGAGGGCCATTTTGTTACCAACCCGAACGCACTGCCACACGGGCTCAAGGCGCGGGTGATCATCGTGGCTGTCAAGCCTCAGGTCATTGGCGGTATCCTGCCGCTTCTCACGCCGTTTGCGGACGAGGGCACTTTGGTGATCTCGGTCGCGGCGGGTGTGCCGCTCAGCATGCTGGAAGACGGTATTGCAGTGGATGCCACCTATGTGCGCGCTATGCCCAACACACCGGCTGCCATTGGTGCCGGTATCACCGGGCTGACCGCGGGCGCGGATATCAGCGTCGCCGACAAGGCGCTGGCGCGGGAGCTGTTGCATGCGGTGGGTGAAACCGTCTGGATCGAAGACGAATCGATGATGAATGCCGTCACCGCGCTTTCAGGCAGTGGTCCGGCCTATGTTTTCCATCTGGTTGAATGTATGGCCCATGCGGGGGCGGAGCTTGGGCTGGCGCCCGAGATCGCCATGCAGCTTGCCCGCCAAACAGTCATCGGATCGGCTCGGTTGATGGACGAAGAAACAGACGTCAGCGTGTCGGGGCTTCGCCGCCAGGTCACCAGCCCGGGCGGCACGACGGAAGCCGCGCTCAAGATACTGCGTCACCCGGATACGGGCCTCGCGGACCTGATGGTCCGCGCGCTCGGCGCGGCGGAGAGCCGGGGCAAGGAACTCGGCGGTTAAGCTTATTCCGCTGCGCGCGTCAGCCCTTCGGTTTCCTCGGGGGTGAGCCAGTAGCGCATGGGGATGTTTCTGGTGCGTTCGCTCATGCCGGGCGTATCGATCCAGAAGACCGTGCGCGGGCGGGCCTTTATCTCCTCAAACGCCGCCTGAATGACCGGGTGGCTGTCGAACAGCTTCATGTAGCTGCCGTTTTCATAGGCGGTCCGCAGGCCGCTCTCCACGATGGCGGCCAGGTCCGGCCGGTTTTTCGGCACATAAAAGAAGCTGTCATAGCGGTAGGCCAGCATGAAATGAGGCTCGAGCATCAGCGGGTTTTCCGCATCCGTGCCCTCGCGCCTTATCTCGGGCAGGGCTTCGCTCATGCCGCGGGGGAATGCGAGGAACCGGTTGCGACGCAGCATGGTCCAGAGTGCGTCTGACGGGGCCTTGACGACCTCAAGGCCTGCGGCTTCCATGATGCCGGTGTCAGGCCACGAACTGTTGGCGCCAAGGGTAACCAGGCGGCGGAAGTCCGCCTGTGATTTGATGGTCTGGAAAATCGCGGCATTATTTTCGCGGATGGCGAGGAAGCGGTAGCCCAGCATGCCCCGGGTCAGCGGGATATAGACCTGAATGAAGTCGCGCTCGCGGTCGGCGGAATATCCCGAATAGAAGATATTGAACTTGCCGTCCTGCAATTCACGGAGGGTCCGGGACTGTGTAACCGGATGCTCGAATGTCTTGATGCTGTGCGGGCCACCCTCGGTGGCCAGCGCCAGGTGCAGGACCTGGACAAAAAAACTGTCGTCGCTGTCATAGACCGGGATGCGGAACTCCTCAGCGCGCGCAGATGTGCATGCGGCTATTGCCAACACAAAGAAAAGCGAGACCTGTATCGAGCGAATGAAGTGCATATAGCTATTGTCTTTGCCGGGGCAGGCTTTAAATCCGCTCGCCAGTTTACCAAGGAAAACCGCAAAAACTAAGAACTTCCGCCACATCGGGTTTTGGGACGCGGGGTTTACATAAAAAAAGAGGCCCCGGCAAATCGCCGGAGCCTTGAAAAAAGTTTGTCAACATAGGGAGGTTCGTCGTGTCTCTACTCAAGAGACGGAACTGAAAGGGTCGGTCCCGGGGGGGAAGTGGGGGGAGGGGGGAGGAACCCCGGGACCGACCTTTATGACGGAAAACCGTCAAACTCAAAAACTTGTCGCCGCGAGCCCTAGCCTGGGGGGGAGATCGGGGGGGAGTGATCAAGGCCCGTGCTCAGCGGCGTTGAGAGGTATATATGGGCCTGCCGTCAAATAGAAAACCCATTTTTGTGTCGTGGCAGCCATGCGTTTTTTGCATGTCACAGGGCTGACACATATTTGATTAACGAATGGCTCGAGCATGGCGAAATATGACGCATTGCATGAACGGGAAAAGACTATAATCTACAAATAATTAGCGGGGGAGGCTCTGATGAAACTCAAGCATATCGCGGCTGCGGCGCTGTTAACATTTTCCTGTCCAACGATGTCATTTTCGGCAGATGAGGGCGCAGGAATTAATGAAATTAATGATTTTCAGGCCCGTTTGAGGGAGGCAACCGACCGCCGGGATGGTCAGAATCCGGTATTTGACGAAGCCCTTGCGGCTGGCGAATACGAAGCTTTGGTAATGCTGGGCCAGATTGGCGGCGAGGCATGCGATAAAATCATCCCTTATCTGGTGTCAAACGATGGCGCACGCGCCTATGGCCGCAAAGGGGCCATGCATTGCCACGACGAACGGCTCTCAGAAGCGCTCATGAGCTTTACCGCACCGCTGCGCGATGATGCCGGGGTGGATTACCTGCTGCCCGCCCTTGGCTTCTCAGGCGGAGAAACTGCGCGGTCCATGCTGATTGAGCAGGTGAATGCAGTAATGCCGGGCAGGCCGTTCAATGTTGGCTACCCGGATAACATCCGCACATTGCCGCTTTTTGGCCTGCTGCAGTCGGTCGTCTATGACCGGCTGTCGCCGGACGCGGTGGCCGGGCTTGATTTTGGCAACCTGCTCTCGCTCGCGCAGGAGATGGGCACCGCCGAAATGGCCTCCTATCTGCTGACCCGCTTTACAAAGCTTGATACCGTGCTTGACCGGCAGGATGTCGAGGATGCGATCGACTTTGTCGATAACGACCCGGTGCGTATGACGCTTGTGCGTGTATTGCGCCAGTTCGGCAATGATGCCGCGCCAAAGCTTATGGAGCTTGCGGACGGTAAGGACAAAGCCGTGGCGATTGAAGCCGTCCGCGCCATGGGCCAACTGACGGATGAGGCAACACAGAAATATCTGGTGAGAGCCGCATCAAAAGGCGAGGTGCACCGGCGGCAGGTGGCCATCGGCGCCCTTGGTGGCCGCGACAAGGGTGAGGCTGTTGTCGTCAAGAAACTGAAGGAGCTGGTTGGGGAGCAAAATTCCTGGCTCGCCGCAACCGCGCTTGAAAGCCTGACCTTTCATGCAAACGACGAAGCGGTGCGCTATGCTTCCGGTTGGCTGACATCTGAAGAATATTACCGTGTGTTCAAGGCCATGGGCGTGCTCGGGCGATCAGACGAAGGCAAGGCTGCGCTTCAGGTGTTTGCGGACGCCAACAAGGGCACCGCACGTGGGCGCGATGCGGCCATCACCTTGGACCCCACGCTTGAGGAAGCCACCACACCGCGCGCGACGGCTGACTATGCGAGGGCCATGGCGTACCAGAAAAAGCGCCTGAAGCTCATGACCACGCGCGGTGAAATTGTCATTGCGCCGAGCGCGCAGGCGCCCTATGCCGCGCTCAGCTTCTTTGAGTTGGCGGAGGTAGGCAAGATGGACGGTATGATCTGGCTTCGGGTCATCCCCAATTTTGTTGCGCAAGGTGGCTTGGTGGCCGACACCTCGACCGATGGTTGGGGCAGCATCCGCGAAGAATGGTTCGAAAGCGACCACCGTATTGGCACCGTGGGCGTGGCAACTGCGGGCAAGGATACCGGCAGCACCCAGTTCTTCATCAATACCGCGCATAATATTCACCTGAACAACCGCTATACGGTGTTCGGCCATGTGATTTCGGGCATGGAAGCCGCCTTCGCGATGGAAGAGGGTGACTTGATCATCAAAGCGGAGCTTGTTGATGCCGACTATAGGGGCGCCAACTAGAGGATATTACTCTCGGCCCTGATCTGCCGGATCATGAAATCGCGGAACAGGGCTACCCTGAGCGAGCCCCTCAGTTCAGGCGCGTAACAATAGTAGGCGTTGAAGGGGGTGCCCTCTGACTTGGGCAGCACACGCACGAGCTTCTTGCGGTTATGCACCAGATAGTCGGGCAGCACGGCAATGCCCATGCCCGCCTCAACCGCATGCAAGACACCGTAAAGGTTATCGATCTGCAGGCGCGGGACACGGGTCTTGCGCGGATTGCCGACAGTCAGCAGCCAATTGAGCCCCCGGATCGTAGGCACGTTCGAGATTCCGAAAGTGATCAGGTCGTGGCCATCAAGGTCGTCGGTGGTGATCGGCGTTCCGCGGCGGTCAAGATATTCCGGGCTTGCATAAATGTGGCTATGGAAAGTGGCAAGCGGACGCTGGATCAGTTCCGCCTGCTCGGGCTCATGCAGCCGGATCGCGACGTCCGCCTCACCGGCGGAGAGGTCAAGGTCCGCGTCGTCAAGGATGAGCTGCATGTTGATATCCGGGTATTCGCTCATGAACTGCTCAAGGTGCGGCGTGAGCCATACCGCGCCAAAGGTCACCATGGTGGTCACGCGCAAAAGGCCCGAGGGGCGCTCCCGGCTTTCCATCAGGCTGCGTTCGGTTTCCTCGATGCGGAGCATCACTTCCCGCGCGGTGTTATAAAGTTCCTGCCCTTCCTGCGTGAGCACGAGCCCACGGGCGTGGCGCGTGAACAAGGAGACATTGAGGCTTTCTTCCAGAGAGCGGATCTGGCGACTGACAGCGGACTGGCTGCAGTTCAGGCGAGCGCCGGCGTTGGTGAAACTGCCGCTTTCAGCAACGGTGTGGAAGATACGAAGCCTGTCCCAATCCATTCTTTATCTCCTCAGCCTGCGGAGGTGACGCAGATATTGCCGCAAGCCCTTGTTTTGCATACTATATGAAGCGCCCTCAGGGGCAAGCGCAGAATAAGGGGGCGGGACGCTGCCGTGAACAACAAGGCCATTCTTGAACAGGCTTCGGCCTATTTCAAATCCCATCATTCCGGGCTTAGCGCTGAAGCTATTATCTGCTTTCTGGTCATGATCGACCTGCGGACGCCGACGGTTGGTGACATTGCCCGCGCCGTCGGCATGACCGAGCCACAGGCCTACCAGCATATCTCCATGCTGACGCCCAGTGGCGCAGGACTTGTCAGCCTTGTGAATGCAGGCGATGGCCGCAATATGGTCAACCTGACCCCGACAGGCAATGCCGCCAGGGCGGCTATCCTTGCCGCCCTGAAATGAGTCTTCTGCTCTAGCGTTGCTGGCTGCGGTACAGCTCGGTACCCTCTTGGGCATTTTGCTGCGCGAGTGAAATAGCGCCCGAAACATCCCGAAGATTGCGGTTGATCTCACCCACAGCTTCAGCCGCGGTCATCATATTGTTGGAGATTTCGCGTGTGACGCCGCTTTGCTCGTCGATGGAGCCGGAAATCTCGCTGACGCTGGCATGCAGGTTGGTTACGCAGCCATTGATGGCCGCAAGGTGTTGGATCACTTCGGAAGACACACCTTGCATACGCTCAATCTCGCCCGCAATCTGGCTGGTGGCGGATGCCACCTGGCCCGCAAGGTTCTTGACCTCATTGGCGACCACCGCAAAGCCGCGTCCGGCCTCACCGGCGCGGGCGGATTCGATGGTGGCATTGAGCGCCAGCAGGTTGATCTGGGCTGCGATGTCGTTAATGAGGGTGACAATCTGGCCCATGGCGTCTGCCGCTTCGCTGAGCGCCTTGGTGCTGTCATCGGCCGCGCGGGTCTCGCTCGCCGTTGTCTCCACCTCTCGCAGTGCGCCGGAGACGCCGCTCGCGATTTCCTGTGCCGATGCACTCAGTTCTTCCGCGGCGGCAGCCACTGTCTGCACCATGGAGTCAGTCTGGGTTGAGGCGCTGGCGGCCGAGCTGGCCCGGCTCTGGGCGTCGGCGACGCTCGCGAGGATATCGTCAAGCTTGCGGTCGACAAGGGCCCCGGTTTCCTGTGCGCGCAGGCGGGCATTCACGCTTGCGGTGATGTCGCTGGCGAATTTCACCACCTTCCGTGGCTTGCCATCAGGGCCGAAAATCGGGTTGTAACTTGCCTGCAGCCAGAGCGCGCTGCCTGACTTGTCGACACGCTCGAACTCGCCGGTGCGAAACTCGCCCTTCGCAAGGGTCGTCCAGAAGGACTTGTAGGCCGCGCTCGAACGGTCGCGGGGCGCAACAAAAATGCTGTGGTGTTTGCCTTTGATCTCATCAAGGCGGTAGCCGACGGCCTGAAGGAAATTGTCGTTCGCGGTGACGATGGTGCCGTCGAGCTCGAACTCAATGATCGCCTGCGCGCGGTCGAGCGCCGCGAGCTTGCCCTCATAGTCGGCATTGCGCAGCTTCTCGGCAGTAATATCGCTCGCGAATTTCACCACCTTGATGGGCTTGCCGTCGCGGTCGATAATCGGGTTATAGGTCGCCTGTAGCCACAGGTCGCTGCCGTCAGCCTTCTTGCGCCGATATTCGCCACTCTTGTGTTTACCGTCGTGCAGGTCTTGCCAGAACTGGCGGTATTCCGCGCTATCCTTTTCAGACTGGCAGACAAAAATGCGGTGATGCTGGCCTTTGATTTCCTCAAGGCTGTAGCCTACGGCTTTCAGGAAATTCTCGTTGGCGGTGAGGATGGTGCCGTCGAGGTCAAACTCGATCACTGCTTGCGCACGGTCGAGGGCATCGAGTTTGCTCTCGGCGTCGATATTCTTCATCTCGGTGCCGGTTATGTCGGTCGCGAACTTGATGATTTTCTCGACCTTGCCTTTGCCGGAGGCGACGGGCACATAGATAGCCTGCAGCCAAATCACCCGGCCGCCCTTGGCCACGCGGCAGAAGGTACGGGACTGGAATTCACCGTCCCTGAGGCTTTGCCAGAATTTCTGGTAGTCGGCGCTGTTTCTGTCTGCATCGCGCATGAACATTCGGTGATGCTGTCCGACCACTTCCCTGCGGTCGTATCCGACTGCGCGCAGGAACAGGTCGTTGGCAGCAAGAATGGTGCCGTCTGGTGCAAACTCGATCATGGCTTGGGATTGGGAAAGTGCAAACATGGCAGCTTCTGCGGCACTCCCCTTGCCTGTATATAGCTTCTTCACTGCGTCGAACAAAGTTCTGTCTCCCCGAAACGGTTTACCCGTCAAACCAAAAAAATCGCTTACTTGCCCCCTGAAGTCAGCCGCACAGTAATCGATTACATCTTTGTATTATATAGAAAAATTATGAAATTTTTCCAATTTTGTGCGGTTTGATGAAATCAGACGCCAGCCTTCTCCTTAAGGGCGTAAAATATACACGCCATGCTTCTATTTTGCGGTTTCGGTGCGAGGCGCCACATATCGAATTAATTTCTTAAGACACCATGAGGCCGGTGCCTTAAGAAAATGCCAGCAGTTGGTCATAGTGAGGTGGCCAGCGCCACCCGCCATGGTGGCACTGGCCTCATCCTCTCATGGTTCTAATGCTGCAGGGTGCGATAGAGCCGGATGCCTTCATTGGCATGACCGGTCGTTTCTGCAATATTGTCCGACAGCTCGTTGAGGTTCTGGTTGACATCGGCCACAGCTCCGGCCGCCGTCCCCATATTGGAGGAGATATCCCGTGTAACCGCGCTTTGCTCTTCAATCGCACCAGCCATGCCGGTGACAGAGCTTTGCACGCTGCTGACGGAGGAGTTGATGGTACCCAGCCGTTTGACTACCTCGGCAGACACTTCCTGCATACGTTCGATTTCTTCCACGATCTTGGAAGTGGCGGAGCCGACCTGACCGGCCAGGTTCTTAACTTCGCTGGCGACAACGGCAAAGCCGCGCCCCGCTTCACCGGCGCGAGCGGATTCGATGGTGGCATTCAGCGCCAGCAGGTTGATCTGGGCCGCGATGTCATCGATCAGTGTGACGATCTGGTTCATCGCTTCGGCGGCATCACTCAGCGCCTGGGTCGAGCTATCAGCCGCACTTGCTTCCGTGGCAGTACGGTCAACAGCCTCACAGGCCAGCCCGACACTGCTGGCGATTTCCTGAAAGGAAGCTGCGAGCTCCTCTGCCGCAGCGGCCACCGTTTGCACCATGGCCTCTGTCTGGCTGGAGGCACCGGCAGCAGAACTGGCCTTCAGGCCAGCGTTGCTGACAGACTGTACGATCTGCTCCAGCTTCTGGTCGATCGTTGCGGCGATGCGTTCCGCTTCCTGCCGTTTCTTGACAGCTGCGGTGATGTCGCTCGCAAACTTGACGGCCTTGAAAGGTTTGCCATCTGGCCCAAGGATCGGGTTGTAGGTGGCCTGAAGCCACAGATCTTCCCCGGCCTTGTTCCGCCTGCGGAACTCCCCGCTCTGGTACTTCCCGCTGCGGATATCCTTCCAGAACTGCTTGTAGGCCTCTGAAGACCGTTCAGAGGCCGCCACAAAGATGCTGTGGTGTTTGCCCTTGATCTCTTCAAGGCTGTAACCGACAGCCTTCAGGAAGTTTTCATTCGCCGTGATGATGGTGCCGTCGATCTCGAACTCAATGACCGCTTGCGCGAGGTTGAGGGCTTTGATCTTGCCAGCGTAATCAGCGTTTTGCAGTTTATCGGCAGTGATGTCGGACGCGAATTTCACCACCTTGAAGGGGTCGCCGTGACGGTCGAACACCGGGTTATAGGAAGCCTGCAGCCACAGGTCGCTGCCATCCTTGCGAAGGCGATGGAATTCGCCGTCACGGAACTTTCCTGCAGCAAGGTCCTTCCACATGGCACTGTATTCGGCGCTTTTCCGGTAGCTGTCAGTGACAAAGATACTGTGATGCTTGCCTTTGATTTCCTCAAGGCGGTAGCCGGTAGCGCCCAGGAAATTTTCATTGGCATCTATGATGGTACCATCAAGCTCGAATTCAATAACTGCTTGTGAGCTGTTGATAGCTGCCACCTTGCCGAGGGCATCCAGGTTCCGGTTTTCGCTCTCGGTGATGTCCGTCGCAAGTTTGATGATCTTGACGATTTTACCTGAAGCATCCGCAATCGGCGCATAGGTTCCCTGCAGCCAGACACGTCGGCCGCCTTTGGCCACGCGACGAAAAACCCGAACCTGGGCTTCGCCGCGGCGCAGCGTATCCCAGAAGTCGTTGTACTCAGGGCGGCCCTGGTCGCGCTCGGGCACAAACATGCTGTGATGTTTGCCGATCACCTCCGCGTAGGAGTAGCCCATCGTGGACAGAAAAATATCGTTGGCTGCGAGAATTGTTCCGTCCGGGGCAAATTCCACAACTGCCTGAGCTAGCCAGAGTGCCGCCAGGTGCTGATTCTGGTGAATCATGCTGGACGCGGCGTTGGATTTGCTAGGCTTCTTAAACAGATCGAACACGGATTGTCTCCTGACATGTCCCAAGTTCGACCCCCAATATTGGAAAATATGAAGGTGATTTTCTAAATTGCTGTTAATATTTAATTCAAATTTTAAATAATTGATTCCCAAGCATAAAAAAGGCGGCCAGGGCCGCCTTTGTGTAACCGTTATGGTGCGGTTTTATTCAGCAGCTTTTGACGCCGCGTGGTGCATCTCGGCGATGTATTTTTCCGCTTCAAGCGCTGCCATGCAGCCCATGCCGGCGGCTGTAACGGCCTGGCGGTAGACCTTGTCGGTCACGTCACCTGCGGCATAGACACCCGGAATATCTGTCTGGGTGCTGTCCGGTTTCTTGATCAGGTAGCCTTCGCTGTCAAGCGGGAGCTGGTCCTTGAAAAGTTCGGTCGACGGCTTGTGGCCGATGGCGATGAACACACCGTGCACAGAAACTTCTTCAACGGCGCCGGTTTTGATGTTCTTGAGTTTCACGCCGGTCACGCCAAGCGGGCTTTCGGTGCCAACAACTTCATCCAGCACAGTGTCCCACTTCACCTCGACATTCTTGGTGGAGAACAGGCGTTCCTGCAGGATGCGTTCGGCGCGGAATTCATCGCGGCGGTGGATGATCGTCACTTTCGAGCAGATGTTCGAAAGGTAAAGCGCTTCTTCAACGGCGGTGTTGCCACCACCAACCACAACCACGTCCTTGCCGCGGTAGAAGAAACCGTCACAGGTGGCGCATGCCGATACGCCGTAACCGTTGAACTTCTGCTCGCTCTCAAGGCCGAGCCATTTGGCTTGCGCACCCGTCGCGATCACGACAGCATCCGCGGTGTAAATGGTGCCGCTGTCGCCCACGGCGCGTTTCGGCGTTGCCTTCAGGTCAACCTCGGTGATCATGTCATAGACAATCTCGGTACCGACGTTTTCCGCCTGCTGGCGCATGGCTTCCATCAGCTCAGGGCCCTGAACGGCGTCGGCAAAGCCCGGATAGTTTTCCACATCCGTGGTGATGGTCAGCTGGCCACCAGCCTGCATGCCGGTCACGATCATTGGCTTCAGGCTTGCGCGGGCTGCATAGATTGCAGCGGTGTAACCTGCCGGGCCGGAGCCGATGATCAGAAGGTTGGTATGTTTTGTCTCTGCCATTTCTGGTCCCCTAAACATGTCGGGCGGCGCGGGCCGCAGCCGGGATCAATCAAACTTGACCCCTACATAAAAGCTGGGCCCTGCTTTGCCAAGCCCAAGAGCGCGGCATCACAATGGAATGTTTCGATGATTTTAATCGAAGGACCAGATAAGTGAACCGGAAGGGCGAACCCTCCCGGCTTTTGGCCCGGCCTATGCGTCGACGAAACGCATGCCCTGTTCGCTGTAGCGGTCGCCTGCAACCCGGTCTGCGATCGTGGCGAGGCGCTCAAGATCACTACCCGTCAGGCTTACCTCATAGGCGCCAAGGTTGGCTTCAAGGTTGGCAAGCCGGGTGGTGCCGGGAATGACGACGATATGCTCGCCCTGCGCCAGCACCCATGCGAGTGCAATCTGCGACGGTGCCACGCCTTTCTCGCCAGCGAGCGCAATGACCTCAGCCGCAAGGGCACGGTTGTTTTCCATGTTGTCACCCTGGAACCGCGGCACAGACATGGCGCGCCAATCACCCTCCATGGGTTGCTGGTTGCCCTGGAAAGCACCGGCCAGCATGCCGCGCCCGAGCGGTGAATAGGCAACAAGGCTTGTGCCCAGCTCTCTCAGGGTCGGGAAAAGGCTGGCCTCGATCGCGCGGGTGAAGATCGAATATTCCGATTGCACGGCGGCGATGGGGTGGACCCTGGCAGCTCGCTTCAAAGTCTCGGCAGAGACTTCCGAGAGCCCGATTGCGCCAACCTTGCCTTCCTTCACCAGATCAGCCATCGCGCCAACGGATTCCTCCACTGGTACCTTGGGGTCCAGTCGGTGCAGATAGTAAAGGTCGATAAAGTCGGTCCGGAGCCGCTTGAGCGACCCCTCGACCGCATTGCGGCAATTATCGGCACTGCCATCAAGACCACCGGTTGGTCCCGGTTTGGCCGGGATAGCGATGCCAAACTTGGTGGCAATGCGCACCTTGTCCCGGCGGTCATGGAAGGCCGCGCCGAGCAGGGTTTCATTGGTATGCGGGCCATACATTTCGGCGGTGTCGAAGTGCTCGACACCGCGCTCAATGGCCTCATGCAGAAGCCGGATAGCGTCCCGCTCCTCTGTAGGCTTGCCATAGAAGGCCGAAAGGCCCATGCAGCCGAGGCCGATGGCGCCGACGTCCAAGTTCGATTGTCCAATTGTACGTTTCATGGTGCTCCTCCTTGCTGTGAGGAAGCTGAAGTGGGGCCTGTTTCGGGCGCTTCAACGGGCAGCCGGAGCATCGGGCATATCTTGGTAGCATCCGACATGATTAAGCGTCCCACGCCCGACTTCGGCTGGCACTGTTCGCTTTCCACTGGTGTAACAATTGCTGCCGCGATAGGCTCGTGCCATGAGGGTTAGGGAATGATTGTACCAAGGTTCTGGATACTGGTGGTGATGGTGCTCGTGCTCGGGGTGTTGACCATTGCCGCCCCCTTCACGCTCTATGCGCCTGAGCATGGCGACGGTGTCCATCTGACAGAGTGGCGTGCAATCGACGGTGAACTTATGGACCCCGTTCACGCTCCAGAGCGCTTTTTAGGCGCGCGGCAGGTGGCAACCTTGCCGGATTTCATCGCAGGTCAAGAAGGGGGCGACGGTGCGTTTGGCCACGTCACCTATATAACACGGGTGAGAGTGCCCGGGGAGAAAATGGCGCTGGTGACCGGCAAGGTCAGAAGCGTCTATCGCTATTATGCGCTTGAAGAAGCCGAGGGGGGACGTGTCATCCATGCGCTTGGCGGAAATGGGGACCCCGCGCTGCCTGACGCGGAAGACGCCGCCTTTGGTCCGCCGGGCGCCGTGCGCCTGCCAGCGGGCGCGGGGGAGCTATGGCTTGTGCTCCATGTCTCCAACAGTTCGCATTTTCAGGCCGGGCTTTTGACCGAGCCGGTGGTCCGCAAATTTGAAAGCGCGGTGCGAACGCACGAAGGTCGGCTCGCGGCCATCATGCTCTATGCAGGCATTTTTATTGCCATCGGCTTTTACACTATCCTGCTGGCGCTGTGGCATGCGGGTGAAAGCTATTATTACAGCGGGGGTTTTGTGCTGGTGCTGATTGCGCTCCGGCTTGTGCTGTTGCAAGATTTCGAATGGCTGTTTGCCCCGTCTCTCAGTTATGCCGTATCGCTTCGGCTTGAGTACATTACCTTTTTTGCCATTCTGCCTTTCTTTTATGCGCTCGCCTATGGCCTGTTTCCTGAGGATGCAAGCTCGAGGGGGTTGCAGGCACTTGTCGTCGTCGCCGTTCTTTTTGTGCTGAATGCGATTTTTGCCCCGCTCGAGCTGATGATCAAAACGCGCAACATCTATCTGTTTGTCGCTGCAGTCACCGGCATCATGGTGCTGATGGCCTTCCTGCGGGCCAGGTCGCGCCGACGTGTCGGTGTCGATGTCGCGCTTGTTGGTTGGCTTATCATGATCAGCGCGATGGTGGCGGATGCGGTCGTCACTACAAGCGGTGTGGTTGACGGCATGGAAAGTGTGCCGGTGGCCGCTGTCGCGCTGGCGGTGATTCTGATGTGGCTCTTTACCCTGCGCTACCGCCGGGAGCAGGCGGAACGCACGGCGCTGTCCGCCCATCTCGCCGCCGCCAACGAGACCTTGCAGATACGCGCGCGGGAGCTTGATGAGGCCCAGCGGCGCGCGACTGACGCCTTGCAGGTCAAGTCCAGTTTCCTCGCCAATATCAGCCATGAAGTGCGCACACCGCTCAATGCCATTATCGGCTTTTCCGACCTTCTGATTGCACAGTCCCACAGTCCGATTGACGGTAAGAAGCTGAGGGAATACCTGCAGCTCATCCGAAATAACGGGCAGGAGCTTCTGGTGTTGATGACGGATATCCTCAGTGTCTCTGACCTTGAGGCAGGCCGGTTTGATGTGGCGCATGAAGCCTTCGACCCCGAGGATGTGGTGACGATGAGCATGAACCTTGTCGCGCCGGTCGCGCATGAGAAACACCTGTTTCTCGACACACAGGCGGATAATGCGGACATTCAGGGCGATATCCGCATCCTCAGGCAGGCGGTGATCAAGGTATTGTCTAATGCGGTGAAGTATTCGCCAACCCACGGCGTTGTGACCCTGCGGGGTGCGGTGCACGGCGATGTCTATACCATTCAGGTCACCGACACGGGCAGGGGCATGTCGGAGGAGGAGATTACCGCCGTCATGTCGGTCTTCGGGCGTGCGGGGGATGCCTATACGGCTGATGGCAGCGGCATCGGCATGAGCATTGGCCTGCCGCTTGTCAGCAAGCTCCTGAGCCTTGTTGGCGGCAGGATCGAGATCGAATCGATCCCGAGCGTGGGGACGACTGTTACGATCAGCTATCCGCTCAACTGATCTTGCCGCCCATCAGCATCATCGCGCAGACGGTGAAGAGGAAGGTGGGGGCCAGCACGAGGGCGACAGCCAGTACACCGGCAATACCCCAGATGAAGCCCGCAAGCGCCCACAGCATGATGCCGTTGAGAATGGCGAAAATCAGCGCTTCATCGCTTTTTGAAGCGTCGCGTACAAGGGTGCCAACAAGCGGGATAAGGCGCAGGAAACGCGCGGTCATTGACGGCTGCTGGAAGGTGGTGTCGGTCATGGTAACTCCGGGCTAACGGCTGATTGCGTGAAACTGCCCGGGCATATAGGGGCTCAGGGCACGGTCGTCACCGTGCCCGATTGTCGCAGCATGGCGATGCGCTGCCGTGCTCAGTCGATTTCAGGGACGGTGTCCGGTGCCTCGGCGTAGCGGAAATTGCTGGCTTCACCCCATTCGCCATTGGCCTTGATCTGGGCCCAGCCGTGCATTTCGCCGTCCTTAATCATGTAGGCGGACCGGGTCTCGGTGGGGCCGCTTTTGGCGCCGCGCACAAATTCATGTACCTCGATGCCGTTTTCAATCGGGGTGATTACACCGTCGGTATAGAAGCCGGCGGTGGTGACATAGCGGAAGATGATCTTTTCCTGCTGCGCGTCCCAGTGGATGAGGCTTTCGCCGCCATAGGAGCCGCCGCCCACACTGTGCGTGATGCGCACGACCCGCCCGTGCATCGCCCATTCCCATTTGGAGATATCGGTGAAATCTTCCGAACCGTCGACACTGCCGCTGATACTTTTCCAGGTTTTGCCGGTAAAGGGCGCAAGGGCCGCCAGTTCCTTGATGGGCTCTTGCGCATGAGCGGCAAGCCCTGCGAAGGCGAGGATGATGACAAGAAGCATACGCATGATGGTCTCCCTCAATATGGTGTCATTCAAAGGTCAGGCGGTAGGCGGATACCTTGTGGTCCCCGTCCTTGCCGATGCGTGGCATGACAAGAAGCCCGGTCACATGATCATACTGGAAATCGACGGCATTGTAGCTTTCTTCCGAGATTGCCGTGGCCGTGCCGCTGGCCGCCAGCCGCCAAAGGCGTTCGTCCCCCACCATCGAGAAGAGGAACTCTTCGCCGTCCCAGGCAATGCCGTCGATGTCGCGGACATTGTCCTGCCGGGTTACGGGGCCGTTTGCCAGCGCCTCACCCGTTTCGCGGTTCCAGATCCAGATTTGCCAGCCGCCGGTCAGCAACATATCCTGCGCGGCATAAAGGCCGTTCACGAAGTTGAGCGCGTCCCTGCCTTCGATCAGCGGCACAAGCGCGCCTTCCCTTAATGTGTAGACCGTCTTGATGCAGCTCGCGGATACATAGACTGCGCCGTCACCGGCTATGGCCACGTCATTGAGGCAGGGTCGGGCGTGGGGCGCTGCATAGCCCTCCGATACCTCGCCGGTGTTCAGGTCCACCACTTTCAGTATGTCATAATCGGCGAAATAGAGCTTGTCACCGCGGACCGCCATGCCGGTCGGGGCATCGAGCCCCTCGATCCATTTTTCATCGATCATGCGGCCGGACATGGAGATGCGGCTGATATAGCCCTTGCCGTTTTTGCCGTAGCCGACCACGTTTGAGACATAGATCACCCCGCGCTCTTCGTCGATTGCCACGGACTCCGGCTCGAAAAAGCCACTGTCAATGGTCCAGAGGTGACGAATGCGGGCTTCCGTGGCCCAAGCGGCGGTGGTTACCGAGAAAGCCACGGCGAGAGCCATGGCGGCGAAGATCAAACGCAAGATACTGTTCCCAACTTTTCCATTCCCCCCATCACCATAAGGCGTGACGGGGCGAATGGAAAGTGGCGCGTTTGCGCATGCCGGGCAAGGCGACGGGTCAGGGCAGGCGCGTACCCATGCAGGCCTCAACCACCCGGTACCAGTCAGCGCGGGTCATCTTCACCTGTGTGGCGGCCGCAGTTTCCTTGATGCGCGCCGGGGTCTGGGTCCCCACAATCGGGATCACCCGGGCCGGGTGCACCATGGTAAAGGCAAGCGCCGCCGCCGCGCGGGACACACTGTTGGTCGCGGCAATCTCGTCGAGGATCGCCGCCACGGCATATAGGCGCCGGGCCTTCTCCTTGTCCTCGACCTGGCCATGGATCAGTTTCCCACCTGCAAGCGGCGACCAGGCCAGCGCAAAAGCACCGGTTTCCTGACACTGGTCCAGCACACCATCAAAGAGCGACGTGAGGTTCAGCGCCGAAAACTCCGGCTGGTGGGAGGCCAGCGGGAAGTCAAGGTGGGCCTGCAGCGCGCGGAACTGGCTGGCGCTATAGTTCGACACTCCGGCTTCGCGGATCTTGCCCTGCGAACGCAGGGTATCAAGCGCGTCGGCGACTTCTTCAAAGGGCGCCAGCATGTCCGGACGGTGGATCTGGTAGAGGTCGATCACCTCGGTCCGCAGCCGTTTGAGCGAGGCCTCGCAGGCGCGCATCAGATAGCTTTTGGTTGAATTATAGGGCACGCCGGGCACGATGCCGCCTTTCGAGGCCAGCACCATGTCATAGCGGAGCGACGGCTGGGAGCGGAACACCTCACCCAGCAGCGCCTCGGCGCCGCCAAAGCCTGCGGGGCTGTCGAGGCCGTAGATATCGGCGGTGTCAATGAGGGTCATGCCGGCGCTGAGCGCTGTCTCGACCTTGGCCTGCGCGGACGCGGGGTCGCTACCAGCGAAGCGCCAGCAGCCATAGGCGATGGGGCCGATGGCAAGGCCGGACTGCCCGAGGGTATATCGCGTACGGGCGTGCAGGAGCGGTTCTGACATTTTGTTATGGTCTCACGGTGAATGGGAATTGTTTTTTATATACAATCGCTTAGTCATGATTGCGCAATTGCACGGCTGTGTGCAATGCCAAGTTCATGCATTATCATGCTATTTGACAGCGCTGTCAAACTGGATATGGGCGTGGCGACAATGTCTTTCATGCTTTGGTCGCGGCCAAAACATCCCGGCGCAGATCTCCCGTATAGTCCTGGCATCATTCATTCATCGCCGGAGAGTTACGATGAGCTTACTCTGTTGTATTCGTTATGAAGTTGACCCCTTCAAAGCGCGCGAATTCGAGGCTTACGCCAAGGCGTGGGCCACCATCATCCCGGCCTGTGGCGGGGACCTGATCGGCTATTTCATGCCGCATGAAGGCACCAACAATGTGGCGCTGGGGCTGATCTGTTTTGAAAGCCTGGCTGCCTATGAAGCATACCGTGCGCGGCTGAGGGCGGATGAAAAAGGCGCAGCCAATTTCACCTTCGCGCAAGAGAACCGCTTGATTTTGAAGGAAGAACGCAGCTTCCTCCGTCTGGCGGACGGCAGCGAGGCCCTGCGCTTTTTCGCGCCTGGCAGGCCTGTGCAATGATTGCGGTGATCTTCGAGTTGATCCCCCGTGAGGGATGCGAGGCGGCGTATTTCAGCCGCGCGGCCAGCTTGAAGGAGACCCTCGCGACGGTGGACGGTTTTATCTCGGTCGAGCGCTTTGAAAGCCTCACTGACAAAGGAAAATTCCTTTCGCTCTCTTTCTGGCGGGACGAGGCGGCGGTCGCCGCGTGGCGCAACTTCACACCGCACCGGGAGGCACAAAGCGCGGGCCGGGCGCATATCTTCAGCGACTACAGGCTCCGGATTGCCGAGGTCACGCGCGACTATGGCCTGAACGAGCGCACTCAGGCGCCCGCGGACTCACACAGCTTTCACCGATAATCGCCGGTGAAAGCACCATCGGACGATTTCTTGAACTGGGGGTAACCGTCTGATATTTCGGTGAAATCAGCCTTCTCGCCTACAAAGATGTGACCCATCGTTTTGAGGCCGGTGGGGGCATCCAGACTGCCGGCCAGAATGCCGGTGGCGTCCTGGTCGAAGGGTTCCCAGAACAGGCTGGAGCCGCAGTTTTTGCAGAAGCCGCGCCGGGCCACGTCTGACGACTTGTACCATGCAAGGCCCTCGTCACGGGTGAAGCTGATATCGGCCTTTTTGGCTTTGCTGTGGGCGCCCATGCTGCCATGCAACTTCTGGCACATTGAGCAGTGGCAGTTCACCACGTCCCTGAGCAAGCCTTTGATTTCAAAGCGAACCTGCCCGCAAAGGCAGCCGCCTGTGGTGATGTGTCCATCCGTCATGAAACCTCCCTCTGGTGCGCAACAGACATGGGGAGGGCAGGGGTGGATTGCAAGCGAAACGTCATTGCACACCTGTGCACGATGTGTGCAATGGCAGAATGAGGTGGATGGTGCGGTTATCTGGTCAAATGTAGCAGTTTTCTGCCATTTCTGGGCGCGGAATACACCGGAACGGCTGTGCAATTTTGCCGCGCAGTCAAAAGCGTGCCCGCCGCGACCCCGGAAATCAGGTCGCGGCGAGGGGGTGTTGCGGTCACCGCCTAGACGATATTGAGGGTCACTTCAATATTGCCGCGGGTGGCGTTTGAATAGGGGCAAACCTGGTGGGCGGCTGCCACGAGTTTTTCTGCCGTGTCACGGTCAAGGCCGGGCAGGGAGATATCATGCTCCACCTCGATACCAAAACCGTTCGGGATCGGGCCGATGCCAACCTTGGATGCGATCGACACATCGTCCGGCACTTTCACGCCGATCTTGCCACCAACCGCTTTCATCGCGCCGATGAAACACGCCGCATAGCCTGCGGCAAAAAGCTGTTCGGGGTTGGTGCCGTCACCGCCCGGGCCACCAAGGCCCTTCGGCGTGGAAAGCTTCACATCAAGCGCGCCGTCGTCAGAGGCGGCCTTGCCTTCGCGGCCGCCGGTTGCGGTGGCAAAAGCGGTGTAGAGTGTTTTTTCGAGTTTCATGGTCTGTCTCCTTTTTAATTGTCATCTATTTAATCGTGCACGATTTATATCGGCACTTTCAGTTTGGCCGACAGCCGCATCCGCCTTTGGCGGGAAGATGACGGTCGGGTGTTCCCTCCGGCACGCATGCCGGGGTAGAGGGGGTTATGTGTCGCTCGCCGCCATCAGGGACGAGCGCAATTCCTTGAGCCGGTCGCGGAGCGCGACGAGCTCCTCCGGCGTGCAGCCGGTGGCGTGGAAGGCTGTCGTGGGCGCAACACCCGCTTCGCTTTCGAGCACCTTGCCGCGTGCGGTCAGGGAGACCAGCACCTGGCGTTCATCATCCTTGGAGCGCACACGTTCAATCAGTTCCATGCCCTCCATGCGCTTCAGGAGCGGGGTGAGGGTGGCACTGTCGAGGAACAGGCGTTCACCAATCTCACTGACCATCTGGCCATCCTTCTCCCACAACACCATCATCACGAGATATTGCGGGTAAGTGAGCCCAAGGCGCGAGAGCGCAGGCCGGTACACCTTCTTGAGCGCGTTGGTGGCGGAATAAAGCGCAAAACAAAGCTGGTCGTCGAGCCTCAGGCTCAGTCGCTGCTCCTCTGCCATGTCTGCCTCCTGTCACCGCCCAGGCACCCCATTGGTGCCTCATGACCTCTATTTAATCGTGCGCGATTTAATTTCAAGGTGCGGGGGCGTTTTTTCTTTTGGGCTGACGAGAGTGAGGGACTGTGGCGTCCTCTCGACCGGGCTTGAACGGGCGAGCGCCTCATCCCTCACCTTCGTCATGCGCCGGCTTGACCGGCGCATCCATGGTACCACACCCCGCCTGCTTCAAGCATGGACCCGCCGGTCAAGCCGTCGGGTGACGGGAGTGCTAGAATAAGCTTCCGCCCCTCTTGGCAGAGGGCAGCCTTTCCGCTTATGCTTGGGGCTGCACCAATTCCCGGGGGGATTTTGATGAAACGTTTCAAGCCATTCAGGCCCTTGTTGCTGGCGGGCGCGTGTGTCGGCCTTGTCACCACATTGCCATCCGTATCCGCTGAAAGCGCGGCCTATGATGTGCCGACGACTGCGGATATGCAGTTGCCCTATCACATCAATTATAACGACCTCTCGATGGTGTATGGCAACGTGGTGCTGGTGACCGGCCTGTCGGACCGGAGCCGTGCGCCGGATATCAAGGGCTCGCTCGGCACCCGGATGAAGGCGAAAAGGAACGTCTATACCGCTTATGAGGGCAACCGCATCTGGCTTGAGGCGCTTGAGGAAGAGAAGGCGCAGGAGGTGCTGAAAAGCATCCGCGAAAGCCTTGAGACCATCCCCGACAATGCACCGCTCGCGCACTTTACCGACGCGGAGCAGATCGCCTACTGGCTGAACCTGCATAATGTTGCCTTTCTTGAGGAACTGGTGAAACACAGCCAGAACAACATGAAGCACCTGCTTTATGGCCGCGAGGCGATGATGGACAAGAAGCTCGTCACCGTGCAGGAGGTGCCGCTGTCGCTCAATGATATCCGCTTCGAGATCGTGGGCAAACGCTGGGGCAGCAACCCGCTGGTGATTTACGGTTTTTATGAGGGCATCATTGGCGGGCCGAATATCCGCAAGGAAGCCTATAATGGTGAGGACCTGCAAACCCAGCTTGCCGCCAACGCGCGCGAGTTTGTCAATTCGAACCGCGGGGTTTACCTCAAGGGTGGGCGCACCATGCATGTCTCGAGCTTTTATGAGCGTTTTCAGCGCTTTTTCCCCGACTTCCAGGCGGATTTGAAAAACCACCTCATGGAGTATCTGGAGCCCGGGAGCATCCGTGATGATGTGGCGGCCGCGCGCAAGCTGGTGGCGGACGTGGATGACTGGACAGCCGCCAGCCTGCGCGGCAACACCCGCGACTATGGCGGGGCGTTGCAGAAAAACGCTTCCGCGCTGTCGACGGCGCGCATCGGTGGTTCGGTCAATGCGGCATCAAACTCGAGCATGGTGGCGGACAGCATGGGTGCGATGGTGCGCAACTTCTCCCGCTTCTCGGCCGAGCAGGAAGAGCTGCTGATCCGGCTCAACAACCAGCGTCTGGCGCGCACCGGCAATATCCGCATCGAAGAGCTGCAGGAAATCAAGGAACGTATCGAGAAGAACGAGGGCAAATAAGCCCCCGCTCGATCAGAACATCGCGCTGAGGGTATGCAGGAACAGCCGCGCATTGGTGCGGGTGGCCTGCCGGGTGTCGCGGCGCTGGCCCGCAACCCAGGTGGCGATGACCTCGATATCTTCCATGTTTGCAAGCTCCACAGTCAGCGGGTTGGCGCTCATCAGCACAAGGTCCGCGGCCTTGCCGACCTCAAGCGAGCCACGCTCACCCTCAAGCCCCAGTTGCCACGCAGCGTCGACCGTCATGGCGCGCAGCGCGGCCTCACGGCTGATCGCCTCATCGGGCGCAACCTTTTCGCCGCCGCGGCGCGGCTGGCGTGTGATAGCGGCCCTCAAGGTGCGCAAGGGGCCAATGGGGGTGGCCGGGTTGTCACTGTGCAGGCTGATGCGCAGGCCCACGTCCAGCGCGCTCCCAAGCGGCATGTAGCGGTCGGTGCGGTCGCCCACCAGCTCCGGCAAGCGGTGACCATAGAAAGTGACATGGTCGACAAAAAAGCTCGTGGTCATGCCAAGGCGGGCGGCGCGCGCGAGCTGGGCTTTGGTGATAAGCGCATTATGTTCGAGCCGGTGGCGGTGGTCCTCGCGCGGGTGCGCAGCTAGCGCGGCTTCCACCGTGTCGAGCACACGGTCGACGGCCCGTTCCCCCTGCACATGCACCGCCACCTGATAGCCGCGGGCGTGATAGGCCTCAAAGAGGCCGGTGAAGGTGTCGGCGTCATAATTGACCGGGCCCATGTGGCCGGGGTGCAGGTGCAGGCGGTCGGTGGTCAGCGCGCTCACCTCATAGGGCTCGGCAAAGGCGGCACCGCCTGCGTAGGGGGAGCCGTCCATCCAGAATTTGACGCCGATCAGCGCGGCGGGGGTGCTGGCGGCCTCGGGCGTTGCCGTATCCGGTATCTGGTGCGGCAGGCCATAGAGGCTGACTTGAACGGGGGCGGTTGCCTCCGTCGCCAAACGCTTCATGAGGGCAACAGGGGCAGGCGTGTTGCCCACAAGCCCTGCGGCGGCAATGGTGGTGAAACCGGCGCGGGCGTATTTCGCCAGTTGCAGGTTCACGAGAAGGTCGGTTGTGCCCTCAGGCGGGGTGGGCATGGCCTTCGAGACCGCCTTGAGTGCCGCAATCTCGCGTACGGTGCCGGTGAGCGCGCCGGTGCTGTCGCGCAGAAACTCGCCGCCCTGCGGGTCTGGTGTGTCGCGCGTGATGCCCGCGGCCGCAAGCGCGCGGGAGTTCACATAGGCGTCATGCATCATCTGGGTCAGGATCATCAGCGGGCGGTCGGGGCTGATGGCGTCAAGTTCGGCCAGGGTGGGGGGCTCAAGGTCGTCGACCATCACCGGGTCCCAGCCGAAAGCCACGACCCAGCCGGTGGGTTGCCAACTGTCTGCGGCTTCCTTGAGGGCCGCGATAATGCTGGCACGGCTTGAGTGTTTAAATCCGCTCACATCTACCGTCGCGCCAAACTGCGCGGTGGCAATGGGGTGGGTGTGCGGTTCAATAAGGCCGGGCAACAGCGTGCGGCCTTCAAGATCAAAACGTTTGGCATCCGTGCTGGCTGCGGTTTCAACCTCCGTGAGCTTGCCCACAGCCACGATACGGCCGCCGCGGATCAGCAGCGCTTCCTCTGTGCCGCCGGTGACGGTGACCACCTCACCGCCATAAAAGAGGATTTCATCAGGGCTTTCAGGCGGTGCGAGGTAAAGCCATAGCGCTGCGGCAAGCAGCGCCAGCACCCCGGCAGCGAGGCCGAGCCATTTGAACAGTCGTTTTGCCATGATCTTCCCCCTCATAGCCTGACTTCGTGAGATAGGGCCGCGGGCCTTGCAGGCAAAAAGAAACCCCGGCAACGGGCCGGGGTTCCTAGAGGTGGGGTGTTTGCGCCTATTCCTCGCGCATCAGGCGGTAAAGCAGGATGGCCGCGCGCACGGTAGCGAACTTCTGTTTCTCAAGATCCAGCCACTCCTCGGGCGTGTGCCCTGCGCCGCCAAAACCGCCAAGGCCGTCCATTGTCGGCGTGTGCGGGGCGACAAAACTGGAATCCGCCGCGCCGCGTTTTTCCGGCGGGTAGGCGGTCAGCGGGCCATGGCCGAGTGCGATGTTCACATCGCTGAAGGTGTCCAGCATCTCGCGGCTCGCGTCGTTTTCGGTCATGGCGGGATAGCTGTCCTCGAAGGTGATTTCAGCCGAGGTGCCGGGCAGGTGGTCGGCCACAATCTCGCGCATTTTGGCGCGCGCGGCTTCCTTGTCTGCCTCGCTCATGAAGCGGAGGCCGCCGTGCACCACGGTTTTCTGCGCCACCACATTGTCCTTGCCGTAGGCGTTCTGGGCCGCCGGGTTGGCGCCCTGGTCGACAAAGGTGCCGCCGCCAATCACACCCGGGTTGAAGGTCAGGCCGAAGGGGCCGCGCACTTCATTGTAAAAACGGTGCAGGATGCGCGATGCCTCGAAAATGGCGCCAGCACCGACCTGCTCACTGAAAATCGCGCTTGAGTGCGCGCGTGTTCCGCTGGTGGTCAGCGACCAGCCGGACGCACCGCGGCGACCGATGACCGCCGTACCGTCGCCGCTGCCTTCAAAATTGAGCGCAAAGTCGCTCCATTTTCCGGCCTCTATCAGGTCATGGCGCGAGACATCAAGCGGTTTCCCGGTCGATTCCTCATCGCCGGTGAAAAACACTTTGTAGGTGCCTGCGTCAAGGTTGCCGGTGGCCTTGAGGGCCCTCAGCGCATAGAGGATGATGGCGTCGCCCGCTTTCATGTCCACAATGCCGGGGCCGGTGGCGCGTTTGCCATCGCTCTCGTACTTCTGGAACGGGCTTGTGGTTGGAAATACCGTGTCGATATGGCCGATGAGCAGCGCCTTTTTGCCGCCCGCGCCCTCGTGGGTCGCGACAAAATGGCCGCCACGTTCCATCTCGGCCGGCATATCGATCCAGCTTGTCGTGAAACCAAGCTCCTTGAACTCGGCATCAAACACCTTGCCCACTTCACGCACACCTTCCGGGTTGCGGGTGTCGCTGTTGATGTTGACGATCCTCTCGAGGAAAGCGAGCTGGGCGTCGAAATCTGCCTCGACCGCCTGTTTGATCGCTTCCTCTTCCGCGCTCAGGCTCTGCTGGGCGGCTGCGGGCAGGGCAAGGCTGAGCGCCAGGCCGGATGCGGCCAGCATGTGGCGCGCGGAGTTCAGAAACATGGTGTCTCCCCTCATGTCGTATTTTCCCTTGGGGCCCACGCTAACGTGGTGGTGAACTGATGTCTACTCGCCTGCACTGAGATGAAGGCACAGGGTTCTGAGAAGTGGCACAAGGGCGGCGCGGTCCTCAGCGCTGATGTGCTGGATCGCCGTCGCGGCCTCCTTGAAGCGGGTGTTGGCCGCGCTTTCGGCCAGCTTTTGGCCTTTCGCGCTGAGGCTTACGAGCCGCATCCTGCCGTCTTCTGACGCTTGCGTGCGCACAATCAGGCCCCGTGCTTCAAGTCTTTTCAGTGCCGCTGTCATTGCGCCGGACGTGAGCAGCACCGCGCCCGACAAGGCAGTGGGGCTTAGCGCATAGGGTTCCCCCGCGCGACGCAAAGTGGCGATAATATCAAAGTCGGTGTACATAAGTTCGTGAGCCATCAAAGCCTGGCTTGCGCTATCCTTGAGCGCGCTGCCAAGGTAGATCAGTCGTCCCACGATCCCCATGGCGTCTGTGTCGAGAGCAGGCACCTCACGCGCCCATTCGGCTTGCAACACATCCAGCCTGTCGGTGAGAGGTGAGGATATTTTTTCTTTATTATTCATTTGCTTAGCACTCCCCTCGGTGGTGGTTTCAGATTATTTATCTTGACGTAAAGATAAATATCTTTATATGAAGATACCGAGCCGCAGAGTGTTTCGCAAGCTTGAAATGAGGCGCTGCGGTTCCCAGTTTCTGTAATAGCGGGCTCGCTGACAGAAGCTCGAACGCATTTCTGAAATGCACAAAAAAACGCGAGGATAAAACAGTATGAAATTTCATTCAGTGATTGGTGCTGCGCTGGCGGCAACGGTTGGACTTGCGCCGGTTTTTGCGGATGCTGGCGACCTGCTGCTGACGGGCGCGCAGATCATCGACCCAGAGGCGCGCACGGTCGAGACCGGCAACATCCTGATCCGCGATGGTCGCATTGCGGGCCAGCCGGCCACAACGCCGGAAGGTTTTGACGGGCAGGTGATTGCGCTGGACGGCAAATGGGTTGCCCCGGCTTTTGTCGATTTGCATACCCATTCCTTTGGTGACGCGGTGCCGGGTGACCGGCCAGAAGGCTTGGGCACACCCACAGTGGCCAATCATTATCTTTACGCCGGCACCACGGCCTTCCTGGACCTTTTTGGCCATGAGGAAGGCCTTGCCGCCCTGCGTGCCGCTCAGGAGGCGGGTGAGTTTGGTGGCGCCGACCTTTATGCCAGCCTGTCGTGCCTGACGGCACCGAACGGCCACTGTACCGAATATGGTGTGCCGACCCGCACCATGAGCACGCCTGAGGAAGCGCGTGCATCGGTCGCGGAACTGGCGACCAAGAAGCCGGACGTGGTGAAATTTGTCTACTCAACTACCGATGACCAACCCTCCATCGACAATGCCACCCTGACGGCGGGCATTGCCGAGGCGACGAGGCACGGCATCAAAACGGTGGTGCATGTGAAAACATGGCAGGACATGCGCGAAGCGGTGGAAGCGGGCGCGACCGCGGTGACCCACACGCCGGAGGGCGACATGCCCGCTGATATGCCCGCGCTTCTCAAAGCGCACGGCACGGTGAGCATTCCCACCATCACGGTGCACACCGAATATCTGGACTATTTCTTCGATAGTTCAATCCTCGAGGCACCGATGGCAAAAGCGCTGGCGAGCGAGCGGGTGCAGGCCGCCTACAGGGCTGAGAAGAATATTGGTCGCTACCGCGACAGTTATGACACGCGCAAAGCCAAGGCGGAGGTGCGGCTCAAGTCCGTGGGGGCGCTCGCTGACGCTGGTGTGCCGATCCTTCTGGGCACCGACGGTGGCAACTGGGGCACGGTGCAGGGCTATAGCGTGCACCGGGAAATGATCCTGCTGTCAGATGCGGGCCTCGACAGTTTTGCTGTGCTCAAAGCAGCGAGCACGGATGCGGCCGATTTCCTTGGCCTTGACTACGGCGTGGAAGAGGGCGCGCTTGCGAACCTTGTGGTGTTTGACGCGTCCCCGCTTGACGATATCAGCAACACACAAACCATCAGCCTTGTGATCAAGGACGGTGATGTGGTCGACCGCGCGGCCTTGATTGCGCGCGAGTAACGCCTGAAGACGCTTTACTCTGAATAAACAAAAGGCCCCGGCGAGAAATCTGCCCGGGGCCTTTTTATGGCCCGAGGTCGGGAGCCGCAGCACATTGGCGCTTTGTGTATGTAAGCCGCTTTAGATGTTTTTAAGGAATCTTGACTAAAAAGTGAGGTGATCGGGGGGTGGAAGGATGCACCCAATGCTTAAATCGAAGTCAGGAAAAGCTGCTGGCAAGACCTCTGGCCGGCTTTCACTTTCCTCACTCTCTATCGGCCAGAAGATGATTGGCGGCATGCTGCTCGGTTTCAGCCTTGTGCTGGGCGTGCTCGTGGTGTCGTCCGAACGTGTCGTCGGGCACCTGGTTGCCACTGCGGAAATGCGGGAACTGGGTGCACTCGCCGACAATCTCGCCGACCAGATCGCACAGGAAACCACGCGTGCACAGGCCATGGCACAGATGCTGGCCGATTCTCCGCCCATACAGGCCGCCTTCGCGGCCCGGGACCGGGACGCACTTGCGGGCCTGACCTTGCCCGGCTACGCGGCGCTCGAGGCTGATTTTGGTGTCCGGCAGGTTCAGTTCCATACCGCGCCGGCTTACTCTTTCCTCCGCGTTCACAAGCCTGAAAAATTTGGCGACGACCTTTCGGCCTTTCGGCACAGCGTGGTCAAGGCCAACGAGACCGGCCGGTCGCAGCTGGGCCCTGAGGCAGGTGTCGCCGGGCTTGGTATCCGTGCTGTCCTGCCGGTGCGGCATGACGGCGCGCAGGTCGGTACGGTCGAAGTGGGCCTGTCCCTTGGCCAGGCTTTTGTCGATGAATTTGCCCAGGCCGACGGGGTTGAACTCGCGGTCTATCAGATTGAAGGCCAAAGCCTGAAGCGGCTGGGCAGCAGCCCCAAGGCAAACACCGAGCTTGATCCGGCGATGCTGCTTTCGAAGCAGGATGACGGCGGCCGGCTGCCAGCATTTGAATTCAGGGACACACCCTATGCCGCCATGGTGCGTTTCATCCCCGACTTTGCCGGTCAACCTGTCGCTATCGCTGTGCTGCAGCTCGACCGTTCCGCCTATGTGGCGGAGATCGCGAGCAGCCGAAGCAGCCTGATTATTGCGGCGCTGATGACCCTTGCGGTCTGTAGTGGGCTGATGGCGTTTGTGATCTTTTCTCTGTTGCGGCCCATCCAACGTACGACCACGACGGTGGGCGCGCTGGCAGAGGGGGACTATAGCGTTGATGTCGCCTATCAGGACCGCGGTGACGAGATTGGGTCGCTTGCGGCGGCACTGTCCATCTTCAAAGCCAACATCATTGAACGCGAGCGGCTGGAGCAGGAAATCGCTGCGGAGAAGGAAGAAGCCGCCCGTATTGAGGCGGAGCGCGAGGCCCAGGAACGTGAACGGCAGGAGCGTGAGCGCGAAGAGAAGGAAGCCGCGCGGCTCAGGGCCGAGGAAGAGCGCACCCGTATGCTGCAGCAGCTTGCCGATGACTTTGAGGCATCGGTCAAGACGATGATCGACGAAGTGGTGGTGACTGTTGGCCACTGCGCCAGCAAGACCCTTGAACTCAGGGCCAAGACCGATGAGGCCTCGCACCTGATGAACACTGTCAGTTCGGCGTCAGGCAAGGCGTCGTCTGATGTCGGATCGGTCGCGAGCGGGACCGAGGAATTGTCGGCGTCGGTTTCTGAAATTTCGCAGCAGGTCAGCCGTTCGCACCAGGTTACGACAGCGGCCCAGAATATGGCACTGTCTGCCCGCTCTGATATCGAGGGGCTTGAAAGCGCGACGACGCAGATCAACGCGGTCATCAACCTCATCAACGATATCGCGGAGCAGACCAATCTGCTCGCGCTTAACGCCACTATTGAGGCTGCGCGCGCAGGCGATGCCGGACGCGGTTTTGCTGTCGTTGCCAACGAGGTGAAGGCTCTCGCCGACCAGACCCGCAAGGCAACGCAGGAAATTCGCCAGCCGATCGAGGCGCTTCATGAATCCTCGAACGTTGTGGTCCAGAGCATGGGCCGCATCATGACCTCCATTGATGAAGCGACGGCGACGTCGGGCTCAATCTCTGCTGCGGTCGAGGAACAGAATGCGGCGACACAGGAAATTGCCCGGGCGGCCCAGTCTGCAGCAGATGCAACCGCAACGGCAAACGGGTCGGTGGGCGGTGCGCTTTCCGCGCTCAAGCTGAATGTGGGCTTTGCTCAGGAGCTTAGCAGTTCTGCCGAAGTGCTCGACAAGGTTGCCAAAACCATGAGCGAAAAGGTGGATGACTTCCTCAGAACGGTACGTTCGTCGGCTTCCCGATAGCCAAATAAAAAGGCCCCCTGTCGGGGGCCTTTTCTCTGCCGCCCCGGGATACGGGGCAGCAACAATCTCGCAAGTAGCTTAGAGCTTGCCAGCGTTTTTGCCGAGGTATGCAGCAACGCCTGCAGCGTCAGCTTTCATGCCTTCGTCGCCTTTGTTCCAGCCAGCCGGGCAAACTTCGCCGTGCTCTTCGTGGAACTGCAGGGCTTCAACGAGACGTACAAATTCGTCAACGTTACGGCCGAGCGGCAGGTTGTTGACGGTCTGGTGCCAGACGAGGCCGTCTTTGCCCACGAGGAACGTACCGCGCAGCGCGACGCCGTCAGATTCGATCAGAACGTCATAGTCGCGTGCGATCTGCTTCGTGATGTCAGCAACCATCGGGAAGTCAACCGGGCCGAGGCCGCCTTCACTTGTCGGCGTGTTGCGCCATGCGATGTGGCTGAACTGGCTGTCAACGGAGACCGCAACAACCTTCACGCCAAGTTCCTTGAACTTTTTCATGCGGTTGTGGAACGCGAGGATCTCGGACGGGCACACGAAGGTGAAGTCGAGCGGGTAGAAGAACAGCAGACCATAGTCGCCGTCCAGGTATTCTTTGAAGTTAAAGTTTTCGTTGATGCTGCCATCTTCCATAACGGCAACAGCGTTGAAATCCGGAGCTGGTTTTGCTGCGAGAACGGCCATGCGTCCCTCCTTGATTTAAGGTGAAAAATAAAGGTTCAAAACTGTTTAGGCACTTATGCCGAAACCCGCCATCGAGCGAGTCATGCGGCGCGCCAGCGGAGCTAACATTATGCTTATTGAGCTTAATTGCAACCGGGATTGGTCGATTTCTATGATCGAGTAATGCGATTAATTGATGGACTATAAAATCAATTTCCAACTGATAGCAGTGAAAGGCCCGTCATGCAAGCGTTGCTGCGGTCTTTCGTCCCGCCGCCTTGAATTTGCCATGTGCTTTTCCCATCTTCTAAGAGTTCATGGGCGGGTGCCTGGACAGGGCGGTTTATGGGCGCCCCGAACCAGCACCGGTTTGTTCAGCGGGGAATACCATGGCAGAACTTGATATCATGCTGCGCTATAGTGCGTTCGGGCTGCTCCTGTGGCTGGCTGTGCTTTGCGTGCGCGACTACCGGCACACCATGACCGGCAAGCTTGGCGCCTGGGCCGCGGTTTGTACCGCCGCCTATATGCATAGCATCAAGTCGGGCACGACGGTTGGTTCGGTCGATCTCGCACCCGTATTGTTGCCGCTGGCGTCTGCCGGGCCGGTTTTTGTCTGGCTTTTCTGCCTGTCGCAATTTGACGACCATTTTCGTGTCACCTGGGTCCACAAGACTGTTGGCGTGGTGAAGGTTGTGTCTGGCGTTGGCGCCTTCTATGGCGCCTCATCTGGCACAAGCCTGCTTGAAACGCCGTTTTTCTTTTCCACGCTTGTGATCGGCATTGGCATCATGGCGCATCTTGGAATCGTGGCATGGCGCGGGCGGCATGACGACCTCCTGGAGGACCGTTGCCGGTTCCGCACACTTGTGAGCGCGAGTGTGGTGGTCGTCAGTGTTGGCATTCTCATCGGGGAGCCTATGGCCATCGCGCTCGGGATCGAGGCCTATCTGCTGCCGGTGCAGGCGCTTGCGGTGCTCGGCGTGACCCTGTTCCTCCTGTGGCAGATATCAAGCGAATGCGGGACCGAGCTTTTTGTCTTTACGGCAAACGGGGGCCGGATGGACGAACCGGCCATCGGCCCTGACGATGTGGCGGATATCCGTGCGCTTCAGGGCATGATTGCGGCCCATGCGTATCTTGAACCCGGCCTCACGATCGCGGCGCTCGCCGACAAGCTCAATATGCCCGAGCATCGCCTGCGGCGACTGATCAACCAGCACCTTGGTTTCCGCAATTTTTCGGACTTCCTCAACCATCACCGAATCACGGCGGCGCAGGCTCGCCTTGCCGATAATGAGGCGCGCCACGTGCCGGTTCTTACCATTGCGATGGATCTGGGCTATGGCTCGCTCGGGCCGTTCAACCGTGCCTTCAAGGAGCGCACCGGACTGACGCCATCAGAATATCGCCGTCAGGTCCTCTCCAACGCTGCCTGAGCGGTGCTGACCCACTCGCCGATTTCTGAAAAAGCTGGCTGAAAACTGAAAACTCATCCTGATTTCGAAATCGGCAAGCGTTCATCCCTCAATCGCCCCTAAATCATCTCCGGACGCCAAGCAGCGGCATACCGGCCTGAACGCACGTTCGGGTCTCGCCAGAACCGCTGCCGGTGTTCATAGCGGAGTGACGACAGCGAGGAGATGGACATGAGCGTGTCAGCCCGACTTTCAAACCTGAATTCTTCTTTTAAAACCCTCTCCCTTGGAGTGGTGGCAACGGCCCTGATGGCAACGGCAGCATATGCCGGGCCAACCGGGGGTGCTTCCGCTTCAGACCCCACCGGATTCTGGCAATCGTCCGGTGGGGGCAGAATGATCGAGGTTGCGCCGTGTAGCGCTTCGACCTCGAAACTTTGTGGCACCATCGTCTGGGCCAAGGACGCGGCGGAAGTCGATGCTGTGGTGTTGAAGCGCTTCCGCGCCGTGGGCGATATCTGGGCTGGCGGGCAGGTCTATGAGCCCGGCAAGCGCCGCGGCGCAGATGGCCGCCTCACCATGCTCGATGAGACCAGCCTTGAGGTGGGTGAATGCAAACGCGGCATGTGCCAGAATACCGTGTGGACACGGGTGGATGCCGCCGAAGTGGCGTCGCGCCGCGACAAACTGATGGCTGAAAACTGAGCAAAGGCCGGGTAGGGCGGGCCTTTGTGGCCCGCCTTATTGACGCTTGCCCTTGAGGTAGGCGTATATTGCCATCGCGTGACCATGCCCGAGGTCATAGTCTTCTTTGAGCCAGGCAACAATCTCGCCTGCCTTGGTGCTGGCTTTCAGCTTGCCTTGCTCTGTTAAGCCCCTGGTATCGGTCTGAGCCTGAAAATCAGCCGGGCTTTGGCCGGTCTTCTTCTCGATATTATCCAGATACGCCTGAAACGACATTTTATCCTCGTGCGTGACTGCGGGTTTATGATCTCGCATCACTCCTACCGGATTTATATGTTGATATCAACATATGATGCTATCCTGACCTGGTTAAGGCACTGCACAGCTTATTGGATGCGGGTAACGGTGAAGCCCAGTTCTTCGAGGTGGGATTGCACCGATTCAGAGCCTGCGAAATGGCTGGCACCAACAGCGACAAAGACCTTGCCGCTGCCTGCCATCAACTCGGCTATCTTCTCGGCCCAGGCGTGGTTTCGCTTTGCCAGCATGCGGTCCTTGAGGCTTTCCTGGCCTTCAAGGGCGCTGTTCATCTTGTCGCCAAGGGCCTCGATACGCCCGAACTGCCAATCGGCGGTGATTTCATCCATGAGGTTGGGGGCCTCAATGAGCTGGCGCAGGCCATCCTCAAAGAACTTGAGTTCTTCCTCTGGTGTCATGGCACCGTAGACGCTGAACTGTTGTTCAAGGGTTTCAAAATAGCCAAGCATCTTGCCGTGCTCGACGGCTTCACGCCACAGTATCTTGTCCACGCTTGCGTCCGGCATGTCGCCCCTTTTCTGGCCATGCAGCGCACCAATATTGGCAGAGATCAGCCACGGGCGGTAAGGCTGGAACTGGCTGATGGCTTCCTCCTTCATGCCGAGGGAGGCCAGCACCTGTTTCAGGTCCTTTTTGCCCTGTGCACTCAATTTTTCGGTGAACGGCACGTTGGAACGGTTGATGCCGTATTTCATGATGAGAGGTTCTGTCATCTCGCTGTCGGCCTGCACGACAGGCGCTTCGCTATAGAATATGGTGGCCTCTTCAAGCGCGGCGTCCATTGTGGCGGTGCGCCACCGGACGGCCGGACTGAGGTTATGGGCTGTGCCAAAAAGCCAGATGACACTGTCCTCGTCCTCGAGTTTCCACATCGCTGGCTTAGGCGCGGCGGCAGGTTCCTCGCCTTTCGCAGCCTGTATGCTGAGTGCTGCAAGCATCAGCACCATAAATGCAGCGCCAAGAAGCTTGAGAGCGCGGTAGCGAGCGGGCTTGAGAGCGATAGCGCGTGCTGGCAGCATCATGGTTTCCATTACTGGTTTACATCCATGCTAGGCTCGCCTTCGATCGTGGCCAAATCAAGGAACGGTGATGGCAGGGGAGAGGGCGGCTCAGTCGTCGCCGAGTTGCTCCCGCAGGGCACGGGCGCAGGCCATAGCGATCTCGGACTGAAGCCGCAACTGCGTGGTCTGGCCGCTTCTGGCGGCGTCACCCAGGCGCGAGAGTGCCTGCTCCAGCATGTCGAGTGTGGCCCGCATTTCGTGCGTCGCACCGCTTGGCTGGTCTTTGCCGACTTCCTGCTGTGCCGGGATTTCATGGTCAGATGTATCGACGTCGCGAGCGTAGCGTGCTTTTTCCTGTGACGGTGTCATCGGCGCGCGGAGGGTTTCGGCAACGGCCTCGCGCACGACGGCAGCAGCCATGCTGCCAATGGCGTTGCTGATCGGGCTGGTGCGTTTGGTTGGTGCCGGTGTGGGCTTCTGCGGCTCTACGGTCTCAACAGGGGCATCGTCGGCGACCGTTTCCGGCCGCGGCTGATGCATGGGCTGTTCGTCCGCGTTGGCGCGGGCGCTTATCTTGTTGTCGCGGCTGCGGTCGAGCACACGTTCCTGCACGATTTCGCTCCGCGCTGCATAGGCCGCACGAACCTCTTTCCGGGCAGGCTGCGGGTCGTCCAGAAACAGCGGGTCATCGTCCACCGTACCGGTTTCGGCGATACCGCCTGTGGTCTTGACCGGGGTGAGCACACCTTCATAGCCCTCGAACACGCCGCCGTGGCCAAAACGCGGTTCGGCTTCCAGGGTCCAGTGCTGGTGGCTTTTGCCAAGATCGGGCAGGTGGATGGGGGCGTCATGAATGTTGCTGCGGCGCTGGAAGGCGCGCGTGACCGGGTGGCCAAGCTTTGTATTGAGCCCGAGAAGGTCCAGCATGCCCATTCCAAGCGCGGCGTCAATGCTGCCGAGGAGCTTGCAGCCGTATGGAGAAATAGCGGTGATGAAACCGTCGCGGTCGCTACGCCAGCTCCAGCCGCCCGGGCCTGGGTCCTTGATCGGACCATCGCCTTCCGAGGCGGGGATCATGTCGCCGGGTGCAAAATCGCCATCCAGATACGGCTCATCGCTCGTGGGCAGGGTGTCGCCGGAGGCCTGTTCCGCGGCGCTGACTTCTGCCGGGGCTTCCGCCTCGTCGTTCGCGGCCTCAACCATGCGGGTATCGTTTTGCCGGTTCGCGCCGCTCACACGTTCCGCGATCAGGTCTTCGTCAGTGCGCAGGATCCTGAGACTCGCCGTCTTTTCCGGGTGCAGGGCCGTAACCGTGGCGCCGCCATGGTTCTCCGGCTCTTTCTGGAAACCGAGATCGTCGCGCCAGAGCGCAAGGGTGGATCGGCTGTCGAACGGCGGCGCGGCAGGTGCGGCGCGAGCAAGGGCAATCCATACGTTTGCGGAGAGGTCACTGCGCGCGGCGATGATCTGGTGATGCTCGCGACCGGTCTCACGGATGAGGGTAATCACGTCATCTTCGTCAAAGGGCGCGTTTGTCAGCAGGGTCTCGACAAGGCTTGCGCGGTCCCGGCAAATGCGGAGCACAAGGTCCATCGGTGGGTTCGATTGCCCGGCAAGCAATTCGGCTACGGTACGGCGGCTTTCGCTATCCACATGCGGCAGCAGCGCTTCAATTACATCAAGCAACTGGCTGCGGGTCGGTTGGCGCAGCGGCGCCTTGCCGGTGAGGAAAAGATCAACAAGGTTGCGGAACAAAGTGGTGCGGTCTTCGCCGTCGCGCTCACGCGCGTAGGCGACCAGTTCCCTGATGCGACTGTCCAGTGCATTCATGTCGAACGCTGACGCTTTGCCCACTTTTTTACCCACTTCAACTGACACACATCACCCCCCGAGAAGTGGTAATGTGGTGGCCGTCCCGTCCCGAATTTGATCAGTAATTTAGCTTACTGTTGAATTTTTCTGGTGGGGTGAATATAGCTCCCGAATCACCCTGCGCGCTTATACTACTCAAATTGTTTTGCGATGCCAGCGTTGATTAAAGATCGAAATATAATTGTGTGAATTTGGAACTTTATTTCCGAAACTTGCTTCTGTAGTATGCAGATCGGGCGGGGATGTTTACCAAGGAGTCTATCTGATGGGGCGTGTCAAACTTGATGCTGTCGACCGCAAAATCCTGTCGTGCCTTCAGGCTGAAGGGCGCATTACTAACGTGGAACTCGCGGAACGGGTTGGCATTACGGCACCACCTTGCCTGAGGCGTGTACGCGCGCTTGAGGAAGAGGGTTTCATCAGGGGCTATCATGCGGACCTTGACCAGGAATCGCTGGGCTTCGGTCTTACGGTCTTTGCCATGGTCGGGCTGCATAGTCAGGCCGAGGCTGATTTGCAGAAGTTCGAGAAGCAGTGCCAGGGCTGGCCCATGGTGCGTGAGTGTTTCATGCTCAACGGCGAGATTGACTTCATGCTGAAGATTGTTGCGCGTGACCTTGCGTCGTTCCAGCATTTCCTCACCAGTGAACTGACGCCGTCGCCCAACGTGGCCAGCGTGAAAACCTCGCTCACGATCCGCACCAGCAAACACACGCCGGGTGTGCCGCTGCCCGAAGTCTCCTGATTTCCGTCGGGTAAGGCACTTGGCACTACCATCACCAGCCGAATATGAAGAGATGAAGGCACTGGATGCAGCCGCGCTCGCTCACCGGGCGGATGACGGCAATATCTGGTGCCAGTTTCTTTTGGGTACACGGCTTTTGCAAGGTGACGGTGTTGAGCCAGATCAGTTCAAGGCCTTCGACTATTACCTGAAGGCAGCGGCTGGCGGCCTTGGCGAGGCACAAAATATGGTCGCCCTGTTCATCCACGGCGGGTATGTTGACGGCCATGATCCGGTTGACGCGGCGGCGTGGGATTTCATCGCCGTGATGAACCATACCAAGGGGGCAGGGGATATTTTCCTCAAAACCTGCCAGAGTGAAGCTGCGATCGAAGCCTGCCGGGCGCGGGCGCGCGAGATTCAAGCGCAGTATCCTGCCGTGACGTCAGGTTCGGGCGACTAGGGCCAACAAAAAAGCCCGCTGAAACCAGCGGGCTTTTGTGCGTCTTAAAGCCGCGTTCTTATTTGAACTCGAGCTTCAGAATTTCATAGTAGCGTTCGCCGCCCGGGGTTTTCACTTCCACTTCGGCGCCAACCTTGCGGCCGATCAGCGCGCGGGCGATCGGGCTCTGGTAGCTGATCTTGCCCTTCTTCACATCGCCTTCGTCGGCACCGACGATCTGGTAGACAACTTCCGCGTCATCCTCATCCACAAGCGTGACAGTCGCGCCAAACACGATCTTGTCGCCGGAGAGGCTGGTGGGGTCGATCACCTGGGCACGGCTCAGCTTGCCTTCAAGCTCCATGATGCGGCCTTCAATGTGGCCTTGGCGCTCTTTAGCAGCATGGTATTCGGCGTTTTCCGACAGGTCGCCGTGGGCGCGGGCTTCTTCGATGGCCTGAACGACCGACGGACGCTCAACGGATTTCAGGTTTTTAAGTTCTGCAGCCAGACGGTCGTAACCATCCTGAAGCATGGGGACTTTATCGTTCATTTATCCCGTCCAATTTCTCGTTTTTATCGTTGTCGGGCGCGCATGTCCCGCGCCTACACAAAACAGGAGCGCCGACCCAAAGGGCCGGCGCCATTCCTTCATCCTTAGCCACTTTTTGTCCAAAAAGCAAGCCAGAAGCGGCTTTGCGCCCGGCAGCCCGGGTACGCGCGCTGATGAGGAATGAAAAGCTTAGCCCATTTGGGTCATGCCGGTCAGGCACCGCCAGCCTACAAATTCGCCGAGGTGCGGGCAGTACCGGAAACTTTGACAAACGATGGCCAACCCAAACGGAGCGTGAGCAATGACCGACGATGCAATGTGCGATATCAAAATTTCCGACATACAAGGGATTTTCGACCTGGCTTACCAGATTCTCGGATCCTATGAATTTAACTGGGACGAGTTGCTGGAGCGTCTTCTGGTGTTCCCCCTCGATGCTGAGGCGCGGGCCTCGATCACCGAAGCCATCGAGATCATCAAGAATGACCCCACGCTTGTCGAGCTGTCGAAAGAGACGGTGGATGAATATTTCGCACAATATGGCGATATCCCGATCTGTGAACTGGCAGAAAACATCGAGGGCGGCTCCGGTGGCTCGGGCGGCGGTGGCGACGATACCGTAACCGGCGGGCTTGAAACCTTTTATGAACTGATCCAGCAGGGTACCAACGGCAATGATGAGCTGTTTGGCAGCGCCATTCGCGACTGGATCACCGGTGGGGATGGTGCCGATACGCTCGCGGGTGGTGACGGCGCAGACCTTATTATCGGTGGCGCGGGTGACGACTTCCTCTACGCAGACGGGGTGAATGCCTTCTTCGACGCCATCAACACCCTTGCCAACAAGATCTGGGCCGGTGCTGGTGCCGACCAGCTTTTTGGCGGCCACTCCCGCGATGTGATGGGCGGCGGCGACGGTGAAGACTATCTCGAAGGCGAAGCTGGCGACGACATCCTCTATGGTGGTGCCGGCAATGACGAGCTTGACGGCGGCGCGGGCGACGATGTGATGTATGGCGGTGCTGGCAATGACTTCCTTGAGGCGAGAGAGGGTGATGACACGCTCTGGGGTGGTGCGGGGGATGACAATCTGGACGGCGGCGCAGGCGCAGACACATTCGGCTTCATTGCAGGTTCGGGCAATGACGAGATCTGGAGCTTCAATGCAGATGAAGACACGCTCGACCTCTCCAGGACCGAATTTGACTTCACCGATATTGACGATGTCGTCGCGCGGGCAAGTACAGTGACCAACGGTGTCAATGTTTCGGGTGTGATGATCGACCTTGGTGGCGGCAACAGTGTGTGGCTGGCCCAGTTTGATATCGCCAATGTCGCGGATATCAACGTCGTCTTCTAGGTGCGCGTCTGGCGTTCAAACAAGAAAGCCGACCCGGTCAGGGTCGGCTTTCTTTTGCTTTCAGCTGTGCGGCGCTCAGGCGGCGAAGTCCTGCAGGCGCTTCACATCCAGCTTGGTGCCGCGGAGCGCCTTCAGCGCCTGAACCGCTGCGGCTGCCGCCGCCATCGTGGTGTAATACGGCAGCTTCATCAGGAGCGCGGTGTTACGGAGCGCATAGCTGTCCTTGATGGCCTGCTTGCCCTCGGTGGTGTTGAACATGAGGTGGATTTCGCCATTCTTCATGATGTCCAGCACATGTGGGCGCTGGCCATCGGTCACCTTGAATACACGCGTAACCTCAAGGCCGTTGTTCTTGAGATAGTCTGCGGTGCCAGTTGTGGCGATTACTCCATAACCCATGGCCAGAAGGTCGCGTACCAGTGGCACAAGCGCGTGTTTGTCGCTGTCCCGTACCGAGACGAAAACCTGACCCTTGCTCGGCAGCTTCACACCGGCCGCAAGCTGCGACTTGTAGAAAGCCATCGGGAAATTCTGGTCGATGCCCATCACCTCGCCGGTGGATTTCATTTCCGGACCGAGCAGCACGTCAACACCCGGGAAGCGAGCCCAGGGGATGACCACTTCCTTCACCGCCACATGTTCGGTGATCGGGTCTTTAAGCTCAAACGAGGTCAGCTTGGCACCTGCCATTACCTGCGCCGCGATGGCGGCAACCGGGTAGCCCACGGCTTTGGCAACAAAAGGCACAGTACGGCTGGCGCGTGGGTTGACTTCAATCAGGTAGACCTCACCGTCCTTGACCGCGAACTGCACGTTCATGAGGCCAACAACATTGAGTGCCTTCGCAAGTGCTTTTGCCTGGCTTTTCACTTCGTTCACGATACCGACGGGCAGGCTGTATGGCGGCAGCGAACAGGCGCTGTCGCCGGAGTGGATGCCTGCCTCCTCGATGTGCTCCATGATGCCAGCGATGTGGATGTTCTCACCGTCAGAGAGCGCATCAACGTCAATCTCGATCGCGTCCTTGAGGAAGCCGTCAACCAGCACGGGGCTGTCGCCCGATACCTGCACCGCTTCATTGATGTAGCGGTCGAGACCTTCACGGTCGTGCACGATCTCCATCGCGCGGCCACCGAGCACATAGCTCGGGCGCAAGAGTACGGGGTAGCCGATACGGTCGGCAACGTCGGCGGCTTCCTTGTGGCTGCGGGCAAGGCCGTTTTGCGGTTGCTTGAGGCCAAGGCGCTCAACGAGGTCCTGGAAACGTTCCCGGTCTTCCGCGAGGTCGATGGCGTCGGGGCTGGTGCCGAGGATCGGGATGTCAGCAGCCTCGAGCGCTGCGGCAAGTTTGAGCGGCGTCTGGCCACCAAACTGCACGATCACACCTTTGACAGTGCCGTTCTCCTGCTCCTTGCGGATGATCTCAATCACGTCTTCGGCCGTCAGCGGCTCGAAATACAGCCGGTCGGAGGTGTCATAGTCCGTGGACACCGTCTCCGGGTTGCAGTTGATCATGATGGTCTCATAGCCCGCGTCCGAGAGCGAGAAACAGGCGTGACAGCAGCAATAGTCAAACTCGATGCCCTGACCGATACGGTTCGGGCCACCACCGAGGATGATGATCTTCTCTCGGTCGGTCGGGTTGGCTTCACACTCGGCCACTTCGCCTGCCGCGAAGGTCTCGTAACATGAGTACATGTACGGCGTGCGGGCGTCGAACTCAGCCGCGCAGGTGTCGATACGCTTGTAGGTCGGGCGCACACCCATGTCGTGGCGTGCTTTGAATACAGCACCTTCCGGCACACCGGCAAGCTGGCCAAGGCGCGCGTCGGAGAAGCCGAGCATCTTGAGTTTGCGGAGCTTGCGCTCATCGGTCGGGATACCGTGTTCAGACACGGTTTTCTCGGCATCGACGATGGTTTTCAACTGGCGCAGGAACCATGGCTCATAGTGGGTGATCGCGTTGATTTCCTCGAGGCTCATGCCCTCGCGGATCGCCTGTGTGATGCGCAGGATACGGTCCGGTTTCGGGAAACCAAGGTCACGGCGGATCGGCGACAGGTCGCCCGAGCCCGGCACATAACCGTCGAACTTCACTTCATTGAGCCCCGTCAGGCCTGTCTCCATGGAGCGCATGGCTTTCTGCAGGCTTTCCGCGAAGTTGCGGCCAATCGCCATGGCTTCACCAACCGACTTCATCGAGGTGGTCAGAAGCTGCGGGGTGCCCGCGAATTTTTCGAAGGTGAAGCGCGGTACCTTGGTGACGACATAGTCGATCGATGGTTCGAACGACGCGGGCGTCACGCCGGTGATGTCGTTATCAAGCTCGTCAAGCGTGTAGCCAACCGCAAGCTTGGCGGCGACCTTGGCAATCGGGAAGCCGGTTGCCTTGGACGCAAGCGCGGAGGACCGGCTCACACGCGGGTTCATTTCAATGACGATCAGGCGGCCGTTTTCCGGGTTCACGGCGAACTGTACGTTCGAACCACCGGTTTCAACGCCAATCTCGCGCAGCACCGCGAGCGACGCGTTCCGCATGACCTGATATTCTTTGTCGGTGAGCGTGAGGGCAGGGGCAATGGTGATACTGTCGCCGGTGTGTACGCCCATCGGGTCCACGTTCTCGATGGAGCAGACGATGATGCAGTTGTCGTTCTTGTCGCGAACAACCTCCATCTCATATTCTTTCCAGCCCAAGATGCTTTCCTCAACGAGGATCTCGTTGGTGGGCGACGCATCGAGGCCGGATTTCACGATCTCAAGGAACTCTTCCTTATTATAGGCCACACCGCCGCCGGTGCCGCCCATGGTGAAGGACGGGCGAATGATCGCGGGAAGACCGGTAAGGTTTTCCATGATCTCCAGCGCTTCGTCGATCGTGTGTGCGGTTTTGCCTTTACAGACCTCAAGGCCGATTTTCGCCATGGCTTCGTTGAAGCGCTTGCGGTCTTCCGCCTTGTCGATGGCGTCCTCATTGGCGCCGATAAGCTGCACGCCGTATTTCTTGAGTGTGCCGTCCTGCGACAGTGCGAGCGCGGTGTTGAGGCCGGTCTGGCCGCCCATGGTGGGCAGGAGCGCATCGGGGCGCTCTTTCTCGATGATCTTGGCGACAACCTCGGGCGTGATCGGCTCGATATAGGTGGCGTCTGCAAGCTCGGGGTCGGTCATGATGGTGGCGGGGTTCGAGTTCACGAGGATAACCTTGTATCCTTCTTCCCGAAGCGCCTTACACGCCTGCGTGCCCGAATAATCGAACTCACACGCCTGACCGATCACAATGGGACCGGCGCCGATGATCAGGATGCTTTTGATGTCGGTTCTTTTGGGCATATGCTTTCTTTCGTTCGCTACTGCTTATTTCAGTCGAGATAAGTTGCTACCCGGCTCTCAAGTATCGAAACGAGTGCAGGGTCCATGTATTTGTATTTGTCAGGAATACCGAGGCAGACGACCTTCTGGCCATTCAGGTGCGCCCGGTAGCGTTCCTTCAGTTTTTTCTTGTGGGCTTGTTCCATCACAAAAATGATGTCTGCCCACTCAACGTCTTCAGTCCCTAGTAGGACATCAGCATCATTACTCAGCCCTGCGGACCTGACCTCTTTGCCTTCCATTCCACCAAAAACAGCTTCGGCTGTTGGGCTCCGAAGCTTGTTTTTGCCGCAAATGAAGAGCAATTTTTGGGTCATGTTCAGGCTGCGCTCTTGTGCTTCTCGATCATGTCCATGAACTGCTCGAACAGATAGAAGCTGTCCTGCGGTCCGGGGCTGGCTTCCGGGTGCTGCTGCACCGAGAAGATCGGTTTGTCGGTGCATTCGATGCCGCACACGGTTTTGTCAAAGAGGCTGATGTGGCTCACTTTCACATTATCGGGCAGGCTGTCGGCGTCGACCGAGAAGCCGTGGTTCATGCTGGTGATTTCAACCTTGCCTGAGCGCAGGTCCTTGACCGGGTGGTTTGCACCCCGGTGGCCCTGATGCATCTTGTAGGTCTTGCCGCCGAACGCGAGCGCGAGCAGCTGGTGACCAAGGCAGATGCCGAAGATCGGCAGGCCGGTCTCGATCAGCTTCTTGATCACGGGCAGGGCGTATTGGCCGGTGGCTGCCGGGTCGCCGGGGCCGTTGGCGAGGAAGATGCCGTCAGGGTTATAAGCCATGATCTCGTCAAAGCTTGCGGTGGCGGGCACCACGGTAACCTTGGCGCCAGTGGCGGCGAGGCAGCGCAGGATGTTGTCCTTCGCGCCGTAATCAACCGCAACCACGTGCGCTTTCGGGTTATCAAGCACACCGTAACCTTCACCGAGAACCCAGCGTGTGCCGGTCCATTCGCGGTCTTCTGTGCCGGATACGTCTTTCGCGAGGTCCATGCCTTTGAGGCCCGGCCATTCCTGCGCCTTTTTGAGCAGCGCGGGCATGTCGAACTTGCCGTCTTTATTATAGGCAACCACGCCGGTGGGTGCACCCTTGGCGCGGATGAGGCGGGTGAGCTTCCTTGTATCAACGCCCGAGATGCCGACAAGGCCAACCTTCTCGCACCATGTGCTCAAGTGCCCTTCGTTGCGGAAGTTGGCGGGCTCTGTCACTTCGTCGCGCACCACGAGGCCGCGCGAGGCTGCAACGTCACGCTCCATATCTTCTGCGTTGGTGCCAACGTTGCCGACATGGGGGAAGGTGAAGTTGATGATCTGGCCTGCGTAGGATGGGTCTGTCAGGATTTCCTGATACCCGGTCATGGCTGTGTTGAAGCAGACTTCGCCAACAGCGTCGCCTTCCCTCCCAAATCCATATCCCCAGAACACGGTGCCATCTGAGAGCACAAGAACAGCAGTGATATCATCCGCCGGTGGTTTAGTGGGTAGTGTGGATTCGGTCATGGGGGCGTTTTCCTCCTGCCTCTCGGTTCACACAAACCCCTTGTAGAACAAGGGACTAGCCGGTAAATCTGCCCGCCCGTGAGGGCTGCTGGGCGGCGGCCAAATTGACGGGACAATAAGCGTAAGCCCCCAGCGGGTCAAGTAAAGAATTTAAAAAAATATCCAACAAAATCAATGGGTTATGGCGCGCCTTCCTGTTTGCTCTTTGAGGGGGCTTCGGGTATGATCGCGCCTTCCCATTCAGGACACAAGGTGACAGGGCAATGTTACGGGACAAACTTAATCAGGAAATGAAGGCAGCGATGCGGGCCAAGGAAGCGCGCAAACTGTCGACGATCCGCCTTATTCTGGCGGCGATTAAGGAGAAAGATATCGAGCTCAGGACCGCCAATGCGGACGAGCGCGATGACGACGCCGTAATCACCGATATCCTTTCGAAAATGGTCAAGCAGCGCAACGACAGCATCAAGGCTTATGAAGAGGCCGGCCGCTGTGAACTTGCCGAGCGTGAGCGTGAAGAGATCGTCACCATCCAGGATTTCCTGCCGAAACAACTGACAGACGCAGAAGTTGAGGCCGCCTGTCGCGAGGTTGTGGCCGAGATCGGCGCTGCGGGGCTGAAGGATATCGGCCGCTGTATGGCTGTGCTCAAGGAGCGCTATGCCGGCCAGATGGATTTTGCCAAAGCCAGCGGCGCGATCAAGAAGCTGCTGAGCTAACCGGATCAACCACCGGACCAGAATTTAAAAGCCCGCTTCCTTTAAATATAGGCAGCGGGCTTTTCCGTTCTCATGAGCGCGGTGTGGACTGGATAACCGCGTTGGTGAACTGCTGCAGGCTAAGGATTGTCTGCATGGAGCGCGCTTCCATATTGCGGAACTCGGTGAACAGGGCTTTCACAAGCAGGTAGAAATCCTGCGTTGCCTCGGTCGGGCGCACAGCGAAGGTGTTGGCCCCCATCTCGATCACGATATAGCCGAATTTCTGCAGATGTTCGGCTGCGGCCTGCCGGTCCTCGGCACTCAGGTGCTTTGCTTCAAAGAGGATGGCGCCGGGCGTGATCGCCGTGAAGTCGGTGTTGAGCAGGATCTGCGCATCATGGCCTTCGGTGTCTGTTACCAGCACATCAATATGGCTGATGCCGTTCGCGGCGATCACGTTTTCAAGCGTGTCGCAGGGCACGGTTTCCTCAACAAGGGCGATATTCTGCCCCGGATAATGGCTGCGCACGACGGCGGGGTCGAAAGACGCCAGCACCGTGCGGCCTTCGGGGAAATAGATGGTTTTTTCGCCCGGCTCCGGGCTGATGGCACAGTTGGCGAACCGCAGGCCCTCAATATGCGACAGCTGGGTTTTCAGCTCCTGGAAAACATGCGGGATCGGCTCGATCAGCAGGCCTTTCCAGAGATTGGCGTTGATATAGGGAAAAATCGGGTCGCCATCCACATTGCTGACATTGGCGCCAACCTGTACAAAATGCACATGCTCGGTGCCGGAGCTGGTGCCGATGCGTGGCAGCAAATAGTTGAGGAAGATATTTTCCGCGTTGTTCAGTTCCTGGATATTGACGCCCATGGCCGTTCATGCCCCTGTTTTATAGCTGTATTTATGAAATGCAGGGGCAGTGTAGGGCGTGAGGGTCCAAAGGACCAGCCATGCGTGGGCGGGTGCGCCAAAAAATGATGCCGGAGCAGGGTTGTCCTGTCTCCGGCATCAGTCATTCCGGGGTGAACCGGGCTGTCGTGAACGGGGTTAGTCGAAGTTCTGGATCAGGGAAAGTGGCGTATCAAAGGAAGGCGCTGCCATCTTGCGGCGCTGTGCCTTCGGTATAGGGGCTTCCGCGTCAGCCGTTTTCTCAACCTCACGGGTGCTGTGGAGCATGGCCTCGTCCTGCGGTGCCAGCAGGGTGGCAAGCTTGCTCCAGAATCCTGTTCTTTCGGTTTTGCTGTCGTATTTCTTGGTCATTGTTTATCTCCTCACTCGCTGTTATCGTTGATTTTGGTTGAGTTTAGGTGAATTGCAAATTCGTTGTTTTAAGCCTGAGACTTAATTTAACTAAGGCTCATGTGATGCGGTACAAACTACAGTCGCTTTCCGGTATTCTGGCCTTTGATGCGGCGGCGCGGCATGGCAGCCTCACACAGGCCGCGAAGGAACTTGGCCGTACGCAGTCTGCCGTGAGCCAGCAGGTGAAGGCGCTTGAGGAGCAGATTGGCACCGCGCTTTTTGTACGCCGCCCGCGGGCGATCGAGCTTACGAGTGCCGGGCGGGCTCTCGCGAACGCAGTGGGGCAGTCGCTTGAAGCCATAGACAAGACGGTGGCGGAGATCAGCCGCAAGCGCGAAGCCAATGTGATCCGCCTGACAGCCTATCATTCCTTTGCGCTTTTGTGGCTCATTCCCCGCCTCGCCAAATTTAACCTGCGCCATCCTGAAATTGACGTGCGCCTCAATGCCGACGACCGCATTGTTGACCTTCTCGCGGAAGGCTATGACCTTGCTGTGCGCGGTGGCCGGATTGACCGGTTGCCGGACGGGGTCATGCCGGTGCGGGTCGATGACTATATGCCAGTCTATGCGCCGCAACTCGCGCCGGGCCGCGACCTGACGGTGGATGACCTGGGGCAGTTCCCGCTGCTCGGCTACAATGATGGCAGCTACTGGCGTCGCTGGCTTGAAGGTAACGGCCTTGGCGACCTGAACCTTGAGGTCAGCCGCCGCTACAGCCACTCGGGCCTTCTGGTGCAGGCGGCGATGGTCGGTGGCGGTATCGGTATCGCACCGCTCACGAACGCGGCTGAGGCGCTCTTTGACGGAAGGCTCAAATGTCTTCACGGCACGCCACTTAAAAGCGCACACTGTTTCTACCTGGTGCCCGCAGAGCGCCCGGTGCCCAAGCCGGTGGAAAGCTTCTGTGCTTGGATTCGCGAGGAGATGGCCGAGATGGAAGCCGGGCTTGAGGACCTGATGTCGAACGAAGGCCAGACTTTCCGCGCCTTGTAGCCGTGCGCTGATTTCGACCTATTATCCTTTGTTACCATGCGTTAGAACGGTCCTTTCCCGGTATAAAGGCTGTGGTTGGGTAGAGAATGGCGCTGAGCCCGCAATTTCTTGATGAGTTGAAGCATCGCTTCACGCTGTCCGACGTGGTGGGTCGGCAGGTCAAGCTAGTGCGCCATGGCCGCGAGCACACCGGCCTGTGCCCCTTCCATAACGAAAAGACACCGTCGTTCACCGTGAATGACCAGAAAGGCTTCTATCACTGCTTCGGCTGCGGTGCGCACGGCAGCGTGCTTGACTTTGTCATGGGCACCCAGGGCCTCGAGTTCATGGAAGCGGTGGAGATGCTGGCGGGTGAAGCGGGCATGGATGTGCCCAAACAGAGCCGCGACCAGATCGAGCGTGATAAAAAACGCGGCACCCTCGCGGAAGTCATGGAAGCCGTCACCAAATGGTATATGGCGCAACTGAAGGGCCAGATCGGCCGTGCGGCATACGACTATATCAAGGGTCGTGGCCTGACGGATGCCACGCTCGAACGCTTCCAGATGGGCTACTCGCCCGCCGCGCGCACCGCGCTCAAGGACGCGATGATTGCGCGCGGCATAGGCGAGGACCAGCTGATTGAAACCGGCATGCTGATCAAGCCGGAAGGCGGCGGCCCGTCCTATGACCGTTTCCGCGACCGGCTGATGTTCCCCATCACCGACCGGCAAGGCAGGGTGATCGCTTTTGGTGGCCGCGCGCTATCGAAAGACGCCAAGGCCAAATATCTCAATAGCCCGGAAACCACGATCTTCCATAAAGGCGCCACGCTTTATAACTGGGCCAACGCCCGTGCCGCATCCTATGACGCAGGGCAGGTTATGGTGGTCGAGGGCTATATGGATGTGATTGCGCTCGCGCAGGCGGGCATCGATTATGCCGTCGCGCCGCTTGGCACCGCGCTCACAGAGGAGCAGATCGCCCATCTTTGGCATATGGCGGATGAGCCGATCCTCTCATTTGACGGCGACAATGCGGGCATGCGTGCCGCTGCCCGTGCGGTTGAGCGCGCGCTGCCCATGCTGCGGGCAGGCAAGTCGCTCCGCTTTATCATCATGCCGGACGGGGAAGACCCCGACAGCCTCGTGCAGAAGGAAGGCCGTCAGGCGATTGAGACGCTGATCGACAGCGCCAATGCGCTCGTCAACGTGCTGTGGAACAATCTGACGACCGGGGCGCCGGTCGATACGCCCGAGCGCCGTGCGGGGCTTGAGAAAAAAATCTTCGGTGCACTCGCGGAAATTCAGGACGAAAACGTCAAGAAGCTTTACCAGACAGAATTCCGCAATCGGCTGTGGGAACTGTTTCGGCCGCAGCGCAGCGCGCCGCAAAAACGCGCAGGCGACAGCCCGGGCTTTCAGGCGCTCAGGGGACAGGGTGGGTTCAAGGCACGCAAGCCGGTTTCAACCGGCCTTCTGGGCCAGACCTCCATTGGCCGTGGGCGCGGTGTCGGGCCGGTGACCGACCGCATGGAGAAGCTGATCATCATCACGCTCATCCACCACCCCGAGATCCTCATCAAACATGAGGAAGAGGTGGCGCACCTTGAGTTTACCTATCCGGGGCTTGACGGCATCCGCGACGCGCTATTAGAGAAGGCCGCGCTTGCAGAAAGACTTGACCATGAGGCTGTCATTACCCATTTGGAAGGCAGACCTGAAATGGTCACTTTGCAAAAGCTGATGAATGAACGTGCGCTCAGGGATGACTGGTTCGCCTGGGACGATGCAGCGCTATCGGATGCGCTCACTGGATTTGAGCATATTGTCTCGCGATTCCAGCATATTACCGCGGCGCACGCGGCATACCGGCAGGCTGAAGCCGACTATGCTGAAGAGATGACGGAAGAAAATCACGCCCGCTTTGTGGCGGCACAGGAGGCGTTCCGGGCGCTTGAGGAAAAAGAGGCCGACAAAGACGGCTATCGTCTCGAATCAGGACGGTTTTCTTTCAATTAATATGGTATAGACTGCGATTCGCGCAGATCTGGAGAGAGAATACATGGCAAAAGATGCGAATCAGGACGACGACAAGGATACCGGCTCGGACGAAAGCTCCTCCGGCCCGATCGTCGATTCTGCCGAAGCTGCTGTCAAAAAGATGATCGCCAAGGCGAAGGAGCGGGGCTACATCTCCTATGATGAGCTCAATAACGCCCTTCCGACCGAGGAAATGTCATCCGAGAAGATCGAAGACATCATGACGATGCTCTCCGAGATGGGCATCAACGTCATCGACGGTGACGACCCGGACGAGCAGGACGGGGATACCGAATCTTCCGACGACGATGACGACGACAACGACGAACAGGAAGAGTTCAAGACCACTGACAAGAAGGAAGCGGGCGACCGCACCGACGACCCCGTGCGCATGTACCTGCGCGAGATGGGCTCGGTAGAACTTCTGTCGCGTGAAGGCGAGATCGCCATCGCAAAACGGATCGAGGCGGGTCGCGCCACGATGATCGAGGGCTTGTGCATGAGCCCGCTCACGTTCCGGGCGATCATCGAGTGGGCGGAGCGTCTCGAGAATGAAGAGATGCTGCTGCGCGACATCATCGACCTTGAAGCCACGCTCGGCAAGGAGCCGGACAGCGCGGAGCTTGAGGACGAAGATGGCGGCGACGTGCTGAAAGAAGGCGCTGAAGCGGCCGAGAAGTCAGACAAGGAACCGGCGAAAGCCGAGAAAGCGGACGAGGAAAAGCCAGCCCGCCGCACCAAGTCTGACGAGGACGATGAAGACGGCGAAGGCGACGAGGACGAAGAAGGCGAAGGCGCATCCGAAGAGGATGAAGAGGACGATGATGACGAGGCGGCGATGTCCCTCTCGGCCATGGAAGCGCACCTCAAGCCGGAAACCATCGAGAAGTTCCAGCTTATCACCGCGACCTACAAGAAATATGCGAAGCTGCAGGATGCGCGTCTTGCTGCCGCCGTGCAGAACGATACGCTGTCCACCCCGCAGGAACGCCGCTTCAAGAACCTGCGTGAGGAACTGATTGCGCTGGTGTCGTCCGTCAAGTTCAACAATATGCGTATTGAAGAACTGGTGGACGAGCTTTATGGCCTCAACAAACGCCTGATGAGCCTTTCGGGCCGTCTGCTGCGCCTTGCCGAGAGCCACAAGGTAAGCCGTGTTGCATTCCTTGAAGAATATCAGGGGAACGAGCTTGAAGAAGGCTGGGCGGAACGTGTTGGCAAGCTGAAAGGCAAAGGCTGGGCATCATTTGTTGCTGGTGAAGGCGTTGCCATCAACAACATCCGTGACCAGGTTGGTGAAGTGATCGAACGCACCGGCCTGCACGTGGACGAGTTCCGCCGCATCGTGCGCACGGTACAAAAGGGTGAAAAAGAAGCCCGCATCGCCAAGAAAGAAATGGTGGAGGCCAACCTCCGCCTCGTGATCTCGATCGCGAAAAAATACACCAACCGTGGCCTGCAGTTCCTCGACCTCATTCAGGAAGGTAACATCGGCCTGATGAAGGCGGTGGACAAGTTCGAATACCGCCGCGGTTACAAATTCTCGACCTACGCCACATGGTGGATCAGGCAGGCGATCACCCGCTCGATCGCCGACCAGGCGCGCACCATCCGTATTCCGGTGCACATGATCGAGACGATCAACAAGTTGGTGCGCACAGGCCGCCAGATGCTGCACGAGATTGGCCGCGAGGCAACGCCGGAAGAACTGGCGGAACGTCTCTCCATGCCGCTTGAAAAAGTGCGCAAGGTCATGAAGATCGCAAAAGAGCCGATCTCCCTCGAGACGCCAATCGGCGACGAGGAAGACAGCCACCTTGGCGACTTCATCGAGGACAAGAATGCGATCCTGCCGGTTGATGCGGCGATCCAGTCGAACCTTCGTGAGACCACGACCCGCGTACTGGCGAGCCTCACCCCGCGTGAAGAACGTGTACTGCGCATGCGTTTCGGTATCGGCATGAACACCGACCACACGCTCGAGGAAGTTGGCCAGCAGTTCTCGGTTACCCGGGAACGTATCCGTCAGATCGAGGCAAAAGCGCTCCGGAAGCTCAAGCACCCGAGCCGCTCGCGCCAGCTCAGAAGCTTCCTCGACACCTAAGGTGTTTGGGGCTTTGAGAAATACGAATTGGGGTAGCCTCATCAGGCTGCCCCTTTTTGTTTGCGTGCTTATGATGGGCGGGCAGGTGGCGGGTGACGAGCCGGTCATGGATCATCAGGGCCGTCGCCTTGTCGATGTGCAGGTGGACGCTCATGGCAGTTTCCCGTTCCTCATTGATACGGCGGCGAGCCACACGGTGCTCTATCGCCGCTTTGTCGGTGAGGTGGGGCTCATTGCCATCCCGCGCCGGTCAACGCGTGTGATCACCGCCACTGGTACACGCGAGATGGGTTTCTACCGCGTTGGCTCTGTCAGCGCGCTTGGCCGTGTGCTGCACCTGGGCGAAACCATCGCCATGCCAGACGCAGCTGGCGGGCAGGAGGCGCCATACGGCATCATCGGGGTCGATTTCCTCGCCGGCCATGTGCTGGTGGTGACAGCGACCGATGTGCAGCTTGTGGCGGCGGAGGATTTCAACCCCACGGCGGATGATGCCATTTCATGGCACAGGGTGCCGGGGCGCGCGGTTGGTCGTGGCTCGGTCGCCACTGACGTAACCGTCGCCGGGCTTACGATGCCTGCCATCATCGATACCGGCGCCGCTGTGACGGTGATCAACCGCCGCGCGGCAGACCGGCTCAGGGAAAGCCATGTCGGTGCCGTTGAGTTTCGCGCGTCATCACTATCGGCGGCAGCAGGGCGCATGCGGGCGGAAAGCCTGCAGGTGGAACGGTTGATGATCGGGGAGATGGTCTTGCGCGACCGGGACATCCTTGCTTCCAACCTGCCGGTGTTCGCGACCTACGGTGCGGCGCAGGTGCCTGCCATGATCCTCGGTGCAGATGTCCTGTTCAGTCAGCCCATCGCCATCGATTTTGCCAGTTATGATCTCTATATCGGGGCCGTAAAGGCGACAGCAGCGGCGGAGTAACACAAGAAAAAGCCCGACCAAGGGGCCGGGCTTTTGCAGGGTTTATCTGTGCAGAAATCGTCAGTTCTGGAACAACCCAAGGATCGCCGCCGGTTGCCGGTTGGCAATCGACAGGCTCTGGATGCCAAGCGCCTGACGCACCTGATTGGCCTCGAAACTCGCGCTGGTGCGGGCGAGGTTTGCATCCACCAGATTGCCGATACCTTCTTCCGTCGTGTTGCTCAGGCGCTCGGTGAAGTCCTTGGTTTGCTGCAGGCGGCTCGAGCCGGAGCCGATTTCTGACAGCGCGCTTGAGACATTGGCGAGCGAATCGTCAATGGCTGCAACAGCAGCCTGCGCATCCGCGAGCGTGCCGATGCCTTGTGATGCGCCAAGCGAGACATTGCTGCCGCCAAGAGACAGATCCTGTGCCTGAATGGTCAGGCTGCCGCCACCATCTGCCTCGCTGATCGCGACGATATCATCACCACCCGCCTTGAGCGCATTGGTGCCGTTGAACTCTGCATTCTCCACAATGCCGGTGATCTGGTCGCGGAGCGCGGAGAATTCAGTGTTGAGCGCCTGTCGGCTGGCATCGTCAAGGCCGGGATCCGCGGCTTTGACGGCCTTTTCCTTGAGCTGCAGCAACAGGTCCGACACCTCATTGCCAGCAGCGAGCGCCACATCGGAGGTCGAGATCGCGCGGTCGAGCGAGTTCTTGACACTGCCAAGGCCTGCTACATCGCTTTCCAGCAGTTTTGAAATCGCGAGGATGGCGGCGTTGTCATGCGCATCGTTGATCTTGTTGCCGGTTGCCAGTTCCTTCTGGTCCGTGCGCAGCAAGGAACTTGATTTCTGCAAGTTGCGAACGCCCAGCAAACTGCTGGCGTTTGTATTGATTGAATCTACCATTTCTCAGCACCACGTCTAAGCCCCGCAGTCCCCACCGCAAGGCAAACTTTACCCGCGACCAGTATGCCACCAGTCGCGGGTAATTTGAAGGGATAGCTAAAATTGCCTTTATTTGTCGTAATTTATGAAGGCGGCGATACCGTCCTTGAGTGCCAGAACGTCCATTTTGTCGCTTACGGCATAGGGCGTGTGGATCGAGAGCACGGGCACACCGAAGTCGATGGTGTCGATGTTATAGCGTGCGAGCTCTGAACCGAGCGTGCCGCCGCCCGCGCGGCCAACCTTGTAGGTTGTTGTCTGCCACGCCACCTTGGTGTCATCGAGCGCGGCGCGGGTCCAGGCGATGAACTCGCTGTTGGCATTAAAGCCGCGGCCATAAAGCTTGATGTTCACGCCAAAGCCAAGGCGTGGCGCGTTGGTGAGCTCCCATGCGCCCGGGTTCATCGGGTTCACGCCGGGGTTCACATCGATCGACAGCGCTTTTGAGGCCCGGAAGGCGCGCGCAAGCATCGGCTGGCGGTAGCTCTCGCCCACTTCGGCGTAGAGAAGCTCGCCGATGAGGTCGGTCAGGAAGGTGGAGCTTGCGCCGGTCACATTCACGTTGCCGCTTTCCTCATTGTCCGCCAAATGGATGAGCGTGGTGAAGGGCGGGGTCTTGGCTTCACCCGCTGCTCTCAGACTCGCGAAAGCAGCCAGCCGATCGTCCTGCCCGTAGGCCGCAGTCAGACGGCGGTCAAAGCCGACGTCGCGCGGGCGGGTGGCGGGCACGAGCGAAAGTTCGGCCGACACGAGGTCTGCCGCGTCAACACCATATGTTTCCTTGAGATGCTCGAACACCCAGTCAGCCACGGCCGTCTCGCCGTGCGGGCCTGAAGCCGCGATGGGGTCAAGCTCCTCATGAGCAACAAGCTCGCTCCCGCTTCGTTTCATCTGGTCGCGGGCAGTGTGGGGCGACAGGTCAGGGATGATGAAAATCGGGTCATTGGCATCAAGGCCCACATTCACCTCAATCACCTTGCCGTCCTTGCGATCAATGCGGCCCACAAGCGCCAGCGGGATATTCGTCCACTGGTAGGTTTTGATGCCGCCGTGATAATTGGTCTGGAACAGCGCAAAGCCCTGTGCAGTGTCAACCGGGCGGCCCTTGAGCTCAAGGCGCGGGCTGTCGATATGGCTCACGACCAGGCGTACACCTTTCGCGACATCTGCCTTGCCGCCAATGATCAGCGTCAGCGTACGGTCCCGGTTCGCGATATAGAAACGGCTGCCGGGTGTGATGCGCATGCCGTCTTTCCATTCGCGGAAACCCATGCTGGTTGCCATGTCGCGGGCAGACTTCACGGTCATCAGCTCGGTGCGGGCACTGTCAAGGAAGGCGGCATAAGCGCGGGCGAATGCCATGGCATTGTCGGTCTTGTCCTTGTCGGCAGCTTTCCAGGCACTTTCGCATGTGCCCTGTGCGCACGGCCCGGCGCTTGCCGGTGTGGCGAGCGCCGCAGCACCCAGCATAAGTGCGGTGATAAGTGTGGCTTTTCTGTTCATCGGTCCCTCCCGTCGTGGTGTTCTTCTTCGCTTGTCTTAAGACGAGAATTCGACCATTGCAATCACGATAGGGTGACCCTATATCGGATTGATACAAGGGGTATAACAAAAGACAGTGGAGGGCTGGGTCGTGGGCGTTTTCGACATGATCGCGTTTGTAGTTTTGATTGTGATGGTCTCGGTTGTGATCATGGTGAGTGTATCCGCCCGGTCCAAGAACCTGCGTGCGAAAGGCGGGAATGCAGAGACCGACAAGCGCATCCAGGCGCTTGAGGAGCGTGTGCGCGTGCTCGAGAAGCTTGCCACCGACCGCAGCGCACGCCTGCGCGAAGAGATCGACGCCCTTTAAAGCCAGACAGATAAAACAAACAGACCAACGCGAGGACAGACAGATGGAAGACGGCCAGATTTTTGTACTGACGATCATTTTCGGTTCGTTTATTTTTGCCGGTTTCAGCCAGTGGATGAAGGCAAAGACGGACGCGATGAAAAAAGCGTCGCGTGAGGGGGACAGCGAACTCCGGCGCGAGATCAGGGAGCTTGAGGACCGCGTGCGTGTGCTTGAGCGCATCGCCACTGACAGGCGTGAACGGCTGAAGGAAGAGATCGACGCGCTCTAGGCTGCGTCGGTCCTCGGACCCATCCGCATTTTTGGGCTACCCAAGGCGCATCCCATTTGCTACACGAAGCCCCGTGGTTGGGGCCTGTAGCTCAGTTGGTTAGAGCCGGCCGCTCATAACGGCTTGGTCGGGGGTTCGAGTCCCTCCGGGCCCACCACTTTCCTTATATTTCAATGACTTAAGTTTCCCACACGCCCTGTGTGGGAAAAGAAGGTGAGGTTTTCTCGTTTGTGGGAAAACTAAGCCGTTGTTTTCATTGAAAGTGCGAGTTCTGCACGATCTACAATCGTTCAAGATTTGCTACAATCTCCGCCACGACTATACTTGTCGCGCAAATCGTGGCCTGAAGAAGCCTGGGGGAGCAATGGATTTAGGTTGGTTAGACGGAAATCTGGTTAAGGCTGGCCTAAAATGGGGCTTTTGGCCTTTTGTGGGCATATGTGCTGTTGTTTGGCAGGTGAGAAGCCAATTCACCAAGAATCGCGAACTGAAGAAAGAGGAACATCGCGACAAGATGTTTCTGGAACTGCATGGTGAGATTGATCAGTTGGTCCGAGAAGTCTCTGATTTATGTGGTGATGCAAACCAAAAGGTCTTTTTCTTAAACCTCAATGTAGGATGGCACACAAATCCTCCCGAACAAACGGGCTATTTGCCGCCAATCGATTTTGACCCAGAAGCTTTCATGGTTTTGCATGAAAAGTTTTCATCTGCTGTCATTAGACTGATACTAAAGCTCGAAAGCTTAGAGATCATCCATCGCAATCTATTCATTTTTAGGAGAGCCTTTGGCAGCGCATCATATGATTTGATGCAGGCCTATAGCGCTCTGCTACCCCTCACTGCCCGGTTTGCCAAAAATGAGAAGGGTGAGCCAATCTCTGGATTAGAGGTTACGCGTCATTTTCATGAGGTTCTTGAGCCAAAGGCGATTGCCTACCAAGATGCCTGTGGGCTTGTGGGGAATTATATTTTTGACCTTGGTGTAGAAATGCAAAATTTCCTGCTGGGCTCTCTCTTTACCCACAAAGTTCCTGTTCGTGATCCCGTTGATCCGCGATTTAAGGTCGTTAAATTGGAACCTGATAGTTATGTAGAGCAATTGGAGGCCTATTTTGACAACGAAACCCCACAGGGGCACGCCAATCAAAGGGCTGAGCAAGATGCTCTGGCAGCCAACGCGGAAAGATTAGAAAATGAGTGACAAGCAATTCGAAGATATATCTGGAATTCTTTGTGGCAGTCAGATTGACCGCGTTGAAGTGTTAGATAATTCGGGACGTGCCTATATTCGGCATGATGTCGGTGGTGTCGAGTTTCTTGTGCAGGACGATGGCAGAACGTTAAAAATTCGGGTTAAAGACCAATCCGAATAATCGCTATAGTTTGGTGGGAAGAATTTGTAGTTCCTCAATAATTTCAACACTCCCATACTGGCATGTGGGAAGCTTAAGTATTTGAAATTATTGATTTATCAATGTCCCTCCGGGCCCACCACTTTCCTGTGTCAGTAAAGTCGGGCATCAGCCGGTGAAACGGCGGCACCATACAGTTTTGCAGTTCGCCGACCCCGGGGCGGTTCTGAACCCAGCAGGCAATTAAATCCACGACCCGAACGTTCTTTTAGGGATGGCGCTCGAGACCAGTTTGACCGTTTGCGACAGTATTGCCTTCATGGTTTTGCCAGATGCTCGCGGGTGACGGTCATTTTCCCAAGGTTAGGGTTTCTGTTGAACTTGTATGGAAATGAGCGGAGCAAGTAGCTCCACCCATTCTGTTTCAATCTTGGGTCTAATAGATCCATGTGCGGTACAACAGCCTGTTCGATGCAGCTGACGACAGCGCGGAGCGTCCGTGCAGGTAGAAGCGTTGGCGGACCAGGAAAGTGTCGCCTGCTTCCGCCTGAAGTTCCAAGGGGCGGCAACGGTCGAGGTAGCTTTCTACCCATTTGATGGCTTCCTCTATCGGCTGTGCATTTGGCTCGATAACTTCCGGTCGGACATATTCGTCGTTGCGCCAGCGGAAGACGGTTTCGCCGGAGGTGTCTTTCGAAAGAATATTCCCTTCGAAGGAATCCTTGGAACCGTCGGCCCGAGGCCTTTCGTAACGAACCACAGCCCGCTGCAAGGCCTCAACATAGTCTGCAGGGCACTCAGCCAACATGCCGTTTATAGGCCAGAATTGCGATGTACCTCCATTGCCTTCATCGGACCGCACAACAGACAGCAGGAACGCAGACGGCGTGACCTCCGCGAACGTGCCGTCGAGATGAGGTGGGTGTGCCGCAGCGGTCAGAGCCAAGGAAGACGTGGAGGTCGGTGCGGGTTTGATCTCTCGCACTTCCGCAAACGCCCCGTGATAGTAGGGGAGACCGAGAACACGAGCGATCTTCCCGATGTCTCCTTTGCTAAAAATGTTGCCGCGCAACAGCAGGATCTTGGTTGGATGCTGGTAGTAGGCATCAAAGAACTCTGCTAAAGTTTTGGTTGTAATAATGTGAGTATCAGTAGCCATAGTGACTGTTCCTTTCGCTTGTTGTTTCTGACAAGACCAACATGGGCGAAGAAGCTGCTTGCTGAGACAGACCGCGATTTGACTAATTTGGGGGAACAGGGGATGAGCTCGGAAAAGAAAGATGCTAGAATTGGCGACATCAGACGCCCCCCTTCGCGGCTCGGGCGCCTGTTAATAGCTCTCAGATACTCAATCCATACGAGGCGCGCGAACCGGGAAGCGAGTGCAAAATTCCAGGAAGTTGCATCGAAGCTGCCCTCGGGTACCTCGAGGGTTGCAGCCGCTCTGTTGGTGCAAGATGTGACAGAAGTGTCGATTACCCAAGATTACATCAGACGGTTAGAAAACGGTGGGGGGAGAAAGCCATCTCTCGAGAAACTGGAAGCGCTGCTTGAGAGCTATGGTTTAAGCGCTGAAGAGGTCGAGCGCGTACTGACTGACCCCAATCTAAATGCCGAGCCAGGTGCAAACCCGCACCTGATTTTGCCATGGCGGCTTCGAACTCTTGCTGTAGGCGAATTCGGAAATATGGTGCTCGACGCGCTTCCGATGGGGGAGTATCTCACGACTTGGGTGGAAAGCGAGAAGTCGGCAGACGGAGGATTCCGCTTAGGCGAGGTAACTATCAGATCGAATGAGAGCATCGTCGAGCCGCCCGCAAGGTTCGCCAAGCTAGCCGATGACGCCAAGGCTCAAAATGAAGAAAGGAAAGCGGCCGGTATTCGGGGCTGGTCCGACAATCCTACATTTTGCCTTGAATCGGTAGTGAGCGAAATGTCGCCAGATGCCGAAGAGCGAAACTTCATCACTCTCACGATGCAGCGCTCCTGGTATCGCTACAATGTGATAGCCAAGCAGGAAGGCGGTGCTGAGTATCGTTGGAAAGCACTACAAGACGCTAAGCACCCAATTAAACCGGTGCCGTTCTTGGCTTCCGGTGTTGGCATTTGCATCAATGTGATATGTGACGGCGGAAAGTCGATTGTTCTCGGGCAGCGGTCCGATCACGAAACATTTAGGAAGAACGAGTTTGATGTCGCAGTTGTGGAGGGAATCAGGCCAGAAGGGGATATAGAAGGTGGAACGATCGACATTATGACAGTCGCTCGGCGGGCGCTGTCGGAAGAAATGGGGTTGGACACCAAGACCTTGGGTATTGATTTCGATGCTGTGCTGAAGCGCCTTGTAGTGTTCGAGTTTGGCTGCGATCTGGAATTCTATCAGTGGAATTTTCTTGGATTCGCAGAAGTCGATCTCGACTTCGACACAATCTATCGCAGTTGGCAGAAGGCAAAAGATAGAAAAGAGAATCAGACAATCAAGTCACATCCATTCGACAAGAAAGAACTGATGAAAACTTTTGAGCTGTTCCCAATCTGGTCTAGCGGCATCGCATGTGCGCTGAGGACCTTCGATTTCTATTAAGCCGCGACCTCTCATGCGTGCAGATGCAGCGAGGGTTTACGACGGTTATGCGTGCAGAAAATATGGATTCTCGTCAGCCTGAAATGTGGTATGCGGTTGCGCTGATCACTTGCATATATTTTATGCGGGCTGACGCTTCCGCACGGGGAGAAAGCAATCTGTGGATTTCTGGGAAGGTTTCCGCTGCCTTGAATTGCAGCGGTTTATGGCTTTGGGTGATGAACGTGGCCACGAGGAATAATTTCAAGCCTTGCAGCTAGCAGCCATTCCTGGTGGCAGTTCTTTGGTGGCGGGGACCATATGGCGCCGGTATTGGGGCGCCATAAGTGGCCTTTTCATCGCTCAAGCTCCATCTTGACGCAGTAGAGCACCCCTGCAGTCTAGTCCGCAATCTGGTCCAGCCAGCCTTCAACAGTGCCCACATAAGTGCCGGGCAGCACATGTTTGCTGTCGAAATACCGGGCATCCGGCGCACGGCCCGCAGCCGCCACCAGGTCAGTGTTTTGCGCTTTGGTGGAATATTCGTCCTCGTTGGCCATCAGCAGTAGCCACGGCACCGTCACCTTGGGCGCGTGCGTGACTGGCGAAACCGAAGGCACATTGCGCACAGCGGGGGGCACCATGGTCACCAGATGGGTGACGCGGGCATCTTCGGCTGCCAGAAGTGTCGCCATCTGCGCGCCCATGCTGTAGCCCACCACCAACACACGTGAGGTGTCCGGATAGTTCTTGAACGCACGGTCGAGCATGAAGCGGTAATCCGCCACCGTTTGCAGGATCATGGCCTCATAGCCAGCGCTATCCCCCTTGCGGGCCTTCTTCACATGTTCAATCGGCTTCACATCCACAATGCGGGCACCATGGAGGCGGGCGTCTAGCGCAAGAACGCGGTAACCGCGTTCAATCAGTTCCGCCGTGACGTCGTCGCCGTGCATGCCGTTGTCGTCCGCCAGCCAATAGAGGCTCGAGCCCATCAGGCCATGCATCAGCACCGCGAGCGGCGCATCCCTGGGCGTTTCCGCTGATTGGTAAATAAAGCCGGTGATGCGGTTGCCATCCGGCGCATCATAACCGAACTGCTGCACAAATGTGGTGGCAAGGCTGGCTGTTGTTGCTGTCGTGATCGCCAGGAAAAGGGCGAGGGTTTTTATCATTGTCAGTTTCATGGGAAGTCTCCTTTCTGGAGCACCTCTAGCAACATCAATGTCAAACCACCGTCAAATCGTCATCAAGTCCTCAGCGCCACGTGAGTGTCGCGCTGGTGCCACCACCATCGCGCAGCGCAACCTCAAGGCTGATACCAAAATGGCTGCACAGGCGGGAGACGAGCGCAAGCCCGACACCAAAACCTTCACGGCCCCGGTCTGCCTTACCAAAGCCAATGCCGGTGTCGCTGATTTCAAGCCTGCCATCACTTGCGAGCACGACTACCTCGCCTTCGTCTGTGTAGGAGAACGCGTTCCTCAGGATATTGCCCACAATGACACGCGCCACGGCTTCCGGTACCGGCATCGCCACACCTTCGCAATCAGTTCGTACAACCACAGGCCGATCAGCCACCAGGTGGCCGTAGGCGCGGATACTGCTCTCACTCACGGTAGCAAGGTCGCAGGCCTGCGCACGGCCCGCGTCGCGGCCAAGCCACAGGATGCCTTCCGTCAATTGCTGCATGTCCTTGACCGCGGCTTTCAGGCGCTTCAGTGCGCGGCTTTCGCCTGCGCCTTTATCTTCCATCACCTCCACCGCGCCATAGGCCACAGCAAGCGGGGTGCGCAGTTCGTGGCTGACATCGCGGTTGAACTGGCTCTCACGTGCGATCAACTCGCTGATGCGGGTTTCCCGCTCCTCAAGGGCGCGGGCCAGCAGCGTCAGCTCACGCGGCGCACTCCCGGGGATGTTTATGCGGCCTGCCACGCTGTCTCCATCGCTGAGGATGTCTGCCATATGTTCAAGCGGCGCCGATACCTTACGGCTCATGCGCGCCAGAAAGAAAAGCGAGATCAGCGTGCCAAGTACCGCCATGCCACCGATCACCATCAGGAACCCCTTGATCTGGGGCGTTGACTGGATGAAGCGCCGGGCGTTGAAAAAAACATAAAGTTTGCGGCCGTCATCAAGGGTGCGAACGGTGGCATGGAAATGGCCATGCTCTTCGCCAAAGACTTCAAACAAGCCGTCGCGCGGGCGGCGGTCCACTTCAGTACGCAACCAGTCAGGCATGGCGTCGGTGCCGATATAATAGGTCATGTCCAGGGCTGCCAGCGTGCCGCTCGCGCTCACTGGTGCCGGGTTCTCGGCCACAAAGGCGTCAGCCGCCTCACGTACCTGCAGCTCGAAAATATCATCCTCAAGCGAGAAACTGAAAAGCACGACCATCGCCGTGAAAATGCTGAAGCTCGTAACCATCGCCCCGATGAACAGGCGCATGATCATGCTGCGCACACGGCGGGCGGGGCGGGTCATGGCTTCGTCTCCAGCGCGTAGCCCTTGCCGCGGCGGGTTTTCAGGGCATCCCCCGCGCCAAGGGCGCTGAGCGCCTTGCGAAGATTATAGATATGCGTGCGCAGGGCGCCGGATTCCGGTGGCTCGTCGCGCCACAGCGCATAACTGATAGTGGCCGATGTCACGACCTCAGGCGCGGCCTCCAGCAAAAGCGCGAGGATGCTGGCTTCCTTTTCATGCAGCACCGCAGCCTTCCCGGACCCGGAGACCATCAATGTGGCTGCATCAAAGCTGAGGCCCGCGAAAGTCTGTACCATATTCTGGCGCGTCTTGGGGCGGCGGGCCAGTGCCTCGATCCGCATTTTAAGTTCACGCAGGGAAAAGGGTTTGACCAGATAGTCGTCCGCGCCCGCATCAAAACCAGCTTCCTTGTCGTCAAGGGTGTCACGGGCAGTCAGCATGATTATGGGGGCCTGCAACCCAGCGGCGCGGCGGTATGCGCTGCAGACCTCAAGCCCATTCCGGCCCGGCAGCATCAGGTCGAGCACGATGACGTCATATTCATTTTCGAGCGCGAGCGCGAGCCCCTGATCGCCGCTATAGGCAAAATCAAGGCTGTAACTGTCTTCCAGATAGTCGGCGATATTGGCCTGGATATCCAGATTGTCTTCCACGATCAGAATGCGCATGGGGCCCCTTTCCTGTGCGATCAGAAAGCATCGCACACGCAATGTCAAACGGGTGTCAAGCGACCCGCCCTCTCATTTCACCTTCATTTGACAATGGCACTGGCATGATGCGCAAAACGACAGGAGAGGACCATGAAAACCGCCATCGAGCTTGAAAACATCCGCCATGAGTTTGACACCCACAAGGAATGTATCCGGCTGTTTGACAATCTGAGCCTGAGCCTACGCAAAGGCCAGTCGCTGGCCATTGTCGGGCCGTCTGGCGCGGGCAAATCGAGCCTTCTGTCCATCGCTGCAGGGCTTGAGGCCCCGACAGGGGGCACTGTGCGATTCTTCGTGCGAGGCAGGCAAGTTGATGCCCGAACGCTGAGGGCTCACAGCGGTTTTATCTTCCAGCAGTTCCACCTGATGCCGGAGCTGGACGCCATCGGCAATCTTGCGCTGCCGCTTCGTCTCAAGGGGCGGCGGGATGCTTTTGATCAGGCGGCAGCATGGCTCGATAAGGTCGGCCTTCTGGAGCGTGCCCGTCACCGCCCGCATCAACTGAGCGGCGGCGAACAGCAGCGCATTGCACTGGCCCGCGCCTTTATCTCGAAGCCTGATTTCATCTTTGCGGATGAGCCCACTGGAAACCTTGACGCCCGCACGTCAGAAGGGGTCACCTCCCTGATGCTTGACTGCGCGCGCGAGACCGGCTGCGGGCTTGTGATTGTCACCCACAGCAGCCGCCTGGCGGCACAGGCCGACGAACGCCTTCATCTCGAAGCTGGCAAGCTGGAGATGGCGGCATGAGCAAGCTTCACCTGACCCTTGAGAACAGCCTGAACGACCTGAAGGACGGCGATGGCCGCATCAGCCTCGCAACCCAGGCCGCGCTTCTGATGTTCCTGATCACCCTGACGCTGACAAGCGCGTCGATCCAGAAATTCCTCGCCACCAACCTTGACCAGATGCTGGGAGCTGACCTTGTGGTGGAAACCCACGCGCCACTTCCCACGGCGCAGGAGGGAAGCTTGCGCGCCATGGCGGAAGGTGTGTCGGAAACCCGCCTCTCAGGTATTACCCTTACCCATGGCGACACATGGGCAAGGGTCCAGCTCAAATCGGTCGACGACCACTATCCGCTTGAGGGCACACTCAAGATTGCCGATAGCCCCGGCGCGCTTGAACGCAGCGCAGATGCAGGACCGAAAGTTGGCGAGATATGGCTTGGCGCACGCCTTGCCACCAAACTGCAGGCACAGGTTGGCGACACCCTCACGATTGGCGACACACCCCTCATAGTCTCGGCCATCCTGCTGCATGAACCGGACCGCTTGATGGAAGGCCACAGCGTGGACCTGCGCGCCATGGTGCACAGCAGCAGCTTGCGCGGCGCGATGCCCACACGCGGCAAGGACCGTACACGCTATCTGGTTTCCGGCACACCGACTGCGCTTGCGAACGTTGAGGCATGGGTTGGCGAGACCCTGCCCGCGGCCCGCATGATCAAGAAAAGGGGCGGGCAACATCCGCTTGCTTCCTTCTGGCAGCGTACGGAAAACTTCCTTGGCCTCGCGTCGGTGATCCTGTTTTTCCTCGGCGCTGTTGCGCTTGACATGACCAACCGCCGCTGGCTGGCGAAAATGCGATACCGCCTTGCGGTGTATAGCAGTTTTGGCACGCCGCTTGGCACAGGCATTACGATGGCGATGGGCGGCTGGCTACTGTCATTCCTGATGGCGGCGGGGCTTGCAACCGTGCTGGCGGCCTTGGCCCACAGCGCGATCATTGCTGGACTTCAAAGGGTATTCCCGGGCGCACGCCCGAACTGGGACGTAATGGCCATACTGAAAACCACCGGGCTTTTGCTTGTGCTTCTGGTTGCGCTTCAGGTACCCAGCATTATCAAGCTCGCCCGGTCGTCGCTGTTGTCGCTCATCCGGCATACGGGCGAAGGGCATTATGTCTGGGCGCGCCTTGCTGCTGGCCTGCTTGCAGTATCGCTGCTGGCCGCAGCTTATTCGGACAACTGGCTTTTGACCGGCATGACACTCGCGGCCATGGGCGTGGCACTGGTGCTGATGATCGTGCTCACCTGGGGCACGGTACGGCTCGGTGACCTTTGGGGGCGTCGCCGCGCCGGGCTATTGCCGTTCGCCTTCTTCATCATGCGCCAGCGGCTGTTTGCCAAATCGGCGCAGGTGATGGGGCTGGGGCTTTGCGGGCTTCTGCTGTTGTTCACGCTCATGCTGATGCGCGACCTTGGCACCATGATGGAAGGTTATACCCGCACCCATGACGGTAACCTGATGGTCACCGAAGCTCAGGAAAACCATGTGGCTGCGCTTGAGAACTGGGCGCATGAGAATAGCGCGAAAGTGCTGACGCTTAGGCCCTTTGTCTATGCCAAGCTTCTCACCGTGAACGGCGAACGCCTGCAGGACTATATGCAAAAGCCCAGTGACAGCATGAGCACCCTTCAGGACCCCGTGCGCCTTACCTGGACAGAAGACATGCCGCAAAACAACCGCCTTGCAGGCGGCACCTTCTGGCAAGCCGGTGAGCCGAACTGGCAACAGATTTCGCTGGAGCAGGAAGTCATGACAGACATGAACTTCAGCTACGGCGATACACTGACCTACCAGATCGGGGACCGGCAGTATGACTTCACGCTGGTGGCAAGCCATGTGTTCCGCGCGGGCGGTGGGTCCATCACCTTCTGGTTCCAGATGCCGGCTGCTGCCCGCGCCCATATTGACGTGCCAAGCCGCTATATGGGCAGCATGGAACTGCCGGAAGCTGCGTGGGACAAGCTGGCCGCCCTGTGGCAACAGCACCCCACCTTGGCACTTGCGCCCCTCCGGGAGCTGACAGAACGCTTCGACCAGATCCTTGGTATTGTCACGCAGGTCACAAGCGGCTATGCGGGCATGATCCTCCTGCTGGCGCTCTTTGTGCTGGCGGCCAGTGTCAGTGGATTCCGTGCCGATGACCGGCAGAAAAACGGCTTGCTTATGAGCATGGGGCTGAAAGACCGGGATTGCCTGTGGCTTAACTTCCACGACTGGGCCGTGACCGCCATGGTTGCTGCAGTGGGTGCAGTCGGCGGCACTTGGGCGGCAGGGCTGATGATCTACGAAGCGCAGTTCGGCATGACCTATAAGCCAGACCTCTTGTGGGTGGCGGGTACAATGGTTCTGATGGTGGCAAGCGTGTGTGTGGTTGGTTATCTTGCCTGCCGCCAAAGCCTCAAGGTATCGGTGCGCGACCTGCTCGGCGGGTGAGTGAAGCCATCCATTTTCAGGGTAGTCCTGGCCAATGCAACGTATGGTGACGATCACTTTGGCGATGCCATCAACGGTATATCGGTCACGGGTACCTACGGTGGTGATACCTTGCGCGGAGGCACCGGTAATGACCAGTTGAACGGTGGGGCAGGTGACGACCGTATCGAGACCGACTGCGACGACACGCTCGAGGGTGGTGCGGGTGATGATCGTCTCTGGGCTGGTGCTGGGGATGGCTTGCTTGCCGGTGGTGACGGTTCGGATACCTTTGGCTTCGGTGCGATCTGGGGTGCTGATACCATCAGCGACTTCGATCTCGATGAGGATTTTCTACAGTTCTTCGGTCGCTTATTAAGCCTGGGAGTTTAGCCGTTCAGGGCATGCACGAGGGCAGGCCATTTCTTGAGCGAGGCTTCGATCTCAAGGGCCGCATTTTGCAGAAGTGGCAGACGCGACTGTATTAACTCCTCCTGCTTGATCCGTGTGGTGGAAGTGGAGCAGTTGATGGCCGCGACGATGTTCCGGTTAGGGTCCGAGATCGGCACCGAGACGGATACAATGCCATAATCCAGCTCATCCTGCGCGCTGTCATAGCCACGCATGCGCACTTGTTGCAACCGCTTCACGAGCTCAGTTTTGCCGGTAATTGTGTGCTCGGTGAATTTCTGGAACTTGGTGGAGGCCAGATAGTCGTCAATCACACTGTCCGGCTGGTAGGAGAGCAGTACGCGGCCAAGCGATGTGGCATAGGCCGGGAAGCGTGTGCCCACACTGGCGCCAAGGCGGATTTTCCGGTTGGTTGAAACATGCGCGAGATAAAGGATGTCGGAGCCAGACAGGATCGCGAGCGACGAACTGTCTCCCGTCTCGTCCCGAATGGTCTGAAGGAACGGCAGTACAATCTCTTCGATGTTCATCGAGCTCAGGAAAGCCCAGCCAAATTCCAGCGTCTTGGGTTTCAGCAGGAACTTGCGCCCGCTGCGGCCCATATAGCCAAGTTCGACAAGTGTGTTCAGGCAGCGCCGCGCAACAGCCGGGCTGAGGCCGGTTTTGACCGCCACTTCACTCAACTGCATTTCGGGGGCGTCTGCGTCAAAGGCTTTCAGGACTCTCAGTCCACGCTCAAGTGTAGAGAGAAACTCAGGGTTTTTCTCGGCTCTTGAAGTATCGTCCACTGAGGTCGCTCCCTTTTTGCTCGCCCCTGATTAGTTAGCGGACCCAGTGGTTTTGTAAAGCGCTTTTATGGATGCGTCATGCTCGCCAAGGGTCGGCGGAGCGACGACTTCAGTCGCCCGTTCGCCGTCATAGGAAATCGGGCTGCGGATGGTACGGAAACGACCTTTTTCCGCGTGTTCGGTCTCAAGCAGCAGGCCCATATGTTTGAACTGCGGTGTCTCTGTCACTTGCTCGGATGTATAGACCGGCGAATGGGGCACCTCGCCCTCAGCCAGAATGGCGCACCATTCATCAAGCGGCTTGGAAAGGAAGATCGGCTTCAGGTAAGCGATGATATCCTCATAGTGCCTGATGCGCGCCATGCGCTCGCCAAAGCGCGGGTCTTTGAGCATGTCCGGCCGGCCAACGGCCTCAGCAAGGTTTTCCCAGAATTTGACGGGGGATGACATGTGAAGCGCCAGCCAGCGACTATCCGCGGTCTCGAACACATAGGACTGTGACACCGTGGGGCGGCTGTAGGCATCCATCACCTGACCGGCGGAGAAGAAATGCGTGAAGTCGTCCAGATTGAAATGGCACATCGCCTCAAGCATCGAAACCTCCACAAGGCGACCTTTGCCAGTGCTGTGTCGTTCAAAAAGGGCGCCCATGACGCCGTAAGCTGCATAAAACCCCGTGATGGCGTCCGCAATGGCGGGGCCAACAACACGTGGATTTTCAGGATTCACGAGCAGGCGCAGGAACCCGGTTGCCGCTTGTGCGACCGTATCAAACGCCGGGCGATCCTTGTCGGGGCCGTCTGGTCCGAAGCCGGAGATTGAGCAGTAAACCAGTTTGGGGTTGATGGCCTGCAGCCGCTTGGCGTCCACATGCAGGCGGTCAGCGACGCCCGGCCTGAAGTTCTGGATGAAGACATCAGCCTCAGCGACCATTTGGTCGAGGATATCCAGGTCATCCCCAACCTTTGTATTGAGCGTGATGCTCTTCTTGTTCCGATTATAGGTTTGATAGTGCGGGCTATAAAGTTCGCCCTTGTAGGCGCGGAAGGGGTCACCGCCATTGGGGTTCTCAATTTTGATCACTTCGGCACCGAGGTCTGCGAGAAACATGCCTGCAGCAGGGCCCGTAATAAAGGTTCCCATGTCCAGAACCTTCACGCCATTCAAGACCTTAATCATTTGAGATCACCCTTCTTGCCGGTCGTTTGTCTGCGCGGTGCAAGTCCGCCTTCTTGCTGCTTCCTATACGATATTCGATAATCGAAAACAAGTACGTATATCGAAAAAACTTTGACACAAGTTCAGCCGTCTTATAGCTTTTGGCTAATTTCATTCTCAAAAATTGAGGTACAGCAATGCGTATAGGAAAGACTGACGCGCCCTTCAGCGCTATTTCGACATCCACCCACGAGACCATCACCGTGCGAGGCAAGGATCTGTGCGGCGACATCATGGGCAAGGTCGATTTCACCTCCTATTTCTGGTTCCTCGTTACCGGCCAGGAGCCTTCCGAAACCCAGGTCTATTTCGCCAATGCGGTGCTTGCAGCCATTGCGGAACATGGGCTTGTGCCAAGCGTTGTGGCCGCAAGAATGACCTACGCGGCCGCACCCGAGGCATTCCAGGGCGCGGTGGCGGCTGGTCTTCTGGGTTGTGGCACGGTGGTGCTGGGGAGTGCGGAAGTTTGTGGCCGTTTCATTGCAGACTTGTGTGCGAAGGCTCGGGAATCTGGAGATGTTGAAGGCGAAGCCCTTAAGGGGGTGCAGTCCCTACGTGCCAACAAGAAGCCAATCCCGGGGTTTGGCCATCCGCTTCACAGCGAGGGGGACCCGCGCGCCAACCTCCTGTTTTCCATGGCGGAGGAAAAGGGTGTGGTGGGGGAGCATATCACCATGCTGCGCGCGGTGAAGGCCGCTATCCCCAAGGTGCTCGGCCGTGAGCTGCCGGTCAATGTGAACGGGGCTATTCCTACCGTAATGCTCGATGTGGGTTTCCCGCTCGCGGCCCTCAAGGGCATTTCGCTTCTCGCCCGAACGGCCAGCCTTATCGGCCACCTGCAGGAAGAAAGCGAACGCGGCATTGGGTTCATCATGTCTGGCGCGGCAGCGGAGGCGATTGATTATGACGGGCCGGGTGCATGAATTTATAAAATTCGATTAACGAACTTGACTTCGATAATCGAATAAATTACACAGCGGATCAGGGAAGTGAAAATTCGCACAACTGTGTTTTGAGTTTTTGAGCTGTGCACCTTTGGGAGAAGGTCATGAATATGAGGGAAGTGAAGCGCTCGCTTTTGGGCGGAACGTCTATTATCGCTGCAACAATAATGGCGCCTGCCGTGGTCGCGCAGGATCAAGGTGGCGAAGAAGCCGGGTTTGCGCTTGAGGAAATTGTTGTTACCTCGCGCCGCAAGGCAGAAAGTTTGCAGGAAGCACCGGCGGCTATCACGGCCTTTACGTCCCAGAAAATTCAGGACGCAGGGATTGAACGCCCGGCCGACTTTGTCGCGCTGACGACCAACCTGACCCTCATTGAAACCCAGAACGCGGGCAACGCCTTTGTTGTCCTGCGCGGCATCACCCAGAACCGGAACTCTGAACCCTCAGTCGCTGTGGTGATTGATGGTGTGCAGCAGGTGAACCCTGCCCAGTTCAATCAGGAACTGTTCGACATCCAGCAGATCGAGGTGCTCAAGGGGCCGCAGGGGGCCATCTATGGCCGGAACGCTATTGGCGGCGCTATCGTGATCACAACAAAAAAGCCGGGTGAAGAAACCGAAGGCAGCATCTCCGCGGGCATCGACAACGGCCCGGGTTATAAAATCCGCGGCAGCGTTGGTGGCCCGGTTGGGGACAGCGGTAAGCTCAAGTACCGCCTGTCCGGTGCTTTCATTGATACTGACGGTTATATCGACAACGAATTCCTCGGTGAGGAAGCGGACCCCTATCAGGACCTGTCGTTGCGCGGTAGGCTGATCTGGGATGCGAGCGACCGGCTGAGTGTTGACCTGCGCGCCTCACTGTCGCGCCTCAAGACACAGGCTTTCTACTATAACATCGTGACAGATGTGAATGACACCAGCCTGCCAGTGCGGGTGAACAACGCGGGCCAAAACGACCGCGACATGAACTCGGTATCGATGCAGATCAATTATGATGTTGGTGGTGGCACCATCACCTCGACCACGTCATTCGATACGCTTGAGGAAATCCTCACCGGCGACGCCTTTGACTTCCTCCCTATTGAGGAGTCGCTGTTCTACCAGATCCTCGGTGTTGACCTGAACCAGAGCCAGTTCCTCGATGTGGAAAGCTGGAGCCAGGATTTGCGCTTCGCGTCGGATAGTGACGGCCCTCTGCGTTGGATGGTCGGTGGCTATATGATTGGCACCAAACGTTATATCTCGACCGGTAACCTTGTTGACCTCGGACAGGGTGTCACGCCGGTTTACCGCGAACCCAGCACCAACCCCAATAACCCCCAGGCCACCTTCCTCGCGGACGAGCAGGACAATTTTGCATGGGCAGTCTATGCCGATGCAACCTATGACCTGACCGACAAATTGGAACTCAACGCCTCGATCCGCTATGACGAGGACGAACGGGAGCAAACCACACTGACCCCGACAGAATACCTTCCCAATGTGGAAGGTATTCCGGGGGCCGTGAGCGGGGAGGTGCGCACCGTTACCTTCACCGAGTGGCAGCCCAAATTCACTTTGCGCTATCTCGTGAACGATGACCTGACCTTCTATGGCGGCTACAGCACAGGCTTCCGTAGTGGTGGTTTCAACCAGTCTGGTGTCGGCGCTATTGCCGTGGCGAATGGCATTGTTGGTGTGAACGACATTTTTGAAGCCGAAGTTGCGACAACGTTCGAGCTTGGCTTCAAAAGTGAGCTTCTGGATAGCAGGCTGACGCTGAATGGTAACGTTTTCACCACCAAGTCGGAGAACAGCTATTTCTTCGTCTTCCTTGCCGCCAACTCGACCCAGAACCTTGGCACTGTGCCGGAAGGTCGCCTGAAAGGTCTTGAACTTGACGCGAGCTACCGTGCGGCATCCGGCCTCGATTTCAATCTGGGCTTTGGCTACACCGACAGCGAGATCAAGGATTTCCAGGATAATTCCGTGATCGGCAACAAATTGCCCGGCGTGTCCGAGATGACGCTGAACATGGGTGTGCAGTACAGCACGGAAATCGCGGACGGTGTCACGCTTGTGACCCGCGCGGATTATCAGCGCATCGGCAAAACCTGGTGGGACCTGCCGAACTCCACTGTTCGGAACCCGGTTGATCTCTTTGACGCACGTGTCAGTGTCGAGTGGGGTGACGGATGGGCAGTGACTGCATGGTCACGCAACCTTTTCAACGAAAAATACAACGCGGAATTCTCGCCTGGCGGCTTTGTGTTCAAGGCCAAGCCGCGCCGCTACGGGCTTGATATTTCCAAACGATTCTGACCGAGCAGGAGCCAAGGATGACAAAGATACTGGTGCTATATTATTCCGGCTATGGGCATACGGAAGTGATGGCAAAAGCGGTGGCCGAAGGGGCTGGTGCGGTTGACGGAGTGACTGTCACCATCAAAACCGTGCCTGAACTTGTGCCGGAAGAGGTCCTGAAGGCCAGTGGTATGAAAACCGCACCGTCGCACCCGATCGCGGACCCTAATGAGCTCGGCGACTATGACGGCATCATCTTTGGCACCCCAACGCGGTTTGGCAATATGGCGGCGCAGATGCGCAATTTCCTTGACCAGACCGGCGGCCTCTGGATGAAGGGCGCGCTTGTCGGCAAGGTGGGCAGCGTGTTCACGTCAACGGCAAGCCAACATGGTGGTCAGGAAACCACCATCACTTCTTTCCAGACGACGCTCTTTCACCATGGTATGGTGGTCGCAGGTCTACCCTATTCGTTCGAAGGCAATGCCATCATGACAGAGATATCTGGCGGCACCCCTTATGGCGCGTCGACAATCGCCGGCGCGGACGGCTCACGCATGCCGAGCGAGAACGAACTGGCTGGTGCCCGGTACCAGGGCAAATATGTCGCAGAAATCGCTGCCAAGCTGGCGGCCTGACGAGAGGGGAGAGGACTGATGAACGCCCACAAGAAGATGCCCACACGATTGCATCATACCGCCTATGTCACCAAAGATCTTGAGGTCACGCGCCAGTTCTATGAAGACGTGATTGGCATCCCGCTCGTGGCAACATGGTGCGAGAAAGAGGAGCTGTTCGGTGCCGAGCGCATTTTTGCGCACTGCTTCTTTGAAATGGCGGATGGCAGCGCGCTTGCATTCTTCCAGTTCGCGAACGAAGAAGACCATGCGCTCTTTGGTCCCGAGCAACCGGAATCCCCCTTCATTCATATCGCACTGAATGTAGACGAAGAAACCCAAGCGGGCATTATCGAGCGTATTGCCAAGGCTGGCATTGAGGAGCCTGACACCTACATCCTGGACCACGGCTACTGCAAATCTGTCTATGTGCGGGACCCGAACAGGATGCTGCTTGAGTTCACGACCGATGCCCCCGAAGCGGACGGCCTGAAGGCGGAGCGCCGGGCCAAGGCGCGGGAAGACCTGAAACGCTGGCTCGGTGGCGACCACACCTCCAACAATGAGGTTCGCTAGTCGGTGGAGCTGCGCGCTAGCGATATAGATGTTTCGGGAGGGCAGTTATCTGTCCTGTCGCTTGGTGAGGGTCCGGCTGTGTTGTTTTTGCACGGCTGGGCGCTTGATCAGCGCATGTGGCGACAGCAATATGCTCTGGCTGATAAAGGTCTGCGTGTGGTGACGGTTGACCGACGGGGCTTTGGCGCTTCCTCAGCCCCCCCTGATCTTACACTGGAAACCGAAGATATAATGCGCGTGCTTGACGCGCTCTCCCTCGAGCACGTTGCCCTCGTGGGCATGTCGCAAGGCGGCAGGATTGCTTTGCGCTATGCAATGGCGTCGCCAGAAAGATTGTCTCATCTCGTGCTGCAGGGGGCGCCGATAGATGGCTTCCCAACAGCGCCGTCAGACGCTGAGGCGGTTCCCGTTGAGCGGTACCGGGACTATCTGTCGAGGGGTGACAAAAATGCCTTCCTGAACGATTGGCTAAGTCACCCTCTGCTGTGCCATGACCGGGCGGTGGCAGCTGATGTGATTGATGAGCTTGCAAAGGGCTACGCGGGGCGGGATCTGCTTGAGGGGGTGCCGGACAGCTATACGATTAATGTATTTGCGGCACTGCGGTCATTAGCTCTTCCCAGCCTCTATATTGTCGGAGAACACGATACTGCGTGGCTTAAAACGGTTGCTGAAACCTTTGAGAAGCTGGTTCCCAATGGTCACGCTGTGTCAGTCCCAGGCGCCGGGCACATGTGTAACGTCACCCGCCCCGATTTTTATAATAACATCCTCCTCGACCTGCTGATGCCATAAGCTTCGCGGCGCCAGTAGCGGCGCGTGTGTGCCCGACCCCGCTGCTGCGACACCCTTGCCTCTTTACCTCTCCGGCCATGGCGTTATCCTCTGAGCCACGACCAACCTGAGCGCCCCCAGCAAGGAGCCTGCCCATGACCGAATTCCTGAGTGCCGAATTGCTCGCTCGTGCGCAGTTTGCCTTCACGGTCGCCTTCCATATCATCTTTCCAGCTTTCACCATCGGTCTCGCCTCCTATCTCGCGGTGCTTGAAGGCCTCTGGCTCAAGACGCGGGACGATGCCTATCTGGTGACATTCCAGTACTGGCTGAAGATATTCGCCGTTGCCTTTGGCATGGGCGTTGTATCGGGGCTGGTGATGAGCTACCAGTTTGGCACCAACTGGGCGGTTTTTTCCGACAAGGCGGGGCCGGTGATTGGGCCGCTTCTTGGTTATGAGGTGCTGTCGGCCTTCTTTCTGGAAGCTGGTTTCCTGGGCATCATGCTCTTTGGCATGAACCGGGTGGGCAAGGGGTTGCACTATTTTGCGACCTTGATGGTTGCCTTTGGAACGCTCTTTTCAGCCTTCTGGATCCTGAGCGTGAACAGCTGGATGCAGACACCCGCGGGTTATGCCATCAACGAAGTGGGCCAATTTGTGCCGGCGGACTGGTGGGCCGTTGTCTTCAATCCCTCCTTCCCCTACAGGCTGGTGCATATGGTGCTGGCGGCCTATCTCACCACGGCCTTTGTGGTGGGAGCGGTCGGGGCGTGGCACCTGCTCAGGGACCGGACCAACAAGCCCGCGCGCATCATGTTCTCGATGGCGATGTGGATGGCGGTTGTTGTTGCCCCGATCCAGGTAATCGCCGGTGATATGCACGGGCTGAATACACTTGAACACCAGCCGCAAAAAGTCGCGGCGATGGAAGGGCTCTATGAGACCCGGGCCGGTGTACCACTCCTGCTATTTGGCCTCCCGAATGACGAGACAGAGCAGGTGGATTACGCGCTTGAGCTACCGGGTGTCGCCAGCTTTATCCTCACCCACGATTGGGACGGCACGGTGCGTGGGCTCAAGGAATGGCCGAAGGAGGACCGACCGCCAACCGCTATCGTCTTCTGGGCGTTCCGCATTATGGTCGGGCTCGGGCTCCTTATGGTGCTGATCGGACTCTGGAGCCTGGTTGGCCGGGCAAGGCGCAAGCTCTATGATAGCCGCTTATTACTGAGGGCGGCGGTTGCCATGGGGCCTGCCGGGTTTATTGCCGTGCTGGCCGGGTGGGTGGTAACCGAGGTCGGGCGCCAGCCGTACACGGTCTATGGGCTCTTGCGCACGTCAGACTCGCTCTCGCCCATTGCGGCACCTGCGGTCGCGACGTCGCTTGCCATCTTTGCCATTGTGTACTTTGTCGTCTTCGGCGCGGGCACGCTCTACATGCTGCGGCTCATGGCGCAAAAACCCGCTGAGGGACAAGCCGGGCTGGCACACGGCCAGCCGACACGGGCTGCAGGCACAACGCCGGTGGCTGCGTATGAGGGCGGCGCAAGCAAGCAAGGAGACATGCAATGATCATCGACCTGCCGCTTGTATGGGCCCTCCTGATCGCCACGGCGATCCTGATTTATGTCATCCTTGACGGTTTTGATCTGGGGATCGGCATCCTGTTCCCGTTCCTCGAGCATGAGGACGACAAGGATATTGCGGTCAACACCGTCGCGCCGGTGTGGGACGGTAACGAGACATGGCTGATCCTTGGCGGTGGTGGCCTGTTTGCCACCTTCCCGCTGGCCTATTCGGTGCTGATGCCGGCGCTATATGTGCCCGTTCTCCTCATGTTGTTTGGCCTGATATTCCGCGGTGTCGCCTTCGAGTTCCGCTGGCGTGACGAAGGGCACCGGCGCTACTGGGACTTCGGCTTCACGGCGGGTTCAATTGTTGCGGCTTTTTGCCAGGGTATTGCGCTCGGTGCTTTCGTGCAGGGTGTTGAGGTTGCAGACCGGGCCTATGCTGGCGGCTGGTGGGACTGGCTCAGCCCGTTCAGTCTGCTGACCGGTGTGGCACTTGTGGTTGGCTATGCGCTTCTGGGCGCTACGTGGCTCGTGATGAAAACCGAGGGGCGGTTGCGGGCAAAAGCGGTGCGATATGCGCGGGTGACCGCGATTGGTACGGTGCTTTTCATTCTGATCATCAGCGGCGCGACCTTGTCACTTGATCCGCGCTTTATGAAGGTGTGGTTCACTTGGCCCGCCATGCTCTACACTGGGCTGGTACCACTGGCGGTGCTGCTTGTTGCCGTCTGGCTGTGGCGCAGCCTGCATAAAGGCGTGGACCATAAACCGTTTCTGGCTGCGATCCTGCTGTTCGCACTGTGTTTTGTCGGGCTCGGGATCGGGCTTTTCCCTTATATGGTGCCGATGGCCATCACTATATGGGAGGCGGCGGCACCTGATGACAGTCTCAGCTTCCTGTTAGTTGGTACAGTCGTGCTTTTGCCGGTCATCCTCGGATATACCGCTTACGCCTATTATATCTTCCGCGGCAAGATCAAAGCCGGGGAAGGCTATCACTGATGGCGCGCCAGGGTGATGCGCCCACACCCCTTTGGCGGCGACTTCTGTGGTTCGTCGCCATCTGGGTGGGCAGTGTGCTGGCGCTTGGGCTGGTAGCTGGCGCGCTGCGCTGGGTCCTTAACCCCGGCCCTTGAGCTGGCCGGGATTGACACCAAAATGCTTCTTGATCGCAGCCGACAGGTTGTTTGCGTGCCGGTAGCCAAGTATGTCAGCCAACTCGTTGAGTGAACCCTCCCGGTTCTTAAGGTAGTTTTCCGCCCGTTTCATCTTGAGCTGGTAGCTATAGTCCTGAAGGGTGACGCCATAAACTGCCCGAAAGCCTTGCGACAGCTTGTTTCTGTTTAATCCCACCATGCGGGCCAGGTCGGGCAGGGTGAGGGAGGTCATCATGTCGGTGGACACAATTTCTCGCGCAAGCGCGAGGTTCTTTCGGTCTCGTGCCGAAAGCGTTATCTGATTGGTTGACACTTCGGTATCCGCGCTGAGTTTTGCTAGAAAAATGCTGATCAGTTCAAGGGCTTTAGCCAGCATGAACATGGGCCGCATATAAAGCGGCGTACCGGCGAGCAGCATTTGAGTGACGATCTGTGCCGTCCTGTTGTCGATCCTGTTTTCCTGATGGAAAACAGGGGTAGTTGCTTTGTTGATGGCATCGGCGATGGGCTGTGGCAGTTCATTGAGATCAACGCCAAGAATGCTTTGCAGCTCGGACGCCTTTATAATGATTGAGACCCACTCAACCGATTTGCCAGAGATGAAAAAGTCCGTGCTGACGTATCCTGCCGGGTAGACGCCAAAAAAACTTGAGCCGCTTGGCATGCCGACCTGTCTGCCGTCTCCGAGGTCGAAGAGGATGTCGCCACTGAGCGTAAAAGAGAAGCGCAGCCAGTTCTCACCTATGAACCGCAAGGCAAGGTTTTCCGTTCGGTTGCTTCGGGAGGTGACGATCTGGATATCGTTGCCCGCCTGCAGGAACTGGGTCTCCCCCCGGCCATAGACCGGCATGGCGCCGATACGCAGGTATTTATCATCGATCAGGTCGATATGGATATTCGGGCCGCCATGCTCCAGACAGAACTGGTGCTTTAGCAAGCTGAAGTTATGCGACCGTTTCAGGGTAGCAGCCTCAAGGCTGTCCGCCCACGCCAATAGCTCTGAAGAGCTCATCATCTTTCACGCTCTCACATGACAAGTTTTCATACAGCCTGGCGGGGCTTGTTCCCGCAGAAGAGGTCTATGCGACCAGGGCAGGAACGGGCGGATCATAGTTTCGGGTGCGGAACATGGCAAGCCCCAACTCAACAAAAAAGTGCACAAAAATCTGCATGCAGCCTGCTGTTTTTCGCGTATTTCTGCCAGTTGCCGAGGGTACCCTATGGCGGCGTATCTAAAATGTATGAAGCGGTGTCGGCGGGATTTGCAACCGTGATATGTCGGGCTGGCGGGTGGTACCCCAAAGGGTGCTTGAATATCGTGGCTGTGTTCGTGGACGCGCTGGGCCTGACGCTAGTTGCGTGCTGGCGCAATCTCTGCAACAAAATGACTCTCTGCAAGCATGGAGTGAGTCATTGAGCATCAAGGTAGGCGTCATCGGTTTTGGCCTCTCGGCTCGTGTTTTTCACCTGCCTTTTCTTAAGGCGTCGGGCGCTTTTCACGTGCGGGCAATCGGCAGTTCTCAGCATCAGGCGGTACAGGATAGTTGGCCAGATGTCGACGTCTATAGCGACCCTGAAGCCCTTATTGCCGATGGCGGTGTCGACCTGGTGATCAACACTGCCCCAAATCATGCACACTTCCTGCTCTCTTTATGCGCACTTGAGGCAAGCAAGCATGTCGTGATTGAGAAGCCGTTTGTCACCTGCCTTGTGGAAGGCGAAGTCCTCATGCGGCAGGCCGCAGAGAGCGGGCGTGTGCTCAGCGTCTATCATAACCGGCGCTGGGACGGCGATTTCCTGACCATGAAGAAATTGCTTCGTGAAGGCACGCTCGGTCGCATCCGATATTTTGAGACCCATTTTGACCGTTTCCGCCCACACGTGCGCGATACCTGGCGCGAGAGTGGCGGGGAGGGCAGTGGCATCCTGTTTGACCTTGGTCCACACCTGATTGACCAGGCGGTTCAACTGTTCGGTATGCCGAATGCGGTGACGGCGCAGGTTGCTGCCATGCGCGACGGGGCAAGAAGCGATGACAGTTTCCGCATCACCTTGCACTACGAGGGTATGCAGGCCGTGCTGGTTTCCAGCCCATTCTGCGCGGGTCCAAACTTGCGCTACAAGCTTGAAGGCGAAGCGGGCACTTATGTGAAATACGGCCTCGACCCGCAAGAGGCGCGGTTGCGCGGTGGGCTGGTGCCGGGTGGCGACGAATGGGCTGCAGAGGCGAAGGAAGATTATGGCACCCTTTACACAGCCTCAGGCAGCGAGGCGGTTCCGACCGTAACAGGTGGATACCAGCGGTATTTCAATGCGCTCGCGGCCTGCATTGAAGGGCAAGGGCCTAACCCTGTACCGCCCGAGGAGGCGCTTCAGGTCATGCGCCTGATTGAGCTCGCACGCGAGAGTGCAAGCTCAGCCCGGACACTTTCGGTAATGTAAGCCGGGGTCAGACAGTGCCCTCAACTGCGGCACGTGGCTTGATGTCGGCAATGCCGGCCATTTCGTCGGCTGTCGGCATCCAGCTCATACGGGCAAAGACATCGTCAGACATGCTGGCATCCTCCACGAAGCCATATTTGACCAGGAACCGGCCCATGGCGAAGTCATCCCGGCGGGTGGGAACCAGAAACGGTTTCCGCGTCTGCGCGGCGGCTTTCATCAACCACAGCAGGATTGATGAGCCGAAGCCCTTGCCCTGTGCTTTCTTGATGAAATCGAGGTCAACAAGGCGAAGCTCGACCGGCTGGACGTCAAGCGTGAGCCGCCCGATGCGTGAGCCGTTTTTCTCGAGAATGAGATAGATGGCGTTGGGGAACTGGTTGCCATAACCACCCATCTGGGCCTCAAGCTGCATCTCGATCACTGTTTCGATATAGTCCTTGCTGGCTTCGGCCATGCGCAAATCGTCACGGTTTTCCTTATACATCTTGGCCAGGAAATCCTTGTCGCCGCGCACTGCCGCGCGTGCCGTAATGCCGTGTGGCAGGTGGACCGTTCCCTCAATCATCTTGTGCCTCCCTAATCCAGTTTCCGGTCAGTTGAAGATTACCTGATAATAAGCCCCTTCAGGCATGTTCGCCGGTCTGAGCATGCGGTGGATCAACAGGTTGTCGAGCGAACCGTCCTCAAGGCCGACGACGCTGCCTCGAAACTCAAGAGTCTGCTGCATCAGGTGGGCCTCATCAACATCGGCACGGAATATCAGGAGGAAGGGGGTGCGCTTGCTGTCGGGCCCCGCTGACAGGGGTTTTTCCCGGCATTCCATCAGTTGAACCGGCATTGCGAGGCTCTCGGCAACAAACTGAAAATCTTTGTCTAGCCCGCCGTCAAAAAACTGTGCGTTCACGGTGGCAATTGATATTGGTGCCGACGCTGTATTGCTCATGATTGTCTCCCATATTGAAACTTTTCCTGCCCGCCTCCCCAAGGCGAGGAGATGCCGCGCGAACGCGGCACCTGATCTCTTGGCAGTCACATCTTACGATCGCGACGGATAGATACCCTCCATGCACATGCTGTAGTGCACTGCCTGGGTTGGTTGCTGGGTCGACACATAGTTGGTCGCTTGCGGGGTCTCGGCAATGGTAAAGAGCTGATTTTGGAATTGAACGTTCCCTGCAGCTTCAACGCCGCCAATCAGCGCCTTGGTTGTTACATTCGCGGGAGCCTGGAACAGATTGTTCTGTACAATGCCCAACCCGTTGCCGGGACCTGCAATGTAGTCACCAATGTCCGGCGCCGCTTTCTTGCCGCCGCTGTTCGAAGCCACATGCAGGTTAAAGCTGATGCTGCTACCAGCACCACTGCCACCTGTGTAGGTGAAGCTGTGACTATGTTCCGGCATTTTTGTAATTGACAAGACTTCCTGATGCCAGCCCGGGAGTGTGCCAATTACGCGGGGTGACAAGCCGGGACTTTGTCCCCAGCCCATCGGCACGCGTCCCCTCAGGTCAGGCAGGGCAAAAACTTCGCGACAGTCGCCACCATAGCGGCAGCCAAGCAGGGAGAACAGGGCCGTGAACTGGTTGATATCCAGTATTTGGCCAGTGCACATGCCCCATTCGGCGGGTGTGAACTGAAACCCGAGCGCTTTTATGACGCCCATATATTGCTCATACATGATAAATCTCCTGCCCGCCGTTATCCGAATTTGATTTCGTAAAGAACAACTGGGCCAGGCTGCGTGGCTTCAGTAGCTTCGGGGGCGTCGGCTTTCTTGGCCTTGCCCTTCGCCGGAGCCTTTTTCCTGGCTGTGGCGGCTGCCTTTTTCATGGCCTCTGTATTGAAGCTTTCGCTTTCAGGATTGTCGGCCTTGTTGTCCACATAAAGGCCTTCAAGTATCCCCACTTTCTCGAAAGTCAGTGAGTAGCTGCCATCGGGGGCCTGATAGGATTCCGGTCCGCTCAGGATCACGGTGAAAGGATTCTTACGGCAATTGACGGGCCGCTCGTCACCTTTCTTGAGCTTGACTTCATGGACCTCCTCGACGGTCAGTTCGATGTCGGGGCCATCCATGATTGTCATGGTAACCTTTGTGCCAACGATATCCTTGAAATTCTTCGGTGTTATTTTGTCCAGCATGGCTAAACCTCCTTTATAAAGGGCTGGATATTTCAGTCCCTTGGGGTTAGCTGCGCGACGGGAACATCCCCTGCATGCAGATGGCAAAATTGATCACAGTGCTGGGCTGAACGAGGGAGAAGGGATAGTTCTGGCCTGCGCTCTGGATCGCGAAAGCGTTCGAATCAAAACCGCCACTTCCGCTGATGCTGACGCCGCCCACAGGCACTGTCGCCGTTACATCCGCGGGATCAAGGAACAGGTTATTTTGCACGATGCCCAATGCGTTGCCAGGGGCCGCGATATAGTCGCCGTCTGCTGGTGTAGCCTTCTTGCCGCCGCCGTTGGAAGCAACTTCAACTTGCGCTGCCAACGTTCCGCCGCCGCCGCCCGCATAGGAATGAGTGTGCGTATGTGCGGGCAAGTGGGTGGAATTCAGTGTAATGGATTCCGTGCCGACCTTCTGGCCCATAACGTAAGGTGGCAAGCCAGGCCCAGTGCCCCACCCCATAGGTACGCGTCCGCGCAGTTCAGGCAGACCGAAGCTGACGCGGCCATCTCCGCCAAATGCTGTACCCAGTAGCGAAAAAAGGGCCGTATTCTGGCTGATTGCGATCAGCGCGCCCGCGCACGCCCCGTAGTGAAGCGGCGTAAAGTTGAAACCGAGAGCCTCGATGACTCCAAGATAGCCTTCCATAGGTCTTCCCCTAATTAATTGGAGTGGATGCAGAAAACTCGGAAAATACACGTGGAACTAGAGGCTGAATTGAAACCTTTAGTTAGATGACAGTCAACCTATTAGTGCTAATAAATCCGGAATTACGATTACCAAAGGTTGTTATGTGTTTGCCTTGAGTTGATTAAGTTGTTGATAATATTGTAAATTTAACTATAACATGACAAATGGCTATATGTTGTCTGAAGAATGCAGTCGAGTGGCAACCCTCTGTGATTGAATAAATATGAAATTGTTGTTTGTACGCCACTAATTCTGCTCTATTTTAGGAGCAGTATATTGATTGAGGAGATGTACACGCGAATCCGAGCGGTTTTATTGGGAATAAACGCTGGTGTGTGCTTTTGGGGAATGGAATGAAGAGGCCGTCAGGTGTATCCCGGCTTGCGGATGTCCGGTGATCCTATTCGGTTTCAATAATTGGAGCATAGTATGTCAGACGGCTTTGGTGGCGCAACGACAACCAACACTTCTTTCAACTCGTTCAATGAATTCGGGGAGGGAGCGAGAGAACAGTATCCTGCGGTCCTGATCGTCGATTCGACGGTTGAGGACTCCGTGATCCTGCTGGATGGTCTGGTACCAGACACACATGTGGTGCGGGCGGAAGCCGGGAAGTTGGCGGAAGTCGCGCGACAACTTGAAGCGCTGGCACCCGTTGGCGCGGTCCATATCCTGACACACGGTGAACCCGGTGCGTTCACCTTAGGTGGGGAGCGGATCGACAGCATCAGTCTTGCGAACAGTACGCCGTTTGCTAACGCTTTGGCTCATGTCGCCACTACAGCCAGCAGCATAGCTTTGTGGGCCTGCTCCGTCGCCAAGGGCGCAGTCGGCGCTAGGTTTGTTGACCTGCTTGCTGAATTGACAGGCGCAACCGTCAAGGCCGCGACCCAGGCTGTTGGGGCCGCTGAGAAGGGTGGCACCTGGGATATTGGCACGCCTTCGCCGTTTACGGTCGATGCCACTTTAGCCTATCCCCATGCACTGTCCGGAACGTTTGACTTCACGGGCGGCAGCATTAGTGATGGCGGTAGCGGCACCAGTTACACCGAGACCGCAAATGACGGTGTCGATGTGGAAATGACCGTCAGCCTGAGCAACTCCGGCACCCTCAATGTCACCGACCTGGCCAGTAGCTTTGAGAACACCACTACCGAATTTCTCTGGTCCAATAGCGAGCTGGCGTCCTCCGTGACATTTACGGTCAGCTTCGATACGGCGATCACCATAACCAGTTTCCTCTACCTTGAGGCTGATACCCAGATTGGTGAGGCAGACAACTATATCTTCACACCCGTCGGAGGCTCTGGCGCGTCCACTATTACACTCACGACTTCAGACTTTACCAACAGCAACGTGACGGTTTCCCCTGTCGATTGGGTGGGCGTCACGGGCTTTACAATAACGGTTTCCGGCTCCGGCTCACCAACCTTCCAGCCGGGCCTTGATACAATCAACTTCAGTGTTGTGTCCAATAGCGCGCCGGAATTTGATGACGCAGATGACACCATATCCATCACGGTTACCGAGGATGGTGGCGCGCAGTCGATCTCTGATGGTGCAAACGGCCTTGGCGTAACCGACACGGACACCGGCGACACGCTGACCTGGTCTGAAGGTACCACCACCGCGAGCAACGGTACGGTGACAATTTCGGGTACCACCAGTGCCTCGGGCTCGTCCGGCGACTTGCCGTCCGGCAGCTTTACCTACACGCCGGATGCCAATTTCAACGGGTCAGACACGTTCACAGTTGATGTCTCGGACGGCAATGGCGGCACTGATACCATCACCGTCAATGTGACCGTGACGGCTGTGAACGATGCACCGGTGCTGGACAACACGCAGTCCCCGACCCTGACGGCCATTACCGAGGACGCGGGCGATGACGACGGTTCGGGCGCCGACGGTGACGACGACGCGTCCGCTAACGCCAACAACCAGGGCACCACCGTGGCCACCGTCGTGGTCGACAGCTCTATCACCGATGTGGACGGCAGCGCGAGCGAGTCTATTGCTGTCACCGAGGTGGATAACACCAATGGCCTCTGGCAATATTCCACGAATGGCGGCACCAACTGGAACAATTTCTCCGGCGTGACAGGCACCTCGGTAGATATCTCTTCGTCTGCACGGTTGCTTGACAGTACGAGCCTTGTACGCTTTGTGCCGGACGCGAATTATAACGGTACTGCCACCTTTACTTTCCGTGCCTGGGACCAAACCTCGGGCAGTATTGGCGGCACGGCGGATGTATCGACCAACGGCGGTACGACAGCCTTCTCCACTGCGACCGATACAGCATCTGTCACCATCAACGCTGTCAATGATGCTCCGTCGTTTGGCGGCGATCTTACTGGCAGTATCGGGGAAAACGACACGGTCACCGCAACGGGTACAGCGACGGTGACGGACGCTGACACTGGCGAAAGCAGCTTCAACGTCGACACCATCAATGGCTCCTATGGCGACCTGACGATCGCGGCGAACGGTGACTGGGTCTATGACCTTGATGAAGCCAACACAGATGTGCAGGCGCTCAGCACGGGCGATACACTCGGCGATACTTTGACGGTCTCGTCAGCGGACGGCACGACGCAAACCATCACCATCACCATCAACGGCGCCGACGATACGCCGGTCTTTGGCGGAACGCTGACGAACAGCCTCAACGAGGACACAGATTCGGTTGGTGGTACCGCGACGGTGACGGACGCGGACAGCGGTGACAGCAGCTTCAACGCTGACACCATCACTGGCACCTATGGCGACCTGACGATCGCGGCGAACGGTGACTGGGTCTATGACCTTGATGAAGCCAACACGGATGTACAGGGGCTCCTGACCGGGGAGTCGCTTGGTGATACTTTGACGGTTTCGTCTGCAGACGGCACGACACAGAACATCACCATCACCATCAACGGTGTGAGCGATGCAGCCAGCTTTGGTGGCACCCTCTCAAGCAGCTTGAACGAGGATACGGACAGTGTTGGCGGTACCGCGACCGTGACCGACGTCGATGGTGCAGACAGCTTCAACGCTGACACCATCACCGGCACCTATGGTGACCTGACGATCGCTGCGAACGGTGACTGGGTCTATGACCTTGACGAAGCCAATACGGACGTTCAGGCACTCAGCACGGGCGACACGCTCGGCGATACCCTTACGGTTTCCGCAGCCGACGGCACCACGCAAACCATTACCATCACCATCAATGGTGTGGATGACACGCCGTCCTTTGGCGGTACGCTCACGAATAGTCTGACCGAGGACACGGATAGCGTCGGCGGGACGGCAACGGTGACGGACGCAGACAGCGGCGAAAGCAGCTTTAACGCCGACACCATCACCGGCACCTATGGCGACCTGACGATCGCGGCGAACGGTGATTGGGTCTATGACCTTGATCAAGCGAATACGGATGTGCAGGCGCTCAGTGCAGGGGACACGCTTGGCGATACCTTGACGGTTTCGTCTGCAGACGGCACGACGCAAACCATCACCATCACGATCAATGGTGCCGACGATACGCCGGTCTTCGGTGGCACGCTGACGAACAGCCTGAACGAAGACACAGACTCGGTTGGTGGTACCGCGACCGTGACGGACGCGGACAGTGGCGACAGCAGCTTCAACGCCGACACCATCACCGGCACCTATGGTAACCTGACGATCGCCGCCAATGGTGACTGGGTCTATGACCTTGATGAAGCCAACACGGACGTTCAGGCGCTCAGCGCGGGTGACACGCTGGGAGATACCCTGACTGTGTCGTCGGCCGATGGCACCACACAGACCATCACGATCACCATCAACGGCGTCAACGATGCGCCGGTGTTCGGCGGTGACCTAACCGCCAGCATGAACGAAGACGACACGGTGACGGCAACCGGCACCGCCACGATTACAGACGTAGATACTGGCGAGGACTATTTTGGCGATGCCGTCAATGGCATGTCGGTCAATGGCACATACGGTGACCTGACGATCGAGGCGAATGGCGATTGGGTTTATGACCTGAATGAGGCCAACACGGACGTACAGGCACTGGGGGCAGGCGAGACGCTTGGCGATACTCTGACGGTTACCTCCGGTGATGGGACGAGCCAGGACATCGTCATTACCATCAATGGTGTCAGTGATGCCCCATCGCTCGCGGCGACAGGTCAAGACCCGACCTTTGTAGAAGGCGGTGCAAACGCTGACCTTTATTCCACTGTCACAGCGGATACGGCGGACACCAACGATACCTTCTCAGCCATGACGCTGACGGTCACCAATGTGTCAGACGGTGCCAGCGAACAGTTGCTTTTTGATGGTTCTGTCCTTCAGTTGACAGACGGGTTCACCGTGGCCTCCACTGCTACAAACGGCCTCGCGGTTTCCGTGTCGGTGACTGGCAGTACAGCGACGGTCAGCTTCTCGGGCGCCTCGCTCTCGGAAGCGGCGATGCAGACGCTTGTCGACAGCATGGCCTATTCGAACACCAGCGATGACCCGACCACTGGGGCAAACCGGGTGATCACCATCACCGGTATCACAGACAGCGGCACAACGGCCAATGGCGGCAGCAACGTTGCTGCGCCGAACCTGCAAACCACAGTGAGTCTGACCGCGGTCAACGATGCACCCGTTTTCGCAAACCTGAATGGCGACAGCGCCAGCCAGGTTACCGCAGGCACCGGCGCGCAGGACGTGACCGACCTCAACGATGTCACGGTCACCAATGCCGACTCTGCCAACTATAACGGCGGCACGCTTGTGCTGAGCCAGGGTAGCGGTACGGCAAACGGTAGTTGGGGCGTCGACGGATCCACTGTGACATCTGGCGGTGATGGAACCATCTCTGCTGGCGAGACGATTTCTGTGGGCGGCACGGCGATTGGTACCGTGCACGCCACAAATGACGGGCAGGGCGGCAACACGCTCGAGATCAGCTTTGACAATGTCAATGCAACCTCCGCCAATATCCAGACCCTTGTGCGCGCGCTTACCTACAGTGCGCCGTCCGGGATTGGCGCACGGGTGTTCACGGCGACGCTGAATGACGGCGACGGGACCGCAAACGGGGGTGACGCCGATACGGCTGCTACCTTCACCTTGACGGTCACACCAAACCCGCCGGTAATCACCAATGTTGACGGGGATAGCCTGACCTTCACTGAAGGGGACAACGCGGCGCTTCTGGACGCAAATGCCGATGCCCTCGTGACTGACGCTGACTCTGCCAACTTCGATGGTGGCAATCTGACTGTCAGCTATCAGTCAGGCCAGCAGGCCGAAGACCGGATCGAGATTGACACCACGGGCACCGTTACCCTGTCGGCGGGCATGACGGCGGGTTCAACTGTGTCAGTTGGTGGCACGGCGATTGGCACAATCGACAACGGTGCTACCGGCGGCGACAGCGAGAGCCTGACTGTCACGTTGAATTCGGACGCGACACCGGCCCGCGTACAAGAATTGGTACGTGCGCTCCAATACAACAATGCGGGTGGCGACAATCCAACCGACGGTGACCGTGTGGTTCGGGTATCGATCACCGATGCAGGGTCGAATTCTGCCACAGGCACGGCGGACGTTACGGTCAATGTGGATCCGGTCAATGACACACCGTCGTTTGGCGGCAGTCTGACCGGCAGCCTCAATGAGGATACGGACACGGTTGGCGGTACGGCAACAGTCTCCGATGCCGACACTGGCGAAAGCAGCTTCAATGTTGACACCATTAACGGCACCTACGGCGACCTCACTATCGCTGCCAACGGTGACTGGGTCTATGACCTTGACGAAGCCAACACGGACGTACAGGCAATGGGCGCGGGCGACACGCTTGGCGATACCCTGACCGTCTCCTCAGCCGATGGCACGACACAGGACATCACCATCACAATCAATGGTATCAACGACACGGCAGTCTTTGGTGGCAACCTGACGGGAAGCCTGAATGAGGACACGGACACAGTTGGTGGCACCGCTACTGTCTCGGATCCGGAAAGTGCGGACAGCTTCAACGCAGATACGGTGACCGGCACATACGGCGACCTGACGATCGCCGCCAATGGTGACTGGACCTATGACCTTGATGAAGCCAACACCGACGTCCAGGCACTAGGCGCTGGTGACACCCTTGGCGATACGCTGACGGTATCGGCGGCTGATGGCACCACACAAACCATCACCATCACGATTAACGGCGTGAACGACGCGCCTGTATTTGGTGGTGACCTCACGGCCAGCATGAACGAAGACGATACGGTGACCGCAACCGGTACCGCCACGATTTCGGACGTCGACACGGACGAGGATCATTTTGGTGATGCCATCAACGGCATGTCGGTCAACGGCGCCTATGGTGACCTGACGATCGAGGCGAATGGTGACTGGGTTTATGACCTTGATGAGGCCAACTCGGATGTGCAAGCGCTGGGTGCAGGCGATACGCTTGGGGATACCCTGACGGTAACAAGCGAAGACGGCACCAGCCAGAACATCGTGATCACCATCAATGGCGCTAACGACGCGGCGAGCTTCGGGGGCACTCTTTCAGGAGGCGTGCTTGAAGATGGCACCACGGTCGGTGGCACAGCATCCGTAACCGATGTGGATAGCGGCGAGGCGACTTTCGTGGCCGATACGCTTGACGGCAGCTACGGTGGCCTGACCATTGATGCTGGTGGCAACTGGGTCTATACGCTCAACAATGATGAAACTGACGTTCAGTCGCTCGGCGCAGGCGATACACTTGGTGATACGGTTACGGTTTCGTCGGCGGATGGTACCACACAGGCAATCACGATCACGATCACGGGCGTCAACGATGCACCGCAGTCTTCTGGCGGTAGTGTCAATGCGGCTGAAGGGGAAGCGACAGTCTTTACTGTTTCGAATTTCGCCTTCACCGACGCCGATGCTGGCGAAAGCCTCCAGTCCATCCGGATTGATACCCTGCCAGCAGTGGGTGCACTTCGGTTGTCCGGTGTTGCGGTAACGGCAGGGCAGGTGATATCTGCCGCCAATATTCCCAACCTGACCTACACGCCAGTAGATGACGACGACGGTACCCGCAGCTTTACCTTTAGCGTCAACGATGGAACGGACTGGAGCGCTTCACCGGCGACCATGTCGATCGCGGTATCGAGTGGCAATGATGCGCCGTCGCGGCCCCGTCTCCAGACAAGTGGTGTGACAGAGAATGAAGTTGGCGCGCTTGTTGGCACCATGAGCTCGATAGACCCGGAAGGCGACACTGTCACCTTTGTGGTGAACGACAGCCGGTTCCGTATTGACGGCAACAAGCTCTACCTCTCAAGCGGCACCTCATTTGACTATGAAAGCCAGACTTCGGTCACCGTGCGCATCTTTGCCTACGACGAGGAAGGGCTGTATAGCTCTGCATTCATTGATGTGCCGATTATCAATATTGTGAACGAGGGTGGAATAACCCGGAGCGGCAGCACCGGCAGCGATACGCTGCGTGGGTCTTCGGGTGGTGACACGCTCATGGGCGGCGGTGGCAACGACCAACTCAATGGTGGTGCTGGCGATGACGTGATCACGCAAAATGATGACAACGACAGCCAGGACATCATCGTGGGTGGTGAGGGCAATGACCGCATCAACGCCGGCGGCGGCAATGACTTTGTCGTGGGTGGCGGTGCAACCGATGGGGCAACACGTCAGTCGCTTGATGAAGACAGCGATCCGAATGATCGCGGCTCGGATACCATTCGCGGCGGTTCGGGCAATGACACGATCCTCGGCGGCGGCTGGAACGATGACCTTGTCGACGATGACGGCTGGTACACCGATGGTGAAGAAGTTGAAGGCGACACCGACCAGAACCGTATCTGGGCCGGTAGCGGTCAGGATATTGCAGCCGGTTCCGGCGGTGATGACCTCATCGGTGGCAGCACCGGTCAGGATACGCTCAAAGGCCTGGGCGGCGATGATACTCTGTTCGGCAACGAAGACAACGACAGCCTGTTTGGCGGTAACGGCGACGACCTGCTCTATGGCGGCAGCGGCGACGATACAGTTGAAGGCGGTGCAGGTGATGACCGCATCTGGGCTGGCGCGGGCGATGACATGCTCATTGGCGGCGATGGATCCGATACTTTTGTCTTCGGCGCAACGGTCGGGAACGACACCATCTCTGATTTCGATGTGACGGCAGACACACTCGAATTCTATGGTCGCTTCGACAGTTCGGACGAGGTAGTCGCAGCAACGACTGAGACCAGTCAGGACGGAACAGATGGTGTTCTGATTGATCTCGGAAGCGGCGAAAGTGTGTTTATAGCCGGCATCACCCTGAGCGATTTGTCCGGCGCACAGATGACATTCTAACCGGATCCCTGAGAAATGGCAGTTGAGGGCGGCTTCCTGGCCGCCCTTTCCTTTACGGCATCCTTGCGTCCCAAAATTTCGGTTGACGATAGGGGGGCTGTTTTTCCATCATCGGCTGTAGAGAAGGGTGGTTGAGCGCTAGCACAAAAAACAAGGCAGGCTTTTCCGCGATATTGGTAGCAGTATGTGGACCCGCATATTTCATGCGGCGCATAGAGCAATCTTTCAGGAAATACCGTCATCCGTGACCAGGGTTGTACCGGTGCAGTGCACCGGGCTTGATTTATGTCCAGATGAAAGGTGTTCTGATGAAACAACTGTTAGTCGTTCTCGCCTTGCTCGCTGCATCTCCGCCAGCTCTCGCGCATGCGGGCGATCATCATCATTTTGATCTCTGGGCGGCGCTCTCGCATCTGTTAACCCAGCCTTTCCATGTTGCCATGATCGTTGCAGCCGTTGGGGCAGGAGTTTTTCTTGCGGCGCGGTACCGGCGAGGCAAGGTCACCAAAGTCGCTGCGGAAGATAAAGAGTAGCGGCCCTTGGGTGCCCCGCGGCATATCATGGATTCTGGCCTCGCCAGGCTTGAACGTGCGAGCGGGAAACTCTTGCTCGCTTTCCGGCTACGGGCAGGCAGGACCGCGCTTGCAGATCTCTATCAGGAAGGGTGCCTCAAGGCCCGTTTCCCGCGCCAGCAGGCTCATGCGCATAAAAATGGTGTGCTGATCAACACCACGGGCGGTATCGCAGACGGCGACCGGCTAGATACTTCGATTACTGTGGGTGAAGGCGCGTCCGCCGTTCTCACGACGCAGGCAGCGGAAAGGGTCTATAAGGCATCGGATATCTCGAATCCGGCGATGGTGGCAAACCGCCTTACCGTTGCCGCAGGCGCAAGCCTGTATTGGCTGCCGCAAGAGACCATTGTCTTTGATGGTGGCGCGCTTTCCCGTGACTATGAGATTGACGTGGCCGCGGGCGCAACCTGCCTGTTGGCTGAGATGACGGTGTTCGGTCGGGTCGCGCGCGGTGAAGCTGTAACGAAGCTCTCCCTGTTCGACCGCTGGCGCCTGCGGTACGCAGGCCGGCTGGTATTTGCAGACGGCTTCCGCCTTTCGGGCGGGATTGCTGACGCGCAGGCTTCGGACGCAAGGCTAATGGGCGCAACCTCAATTGCCACGCTGCTGTATATTGGGTCAGATGTTGCAGAGATGCGCGCCGCGCTGCGGAGTCGTTTTGAGGAAAGCCCCTGTCATGCCGCCTGCACCCTGCGTGGCAACCTGCTGATCACCCGCATTGCTGCAAAATCGCCCAGTGCTGTTCGAACGGCGCTGATGCAGGCCATCACCGTGCTGGATAGCGCACGTGGCATGGCGTCGCCGGTACTGTCGCGCTGGATATTCTGACTTTTAGGAAGAAGCTGATGAACCTCACTCCACGTGAAAAAGACAAACTGTTGATAAGCGTCGCCGCCATGGTGGCGGAGCGCCGCCTCAAGCGCGGGGTGAAGCTGAATTACCCTGAGGCAGTCGCGCTGATTTCCGACTTTGTACTTGAGGGCGCACGTGATGGTCGCACAGTCGCAGACCTGATGGCTGCCGGGGCCGCTGTGCTCACGCGCGAGCAAGTGATGGAAGGTGTGCCGGAGATGATCCCCGAGGTGCAGGTCGAGGCCACATTCCCAGACGGCACGAAGCTCGTGACCGTGCATGAACCGATCCGTTGAAGGAGGCTAAGATGATCCCCGGTGAAATTATCGCGAGCGATGGTGAACTGGTCCTCAACGAAGGACTGGGGACGGTGGAGCTGAGTGTTGCCAATACCGGTGACCGGCCAGTGCAGGTGGGCAGCCACTATCATTTTTTTGAGGTGAATGACGCGCTGGTCTTCGACCGGGCTATTGCACGCGGGATGCGGCTTGATATCCCGGCTGGCACCGCTGTGCGCTTTGAGCCCGGCATGGAACGTATGGTCAAACTGGTACCGTTTACGGGCGGGCGCGCGGTGTACGGCTTTCAGGGTAAGGTGATGGGAGGGCTGGACTAATGGCTTACCGGATGAAACGCGGCGACTATGCCGCCATGTTTGGCCCTACGGTGGGAGACAAGGTGCGCCTCGCGGACACTGAGTTGTTTATCGAGGTGGAAAAGGATTTCACTACCTATGGCAATGAGGTGAAGTTTGGTGGCGGCAAAGTGATCCGCGACGGTATGGGCCAGTCGCAGATCTCCCGCGCAGACGGCGCGGTTGATACCGTCATCACCAATGCTTTGATCATTGACCATACTGGCATCATCAAGGCGGATGTGGGCGTCAAGGATGGCCGTATCGCCGCCATCGGCAAGGCAGGCAATCCTGACGTGCAGCCGGGGGTGGATATCATCATCGGCCCTGGTACAGAAGCGATCGCGGGCGAAGGCAAAATTCTGACCGCAGGCGGCTTTGACGCCCATATCCATTTCATCTGCCCGCAGCAGATCGAGGAAGCCTTGATGTCTGGCGTTACTACCATGCTTGGGGGCGGCACGGGGCCAGCGACTGGCACAAATGCCACCACCTGCACGCCGGGGCCGTGGCATATAGCGCGCATGCTGCAGGCGGCTGAGGCCTTTCCGATGAACCTTGCGTTCGCGGGTAAGGGAAACGCCAGCACGCCAGGTGCGCTTGAGGAACAGATCCGGGCAGGGGCCTGTGCGCTCAAGCTGCATGAAGACTGGGGCACCACACCTGCCGCCATCGATTGCTGCCTGTCTGTCGCCGACGCCATGGACATTCAGGTGATGATTCACACTGATACGCTTAATGAAAGTGGCTTTGTGGAGGATACCATCAAGGCGATTGCGGGCCGTACCATCCATGCTTTCCATACCGAAGGCGCAGGCGGCGGTCATGCACCCGATATCATCAAAGTGGTAGGGTTTGAGAATTTCATCCCATCTTCTACTAATCCGACGCGGCCTTACACTCGCAACACGGTGGATGAGCACCTCGATATGCTGATGGTGTGCCACCACCTTGACCCCAGTATCCCTGAGGATATCGCTTTCGCGGAAAGCCGCATCCGCAAGGAAACCATCGCCGCAGAAGATGTGTTGCATGACATGGGCGCGTTTTCGATCATCGCGTCAGACAGCCAGGCCATGGGGCGTGTAGGCGAGGTGGTTATCCGCACGTGGCAGACCGCGGACAAGATGAAGCGCCAGCGCGGGCGGCTCTCGGAGGAAACAGGCGACAACGACAATTTCCGCGTCAAACGCTACATCGCGAAATACACTATCAACCCGGCCATTGCGCACGGCATGTCGAAGCACATTGGCTCGGTCGAAGTTGGCAAACTGGCAGACCTTGTGCTGTGGTCGCCTGCCTTCTTTGGTGTGAAGCCTGACATGGTGCTGAAGATGGGCACTATCGCCGCATCCCTGATGGGGGACCCGAATGCCTCCATCCCCACGCCGCAGCCTGTGCATTACCGCCCGATGTTTGGTGCCTATGGCCGCAGCCTGACGGCAAGCGCGGTAACATTCGTGTCTGGTGCGGCGCTTGAGCGCGATCTCGCGGGCGAGCTTGGCCTTCAGAAGGCGCTCCTCGCGGTTGAAGACACGCGCGGCGCGAAAGCGAGCAAAAGCGCCATGATCCACAACAGCTTGTTACCGGACGTGAGCGTCGACCCTGAAACTTATGAGGTCAAGGCGGACGGGCAACTGATCACCTGCGAACCGGCAGACGTGCTGCCGATGGCGCAGCGCTATTTCATGTATTGAGGCACACCTATGGCACACCAGCATCTCACCGCGAACGAAGTTTTGAGCAAGGGCACATGGCAGGGAACCGCCGCTGATCGTGTGGTGCTCTCGTATGACGACCGCTTCCGGCGGCGTATCATGCTGACAAGCGAGCAGGGGAGAGAGGTACTCCTGAGCCTGAAGGAGGCTATCCTGCTGCAAACCGGCGACGCATTGCTGGCGGATGGCGACCAGTTGATTGAGGTGGTGGCCGCGCCCGAAAAGCTCATCGAGATCCGCTGCGAAAGCCCGCATGCGTTGTTGCGCACAGCCTGGCACCTTGGCAACCGGCACCTTGCAACCGAAATCATGGAAGGGTCATTACGTATCCGATATGATAAGGTGATCCTTGAAATGGTTGAGGGCCTGGGTGCCGAAGCGACCGTCATTGAAGCGCCTTTCAACCCGGAAGGCGGTGCCTACTCAGGCGGCGGGCACACCAAAGTCCATAACCATCATCATGAGCACGACCATGACCCCCACCATCACCACTGAGCGCGCGCTCTATCGCCTGATGACATGGCTGTCCCCGTCCTATCCGGTCGGGGCCTATACCTATAGCCACGGGCTGGAGCATGCGGTGGATGCAGGCTGGGTGATGGACCGGATGAGTACCGAAGCTTGGATTGCGGCTACCATTCAGCACGGCGGTGGTTTCAGTGACGCGGTGTTACTGAAGTCTGCTTATGAGGCAGTGGTTGATCTTGCCGAAGTGGCAGAACTGGCCATTGCTTTTACGCCAACGGCGGAGCTGGCGCTCGAAAGTGAAATGCAGGGTGCAGCGTTTCTTGAGATGACGCAAAAGGCGTGGCCAGACGCAGGGCTTGATCGCCTGACCGAGGTCTGGTCTGGTCCATACGCCTATCCGGTGGTAATCGGTGTGGCGGCCAAGAGCGCGGGCATCGCGCTTGATCAGGTGCTTGAGGCCTACCTGCATGCGTTTGCCGCTAATCTGGTCTCTGCCGCCGTCAGGCTTATTCCGCTAGGCCAGACTGATGGCCAACTGACTACCGCGGCGCTTGAAGCAGTGGTGGCGCGAGCGGTGACAGAGGCCAAAGCCACCACACCTGACAATCTGGCGACAACAGCCTTCACGGCCGACATCGCCTCGATGAAACATGAAACACAATATACGAGGTTATTCAGGTCATGACTATATCGCATCACGGCCCCTTGCGGGTGGGTATCGGTGGGCCGGTTGGTTCCGGCAAGACAGCGCTGACGGATGCGCTGTGCAAATATATGCGTGATACCTATTCGGTGGCAGCCATCACCAACGATATCTACACCAAGGAGGACGCAGAATTCCTCACACGCTCAGGCGCGCTGCCGGTAGAGCGGATCATGGGCGTGGAGACGGGCGGCTGCCCGCACACCGCCATCCGCGAAGATGCTTCGATCAACATGGCCGCAGTGAAGGAAATGAGCGGCCGTTTCCCTGACCTTGAAATGGTGATCATTGAAAGTGGGGGCGACAACCTTGCAGCAACTTTCTCGCCTGAACTCGCAGACATTACCATTTATGTGATCGACGTGTGCGCGGGCGACAAGATCCCGCGCAAGGGTGGGCCCGGCATCACCAAATCCGACCTTCTTGTCATCAACAAGATCGACCTTGCCCAATATGTGGGTGCGGACCTCTCGGTCATGGATCGGGACAGCAGGAAAATGCGTGGTGAGCGGCCGTTCATGTTCACCAATATCAGGGCAGGCAAAGGCGTTGCCGAGGTGGCGGATTTCATCATCAAGACTGGCGGCCTGCGCGACGCCTGATATCTTGGCTCGGCAAGCCCTTACTCCTGCTCACTTTTGGTGGTGAGCAGGCTTTCAAGTTCAACCAGTCGCGCGGCCCACAGGCTGCGGTGACTCTCGATCCATTCCGCCGCTTCATCAAGCGGTTCTGTCATGAGGCTGAGCAGATGCTCACGCCCATTTTTGCGTCTCTTCACCAGGTTTGCCCGTTCCAGGATACGGATATGCTTGGACACCGAATTCAGTGAAATATCAAACGGGGCCGCAAGCTCTGTCACGCGCGCTTCACCCTCGGAAAGCTGCTGCAATATGGCGCGCCGCGTCGGATCGGCGAGCGCGATCAGGGTTTGATCGAGTGTTGACTCTTTCACAATCATCTATACATTCACCCTTAAGGGTTAATATAATGCTTTATGGACTTGTCCGCAACCACCCCTTGCGGGCAAATGCCGGCCAAACGGGTGAGGTCATCCGTTTGGCAGCTTATACCAGCAAGGAGCCAACATGCGAACTATTGCAGCAATTTTCATTGGGGGCGGGATTGCCGGCGCGCTCGATATCACATACGCCATGACCGCTTATGCGCTGAAGGGCATCAAGCCGATTGTCATTCTGCAATCGGTGGCGAGCGGTGTTCAGGGCGCACAAGCCTATCAGGGCGGTGTTCCTTCAGCCGCGCTTGGGCTGGGGCTACACTTTTTCATGACCGCCCTGATGGCATTTGTCTATGTGCTGGCGTCCACGGTTTTTCCGATCATGAACGCACGTCCGGTTGTTACCGGCATGGCATACGGCATACTCATGTATCTGGTGATGAACTATGTGGTGGTGCCGCTTTCGCTTGCTGTGCCCGGGCGTCCGCCTGAGGGCATCTTTCTCGTTGGTGCCATTTTTGCGCATACCTGTCTTGTGGGTATCCCGATCGCGCTCGCCGCCGCCAGGTTCGGGAAATAGCCTCCCTCCGGGAAGGCAGGCGGGGCGCACCTTTTAATTCAGGGTGGTCGACAGCGCACCCAGCTCCGCCTGCCAGCGCGTCTCAACGCGCCGGATCATCTCATCCGCCACTTCACCCAGTTCATGCACCACATTCACCTCGCAGCCTGACCCTGTTTGTACAATGGTTACTGAGACCACGGTGTTGCGGGGCTCCGTCTCGGATATCCAGGTGAACACCAGTTGTTCGGGGCGTCTCAGGTCAAGGTAGGTGCCGGTATATTCATGCACCCGCCCGTCGCGTCGGACAGAAAAGCGAAACGCACCACCCTTTTTTCCATCAATCTCGATATTAATTACTTCCTCGTTCTGGATGGTCGGGTGGAACATCCACATGCCTAAAAGTTCGGGGTCGAGCCATGCGTCAAAAACAGCCTGCGCCGAGGCGGCAAAGGAGTGACGAACGTGGACGGAGGCATTTTGGGCTGAAATCATAGCGGTATCTCTATTTTTTTACATGACACACTCGCGGCATCATCTCCTCACTGAATAGCCAATGTGTGCCAAATGGTTGCGGATGCGCAAGAGGTGATCCGGCTCTGCTCAACACAAATAAGTGACAGGCAATGCATGAATTGCAATCGTTTGCATTGTTTTGGTTGCTGGGGCAGGATGCACAGAGTTTTGTTATGGGAGAGAGCTTATGAAGGCGTCATTGGCTTCATGGATTGTGGCGGGTGTTTTCGCATGGACTGCGACAGGCGCGGTTGCGGGCCAAGCCATCAAAGAGGATGGCACTGTGTCGGTGCCCGCGTTTGAAATACCGATGTCCGATTTCGCGAGTGAAGGCGCTGGCCCATACTGGCATAAAATCACGTCGACCCCCGGTCTTGCGCTGTCTGAACCTATCGAGAAGCTGCGCAGTTTTTATGATGCCATGAACACGAAGCGCGCCGAGTTGATGTACACAATGTATGACGTTGAGGTGCGCAAGGAGACGGTTGCGGGCGTGTCGGTCATGATCGTGGAACCAGCGGGCGGCGTTACTGAGGGCAATAAAGACAAGCTCCTCATCAACCTGCATGGTGGTGCCTTCATGTGGGGCGCGGGCAGCGGTGAACTGGTTGAGGCGATCCCGATTGTGGCCCTTTCAGGCTACCGAGTGATGACGGTCGACTACCGCATGGCTCCTGAGCATGTTTTCCCGGCGGGCTCCGAGGATGTGTATGCGGTCTATACTGAGATGCTGAAGAGGTATGATCCGGCACATATCGGCATTTACGGCTGTTCGGCGGGCGGTGCGCTGACGGCGCAGGCAACTGCCTGGATTATTGACAAGGGTGCACCGGCCCCCGGTGCGATTGGTACTTTCTGCGGAACCGGTGTCGATTACGGTGGCGACAGCGTGCAGCTCGATCCGATTTATGCAGGTGGTACGCCGGTCTCCGAAACGGGTGCGCCGCTCACGATGATGCGCCTGCCGTATTTTTCCTCTGTGAGTGAGATGGGCCCTCTGGTGGTGCCGGGTGAATATCCGGACATACTGGCCAAATTCCCGCCCACGCTTCTGTTGGCTGGTGGCCGTGACTTTGCGGCCAGCGGGCTGACAGTCATGCACCGGCGTTTGGCGGCGGCAGGTGTGCCATCAAAGCTTTATCTGTTTGACGGCTTCTGGCACGCGTTCTTTATGGATGCGGAAATCCCGGAATCGCAAGAGGCGTACGACCTGATCGTCGCCTTCTTCAAGGAGCATCTGGCGCATGAGTAGTGGGCAGGTCAGTTGACCTTGTCGATGTCGCCAATATCAAGGATGGGCGAGGCGTCCAGATCTTCGGCGTCCATCATCGCGGCGATACGCTTGAGTGAACTTTCAAGCATGGCGCGTTCCCAGTCCGCCAACTGGCGGTACTGGCGCAGGAAACCAGCCTGCAGCAGTTCCGGTGCTTCCTCAAGGCGGCGCTGCCCTTCCTCCGTCAGGCAGGCGTAGACGATGCGTTTGTCGGTTTCGCTGCGCTCCCGGCGCACAAGCTTCGCCCTTTCCAGGCGGTCGAGGATTGAAGTGATGGTTGCCTGACTGAGCGCCACGTCCTTTGCTACAAGGGTCGGTGATGCTTTGCCTGCTTTCCTAAGCGACTGCATCACCACAAGCTGCGGCGCCGTGAGGCCCGACTGTTTCACAAGGCGTTTCGATTGCAGGTCAATTGCCCGCATGATGCGCCTGATGGAAATCAGGATATCGTCATAATCTGTCATGGCGTCCGGGTCCGGATGTGATGCTTTATCGTGGATTACCGGGAAACGCTCTTTGGTGCAATCCCGTTGCATCAGTCCCTCGCTAATGTGAGGACACAGTCCAGAAGCACGTTGGCGCCATTCTCGATGTCGGACCAATGGGTGAGTTCGTCCGGCGCGTGGCTCACGCCGCCCACGCTCGGCACAAATATAAGCCCGGCTTCCGTGATGGCCGAGAAGAACTGTACATCATGCCCTGCGCCTGACGGCATGCGCATATAGCTGTAGCCACGCTCTTTCGTTTTCTCCTCAATAAGGTCAACGATGCCCGTGCTGCAGTATTTCGGCTCAAGCCAGCTCATTTCCTCATATTCGAACATCAGCCGGTGTTTGCGGGCGATGGATGAAAGCACACGGCGGCAGGCATTCGCGAGGCCCTTCATGACCACGGGGTCAAGATCGCGGCCCACAATGGTGAAATCTACCTCGCCAGGCACGGTGTGTGGGAAGCCGGGTTTGAGTGCCACATGCCCGATGGTGATCCGGGATTTGTCGGTGCCTTCTTCATCAATGATGCGTTGAATTTCGTGCGCAAAGTCCGCGAGGCCGAGGAAAGCGTCCGAGCGCATGTCCATGGGTGCCGTACCCGCGTGGTCGGCTTTGCCAATCAACCGAACAATCCATTTGAATACGCCGGAAATGCCGTCCACAACGCCAATGGATTTGCGCTTGGCCTCAAGCACCGGGCCTTGTTCAACATGAAGCTCCAGGTAAGCCTTCAGGTCTTCCGGGCGCCGGTAGGCATGGAGTACGTCATGGATATTGAGGCCGTGCGCCGCCATCGCGTCTTTCAGGCTGACACCATTCTCATCCGCCGCATTTTCAAGCCATGGCAGCGTGACGGTACCCGTCAGTGCCTGTGCCCCAAGCATGCCGCCAAAGCGGCCTTCCTCTTCACTGGTGCCGACAATCTCAATCGGGTGATCAAGCTTGATGTTGTTCTCGCGGATAACCCGCACGCATTCAAGCCCGGCAATGACACCGAGTGTGCCATCAAAAATGCCGCCCGCGGGCACGGAATCGAGATGGGAGCCTATCATCACCACCGGCTTGTCCATGTCGCCATATCGGCCGATGACATTGCCCGCGCCGTCCATGCGCGCGGTCATGCCATTCGCCTCGTACTGCTCCATCATCCACTGCCGGGCAGCCATGTCAGCTTCGGAGAAGCCTTGCCGATATACGCCTTTGTCTTTCTCGTTGTAGCCAAAACGGGAAAGGTTAAAAAGATCGTGTTCAATGCGTTTTATTGACACATTTAGCATGCACTACTCTCTCCAAGGTAGTTTTCCGCGAGGCCATTTATAAGGCAATTTTGCGCGGAACAAATAATTTGAATTCAAAATAGTATTGCAGTAGATTGCGACCAAATAAAGGTCGCTTTTGGTGAGATGCAAGCAAAAAGGGTCGGGATAATCCACGCGTTTATCTCATATGGGTTAGTTTTAACTGTAATGATTTTGTCATCGTTTGGTGCGCCGCTCACTGCGGCAAAAGCGGATGATCTGATCATTTCGGACAATGGCCTGACAGCAGGTTATGCAACTCTTGCATGGCCAAATGTCGAGGGCGAGAACTTTGTGCTGGAAGAAAATATTTCTGGCAATTGGCACTCTGTCTACGATGGCCCTGACCGAGCAACTACGCTCAGCGGCCGTGCTGACGGCGACTTTACCTTCCGGTTGAAAGCTGATGGTCAGCTTGTCGGCGACCCACTTTCGCTCACCGTTGCACACCATCCGCTCGGCCGGGCTTGGGCCTTCTTTGCTGTCGGTGCCGCCATGTTCGTGGCGCTTGTTGGCGTGCTCGTACGCGGTAGCTGCAAACCCATCCCAAATATTTCCCCGAGCAACGCGGAGCAGTAATCCATGATGAACGCGGACGCAGTTCTGCCAAGCTCCTATGCTTGGCTGATTATAGGCCTCTTTTCCCTATTGTGGATCTGGCTGGGTTGGCGGCTTGGGCGCGACAACGACACGCTTGATGACTATATGCTTGCAGGTCGCAAAGTGGGCATGGGCTTTGCCGTCGCGACCGCCATGGCGACATGGGTGACAAGCAACACCACCATGACCGCGCCGCAGCTTGCCTACCAGCTTGGTATCTGGGGCATGGTTGGTTATTCGCTTGGTGCTGTCGGGCTGATCCTGTTTGCGCCACTCGCACGCCGCATCCGCGAAATGATGCCGGAAGGCTATACAAGCGGGGACTTCATTCGCCTGCGTTACGGCAACACAGCATGGCGTATTTTCCTCGTCATCTCGTTCTTCTACAGCCTCGGTTGGCTCATCAGCCTTGGCATGGCTGGCGGGTTGCTGATCAACGCGCTCAGTGGCATACCCTATGTTTACGGCATGACAGTCATCGTTGTTATCTGCACGCTCTACACCGTGTTCGGTGGCCTCAAGGCGGTGATCGGCACCGACTTTGTGCAAACCATCCTGATCCTTCTGGGCGTCATCGCGCTTGCAGTGCTGGTGATCAACGAAGTTGGTTTCGACGCCATCCATGCCCAGCTTGAAACTGAGCGGCCGGAACTGCTGAACCTGCTGTTGCCAGCGTCTATCATGTTCCTGTTCAATAACCTGTTCTTTGGGGTTGGCGAGATTTTTCACTCCAACGTCTGGTGGTCCCGCGCCTTTGCATTTGCGCCGGGGGTTGGCCTGAAAGCCTATGCGCTCGCAGGGGTGTTCTGGTTGCCGATACCGATTGTGGCGGGCTTCATTGCGCTTGCGGCACCGGCGCTTGGCATCAACGTACCGTCGCCTGACATGGTGGCCCCGCTGGTTGCAGGCAAGCTGTTTGGCCTTGGCGGTGCGATCCTTGTATTTGTTGTGGTGTTCGCAGCGCTCGCCTCAAGTCTCGATAGTGTACTTGCTGCGACGAGCGACCTGATCGTCAAGGACATCTACAAGGGTCACTTGCGCAAGAATGCGTCGGGCCCTGAACTCCGCAAGGCGGCGGTTGCCATTATCCTCGGCCTTGGTGCGCTCACTTGGGTGTTGAGTGTGCCAAAGATGGCGACGCTCGGGTCCCTGTTGCACTTCACCGGCGCCTTTGTGGCCAGCACCATCTGGCCCATCGCTGTCGGCCTCCTGTTCCGCAAAGGCAATGGCACACTCGCGAGCCTTGCCATGGTGCTGGGCACCGCAAGCGGGCTTTATGCCTATTTTGCCATTGGTTTTTATGTGGCGGCGCTTGTGTCTGCCGCAGTTTCCATGCTCGTCATGCTTTTTGCGCTGATGAGCAAACCCACCTTTGATTGGGCTCGGTTGAGCGAGGCCCGGTCAGACCCTGATGGAGAAGTCTCATGATTTCCGCGGCCGGGCTTGAAGCCCTGGTGGTGCCTGCGCTTGTGCTCACATGCGTAGCACCTGTTGTTTTGATTTATCTGGTTTGGCGCGACGTACAGGAGAAATCGCTATGGTAGGCGCAGAAAAAGCAATCTTTGACGGTGCGGCAACCTTTGAGCCTACACGCCCGGATGTGTATGGTGATGCCTCCCCCAAGGACCTGTTGCGCGCGATTACAGAGGAGCACGAGTTCCTGCAGGCGCTCTCGAACAGCCATATCGCAAGTGCGGCGCAGTTTGAGCGTCCGCTCCTGTTGCAGCTTTTCCGTCTTGCCGCAAAGTTTGAAGCGAACCCTGAGCGCTTTTCGGTGCCGATCAAGCCGCTGGCTGGCAAGCTCCTGATCAGCGCCTTTTATGAGCCCTCGACCCGCACACGTCTGTCGTTCGAGAGCGCATGGCACCGTTTGGGGGGCGACATCATGTCGATCACCGACCGCTCCACCACCGGCATCGCGAAGGGCGAGAGCCTCTCCGACGTGGCGGAGATGTTCAATAATTACGGCGACTGCGTTGTGCTTCGCGACAACAAGGAAGATTCGGTGATGGAAATGATGCGCACGCTTCGCATCCCCATCATCAATGCGGGTAATGGCACGGATGAACACCCGACGCAGGCGCTCGCGGACCTTTACACCATTATGAAATGGAAACCGGGCCTTCTGGCGGAGGAGCCGAGTGAGAAAATCCGCATCGGTATCGTGGGCGTGCCGAAACGCATGCGCACTGTGCGCAGCTTCCTCACACTGCTGACACGTTTCTCCTCTATCGTTGAGGAAGTGGTGGTGATCCACGACGGCACCGACAAGGAACTCTACGGTTCCGGTCAGCGTGAAGGCCTGATGCGCGAAGGCCTCAATATCCGCGAAAGCAGCAACCTGAATGAGGAACTGCCGGAGCTGGACGTGGTTTACATCAACGCGATCGCCTGGATTGCCGACGGCTTTGAGGTGATGGGCAAGACGCTCAAGCTCGATGCCAACTCACCGCTCAAGTCATCTGCCATTGTGCTGCACCCGCTCGCGCGTGGTGAGGAGCTTTGCAAGTCGCTCGATACCACACCGCATAATTGGTACTTCGCGCAGGCACGCGGCGCCGTTTTCATGCGCATGGCGCTTCTCACGTGCATGGTGCAACGCACCGAGATGGTGATGGATATCGTCTGACCAGTCGGTCCTTCAGCGAACCTTTGAGACATAAAAAGAAAGAAGAGTAATATGTGTGGCATAGCCGGAATATTCTACCGCGAGAAAAACCGTCCCGTAAGCGCCCAGATCCTGGCCAATATGGCTGCGATACAGCATCACCGGGGCCCCGATGGGTTTGGTGTCGAGGTCATGGAAGGCAATGGCGTTGGGTTTGCGCATGCTCGCCTCTCGATCATTGACCTGAACGAGAACCGCGCGCGGCAGCCCTTCCGCAATGCTGACAACACCTTGATGCTGGCGCACAATGGTGAGTTTTACGATTATCAGCGTATCCGCACTGACCTCACCAGCCGGGGTGACCGCTTCCGCACCAAAAGTGATAGTGAAATCATCCTGCATCTGATGCCACGTTTTGGCCTTGATGAAACCCTGCGCCGCCTGCGCGGTGAATTTGCATTCGCGCTTTATGACGCCAAGCAGGACGCGCTCCATTTGGTGCGAGACCGCTTTGGCATCAAGCCGCTTTACTATCATGCCAGTGATCAGGGCGTGGTGTTCGGGTCCGAAATCAAGGTGGTGATGGCGCACCCCGACGTGCCGCGCCGCTTCAATAATGAAGGGCTGTTGCACCAGTTGATGCAGGTGATGGTGCCGGGCACTACCGCCTATGAAGGTATCAAGCAGGTCAAGCCCGGCCATATCGTAACCTTCCGCCGCCAGGGCCTGGGCTACCAGATCGAAGACCGGCCCTACTGGGACTTTGAGTTCCCTGACGCTGACTATCACAAAGTGCAGAAAAGCGAGGAAGACAGTATCGAAGCCGTGCGTGACGGGCTGACAGAAGCTGTGCGCCTGCGCCTGCAGGCTGACGTGCCGGTTGGCTGTTACCTTTCAGGCGGTGTGGATAGCTGCTCCATTCTCGGGCTCTCCGCCGCCATGCGCCAGGGCCCGGTGAAGGCCTTCACCATCGGCTTTACTGACAAAGCCTATGATGAAACACCAATTGCACAGGAAATGGCGGCTGCCACGGGGGCTGACCAGGACATCCTGCGCCTTGATGCCAACCAGCTTTACGGCCATTTCGAGAAGACCATCTGGCACGCTGAGCGCACCATCTATAACACGCTCGCGGTCGCAAAATACCTGATGAGCCAACATGTGCGTGACGCTGGCTATAAGGTCGTGGTGACGGGCGAGGGCTCGGACGAACTGTTCGCTGGCTACCCATCCTTCCGGCGCGACCTGTTCCTGCATGGCCTTGAAGATCTGGATGCGAATGAGCGCGCGAGCTGGCAATCCATGCTGGGCGAAAGCAACAAGCTGTTCACAGGTGCCATGCTGGCGGCGGATGAACATGATGACATGTATCTGACCGACCGCATCGGTTTCACACCTAGCTGCCTGCAGCCGTGGCTGAGCTGTGAAGCGACTGCACGTGGTGTTTTGAATACTGACCGTTCGGCGCTGCTTGCGGACTATAAGCCGGGGCTCGCGATTGCTGAGCGGCTTGACCGCGCCATGCTTGATGGTCGCCATCCGCTCGACCGTGCGCAATATGTGTGGTCGAAAACCATGTTGGAGGGACAGATCCTCACGTGGGGCGGTGACCGGGTCGATATGGCCAATTCTATGGAAGCGCGGCCTGCATTCCTTGACCACCATCTGGCAGAGACCGCGGTGAAAATCCCGCCGCTGCACAGGATCAAGGACCGCAGGGAAAAATATGTGCTCAAGGAAGCGATGAAAGGCCTGTTGCCGAAAACGCTGTATGAGCGTGAGAAGTTTGCATTCATGGCACCGCCTGCGACCACCAACAAAGACAAGTGGAACGCCATGATGGGCCTTGCGGACGAACATCTGAGCGATGGTGCGCTCGACGCAAGCGGCCTGCTCGACAAACAGGGCGTCAAAAACCTGATTGCAGAAGCGCAGAGCGATGCAACATCGCGCGCGCGGAAGGTGCAGCTCGATGCGGTGATCAACCATATGCTGGGGGTGCAGATCCTGCACAAGAACCTGATCGCGACCGATATCCCGGCGCTTGCCGCTCAGCGCGCGAAAGAGCTGGGCTGGTCAGCGGAGGCCGGGCAGCGGGCTGCAAGCTAAAGACATCGCGGCAAAAACATGAAAAGGCCCATCCGGTCTGGATGGGCTTTTCTGTTACTCGGCGACTTCCTTCGACAGCAGGTAGATTGCGATTGCCCGCTGCTCTTCGGGTGTCAGGTCCGGTTTCGGCATCGGGCTCGGCGGGGTTTCAAGAAGTACGACAAGGCCGTCCACGTCATAGCGTGCGCCAAGGTTCTTTAGGATTTTTGCCTGTGTGCCTTCGGCCGCCATGGCGGGGTCGTGGCATGACGCACAGCTGTGGTCGGCATATAGGATCGCGCCGCGGGCGGATTGTTCCAGAATGTCGTTGGCATCAAGACCTTCAAGCGGTTCGGTCACGGCTTGTTCAGCAATCTGGCTGTTGTCCACTGCGATACCATCAAAGCCGATGCGATAGATGACGCCGGCATAATCGTCCGAAACATAGATGGCGCCGTCCGGCCCCTGCGCGATATCGACCGGGCGGCCGATCACGTCTTCATCCTTCTCGAAACCGGTGAGGAAGTCTTCTTCTTCTATATCGCCGTCTGCAGATATATGCAACGCGACCACTTTGTACCCTGCGAGTTTGCTGCGATTCCATGAACCGTGGAGCGCAACAAGGGCAGTGTCTTCATAGCCCTCTGGTGCCAGTGCGGGATCAAGGAATTTGATGCCAAGTGGGGCGACGTGCGCGCCAAAGCCGTGTGCAAGCGGGCGGGAGGCTTTCACCTTGTCCTCATTGCCTTTACCGAAATCCGGGTCAGCGACCTGGTCGTCATAAGCATAGGGCCAGCCGTAGTCCGCGCCTTCCTCAATGCGGTTGAGTTCGCAGTGCGGCGTGTCGTCGCCCAAGAGGTCACGGCCATTATCGGTGCCGTACAACACGCCGGTGCCCGGTTGCCAGTCAAAGCCAACCGTGTTCCTCAGGCCGGTTGCAAACACCTGCGCGTTTTCGCCGTCCGGCGTCATGCGGACCATGGTGGCTCGGTACTGTTCTTCCTCAATGCACACGTTGCAACTGGAACCAGTGGTGACATAGAGCATGCCGTCTGGCCCGAAGTCGATGGTGCGTGTGCGGTGGTTGCCGCCTGCGGGCAAGCCGCTGAACACCAGTTCAAGCGAACCGGCGATCCGGGTTTCCGGGTTGAAGCGGGCGCGCAAGATGCGGTCGGTCTCCGCTACATAGATGTAACCGTCATGAAGCGCGAGGCCGTGCGGGACATTGAGGCCGAAGAACAGAAGGGTGCGACCGTCCGATTTGCCGTCGCCGTTTTCGTCGCGGTGCAACAGGTACACGTTCCCTTCGCGCATGCTGGTGACCAGAAGGTCACCCGCCTTGGTCACACGCATCATGCGTGCGTGCGGTACGTGAGTTGCGAAAATGCCGATCCTGAAACCGTCCGGCAGTTTGAAACGGCTCTCCACGGTTGTCTCGGCCGGGGTTGCGGCCTGCCGTCCGGTCAGGAAGTCGAGGATGGGGCCGTTGATCGCCAGGTTCTTGGGCCACCATATCCATATGCCGATCGCAAGCAGCACCACAATTGCCGTCAAACTGATGAGAATTTTCCGCAACATTCTAGCCCTCCGGGTTACCGCGCCCATTTTCCCTTATATAGCGGGAATATAGTACACAAATGAGGCAAAGGCCCGTGCATTGCTGGACAGCGTGCGCGCAAGGCGCTAAGGCCTAATGAAAATCAGCAACGTTCAGCTTACAGGTGTGTGATGGATAAACGCGAACAATATGAAACCGTGCTGGCGGAAATCGAAGCCGTACTTGCCGGTGAGCATAACCGAACGGCCCAAATGGCGACGATCTCGTGCCTGTTGTCGCAAGCCTTCCCTGAGCGTTATTTCTGGACCGGTTTTTATGTGGTGGATCCGGAAAAAGCGGATGAGTTGATCGTGGGTCCGTATCAGGGCACGCTTGGCTGCCTGCGTATTGCCTTTGGGAAAGGCGTTTGCGGCACCGCTGCGGCCACGCGGCAGACGCAGGTCGTGGAAGATGTGCATGCGCTTGCCAACCATATCGCCTGCGACAGCCGCAGCAATTCCGAGATTGTGGTACCGGTTTTTGATCGTGCAGGTGACCTGATCGCGGTTTTCGACGTGGATTCGACCCAGTTTTCTGCCTTCGATGAGACTGACAAACGGTATCTCGAAGCCTTGATGGCCAAAATTTTCGCGGCATAGGCCGCCCAACCCTTCATAGCGGAGCAGGATAGATGAAATATCTGCACACCATGGTTCGGGTGACTGACCTTGATGCATCGCTTGATTTTTATTGCAACAAACTGGGCCTCAGGGAGGTCGCACGCAAGGATGTACCTGCTGGCCGTTTCACGCTTGTGTTCCTTGCCGCACCCGGTGATGAGGATGCGCAGGTGGAACTCACATACAACTGGGACCCGGAAGAATATTCCGGCGGCCGTAACTTTGGCCACCTTGCCTATGCAGTGGATGATATTTACGAGGCGTGCCAGAAGCTTATGGATGGCGGTGTAACCATCAACCGGCCGCCGCGGGATGGCCGCATGGCCTTTGTGCGCAGCCCGGATAATATCTCGATTGAGCTACTTCAGCGCGGTGAGGCCTTGCCACCGCAAGAACCTTGGGCCAGTATGGAAAACACTGGGGCGTGGTGACATGGGGGGCCTGTCAAATTTATGCTTAAAGTTAATAAAGTTTTTATCCTTGCCATGCTCAATGGTCGGACGGCTGGGTGACGTGAGGGGATAATCTTTGCAGTTGCATTGGTCTGACAGGATTTCATTCAAGCTTGCGCGTACCGCAGTGGTCATTGCATTTGCGGTCGGCCTCGTGCTATCGGCTGGCCAGGTTTATCTCGATTATCTCGAAGAAGGCGGCATTCTGGCGCAGAAGGTGAACAAAAGCCTTCAGGTGGCAGAGAAAGCAGCCACCCGCGCCGTGCTTATTCTCGACTCCGACCTCGCGCAGGAAGTGGTTTCGGGCCTGATGGAATATGAATATGTGGCCGAGGCTGCTATCCTCGATGACCATGGCTCGGTCCTCGCCGGCAACCAGCGCGACACCAGCTCCTTCGGTACGGCGAGCGTGAATTACGCGCGGTATTTCATCAATGACACGGCGACCTACAATTTCCCGCTGGCTCTGCCTGATACGATGGCGGAACGCCCGGGCAGCCTGCGTGTTGTGATTGACCGGGCTGTGGGCCTGCAGCCCTTTTTCTCGCGCGCGGTGACGACTTTCCTTTCAGGATTTGTCCGCAACCTCCTGCTCGTGATGCTACTTTATTTCGCCTTCCACCAAGGGCTGACGAAGCCGCTTGCCCAGATCGTGGAAAAGATTTCGAGCATCAACCCCGAGCATCCGGGCGAGCAGCGCATCAGCGTGCACCGCCGTCACAAGAAAGACGAACTGGGTCTTCTGGTTGGCCAGATCAATCTGTCATTCGATGCGGTTCAGGTGCTGCTCGACAACTTGCGTTCCACGAACAAGGCACTTTCGTCATCTGAGGAGGCACTCCGCAAGCGGTCATGGGAACTTGAGCAGGAAGTCGAGCGTACGAAAAAGACCTCGATGGAACTTATCGTCACCAAGGAACAGGCGGAAGCGGCCAACCGGGCGAAAAGTGTGTTCCTCGCGAACGTCAGCCATGAGCTTCGGACGCCGCTTAACGCCATCATCGGTTTCTCGTCCATCATGGCCGACCAGATGTTCGGCCCGATCGGGCACAAAAAATACCGCGAGTATCTGCAAGATATCCGCTCATCAAGCGAACATCTCTCCGACGTGCTTGGAGAAGTGCTCGACCTCGCGAAAATCGAGGCTGGCCAGTTCAAGATGGAAGAAGAGCATGTGGATATGGTCAAGCTGTTCCATGAGAGCCATGCGCTGATTTCCGGCCAGGCAACGCAGAAGGGTCTCAAGGTCGAGGTTGATGTGCCAGAAGACCTGCCGCATGTGAACGGCGACCGTCTGCGCCTCAAACAAAGTGTGCTCAACCTGCTTTCGAACGCTGTCAAGTTTACACCGGAAGGCCGCGACGGCGTGAGCCTGCGGGCCATGATGGACGGCGACGGGCAAATGCGTATTCAGGTATCCGACAACGGCATCGGCATCCCGAAAGAAGAGCAGGAGCTTGTCTTCTCGCCCTTCATGCGGTCCGCCTCTGCACTCAGCCGCAGCCATGAAGGCACAGGCCTTGGCCTCTCACTCGTCAAGGCGTTCATTGACATGCACGGCGGCGACATCCAGCTCGAAAGCGAAGTCGACAAAGGCACCACCTTCAGCATCATCCTGCCTGCTGAACGTGTTATGAAAGGGGTCTGATATGCGTGCAGTGTTCGCGTTACTTGCTGGCATGATCATGTCAGCACCCACTCTTGCCGAAACAACACCTGAAGAGGTGGTCAACGCGCTGTTTGATGCGATGCGCGCGGGCGATGGTGCTGCCATCCGCGCACTGGTGAATGAAGGTGCGCCACTTCAACGCCTCGCAGCAGACGGTACGCTCAGGGAAGACAGTTTCGAGAACTGGTCAGCCTGGGTTGATACGCTGGATGCGGGCGATGTCGACGAACACGTTTTTGGCACCGAGACTTTTTATGGCGGTCCTGGTTTTGCCACCGTATCCGCGCCGTTTGTGGTCTACATGAAAGATCAGCTGGTGGGCTGCGGCGTCAATCAGTTCACCATGGTAAAGATCACCGACAGCTGGCGTATCGTTCACGGCATTGACGTGCAGCATGAAGGTGATTGCAGAACTTACCGCGCAAGTGTGATGGCCCGGTATGCGCAGCCCTAAAGCGGCGCATCCTTCAGGTAAGGGTTCGGTCGCTGCAGCAAGGCTTGCCGGAATGCCTTCAGGTTCGCTTCCATCATGCCGTTCGCGAAGGTTTGGTTCAGTCTGACCGTCAGCAAATAACGCGCAATATCCGCCGCTTCCATTTGCCAGAACGCACGCTCATCAAAATTTTGACGACGAGTAAAGCCTTTCTGCTGCAGGAATTTGGCAAGGGAGGATGGTTCAATAACCGTGAGCGACTGGCTTTCCGCGGGCGCACCATCTTTTTTTACAGCAAGATGCGGCAGTGTTGCAGCATCCTTGAATACCGCTAGGCGGCCGCAGCGTTTGTGCAGGAGCGGCACCCACTGTCTGTAGCTGTTTCGCCTTCGCAGGATCACCGCCACCTCAGCTTCAAATGTGCCCAAAAGTTCCGTGGTATGGATTGCGCTGCCCTCAGCAAAGACAATCTGTTTTGCCTGGCGGTAGTAGTGAAGCTGTTCGGCAAGCGGCATGGCCTCTGGCCGCAGGATATAATAACCGTCTTCAGCCAGCATCTGTTCGACATAACGTTCGCCCGCATAGCTGCCGCGCGACAGATAGGGAGAGCGGCTGACGTATATGCGTTCTGGCGGCGTGGCGGTTGTCGGCTGATAGCGGGCAAAAAACTGCGCTTCGCGTTCCGCCATGAAAGCAGTGTAGCCTTTGGCGCGCGCACGGCGCTGACCAAGGATGCTGGCCTGTGCTGGAACAGTCAGGTGTTCCGCTACCACTGGGGACTTGATCAAACGCAGTTTATCGAGCGGTATGCCCAGGTATTCAAGCGCCTGCCGCTGGAAGCCGAGAAGGCCATCGGCCGATGGTTTGACGTGCGGTTTATCCACTTGGGGTACAATGGCGATATAGTCGTAACACCCTTTGCTCTCGTGCCATGCCCAGAGGCGGTGCAGGCTTTCGGCCATGAAGTGCCCGAAGTGATTGAAAAATGTGCCGCCAAAAAGGCCATGCCCTTCAAGCTTCTCACTTGGCAGGGGCTGGCTTTCCAGCCAGTCGTGGTCCGTGCCAAGTGCTTGCCGGTTCAGGTGGCGAACATGATGGAAGGCGCGTGGCAGGTTCTTGTGGCGCACGCCGCCCTGTACCTGTGGTGGGCGGCTTTCTGAGGTTTGCGGGTATATGCAAACATCTTCAAGCTCTACGGATTGTCGCCAGTCGCGTCGAAGAAAGTCAAACATATGCTGCCCTGCAAATTGGATTTGCACCAGTCTTAGCCAATGCGGACGAGCCGTACAATCTTACTTGTTGGATGCAAATACAAAAAGGCCCCGGATGGGGCCTTTTCTACTCGATTATTCGCTGCGGTTTATGCAGCACTCAAGGCTTGCGAGAGGTCGGCGATCAGGTCGTCCACATTCTCGATGCCGACGGAGATACGTAGCATGCTCTCGGTGATACCGAGGCGGCGTTTCACATCGTCCGGCACGTCGGCATGGGTCATGGCGAACGGATGCTCCATCAGGCTTTCGGTGCCGCCAAGGCTGACAGCCAGTTTGATGATCTGCAGGCTGTCAAGCACGCGGAAAGCCGCCGCTTCGTCGCCGTCAATATCAAACGCGAAGGTGGAGCCAGCCGCGCCTGCGCACTGTTCCTTGAAGATGCGGTAGGCGGGTTCGTCCTCGCGCAGGAAGCCGAGGTAGTGCACCTTGCTCACCTTCGGGTGGTCGCGCAGGAATTCGGCAATCTTTTTGGCATTTTCAGCCGCAGCGGTCATGCGCAGTTTGAGCGTTTCGAGCGATCGCATGATCAGCCAGCCCGTGTGCGGGTCGCACATAGTGCCAAGGATAGTGCGGAAGCCCATCACCGGCGCCATTGCCGTCATGTTACCCACAGCGGCACCCGCCACGACGTCCGAGTGACCGGCAACATATTTCGTCAGCGAGTAGATGACGATATCTGCACCGTGTTCCAGCGGCTTTTGCCACACGGGCCCGAGGAAGGTGTTGTCGGTCATGATCACAGGGCGGTGACCGGTCTCTTCACCCAGCTTGTCCGCAAGGTCGCGGCAGCAATGCAGGTCAATCAGGCCGTTCGTTGGGTTTGCCGGTGTCTCGGTATAGATCACCGCGACACGACCCAGTTTCTTGGCTGCTTCAATCGCGGGCGCGAGGGTCGGTTTGTCGCCGCCCGCCGCAAACTCGACCGACTTGATACCAAACTCCGGCAGGATGTTGCGGATCAGGAACTCCGTGCCGCCATAGATGGGCGCCGAATAAACGATCACGTCGCCGGGGCGCAGGTAGGACCACAGGCAGGTCGAGATAGCGGCCATACCGCTTGAGAATGTCAGGCCTTTTTCCGCGTCTTCCCAAAGCGCAAGCCGGTCCTCAAGTACTTCAAGATCCGGGTTGTTGATACGGGAGTATATGAGGCCCGGTTCTTCGCCTTCGGCTGCCTGGCGCTTGCCGTAAGCAAGTTCGAAGAACTCCTTGCCGTGCTTCGCGCTCTCGAACACAAAAGTGGAGGTCATGAACACAGGCGGCTTCAGTGCGCCTTCGGAAAGGGCTGGGTCGTAGCCATAACCCATCATCTGGGTTTCAGGGCTCAGGCGGTGGTTGCCGATCGTCTTTTTACGATAATTCTTCCGGCTGACAGTCATTGGGGCTTCCTTCGTGAAGTTTTTCTTATCCATTGTAATGGATTATCTTTTGGGCTGTTGTGCCCGGAAAAGCACCCCGCCGCAACCTGATTCTGGAATGGTTTCCATTAATTGACCGGGCTTTTTAGCGGGGTTGCGGACCAGGTGGTAAAAGGGCCCACCACTAACAAAACTGTGTTCTGCTCAGACTTGATAAATGCGCCGTGTGGTGCTTTGGTCTGCGCGCGACATTCTTGAGGGAGACACGCGTGACACACGCACCTGACACCAGCTTCTGGGCAAAATACCGTAACGTGCTGGTGTTGATGATTGCGCAGGCCTGCTATCTCTCCTGCAGCATGACGCTTGTCACCTTCTCGGGCCTTGCGGGCGAAGTGCTGGCCACCAACAAGGCGTTTGCAACCTTGCCGATGTCGCTGACTATTGTCTCCACGGCGCTTTCAACCGGGCCGATGTCGATGCTGATGCAGTGGCGGTCACGCCGTTTCGGCTTTCGCCTTGGTGCTGTGGCGGGTGTGATAGCAGCCGCTGTTGCGGCTTACGGTGTCTATTCCGGCAGCTTTCTTCTGCTTTGTATCGGTGCGGCGGGTTTTGGGCCATTCCAGGCCAGCGCGCAATATTACCGCTTCGCTGCGGCTGAGAGCGTTGAGGCATCTGGCGCGCCGCGGGCCATTTCGCTCGTGCTGATCGGCGGACTTCTCGGCGCACTTTTGGCGCCAGGCCTTACACGCTGGTTCAACGAGGTGTTCCTGCCTGTCAGCATGCTGGGGGCTTTTGTCTTCACCGGCGTAGTCGCGGCTTTTGTTCTTGTGCCTGTGGCGCTCTTTCGCCCGCTTGAAAAGGGTTTCCATGCGGGCGCTGATACCGATACACCTGACGCGGGCCGTCCCCTGTCGGTGATTGCGCGAACGCCGGGTTTCCTCGTCGCCGTGCTCAACGGCGCGCTCGGTTTTGCAATGATGAGTTTTGTCATGACCGCCACACCGCTCGCCATGAAGGCATGCGGGCTGGTGAATGAAAGCCTTGGTGTCATCCAGGGACATGTGATTGCCATGTTCCTGCCCAGCCTGTTCACTGGCTCGCTCATTCAGCGCTTTGGCGTTCTGCCGGTCCTCCTTATGGGGCATGCCTTTTTTGCGCTCGCCTTCATCACCGCGCTGTCCGGCATCGAGATACTGAATTTTTCGGTTGCGCTGATCGCGCTCGGGCTTGGCTGGAACTTCTGTTTCGTCGGCGGCTCCACACTGCTAACCCGTGTGCACACGGATGCGGAGAAAGGCCGGGTGCAGGGCCTCAATGAATTTCTGGTTTTTGGCACAACGGCGGCGGCGTCACTTTCCGCAGGCGTGATCCTGCAACATTTTGGATGGCGGCTTGTCAATCAGTCCGCATTCGTTATGCTCGTCATCGCGGCGGGGGTAACCATCGTGTGGGGCCTGACGGCTGCCCGCAAACCCGCAGCAAGCTGAACCCATAAAGCGTGAGAGAGTTTTTATGCTGATTGTCCTGTCGCCTGCCAAAAAGCTTGATTTCGAGAGTGAAAACATGAGCGAAAGCACCGATGTGCCGCGCCTGCTTGATCAGGCGGAAATGCTGGCGAAAAAGGCAAAGAAGCTGCGCGCAACTGACCTCAAGGCCATGATGGGCATATCGGACGCCCTCGCGGACCTTAATGTCGCACGCTTCAAGGCGTTTGAAACACCTTTCACGCCCGCGAACGCCCGCCCGGCCATCGACGCCTTCAAAGGCGATGTCTATGTGGGTATGGAAGCGGAAACCATGAGCGCAGAGGACCGCGCGTTTGCCAACCAGCATGTGCGTATCCTCTCGGGCCTTTATGGTGTACTGCGTCCGCTTGACCTCATGCAGGCCTACCGGCTTGAAATGGGCACCAAATTTGTCACCCGTCGCGGCGGTGATCTCTACAGCTTCTGGGGCGACCGTATCGCCAAGCAGTTGAAGGCCGACCTTGAAGAGGACGAGGAGGGTGTTCTGGTGAACCTTGCTTCCAACGAATATTTCCGCGCAGTCAAGGTGAAGGCGCTCAAGGCGCCGGTCATCACCCCTGTGTTCCGGGAAATCAAGGACGGCAAGGGCCGGGTGATTTCTTTCCTCGCCAAAAAAGCGCGCGGCATGATGGCACGCTATGTGGTTGATAACCGGTTGACGGACGTTGAGGCGCTGAAGGCTTTTGACCTTGAGGGATACCGCTTCGACGCTGAAGCATCGACCGCGACGGAATGGATTTTCTCCCGTCCGCAGCCGTAATGCTGCCCGCCTGCAGGATCAGGCAAAGCAATCGCAGTATCCGGTAAACAGAAGTTGTTTCGACAGACTGCTTTCAAGCGGTATAGTATTCCCCACACTGTCAGGACAAGTGAGGGGATAACCCATGGAATTCAAACTGAATGGCCGCGCCGTCAATTTTGATGGCGACGGTGAAATGCCGCTTCTCTGGTATCTGCGTGACCTTGAAGGCATGACCGGCACCAAGTTCGGTTGCGGTGCTGGTCTTTGTGGTGCCTGCACTGTGCATGTGGACGGAATGGCCGTGCGTTCGTGCCAGACCTGGATGGAGGATGTGGCAGGCACCGATGTCACGACCATTGAGGGGCTTGGCAATGGTGAGACGCTTCACGCGCTGCAGATCGCCTGGGCTGAAAATGATGTGCCGCAATGTGGCTATTGCCAGTCGGGCCAGATCATGCAGGCGGCTTCCCTTCTTGCCGAAAATCCGAACCCGAGCGACGAAGACATCGACATTGCCATGTCGGGCAACATCTGTCGCTGCGGTACCTACCAGCGCATCAAGAAGTCGATCCGCGATGTGGCATCAGGCAAAATCAAGGGAGGCAAATTATGAGCCTCAACATTGAAAACGTATCCCGCCGCGGCATCCTGAAGGGTGCGGGCATTCTGGGTGGTCTTGTACTGACGGCGCCGCTTGTCTCGAAAGGCCTGCTCGCGGAAATCAAGAAGGCCTCCGGCTTGCTGGAGGCGACAAATTATCTGTCCATCAGCGAAGACGGTACCGTAAATATCTATATCCACCGGGTCGAGATGGGACAGGGTAGCCGGACCGGCCTGCCGCAAATTATTGCGGATGAGCTGGAGGCCGATTGGGGCCGTATCAACTTTGTTGCTGCCTATGGTGACAAGAAGTTCGGTGACCAGAATACGGATGGCTCAACCTCCATCCGCAAATTCTATGACGCCTTCCGTCACGCAGGTGCTGCCGCACGCATGATGCTTGAGCAGGCAGCCGCCGCCAAATGGGGCGTAAGCGCTGATCAGGTGGAAGCCAAGGAACACCGCATCGTCAATAAAGCGACCGGCGAGAGCGCGGACTTCAGCGAGTTTGTTGCCGCTGCCGCTGAGTTGCCGGTGCCTGCAGCGGATTCTGTGAAATATAAATCCGAAGCCGAGCGTCGTTTCATCGGCAAGCCCGTGCGTAACATCTATATGAAGGATTTTGTCACAGGCTCCAGCCAGTTTGGCCAGGACGTCCGGCGTGAAGGCATGCTCTATGCCGTGGCGGCGCGCCCGCCGGTCGTGGGCGGCACGCTCAAGGGCTATAACAAGGAGGCCGCCATGGCGGTGTCCGGCGTTGTAGACGTGGTTGAGCTGCCTGTGTTCGCGAAACCGATTGTGTTTAGGCCTCTTGGCGGTGTGGCTGTTCTTGCCACCAATACCTATGCGGCGAAAAAAGGCCTCGAGGCACTGGCTGCAGAGTTCGAGGCGGGCGAAAATGCCAGCTATGACACGGATGCCTATGAACAGACCCTCTGGCAGGCGATCGACGGCGAGGATGTGAACCACCTCAAACGCGGTGACGCGGACAAAGCGCTGTCTGAAGCTGCAAAAGTGGTTCAGTCCGATTATTTTGTGCCACACCTGCACCACGCCCCAATGGAACCGCCAGCCGCAACGGCTGAGTGGCGTGACGGCAAACTGATGATGTGGGCCTGCTGTCAGGACCCACAATCGGTACAAGAAACCGTGGCACAGTTTGTCGGGCTGAAGCCTGAGGATATCCATGTTGAAGCCACACTTCTTGGTGGCGCGTTTGGCCGGAAATCGAAGCCTGATTTTGCCGCCGAAGCCGCGATCCTTGCCAAGCATGCGGGCAAGCCGGTCAAAATGGTCTGGACCCGTGAAGATGATATGCAGCACAGTTATTATCACACCATCTCGGCCCAGCGTGTGAAAGCGGGCATTGATGCAGACGGCAAGGTGACGGCCTACAAACACAAGACCGTATTCCCGTCCATCGTCGAGATTTTCAACCCGGCAACGGATGGTCCGGTGTCTTTCGAGATGGGCCTTGGCCTGCTTGATATCCCGTTCGAGACCCCGAACCTGCAGGTGGATGCCGGCAAGGCACGCGGCCATGTGCGGATTGGCTGGATGCGTTCGGTGACCAATATTCAGCACGCGTTTGCCATCGGTTCCTTTGTGGACGAGTTGGCACAAGAGACCGGCAAACGCACGGACGACATGTGGATGGAGCTGATTGGGTCAGACCGCCTGGTTGATTCCGCCAATGACGGCGCTGAATATTTCAACTACGGCGAAACCCGTGAGCGGCACCCGATCGAGACGGCGCGTCTCAAGGGTGTGCTCAAGAAAGTGGTTGAGATGTCAGGGTACGGCAAGGATATGCCGGAAGGCCGTGGCCTCGGCCTTTCCGTGCACCGCAGCTTCGTGACCTATGTGGCAACCGTAGTAGAAGTCGCCGTGGATGCGGACGGCAACCTGTCGGTACCGCGCGCCTGGGTCGCGGCCGACTGTGGCCTTGCCGTGAACCCGGACCGGGTGAAATCGCAGATGGAGGGCGCGGTCGTCTTTGGTACGTCCATCGCGCTCCATGGCGAGATTACCGCCAAGGACGGTGTTATCCAGCAAAGCAATTTTGATGGGTATCCCGTTTGCCGCATGAATGAATGCCCGCATGTTGAGGTGGCAATCCTCGAGACCACCGGCATTCCGGGGGGCGTCGGCGAGCCAGGCGTGCCGCCTGTGGCACCTGCGATCACGAATGCGATTTTCGCGGCGACAGGCAACCGCATTCGGCGCCTGCCGATCGGGCACCAGCTCAGCGCTTAAAGGGCATACGATTCAATAACGAGAAAGGCGGCCCCGGGGAGAAGGGGCCGCCTTTTTCATTAAGTAATGCTCTAGCTGATTAGAAGCGGAAAGCCATGCCAACGCTCGGCACGATTGTGTCGTCGCCGTATACGTTTGCTTTCACGCGCAGGGACACGTGGTCACCCACAGCACGCTCGTAACCTGCAACGAAGCTGATGTCGTCACCAGTTGCGGAAAAGCCAGCAGCCGAAGCTTTTGCTTTTACGTAGCCCACGCCACCGAAAATAAGGTCGCGTTTTTCAGCGCCGAACGCATAACCAACCGTGCCGTTTACGGTCCAGATATGGTCAAGATACTGGATGTCTGCGGTGCCGAACGTACCTTCAAGGCCAACAACAATGTTGTTGTCCAGTTGTACGCGGTAGCCGCCTACAGCACCGTAATAGATGTCGTCATTGGCGTCGCTGAAGGTGTGGCCGAATTCGCCACCCAGGAAGAAGCCGTCAAAGTGTTTATTGTCTTCTTGTGCATTAGCCGCACCTGCGAAAAGCAGGGTTGCAGCCACAGTCGCTGTCATAAGTTTCGTTTTCATAATTCTCAATCCTCGTATTGGTCTGTTGTTTTAATACGCCTGTCTTTGTGCAAGCGTGCTGGGTAGATAATGCTTCTAAAAAAGAAGTCAATATCTGTTTCTTATTTACTTTAACTTGCTGATTTATGTGACGTTTTTGTCACATCCACGATGTGTGGTTCGCGAAAATTGCGCGCAGGATATGGTCTCTCGCCCTTCTGGCTACAAGGTCCGGGACATAAGGGATTTTCGCCTTATGTCCTGCAAGTTTGATCGTGAGGGTCGCAAGACCACGCCGGCGTTGGCCGGGTGTGCGTGTGACCGTCACTGATTGCGCCTTGTGGAGAGGAAATAAGACCAATTTGTGGCCGATAATGCCGGTCCGTACCACAATGTGCATACCGTCCGACCAATAGCCTTGTTTGCGGTAATTCAGCCACATAAACGGAAGTAGCAACAGGGGAGCCAGCGTGAGAGTGAAGAACCACGGCGTCGCCAGAAACGAGAGCGAAGTGGCGACAAGCAGGGCCGGGAAAAACCAGTCAACAAAGAACATTTTTTTCAGGTACAGCGGGTCGACGCCGATAAATTCCATGCCAGACCAGTTGACGCCTGGGTAGAGCTTGCCGACGAGCTTTTGTGCGTTCTCCTCTGTCAGGCTCGGCACAATGAATTTGCTCTGTTTGGGGTTCAAGTTCCCTTCTTCCCAGTTATTTGAGAAGCCTACCTGCAACAGGGTCGCATGGCTTCGTTTCAGCAGGCGTGCTGGCCATGGTTGCTTCAGCTCAAACGCTTGCACCTTGCGTTCCGGCAGGCTGGTTTCTGAGCGTTCAAACAGTCCCTTTAACCGCAGGAAACGGCCATCTTGGAAGGCAAGGCGATAGTCGTAATAGATAATGATGGCACCGACGACCGATGCCAGCATCATAAGGCCAAAGGCTGCAATGAGACCTGCGATGCCTACCAGGGTCGCGGTGACGGTATCAAGGGAGGCGAAATAACTCTCGGGCAGCTTGAGCCACTCGTCGATCATGTCACCGACCTTGTCGTCAACCTGGCTGATGGCACCGGCGGCAAGGCCGGCAAACACCCAGATATTGTTATTTGACAGGCCATAACGGGCAAGCTCGCCCGGGCTATGGTGCAGCAGTTCCCCGGTGTCTGTGACAGGCGCCGGCGTTTCCTCCGCCACCGTCACACTGGGCTGAGGGCGAGCAAGTACCGATGTCCGGAGTTCCTCTGCGAGCGCGCGATCAATCCCGGCGAGGTTCACTTCCTCCGATGCGGACCCCGCGCTTTCAAGCGCCATTGTCACGAGGCCAAAGGGCCTGAAATAGAGGGGCTCCTTGATCGCAATATTCTGGATGCGGTCGAACGACAGCGTCAGCCGCTTTTTCTGCAGCACGCCCTGATGGATCAGGAAGGCGTTCCGGTTCACCCGGAAACGGAAATTGATGAAGGACAGCACGGATGCCACGAGCAGCAGCGACAGCGCGACTCCGATGGCCATCAGCAGGATGGTGAGGCGATTGTCGCCGGTGGCAAACAGGATACCGCCGAAGATGGCAAGGTTCTGCACACCGTGCCGCGCGAAGCCGACGATGAAGCGCAGGACAAAATAAACGATCGAGAGCGGTGAAAGCCGCTGCCAGTCGCTGGAAAATGCCTCGGTCGCCAGCTTATCGGTGCCGGTGTCAGTCATCGTTATGATCGGCCCCAACTTTCTCGAGGATGAAGGCGCGCAGTCGGATAGCGTCGTCCTCACGTAGCGCAGGGATCGAAAGGTCCGCGCTGCCGCCGCCTGCGGCAAAAAATTTGAGTTTCGAGAGACCGAACATGCGGTCGAGGATATCGCGCGTAACTTCCACATGCTGGATACGGTTGAAGGGCAGGGAGGTCTCGCTGCGCCAGATGATGCCGCTGCGGTAATGCACGTCCTGCGCCCTGACAGCGTAGCCGCAGAGCGCCGCCGCGCGGCGGCAGACCAGAATAATGACGGGAAGTGCAATCAGCGGCAACAGGTACAGGAGGTACCCGGCCGACAACCGGCTTGCGAGGCCGGTGACCGTGATGATAACGGACCAGCCTGTGGTGATCCCCGCCCACGACAGGAGCGATATGATGATGAGGATGCTGGCATGATGCCGGTCGAGCTTCTGGTATTCGATGCTGTCCGCCTCCGGCAAATCGCCGGTCTGCAAAAGCTCTGTCGTGAAAGCTGTCATGGCCATGCGCCTCCCCCTCGCACATATTTTTCACTGCCCGCCTGATGGCAGGGCTTGAACGCCTTTCCCATACTTGGGTATAAGGCGGGCGTATCTCAAGGGCGACAGTTTTTGTCCGCCCGCTACATATTTGCAGGGCTATCATGGCGCCACCAATCCTGAGCCTCAAGGACATCAACCTTCACTGGGGGGCAAACCCGGTCCTTGACGAGCTTGAAATGCACATCGGTGTAACGGACAGGCTTTGCCTGATCGGTCGCAACGGAACGGGTAAATCCACGCTCCTCAAGGTGATCGCAGGCATTATTGAGCCGGACGGGGGCGAGCGCTGGGTGCAGCCCGGCAGCCGCATCGCCTATCTGCCGCAGGAACCGGACGCGAGCGCTTATGCGACCCTCAAGGACTATATCATGGGTGGCCTGCCGGAAGATGAGCAGGACCAGGACTACCGCGCCGACGTGCTGATTGAGGACCTTGATATCAAAAGCGACGCGGCACCGTCGACCGCGTCAGGCGGGGAACTCAGGCGCGCGGCGCTCGCGCGCACCCTCATCGGCGAGCCAGAACTGCTGCTTCTCGACGAGCCGACAAACCACCTTGATATCAATACCATCCAGTGGCTTGAGGCATTCCTCAAAAACTGGCGCGGCGCCATGGTGCTGATCAGCCACGACCGCGCCTTCCTGCAGAACCTCACCACCGCCTGCCTGTGGCTTGACCGTGGCCGTATCCGCCGACTTGACGAGGGCTTCGCCAAGTTCGAGGAATGGCAGGAAAAGGTTTACGGCGAGGAAGCGGAAGCGCTCAAGAAGCTCGACAAGGTCATCAAGGAAGAGACGCGCTGGTCGGTTGAGGGCATCAGCGCCCGCCGTACCCGCAACCAGGGCCGCCTGCGCCGCCTTTATGACATGCGCAAGGAACGCCGCAACGTGGTGCAGGCCACGGGGCAGGTGAACATTTCACTCGCGGGTGCCGACCGTTCGGGCACGCGGGTGATTGAAGCCAAGAATATTTCCAAGGCCTATGATGGCCGATCCTTGTTCAAGGATTTCTCCGTCCGCATCAACCGCGGTGACCGTATTGGCATCATTGGGCCGAACGGTGCGGGCAAGTCCACGCTCCTCAGGGTTCTCGTCGGCGAGCTTGAGCCGGACGAGGGCAGCATCAAGCTTGGCACCAACCTCGAGACCATCCTCATCGACCAGAAGCGCGCTGACCTCAAGGACGATATGACCGTTGTTGACGTGCTCACCGGCGGTCGTGGTGACTGGGTATTCGTGGGCGGCGAAAGCAAACATGTGATGAGCTACCTGAAGGATTTCCTGTTTGATCCTTCAGTCGCCAACACACCCGTGCACGCGCTTTCGGGCGGGGAACGTAACCGGCTGCTGATTGCAGCCAATTTCGCCAAGCCTTCGAACCTGATGATCCTCGACGAGCCGACCAACGACCTGGATATGGATACGCTCGACCTTCTGCAGGAAGTGCTGGCGGACTATAAGGGCACCATCCTTCTCGTGAGCCACGACCGGGACTTCCTCGACCGCGTGGTCACCAGTTCCATCGTGATGGAAGGTGACGGCACGGCCATGGAATATCCGGGCGGTTATTCGGACTATAAGACGCTCAAGGCCTTGGCGGACAAGTCGGCTGAGCCCGTGCGCACGGAAAAGCCGAAAGCAAGCGTTACCAACATCGCCGACGCGCCAAAGAAGAAAGCCAGCAAGCTTTCCTACAAGGACCAGCGCGAGCTTGACCAGCTTCCGGCCGAGGTTGAAATGCTGTCGATGAAAATATCGAACATGGAAGCCGAACTGTCGGACCCCGAGCTTTACGCCAAAAACTTCAAGCGGTTCGAGAGCCTCTCGAAAGAGCTTGAAGCCATGCGCGATACCCTTGATGAGAAGGAAATGCGCTGGCTGGAGCTTGAGGAACTGCGGGAAAGCCTTGAAGGGTGAGGGTGCACCTGTCGGACCTTTGGTGGTTTGGCATCAAGCAGGCATGGGCCTGCCTTTTTGGTGCTATCCTGCTGGTGCTGATCCTCGGTAGTTTCCTGTTCTGGCCTGAGGGCGCCCCCATCGCACGCTATGACTTCCTGTTCCTGAGTGCGCTTCTTGTGCAAATCCTCATGCTCGCCTTCCGGCTTGAGACATGGGACGAGGCAAAGGTCATCTTCATCTTCCACATCGTCGGCACGGTGATGGAGATATTCAAAACCCATATGGGCTCATGGGTTTACCCTGAGGAAAACGTCTTCCGCATTGGTGGCGTGCCGCTGTTCTCTGGCTTTATGTATGCGTCTGTGGGCAGTTATTTTGCCCGCGTGTGGCGGCTGTTTGACTTCCGCTTCAGCAACTACCCGCCAGCGTGGAGCCCCTTTGTGCTCGCCGCTGCCATCTATGTGAATTTTTTCACCCACCACTATTTCTGGGACGTGCGCTGGCTTCTGTTTGCCGCAACCGTGCTGATGTACGCCCGCTGCCGCATCTATTTCACGCCGAACGACAGGCGGCACAGCATGCCCACCCTGCTTGCAATCTTTCTGGGCGCAGGGTTCATCTGGCTCGCGGAGAATATTGCCACCTTCGGCAAGATTTGGCTGTACCCCAACCAGCATGATGGTTGGCAACTGGTCTCGCTCTCCAAGCTCGGCTCGTGGTTCCTCTTGATGATCATCAGCGGCGCACTCGTGAGCATCATTCAAAAGCCTGAGGCCGAGCCTAAAGGTCTTTGAAGGTTACACTCAGTGCGTCTTCCATAAGGCGGATATTGCGCGTGCTGGCCTTGAAGCCGATGTCAAAGATATCACCGAGCAGGGGGATGGAGCCGATGATCCAGTCCAGCACCACATTGCCGACCATTCTTGCGATGATGCCTTTGCCCACACCCATGCGCCAAGCTTCAAAAATGATATAGCCCGCCATGGTCGCGGTAACAGTATCGCCCGCGCCAGGAATGAGGCCCAGGATACTGTCGAGGCCGAAGCGGATGTCAGTGCCCGGTATCCGGAACTGGCTGTCAAGCAGGCGGGCGAGCCGGTACACTCGTTTTGCCCGCTTGCGGTTCACATCGTCCATGCTGTTGTGGCCGACCGTCGACATAGAAGCCTCTAGTTCGCGAAACCGATATATTCCCCGAAGTGGACGGAGAAGACGAGAGCGACCGCCGCAAAGGCGAACAGTTTGATCAGAAGCGGCGTCACGAACTTTACCCACTGCACATAGGGGATTTTCCCAAGCGCAAGCGTGCCAATCACCAGCGCGCTTGTGGGCACCACCATATTGGTGAAACCGTCACCAAACTGGTAGGCCAGCACGGCCGTTTGTTGCGATACACCTGTGAGGTCCGCCAGCGGGGACATGATCGGCATCGTCACAAAAGCCTGTCCGCTGCCGGAGGGGATGAAGAAATTGGTGATTGTCTGGACGCCGAGCATGCCAAGTGCCGCCATGTCGGGCCCGAGGCCGTCAAGCAGGGACGCTATGGCATTGATGATGGTGTCGATGATCATGCCGTCTGTCAGCACAACTTCAATCGCGCGGGCAAAACCGATGAGGAGCGCCGCGGCCGTCATTTCCGCTGCGCCGCCAACAAAGACCTTACCTGCATCATTCGGGTCCATGCGTGCAATCAGCGCCGTGAGTGCGCCGATGGCGAGGAAGATGGTATTCAGTTCAAGAATATACCAACCCCAGTTCTGTGCGCCGTATACGAAGAAGACGATCCCACCCACAAAAACTGAGAGGATCAGCTTGCGCGGCCACGTGAAGGCGACATCCTCAGGAATGTCAAAACCCTTGGAATAGTCCACATGGGCAACAAGGCTTTTGCTCGGGTCAGCCTGAATTTTGAGGGCGTAGGCGTAGATATGCTGGAACGCGATAGCAAGACAGATGAAAAAGAGCACCACACGGAACCACAAGCCTGATGTGGGCGGCAGGCCCGCGATATCCTGAGCGATCAGCAGGCCAAAGGGGTTGGTGCCTGCGGTTGCCCAGCCAACGCCGTAACTGGCCCACAGGATGCCCATGGCCACAATACTGTCCAGCTTCATGGCGAGGCACATGGTCACGAGGATGGGGATGAGCGGCATATATTCCTCGCCCATGCCGATGGTAAAGGCGCCCGCGCCAAAAAGCACCAGTGTGCCACCAATCAGAATGCCGGGACTTGCGCCGAAGGCCCGTACGGCGCGGAAAAGAATGGCATCAATCGCGCCAGAAGCGCGGAGGAGGGCAATCACACCGCCCACAAGGAACACGAGGAAGATAATCTCCTGCGCGCTTTCAAGCCCGCGTGGGATGGCGGTCAGGAAATGCCAGGGGGCAAGCTCGGGCGCGGCTTCCGCGGTCGTGTAACTGCCGGGCACCACCATGTCGCCGTGCAGGCCCTCAGGCGCAGGGACACGGTCAAATGTGCCGGAAGGAATGATGTAAGACAGGATTTGCGCGACGATGATCAGCGAAAAAATAAGAACAAGTGAATCCGGAAACCACCCCTTCTTTTTTTCCGGCTTTCCTTCGCTGGCGGAAATGCTCGCCATAAAATAGCCTCCAGATGCCTGATTTATTATTGTTGTACCAATATTGGCAGTTAAGCAGGATGATGTCACGCGGTGTTGTTTTGCACTTTCATTTTCAAGGCATGATGCGGAGGGTGGTTTGATGAAGAAGCTTTTGGTTGCTCATGGTGCTGTCGCGCTGCTGGCGCTGGCTGGCACGTCTTCGAGCATCGCAGAGACGGCTTGTGTGCCCGCGCTGCCGGAAGCGCACGCCAATAATGCGGTCGCGGTCACGGAAGTGGACGGCAAACCCGCGCTCTTTTCTTTCGCAGGCCTGAAGGCTGGCAAAAAGTGGGTGGATACATCCAAAAGCGCGTTCATGTTCCGGGAAGGCGACACGAGCTGGCGTACGTTGCCCGATGTGCCGGTAGCGGTTGGCCGCCTTGCTGCAACAGCGGAAGCCGTGGGCGGCAAAGTATACTTCTTCGGTGGCTACAGCGCGGCGAAGGACGGCTCCGAAGTGTCGGAACCGGAGAATTTTGTCTATGACCCCGTCGCAGGCACCTACACCCGCATCGCGGACATGCTGCTGCCGGTCGATGATGCAGTCAGCTTCGTCTATAAGGCACGTTATATCTACCTTGTCTCAGGCTGGCACAATGAAGGCAATGTGCGCGATGTGCAGGTTTATGATGTCGCGACGGACAGTTGGGCGAAGGCGAGTGACTATCCCGGCAGCCCGGTCTTCGGCCACGCGGGCGGTATTGTTGGCAACCGCTTCGTAATCGCGGATGGCGTCGCCGTGGTGGGCGAGAGCGAAGACGGCAAACGCCAGTTCGATACCGTCAATGAAGGCTGGATGGGCATCATTGACGAAAACGATCCCACCACCATCACCTATCGTCGCCTGCCGCAACTACCGGGGCGTGGCCACTACCGCATGGGTGGGGAAGGCGACGTTGAAGGCAACCGTGTGCTCTTCGTCGGCGGTACGCCAAACGCCTATAACTATAATGGCGTCGGCTATAATGGTGAGCCGTCAAAGCCGCAGAAACATGTGTTCGCATGGGACTTTAGCAAGGATAACTGGGTGGCTTACGAGGACAAGCCAGTTGCAAGCATGGACCATCGGGGCCTTGTGAAATGGCAAGGTGACTGGATCACAATTGGCGGGCTCGCCGAAGGACAATTGGTAACCGGCGATGTACTCTCCACCCTCGGCAAGGTCACGACCTGCCGCTAATCGGTTGGTTGCTTGCAGCTATTGAACTCCTTCTCGGCTAGCGGGTGTTGCCTCTCATAGCCCATGTGCGCTTTTAACGTACCGTCCGCAGCGATGCGGAATACGGTTAGTGAGCTCATGCCGGGTGTAATGTACCCAAGGGAACATTGATGGGCTTGCCCACCCATGAGGTATTCAATGCCGACGCGGCCCTCTGGACCAGCAGGGCGATGGAGCGATCCGATACTTTTGGCAGAGACGGGAAGCATTTCATGCGTTTCACTGCCAAATGTCACCACGATGCTGGTGACTGGCAAGTTCGTCTCATTCCATAATCGGACCTCATGTGTTTCGCCTCGATTGTAAGCGGAACGTAGCGCAGACAGGCCGAGGTATAGAGTCACAAATATGACGGGCGTGGCAATGAGTAATCGGCTAAAGCCCGACATCCCAGCAGTCCTTGACCGTTACGCCGCGCATCCATACGTCGGCCCAACGGGCTTTTTTCTCGTCGCCGGATAAGGTTTTTGGGGAAACCGTTGTCGGGGCAGGGAAGTCTTTGTATTTCGCGAGTGCCCGCACGTTTACGGCAGCACGGCGTTCGCCTTCCACATCACAAGTCACGCAGGTCAGCACACCGCAACGCTGGCACAGCCAGAAACGCGCGTTCATGCTGCCTTGTTCAAAAAGGTTGATGGCCGCTTCGTTCTGGACCTCAATCTCAAGCGTGGCATCGGGGTGCGAGACCCAGGCGGCACCGTGATTGGTGCAGAAGTCGCAGTCACAGGCACGCGGGGTCCAGCCTTCCGGCGTTTGCTCGCTGGTCACACGCACGGCAATATTGCCGCAATAACACCCGCCTTCATGTACTGCCACTCGTTCCTCCTGTCCGGTCTTCGCGCACGCGGCGCAGCTTGGCACAAGAAAGCGCTGCTTTATAGGGCGAATTTGCCAACTTCCCCCTGTTCAAGCGCTTTAAATCTGTTAATAAGAGGGCCAACTGGCGCCGGGTCTATCTGTCCCGTGCGGCAAAACCACGAACAATAATGTAAGGATAAGCTGCAGAGGGTAACCATGGCAGGCCATTCCAAGTTTAAGAACATCATGCACCGCAAGGGTGCGCAGGACAAAAAGCGTTCCAAAGTTTTCTCGAAGCTGAGCCGCGAGATCACCGTTGCTGCCAAGATGGGCGGCGAGGACGCAGACAGCAACCCACGCCTCCGTCTCGCCATCGCGACGGCACGCGCGCAGTCGATGCCGAAAGACAATATCGAACGCGCCATTGCCAAGGCATCGGGCGGCGACGCCGAGAACTATGACGAAATGCGCTACGAGGGTTATGCCTCGGGCGGTGTTGGTATCATCGTTGAGGCGCTGACGGACAACCGCAACCGTACGGCATCCGACGTTCGCACCATCTTCGGCAAAGCCGGCGGTAACATGGGCGAGAGCGGCTCGGTGCAGTTCATGTTCGACCGTGTGGGCGAAATCTTCTTCCCTGCGGATGCTGCGGGCGCTGACGACATGTTCGAGGCTGCGCTTGAAGCTGGTGCTGACGAGGTTGAGAGCGATGAGGACGGCCACGCGGTTTATACCGACGCTGCTGAGCTTCACGCTGTTGTCTCCGCGCTCACCGAAGCGCTTGGCAAGGAACCAGAGAGCGCGAAGCTTATCTGGAAGCCGAAAGAGCCGATCTCGCTTGATAAAGAAGGCGCTGAGAAAGTCATGCGCCTTATCGAGGCGCTTGAAGACAATGACGACGTTCAGACCGTCTTTGGCAACTATGACATCCCGGATGATGTCCTGGCCGAACTTGACGCTGAATAAGCCATAAGCCAAAAGTAAGGCCTGCCCCGGTTGATCGTGGGCAGGCCTTTGTTTTTATCGGGAGAGGGGCTGCGCGCCATGCGGCTATTGGGGCTGGATCCGGGGCTACAGAAAACCGGTTGGGGCATTGTCGAAAGTGTCGGCACGCGTCTCAGCCACGTCGCCAATGGTACCGTCACATCGAACAGCAAAAAAAGCCTCGCTGAACGCCTCGTTGAACTCGCGGACGGTCTTGAAGCCGTGATCGCAGAGTGGCAGCCGCAGTCCTGCGCGGTTGAAGAAACTTTCGTCAACAAGAACCCCACGTCAACGCTCAAACTTGGGCAGGCGCGCGGCATTGCGCTGCTGGTGCCTGCACGCGCGGGCCTCAGTGTGGCCGAATATACGCCGAACCATGTGAAGAAGTCTGTTGTGGGTGTTGGCCACGCCGCCAAGGAGCAGGTAGATGCCATGGTGCGCGTGCTGTTGCCGGGCGTGAAAATAAATGGCCCGGATGCCGCAGATGCGCTTGCAGTTGCCATCTGCCATGCGCATCATGTGGCAACCATGCAGAATTTCGGGGGGCAATACCGTTGATCGCAAAGCTGACAGGCATTTTGGATAGCGTCGGAGACGACTGGCTGATCTTGGACGTCGGCGGTGTCGGCTATCTGGTGCACAGCTCCTCGCGCACACTGTCATCCCTGCCGTCGCGCGGCGAAGCGGTGCAGGTGCATGTGGAAACCGTGGTGCGCGAAGACGCAATCACGCTCTATGGCTTTGGCGAAGTCGCCGAGCGCAACATGTTCCGGTTGCTCACATCCGTACAGGGCGTGGGCTCGAAGGTAGCGCTCGCCATTCTGTCTGTGCTGAGCCCGAACGAGCTTCAGAATGCGATTGCGGCGCAGGATAAAACGGCCGTTGCGCGGGCCAAGGGTGTTGGCCCCAAGGTGGCGGCGCGCATTGTTAATGAGCTCAAGGACAAGGTCACTGGCCTCGTGTTCCAGCCGAAAGGCGTGCAGGTGTCGGGTAGTGCTCCAGCCGCGCCAGCAGGTGGCGGCGCGATCGAGGATGCGATCTCTGCACTTGTGAACCTTGGCTACAAGCCGGTTGAGGCGCACGGTGCCGTCGCAAAAGCGGCATCAAACCTTGGTGCGGATGCGGACGTTGCCAAGCTGGTGCCTGCCGCGTTGAAGGAATTGAGTAGCTTATGAGCATGGAAGATGAAGACAGGCTCGTGAGCGGCACGGAAGGCTCGGGCGATACGTTGGACGCGGGGCTTCGCCCCCAGTCCTTACGTGAATTTATCGGCCAGAAGCAGGCGCGGGAGAACCTTGAGGTTTTCATTGGCGCAGCTCGTGCGCGGTCTGAGGCGATGGACCATGTGCTGTTCTTCGGCCCGCCCGGTCTTGGCAAGACCACCCTGGCGCAGATTGTGGCCCGCGAACTGGGTGTTAATTTCCGTGCGACCTCGGGCCCTGTGATCTCGAAGGCTGGTGACCTTGCCGCACTCCTGACCAACCTTCAGGAACGGGACGTTCTGTTCATTGACGAGATCCACCGGCTTAACCCGGCGGTTGAGGAAGTGCTCTACCCGGCGATGGAGGATTTCCAGCTCGACCTGATCATTGGTGAAGGCCCGGCGGCACGCTCCGTGCGCATCGACCTGCCGCGCTTCACCCTTGTGGGTGCGACCACACGCTCGGGGCTGATCACCAAGCCGCTCCGCGATCGTTTCGGTATCCCAACGAGGCTTGAATTCTATAACACTGAGGAGCTGACCGAAGTGGTGCGCCGGGGCGCGCGGCTTCTCGGCCTCAATATGAGTGAAGACGGCGCACGCGAAGTGGCAGCGCGCTCGCGCGGGACGCCGCGGATTGCCGGGCGGCTCCTGCGCCGCGTGCGTGACTTCGCGCTGATGGCGGAGCGGGATACGGTGGACGCCGTGGCGGCTGATGCGGCGCTCACCCGCCTGCAGGTCGATAACCTTGGCCTCGACACCATGGACCGGCGCTATATGCACTGTATTGGCGTGACCTACACGGGTGGCCCGGTGGGCATCGAGACACTGGCTGCCGCACTGTCGGAACCGCGTGACGCAATTGAGGATATCATTGAGCCCTACCTGATGCAGATTGGCCTTGTGCAGCGCACACCGCGCGGGCGTATGCTGTCGCCTGACGGCTGGAAACACCTAGGCCTTACGCCGCCGCCAAGCGCAGGAAGCGGCGGGCAACTGGATATGTTGGGGGATACGAAGTGACGACAGGTACGATTGCAGCAGGTGAATGGCGAGACAGTATCTTCCACTTCCCCATCCGCGTCTACTACGAGGATACGGATGTCGGCGGCATGGTCTACCATGGCCGTTACGTGAGCTTTTTTGAACGTGTCCGTACCGAAAGCATCCGTGATACCGCGGCAGACGTGAATCATCTGTTCGACCTGCCCGAGAGCGAGGGCGGGCCGCTGACCTATGTGGTGTCGAACATCAACATCAGCTACCAGCGCCAGGCCAAGGTGGGCGACGTTCTGATTGGCCATTCGATGGTCAAGCGTGTACGCGCGGCCGCCATCGAGGTGAAACAGTGGATCACCCGGGACGGCGAGATGGTCGCGGAAGCTGATGTGATCGTGGCGATCATCGGAAATGATGGCAGGCCGAAACGTTGGCCCAATTCTGCCAGAATTTGTTGGCAGAACTGGATGGATGAGGCCGCCGAGGCCGGAAAAAATACCTGAAGTTACCTAGAATAAGCCCGACGAGGCAGGGAGACATTGATGCAAGACCAAATCGTGCAAGGGGTGGAAGCAGTTCAGCTTGGCGGCAATGCGCCGGACTTTTCCATCATCGGCATGTTCATGCAGGCGGATTTTATCGTGCAATTTGTGATGATCATGCTGCTGACCGCGAGCCTCTGGAGCTGGTCGATCATCTTCAATACCTGGACCCGGCTCAAGGAAGCCCGCGGCAAGGCAAACGATTTTGAAGACCGTTTCTGGTCCGGCCAGTCGCTCGATGACCTTTATGCCTCGCTCAAAAGCTCGCCCAGCCATCCACTCGCGGCCGTTTTTGTCGCCGCGATGCGAGAATGGCAGCGCAGCCTTGGCACCCGCACCACGGGCCTCGACAAGGTGACGGTGCAGGACCGCATCTACAAGGCGATGCACGTGACCACCACGCGGGAGATGGACCGGCTTGAGGGTCAGGTCGGCTACCTCGCCACCATCGGTTCCGCCGCGCCTTTCGTGGGCCTTTTTGGTACCGTTTGGGGCATCATGAACAGTTTCACCTCAATTGCAGTGGCAAGCGATACCTCACTCGCGACCGTGGCGCCGGGCATCGCCGAGGCGCTGCTTGCAACCGCCCTTGGCCTTGTGGCCGCTATCCCGGCGGTGATCGGCTACAACAAACTCTCGACCGACCTTGGCCGTTACGCGGGCCGGGTTGAAGGCTTCTCGGACGAGTTCGCCGCCATCCTGTCGCGCCAGCTTGACGAGAGGGGGCACTAATGGGGGCTACTGTCACCTCGGGCGGCCGCCCGGACGGGGCACGCCGCAGGCGGGGGCGCTACCAGCCGCTTGCAGAAATCAACGTCACGCCCTTTGTGGACGTGATGCTGGTGCTGCTCATTGTGTTTATGGTCACCGCGCCTCTGTTGACCGCGGGTGTGCCGGTCGACCTGCCGAAGGCGGCAGCCAAAGCGCTACCGCAGGACAGCAAGCCGCTTGAGATCAGCATCAACCATGAAGGTGCCATATTCCTCATCGACACTGAGGTGAAGATGGAGGAACTGGTGCCGCGGCTTGAGGCAATTGCCGGGGCTGCGAAGGATACCCGTATCTATATCCGCGGTGATACGCGTCTTGATTATGGCCGGGTGATGGCTGTGATTGGCGCCATCAACCGCGCGGGTTACACCAAGGTTGCCCTGATCGCGGATCAGAACAAATAGGTACCAGAGAGCGATGCGCGTAACGAGTGAACGGACTGGCTGGATATTATCCGCGACCCTGCATGTCGGGATCGCGGTTGCCGCTGTTGTCGGCCTGCCGCATCTCGGGAGCGAGCCGGACCTCGCCCCGCCGCCGATCTCAATCGAATTTGTGCAGATTGCTGAACAGAACCGGGTGGTCGCGCCCGAGCCTGAGCCTGCTGAGGAGAAACAGGAAGAAACGGTTGTCGAAGAAAAACCGGTTCTCTCTCGCAATGAGCCCGCACCTGCGCTAGCGGCCGAGGTTGTGCCGCTGCCTGAAGCCAAGCCTGTCAAGAAGGTGGAGCCCAAGCCAACACCGAAGCCCGAACCCAAGCCCGAGGTAACGGAACGCATGGAAATCCGTTCGCAGGTGGTGCCGCAGCCCAAACCGAAAGCCCCGTCGCGCCTCAATACCAAGCGGCTTACTGCCCTGCTTGACAAGGCGGCAAAGGAGCAGGATGACACCAACAAGGTCGCGGACGAGAAGAAAGAAGAAAAGAAACCGACGCCTCAGGCCGAAAAGCCCAAGACAGACATGTTCGCTGGCATTCGCGGCAGAGTTGCTACCGCAACGTTGATGCAGGCCCTGCAGCAAAAAGTGATGCGCTGCTGGAATATCCCCGCAGGCGCAGAGGGTATTCAGGACATGCAGGTCAAGGTGAGTGTGACACTGTCAACCGATGGCAACATCATCGGGCGGCCGGACTTTGTCGGCGCGGGCAACCTGAATGACCCGGACCGCGCTTTCTTCCGCGTGTTTGCGGAAAGTGCCCGTCGTGCGGTGCAGCTTTGCGCGCCGTTCCCGGAAGCGAGTGACTATATTCGCGAGACCGGGGACAATCAGATTATTTTCAATTTCAGCCCATCAATGCTGGGTGGATAAACGAGGGATAGGCATGTTGATTGCACGCATTTTTGCAGCAGTAGTCATACTGATAACAGGCATCACAGGCGCCGTGCAGGCGCAGTTGACCGTCGATATCAACCAGGGTGTTGTAAACCCGGTGCCGATTGCCATTCCTGAGTTTGCACCTGCCGAGGATATCGAAACGCCTACCGGCAAGCTCTCGGACATTGGTGCCAGCATCAGTCAGGTGATCACTTCGAACCTGATCTCGACCGGCCTTTTCCGCGCCATTGACCAGAAAGCCTTTATCGAAAAAATTACCGCAGCACCGACCCGCCCGCGATTTGCAGCTTGGCGTCCGCTCGGTGCGCAGGCGCTGGTGACAGGCCGCCTAGAGATGCTGCCGAACGGCAACCTGCGCGTCGAGTTTCGCCTGTGGGACGTGGTCGCGGAAGCGCAGATGGAAGGTGTGGGTTACACCACGCCCGTGTCCAACTGGCGCCGCACCGCGCATGTGATCTCGGACCGTATCTACAGCCGCCTCACGGGCGAAGAAGGCTATTTTGATACCCGTATCGTTTATATTGCCGAGCAGGGTGAGCCGCTCAATCGCAAGAAACGCCTTGCCATCATGGATCAGGATGGTGCCAACCAGCAGTTCCTGACCGACGGCAGCTATCTGGTGCTGACGCCGCGTTTCTCGCCGAACCGTCAGGAAATCACCTTCCTCAGCTATTTCAATGACCGCCCGCGTGTATATCTGTTCAACATCCTGTCGAACAAGTTCGAGGTGCTGGGTGACTTCCCGAACATGACCTTCTCGCCGCGCTTCTCACCCGATGGCGATCAGGTGATCATGAGCCTCGCGAATGAGGGCAATTCGGACGTTTATGTTATGGACCTGCGCACACGCCGCGAACGCCGGCTCACAGACGACCCGGGTATCGACACGTCGCCAAGCTATTCGCCGGACGGCCGCAAGATTGTCTTCAACTCGGACCGGGGCGGCAGCCAGCAGCTTTATGTGATGGATGCGGACGGCTCGAACGTACACCGTATCAGTTTCGGCAAGGGCCGTTATGCGACACCTGTTTGGTCACCGCGTGGTGACCTGATCGCCTTCACGAAAATCGGCGACGGCAAGTTCCGCATTGGTGTCATGCGCCCGGACGGCTCTGGCGAGCGCCTGCTGACGGACGCCTATCAGGATGAAGGGCCAACATGGTCGCCGAACGGCCGCGTGATCATGTTCTTCCGCACGCCGCCCTATGACGCCAATGGCCGTGGCGGCAAGCCGAGCCTGTGGTCGGTTGACCTGACCGGCTATAACGAGCGCCAGGTGCCGACCCCGTTTGACGCCAGTGACCCGGCGTGGTCGCCGCCGCTGCCGGTTACCACCCGCTAAGGATGGCGTGATTGCAGTACCACGAGATTGTACCGCTAGATAAAGCCGCCGCCGGGGAGCTCCTGCTCTCCGGTGACGAGGAAAAAATGGTGATGGGCCTTCTGGGCGCCGTCGAAGGTGATACCGAATGGCGCTGGGTTCAGGACCAATGCCTGCGGTTCGTGGATGATCCGCGTGTGACCGTTGCCCGTGTTGCCATCATGTGCCTCGGGCACCTCGCGCGCATGGAACGTAAGCTCGATCTTGATAAAGTCATGCCGGTGCTTGAGATGTGCCTGAAGCACGAAAACCCTGCCATCCAGGGCGTCACAGAAGACACCCTGAGCGATATCAGGATTTACTGCCGTTAGGGCTACTCAACTGGCAGCGCGCATCGCGTCCCTGCCTTCGGCAAACTGATCGAAGGCATACATGATCATGTCCATCAGCGGTTTTCGGCTCGTAAGCTTGAGCGAGGCCTCTTTGCACTTTGCCGCATAGTCGCTGGCAAATTCGGCGTCGCACGCGATCTTGCTGGCAAGTTCCACAAGTGCCGCATAATCGGCCACATGTGGCAGGTCGACAAGTGCCTGCGCGGCATCGCCATAACTGGTGCTCACGGCTGGCAATCCCGCTGCCATGGCATAAATGATGGCGCTGCCGCCGCCCTTGCGGTGCGGGTTGATGTAGCCGTCGCACAGGTCATGGAAAGCCATGATATCGGTCTGGAAGCCGGTGAAGCATGACCGCGCCTTCAGAAGCGGGCGGCCGAGCAGCGCAATCTGGTAGGTCGGGAACGTGCCTGCAAATGCGATATAGGCATTGGGGGCCTTCTCAAGCAACGCTTCAAGGGCGTCCATGCAGGCGGTGTCTACATCGTGCTGCAGCCTTGTGCCCACCATGCCAAAGACAAAGGCATCTTCCGGGATGCCGAAATCGGCCCGGGCAAAGTGCTTCTGTTTGACCGGCACGTCAAAGCCCGGGTGTTTGTGGAACAGATAGAGATCCGACAGGCCCTCGCGCTGCACGACATCAAGCATTTCCGCTGTCGGTTCTTTCCATGTGTGGAAAAAATTGGTCAGGGTCAGCGGCACGTCGGCGTCTGTCGGGTAGCGGAAACAGAAGGCACGTGCGGCAAACAGTTCCGACAGCATGTTGCTGCTGCCGACGGAAATGACGATCTCCGGGTCAAAGGCTTCAATGGCGCGAATGGTGGCAGCGATGCCTTGCCGGCTAAAGCGCGCCTCGGCTGGCTGGAAATAGGCAAATTGCTGGTCACCATAGGTGATGGTGCGGCAACCGCGCAGATCCGGGTTCTCGGATGCTTTAGCGCTGGGTACCATGGCACCGCCGGCTTCCGGTGAAAACTGCATGCTGTTCACCACCAGTACTTCCTTGCCAAACTGGCGCTGCAGATAATCCGCGAATTTGAGCGCGTCCACTGTCGGTGCATGGGGCGGCGCGGTGATCTGGGTCGCCAGCACCACGGCGCGCCCGGTGTGGCGGAAATCCTGGCGGATGTCGACGCCGTCCTCAATGCGCTGCGCCTCGATCTGGCGCACAATCTTGCTGTAGAAAGCATGAAGATACTCGCGGCTGAGCAAGGTGGATGCTCCGTCAGGGTCGGGCAGGGAGCGATTGAAGCCCTGAACGGCGAGTGAGAAGAAGTTGCCGTTGAGGAACTCGGTATCCGCTTCCATGCCGAACATGCGGATCAGCGCTTCGGCAAAATATTTGACATCAGCGCTCAGCACATGGGTGATGTTGAAGGCGATCGCGGCGATAGCCGGATTGGGCGATGCCATGCCAGCCTTGACGGCGGCAACCACAAGGTCCTGATTTTGGTCATCAAGCTGTTTGTAACCGGCACAGAGCCAATCGCCGACCGCACGCATGTTGGCGAGATCGGCCGCCGTGGGCGTAAAACCGGGTGTGGTGAGCTGGCGAACGAACGCCACGATATCAAGCGCCATGTGGCCCTCCCATTTTGCGTTTTGCGCGCCTTCGGTGAAGGGCTACACAGGTCTAACGCTCAGGAAAGCAGGGATCGTGCCAGCTTTTGTGCTTTGGTTTGGCAGGCTAAATTATTGATTTTTATATAAATTGTTATTTGTCGAGCTGATATTCGGCAAGATTTACCCGTTTCATCTCGCGCATGTAGCGCCGGGTGCCCCACGGCCAGAGGGTGTAGATGCGGCCGTCCTCGCCCTGGTACCAGCTTTTGCAATGTCCGGCCCAGACAGTGCCCTGAAGGTCGCGCTGCAGCCGGGCATCGAAGGCATCGGCGGCGCCGGGCAGGGCCTCCACTGTTTTGGCACCGGCCGCTGTGGCGCGCTTCATGGCGTCAACGATGTAGCGCACCTGCGCTTCGATCATGATGATCACGCTGTTGTGGCCAAGCCCGCTGTTGGGGCCCAGGAGCATGAAATGATTGGGAAAACCGGGCATGGCGACGGTGCGGTGCGCGCGGATGCCGCCTTTCAGATAGTCCTGCATGTCCAGCCCGTCGCGGCCACGGATGCTGACATCCTCCATCTGGTCCCAGGGTTTGAACCCGGTGGCATAAATGATGGTGTCCACCTCGCGAAGCTTGCCCGTGCGGTCGACAATGCCAGCTTCGTTGATGCGCTCTATACCGTCCGTGATCAGTTCCACATTGTCCTGCTGGAGCGCGGGGAAATAACTGTCGGAGGCGAGGATGCGTTTGCAGCCGATCGGGTAATCGGGCATCAGCTTGTCGCGCAGGCTTTCGGATTTCACCTGTTCTTCCAGATGCTTGATAAACATGCGCGTGGCACGGCGCGAGAAAAACCGGTCGCGGCGAAAGAGTGGAAAACGCATTTCGAACATCAGGTAAATCTGCAGCCGGTGCAGTTTTTCCAGCAGCGGAAAACGGGTGAACAGGCGTTTCATGCGGTCCGAATATTCCATGAAGGGCCGCGGCATGATCCAGTTTGGGGTGCGCTGGTAGACGTCGAGCCGGGCGACCTTGTCCACAATTTCGGGGACAAGCTGGATCGCGCTCGCGGCGGTGCCGATCACCGCAACTCGGTTGCCCGCAAGGTCATGGCTATGGTCCCAGGATGCCGTGTGAAAGGCGGTTCCCTTGAATTGTTCCGCTCCCGGAATATCCGGGTAGCGCGGGATATGCAGGCCGCCCATGCCGCTGATGAAATAGTCCGCGCGGATTTTGTCGCCGTTTGCGAAGGAGAGAAGCCAGCCGCTTTCCTGCCACTCGGCACTGGTTAATTTGGCACCAAAACGGATGTGGGAGCGCAGGTCGTATTTTTCGGTAACATCCTGAATATATTCCTGAATTTCACCGCCGGGGGAGAAAACCCGGCTCCAGTCCGGCTTTGGCGCGAAGGAGAAGCTGTAGAGGTGACTTGGCACATCGCACGCCACGCCGGGATAGCTGTTTTCGCGCCAGGTGCCGCCGACATCCTCGGCTTTCTCGAAGATGGTGAAATTCGAAAAACCGTTTTCTTTCAGCTTGATAGCCATACAGAGACCGGATAGGCCCGCACCGATGATAGCGACCGACGGTGTCTTGTCCCGTTGCAGCATGTCTTCCCCCTTCATGCGCGATATCATGGCCGGTTGTACGGCCTGCGACCATGGCGAATAAGATGTATGAAAATGGCCAAAAAGCAAACCGGCACGCGGATTCTGTGCCAAATCTGTGCAGGATCCGGGCTCTATCTGTGTCGGAAGTGTGCAGGATCTGTGTAGGATCTGTGCAGGGTTTGTGTATGGTTTGTGCAGAAAACGCGCGCTGATTTTGCGCGGGGCGGCTCAGTCTTCCGGCAGAGACAGGCCTTCAAGATGATGGGCAATCACCTTCTTGCGGAGCTCATCAAGCGTGCGGTTGACCGCGTTCAGTTTTTCAACGAGCGCGGGGTCGGTCCCCCGCCCGCAGGCGAGGCTGAGGTCGGCCGGTTTCCACAGGAGCGCAAGTTCGGGCGGCGGCATGCCGATGGCACGGGTGGCGGCAGGAGCGTCCACCACGCCGGAGACCCAGAGGTCGGCGCGGCCATGGAAAAGCATGCGGGCGGCGAGTTCATCCTTGCTGGTGCGGGTGACAGTGATGCCTGCCTCATTCTCGAGCGTGTCAACCGAGGCGCTGCCCATCTTGCCGGCGATAGTGTGGCCCTTGAGGTCCGCGAGGCTGTTGATGATAATATCGCTGCCGGGACGGCGGTAGATGGCCCAGCCGCCATGTATCAGCGGCCCGACCCAGTCAAACAGGGTCTCGCGCTCGGGCGTGCGGTTGACGACAAAGAGGCAGGTGCCGGCATTGGCCCTTGTCTCGCGGAAGGCGCGGTTCCACGGCATCAGGGTCAGGCTGTAGTCCACTCCCGCGCCCTTCATCAGGGCCTGCACGATTTCAACCGCGCTGCCTTCAATGGCGCCATTTTCCGGGTTCTGGAAATTATAGGGCGGGTTTTCTTCGGTGATCAGCTTGAGGTCAGGCTCGGCAAGCGCGCCCGCCGGTGCGGCGAACATCATTGCGACAAGCATAAACCTGAACGTCATAAAGCATTACCCCATCATATATGGCATCGGGTTCACCCCGATCAGCCATTCATGGATCATAGTGAAGCCGACAAATACCGCAATGCCAATGAGGATCGTCACAATATCCTTAATAAAAACCTGCCGCGGTGGTTTGACCCATTCGGCGTCCCGCCGGTTGATGCCGATGGCGGAAACGATGGCCCAGACAAGAAGCGCGCCGAACAGTAGAACCGAGCGGTTTTCCCCGTTGGCGATCAGGTGGCCCACCGCCCAGAAGGTGACACCGGTGAGCTGCGGGTGGCGCAGCACGCGGCGGATGTTGGTGGGTGCCTTGCTGGAGAAAAACAGGATGAAGCCGATCAGCACAAAAAGCGGCGTCACATGCATCGCCCAGGCGGGCGGGCTGTAGAGTATGGTGACCTCTGACCCGGTCCAGCCAAGGTAGATCACATAGATCGAGCCGATGATGACAAGCGAGAACAGCCCGCGATAGGGGTTGCTGCCCAGTTTGCCAACAAGCGCGGCCTTGAGCCCGGTGGCAAAAACCGGGATCAGGTGAACAAGGATGAAAAGCGCAAGCCCGAGAAAAAGAATAGCCATGACAGTGCCTCCCCGCATGTTTGCCCCGCCTGCAAACGGCAGGCCCGGGCGATATTGGCTTGGCGCAAGCATAGCCTTTCTCACACACAGGGGAAAGTACCCTTGCGGGAATAAGCATTATTGACGAGGATGATCTGGCGAAGCGATCGGGGGAGGCAAGGCCTTGAAAAACGGGTGGAAAAAAGTGGCGGGGCTGGGCTTGGCCCTTTTTGCGAGTACAGGCATGGCGTGTGCCGAGGGTGATGCCCCGCTGCTGAGCGTGGCTGAGGGCCTGTTTGATGATAGCCAGCCAGATACCCTTGGCCTTAAGCCCGCGCCGGGGACGGCGAGTTTCACCGTGTTCGCGCCCACGGGGGATGAGAACCACTATAACCACGGCGCGGTGCCCATCATGTTCAAGGGCCAGCTTTATGTGCAGTGGCAGTCCTCCGCCCGTGATGAAGACGCGCCGGACACGGCGGTCGTTTATAGCGCCAGCGCTGATATGCGCGATTGGCCCGCGCCCATCGTGATGGCCCCTGCGCGCGCGAATACGCTTGTCACCAGCGGCGGCTGGTGGACGGACGGTGAAACGCTCGTCGCCTTCATCAACGTATGGCCCGGCTGGGAAGAGGGACTGCGCGAAGGCTATGCCGAGTATATCACCAGCACCGATGGCGCGCGTTGGAGCGAACCAAAGCGCGTGCTGGGCGCGGACGGCACACCGGTGCCGGGTGTGATTGAGCAAGACCCGCACCTGATGCAAGTCGGGAACACAGGCCGGAAAACAGGCGGCCGCATCATCGGCGCGTTCCACACCTCACCCGGCCTTGTCGTCACGCCCTATTATACCGATGACCCGCTCGCCATCAGCGGCTGGACACGGGGCAAGATGGAAAACCTGCCGTCAGACAGCCCCACAAGCCGGGAGCTGGAGCCCAGCTTGTTCAAACGGCCTGACGGCGCGGTGGTGATGATCTTCCGGGATCAGGCCAGCAGCTTCATGACACTCGCGAGCGTGAGCCATGACGCAGGCGTCACATGGTCCCGCCCCGCGCTCACCCCCTTCCCGGACGCGCGCACCAAACAAAGCGCGGGGAACCTGCCGGACGGCACGGTTTTTCGCGTCAGTAACCCCAACGCGCACAAGGCCCGCTTCCCGCTGGTGCTGAGCCTGAGCGATGACGGCCAGCACTTCACCCGCGCCTTCCTCCTGCGTGCAGGCGGGGCAGACATGCAGCCCATGCGACGTGAGGGAACATACAAACGCCCCAGCTACAGCTATCCCAAAAGCACGGTATCAGGCGACTGGCTTTATGTGGCCTATGCCACCAACAAGGAAGACGTTGAGGTGACTAGGGTGCGTTTTGAATAAAAAGGCAACTAGCGAGGGGTGAAGTTTTGGAGCACCCGATATCGAATGTGTTCGTTTGTCGCCTCCAGAATTTCTAACTTTGCGCCCTTATATCCAATCGTATTTGATGTCGTTAGGTCATATTCGACATCGTTATTAAATGCAGGTCGGGCGTAACTGCTAGAAAATTCCCTGTAGCCGATATTTATTTTGTCGCCGACGCGGCCACTGTATATTAGCGACTGTTGAAATGAGTTTGCGACTAGAGACGGTCGCATTGTCCGCGTAAAAATGCCGTCTGTGCTGCATGCTTTACCCCCGAATACAGACACACCGCAGATTTTTTGTTCGGTTTTATATACTTGCATTGATTGATAAGGGTCTGCGAGCGCTGCGCGTTTTACTCGCCCACCATATGGTCCTGTTTCTGGCTCGAAGAATTCAGACTTTTTGTCTTCTCCAACTTTCAAATAAAAGCCGGGGCTGAAAGTGTAAACGCCAAACATACCTACAGAAATTTCGTTTTGAAGGTGAATAGCCTGTTGTTCAACATACATACCTTGTCGAAGGAGTACGTCGCCGACACTGGCAGTATGCACGTGACCGATCGGTGGCTCGCTAATATCAACAGCACTTGGAACATAATTGTATTGTGGTGATGCGCATGCCGCTAACATGAGCATTAAGCCCAATGTGACCCATTTATACATAATTTCCCCCTGCCTTGACGCCCTATCCATCCATGTGTTGTGAGGATATTGCTCAACCCCTAGCTTTAATACTAAAGCACAAAGTTTGCCTTAGTTCTATTTCAAAGCGTCTTTAGCAATTTAAGCAATTTAGCTCGATCTTCGGACAGTATGCTTGCACAGGTATACTTACACTCCACATACCATATCGATGGCGGCCTCAGCCGTGGCCCATAAGGCATTCTCATCTTCGCCGGAGCGGGCGCGCAGGGCGAGGGCGATGTGGGTGGAGGCGAGCAGAGAGACGAGGGGGAAGAGCTCACGGTCTGCCGCGAGTTCGCCCATTTCCTGCGCCATCGCGAGCCGTCTGGTGAGCGCACCGGCCACACTTTTGCGGGTGGTCGACCGATTTCCTGCCCGCAAGCGCGCGCGACTATATTGAAGGCAATGTGGCGCGCGCCAATGAGATCATCCAGCGCAAGCTCGAGAGCGAGGCGCTCAGGCAGCGCTATGCGTCAGCGGGCGGGTAGGGAAGGCCGGTGGCGCCGCTCTCTAAGGCGCGTGCGTCGCGGGTCAGCATGAAAACAGGCGGCCGGGGCCGCCTGTCTGAAAAGCACCTTTGCGGGGGGTTATTTCTTTTTCTTGTCGGCCTTTTTCATCATGGCGCCGTGATCTGCGGGGATTTTGGGCAACTCGCCGTTCAGGCCGCCATAGATATGGCTGACGCCAAGGCCGTCGCTCGAGCTGCTGCTGTAGTGGCAGCCAAAGCAGCTCAGCTCCTGATGGAAGGTTTCCATCGTTGTATTGGCAAGAATCAGGGAGCCGGTGTTGTACTGATAGTCGCCATTGTCCGGGATCGACCCGTTCGATGTCCAGATAGCGCCGGAAAGGTAATAATACTGGCGCGGATCGCCGGCGAGCAGGTTTTTCACATGGGCCATCACGTCGTTGTTGAGCGAGATGATCTGGGTGGTCTGCGAGACGGCGAAACTGTCGGTCTTTGACTGTACATTGCCCCACGGGTGCAGGCGTGTCACATTCGACGCTTCGATGGGGTCGTTGCCGTTTGGCCCGATGACTTCATTGTCTCCCACGCTGACGATATCGGTTTTGCTCAGGCAGGACGTGGGCGGCTGATAGCCGTCACAGCCGCGGGCATGCAGGGTGATGCTGTCCACCACCGTACCGTTCGAGTAGATCCAGCTTGAGCCAGGCTGTGGGCCGGACACGGTCTGAACCGTGCCGCTGGTGTCGGTGTAATAATAGGTTGAATCAGGGGCATTGCTGACATGCTCGATGGTGGCCCAGACCATTTCCGGATGGTCTTTCACCGTGCCGACCACATGCATGCCCACAAGCGCCAGTTCCCGGGTTTCAGAACCGATCATCAGCCAGTGGTTCGGGTCGGAACGGTCATAGACCGGCACTTCGAGGTTCTGGAGCACATGTTTGGATTTGTCCGCCACTGCAGAGGCATCAACCCAGGCGCTTTTCACCTCGACCGCCATGGAAAGATAATCCACTGCGGGCTCAAGCTCCGGAATGGTCAATGCGCTGGTGCTGGTGACCCCTGCGGTTTTCATCGCAGCATCGGTATTGCTCTTGAGTTCCATGGCACTCGGGCTTGGGGACGCGGTCGTGCAATAGATGCTGTAGAGCAGCTTGGCGATCACGGTATTCTCGGCATAGCCGTTCTGCATGGCATATTTGATGTCCTGGCAGGCTTCCGTGCCTGTGGTCGGGAAATCCTGCTCCGGTGTCTTGGCAGCCTTGTTGATGTTGGTGAAATAGCCGTATAGCCGGTTCACATGCACGCCGTAATAGGTGAGGGAGGCATCCGCCGGGCTGTCGCTCTGTGTCAGCAAAACGCCGGAACCGCCGGCCTGCCCGATGCTCTCGTCCTTGTCGTCCGATTTTGCGGTGCGCAGCGCAATCGCAAGGCTTTTGCTGTTGTCACCTGCGAGCGAGCCCTGCGCGATCAACTGCTGATGGTCGGCCGAGAGGCGGTAGAAGAACTCGCTGTTGAAGACATAGGGCAAGGTGGCCGGGAAGCTGGGCGATGAGGGGATGGTGCCGCCGTCATCAATGGTGGAGGTGAGCCACAGGAACATCTGGGCACCCCATTTGTAAAAGTCGCATTTTACCGGGCCGGTACCGCCATGGTCGTTGTCGATCACGAAGTTGGGACCGTCGACCGGGAAAATATAGGCCATGCCGCTCGTCTTGTCATACACGGGGCCGATCGGGGTGGAGGTCCCGGGCAGGGTCAGGGTGATCCAGGTCTGGAATTCTTCCGCAGACAGGCTGCATTGGCTCTTGTCAACGTCGGGTGGGAAATAGGTTTGCGCGCTGGCGCCTGTTGCGCCAAGGGCGGCAATGGCACCAGTGGCAAGGCCAATCAGTGCGCGGCGGATGTTGGATGCTCTCATAGCAGTCACTCCTGCATGTGGTGGTTGGTGACGGCGGAAGGCAGGCTTGTGCTTGAAGCCCGGACCATACGCCGGATGGATGCGACCTTGGGCGGGACCGCCTGCGCTAACCACTCGCGACAAAAAATCTGCAGGTGTGTTGATTGTTGCTCTGTTTATGTGGTGGCAGCCCCCATCCGCCACCCAATCCCCGTATTTCGCGAGGAGAAAATACCATGTATGGATGTTTTTATGCAATTTTAATTGATATCCGGATGCCATGATAAGAGGCCCGCGTGTAATGTGCGGGCCTTTCGGACGTGGATTTCGAAGGGGTTAGCCTTCCAGCGCGGGCACATCAAAGTCCGCGTCCGCGCGGCAGAGGAACCACGGGTTGAGGAAGGTTGTGAGGTCCTTGGCGTAAGTGAGCGGCTTGCCGCCCTTGACTTCAACCGTGCCGCCCGCCGCGAGCAGCACCGCGTGTGCGGCTGCCGTATCCCATTCGCACGTCGGGCCCAGGCGGGGGTAGAGGTCCGCCTCGCCGGTCGCGAGCAGGCAGAGCTTCAGGCTGGAGCCAATCGACACATTCTCAGCGCCAGGGAAGTGGGAGAGATAGTCTTCCAGTTCAGGCGAGCGGTGCGATTTGGAGGCGACGATGACAAGATTGTCCTTGTCTGCCTTGCGCGTGGTTGTTGGCGTGATGTTCGCGGCTTTGCCGTGCACCACTTCGCCGGTCCAGGCACCGTCCCCCACCACACCCCAGTACAGCTTGTTCATGGCGGGCGCGTAGACGACCCCCATGATCGGTGCGCCGTCCTTGATGAGGCCGATGTTGACCGTGAAGTCCGAGCCTTTTTTGATAAACTCCTTGGTGCCGTCGAGGGGGTCGACAAGCCAGAAGGTGCCGCCCGAGATATCGGGGCATTTGCCTTCCGATTTGGCTTCCTCGCCCACGATGGGAATATCGGGGGTGATGAGCTTGAGCGCGGCCTCGATCACTGCTTCGCCGCGGCGGTCCGCTTCGGTGACCGGGGATTTGTCGTCCTTGCCGAAAACCTCGAAGTCGGAATGGTAAACCTCCATCACCACATCGCCAGCCTTGATGACCGTTTCAAGGAGCGGGGTTACAAGGGCTTCGAGCTTCAATGACATTGGAAAACCTCAATAATTTTGGCATGCGGCATTATCAGTCCTTGGCGCGTGGGCCAAGCTTGGCTATGGTTCTGACAGGATGTCCGGAAATCGCAAGGGCTAATTGCCTTTGATGCCGGATTTGGGTGACCAAGGGAGGGGTATTTCATGTCGAAACTGGATTTCGCGGCGCTTTTGTGTTCGCGCCTGTGCCACGATCTCGTGAGCCCGGTGGGTGCGATCAATAACGGGCTTGAAATCCTCGCCGACGAAAAAGACCCGTCCATGCGCGACGCGGTGATTGATCTCGTTGAAAAATCCACCCGGCAGACCGCCAATAAACTACAGTTTTTCCGCCTTGCTTTTGGCGCTGCTGGCGGCTTCTCCGCCCAGCTTGATGTGCGCGAATGCGAAAAGGCTGTGCGGGCCATGTTGGAGGGCAGCCGGGTCACGCTCGAGTGGGACGTGCCCGCGGTGAGTGTCTCGAAGGCGGAGGTCAAGGTGCTGCTGAACCTCGCGCTTCTCGTGTCAGAATCGATGATCCGCGGCGGTGTCATGACTGTCAGCCTCGCGGAAGAGGGTGGCAACAGCATGATTTCGGTTCATGGTGCTGCCGAGCGGGTGATCCTGCAGGCGCCTGTCAAAGCCGCACTCGAAGGCACGCTTGATGACGATGAACTGGAGCCAAGGGCCGCGCCGGCCTATCTCGCCCACCTGGTCGCACTTGAGGTTGGCGGCAGCACATCTGTCACCGAACTCGGCGACAAGACGGTCCGTGTAGAGGCAAAATTACCTAAAGCGTGAGATTTCCGGTGCAAGATCAAACTGTTTTACACGTTTTTAACTCTTTTTGGCCAAGGTGCGATATGTATCGGAGTGGCGTGGGGGCCGCTCCCGCCGCGCACCACCCTATCCGCAGGGAAGACTAAGATATGGATGATCTGTTAAACGAATTCCTGACCGAAACCGGTGAAAGCATCGACGTCGTTGACGTGGAGCTTGTGAAGCTGGAGCAGGACCCCAACAACAAGGAAGTGCTGGATAACATCTTCCGGCTTGTTCACACCATCAAGGGGACGTGTGGCTTCCTTGGCCTGCCGCGACTTGAGTCGGTGGCGCACGCGTCTGAAAACGTGCTTGGCAAATTCCGGGATGGTGAACTGCAAGTGTCCGAGCACGCGGTAACGGTCATTCTCGAGAGCCTCGACCGCATCAAGGAAATCCTTGCGGGTCTTGAGGCGACGGAAGAAGAGCCAGAGGGTGATGACAGCGATCTCATCTCGCGGCTTGACGCCATTGCAGAAGGCGCGATGGCGGAACCCGACCCTGAACCCGATACGATGGATGCCGATATTGTGGACCCAGGCCTTGGCCGTCCGCTCAAGGCTGGCGAAGTCTCGCTTGAAGAGCTTGAGGCAGCATTTGCGAACGCGCCCGGCCCTGAAGAGATGGACGACGCGCCAGCGTCTGCCGGTGCGGCAGGTGGCTCGCTCTTTGAGCGTGTGGGTGGAGAGGATACGCTTGCTGTAGCCTCTCACCTTGTGTCCCAGCGCCTTGCCAACGACAAGGAACTGTCCAAATTCTTCGCAGGGACCGCGGCGGACCTCCGCAAGGGGCAATTCATGGGCCTGATGATGGCCATCTTTAAGGACGACATCGACGCTGCCGACAATGTGGCGCGCCAGATCGTCAGTGTATCCGGCTTCACCGACCAGTATTTCGACAAGATGATCAAAGTCATCAAGGAAGTGCTTGTTGAATGCAAGGTTGATGGCGACACGGCAGACGAAGCGGTGATGAGCTTCGAGCTGGTGCGTGAAGGTGTGGTCAGCGCCGCCAAGGCGGTCGCGAAGGCCGAGACCAACAAGGCTGGCACGTCCTCTTCCGCGCAGGCGGATGCCGGGGCGGGGGCTGCCGCACACGGCGAGGCTGGCAAACGGGCCTCGCAGTCGATCCGCGTGAGCGTCGACCTCTTGGAGGACCTGATGAACATGGTCTCCGAGCTGGTGCTGACCCGGAACCAGCTTCTGCAGATCACCCGCAACATGGACAAGTCCGAACTGGGCGTGCCGCTGCAGCGGCTGAGCCAGTGCACTACCGAGCTGCAGGAAAACGTGATGAAGACGCGCATGCAGCCGATTGGCAACGCATGGGCGAAACTGCCGCGGATCGTACGCGACCTCACGGTCGAACTTGACAAGAAGATCGAGCTCGATATGCGCGGTGCGGATACCGAGCTTGACCGCCAGGTGCTTGAGCTGATCAAGGACCCGCTCACGCACATGGTCCGGAACTCGGCTGACCACGGTATCGAAAAACCGGCCGAGCGGATGGCGGTGGGCAAGCCTGAAGTCGGCACCATTGTGCTGAACGCCTATCATGAAGGCGGCCATATCATTATCGAGATCAAGGACGACGGCCGCGGCATTCCGGTGGCCAAACTGTCGGCCAAGATCCTTGAGAAGAAACTGGCGACCGAGGCCGAACTGGCCGACATGTCGGATACCCAGATCCAGAAATTCATCTTCCACCCCGGTTTCTCGACTGCGGAGAAAATCACCAGCGTGTCCGGTCGTGGTGTCGGCATGGACGTGGTGCGCTCCAACATCGAGAAAATCGGTGGCACGATCGACATGGTCTCGGTCGAAGGCAAGGGCTCGACCTTCCAGATCAAGATCCCGCTCACGCTTGCGATCGTGGCTGGCCTGATCGTGAAAGCACAGGAAGAGCGTTATGCCATTCCGCAGATCAGCGTGCTTGAGCTGGTGCGGGCGTCGTCCAATTCCGAACACAAGATCGAAACCATCAAGGACACGCCGGTCCTGAGGCTCAGGAACCGCCTGCTGCCGCTCGTATACCTGAATGAAGTGCTGGGCTTCATGACCCGGGACGAGATCGACGCGCGTGAGAACGCCGATGACTTCATTGTGGTCGCGCAAGTCGGGGCCTTCACCTTCGGTATCGTCGTCGACCAGGTGTTCGACACCGAGGAGATTGTGGTCAAGCCGGTCGCGCCGATCCTCAAGGACCTCGATATCTATTCGGGCAACACCATCCTCGGCGACGGGAGCGTGATCATGATCCTTGACCCGAACGGCATCGCTGCCAAAGCCAACTCCGGCGTGGGCGACCACGAGCGCGAGGAAGAAGATGCGCGCGAACAGGTTCGCCGTGGCTCGGGCAACGAGAAAGAGAGCATGCTGGTGTTCCGCGCCGGGGGCAAGAACCCGAAAGCGGTACCGCTTGCGCTTGTCGCGCGGCTTGAGGAGATCGAGGTCGAGACCATCGAAATCTCCGACGGTCGCCATATGGTGCAGTATCGCGGTGCGCTGATGCCGCTCATAAAGGCACACCCCGACATGACCCTGCGGGAAGAGGGCCGTCAGCCGGTGCTCGTGTTCACGGACCGTGAATACACCATGGGCCTCGCGGTGGACGAGATCCTCGACATCGTCGAGGAAGAGCTGAACATCAAGCTCGCGTCCGACAAGCAGGGTGTGGTGGGCTCCGCCGTGATCAACGGCAAGGCGTCCGAGGTGATTGATGTTTCCTACTTCCTGAACCTCGCCTTTGCCGACTGGCTGCGTTCACGCAGTGTATCGGACGATGTTGTGTCCTCGAAAGGCGCAAGTGTGCTGCTGATCGACGACAGCGACTTCTTCCGCGGCATGCTGAAGCCGGTGCTTCGTGTGGCGGGTTATGAGGTGAAAGCGGTGGCGAGCGCCAAGGCCGCGATCAAACTGATGGACGACGGCTATATGTTCGATCTCGTTATCTCCGATATCGAGATGCCGGATATGAACGGCTTTGACTTTGCCCGTTACATCCGCGACGGCAGCCGCTGGGCTGAACTGCCGCTGGTGGCGCTCTCCGCGCTCGCGACCGAACGTGACGTGCAGCGTGGCCATGAAGCCGGCTTCGACGACTATATCGCCAAGTTTGACAAGGCAACCCTGCTCCGCAGCCTGGCGCAGCAACTGAAAATCAAGGGAGATGCGGCATGAGCAATATCGTAGTCCGCGACGATCTGAGCGTTGTCCGTACCGGCACGCAGGATTTTGTGACCGTGGTGCTTGCGGGCCAGACCCTTGGCATACCGGTCTTGAGTGTGCATGACGTGCTCAATCCGCAGCAGATCACCCGTATTCCGCTCGCGCCTTCGTGGGTGTCGGGTGTGCTCAACCTGCGCGGCAAGATCGTGACCGCAATCGACCTCCGCCAGCGCCTTGGCCTGCCGCCCCTTGAGAAGGGCAAGCAGAGCATGTCGGTGGTGGTGGAACATAACGAAGAGCCCTATAGCCTGCAGATTGACACGGTGGGCGAGGTGCTTTCGCTTGACGATGCCGATTTTGAACGCAACCCGGTGACGCTTGACCAGCGCTGGCGTGAGGTCAGCCGGGGTATTTACCGGCTGAAGGACAAATTGCTGCCTATTCTGGATGTTGACCGCCTGCTTGCGTTTGAAAGCAGCGGCAAAGCCGCATAATAGGGTAGCGGGGGCTGCATTTTAATAGATACTATGGGTATTCACCACATCGGGTGGAGTTGGGAGACCTTATCAAATGAAATTATGTCTTGTCGTTGACGACTCAAAGGTGATCCGCAAGGTCGCGCGGCGCATCCTCGAAGAGTTGAATTTCGAGATCGCGGAAGCTGTGGATGGCCAGGATGCGCTCGACGCCTGTGACCGCAACATGCCTGACGTGGTGCTGCTCGACTGGAACATGCCGGTGATGGACGGCCTTGAGTTCCTCAAGGCAATCCGGTCGCGTGAGGGTGTCGAACAGCCGATCGTGGTGTTCTGCACCACGGAAAACGACATGGCGCACATCCGCACCGCCATCGAGGCCGGTGCCAACGAATATATCATGAAGCCTTTCGACCGCGAGATTATCGAGGCGAAATTCTCCCAGGTCGGACTGATTTAAGCATAGGATACCCCGCGTGAGTTCTGCGGTTTCAAAAACAACGACGCAGCCCGGAAAGGGTGGGCCATACCGTGTGATGGTGGTGGACGATAGTGCTATCATTCGCGGCTTCCTGTGTCGTTATCTCTCAGAAGATCCCGAGATCGAGGTTGTTACCACGGCCAACAATGGCGCCGTGGCGCTGAGGCAGTTGCAGGCCAACGACATCGAGGTCGTTGTGCTGGATATCGAAATGCCCGAGATGGACGGCCTGACGGCCCTGCCGCGCATGATCGAGATGTTGCCTGACCTTCAGGTTGTGATGGCGTCGACACTGACGCGTAAAAACGCCGAGGTCAGCTTGCGTGCGTTGCAGATGGGCGCGGTGGATTATGTGCCGAAACCCGAGACCGCACGGTCCGTGAACGCCAGCATCGACTTTCGCCGCGAACTTGTGGACAAGGTGAAGGCCTGGGCCTCCCGCCGCCGCAAGAAACGCGGTGAGGAACTGCCGGTGAACGCGTCCGACCTTGGTGCGCCCGGTGGTGGAGGCACGACCGCCGCGGGCCTTGCTGCGCGTTCGGTCAGTGTCACGCGTCCGGGTGCGACGACAACAGGCGGTTTTGTCACCGCACGCCGTCCGGCGGCACCCGTAACCTTCACAAGCGCGCGCGCCAGTGAACCGGCGGCAGGGCCGACCACATCGCTCCTGTCGCCCAAGACGCCGATCAGCCTGCGCACAGGCTCCTTCCGGCGCCCGAAAGTGCTGGCGATTGGCTCGTCCACAGGCGGCCCGCAGGCGCTGATGAAATTTTTCAAGGGATTCAAGCGCGCACCGAATGTGCCGGTCCTGATTACCCAGCATATGCCCGCCACCTTTACCGCAATCCTCGCGGAACATCTCGGGCAGGCAACGGGCTGGAAAACACAGGAAGGCCGCGACGGCATGGTGCTGATGCCCGGTGAGGTTTATGTGGCCCCCGGTGGCCGCCATATGGAAGTGGCGATGGTGGACGGCAAGGCGACAGTGCGCCTGACCGACGAGCCGCCCGAGAATTTCTGCCGCCCTGCGGTAGACCCGCTGTTCCGAAGCCTGTCTGCGGCTTACGGCGAAAACGTGCTGGCAGTTGTGCTGACCGGCATGGGACATGACGGCCTCAAAGGGGGCCGCGAAGTGACACGAATGGGGGGTACGCTGCTGGCGCAGGATGAAGCGAGCAGTGTGGTGTGGGGTATGCCCGGTGCGGTTGCGACCGCGGGGCTATGTACGGAGGTACTTCCTATTGACAAACTGGGTGAAGCAACAGCGACGCGGCTGCAAGGAGGGATCGGATGAGAACGGAAGATTTTGAATTCCTCGCCGGCATGCTGAAGGAACGTTCCGGCCTGATGCTGACACCCGACAAGGTGTATCTGCTTGAAAGCCGGCTGACGCCGCTTGCGCGCAAGCGTGGGCTCGATACACTTGATGCGCTTGTGCAGAAGCTGAGGATGAGCCGTGAGGAAGGCCTTATTCGTGACGTCACCGAAGCGATGACCACGAACGAGAGCTTCTTCTTCCGCGACAACACACCGTTTGACCTGTTCAAGAACCACGTTTTGCCCGCGATGGAGAAGAACCGCGCGACGACCAAACGCCTGCGCATCTGGTGCGCGGCCGCGTCGACGGGGCAGGAGCCCTATTCGCTCGCCATCCTGCTACGTGAAAACTGGATGAAATGGCAGAACTGGAACATCGAGATTGTCGGCACCGATATCTGCACCCAGGTGCTCGAGAAAGCCAAGGCTGGTACCTATAGCCAGTTCGAGGTTCAGCGCGGCCTGCCGATCCAGATGCTGATCAAATACTTCAAACAGGAAGGCGACATGTGGCGCATCAGCGACGATATCCGCCGCATGGTGACCTTCAAGCCGTTCAACCTTCTCAGTAACTTTGTCGGCATGGGCACCTATGACGTGATCTACTGCCGCAACGTGCTGATCTACTTCGACCAGCAAACCAAGCGGGACGTGCTCGAGCGCATGCGTAAATGCATGGCCTCTGACGCCACACTCTTCCTCGGGGCCGCTGAAACCGTGCTGGGCATCACCGATTCCTTCCGCCCTGTACGCGGCCAACGCGGCATGTATGTGCCCTCTGACGGCACGGCAGAACAAGCGATGGGGCTCGGCTAGGGGGTCAACAGTATCGCAAGGAAAAGGCGGCCCAGGTGGCCGCCTTTTTTGTTAGTACCAGCTATTTTCCGCCTTGCGAAAGCTGGCGATATATCAGCTTGCTGCGGCTTCAGTCTCTTCGGTCGGGTTCCTCAGCACATAGCCGCGGCCCCAGACGGTTTCGATATAGTTATCGCCGTCGGACGCAGTTGCGAGCTTTTTGCGGAGCTTGCAGATGAACACGTCGATGATCTTCAGCTCGGGCTCGTCAATGCCGCCATAAAGGTGGTTGAGGAACATTTCCTTGGTGAGCGTGCTGCCTTTCCTGAGCGACAGCAGCTCAAGCATCGCATATTCCTTGCCGGTGAGGTGTACACGCTGGTTCGAAACCTCGACCGTCTTGGTGTCAAGGTTCACGGCCAGTTTGCCGGTCTTGATGATCGACTGCGAGTGGCCTTTTGAGCGGCGCACAATGGCGTGGATGCGGGCGACCAGTTCCTCCTTGTGGAAGGGTTTGGTCATATAGTCGTCTGCGCCGAAACCAAGGCCCTTGACCTTGTTTTCCATCTCCGTCAGGCCGGAGAGGATCAGGATCGGTGTATTGACTTTTGCGGTACGCAGCTTCTTGAGAACGTCATAGCCGTGCATGTCCGGCAGGTTCAGATCAAGAAGGATAATGTCGTAATCATAAAGCTTGCCGAGATCGAGGCCTTCTTCGCCAAGGTCGGTGCTATAGACGTTGAAACCTTCAGCGGTGAGCATCAGCTCAATACTGCGGGTCATTGTCGGATCGTCTTCAATCAAGAGAACGCGCATATTCTCATCCCCAGTTAGCGGTTGTTATCCGGCATGAGCCAAAACAACTCGGCGTACATTCTGCCGCCGAAACACGTCTGGCCTCCTTTTGCGGCGACCCCTCCGCCCAACGCGTGTTTCTATGGTTAATGTTAACGAAGGTTAACGCGTTCGCCAAATAAAAAGTATGAGGGGCCGGAAGGCGTTTGACTAAAAGCGGCGTGGCTTTTACCAATCTTTAAAGCGCGGTGTGCATATTGGGCGCATCTGAATTCACCTGTGCAGCAACGCATCGGGCCGACCCGCGGGGTCAGGCCGGGATACGAGAGAAACGTGCAAAGCCTTATCCAGGAAGTAGAACGTATCCAGACAGAAAAGCGGTTCGGCCGGGTGACGGGCGTGCGCGGCCTTCTGGTGGAACTGGCGGGAATCGGCCAACATATCTCCATCGGCTCGCGTCTCGAGATCGAAACCCGCACCTATAAAAAAGTGCCGGTTGAGGTTGTCGGCTTCCGCCATGAGACCGCCCTTGCCATGCCGTTTGACGTGCTTGAGGGTGTCGGTGTTGGCTGCAAGGTCACGCTCATGCAGTCCGAACCGGTGGTGTTTCCATCCTCCGCGTGGCTCGGCCGCGTGGTTAACGCGCTTGGCGAACCGATTGACGGCAAAGGCCCTATTCGGGCTGGTACAAGACCACAATTATTGCGCTCGGGCCCGCCGCCCGCGCACAGCCGGCAGCGAGTCGGCGAAAAACTTGACCTCGGCGTGCGTGCGCTCAACACCTTCGTGAGCTGCTGCCGCGGCCAGCGTATGGGTATCTTCGCAGGCTCGGGCGTGGGTAAATCGGTGCTCTTGTCCATGATCGCGCGGCATTCTGATTCCGACATCAGCGTTATTGGCCTCATCGGTGAACGGGGCCGTGAGGTACAGGAATTTATCGAGGATGATCTGGGTGAGGATGGCCTCGCGCGCTCGGTCGTCGTCGTCGCCACGTCGGACGAGAGCGCGCTGATGCGCCGCCAGGCCGCGCACCTCACGCTGACCTTGGCTGAATATTTCCGCGACCGCGGGCAGGATGTGATGTGCCTGATGGACAGCGTCACCCGCTTCGCCATGGCGCAGCGCGAGATTGGCCTTGCGGGCGGCGAGCCGCCCACCAGCAAAGGCTATACTCCCACCGTGTTTACCGAGCTGCCGCGCCTTCTGGAGCGCGCGGGGCCGGGCCCCCGGGGGCAGGGCAATATCACCGGGCTTTTCACCGTGCTGGTGGAAGGGGATGACCATAACGAGCCGGTTGCCGACGCCGTGCGCGGTATCCTCGATGGCCACATCGTGATGGAACGCGCGATTGCGGAGCGTGGGCGCTACCCGGCGATCAATATCCTCAAGTCGATCTCGCGGACCATGCCGCGCTGCAATTCAGACGACGAGAATCTGCTGGTGCGCGAGGCCAAGCGCTATATGTCAACCTATTCCGACATGGAAGAGATGATCCGCTTGGGCGCATACCGGCAGGGAAGTAACCCGGATGTTGACGCCGCCATTGGCTACAATGAACCCTTTGAGGAGTTCCTGAGCCAATGGAAAGATGACAAGACCGGGTTGATGGAAGGCTACCAGCGCCTGCGCCAGATCCTTGAGATGGGACCTGCGGCCATGCACATCGGCGGGGCTAGGTGATGAGCAGGCTGGACGGCATCATACGCTTGCGAAAGTGGGAACTGGATGAGCAACGCCGTGTGCTCGCTGTCATGCAGGCGGAGCGCGACAGCATCGCCGACATGATCGAGATGCTGGACGTTGAGCGCGCTGAACAGTCCCGGCTCTATAATGGGTCCGAAGTGTCGGCGTTGACCTTGGGTGCCTACCTTGAAGGGGTGCGCAACAAGCAGGCGCAGTTGCGCCGCGACCTCGCTAAAAAAGATGAGGAAGTCGAAGAGCATCGCGACCGCGTGGCGGAATGTTTCCGGGAACTCAAGACCTATGAGATCGCGCGCGAGATGGAGCTCAAGCGCGTGCGCGCGGCGGAAGCCAAGGAAGAGCAGGATGCCTTCGATGAACTGGGCATCCAGAACCATGCACGCCAGGAAGCCATGACCGACAGCGAACAGATGAAGATGCGCCGCTAGGCATTCACCTTCCAGCCTAAAACCCTGAAAAATAAGCACTTGATTGCACGTGCCTTTCCCTCGCATGCTAGGGAAACTTTTGTTGGTCGAGGGAAGGGAAGGCGATGGCTGAGATGAATGAAGAGCAGATCCTTGCGGCGATCCAGAGTGCGGACCGTGCGCATCACCTGCATCCCTTCACCGACCCGAGCGCGCTGAGGCAAGCGCCACCCTTTGTCATCGACCACGCTGAAGGCTGTTATATCACCGGGCAGAATATCCGCTTGCTGGACGCCATGGCCGGGCTTGGCTGTGTGAATGTGGGCTATGGCCGCAAGGAGCTGGCTGCAACGGCTGCCGAGGCCATGGAACGGCTGGCCTACTATCACTCCTTCGCGGCGGTCGCGAACCCTTATGCGGGCCTTCTGGCCGCCAAGATTGCGGAGCATGCGCCCGGGCATCTTAATAAGGTGTTTTTCGCCAACTCGGGCTCGGAAGCCAATGAGACGCTCATCAAGCTCGTGCGGCTTTACTGGAAGCTGAAGGGGCAGGAGAGCAAACGCATTATCATCAGCCGTGATTTTGCCTACCATGGCAGCACCATCGCGACGACGCTTCTGAATGGCAACAAAGCCATGCTGGACGACTTTAGCCTGAAAGCGGGCAAGGATGTGATCCACGCCATGGCGCCCTTCTGGTACCGCCTTGGTGGTGACATGAGCCCGGAGGAGTTTGGCCTGCATGCCGCACGGGATATCGAACGCCGCATTCTGGAAGTGGGGGCGGACAATGTGGCCGCTTTCTGGGGTGAACCCATTCAGGGCACCCTCGGTGCTGTGATCCCGCCCGAAACCTATTGGCCGGAGGTGGCGCGCATCTGCCGCAAATATGATGTGCTGCTCGTTGCCGATGAAGTAGTCACGGGCTTTGGCCGCACCGGCAACTGGTTCGCGCAGGAGACTTTCGGTTTCCAGGCGGACATGATGGCGCTCGCGAAAGGCCTGTCATCCGCCTATCTGCCGATCTCCGCCGCCGTGGTCAGTGACGAGATCGCCGAGGTGATCGAGGGGCGCGAGGCAGTGCTGCAGCACGGCTTTACCACAAGTGGCCACCCGGTTACCGCTGCGGTGGCGCTCCGGAATATCGAAATCCTTGAGAGCGAGGGTCTCGTGAAGCAGATCGCCAAGGATACCGGGCCCTATTTCAGGCGCACGCTCAAGTCGCTTGAGGATCATCCGCTGGTCGGCGAAGCGCGTGTGAGCGGCCTGATGGCGGGCATCGAGCTTGCGAAAGACAAGGTCTCGCGGGAGCAATACCCGCTTGAGCTTGCGATTTGTGAACATGTCGGGCAGGCGTGCCTCATGCGCGGGCTGATCGTGCGGCCGGTGGGCAATGTACTGGTTTTGTGCCCGCCCTTCATCATCAACCACGGTGAGATCGACTTTATCGGCAAGGTGCTGCGTGAAGCGCTGGACGAGGTACAGGCGCGGCTCGACTAGGCCGCGTCTGGTTCAACACCGTCAGGTGCTGCAGGCGTTACCGCTTTTGCCTTGCGGTTGATCATCAGCACATTGCCGACCACCACGAGCGCAAGGCCCGCTGCCGCTTCCACGGTCCAGACAAAACCTTCCATCACGGTCGAGATCACAAGCGCCACCACAGGCACCATCACCGCCATATAGGCCGCGCGGCCAACACCGATCTTGCCGATCAGCCAGATATACATGGTGAAGGCGATCACAGTGCCAACAATGGCGAGATAGAGGAGCGACAGCACATAAGGTGCACGCGGGTCGAAGGCGATCGGCGCGCCGGACGCAAGCGCAAACACAAGGTTCGTGAGCGCGCCATAACCAATGCTCCAGGCGTTGAACGAGAGCACGGGCACCGAGCGGGTCGAGGCAGCCCCCGCCGACACGTTGCCAATCGAGGCCATCACCGTCGCTGTCAGGCACAGCGCGACACCGAGGGTAGTATCATCCTCGAGCGTGAGCACGGATATCTCGGGCATAAAAATCAGCACAAGGCCCGCAATGCCGATCAGTGCGGCGCCGATGGTGCTGGGTGTGACCGGGTTGCCGAGGAATATGCGTGCGTTAACGATGTTGAGGAACGACAGCATCGAGAACGTCACGGCCACCAACCCGGAGGTCAGGTATTCCGTTCCCCAATAGGTGAAGACATAGCCGGTGGAAAACAAGGTCATACCGGTGAGCGCCATCCACAGATGGTTCTGGATGCGGATGCGCAGCCGTTCTTTGCGGATGAGGCAGATGGCGAATAGCACGAGCGAGGCGATGCCAAAGCGGTACACAAGCGACCATTCCTTGGGAACAACACCAAGCTGCAGCTCAATCGCGTACCAGGTGGAGCCCCATATCAGCACACAGCCGAAAAATGCCAGAAACACGCCCATGTCTGCCTCGCTTGTCTTTTTGTTGCGCTCACCCGGAGTAGCAGGCTTTGGCGCATGGTCAAGCGAATTGTCCTGGCGGTGCGGTTAAGCTTTTCCGCCCGCCATGATTGCCGCGACATCCAGCGGGAAGGCGGTTTTTTCCTGAATGGAAAGCTGGCCGGTGAAGGCGCTGGCGGCAATAGCGTCGTCAAAAAGCTGCATGGCGTCCTGCCTGAGGGTGCCGGGCAGCGCAAGCGCGGTCCTGAGCGTCAGGTCGAAACGTTGTCCGCGGATGATGCCGTCAAGCTGAACGGGGCCAAGGATCGAGAACTGGACCTCGAGCACAAAACGCCTGAGGTCGTCACGTTCCTGTTCATCCCCGCCGTCGCGTCTGCTGTGTTCGCGGTCAGGGTCGACATGAGCACCCTGGCCAAACAGCATGGCAATGAGTGGCATGTCGGCCGAGCGCGCATCAAGCGGCAACAGCACCTGCCGCCATTCGCCTGCGCCGTCTGTTGCACGGGTCATAAGCTGGGCGATATCCTGCTTGAGCATATCGAGAAGGCTGCGGTTGTGGCGCTCCAGCGCGTCGGTCGCTTCCTTGCCGAGCCAGGCTTCGGGGCTGCTCCGCCCGGCGGCTGCGAGGAAAAAGAGCAAGCTGTTGGCAAGTTTGCCGCCGCCGTCCGCAGATCGGGTGGCAAGCTGGCTCATCGCTGCAGGGTCATGGGCTGCAAGTACGGCCATGCTTTCATGAAGCGCTGGCCACGCATGGTGGCTGAGCGCGGTCATGGTCACGGGGTCTGGCACCACCGCGCCCGTGGGCACCATGGGCGGCGCATAGGTGGCGCTCGGCGGCAGGGGTGCGCTTTCCGTTTGCGGCGGCAGGCCGATCTCGATCCCCGAACCCGGGGCCGGGCGCAGCGCGTTCGGCAGGGTCACGGTGATAAGGCCCGCGGTTGTCTCAATGCGGAGGTCCGCACGCGGGCCGTCGGCCGCAAGGAAGGCACGCGCGATATGCACGGCCTTTACGGTGGCCACCTGTTTGCCGGGGTCTGCTGCCGCGGGGTCCGCGACCATATTGATCAGGACATTCCTGGGGGCTTGCGTGGGCGAGGGCGTAAGCCGCGCCTTGAAGCCTGTGGGCTGCGGTGCAGCAGGCGCTGGCGCGACGGCCGCTTCTATTGCTGCGGCGCTGACGCGCACCTGTTCGCCCATGAGCGGTGCGGCGGCCTTCAGCCCCATGACAAAGGAACCAAGGCTGGTTTCAACGCGCGCCAGCGGTGTGCCAAGTTTGCCGAGCGCCGCCATCGTCAGCGGCAGGGCCTTGGCATCCTCAGGCGCGAGCGGTTGCACGGTGTTCACCGCCGCGACCTCTGCGGGGCTTACCCGACTGACCGACGGGTCCATCAGCTGGAGCGTGCGTGCGCTGCCATCCGCCATGAAGGCGGGCAGGGCAGGGCCAAGTCCTTGGGTGCCCGCTTCTGCGGCAACCGCGGTCAGCGGTGACTTTGGAATAAGGTGAGCCCCATCCTGTGGCATTGCGCCCGGCATGAGCGAGGCTTGCGGTGTGCTGGACTGATAGGGGAAGGGACGTGGGGTCTGCCCCTGCTGTGCCGCGATCAAGGTTGCAAGGTCCGAACTGTTCGAGCGTGCGCCAATCCTGTCTGGGTTATCGGCAACAAGCGCCTGCGGCAGGTCCACTGGCTGGTAGGACTGGAAGGCGGTGCGCGGCGCTGAATAGGTGGTGGGCTGGTTGCTCACTGCATTCGGCAGCGCGGACGCCCGCGCGCCATAGAGGGTTGCCAGGGCCTCGGGGTCTTCGGTTGTTGTCGGCGCGCGCCCGCTGCCACCATAAGACGGCTGTACCTGGCTATGCTGTAGTTCGCTGCCTTCAACCACGGGCGCGTGGATCGCAATCACGATCAGCGACAGGCGCACGGGCGGGTCGATGATGCGCCCGTTTTTCATGTAAAGGTCGGCGGAGACTTTTTTTCCAGCCTCCACGATCCTCAGCTCCACATCATCACCGGGCCTTAGCCCTGCATCGGGCCTGAGCGCAAAGGTTGCGGTTTCCGTGACAATGATGGGACGGCCTTCAAGGTCTACCTTGTTCACCTGCCGCTTGAGGTGTTCGCCGATTTCGAGATGCGCCGCACTGGCCGAGATGGAGACCGCGGGGTCGCGCGCGTGTGCTGCGTCCGAGCGTTCGTTGCGCGCACCCTGTTCGCCGTGTTTTTCACCGGTGCGGGTATCGCTTTTCTGCGGGTCCTTGGAAACAGAGCCAGCCCTGTCCGTGACCCGGTTGGCCGGGTCCACAGCTTTTGGCAGTGGTGCTCCTGTAATGTCGCTCATCGCGTTCCCCAAGGTGCAAGGCCGCGATTGGCGGCGGCCTTATCGTCCGGCGATCGTCGCCGCGAGCGCCTTGATATCGCTTGCCGCTTCCGACTGCGGGTGCCGCGCGAGAAGCGGCACCTGGGCGCGGATGGCGTCAACAACCTTGGCGTCATTCTTGATGATACCGGCAAGTGGCGGTGAAATCTTCAAAAATCCTTCGCAGGCCCGTTTGATCGCCTCATAGGCTTTCTCGCCTTCGCGCTTCGATGCCACGTTGTTTACAACGATGGAGATATCGGCGCCCGGGTTGCGCATGGCGGTAATCTTGATGAAAGCATAGGCATCGGTCAGCGATGTGGGGTCCGCGGTCAGGACCACCAGCACCTTGCCTTTATGTTTTGAAAGCGTGGTCACCGAGGGGTCGACACCCGCTGCAAGGTCCAAGAGCACATGGTCGTAGCGGCTGGCCATGGCAGTGAGGCCGGTGCGTATTTTGACCAGGGTCTCTTTCGTCAGGCTCCCGAGCGCGCCGGAGCCGGACTTGCCCGGCAGCACGTCAAAATGTGTGCCGCCCTGATCCTCATATTGGCAGGCAATGTCGCGGAGCGCCATTTCACCGGTGATGAACTGGCCAAGGTCACGGTCCGGCATCAGGCCAAGCTGGATATCCACATTCGCGAGGCCAAGGTCGCCGTCAAACAGCAATACCTTGCGGCCAGCGCTGGCCAGCGCGTGCGACAGCGTGACCGACAGCCATGTCTTGCCGACACCGCCCTTGCCGCTGGCCACCGTGATCAGGCGGCGTTCCAGCGTTTCCTTGTCGCGTGTGCCTTGGTCTCTGGTCATCGGGTTATCGCTCATTGGTTCTTGTCCATCTTGTCGTCGGTCTTGCGGCGTCCGGGCAGGGCCGTGATAAGCTTTGAAACTGTCATTGGTGTGGCGGTCTCAAGACCTTCTGCCACAAAGGGGCTGCGGCTGATGGCCGCCAGCGCGAGGTAGCCGGGCCGCGCCGCCATGATCATGCTGGCGTAGCGCCGCGCCGCATCCAGCCGGGTGGCGATGAAACGCTGGCAGCCCATCTTGGCGAAGATGCCTGCAATCTCCTGCGCGTCGAGCGCATCAAGACCTGCTGGCATCACCAGCACGGGTTCCGCGTCCACCGTCTGGATGAACTTCAGCAGTTCCTTGAGCTCATCCATATTGAACGGGTTGGTGCCCGGGGTGTCGATGACCGTGAGGCCACCGGCGTTTTTCTTCGACCGGATCACCGCCTCAAGTTCTTTTGGCGTATCGGCGGTGGAGACGGTCTGTTTCATCAGCTGCGCAAAATGGTCAAGTTGCTGGATGCCGGAGGCTTTGACCGTGTCGGTGGAGATCAGATGCACCGGGCGTTCGTGCAGCACAGCGTCTGCGGTCAGTTTTGCGGCACAGATGGTTTTGCCGGCACCCGGCGGTCCTACCAGCATCACGGGGCGCGTGGTGGCGTCGGTGATCGGGCTGAACTTGATGACATTTTCAAGCGCGTTCGAGAAGGCTTCAGAGAGTGTGCCGCCCTCAACCGCGCGCACGGCTTCGCTGATGTGGGATGCTGTATCAAATGGCAGCCCGTGGTGGTTGAGGACGGCGCTGATATCGCCGTTATCGAACTCACGCGTGCGCGGGAACGGGTGCGCCGCCTCGAAAGCTAGCGGCGTTTCGTTGGGCTTGGGTGCTTTTTTGGGCGGCGGCGGCGTGGCACCTGCCTCAAGGGCGGCGGTCACGCGCACGCCAGCCTTGCCCTCTTCGATCTGGATGATGATTGCGTCCGGGCCCAGTTCGCTGCGCACGAGGTCCATCACCGCGGTCATGTTTTTCGCGTGGAAGGTTTTAAGGCGCATATGCCAACTCTGTCCTCAGTTGCGGGAGGTGGCCAACTGGCCGGGCCCCGTTCTTGTCGTTAAATCTGCCCCAGCGTGCGAATTTTCGCCTGCGGGTGAATTTCATTCTGGCTCATTACTACCGTCGCCGGGCGGAACCGTTCAATGATCGAGCGTACGTAAGGTCGCACCAGCGGGCTTGTGAGTAGCACCGGCTGTTCACCGCGTTCTGCCTGCTGGTCATAGACGATGCGCACGGAGTTGATGAATTCCTGCAGGCGCGAGGGCGCCATGGCTAGCTGTTTTTCCTCGCCCTGGCCCACGAGGCTTTCGGCGAACGCCTGCTCCCATTCGGGCGAGAGCGTGATGAGCGGCACCAGACCCTGCATGTTGGCATAGGCCGAGCAGAGCTGGCGGCCAAGCCGCGTGCGCACATGCTCGGTGATCGAGACAATATTCTGCGTGAAGCCGGTCGCCTCCGCCACACCTTCAAGGATGGTCGGCAGGTCGCGGATCGACACGCGTTCGGACAGGAGCGCCTGCAGCACCCGCTGGATACCGGACGTGGTGATCTGGCTCGGTACAATATCGGCCACCAGCTTCTGGTGGTCGGACGGCAGGTCGTCCAGCAGCTTCTGTGTCTCCGCGTAAGAGAGCAGCTCGGCCATATTGTCCTTGATTACTTCGGTGAGGTGCGTGGTGATCACGGTCGCCGCGTCCACAACGGTATAGCCGCGGAAGCTTGCCTCTTCCCGCGCGCCTGGGTCAACCCATGTCGCAGGCAGGCCAAAGGCGGGTTCGGTCGTCGCTTCACCCGGGATCTGCACCGGCTGGCCCTCGGGGTCCATCACCAGAAGCATGCCGGGGCGGATGTCGCCGCGGCCAACCTCGGTCTCCTTGACGCGGAGCACATAGGTGTTGGCGGGCAACTGCATGTTATCGAGAATGCGCACCGACGGCATCACGAAGCCCATCTCACTTGCGAGCTGGCGCCGGAGTGCCTTGATCTGGTCGGTCAGGCGGAAGCCGCTGTCGTCGTTGATGAGTGTGAGCAGGCCATAACCCAGCTCAAGCCGGAGCTGGTCGAGCGCGAGCGCAGAGGTGATCGGCTCTTCGGCGGGTGTCGCTTTGTGTTCGGCTTCCTTGGTGGCAAGCACCTGCGCTTCGGCTTCCTTCTCCCGCTTGTTGCCAATGGCATAGGCCATATAGGCCAGTGTGCCGCCAAAAAGCGCAAAGGGGATGAAAGGAATGCCGGGCATCAGCCCCATGCCGAACAGGAGCGCGGACGTTACACCAAGCGCACGCGGGTAGCCGCTAAGCTGGCCAAAAAGCGCCTTGTCGGTCTGGCCGGTTACACCGGCTTTGGTGACAAGCATACCAGCGGCAGTCGAGACGATCAGCGCCGGGATCTGGGAAACGAGGCCGTCGCCCACGGTCAGGATGGTGTACTGGTTCAGCGCGTCGGCGAAGGAGATGTCGTTGATGACCACGCCGATGATGATGCCGCCAATGATGTTGATGAGCGTGATGAGGATACCGGCAATGGCATCTCCCCGCACAAATTTGGCCGCACCGTCCATGGAGCCGAAAAAGGTGCTCTCGTCTTCGAGTTCCTTACGGCGGATCTTGGCTTCGTTCTCGTCAATCAGGCCGGCGGACATGTCGGCGTCGATCGCCATCTGTTTACCGGGCATGGCGTCGAGGCTGAAACGGGCTGCCACCTCGGCGATACGGCCCGAACCCTTGGTGATAACCATGAAGTTCACGATGACGAGGATCGCGAATACGATGATACCAATGACAACCTGTCCGCCCATCAGGAAGGCACCAAAGGCCTCGATCACTGCGCCTGCAGCATCTGTGCCGGTATGCCCTTCCGACAGGATAAGCCGGGTTGAGGCCATGTTGAGCGATAGCCTGAGCATGGTCGCGATCAGAAGAACGGTCGGAAAACTGCTGAACTGCAGCGGCTTCACGATGAAGATACAGGTCATGAGGACCATCACCGAGAAGGTGATGGATGCCGCCAGCATGATATCGAGAAGCCAGCTTGGCATCGGCATGATGAGCATCATGATAATGCCGACCATGCCCAGTGCAAAGGCAACGTCCGTGGAGCGAACGCCACTCAGGATAGCATTCAGGTTGATGCCACCCAATGGGCCACCACCACCCCCATCCTGCGGATTGTTGCCTGAAGCTGTGTCGCTCATGCTTTACGTCTTCTCACCAACGGGTCGTATCGTTCATCAAACCGGTGTGCCGGGTTGCGGAATGGAAACGCCTTCAGTCTGGTACTGGTTCAGTTTGTTCCTGAGCGTGCGGATCGAGATGCCAAGGATATTCGCGGCATGGGTCCGGTTGCCAAGGCAATGCTTGAGGGTATCGATGATCAGCTCACGCTCCACCTCTGCCACGGTTTTGCCGACCAGGCTTGCTGCTGCGTCATCCCCGTCCATCGCTGCCGCCGAACCATCTGCCGACAGGGGTGCCGAAGCTTCCGCCATGACAGGCGCGGCGCCAAAGGTGATATTGCCGCTTGCATCCGGCAGCAGGATTGCCGCCGTCGAGATTTCATTGCCAGTGGCCAGAAGTACGGCGCGGTGAATGGTGTTCTCCAGCTCCCGCACGTTGCCCTGCCAACGGTGGCCCTGCAGCATCTTGATGGCGTCAGCCGACAGACGGCGTTCGTCAACATGGTTCACTTCGGCATATTTTTTAGCAAAGTGGTTGGCAAGCGCTTCAACATCTGCCGGGCGTTCCCTGAGCGAAGGCACACGCAGGTTCACCACATTGAGGCGGAAGAAAAGGTCTTCGCGGAAGTTGCCTTCCTTGACCGCTTCCTGCAGGTTGCGGTTCGATGTCGCGATAATGCGAATGTTCACATTCACCGGCTTGGCACCACCAACACGGTCAATCTGGCGTTCCTGGATGGCGCGCAGAAGTTTGGCCTGCAGGCGCACGTCCATTTCGGAAATCTCGTCAAGGAGCAGGGTGCCACCGTCGGCTTCCTCGAACTTGCCGATCCGGCGCGCGACGGCGCCGGTGAAGGCACCTTTTTCGTGTCCGAACAGCTCTGATTCCAGCAGGTTTTCCGGGATCGCGGCACAGTTTACCGCCACAAAAGGCTTGTTGGCACGGCGGCTTTTCTGGTGCACGAAGCGCGCCATGACTTCCTTACCGGTACCGCTCTCCCCGGTGATGAGGATACTGGCCTCCGAAGGGGCAACTTGTTCCGCAAGTGCCGCCACGTTTTTCATAATCGGGTCGCGGTAGATGAACGCCTGGCTGTCTTCTGTCACCGCTTCAAGTACGGCAGCAATCAGTTCGGCGTCCGGGGGCAGGGGGATATATTCCTTCGCGCCGCCGCGAATGGCCGCTGCTGCGATCTTGGGGTCTGTGCCGATGCCACATGCCACCACGGGGATGGAGAAGTGTTCCGCCCTGAGTTTGGGAATAAGACCCGGGATGTCGAGGGAGACCTCGACCATCATAAGGTCCGCACCCCGGGTCCTGAGCGTCCCGAGGGCTGTTTCAATATCGGGGGCGTGCGTAACTTTCGCGCCGCGCTCGATCGCAATCTGGCTGGCTGCGCCCAGTTGCCCGTTAAGGGTGCCCACAATGAGTAGTCGCATCTATCGTCTCCGTACCATGTTGCCGCCTGCCTGACGCGGCCCATGCGATTTGCCGCCTATTTGAAGAAGGTTACCCGTTTGGCGGGCGGCAAAATTGTGTTCAGAAGCATCTCAAGCCGTCGTGGATTCTCTTTCCGCCGGATCGAGGTTGCTCCCATTGAATAAAGGTTGTTCACCAGTTGCTCTTCGTCGGTGCAGTGCTCCGTCTTCGCCGCAAGCGGGATGAAAACAAGATGCGCGAGCACAGCGCCGTAGAATGTCGTCAGAAGCGCAACCGCCATCGCCGGACCGATCTGGGCCGGGTTGTCGAGGTTGCCAAGCATGCGCACAAGGCCGATCAGCGTACCGATCAGGCCCATGGCCGGCGCCACATCACCGGCGCGGCGCAGGAAGTCGACTGCGCGCATATGCCGGGCGGAGGCCGTGCTGGCTTCGCGCCTCAAAATCTGTTCAATCTCGTCGGGCTCGGCGCCGTCTACCACAAGCTGGATGGCCTGGTGGAGGAACGGCGTGTCCTTGAGCCGGGGCAGAAGCTTCTCCAGCATCAGCACATCGTTGTGCTTGCGGCTCTCGACGGCAATTTTCAGCACTTTCACGGCTTCTTCCGCCGGGTCGCGCTGCCCGTGGCGCAACAGTTGCCAGATATTGGCGGGCAGGGTGATCATTTCCTGCATGCGGAAGCTGATGGCCGTGACGGCGAAGGTGCCCAGCACCACAATCAGCACACCCTGCAGGTTGACAAAGGCAAGCGGTGACCCGCCAAGCCAGATGGCGCCCCCTACCAGCAAAAAGGCTGTCAGCATGCCGAAGATCGTGCTCATTGCGCGTGTGCCCCCCTATTGATCCTTGGCGGCCACTAGGCCACACCGCCATCAAGCTTGATGATTTCGGTCATGGTCACGCCCAGATGGTCCTCAACCAGAACCACCTCTCCCCGGGCTACCAGCCGGTTGTTGACATAGATGTCGATCGCTTCGCCAACCTTGCGGTCAAGTTCGATCACAGCGCCCGGTGCCAGCTTGAGAAGCTGGCTTACCTCGAGTGTCGATTTGCCCAGTACCGCCTGCACCCGCACGGGGACGTCGAACACCGGTTCGAGTTCCTGTGCCGAGCGCACCTGTCCGTCTTCCTTCGGCGCAAGGTCTGGCGCCTTGCTGTTGCCGTCCGACAGGTTTTGCAGGCCTACGTCATTGTCCTGGTCGTTTGCCATTCAGTTTATTCCTCTCTAACCCTGAGCATCTTCTTGCGGTGCCGCAGGGGCCGGTACGTCTTCCGGCATCACAAAACGCTGCACTGCATTTTCAATTTGTGCGGCGGTCATGTCGTGCCGCCGCTCCGTGCCGCCGTCTGGCCATTCAACCCGGCAATCCTGCATGCCGAACGAAGGTTCGCCCACAAGCACGATATCGCCCGGGAAGCCGGTTGCCTGTTTCATGTCCTCCAGCCGCTCGTTGACGGCATCCACCAGCGGTTCAGCCACACGCACCACAAGGCGCGGTTCCTTGATCATGGTGGCGAGGCAGTCTTCTATCAGCGCTTCAACCTCGGCCATCGGATGTGCACGCAGCAGCGCCGGCGCAAGCTTGGAAGATATGGCATACGCCAGTTGTACCATCTCCTGCTTCAGGCTGGCTTCAAGCTGGGCGCGCTGCGAAAACAGGCCATGGGCGGCCTGCTCGATCTCGCCGAGCAGGGTCTTGGTGGCATTCTCGATTTCCGCGAGCGTCTGTTTGCGCCCGTCCTCGAGGCCCTGGCTATAAGCATCGTTTCGCGTGCGTTCGGCATCGACACGGACACGCTCAAGCTCTTCGTCGAAGCGGCTTTTGGCGCCGCCATCGAAGGCCTGATCAAAGCGATATTTAACCGGTTCTGCCATTTATTCATCCAGCCCCTAGTAAATAAGCTCGTCTTCGCCCTTGTTGTCGGAGAGCAGGATTTCGCCAGCTTCCGCAAGGTCTTTGGCTTTGTTCACCATTTCCATCTGCGCTTCGTCCACGTCCCTCAGGCGTACAGGGCCCATGGCTTCCATATCCTCGCGCAGGATTTTGGCCGCGCGTTCCGACATGTTGGAAAAGAAAAGGTCGCGCAGGGTATCGGACGCCCCCTTCATCGCCAGCGCCAGCTTGTCCTTGTCGACGTTTCTGAGCAGCGTCTGAACGCCCGACGGGTCGAGGTTTGCAAGGTCCTCGAAGGTGAACATCAGCGCACGGATACGCTCAGCGCTGTCGCGGTTGCGGTCTTCGAGGGCAGCAAGGAAGCGGCTTTCGGCCGAGCGGTCGAGATAGTTGAAAATCTCGGCGATTGTCTCGTGGCTGTCGCGGCGGCTGGTGCGCGCAAGGTTGTTCATGAACTCGACGCGCAACGTCTGCTCCACCTTGTCGAGGATATCTTTCTGGACCGATTCCATCCTGAGCATGCGCATGATGACTTCCATCGAGAAATCTTCCGGCAGCACCGAAAGCACACGCGCGGCATGCTCTGCCTTGATCTTCTGCAGGACCACGGCGACGGTTTGCGGGTATTCGTTCTTCAGGTAGCTCGCCAGGACCACTTCGTTCACGTTGCCAAGTTTATCCCACATGGTGCGACCGGCCGGGCCACGGATTTCATCCATGATCTGTTGCACCCGGTCGCCGGGCAGCATTTTCTTCAGGAGCCGCTCTGTGCTCTCGAACGAACCATTGAGATTGCCGACGGTGGAAACCTTGGAAGCAAACTCGACAAACAGGTCCTCAACGTCCTTGGCGGTCACGTTGCCAAGCGTGGACATGTGGGACGACAGTTCCTTGATCTCGTCCTCGGACAGGTTTTCCCAGATGGCGCGTCCACTTTCCTCGCCGATGGCAAGCATGAAAGCGGCTGCCTTCTGCGATCCTGACATTTTGGTTATATCTGCCACTCTAGTTACCCTTGGTCCTGATTTCTGTCATCTTGGCGCGCGTCAATCGGCGTAGAGCCAAGTGCGGACGATGGCGACGGACTCTTCCGGGTTGGCCCGGATGATGTCTGCCACTTTCTTGATCGCGCTTTCCTGAATACGGCCTTCGACCTGTGCCACGTCGATCTTGGCGTCGGTGCGCATGGTCTCGTTGGAGAGCTGCCCGCTTTCGCGTGCCAGTCGGATGGCGAGTGCCGCGTCTTCGTTGCCCGATGCCGCCAGCGCCATCAGCTCCGGCGTGATGCCGTTGCCGCTGATGGGCCCTGCAATCGCGGGGGTATCCATGGTGCGGTCTTCAATCTGGCTGGGGTCCGGTGCGGGCGGCGCATCCGGGATTGCCTCGATGATCCGCATCACAAGCGGGCGCACCACAAGAAGGATCAGGAGGATGATCACCACAAAGATGCCGCCCTCGGTCACAATCTCGATCAGGTCATTCTTGTTGAGGCCAAACAGGTTGAACGCGGCTTCCGATGCCTCGAAGGGCTCCGGGTCGACAAATCGCATGGAGGCAACGGATACAAGGTCACCGCGGTCCTCATCATAAGGAATGGCAGTGAGCACGAGGTTGCGGAGCTGCTCGATCTCGGCTTCGCCGCGCTCTTCATAGGCGGCGGTATTGCCTTCCTCATCAAGCGTACGCAGACCGTCAACCAGAACGGCAACGCGGATCTGGGTCAGTGTGCCGGGTTCACGTACCGTGACGGTTTCCGTCTTCGAGTTCTCGAAGTTGGTGGTTTCCTGTGTCTTCGAGGATGTACTGGTCGGGTTGGTGTTCAGCCCCTGCGCATCGGGCAGGTTGTTGGCCATGGTCACCTGACCGCCGACCTGTTCACCATCCTGGCTTTCTTCCTCGATCACATTCTGCGAGAGAATCACCTGCGTGTCAGGGTCGTAGCTCACCTGGCTCGTGGTGGTGCGGGCGTTGTCCATCGTGACAGCAACTTCGGCGCGCACGCGGCCTTCACCTACACGGCGGACAAGAAGTTGTTCGATCTTGTCGCGGTACAGGCGTTCCTTGGCGAGGCGGGCTTCCTCCATATTGGAAAAGCCGCCAAGCTGGCCGCGTTCGGCAGCGCCGTCGGTCAGCAGGCGTCCGCTGGTGTCGGAGATGGTCACCCGCTCAGGCGACAGGCCGGGCACCGCGGTTGCGACAAGCGACTGGATGGCCTGCGCCTCACGGCGGCCAAGGCCCGCGCCATTGGTGCGGACCATGATGGATGCCGACGGCTCGGACGCTTCGCGCTGGAAGGGCCGGCGTTCGGGCATCACAATGTGCACACGCGCCTCGGATACGCCGGAGAGATATTTGATGGTGCGGGCAATTTCGCCTTCGACCGCGCGAACATAGTTCACATTGAGCTCGAAGCTCGTGCGGCCAAAGCCGCTGTCCTGGTCGAAGATTTCCTTGCCGACGACACTACCGGTCAGGCCTTCACCCGCAAGGGTGAGGCGCAGGCGGTCAACCTGGTCCCGGGGTACACGCAGGATTCGTCCGCCCGCGTCGGTCTCGTAAGGGATCTGTTCGCTTTCCAGCCGCTCGACAATGGTGGCGGCATTGGCGGGATCAAGGTCCGAATACAGCGTGGTCATCGGCGAGGTTTGCCACCGGCCGATGATCAGCATGAAAAAGGCGATCAGACCGAAGCCCACGACACCAAGCATAAGCAACCGGCCGGTGCCGAGATTCCGCAAAAACTGATTTAAACTTTCCAATGCCCACCTCGGAAATTGTGCATCTGCATGACAGCCCCCACCCGTGCCAGATCGGGACATGGGCCCAACTTACGCTGTCACGGTAAACAGATAGTTAAATCTAGGCAAATTTTGCCTATAAATGTAAAGGAAAATATTTGGCAATTGTTGCCACGAGATGAAAGCACACCAAGCAATGCGCCTGTGCGCCTGATTTTGCGGGTAGGGAAGGAAGAGAAAGGCGCGGCCTGTCAGGCCGTCTTGCCGCCGCGATATTTCTGGATCTGGGTGGTGCGCAGGCCCGGCAGGCCGTTTTCATTGATTGCCTTCTGCCACGAGAGGAATTCCTCCACCGACAGCGAATAGCGTTTGCAGGCGTCCTCAAGGCTGAGGAGGCCGCCCTGTACGGCAGCCACGACTTCGGCCTTTCGCCGGATAACCCAGCGCTGGGTGTTCACACTTGGCAGGTCCGCAATTGTCAGCGGTTTGCCCGTTGGCCCCACAATCATTGTTTTCATGTCTTCACGCGCCATCAACATCATACCCTTTTTTCCGGCGGGTAGCAGTGTAGGCACAGGGCGTTTAAAAAAAGCCTAACCTTCAAGGTTAAGATGGCATTAACTTTTGCGCCGCCCCAAACAACACCGGGCGGCCCGTAGGGGCCACCCGGCTTGCGCAAAAGAGATATCAGCCAGTGATTAACCGGGCGATATTAGAGCCTCGTCAGTTCCTCAAGGATCTGGTCGGAGGTCGTGATGATCCGGGTCGAGGCGGAGAAGGCCCGCTGTACCTTGATCAGTTCCGCAAATTCGCTTGCGAGGTCGACCGTCGACTGTTCGAGCGAGTTTGGCGAAACCGTACCGGCACCACTGTCACCCGCTTCCTGGAAGTTCACGTCACCCGAGAGGTCCGACGCGCCGAAGGCGTTGCCCTGGCGGCGGGAAAGCCCGTCCGCGTTCTGGAACACGGCCACCGGCAGCTTGTAAACGCTGAGGGTCAGGCCGTTGTCAAAGAGCGCGGTTACCATACCGTCTTCACCGATTTCCACGCCGTTCACGTTGCCGAATGCGGCACCGTCAACGCTGTAGGACAGACGGGAGGACGAGCTTGACGACTGCACGAAACCGTTTTTCGCACCGTCGTCACCGAAGTCGAAGGTGACCGCGCCGTTGTCTACGTCGATACCGCCGGTGGTGGCATAAGTGATCGGGATCGAGCCGCCGGGGAAGGTGATGGCCGTGGTGCTGTCATCAAGGTTCATGATCGTGCCGCCTGCGAGGTCGATCGAGCCATCGGTGTTGAAGGACAGCGTACCGTTGGCGATGATGCCGTCCGGGTGCTGGATGGCGTCAACCATCGTCGGGTCATCGAAATAAATTTCGTAGCTCCATGAGTTGGTGCCGGTGTGCACGGCTGCAATATTCACCGTGTGACGGCGACCCTGGCTGTCAAAGATGTCGACGTTGGTTTCGAAATCGGGCTCAACGGTACCGTTCGCCAGATTGCCGACGTCGGTTGCCGGGGTATAGGCCGCATTGAGCGGTGTTGCGGTGTCGAGGTTCACCCGCAGCGATACATCGTTGGTCGCGGCACCAAAACCGTTAAGGTTGTTGATGTTGATCGGGCGAAGGTCGTCGGCGTTGTTCTTGTTGCCGGTGACCACACCCGTGGAGTCGGTTTCCCAACCCATCAGATAAAGGCCGGCGGTATTCTTGAAGAAACCTTCATCATCCTGCGTGAAGGCCCCTGCGCGGGTGTACAGAAGTTCACCGGTGGAATCTTCAGCGCTGCGGCCGGAGCGCACAACAAAGAAGCCTGCGCCGTCGATCGACAGGTCGGTCGCCGAGCCGGACGGCTGCAGCAGACCCTGTTTGGAGACAAGGGTGTCCGAGAAGGCGCGCACGCCGCCCGGGGAATAGGACGACAGTGCCGCCGTTTCCGTTACCAGGGTCGAGAACCGCGCCCGGGTTTCCTTGTAACCGATCGTGTTTACGTTCGTGATGTTATCGGCGATGACACCAACACCTTCGGTGAAGGCTTGGAGCCCCGATACGCCTGCTGCCAGAGCAGTGAATGCCATGTTACTTCTCCTAAACTCTCTTTTGCGTTTTCACTGGCTTTGGGCTTTCTGCTCTTGCCCATCGGGGCCATGGTGGCATCCCTTGGGCATGCCGGGCACTTCGACCCGGCGGTTACTCACAGCCTCTATTTTTCGTAGAGCTGTACAATGTCTGTTTGGTACACATAGTTGCCACCGATGTTGAACAGCGCCTCTGCGCCGGTCAGGTCCACCGACTGGACGGTAGCGCGAACCGCGATACCAACATCCATGAGTTCCCCTTCAGAATCCTTTGCGACCACCTTCAGGGTGTAGGCTCCCGGGTCCGCCACATTGTCGCCACCCAGCGTACCGTCCCACTTGAAGTCGTGGGTGCCCGCTGCGGTCTTGGCGTCCGCTGTGTAGACCACATGGCCTTTCTCATCGCTGATTTCGACCTTTGTTTCGCTTGCGGCTGCTGGCAGATTATAGCGCCAGTGGATCTCGTTTTGGCCGTTTTCCCCAGTCGGATCCAGGTTGCCGATCAGGCCCGGAACAAGCGCATCCTTGCCCAGATAGCTCGCCAGCGAGCTCTGGTGGTTCATCAGGGTCAGGCTGGCCAGTGTCTCAAGGTTCTGGTTGGTCTTGATCTGTTGCTCAACGCCCGAGAATTGCACCAGTTGCTGCGTGAACTGGTTGCTGTCCATCGGGTCCATCGGGTCCTGGTGCTGCAACTGCGTCGTCAGCAGAACGAGGAAATCGTCAAAGTCGCCCGCGAGGGTCGCGGCGGCCTTGTCCCCTGCCGTCTGGTATGTGCTTGCTGCGCTGCCTACACTGTCAACCATGATAGCTGCTACCTTCTTCTCTTAGCCTACACCCGGATATCGAGGCCGGTTTCGGCATCGACATAGGGGAGAATGTCATCAAGCGGGACGTCTTCCATGTCCGCAGCGTCGTCACCAAACGGCAGGGCGTGCCCACCGGCGGCGCGTGCCGCAAGGGCATCCCGCATTTTTTCCTGTTGCACGGCTTCGGCGAACGCTTTGCCTGCACTTTCCTGATTGCTGCCCTGATCAAGGCTGAACTCGATCGTGGTGCCTTGGGCCTTGCCGCCGGCACCCTGAATGGCGCGCTCAAGACCGCGGGCGTCCCGTTGCAAGAGGTCAAGCGTTTCGGGCCGTTCGGCCACGACTTGCGCATGCACGCGGCCACCGTCCATGAACTTCAGTTTCACCTGCACGCGGCCCAGCTCAGCCGGGTCGAGGCGCATGGTAAATTCGCTTTCGCCAGCCTTCACCGCCTTCGATACGCTCATATTGAGCTGTTTCGCCACGTGGCCTTGAAGCCCGCGGGAGGCATGACCCCCGAGCAGGCTCATGCTCGACATGAAGCTGCTGTCGCCGCGCATACCGGAAAGACCTGCGGAGACCATTTCACTTGCCGACCCGTCCGGCAGCCCGGCGAGGCGTTCCGGTGTCATGGTCAGCGACGGCTCGCGCGCGACACTTGGCGGCAGGGCTGTCTCGGTCCGCGCCATCACGGGCTCAATAGGCCGCGCGGTCAGGGCTTCGCCCTTTGGCTGTGCGCTCGTGGTCTGGCCGTCACCTGCCAGCGCCTTGTCGGCAGTAACCGTCGCCGGGGCTTTTTTGCCCGGCTGGCTGGTGGTGTTCTGTGCGTTTGTATTCTGCTGCGGCTGGTTGGCGGCAACGGCATAAGCATCCGGCGTGTTTTGTGCCTGCTGGTCAGCCTGTTGCTGAGCTTGCTCCTGCACGTTTTGTTGCGACGCCTGCCTGGAGGCAACTGCGACCTGTGCGGTGGCAGTGTTTACAAGTGCGTCTGCAGTGTCTGCCGCAGCATCTGCTGCGCCGTCTACTGATGTCGTTTCCACGGCTGCCGCAGTGGAAAGTACTTCTGAAACTTCAGTCCCGTCCAGCAGGCTGGCTGCCAATGTTTCGCTTTCACCTTGCGTCGGTTGCGCCACATCAGGGGCGACTGATGCGGCAACCGGTGCCGACACGGGCGTTGGCGCTGGCGCCGATACTGCAGCCGGAGCAGGCGTCTGAGGTGCTGCCGCTGCATCTGTGGTCGGGTCGCTGATCAGGGCTGCAAGCTCTGACACAGGCAGAATATGGGCTTCACCACCCGGCGCGGTCAGCGTCAATGCCGGAATGTTGCCGTTTTGCTCCATGCCCTTCAGGGCCTGAAGAAGTTCGGCCTTTGCGCCTTCGGGCAGGGCAGTGATGTCTGCGAGGTCGAGTGTCATGCCGCCGTCGGTATTGGCTGCATTTGCGGCCGCGACATCAATAAGCGCTGACGGCAGGACCTTCTGGAAACTGACGGTCGGCGCCTGCTCAGCAACCGGTCCGGTAGGCAGGGAGCCCTGGAAGCTTGCCGGTTCCTGCGATGCCGGGATTTGCACGCCAAGCGAGGCGAGAAACTCAGTTTCCGCAGGCGACAGTGCTTCGAGTGCCTTGATAGCGTCAGGGGAGGTGATCTCCGTCGTGCCATCGGCGGCAAAGTTTTGCATCAGGTTGGCAAAAACGGCAGCGAATGCACTTTCCTCTCCTTCACTTGGCTTCTGAGGGCCAAAAAGGGCGGAAATGGCTTGGCTTGAGTTGGCGCCGGGCGCCTGCATCATCTGCTCAATCGCGTTCATCTGTTGTTACCGTGTTACCTGTGCCCTGACTTCCGCTTCTGCCGCAGGACGGGATAATTCGACCCTACATAAGCAAAGGCCGGGCCAGTTTCGGAAAACACTGCACAACCAAGGGAAAAGGCGGCAGCGGAGGGGGAGGGGATATGATATGATGCTCGTATCGGTCGATCTTGCCGGGCAAAAAAAGCTGACGGGGAAAATAAGGCGGAAACGCTTGCATGGGTGCGGGCTAGGGCTTATATGCACGGCTGAATTCAAATCTGGATGAAACTGGTAGGAATAGTGAGCATGGCACAAGGTGCAACTTATTCGGGGGGCAAAAACAGTCTCGGTTTCGACCGCGCGCCCGCTGAAACGCGCGTTGTTGTTGCCATGTCTGGCGGGGTGGACAGCTCGGTCACCGCAGCCCTTCTCAAGGAGGAGGGCTATGACGTTGTTGGCATCACGCTGCAGCTCTATGACCACGGTGTTGCGGTCCAGAAAAAGGGCAGTTGCTGCGCAGGGCAGGATATCCATGATGCGCGCCGGGTCTCGGAAGCGCTCGGCATCCCGCACTATGTGCTCGACTATGAAAGCCGGTTCAAGAACCAGGTGATGGAAGAGTTTGCCGACAGTTACATCAAGGGCGAAACGCCGATCCCGTGCGTGCGCTGTAATCAGACGGTGAAGTTCAAGGATCTCCTTGATACCGCGCGTGACCTTGGCGCGGACTGCATGGCCACCGGGCACTATGTGCAGCGTGTGGTGGACGCGGATGGCAAGGCCCATCTGGTGCGCGGCGTTGATAACGGCAAGGACCAGAGCTATTTCCTGTTTGCAACGACGCAGGAGCAGATGGATTTCCTGCGTTTCCCGCTTGGCCATATGGACAAGGCGGAAACCCGCGAACACGCGGAGCGCTTCGGCCTTTCGGTTGCCGACAAGCCGGACAGCCAGGACATCTGCTTCGTGCCTGAAGGCCGCTATGTGGATGTGATCGAACGGCTGCGCCCGGGCGCGCTTGAGCCGGGTGAGATTGTGGACGTGGACGGCAATGTGCTCGGTACCCACGAGGGCATCGTGAAATATACCATCGGCCAGCGCCGCGGTATCGGTGTTGGTGGCTCGGCTGAGCCCTTGTATGTGGTTAAGCTGAACCCTGCCAAGAAGCAGGTTATCGTTGGCCCCAAGGAAGCGCTGCTGACAAGCGCGATTGGCGTCAAGGATGTGAACTGGATTGGGGAAGCTGTGCCCGCGGAAGGCCTGAAGGTCGCCGCCAAAATCCGCTCCACCCGCCCGGGTGTACCGGCAACCCTGTTCCTTGAGGACGGCGGGCGCGCGCGCCTTGTGCTGGATAATGCCGAGGCTGGTGTCTCGCCGGGGCAGGCGGCGGTGTTTTATGCCGGGGACCGGGTGCTTGGTGGCGGCTGGATTGACCGCGCCGAAAGTGCCGACCCGCGCTTGTCTGCGGCATAAGCCTTCGGGCTCAATCTCTCATCTTTTACTGAAAAAGAGCGGGCGCCCCAGAAATGCCGGTGGAGCGCCCGTCCCTTCTCAGCCATCATTCCACCCGTGATCAAAGTGGCGGCGGGGTACGCCGCCCGCTGATGATGTTGGCAATCAGCGAGACAATGAAAAGGATGATAAAGGCAAAGAAGAGCCACTTGGCTGCCCATGCGAGCGTACCCGCCAGACCGCCGAAACCGAGTGCGGCTGCAATCACTGCCAGAATGAAGAAAGTTAATGCCCAACCAAGCATGGTTCATCTCCTGTCTGTTGATGATGTGAGCTTATCGGAGCCCACATCAATTCTCAGCAGGGGGAAGGCAGCGGCATTATAAAAAAGCGCTCAAGACGCAGATTATTCTGCCGCCTGCAAGGTTTCGGATGGCCGGTGGAATTTCGCCATGATACGCGCGCGCTTTGAAGGCTTGATATATGCCTTTTCCATGTCATAGCCGTGCTGTTCAGCGACACGTTTGTCCATGATGGCGAACCATATGGGCGGGTTCCACGCTGCCATGAACATGGTGAAATAGCCCGCGGGCAGTTGCGGCGAGGTGTCAAAGTGCCTGAGGCATTGGTACGGGCGTTCCGCATGCGCGTGGTGGTCCGAATGGCGCTGCAGGTGATAGAGCATCACGTTCGAGACAATATGATTGGCGTTCCAGCTGTGGTGCGGTTGCACACGTTCATATTTGCCGTCTTCGCGCTTCTGGCGCATCAGACCGTAATGTTCGATATAATTCGCGCTCGAGAGCATCAGGTTCGACAGCAGCGCACCGCCAAGCAGGTATGGCAGCACGACCCAGCCGAGTACGACCACAAAGGCCGAATACATCGCGATGGTGATCAGCGTGTTGGTGAAGACTTCATTCTCGAACGAATAGGCTGACTTGCCCTTGCGGCCAAGACGCGTGGATTCAAGTCGCCAAGCACGCTTGAAACCGCCAGGCAACTCGTGGGTCACAAATTCATAAAAGCTTTCGCCCATCATCGCTGTAGCGCTGTCCTCGGGCGTTGCAACCTGAACATGGTGGCCCTGGTTATGCTCGATACGGAAATGGCCCATGCCGCACAGGCACAGGAGGAAGCGCGCAACATTGATCGATGTCTTGTCGCGGCGGTGACCCACTTCATGCGCGGTGTTGAGGGCACCCGCACCCATCAACCCGTTCGCGACCGTCACGGCCAGATAGGCTGACCAGCCGAGGTCCATGACCGCCACATACCATGCGCCAATGACCCAGACGAGGTAGGAGGCAGGCAGTGCCGCAAAAGCGGACCAGCGGTAAAAAGGGTCGTCACGCAGGAAGGGGATTGCTTCGCGCGGCGGGTTGGAGCTGTCCTCGCCAAAGGCGATCTCCACAATCGGGATCAGCACATAAAAGAAGATCGGCGACAGCCACAGGGTCCACTCATTGCCGGTTTGGGCATAGAGCCACCATGCCAGAAGCGGAATGGCGGCCAAAAGCACGGGCAGCGGCCACAGGTAGCGTTTGCTGTCCCGCCACTCGGCCGGGTTGTCGGATGATACAGTTGTATTGTCTGTCGCCATGTTGCCTTCCCTGCAATCAGGTTTCTTCCCAAGCTTCAGAGTCGCATTTATTGATAATATTGTCAATAAATGCGACAGACCCGCATTGGGGCTTGATCGCACCCGCATGAGAGCGGTACAAAAAGGCGAGTAGGCGTAAGGGGATACTTTTGACACAGCAGACAAAACGCACACGGCTCAGCCCGGAAGAGCGCAGGGGGCAACTTCTGGAGGCGGCGGTGGAACTGTTTGCGGAAAAGGGAATCGGTGAAGCCAAACACGCCGATATCGCCAAGCGCACCGGCGTGTCGGTGGCGACCACTTTTGTCTATTTCCCCACGCGTGACGCCCTTATTGAAAGTGTGCTCAACGAGGTGGCGCTACGCAACCTTGCGATCTTTGATGAGGTGAAGGCGGAGGGGCTGCCGGTTCCCGCCCTCCTGGCCGCGCTGGCCGAGCATGCCACCAAGCGGGCAGAGGAGGAGCGCGCCTACACGCAGGTCTGGCTTAACTGGAGCACCAATTTCGCCCCGGCGATCCGGGCGCGGTTCCTCAAGCACCAGACCATCATTCTCGACAAGTTGACGGGCATCCTCAACAGCGTGACAGACGGCCGCAAGCGGGAAGGCCGGGATGATGCCCGTATCCTGCTCGCGGCGTCACAGATGCTGACCGTGATGAAGCTCGACGGTGTCGACAAGGCCCGCCGCGACCGCTTTACCGAGCATACGATTGATGTGGTGCTCGCCTACCGCGGCGACAAATAACCCTGGCCTCTATTCTTTTTCGATCACCGCTTCATGCTCTATGGGGCAATTGAGGCTGTTCGCGATGAAACATTTCTCATTGGCGACATGGTGCAGTGAGAGAGCCTTTTCCGCATCGCTGTCAGCTGTAATGGTGATGGTGGGCCTGAGGATGATTTTGGTGAACCGGCCACCTTCACCCTCGCCGCCTTCATCCATGATACCTTCTGCGGCGTCGGTATAGGCTGTTACCACAATCCCGTTTACGGCACAGAGGTGGAGATACCACAGCATGTGGCAGGCTGCGGCGGCACCCACGAGGATATCCTCGGGGTTGTGGCGTGCGGGGTCACCCCTGAAGGCGGGGTCAGACGAGCCAAGGATCTTCGCCTTGCCGTCCATATCGATGTCATAGTTGCGGGAATAGCTCTTGTAGGTTTTTGTGCCTTCCTCGCCCGCGCCGGTCCAGGTGACACGGCTGTGGTAGTGATGTTCCTTGCTCATGGCGTCCCTTTCTCTGTCGTGATGTCGAGACAAGGATAGCGAAATTCTCACCCTCACGGCAGGGCCAATTTGCATGTGAGGCAAAGGACCACAGGGCCATAGCAGCGACGCGGTCGTCCCGGTCATAAATTTGTGACAAATTCGGCTTGACTGCGCGGCGACCCTCTTTTATACCGGCGCAGCTTTCAGCGGCCGTGTGGCCAGTTTTCGAGTTGTTCCGAGTAGTCGCAAACGCGCTGAGGCATTTAAAGATGGCCGAGTAGCTCAGTTGGTTAGAGCAGCGGAATCATAATCCGCGTGTCGGGGGTTCAAGTCCCTCCTCGGCTACCAAGTTTGAAAGCGCCCTCCCGGAAACGGTTGAGGGCGCTTTTTCTTTTTTCGGCTTATGTCGTCAGTCCGTGGCCACCAATGGGGCTGGTGGTGGCGATCATGTCCATGCCGTCGATCAATGGGCGACCGCGTTTGATGGCGTCCTGCACGGAGGGAAGGCTGAGCGATGCTGCATGGCTTTCCTGTGTGTCCCACACCTCGGTGATCCAGAGCGTATTTTCATCTGCCGGGTCTGCGGCGACGATATAGCTCAGGCAACCGGGCATGCCACCGATGCCTTCAAGCAGAATCTGGCCAAGCTCGTCACGCGTGCCTGCTTTTGCGGTAAATTTGCCGATCAGGCCGAACATGGTGTTGTCTCCCCTTGCTGTCGCCGCAGGGCTGCCCGCGGTGATGGCGGCAGCGCTGGTTGCCAATATGAAGTGGCGCCTGTTGAATGTCACGGTTTTGCTCCCACCTTTCTCACCCGGAATGCTGATTGCGGTGCGAACAATGCCTGCCAGGGATTCGGTTGGGGCGAGCTTAGCGCGAACAACGACACGTTTGTAGTGGCAAGGCAATCCTCACCAAAAAAATGGCGGCGAACGCCCCTGGCGGGAAGCCAAAGCACCGGTTGGACCTGTTCTCTGTGGCCGGGCGACAATTTTTCAGGTATAGCTGGACGCGGGCTTGAAAATGACACAAGCGGCTGTCATTAAAGGGAAATTATGACGTTGCGTGCCACATTGATCGGGATTTTTGCGCTGCTCCTCGGGGCGGGTGCGCTTAATCTCGGCATGGGGCTGCAGGCATCGCTTCTGGGCGTGCGTGCGGGCCTTGAAGGTTTCCCGACACTTCTCATCGGCCTCGTGATGTCGAGCTATTATGCCGGTTTTGTCACCGGCAGCCTGTTTGCGCCCAAGATTGTCGCCCGGGTCGGGCATATCCGCACCTTCTCGGCCTTTGCCTCGCTGGCATCGGCGGCGGCGCTCTGCCATGCGGTGTTTGTCGACCCCATCAGCTGGATCATCCTGCGTACCCTCACCGGTGTCTGTTTCGCGGCCCTGTGCCTCGTGACGGAAAGCTGGCTTAATGCGCGTTCATCGAACCTCAACCGGGGCACGGTACTGTCGGTCTATTTTGTCGTGATCCTCGCGTCCACGGCGGCGGGGCAGGCCTTCCTGATGATGGCACCGCCGTCAGGCTATGATCTCTTTATCTTTGTCTCCGTCATCATATCCGTGGCGCTGGTGCCGATCACCCTGACATCGACACCAACGCCTACACTTTCAGAGCCACGCCGCATGACGCTGAGGCGTTTGTTCGGCGTCTCCCCCGTCGGGGTGGCAGGCTGTTTTGGTGCCGGGCTGATCACCGGGGCCTTCTGGGCGCTGGGCGCTGTTTTTGCGCAAGGCAAAGGCCTGCCGACGGACAAGATCGCTATCTTCATGACCCTGGTGGTCGGCGGCGGTGTGGTCACACAGTGGCCGTTTGGTCGCCTGTCGGACAAGATGGACCGGCGTTTTGTCATCGCAGGTATCGCGGTTGCCATCTCGGCGCTCGGCACGCTTGCGGTCATGGGCCTGTTCCCGGCCGGGAATTCGCTTTATCTGCTCGGCGCGCTTATGGGGGGGCTGGTGTTGCCGCTTTACGGCCTTGTGATCGCGCACGCCAACGACTTTCTCGAGCCTGAGGATTTTGTGCCCGCGAGCGCGTCTCTGCTGCTGCTCTATGGCGCCGGGGCAATCGTGGGGCCAATGGTTGCCACCATTGTGATGCAGGTTGTGGGGCCGGATGGGCTTTTCATGCATCTTGCCGTCGCGGCTGCGCTGCTGGCGGCCTTCACTATCTTCCGCATGACCCAGCGCGCCGCTGCGCCGTCTGAAGAAAGCACGGACTTTGTCTTCGCGCAGGGTGTAAGCCCGGTGTCTTTTGAGCTTGACCCGAGGGCCGAGACCGAGGGCGAAGGCTGTGAGGCCGATACCTGATCAGTTGCGCGGGCGGCTTTCAAACCATGTGTTGAAGCTTTTCAGCAAGGCGCCTTCACTCTTCGCGAACAGGAAGACCTTGTGGATTTTGGTATAGGGTGTATCCGCATTCACGGCGCACAGGCCCTTGCCTTCACTTTGCTTGAATGTGGCTTCAAGCGCGTCGGTGAACATGACATCGGCCTCTCCGGAGTGCAGCGCACGGAAGGGCGCGTGATTGTCTTCCAGTACCTTGAGCTTGGCATGTTTGAGGGTTGCACGCGCGAACCGCTCATTGGTGCCGCCCGGGTTCTCAACCACGCGCACGTCGGGCTGGTCAATCTCCGCGAGGCTGCTGTAGGCCTGTTCCTCACCGCAGCGTACCAGCGCCACTTTACCGTCAAGATGGATGGTGGCTGAGGTCAGTGCCATCTTTGCGCGCTCGGGCGTATGAGATATGCCGCCAACGGCAATGGTGAATTTGCCAGCCTGAAGGTCGTCCATCAGGGTTGGCCAACTGGTGCGCACAAATTCGACCGTGTGGCCCTGCTCGGCCGCGAAGGCCTTGATGAGCTCAATGTCGATGCCCTCAAATGCCTGCGCCTCGGCATTCCACCACGAGACAGGCTGATAATCCCCGGTGGTGCCGACGGAAAGTGTGTCGGCCGCCGTGGGGGATGAGAGGAAAAGTGCGAGCGCGAGGGCACGTATCATAAGCGTCATGTCCGGGTTTCGGGGCAGATGGTGCGTTCAACCTGTTCGGTGATCCAGCGGGTGAAGTCCTTGAATTTCTGCGTTTCGGCAAACTCATAGGACGTCACGAGCCAGTCTGAGGGCTCAACGGGTTTGGGCTCCCCGAGCGGGACGAGATAACCCATCTTGACGTCGTTTTCATAAAGAAGCGTGCGGCCAAGCGCGACACCGAGGCCACCAATGGCGGCCTGCAGGGCAAGGTCGGTGCGGTCAAAAAGGCTGATCGGCTCGATCTTCTGTTTGAACGCCGGCTCGCTCTCCTGGAATTCGGCCCAGCCAAAAGGAATAGGGTCTGATTCCGTCGTATGGTCCATCAGGATATCAACAGGTTTTGCCCACGGGTTCTTCACATCTATGTTGTTGGCTTCAATGTACGCGGCGCTCGCAAGCGGTTGCATGTGGGAGCGGCTGAGCCTGATGGCGCGCAGACCCGGGTAGGGGCCAAGGCCGAAGCGGATGCCGACATCGGCGTCGTCGCGGGCGAAGTCGACCAGCCGGGTCTGCGCCTGCACCGAAATATCAAGGCCTGCTGTCTTTGCCATGGTGAGGAGGGGCACCATCCATTTCATCGCGAGGCTCGGCGGTACCGAGACCCGGATGGTGCTCGAACGCCGTTTTGCCTGCACCCGCAACAGCGCGGCTTCAAGGTCGGTGATATTGGCGTGCGCGGCGGCACACAGGATTTCGCCGGCGGTCGTGAAGGTCAGCGTCCGCGTCGTGCGTTCAAAAAGCTGGACGCCGATCATCTCTTCAATAGCCCGGATGCGGTGGCTCACCGCGGTCTGGTGCACCTGCAGCAGGTCAGCGGCTTTGGTAAAGCTGCGGGCTTCATGCATGGCCGCGAGGTAGGGCGCGGCCTGGGCCAATTTCAGCAGGCGATTATTCATGAACAATACTCATGTATTTAGCACCAATTGATAGCTTGTTGTACGGCACATTGATGCAAAAATAAAGACACACGGCGGGCGGAGCGACCTCTCCCCCAAACTTTATGTATGAGGAGGCATCTTGACAGCGGTCTCTTCATTCGCTCCCTCCGCCGAACGACAGCGAGGACATTGAAATGAACATGAACAGCATATATGCGCTTGCAGGCTTTGGGCTTGCATGTGCCGGGTTCGCAGCCGCCGAGGCGCAGCCCAGAACTTTCCATCTTTCACAGGACCGGTATCTGGTGAGCGGCAACACGGCGCTTGAAGAGGGTCGTCTTGAAGATGCGCTCAAGAACTTCCGCATGGCGGTGCGGAAGAACATTACAGCGCGCGAACGCACGATCACCTTCAATTCCATCTGTGCGGTGGAAAATATTCTGGGCCACGCCGAGGCGGCTATTGATGCTTGCGATGCCGCAATCAAGACCGACAAAGCCTACTGGAAAGCCTATGTGAACCGCGGCAATGCCCGCGCCGCACTTGGCAACCGTGAGGGCGCAATCGAGGATTATTGCCGGGCGAACGAATTGAACCCGGATCAGGTAAGTGGCACGTTTGAAGAGCGGTGTAACGCACAGAGCTAAGCTTCAGACATGCGCTTATGGGCTGGCCACCGAACCCCTTGGCCAGCCCATTTTCTTTTTCGAATTGCCTAAGCCAAGGCCCGGCGCTACCGTTTTTCCCGACAGGGGAGGTACCGATGGGCCGCAAGCTGCTGACATATGAAGATTTCCGGGCGGCTGCCAAGCGCGCGCTGCCGTCGCCCATGTTCCACTATATCGACGGCGCGGCAGGTGATGAGTGGACGCTGGGCCGCTCAACCGATGCTTTCGACGACTATGAGCTGATCCCCGAATATCTGCGCAACATCGTGGATGTGGACCTGCGCACGCGGGTGCTGGGGGCCGATATGGCCGCACCCGTCATCCTCTCGCCCACCGGCATGAACCGGCTTTTCCATCACGAGAAGGAGCTTGGCGTCGCGCGCGCGGCAGAGAAGGCGGGCCTCATGTATTCGCTCTCGACCCTCGGCACCACCAGCATCGAGGATATCGCCAAGGCCAAACCAGGCCCCAAGATGTTTCAGATATATATCCACAAGGACCGTGGCCTGACGCTCGAGTTTGTCGAGCGCGCGAAGGCCGCGGGGTACACCTCGCTTTGTCTTACGGTGGATGTGCCGGTGGCGGGCGGGCGCGAACGTGATGCTCGCACCGGCCTGACCATGCCGCCCAAATTCACACTGGCAAGCCTCATGAGTTTTATAACACATCCGAAATGGTCGCTGAATTTACTGCGCCACCCGGACTTTCAACTGGCCAATGTGGTGCACCGGCAGGACGGGCTGAGGGACGGTACACTTGGCGTCATCGAATATATCAACAGCCAGATTGATGGCGATATCGGCTGGGACGATGCGGAGACGATCGCCAAAGCCTGGGGTGGGCCGTTTGCCATCAAGGGCATCCTCTCGGCCGCGGATGCGGTGCGCGCGCGGGACGCCGGGGCGACCGCGGTGATGATCTCTACCCATGGCGGAAGACAGCTTGACTGTGTGCCCGCGCCCATCGACTGCATCGCTCCCATGCGGGATGCGATTGGTGACAGCATGGAGCTGATTGTGGACGGCGGTGTCCGCCGTGCCGTTCATGTCCTGAAAGCGCTGGCGCTTGGTGCGGATGCGGTCTCCTTCGGGCGGCCTTATCTCTTTGGTCTCGCGGCGGGCGGGGAGAAGGGTGTGTCGCGTGTTTTGGGGCTGCTGCTGCATGCGCTCAGGCGCGATATGCTGCTGCTCGGCTGCGACAAACTTTCTGACATCGGCCCTCGTCATGTGCGGCGTGTAGTCGGGCGATAATCGAGGCTAGGGAAAAGAGGCCGTTTCCTGCTATAGTCTCTGCCAATCAAACTGGAGAGTGCCCACGTGTCCGCTGTAAAACCCATCCGTGACTATAGCCCTACTGAAGAAGCCTTGCATGCCATCACGCATGGTATTGCTGCGGTTCTTGCCATTGTTGGCCTCGTGTTCCTGATCATGAAGGCGGCGGAAATTGGTGGTATCAGCGTCATGGCGGCGGCACTTCTGTATGGCGGCTTCATGGTGGTGATGTATGTGTGTTCCACGCTTTACCACAGCTTCTTCCGCTCCCGTTTCACACCGCTTCTGAAGATGCTTGACCATAGTTCCATCTATTTCAAGATCGCCGGAGCTTATACGCCTTTTGCACTCATTACCCTGCCCACCACGGCAGGCATCTGGGTGATGATCGGGGCGTGGGGCGCTGCGGTGCTGGGTGCTGCGCTCAAGCTGCGCGGTTTCCTCAAACAGTCCGCCAGGAAATTCAGCCCGGTCTCGCTGCTGCTTTATCTCGGCATGGGCTGGGCGGGTGTGCTGATGGTGGGTGAGTTGATGGACCGGTTGCCAAGTGCTGCCATCTGGTGGCTGCTTGCGGGCGGTCTGTGTTACACCGTTGGTGCCATTTTTTACGCGCTCAAGCGCGTGCCCTATACGCACACCATCTGGCACGTTTTTGTCATGGCTGGCAGCGCCTGCCACTTCATCACCATCTATGTTTATGTCATGCAGTCGGGGGCGGCTGTAGGCTAGGGCTTCACGCATCAATCCGGGGGGATCGTATGCAATTCAAACAGCTTCTGCGCCGCGCGTCTGCTGGCGCGCTTCTCATGACGGCTATGTCATCTGCCGCATTTTCGGCGGAAGTCGCCGACCGGGTCTTCACCGGCGGCAAGGTCTGGACCGGCATGAATGACACGGTTGATGCCGAGGCCATTGCCATCAAGGACGGCAAGATACTGGCGGTTGGCCGCGATGCCGAAATGGCTGCTTACATAGGACCTCAGACGGAAACCATCCTGCTGAACGGCAGGTTCCTCATGCCCGGCATGATGGACAACCATGTGCATTTTGAAATGGGCTCGATCGGCCTTGGCCAGGTGCAACTGCGTGATGCTGCCACGCCGGAAGAGTTTGCCCGCCGTATTGGCGAAGCTGCGCAAAAGGCTGCAGACGGCGAATGGATCGTTGAGGGCTCATGGGACCATGAGCTGTGGGGCGGTGCACTGCCGGACCGCACATGGGTGGACGAGCTGACCGGCGACGTGCCGGTGGCGGTCTCGCGGCTTGATGGTCACATGATCCTCGCGAACACCGCTGCACTCACGCTTGCCGGGATTGACGCGAACACACCGGACCCCGAAGGCGGGGTCATCGTGCGCGACGCAAACGGCCGGGCAACCGGTGTGCTCAAGGACAATGCTGCGAACCTTGTGTTTGCCGTGATCCCGCCGCACAGCGACGAAGCGATGGAGCAGGCCTTCAGGGCCGGCATGCAGCACGCGGTCGAAAACGGGGTCACCCAGGTGCATGACATGGGTTACAACTGGCGTTCGCTTGAGACCTTCCAGCGCCTGCAGGCGAAGGGGGAACTGGCCATTCGTGTCTATGCTTTCACCCCGCTTGCCGAGTGGGAGAAGCTGGCGGCTTACGTGGCGGACCATGGCCGGGGTGACGACTGGTTGCGCTGGGGCGCGCTCAAGGGTTTTGTGGACGGCTCACTCGGCTCCACCACGGCCTGGTTCTATGAACCTTATACCGATGAGCCGGACACGAGTGGTTTTCCTGTTGCCGACCTTGTGGAACTGGAAACTGACGTGCTGGGTGCAGCGGACGCGGGGCTTCATGTCACGGTTCATGCCATCGGTTATCAGGCCAATGACAAGCTTCTGGATATCTTTGAACGGGTCGAGGGCAAGGTGGAGCGCGAGGACCTGCGTTTCCGCATCGAGCACGCGCAGCACCTGACAGCGAGCGCGATCGAGCGCTTTGACGATCTTGGCGTCATTGCCTCCATGCATCCCTATCACCTGATTGATGACGGCCGCTGGGCGGAAAAACGCATCGGCAAAGCGCGGCTTAAAGGCACCTATGCTATTGGCTCCGTCATGCAGGCTGGTGGTTTGGTCACCTTCGGGTCCGACTGGTCGGTTGCGCCGCTCAAGCCGATTGAGGGCATCTATGCCGCGGTAACGCGCCGCACACTCGACGACAAGAACCCTGACGGCTGGATCGAGGACGAGAAAATCACCGTGGCAGCTGCCCTCAGGGCCTATACCGCCGCAAATGCCTATGCCGGATATCAGGAAGACAGGCTTGGGGTCTTGAAGCCGGGGTATCTTGCAGATTTTGTTGTGCTGTCGGCAAGCCCGTTTGAAGGTGGGCCCGGTGCGATCAGGGATATCAAGGTGATGCGCACGGTTGTGGGCGGTGTGGACCGCTACAGCGCCAAATAAGCACCAGAGGCTCTCCGCTTCCTTTTGAAAAGCGGCGGCGAAAGTGCTATCATTTTCGCTTCCACCATCCTCATACCTCCATGCCCATATGAGGACAGCTTTGCTGTGAATGAAGGAGGTTCTGATGACAATCGCCCCGATGCTGCAACGCCATATGGACAGTTGCGGCATTTCCTATGACCTGATGCCCCATGACCGTGAAGTGGTCGCAACACGCATTGCCGAGGCGGCCCATATCCCGGGCAACAGTTTTGCAAAGGGCGTGCTGCTCAAGTCCGATTCCGGTTATCTGGTTGCCGTTGTGCCGGCAAACCGGCACGTTGATCTAGCCGAATTGAGCCATCGGCGGCAGGAGCGCCTTGGCCTTGCAACTGAACAAGACGCCCGCGAGATATTCGCGGACTGTGACCCGGGCGCCGTGCCTGCTTGCGCGGAAGCTTACGGCATCCCCATGATTATCGACAGTGACCTGACGGATTATGACGAAATCTATATGGAGGCGGGCGACCACAGGAGCCTGATCCATATTGACCGCAAGGGTTTTGCCCGCCTGACCGCGAGGGCGGAGCTCGCCTCCATTTCGCGGCGGCACTGAAGCGTGCCGCTTGTGGGGGCGGAGGCAGGCGTCTAGCGCCTGCCGCGCGCCTTGATGGCTGCTGTTGCGGTCTGGATCGTCGCTTCGTCGAAAAGCTCCCACGTGTCGGTGCCTGCAATCTCCCGCATGCGCCAGCGATAGGGGAAGGTTTCCCAGGGCGCGCAGGCAGGGAAGCGGATATCGCATACCACTGTGCCTGTTGATGTCTCGACGGAGAGAACGGCATGATATTGCCCGTCCTCCGTAAAGGCCGTGGCAAGGCGGAAGGCCGACGCGTAGGCCGGGAACAGAGCCCTGAGCCGGTGCCGGAAGGTCAGTGCGAAGTCTTCACAGTCGCCGGGGCCGACGTCGTCCAGCCGTTGCCAGAAGTCACCACCATTCTCTTCTGTGGGGATGATGATCTGGCGCACGTCCGAATTGACCTCGTTCAGGGCCCTGTTGAGGGAGGAGGTGGACGGGATTGCGCAGTCTGCCGGGTTGCGCTCGCAATAGTCCAGGAAGGCGTTGGGGGCGCGGACCTGCGCCCCGCGTGGCATGACCCCTTCGATAGCGCCGGGAACAGCACCGCCATCTACGCCCATGCAAGCGCTCAGGCCAAATGCAAGAATGAAATATTTCAGTTTCCCAATCATGACATCAGTCCTTACTTTCTAGCATCGAGCGCCGGGCCAACGACACGGGCGCTCTGGAAGTTCTGTTGCCTGATGGGATTTTGTGGTGCGGTGACCCGCTGCTTTTCTCTTTGTGCTCAGTGTTTTTTGAAACCACTGCTGCCTGTGCACAAAAAGAATCACGAAAATCTGTGAGCAATGTTTTGTGCCGAGGGACTTAACAAGGTTTTAACGGCATTTTTTTATGTTAATTAGCCAAAATTTTTAGGTTAACTAGCTAAATTTCGTATCAAATTCGGGTAAATAACCACCTGTATTTGAATTGAGTTTTTAGGGTATATTCACCATATAAATCAGTGACTTAAATATGTTGATTCTCAAAATGAAGCATTCTTTCCTGTATGTGAGTGATTTTTTTACACTCAGTACGTGCATTGAAGACCGGGGCGAGGCGTGAAAGCGAACTCAAAAAAAATTTTCACCAATCAGGATGGTGTACATCCAAACTTGGAGAAAACGGTCAAAAGGCATCTCGAAAGCGCCTTCCTCAAGCCCGTGAGCGAACATACAAAGGCGGCGTTTGATTCGGCGGCGACGTTTGTTGCTGCGGCCGGTCGCCCACTTATCCTTGATTCCTGCTGCGGGGTAGGGGACAGCAGCCGGGCCCTTGCAGGCCAGTTCCCAACTCACACGGTTATCGGCGTCGATAAATCTGCGAGCCGTATTACGCGCGAGCGCGGTGGCGAGGAACCTGATAACCTGCTCCTTGTGCGGGCGGACCTGAATGATTTTTTCCGCCTCGCGCATCAGGCGCATTGGCAGCCGGAACGCCATTATATCCTTTACCCCAATCCATGGCCGAAGTCCGAGCACCTCAAACGCCGCTGGCACGGCGCACCGGTGTTCCGGGATATCGTCGCCCTTGGTGGACGGCTCGAGCTACGGTCAAACTGGAAACTGTATCTGGAAGAGTTTGCGGCAGCCCTTGCCCTCGCGGGGCATGAGGGGGCGCTTACCGTCTATGAAGCGATAGATCCCATCACACCGTTTGAAGCCAAATATAAGGCTAGCGGCCAGCCGCTCTGGCGGCTCGTGGCCGAACTTGACCGAGCACCGGCGGCTTGCGGCGGAAGTTGAACGCCACCATGGCGACGAGGGTGAGCACCACGCCAGCCCAGCCCACCATATTCACAGATGCAAACAGCACCGTATCCGGCCACAGGCGGCTGCCCACATAGCTCGCTACAATGGTCGCGAGCGGCGTGATGGCGATGACCGAGCTGATGTGGGTGGTGGGCCAGTATTTCAGGCTTTCCGAGAAGGCATTATAGGCCACCAGTGTGTTGAAGGCACAGAACATCAGGATGCCCCAGTCAGCACCGGTGAGCGCTTTGAAGCTGTCAAGCTCGGCTTTCGGAAACAGGCAGAAGACGGCCGCGATATAGATGAACAGCAGGATGTTCATGGCGGAAAGCCGGTCCGCCAGCAGCTTTTGCAGCATGGCATAAAGCGCCCAGATGAAGGACGCGACCACGGCAAGGATAGCGCCGATGATGAAATTGGTCTCCCCCATCTCGAAGTTGCCGATGGCGGAGTTGAAGAACATGCCAAGCCCGACAAAAAGTGCCACAAAACACAGGCCCTGCAGTTTTGTCAGCTTCTCCTTGAAGAAGATGATGCCGCCGAGCGCCATGAAAAGTGGTGTGGTTTGCGAGAACACCTGCATGGCCGATGGGTCAATATAGGTGAGGCCATAGATATACAGCAGATAATCGCCGATCAGGAAGATGGCGGCGAGGATCAGCCAGCCCCAGTCCCTCAGGCTCAGGCGCGTGAATTCACCAAGCCGACCTTTCCAGCCCTGATAGGCTGTGCACACGATTGCGGCTACCAGAAAGCGGAACCAGGTGATGGTGGTGCCGTCCTGTTCCGACAGCGCAAACACCAGCGCAACCGGCAGGATGCCCCAGAAGATGACAGTGGTGGAAACGAGGATCAGGCCTTTGAGGAAGGCGCCTGGCGGATAGTCATGCATGTTGGGCCTCGCATGGAGAGAAAGTCGGCGGTCCGCCAGTTGATATGTTTTGCTGACTTTCTCTTAGGCGGGGCAGGGGCGGCCGTCAAGCCGCCCATGGTTTAGTTTTTCGCCGCTCATGCAGCCCAATCGAGGATGACCTTGCCGGATTGGCCCGAACGCATGATGTCGAAGCCTTTCTGGAAGTCGTCCGCACCGAAGCGGTGGGTGAGGATCGGGCTCATATCAAGGCCGCTCTCAAGCATCGCGATCATTTTGTACCAGGTTTCGAACATGCGGCGGCCATAGATGCCGTGCACCTGCAGGCCCTTGAAAATCACATGGTTCCAGTTGATGCCGGTGCCTTCAGGCAGAATGCCAAGGAGGGCGAGCTTGCCGCCGTGGTTGATGGTCTCAAGCATGTTACCGAACGCCTGCGGCACGCCGGACATCTCGAGGCCCACGTCAAACCCTTCGTGCATGTCGAGGTCTGCCATGGTGTCCCGGAGGCTCTCGCGGGTGACGTTCACGGCCCGTGTCGCGCCCATTTTGGTCGCCAGATCAAGGCGGAAGTCGTTCACGTCTGTGATCACCACGTTGCGCGCGCCCACGCGACGGGCGATGGCCACGGCCATGATGCCGATGGGGCCGGCGCCGGTGATCAGCACATCTTCGCCCACAAGGTCAAACGACAGCGCGGTGTGCGTGGCGTTACCAAGCGGGTCGAGGATCGCACCAAGCTCGTCCGACACCCCGTCCGGCAGCGGGCAGATGTTGACAGCAGGCACCGCGATATATTCCGCGAATGCGCCCGCGCGGTTGACGCCAATGCCTTCGGTGTTGCGGCACAGGTGACGCTGGCCCGCGCGGCAGTTGCGGCAGTGACCACAAGTGATGTGGCCTTCAGCCGATACACGCTGGCCGATGGTGAGGCCCTTGACCTCAGAGCCGAGCTCAACAATCTCGCCGGAGAATTCATGGCCCACATGCATCGGCACCGGGATGGTGTCCTGGGCCCATTTGTCCCAGTTGTAGATGTGAACGTCAGTGCCGCAGATGGCGGTTTTCCTGACCTTCACGAGCACATCGTTGTGGCCCACTTCCGGCATGGGCACATCTTCCATCCAGATGCCGGTCTCTGCTTTTGCTTTTACAAGTGCTTTCATGGCTCTTTGTCCCTCAAAGGGTCCCTCAAGTGGCGAATTATTTAATCACGCCGAGTTCGCGCCCAATGCGGCCAAAGGCCTCGACGGCGCGGTCGATTTGTTCTGGTGTGTGCGCGGCAGACATCTGCGTGCGGATACGGGCCTGCCCCTTCGGCACAACCGGGAAGGAGAAGCCGATCACGAAGATGCCTTCCGCCAGCAGTTTTTCCGCCATCTGGGCCGCGAGCGCCGCATCACCCAGCATCACCGGGATGATCGGGTGGCCGGCGCCCGCGAGCGTAAAGCCTTGTTTTTCCATACCTTCGCGGAACTGCGCTGCGTTTGCATGCACGCGGTCGCGGAGGTCAGAGCCTTGTTCCAGCAGTTCCAGAACCTTGATGCTTGTTGCGGCAATCACGGGTGCGAGCGTGTTGGAGAAGAGATAGGGGCGCGAGCGCTGGCGCAGCCAATCCACCACTTCTTTGGACGCCGCGGTATACCCACCCGACGCGCCGCCCAGCGCCTTGCCAAGCGTGCCAGTGATGATGTGGACACGGTCCTGAACGCCGAAGTGCTCAGGCGTGCCAGCGCCAGTTTCGCCAATGAAACCAACGGCATGGCTGTCATCCACCATCACCATGGCGTCGTATTTTTCCGCGAGATCACAGATGGCAGGCAGGTTCGCGAGGATACCGTCCATCGAAAACACACCGTCGGTGGCGATCAGGCGGAAACGGGCGTCCTGGGCGTCTTTGAGGCACTGCTCCAGCTCGGCCATATTGTTGTTGGCATAGCGGAAACGCTGGGCTTTACAAAGCCTTACGCCGTCAATAATGCTGGCGTGGTTGAGCGCGTCGGAGATGATCGCGTCCTCCGGGCCGAGCAGTGTCTCGAAAAGCCCGGCATTGGCGTCAAAGCAGCTCGGATAAAGGATAACATCCTCTGTTTTCAAGAATTTGGCGAGCTTGGCTTCAAGCTCCTTGTGTACATCCTGCGTGCCGCAGATAAAGCGCACGGACGACATGCCGTAGCCGTAGCGGTCGAGCGCGACCTTGGCGGTCTCCACCAGAATATGGTCGTTAGAGAGGCCCAAGTAGTTGTTTGCGCAGAAGTTTATATAGTCCGTGTCGCCTGCGCCTGCCACATGAACGGCAGCGGATTGCGGCGTGGTGATCACCCGTTCACTTTTATAAAGGCCCGCTTCCTTCACTTCAGCGAGTTGTTCCTGAAGGTATGTTGTGTAGCGGTCGCTCATACGGGTGTCCTCCTTGTATTCGGTCTTCAAAGTGCGCGGAGCATATCAAAATTCAGCCCGATTTCCAGCGAGAAATTCAATATACTGCACATTTGTTCAATATGGTGTTCTTGTGCGGAAATTTTCCGCCATATTGCGCGCTCAGGGCGTGATGACCATCATCAGCGCGCGCGCAGGGCCATCGCCCTTATTCTCAATCACATGCGGCACATCGGCCTCGTACCGTGCCGTGTCACCCACCTCAAGCTGGCGCTTGCTGCCGCCGTTTTTCACCCACAGGCTGCCCTCCAGTACCGTCAGGTGTTCAACCGTGCCGCTGCCGTGGCCGTCCGAGTTCAGCCTGCCGCCAGCCTCAAGCCGCATATCATACCATTCCGTATGCGAGACAAGGTCAATGGGGCCAAGGATACGGAGTGTGCATTTGCCGTCCGCGCTCTGGATTTCAGGGGTCTGGTAGGACTTCACGATATCGAGCGCAGGGGCTTTATCTGCCTCGCTGCCCGCTTCGCCGAGAAGACTCGAAATATCAATGCCCAGGCTTTGCGTCAGGCTCCAGATGGTGGCGAGTGTGGGGTTCGTCAGCCCGCGCTCGATCTGTGACAGCATGGACTTCGACACGCCTGACGCCTTGGCAAGGCCATCAAGCGTCAGTTTGCGCTCAGCCCTGAGGGCTTTGATCTTCTGTCCCACGTCGGGGAGGGAGCTTCGTGCCATATTTCACCTTCAATAGAGTGTGTGTTCACTATATTGAATTTTTTCAGGAGGTAAAGCGCGGAGAATTGTGCAGGAATCGTGTGAAAACTGTGCAGGATCTGTGCTCGATCTGTGCAGAAAGTGCGCAGAAAGTGTGCAAGGATTTTGCGCACCGACAGGTCATGGATTTTCCGCGCGCACCAAGGGTGAGTTTACCATATTTCGGCATGCGCGGAAATGGCTGTTTCAAGCGTCAGCTGGTACCGGTCAGTCAGCGCCTGTCATCCAGCCGGCGGCGAGGGCGGCCTTGGCCTCTTTTTCGCCCATCTCGATCAGGTTGACGATGTCCGTCGTGTCAAAGTCCGTCACGTCGATGGGCAGTTTGTCCTCCGGCCTGATCTCGACATATTCAACGATATGTTTGCCGCGGGCGATCATCTGGTCGCCGCCCATCTTGCAGGCGCGGTTGACCTTTTTCACTTCCTCAAGGTCATTGTTCATGATCTCGGACGTGAGGGTGCCGATCGTGCGCTTGAGCAGCTTGAGGATGTTGCGGAAATTCTTGCGCGCATAGTCGGGCGTCATCTGTTCGGGCTTCATGGCAATGACCGCGAGCTTTTTGGCACCGCGCTTGATGGCCGGTTTAAGGGGAGCGATTGAACGCACACCGCCGTCCGCCATTGGCATGTCGTTGATCCACATCAGCGGCATGGCGACAGGTTCCCGCGTGGAGGCAACAACATAATCCAGAATGTCGTCGCCGAAGGTGCCGACATCGGCGTCAAAATAATCGCCGGTTGCCATATTGGTTACGCCGCAGGCGTAATAGGCCGGGCTCGCGCGCAGGTTCTCAGGGCTGATGTTGGCGCGGGCGAGGGCGGCAGCGCCGTCCATGGTGGTCAGGCCGTCGAACTTGCCAAACAGCACGCCGCCCAGCAGGCTGAGCGTGCTGCGCTTTTTGCCGATGGAAGCGAAGCTGGTGATATTGTCCCGCCAAAAGGCTTCAAGTTCCTCACCAATCTGGGGCCAGTCCGGCGCTTTGCCGGCTTTTGCCGCGCGGCCGGCACGGTCGGCGAGGAAACCGCCGTTCATCGAGCCGACGGAGACACCATAAATGGCGTTGGGTTCAAACTTCGTGCCGTCTGCAAATGTGTGGTTGAGGAGCGCCTTGATCGCCCCGGCCTGGTAGGCCCCTTTCACGTTGCCGCCCGAAAGGACGAGTGCGCGGTCAAATTGCGCCATGGTTAAAACCCCCTGTTGAAATATCGTCCGCCGGATAATAGCGCGTCACGGGTATTTTGTGCAGTATAAGTTTATTGTTGCACGCGCATGAAGGTGTGTTCTTTTTGTCGCTGGTGGAATTGCATCTTAAAAATCAGACGCTTATAGTCTTCGCCAGACCGTCATGGACGGTGGGGGATCGGAGCAGGTTTTATGCAGCCCAGCGCGGCAATGCGGGCGTGGATGCGCATCTTTGGCGCGGCCCTCGCCATGGGGATCATCTGGTGCGGGAGCGGGTTTGACCGCGCTTCCGCTGCTGAACCCGTCAACAGCGATGCGCCGCCCCATATCCAGGTGGTTGCGGAAAGCTGGTATCCCTACAGTTATGAGGAAGGCGGCGTGGTGAGGGGCCGCGCGACGGAGACGGTGCTCAAGGTGCTGGCCCACGCAGGCCTTGACTATACCATCACCCTTTACCCCTGGCCGCGTGCTTACCGCATGGCGCAGGAACGGGAAAACGTGCTTGTCTATGCCATGATCAAAACCCCGGCGCGCGAAAAGATATTCCAGTTTGTCGGGCAGGTGATGGAGGGAGACAGATTCTATTTTTTTGGCCTGACGGGCCGGACGGATATCCGGCTGGAGCAGCCGCAGGATGCCAAGGCATTTCGCATCGCCACCACACAGGACAGCGCGATGATGGCTTTCCTGCGGGACAATGGCTATCCGCACATCCAGCCGCTTTTTGATATCCAGCTTGGTTTCAGGCAACTGCAATATGGCCGGGTTGACCTCATTTTGACCACGGCGGTGAATGTGGCGGCGCATGTGCGGTCAGGGGATATACAGCGCGGCAGTGTCGCGCCTTACGGCTGGGCCTTTGACGCCGAGCCACACATGGCCTTCAGTGCGCAGACCGAGCCTCGTGTTGTCGAGCGGGTTCGTGCGGCATATGAAGACCTTGTGCGGGCAGGGCAACTTCCTGTATTCGGGGCAAGACCCTATTGCGGCTTGGACGTGCTGAGCGACGGCGTTGGCGAGGGTTGCGGTGGCGAGAGCGAAGCCGCAAAAGATGATCCAGACACAAACAGGAACGGGGGCACACGTGGCGACCGGTAAGGTAAAATGGTTCAATCCCGAAAAAGGCTACGGCTTCATCGCACCGGATGAAGGCGGGGACGATGTGTTTGTGCATATCTCGGCCATCAAGGCGTCCGGCCTTGATACGCTATGGGAAGATGACACCGTGTCTTTCGAGCGTGAGGACGGCCCCAATGGCCGCACGGTCGCAACGGGCCTCAAGCGCCTTAACCCCAAACTCTGAAAGCAAAGCCTATGAACACGCCACTTATTCTGGTTGCAGCAATTCTGACGGGGGTCTTTATGGCAGCGGATGCGGGGGCGGCTGAACGGCCGCCGGTCAAGCTTGACCGGAAGGTGGTCGGTTTCTGGAAAAGTGATCAGGCCAGGATCCTGGACAGCGAACAGATGACCGCGGCCCTTGGCGCAGCAGTAGGACAGAAGCCGGAGAAACCGGTGCCCACGGACAAAACCGCGGAACAGATACTGGCTGTCCTTCTCGCCGAAGAAAAGGATGCTATTGGCGTTCATGTGGAGACTGCACTGGCCGCGCTGGGCGCGACGGCGGGTTTTGCCTGCCAGATGGCCATTCGTGACGGCTTCATTGCCAAGGGCTTGATCGCCGAGGACAAGGCCCTGGTCGTGATTGGCACAAAGTCGGGCGAGACATTCTATACCGGGCCGCTGCTGAACACCTGCCTGACAACGACAAAAAAGGGGCAGTACTCGGTGTGGTCGATGGTTGCAGGGGCAGTGCAGAAACTGGGCGCACCGATACCGGACATTACACCCCTGTTCAGCGAGAGTGCTGGCGCGATGGGGAGCTACACCTATGGTGCATCGCGTATCAAGGCACCACACCAGCCGAACCGGCGCTATGAAGAACTGCTGGTGAAATACTGGAACGTCTTCCGGAACCGCATGGCTGCTGACGGTCAGGACCCGACCATCTGGCCCCTTATTCTGGGGCAGGCAGCGCAGCAACTGGTCTTTATGGCAAAAGACAAGCTTCCGCCTGCCTTGTCGGCGGAGATCGTGATGGATGCGGCGGTTTCGATGTCGCGGCTTGATCCCGCGCGTATTCACGAAGCGTCACTGCGCGAATAGGCGGCCTGCCTGCCTCAGTCGTCGGTCTGTGGTTCGCTGCCAAGCGTGACGCCAAACAGGCGTCCTGCAGTACCGATCGACCATCCCTGCACAATCAGCGACGCGACAACCATGATGAAAACAAGGTTGAAGAAATGCGGAGTCAGTGGCCCGGGGCTGATGACCGGGATGATCGAGAGAAAGATCGGCACGGCACCCCTCAGGCCCACCCAGCCGATATAGAATTTCTCCCGCACCGTGAAACCAAGCGGGGCGAGGCAGAGGAAAACTGCCGCGGGCCGGGCAAGGAAAATCAGTACAAAGGCGAGCAGGATGCCCGGCAAGAGCATGACGTGCAGCTCGCTCGGTGTCACGAGCATGCCGAGCATCACGAACATGGCAATCTGCGCCAGCCAGGCAAAACCCTCATGGAAATGGGTCACGCGGTCGCGGCTGGCCACCTCCCGCTCACTTTTGCCGCCGCTGTTGGCGACCGTGAGGCCAAAAAGGTAAGCTGCAAGGAAACCGGAGCCGCCAGCGAGCGCCGTGGCGGCATAGGTGAACAGCCCGGACATAAGGAAAAACGGCGGGTTCAGGCCCGTCGGCAAGGTGATTTTGCGGTTCACCCATGACGCCAGATAGCCGACGGCAATGCCCGCGAGCGAGCCGATACCCATCTGCTGGATGAAATTGGGCATGGCGGTAAAAAGTGTGCCGACTTCAAGCGAGGCACCACTGTCGACAATGGCGACAAAGGTGAGGGTGAGAAAAATGGCGATCGGGTCATTAAGGCCGGACTCGATGAACAAGGTCTCCCTGAGCCGGGGCCTGAGTTTCACGCCGGAGTGCGTGAGCAGCATGAAGGTTGCCGCCGCGTCGGTCGAGCCAACAACAGCGCCAAGGAGCAGCCCCTCGGCCAGCGGCGCACCGAGGATCAGATGGTAGGCAAGGCCGACAATCAGCGCCGTGAGCACCACGCCGAGTGTCGCGAGGATGCCTGCCGGTGTGCCCGCGACCTTGAGGTCCCTGATTTTGGTGTCAAAACCACCCGCCAGCAGGATCACCGCCAGACATACCGAGCCGATGGAATAAGCAAAGCTGAAGTCGTCGAACTGGATACGGCCGAGCCCGTCCTCGCCCAGCACCATGCCGAGGCCAAGGAACAGCAGCAGGATAGGTGCCTGCACCTTGGACGACAGCGGCACGATCAGCATGCTCAGCACAGCGATGCCGGTGAGTGCAAACAGAAGCACTTCCATGACGGGCGGGTTCCTCCTTGATCGGGGATGGTGGGGTGTGTGTTGCTATCATACCGATGCGGGCGAAATTATGAAGACGCCCGCACCGGAATATTTATCGGCTGCATTTCCCGGGCGCTCAGGGCGCCAGCGCGTCCACATCCCCGGCCATAAGCGCGGGGATGTTCGCGGTGATACGCTCCAGCGGCCAGTCCCACCACGCAAGCACAAGCAGGCGCTCGATGGTTTTTTCATCAAAACGCAGTTTCATCACCCGTGCCGGGTTGCCGCCAACGATGGCGTAGGGTGGCACGTCCTCCGTCACCACACTGCCGGACGCAATGATTGCCCCGTGGCCAATTTTTACCCCCGGCATGATGAGCGTGCGGAAACCGAACCATACATCGTGGCCGACGATGGTATCACCGCGTGACGGCAGGCCCATCAGCAGGTCCATATGGTCGCCCCATGCGCCGCCCATGATCGGGAAGGGGAAGGTGGAAGGCCCATCCATGCGGTGGTTGGCGCCGTTCATGATGAAGGTGGTGCCGGTCGCCAGCGCGCAGAAACGCCCGATCTCGAGCCGGTCGCCGACATGCTCATAGTGGTAGAGCACATTGCGCGCCTGAAACTCGGTCGCATGTTCGGGGTCGTCATAATAGCTATAGTCGCCGACCGATATGTTCGGGCCTTCAACCACGGATTTGAGGAAGACCACACGGTCGGTGTGGTCAAGCGGGAAGCGGGTGTCGGCACTTGGCGCGCCGGGGGTGTCGGTTGTCTGCATGACAAAGCCTTTATCTCGTTTTGGGAAGTCTATCGCCCAAACGCCGGGATGTCTCGGGGTCCGGGATGGATCAGGCGGCTTTGTTCATGGACAGGATGCTCCTCGTGTTTCCAGCTTCTGTCTAGATAGGCAAAACCGCGCCGCCGCACAAGGCTTGGGATACAGATTGTGCTTGCGTGGGCATTATATTTCGGATACGAACAATATTAGTTTGCATGCGAAATAAATGAAGGGAGGGGCAGATGCCGATGGAGCCAAGGGTCTTTCATCTCTTGCACCTCAGTTACAAGGCGATTTTCCGCGCGGCCGACCGGGTGCTGATGACCCGTTACGGCATTTCCGCGGCGCAGAACGCTGTGCTCTTGTATCTACTCAAGCATGAAGGGGCGACCATGGGGCAGGTTGCGATTGCGCTTGGCCTCAAGAACGCCGCCACCTCTGGCCTTGTGGACCGTATGGAGAAAAACGATCTGGTCGAGCGCCGCCCGAGCGCGAGTGACGGCCGGGTTTATGAGCTGTATCTCAGGCCCTATGGCCGGGACACGGTGGAAAAGACAAAGTCCGTGATCCGGCAGAGCAACGAGAGACTGCTGGAAGGGTTCACGGAGGAGGAGCGGAACCTGATGTCCCGCTTCTTCGAGACCATCATCGAACGGGCAGAAGACTTTGGCGCCCACGAGTTCGATGAAGAAGAATTCGAGTATAGCGAGGACAAGATCATGACGAGAGGACAGGACGAATGACCGACCATATCCAGCTTGAGACCCGTGACCGGGTGCTTTTCATCACCTTCAACCGGGCGGACAAGAAAAACGCGCTCACCCACGCCATGTACGCCAGGATTGTCGAGGCCATGCGCGGTGCGGAAGCGGACGACAGCGTGCGCGCCATCATGTTCACCGGCGCGGGCGATGCTTTCACCTCCGGCAACGACCTTGCCGATTTCCGCGACAAGCCGCCGCTCAGTGGTGACGCGCCGGTGCAGCAGTTCCTGCAGTGCTTGCTGACCGCCAAAAAACCGCTGGTGATGGCGGTGAACGGCATCGCGGTCGGTGTCGGCCTCACCATGCTGTTGCATGCTGATATCGTCTATGCGTCCGAGGCGGCTGTGCTGCAGGCGCCGTTTGTCGACCTCGCGCTGGTGCCCGAGGCGGGTTCGTCGCTTCTGCTGCCAGCGCGCATTGGCCATGCCCGCGCGGCGGAGATGTTCATGCTGGGCAAGCGTGTGGATGCGGCGGAAGCCTACGGCATGGGCCTTGTCTCCCGCGTGTTCAAACCGGAAGAACTGGTGCCCGCGGCGACCAGGGCGGCCATGGCACTGGCGAAAAAGGCACCCAAGGCGCTGATGCACACCAAGGCGCTGATGCGCGGCGACACCAGCGTTGTGGGCGCGCGCATGATCGAGGAGGGCAAACTGTTCGGCGAACAGCTCACCTCGCCTGAAGTGATGGAAGCCATCATGGCCTTCATGCAGAAACGCGAACCCAACTTCGGCTAAGCCTTTCAAGTAATCCCTTCCTTCATGGCTTTCTGGCGGGTGCCATGAAGGGACCAGGCCGGGCCCCAGTGCCCGGCCTATCTATTTTGCCCGGCCTGTCTATTACCTGCGGGGAAGTTGCCAGTGGCCCGTCCGCCTGCCATCATGGTGGCCTGACGGGAGACGCAACATGCGGGAAATTTTCGACAAACTGGCTTTCATGCTCACGGGGCTCATTCACCTGCTGCCATTTGCAGGCGTCTCGGGCGCTGCCCGGCTTGAGGCACTTTACGGCGTGAGCCTTGAGGGCGAGCCCGCGCTGACACTGCTGATGCAGCACCGGGCGCTCTTCTTCGGTATCATCGGGCTACTCACCATCATCGCTGTGTGGCGGCCCGCGCTCCGGCCCACAGCGCGGCTTGTGGCGCTCGCGAGCATGCTGGGCTTTGTGGCGCTGTACCTGATCGCGGGCCTTGATACCGCGCCGTTGGCCAAGGTTTACTGGGCCGACCTCGTGGCCTCCATGCTCCTGCTCGCGACCTATGCGCCGCCGCGTGCACGTGCATGATGGTTTGCGCTTTGCCGTGCGCCTGTTATATGAAGGTCATATGACGGCGCTGCGGCCAGGTGGTATTGTCGCGCACGCCAGCGTTTCCGAGGAATTTGGGGGATTGGTATCATATGGCTGAGGCAGGTGTTTTGTCGCGTTCGGACGATCAGCTTGATTTCATGACCACAAATGGCTGGGGCGAGGCCGCGGTGACGGCGCTGATCCCCGATGCCAGTTTCCGCTCCTACAAGCGCCTGAATTTGGGCGGCAAGCAGCGCATGCTGATGGATGCGCCGCCATCCCATGAAAATATCGACGCCTTTCTTGATATCACAGCCCACCTGCGCGGCCTTGGCCTGCGGGTGGCGGAAGTTTACGCCGAGGACCGCAAGCGCGGTTTTGCGATGATTGAAGACCTTGGTGACGACACTTTCACCCGCCTGCTGGCCGCGGGCACCGACCGCACGAAGCTATACCTGATCGCGACCGATATCCTTATCCACCTGCACGGCGCTGCGGGTGCCACCGATATACCACTCGCGCCCTATGACATGCCGAACCTCAGCCGCGAAGCCGCCCTGTTCGTGGACTGGTTTGTGCCCGCGGTGCGCGGCGAGGCCGTGAGCCGGGATGAGCGTGAAGAATTTCTTGGTGCATTCGAGGAAGCGCTGGCGGGGGTGGCGGCGGATCGCCGCGCGCTTGTGCTCCGCGACTATCATGTGGACAACCTGATGATTGTGGACGGGCGCTATGAGATGGCGCACTGCGCGCTGCTCGACTATCAGGACGCGCTCATCGGCTCCCCCGCCTATGACCTTATCTCGCTGGTCGAGGATGCGCGCTGCGATATCCCGGCGGACGTGCGCGCTGCGGTGCTGGCGCGGTATTTTGAAGGCCGCCCCGGGATGGACCGCGAGGCCTTCATGGCCGACATGACGCTCCTCGGCGCGCAGCGCAGCGCCAAGATCGCCGGTATTTTTGTGCGCCTCAGCCGACGCGACAACAAACATGTCTACCTCAAGCACATTCCGCGGGTAGTGAACTATATCGATGGCTGCCTGAAGGCACCGGCGCTTGCGCGGGTGAGGGCAAGCGTGCATGCCATGTTGCCCGGCTATCCGGACGTGTCGCTCTAGGCACATCGTCTTCCCTGTTGTAGGCTCCGGCCATGAGCAAGGAAGCCGACGATATCATCAAGCTTTACGAACGGCAGGCCGCGGGTTGGGACGAAGACCGGGCATACCGCCGCCCGGAGGGCGAAGTGGGCTGGATCAGGCGTTTCAGCGCCGAGGCTGGCCCCGGCGCGCATATCCTTGACCTTGGTTGCGGCTCAGGTGAGCCGATTGTGCCGGACCTTCTGGCGCTCGGCCAGGTGGTCACCGGTGTGGATGGCGCCGCCGCACTGATCGCGCTCTGCCGGGAGCGCTTTCCTGAGCAAAACTGGATTACTGCCGACATGCGCGGGCTTGACCTTGGCCAGCGCTTTGGCGGGATACTGGTGTGGCACAGCCTGTTCCATCTTGTGCCCGAGGATCAGGAAAACATGTTTCCGCTTTTTGCAAAACACCTGAAGCCCGGTGCGCCGCTCATGTTCACAAGCGGGACGGAGCGCGGATCAACCGTTGGCACCTGGCGCGGTGAGGCCCTCTATCATGCCAGCCTTGATGTCGCCGACTATGAAAAGCTGCTCAGCGAGAATGGCTTTGATCTGGTTACACGGGTTGAAAGCGATGCAAGTTGCGGCGGCGCCACCATCTGGATCGCCAGGCTCAGCCGCGACCCAGCACATCCATGAACAGCGCGTCATAGCGGTCGATCATGCCTTCAAGGGTGAAGTTGCGCTTGGCTTTCGCCTGATTGGCGGCACCGATGCGCTTGGCGGCCTCGCGTTTGTCGAGGAGCGCAGACAGGTTACGCGCCAAGGCGCCTGCCGTGGTTTCCTGCACGTAGGGTGCGTTCTGGCGGCTGACCATCTGGGCCACGTCGCCGACATCTGTTGACACCACAGGCAGCCCCGCCGCCATGGCCTCGATCACCGAAATGGGCATCTGTTCGGTGTCAGACGACAGCGCAAAAAGCTCGAGTGCAGGCAGGATCGTCTCCGGGTGGTCCAGGTTTCCGGTAAACACCACCTTGTCATAAAGTCCGATACGTTCCGTCAGCATCTTGAGCGCCTTCTTGCCAACACCGTCGCCGACGATGACGAGTTTGGCGCTTGGATAAAGATCAGCAATCTGCGCAAAAGCTTCAATCAGCTTGCCGACATTCTTTTCTGGTCTCAGTGCCGCAACGGTACCAATGATTCGGTCCTGCGGGCTGAGGCCAAACTCGTCCATGGTCTTCGGGTCTGCCGGGCAGATGAAACGCTCCACATCAATCCCGTTCGGGATGTGGTGCAGCCTGTCGGGGCTTATATGCCAGCTCTTTCGGGCGATGCTCTCAAGTGTGTGCGACGGCACAACGACAGCATCGGCGCGGCGGTAGGCGAAGGCGCGCACAAGGCGGCGGCGCACCTTCTCGCCTGCGACTTCGTCGGGGCCAAAGCCGTCCTGCACGTGCACAACCGGGCAGCGTTTGCCAAGAAGCGAGGATAGGTCCCACTCCACGCTGCCCCAGTTGTAGGTCACGAGAAGGTCGGGCGCATATTCATCAAGCAAATGTGTGCATTCGCGCATGGCGGCAAAGCCGCTTTTTTGCGGAAAGCTTGGCAGGTCGTCCTTCGGGACAGAAATGTCGCGCACCAGCGCAAGCGCATCATAGCAACCGTTCATGGCAAAAACGCTGTGGGTAAAGCGCCCTTGTCTGCGGTTGATCAGGCTGACAAGCCGACGCTGCGCTCCACCCACCTCGAATGATGGAAATACATGCAGAATGCGCGGTCTGATGGCCAAGGCATGCTCCTGAGCGGCAAGGTGTTTTCCCACTCTTACCTCCGGCTTGGCAAGCGATCAAGGACAACCGGCACCCGCGCCGGTCGCCCCCTGTGGTTCGAGCGCTGCCACACGGGCAGTCGCCATACTAGTGGCTCATGAAAATCGGCAGGGTCGCATGAGAGACGATATAGCGGGTCGCACCGCCCAGCACCATTTCGCGCCAGCGCGAATGGGAATAGGCACCAAGCACGATACAGTCTGCGCCGATCTCGCGCGCGATGTCGAGAAGCTGACTGCCGATACTGTCCCCCCGGTCGCTGTCGTTGCGGCTGGTGGCATCAATATCATTTTCGCTCAGGTAATTCTCGAGATCCTCGAAATCGGGGCGCACGGGGTCCACCTCGCCGATCTGCACGATCGTGACCTGGTCCGCGCCCTTGAGAAGCGGGATGGCGCCGCCGACGGCCCGTGCGCCTTCAGCGCGACCGTTCCAGGCGATCATCACATGACGCCCGACCGTGCCCTCATAGTTAGCAGGCACCATCAGCACCGAACGACCGGAACGGAAGATGAGGTCATGGAAAATATCGTCGCTGTCCGGCATTTCGCTATCCGGCTGCGCACAGACCGTCACGTCGGCGGTGCGGGCGGAACGACCGGCATGGTCGCTCACTTGGCCGGTGACCTCGCGCCAGCGCGCTTGTGCGCCCGCGATGCGGTCCCCTTCGGCAACCACGGCAACACCCTTTGCTTTCACGATCTCCCGGAAGGTGGCCTCGGCCTTGGCGGCATTCGCCTTGCCTTCCTTCTCCGCCGTATCGCACAGATGCTGGATCATGTCTGCGGTCAACCCTTCCCCCATGAAGGGAATGGCCATGCGCGGGTCAGGCCGGATAAACAGCCCGGTCAGTGATCCCTGCTGACGTTTTGCAAGCTCAGCGGCGGTTTTGGTGATGGTCTCCGCGTCGACTGCATGGGTGAGGGGGAGCAGAATGGACTTCATCGAATTTGCCTCCGTCTGATTTCGGCCCTATTAGAATAGGTTCATGCGCAATAGTGGCGCGGTGAACCACCTTTCGCCTTGATAACAGTCAAAGTTGGTTCATCATGCATTCACCGCTGCGGCCCTAAGAGTATAGCTTATGACGCGACTGATTTACATTTTTCTGCTTTCTGTCCTGGCCGTGCCAATGATTGGCGCGAGCCATGCCTTATTCTTGCCGCCCGTGCACGCCATGGATGAACAGGATGATGTGCTTGAAGCGATCAAGCGCGGCGACGTGATGCCCTATTCAAAAATCAAGCGCATCGTGGAATCAAAGCTGGACGGTGTGGTCGTCGGGCAGCAGATACGCCGCACCAACCGCGGCTGGCAGTATGATATGCGGGTCAGGCGAAAAGACGGCCGCGTTGTGATGGCGACGGTTGATGCCCGCACGGGTGAGATTGTGCGCACCCGTTAGGGACCGCGAGGAGCGAGGGAGAAATATATGCGCATCCTGATTGTGGAAGATGATGAAGCGCTTGCCGGCCAGATGAAGCAAAGCCTCGTCGACACCGGCTATTCGGTCGACCATGCCGCCGATGGTGAAGACGGTCATTTCCTTGGCGATACCGAACCCTATGATGCGGTCATCCTCGACCTCGGCCTGCCGATCATGGACGGTGCCAGCATCCTCAAACGCTGGCGGTCGGACGGCAAGGAAATGCCGGTCCTGATACTGACCGCGCGGGACGGCTGGACCGACAAGGTCGAAGGCCTTGACGCGGGTGCGGACGACTATCTGACCAAGCCCTTTGTGATGGAGGAGTTGCTTGCGCGGCTGCGCGCGCTCATCCGCCGCTCGGTTGGGCAGTCGAGCCCGCAACTCTCTTGTGGTCCGGTGATGCTGGATACCCGGAACGGCCGCGTGAGTGTGAACGGTCGTGCCATCAAGCTGACGGCGCAGGAGTTCAAGCTGCTCTCCTACCTTATGCACCATGAGGGCAAGGTGGTGTCGCGCACCGAACTCACCGAACATATCTATGACCAGGATTTCGACCGCGATAGCAACACCATCGAGGTGTTTGTGAACCGCATCCGGAAAAAGCTGGATGTGCCGATCATCGCAACGGTGCGTGGCCTTGGCTACCGGCTTGAGTGGCAAGAGGGGCAGGGGTGATAGCGGGGTGACAACAGCACGGGGGCATTTTTTCCGCTCGCTCACCGGGCGGCTGTTACTTTCTGCCATCCTCTGGTCGGCGGCGGCGCTTGCTGTTGGCGGCATGCTTCTTTCCTTTGCCTTCCGCACCTATGTGCTCTCGGATATCGACCGCAAGCTCGAGATGATGATCGACACCATGGTCGGCATCAGCGAAATTTCGCCGGACGGTGTGCTGAGGTTCAATCAACCGCTTCTCGACCAGCGTTTTGCAGCACCCTATTCGGGCTGGTACTGGCAGATTTCGGAGCAGGGTGCGGACCCGTTCCGCTCCCGCAGCCTGTGGGATTTTGAGCTTAAACCGGACGTGGCAATCCGCGCCTTCTCGCTCAAGCTCTCGGAAGTCGAAGGGCCGGACGGTCAGAGCCTCAGGTCAGCCGAGCGGGACATCATCCTGCCTGAGGCTGACCGTATTTTCCGCTATCAGGTTGCCACCGACACGGCTGAGGTCCAGGAGGCCATCGACCGGTTCAACTGGCTGCTGATGGGGGCGCTGGCCTTGATCATGCTCACGGTCTCGCTCGCGCTGGTGATCCAGGTGGCTTATGGCTTGAGGCCGCTCAGGAACATCAGACGAAGCCTGTCGGAGGTCCGGAGCGGGCAGCGTGCGCGCATCGAAGGCACATGGCCCGAGGACCTGCGTCCGCTCGCGCAGGAGATCAACGCGCTGATTGACCAGAATGAAAAGCTGGTGGACCGCGCGCGCACCCATGTCGGCAACCTCGCGCATGCGCTCAAGACCCCGCTCAGTGTCATCATGAATGAGGTTGAGAGCGATACATCCAAAAAAGGCCAGGCCATTGGTGTGGCGGCGAAGAATATCCGCGAACATATCGATCATCACCTCAAACGGGCGCGCATTGCAGGTGGTGGCTCTGGCCCCGGTTTGCCAATCCGGGAGCGGGTGGAGAAGCTTGGCCGTGCCATCGAGCGCCTGAACCGCGAAAAAGACCTCAAGGTTACAGTTGCGTGCGAGAGCGACCTCAAGTTCGATGGCGAGCGAGAGGACTTTGACGAGCTTCTTGGCAATATTGTCGACAACGCAGGCAAATGGGCCAGAGGTCAGGTGACGATCACCGCGTCGCGCGTGCAGGAAAACCTGCGTCGCGCCTTTATGGACATTCGGGTTGAGGATGATGGCCCCGGGGTACCGGAGGGTGAGCGGGAAACCTTGTTCGAGCGCGGTAAACGGCTTGATGAACATGTGCCCGGAACCGGGCTTGGCCTCGCCATCGTGCGCGATATTGTCGAGCTATATGGCGGCAGTGCGCATCTGGATGAAGCATCGCTGGGCGGGCTTGCTGTTATGCTGCGGCTGCCTGCCAAATAGGCTCAGCGTTTCCCAATGCGGAAACCTGCAACCGCGAGCATGACCCACCCCGCCATCATTGAGAGCCCCCCAAGGGGCGTGAGCCAGTGTAGTGGCCCAAGGCTGCCGGGTCCCATAAGCGCCCGCACATACAGGGTGCCGCAAAACAGCATGATGCCGAGCAGGAAGGCAACGGCCGCCTTGCCGGCCAGTGTGTTCTGGCTTTTTGAGGCCACAAAGGCGGCACCCAACATGGCGAGAGCATGGAAAAACTGGAATGTGGCACTCTGGGCAAACAGCGGTGCGCCCATGCCGAGGCGGGAAGCCAGCAGGTGGGAGCCAAGCGCCGATGCACCCGTCGCGATGAAACCGTTCAGTGCAGCGAATAGCACAATGTAGCGAATTTCCATCAAAATGCCCCTTTTCCTAAATATTTTCGAGCTTGTTCACAGCGGCGAAGCAGTGATGATAGCGGGAGGTGCAGTAATGACAAGCATACCCGTCAGGCGTGTTGTCAGACGGTATGCAGCTTCAGGTGCCAGTTTCCTCCCAACATGTGAATGGCACTTGGAAAGTTAACTTTTTATGCTACAGTTAGTTGAGTAAAAATTGTATTTGGCACGGTGTGCGGGAATTTGGGGCAGTTTAAACCGGATTTCTGATGAGAGAGACGAGTAACGCATAAAACGGGGTCGCACTGCATCTGGTAGTTTCTCGGGGAATGATACCGGTTGCATGGGTAAGTGCGGCAGCATGCGGTGACTTCGGGCTGGGTTGGGGAGCGCGTATTGAGGCGACACGCAAGTGTCAAGCTCCCGGAAGCTTTTGGGCTGTCCCGGGTCGGTAGTTAAGGAGACCGTAGTGCTGCAGGAGATTATCAACACCGCCAATATGGGCTTTGTTGTCGTGGGACCCCAGTTTGACATCCGTCTGTGGAACAGGTGGATGGCGCAGGTGACAGGTGTCGAAAGCGAGGTCGCCTGCTGCAAGACCCTTCTGGATGTGCTGCCGTCAATCCGGCACTCTCCCGTCCTCGGCAAAATTGAAGCTGCCCTCAAAGATGGCACGTCCGTTCGCCTGCCGCCGTCCGATGCCGCGCGCATCAACGAACTGGGCGCGATGAATATTTTTATCCAGCCGCTCAAGGCACGTAAATACCTGCATTCCCTCAAGCCGGTGAACGAAGAGCGCGCCGATCCGCTGTGCCTGATCCAGTTCAGTATCGCGGGTGAAAAACCGCTGGTGCCACCACAGGCTTTGGCGGTCAAGGAAGCACAGGCCAAGGATAGTGCAGCTCAGAGTGCGCGGCTTGAGTTTCTGGCCACCATCGGGCACCAGATCCGTACACCGGTCAATGGTGTGCTTGGCATCGCGGATCTGCTTTCGGGCACCATACTGAACCACGAGCAACGCAAATATGTCGACCTTCTGGTGCGTTCGGGGCAGGCGCTCCTCGACTTTGTGAACGAGATGACGGATCTGTCGCTCCTTGAGACCGGGCAGGCTCACCTCGAAAGCGAAGCCTTCAACCTGCCGCGCCTGATGCAGGACGTCATGAATCTTTTTGCCTCGTCCGGTTCCTACAAAGGGGTGAAAGCAGTGGTGGACCTGGAGCCCAACCTGCCATCTTTCATCTATTCCGATGCGCACAAGCTCAGGCAGATCATGGTCAACCTGCTGTCGAATGCCTTCAAATTCACTGACCGCGGCACTGTATCACTCACCGTGGGGTACCGGGGCGGCAAGGAAAAGGGTGAACTGGAGATAGAGGTCAAGGACACGGGCGTCGGCATCCCGCCAGCACGGCTGAGCGGACTTTTTGAAAAATTGCGCATGGATGACACGGGGGTGGCGCGGCTTTTCAACAAAACCGGCCTTGGCATGTTCATCTGCAAGGAGCTTGTGGACCTGTTTGGTGGCACGATCCGCGTTGAAAGCGCCGTAGGCAAGGGCTCAACCTTCTCTGTCATGCTGCCGGTTACCGTCGCAGATGAAATGACGGGACGGGAAGCCACTGCCAGACAGCCAGAGCGACGGCTTGAGGATGCGGGCCCGTGGCGGGTGCTGGTGGCGGAAGATAACCCGGTTAACCAGACCCTGATCCAGAAACTGCTGGAGAAGCGCGGTCATGAGGCGGTAGTTGTGCCCAACGGGCAGCATGCGGTGCGGGCCATGCAGATGGGCAGCCCGTTTGATATTATCCTGATGGATATCTCCATGCCGGTGATGGATGGCCTTGAGGCGACTGCACTGATTCGCTCCCTGATGGGCAGGCCGGGCACGACACCAATCATTGCGCTAACGGCGCATGCACTGGAAGGGGACCGGGAGATCTTTCTTGAAGCCGGCATGGATGGCTATCACTCCAAGCCGGTCAATCCACGCAAGCTGTTTGAGACCATGGCGCGCGTGATTGAAGCGCGCGCCAGGACGGAGAATGGCGAGATATTCAAGGTACAAGAACGATCGGCACCCCAAGGGAATGCGCGAGCGAGTTTGCAACGCTCCCCAGAATCAGATCAGCCACGCGCGAGCGACCGCGACGACCGATAAACACTTGGTGTGCCTTGTGTTTCTTGGCCTGCTCGCGGATGATTTTGACCGGGTGGCCCCAGAAGAACTCACTGTTGATCGTCACGCCGCTCTCCTTGTGGCGCTCGATGATCGGGCCGAGGATCTCTTCCTTGGCGGTGCGTTCTTCCTCTTTTTTCTCAAGCGGGCGCACGGCGATGTCTTCCATGCTCATCGGCTGATAGCCTGACCATGGAATGACGGTGACGAGCGTCACGTCGGCACCCGTTTGTTTCGCTTGGGTGATGGCGTGGTCCGCCGCGCGTTCGCCCCATTCGCTACCATCGACGGCGACGAGATAATGTTGTTTCTTGGCCATGAAAAACCCCCTTCGGTTATCGGTTTCGGGTGAACTCTACCGAAGGGGGAGTGGGCAATCCTTGACTACAGTCAATCTGGAATCCCTTGTATACCCTTCGGCTACATCACGCTGGCTCCAGCGCCAGCGACGCCTTGATCATATCCGCGCATTTTTCGGCGATCATGATCGTCGGCGCATTGGTGTTGCCGCCAATCAGTCTCGGCATGACCGACGCGTCCACAACACGCAGGCCATCTATGCCGATGACCTTCAGTTCAGGGTCGACCACACTTGTCTTGTTGTCGCGCGGGCCCATCGCACAAGTGCCCACGGGATGATAGATGGTCTCTGCCTTGTCACGGATAATCGCTTCCGTGGCGTCGTTGTCATCAATATCCACGCCAAACCATGGGTCCTTTTCGCGCGCCGTCAGGGACTGCAGGGCATCCTGGTGCATCAGGCGGCGCACCATCTTCACGCCTTCGCGCATCACGCGCAGGTCCTCTGGCGCGGAGAGATAGTTCGGGTCGATTTTGGCGTGTGCCAGCGGGTCGCTTGAGGTCAGGCTGATCGTGCCACGGCTGTGGGGCCTGAGCTGGCATACATGAATGCCGTAGCCGTGTTCATGCGCATCCTCGAAGCCGTGTGGCTTGTCTGCCATCGCCAGCATGATATGGAACTGGATGTCAGGCCGCTCCAGCGCCTTGTCGGTCTTGAGGAAGGCACCCACGGGGGTCACGCAGTCCGACAGCACGCCGGGCTTCTTCAGGAACCATTTGAAAAGCTCGGGCAGGCCGCGATGCGGTGCCTGATAACGGTACACCGAGATCGGCTGGTTCAGGTGGGCATAGACGGTCAGGTCCAGATGGTCCTGCATGTTCTTGCCTACGCCCGTCAGTTCATGCAGCACCGGCAGGCCGACACTCTGGATATCCGAGGGGTCACCGATGCCCGAGAGTTGCAGCAGTTGCGGGCTGTTGATGGCACCGCCCGAGAGGATCACCTCGCGCCCGGCGTGCCACGTTTCCACTTTGCCTTTTCTGCTGACTTCGATGCCGGTCGCACGTTTGCCTTTCAGGATCACCCGCCGGACCTGCGTTTCCGTGAGGATGGTCAGGTTGGGCCGCGATTTGGCTTCGCTCAGATAGGCGCGGCTCGCGCTCTGGCGGCGACCATCGCGGATGGTCTGGTCGTACCAGCCAACACCTTCCTGGCTTGGGCCGTTGAAATCATCCGTGTAGGGCAGGCCCATCTGCTCTGCGGCTTCAAGGAAGGCGAGATTGATCGGGTTCGCCGAGGTATGCTGGCTGGTTTTCAGCGGGCCGTCGTTGCTGTGCAGCTCGTCAGCCTCGCGGTCACTGCCTTCTGACTTTTTGAAGTAGGGCAGCACGTCGTCAAAGCTCCATCCCGTGCAGCCAAGCTGGGCCCATTCGTCATAGTCGCGTGCATGGCCGCGCACATACAGAAGCCCGTTGATCGAGGATGAGCCGCCAAGCACCTTGCCGCGCGGCCAGTATAGCCGCCGTCCGTTCAGGTTTTTCTGCGCTTCGGTCCAATAGTTCCAGTTCAAGGGGTTTGGCGGCACCACCTTGATGATCATGCCCGGCGCATCCACGGCCATCTGGCCGTCCTTTTTGCCCGCTTCGATCAGCAGGACCGAAAGGCGGCTGTCTTCGCTCAACCGTGCCGCCATGGCACAACCAGCCGAGCCCGCGCCCACGACGATATAGTCGAATGTTTTGTTGCTCATAAGGGCTCCGGTCAGCTGTCGATTTTTTCAAGGGTGATGGGCAGGCCATCCACTGGCTTGATCAGCGGCATGATCTGGAACGTGGTTTTATAGCCTTCCGGCAGGCGGATATCATAGTGTGGCAGTAGGTGGGTCATGATCACCTTGGCCTGCATATAGGCAAAATGAAGACCCAGACACATGTGCGCGCCGCCGCCGAACGGTATCCAGGCATAGCGGTGCCGCTCCCGCGCGCCGCCCTCTGGCGAAAAACGCATGGGGTCGAAGGTGGAGGGATTGTCCCACACACTCGCATCCCGGTGTGTGGCGACCATCGAGATGCCAATCATCGTGCCCTTGGGGATGGTGTGCTCGCCAAATTCAACATCGCGCACCGTCTCGCGCGCGACTGCCGGTACCGGCGGGTTCATGCGCAGCGCCTCTTTGAAGGCATATTCAAGCAGCGTGAGGTCGTTCATCTTCTCATAGGGCAGGCGGTCGTCGTTGAGGCCGAGGGATTTGACTTCCTCCCTCAGTTTCTCCTGCCACTCGCGGTGACGGCCAAGTTCATACACCATGGTGGTGACCGAGCTGGTGATGGTGTCATGCGCCGCCATCCAGAGGAAAATCATATGGTCAATGATTTCCTGGTCGGTGAAGGCATTGCCCTCATCGTCCTTGGCCTGGCAAAGCTGGGTGAAGATATCGGTGCCGTTGCCTGCCCGGCGCGCCGGGATCAGTTGCCGGAGGAAGTCCACCATGAAGGCGCGACCTCGCACGCCCTTTGCCATCAGGCTGCCGGGCAGGGGCACACGCACCACACCGACGGAAGCCGCGACCATATCGGTCAGCGCCTTGTTCACCTTCTCGCTTTCCTTGCCCGGTTCAAGACCGAGGAAAACGGTGGTTGCCATATCAAGCGAGAGTTGTTTGATCGCGGGATAAAAGGCGAAGGATTTTTTCTCGCCCCATGCCTTGATACGTTCGGGCATGTCGTCATTCAGTCGCTCAAGATAGCCTTTCATAGGGCCGGTCTTGAAGGCGGCAGCCATGATATGGCGGTGGGCCTTGTGCTCGTCAAAGTCCATCAGCATCAGGCCGCGCGGGAACAGGCGGCCTAGGAAGGCGTTCCACCCCTTTTCGCTGGAGAAATTGCGCCCTTTGTCCATGAGCACAAATTCATTGGCATCCGGCCCCATCATATTGACGGTATCCCGGAAAAAACTGTTGGAACGGTATACGTTACCGTAGGTTTCGCGCATGTAGCGCCCGAACCCCACAGGGTCCCGGATCACACGCAAGGTATGCCCAAGGATGGGCAGTCCGGTTTCGCCCGGAATATCACTAAGCTTGGCACGCTTCCCGTTCGTGCCACCTTCCACTGACGCAGTCATTTGTGTCCCCCAACACGGTTGATGCCTATAACGGAACTATGTAGTCCAGAAAATAACAATAAGCCGACCGGAACGCGAGTCAAATGCGCATGTTGCCGTTTCAGGCTCCTCTTAAGGGCTGGCTCTTAGTTCAGCGTCCGCTGGCGGATCACCTTCTGGACAGCATCCCAGGGGGCATAGGTGCAGCGGTCGGCGTTCGCGCCTTCCGGGAGGTCGCCAAAATAGAAGTTCACCACCAAGCCCGGTCGGGCAATGGGCACGCCGGTTTCGATAAATGCCTCATATTTCCAACTGTCCAGCATGTTCTGCGCATCCGCGTCGAAGCGGCCTTCGGGTTCTGAAGCCTGCACGGTGATGTTGCTGACCACGCCGTCCGCACTGATGTCGTAGCCGAACCTTACATGACCGGATGTTTTGCTCCGTGCCGCCTTTTTGGGCATGATCAGCTCCTGGCACTGGATCAGGCTCTGGTACGGATCGGTCGGGTCGCCGAGGGTCGAGGGCAGCTCCGGCAGGCTGGTATGGGTGCAACTGCGGCTGATCTCGGGGCCATAAGTGAAGGTGACCTGCACATCCTTGCGCGGCGCAAGCTCGCCGTCCTTCACATAGCCAAAATAGCGCCAGCGAGCCAGCGCGCGAGTAACATAATCGACCATGCTCTCGTCGTGTTCGCCGCCGGTAATGCGGATATTCTCCACGTCGCCATCGACCGTAATGTCAAAAAGGGCGTCGACATTGCCCGAGAGCCGTTGACGTTTCACCGGGTAGGACAGGCTTGAGTTTTTGCACGACTGCATCTGCCAAAGCGCATCCTGTGGTGCAGCATCGTCGTCTGCCTGAGCGGCAGGCGTGGCAATCATTAGTGAGGCGGTAAAAGCTGACACCAGCAGGCGCATATGTTTCCCTTTGAATGAATATCAATGCCGAGGAGGGTATACGGTAGCGCTATAACATTGCAATCAAAGAGTGCCCGTTTGTCACCCGCCGCAATATTCTTGCTATTTTGCGCGATTCGTGGTTTAAGGCCCTCAAGTGCCGAGCGAAGATAACGACAAATACTGTCGTTGACGGCCATGGCGGCAAGTGACCGCCCAACAAGAAGCGTCTTTGGCGCAATGATAACCCGGCAGCTATTCTCCGCGAGCTTCCATGATTTGAAAATGTTGCAGGCACCGGCCGGGTTTGCCGCATGCAACGACGGAAGAAAGCTTTAATTTGAAGCATTTTAATGAGCTTGGCCTTGCCGAGCCTATCCTTCGTGCCGTATCGGCCGAGGGCTATACCAACCCGACTCCCATCCAGGCTGGCGTAATCCCCGCCATGATCGCGGGTCACGATATCGTAGGCATTGCACAGACAGGTACCGGTAAAACCGCGTCCTTCGTGCTGCCGATCCTCCACAAAGTGCATGAGATCGGGCGTCCGCCGCGGCCCAAAAGCTGCCGCGCGCTGATCCTCACGCCAACCCGTGAACTGTCCGCCCAGATTGCGGACGGCATCAAGGCTTACGGCAAAAACGTTCGCCACCACGCAACGGTTGTTGTTGGGGGTGCCCGTCCGGGCCCACAGGTGAAAGCCATGGCGCGCGGTCTTGATATTCTGGTGGCAACACCGGGTCGGTTGGAAGACCATATGCGCTCAGGCGCCATCCGTCTGGACGAGACCACCGTTGTGGTGCTTGACGAGGCTGACCAGATGCTCGACCTCGGCTTCATGCCCGCCATTCGCCGCATCATGGCGGCGCTGCCGAAAGAACGCCTCACCGCACTTCTGTCGGCTACCATGCCGAAACAGATCCGTGCGCTGGCTGAAGACTTCCTGAATAACCCGATGGAAATCTCGGTTGCGCCGGCATCCAAACCCATTGAGCGGATTGAACAGAGCGTGCGTCATATGTCGAAAGGCGAAAAACGCGCGGCGCTTGTTGATATCCTCAAGGGCAAGGACGTGGAGCGTGCGATTATCTTCACACGCACCAAACACGGCGCGAACAAGGTGTCGCAATATATTGAAGACGCGGGCATCCCGTCTGGTGCTATTCACGGCAACAAGAGCCAAAGCCAGCGCGAGAAAACCCTGCTGGCGTTCCGGAAGGGCACAGTGCCTGTGCTGGTGGCAACCGATATCGCCGCGCGCGGCATTGATGTTGACGGCGTATCGCACGTGGTGAATTTTGAGTTGCCGAATGTTGCTGAAGTCTATGTACACCGTATTGGCCGTACTGCGCGGGCAGGTAACACCGGGATCGCTATCTCGCTTTGTGACGAGACCGAACGCGGCTATCTGCGTGATATCGAGAAACTGACAGGCATTACCATTCCTGTTGAAGGCGACGGCCCGAAGGGGCCAGACGTTGCACCTGAACCGCGCGGGCAGCGTTCCGCCGGTGGCCGCAGGAACGGCCAGCAACAACAGGCAGGCAAAGGCCGCGGCGGTCGTCGCACTGAGGGCCGTAAACCGCGTGAAGCGGGCGATGCAGACGCCCAGCAAGCTCGGGGTCAGCGCCGCGAAGGTGGTGAAACCCGCAAGCCGCGTAACGCCAATGCTGGTGAAGCGCGCGAACAGAATAACCGCCGTGAAGGCGGTGAACGCCGCCGCAGTGATGAACGTCCGCGCCGGGAAGCAGCCGAAGGCCGTCGTCAGGAACGGTCTGACCGCAATGAGCGCGGCAATCGCACCGACCGTAACGACCGTAACGACCGTAATGATCGCAATGAGCGTCGTGACCGGAACGAGCGTTCCGCGCGCCGTTCGGACGGTGAAGGCCAGCAGCGTGACCGCCGCTTTGAAGCAAGTGGCGAAAACGGCGCAAGCCCACGCCGCGGCAACAAAAAGCCGCGCAGCCGCGGTGGTGTCGTGCCGCCGCGCAAGGGCGAGGGTGATACCTCAAGCGCAGGCCTTGCACGCATGCTGCAGAATATTGAACGGTCTCAGGCGAAGCGCGAAAACGCGTAAAGCCGTAGTGCTATACCCTGATGGGTAAAAGCACATAGATTTCAGGCTCGCGCTGGCACAGTCGGCGCGGGCACCCAGTTCCTGTTGCCGGAAAGGCAAAACAATGACATCCACAAACTCTTTCTCCGGCAAGGCCTTGGCGTTGCTGGCCGTTTTCCTTTTCTCCTTCATGGGTGCAGTACCGGTCCATGCGCAGGCCACGCCGCCGGGCGGCATACCTGAGAATGCACAGGCCAAATCCTACGGGGGAGGCTGGCAATGCAACCGCGGTTTCCAGAAAGACGGCAATGGCTGCACGGAAATCCTTGTGCCGGAAAATGCCTATATCACCGGCAACGATTATGGCCGCCCTTGGGAATGCAAACGAGGTTATGTACTCAAGGACGAGCAATGTGAAGCGATGACGATCCCTGCGAATGCGTATCTGGCAGCATCGGGCGAACGGTGGCGGTGTGATCGGGGATTCCGGCAGGAGCGTGATGCATGCGTTTCCGTGAAACTGCCTGCAAACGGCTATCTGACCGATACATCATTTGGCGTGGGGTGGACGTGTGATCGCGGTTTCCGTAAGGAAGGTGACACATGCGCTCCGATCAACGTGCCGAAAAACGGATATCTGACCACAGATACCTATGGCTCGGGCTGGCGCTGCGATCGCGGCTTCAAGGCAACTGGCAATGCATGTGTGCAAATCGCCGTGCCTGAAAACGCCTTCCTTGGTGCCAATGGCAGTGACTGGGAATGCGAGCGTGGCTACCGCCCTCAAGGCGAAGTGTGCGTGCCGGTCAAAATCCCCGAGAACGGGCATCTGGATTACACCGGTCATGACTGGGATTGCGCCCGCCCGTTTGTAAAGCGGAGCAACCAGTGTGTCGCCCGCAACTGACGCCTGTCGGGTATAAACAAACCATTGGCCCGGCAGTGAGATGATATCACCGCCGGGCTCTGGTGTTTCTATTTCAGCGAGGCTGTCGTTTTCTCGGGCAGCGGCGTGTGCGTGCATTCCTTGCCTGCCTCGGCCTCTTCATGACCATAGGTGAAGGTCAGCTTCACGTCCTTCCGGCCCAACTCCGCACCGTCTTTCAGATAGGCAAAATAGCGCCAGCCGCGTACAGCGGTTGTCACGCTCTGGTCCATGACACCTTCCGGCACACTTTCAATAACGCGGATATTGTCGGTGCGGCCATCGGCGCCGATATCATAAAGCACGGTCACATGGCCTGAGATGGCGTCGCGTTTGGCCTCATAGGCGAGCCGTGCGCCTTTGCAGCGCGAGGCCAGCCAGTAGCCGTTCTGCGGCTCATCTGCGGCGAGCGCCGCACTGGTTGGAATGGCAGTAGCGACCCCTGCTACTGCGAGTGTGGCAAACGCATGGCCGATAATCAGGCCGCTTGCCACGGTACGCTTGAACGTCGGTAATGTGGAACGCATGGTGATCCCCTTCTTTTTAGAAGTTGTTTCATGCTCCACTGTCGTGACGAATAGTTCCCCTCGTAGTGTCGGCTGCTTCCCCCGCAGCCTTGTACCCCCATCAGGCACTTGGGCTTCTGTGCAAGCCCCGGGTGCTGATGGCGCAGCATATGCCGATTAGCGCTAAAACGCAAACCGCGCGCTAGGGCGCCCCATATCCGCCGCCGCCCGGCGTTTCAATGGTGACGCTGCCGCCCGCCTTAAGCGTGACCTGATCAGCGGCGCCAAGCGTTTGCTGTGAGCCGTCCGGCTGCTGCACGCGGGTGATGCCTGGCGCGCCCGGTTTGCCATCCGCAAGGCCCGGAGGTCCTTCCGCCCGGTGGCCGGAGAGGATCGCAAGCTCCATATCTTCAAGGAAGCGGATGGTGCGCGTCGCACCATTGCCGCCCTGCCATTTGCCCGCGCCGCCACTGTGCGCACGCACGCCAAATTCCTCAATCAGCACCGGGTAGCGCCATTCCATCACTTCCACATCCGTCAGACGGCTGTTGGTCATATGGCTCTGGATCGCATCGGTGCCGGTGAAGCCGTTACCCGCACCCGTGCCACCCGCAATGGTCTCGTAATACTGGTAACGCTCGTTGCCGAAGGTGAGGTTGTTCATCGTGCCCTGTGCGCCCGCCATGGTCTGGGCGGCCAAAAACAGCGCGTTGGTGACCACCTGGCTTGTCTCCACATTACCAGCCACCACAGCGGCGCCTGCGTTCGGGTTCAGCATGCAGCCTTCGGGCACAATCAGCTGGATAGGTTTGAGGCAACCGGCATTCAGGGGGATATCCTCGCCCGTCAGGGTGCGGAACACATAGAGCACCGCGGCTTTGGTGACAGCGAGGGGGGCGTTGAAGTTATTGGGCTGCGTGTCGCTGGTGCCGGTGAAGTCGACGGTGATTTCACGTGCTTCGCGGTCGACGGTCAGTTTCACGACCACTTCGGCGCCGCAGTCCATGCCGTAGCGGGCTTCGCCGTCCTTCAGCTTTGCGATCACGCGGCGCACAGCTTCTTCGGCGTTGTCTTGCACGTGGCCCATGTAGGCAGCGACCACATCCGCGCCGAAGTCATTCACCAAGCGTTTCACCTGCGCCGCACCACGTTCATTGGCTGCAATCTGCGCCTTGAGGTCCGCCAGGTTCTGGCTGATGTTGCGCGCGGGGTAGGGGCCTGACTTGAGCGCGGCCGTCACCTCGGCTTCGGCGAACGTGCCTGCCTTCACCAGATGGAAATCTGTGAAGCGGATGCCTTCTTCCGTGAGCGTTCTGGAGTGCGGCGGCATGGAGCCGGGTGACAGCCCACCCACATCCGCGTGGTGCCCGCGGGAAGCAACGTAGAAGGCGGGTGCCTGAGCGTCATCCAGGAACACAGGTGTCACGACCGTGATGTCCGGCAGGTGGGTGCCGCCCGCCATCGGGTCATTGAGCATGAACACGTCACCGGGTTTCATGGTGCCAGCGCGAGCCCGCATGATAGCGCTCACGCTTTCGCCCATGCTGCCCAGATGCACCGGCATGTGCGGCGCGTTGGCAATAAGCTGGCCGTCGGCGTCAAACACGGCGCAGGAGAAATCGAGCCGTTCCTTCACATTCACGCTGTGCGCGGTTTTCGCGAGCACACCACCCATCTCTTCCGCGACCGACATGAAGAGATTGTTGAAAATCTCCAGCATGATGGGGTCTACACAATCAGTCGAGATATCGCCGCGTGTCTTCGCCTCGGTGCGGGTGAGCATCAGGGTATCGTTGGCGCTCAATGTCGCGGTCCAGCCCGGCTCAACAAGTGTGGTGCCGCCGTTTTCAAGGATCACCGCCGGCCCCGGCACATCGTGGCCGGGCTTGAGGCGTTCGCGTGTGTGAATAGCCGCCTCGCGCACCGCGCCTTCGGTATAGAAGGTGCGGCTATGCTGCGCGCCTGTCTCAAGGCCCGTGGCTTTGATATCAAGCGCGGTCTCCGCCGCACCGCCCACGGCTTCGGCCTCGACAGCTTCCGCGGTGATGGGCTGGTCTTTTTCCGTGAAGCCGAAGCTTTGTTTGTGCGCAGCTTCAAAGGCAGTGCGCATGGTTTGTGCATTGGCAAGGGGCACCGAAAGTGTGGTGTCCGTGCCCTGATATTTGAGGCGTACACTTGTGTGCAGGGCCTGTTTCCCGCGCGGCACACCCTGTGTGGCCAGTGCATCCTGTGCGCGGTTTTCTACCGTTTGTGCAGCGGCCTGAATTGTCGCCACATCATCAAGCGCGCATTCCAGCGCCTGCTCCTCAATCACCCGCTGGTCGGCGAGGCCCATGCCAAGCGCCGAAAGCACGCCGGAGAACGGCGGCACAACCACGCGGGTGATGCCCAGCGCGTCCGCCACAAGGCAGGCATGCTGGCCGCCTGCGCCACCAAAGGTAAGCAGGCCGTATTTTTTGATGTCATGCCCGCGCATGACCGAAACCTTCTTGATCGCCCGCGCCATATGTTCAACCGCGACGCGGAGGAAACCTTCTGCCATCTCGTGCACACTCATGTCCGTGCCGGTGTCGGCCTTCAGGGTCTCACGAAGTGTTTCAAAACCTGCGCGGGTGGCCTCCACATTCAGCGGCTCATTGCCTTTTTCACCGAAAACTGCCGGGAACAGGTCCGGCTGCAGTTTACCGAGCAGCACATTGCAGTCTGTCACCGTGATCGGGCCGCCGCGGCCATAGGCGGCGGGGCCGGGGTAAGCACCGGCGGAAGCCGGGCCAACCTGGAAGCGGCCATCCCTGATGGTGCAGATGGAGCCACCACCTGCGGCGACGGTGTGAATATCCATCATCGGCACGGTCATACGCACGCCCGCGACCACAGTGTCGAATACACGTTCATACTCGCCCGCATAATGGCTGACATCGGTGGAGGTGCCGCCCATATCGAAGCCGATAAGGTGGCTGATATCCGCCCGTGCACCGGATTTGGCCGCGCCCACAATGCCGCCCGCGGGGCCTGAAAGCACTGCGTCCTTGCCCTCAAAGGCATTGGCGGCAGCGAGGCCACCGTTTGACTGCATAAAATAAAGCCGGGTGTCGCCCACAGCGTCCTGCACCTGGTTCACATAGCGCCGCAGGATGGGGGAGAGGTAGGCATCCGCCACTGTCGTATCCCCGCGCGGCACCAGTTTCATCAGCGGGCTGACCTTGTGGCTTAGGGAGATTTGTGTGAAACCAACCTCAGCCGCAATCGCGCCCGCGCATTCCTCATGCGCCGTGTGCCGGTACCCATGCACAAAGGCGATGGCGACAGCACGCAGGCCGCGTGTGTATGCGTCCTCAAGCGCTGTGCGGCACGCTGTTTCATTCAGTGCATGCTCCACCGTGCCGTCCGCCCTCACACGTTCATGCGCTTCGATCACATCGGTATAGAGGGGTTCAGGCCGTGTGGGCTTGAGTGCAAACAGGTCGGTCCTGTGCTGCTGGCCGATCAGCAGCGCGTCCTTGAAACCTTTGGTGATCAGCAGAAGCGTGGGTTCGCCGTCGCGCTCAAGAAGCGCGTTGGTGGCAACGGTGGTGCCCATTTTGATGGCCGATACATCGCCGAACGGGAAGGGTGCATCCACTGCCACGCCCATGATGTCGCGCATGGCATGCACGGCGGCGTCCGCATACTGGCCGGGCGCTTCCGAAAGGTATTTGTGGCTCGTGAGCCGACCGTCCGGGTGTTTTGCAACAATGTCGGTAAATGTACCGCCACGGTCGATCCAGAATTGAAACACGCTTGATCCCCCCGGATATTCCGTCATTCGCCCTGGGGCAGGTTTGCAACGAGACCATTGTAGCGCCGCCGCATGTCAGAGCCCATGCCGGAACAGAAACGTTTGTTGCCGAAGTCGGTCAGGAGGGCGTCGAACAGCCCGCGGCGGCGGCCAATCTTGAACATGAGCACAGCGGTCGAGACGTCAGCGATAAGGGCGAGCCGTTCAGGCGGGTTCAAGCGCTCCATCGCCTCAGCCATGGTTTTGCCCGCGGGTGAAGCATCCAGGAGCAGCGATACCTGCAAGGTGGTCTGTGCCGCAATGGTATTCAGCTGGCGCGGCTCCATCGCATCGTCTTCGCAGATAAGATTGTAGGCCATAACTTGCGATGCTTCCTCGAGCGTGAAAAAGGCTGCCTTGTCACGGTTGGCATTGAGGTAGCCAAGGTGCTCGGCTGCCAGCAGGCGGACAAATTCCGCACGCTGCAGCATGAAGCCCATGCCCTCAAGCGCACGCTCTTTTTCTTCGTCGCTCGGTTCTTGCTGTGCGGCCAGCGGCAAGGCAAGGCAAAGTGCAAGGATGAAACTGGTGATCGTTTTTGTAAATCGGAACATGATACAGGCCGTTATAATTATGTCGTTTCCGTTACATACCATTGTTTGTGAGCAATGCACCATGCTATTGGCAAACGGCCAGAACGACAGACTTTGATATGGATTAACGCCATGACACCCGAAATCTACATTGATGCAGACGCCTGTCCGGTCAAGGAAGAAGCCTTGAAGGTTGCCTACAGGCACGACCTTGTGCTGCATCTTGTGAGCAACCAGTGGCTGCGGCTTGAGGTGGGGGCGAATATCAAAAAGGTCGTGGTGCCGGGAAATTTTGACGCCGCGGACGACTGGATCGTTGAAAATATTCGCGAGGGCGACATCTGTGTGACCGGCGATATCCCGCTGGCGTCCCGGGCCCTTGAAAAGGGGGCGACAGTCATGGGCCATGGCGGGCGCTTGTTTACGGCCGAGAATATCGGCATGGCGCTGGCGATGCGGGAGCTGAAGTCACAGCTTCGGGATATGGGGGAGGATCGCGGGTTCAATGCATCCTTCGCTCAGAAGGACCGGTCGCGTTTTCTGTCGGCGCTTGAACAGGCGGTGCAGGACGCCTTCCGGCGTCCCTGACAGGGCATGCTGGCGCTTATGCCTTGATATCGATCTTGAGGCCCTTGCCACGGTCGGTGTGCAGCGCCTCCACACGCACCTTGCTGCGCGGCGCGTCGTCGATATCGATCTTGATTTTTGATTCCGGCGCTTTCGTCGAAATGCGCGACGGTGCGACATGCAGCGAATTCTGGCTGGAAATGCTCTCGATCATGGTCCCTGAACCCTGAAATCTGAAATGGAAAATAGTCGGTTATGGGGCTCTTGTGCCAGAAGGGCAGGGGGCTGTGAAGAGACCGATAAAATTGTAGCGAATTTTATCGGTCTTTTTTTATTAACTTGTTGTTTTTAAGTATTTTATTTCGGAAGCCATGTCTGCAGGAACGCGAGGCTGCTTTCGCCCATCACCTTGCGGATATCGGCTTCTGAAACACCAGCCTTGATGAGCGCATCGGTGATGGCTGGCAGGTGGTCTGACGGCATGGCGCCAACTGCACCGTCCCAGTCTGAGCCGAGGGCAACATGGTCCGCCCCTACAAGCTTGATGCCGTAGGCGAGCGAATTGGCAATGGCCTCGGGCGTGGTGCCGCAGATGGCCTGGCGCCACATGCCAACGGCGATGATGCCGCCCTTGGCTGCGATCGTTTTCATCAGGCCATCCGGGAAATTGCGCTCGGTATCACAGGCGCCGCGGAAACCGGTATGCGAGACCACCACGGGACGTGTGGTGATATCGAGTGTGTCGCGGGCTGTTGCGACTGATGAATGTGCGAGGTCGATGATGATGCCGAGCTCGTCAAGGCGCTTCACCACATCCCGGCCGAAGTCGGTCAGGCCGCCTTTGTCGGCACCGTGGAGCGAGCCGCCAATATCATTGTCAAAAAAGTGGGTCAGGCCGACCATGCGGAAACCGGCATCATACATGCGGTCCACGTTCCTGATATCACCCTCGAGCGGATGGGCACCTTCGGTACCAAGCAGGGCTGCAATGGGTTTCTGCCCGATGGTGTTCTCACGGGTTTGCAGGAAAGCCGCAAGTTCACGTTTGTTGCGTACCCACATCAGCGCGCCGTCGGAGCGCGCAATGAAACCGTCCAGCTTCTTCGCCTGGTAAAGTGCGCGGGCAAGCAGGCTTTTGTGCGTCTCGCTCGGCCAGCCCTGCAGGTAGCTCACCAGCGTGATATTGTCGCTCGTGTCATCGTTGGCGTGCACATTCTGCCCGCGCGGGGTTTTGGTCACCGTAGTGAACATCTGGAGGGTCGAGCCGCCGTCCTGCAGGCGCGGCAGGTCCACCTGCCCACGCTCTGCGCGCTCGAGGAGGTCGCGTTTCCAGAGCAGGGTATCGGCGTGCCAGTCCATGACGATCAGGCTTTTATGCAGGGCAAGCGCTTCAGCGCTCAGGTTGAACGGGCTGTGGTCAATGCGGCGGTTGAGGCTGCGTTCCAGAATGCCGGGGCCAAAGGTACGGGCTGCGGCATAGAGAATAATACCAAGAAGGGCGATACCTCCGACGATCTTGACCAGGCGGTTTTTCATGATGTTCTCCCCATCCCTGTTTGTGATAGTGGGCGAGAAATGGCGATTGTCCAGTAAAAGCAGAGACTTTTGCGCAAAAAAAGAGGGCACCCGAAGGTGCCCCAGGGACAGTTGTGAAACGCATAGGTCTGTATTCAGATGCCTGTCGGCTCTACCGCTTTGGCCGGTTTGGCCTCACTGCGCGGGGCAATGGGTGGGCTCACGCGGGACACGGCTGCGATGCGGCCCCGCTCGTAGTCGCTGTCGATGCTTTCGACCACGCTGCGGTAGGCATCGTCGATCTTCTTGTTGCCCTCAGGCAGCATGGTCCCCACTTCCAACAGCGACTGCGCTTTTTCATAGTCGCTGTCGATACCGCGAACGGCGTCCAGAAGCATCAGCCAGGACTTCTCGCTCATCTTGCCGTAGGAACCCAGCATGGCGATGGCGAGACGACGCTCATAGTCGCTTCCGATGTGGCTGACTTTCGAGATCAGGATATCGGTTGCGTCTGACGACTGTTTGATCTGCTCGATGAAGGCACCCATGAACAGGCGGGATTCATAGTCACTATCGATTTGCTCGCTGGCGATGCGGGCAAGCTTCTCGATGTTCTTGGTGCTCAGTTTCTTGTTGTACACCGCCTGGCTCAGGAGGAGGCGCAGTTCATAGTCGCTGTCGATGCGCTCCGCGATTTCGAGAAGGTCCGACATCATGTTGTCGTCGAGGTCGACTTTCTCGAACGAAGGTGACAGCAGCAGACGGATCTCATAGTCGCTGTCCATCTTGTCGGCGAGCGCGATGAGCGTCTTCATGGTCTTTTTGTTCACGCCAAACTTGTCGAGATAGGGCGTGAGCAGCAGACGCAGCTCATAGTCGCTATCAATTTTCCCGGCAGCGCCGAGGATCTTGGGCATGGCCTTGTCGCTGACTTTTTCTTCCATCAGGAGGGCGGTCAGCGCGAGGCGCATTTCATAGTCGCTGTCGAGCTTGCTCAGGCGGTCGATCAGACGACTGATTTCCTTGTCCTTGAGGTTGGCCTGCTCGATCAGGTGGCCACTGTAGAGGCGTGTAACATAGTCGCTCTCGATGGTGTCCATCTCGTCAAGTACACCGTCAACGCCGTCTTTTTTCAGGATGCGGGCCACACGTTTGTCAGCGTTCAGGCCGGTTTCGCGGATGAGGGCGCGGAGCGTATTGGCAACCCATTCTTCGCCGTCGCGGTCCAGGGCCTGTTTGTCGCCGTCTACCCAGTAAGTCACTTCGATAGCACCTTTGGCGTCTTCAAAGACAGCACGGCGGCGTGGGCCATCGCCCTTGGTCTGAAGTTCCAGTTCACCGCCACGGGTCAGGCTCTTGACGGTGCGCTCGTCGTCCGAAAGTTCGAACTTGCCGTCCCATTCAGCTTTGACCACCCGGTCATCATCGATCCACACCATGTTGCCAGAGATGCGTCCGTCGTCGTCATGCGTAATGCTGACGCTGCGGTGGTTGCCGTCCCGGCGAGCGTGTTTGTTACCGTCGGTGCTGACAAAGGTGAAATCGCTACCGTTGATCTCGTAGGTGCCTTTCTCGCCCGATAGGCCCATCTCGCGCATCGCCATGCCAATTTCCTGACGGCTTCCGGCTCTGGCTTTCGCCTCGGCGCGGGCTTCCGATCTTGCCATGGCGACGGCAACAGCGTGGGCTTTTGCTTCAGCCCGGGCTTCAGCTTTTGCTTCGGCCCGAGCGCGCGCTTCGATGCGGCGCTCTTCGGCGCGCAGGCGACGTTCCTCGGCGCGCTCGTGTGCCTGTTCGTTCTTGACGTCATGCCCTGCGAGATCGTGCTCGGCATTCAGTGCTTCAGCGAACTGGATCGAAGGCAGGCCAAGGGCAAGCACGACCATACCAGCGGTCAGGGTGCTTTTGGCAGCCACACCGGCGTTTTTGAAAGGCAGGCGTTCAGCACCGATCAGGCGCTCCACCCGTGTTTTAAGCATGGATTTGTTTCCAGCCATTGCTAATCCCCATTGTATCTGTCGATTTTCTTGTATTTTGGTCGCACAGGTAAACAGCGCGGTTGCCACGGCTCTTGCGTCCGAAAGCTGTTTGGCTGCCCATTCATCCGCGGCAAGTTCCGCGATATCCGTCAGCCGCCTGCGCGCCACGATAAACATCGGCTGAAAGAAGAAGAGGCGGGAGAGCATCTGCAGTGCCATGAGCATCAGCGGATCACGGCGGACCATGTGGCCCATCTCGTGCGCGAGGAGGCTCTTGAGCTCAGCCTTTGGCAGGTCGTCAAAGGCCCAGTCCGGCAGGCAGATTTCACGCCGCGGCAGGCAGATCGGGCTTTTGATGTCGCTCGACCGGCTCAGGTATGGCACATGGCGTGTGTCAATCTGGGTGCAGATTTCCCGAAGTGTTTTATTGGCTTCATGTTCGGCCTCCACACGGGTGCGGCTGCCGAGGTCCTTGACCGCCAGCCTATAAGCCCAGGCAAGGGCGCCGGTGGTGAGGAGCGCAAGCAGGCCCCACAGCATGGCAGTCAGTTGTTTGGTACTCAGGTCCGCAACACCGCTCAGGAAACCCGTGCTCGTTATATCCTCGCTGTCGGCCTCGGGCATCGTTGGCTCGGTGCCGGTGACATCATGTGTCACGGTCTTGTGCACTGGGGTCGCCTTGGGCGGCGTTGCGGACCTGACCAAGTCTTCTGACGTCATGGTCATGGTAATGGTGGCCGGCTGTCCCGGCTCTGTTTGTTGGTCTCGCGTTACTGGTTTCCCATCGGTGGGAATATCGTTATCCGGCAGGGCGCGCGGCGTAAATTCGCGCTGCGCCACGTTTGAAAGTGGGCGGCCATCCTCAATCTGCTGCACAAGCTGTGCGGCGCGCGTGTGCTCGATGGTGATCGGCCCCGAAAGCCAGTCACCCACCGGCAAGAGCGCCACGAAGGAACCGGCAATCGCCAGTTTCCAGGCAAGCTCGGCGAGATCCGGCGTCTTGATCAGGCCAAACTTCTCGGCCAGCCACACCGCACCCATCATCACGGTGCTCGCGATCATGAATTTGATGAAAAGCTCCACGAGCGGCATATCTGCAATCAGATCAAACATTTTCGTTTTCCTTCTCGAGAAGTGCTTTCACGTCGCTGAGGTCACCGTCATCAAAATCGCCTTCACGCACGAGGTGAGCAAGGAGGGCCTTGCTGTCGCCCTTGAAGAGGGTCGAAACAAGCGAGGAGACCATGGAGCGTTTCACATCGCCCTCATCAATTTCCGCGCGGTAGATGCGTTCGCGGCCGCGGGTCTCGGACGACAGAACGCCTTTTTTCTCAAGCCTCGAGAGCACGGTGCCGATGGTTGTGTGCGCAAGCGACAGGTCATCAAGTGCCTGCTGCACATCCTTTGCGGAACCTTCGCCAAGCTGCCAGAGCGTTTGCACGATCTGGTATTGCTGGTCGCTGAGTTTGATATTGCCTGCCATCGTTCGGAACCTTTTCTACTACATGTGTAGAAGTTGGTTACTACAGCTGTAGTAGGGCGTCAAATATATTTTTGAAACCGCTGTGATATTGCGGCGAAGCGAGGCGCGGCTGCGGTGAAGCGCAGGATAGATTTGCAAAATGTGCGAGAATCCCTAAAGTGATGACCGGCCGGGGCAAATTGGCTGATTGATCACGAGCGGGGGAGCTCATTGACGTTGGATGTTCCAACCCTGATTGCGGCGACGACGCTGCTGCTGGTGCTGGCATCGCTTGCGCTGACCGCGCACTGGCTGGCCAATCTGGGCACGATGGGGCTCAGGGGAGCAGCCTTTGGCGTGATCGCCGCGACGGTTGGCAGCTATCTGCTGATTCCCACGACTACCGGGCCGACCATGTTCACCATGCTGTTCGGCGACCTTCTTATTCTTTTCAGCCACATGGTTGTCTGGCTCTCGATCGCAACGTTCTGGACCGTGCGTTCGCGCCTGTTGACCTATCTGGCATCCGCGCTGATGCTGGCCGCAGTGGTCGCCCTGTCGAGCCATGTGGTGGGTGGCTATAACGGTGCGGCGCGCGGGGCGCTTCTGTCGGCCTTTGTCGCTATTTTCTCCTTCGGCACGGTTCTTACCCTTGTGCGTGCACTTGGCGGACGGCGCGCCTTTTACCGTGGCATCGTCAAACGTACATCGGTGGGGGCAGCTATTGCCGCCATGCTGTTCCTCGGGCACAGTATTTTCCATGTCTACCGCTCTTACGAGTGGCGGCAACTGCCGGAAACTGTGATGCATTTCGACAGTGTCGGCCTTGCGGTCTGGACGCAGGTCGAATCGATGATCTTTGTGCTTATGCTGGCGCTTACCGTCATCATCATGACGGCGGAGCGGCTGCAGAATGAGCTGAAGATACAGGCGATGATGGATCCGCTGACTGGGGCGCTCAGTCGCCGGGCCTTCATGACCGTGATCAAGACCGTGGTCGCGCGCTCGCGCCGCCTGTCCGAGCCCGTGTCGCTTATCATGATCGACATCGACCGTTTCAAGCGCATCAACCTGCGTCATGGTCATCTGGTGGGTGACATGGTGCTCAGCCAGTTTGGCGAGCGGGTGATGGCAGGGCGGCGCGCGCAGGATGTCTTCTGCCGGTTTGGCGGGGAAGAGTTTGTGCTGCTGCTACCGGGAACGTCTGAAGAGGGCGCCGGGCTTGTGGCCGAGCGGGTGCGGTCCGCGGTCTGCGACACGCCGTTCCTTGTGAACGACAAGGAAGTCTCGCTTACCCTCAGTATCGGCGTGATGACCGCGCGCGGGGACGATCTTGTGTCCGACGGCATGCTGGATGCGGCCTACAAGGCAATGAAAGCGGCGCAGCGCAAGGGCGCGGGCTTCATCAGCGAAGCGGGCGCCATGCCGCCGGTGCCACCAGCCGAATAATATCCGGTGCCACCAGCCGAATAATATACTGTAAAAACAAAGTTTTCAGTGGCCCTCCCGGAGGGCACCCCTTCGCGTGCGCGTACCAGATGCAAAGCATAATTCCTTGAGCGAGATTTCGATGAAACGTCAATCCGGAACCCGATATCTGAAATTTGCCGCCGCTGCTGTGATTGTGGCTGCCGGTATTTGGTATGTGAACAAAGACGATGGCGGCAGTGTTGCTGCTACAGGCAGCTTCGTCACCAAACCAGTGGATACAGGCTCTATCAGCCGCAGCGTGACCGCGAGTGGTTCGGTGCGCCCGCTGATCACCGTCGATATCGGCTCCCAGCTCTCGGGCCAGGTTGCGGAAATGTATGCGGATTATAATGACGAGGTGGAGGAGAACCAGCTTCTCGCTCGCATCGATCCGCAAACCTTTGCGACACGGGTGAAGCAGACCGAAGCCGAACTTGCTGTGGCACGCGCGAACGTGACCATGCAAGAGGCTGCGATCATGCGGGCGAAGGCGCAACTGCGTGAGGCGGAACGTACACTCGCGCGCCAGAAAGACCTTGAGAAACGTGGCAATGTGTCCGTGAGCGCGCTTGACAGTGCGGAAACGGCCTATGCCAGCGCGCAGGCGGACATTGTCAGCACCCAGGCGCAGCTTGAAAATGCCAAGGCCACCGTCGTGCAGCGCGAAGCCGCGCTCGACCAGGCCAAAATCGACCTCGACCGCACGGAAATCCGCTCCCCCATCAAAGGCACGGTGATTGCGCGCAGCGTGGATGTGGGCCAGACGGTGGCGGCCAGCCTGCAGGCGCCGGTGTTGTTCCAACTGGCGCAGGACCTATCGGAAATTCAGGTGGAAGCGGACGTGGACGAGGCTGATATCGGCAGCGTGCAATCGGGCTACCGCGTGTCCTTCAGTGTTGATGCCTTCCCGGACCGCACGTTTGACGGCAGGGTCAAACAGATCCGCCTCGCACCCGTTGAGGAAGCCAATGTGGTGACCTACACGGTGGTTATCTCCGCCCGCAACCCAGGCAAGGTGCTGCTGCCCGGCATGACCGCGAATGTGGAGATTTTCACTGGCGAAAAGCACGACGTGCTGCGTGTCGCCAATGAAGCGCTGCGCTTCAAGCCTTCTGTTGTGCCCGAGCAAAGCCAGCAAGCGCAGCCGGAACAAGGTCGTGGCGGTGGCCAGATGCTCTCGCGTTTCAAGGCAGAGCTTGAGCTGACGGATGCGCAGGCGGAAACCCTGCAGGCCGAGTTTGCCAAAATGCGCGAGCAGGCCATGGCAGGGCGCAAAAGTGGTGGTATCGGCATGGGCCCACCACCAATGAACGGCACCAATGACCGCCTGCAGGCGCGCCAGCGCATGGAAGCCGCGCTCGACAAGGTCATGAAAGATATTCTGACAGACGTTCAGTGGGCCAAATACGAAGCGGGCAAAGCCGCACGAGCCGACGTGCGCCGCATGCAGCTTTGGGTGCTGGGTGCGGGTGGCAAGCTGGAAGCGGCAAACGTGCTGCTGGGCCTGTCAGACGACGACCATACCGAAGTGATCCGCGGCCTTGACGTCGGTGCCAAAGTGGTGGTGCGCGAGGAAAGGCCGCGCGGATGAGCGAGATAACCCCCGTTATTGAGGCCAGAGGCCTTTACCGCCACTACCATCAGGGTAGCCAGGTGGTTAAAGCGCTCGACGGTGTGGATGTGACCATCATGCCCGGTGAGTTTGTTGCCGTCATGGGGCCATCAGGCTCCGGCAAGTCCACCTTCATGAACATCTGTGGCGCGCTTGACCAGCCTTCGGGCGGCAGCGTGAAGCTGGATGGCCGTGATCTCGCAGGGCTCAGCCGCGATGAGCTTGCGGACCTCCGGAACGAAGTAATCGGCTTTGTGTTCCAGCAGTTCAACCTGCTGCCGCGCACAAGTGCGATCGCCAATGTGATGCTGCCGCTCAGATACGCGGGTGAACGGGGTGAGGATGCAGTAAGGCGCTGTGAGGATGCGCTGAAAGCAGTCGACCTTTATGAACGCATGGACCACCACCCCAATGAACTGTCGGGCGGGCAGCAGCAGCGTGTGGCAATTGCCCGCGCGCTGGTGACCAACCCCAAGCTTATTTTTGCCGATGAACCAACAGGCGCGCTCGACAGCGTGACCACGGTTGAAGTGCTCAAGCTGTTCCAGCGGCTGAATGCCGAGGGCATGACCATTGTGATGGTCACGCACGACGCGGATGTGGCGGCCTATGCCTCGCGCTGCCTGCATTTCAAGGACGGGCGTATTCTTGAGGATGTTCGCCAGACAGAAAGGGCGGCCGAATGACCCTGTTTGCAACCCTGATTGTGGCACTTGAAGCGCTTCGCCTGAATGCCTTGCGCACCACGCTTGCCATGCTGGGCATCATCATTGGTGTCGCCGCCGTGATCACGATGGCGTCCATCTCCACCGGCGCATCGCAGCGGGTGGAACAGTTTATCTCAAGCCTTGGTACCAACCTCCTGATCGCACGCCCCGGCTCCAACCGTATGGGCGGGCGGCAGTCCGGTGCGGGCACCAGCCAGTCGTTCGAGGAAAAGGATGTCACCGCGCTCAGGAACCGGGTGCCGGATATCGCAGCGATCTCGGGCGTAGTGAACGGTTCGGGCGCGATTGTATATGGCAATAACAACTGGCAAACGGGCGTACAGGGCGTGCATGCGGACTATCATACCGCTCGTGCGTGGAACGTGGCTGAAGGCACAAGGTTGACGGACGAAGACGTCCGCCGCAAGGCCAAGGTGGCGGTGATCGGCAAAACCATCGCGACCGAGCTGTTTGGCGGCCAGTCACCGATTGGCGAACGTATCCGCATCAAGAACGTGCCCTTTGAGGTGATTGGCGTCCTGGAGGAAAAGGGCCAGAGCGGCATGGGCCGTGATCAGGACGACACCATCCTTGTGCCCATCTCAACCGCGCGCACACGGCTTGCCGGCCGTGAAGGTTCGGTCGCGGAACCGGTGCAGATGATGTTCATCTCGGTCCGTGAAGGGGCTGACATGGCACGCGTGCAGGAAGAGGTGGAAGCTGTGCTGATGGAACGCCGCAACATTCGCCCCGGCGACCAGGCGGACTTTGACGTGCGCAATATGTCTGAGTTCATTCAGGCGCGCACGGCGACGCAGAACACCATGGGCATGCTGCTGGCGACCTCCGCCGCCATCTCGCTCGTGGTAGGGGGCATCGGTATCATGAATATCATGCTGGTGTCGGTAACCGAACGCACGCGGGAGATTGGCTTGCGTATGGCTGTGGGCGCACGCGGGCGGGATATCCTTGTGCAGTTCCTTGTCGAGGCCATCACGCTTTGCCTTGTGGGCGGGCTGGTGGGGCTTGCGGTCGGCGCGCTCTGCTCCGGCCTAGTGGCGCACTATGCCGAATGGCCGGTGGTGATGGACCCCGTTTATGTCGTCCTTGCGCTCTTTGGCTCAGCAACCGTGGGGCTGTTTTTCGGCTTTTACCCGGCCCGGCGCGCGTCAAAGCTGAACCCTATCGACGCGCTCAGATACGAATAATTGTAGGATAGAATAAAGAAAAAGGCGCAGTCCCATGGGGCTGCGCCTTTTCACTTGAATATCGTCGCTCGACCTAGAGCTTTTCAACCATCAGGCTGCCGATCGAATAACCCGCGCCGAAGGAGCAGATGATGCCCTTGTCGCCGGCCTTCAGGTCACCGCGGTGTTTGTGGAAGGCAACCACGGAACCCGCACCTGCGGTGTTGCCGTATTCATCCAGCACGGTTGGTGCCTCGTTCGCCTCCGGCTCACGGCCCAGAAGTTTCTTCGCGGCATACATATTCATGTTGATGTTGGCCTGATGCAGCCACATGCGGCTGAGGTCTTCAACCTTGAGGCCAGCATCCTCGATCTGGCTGGAGATAAACTCGGTCACCAGCGGCAGCAGTTCCTTGAACACCTTGCGGCCTTCCTGCATGAAGAACATGTCAGGGCGCATGAGGCTGTCGTCGTCAAGGCGGGTCATCGGGCCGTAGTGTGAGCGGATATTGCTCGAGAACTGGGTGGCGGCCTTGGTGCCGTTCACTTTCCACTGGTCTTTGCCGCGGGCGATGTCAGCGCGCTCAAGCACCACAGCGGTTGCGATATCGCCAAAGATGAAGTGGCTGTCACGGTCGCGGAAGTTGACCATGGTGGAGAAAATCTCCGGGTTGACCATCAGGATACGGTCCGCAGTGCCGGACTTGATGGCGTTCACGGCGGCGATCAGGCCGTAGGTCGCGGATGAGCAGCCCATGACCATGTCAAGGGCGGAGCCCTTGGTGCCAAGGTGGTGCTGCACCTCAATGCCGATTGCCGGGAAATAGCGCTGCAGCACAGCGGCGGAGCAGATGATCTGGTCGATCTCTTCCGCTTTCACGTCAGCTTGCGCGAGCGCGTCCTTCGCGGCTTCAAGCGCCATATGGGCCTGGAAGCAGGGGCGCTCATCGTCGCCGTGCCCGCCTTCCGGCATTTTGGACATCATGCGGTCGAGGTCCATCACGCCTTCAACGTCCACCATGTGGCGGGCCTTGATACCCGATGCTTTTTCAATGAATTCTGCGCTCGAGTGCTGTTTGGGGGTTACGAGGCCCGCGTCAATGTCCGCCTTGTGGTGTGCATTGAACTGGTCAACATATTCGTTGAAGGTTTTCACGAGTTCTTCGTTGGTGATCCGGTGCGGCGGAACATAAAGACCCGTACCCGAAATGACGACATCGACCATGAATTAGTTTTCCTCAATTCCGTAACTGACAACCGACGCCTTTTGTGACAGCGCCGTGACAAGGGCGCCCAGATATACTGCCTTTTTCCCGTCACGCCAACCAAACATTCGCGGAATATCTGCCATGCAAAAAATGGCTTAGTTTTCTGTAGGATGGCTTAATTCGCTGTGCTACCTCTCAGGTATGTCGATCTGGGGAAAAATCATCGGTGGTACCGCGGGGCTCGCCATTGGCGGGCCTATTGGTGCGCTTATCGGCATTGTGGCTGGCGCGGCCGTAGATGCGGGTGTTGAGGCCACTGCCCGGGCAGGCGGCAATGACGCCACCCGGAATGTCACCTTCACCATCGGCGTGATTGCGCTTGCGGCCAAAATGGCCAAGGCGGACGGGCAGGTGACGCGCGAGGAAGTCGACGCGTTCAAACAGGTGTTTCGTGTCCCGCCCGAGGAGATGCGGAACGTTGGACGTGTGTTTGACATGGCCCGCCAGCATACGGCTGGCTTTGATGCCTACGCCAAACAGATTGCAGACCTTATGCGCGGCAACCGCGCGGTGCTGCATGACCTCCTTGAGGCACTCTTTTTCATCGCGAAGGCGGACGGAGAAGTACACCCCAACGAGCTGGATTACATTCGTGCCGTTGCGCAGATTTTTGGCCTGTCGAAAGACCAGATCGCGGAGCTTGTACACCGGCATGTCGGCGCCGATCCGAGTTGCCCCTACGGTATTCTGGGCGTGAAGCCGTCGATCAGTAATGATGAACTGAAGGTTCACTACCGCAGGCTTGTGCGGGAAAATCATCCGGACCGCCTGATCGCAGCGGGTGTGCCAAACGATTTTATCGCGGTGGCAACCCGCCGCGCGGCAGAGATCAACGCGGCCTATGACCAGATCATGACCGAGCGCGGAAGGAAATAGCGCTGTGAAAGTGACCGATATCCTGCTCGTTATCCTTGTTGCGATTGTGTGGGGCCTGAACTTCGTTGCGGTAAAATATGCGGTTGAGGGTTTCTCGCCGCTCATGGCCAATGCCATCCGCTTTACAGCGGTGGTCATCGTGCTCTTGCCTTTTCTGCGGGTGATCACAGGGCGCATGCTCGACCTGTTTTTTGCCGCTGTAACCCTTGGTGTGTTGCACTTTGGCTGCGTATTCTGGGCCATGTCACTTTCGGACGGGGTTGGTTCAATCGCCATTGCCTCGCAGCTCAATGTCCCGTTCTCCACATTGCTGGCCATTGTCATCCTGCACGAAACGGTGGGCTGGAAACGGGCGGCCGGCATTGCGCTCAGTTTTGCCGGTGTGCTCGCGCTCGGGCTTGATCCCACGGTGTTTGATTATTGGCAGGGCCTCGCGGTCATGACACTCGCGGCCTTCCTCTATTCCGTCTCCGCCATTCTGATGCGGCGGCTCAAGGATGTGCGTGCGGTGACCACCCAGGCCTGGGTGGGCGTCGCCGGTGTTGTTGGTTCGCTGCTCCTCTCGTTCACGTTCGAGAGCGGCCAGCTTGATATGATTGAGACCGCGCCGACGAGCGCCTGGCTTGCGGTGCTTTATAGCGGTATTGGCTCCTCGGTGATCGGGCATGGCGGCGCGAACTATCTCTTGCGGAAATATGAAGTCTCCGTGGTGTCGCCTTATTTCCTGATGACCCCGGTGGTCGCGGTGATCAGCGGTGTTATCATCATGAATGAGGAGTTCACCTGGCGCATGGCGCTTGGCGGTGCGCTTACTCTTCTTGGTGTGCTGGTGGTGACACTCAGGAACAATGCACGTTCCAAGCAGATGGCAGAGGTCGTCAAGGACAGGGCCGCGGTTTGAGCCATGAGCAAAATCATCCACCATCCGTCGCCCAACTGGAACGAGCGCCCCGATGACAGTGTGATTGACACTGTTGTGCTTCATTATACTGGCATGGACAGTGGCGAGGCAGCGCTCAGGCGGCTTTGTGACGCGGCGGCAGAGGTTTCCGCGCATTATCTGGTCGAGGAAGATGGCCGCATCTTTTCGCTGGTGGCTGAGGAAAAGCGCGCCTGGCATGCCGGTGTGTCGCACTGGCGCGGGCGGGATAACCTCAACCACAGCTCAATCGGTATTGAACTGGTGAACCCGGGGCACGAGTTCGGCTACCAGCCGTTCCCGGATGTGCAAGTTGAGAGCCTGCTGACGCTGCTTGAAGCCATTCATGCCCGTCACCATATTCCAGCATATGGATATGTTGGCCATAGCGACATTGCCCCAGGCCGCAAACAGGACCCGGGGGAACTGTTTCCCTGGAAAAGACTTGTGGCAGAAGGCTTTGGCCTGTGGTCGAGCCATGACGGAAGCGACACCACCGTGCTCGCTGAACGCGGTCAAAAAAATGCCAATGTCATGAAGTTTAACCAACAATTAGGTATCGTTGGATATCATACAGGTGACTTACAGAGTTTCGACGCCACGACCGAGTTTGCAGTTCGCGCCTTCCAGGCGCATTGGCGGCCCGAAATAGTCTCTGGCCAAATCGACTTCGGCACTGCTTCCATTCTGGAAGATATCGCTGCCCAGAGCGGCCAATAGGGGAAAAATGATGAAAAAACTGCTTCTTTCTACCATGATGGGTATGATGGCGACCCCTGCATTCGCGCAAAACACCACCGTTTCAGACGAACACAAGCCCAATGAGCAGACGCTGGCCTGCCTCGAAGCGCCCACGCGGGACTGTGCCTTCACGGCGGCCTTGCAGACCGTTATTGCCGAGGAACTTGGGGTCGAGCGTGCGAAAGTGCTTGTTGGTGTCGCGACTTCGATGATCGAAACCGGCCAGAAGGAACAGGCGGTCCAGACCCTGATGCTCGCGCTTGATGAAGCGCGTACAGTCAAGATCACCTTTGTGACGCAGGAAAAAATCAAGGAAATTGCCCCGCTTCTGGCCCGTGCTGGTGATGTATCGGGCGCGCTTGCCCTCGTGGGTGAAATCCAGAACGAAGGCATCAAGGATATGGTGCTGGCGGAAGTCGCTGACGAAGCGATTGAAGGTGGTGCGCTTGCTGATGCGCGGGTTGCGCTCGGTGAAATGCAGAACCGTACCCGGGCTTTCTGGCGTGAACTGTCGCTTCTCGCGCGGGCCTCTGATGCTGCGCTGGCGACCGTCAACCTTGATGAGCTGGAGGCTGACATTCGTGCGCTCGACCGTACCGACCAGCGCTACCGCGGGCTTGTGCAGCTTGCCGTGATTGCTGACCGCAAAGGCGATGCCGCCGCGCGGGATGCCTATATCGCAGAAGCTGACGAGCTTTTCTCCGGCGTGGTGGGTATTGCCATTCGTGCCGATGTGACAGCGCAGCGTGCGCGGGCGATGCATGATGCCGGCCTTGACGAGGCCATGGTGCGTGCGAGCTACGACCTCGCGGTCCTGCATGGCGACCGCCTGCGTGACGGTGCTTTGCTGCCGGATTTTGCCCGCAAGCTCGGCCCGGTTGAAGCCGCGCTTGGCAATCTCGACACTGCGCTCGCGCGGATGGAATACTTCCGCGATGTTGACGCGAAGGCAGCCTATCTGTCGTCGCTGCGTGTGGAAGGGAACTATGACCGGGTCGCAAGCAGGATGCGTGAAGTGCTGAGCGAGATTGACACGCTTGAAGGGGCGTATGAGCGGGATATCGTCCGCCTCAAGCTTCTGGACGGTGCGCTGGTGAACGAGAATATCAGCCTTGCGGGCAATATCGTGCGCGCGATGGAAGATGACGACAATCAGGCGCTGGCGCTGGCGCGGATGGCACCGCTCCTGAACTAGGGAACTTGGTCCTGTGAAAAGAGAAGAGCCGGGCAAATGTCCCGGCTCTTTTTTTATTGCTGGTGCAGAGAGGCTTCCCTTGCGGCATTGGCACTGCCTTCGCCCGGCGCGGTAACCGCGCGGCGTCTGGTGACCCAGAGGAAAGCGGCAGGGGCATAATAGAAGCTCACCACCATGGAGAGGAAGGCACCACCCGCGATTGCCACGGCAAAGGGTGGCCAGAACTGCCCGCCCGCGAGGATGAGCGGTGTGAATCCACCGACTGTTGTAATGGTGGTCGAAAGGATATGCCGTCCGGTTTTCATCACGCCGCGCACCACAGCGTCCGGGTCGCCGGCGCGGGCATCAGGCATGCCGCGAAGCTCCGAGAGGATCACAATCGCCGCATTGATGGCAAGGCCGACCAGCCCCATCAGGCCAAAGATAACCACGAAGCTGAGCGGATAGCCGAAGAACCAGAGCGAGAAGAGCCCAAGGCCCGCTGCCTGCATGGCGGCTGCGAAGGTGATGAAGGCCATGCGGAAGCTGTTGAAGGTAAGTACGATTGCCAGCAGCATCATCACCATCAGAAGCCCGACGGTACCAAACAGTTGGCCGACCGCTTCATTGCGCTCTTCACTTTCGCCACCAAATTCAACCTTGTAGCCGGGCGGGATCTGGAGGTCGGCTTTTTCAAGCTCTCTGTTCATGGCCTGGAAGGCAACTTCGGGCAGCACGTCGAATTCGAGGTAAGCCATCACCTTGTTCATGCGCACGCTGTTATAATGCTCGATGGTACCAACCTTGGTCGAGAGTTTGACATCGGCGACTGCAGAGACCGGCACATCGGCAAAGGAGCGGTCCGCTTCAAGCTGCGTGTTGGCGCCGATCAGGCTCATGTTTGCGATTGAATTGATGTCCTGCCAGCTTGCGCGGTCGGCAATCACGCGCACGGGCACTTGCTGGGTTTCCTCAATGACGAAGGTGGCGGTGATGCCGCTCGTGAGTGCCTGCAACTGGCTTTCCACCTGGCTGAGCGTCATCCCGGTGACCGAGACATCATCTTCCCGCGCCTCGACTGTAACCATCGGGCGACCTGCCTTCAGGCTGGTGCGCGTGATCGTCACATTGGGCAGGCGGCTCAGAATGGCGCGAATGTCATCGCCAATCCGCTCAAGTGTCGCGAGGTCGGGGCCGAGCACACGCACCTCAATGGGGGCGCTGATGGGCGGGCCGGTACCAAACTCGCGCACGAGAACGATGGCTCCCGGAATCATTCTGGTCAGTTCGTCCTGCAGCCGCGGGATCATCTCCGGGATCTGTTCGAAATGATCCACCGTTACCACGCCAACGCCGGCGTTCACGAGCCCATCGGTCTGCGCGACCATGGCGTAGTAGAATTTTGCTGGTCGTGTCCCGATGAACCAGTGTGAGCTCTGTACTTCCGGCTCGGTCGCCAGCCGTTTCTGAAGCATCTCGACGGCATCGCGCGTTTCTTCGATCGCGGTCTGGCCCGGCATATATACTTCAATGCGGAACTGGTTCCGGTCGCTGGTCGGGAAAAACTGTTCGGTAAGTTGGCCCGCGAGCACGAAACCAAGCACCGGAATGGCTGTCGCGACAATCATGGAGCGGATCGGATAGCGTACCGACCACTCAAGGCTGCGCTGGAATGGACTGGAAAGCCATTTGGCGCTCACGCCGTCGCGCCACCACACACGTTCCACCTTTTCGGTGGATGCTGCCTTGGGGTCACGGCCCTCGACGACACGGCCAGCAACAGCCGAGATAATGGTGAAGGCGATGACATAGGACGCGATCAGCGAGGCAATCACCGCCGCTGGCACACCCACGAGGAAGTCCCCCGCGTTGCCGGGCATCAGCACAAGCGGCATGAAGGCGATGATGGTGGTGAGCGTGGAACCAAGAAGCGGCAACCAAAGCTTGCGTACGGTTTTGGCCACAGCGACCGAGCGGCGTTCGCCCTGCAGCCGCAGGTGCTGGATCTCGTCGGTGATGACGATGGCGTTGTCGACCATGATGCCGAGCGCGACGATCAGCCCTGTCACGAGAACCTGTTCAATCCGGAGGCCCAGCATGTTGGTGATGGCAAGCGCCGCGAGAATGGTCAGCGGCAGGATCGAGGCCGAGACGAGCGATGCGCGCCAACCGAGCGAGACCAGAAGTACCACAAGCACCACGAGCGCGCCTTCGGCCAGGTTGCCCATCAGCCCGTGCAGGCGTTCGTCGGCATAGTCGCGCTGGTCGAAAATGCGCTCAAGCCGGATGGAGGAGGGCAGGGTCGCCTGCATTTCTTCCATCAGGCGGCCAAGCTGTTCGGACCAGGCGTCGATGCGGTTGTCCTCGAACATGCGAGCGGCGATGGCGACACCATAATGGCCGTCCAGATACGCGAGCCGTGACGGCGGGTTTTCATAACCGCGTTCGACCCTTGCTACGTCCCCGAGCCTGAGGCTTGCGCCACTTTCATCAAGGCCAAGCGGGATACGGCGGATACGCGCGAGGCTGTCGAGCGCACCCGAGACCTGCACCACCATGCGGTTTTCACCGTCCGAGACGACACCGGCGGCACCACGTGCGTCCGAGCCGCGAATGCGGGCCGCGACATCCGCCATGGTGAGGCCGTAAGCCGCCAGTTCTGCGTCGTCGACCGTGATGCGGATTTCCTCATCCGGCAGTCCAAGCACGTCAACAAAGTCAGTGCCGGACATATTGCGCATGCGGCTTTCAATCTCCCGCGCGTGACGGCCGAGGATGGCATAGTTGATCGGGCTGTCTGCGTGCCATGTCAGCGAAAAGATCGCCGAATGTGCATAGATGCGGGTGTCGGAAAAGTCGGGCGCGGTAGACCCTGCGGGCAGGTCAGTTACCTCGGCCACCTTGTCGCGCAGGCGTGCAGTGATTGGTTTGGCGTTGTCCACGCGGTCTTCAAGCTCAACCGTGATCAGTGATACGCCGGGGTTCGATACGCTGCGTACCGTCTTGACCTCAGGCACTTCGCGCATCTTGCGCTCAAGTTTTTCGGTGATCTCGGCCTCGACCCGTTCGGCATCCGCGCCGGGGTAGAGCGTTGTCACCTGCACGATGCGGCTTTCCATGTGCGGGTCTTCAAGCTTCGGCATATTGAAGAAGCTGTTGAAACCGGCGATGACGATCAGGAGGAGGATAAGCCACACGACCCGCGGGTGGTTATAAAGAGACCCTTGCATGCTGTGGCTCCTTATCCGCGCGTGGCGCTGTCGGTTTCAAGCACGGTAACGCGCTGGCCCGGTGCAAGTCGTTCCACCCCGTCCGCGATGATACGGTCGCCGTTTGAAATGGTGCCGCTGACGAACACACGGTTGGTGTCGGTATAGAGCACCTGCACATTCTCGAAGCGCACCTGAGGGCCGTCCTCACCCTCCACAACTTTATAAACCCGCCATAGGCCGCGCACGTCCGACGACAGCGCCCGGATCGGCAGCCACGCGCCGGGGCTTTCCTGCCAGTCGCTTACGACGGCGGTGACCAGTTCACCGCGGCTGGCCTGTCCCTCTGGCAGGTTGAAGGTCACCATCATGGTGCGGGTCTGCCCCTCGATTGTCGGCACGACCGAGCGGATGGTAGCACCGTCGATGGTCTGGCGGCGACCGCCACGCAGCTCGACAGGCGCGCCGTCTTCGACCGCCATGGCAAACTCGGGCGGCATGCCGATATGGGCTTCCATGCGCGCATCTTCCGACAGCTCCAGCAGGCGGGTGCCTGCGGCAACCACCACACCTTCGTCGAGAAGGCGAGCGGTGATCACACCGGCATATGGCGCGCGGATTTCGGATTTGGCGAGGTCTACATCAAGGGCGTCGATGGTTGCCTTCAGTCGTTTGGCGCGGGCGCGCAGGCTGATGGCATTGGCTTCCGCTTCGTCAAGGCGCTGGGCGGAGGTGTGGCCCTTGTCAAAAGTTTCCTGTGCGCGCTTGAGCGTACGCTCCGCGAGGTCAAGCGAAGCGGCGACTTCATCACGCTCTGCCAGCAGTTGCGCGCGCTGCGCCTGCAGCCGGGCGGTATCAAGGGACGCCAGTATGTCACCGGCTGCCACTTTCGCCCCAAGGTCAACGCGGATGTCTGCGACGGTGCCACCAAGCTCAAACGCCATGCTCGATATACGGCCCGGTACGGCGCGGCCGGTGAAGGTGCGGCGGGCGTGATAGCCGTTTTCAATGGTCACTGTGGCAGTGCGCACAGGCAACGCGCGGCTCAGGCCGCTGTCGGGAATATTCTGCGCGGGCAGGCGTAGCGCGAAAACAGTGGCGAGAACGCCGGTGGCGGCGGCCATTGCTGCGGCTTTCAACAGTCTGGGTTTTTCAAACATGGGCGTGTCCTACACTCTGTCGCGGCTCGGCGCTGGTTTGTCTCAGGCAGCCATAATTATCGTTGTCCCGCAGCTTATATATTAAACTGGACTGTCTAGTCCAGAAATTATTTGCAAAGTTTCCGTAACGTAAAATGACGTTATGGCCATTTGCACACTTGCATATGGGCACAGGCCTTTGGTATTTGTAGACCCATTAGTCTAAAAATACGTATGGCACCCCTTTCCGGATTTGCAGTTTTTTAAAGGAACGGTTATGGAAGGCGCCACCAAAGCATCCACTTGTACCGGAAAGGCCAGCCCGTGACAGAAACCGCCAGCATGCAATCAGCAATGCCCCAGGAAGAGGAAAATCGCCCCACACGTGGACGTCCGCGTGATGAGGAGAAAAACTCTGCGATTATCGATGCGGCGTCGCTCCTGTTCCTGGAGAACGGCTTTGACGGCACCAGCATGGATGAGGTGGCAAAGCGGGCAGGCGTGTCGAAGCAAACGGTATACAGCCATTTCTCCAGCAAGGAGCAACTGTTCTCGGATGCCATCCACATCACCATCTCCAAATATTTCCCGGATGCTGCACTTGAAATGGTCGAGGTGCACACACTCGAATCGGACCTCTATGCGGTGGCTGAGCATTTTGCGCGCCTGCTGCTGAGCGATCAGGCGATCGCCATGCACCGGGTGCTGGTGGCCGCTGCTGCCAAAGGGCCGGAGCTTGCACAGATCTTCTGGCAAGCAGGCCCACAGGAGATGAACGAAAAGCTCGAAGACTTCATCCGCACCTGGGTGGACAAGGGCGAGCTCAAGATCGACAATATCGAAAAAGCCAGTGGCCAGCTTATCACGCTCATCAAGGGCAAGCTGCATTTCATGCGCGAAATTGGCATGATGCCGACCATCACGGAAGATGAGATCAAGGCGCAAACGACCGACGCCGTTGCCTGCTTTCTCAAGCTCTACAAGGCTTGACGGTTCACGCCGGTCCTGGCCGGAAACGCAAAAAGCCGCCCCTTTGGGCGGCTTTTTTGTCAGGCGCTATAGCGGCTTATTTATCGGAACCGTCGAGCGATTCCATGCCGTCCCCCTTGAGGGCTTCGCTGGAATAGCGGGCGTTGCCGCTGTCACCCTTGAGGGTGTTCGGCAGGCTCGCAGCCTGGCCCTCCGTTGATGGGCCGAGCGCCGTGTCGAATACGATCTCGTCTCCCTTGCCTTCAAAAATGCTGCAGGCAGAAAGGGTCATGAGGGCGGCAATCGCGAACAGTTTTTTCATTCTTCTTCCTTGGGCGCTGAACTAGGGCCAAATCTCAAAACTCGAATGCGCCGGACTGTGCCCCATTTCGCACCATCTTTCAACAGCCTTGACGCGGGGCCACACTCATGACCATAAGGCAGGCGGCAGATGGCCGGATGGCCGCCGCCGCGCTTTTGTGCGGGGGAGGAAAGTCCGGGCTCCACGGAAACACGGTGCCGGTTAATGGCCGGCGAGGGCGACCTCAGGGAAAGTGCCACAGAAAGCAAACCGCCATGTACGCATGGTAAGGGTGAAAGGGTGCGGTAAGAGCGCACCGCGTCCCTGGTAACAGGGATGGCAGGGTAAACCCCACCGGGAGCAAAACCAAATGGACGGTTGCCTTTGAGGGCAGGGCGGGTTTCTGCGCCCCCGTCGTGGTAGGTTGCTTGAGCCCTGTGGCAACACAGGGCCTAGAGGAATGGTCATCACCTGCTTGCAGGGACAGAACCCGGCTTACAGGCCATCTGCCGCTTTAACTTCAAGCTTTCCCTTCCAATCCGTATTTCATGCGCTAATGTTTTCCCCAGTCAGACAAAAGGGGACAGCGTATGACAATCACGAAATTCTTCACGCGCGGGCTGATGGTCGGGGTGGCGTCTGTGACGCTCAGCCTTGCAGCGAACGCCGACTTTGCGGAGGCTACCAAGGGGCTTGAGTTCAAGGATGGCCTTGTGGACACCTATGTGGACCATGCGAAAGCGCGCGTGTTGCTTGCGCTCGACAAGCCGGACGAGAACGGCATTGCAGGTCGTTATATTTACGCGGCTTACCTCACGGGTGGCCTCGGCTCCAACCCCGTAGGGCTCGACCGTAGCGTGCCAGCGGGCGGTGAGATCATCGCCTTCCGCCGCATGGGCAACAAGATTGTCGCCATGGTCGAGAACCATAATTTCCGCGCGACGGCAGACAGCGCGGCTGAGAAACGCGCGGTTGAGACCAGTTTCGCGCAGTCGATCATCTGGTCGGGCGATATCATGGAAGAAGACGCTGAGACGGGCCGCCTGTTGGTGGACTTTTCCTCCTTCCTGACCCGCGACGCGGTTGGTGTTGCGGCACGCCTCAAAGGCCGGGGCGAGGGCAGCTTCTCGCTGGTGAAGGACCGCTCGCTTGTGGATACCAAAGCCGCCTTCATGTTCCCGGAGAACGGTGAGTTTGATGCTTATGTCACCTTCGCGACCGACAAGCCGGGCCGCGAAGTGCGCCAGACCACGCCGGTCCCTGAAGCGGTGACCTTGATTGCGCACACCACGCTTATCAAACTGCCGGACGCAGGCTACCAGACGCGCCTTTATGACGACCGCGCGGCGCTTATCGGCATGACCTATGTTGATATGTCAGCGCCGCTTGCCGGGGATACGGTTGTGCGCCTCGCGCGACGGTTCCGGCTTGAGAAGGACGAGAACGGGCAGGTAAAGAACCCGATCAAATTCTATATCGATAACGGCGCGCCTGAGCCGATCCGCGGTGCGCTGCTTGAGGGCGGCATGTGGTGGGCTGACGCGTTTGCAGCCGCCGGCTATCCGGGTGGTTATACGGTTGAGGTTCTGCCGGAAGGCGTTCACCCGCTTGACGCCCGCTACAACGTGGTGAACTGGGTGCACCGCGCCACGCGCGGTTGGTCCTATGGTGCGGCGGTCGCTGACCCGCGCACGGGCGAAGTGCTGCGCGGCGTTGTGCTGCTTGGCAGCCTGCGTGTGCGCCAGGACATCAAGATTTTTGAAGCGCTCGCTGGGGCGGCCAAGACCGGCACAGGTGCTGCGGATGATCCGGTTGAACTGGCGCTTGCGCGTATTCGCCAGCTTTCCGCGCATGAGATTGGCCACGCGCTTGGCTTTGCGCACAATATGGGCGCGAGCACCTATGACGAGCGCGCGAGCGTGATGGACTATCCGGCACCGGATGTGCGCGCGAACGAGGACGGCACGCTTGATTTCTCCCGCGCTTACGGGGTTGGCATCGGCACATGGGACAAATGGACCGCAAAATTCCTCTATGGCGACTATAACGGCAAGCCGGATGCGGAAGCGCAGGCTGCGCTGATCCGTGAGGCCGACGCATATGGCCATCTGTTTGTCTCAGACCCCGACAGCCGCGGTGTTGGCACAGGTCACGCGCGGGGTGCCGTGTGGGACACGGGGGCTGACCCGCTCGCAAGCCTTGAAAACACCCTGAAGGTACGTCGTATCGCGCTGGACCGTTTTGGCATGGATAACCTGCGGGACGGTGAGGCGCTGACTGCGCTGCAGACCAAAATCGTGCCGCTTTATCTTTACCACCGCTATCAGCTTGATGCGGCAGCCAAGAGCCTTGGCGGTATGGACTTTGTCTACCGCCACGAGGGTGATGGCCGCCCCGCACCAACCGTTGTGCCTTGGGAACGGCAGGAAAAAGCGCTGTCCTTGATCCTTGAAACGCTGTCGCCATCGGCGCTGGATATGAAGGATGAAGTGCTTAAGGTATTGTCACCACTTGGTTATTCGGATGGTGACCCGCAGTTTGGCCGTGAAGCATTTGATGGCGAGGGCCGCCCGGCATTTGACCTGATGCAGGCGGCTTCAAGCGCGGCATCCCTGAGTTTCGACGCGCTTCTGGCACCTGAGCGCCTTGTGCGTCTTGATGCGCAGGGTGACGCGAGCGCCGAGTATCCGGGCCTTGGCGCGGTGCTCACGCGGACCACAGACAGCCTGATGGCGTTTGCAAAAGGCGAGGATGCGACCCGGCAGAGCCTGAGGGAGCTGGTGGTCAGCCTCTATGCCGAGCGGCTTATTGGTCTGACCTTCGGGGAAGACGTGCCGAATGCGGTGCGGCAGGAAACCCGCGCGGCCCTTACGGCATTGAAAACAAAGGCGGAAAAGCTGAAACGTTCGAGTGCAGCCTTTGCAGGCAGCCTGATTGCGCGGATTGATGATGCGCTGGCACGGGCACGCACCCCGGCGGTCAAAGAGCCCGCGGCAGCCACTGTGCCGCCAGGAAGCCCGATCGGGAGCGAGCTTGGCGCGGAGCAGGGGGAAGCCTGCTGGCACTGTGACAGCGGCCTTTAGCCGCGCTTCACGGGATTTGAAAAGGGGCCTTCGGGCCCCTTTTTTGTGCCGGAGGTGTGCAGAAAGTGTGCAGGATCTGTGCAGCTTATTTTTTCGCCTTGCGACCGTAAAGACGGGCGAGCGGTGCCGCGCTGAGGCCGTGCAGAAGGGCACTGATCCAGACCGCATTGATGGCGATCATCAGCACCTGATCTGCAAAGGCGGGGTCGGTCTTGCCCGCGACAAGCAGGGCAAAAAGCGCGGTTGCCAGCCCCCTTGGGCCGAACCAGCCAAGAAAAAGCCGGGTGCGTGCATTAAGGCCCGAGCCCATGAGCGACACCCAGATGGCAAGGGGACGGACAAGGAAAAGGCTGGCGAGTATAAGGGCGAATACAGGCCAATCGAGATGTGCAATCGCTGTGGGCACAAGGATGAGGCCGAGAAGGAAAAACGCACCCCAACTGAGGAGCTTGCCTTCGCCCTCGGTAAAATCATAGATGAAGGCGCAGCGACCCCTGACCACATGGCCAAAAGAGAGCCCCGCAACGAAGGCGGCAATAAAGCCGTTGCCGTCAACGAGGGTCGCGGCGAGATAGGCGCTGCCCGCGAGCGCAATGGCTCCAATGCCTTCATGGGTGCCGGTGCTGAGGCCGCGACGCTCGGCGGTCAGGAACAGCTTGCCGCCAAGGGTACCAAGCGCCACCCCCGCAAGTGGGCCAAGGGTAAGCTGGAGCGTGATGAACAGTGGCCAGTTCCGGTCGTCCCCGTCGGCGGTGGCAGCGGCGAGACTTGCGAACAACATTACGGCTGGCAGGGCCAGCCCGTCATTGAGGCCGCTTTCGACTGACAGCGTCTGTCGCTCCATCTCCGGTACCGTTTCATCGGTGATAACACTTTGGCCAAGCGCGGCGTCGGTCGGGGAGAGGATGGCGGCGATAAGGGCCAGCGCAAAAATGGGCCAGCCGGGCAGCAGAACCCAGGCGGCGACCGTGCCAAGAAGGATGGCAACCGGCAAGCCAAGAAGCAGCATGCGCAGGGGGATGGTCCGCTCCCGCAATAGTTCGCGCAGGTTGACCTTCGCGGCGTCAAGAAACAGCAGGACCACGAGCGCGACTTCCGCCGTGAAGTGGAGAATTTCTTCCGCCCCCGAAAGAGTGAACAGGCCGGTTTGCGACAGCCCGGCACCAAGCGCGATGAAGATCATCGGCACCGTTACCGGGGTCGGCGCGAGCCGCTTTGCCACGGTGGTTACCGCCACGGTGACAAGGGCAAGGATCAACAGTCCGGACACCGTCAATATGCCTCCGTTTCTGAGATTGCATCTGTTGCTGGCAGCGAAAATAAACTAAGCTGGATCAATATCCTATGGGTTTTGTCTCACGCTGCTGCATCGTGGTGAGACAAGCTGCCGCAGGGTTCGCGGCATTTTGACCAATGTCAATCAGTTTACGAGTAGGCTCGAGTAGTTTGACACCAAGTTTAACGAACGAGGCATCCCGTGGACTATCTTCTCTCCCACTGTCAGGCGGTTCTCGCAGACCATGGCGGTCTGTTTTTGACGCTGTTCCTCGGTGGACTGATGGGCAGTGCGACGCACTGTGTGGGCATGTGTGGCCCCTTTGTGGTCGCGCAGACCACCAGCCTTGAGCGTGCGCCCGGCTTGTTCGCGCGCGTGCGCGGCCTCGCACTCATGCCCTATCATCTTGGTCGCATGACGACCTATATGATTCTCGGCGTTGTTGCGGCCAGCCTGTCTGGCATGGTCTTCAGCGTGCCGCTGCAGCGCGGCATTGCTGTTGTGCTGCTGACGGTCGCTGGCCTGTTGTTCCTTGCGAGCGCGGTGCCGAGCCTGAAGCGTCTGGCCGGGCCAGGCATCCTTCCCGGTTTCCTGCACGGCTATCTTGCGCGCTTTGGCGCGGCACTTGGCCGGTTCGCAAAACCTTTCTTCTCCGCACCGACCGCATGGCACCGCTATGCGCTTGGTATCACTTTGGGGTTCCTACCCTGCGGTCTCCTTGCTGCTGCCCTGATGGCGGTGGCGGCCACCGCAGATCCTATCTCGGCTGCTTTTGGCATGGCGGCCTTTTGTGTGGGCACCATGCCTGCACTCTTTCTTGCCGGGGCAGGCGGGCGGTATGCACTCGACCACCTGCCCGTTCGTTTCTCGACCCTCGCGCGGGGCGTGATGGTCTTCAACAGTCTCAGTCTCTTCATCATAGCTGGGGGCATGATTTTGCCAGGAAATCATTAAGGGCAGGTCACATGACTAATCTTGCAGAAAAACCGAACTATAACGACGAGATCGTGAAGCTTTTCACGATCGCCACCATTTTCTGGGGTGTGGTGGGCTTTACTGTGGGCGTGTTCATCGCGCTGCAGATGGCCTTCCCGCAGCTCAACTTTGGTGAATATCTCACTTTTGGCCGCCTGCGGCCGGTGCACACCTCCGCGGTGATCTTCGCCTTCGGCGGCAACGCACTGTTCGCCACCAGCTATTTTGTCGTGCAGCGCACCTGCCGCACGCGGCTGTGGGGTGACGGCCTCGCCAAATTCACCTTCTGGGGCTATCAGGCCTTTATCGTGATGGCGGCGCTTGGCTATGTGCTGGGTGTTACCCAGGCCAAGGAATATGCGGAACCCGAGTGGTACGCTGACCTGTGGCTGACCTTCGTATGGGTATCCTATCTTGTGGTCTTCATGATGACGCTCAAGAACCGGAACGAGCCGCACATCTATGTGGCCAACTGGTTCTTCCTTGCCTTTATCGTGACGGTTGCGGTGCTGCACCTTGGCAACAATATCTCGATCCCGGTATCGCTGACGGAAGTGAAGAGCTACTCGCTCTGGGGCGGTGTGCAGTCTGCACTGATCCAGTGGTGGTACGGCCACAACGCCGTGGGCTTCTTCCTGACCGCAGGCTTTCTCGGCATCATGTACTATTTTGTACCGAAGCGCGCTGGCCGTCCGGTCTATAGCTACCGTCTGTCGATCCTGCACTTCTGGTCGCTGATCTTCATCTATATCTGGGCTGGTCCGCACCACCTGCACTATACTGCGCTGCCGGACTGGGCGCAGACCCTTGGCATGACCTTCTCGATCATGCTGTGGATGCCGTCCTGGGGTGGCATGATCAACGGTATGATGACCCTCTCGGGTGCGTGGAACAAACTGCGCGAAGATCCCGTGCTGCGCTTCATGATCGTGTCGCTTGCCTTCTACGGCATGAGCACCTTCGAAGGCCCGCTGATGTCGATCAAGTCGGTGAACGCACTCAGCCACTATACGGACTGGACCATTGGTCACGTGCACTCGGGTGCGCTCGGCTGGGTGGCCTTCATCTCCTTCGGTGCGCTCTATTACCTCGTGCCGGTGCTGTGGAAGAAGAAGGAACTTTATTCCATGCGTCTCGTGAACCTGCACCTCTGGATCGCGACCATCGGCATCGTGCTCTATATCGCGGCGATGTGGGTGTCCGGCATCATGCAGGGCCTGATGTGGCGCTCGTATGACAGCATGGGCTTCCTCGAGTACAGCTTCGTGGAAACCGTGATGGCCATGCATCCCTTCTATCTGATCCGTGCCTTCGGCGGCCTGCTGTTCCTCGTTGGCGCACTGATCATGGTTTACAACTTCGTCAAAACCATCCGTGGGGACAATGTCCCTGCGGCTGCGGAAGACGACACGCAAGGTGCGGAGGCAGCACATGCTTAAAAAACACGAGAAAGTGGAGAAAAACTCCTTTCTGATGCTTATCCTGATCGTGGTCGTTGTGTCGATTGGCGGTATCATCGAGATCCTGCCGCTCTTCCGCATGGAAACCACGATCGAGCCGGTGAAAGGTGTACGCCCCTATACCCCGCTCGAACTTGCGGGCCAGAACGTCTACATTCGTGAGGGTTGCTACAACTGCCACAGCCAGCAGGTTCGTCCGCTGCGCGACGAGGTGGAACGCTACGGCCACTATTCGCTGGCGGCCGAGAGCATGTACGACCACCCGTTCCAGTGGGGCTCCAAACGTACAGGGCCGGACCTCGCCCGCGTTGGCGGCAAATATTCCGACGACTGGCACGTTCAGCACATGATCAAGCCGCAGCAAGTGGTGCCGGAAAGCATCATGCCGCCCTATGCGCATCTCGCGAACAAGGGGGCGAAGCTTGAAGGTATCGGCGGTGACATGAAAGCACTCCGGATGGCGGGTGTTCCCTACACCGACGAGATGATCGAAAACGCCTACAATGACGCCATGGCGCAAGCCCAGGGCGAGAGCGATCATCATGACGGCCTCATTGAACGGTATGGCGAGCGGGTGATCTATCGCAACTTCGACGGTCAGGAAACGACGACCGAGCTGGATGCGCTGATTGCCTACCTCCAGGTGCTCGGCACCATGGCGGAACTCAAGGACTATGTGCATGACGGTGACGCACGTTCCAGCCACGGGGAGGCAGGCAAATGATTGACTGGCTTTCAAACAATGCCGGGCTGACAGGCCTCCTGTTCTTCTTCGGCGTCTTCTGCGGTATCGCCGTCTGGGCGTATCAGCCGAAAATGAAGAGCACACTGGAATCGCACAAAAATATTCCTCTCAGAGGGGATGAGCTATGAGCAACAAGAACGAAATCGATAAAATCTCGGGTGTCGAGACCACCGGCCATACCTGGGACGGCATCAAGGAACTCAATAACCCGGCACCGCGCTGGTGGCTGATCGTCTTCTACATCTCCGTGATCTGGTCGATCGGTTACTGGGTGGTCTACCCCGCCTGGCCGACGCTTTCGGGCGACGGCGAACGCGGTGGTACCGCCGGTTCCATGGGCTGGACACAATATGACCAGCTCAAGGAACAACAGGCTGAAATCCGCGCCCGCAAGTCGGCGTATCTCGAGCGTTTCGAGAATGCCTCCTTCGCGGAAATCCGCGCGGATGAAGAGCTTTATGCCTTCGCGGTTGCGGGTGGCGCGGCTGCCTTCAAGGACAACTGCGCAACCTGTCACGGCACGGGCGGTGCCGGTTCTGCCGGTTACCCGAACCTCAACGACGACGACTGGCTCTGGGGCGGTGATATCGACAGCATCCACGAGACCATCCGTGTCGGTATCCGCGCGCCGCATGATGAGACCAGGCTCTCGGAAATGCCGCCGTTCGGCGACATGCTCTCGGACACCGAGATCAGCGCGGTTGCTGACCATGTGCTGTCGCTCTCGGGCCGCGGTGAGACAAGCGAAGCAGGGGCTCAGGTGTTTGCCGACAACTGTGCATCCTGTCACGGGGACAGCGGTCTTGGCGATACCGGCCTCGGTGCGCCCGACCTTGAGGACGCCATCTGGTTCTATGGCTCTGAAAAGGCGGACATCATGTCACAGGTTCGCAAACCCAAGCATGGTGTAATGCCTACCTGGGAAGCGCGGCTGGATGCCAATACCATCCGTCAGCTTTCCGTTTATGTACACTCGCTAGGGGGTGGCGAGGAATAATTCCTCGCCCCGCCGGGCCAATAGCGCGGAGTATGTCCGAATGAGTGATGATGCAGCCCCGATCCAGCTTTTTGCCAAAAAGGCACGTGTGTATCCGAAGCGTGTCTGGGGGACCTTCCGGAAACTCAAATGGGTTTCGATGATTGTTCTTCTTGGCATCTATTACCTGGCCCCCTTCCTGAGGTGGGACCGGGGGGTGCATGCGCCTGACCAGGCCATCCTTATCGACATGCCCGCGCGCAGGGCCTATTTCTTCTTCATCGAAATCTGGCCGCAGGAGGTTTATTACCTCACCGGCATCCTCATTCTCGCGGCGGTGGCGCTCTTTTTTGTCACCAGCCTTTTTGGCCGGGTGTGGTGCGGTTATGCCTGCCCGCAGACGGTCTGGACCGATCTCTTTGTCTGGGTCGAGCGCATCGTGCAGGGCGACCGTGTCAAGCGCATGCGCCTGGCCGATGCGCCCTGGAGTTTCGAGAAACTCTGGAAAATGGCGCTGACGCACAGCCTGTGGCTGGTTATCGGCCTGCTGACGGGTGGTGCCTGGGTTTTCTATTTCAACGATGCCCCCACGCTTCTTGAGCAGATCATCCACTTCGATGTGCCATGGGGCGTGATGAGCTGGATTCTGGCGCTCACTTTCTCCACATACCTGATGGCCGGTTTTGCACGCGAGCAGGTGTGCATCTATATGTGCCCCTATTCGCGCTTCCAGAGTGCGATGTTCGACAAGGACACCTTGATCATCGGCTACGATGAAAAACGCGGCGAGCCCCGTGGCAAATACAAGAAGGGTGACAGCTGGGACGGGCGTGGCCACTGCATTGACTGCACAGCCTGCGTTCAGGTGTGCCCGACCGGTATCGATATTCGCGAAGGCCTGCAGATGGAATGTATCGCCTGCGGCCTGTGTGTGGATGCCTGCGACGGCATCATGGACAAGCTTGGCCTGCCGCGTGGGCTGATCCGCTATGACACCACCCATAACCAGGAAGCGCGTGAGGCCGGCATCAAGGAACGTTCGCACCTCCTGCGCCCGCGCACGGCCTATTATTCGCTGATCATTGCCATCGTGGGGGCTGCCATGCTCTATGGCCTCATGAACCGCGCCCCGGTGGAGCTGCATGTGCTGCATGACCGCAACCCGCTTTTCGTAAAGCTTTCGGACGGGCGTTTCCGCAATGGCTATGACATCAAGATCTTGAACAAGACCCATGAGGACAAGACCTACAGCCTGAATATCGAAGGGCTGGAAGGCGCAGAAATCCGGGTGCAGGGTGCTGGCAATATTGAGACGGATGCCCTGCCGGTGTTTGCCGACAGCGTGGGTCATTTCCGCGTCTTTGTGACGGCGAACAAGCCGGCTGACGTGCGCACCAAGGTGGACTTCCGCATCGAGCAGGTTGGTGGTGAAAACGCTGACCGCTATGAAGGTGTCTTCATGAGCGGCAGGCCGTAAGAGAGAAGCCATAGGAGTAGGGGTATGAGCATGGCACGCGTTGAAGATCCGGGAATGACCAAGAGGGACCGTCTGATCCCGTGGTATATCGTCGCCTTTTTTGTCGTGGTTGCCATCCTTGACGGCATCTTTGTTTATCTCGCGACCTCGACCCACACTGGTGTGGTTACCGAGCGCGCCTACGACAAGGGCATCGCATATAACGAGACCGTGGCCGCCGCCGAAGCCCAGAAAGCGCTTGGCTGGCAAGGTGATATCACGCTTGCAGCCGACCGCACGCTGACCTTCTCGCTCCTCGGGGCAGAGGGGCAGCCGCTTTCGGGCGCGACGGTGAAAGCCGAGTTCATGCGCCCGACACAGGCCGGTATGGACTTCGCCGTGGAGCTCTCGGAAACCGCTGCGGGCCAATATAGCGCAAGCGTCGACTTCCCCGCCGAGGGGCTTTGGGATGTGCGCGTCTTCGCGCTTGAGGGCGAGCAGGACTTCCAGCACCATCAGCGGCTCGTGGTGAAAACGCCGTGAGCTGTCTCCACTGCGGAGAAAAAACCGAACCCGGCCAGGATTTTTGCTGCCCGGGATGCGAGGCGGCCCATGCGGCCGCCGCAAGCGTTTCTGAAGGCAGCGGTTTCTCCCGCCTCGCCAGCGAAAATGAAGACGGCAGCTTCACCCTGACCCTCGGGGTGGAGGGTATCCACTGCGCTGCCTGCATCCGGCTGATTGAAAATGCACTTGCCTCGGAAGAGGCTGTCACCCACGCCCGGGTGAACATGAGCACCAACCGCGTGAACATGAGCTGGGAGGGTGAACGGGTTTATGGCGACCATCTGGCAACAGTGGTCTCGAAGCTCGGCTATCGCCTGCATGCGCTCGATAAAGCGGCTGACGTACAGGATGCCGAGACCCGCGCGCTCCTGCGCTCGATCGCGGTGGCTGGCTTTGCCGCCGGTAACATGATGCTGATATCCGTTGGCCTCTGGTCAACCGACGCTGAGACCATGGGCGTGGCGACGCGCGACCTGTTTCACTGGCTTTCGGCCCTCATTGCGCTGCCGACCGTAATTTATGCCGGCCAGCCTTTCTTCCGCTCGGCCCTCGCGGTGCTCAGGCAGGGGCACACCAATATGGATGTGCCGATTTCCATCGCGGTGACCCTGGCCTGCGCCATGAGCCTTTTTGAGGCATTCCGTCACGGTGAACATGTCTATTTCGACAGCGCTGTGATGTTGCTCTTTTTCCTGCTGATTGGCCGCTATCTTGACGCCCGCGCCAAGGGCAAGGCGCGTGAAACCGCGACCGAGCTTCTGTCCAAACTGTCCGGCATGGCCACAATATTTGAAGACGGGCAGGCCGTGCAGGTGCCGATCAAGGAACTGAGGCCCGGTATGCTGGTGCTGGTTGCGGCGGGTGAAAGCATTCCGGCGGACGGCGTGGTTGAGAAGGGCCGGTCAGATGTGGACCGCTCGCTCATCACCGGCGAAACGGTGCCGGAAAAGCTGGAGGCCGGGCAGGAAGTATTTGCGGGTACGCTCAATCTCACCGCGCCGGTTCAGGTCCGGGTTTCGAAAGCCACGGAAAAGAGCCTGCTCAGTGAAATTGTGCGCCTGATGGAAGTGTCAGAGCAGGCGAACGCACGCTATGTGCGGCTCGCCGACAAGGCGGCCAGCCTTTACACGCCGGTGGTGCATGCCATGGGCGCGCTGACTTTCCTTGGCTGGTGGCTGGTGATGCAGGCACCGTGGCAGGTGTCGCTTTTGCACGCCGTGACGGTGTTGATCATCACCTGCCCCTGTGCGCTTGGTCTTGCCGTGCCGGTGGTGCAGGTACTGGCAAGCAGCCGGTTGATGAAAGCCGGTATCCTGCTGAAATCAGGCGATGCGCTTGAGAAACTGGCCGAGGTCAATACCGTGGTGTTTGACAAAACCGGTACGCTCACGCTCGGTCATCCGGAGCTTCTGCCCGGCCAGCATAGTGTGGCAGATATCCGTCTCGCCGCCTCGCTGGCGGTGCAAAGCCGTCACCCGCTTGCCCGCGCGATTGCCCGTGCCTATGACGGTGACCTGATCGAGCTTGAAGTGACCGAGCTACCGGGCCGTGGGCTTCTGGCCGATTTTGAAGGCTGGGACATTCGCCTTGGCAGCCGGGCGTGGTGTGGCGACATGTCGGCCCAGTATCAGGACAATGCTCTTGAGCTCTGGTTGGCGGTGGGGGACGAAGTTCGGGCTCGTTTTGCCTTCTCGGACCGCATCCGCGAAGACGCGGCCGCTGTCGTCGCAGCGCTGCAAGCCCGGCGCATTGATGTGCGCCTGCTGAGCGGGGACCGGCTTGCCGTTGTAAGCGAGCTTGCCGGTGAAGCGGGCATCACTGCCTATCGCGGCGAGGTCAGCCCGGTGCAGAAATGCGACTATCTCGAAGCACTCAAGGCTGAAGGTGCCAAGGTTCTGATGGTGGGTGACGGCCTCAATGATGCGCCGGCGCTTGCAAGCTCCCATGTTTCCATGTCACCGTCGACCGCCATGGATATCACGCAAAATACCGCCGATATTGTATTCCAGGGTGACAGACTGTCGCCGGTCATTGAGGCGATTGATGCCGCGCATCAATCGACCCGGCTCGTGCGGCAGAATTTTGGCCTCGCGATCATCTATAACATCATCGCCATTCCGGTGGCTGTGCTTGGCTATGTAACACCGCTTGTAGCGGCTGCCGCCATGTCCGGCTCGTCGCTTGTTGTGATAGTCAATGCGTTCCGACTCAACCTTGGCAGGAAGCGCTGATGGATATTCTGCTTTACCTCATTCCGATTGCTCTGACGCTCGGTCTTTTGGGCCTCGCCGGCTTCCTCTGGTCGATGAAAAACAATCAATATGAAGACCTTGAGGGGGCGGCACACCGCATTTTGTTCGATGACGATGACGAGGTTGGCGGAACGACCTCAAATAACAGTGACAAAGTGTGACATTCCGCCGCATAGTGCCTTGAAATCTCTGGAAATTTGACAATCGTCAAGCCGTTTTTCCTCCCCGTTCTGTATCAAGGTTTCAGAACAAATTTTGAGGAAAAACCCATGCGTATCTCAACTCTTCTGAAAGCGTCTGTATGTGCCCTTGCTCTTCAGGCAGTGGCAGCTCCTGCAATGGCGGAAGGTGGCGACAGCCCGTGGCTCGTTCGTCTGCGCGCAATCGATGTGGTGCCTGATGAAAGCTCCACCGTTTCGATCGGCGGCGAAGCCCGGGTCGACAGTACCATCGTGCCGGAACTCGACATCACTTATTTCTGGTCGAAGAATATCGCGACCGAGCTGATCCTCGCGACCTCGAAACATGATGTTTCCGCGCTTGGCACCGCAATCGGCGACGTTGACCTTGGTGACACCTGGGTGCTGCCGCCGACCCTGTTGCTGCAGTATCACTTCAACCCGGAAGGCGGCGTGAAGCCTTATATCGGCGCTGGCGTGAACTACACCTTCTTCTATAACGCCGACCCGGGTGCGGTGGATGACATCGATTATGACAATGGCTTTGGTCTGGCGCTGCAAGCTGGCATCGACTTCAAGGTCAAGGACAACTTGTACTTCAACGTTGATGCCAAGAAACTCTGGCTGAACACCGACGTGTCGATCAATGGCGGTGCGGTAACAGCCGATGTGGACCTTGATCCCTGGGTTCTTGGTGTAGGTTTCGGTTACCGCTTCTGACCCCTACCCGAGTGGTAGCCGAGAAAAGAGCCCGCGTCACGTCAGTGCCGCGGGCTTTCCCTTTTGGAGGGCGTGCGATGGGCAAAAGCCGTGCTCCCGATGAAAAGAACCCGCAACACTCAGGTGTTGCGGGTTTTCAGGCGGTGCCCAAAGCGATTGGGAGATTTGGACACAGGAAAAATAGGGTGCTCTGCCGTCAGGCCACCTGTGCGTGACGCTGGGCGTTTGGCGCGAGGTAGGCATCAAACGCGGCACACGCGAGGCGCACAGCCTGCCGGGTTTCCTGGGGAATAACAAGCTTTCTGCCCTGCAAGCGCACAAGGCCATCATCTGCCAGCGACTGAAGCGCTGGTAGCGCATCATCCAGATAGTCGCGTGGCAGCAGATGCTCGGCGGTAAACAGCTCCAGATCGAGCTCGAAGTAACACATCAACTCCTCGATGGCAGCGCGACGGACCCGGTCCTCGTCGGTCAACGCCCGGCCCTTGATGATCGGATGTTTGCCGCCAAGAATGGCGTTTTCATAGTCCGCGGCCACCAGCGTGTTCTGTGCATATCCTTGCGGCAGAGAGCTGATGGCCGAAGTGCCAAGGCCGATCAGGGCGTCAGCGCTGTCGGTCGTGTAGCCCTGGAAGTTCCGTTTCAGGGTATGATCATGCAGGGCGTACGCCATGGCGTCGTTTCGGCGAACAAAATGGTCAAGCCCGATGGCAATAAAGTCGCGCTGCGCGAGGCGGGTGGCGGCGGCGTCAAACTGTGCGAGGCGCGCGGCTCCGTCGGGCAGGGCGGTTTCGTCGATCAGCCGCATGTGTTTTTTCATCCACGGCACATGCGCATAGCCAAACAGGGCGATGCGGCTTGGGCCGAGCGCCGAGGCAAAATCCACATTCTCTATAACGTCCTCAATGGTCTGGTGCGGCAGGCCATAGAGCAGATCCATATTGATCTCGCGGATGCCGTATTCTTTCAGCAACTGCACCGCGTCATAGATCAGGTGGAACGGCTGGCGCCGCCCGATGGCCTTTTGCACATTCTCGTGGAAATCCTGCACACCGAGGCTGACACGGGTTACGCCCATCTGGGCATAGGCCGCGACGCGGGCTTCTGTCACTTCGCGGGGGTCAAGCTCGATGGCGACCTCTGCATCGCGGGCGAGCGCAAAATATTGCCGTGTGGCTGTCATGATGCGGCGGAAGTCGTCCGCAGAAAGCATGCTTGGAGAGCCGCCGCCAAAATGCACGTGCCGCACGCTTTGCCCGCCCGAGAGGCGCGATGCGACCATCTCGATTTCCTGCAGCAGCGTGTCGACATATTTGTTCACCGGCTCATACTTGCGCGTGGCCTTGGTGAAACAGCCGCAATACCAGCATATTTGCTTGCAATAGGGGATGTGGAAATAGAGCGAGACCGATGCATGGTCATCAAGTTCTGTCAGCCAGCCCAGATAGGCCTCATGGCCCACCGTCGCCGAGAAATGGGGGGCGGTAGGATAGCTGGTATAGCGTGGAACCTGTTCATTGCGTCTCAGCAGCGCCTGATGGGATGCCTGCATTGTTAACTCCCGTTACATCTGACCTATCTTCTGCTTACAGCCGCAAAGCGGCAAAAGAATTGACGGAGGTCAACTGGCGGCAGCTTTCAGCCAGTTTGCAGGCAGATGAAGGAGAGGTTTCAAGCCAATGTTTGTACTCCGGCCCGTAAAGCTGTTATCCCATAGGGGTATCCGTTGGGGCTTGATGCGGGAAACACGAGGGGAGAGCGTTTTGCCGAAGGCATTTTTCCAAGATGGTGAGGCTGGCAACAGCACGCCGCTTCTGCGTTCCATCCTGCCTGCCCTGCTGGTGCTTGGCGTCTTCTGTGGTCTTGCTGCATGCGGGCAAGCGCCGACCGAGCAATATGACTATGTCATCACTGGCGGTATGGTCCATGACGGTAGCGGTGCGCCGGGCCGAGCCCTCGACATCGCTGTACTCGACGGAAAGATCGCCTATGTCGGTGTGGCCGGTGCGCGCGAGCTTTCCGCAGTCCGCAGGATAGACGCCACGGGTCTTGTTGTGGCTCCGGGTTTCATTGATCCCCACACCCATAGCCTTGATGACCTGAAGAGCACCGAGCGGCGGCAGAATGCAAATTATCTGGCTCAGGGCGTGACCACTGTTTTTGCTGGCAACGACGGCGCGGGCGAACCTGATATTGCAGCCACTTTTGCGGCGCTTGAGCAGGCAGGCATCGGCACCAATGTTGCGCTTTATGTCGGGCACGGTGCGGTGCGGCGGCAGGTAATGGGCGCGGTGGACCGCGCGCCAAAAGATGCCGAATTGGCGGCGATGAAAGACCTGGTGCGGCAGGCGATGGAGCAGGGCGCGCTGGGCTTGTCCGCCGGCCTCTATTATCCCCCAGGCAATTTTGCCGTGACCGATGAGGTTGCTTCACTGGCAGCGGTAACCGCGCCCTATTGCGGTGTGTACGACAGCCATATCCGTGACGAAAGCACCTATACCATCGGGCTTGTCGCTGCGGTTGAGGAAGCGATCGAGATCGGTCGCAAAGCGGGGGTTCCCGCCCATATTGCGCATATCAAGGCGCTTGGTGTGGATGTGCACGGCAAAAGCGCCGAGGTGATTGCGGCAGTTGAGGCTGCGCGCGCGGAAGGGCTGGAAGTTACGGCGGACCAGTACCCGTGGCTGGCGTCAGGCACCGGCATTGCCGCGAGCCTCGTGCCGCGCTGGGCCATGGACGGCGGGCGCGAGGCCATGCTTGCCCGGCTGGACGATGCGGCGGACAGTGTACGCATCAAGGCCGAGATGGCCGAGAATATGCGCCGCCGGGGCGGTGCTGCCAGCCTGCTTGTTGTGGGCGGCAAAGAGGAATGGCGCGGCAACACCCTTGATGAGCTCGCGGCAGACTGGGCAATGAACCCCATTGACGCCGCTGTCCGTATCCTGCGTGAAGGGGATGCGGGGGTTGCCTCTTTCAATATGGCCGAGATTGACGTGAAGGCCTTCATGCGCCAGCCGTGGGTGATGACCGGTTCGGACGGCAGCAATGGTCACCCGCGCAAGTTTGGTACCTTCCCGCAGAAATACAGGCGTTATGTGGTCGAGGACCCGATCCTGACCATGGAAGATTTCATCCACAAAAGCAGTGGCCTTGTGGCTGATACCTTCGGGCTGGAAGCGCGCGGGTACCTGCGCACGGGGTATGTTGCCGACATTGTGCTCCTGGACCCCGAGACGTACCGTTCGAATGCGACTTATGAGGCGCCGGAACAGCTCGCGACTGGTGTGGCCTATCTGTTTGTGGATGGCAAGGCAGTGATTGACGGCGGCGAGCTCATGCCTGTGCTGGCGGGGCAAACGCTTCGGCACACCGCGAACTGTGATGTGCCGAAGTCCTGAACGCTAATCCTCAGCGCTGCTTGCATCTGCATAAGTGAAGAAGCCAGCCATGATCCACGGCGCGCGTACCTCTGTGCGCCATGACTGCTGTACTGCTTCAAGCGGGCGGCCGGTCCAGTTGGCAATAGCCTCAAGCGCCTGATTGATCCCGCCCTGTTCCCGCACCAGAGTGAGGAAACGGAAATGCAGCGGGCTCAGCGGATATGTTGTGGTCTGGAAGTCACGCCGCACGATCGCAACTGCTTGTGGTGTGGGGGCTGGTACAGGCGGCGTCTTGCCCGCCCGCACCTCATGGTAATACCATGCCACCGGGAAGCGGTAGCTGGCGAGCACAAGGCTCGGCTCCAGCGTCAGGGCGTTGTCGGTGGCCTCAAGCGCCGGTAGCGTTTTGCCTTCCGGACCGGGGGCGTCGAACAGGTGGAAAAGTGCGCGCTCGTAGGAGGCGAGGTCGACCATGAAGTCGATCCAGCTTTCTCGTGCCTCGGGGGCAGCGTCACGGTCCGGGCGGTTTTCCTCAAGCCAGGCCGGGAAGCGGCGGCCCAGTTCATAAAGTGTATAGCTGTCTGACGGACAAGTGCGCAGGTATTCGTCGGCAAAGTCACAGAACAGGCCTTCACCCAGTGCATGGCAGGTGGCGGGGAACTGTTCCTCAAGGCATTTGCGCAGGCGCAGGATATAGCTGCGCTGGTAAATGGCGAGTGCGGCGGTCGCGTCGATGTGCGCACCGGGCAGCAGGATGGCATCAATTTGCGCGCGGTCGGCCGAGCGCGGGGCGACAAGCGCCTCGAACATCCAGCGCTGGTACGCTTCCATGCTGTTCGAGATCGCGCTCATGCCTGCCCCATCCTGCTGTTTGCCATCACACCGGGCACCATGAAGTCGACAGGGGTGGAGACGCCACTTGTGCCGCGTGTGGCCACGGGGGCGAGCGGCGCCGGCGCGATGCCATCGATATAGGCTTGCGCACGCAGCACTTCTGCATGCACCCGGTCAAATTCCGGCACGTCACCGTCCCATTCAAGGAGCGTCGCGGCACCGCCAGAGCGCTGCCATGCGGTGCGGAACAGTTGCCATACCTCGTCGCACACCGGTTGGTCGTGGGTGTCGATGATATGGGTGCCACAGTGCTGGTGTCCGGCGAGATGCAGTTGCACCACCCGGTCGAACGGGAAAGCGTCCAGATAGTCGGTCGGGCTTGTGCCAGCGTTGAAGCAGGTGACATAAACATTGTTGACGTCCAAAAGCAGCAGGCAGCCGGTCTCATCACACAGCGCGCGCAGGAAATCGGGTTCGCTGATGGTGGTGCCGCGAAACCGCACATAGCTGCTGGGGTTCTCAAGCACAAGCGGGCGACCGAGCATATCCTGCACCGCGCGCACCCGCGCCGCGACATGATGGAGCATTTCCTCCGTCAGCATCAGCGGCAGCAGGTCATGGCTATTCAGGCCCAGCACACCGGTCCAGCACAGATGGTCACTGACCCAGCGCGCGTCTATGTCGTCAGCCAGCCGCTTGAGGCGCTTGAGATACTGCATGTCCAGCGGGTCGCTGCTGCCGATCGACAGGGAAACACCGTGCAGCACAATGGGATAGCGTTCCGCGATCTGCTCAAGGACCCAGCGGGGGCGCCCGCCGGAGTCCATGAAGTTTTCCGAGATGGCCTCGAACCAGTCCACCTCGGGCCAGGCGTTCAGGATATGGTCGAAATGCGCGTTGCGGAGCCCAACCCCGAGGCCCAACCGTTTATCGGTTGGGCCGGGGGCCGCTGCACCACCACTTGCATCCGCCAAGCTTTGCCCTGGCTTGATGGTCGTGGGCTGGATGGTCATGAACAGCTGCCTGCGCCGCTCATGCCGCTTGCTCCGCAGGCTGTCATGCCCTGGCCGCTATAGTCCTGGATCCACTGGATCGTGGGGCCATATTGGAACAGGTCTGGGTGCGGCACCGAAGGCGGTGTTGCAGGCAGGCTCGGGTTCTTCTTGACCAGTTCCGGGTAGGTTTGCGTCTCGAAAATCTCCCGGGCCCGGACCCACACGCTTTTGCCCTGGTTCTTGCCCATGGTGGAGAAGCGCTCGGCGTTGATCGGCGTGGCGCACGACCCAAGGGTTGCACATTTGTTGTTGCTTGGGTCGTTATATTGCTCATCCCCGGTGCCATAGAGCCCACAACCACCCTGGCCAGCGCAGTTGTTTTTCACATGGCAGGTATGGTCCTGCACCAACGGGGCCGCAGGGTTGGCATAATTATAGGCCAGCGCCGTCGAGCAATAGCCCTGACCGGCACAAGCGTTATCGCGCGTCCGACCCTGACCGGCACAACTGTTGAGGCCCATGCAAGCATGGCGCACCTCATCCGCGCCAACTGTGGCGGGCGGGTTCTGCGGGAATTTCGGAATACCCGCATATGGTCCGACGTCGCAGACGGTTACTTTCGGCTTGGTCGCATTGGTGTGGGACGGTTTGCTCGCCTTGACCGCTGACCCGCCTTTGGCCGCCATCTGCTGGCTGACAAGGCCTACTTGGATGGGCATATCGTCGCTCCAGAATGGTGTGACATCAAACAGCGTCGGGATCAGGTCGATATAATATTTGATATCGCCCTTGTACCAGTCTGCGGTGCCATAGGCATTGTCAAGCGAGGCACACATATTCTTGAGCGTGCTGAAGGCCTGAGCCCGGGTCCCCAGGTTGATATTCTCGAACGATGGTGCGAAGGCGGCTTCGCGGAGCAGGCAGCCCTCCTTCATTGGCACCCTTTGAACGCGCATGGCCTGAATCACCTTGTCGAGAATCCAGATCATCGACCGGTGCAGGGCCTGGTTGAAGTAGAGCTTCTGTTCAGGCGCCGGTACCTTGAAGATGGTCTCGGTCATGATCAGCATATATTGATAGAGGCCGTTCACCACATCGGCGCATTCCTTGAAGCCCGCCTCATAGTCGGCGGCGACAGGGTTGTAGGGCACATCATAGACAAAGGTCTTGAGGTCCGTGTTGGTGATCGGGTTGCTGGGCGCTGGTGGCGGTGTCGGGTTCGATTGCGGGATTTTCTCGTGAGTGGGATCATAGCCCTCAAGGTTTGACTGCAATGTCAGAAACTTGAAATAGTGCGAAAATTCCTGGCCTGACAGGTCGTCGAATTTGGTGAAGTTATAGCCTTCGCCCTGCGCGTCGATCGTCTGGATCGCGAGCAGCGCATCGTTGCGGGTCTGGATTGTCATCAGTTCCACCCCGCCAGCGTGGCTGTCATCCTGGCTGGTGAAATCGGCAACCGTCGCCGCAGAGCCTGCGGTCGGCGTCGGCACCGGACAGGTTTTATTGAAGCTGTCGGTCGGGAACACCGTGTCGATATTGTTTGGTGAATAATTGGTGTTCTGAATCTGGTTCGGCTGCATGCCCTTGGTGAAATCGGCATCCTCGACATATTTCGACAGGATCAGGCAACGCACATAGGAATAAATCTGCCCGATGGTATCCCAATCGCCGCTTTCCGGTGGTGCGTCGACTACTGCCGGATATTCGATCTCCAGGAACTGCCACATCTGCTCCAGCGAGAAAGGTGCGAGCGGGATTTGGAGCGGCTTCGCATCCGGCCCCAGTTTGGCGTGGCCCGGCAGGTTGGTCGGATAAGGCCATGGTGACTTGCCATAAAGCTCAGGTTCTTGGCCCAGCGAGAACAGAATGTTCGATGCCAGCGACATATGCAGCATTTCTTCCACCGCCACGCTCATGATCATGGCACCGGCTTCGTCTGCAAAGCGGCTCACGACGGTTGAGGGGAACTTGTCCGGTGTCCGGTTGATCGAATAATAGGTGTAGAGATAGATCGGCAGGGTCGCCAGTTCGATCTCCACCGCCACCTGAAGGTGGTCTTTGAGTTCCTGCATCACCCGGGCCTTGTTCCAGTCGGGTGACGTGTTGATCGTGTTAATCAGCGTGTTTTCTGCTGCAGTTGGTGGCAGGAGCGGGTCGCTGCTTGGGCTATTCTTATTCATGAATGTGTCCTTTATCTTTCTTGGGATGCCTCGATTGATATGCCTGATCGCGCGCGCCTCGGCCCTACCAAGGCGCGCCCGTTGTTTCAGGACCCTGAGACTTTGGTCATGGTGTTGGCGGTCACATGCGGGAACACAAGCATCTGACCGCCGATGGGTAGTTTCATCTGGATGGACTGGCTGTATTGCAGCTGGGTGTAATTGTCGGTGCCGTCGAAAGCCGAGAGCCAGTAGGTGAAGTCGTAGCGCTCCACGTCTGCATGCTGCTGTTCGAACCCGATGTTGGTGACCGCGCCCTTGCCATTTGCCGTGCTCAGGTTGAGCTCAAGGAAATTTGTTGGCGCGCGGGCGGCGAGAGCGTTCCGGAGTGCCTGATTGGGGTCTGCGGTCAAGGCTGGCTGCGGGTTTGAAACCGGGTCCTGCATGGTATATTGCGGCGGCAGTGTGCTGTAGCCCTGTGGCAGGACCGAGGCGACCGGGATGGCCGGCGAACCTTGGCCAATATTGCTGGCACCATAAGTGCCCAGCGCCAGGATGGAATTGCCATGCGGCACCGCAACCTGTTTTACCAGATTGAACGCCTGTGTCGGCGGCATGCTGTTCTTGACAGTCTTGTTGCCGATGCCGGGCTGGTCGCCGTTGCCGTAGGGGCCGAGCTGCTGGGTCTGGTCCAGCAGCAGGAGGAGCGAGCCGTTCTCGGCATGCACAAGGGCGTCCTTGTTCGGGCCCTCCGCGAAATAGACGCGCTGCTCATAGAAAATGGTGTAGGCGACCTGTGCGCCGATCCCACCGCGGTTTTCCGCGCTGCCATGGATCGCAGAGAAGGTCAGCTCCTCATAATAGGAGAAGTTTTTCAGGATAAAGCCAGACGGCGAGGTCGGATCCACCTGCGGCAGTGGCATGACATTGTAGGAATAGGGAGCCTGCGGCCCGCCTGATGTCGTGCCGGGCAAGTTCTGGTTGGTCCAGGTGCCAATCAGATACTGAAGCTGGCCAAGCTGGGACAAGGGCACGCCCGGGGACATTTGTGGCGGCTCGGTGATGAGCGGCGAGGACAGGTCGGGCGCTGTATTCGGTGGTGCGATGGTCATGATCTGAATGCCTCCGGTATCTATGCTGCCTATTGGGCAGGATGGGGTTTTGAGGGATGGCGTAAAGCGGCATCAAGGCGGGTGTTAGAGGAGCTCAGGGCTCCGCTTGTTCTGTTGTGGGAATGTCGCGAGCAGGCTGAAGAGGCGCGCGCGCAGAGCGGCGAAGCCTTGAAAAGCTGTTCATTCTGCATGACGGCAATCATGGGACCCCCTCCCCATTGGCCTTGGAGCGATTATGCGCGGGAACTCATGAACGAATACAACTGAAAGATGACTGGTAATTTATATAAATTGTATTGTAATCCGCAATGCTAGCGTAAGTCCAACACATAGTTGTGAAACATTTGCGGAAAAGGCTGAGCGGAAAGAGCGTGCGGGCCATGATGTGCTTTAGAACGGCGCGGGTGCGGATGCTGTACCAGGCTTCGCGGACATGCACGCGCTCATGGCCGCGACAATCACGAGTGAAGCGGGGCTGATCGTCAGTTTCGGCAGTACGTAGATCCTGCTCAACGCAATGAGTGACGACGAGCTGATGGCGGCACAAATCCTGTTGTACGGCCTTACTGCAAGGCGATTGGCTGCCCAATGCGATATGCGGAAGCCCAGCACAGAAGTTCTCCCAGGTAACTTGTTCCACGTTGCGCATTTCTGGCGCACCACACGTCTCTTCCCATGAAATCCCAAATCCCATGTGCGCCCATGGCTCGCCTATATGGGCGCTATGTGCGGAACATACCGAAAACAAACGTGCTTAAGTGATGATTTTTAATGGAATTTTGCGTTTTCACGCTGATTTCGCACGCCCATAATAATGCACTATTTCCCATGTTGTCCCATTGACCCACCATAAAAAACCATGGTATCCCAAATATATCCAGAAGACGTTCTGGATGACCGCGTCCTGTTTGGCGGCAGGCACGGTGGGCAAAAACCGGGGGACTGTTGGGCAATGGCATTTTTCCTGTCCACATTCACAAACAAGGTCGACAAGAAGGGCAGGGTCTCGGTCCCCGCTTCTTTCCGTTCGGCCGTGGCCGCCAGCCACTTCCCCGGCATCGTTGTCTACCGTCCGCTGAATTTCCCCTGCATCGAAGGCGCGGACATGTCTTTCCTTGAGCAGCTTTCCGACCGGCTTTACGGCGACTTTGGGCCCTTCAACCCCGACCAGATGTCCGTCGCTACCGCCATTCTTGCCGGTGCCAGCCAGCTCAGTTTCGACCCTGAAGGCCGCGTGATGCTGCCCGCCGAAATGCGCGATGCTGCGAGCATCGACACGCATGCCACCTTCGTGGGCCTGGGTCGCAAGTTCCAGATCTGGGGTGCCGAGGCCTATGAGGCGCACCTCAAGGATCAGCTTTCCCACGCGGCCGAAGCCGCGCCCAAACTTCCGCCGTTCGGTGGTGGGGGGCAGGCATGAGCCATATCCCGGTACTGCTGGATGAAGTGGTTGAAGCGCTGGCGCCGCGCGCTGGTGAAACCTATGTGGACGGCACCTTTGGTGCGGGGGGCTACACCCGCGCGGTGCTCGAGGCTACTGAATGCCGCGTGGTTGCGATTGACCGCGACCCCGATGCGATCAAGCGGGCCGCCCCGCTCGCCGAAGAATTTGGTGACCGTTTTGCCATCGTTGAAGGCTGCTTCGGCGACATGGCAACATTGCTGCCTGAGGCTGGGTACGACGCCATCGATGGTGTGATGCTCGATATTGGCGTGTCCTCCTTTCAGCTTGATGAGGCCGAGCGCGGCTTCTCTTTCCAGGAAGATGGACCCTTGGACATGCGCATGGCGCGGTCCGGTGAAAGTGCCGCTGACGTTGTGAATTCCTATGGCGAGGAAGAGCTTGCCAACATCATTTATGAGTATGGCGAGGAGCGTAAATCGCGCCGTATCGCAGCGGCGATTGTCAAGGACCGTGCAGAAAAGCCGTTTCTGCGCACCAAAGACCTCGCTGGGTTGATTGAGCGTATTCTGGGCCGTCCGCCGGTCAGGAAGGGGCAGCGCGCCGTGCATCCTGCTACGCGTACCTTCCAGGCGCTCCGTATCCATGTGAATGATGAACTGGGTGAGCTTAAGCGCGGCTTGATGGGGGCGGAAGCAATCCTGAAGCCTGAAGGTCGGCTCGTGGTTGTCAGCTTCCATTCGCTTGAGGACCGTATCGTCAAGAATTTCATGGCTGAGCGCAGCGGTAACCTTGCCGGTGGCAGCCGCCATATGCCGGGCCCGGTAAGTGCCGGGCCTGCGCCAACCTTTAGTCAAAAGAATAAGGGAGCTGTGAAGCCGGGTGAGGAAGAGATGGGCCGTAATCCGCGTTCTCGTTCTTCCCGGCTTCGCACAGCAATTCGCACGACCGCACCGGCTTGGGCCGTGGGGCGCGGCAAGGGGAGGGGCTGATGCGTCGTCTGTTTACCATTCTTGCTGCCATTACCGCGGTTATTGCCGGCGCTGCCGTGTTGCAGCTCAAGCTGGCGGTGCAGGAAAAGGCCGATGAGGTGAAGGCGATTGCCGCCCGCATCCATCAAGACCGCGAGGCAATCCGCGTGCTGGAAGCGGAGTGGGCCTATGTCACCAACCCGCGTTCGTTGCAGGACAAATCGGTGCGGTTCCTTGCGCTGATGCCGCCGAAGGCTGAGCAAATCCTTGAGGACCCGACCGTTATCCCGTTCCGACCGCGCGGCGTTGAAGCGGGCGAAGACCCCGGTGTGCTGTTGCCAGCGCGGGGTGAGAATAAAGACGACAAAACAAAGCCGAAAAAAGAGAAAGGAACCAGCCTGTGAGATCGGCACCATCATATGCAGGATTGTCCCTTGAGGGACAGCACAAGAGCGCGCTTGAGGTAGCCCGCAACCGGTTGATGGTTGCGGTCTTGCTGTTTTTTGCCGCGTTTGCGGTGATGATGGTGCGAACCCTGGAGCTGGGCCTGTCGACGGCTGAGGAGGTGCAGGTTGCTGCGCGCCAGATTGAGGTTCCTGCGGTCAATTTCTCGCGCGCCGATATCCGTGACCGCAACGGTGAAGTGCTGGCAACAAACCTTGAAAGTGCATCGCTCTACGCAAACCCGCAGGAAATCAAGGATGCGCACGAGGCGGCGGTGAAGCTCGTGTCTGTGCTGCCTGACCTGTCGCTCGCTGATGTTGAAGAAAAGCTCTCTTCCGGTCGCCGTTTTGTCTGGCTCAAGCGCAAACTGTCGCCGCGCGAAAAATGGCAGGTGAATGCGCTTGGTATCCCGGCTTTCTATTTCCAGCGCGAAGAAGAGCGGGTCTATCCGCATGGTCGTCTGGCCGCGCACACGCTCGGATTTGTTGATGTTGACGGCAACGGCCTTGGCGGTGTGGAGCGGTATTTCAATGACCGCCTTTCCGACAAGACGATGACCGATCAGCCAATCAAGCTGGCGCTTGATACCCGCGTTCAATATGCGCTGACGGATGAACTTGAGGCCGCGATGAGCGCACACCAGGCCATCGGTGCCGCAGGCCTTGTGATGGATGTGAATACCGGCGAGGTTATTGCCATGGTGAGCCTGCCGGACTTTGACCCGAACAGCGTGACGGGTGCTGGCGGACAAGAGCGCTTCAACCGCGTCACACAGGGCGTGTACGAACTTGGCTCCACCTTCAAGACCTTCACGTTCGCGGCGGCGCTTGACCAGGGTGTCGCAACCCTGAATGACGGCTATGACGCCACAAAGCCGATCCGTATCGCGCGCTTCACCATTAATGATGACCACCCCAAGTCCCGCTACCTGACCCTGCCGGAGATTTTTGCCTTCTCCTCGAACATCGGCACGGCGCAGATGGCGCTTGATCTGGGCACGGAGCGTCAGCAGGCGTTCCTGAGCAATATTGGCCTGTTGCAGCCCGCGACGGTCGAACTGCCGGAAGTGGGTGCGCCGCTTTACCCGGACACCTGGCGCAAGATTTCCACCATGACCATCTCGTACGGTCACGGCATTGCGGTCAGCCCGCTGCAGCTCGCCAGCGGGATTTCCGCGATGGTGAACGGGGGCCGACTTAATGCAGCCACAGTTATTGAGAATCCTGACGCTTGGCGGACAGGGAAACAGGTGATCTCGCAATCAACCAGCCGGAAAATCCGCCAGCTCCTTCGTCTTGCTGTCACCAAAGGCACGGGCGGCCGGGCCGACGCTGTCGGCTACCGGATCGGGGGCAAAACGGGCACGGCAGAGAAAGCGGTTGCGGGTGGCTATGATACCCGCGCGCTGATTTCCTCCTTTGTTGGCGTCTACCCGATGGACGACCCACGGTATGTGGTGTTCGCCCTTCTGGATGAGCCGCGCGGCACCAAGGAAACCTTCGGTTTCCGTGCTGGCGGCTGGGTTGCTGCGCCTGTTGTGAAAAACGTTGTGCTGCGGACCGCACCCCTTCTGGGTGTGGCGCCGCGGCGTGAGGATGACGGGCTTTACCAGCAGCTCGCCATGATGATCGAGAAAGACTGACGGAAGGATATCTGGGCTGAAATGTCGCTGACACTGGCACAGCTTTTAGGAGGGGCAACGGTTGCGGGGGATGTTGTGATTTCCGGCATGACCGTTGACAGCCGCAAGATAAAGGCGGGTGACCTTTTTGTGGCGCTTCCGGGCAGCAAGCTTGACGGTCGGCTTTATATCCCGGCAGCGATCGAGGCGGGTGCCTCCGCTATCCTGACCACTGACGGCTACAATGCTGAAGAACTGGGTGTGCCGGTGATCGAGGATACCAATCCACGCCGCCGCTATGCTCAGCTTGCAGCCCGCTTTTGTGGACGCCAGCCTGAAGTGCAGGTTGCGGTTACCGGTACGAACGGGAAAACCTCCGTTGCTGATTTCGCGCGCCAGATTTGGGAAGCAACCGGTAGCCCTGCAGCCAGCATGGGCACCTTGGGTGTGCGGTCGGAGCGCTATCAGGAACCGGGTGGGCTGACAACGCCCGACCCGATGGCACTGCACCGTGCGCTCAATATGCTTGCAATCAAGGGTGTAAACCATGTGGCGATCGAGGCCTCGAGCCATGGCCTCGACCAGTTCCGCCTTGATGGCATGCGCCTCAAGGCCGCGGCTTTCACCAATCTCACCCGTGATCACCTTGACTATCACAAGACCGAGCAGGGTTATTTCTACGCCAAAGCCCGCCTGTTTGGTGACCTCGTTGGCCCAGGGGGTACGGCGGTTATCAATATTGATGACCCGTGGGGCTGTATCCTTGAGGATATCGCCTGGGCGCGGGGCCTTTCGCTGATCACCGTAGGGCGTAGCAAGGATGCTGTCCTGCAACTGGTGGCGCAGGAAGTAACTCCCGCGGGCCAGCGTATCGAGGTGAGCTACTGCGGCAGCGCTTACACCATGGACCTGCCGCTTGTGGGCGACTTCCAAGCGCACAACGCGCTGGTGGCCGCGGGTCTTGTGCTCGCGACCGGTGGCGACGCAGAGGCTGTCTTTGCTGCGCTTGAGCAGCTTAAGGGGGTACCGGGGCGCATGGAACTGATCGGCCAGACCGCTACTGGTGGTTCGGTTTTTGTTGATTATGCACATACACCAGACGGTCTCAAGACTGTGCTCAAGGCGGCGCGCGGCCATAACCCGAACAGTCTGCATGTGGTGTTCGGTTGCGGTGGGGACCGTGACGCCGGCAAGCGCCCACAGATGGGCGAGATTGCGGCCACACTAGCAGATCATGTTTATGTCACGGACGATAATCCGCGCAGCGAAAGTGCGGCGGCTATCCGCAAGGACATTATCGTTGCCTGCCCGAACGCGACGGAGATTGGTGACCGCCGCGAGGCTATCGCGACTGCGATGGCAGCGCTCGGGCATGGGGATATGTTGATTGTTGCCGGCAAAGGCCATGAAGAAGGCCAGACTGTCGGCGGTAAAATATTGCCATTTTCGGACATCGGGGTGGTTCGGGAAATTCTGGCGGGGGCGCCGGGGCAATCCAGTGGGGCAATTGGGGGCTGAGACGTGGAATTTAACGAACCATTATGGACATCGGCAGAATTGATGGCGACATGCGGTGGGGCAGGGGCCCAGCCGTGGTATGCAGATGGTGTCCAGACCGACAGCCGCGATGTGCTGCCGGGAGACCTGTTTGTTGCCCTCAAGGGCAAGCGACAGGACGGTCATGATCATGTGGCAGAGGCTTTTGCGCGTGGCGCGGTCGCTGCACTGGTGTGTGAGGATGTTGCAGGCAAGGATGTGCCTGCGCTACGTCTCGTACATGTGCCGGACACCTTGGCAGCACTGCGTGCCATGGGTGCGCAGGCGCGCCGGCGCGCACCGGCAAAAATTCTGGCGGTAACGGGCAGTGCGGGCAAAACAAGTGTTGTGCAGGCGCTTCGTCAGGCGCTTGAGCGCACGGACGCGACCCACGCCAGTATCAAAAGCTTCAACAATCATGTCGGGGTGCCGCTGTCGCTCGCGCGCATGCCCCGTCACAGCCGTTTTGGTGTCTTTGAGCTCGGCATGAATGCGCCGGGCGAGATTGAGGCTTCGGCGAAACTGGTGAGCCCGGACATTGCTATCGTGACTGCAATTGGTGCGGCTCATGCTGCCAACTTCAAGAAGCTATCCGACATCGCGCGCTCAAAAGCTGAGGTTTTTGAGGGGCTTGCTAAAGGTGGTCTCGCTATTCTCGGTGTGGACCACGAATGGGCGGATGTGCTCAAGTCGGAAGCCAAGGCGCGTGGGCACGATTTTCTGACGGTGTCGGTGACAGGCGAGGCGGACGTGAAACCGCTGCGCATGACCGAACACGGTAACTGCACCTGCCTGACGGCGGATGTCGCGGGTACCACGATCACTTACAAGGTTGGCCAGCCGGGTCGTGAGTGGGTGCTCAATAGCCTTCTTGTTCTGGCTGGCGTGAAAGCAGCTGAGGGTGACCTTGGCCATGCTGCACTTGCGCTCGCGCGTCTACAGGCCGAGCCGGGCCGCGGTCGTGTGCACGCGCTGCAGTTCGGCCACGCCCGCTGCACGCTGATTGATGACAGCTATAACGCCAACCCGCTCAGCATGAAAGCGGCGCTGCGCCGCCTGTCGCTGGCGCCAACCAAGGGTTTCGGGCGCCGGATTGCCGTGCTGTCAGACATGCGGGAACTTGGCAAAAAAAGTGATGAAATTCACCTCAAGCTCGTCCGCGACCTGCAACGTTTTGGTGTTGACAAGGTTATCGCTTTTGGCCAGCGCATGGCGAAAGTCGGCCGGGCTGCCGAGATCAATACCGAGCGTTGGGAAATGGATAAGAATTCTGCAAGAAATATCGCGGAAATGCTGCGCGATGGCGATGCGATCATGGTAAAAGGGGCAAACAGCGCCGGGCTAGGTCTGCTGGTGAGCGAACTGCTTGAAATTAATGAGCGGGAAGCGGCAGACGACAGCGCTGACAGAATGTTGGGAGTACGCCATGCTTTATAATCTTTTAGCCCCGCTCGCGGAGCAACACGGCTTTTTTAACCTGTTTCGTTACCTCACGTTTCGTACCGGTGGTGCGGTGCTGACGGCGCTGATCATCTGTTTCATTTTTGGCCCTGCGATCATTCGCTGGCTCAAGGCAAAACAGAAAAAGGGTCAGCCCATCCGCGCGGACGGGCCGCAAAGCCATATCGTCAACAAGGCAGGCACGCCGACCATGGGCGGATTTATGATCCTGCTCGCGCTCGGTGTTTCCACCTTCCTGTGGGCGGACCTTTCAAACCCTTATGTCTGGGCGGTGCTCATCGTAACGCTTGGCTTTGGTGCTATTGGCTTTGTCGATGATTATCTCAAGGTGACCAAGCGCACATCAGACGGCGTTTCAGGCAAGATCCGCTTGCTGTGTGAGTTTGCGCTCGCAGGTGCCGTCGCCTATGTGGTTGCTGACCTCGAGAGCCCGACCCTCGCGCTGCCGTTTGCCAAAAACCTGCTCATCGACCTCGGTTTTCTCTATATCCCGTTTGCCATGCTGGTGATTGTTTGGTGCGGTAACGCTGTGAACCTGACCGATGGCCTTGATGGCCTCGCCACCATGCCGGTGATTATTGCGGCGTCGGCGTTTGGCTTCATTGCCTATCTCGTCGGCAGCACGGTTTATTCACAGTATCTCGGCGTGACCTATGTTGCTGGTGCGGGTGAGCTGGCTGTGCTCGCCGGTGCCATTATCGGGGCGGGGCTCGGTTTCCTGTGGTTCAACGCACCACCTGCCATGGTTTTCATGGGGGACACGGGGTCGCTGGCCCTTGGCGGCGCGCTTGGCACCATGGCAGTGATCACCAAACATGAAGTTGCACTGGCAATCATCGGCGGCCTGTTCTGGCTCGAGACAATCTCGGTCATTGTGCAGGTACTGTCGTTCAAACTGACCGGCAAGCGTGTGTTCCGTATGGCGCCCCTCCATCACCACTACGAACAAAAAGGCTGGGCCGAGCCCACGATTGTGATCCGCTTCTGGATCATCGCCGTGATCCTCGCGCTTGTTGGCCTTGCAACCCTGAAGCTGAGGTAAGCGGGATTGATCACTGCACCTGCATATGAAGGGAAAAAGATCGGTGTCTTCGGGCTGGCGCGCACCGGCGTTGCCGCCGTTCACGCACTTGAGGCCTCGGGCGCCCATGTATTTGCATGGGACGACGCAGAGGAACGCCGTGCCGCAGTAGACCATGCCGCCCATGACCTTTACGCGATGGATGTGGCCACGCTTGACGCCCTGATGCTGGCGCCGGGTGTGCCACTCACGCACCCAACGCCGCATGCGCTTGTTGAGAAATGTGCCGAAGCGGGCACCCCGATCATCAGCGACTTCGATGTGTTTGAAGCCGCCCGCGCCAATCTTCCCGTGCACAAGGTTGTTGCGATCACCGGCACCAATGGCAAGTCAACCACCACAGCACTCATTGGCCATATGGTGGAGGCCTGCGGCCGTCCGTCCGCGATTGGCGGCAACATCGGCAAGGGCGTGCTTTCCTTGAACCCGCTTGATGCTGGTGGGGTTTACGTGCTTGAGATGTCCAGCTTCCAACTCGACCTTACCAAGGACTTCAAAGCCAATATCGGCATTCTCCTCAATATCACGCCGGATCACCTGGACCGGCACGGCGATATCGCAGGTTACGTGCGGGCCAAGAAGCGCCTGTTTGATATGCAGGACAAGCATGCGGTTGCCATCATCAGCGTTGATGACGAACACGGCACCGCGATGATCGGCGATGTGCATGGCCGGGCGATCCCGGTCTCGGTCGAGAAGCCGGTTGATGGCGGCGTCTACGTGCTCGACGGCGTGCTGTATGACGCGCTTGACGGAGCGGCCGTTTCTCATGGTGACCTGTTGGACCATGCACCCATGCTGCTTGGCAGTCACAATTGGCAGAATATGGCTGCAGCTTTTGCGGCTGGTCGTGTGCTTGGCTTCTCAGGTGACGATATACTGGCGGCCTTCGGGTCTTTCCCGGGGCTGGTGCACCGGCAGGAAACCATTGCCTATATTCGCGGCGTTCGCTTTGTGAACGACAGCAAGGCAACGAATGTGGATGCGGCGTCCCGCGCGCTCAAGGCGTTCACAAATATTCACTGGATTGCCGGCGGCCGCCCCAAGGAAAAGGATTTCAGCGCGCTGCTGCCCCTGATGGACAATGTGAAACACGCCTACCTCATTGGCGAAGCGGCAGACGCCATCGCACATGACGTAGGGGCTGGGGTCGATGTTTCCGATTGCGCAGACCTTGCGCACGCTATCGACAGCGCATTTGCGAATGCAGTGGACGGTGATGTGATCCTCCTGTCTCCGGCTTGCACGGCCTTCGACCAGTTCCGTGACTTTGAAGCCCGTGGTGAGGTGTTCCGCACCTTGGTGCAGAAGCTTGAGGAGGGTGCCGCATGATCGCCTTCTCCCGCAGCGACAATTCGGTCCTTTCCCGCTGGTGGTGGACGGTTGACCGCTGGATGCTGGCCTTGGTGCTGGTGCTTATTACCGTGGGTATCTGGCTTACCCTGACGGCAAGCCCTGCCGTGGCTGAACGTCTTGGCCTTGACGCCATGCACTTCTTCAAGCGGCAGGCGTTTTTCCTCGCGCTTGGTCTAATGACCGTGCTTGGTATTTCGATGATGTCGACGCAGATGGTTCGCCGGCTCGCGGTGCTCGGGTTCCCGGCCATGCTCGGGTTGACCGTGCTGACGCTCATCATCGGGCCGGAAATCAAGGGTGCAACACGCTGGCTGCAAATCGGCAGCTTCACCCTGCAGCCGAGTGAGTTTCTGAAACCTTTCTTCATTGTGACAACTGCCTGGGTGCTTTCGAGCCATTTCACGGACGAGAAAATCCCGGCGAAACGGGTGGCATTTGGCCTCTACCTCCTCGTGGTGGCACTGCTTGTGTTGCAGCCGGACTTTGGCCAGACCATTCTGATCAGCACGGTCTGGATGGCGCAGATGGCACTTGCAGGCCTGCCGCTGATGTGGCTGACCCTGGCAGGCGTTGTTGGTGTGCTTGGTCTCGGCCTCGGCTACGCGCTGTTGCCACACGTCGCCAGCAGGATTGACCGTTTCATCAATCCGGAAAGCGGTGACACCTACCAGATGGACAAGGCAATGCAGGCGTTCGAGAGCGGCGGTATGCTGGGCAAGGGCCCGGGCGAGGGCGCCGTGAAGCTGCACCTGCCCGATGCACATACGGACTATATCTTTGCCGTGGTCGGCGAGGAGTTTGGCGCCATCGCCTGTGTGATGCTGCTGATCCTGTTCGCAGGCCTTGTGGTCCGTGGTCTTGCGCACCTGCTGGAGGAAGAAAACCCCTTCCGCCTGCTTGCGGCGGCCGGGCTTATCATGCAGTTCGGCCTGCAGACCTTGATCAATATCGGTGTGAACCTTGCGCTGCTGCCCTCGAAGGGCATGACGCTTCCGTTCATCTCCTATGGTGGGTCGTCGATGATGGCGCTTGCCATCGGCATGGGTATGGTACTGGCGCTCACACGCCGCAACCGTTTCATCAAACCGGGTATCGACCCGCTTGGCTGGAGGGCCGCGGAATGAGGGACCCCCGGTATATCGTATTGGCCGCAGGCGGCACAGGCGGGCACATGATGCCCGCTGAGGCCGTTGCTGATGTGCTGACGCGTGACGGGTTCGATGTGCTGCTGGTCACCGACACCCGGGGCGATGCCATCCGCAATGCCATGGTTAACGCCAATCGCTATGTGCTCAGCACCGCAAGCCATATGGGGGGAGGGCTCCTTGGCAAGGTCCGTTCCGCGCTTTCCATTGTCGGGAGCACATTTCAGGTGCGCCGCCAGTTCAAGCGGCGTTGCCCTGCTGTGGTCGTCGGTTTTGGTGGCTACCCTTCGCTGCCGGCAGTGTTGGCTGCGCGCAGCCAAGGGGTGCCCTATGTCTTGCATGAACAAAATGCAGTACTTGGTCGGGTCAACCGCCTGATGGCGGAGAATGCGCGTGTCGTTGCCCTGTCGCTCGAACACAGCGAACGTGTGCCGACAGCCGCCTATACTGAAGTAACAGGCAATCCTGTTCGGCATTTGATTTCGAAGCTTTCGAATATCGCCTATTCGGTGCCGTTCGGCTTTGGCGATATCCGCCTGCTGGTCATCGGCGGCAGCCAAGGCGCGCGTATACTGTCCGACGTGGTGCCATCTGCGCTTGCCGCGCTACCTGACAATGTGCGTGACCGGATCGAGATTACCCATCAAGCGCGCGCCGAGGATGTCGAGCGTGTGCGCGAGGCATACAAAGTGGCCGGTATCCGACATACAGTAGAGTCCTACTTTGATGATGTTGGTGCACTGTTGTTGCGCAGCCAGCTTGTAATTTGTCGTTCGGGGGCATCCACCGTGGCGGAGCTTGCTGCCATGGGCCGCCCGGCGATCATGGTACCGCTCGCCATCGCGGCTGACGATCATCAAACTGCCAACGCCATGGTGATTGAGCGTGCCGGCGGTGGTTGGGTCATGCCGGAAAGCCAGTTTACAGCGGAAGCGCTCAAGGAAAAATTGACCGAGTTGCTAGCGGACCCGTCGCGTCTTTCGGATGCGTCAGAAGCGATGCGCGAGGTCGCCTGCCTTGATGCGGCAGAGCGCCTGGGTGCCATTGTAAAGAGTATTGCGAGTAAGGAAGGTAAAGCCCGATGAAAGGTATCCCGTTTGACATCGGTACAGTGCACTTTATTGGCATTGGCGGCATTGGTATGTCGGGCATTGCTGAAGTGATGCACAACCTCGGCTACAGCGTGCAGGGCTCTGATATGGCGGAAAACGCCAATGTGGTTCGCCTGCGCGGAATGGGGATTGATGTCAAGGTCGGGCAACGGGCGGAAAACCTGGGGGATGCCAAGGTTGTGGTGATTTCCTCCGCTATCAGGAAAGAAAACCCGGAACTCGTGGCTGCGCGCGAAAAGCTGTTGCCGATTGTCCGCCGCGCGGAAATGCTGGCGGAGCTGATGCGCCTCAAGTGGTGTGTCTCGGTTGCCGGCACACACGGCAAAACCACCACAACATCGATGGTCGCTGCAGTTCTTGAAGCTGCGCACATCGACCCGACCGTGATCAACGGTGGCATCATCAACAGCTACGGCACCAACGCCCGCCTCGGGGAAGGCGACTGGATGGTGGTTGAGGCAGATGAGAGCGACGGTACATTCGTCAAACTCCCGGCCACCATCGCGGTTGTGACCAATATGGATGCCGAGCATCTGGATTTCTACGGCACATTCGAAGCAGAGAAAGAGGCGTTCAAAGCCTTCCTCGACCGTATTCCCTTTTACGGCGCAGCTATTCTCTGTATCGACCATCCTGAGGTTCAGGGGCTGCTCACCCATCTGCATGGTCGCAAATATGTGACCTATGGCATGTCTGCGCAGGCGGATGTACGGGCACTCAATATCGTATCCAAGCACGGCGCGGTGTCGTTTGACGTGCTCGTGCGGGCGCGCCTCTCGGGCGAAGATCGGGTCATTGAAGGCGTGCGCCTGCCGATGCCGGGTATGCACAACGTTCAGAACGCACTGGCGGCAATTGCTGTCGGGCTTGAGATGAATGTCGACGATGCCACGCTCAAGGCAGCATTCGCGAATTTTGGCGGTGTGAAGCGCCGTTTCACCAAAACCGGCGTCGTGAACGACATCACCATTATTGATGATTATGGTCACCATCCGGTCGAGATTGCTGCGGTGCTGAAGGCAGCGCGTGAGAGCTTTGACCGCAAGGTGATCGCGGTCGTGCAACCGCACCGCTACACACGGCTCAAGAGCCTGTTTGAAGAATTTTGCACCTGCTTCAATGACGCCGATACCGTCATTGTGGCGCCTGTGTACGAAGCGGGCGAAAGCCCGATCGAAGGCGCGGACCGCGATAGCCTCGCGGCTGGCCTTAAGGACCATGGGCACCGGCAGGTGGACGTCATCTATGGCGAAACGGACCTCGCAGAGGCCGTTCACCGGCGTGCCGAGCCAGGCGATGTTGTTGTCTGTCTCGGCGCCGGTTCAATTACCAAGTGGGCCAATGACCTGCCCGCAGCACTTGAGGCGATGGAGACATCACAATGATGGTAGCGACAACTCACTATGCTTTTATCGATCGGTTGCCCCATGTGAAGGGCAGGCTTGTTGAAAACGCACCGCTATCGCGCCTCAGTTGGTTCAAGACCGGCGGCCCGGCCGACGTGCTTTTTGAACCTGCAGATGAAGCTGATCTGGTGTCTTTCCTGCGCCATGTCCCGGGCGATATCCCCCTGACTGTCATCGGGGTGGGTTCGAACCTGCTTGTGCGGGACGGCGGTGTGGCAGGCGTGGTCATTCGCCTCGGGCGTGCTTTCTCAGGCATCGAGATCCGCGCTGATGTCGTCAAGGCCGGTGCGGCTGCGATGGACGTGCATGTGGCGCGGGCGGCTGCCAAGGCTGGCCTCGCAGGGCTTGAGTTCATGGTCGGTGTGCCGGGCACCGTTGGTGGCGCGCTTCGTATGAACGCCGGCGCTTACGGCAAGGAAATTGCGGATGTGCTGATCCACGCCCACGCTGTTGACCGTTATGGTCATGTGCACGAACTGCGCGCCGCAGACTTCGGCTTTGGCTATCGGTCTTCGCAGGCTGCAAAAGACCTTATATTCCTGCGGGCGTCCTTCCACACCAAAACCGGTGATGAAGCGGCTATTGTTGCGCGCATGAATGAAATTTCCGCGGAGCGGCAGGAAAGCCAGCCCATCGGCACACGCACGGGCGGCAGCACCTTCAAGAACCCGGACGGTAAAAAAGCCTGGGAATTGATTGATGCCGCAGGCTGCCGTGGGCTCCGTGTCGGCGATGCGCAGGTTTCCGAGAAACACTGCAATTTCCTGATCAACCATGGCGCCGCGACCGCAGAGGATGTTGAAACGCTCGGTGAAATGGTCCGCGCCAAGGTGAAAGAAAAAACCGGTGTTGAGCTGGAATGGGAAATTGCGATTATCGGCCGTAAGACCGGGGACGGCGCGCAATGATGCTTGGCACCCTTCGCCGCAGACGTGGTCTGATCATCTCGCTAGGCCTGCTTGTGAGCGGGGTGGCCTATGGCACATGGTTCGCGCCAGCGGTGGACGGCTGGTTTGTCGAACGTTCGCGCGATGCGGGCTTTGTGCTCAACGACCTCGAGCTTGACGGTATTGTGCGCGCGAACCGCAGTGATGTGCTGGCCGCGCTTGACGTGGACAAGGGTGTGCCGCTTCTCTCCATCGACCTGGAGCACATCCGGTTGCAGCTCGAGCTTCTGCCTTGGGTGAAAAAGGCAGCGGTGACACGTATCCTTCCCGGGAAGCTCAAGATCCAGCTGACCGAGCGGGAGCCGTTTGCGCTGTGGCAGGAAGACGGCAAGGTGAGCCTGATTGATGAAACCGGGCATGTGATCACCCGTCATGGCCTGACGAATTTTGCCCACCTTATGCTGGTGGTTGGCACCGGAGCTGAGACTGGCGCACACGACCTGAACCTGCTTCTGGATGAATTTCCCGAGCTTGCCGCGCGAGTGAAAACGGCTGTTCATGTCGGTGAGCGGCGCTGGGATCTGATTTTCGACAACGGCGTTCGTGTGAAGCTGCCAGAGGGCGCTCCGGCACCGTATGACGCACAAACAGCTTGGCAGAAATTTGCAGGTCTGCAGGCCCAGTATCGCTTGCTTGAACGCGAGCTCAGTGTCATTGATATGCGCCTGCCAGACAGGATGATTCTGAGGGTATCGCCAGAAGGTCACCGCCTTATGGACGGTACACTCTGGGCAACGTAGGAAAGTATCGAGTAAGCCAAATGAAAACCGTGAATGGTACACCAGAAGGATTGATCGCAGCGCTCGATGTCGGGTCGGCCAAGGTGGCTTGCCTGATCGCTGAAGTTGACGCCAGCGGCCACATCCGTGTGAAGGGTGTCGGGAACCGCGCGTGCGACGGCGGCGTGTCGGGCGGCGCCATTGTTGACATGGAAGCCACCGAGCATGCGATCCGGGCCTCTGTTGACCAGGCCGAAAAAATGGCCGGGGCGACCGTAAGTGACGTGTATCTCACCTTTTCAGGCGGAGAACCCAAAAGCCGCATCGTTGAAGTGAATGTGGATATCGCGGGCCATGCAGTAAGCCAGGCTGACCTCGACAAGGCTGTGGCGCTCGCGAAAGAGCAGGTCGATTATTCCGAAGACGGTCTGCTGCACGCATTCCCGGCGGCCTACGCGGTCGATGGCAATTTCGGCATCAAGGCACCGCTTGGCATGTACGGCAAGAAGCTGAGCGTTGCGCTGCATGTGGTGACCTGTGGTGCCGGTCCTTTGCAGAACCTGCAGGCATGTGTGCGCCGGGCGCACCTGAATGTGGCTGGCGCTGTGGTTACGCCTTTCGCCTCTGGCTTGTCCACTCTCGTGGAGGACGAAGCCAAGATGGGCGCGGCCTGTATCGATATCGGCGCGGGCACAACCTCTATCGCCATTTTTGCGCAGGGTTCCCTGGTGCACGCAGAAGTGCTGCCGATTGGTGGCGGGCAGATTACCGAGCAGGTGGCGCGGTCGCTGCTGACGCCATTTGAGCATGCCGAACGGCTCAAGACCTTCAATGGCGCCGCGACCGTTGACTCGCTTGACGAGCGCCTTGAAATCGAAGTGCCTCAACTGGGCGAAGACAAGGACGATGCCGTTGTGCGTATGCGCCGCAGCGCCCTGACAGGCGTGATCCAGAAAGAACTTGAACTGCTCTTCACCACCATCAGTGACCGTTTCGATGCTTGCGGTTTTGCAGGTGTTGCGGGTCGCCGTGTCGTGCTGACGGGCGGCGTGGCGCAGGCCGAAGGTGTACGTGACCTCGCGAGCCGGGTTATGGGCCGCCAGGTGCGCATTGGTCGGCCGGAACTGGTGAATGGCTTGCCGCAGGCGGCGCAGGCACCCACATTCGCGGCGGCCGTTGGCTTGCTGATTTATGCAGCAAAGCGACCGGTCGACGATACGGTCAACAAATCGGGAAAAAATAAACGAACCCCACCCCCAGCAAGCGCGCTGAGCCGTCTGTCGCGCTGGGTAAGGGAAAACTTTTAACGGGCGGGCCCGTAGCGCTGGTTTTGGCGCGCCGGGCAAGATACAAGGGATCAAACGGAGGTATTGGGCAATGTCTATCGATTTTGGAAACACGGAACTGACTGAACTGACACCGAAGATTTCGGTGATCGGTGTTGGTGGCGCGGGCTGTAACGCTGTCAACAACATGATTGTGGCTGAGCTTCAGGGTGTCGACTTTGTTGTCGCCAACACTGATGCACAGGCGCTGGCAAATGCAAAGGCTGACAACCGCATCCAGCTCGGCGTGGAAATCACGCAGGGCCTTGGTGCTGGCGCGCAGCCGAAGATCGGCGAAGCAGCGGCAGAGGAAGCGGTCGACACCATTGACGATATCCTGAACGGTTGCCATATGGCGTTTATCACAGCGGGCATGGGCGGCGGAACGGGCACCGGCGCAGCACCTGTGATCGCACGCCGGGCACGTGAAAAGGGCATCCTGACGGTCGGTGTTGTCACCAAGCCATTCCATTTTGAAGGTGCGCGCCGCATGAAAATCGCGGAAGCGGGCATTCAGGAGCTGGCCAGCCACGTTGATACGCTGATCATCATCCCGAACCAGAACCTGTTCCGTGTCGCGAACGAGCGCACCACCTTTGCTGACGCCTTCAATATGGCTGACGAAGTGCTGCACTCCGGCGTGCGGGGCATTACCGACCTTATGGTCATGCCGGGCCTCATCAACCTCGACTTCGCTGACGTACGTACGGTGATGTCCGAGATGGGCAAGGCAATGATGGGCACGGGTGAAGCCGACGGCGAGACCCGTGCACGTGATGCAGCGGCTGCCGCGATTTCAAATCCGCTCCTTGAAGAAGCATCGCTCAAAGGTGCGAAGGGCGTGATCATCAACGTGACGGGCGGCATGGACATGACGCTGTATGAAGTTGATGAAGCGGTGAACATGGTACGCGACCAGGTTGACCCGGATGCGCTGATTGTATTCGGTTCCGCTTTCAATCAGGAACTCGAAGGTCGCCTGCGGGTGTCGGTTGTTGCCACGGGGATCGAAGGCGGCAGCAGCAATATGCAGATGCCTATGCCGCGCCGCGACCGCATCGAGACGCCGTCGGTTTCCGAAAGGCCAGCGCCAAAGGCTGAAGCTGCCCCTGTCGTGATTGCGGCTGAAGAAACGGTTGGGCCGGTTGAAGCGGAGAGCCAGGAGAGCGAAAGTGACCTGATCTCGGCCATGGCAGCACTTCAGGCTGCCATTGAGGACCCGTCAGAAGACGAGACGTCCGAGGTCGAAACCCAAGAGGCGGAAGTTGCCGCAGCACCGGTTGAGGAAGAAGTGACTGTTGCCAAAGAGGACGAGCTTGAGGCACGTGCTGTTGCGGCAAAAGGTGAAGACACCTTCATCGCGGACGCACCGATGACACCGAAGGCGAACCAGTCCTCTCTGGGCCAAGCCAACGCGTTCCAGGAAGCCGCTTATGCAAGCGGTTCGCCGGAAAAGCGAGTGGAAGTGGCTGAAGAGGAAACTGAGGCTGAGGCACAGCCGCAGCAGAAACGCAGCCTGTTCCAGCTGATGACAGCGGGCCTGCGGTCTGGCGAAGCGGAAGCACCGGTTGTGCGTCCGGCCGCATCCAATGACGCTGGCAAGAAAGAGCCGACACTTGGTGGTGTGACCCCGGAAGAGCGTCCGGCCGCTGCCCCGGCAAAGGACCAGCTTGAAATCCCAAGCTTCCTGAAGCGTCAGCAGAACTGATCGCGGCTGAAAACGAAACAGAAAAAGCCGGGCAAGCAGCCCGGCTTTTTTCATGTACGGTCAGAAAGCGAAGCTGGTTTCGCCGCTGCCCGTGAATATCGCTACACAGCTATCCTTATCCTCAAACGGACAGGCGATTGCACCGTTGCTGGTGAAGCTGACTTTCAGTGACGTGTCTTCTGGTACAAATAGTGTGCAGGTGCCAGAAGCGATATTGCGCTTGGCGATCGACTCAATCGACGAAAAACCCTTGCCCTTGCGCCGGACATCCCGGGTCTTCCCGTTGTCCTTGGTGAAGGTGCAGGTAACGCTCCAGTCTTTCTCCCCGGCAAACTTCATGGATACATCGCCGCCATCCGTACCAAAGCCTGGCGCGGTTAAGCCAATAGCGACAGAGATGAGGACCACTGCATTTTTAATGTGTCTTCCCAACATGGCAGTACCTTTCCTGTTTGTATATTCAATATATCCAGAAATATGGAAATATAAACAGGAGAAATATGACAATTTCATCTGAGGCAGCTAGCAGGTGCCTTGGCGTTCCACGGCCAAATCGCACAGTTCGGGATGGCCATCGCAGCAGTCGTTTATCAGGTACGACAGCAGGCCACGTGTTTCGGTGATGGCGACGGAGTAGATCATGCTCCGACCTTCGCGCCGGGCGGTGATCAGCCCCGCAGATGAGAGGATATTGAGGTGGGCCGACAGCGTATTTTGCGGGACGCCAAGATGCTCGGCAATAGCGCCAGCTTGCAGTCCCGTTTCGCCATGGCGCATGAGCAGCCTGAAAACACCAAAACGGGTTGCCTGGGCCAGCGCGCTCAGTTTCTCGACTGCTTTTTGATCATTCATTCCAGTGAACTCACCTGACAGGTTGGACCCTCAAGAGATAGGCGTGATCGCTTGCGTTGGCAACCTAGTTACCTTGCCAGCGCCTCAGGGCATCGGCATCGCTTTCGCGTGCATCGACCCATGAGGTGTCGCCGCCCTTGTCTTCCTTCTTCCAGAAAGGGGCGCGGGACTTGAGGAAATCCATCAGGAAACTGGCGGCGTCAAAAGCTGCCTGCCGGTGCGCACTCATGGTGATGACAAGCACGATATTGTCGCCGGGAGCCAGCTCGCCGTAGCGGTGAATGATGCTGCAGGCCTGCAGGGGCCAGCGCGCTTCGGCTTCGGCGGCAATATCGGACAGTTCTTTTTCTGTCATGCCGGGGTAATGCTCCAGCGTCAGGGAGCGCAAGCTGCCGTCGAGATCGCGCACCGTGCCGGTGAAGGTGACGATCGCGCCGATGTCATGGCGCCCGGCCCTCAGTTCTGCGGTTTCCGCGCTGATGTCAAAATCTTCGTGTTGGACAGAAACCCGGGCCATAGCTCAGCCCCCCGTGACGGGTGGGAAAAAAGCAATTTCGTCCTTGTCGGTTACAGGATGGTCGGCGTGCGCGTGCATCTGGTTTACGGCGACGCGGATCTGCTCCGCGTCCTTAAAGGCGGCTTGATAGCCGTTTCCTTGTTGCTGCAGATGTGCAATGAGGTCAGCGACCGTTGCTACGCTCGCAGGGATTGTAAGCGTCTCCTCTGAGCGGCCAATCCGTTCCCTGACCCAGGCAAAATACAGAAGCTGCGCCATCATCACACCATGTGTTTAATGCCGGCGCGCAGATAGTCATAGCCGGTGTAAAGTGTCAGGACCGCCGCGACCCAGAGTGCCGCAATACCAATCTCCTGCGCTGGCAGGCCGAACTCTGCTGCGCCCTTGGACCAGACCAGCATACCAAGCGCGAGCATCTGTACGGTAGTTTTCCATTTGGCCAGCATGGTCACCGGTACACTGACCTGTGCGCCAGCGAGGAATTCACGCAGGCCGGACACCAGTAGTTCTCGGCACATGATGATCACGGCGGCAATAACATGAACGTCTGTCACCCACTGAGCGTAGACCACCATTACGATAACGGCCGCGACCATCAGCTTGTCGGCGATCGGGTCGAGGAAGATGCCGATCTTGGATACCGAACCGGTCGCGCGGGCCAGATAGCCGTCGAAAAAGTCGGTAATGCCGGCAAGGGCGAAGGTCACAAAGGCGACATGGCTACCGAGTGGTTGCTCAAGGAAAAAGGACGCAACCAGAACCGGGATCACGAGGATCCGCGAAAGGGTGAGAATGTTTGGTATTGTCCACATGTTGATTTTACCCACGGCTTGAGTGTGTCGCCACCATAGCGGAATTGACACTAGCGTCAATCTTCCTCAAGAGCCTGCGACCGTTAGCCATGGAAATGGTCGTAAATCTGTTGCGCCATGGCTTTCGATATACCCTCGACACTTTCAAGGTCGCGCACGTCCGCACCAGCGACTGCCTTGGCGGAACCGAAGTGATGCAGAAGGGCCTTTTTGCGTTTGGGCCCGATACCGGCAACGCCGTCCAGTGGTGACTTTTTGATGTCGCCGGACCGCTTGCTGCGGTGGGTGCCGATCGCGAACCGGTGCGCTTCGTCGCGCAGGCGCTGCAGATAATAGAGCACCGGGTCAGTCAGCGGGAGCATGAAGCTCTCCCGGCCCGGCATATGGAATTGTTCCCGCCCGGCGTGCCGGTCCGGCCCCTTGGAAATGGCAACTACAGCGACACCCGAGACACCAAGGTCGTTCAGTATCTCCATCACGCTTGAGAGCTGGCCCTTGCCGCCGTCAATCAGCAACACGTCAGGCCAGTGCCCGCGCTCGCGGTCGGCATCCTCCTTGAGCAGGCGCTTGAACCGGCGTTCGAGCACTTCTTTCATCATGCCGAAGTCGTCACCGGGGGTGAGTTTCTCAGACTTGATGTTGAACTTGCGGTAGGCGTTTTTCATGAAGCCTTCGGGCCCGGCCACAATCATACCGCCGACTGCGTTGCTACCCTGAATATGGCTGTTGTCGTAGACTTCGATGCGGTTGGGCGCTTCAGAAAGGCCAAAGATGTCAGCAACACCGTCAAGGAGGCGTGCCTGGCTCGCGCTTTCCGCCATACGCCGCTCAAGGGCCTCACGAGCATTCCGTTCCGCCTCACGCACAACATCGGCTTTCTTGCCGCGCTCCGGCACCGTAAGGGTGACTTTGCGTCCCATACGCTCCGACAGCGCGGTGGAAAGCAGGTCCAGTTCGTCAACAGGGTGAGACAACAGCACCAGCTTGGGCGCAGGTTTGTTGTCGTAGAACTGGCTGATAAACGCAGACAGAACCTCGCTCAGGCTGTCGGCCTTGTCATGCTTGGGGAAATACGCCCGGTGGCCCCAGTTCTGCCCAGCACGGAAGAAGAACACCTGAATGCCGACCTGGCCGCCAGCCTCGGCCGCGGCGATCACGTCGGCTTCCTCCACCATGGCATTGACCATGGTCTGATGGCTCTGGATATGAGTGAGGGCATTCAGCCGGTCCCGGAAGACGGCAGCGAGTTCAAATTCAAGCTCGTTGCTCGCCTGCTGCATCGCCTCGGCAAGTTTTTTCTGGATGCCGGATGTGCGCCCTTCAAGGAAGGCGCGGGTTTCCGCCACCATGTCGCCGTATTCTTCCCGGGAGACATGCCCGACACATGGCCCAGAACAGCGCTTGATCTGGTAAAGGAGGCATGCCCGCGTGCGGGTTTCGAGTGTGCCGTCCGTACAGGAGCGGAGCTGGAAAATCTTTTGCAGGGTATTCAGCGTGCGGTTCACGGCGGCTGCGCTCGCGAACGGACCGTAATACTGTCCCTTGTGACGGCGGGCGCCCCGATGTTTGGAGATTTGCGCCCACTCGTGATCCTCACGAAGCAGGATATAGGGAAAGGACTTGTCGTCCTTGAGCAGCACGTTGAAGGCGGGCCGGAACCGTTTGATAAGCGATGCTTCGAGCAACAGCGCCTCGGCTTCGGTTCGGGTTGTGACAAAGATCATGCTGTCCGTTGCTGCAACCATGCGCAGCAATCGATTGGGTAATCGTTTAGGTTGGGTATAGGCGACGATGCGCTTCTTGATGCTTTTGGCCTTGCCGACATAGAGCACGTCGCCGTGCTTGCTCAGCATACGATAGACGCCGGGTGCGGTGGGAGCTGTCCTGAGATGCTCCTTGATTACACCGATGCCGTTTTCGAGCGTCCCTTCCGTCACACTGCCATTTCCTTTGCAACAACAAGTCAACTTGTGCCGGATTGAGACACCAGAATCAATGTTCGACTTTTATCTTTTGATTCGACAAAAAGATTTCCACGAATCCTGTGGATAACCTTGTGGGAAAGTTTGGTGTTGTCATTGCAACATCGCTGTAACACTGGGTTTTTTACTGTTTGCTTATTTTTTGTGCAGACTTGCTAAGTCATTGATTTATATAGGCGGGGGTGCAGTCAAGGCGATATTTTTTTATTGTTGGACTTTGCAGTCTTGTCTCGCTCAAGGCGGTGTGGCAGCCATTGATTCGATGTGCAAAACTTTTCACCTTAATATCGGCGGAAAGCCTTGGAAAAGCCGATTGTTACTAATTGGTTAAGCTTTGTTAAGCATGCCGGTGGCGTTCGATCTCCACGCCAACGCTCTGCGCGCCTTCCACGGCTTCAAGCTTCTCAACCTTCACCCGTGTCGTGATGACACGGGGATCTTCAAGTGCCATCTGGGCGATTCTTTCGGCCAGCGTTTCAACAAGGTTGATATGACCCTCGGCAAGGATTTTCTGGATGCCCACCACGATCTCGTTGTAGCATACAACTTTAGCGAGCTGATCGTCGTGATGATCGCCGCCCTCAAGAACCGACAGGTCCACACTCAGGCGAATGCGCTGGCGTGTATCTTTCTCGTGTTCCCATACACCAATGCGGGCAACGGTTTCATAGTCGCGCACAAACACATGCCGCACGGAACGCGAAGCATCCGCATATGGCATATGCAGGATGTTGGATTTTTGGGTCGCGTCGTCTTGCGCCATGGTCAGTCCTCCAGAATATCGGCGGTGCGCCAGGCCAGGTGCTGGCCGCCGTCAAGGGCAATCATTTGCCCCGTCAGCGATCGAGTCTCAAGCAGAAAACGCACTGCCGCGCAGATTTCCGTGAGATTGGGGCCACGCCCCAGCGGTACGGCGGACGCTTCACGCGCGAAGGTGTCGCCGTCCTGCATGTGATTGGGCAGGGTAGGGCCAGGGCCGATCGCGTTCACCCGGATGCGGGGTGCAAGCGCCTGCGCGGTTGTTCGGGTGAGCGTCAGCAGCGCCGACTTGGACGTAGTGTAAGATAGATATTGCGGGTTCAGCTTGAGCACACGCTGGTCGATCATGTTGATGATATTGCCAGATATGCCCTCTGGAAGTTGTGCAGCAAATGCCTGTGTCAGGAGGGCAGGCGCCAGCAGGTTGACATTCATGTGTGCCTGCCAGCTTTCCGGCGTGAAACTGTCGATCCGGTCATCCTGAAAGACAGAAGCATTGTTGATGAGCGCCGCCAGTGGTGCACCAAGCTGCTCCACCGTGTCCGCGATCAGTGCAAGAGTCTCCTGTGGGTCCGAGAGATCGGCCTTCACCGCGACGGCATAGCCGTCAAATGCCTCGATCTCCTCCACGACCATTTCAGCATCGTCAGCGGAGCCGTGATAGTGCACGGCGACGTGCCAGCCTTGCGCGGCCAGATCCTGTGCGATCTCGCGCCCGATGCGCCGCGCGGCCCCGGTGACCAGGACTGTGCGTGGTTGCCGGCTCACAGCGTCAGTCCCATGACGGCTGCACTCTCGGTCGAGTTGGCGAGGTAAACCATATAAGCCAGATAGAGAACGATCATGAACAGCCCGCTATAGCGGCCCACCTGCTTGCGCATTTTCACAAACGGGATGAGGAGCAGCGACGAGCCAAGCATTACCCAGAGGTCAACCTGGAGGAAGCTCTCCGGCACGGGGATTGTACCAAAAAGGGGTGCAACGCCCATGATGGCCAGAATGTTGAAGATATTGGAGCCGATGACGTTGCCGATGGCGACTTCCGAATGGCCGCGGATGGCCGCCATCACGCCGGTGACAAGTTCAGGCAGGCTCGTGCCGAGGGCAACGAGCGTGAGGCCGATCACTGCTTCGGGGATGCCAAATTCCATGGCGATCTGAACCGAGCCGATGACAAGAAGGTCCGCGCCAATTGCGAGGCCGGCAAGGCCGCCAAAAAGGCAAAGCATAGCCATGCCGTATGTGTCCGGCTTGCGGTCAAGCTCTTCCATCTCGGCAAGCTGCGCAGCCGCTTCCACCGGACAAGCCTTGCGGGCCAAGATGGAGTAACCGAGGAACAGGGCGAGGCCAAACAGCAGAATGGTGCCCTCCATCCACGCAAATTTTCCGTCAACGGAAAGCGCGATGAAAAGCACGCTGGCGACAAGCATCATGGCGAGGTTGCGACCAACCTTGGGGGCACAGCACGCGACAGGGGCCAGCATGGCAGGTACACCGACGACCAAGAGCGCATTTGCGATATTGGAGCCGACGACGTTACCAATGGCAAGGGTCGGGGCACCCTGCAGCACAGCATCAATACCGACAAGCATCTCAGGCGCCGACGTGCCAAAGGCTACGATCGTGAGACCGATAATGAGCTTTGACAGCCCGGCGCGCAGTGCAAGCGAGACAGAACCGCGGACCAGAAAGTCGCCGGCAACAACTAACAAAACTATCCCGGCGACAACTTGAAGGTATGCCATATGGTGATCGTATCCTTGTTACACTCGCGGCCTGTTGGTTAGCCGCTTAGCGCATATATAGGTATTGGGGCCCTGAAAAGCAAAGTCAGTAGCCGCGCTGTAAATCCAGTATGTTTTCCGCTGTCTCGCCGCGTTCCATTTTTTCGATATTCCGCAGCACATATTCTGCCGCGGTATCGGGACGCGTTATCGCTGCGATATGGGGAGTGATGATCACATTGTCCAGCCCCCAAAGTGCATGATCTTTGGGAAGCGGTTCTTCAGGGAATACATCAAGGGTTGCTGCGCGCAGGTATCCGCTATTCAAAAGCGCCATCAGGTTGTCCAGCACGATCAGGCTGCCGCGCCCTGCATTGATGATACAGGCACCTTCCGGCAGGCGGGAGAGGCGGTCAAAATCGAGCAGTCCGGAGGTCTCTTTTGTGCTTGGCAGCAGGCCGACGAGGATGTCGGTGCGGGCGAGGAAGTCGTTGAGGCTGTCGGCTCCGTGATAAAGCGTGATACCGTCTTCTGCCGGTTTTGGGGTCCGTGACCAGGCGGCGAGGTCATAACCGAAGGGTTTGAGGGCCGCCGCCGATACCTGACCGAGCGCGCCATAGCCCAGAATGCCGACACGAACAGCTTTTGCAGCACTCGCAAAATAGCGGCCCCAGTCCCGGTTGCGCTGCTTGTTCAGAAGAAGCGGCATGCCGCGGTGGTGCATCAGGACGCTCATGGCAACAAATTCAGCCATGCCTTCCTTCAACCCGTCGTCGCCCATGCGGATGATGGGCACGCCCTTCGGCAGATCAGGGTCGCGCATCAGGTGGTCAATCCCGGCACCGAGGGAAAAGATCGCCTTTATGTTGGGGTAGCGGGCCAGCAGCCCGGGTTCCGGCTCCCAGACGAAGGCATAGGCCGGGCCGTCGTCAGGGCTGCCCCAGTCCGGGAAACTGCGGAAATCAACGCTCGGGTCCACGCCCTTGATGGCGTTGCGCCAGACGTCGTGGCTGTAGTCTTCAAGATAGAACAGGATGCGCGTCATGAAGTCCCTCTTGTTTTGCTTTGCTGTTGGCTAGGGAAGATAGGGCGATTTGGCAAAATGTCTGCTTGAAAAGAACAAGAGAATCAATTATCTGTGCGCCCGAACGAAAGGCGATACATGCGTGTGTCGGTTTTCCTTGCAATTTAAAGGGGCTCCCCTTATGGTGCGCGCCTCGAATCAAGGGGTTCGCGTGTTTGCGAGCTCTTAAGTGTTGCCCGGTGGCGCCTCTGGCGGACCCCGGCGAGCGAAAAGGTTAGAAAAATGGCAGTACCTAAGAGAAAAGTAACTGGCTCTCGCCGTGGTATGCGTCGTTCGCACGATGCCCTGAAAGCCGTAAACTATCAGGAAGACTCGCACACTGGCGAGTACAAGCTGCGTCACCACATCGACCTGAAGACAGGTATGTACCGTGGCAAGCAGGTTCTGGAGCCCAAAGGCGACTACTAAGCCTTACGCTTCCGGAAACGGAATTCCAGAAAAAGCCGGTCCAATTTGGGCCGGCTTTTTCTTTGTCTTTTACCGGGCCACGAAATTTGCCTTCCCGTTGCCATCATGATGAGTATGCTGGAAGCCTCGGACTACAAACTTGGGGACAACATGATGCCTATCAGCAAGTTCAAGGCCCAGACCATGGCCGCGGGCGCTGCCCTTTTGCTCACCGCCTGCATGACCACCAATGAAGTGACCGGGCGGTCGCAGTTCATCACCATACCGGCCAGCCAGGATGCAGCCCTCGGTCTTGAGGCGATGAATGAGGTCAAAAAGACGGCCGCGGTCGAGACGGATAGCGCAGATGCAAAACGGGTGCAGCGTATCGGCCGCCGAATCGCGGCGATTTCGGACAATCCGGGCATGCCGTGGGAATTTGTCGTCATCAATGAAGATGTGCTGAACGCATGGGCACTGCCGGGCGGCAAGATTGCAGTCTATAAAAAAATGATCGACAGTTTCGAGAGTGACGAGGAACTCGCGGCTGTTATCGGCCATGAGATCGCGCACGCCATCCTGCGCCACGGGGCCGAGAAGATGAGCCGGGTACAGGTGCAGAATATGGCCATCGCTGGTGTCGGCGTTGCGGTTGGGGCCACGACGGAGGACGAGCGCATGTCCCAGGTGGCTGTAACCCTTGGTGCGCTTGCAGCTCAGGGTTTTGTGCAGCTCCCGCACAGCCGGGCGATGGAGCTCGAGGCTGACGATGTCGGCACCCTCTATATGGCACGCGCAGGCTATGACCCCCGTGCGGCTGTGCGCCTCTGGAAACGCATGAAATCGATGAAGGATGGCGGCGGTGGCCAGCCAGCCTTCCTGTCCACGCACCCAACGGACGACAAACGTATTGAGCGCCTTGAGGATAAGATGGATAGCTACCTATCCGAGTACCGTCCTCGGTAAAATTTTAACAAAAAGCGCTCGGTCATTTGCGCGCCATCCCATTTTGAGGCAGACCCGAGTCATGGGGTAACCTTTTGGGGCGTCACGTTTTTATGTGACAGGGGTGGAAGATGACCGAGAGTGATATCCAGGAACTGGCCAGAAACTATCTGGCCTACTTCCTCAATGAGGGGGCGATTGAGGCGGCTGAATTCCGAGCCGTTGAAACCATGTGGCGATTGTGCCGCGAGGACGCGAAACTTGCTTTCCGCGTGATCTGGGTGATCGTCAACCTCGTGGACGCCGATAACAACAAGGCATTGTCGTTTCTTGGAACCGGCCCGCTTGAGGACCTGATCAACTTCCATGGTGGTGAAGTGCTGGGCCTGCTCATTGAAGCGGCGCGCGAGAACCCGAATTTCTGTGTGGCGCTTTCGTGTGTCTGGAAGGGCGCACTACATGAGCATAGCTGGAACCGGCTGGCCGGAGAGCTGCCACACATACGAGCCCGTCATGGTGCCATCATGGCTCAGGCAGAAAAATCGAGGCCGATGTCAACCGCTGGTGCTGACTGAGTAAGCCGCCCGACCGAAATATAATTCACGCCTGTCTCCGCAATCGCGCGGATTGTGCCAAGGTTCACACCGCCTGAGGCTTCACAGGGCACGCGGCCATCAACAATGGCAAGCGCCTCGCGCAGCATGGTGGGGGACATATTGTCGAGCAACAGGCTGTTGGCGCCAGCCGCAATCGCTTCGCTTACCTGCGCCAAGGTATCGCATTCAACCTGGATATCCTTGCGGCCTGCGGCCTTGGGGCCGGCAACAGCTTGCCTGACCGAACCCGCAACCGCGATATGGTTGTCCTTGATCATGACTGCATCAAAAAGTCCCATACGGTGGTTTTTTGCGCCGCCCATTGCGGTTGCATATTTGCCCAGCTTCCGGAGGCCGGGGATGGTCTTGCGAGTGTCGAGGAGCTTTGCGTTCGTGCCTTCGATCTTGTCCACATACTGGCGGGTAAGCGTCGCGATGCCGGAGAGATGCTGCGCGATGTTGAGCGCGGTCCGTTCAGCAGACAGCAGGGCGCGGGCTTTACCCTTGATGGTGACAAGCTTTGTGCCGGGTGAAACACGCTCACCGTCACGGGCATGACATTCAACGCTGCAGTTCGCATCAAGACGCCGGAAGATAGGTGCAACAAGCGGCAGGCCAGCCACCACCATGTCTTCTCGCGCATTCATGGTTGCGGTCAGGCGCGCATCCGCCGGGATAACCGTGGCGCAGGTTACGTCACCTGTGCCGATATCCTCGGCGAACGCGGTGTCGATAAAGGCTTCGATTTCCGCAGCGGTCAGGGGAAAGGCCGTCATGGGCTGGTCCTTTTGCTTCAGGCGCCGATGGCGGAAACGTCTTTGGCCGGGCCCGCAGCCGGGCTCATCTCCAGCATCTTGCGGAGCGGTTTTTCAGCTGCAACCCGCGTTGCTTCATCAAGCTCGATCTCCGGCCCTTCGTCACGCAGGCAAAGATAAAGCTTTTCCATGGTGTTCAGCGCCATGAACGGGCAGGTGTTGCAACTGCAGTTGCCGTCCGCGCCGGGTGCGCCGATGAAGGTCTTGTGCGGTGCGGCCTTTTCCATCTGGTGGATGATGCCGGGTTCGGTCGCCACGATTATGGTGTCGGCGTCACTCTCGGTCGCGAACTTCAGGATGGAACTGGTGGAGCCCACATGGTCAGCGTGCTGAACAATGTTGTCCGGGCACTCGGGGTGGGCTGCAACGGGCGCGCCCGGGTGTTTGGCTTTCAGCTTCACGAGTTCTTTTTCACTGAACAGTTCATGCACAATACAGGTGCCCTGCCAGAGCAGCATGTCGCGGCCCAGCTTGCGGGAGAGGAAACCGCCCAGGTGGCGGTCTGGCGCGAAAATGATCTTCTGGTCCTCAGGGATCTGGCGCACGATATGTTCTGCGTTGGAGCTGGTGACGATAATATCCGTATGCGCTTTCACTGCGGCCGAGCAGTTGATATAGCTCAGGACCATATGGTCAGGGTGTGCCTTGACGAATTTCTCGAACTCGTCCGGCGGGCAACTGTCTTCAAGGCTGCAGCCAGCCGCAAGGTCCGGCAGGACCACTTTTTTCTTCGGGCTCAGGATCTTGGCGACTTCCGCCATGAAACGCACGCCACAGAAGACGATCATGTCCGCGTCGGTTTCCGCGGCCTTGCGCGACAGGTCGAGGCTGTCGCCGACAAAATCGGCGATGTCCTGAATTTCGCCCGCCTGATAGTAGTGCGCCAGGATGACGGCATTTTTTTCTTCGCGGAGGCGCTTGATCTCGGCCACCAGGTCAAGGGTGGGGTCAACTGTCGGATTATTGATCAGATTCATGGTGTACTTCTTTTTTTGCTAGCCCCAGCCACCCGAAGGTAGCCGCGTTTTTGCCAAAATCTGCCGCATTGATACCGGCACGGTCCCTTCTTGGCAATCAAGGATTTTTTGGCCCTACTGTTAGGGTAATTCAGCAAGCGGACGATCCGTCAGGCTCTCTTTCTGTCCGGGTCACTATATCGGCCCGGATAGGGCCCGGTTCAAGGTGCGTACTTATATTTGGCAGGCGTCATACCTACCTTTGAAGATCAGGCAGTGGCAACCCGTAACGACGGATGAAAGTGATCGTGACCCGACAGCCTACATTTTATATCACCCACGGTGGCGGTCCCTGTTTCTGGACCGACCTGCCCGAGCCGCTTGGTCCGGGCGCCTATGACGGCCTGAAGTCCTATTTTGAGGGTATGCTGGAAAGTTTGCCAGAGCGGCCCAAGGCTGTGCTGGTGGTCTCCGCGCATTGGGAAGCCGCGAAGCCGAGTGTCACGAGCGCCGAACGGCCGGGGATGCTGTATGACTATTATGGCTTTCCGCCCCATACCTATGAGCTGAAGTATCCGGCACCAGGGTCGCCGAAACTGGCGCGGGACATTGTGGACAGGCTGGAGGCTGCGGGCATTGCGGCAGGCCAGGATGCAAGCCGCGGGTTTGACCATGCGGTGTTTGTACCCATGCTGATCATTGACCCGGAGGCCAGCCTGCCGGTGGTAACATTGTCTTTGCAGAAAGACCTCGACCCCGCGCATCATCTGGCAATCGGGCGGGCGCTCGAGGCGCTTAGGGACAGGGGTGTGCTTATTCTTGGCAGTGGCAGCAGTTTCCATGACCTCAGGGCCATATTCCGACCGGGGGCTGGCGCTTCGGTCGACTTTGATGACTGGCTACAGGCGGCACTGGTTGATGCCGGACCTCAATCGCGTGAGCAGGCATTGCTCGAATGGGAGCAGGCGCCTGGTGCAACGGAAAGCCACCCGCGGGAGGAGCACCTGCTGCCTCTGATGGTGGCGGTTGGTGCCGCGCATGATGAGCCGGGCAAGCTCGATTTTCACGGCATGATTGGCGGCAAGGCTTATTCCTGCTTCCGTTTTGGTGCCTGACAGGCGTCAGGGCAGGCGGTAAGTGGCCGTGAGGTCAGGTGCGCCTTCACAGGCAATGACGCTGTCGTCTACAAGCGCGATAAGATGGGCAAGCACAGACCGCGCAGCAGCGGGGTGAAGGGCCTTGTCCACATCCTTGTACATCCGGGCGACCATCTGGTCGACTGTCATCGGTCCATCCTTCAGGAGCGTCTGTATCTGCCCTTCGCGCATCCTGCGGTGGGAAATGATGGCGCGCACAAATCTGTCCGGGTTGTCTACTGAAGGGCCATGGGTCGGGTACAGGCGGTCAGGCGCCAGTTCAACCACCTTCCTGAGGCTTTGAAGATAGTCGCGCATGTCGCCGTCCGGCGGGGCGATGACCGTGGTGGCCCAGCCCATGATATGGTCGCCGACAAAAAGCACATTCTCTTCCTTGAGATGGAAACACAAATGGTTGGCCGTGTGGCCGGGTGTGTGAAGGCATTCCACCGTCCAGCCGTCTCCAGTAATGATATCGCCATCCTTGAGAAGCACATCGGGCGTGAAGGCCCAGTCGGCACCCGCTTCCACATCCTCCCCGGCAAGCCCGCCCTTGCGGCCGGCACCGTGCGCGCCAAACGCATGGATTTTTGCGCCACTTCGCTCTGCCAGCCAAGCGCTAAGGGGGGAGTGGTCAATATGGCTGTGGGTCACCAGAATGTGGGAAATATTCTTGCCTTCGGCCGCTTTCAGGATTGCATCACCATGCTCCGGCATCATCGGCCCGGGATCAATGACAGCGAGGTCGTTGTGGCCGACAAGATAGGTGCCGGTGCCAGTATAGGTGAAGGGGCTTGGGTTTTTGCACAAGACACGGGTCACGAGCGGGCTGAGTTTCTCTGCCTCGCCGTAAGGTGCTGAAAAATCCTGAACAAAATCCGGGCCCATACAATTCCTCCAGCCTGACTTGGGAGACCAAGGCGTAAACTGAAATGGTGGCGGATGGAAGGGAAATGGGTCGAAGCCGACTGCACCAGCGGATTGAGGTGGGGCATTGAGGTGCAGTCGGACTTCGATTTCGTCAGGTCACGTTCAGTGGCAGCTGGAGGTGACCCCTAAATTCGTGATCCCGGGTTCAGGTGGCAGCCGGAGCACCGGGTTCGCAACCTTTATCGCAACCGCTGTGCCAGTTTTGTTTTTGTTTAAAATCAATAGCTTAGCTGTTTTATAAAATTGACTGTATCAATCGGAGACGGAAATGTATCAAATTGAAACACTTAGAGGTGTGTTATTTTGATACAGATGGTTCGAAGCCGAAACGTTGCCAGACAGGGGCCGCTTCGGGTGAGGTGAGGAAGCGGTAAAAGCTGTCTGCATCCTTGTTTGCCCGCCGGGTCAGGCCTGCGGCGTATGCGACCGGCGGGATTGTAGTGGGCGGCACATATCCGAGCACGTCAACATGATTGCTCGCGCGGGCGTCGGTCGCGTAAACAAAACCTGCCATCCCGCCACGCTCAACAAGCAAAAGCGTCTGTCGCACGTTTGATCCCATCGCCAACCTGTCCGAAAACTGGTCCCACAGGCCAATGTTTTGCAAGTAAATGCGGGCGTAGGCACCCGCAGGTGCAACGGTGGGGTCTGCAATGGCCAGCCGACCCTTGCCAAGCAGGGCGCTGATGAGCTCTGGTGTCAGCAATTGTGCCGTCACCTTGCCAGAACCAGGCTTTACTAGCACCAGTTGGTTATGTGCCACCGTCTTGGATGGCCGGGCCAACAAGGCTCGGTCCTCAAGGAATTTGATCCACTCAGGGTTCGCGGAAAGCACAATATTAGCTGGCGCCCCTGCGGCCACCTGCCTTGCCATCATGGCGCTGGGACCAAAGGAAAAGCGGGGTTCGGCTTTTCCGGTTGCCTGGTGCCATGCCGACGCGAGTTCGGGCAGGGTGTCCGTCAGGCTGGCGGCGGCAAAAACTGTGATGGGGCTATCATGGTCATCCGCGTTGGCAGGAATTCCTGCCAGGAGGAACATGGCAGCGCAAAACAACGATAGGAAGGTGCGGCTCATGATCTGCCCTCTAATAACCGACTGATATTTTAACCCGGGCGCGGGCGCAAGGGCAAGCCCGCATGCCTTTGGGCTGTGCGGGCAAATATCATTTGTAACACGGTGTCAGCGTGTTTTAGGCTGATGTCGTCAGCCGGGGGAGAAAAGCTGGTGGAATCTGATAAACCGCGCGTCATGGGGTTTTGGCGCACCTGGGGGTTGGCGATCGGCATGATGGTCGGCTCCGGCGTGTTCATGCTGCCAACCGTCCTGGCGCCTTTCGGTAGCCTCGGGCTCCTGAGCTGGGTGGTCACGGGAACGGGCACCATTGCCATGGCGCTGGCGCTTGCCTTCATGGCCCGGCGCGTTCCGAAAGAGGGCGGACCATACGCTTATTCCCGCGCCGGGTTTGGCGGTTTTGCGGGTTTCCTGATGGCCTGGGGCTACTGGATTTCCCTCTGGACCGCCGTTGCGGCGGTCACGGTGGCCAGTCTCGGCTATATCTCGGTCTTCATTCCTGCGCTCAAACAGTCCAACACCCTGGCGCTCGGTGCTGGGCTTCTGATCATCTGGTCGCTGGTGGCGCTCAATTGCCGCAGCATCAAGGACAGTAGCGTTTTCCAGCTAGTCACCAGCCTAGCCAAGTTGTTGCCACTCCTCTTCCTCGCAACCGTTGGCCTGTTCGGTGTCGAGAGCAGCAATTTCGATACCATGCTCACCCCTGAGGGTTCACCGATCAGTGCGTTGGCTTCCGCAAGTGTGCTCGCGATGTGGGCGTTCATCGGCTTTGAGGTCGCGACCATTCCGGCAGGGGACATCAAGGAGCCCGCCAAAACCATCCCGCGCGCGACGATCGCAGCGGTCATGGTGGTTGTGGTCCTGTATCTCGCAGTCTCCATCGCGGTATTCGGCCTTGTGCCCGCGAACGAGCTGGTGACCTCGACGGCGCCGCTGGCGGATGCCGCCACAAAACTCGTTGGCCCCATCGGCGCATTGGTTATTGCGGCGGTCGCTATCATCGCGACCGTAAGCGGGGCAAACGCCAACCTGCTTGTGGCGGGCCATATGCCAATGGCGGCTGCGCTTGATGGCCTTTTCCCGCGCCGGTTTGCCCGGCTTAACAGCGGTGGTACACCGGCTTTCGGCTTTGTGGTTGGCGGCCTTTTGTCCTCGTTCGTGCTGGTGTTCAATTATGTTGACGGCCTTGTGGCGGCGTTTGAATTCCTGATCCTGATCTCGACCCTGTCTGCGCTTATTCCCATCACCTTTTCAACCGCTGCCGCGTGGCTCTTTTCCGTTCGCACGCCAAGCCCGTCGAAGTTTCGCCGGGTGCGCGACACGATCGCTTCAATTGTCGGCTTTATTTATACCATCTGGGCCATCGCTGGTTCGGGCCGGGATGCGGTTTACTGGGGTTTCCTGCTGCTGCTTGCCGGGGTACCGGTTTATGTCTGGATGCTGGTGCAGAATGAGAAGAAGGACAAGGCATGACACTCGCCGGTTTTAACGAATACGGGAAGCTGAAGTCCGTTGCGGTGCGTGCGCCCGCTACGGCCTACCAGTCGCACGACAAGATCGCTAACGAATGGCAGCGCCTGCGCTTCCATGAGGCACCCAAGCTCGATGCCGCAGTGGCCGAGCATGAAAGTTTTATTGGTATCCTGCGCCGCGAGGGGGCCGAGGTTATCTCGCTGCCTGCGGATGACAGCCTGACGCTCGACAGCATCTATGCCCGCGACGCACTTCTTGTCAGCCCCAAGGGCATGATCCTCTGCAACATGGGCCGCGCGAGCCGCAATGCTGAGCCAGATATCAACGCGCATTTCCTCGCGAAACACGGTTTCCCGCTTCTGGGGCGCATAGAGAAGCCGGGTACCATTGAGGGTGGTGACCTCATCTGGCTGGACGCAACAAAACTGGCTGTCGGGCTCGGACCACGCACCAACGCGGCAGGTATTGCGCAGCTGCAGGCCCTGCTGGGGCCAGAGGTTGAGGTGCATGTGGTGCCGTTGCCAGCGCCCGACCACCCGGAGGATGTGTTCCACCTGATGTCGATGATCAGCCCGCTCGACCGCGACCTTGCGCTGATATACCGCCCGCTGATGCCACAGAGTTTCCTGAACTGGCTGACGGCCTTGGGTATCAGTTTTGTCGAGGTGCCGGAGGAGGAGTTTATCTCCATGGGCTGTAATGTTCTGGCGCTTGGGCCGCGGGACGTGCTGATGCTGGACCGGCTGCCGCTCACGAAAGCGCGACTTGAAGCGGCGGGATGCCGGGTGCAGACTTATAAGGGTGATGAAATCAGCCGCAAGGGCGAGGGCGGGCCAACCTGCCTCACGCGCCCGCTTGTCAGGGAGTGAGCTACAATGGATGACCGGGTATTGCCTACAGGCGCCTATGAAAGTCTGCCGTCTTGGACCTATAGCGACCCGGATTTTTTCCGTGCCGAAATGGATGCGGTCATCCGTCAGAGCTGGCAACTGGTGTGCCACGAAAATGACGTGCCGAATGTGGGGGATTTTGCCTCCCTCGACATCCTGAATGAACGTATCGTTGCGGTTCGCGGCAAAGACGGCACCGTCCGTGCCTTCCACAACGTGTGCCGACACAGGGGCTCGCGCCTTTTGGAAGGCAATCAGGGTAGTTGCCCGGGCCGCATCCGCTGTCCCTACCATGCCTGGACGTGGGACCTTGAAGGCACGCTCGTCAATGTGCCCTACGAGCGGGAATTTGAGGCGTTTGACCGCAAGGACCATCCGCTCGCGCCGGTGCGGACCGAGATTTTCCTCGGCTTTGTATGGGTCAAGCTCTCGGGCGCCGAAGATGGCCCGGGGGTGGCGGCGCAGTTCGCGCCCTATCTGGATGAAATCCTTCCCTACCGCATGGAGGAAATGACCCCTCTCGGGCGCATCACCTTGCGGCCGCGCAAGGTGAACTGGAAACAGATTGCTGACAATTATGTCGATGCACTGCACATCCCGGTCGCGCACCCCGGGCTTTCGGGACTGGTGGGTAACAGCTACGGCATGGAAGTGAAGGGCGATATCCACAAGATGTGGGGCGATGTGATGGAAACCCGCAAGGATAGCTGGTCGACCCGCGCCTACAAGAAGCTGCTGCCGCGGGTGGAACACCTGCCGGAGGACAAGCAGCGTCACTGGGTCTATTACCGCCTGTGGCCGAACCTTGCGTTCGACATATACCCTGATCAGGTTGATTTCATGCAGTTCATCCCGGTTTCGCCAAACGAGACCCTGATCCGCGAGATTGCCTATGTGCTGCCGGATGAGCGGCGTGAGATGCAGGCTGCGCGGTACCTCAACTGGCGCATCAACCGCGAGGTGAACGCCGAGGACACGGCCATCATCAACCGGGTGCAGGACGGCATGGGTTCATCCAGCTTCTCGACAGGTCCACTCGCGAGAACCGAGGTCTGCCTGCTTGATAGTGCGCGGCGCATCCGCGAGGCGGTGCCCGCAGCCTGCTACCGCCAGAAACCTTCAAGCCTCTAGATGAGCGCGCAGGGCACGGGTAATCTCCTCGCACGTGTTCGGGCGTGCGCGGAGTGTGCGAGCGTGTTGCCGCATGGTCCGCGCCCGGTGCTGCAATTCTCGGAAAGCGCAAAAATACTGATCGCGGGGCAGGCGCCCGGGCGCAAGGTACATGAGAGTGGCGTGCCCTTCGATGATGCCAGCGGGGACCGGTTGCGGGACTGGATGGGCGTTGACCGCGATACCTTCTATGATGCCCACAAGATTGCCATCCTGCCCATGGGCTTCTGTTATCCAGGCACCGGTAAATCAGGCGACCTGCCGCCGCGGCCTGAATGTGCCGCGCGCTGGCGCGCTGAGCTGATGGCTGCGCTGCCGGAAGTCCATCTCACGCTTGTCATTGGTACCTATGCACGGGACTGGCACATGCCGGACCTGAAGGGCAAGGTGTTGACCGATGCGGTGCGTGACCCGGGGAATGGTGACGGCGGCATCTTCCTGCTGCCGCACCCGAGCCCGCGAAACAATATCTGGCTCAGCAAAAACCGGTGGTTTGAGGAGGAAGTGCTGCCGCGGTTGAAGCGCGAAATCGCGCGGGCCATATAGCGCAGAAACAGAAAAAGCCGCCCCACATGAGGGCGGCTTTTAAATGGTCGGGGAAAGAGGATTCGAACCTCCGGCCCCTGCGTCCCGAACACAGTGCTCTACCAGGCTGAGCTATTCCCCGACAGGAATAAAGTGGGACGGGCCAATTGGTGCGCGACTATATAGGCGAAGCTTTTCGCCCATGCAAGGGTAATTTAATAGGCGCGCTCGATACAGAAGTCGACGATGTCACGCAGCGCTGTTTTTGCCGGGCCATCCTTGAAAATTGCCAGTGCATCCTTGGCCATTGCGCCGTAATGACGCGCCCGCTCAATGGTGTCGCCAAGTGTGTCGTGGCTGGTCATCACGCGGATGGCTTCCTCAAGGTCGCCGTCTTCCTGTTTGCGGCGCTCAACCGTGCGCTTCCAGAATTTCTTTTCGTCTTCCGTGCCGCGGCGGTAGGCGAGGATGACGGGCAGGGTAACCTTGCCTTCGCGGAAGTCGTCGCCAATTTCCTTACCAAGAGTCGCCTGTTTTGCGGAATAATCCAGCGCGTCGTCGACGAGCTGGAAAGCGACGCCAAGGTATTTGCCGTAAGCGTCCAGCGCTTCCTCAACTTCGCGGCCCTGCTCGGACACCACGCCTGCAACCTCGCACGCAGCGGCAAACAGCACAGCGGTCTTGGCGGTGATCACCTCAAGGTATTTGTCTTCCGAAGTGGAGAGATCATTGGCGGTGGTCAGCTGCAGCACTTCGCCTTCGGTGATGACGGCGGAGGTGTTCGACAGGATCTTGAGCACACGCAGCGAATCGCTTTCGACCATCAATTCAAACGCGCGGCTGAAAAGGAAGTCGCCGACCAGCACGGTGGGTTGGTTGCCCCAGATAAGGTTGGCGGTTTTTTTGCCTCGGCGCATGTTGCTCTCATCCACCACGTCATCATGCAGAAGCGTGGCGGTATGGATGAATTCAACAGCCGTCGCGAGGCCGATATGGCGCTTGCCGTCATAGCCAAGCATCTGCGCCGACGCGAGAGTGAGCATCGGACGCAGGCGCTTGCCGCCGGATGAGATAAGGTGGCCTGCAAGCTCGGGAATAAGCGCTACCGGGCTTTGCATGTGCTTAAGGATCAGTTCGTTGACAAGGTTCATGTCATCAGCGACCAGGGCTTGAAGTGTCTTGATCGGGTTATTCGCGGTGCCCGCATTGCGGTGCCCGCGGATGGATACAACATTTGACGACATGGTGACCCCGTTGCTGTTCGTGTTATTTTTGTGCGCGGACAATAGCCCCCTAAGTTTTGGAAGGCAAGGCGAACACACGCCTGTGATGTTTGACCGCAGCCGAAATCGACGTACAATCGCGCTCTAAAAATGAATAAAAGGTAAATACGTACAAATGTACGCTTTGGTGGCGGGTGCCTATGAATGACCAGACAGTCCTGAATGAAGATGCGGAACGTGTGACGGCGGCGCTTGCTGAAGCGGACGACGGTGTCAGCATTGACGATTTTCTGGGCGGCGCCATCAAGCTCATTCAGCCGCGCGACGGTTACCGCGTATCCATGGATACGGTCATGCTGGCGGCTTGCGTGCCGGCTCAGGCCGGGGACCGTATTGTCGAAGGTGGTGTAGGTTCGGCAGGCGCCGCGCTATGCCTCGCGCGCCGGGTGCCGGGTGCGATTGTGCACGGCATTGATATCCAGGACGACATGCTTTCCTTCGCGCGCCGCAACATCGACTATAACAAGCTGGGTGGTCAGGTCAGTGTCGAGAAGGGCTGTATTACGGACCTGTCGGGGCCCGAGGCAACTTATGACCATGTGATGGTCAACCCGCCTTACCTTGCTGACGGTAAGGGCATCCGGCCACCGGATGCCAACAAGGGCCTCGCGCACATGGACTCAAGCGCCGCCCTCAAGGACTGGGTGCGTTTCTGTATTCACAAGGTCAAGAACCGCGGCACGGTTTCGATCATCTACCGCGCGGACCGGGTGGATGAAGTGATTGCGCAGCTCTACCGCCGGGTAGGGGAAATCAAGATCATGCCGCTATGGCCGCGCCTCGGTGTGCCGGCCAAGCGTGTTATCATTCAGGGTCGCAAGGGTACACATGGTACCGCAAGCATTCTGCCTGGCCTTGCCCTGCATGGTGAGGTGGAGCGGTATACCAAGGAAGCCAAGGCAATTTTGTGGGATGGTGCGGCGCTTGACCTGAAAGCCTTTGCGCGTGGGCGCTAAAGCCGTTAAGGAATGCGGAACAAAACAAACCCGGTGAAATGGCAAGGATGATAGCGAAAACCCTGCATAAAATCAGATGCGCCGTCTTTGGCGACCCGCCGCCACTTGTGGCGGTGGTGCGGCTTTATGGGGTCATCGCGCCGGGCAAGCGTTTTCGTGCCGGGCTGAACCTGGCGTCTGTGGCGCCGCAGCTTGAGCGCGCTTTCTCAATGCCGGGTCTGGCGGCTGTTGCGCTGCAGATCAACTCGCCCGGCGGTTCGCCGGTGCAGTCTGCGCTGATCACCAAACGCATCCGCGACCTCGCGCGCGAAAAACATGTGCCGGTGCTTGTGTTCGCAGAAGATGTGGCGGCGTCGGGCGGCTATATGCTGGCGCTCGCGGGCGACGAGATTTTTGCCAATGAAAGCTCGATCGTCGGCAGTATCGGCGTGGTCTCAAGCGGGTTTGGCTTCACCGAAGCCATCAAGAAACTGGGTGTTGAACGCCGCCTTTATACGGCAGGCGAGAGCAAGGCCATGCTGGATGCCTTTCAGGAAGAAAAAGCGGAGGATGTGGAGCGGCTGAAAGCCATCCAGGGCGACATCCACGAACATTTCAAGTCCCTGGTGCGGGAGCGCCGGGGCAAGCGTCTGAAAGGGCTGCGGACGCATATTTTCTCTGGTGACGTCTTTACCGGCACCGAAGCTGTCAAGATGGGTCTCATTGACGGCATTGGTGACATCAGGGGCGTTCTCAGGGAACGGTTCTCCAAGAAGGTGCGGTTGCGCCTCGTTGAGGAAAGGAAGCCGCGTTTTGGTGCGCTTCTTGGCCTCAGGCGAGGGTTTGAGGAAAGCGCGGAGGCAGGCGGCATGGCCGACCTGCCGGGTGGCCTTCTGTCGGCAATTGAGGAACGCCTGTTCTGGAACCGGTTTGGTCTTTAAGGAATTGACGGAGGAATATGTGGCGCAAGAGCCCAGCCATGAGGCCCAACTGACAGCCTACCGCGAGAGCATTGATAATATTGATGCCGCGCTTGTGTTCATGCTTGCGGAACGCTTCAAGATCACGAAAGCGGTTGGCTTCTACAAGCGCGAACACGACCTGCCGCCCGCAGACCCGGGGCGGGAGAAGGCGCAGATCGAACGTCTGCGCTCGCTCGCAAAATCCGCGAACCTCGATCCGGAGTTCAGCGAGAAATTCCTGCAGTTTATTATCCGTGAGGTGATCCAGCACCATGAGCGGATCCGCGAAAAAGGTGAGATATGACAGTTGATGGCCCGGACCAGCTTGAAAAGCTGAAGGAAATCGGCGCGATTTGCCGCGACGTTTTGCGTGCCATGGGCGCTGCCGTGCGTCCCGGCATCACCCCGCGTGAGCTTGACACCATGGGCGGCCAGATGCTTGAGGAACGCGGCGCCAAATCCGCGCCCATGCTCGCATATGATTTCCCGGGCTATACCTGCATTTCCGTTGGTACCGCCATCGCGCACGGTATTCCGGGTGACATTCCGCTCAAGGAAGGTGAACTGGTGAACATCGATGTGTCGGCCGAGAAGGACGGTTTCTTCGCCGACACTGGCGCAAGCTTCCCGGTGGGCACGGTTGCGTCTGAGTTGATGCAGCTTCTTGAGGCCACCAAGGCCGCGCAGCGCAAGGCGATGTTCGCGGCCCGCGCCGGCCAGCCGCTCAATGTCATCGGCAAGGCGGTGGAAAAAGAAGCGCGTAAACACGGCTACAAGATTATCGAAGGCCTGAACGGCCACGGTGTCGGTGGCTGGATCCATGAGGAGCCGACCGTCTCCAACATCTATCACCCGAGCGACCGGCAGCGCCTGAAGGAAGGCCAGGTCATGACCATTGAGCCCTTCCTCGCGACCCGCAGCCGAGCCTATGTGGAAGACCATGACGGCTGGACGCTGAGGCTCGCGAACGGGGGCTTTGGTGCGCAGTTTGAACACACCTTTGTTGTGACGAACGGCGCACCAATTGTTCTAACCGCCTAGCCGGGATTCTCTTGCTTGACCGCATAGGGCCCAGTCGTTAGGTTGCAGCGCAATATTTTTGAGTAGCAGATTCGTCTTTTTCAAGAGTTGGCCAACGATTATGTCGTCCCCGAATACCGGCGCGATGCCGTTCCAGAAAATCATTCTGACGCTCCAGAATTACTGGGCCGAACAGGGTTGTGTGATCCTGCAGCCGTATGACATGGAAATGGGCGCAGGCACATTCCATCCTGCAACGACACTTCGTGCACTTGGCCCTGACCACTGGAAAGCAGCCTATGTGCAGCCGTGCCGCCGTCCGACCGATGGCCGTTACGGTGAAAACCCGAACCGCCTTCAGCACTATTACCAGTTTCAGGTGATTTTGAAGCCGAGTCCGGCCGAGATGCAGGAACTTTACCTCGGCAGCCTCAAGGCCATCGGTATTGACAGCAAGCTGCACGATATCCGCTTCGTGGAAGACGACTGGGAAAGCCCGACGCTTGGCGCTTGGGGCCTTGGCTGGGAAGTCTGGTGTGACGGCATGGAAGTCAGCCAATATACCTACTTCCAGCAGGTTGGCGGTTTTGACTGCCGCCCGGTCGCCGGTGAGCTGACCTATGGGCTGGAGCGCCTCGCCATGTTCGTGCAGGGCGTGGACAATGTTTATGACCTCGATTTCAACGGTGCTGGCGCTACATATGGCGACGTTTACCTTGAGAATGAGCGTCAGCAGTCGGCCTACAACTTTGAGGTCGCAAACACCGAAAAGCTGTTCGAGGACTTCAAGAAAGCGCAGGACGAATGTGCGAACCTGCTTGAGGCCGAGCTGCCGCTGCCTGCTTATGAGCAGTGCATCCGTGCGAGCCATACCTTCAACCTCCTTGACGCACGCGGGGTTATTTCGGTAACGGAACGACAGGCTTATATCGGGCGGGTGCGCGACCTTGCCAAAGGATGCTGCACCGCCTGGATCAAGAAAAACGGGTGGGAGGTATAAGTCATGGCTGATCTTCTCATCGAACTTTTCTCGGAAGAAATTCCGGCAGGCATGCAGAAAAAAGCGTCTGAAGACCTTGAAGCCATGGTGCTCAAGGGACTTGAGGATGCAGGGCTGAAAGCTGAGGCTTCTGAAGCCTATGCCACGCCGCGCCGCCTTGTGCTTGCGGTCTCCGGCCTGCCGCTTGCCACGCCTGACGTGCGTGAAGAACGCCGCGGCCCGCGTACCGACGCACCTGAGAAAGCCATTGAGGGTTTCCTGCGTGGTGCAAAAGTTGCGCGGCATGAGTGCGAAGAACGCGCAGAGCCAAAAGGCACGTTTCTTTACGCGATTATTGAGAAAAAAGGCCAGGAAACAGCGGCAGTCGTCGCTGAGGTACTTGAGCAGACTGTGCGCAATTTCCCGTGGCCGAAGTCCCAGCGCTGGGGCGAGGGCAGCCTCAAGTGGGTGCGCCCGCTGCAAAATATCCTGTGTCTGTTCGACAGCAAAGTGGTCGAGATGGATGTTGATGGCTACAAAGCCACCAGCACCACAAGTGGTCACCGTTTCCTCGCGCCTGAAACTTTCGAAGTTGCTGACTTTGCGGACTATAAAGCCAAGCTCCTTGACCATAAGGTCATGCTCGATGCTGCTGAACGCATGGCCTTGATCGCTGACCGCGCCAAGGCGCTGGCGGCTGAGAAGGGTGTTGAGTGGGTTGAGGACAAAGGCTTGCTCGCTGAAGTCGCGGGCCTTGTTGAATGGCCGGTGCCGATCATGGGTGGTTTTAACCCCGCTTTCATGAGTGTGCCCGAGGAAGTGCTGATCCTGACGATGAAAAAGGACCAGAAGTATTTTGTCACGCGCGACAAGGCGACGGGCAAGCTGGCACCTTTCTTCATTACTGTCTCGAATATCGAGCCCACCGACGGCGGCAAGATGGTCGCAGCTGGTAATGAGCGGGTTCTGACCGCACGACTGTCGGATGCGAAATTCTTCTGGGAACAGGACCTCAAGCACAAGCTTGAAGACAATCTGCCGCAGCTTGCCGATATCGTGTTCCATATTGAACTGGGCCGTGTGTCTGACCGGGTGGTGCGCATGAAGGCGCTGGCGCGCTATCTGGCGCAGTTCATCCCCGGCTGTGATGTGGACGAGGCTGAGCGCGCCGCTGAGCTCGCGAAAGCGGACCTTGTCTCCGGCATGGTGTTCGAATTCCCTGAGGTTCAGGGTGTGATGGGCCGCTACTACGCAAAAGCGCAGGGCGAAAGCGATGCGGTGGCGGATGCCATCCGCGACCACTATGCGCCCGCGGGCCCTAACGACGATTGCCCGACCGCACCGGTTTCGGTCGCGGTGGCACTGGCTGAGAAGCTTGATACGCTCATGGGCTTCTTCGCGATTGATAAACGCCCGACCGGCTCGAAGGACCCTTACGCCCTTCGCCGCGCAGCCCTTGGCATCATTCGCCTGATCACTGAAAACGGCATCCGGCTTGAGCTTGCGGAGACGCTTGTCACTGCCGCGAAGCCGCTCAAGCCCTATCTGGGGCTTATGGTCGCAGACGCTGGCGACGATGCCCGTGAAGAGGCTATCCTGCGTCATGTGACAGCCACAATCGAAGAGCATCTTCTGCCCTTCTTCGCGGACCGCCTGAAGGTTCAGCAGCGTGATCTTGGCGTTCGCCATGACCTGATTGATGCCGTGTTCGCGAAGGGCGATGACGACCTCGTGCGTGTGCTATCGCGTGTGTCCGCGCTCTCGACCTTCCTCGATACGGAAGACGGGGCCAACCTGCTCGCCGGTTACAAGCGCGCGGCCAATATTCTCCGCATCGAGGAGAAGAAGGACGGCTGCAGCTTCGGCCAGGCCGTGGACGAGGCTGTACTGACGGACGCGGAAGAAAAGGCGCTTGCAAGTGCGCTCGGGAAAGCAGCGGCGGACGCTGAAGATGCGCTGATGGTTGAGGACTTTGAAAAGGCCATGGCCGCGCTATCTTCACTGCGGGCACCGATTGATGCCTTCTTCGAGCGCGTGACCGTGAACGCAGATGATGAAGCGCTTCGGGCTAACCGCCTTGCGCTTCTGAGCCAAATTCGGGCGGCGGTGAATACCGTTGCCGATTTCAGCCTGATTGAAGGCTGAGTTTTAACCGTACTGGGCCAACACAAAACAGAACGGGCCAGTGTTCAAGACCTAACTCAGCACCGCCTCAAGGGGACGTTGGCGGTGCGGTAAAGGACTGCTTAACATGAGCAAATGGGTATACAGATTTGGTGACGGCGCTGCTGAAGGGCGTGCCGACATGAAAAACCTCCTTGGTGGCAAGGGTGCGAACCTTGCGGAAATGGCCTCCCTCGGCCTGCCGGTGCCGCCGGGGCTGACGATTACCACCGAGGTCTGTACCTATTATTACGCCAACGGCCAAACCTACCCGGATACGCTCGAGAGCGAAGTCAATCAGGCGATTGCCGCGATTGAAAAAAGCGTCGGTGCCAAGTTCGGTGACGAGGAAAACCCGCTTCTCGTCTCTGTCCGTTCCGGCGCCCGGGTGTCGATGCCGGGCATGATGGACACGGTCCTCAACCTCGGTCTCAACGACAAGACGGTCGAAGGCCTCGCCAGAAACAGCGACAACCCACGTTTTGCCTGGGACAGCTACCGTCGGTTCATCCAGATGTATTCCGACGTGGTGCTGGGTGTTGACCACTATCACTTCGAGGAACTGCTGGAACTGCACAAGGAAGAAAAGGGTGTCGACCTCGACACCGAGCTTGATGCAGAAGACTGGCAGGAAATTGCCTATGCCTTCAAGGCGAAAGCCGAGGAAGAGCTGGGCTATCCGTTCCCGCAGGACGCGCGCGAACAGCTTTGGGGCGCAATTGGTGCGGTCTTCTCAAGCTGGCAGATCGAACGCGCGAAAGTATACCGCAAGCTGCACAACATCCCTGAGGACTGGGGCACAGCCGTTAACGTGCAGGCCATGGTGTTCGGCAACATGGGTGAAACATCGGCCACCGGTGTGGCTTTCACCCGGAACCCTTCGACCGGTGCCAACGAGTTTTATGGCGAGTATCTTATCAACGCGCAGGGCGAAGACGTGGTAGCGGGCATCCGCACACCGCAGTATCTGACCAAAGCCGCGCGCGAGGAGGCGGGCGCAACCGCCCTGTCGATGGAAGAGAGCATGCCGGAAGTGTTCGGCCAGCTTGCGGACGTGTTCCACAAGCTTGAGAAACATTACCGCGACATGCAGGACATCGAATTTACCGTTCAGCACGGCAAACTGTGGATGCTGCAGACCCGTTCAGGCAAGCGCACTGCCAAGGCTGCGCTCAAGATCGCGGTGGATCTCGCGACCGAAGGGCTGATCGACGAAAAAACCGCGGTGCTGCGTGTTGAGCCCGGTGCTCTTGACCAGCTTCTACACCCGACACTCGACCCCGATGCACCGCGTGATATCCTCACGCGTGGCCTGCCGGCCTCACCCGGTGCGGCGTCCGGCGTTGTGGTCTTTGATGCCGACACGGCTGAAGCCATGGCCAAAGACGGCAAGGCCGTTATCCTGTGCCGTGTCGAGACAAGTCCTGAGGATATTCACGGCATGCACGCCGCAAAAGGCATCCTGACCGCCCGTGGCGGCATGACCAGCCACGCGGCCGTTGTTGCGCGCGGCATGGGCCGCCCCTGCGTATCCGGTGCCGGACAGTTGCGCATCGACGGCAAAAACGGTGTGATGAGCGCCGCTGGCCGCGAGGTGAAGGCCGGTGATCTGATCACCATCGACGGTGCCTCTGGCGAGGTGATGGTGGGTGAGGTGAAAACCCTTCAGCCTGAACTTGCGGGCGACTTCGGTACCCTCATGGCCTGGGCTGACAAATACCGCCAGCTTCGGGTTCGCACCAACGCCGACACGCCGCATGACACCGAGACTGCCCGAGAATTTGGTGCGGAAGGCATCGGCCTTTGCCGGACCGAACATATGTTCTTCGAAGGTGAACGTATTGTGGCTGTGCGCGAGATGATCCTCGCGGAAGACCTTGCTGGCCGTAAGGCGGCGCTTGCCAAGCTGCTGCCAATGCAGCGCGGCGACTTTGAAGAAATCTTCAAGATCATGCGGGGCCTGCCAGTGACCATTCGCCTGCTTGACCCGCCGCTCCATGAATTCCTGCCGCGGGAAGAGGACGAGTTCGAGGATGTGGCAAAGGCCATGGGTGCCGACGTGGACCACCTGAAACGCCGCGCGGCTGAACTGCATGAGTTCAACCCGATGCTCGGTCACCGGGGTTGCCGCCTTGGTATCACCTACCCGGAAATCTATGAGATGCAGGCGCGGGCGATTTTTGAAGCTGCGATCACGGTCGAGCAGAAAACCGGCGACACGGTGGTGCCTGAGGTCATGATCCCGCTTGTGGCAACCCGCAAGGAGCTTGAGACCTTGCGCGCCCATGTTGATACAGTGGCGGAAGAAGTGTTTACCGAAAAAGGTCACCGCGTTGAGTATATGGTTGGCACCATGATCGAGCTGCCGCGCGCGGCCATCTGTGCGGACCGCATTGCGGTCGCGGCTGATTTCTTCAGCTTCGGCACCAACGACCTGACGCAAACCACCATCGGCATTAGCCGGGACGATGCGGGCCGCTTCCTCGACCAATATGTGAAACAGGACATTTTCGCCCAAGACCCGTTTGTCTCCATCGACCAGGAGGGTGTGGGCGAGCTGGTGAAAATCGGCGCTGAACGTGGCCGGTCGACAAAGCCTGACCTCAAGCTTGGTATCTGTGGTGAACATGGTGGCGACCCGGCCAGCGTGGAATTCTGCCACCGTACCGGCCTCGATTATGTGTCCTGCTCGCCGTACCGGGTGCCAATCGCCCGCCTCGCCGCCGCACAGGCCGCACTCAAGGATTAAAGCAAAAAGCCCCGCAACTTGCGGGGCTTTTCTTTTGGTGTCGCAGCCCTAATCTCACTTCCATAAGGGGAGGCGAGTATGGACCATCAGCATATTGTCGAGACTATCCAGGACCGCGGCTATTTCATCATCGAGAACCTGCTACCCGACGAGACCATTCAGGCGGCGCGCGATATACTCGACCCCATATTTGCGTCGCAGCGCACGGGGCGGAACCAGTTTGAAGGTTTCAAGACCCAGCGCATCTATAGCCTGCCCAAGTACGGCCCGGCGCTGTGGCCTTTTTTCTCCCACCCTGATGTGCTCAAGATCATCCGCCCGCTTCTTTGGGATGATTGCCTGATCACAGCGGCACTTGCGGCCAATGTGCTGCCCGGCGAACAGCCCCAGGCTTTTCATCTGGATGACGGCTTTTATCCCATCCCGCGCCCGCGTCCGGCCTTCTCGGTTGGCGCGATCTGGGCAATGGACGATTTCACCGCTGAAAACGGTGCGACCGAACTTATCCCCTACAGCCACAAATGGGCCGAGGGCGAAACGCCGGAGGGCGTTCTAACGCTTGATGACGCTTTCACGCGGCACGAACCGGGCACGGATGACGGTTGGCATTCACCTGCAAATGCAGAGATCGTGAAAGCCGAGATGCCGCGCGGCTCGGTGCTTATTTTCCTCGGCAATCTTTGGCATAGGGCAGGGGGCAACGTATCGGGTGGGTCAAGGCTCGGGCTTTTCCCGCAATACTGCGCGTCCTGGGCCCGTACGCAGGAGAATTTTTTCCTCTCGATCCCGCGTGAGATCGTGGCACAGATGCCAGAGGTGATGCAGAAGCTGCTTGGCTACAACATCCACCCGCCGTTCATGGGGCATGCTGGCGGCTATCACCCGCAGAAAATACTGCCGAAAGTCTAGCTCGCGAGCACAAGCACGGTGATCAGAATTGCCGCGACAACGATGCCGAGCGTGAGCAGGTTCGAACGCTCATGCGCCACATCGGCGTCATGTTTGCGCTGTTTTTTTGATTTGGTCATATACCTTCCCTTACGCCAGAGTGATTGACGTCGTTCCAGCATTAAGCGTTGCATCGGTAAATTCAAGCCTGAAAAAGGCGATGGCATGGGTGCCGTCCGTGGTGCGGATTTCACCAGCCGATTTACCGTCGGCCGTTGTGATTTCCTGCCCGGGCTCAAGTCTGCCACCTTCCGCCTTTACCGCCACCAGCTTTTTCTTGAGCGTGGTGCGGTGCTTCATGCGGGCGGTCAGTTCCTGGCCCACATAACAGCCTTTCGAGAAGGAGACGCCGTTCAGGCGCTCGGCATCGGTCTCGAGCCAGAAGTATTTTTCCACTTCGATATCCCGGCTGCTGTCCGGAACGCCAAGGGCAAGGCGTTTATGCTCATAATCTGCGGTGCTGAGAGGGTCGGAGCCCGGCATGTTGGCGCTGATCACCCTGTATCCAAGCGCTGCATCGCGTGGGTCGGCAGCTACAATGCCGTCAGGCGCTTCATCTGCCCAGACCGCCCAGACTTTAAGCCCGCTTTCGTCAGTGATGGTCACTGCGGCGCGCAGTTTGTACATGGTGAGGCGACGGATCAGCTCGTCCTTGCGGTCAGCAGCGACGTCCAGCAGCAGGTCATCACCGTCGGCCATGATGATCATGTCATACATGAACTTGCCCTGGGGTGTCAGGAGGGCGGCGTATACGCCCACGCCAGCTACTGCTTTCATGACATCATTGGTGACAAGGCCCTGAAGGAATTTCCGCACGTCCGCGCCGCTCAGGCGGATCACAGCGCGATTTTCCAGATGTAAGGCACGGGATGTCATAAAGGCTTCCTTTTGTTAGTGCATGGCTCAGGCCCAGAGATAACCACTCCGCAAAGGCTTTCAAGTTGTAAGCGGGGCCCAAGCCCGTTACAACAGCGGAAACAAAATTGTGTTCCAGAAACAGAGTTGAGCATATGACCCCTGCAGCAGCCAGCCCGAACCGTATTGTGATCCGCCAGCCAGATGACTGGCACGTGCACCTGCGTGACGGCGAGATGCTGGGCGCGGTTGTTGGCTATACCGCGCGCCAGTTCGCGCGGGCGATTGTCATGCCGAACCTGACACCGCCAGTGACAACTGTGGCAGTAGCTGAGGCTTACCGCGCGCGTATCCTGAAAGCAGTGCCGGTGGGGCTTGATTTCACACCGCTCATGACCTGTTACCTGACAGACTCGATCGATCCGGCGGAGGTTGAGCGCGGCTTTGCGGAAGGCGTTTTCACTGCCTGCAAAATGTACCCCGCCAACGCGACAACCAACTCGACCCACGGTGTGACGGAAATCAAGAATATCTACCCGGTGCTTGAGACGATGCAACGCATCGGCATGCCGTTCCTGGTGCACGGTGAAGTCACGGATCATGACGTTGATATCTTCGACCGGGAAGCGGTTTTCATTGAACGCACGATGGCGCAGGTGGTGAAGGACTTCCCCGAACTGAAGGTTGTTTTTGAGCACATCACCACGGCAGAAGCCGCGGCATTTGTTGAGGCGAGTGGGCCGAATGTGGGTGCCACCATCACCCCGCAGCACCTTGTGCACAACCGCAATGCCATGCTGGTTGGCGGTATCAGGCCGCATTTCTATTGCCTGCCGGTTATCAAGCGTGAACAGCACCGGCTCGCGCTGCGTGCGGCGGCGACGTCGGGCTCGCCAAAGTTTTTCCTTGGCACTGATTCTGCGCCGCATACGGTGGAGCGCAAGGAGACCGCGTGTGGGTGCGCCGGTATCTTCAACGCGCCTTTCGCCATGGAAAGCTATGTCAAAACCTTTGAGGAAGAAGGCGCGCTTGCGCATCTGGAGGCTTTTGCATCCGAGAATGGCCCGAAGTTTTACGGCTTGCCACTCAATGAGCGGTATGTGGTGCTGGAGCGCGAGAACACAGTTGTGCCGGACGTGATTGAGGCACCGGGCCTCCGTATCGCGCCGTTCCATGCCGGCGAAACGCTTGCGTGGCGCTTCGCTGGTATTCAAGACAAGACTGAATAGGCCATGGGGCTGAAGATAGCGTGTTGAGCGAGATCGGATATGTGCTTTGGGGGTTGGCCTTCGGATTCGCCCTGTCGGCACCCATCGGCCCGGTGAACATCATTTGCCTGCGCCGCAGTCTGTTCGGCCGCTCGCGAGACGGATTCGTGATCGGGCTTGGGGCGGCGGTGGGAGACGCATTTTATGCGGGACTCGCAGCTCTTGGCCTCAAGGCATTCCTGAGCGTGATCGACAGCTATGATACGGAGCTTCGCGTGATCGGTGCTGTCATCATGTTTGGCTTTGCGGTCCGCATCTGGCGCAGCCACCCCCACATAGACAGGGCCCCGCAGGAGGGTGGCGTGAAACGCGGCATGCTCGCAGCGCTCATGCTGACGCTCACAAACCCCGGGGTTTTCTTCGGTTTTCTGGGGCTTTACGCCCTGGCGGGCATTGGTGACCTGGGTGCCGGGGGCGGCTATGTGCATGGTGATGCCATTGCGCTCATTATTGGCGTTTTTCTTGGTTCTTCTTTGTGGTGGGCATGCCTGACCGCACTTGGAGGCTACCTTCGTGACAAGGTGAATGATACGCTTCTTGTTATCATCAACCATATTTCCGCCGCTATTATAGGTTTATTTGCCGTCGGTACGGTGGTCAGTCTGTGGTTAAAATTTTAACTATCGTATTTTTTCGAGTTCACGAAAATTTCACGACAGAACAAATATTTGCCGCATTTTGATTGCTTGATCATACGAAATTCGCGGTCTATAGTTGCCGAGAACAAACGTTGTCAGCTCCGGGGGCGCCTCGGGGCTGGCAGCATTACATCTACGTAAGCCGGGGGAACCCCATTCCGTTGGAGGGAGCGAAAATGACGTCCAAGCGCCTGGGCAAAAATATTGCCATTATCTCCGCTGCCGCACTCTTGTTGGCAGCCTGTTCATCTAAAGATACACCTCCTGAGGATACGACGCCGCCGGCGACCGAAATGGAGGATTCCGGTGCGTCCGGTCGTCCGGATCAACCGACCACCCCGCCAATGTCGGCTGAAGAGCTTGACGTGCAGCGTATGGGCTCTGGAAACCAGAACGGCCTTACCAACTATGCCGGTGACCGTATTTTCTTCGCTTACGACAGTTCCGAGCTGACCGCAGAGGCACGCTCCACGCTTGCCATGCAGGCAAAGTGGCTGCGTAACTTCCCGCGTGTTGACGTGACCGTTGAAGGCCACTGCGATGAGCGCGGTACGCGTGAATACAACCTTGCGCTCGGTGAGCGCCGCGCAACCGCCGTCAAGAACTACCTGATCTCTCAGGGCGTTCCTGCGTCGCGCTTGAAAACCATCTCCTATGGTAAAGAGCGTCCGGCTGTTGTTGGCAACGGTGAATCCACTTGGAGCCAGAACCGCCGCGGGGTTCTTGTCGTTCAGTAATTACTGACGGCGCATGACGGACAATGTGGCCCCGTGCCCGGCATACCGGGGCGGGGCCCTTTTTTTACCGGATTTGTTGAGTAGCCTTGAAGGCTAACCCCTTCAGGGAAGGAGAGTGACGGATGATGAAGCGACTGTCTGCAATTGCATTGGTGCTGGCAATGGGTGTGGCAATCCCGGTCCAGGCCCAAAGCAAGACGGAGATTGCCCTCAAAGTGGAACGGCTTGAGCGTGAAATGATTGCACTTGAGAACCGGCTTCGCGGCGGGCAGGGCAATGTGCCAGCGGCGACCAGTGCGGTTGACCCCGCCGATCGGTCCCTGATGGGGGACCTGGTTGCAAAGGTCGGCAGCCTTGAAGGCCAGTTGCGCGCCATGAACGGCAGGCTTGAAGAGATTGAATTCAAGCAACGCCAGCTTGATGAAGCCCTCAATTTGATGCGTAAGGAAATGGCGCTGCAGGCGCAGGAGACCGCGCAGGCTCAGGCGGAAATGAAGGCGCAGATCAGCAGCAACAGCTCAACCGGCACACCGTCGTCGCAAGTCAGCACCAATGCTCCGGCACAAACGGCACCGGCCGTTGCGCTACCCGAGGCCGATGCAGCGACGCAGTATCGTTATGCGTTCGAATTCATCCAGAAGAACGACCTTGATAATGGCTTCAAGGCGATGGACATGTTCCTCAAGGCCAACCCGCAAGATGAACGCGCTGGCAATGCCAAGTTCTGGCTCGGGCGTATTCACCTGTTGAAGGGGCGAATGCCGCAGGCGGCGCAGCAACTGCTGGCGCTGATTGAAGAACATCCCAATCACGACAAGCGCCCTGATGCACTTCTTGACCTCGCGGATGTGCTGATCGCGCTCGACAGCAAACCGGACGCCTGCAACGCGCTGGCCGAATTCCGCCGCAGCGAAAGCAAGGCGAACGATCGCCTCATCGCGCGCGCAAAGAAAACGGCACAGACCGCGGGCTGCACTTATTGACGACCATGGCGAGCGGGCCTCAGGACCTGAAAGCCAGGCTGGATCAGACGCTTGAGGCCTTGGGGGTTCCTGCCGGGACGACGGTTGCCGTCGCAACCTCTGGCGGGGCAGATAGCTTGGCGCTTGTACTGTTGATGCATGAATGCCGACGGGTGGTTGCGCTGACGGTTGACCATGGCCTCCGCCCTCAATCTGCGGATGAGGCAAAGTGGCTTGCCAGCCTGCTCGCTGAACGGGGAATTCCGCATCACACACTTCCGTGGCTTTCAGAAAAGCCATCCGCCAATATTCAGGCCGCTGCGCGGGAAGCCCGATATGGCCTGATGGCGGATTGGTGCGCTGAAAACAGCGTGGCCTATTTGGCGACAGCCCATCATCAGGATGATCAGGCCGAGACGCTACTGCTGCGCCTCGCGCGCGGGAGCGGGGTTTACGGCTTGGCAGCGATGGCGCCAGTATCCCTGCTTTCCAAGGGGGGTGTCCCCACGATTGTTCGCCCCTTCCTTGACGTACCGAAGTCGGCGCTGGTGGCGTATCTGACGGCGCAGAGTGTGGACTGGATTGAGGACCCGAGTAACGCCGACCCCCGGTATGACCGGGTTAGGGTCCGGCAACTGCTGTCTGACCCGCCGCTTGAGGGGCTGAATGCCGAGCGACTGGCTGACACCGCGAAACGCCTGCGGCGGACGCGCGACGCGCTTGAGTTTTATGAGCGAAGCTGGCTTGGGAGTGCCACCTGCGAGGAAGAGCCGGGTTATCTCGTTCTGCGAACAGCGGCACTTCAGGAAGCGCCGGAGGAGATCGTGCTGCGGGGGCTTGCAACCCTTTGCCGCGCGTTTTCGGGCAAGGCATATACACCGCGCATGGAAAAGCTCGAACGCCTGAAGGCCACCCTTGAAAAGCGGCAAGGCGGGCAAACCCTTTACGGCGCGACGTTTGCGCCCGACGATGGGCTGGTCATTGTGACGCGGGAGTGGGCGGCTGCGGAGCCCCGTAAATCGCTGGTAGACGGCGATGTCTGGGATAACCGGTTTGAAATTTCCGCCAGCGGTGATACTAGGGGCCTTGAAATCGGAGCCTTGGGCGAAGAGGGATGGCGGCAGGCGGTCACAAAATGGCCCGAAGTCCGTGAGACATCTGTGCCTTATATGGTCCGGCTTGCGTTGCCTGCTGTTTTTGACGCAGGGCAATTGCAGGCACTTCCGCTGATGGGATATAGTGAGCTTAACGAGGCTACTATACACCTGTCGCGGAAACCGCTCATCGGTGCGAAAAAATAGGCTTGGCGCATGCCTTGCCTCTTGCACCGGGCGCGCGGAGGCTTATCTCTTGGATAAGCATGCCAAGGGGATAGTGCATAAAGTGTGGTCGCAGATGAGTTTGACTGCGACCAGAGAAAGGCAAAAAAGTGAACGGATTTATGCGGAATGCGCTTGTTTGGGTGTTGATCATCCTTCTGCTTGTGGCGCTTTTCAATATGTTCCAGGGCGGTACGAGCAAGACACCTGAGCTTGCCTATAGCCGATTCATTGAGGCTGTTGAGCAGAACAAGGTCGAACGGGTAGAGGCCCAGGGCCAGGATCTGGTTGGCACTTTTACGACGGGTGAAACATTCCGTGTTGTAACGCCTATCTATGATGATGAGCTGACCCGTACGCTCAAGGAACATAATGTCACCTATCAGGTGAAGAAAAAGGACGAGAGCTTCCTGATGGGCGCCCTTATCTCGTGGCTGCCGTTCCTGTTGCTTATCGGTGTCTGGATTTTCTTCATGCGCCAGATGCAAGGCCGTTCCGGCGGTGGCGGGGCCATGGGTTTCGGCAAAAGCCGTGCCCGCCTGCTGACGGAAAAGCAGGGCCGTGTGACGTTCGAAGACGTTGCGGGCATTGAAGAAGCCAAGGAAGAACTTGAAGAGATCGTCGATTTCCTCAAGGACCCGCAGAAATTCCAGCGCCTTGGCGGTAAAATCCCCAAGGGTGCGCTGCTTGTTGGCCCACCGGGTACCGGTAAAACCCTGCTCGCCCGCGCGATTGCTGGCGAAGCCAATGTGCCGTTCTTCACCATCTCGGGTTCCGACTTCGTTGAGATGTTTGTGGGTGTGGGTGCAAGCCGCGTGCGTGACATGTTTGAGCAGGCGAAGAAAAATGCACCCTGCATCATCTTCATTGACGAGATCGACGCTGTCGGTCGTCACCGGGGCGCAGGTCTTGGCGGCGGCAACGACGAACGCGAACAGACGCTGAACCAGCTCCTCGTGGAGATGGACGGCTTTGAAGCCAACGAGGGCATCATCATCCTTGCGGCAACCAACCGCCCCGACGTTCTTGACCCGGCGCTACTGCGCCCGGGCCGTTTCGACCGTCAGGTTGTTGTGCCGAACCCGGACATCAATGGCCGTGAAAAAATCCTCAGCGTCCACATGAAAAAAGTGCCGCTGGCACCGGATGTGGATGTGAACACCATCGCGCGCGGTACGCCGGGCTTCTCCGGTGCTGACCTGATGAACCTTGTGAACGAGGCTGCGCTTCTCGCGGCACGTCGCGGCAAGAAGATTGTCGCGATGTCCGAGTTCGAAGCCGCCAAGGACAAGGTGATGATGGGCTCCGAGCGTCGCTCCATGGTGATGACGGAAGACGAGAAGAAGCTGACAGCCTATCACGAAGGCGGCCACGCCCTTGTGACGCTGCACTGCAAATCGTCTGACCCTATTCACAAGGCAACGATTATTCCGCGCGGGCGTGCGCTCGGTATGGTGATGCGCCTGCCGGAGCGGGACGAATATTCACAGAGCCGCGAGAAGATGCATGACAACCTTGCGATCGCCATGGGCGGCCGGGTGGCTGAAGAGGTAATCTTCGGGCACGACAAGGTAACCTCCGGTGCATCAAGCGATATCCAGTATGCCACCAACCTGGCCCGCAACATGGTCACGCGCTGGGGCATGTCTGACAAGCTTGGTCCGCTGCAGTATGCCGCGAATGAGGAAGAGGTTTTCCTCGGCCACTCGGTGGCGCGTCAGCAGAATGTGTCTGAGGAGACCGCGCGTCTCATCGACCAGGAAGTGAAATCCTTCGTCGAAGGTGCACAGGACCGTGCGAAAAAGATCCTGACGGATTATATCGACGACCTGCACACACTCGCGAAGGCGCTCCTTGAGTATGAGACACTGACCGGTGACGAGATCAAGGCGATCCTGAAGGGTGAGCCTATCCGCGTGAAACCGAAAAAGCCGGACAGTTCACCAAATGTGCCGCCCGCGGCGCCCAGCGCTGTACCGACGGCAGGCCTTGACCATGGTGAACCTCAGCCAGAAGGCTAAACGCTGGTGACACTCGATCAGCTTGAACATCTCTCCGACGGGGCAAGGGCATACCTTGTGCCCGTCGGTTCCGTTTCTGGCGGCGAGCTCGGGCTTGACAGCCCGGTAGCCGGGCGGCGTTTTCTGGCTGCGCGTGTTGTCGTGCGGGACGGTGGTTCAACCCTGTGGCAGCAGACGGTGCCTGCGGCCGATCTTGACGCGTTATACACGCGGTTGCCCGCTCGTCTGATGGAGCAGTTGCAGGCGCAGCAGACCCTTCTTGCCAAGCGGTACGTGGGCCTTCGCCTGCCCGGGCGCGATCTGCCTTTTGCTTTCACACGCCCACGGATCATGGGCATCCTTAATGTGACCCCTGACAGTTTTTCGGACGGCGGCAAATTCCTCGACAAGGACGCCGCCATCCGCCGCGCGCGGGCAATGATCGCGGAGGGGGCAGATATCATCGACATCGGCGGTGAAAGCACCCGCCCAGGTGCCAAGCCGGTGTGGGAAGGCGAAGAGGCCGAACGTGTGGTGCCGGTGATTGAGGCACTTAGGGACGAAGGTGTGCCGCTTTCGATTGATACGCGCCATTCCTTTGTGATGGACAAGGCGGTGCAGGCGGGTGCGCACATCATCAATGATGTTTCGGCCCTGACGTATGATGGTGAGAGCCTTTCGGTAGCGGCGAAATGTGACGTACCCGTCGTGCTGATGCACGCGCAAGGTCTGCCAGAGACCATGCAGGACGACCCCACTTATGGCCATGTACTGTATGAGGTCTATGACTATCTGGCAGGCCGTGTTGCCGCTTGTGAGGCCGCAGGCATAACACGTGACCGGCTTGTCATAGATCCGGGTATCGGTTTCGGCAAAAGGGTTGTGCAGGACAATCTGGCCCTCATCAACGGTTTGCCGCTTTTCCTCACCCTTGGTTGCCCCATCCTGATGGGCGCTTCGCGCAAGCGTTTCATCGGCGCGATCACGGGCGAAGAAGAGGCTGCCCGGCGTATGTCCGGGTCTGTGGCTGCGGCGCTTCGTTCGGTCGAGCTTGGGGCACAGATCGTGCGGGTGCACGACGTTGCCGAGACCGCACAGGCGCTCAGGCTCGAGCAGGCATTCCATGATGCAGCAATCATGGACGGAACGCTCTGAAGTCGTTACAATTCAGGAAATTTTTTTGACAATTTAGGGAAGGGCTTATGAGCCGCAAGTATTTTGGCACCGATGGCATGCGCGGGCGCGTCAACGAAGGTTTCATGACGCCGGATGTTGCCATGCGTGTTGGCCTGGCCGCCGGCAAGAGTTTCATTCGTGGGGACCATGTTCACCGTGTCGTCATTGGCAAGGATACCCGCCGGTCAGGCTATATGTATGAACCCGCGCTCGCCGCCGGTTTTGTGGCAGCCGGTATGGATGTGATCATGGTCGGCCCGATGCCGACACCTGCCATCGCCATGCTGGTCAAATCCCTGCGCGCCGACCTTGGTGTGATGATTTCCGCGAGCCATAACCCTCACTACGACAATGGCATCAAGTTCTTCGGCCCAGACGGCTTCAAACTGTCGGACGAAAAAGAGCTTGAAATTGAAGGCCTTGTGGACGCGGGCGTTGATGAAGCGCTGGTGACGTCCGAGGAGCTGGGGCGTGCAACCCGTCTTGAGGATGCAAGCGGTCGGTATGTCGAATTTGCCAAGGCAACGGTCCCGAACGGGCTGACCTTTGATGGCCTCAAGATCGTCGTCGATTGCGCGCACGGTGCAGCCTACAAGGTAGCGCCGACCGTGCTCTGGGAGCTGGGGGCCGAGGTGATCCCGATTGGTGTGTCGCCAAACGGCTTCAATATCAACGACAAATGCGGCTCAACCTACCCCCAGGCCATGTGCGCGCGCGTGGTTGAGGAAGGCGCTGACATCGGTATCGCGCTCGACGGCGATGCCGACCGGTTGATCCTGTGTGATGAAAAGGGCCAGATTGTCGACGGCGACCAGATCATGGCGCTGATTACCCGCAACTGGAAAAAACGTGGTGTGCTGAAAGGCAATGGTCTTGTCAGCACCGTGATGTCGAACCTGGGGCTTGAGCGCCTTCTGCACGCGGAAGGCCTTACGCTTGAGCGCACCAAGGTGGGTGACCGCTATGTGGTTGAGCGTATGCGCCAGACCGGTTTCAATATCGGCGGCGAGCAGTCGGGGCATATTGTACTGAGCGACTTTGCTACCACGGGAGACGGCCTTGTAGCTGCGCTGCAGGTGCTCACTGAAATCCAGCAGTCCGGGATGAGCGCGTCCGAGGTCTGCCGTCAGTTTGAGCCGGTGCCGCAGCTTCTCAAGAACGTACGCTTCGCGGGCGGTGAACCGCTGGAAGTGGAAAGCGTGAAACGTTGCATTGCGTCGGCCGAGCAGGCGCTCAACGGGTCTGGTCGTCTTGTCATTCGGAAATCCGGCACAGAGCCGCTGATCCGCGTGATGGCGGAAGGCGATGACGCTGCCACGATCACGGCGCTTGTCGATGGTATCTGCGCCGAAATTGAGGCTGTTGGCAAATGAGTGCCGCGCCTGACATGGGGCGGGTGCTGATTGTGGCGGGTTCCGACAGCTCGGGTGGCGCTGGCATCCAGGCAGATATCAAGACAGTAACCATGCTGGGGCAATATGCCGCTACGGCGATTACCGCGCTCACAGTGCAGAATACCAAGGGTGTCTCCGGCATTGAAACCATCTCCCCCGGTGTGATCGCAGCGCAGATGCGCGCCGTGCTCTCCGACATTGGGGCAGACGCCATCAAGACCGGCATGCTGCATGATGCCGAGGTGATCGAGACGGTGCTGGCGGTCATAGACGATGTCGCCTTCGGTGGTGATTTGATTGTCGACCCGGTCATGGTGGCGACCTCCGGTGCGCAGCTCCTGCGCGATGACGCCGTGGATGCCCTCAAAACCCTAATTGCACACGCAAGCCTCGTGACACCCAATATCCCGGAAGCGAAGATATTGACCGGACGCGATATCGAGAGTGTCGACGACATGAAAGCCGCTGCATACGACCTTCTTGAAACCGGCGTTGAGGCTGTATTGCTGAAGGGCGGCCACCTTGTACGGCCCGATGTGACCGATATCCTCGTGAGCCTGAAGGGGGAATGTGTGATCGCAAGCCAGCGTATCGACACGCGGCACACGCACGGCACAGGGTGCACGCTCGCAAGCGCGATGGCGGCTTACCTGTCAGCCGGAAAGTCACTGGAGGAGGCTTTTGAACGCAGCCACGCCTTTGTCCACAATGCCATCAAGGCCGCACCAGGCTTCGGCGAAGGCCATGGCCCGCTTGGCCACGCCCGGGTGCATGTGGAGCGGGACTGATGGAACTGTTTTTCCGTGAAAGGGGCGAGGGTGAACCGCTTGTGATGCTGCACGGGCTTTTTGGTTCGGCGGACAATCTGGGCGGTGTTGCACGTAATCTGGAGGATGAATACCGGGTCATCAGTTTTGATCTCAGGAACCATGGGCGCAGCGACCATGCGCCTACCATGTCCTATCCGGAAATGGCGGCGGACGTTGTTGCCATGCTGGACCAGATTGGTGTGCCGAGCTTTCATTTGTTTGGCCACTCAATGGGCGGCAAGACGGCAATGCAGCTCACGCTTGATAATCCTGCGCGGGTGAAGCGGCTTGTGGTCGCGGACATTGCGCCGGTGAAATATGAGCACCACCACACGGAAATCCTCAAGGGGCTGCGCACGGTAGCCGACAGTGACGCGGTTAGCCGGGCCGATGCCGAGGCTATTCTGGCACCCTACGTGGAAGAGCCAGATGTGCTGAGTTTCCTGCTGACCAACTGGCGGCGCGGCACGGACGGCAAGGGAAACTGGCGTATCGGACTTGATGCCATCGACCATGATTATGCCAATATTGTTGCGGCAAATGTCGGTGACGCGGTACAGACGCCAGTGCTGTTTTTGCGTGGCGGCTTGTCTGCTTACATCAAGCCGGAACATCGCGCGGCGACGTTGGCGCTGTTTCCAAACGCGGAGGTGCGCACGGTGGAGGGGACTGGCCATTGGCTTCATGCCGAAAAGCCTGATCTTGTCGCGCGCCTTGTGAAGCGGTTTCTGAAAAACGAACTATAGAGGGGTTAAAGTCGTTTCTGTCATGCGTATCCTGTTTTCTGTCTTCGTCCTCTTCGGTTTGACCGCGAATGCTTTTGCGGCCGACTTGTCATTGGCGCAAAAATTTGACGCCGAGTTCCAGAAAAAGGTCGGGGAAAAGGAAATCCCTGGTGCTGCTTATGCCATGATCAAGGACGGCAAGGTGGTTGCGCTCAGGACCATGGGCTCCCGCGCGGCCGATGCTGAACTTCCCATCAACAGCGCGACGGTGTTTCGCCTTGCGTCCGTTTCCAAGACCTTTGCAGGTGAACTGGCCGCCATCCTGGCCGCAGAAGGCAAGTTCAGCCTTGATGGGCGCGTGCTTGGGTATGTGCCGGACCTCAAGTTCAAGGACGCCGGGCATGCAAGTGGCCTGAAGGTCCGTCATCTCTTGAGCCATAGCGCGGGCATCACACCGAACGCCTATGACAATATGCTTGAGGACGACTGGAGCCTCGACAAAATCATCCCTTACTTCAGCCGTCTTGAAGCCATGTGCAAGCCGGGCGAATGCTACGGCTACCAGAATATCCTCTTCAGTCTTATCCAGCCGGTGATTGAGCAGAGCACCGGTGAAAACTACGGCGTACTGGTGAGCAAACGTATCCTTGAACCGCTGGACATGGACCATTCCTCGGTCGGCCTTGAAGCCTTTCTCTCAACGGCAAACCGCGCGGAGCCGCATGTGTTTACCCGCAGGAGTGGCTGGCAGCGTGTGCTCGTGGAACCCAATTATTACCGCGTGGCGCCCGCCGCCGGCGTGAACGCGAGCATCGAGGATATGGCCAAATGGCTGATGGCCCAGATGGGCTATGAGGACAAGGTCATCACACAGGACCTACTCAAGACCGTGACCTCCAAGGAGGTGCGCACCACCCGGGAGCTCAGCCGCCGCAGTTGGCGCCGCCATATCTCTGACGCCTACTATGGCCTCGGCTGGCGGATCTATTCCTTTGGCGAGGAAGACGTTGTGCTGCATTCGGGTGCCGTGAAGGGGTATCGCGCTTTCATCTCATATTCGCGCGACCTGAATGTGGGATTGGTGATGCTGATGAACGCCCAGACCCGGGTCATCGATGAGCTTTCTGTCAGTTTCTGGGACGACGCATTTGATGCCCGCGACGCAGAAAAAGCAAAAGAACAAAAAGCCCGTTAGGCGGGCGACCGGGGAGCGGTGATGCTGGCAGGGGCGAATAAAAAGATTGTCTTCCTTTTTGCCCGGCAACGCTCGGGCACCGGCGCTTTGTCGAGCCTCCTCAACCAGCATCCAGACTGCAACTATCTGGGCGAAGTATTTGGCTCAGCACATGAAGCGCACCCCCATCACTATTTCAACTGGTTGCAAAAAGCGGTACTGGCAGACCCTAGTTTGGTCTTGCCATCCCACGCGCTGGATCGGCTGCATGCCTATCTCGACTATCTGCGCGGCGCGGTCGATGAGGGCGTCCTCGTTCTGGATTTGAAAATCAGCCAGGCACATCATTTTGAACCCTTTGATAGGGGCATCCATGCACCTCCCCGGTTCTATGATATGGTAAGGGACGTCGGCAGTGATGTGATTTTTCTCAGGCGGGAAAATCTGGTCCGGACTTACCTTTCAAAGCTTTCCGCAATAGAAAGCGGTATCTGGCACGCAGAAGGAAGCAGGCCGCCTCTGCCGCTTCTGAAGGTGGATGTTGAGAGCATGCTTCCTGCTCTGCGGCAGCTTGCAAGGCGGGAGAAGTATATGGACGGATTGCGGAAATTCTTCCCGGGCTCGCTCGAATTGTCGTACGAAGCGCTTTTCGGCGACGGAACAAACTACCTATCACCAGAGGTGGCCTTGTCGCTTGAGCGTGTGCTTGGCCTTTCAGGTCTTGGTACGCTTGAAACGCGCCAACAGAAGCTGCGTCCGGGCAGGCTTGAGGAAATTGTGGAAAACCACGCCGAGCTTCGGCAGGCGCTGAAGGGTACAGCTTTTGAGTCAATGACTGGCTGAAGCCTGCAAGTTTAATGGCCTTGTGGAGTGGTGCCGTCGGTGCCACGGCGACCCCCCTTGCCGCGGCGGCCACCCTCAGGGCCGCCGTTCCCCATGCGCATTTCCTGCATCGCCGCCATCGCTTCTTCGGGGGAAATGCGGCAGTCGTTATCCTTGTCTGCGGCGAGGAACTGGCTGTTTGGTACAGCCACCAGTTCCTCCACAGAAACGCTGCCGTCATGGTCCTTGTCCACGGTCATGAAGTCGAAAAACATGAAGGATTTGTCTTCGAATCTTGAGTGGCGATATTCGGCTGGGGTCAACAGGCCATCCTTGTCTTCGTCAAGGATGCGGAAGAGGCGGCTCCGGGTCAGGTTCACGTCGTCGCAGGTGGCGATGCCGTCATTGTTTGCGTCCCAGCGTTCGGTATAGCGCGCGACCAGGTTTTGCATGCGCTCAGGGTCCATGCCTTCGCCTTGCATCATGCCGGGGCCGCCAGGCGGCGGGCCACGCCGTCCGTCGGGGCGGCCACTTGAGCAGGCAGACAGCGCGATGGCGGCGGTAAGGGCAACAAACAGGGCAGGGCGGAAGGTCATGGCACACTCACGATTTGATGGCTGATTGTCCCTTTTACGCGGCGCAGGCGCTTCGCCCTTTGCTACAAAATTGGTGCCGCAATATCGTTACAAAAACTTCTCGCTGCTGATACAAATCTTTCATTGACTCTATCCACGCTTCCTATAGTTTCCGTCCCCGGTACTTCCCCCAACTGGGAAGCAGTCGTCTGTGAGGTCGGCAATCATTTTGGGACACACCTCCCCAACGAGGTGCTTGCTATCTGGAAGGATAGAGACATGACGAAGCCTACTGTTGCGCCTCGGCGTCCGGAGTTTAGCTCGGGCCCGTGTGCAAAGCGTCCCGGTTGGAGTGTGGACGCGCTTGATAACGCTCTCCTCGGGCGTTCCCACCGTGCAAAGCCTGGCAAGGCCAAGCTTAAGTACGCAATCGATAAAACCCGTGAAATTCTTGGCGTGCCGGATGATTACCGTATCGGCATCGTGCCTGCGTCTGATACTGGGGCGGTTGAGATGGCGCTTTGGTCCATGCTCGGTGCACGCCCTGTGGACATGCTCGCTTGGGAAAGCTTTGGTGCCGGTTGGGTAACCGACGTCGCCAAACAGCTCAAGCTTGAGAAAGTCCGTGTCTTCGATGCGCCTTATGGCGACCTGCCAGACCTTGATGCGGTTGATCCCGAGCATGACGTTGTCTTCACCTGGAACGGCACCACGTCGGGCGTGAAGGTTCCTGCGGCTGACTGGATCGCAGACGACCGCAAGGGCCTGACCATCTGTGACGCCACCTCCGCCGCCTTCGCGATGGACCTGCCGTGGCAGAAGCTCGACGTTGTAACTTACAGCTGGCAGAAAGTGCTCGGCGGTGAAGCCGCCCACGGCATGTTGATCCTCAGCCCACGCGCTGTTGAGCGGTTAGAGAGCTACACCCCCGCCTGGCCGCTGCCGAAAATCTTCCGCATGACCAAAGGCGGCAAGCTGATTGAAGGCATCTTTACGGGCGAGACCATCAACACGCCGTCCATGCTCTGCGTGGAGGATTATATCGACGCGCTTGAATGGGCGGACGGTATCGGTGGCCTCAAAGCCCTGATCGCCAAATCGGAAGCCAACCTCAAGGTTCTGGCTGACTGGGTTGCCAAATCCGATTGGGCAGCCTTCCTCGCGAATGACCCCGCGACAGTTTCGAACACCAGCGTGTGCCTCAAGGTCTCCGACCCGTGGCTCGCGACGCTTGACGCTGAAGCACAGGCGGCTGTGCCGAAGAAGCTTGCGGCCCTTCTGGATGAAGAAGGCGTGGCCTATGACATTGGTGCTTACCGCGATGCCCCTCCTGGCCTGCGTATCTGGGCTGGTGCGACCGTTGACGCCGAAGACCTGCAGGCGCTGACCGCTTGGCTCGACTGGGCATATGCCACCGTCAAGGCGTCCTACGCCTGAATGAGATGATGTGCGGGGCGCGCGGATGTGCGCAGCGCCCCGCTTTTCCCGCATAGAATTTGAGAGAAGGACAAATCATGCCTAAGGTGCTGATTTCCGACAAAATGAGCCCGCTTGCTGAAAAGACATTCAAAGAAGCAGGCGTTGAAGTTGACTATAAGCCGGGCCTTGATAAGGACGAGCTTCTGAAAATTATCGGCGACTATGATGGCCTTGCCATCCGGTCTTCGACCAAAGTCACGCCAAAAATCCTCGAAGCCGCCAAGAACCTTAAGGTTGTTGGCCGCGCCGGTATCGGCGTTGATAACGTTGATGTTCCTGCAGCGACCAACGCCGGCGTGGTGGTGATGAATACGCCGTTCGGCAACTCGATCACCACAGCGGAACATGCGATCTCGATGATGATGGCGCTCGCACGTCAGATCCCGCAAGCCAATGCGTCCACGCATGCGGGTAAGTGGGAAAAATCGAAATTCATGGGTGTTGAGCTTACCGGTAAAACCCTCGGTTTGATCGGTTGCGGTAACATCGGTTCCGTGGTGGCGGACCGTGCGCTTGGCCTCAAGATGAAAGTCATCGCGTTTGACCCGTTCCTCGCGCCCGAGCGTGCGGCGGACCTTGGCGTGACCAAAGGCGAGCTTGAAGACGTGTTCGCGAAAGCCGACTTTATCACGCTACACACGCCACTGACGGACCAGACCCGAGGCATTGTGGGCAAGGAAGCCTTCAAGAAGATGAAAGATGGCGTTCGCATCATCAACTGTGCCCGCGGTGGCCTTGTTGATGAAGCAGCACTTCTCGATGCGCTGAACAGTGGCAAAGTCGCAGGCGCAGCGCTTGATGTGTTCGCTGTTGAACCGGCGACAGAGAACCCGCTGTTTGGTCATGAGAATGTTATCTGTACCCCGCACCTCGGTGCGTCTACCACCGAAGCACAAGTAAATGTGGCGCTTCAGGTCGCGGAGCAAATGGCTGATTACCTGCTGACGGGTGCAGTGACGAACGCGCTCAACATGCCGTCTGTGAGTGCCGAGGATGCGCCGAAGCTGCAGCCTTACATGAAGCTCGCCGAAGAGATTGGCGGTTTTGCTGGTCAGCTTACCGAACACGGTCTCAAGCGCATTGTAATCGAATATGAAGGCCATGTGGCCAGTCTCAACACCAAGCCGCTGACGGCTGTGGTACTTGAAGGCCTGCTGTCGCCGCTTATGGACAGTGTGAATATGGTCAACGCACCGGTGATCGCGAAAGAACGCGGTGTGCAGGTGACCGAAGTGAAACATGACCGCGAAGGTGATTACCACACTGGCATCAAGCTGACAGTCGAGACCGAGAAGCGCACGCGCACGGTATCCGGCACCCTGTTTGCTGACCGCTTGCCGCGGATCGTCGAAGTGAATGGCGTTCGCCTTGAAGCCAACCTCGCGCCCAATATGCTCTATGTTGTCAACGACGACAAACCGGGCTTCATCGGTGCGCTGGGCTCGCTCCTTGGCTACAACGGCGTGAACATCGCGACCTTCGCGCTTGGCCGCCGGATCGAGGGTGAGGAGGCTGTTGCCCTCGTTGCCGTTGACCAGCCGCTTAAGGATATTGTGCTTGACCAAGTGGCTGCACTCGCTCATGTACGTCAGGCAAAACGCCTGTCCTTCCGGGCAGAGCGTTAAGGTTTGACGCTAAAAACTGAGAAAGGGAGCGGACCCCATGAACGGTCCCAGACAACAGATGGCGGGCTCATCCTATGCCCGTCAGGCCTTGTTGCCGGAAGGATTTCGTGACCAGCTGAGCCCGAAGGCTGAGCAGGAAGCCGCGCTGGTGCGTGGCTTGATGGATAGCTTCCTTTCTCATGGATACGACCGTGTATCCCCACCGCTTGTGGAATATGAAGACAGCCTGCTCGTGGGGGCTGGCGCGACGCGTGCGAAACAGATGTTCCGTCTGATGGACCCGGACACCCAGCGCATGATGGCGATTCGCGCGGATATGACCATCCAGATGGCCCGCCTTGCCGCGACCCGCCTGACCGATGCGCCGCGCCCGCTACGCCTTGCCTATACTGGCAACGTGCTGCGCACCAAGGGCAGCCAGATGCGCCCGGACCGCCAGTTCATTCAGGCGGGTGTGGAGCTTGTTGGGGCACCCAGTCTTGAGGCTGAGCTTGAGGTCATCGTGCTTGCCGTCGAAGCGCTTGAAGCGGTTGGTATTGGCGAGTTGTCGCTCGACCTGACCGTTGCGCCGCTCGTGGCACAGATGTGCGACATGCATAAGCTGGAGGGCGACCTGCGCGACATGGTTTTTGCGGCGCTTGATGCCAAGGATATTGGCGCGCTTGCAGCGCTCGATGGCCTTAAACGACAGCATTTCGAAGCGCTCCTCGATGCAGCAGGGCCCGGTGAACGCGCTGTCCGCATCCTGAAGGCGCTGGAACTCAAAGCTGCGCCGGGTAAGCTTGTCGCGCGCCTTGGCCGTCTACTTGATATGATCCGTGACCGCCTACCCAACCTGTCCGTCACTATCGATCCGTGCGAAAGCCACGGCTTTGAATATAAGTCGGGCATCGGATTCGCGCTTTTCTCCAAGGGGGGCGAGGGTGAACTGGGTCGTGGCGGGCGTTATCTCGTGACCCATCCCGATGGCCATGAGGAGGAAGCAACAGGCTTTTCCGTCTATCTGGATAGCTTGATGAAAGCTTTGCCGGCGGCTGCAGCGGCTGAAAAAATCTATCTACCTCATGGGGTTGCACCAGATGCCGGTGTGAAGCTTCGGGCAGAAGGGTGGCGCACGGTGCAGGCGCTCGCTGCCGACATGGACGCAGCGGCGGAAGCCGTCCGTCTGGGCTGCAGCCATATCTTCCTTGATGATCAGATCAAGGCCGTATAAAAGCTCGTTTTTTACCGAATCCAAGAAGGGGATTTCACATGGGCAACGTTGTTGTTGTTGGCTCGCAATGGGGTGACGAGGGCAAGGGCAAGATTGTTGACTGGCTCTCCGAACGCGCTGACGTTGTTGTGCGCTTCCAGGGTGGTCACAACGCCGGCCATACACTCGTTGTAGATGGCACCGTCTATAAACTTTCCCTTCTGCCGTCCGGCATTGTGCGCGGCGGCAAAATCAGTGTGATCGGCAACGGTGTAGTTATCGACCCATGGGCGCTTCTGTCCGAGATGGAGAAGCTGCGCGGCCAGGGCGTTGAGATTTCGCCGGAGAGCTTCCAGATTGCTGCGAACGCAACACTTATCATGCCATACCACCGCGAGCTCGACGCGCTGCGTGAAGACGCGACGACCGGTGTGAAAATCGGCACCACGCGCCGCGGTATCGGCCCGGCGTACGAAGACAAGGTTGGCCGTCGCGCGCTCCGTGTATGTGACCTGCAGTCCCGCGAGATGATCGAGGCGCGCCTTGATGTTGCGCTCACGCACCATAACGCTGTGCGTCGTGGCCTTGGTCATGAAGAGTTCAGCGCAAAAGAAGTCGCGGACCAGCTTATGGAACTCGCGCCGCAAATCCTTCCGTACGTGACCAACGTCTGGCGTACGCTGGATACGGCCACCAAAGCAGGCAAACGTATCCTGTTTGAAGGCGCGCAAGGCACGCTGCTGGACGTTGATCATGGTACTTATCCGTTCGTGACATCCTCGAACACCATTGCGGGTCAAGCAGCTGGTGGTTCCGGCCTCGGTGCACGCTCGCTTGATTATGTGCTTGGCATCACCAAGGCCTATACAACACGTGTTGGTTCAGGTCCGTTCCCGACCGAACTGACGGACGCTGTCGGCAAACGCCTTGGTGAGCGCGGCCATGAATTTGGCACGGTGACCGGCCGTTCGCGCCGCTGCGGTTGGTTTGACGCTGTGCTGGTGCGCCAGAGCCTGACCATCGGTGGTGTTGACGGTATCGCGCTCACGAAGCTTGACGTTCTGGACGGCCTTGACGAGATCAAGGTTTGTGTTGGCTACAAGCACAACGGCGAAGTGGTGGACTACCTCCCTTACGGCATGGAAGACCAAGCCAAGGTCGAACCCGTGTACGAAACCCTCGAAGGCTGGCAGGAAAGCACCTTTGGCGCCCGTAGTTGGGCAGACCTGCCTGCTACGGCAGTGAAATATGTACGCCGTGTTGAAGAGCTTATCGGCGTGCCGGTTGCGCTGCTTTCCACAAGCCCAGAGCGTAATGATACCATCCTGGTGCGTGACCCGTTCCAGGACTAGAGGCTCATTTCCACAAATCCGGAAGTGACAAAAATACAGCAGAAATGCCGCTAACTCCCCGGAGAAGCGGCATTTTTTTTGTTTCCGGTTGCTAAAATCTCACGAATGATTCACATTTGTGAACAATGCCCATATTATTGCTATGGCATAAGAAACGGCCAACCTTCCGGGCGCGTGTCGGGAAGGGCAGCTTTTGTTGCACTGAGGGGAATGTCACTTGAGCGGCGAGATCGCACCAGTTCCAGACGGGCAAAGCGCCTTTGGAGAGCGGTATGTGGTCGATTTTTCGGCGCCACTCCCAGAATTCACCACATATGGTGGAGAGGCCTTCAAAGCGTCTGACAAGGAACGCCCCGGCAAGGACATTTACGCCCTTATCCATTTCCCCACTGTGCCCATGCGGAACGACATATACCGCAGCCTGAAGGCACGGCCGGTAGCGAATGTGGTCAATCCTGTTGATCGCGGTTTGATGACCGTTGACCAGGGTGGTCGCAAACAGCGGCTGGTGACGATTTTTGAACGGCCTGCAGGGGGCGCCCTTTTTGGCCCCGATGGCCGGGTGAACCCGCGGGTAAATACAAACCGCCTGCGCCAAAGTGTCGTTCTTTCGGCACTCAAGGCGATTGCGGCACTGCACAAGCGTGGATTTACCCACCGCTCGATCATGCCGACCAATATGTATTTTGTGTCGAATGACAGCGAAGAGATACATATCGGGGAATGTTACAGCGCACCACCCGGCTATAAAGTGCCTTTTGCACTGGAGAGCCTGGAGGTGGCACTAGCCCACGAAACCGCGCGTGGCAATGGTGACGCCACTTGCGATTTCTACCAGCTTGGTGCTGCGCTTCAGAGCCTCTATTTTGGCGAGCAGCTTTGGCGTGCGCGCGACCGCGACAGCATGTTGATGGCGCGCGTGAACCAGGGATCCTTCTGGGCACTCGGGGGTGGCCGTGACATTCCAGGTGCGCTTGGCACACTTGTACGCGGCCTGATGGCGGATGAGGTGGAGGAGCGCTGGGGCGCGGAAGACGTGCTTGATTGGTTCGAAGGTGTCGGAAAGCCGAAGCGCACGAGCATGCGCGCATGGTCGATGAACCGGCCGACCAATTTCAAGGGGGTGGCCTATGTTGACCGTCGCCTGTTGGCTGACGCGTTCGCGCGCGACCCGCGCGAGGCGTCCAATTTCCTGAAATCCCTAGACTTCCCCTCTTGGGTCCAGCTTTCCTTCCGGGACGAAATCCTGTCCGAGCGACTGGAGGGGGTACTGCGCGTCACCTCTGACAGTAACCTTGGTGGCACGAGGCCCGACGACTACAAGATGGTCACACGTGTGTGCATGTTCATCCACCCGACGGGACCGATTCATTATAAAGGGATTTCGGTGATGCTGGACGGGTTGCCGTCCATGGTGGCCGATGCCTTTGCCCGCGACGACCGCGACCTCCTCGGAATTGTCAACGAGTTGTTGGACGAACGTTTCCTGAATTCGCTCGCCGAAATTTGCGCGACCAAAAACCCGAAGTTCCTGGCACATATCCGGGATGTGCGGCCGCATATCCCCCATGCGGGCAGCAAACAGCTGGGGCGGGGGCTTGAGCGAGTGCTTTATGGTATGAACCCGATCCTGCCGTGTGTCAGCCAGCGCTTCTCGAACGTCTGGATTGGTTCGGTCAAGCAGATGATGCGGGCGCTGGATCGCCTCGCCGGCACTGGTGGTGGCAAGAATATTCTGCTTGATCGCCATGTCGCGGCATTCTGTGCCACGCATGGCACAGACCTCGAGCGAGAGTTCAACAAGCTTGCTGCGGCACAAAATGATCCGCCCCGCTTCAACAGCCTGTCAGCAGAGTTTTTTGGTCTTTTGCAAAGGCGTTTCAAGCTTGAAAGCCTGCCAAACCTTACGGAAAAGCTCGTGGAAGGCTTGTCGCCCGCCGTCAAGGGGCTGCGCAACAAACGGCGGCGGGAACGTGTGCAACAGCTTCTGGACAGGGTGAAAAAAGGCGGTGACATCTCCAAGCTCACCTCGGAAGTCAATATGGTGCGAATTCAGGCGGAGGACGCGCGGGAGTTTGCGCAGGCGCGTAATGCCATCCAGAAGCTTGAAAAAGAGAAAACCTTCTTCAGTCGCAAGGTTCTGCCCACGGATGCAGACGCCCGGTCGAAAGGCCTGCGTGGTGGGCGTTGGGTTGCGTTCGCAGCCATGATGCTGATAGGTTTCATGACGTTCTTCTCGGGAGGCTGACGTGGCAAATGTACCGATGAAAATGCGCAAACGTCGCCCACAACAGGAAATGACCGGCTTTTTCCCGCTTCTTATCGTGGGATTGATCTGTGTTGCTCTCTTCAGTTGGCAGGTATCGGTGCTTTTCGTGATCGGCCTATTGCCGACAATCGTGCTCGCACTGACGGGCAAGGGGGCCCACCGAAGCCAGAAACTGCAATGTGTTGGCTTTTCCAATATCGCTGGCATTCTGCCGTTTGCGAAGCAGGTGTGGATGCGTCCCCATGACTTCAGCGTGGTTATCTGGGACCCGATCAATCTGGTTGCCATGCTGGGTTCTGCTGCGATTGGCTACGCACTTCTCTACGTGGGTCCCATGATCGCGGCGCAGGTGCTGCAGGTCATGGCACAGGACAAGCTGAAGCAGATCGCGCAGAACAGACAGGCGCTTCTTGAGCTATGGGGACCGGAAGTGCTGAATGCCGACGATACTGACGGGCAGGAACCTTCATGGGCCCAGGGACGTCGCGGCGCCAAAGACTAGGACTGACGCACGTACATCAGTCCCGCTTTTAATCAGGAATTGGTCTAGTTTCTGGCGTGGCTGGCTGCAGCCAGGCGCATGGCCTTTTGTACTTTTTCAAAAGCGCGCACTTCGATCTGGCGGACCCGCTCGCGGCTGACACCATATTCCTGGCTCAGTTCTTCAAGGGTCTTGGGCGGCTCGGCAAGGCGACGCTCCGTTAGGATGTGACGTTCGCGCTCATTGAGGTCTTCCATCGCGTTTTGCAGCAGCTCAATCCGGTTGTCGTGTTCTTCTTTTTCCGCGACCAGGGTCTCCTGGTCGGGGGCATCATCCACAAGCCAGTCCTGCCATTCACCCTCGGCATCCGCGCGGAGCGGGGCATTGAGCGAATGGTCCATGGCTGACAGTCGACGGTTCATGCTCACGACGTCCTGTTCGGAAACGTCCAGCTTTTCCGCGATCTTGGTAACGTGTTCCGGCAGAAGGTCGCCTTCCTCTATGGCCTCGATCTGGCCTTTGAGGCGACGCAGGTTGAAGAAGAGTTTTTTCTGTGCGGCCGTCGTGCCAATTTTCACCAGAGACCAACTGCGCAGGATATATTCCTGAATGGCAGCGCGGATCCACCACATGGCGTAGGTGGCAAGGCGGAAGCCTTTTTCGGCATCAAAACGTTTCACGGCCTGCATCATGCCGACGTTGCCCTCGGCGATCAGGTCTGCGACCGGCAGGCCATAACCGCGGTAGCCCATGGCGATCTTGGCCACAAGCCGCAGGTGACTTGTCACCAGCTTGTGCGCGGCTTTGCTATCCTTGTGTTCAGCCCAGGCTTTCGCCAGCATATATTCCTCGTTTGCTTCCAGCATCGGGAATTTGCGGATTTCCTGCAGGTATTGGCTCAGGCTGCCTTCAGGCGAAAGGGTGGGCAAATTGCTGAGATTGCTCATGATCTAATCCTCGCCCGGGTCTTGGACCCGATTTTATAAGTATATCGTACCGATATAGTACGGTGGAACAATGCATAGAGTCAAATAAACGAAAAATCTGGCCACCCTAGACCGCGTAGCGGTCCAGCGCTTCCAGAAGTTCTTTCATGTCATATGGTAAGTCGCTCTCGAATTTAAAGCGCTGGCCCGTAATAGGGTGCAAAAACCCAAGCACACGGGCATGCAGGGCCTGCCGTTTGAAGGACAACAGCGCGTCACGCGCGGGGCCTTTGATGTTGCTCGCTACCTTGCCCGCACGGGCATAAACGGGGTCGCCCACCAGCGGGTGACCGATGTGAGCCATGTGCACACGCACCTGATGGGTGCGGCCGGTCTCCAGCTTGCATTCGATCAGGCTCGCGAGCGGTGTTCCCGCCTGCTGGTACTGCTTCAGGGTGCGATAGTGGGTTGCCGCCCATTTGCCACCGTTTTCCGTCACAGCCATGCGTTTGCGGTCAACCGGATGGCGGGCAATGTTGCCTTCGATACGGCGCGCGGGCGGCACAGGGTGCCCCTTGCAAACAGCAGTATAGAGCCGCTCGATCGAATGGTCGGCAAACTGTTCGGCAAGACCGTTATGAGCCTTGTCATGTTTGGCCATGATCAGGAGGCCGCTGGTCTCCTTGTCGATACGGTGCACAATGCCGGGCCGCTTGACGCCGCCAATACCGCTCAAGCTGCCCGCACAGTGATGGAGTAGCGCGTTGACCAGTGTTCCGTCCGGGCTGCCGGGGGCAGGGTGTACGACCATGCCGGGCGCCTTGTTGACCACGATCAGGTGTTCATCCTCATAGACCACGTCGAGCGGGATATCCTGCGGCACGGGGACTGCATCTTCTGGCACAGGGATATGCACCGTGAAAACCTCTCCCGGTTTGACGGCTCGGGACGGGCTCTTTATCTTGGCCGGAGAACCGGCAAGTAGCACCTGCCCTTCCTTGATCAAAGCCTGCAGGCGTGATCGCGAAAGGTCTGGTAATGTATCAGACAGCAGCTTATCAAGGCGAATGCCTGCCTGATCGGGGCCCACGGTAATTTTAAACATGTCGCTCATGGAGACATCTTATGCTGGCGGAAGACAAAAAAGTCACGTCCGAGATTGAGGAAAAGCAAAATCTGCAGGCAGATGCGGGTGGCATGGAGCGTGTGGCCGAGGAGCTCGGCACGGTGGCTGACCAGCACCGGGGCCTCAAGACCCTTGTACTGGTGCTTGGCCTAGTCCTGCTCGCGCTTTTTGTCTTTGTCGTGTACGCCATCGCTAACCGCGCAGCCGAGAGCTTCCTGACGCTCGAAGAACCAGCGGCAGAGTTTCCGATTGCTGCCGCTGAAGCGCCGCCCCAGATGGGCGCGCTTGTCGCAGGTGACTTTGCCGTCTCCCGACCGGAGGGCAGTACCCTTGTTTCCGTTACAGGCAATGCGCGTGAGTTGATTTTCCATTTCCGCGATGCGGCTGGCAGCGACCTTGTTGTGCTTGTGGACCGTGCGAGCGGTCAACAAACGCCGATCAGGGTGCCCTGAGATTTGGCGGTTCCAACACTTCACCTGGCCCCTGGCCTTGAGGAGAGGTTGTCCGTTACCGCAAATGCGGCATGGCCCTATGAGGCGTGCGCGCTGCTGCTCGGCTCGGTCTCGAAAGGGCAGGTGCGTGTCGAAGATATTGCCATAAGCGACAATATAACCCCTGGCGATCCGCGCACCGCTTTTGAAGTCGAGCCCGCGCTTTACCTTCGGCTCCAGAAAGCAGCGCGCAGTGGTGGCTTGGCAGTGATCGGCGTATGGCATAGTCACCCGAGCGGCCGGGCCGAACCTTCAGATGCCGACAGGGCACGGTCAGTGAACGCAAGCTGGGTATGGCTTATAACGGCAACCAGTGGCCGTTCTGCCTTCACCAATGCCTTCTGGGCCGAGGCTGACGATCCGCACAGTCTGGTCCCGCTCATACGCGAATAGCTTCAGGCATGTTTTTCCGCAGCGCTTGCAATTGAAATGCGGCGGGAGGGGTCTATAGTCATTCCAACGCCAGAAAAGGCCGCACATGGGAAGTTGCGGCTTTCTAAGTTATGGGGAGCAATACGTGTTAGGACAAATGCAAAACTGGCCGCTGCTGGTTTCCAAATTCATTGAGCATGCGGCAATCAACCACCCGGCGCGGGAAATCATATCCATGCTGCCCGAGGGCGGTCAGTTCCGGTATAATTACGCGGACTGTGAGACACGCGCCAAAAAATGTGCGCAGGCACTCCAGCGGCTTGGTGTTGGCTTTGGTGACAGGGTCGCCACGCTCGCATGGAACACCCACCGGCATATGGAAATCTGGTACGGTGCGTCCGGGATGGGGGCGGTCACCCACACGGTAAACCCACGCCTGTTCCCGGAGCAGCTTGTCTACATCATGAACCACGCCGAGGATAAGGTCCTGATGCTGGACGTTACCTTTGTGCCGCTCATTGAAGCGATTGCGGCTCACCTGACGACGATCGAACATTTTGTCATCATGGTTGGCAAGGACCATATGCCCGAGACCAGCCTCAAGGGTGCGATCTCCTACGAGGAGCTGATCGCGGTTGAGGATGGCAACTATACCTGGCCGGAGTTTGACGAGAACACAGCTTGTGGCCTTTGTTACACATCCGGAACGACTGGTAACCCCAAAGGTGTGCTCTATTCGCACCGTTCCAACTTCCTGCACACTCTGCTGGCGCTGGCGGGCGACACACTCGGCATTACATCGACGTCCGTGATCCTGCCGGTCGTGCCCATGTTCCACGCCAATGCGTGGGGCATTCCTTACGCGGCGGCTGGTGCTGGTGCGAAGCTTGTGCTGAATGGCCCGCATCACGACCCGGACACCCTGCACAATCTGATTGTGGAAGAGGGCATCACGGTCACGGCAGCGGTGCCGACTGTCTGGCTTGGTATGCTCAAATACCTGCAGGCGACGGGCAAGGACATGGCCAAACTCACCACGGTGACGATTGGTGGGTCTGCGGCGCCGCGCAGCATGATCCAGGCTTTCCAGGAAAACTACGGCGTTCGCGTGAACCATGCCTGGGGCATGACCGAAACAAGCCCGCTCGGCTCACTCGGCAGCGAGAATGCTGCGGTGCAGGGCCTGCCAGCCGAGAAAAAGCTCGATATCCAGTGCAAGCAGGGCCGGTCGGTCCTTGGTGTTGAGATGAGCATTCAGGACGATGAAGGCAAGGTGCTGCCGCGTGACGGCAAAACCTCCGGTCGCCTGATGGTGCGTGGCCCGTGGGTGGTGGAAAGCTACTTCAAACATGAAGCTGGCAACATTCTTGAAGACGGCAACTGGTTCGACACCGGTGACGTGGCCTGCATTGACGAATACGGTTATATGCAGATCACTGACCGCGCCAAGGATGTCATCAAGTCAGGCGGAGAGTGGATCAGCTCTATCGACCTTGAAAACGCGGCTGTTGCGCATCCCGATGTGGCAGAGGCGGCCGTGATCGGTATCTTCCATCCAAAATGGGACGAGCGTCCGCTGCTTGTTCTGGTGATGGAAGAGGGCAAGACCGTGACCCTGGATGAAATGAACGCTTTCCTCGCCGACAAAGTCGCCAAATGGTGGCTGCCCGACGATCTGGCAATTGTGAAGGAACTGCCGCATACCGCGACGGGCAAGATCTCGAAAAAGACGCTGCGGGAGCAGTTCGCAGACTATAAGCTGCCAACCGCCTGATGACTGTGGCTCTGCCATTCCATAAAACTGAGGTTGAGGCGGCATATGCCGCCTTTTCCGTCTCTGCGCGGGATAGGCTGCTGGCTACAAGGTCCCTTATTTTCAGGGAAGCAGAGGACCCGCTGATCGGGCCGCTGACCGAAACGCTGAGGTGGGGTGAACCAAGTTACCTGACTGAGCTGAGCGGGAGCGGCAGTACCATCAGGCTGGGTGTGACAAAGGCGGGTCAGCCCGCCTTGTTCGTACATTGCGCAACGACGCTGATCGCCGATTTTAAAGATCTTTATGGTGATCTGCTAGAGTTTGAAGGTAAACGCGCGATGTTACTGCCCGAGGCTCCGGGGCAGTCAGATGTGCTCAGTCACTGTATCCGCCTTGCGCTCACGTATCACTCCCGGAAGAAAAGGCGTGGCTAGCGTTTACCGCGACCAATCCATTCAAGGATCTTGCGGGCGGGGAAAATCCACAGAATGCCGGCAACCAGATAAAACGGTGTCTGTATCCAGAGCGAAGTATCAATGATCTCGCTACCGATCGCGGCAATCAGGAAGGCATAGGCAGCCAGGCCCAGAATAAGGGCCAGCATACCCCAAAGGCTGCGGGCGCTGGGTTTGCTGCTTTCATACATTCTTTTGATCCTTGATTTCTGCCATTCTGGTCGCCGCAAGCCTGATGATGCGGTGCGTCTCACTCCATAGCGGAAGCGCAAGGGCTTCTTCAAGGCTAAAGAAGCGGGCGTCTGCGGCGTCTGTGCCCGGGGAGAGTGTGCCACCTGTCACCTCGCTCAGATAGTCGATCAGCGTATAATGATAGCGGATGCCGTCTGCCTCTTTCTCGATCAGGTCGATGACATCAAGGAAGGCAATAACGCGGACCTCAAGCCCCGTTTCTTCCAGCACTTCGCGGACGACCGCGTCCTCTATGGTTTCGCCCAGCTCCTGCGCACCGCCGGGCAAGCTCCAGCTACCCAGCTTGGGGGGCTTGCCGCGGCGGATCAACAGGACCTCGCCGTCTTTCATCACCACAGCACCTGCACCAACAATGGGGCGGGCGGGATTTTCTCTTGCGTCCATCGGGGCCTTGCTATTTGTTCGTTGCCAGAAGCCGCCAATGTGGAGCGGCTCGGCTCAGGAGGCAAGTAACGATGTGCGGGCGGTATGTGTTCATCGCGCCAAATGCGGAAGTCGAACGGCTGTTTTCCGTCCGGGCTGATGCGCCTATTCCGCCGAACTATAATGTTGCCCCGACTCAGCCTGTCCTGATCATCCGACTGAACGAAAAGGGCGTGCGGGAGCTGGTCGCTGTCGAATGGGGACTGGTGCCCGAGTGGAAAAGAGAGCTGGCGGACAGCAAGCCCCTTATCAACGCCCGGGTCGAGACGGTCAAAGAGAAAGCGTCCTTCCGTTCCAGCATCAAGCGGCAACGCTGCCTTGTGCCCTTTTCCGGCTGGTATGAATGGAAGTCAGTGGGCGGACGCAAGCAGCCCTTCTATGTCGCACCCGTTGACGGCAAGCCGATGGCGTTTGCAGGCATATGGTCTGTCTGGCACGGGCCAAGCGGGGACCATTGGCTCGAAACCATGGCGATCCTGACCGCCCCAACCGAGGGGCCGATGAAGAGCCTTCACCACCGGCGACCGCTTGTGGTCAGGCCAGAGGACTATCAGGCATGGCTGACGCCCCATGACCCGCTGCCGCGTGGGTTTCTGGAGACTTTCAATTTTGTGCCGGAAACGGCGTTTCACTGGCATGCCGTCAATACAGGCGTGAACAATGTGCGTTTCAATGGGCCTGAATGCCTTGACCCACCACCAGAAGACCCGCAGCCGAGCCTGTTTTAAGGATTTTTGATGATCGACTTTTCCGACAAGAACAGCCCCATCCATACAGAGAAAGTGGGGCCGATTGGCCGCCTGATCCTCAACCGGGCGGAAAAGCGCAATGCCATGTCCGAGGCAATGTGGCGCATGCTGCCGGAGGCGACGGAGGCGCTGGACCGGGACCCGGACGTTCGGGTGATTGTGTTGATGTCTTCAAGCGAGGCAGCGTTTTCAGCGGGTGCGGACATCGCCGAACTGGAGGAAATCGCCAGGGACAAGCAGCGGCAGGAGAGCAACCGTTTGGCCATCCGGGAGGCGCAGCGCAGGCTGGCGCGGGTTTCCAAGCCCACCATTGCACAGATTTCCGGTGCCTGTATGGGCGGCGGGTGCGGCATCGCGCTGCACTGCGACTTCCGCCTGGCTGCACGAGATGCACGTTTTGGTATTACACCGGCAAAACTCGGGCTCGTCTATCCCCTCAATGACACCAAACAGTTGATGGACCTTGTGGGCCCGTCGAAGGCCAAAAGCATGCTGTTCACCGGCCGGGTTGTCGACGCGGAAGAGGCGCTTTCCCTTGGTCTTGTCGATGAGCTGTGTACCCAAGAGGACCTCGCCACAAGGGTTGAAGCCTTTGCTCATCAGATGGCGGCAGTTTCGCAATATAGCCTGCGCGGCATCAAGAATTTCGTGCAGCGTGTGCTTGATGGCCAGGTTGATGACGATGCCGCCACGGCGGAGGCGTTCCGTGCCGCCCACGAAGGCGAGGACGCAGCAGAAGGTGTCCGTGCTTTCCTCGAGAAAAGACCACCCAATTTCCGTTGGAACGGCTGATCAGGTCGGGTTGAGGTCACGAAAATCCGGCACAAGGTAGAGTGCCCCGATATGCAAGGCGCTGGCCCCATACAGGATTGCACCGGAGAGAGCTGCCACGACAAGCTGCTCGGAACCATCCGGCAATAGTGCCGCGACGATGGGCGCAAGCACCATATTCACGACGAACGCCGAAAGCAGGAACAGCGCCAGCGAGGCGGTGATGGGCATGAGGAAAAACCGCCCGCGCCGCCAGGCCGTGAGCAATGTTTCGCGGCGGTCCCGCGCTTCGGCGGCGATGGCAAGATGGGCAAGGCCCGTGAGTGCCAGTGCCGCCCATATGAGAATGACAAGCGACGTCATCATGACCGCACTTCCAAGCCCGCCCAAGCCGCTTGTGAGCACGGCAACCAGCGGCAATGCCACGAGGCCGAGCAGAATGGTAATGCCATTTGCCGCGACCATATGGAAGAAACTGCGAAGGCCGCGGCGGAAAAAAGCCGGAACGCCACCCTCCGTTGGCATCAAGCCGCCCGGCGCGACTGCCCGTGCCCAGGGGATGGAGAGGAATGTCGTGACGGCGGTGACCATCAGATGCCCAAGGAAAAGTGTCCCCAAGCCATCCTCAAGGATGCGGGACAGCTCGGTCGCTGAGCCCTCGGCATCGTTGCTAGCTTCAATGGCCAACATAATCTCGGTGATCACGGCGGCGGAGGGCATGTACAGCAAGGCGGACAGAATGCCGGCAAGCGCCGCCAGCAGCACAAAAAGCTGCGGGCGCAGGCGCACCGCGCGAATAGCGGCGGTGGTCAGGGAAACAAGTGTCGGGGTCTGAAAATACATAAACAGCCTTTGGGTGCGAACGCCTCAGGAAATAGGGAACCTGACATGCATTTGCCGCAGGAATTTGATCTCGTCCATAACTATCCTACTTCATAACCATACTCAATGCAGGGAGGTTTGGGTGTTCAAGGGACAAACAATCTGGATTACGGGCGCTTCATCGGGGATTGGTGAAGCTCTGGCACATGAATTTGCAAAAGCGGGTGCCAAGCTCGTGCTCTCGGCGCGCCGGGAGGCAGAGCTCGAGCGCGTCAAGGCGGCAGTCGTGGCATCAGGAAGCGCGGCGGAGAATATTCTCGTGCTACCGCTTGATGTTACTGACGAAGCGCAGCTGGACAAAGCAGTGGCAGATGCCAAGGCATTCTCGGGTCGCATCGACATGCTGATCAACAATGCGGGCATATCGCAGCGCTCGCTGTGTGTTGATACCGACATGGCAACCTATCGCAAGCTTTTCGAGGTCGACGTGTTCGGCCAGATTGCGCTCACCAAGGCTGTTTTGCCGGTGATGATCGCGCAGGGGAGCGGCCATATGGTGGTGACTGCCTCGGTGGCTGGGAAAATCGGCGTGCGGCAACGCACCGGCTACTGCGCTGCCAAGCATGCCGTGATGGGCTTTTTTGATGCGCTCCGGACTGAAGTGGCAGAGCACGGCATCAAGGTTACCACCATCACGCCGGGCTTTATTCGCACCAATATCGCGACCCATGCGCTCAAGGGCGATGGCAGCGAATTTGGCAAGGTGGACAAAAATATCGCCGGCGGTATGGACGTGACCGAATGCGCGAAGGTGATCATGCGCGGGTTCGAACGGGGCAAAAAGGAAATCCCGGTGGGCAATGGCCCCGAGATGAAAGCCTTGCTGGTGAAACGCTTCTTGCCGAATACGCTCTTCAAAATGGTAGAAAAAATGGGCTAGGCGAACCGCCTAACCCACCTTTTTCAGGCGTCCATCCAGGAGCCTTTTCCGGGCCTTGGTTTGGTAGGCATGAAGCGGTCCCACCAGCGGGGTTCGACCTCAGGCCGGGGCCGTGGTTCCGGCCGCTCGAACATCACAGAAGGCACACCGCTGCCGAGATCGATAAATTCGATGCTGGATATCTTCTGGTGGTCCGGCATCAGGCGGTCATTGATGCGAGCATAGCTTGGCCGTTTGCGGTAGACCGAGCAGCCAATGATGTAGACGGGCCTGCCGTCGCGATCATTGAGTGGCAGGTAGAGCGACGATATATCCGCATCCCGGCCCTTGTGGCGGTATACTTTCTCGATCACATGCACACCGCTTGGCTGCTCAAGCACCGCGTCATATAGGCGGGCTGTGTTCTCGTAGAGATCCGGGCTCGTGAGGTCGAAGGCGTTAAAACCGGCCATCGGGTTTTGCCAAAGCGCAGGCGCGCTTGTGCCGATCATTGAGACCTGAACATCGAAGCGGTCCACACGTTTCAGCAGCGAAATGCGCGGCAGCAACTCATGCAGTTCTGCAAGGTTCAAGGCCTGGCGAGCGGGAATCTTCGCGCCTTGATTGCGCGGAAGCTCGCCCCAGTAGTTAAGTAACTGCTCCAAAACACCGGAAACGGGCACAGGCGCCTCCTCTTCCTGTTGGCCAATGGAACTCAACCAAGGTTAAGGATGCGGGCTTCAGGTGACGCTTTCAAGACAAGAAATCTGTCCTGTCACTGGCCCAGTTTTTGCTGTTCCTCAAATACCTGAATCTGTTGCGTGATTCCGTCAGCCAGATCGTTCGGGATCGGGAAGGTGAGATGGTACTGGGAGATTTTCCAGCCCGCTCCAGTGCGAATCAGTATGCCGGTACCCCGGCTGGTGCCATATTTGGCATTGACGAGAAGCTCGTCGAACCACGCGCTGTTACCGTCCGGTGTGAAGTTGATATGGCGTTCCGTCATCTCATAGGACCAGCCCTTTGTCGGTGTAGCGTAGGCGCGGAAAGTCGGTTTGTCCCAGCGCTCCCTGGAATCGGTGCCCAGGAAAATGGCGTCATCGCTCATGAGGCCAAAATAGGTGTCCCAGTCCGCGCTTGCGGCGGCGGCATGGTAGGCATCCAGTGTTTCTGAGACCGCCTTTTCCCTTTCGTCTGAGGCATGAACCGCGGTGTGAAGGAATAAAATAGCAATGAAAGCAATGATGTAGCGCATTGTTCTCTCCGTTATTCTGCGGTCGCGCGGCGGGCGATCTCGCCGTTCCGCAACCGTGTGAGATAGCTCTTGAGGTCGGTCTTCAACTCGGGTGCCATCAGGTAGATCCCGATGATATTCGGGATTGCCATGAGGAAGAAGAGGCTGCTCATGAGCGTATAAACCTCATTGAGTGTGAGTACGGCGCCCGGAATAATGGCTGTGCAGTAGACGACCTTGTAGATCGTCATGGAGCGGCCACTGCCGCCGAAGATAAACGCCCAGATCTTGCTCGAATAGTAGCCCCAACTGATGATGGTGGAGAAGCCGAACAGGAAGGCTGCCAAAGCCAGCACCCACGGGAACCAACTGATGATGCTGCCAAATGCGCTGGCGGTCAGGGTGACACCTTCCACGCCGTCGGTGTTCTGGTATACGCCGGTGATGACGATCACCAGCGCTGTCATGGTACAAACGACAACCGTATCGATAAAGGGTTCCATCAGCGCGACCATGCCTTCGGACATGGGTTCATTGGTCTTTGCCGCTGCGTGTGCCATGGTGGCTGAGCCGAGGCCGGCCTCCGTCGAATAAACGGCGCGCTGCATACCGATGACAATGACGCCGAGCACGCCGCCTGCGACCCCCTCGGGCTTGAAGGCACCTTCGAATATGGTCACAAAGGCAGCGGGCAACTGCTCAATGTTGCCGAGGATGATCACAAGCGCAGCGGAGACATATATGAAGGCCATCAGCGGCACGAGCGTTGCCGTGACGCTGGCGATGGACCGGATACCGCCAACGATGACCACTGCAGTCAGCGCCGCCAGCATGATGCCGAACAGCCACTGGTAAAGCGTCGTATCAACCTGAGCGACGACGGTGATGGCCTCGTAAATCTGGTTGACGGTCGCAACCTGCAGCAGGGAGGGCAGGGCGAGAAGCGCGTAGGTCCAGCCAAGGAAAAGACCAACCTTTGCCCAGCCACGCGCTGCAAGGCCCTTTTTCAGGTAGTGCATTGGCCCGCCCGAGACCGTGCCGTCTTCATGGACTTCACGGTATTTGACGCCAAGTGTGCACTCCGCAAACTTGAGCGACATGGCGCAAAATCCGATCAGGATCATCCAGAATGTCGCGCCGGGCCCACCGAGCGATATGGCGGCCGCCACCCCGGCGATATTGCCAAGCCCAACAGTCCCCGAAAGCGCGGTCGACAATGCTTGAAACTGGGAGACCTCGCCAATTGCGTCAGGGTCCTGATAATCGCCGCGGGCGACACGCCAGGCACGGCGGAAACTCGTGAGGTTCACGAAGCCGAAATAGATGGTGAGCAGCACCATCGGCGCGCCCATCCAGATGACGATGGGTTTGACGCTGGCGCCGAACATGTCAACCGACATGAAGACGAGAGCATCAAGGTCGTTGATCAGGTCAACAATAAAGCCGATGAAACTGCCGCGGTCGGCCTCCGGGCTTTGCGCCATCGCAGCGCCACTTGCAAATGTGGTGAATATGGCTGACAGCCCGGCTGCCAGCAGGAAATTACCTTTGGACCGCAACACGCCCTCTCCCCGGAGTTTTCTTGTTGCCGCCAAGACTAGGCGACGCAATTCTCCGGGGAAAGAGATAAATGGAATTTACAGTGGACTGGGCTTAATCGGCGTAGTTGAAAACAAAACGGTATTTCACGTCGGTCGTCTTGGTCGGCGCTCCATTTTCAAAACGTGGGACGTAGCGAAAGCTTTCTGTGGCCTCCAGCGCTGCGCGGGCTAGGCGGTCACTACCATCCTGTTCCACCACGAGAGGATTTCGGGCATAGCCGTCTTCGTCCACCGTCAATGAGACCACAACCACACCTTCTCCAGCGCCCAGGGGAAATTCTGGTGGGCGGCGGAAAATGGGCTTGAAATCCTGATTGGGATCGACCGGCTTGGCGGCACCGATAGCCCGGCAGTGTTTGGTGGCTTCATCTCTCATGCCACGGCGCTCGTATGCCTCGATGAGGAAGGCGTGGTTGGTCAACGTGATCGGCGCATTCGGGGCAACGCGCTCGAAGGTGGAGAGGGCAGCCAGCAAGGCTTCGGTCGCAGCCTTTTCACTGTGGGCCGCGAGACGGTATTTGCCAATCCAGAAGCGAGTTTGGGCGAGACGAATCTCGGCATCTTCTCCTTCAATTTCCGAGAAGATATCTTCGGCGCGGGTCAGGTAGCGAATTGCTTCCTGAGACTGAGCATCTGCAAGTGCAACCTGTCCAATTTCCATGTTGAGAATTCCAACAATGCGGTCCTGTTCACCCCTGTGTGTTTTTGCGATATCAAGCGCTTCGCCATAATAGCGCTTTGCTCTTCCGAGCCGTCCAAACTTGGTATGCTCAGCGGCAATATCCATGAGCGGGTCAATCAGCTCAAAGGCACCAGCACCATATATCTTTCTGTGCAAGGTGAGTGCCTCGTTCAACATGGCTTCCGCTTCGTCGTCCTTAAGCAGCCGACCATAGTTGAGAGCGAGTACGGCTGTGTTCTTGTGCTCCGGCCCAAACAGGATCTTGCCAATCTCATAGGCCTTGCGGGCCCCCTCCAGGGCTTCTTCCGGCTCTCCATTTGTCATGGCAGACTTGTAAGTGCGAAAGGCTTCATTGAATGCCGTTTTGTCTGCAAGGGTTTCTGCTGCAGCAGGCAGAGAAAGAAGGAGTGCGGCTGCACTCATCACAAGTTTCAGGCTATTCATTTCAAATATTCCCCAAAATACTGAAAAAAACAACCTATGGGGAGTATCTTGCGAGTGCAACCTATGAAATTTTCAGGAGAGGCAATTTGAACCTTGTCCTGAGGGTGCGCCCTATTTCTCGCCGAAGCGCGGCATGAGCTCGATGAAATTGCAGGGGCGGTAGCGGTTGTCGAGCTGGGTCTTGAGGATTTTGTCCCAGCCGTCCTTGACGGCACCCGTGGAGCCAGGCAACGCAAAGAGGAGCGTGGTGCCAGCGATGCCGGCGGTGGCCCGGCTCTGGATCGTGCTGGTGCCAATGGTCTCATAGGACAGCATGCGGAAGAGCTCGCCAAAGCCCGGGATGGCTTTGGTATAGAGCGCCTCAAAACATTCCGGGGTGATGTCGCGCCCGGTGATGCCGGTGCCACCGGTCGAGATAACGACCTGCACATCCTTGTCATCGATCCAGGTATAGAGCTGTGCGGTGATCGCGTCGCTCTCGTCGCGTACGATCACGCGGTCGGCAACAATATGGCCGGCCTCTTCGATGCGGCCAGCAAGCGTGTCTCCCGAGGTATCATTCTCGAAGGTGCGGGTGTCGGAGATCGTCATCACCGCGATTTTTGCGGCAATGAACGGACGGCTTTCATCAATCATCGGCACTGGATGTAGTTCCCGTATATGTTCTGGTCAGCGCGCGCTGGTGCGCAAGCGCGGTTTCTTCGGTGTCGAGCAACTCAAGTGTCGGCCACGCGCCGGAGGCAATGGCGTCAAGGCTTGGCGTGTCCTGCCCGAGCCGCATGCGGTAGAGCCAGAAATTGGCCATCACACGTTCGATATAGCTGCGCGTTTCATAGAAGCCGATGGATTCGATGAACAGGAGCGGGTCGGTGTCGTAGGTTACTTCCTTGTGCCAGCCCATCAGGCTGCCGGGGCCACCGTTATAGGCAGCCAGCGCCATGAAAAGGTTGCCCTCCACATAGTCCATGTCCAGGAGGTATTCGATATATTGCTGGCCGAGCGCGATGTTGAACTCAGGCTCAAAGAGCCGGTCACGGTTACGCTTCAGGAGCTTGCGGTTCTTGCTGATATAACTTGCCGTCGCGGGCATTACCTGCATCAGGCCGCCAGCACCAACCCGGCTCTTGGCGCGGATGCGGAAATCGCTTTCCTTGCGGACCATGGCAAAAATAAGCGCCCTGTCAACGGTGAAGCCGCCTGTGGGCGCCCAGTCCGGCAGCGGGTAGCGTACGGCGGTTGAAGCCGGTTTACCGGTGCCACCCGCGCGGCCAAGGCGAATCTGGATATTGGGCAGGTTCAGCCGCGCCGCAAGCGCCAGCAGGTCCTCCTGCACCGAGGTGCCCTCACGCCCCCACAAAAGGCGCAGTTCCTCATCGGCGATATCGTCACGACCGATCTCGGTCAGCGCGACGGCGCGCTGGGTTGCAGGATGATGCCACAGTTTTTCAAGAGCATCCTCGCTCAGACCCGGCACCGACCAGTCAATGTCGGGACGGATGCCAAGCTGGCGGGCGGCAATCAGTCCATAGAAGGTTTCAACATAATTGCTGGCGGCCTTGAGGTGCTCTGCGCCCTGGCTTGGATTGCCAAGGCGGTAGGCTGCGCGTCCGGCCCAGAACTCGCCGCCCGAGAGCAGCCAGTTACCCGCACGCTCGGACTGGGCGAGATGGGCGAAATGGTCATACGCCTTGGCAAAGTCGCCTGTGCGCCAGTTGGAAAGACCCGCGATCCAGTCCACCTCGGGCACAATCTCCCGTGCCAGCTCCGCAGCGTGGGTCGCAAGTGCCCGTGCCTTGAAGTCGTTGGACTTGTAATAATAGCTCGCAGCAATACGTTCGAGGGCTTCCGCTTCCTCGTAAGGTACCAGAAGGCCGGTTTCCACCATGGCCCAGTAGCGTTTTTCTGCCCGCTCCGGTTCACCCTTGCGCACATAGCGGCGCACATTGGCCATGAAGGTGCTGACCGAATTACGTTCATCCCTCGTGCGGCTTGGGAGCGGCGGCTTGGGGTCGGCCGACTGGCCGGTCACACCGGGATACCGGGTGTCCGAGGGGCGGCGCGGCGGGCTTGCCTTGCCCTGTCTGCGACGCGCAAGGCTATAGACACGCCATGCGTTCGGGTGGTCGGCATATTCCTTCAGCCAGCCTGAGAGTTCCGAATATTTGCTGCGGTAGCCTGTCGGGTGCATGTAGCGCTGGAACCAGACATGCCCCATAAGCACCGGGTTCTCGATCCGGGCGATCATCTTGTCCGCCTGTTTCCACTTCGCCTGTTCCTGAAGTTCAAAAATGCGGCGGTAGCGGTTCACATCCTCTTCATTCAGGACAGCGGGTATTTCGACCGGTGCGGCGAAGGCGGCAGTTGGAACCGCGAGAAGCAGGAGGATGAAACCGAGAAGGACAGCACGAAAACTCATGACGACTGCAATTTCCTCTTCACAGCAAGAAGGTCGCGCCACGCGAAACCTTTCAGGTGCGGTTGGCGCAGGAGATAAGCCGGGTGATAGGCTGGCAATGCGGCGATTTTCTGGCCGCCAATATCAAGCTCACGCCAGCGACCGCGCAGCCGGGTGATGCCGTCTTCCGTCCCCAGCAGCGCCTTGGCTGATACGCCGCCCAGCATCAGCACTGCCTTGGGGGCGGCAAGCTCTATATGCTTGCGAATAAACGGCAGGCACATGGTGATCACGGCCTGGTCTGGCGTACGGTTGCCGAGTGGTCGCCACGGCACGACGTTCGAAATATAGACGTCACGTTCGCGACTCATGCCGGCTGCTGCAAGCATCTTGTCCAGAAGCTGGCCGGAGGCACCGACAAACGGTTTGCCGAGCCTGTCCTCGTCAGCGCCCGGTGCCTCACCAACAATCATCAACGGCGCGCCGCGCGTACCGTCAGCGAAAACGGTGTTCTTGGCCGAACGCTTCAGAAGCCCGCCATCAAAGGCATTCAGTGCTGCCTCAAGCTCATCAAGCGTCTTGCAGGCGGCGACGATATTTTCAGCGGCGAGCTGACCAGCGCCGTCAATGGGCTGAACCGGGCGTGCCTCCACCCTGCGTGGGCCGGTGCCGGCCTGCATCTGCACAAAGGGAGCCGGAGCGGAAGGAGCGGCGCCTGAGATCGCAGAAGGCGTGGCTGTAGCAGCAGGATGCGGCTGCGCTTGTGCGGCTGCCGGGGCCGTGAAACGGTCAATGCAGTCGTCCTCAATAGCCTCGTCCACCCCCATGGCAACATGCCATGCGAGCAAACTGATCGGGTCCGCGTTTTGAAGGCCTGTGTCTTGCATTGTGTCCCAGTGAATCAACTCTTCCCCCGACTATACAGGGCCGGGGCAGGGATGTGCATTCACTTTTTACGACGATTTTTGTGCTACGCTGACGTCGCGGCAAGCTGGCCTTACGCTCCGGCAAAGAATTAAACTCAGCCAAGCGTTTGACGTTTGGAAGCCACACGGGCATAAACACTTGAAATCTGGCGTATGCGGACCAGTTTCCGATCATAGAAATACCCAGAGATGGGGCCAGGGCGGGTAAAACCGGATTTAGGGAAGTTTGAAGGAGCGGCGGCATGGAACGCGAATCCATGGAATTTGATGTTGTGATTGTTGGTGGGGGCCCGGCTGGGCTTTCGGCTGCAATCCGCCTGATGCAACTTGCTCAGGAAAAAGAACAGGAACTGATGGTCTGTGTGATCGAGAAGGGCTCCGAGGTTGGGGCGCATATTCTCTCGGGCGCGGTGGTGGACCCGATTGCGCTCAATGAACTCATTCCTGACTGGAAAGAAAAGGGTGCGCCGCTCAACACACCAGTGACGGAAAACCATCACTGGATCCTCTCCGAGACCGGAAAGACCGAGTTTCCGCATTTCCTGTTGCCGCCGCTGCTGTCCAACAACGGCATGTATACGCTTTCGCTCGGCAATTTCACTCGCTGGCTTGCCGAACAGGCTGAAGCCATGGGGGTCGAGATTTATCCCGGCTTTGCGGGTGCCGAGGTGCTGTACCATGAAGATGGCCGCGTCAAAGGTGTTGCTACCGGCGATATGGGCGTGGCGCGCGACGGCAGCCATAAGGACGGCTACACGCCGGGCATGGAACTGCACGCCAAATATACGCTGTTCGCAGAAGGCTGCCGTGGTTCGCTGACCAAGAGCCTCGAGAAGCAGTTTGACCTGCGCTCGGACAGTGATCACCAGACATACGGTATCGGCATCAAGGAACTGTGGGACATTGACCCCGCCAAGCACAAGCCGGGCCGCGTGATCCACAGCCAGGGCTGGCCGCTCACCGAAGATGCCGGTGGTGGTTTCATCTACCATCAGGAAAACAATCAGGTGGCAATCGGTTTTGTGGTCACGCTTGACTACAAGAACCCGTATCTGTCGCCGTTTGACGAGATGCAGCGCTTCAAGAACCACCCGGCAGTGCGCGAAATCCTCGAAGGTGGCCGCCGCGTGGCTTATGGCGCGCGCGCGATCAACGAAGGTGGCTTGCAGTCTGTGCCCAAGCTCAGCTTCCCGGGCGGCGCCGTCATTGGCTGTGCGGCCGGTTTTGTGAACGTGCCTCGCATCAAGGGCAGCCACAACGCCATGAAGTCCGGTATGCTGGCCGCGGAAGCCGCGTTTGACGCAATGACCGCCGGTTCAAACGGTGAGGTTGAGCTGACGGCCTATCAGGAAGCGTTCAAAAATAGCTGGATCTACAAGGACCTCCACCGCGTTCGCAACGTGCGTCCGGCGCTGTCGAAATTCGGCGTCACTCTTGGTACGCTTTATTCCGGGCTTGATATGTGGCTCAACAACCTTGGTCTTGGTTTCCTTGTGCCCTGGACATTCAAACATGGCCACAAGGACAACGAAGCCACGAACAAGGCTGCGAATGCCAAGCCGATCGATTATCCGAAGCCCGACGGAAAAATTACCTTTGACAAACTTTCGTCGGTATTCCTCTCTAACACCAACCATGAGGAAGATCAGCCGATCCACCTGACGCTCAAGGACCCGAGTGTGCCGGTGGAGGTCAACCTCAAGGATTATGCAGGCCCTGAACAGCGCTACTGCCCGGCGGGCGTGTATGAGTTTGTTGAGGGCGACAGCGGTGACAAACGGTTGCAGATCAACGCGCAAAACTGTGTTCACTGCAAAACCTGTGATATCAAGGATATAACGCAGAATATCAATTGGGTGGTGCCGGAGGGCGGCGGAGGCCCCAACTACCCGAACATGTAGCGAGTTTAGCAAAGGGGCAAAATGAAGCCTTCACGATCTATCCTACTTGCTCTGGTGCTTGCGGCCTGTACGTCGCAGGCGCCGGAGAAACAGGTAGCAGCACCTGTCAGCGGCCCCCTTCATAGCGAGTTTGCGGAAACCGACGACGGCAAGAGCTTCTATGGTCCCTTTGTGGCCGCGACACTTGCCCATCACGATGAGAATTTCACTCGCGCCGCGAGCTATTATCTCGACGCCCTCAATCTTGACCCCGACAGCCAGTTTGTGGCGGACCGGGCATTCTTCCAGCTCCTCTATGCAGGCAGGCCGGACGATGCCGCGCGTGTTGCGGTCGATATGGTCTCCAGGCCCGACGCGCCGGAGGATGACCTCATCCGCATGATGTCGGTGCTCGAGGCCTACAAGCGCGAAGACTGGCAAGAAGTGCGCAGGCGCCTTGACGCCAGTGGCAACACGGGCTTCAGTTTCCTCGTCAACCCCATTCTGGCGGCCTGGAGCTACGCTGGTGAGAGAAGGAAAGGCGAGGCACTGGCTGCGCTTGAGCCGCTGCTCTCCGACCCGCGCCTGAGTGGCATCGGTGAAGAGCACAAGGCTTATATCCTTGATCACCTTGGCGAGTATGACGGCGCAAAAGCGGCATATGAGAAGATCGTTGCGGCTGAACGCCCGACCTCGTTCCAGCCGATTGTCGCTTACGCCTATATGATGTACCGCAAGGGCTTCAAGGCCGACGCGCGGGCATTCCTCGGTGATCAGACAACACGGTTTGGCGACAATGGCTTCCTGATGCGGGAGGGCATGCGCCTGACCTCCGGTTTTCCGCCTACACAGGATACGTCAAATCCGCGTGCCGCTGCGGGCTCTGTCTTCTACGGGCTCGGGACCGAGTTTGCGCAAGGCCAGTCCCTGCAGGCCGGGGTGGTGTACCTGCGTGTAGCCTCCTACATGATGCCCGAGGTGGCGGAGACATATATCATGCTTGGCGGGCTTCTGGAGAAGCTGGGTGCCAATGAAGCCGCGGCCAGCACCTATGGCGCGGTTCCGCAACTGAGCCCGCTCAGCGAGCTGGCGGCGCTCAAGCGTATCGGTGCGCTGCGGGCTTCGGGCCAGGACGGTGCCGCGGAGGCCCTTGTGCGCGCGGGCCTCAGGGATGACCCCACGAACCATACGCTCCTCGTGACACTGGCTGACATGCTGCGCGAGAAAGAACGCTTCGACGAAGCGGCGGTGCGCTACAGCCAGGTGATTGACAAGATCAGGCAGCCCACAGCGCGGGACTGGTTTGTCTTTTTCGCCCGCGGTGTCTGTTATGAGCGGCTCGGCGACTGGACGAAGGCCGAGGCGGACCTTGTGACCTCGCTCCGGCTCAACCCGGGGGAAGCCAGCGTGCTCAATTATCTGGGCTACAGCTGGATCGACCGCGGCATGCATGTGGAACGCGCGACCGCGATGATCAAGGAAGCGGTGGAGAAGCGCCCCGAGGACGGCTTTGTGGTCGACAGCCTCGGCTGGGTTCATTATCTCACCGGCGACTATCATGAGGCGGTGGTGCAGCTTGAGAAAGCCGTGAAACTGGAACCGAATGACCCCACCATCAACCATCATCTGGGTGACGCCTACTGGCGGGTGGGCCGCAGGATCGAGGCGCGTTTCCAGTGGCGCCATGCGCTTGACAATAACCCGGACGACGAGGAGCGGCCCGAGCTGATGCAAAAGCTCGAACAGGGCCTGCCGGACCTGTCATGAAAACGGGTGGGGAGGGGGATTCTCTCTCGGCAATAGCACCCGCGAAGGTCAATCTTTTCCTTCATGTCACCGGGCGGCGGGCAGATGGATACCATCTGCTCGAAAGCCTCTTTGTCTTCACGCATGGTGGTGACCGCATCACGGTAACAGCCTCGGATCATTTATCTTTTTCACTTTCCGGCCCCTTCTCCGCGGCGCTGGCAGGCGGCGAAAACAACCTGGTGGTCACGGCCGCTGAGAAGCTGGCGGCCGCGGCGGGGCGCGCGCCCCATGTGGCGCTGAACCTCGTGAAAAACCTGCCGGTGGCGGCCGGGATTGGCGGCGGCTCTGCGGACGCGGCGGCGACGCTTTTGGCGCTCAATGCCTTCTGGGGGCTTGATTGGCCGCTTGAAAAGCTGGCGCCACTGGCGCTGGAGCTGGGCGCCGATGTTCCCGCCTGTCTTTACGGTAAACCGCTTTATGTTCAAGGGGTTGGCGAGAAGATTGAAAAGGTCCCGCTCGGCTTTGAAGCAGGTATCCTGCTGGCAAACCCGGGACTTGAGCTGTCGACCCCCGCTGTTTTCCGGGCGTTCCGCGACGCTGGCAGCCAGTTTGACGCAGCGCTTGAGGTGGGTTGCAAGCCGTGGGAATCGCTGGAAACCCTCGCGCGCCAGACCCGGAATTCCCTTGAAAAACCGGCACTTGATGCCTGCCCGGCGATTGCGGACGTGCTGGCGTTCCTGCGCTCCCTGCCGGGGGCTGGGCTAGTCCGGATGTCGGGTAGCGGCGCTACCTGTTTTGCGCTGTTTGAGGGCATCGAAGCGGCGGAGGCCGCGCGGCATAAGGCGCAAAAAAGCAAGCCAGAATGGTGGTTTATGGCGGACGGCATCGTCTCTGCCTGAACCGTGACTCTGACGGAAGCCAGCGGCAAACGCAAAATTCCACAAAAGCTTAAAAAAAGGTCTTTACAGGCAGGGGCAGTTTGACTAAAACCGCGCCACACGCCAGTTGGGGCGTCGCCAAGCGGTAAGGCATCGGTTTTTGGTACCGACATGCGGAGGTTCGAATCCTCCCGCCCCAGCCACTCTCCCCCTTTTCATGACATCGCTGAAATCTGTGCAACAAGTGTGCACGATCTGTGCAGTGATTTGCGCTATTTTGTGCAGAATCTGTGAACAATCTGTGCAATGAACTGCGGCATGTTCTGGCGGCCATTCGCGCACCTAGCTATGCGTAAAATGCATATCAGCTCGGCCCGAAAAATGTTTATTTCACATAGCTGCGATAATCCTGAAACAGACCGGGCGCATAAAGGCCCCGCGTCAGAGAAGACGCCAGAATTCATGTTTCAGGAGCAAATGAAATGTCCTTCCCAGTGTTGAAATCCGCAGTTCTCTCTGCTGTCCTCGCGGCTGTATCCTTCCCGGCGATGGCAGACGCCCAAACTGCCGGTGAGGCTGCCTGGTCGTTTGAGGTTCGCCAGGAACTCGCCAAAGTTCAACGCTACCCCAGCCGCGCGCTTGATCTTGGGATCGAGGGTACGGTGAAACTGCGTATCGAAGTTGGCAAACAGGGCGACGTGACCGGTTTTGAAGTTGCCCAGTCCTCGGGTTCCGTCCTCCTCGACAAGGCTGCCCTCGGCATGGTGAAAAGCCTCGACCGTCTGCCGGCGATCACGGGCGCTGACAGCCACACGGTTGTTGTCCCGGTTGCTTTCCGCCTGTCGGACGATCAGCCCGCCGCTCAGAAAAAAGACGCAATCGCTGCATGGCGTGACACGGTTCGTCGCCGCGTGGCAAGCACGCTTTCCTACCCCGCTGACCTTGTGGCCGACGGTGTAGAAGGCCGCGTGAAGGTCCGCCTCACGGTTGATGCGGACGGCAGCATTGCCGCCCAGGAAATCGCGCAGTCTTCCGGCCATGAAGCGCTGGACGCCGAAGCGCTCCTGCTCGCGAACCGTATCGGCAAATTGCCGAGCCTGCCTGTAGGCCAGGAGCCGGGTGATGTTGTTCTCCCGGTTGTCTACAAGATTGCCGAGAACCGCTAAGGCGTTCCCGGACACTTTCCTCTTCCCATACCTGAGGGGCGGAACCTCCCACCGCCCCTCTCTTTTTTGTTTTAAAAAACAAGCCGATATGCCTTGAGGCTGCCGCATCTTTCAGGCACCTTTGATCCCATCGTCCGCGACGCGAAGGGAAGAGGCCATCTTGGCGCTTGATAGCAAAAATACCCTCCATATCAGATGTGGCAGCGACATTGAGGTCGCGCTCAGGGACGCGGGTTTCGAGGGTGATTTCCTCGATTTTTCCGACCCCTTCTGCCAGGGCCCGGTGCATGACCTGCCGCTCGGCGAATTTATGGAGGAACGCGCGGCCTTCATCGCGCACGCATATAACCTGCCGCTCGCCGGCGTCCGGGCGAAGGAACAGGCGCGCTATGACGCGCTCCGTCAGACCGCGGCGTATGAGAATATCGTGCTCTGGTTCGAACATGATCCTTTCGACCAGCTTATCCTCGCCTATATCCTCAAACACCTGCATGACTACCGCGACATGCCGCCGGTGGAGCTGGTGTGCGTACATGACTATCCGGTCCTGCCGCGCTTCACCGGCCTTGGTCAGCTGGGCCCGAGGGACCTTGCCGCCGTGTGGGAGAGCCGCACGGATGTGGGGACAGCGCAAACTGCGCTGGGCGCGGAAGTCTGGCAAGCGCTGACGGCTGACAGTCCGAAGGCGCTCGCGGACTTTGTGAAGGCAGGCACACCGGCGGTGCCCACCATGCGCGGCGCGCTTGACCGCCACCTTGACGAACTGCCGTCCACCCGGCACGGCCTCAGCCTCACCGAGACCCTGAGCCTACGCATCCTGGCGGAGAAACACCGCATCAAGGCAGGCGCCATGTTCGGCCAGATGATGCTCAGGTACGAGGCGCTGCCCTACCTTGGCGACCTGATGTACTGGTACGAGCTCGACCGGCTGGTCAAGGGCGGCGCGGCGGAAGTGCTTGAGGATGCCGAGAGCTGGCCTGACCGCCTGCTCGGCCTCACCGAGCTTGGTGAACGTATCCTGATGACGGAAGAAGACTGGCTCGACCATATGCCGGGCACACGCTTTGTGGGCGGTGTGGAGATCACCCCAGGCCAGCCCACCTGGCGCCGCGACGCCAAGGGCAGGTTGGTGCTGGTGGGGTAGACCGCTATGGCGACCGTTGAGACCCAAGGTCACATCATCGTCATGAGCCGTTCTTTCCGTTTTCGTCATGCGCCGTTCGCACAGCGGGCGCTTGCGCCACCTGATCGGCGCATCCATGGTTCGGCAGCTTGGGTGTTTGCCACATGGACCCGCCGGTCATGCCGTCGGGTGACGAGAGCTTGGGTCCTAAGTCACATCAGCGCGGGTGCGGTATTTGCTGTCGCGCCAGATTTCTTTGTCGAGGATTTCGGCAAGGATATCGACCGCGCGGTAGACATCCTCGAACGAGAGATAGAGCGGTGTGAAGCCGAAGCGCATATAGTTGGGCGCGCGGAAATCACCGATCACGCCGCGGTCAATGAGCGCCTGCATGACGGCATAACCTTCCGCGAACGAGAGCGAGACATGGCTGCCGCGGGCGCTGTGTTTCTCTGGCGTCACGATGCCGAGGTTGTGGCCCGATAGTTTCTCGCGCACGAGCGCCATGAAAAGGTCCGTCATCGCGAGGGACTTTTGCCGCACCAGCCGCATATCCACCCCGTCGAACACCTTGAGCGCTTCTTCAAGCGCGCTGGCAGCAAGCACGCCGGTGGTGCCTACGAGCATGCGGCGAATGTCGCCCGCGGGTTCAAAATCATCGACAAAGCTGAACGGGTTCTTGTGCCCGAACCAGCCGGACAGCGGCTGGCGCACTTTGCCAAGATGCCGCTCCGCCACATAAAGGAAGGCAGGCGCACCGGGGCCGCCGTTCAGGTATTTATAGCCGCAGCCCACGGCGAAGTCGGCACCCGCGCCGTTCAGGTCAACCGGCACCGCGCCCGCTGAGTGGCTGAGGTCCCACACCATCAGCGCGCCCTTGGCGTGCGCGGCCGCCGTGACTTCCTTCATGTCGAACATGTCAGCGGTGACATAATGCACGTGGGTCAGGAGCACCATGGCGGTGTTCCCATCAATCGCATCCACGATCTCGGTGCGGTCCACTGTGACAAGTTCGTAGTCCTCACCAAGAAAGTCAGCGAGGCCTTGCATCATGTAAAGGTCGGTCGGGAAATTGCCCGGCTCGGAGAGGATTTTGGTCCGGCCCTTGTTCATGCGGCAGGCGGCGGCGGCGACCTTGAAGATGTTGACGGAGGTGCTGTCCGCCATCACCACTTCGCTTTCCTTCGCGCCCACAAGCGGCGCAATGCGGCCGCCCACGCGGGTCGGCAGGCCAATCCAGCCAGCGGTGTTCCAGCTTTTGATGAGGTCGGTGCGCCACTCGTTTTTCACCACATTGTTCACACGGGCAAAAACGGATTTTGGCATCGGCCCAAGGCTGTTGCCGTCCATATAGATCACACCGTGCGGCAGGTCGAACTTCTCACGCACCTCGGCCAGTGGGTCGTTTTTATCCTGATTTTGGCACCAGTCGAGCGTTGTGGGGATCATGGGATACTCCGGAGAATGGCACGAACGGGGCTGCCGTCAGCACCCGCAATTTTAAGCGGCAGGGCAATCAGTTCATAGTCGCCCGGCGGTACATCATCAAACACAAGGCCTTCAAGGATGGCCATGCCAGCAGCATCGACGGCAAAATGCGCGTCGAGGGTTTTGCTGTCCTCGCGGTCGAGCGAGGGCACGTCAAGGCCAATAAGCTTGCAGCCGCGTGCGGCGAGCAGGCGAATGGCATCCGGGCTCATGGCCGGGAAGTCGCTGTCCCAGCCGTCATGCGGGAAAGATTTGAACAGCTTTATCAGCACACGCTCGACCTTCACGGGCAGCGCTGCCTCAAGATGGTGTGGCTCCACAAGGCTGCCGGACTTTACAGTGGCCGAGAGGTCAATGAGCGTGGCGGGGCCGATATAGGCGTCAAGCGTCGTGGCCGCGCAGTCCACACCGTCTTCCCGGAAGTGCAGGCGGCTGTCCGCATGGCTGCCGGTATGGGTTGACATGGTCATGGCCGAGACATTCACCGGGCAGCCGGGCTCAATCGACCATGTGCGCTCAAGCGTGAAAGCGCTGTCACCGGGCCAGACCGGAATGCCGGGGCGGATGGTTTGTGAGATATCAAAAATGCGGCTCATGGCAGTGTCCCTTAAAGGCTGGTGCGCAGGGTCCAGAGTTCCGGGAAGAAGCGCAGATCCAGCGCTTTCACAAGGTAAGACACGCCCCCCGTGCCGCCGGTGCCGCGCTTGTAACCGATGATACGCTCAACGGTTTTCATATGCGCGAAACGCCATGCGTGGAAATGGTGTTCAAGGTCCACCAGCTTTTCCGCCAGCTCGTAAAGGTCCCAGTATTTTTTCGGGTCGCGGTAGACGGCGAGCCACGCGGCTTCCACCTGCTCATTCGCGCCATAGGGCTCCCGCCAGTTGCGGTTCAGCACATGGTCCGGGATATCAAAGCCGCGTTTCGCCAGAAGCTGGATGCAGAGGTCATAGAAGCTCGGTTCATCCAGCACCGTCTGCAGGCGCTGATAGCGTTTCGGGTTCGCCTTGTGCGCTTCCGCCATACGTTCGGATTTGTTGCCAAGGCGGTATTCCATCTCCCGGTACTGGAAGCTCTGGAAGCCGGAGCTTTGGCCAAGGTCGCCCCTGAATTCGGCATAGTCCGACGGGGTCATGGTGGAGAGGATTTCCCACGACTGTTTGAGGTTGGTCTGGATACGCGCCACCCGCGCCAGCATCTTGAACACGGGGCCAAGGGTGTCGGCCTTCACATGCTCCATCGCGGCGCCAATCTCATGGATGCAGCATTTCATCCACAGCTCGGACGCCTGGTGAATGATGATAAACAGCATTTCATCGTGTTTGTCGGAAAGCGGGGTCTGGCACTCCAGCAGCTCATCCAGCTTCAGGTAGGAGCCATAGGAAATATCCTGGTTCCAGTGGATATCCTCACCGCTGACATCAACGGACGTGGCTGGGCCTTTGGGTGTCTCAGGCTGCTTTGACATGTCTCATCCCCTCACACACGGAATACCGCGGTCTATTTATTTTAGACCTAAACTATTTCGATGCTAACGCGAATTTGCGCAAGTTTCAATGCGCTTTCAGGCGCCTTGTGTTTGCACAGGTTCTAGCAAAGGTCAGTCGATAACGTCTACCGCGACATCCACCGTCTTGGCGGCGACCTTGACAGGCAGGGTGACAACGGCACAGCCGGAAAGCAGGGCGGCAAGGGCCGCGAGGGTCAGTATTTTGCGCATATAAACTCTCCAGCAGAAGTGTCTGGAATCCCTATGCCCGAGGCGAGTTCGTGGCACAAGGCTTTATTTGTGCGTCAGCCGTCCTATCTATTGATGCGCCCGCGATGCGCCGTTATGGTCGCGGGCAAACGGCAAAGGAGTGAATATGCTGAAGGCCCAGATTGTCCCCGTTACCGCGTTCGAGCAGAATTGCAGCATCATCTGGTGCGACGAGACAATGGAAGCCGCCTTTGTCGACCCCGGCGGGGATTCCGCAAAGCTGCTGGATGTGGCCAAAAAGCTGGGTGTGACGCTCAAGAAAATCTTCCTCACCCATGGTCACCTTGACCACGCGGGTGGCGCGCAGGATATCCGCGAACAGCTTGGCCTGCCGGTCATTGGCCCGCACCGGGATGATAAATTCTGGCTCGACCAGATCGAGGAACATGCCGCCAACTACCGCATGCCGGGCCTCCGCTGTGTGGAGCCCGACCAGTGGCTTGAGGACGGGGACGAGGTCACGATCGGCAATATCACACTTCAGGTTTTGCACACGCCGGGCCATACGCCGGGCCATGTGGTGTTCTATGAGCCCACGCACAAGGTTGCCTTCGTCGGCGATGTGCTGTTCAAGGGCTCGATCGGGCGCACCGATTTCCCGCGCGGCAACCATCAGGACCTACTCGACGCCATCACGCAAAAGCTGTGGCCGCTCGGTAACGAGGTTACATTTGTTCCAGGCCACGGCCCACTGTCCACCTTTGGGGCGGAGCGGCAGTCGAACCCTTATGTGGGCGACCGGGCGATGGCGGTAGGCTAGGGCCTTACGCCACATTCCGGGCTGGAAACAAACGCCCCCCTTTGCTATAGGGCAAATATTGAGGGGGCAGGGCGATGCGCAAACTACTGAGGAAATGGACACTCCAGCTTCGCAAGCGTCGGCTGCGGAAGGACTTCCGGCAGCGGGACGCGCATGTGGCGAAGGCGGAGGAAATTCGCTCGGCCGGGCTTGATTGCAGCAACTGCCGTGCCCCGCTCACCGGGCCGTTCTGCCATATCTGCGGCCAGCGTGATGACGACTTCAAGCGGCCGATCTGGTCGCTCCTCCGGGAAATCCTCGATAACGTCTTCTCGAGCGACAGCCGCCTGTTTAAGACGCTGTTTCTTCTCGTGCTGGTACCGGGCGGCTTGACGCGCGCGTTTGCGCAAGGGCGGCGCGCGCAATTTGTGCCGCCGCTCAGGCTTTATATCACTGTCTCGATCATGTTCTTCGTGATCATCGCCATTGCCGATGTGCTGATCCTGGATATTGATGTGAGCCCGCGCACCACAGCGGAGGAGCTTGCGGAAAAACGCAAGCAAGCCGAGGAAGAGGCGACAAAAAAGCTTGAGGAACTGAACCTGCAGCGTGTGGAAGAGGGGCAGGAAGCCCTGCCAGTTCCGCCCACACCGGACGAGGTCCCGGAAGCCGAACAGAAGGAGCGAGAGCCGTCTCCTGCCGACAAGCGTGCTGAAAACGCGCGGGACGCGATCAAAAAAGCGCTTGAGGAAAACGGCGATGAAATTCCAGAGGACGCCAGGGCAGCGCTTGAAAAAATGGCGCTCGACCCCGAAGCGCTTCAGGTGAAAATCACCGATGATGACGAAGACGATTTTGGCATGGAGATGCCCTACAAGGTCGATATCAGCATGTTTGTTGATAACGACGGCGAAGAGCACGAAGGGCTCAGGCAGGAAGATATTGACGAGCGCCTGAACGACCCTGAAACACCCGAGTTCATCAAAGATGTAATCCGCGGGGCGGCGCGGGCGCTCAGGCAGCCCGAACAGATGAACCGCCTGTTCAACGAATGGCTGCCGCGGGCGCTGTTTGTGCTGGTGCCGGTGTTTGCGCTCATCCTCAGGCTATTCCACTGGAAGAAGGACCGGCTGTTCCTGCACCAGCTTGTGTTTTCGCTGCATTTCCACAGCTTCCTTTTCCTGCTGATGACGGCGCTTATCATCATCGTGCCGCGCTTTGGCGGGGATATGGGCTTCAGCGTCTTCTGGTGGGGTACGTCGCTTTACCTGATCATCGCGCTCAGGGTCGGGCAGGAACAGGGCTGGATACGCGCTTTCCTGAAAGCCGGTTTTATCTGGGTCAGCTATTTCGCGATTATGGCCGCGGCCATTGGCGGCGCTGTACTTCTGGGCCTGCGCGACCTGTAGGCGCCAAAAAAAACGCACCGCGCGAGGATGCGGTGCGTTTTCTCACCCAGAGTGCCTGGCGAGGATCAGGCAGCCTGTTTGAAGTCTTCCACGGCGCCGGAAAGCTGTGCTTCTGCAGCCTTGATGCTTGCATCCGCGTCAACGGCCGTTTTGTCCGCGGCAATGATGGTCACATCCGTGATGCCGATGAAGCCGAGCACATGGCGCATGTAGGTGGTGGCATAGTCATAGTCCGCGCCCACAGGGGTGCCGCCCGATGCGACAAACAGATATGCCTTCTTGCCGGTCAGCAGGCCTTCCGGGCCTTTTTCGGTATATTTGAAGGTGACACCGGCGCGGGCGATCTGGTCGATCCAGGCCTTGAGGGCGGCCGGTACGCTGAAGTTATAAATCGGCACACCGATGGCGAGGATATCAGCCGCCTTCACGTCTTCGATCAGTTTGTCGGAGAGTGCGAGTAGTTCTTGCTGCTCAGTCGTGCGGGCATCAGCCGGGGTGAAGTTGGCGCTAATCCAGTCTTCCGACAGGAAGGGCAGGCCGTCGGCCACGTCATGGTTCAGCACGGCGACATCGCGGCCTGCACTGATGGTGTCGATAAAGCGGTTGGTGAAATCGCGGGTGATGGAGCCGGACTTGCGGGCGCTTGCGTCAACGCGCAGAACGGTCAGGTGGGTTTTCGCAGAAGTGGTCATCATACATTCCTTTCTTGAGCCTTGGCCTTTTGGACCGTTGCGCTGTGCGCTGCTGTTGAAAGAAATGTATGATGTCTATTTTGAAACGGTAGCTGGCGTTTTTCCGACACAGTGTTGCGAATTTTGAAACGCCTGTCACCTTGACAAAATCAGCCCTCCGGCTCGAGTTCAAGGGAGGCTGAATTGGTGCAATAGCGCAGGCCCGTGGGCGGTGGGCCGTCAGGGAACACGTGGCCAAGATGGCTGTCGCAGCGCGCACAAAGGATTTCGGTGCGCACCATACCGTGTGACGTGTCGCGTTTCTCAGCCACGGCACCTTCGTCAATCGCGGCCCAGAAGCTGGGCCAGCCGGAGCCGCTGTCGTATTTCGTCTCGCTTGAGAACAGCGGCGCCTTGCAGGCCGCGCACACATAGGTGCCTTTGGTTTTTGTGTTCCAGTAGCGGCCTGTGAAAGGCGGTTCGGTGCCGCCGCAGCGGCACACCTGATACTGTTCCGGCGTCAGTTCCTCACGCCATTCAGCATCGCTTTTTGTCTTGGGGTCGGACACGCCTATTCCCTCACTTTACAGACGAAACAGACCGCATAACGTGCGTTCGGGTCATTGAACTGTGACAGCATCAGCTCTGCACTCGACTTCAGCTCAAGCGCGGTCTTCATCATCGGTGACATATGCGGCGCAAGCGAACCCTTGAAGCCGCTGCCGATCGAGGAGTTCAGCAGGTTGGCCAGCATCTGGTCGAACTGGTCCGGCTGGTCCCGGTAAAAGACAACCGCATAGTCTTCCACTTCAGCGGCTGCTGCTGCGGCTTTCACTGCGTCGTCAAAGTCGCCAAGGTGGTCGACAAGGCCAAGCTCAAGCGCTTTGGAGCCTACCCACACACGACCCTGTGCAATCTTGTCCACGTCCTCGACCGACATGTTGCGGCCAGTGGCAACAAGATTCAGGAACTGGTCGTAGCCGTTTTCAATCGACTGCTGGATGATATCCTTGGCGGTGTCGCTCATCGGGCGGGTGATGTCGAACGCGCCCGCGAGCGGGGAGGTGCCCACGCCGTCGGTGTGGATGCCGATCTTGTCGAGCGTGCGTTCAAAGGTGGGGACAATACCAAAAATACCGATCGAGCCGGTGATGGTGCTGGGTGCTGCCCAGATTTCATCAGCCGTGGCGGAAATCCAGTAACCGCCCGACGCGGCCACAGGGCCGAAGGACGCAATCACCTTGAGGCCGTCGTTTTGCGCAGCCACCAGTTCCTGCCGGATAAGCTCGGATGCGAAGGACGAACCGCCCGGGCTGTCTACTCGCAGCACAATGGCGGCGGTATCCGGGTTGTTGCGCGCATTGCGGATGTAACCCACCACGGTTTCAGCGGCGGTCACGGTGATCGGGCCTTCGCCCATCACAATCTCGCCCTGCGCGGTGATGACCGCGATCTGGTTCGGGTTCCGGTTCGGTTTGTCGGTTGCAGCGAGATAGGCCTCGAAATGGATCTGGTTGAAGCTGGTGCCGTCCGGCGTGCTGCCATATTCGTCCATCAAAGCCTGGCGCCAGTCCTGACGCGGTGCCAGTTCGTCGACAAGGCCACTGTTGACCGCGAGCTGCGCAAAGTCACCGTTTGCGGCGCGCAGGTCGGCATTCACGGTGTTCATCGCAGCGGTCAGTGCCCCGGCCTCAAGGCCGCGTGCCGAGACGACGGAGGCTTCATACTGCTCCCAGAGGCTGTTGAGGAAAGCGAGGTTGGCTTCCTTCGCCGCCGGCGACATGTCGTTGCGGATGAAGGGCTCCACCGCCGACTTGTAGGTGCCGACACGGAACACATTCACATTCGCCTCGATCTTGTCGAGCATGTCCTTGAAATAGGTCGGGTAGGAGCCATAGCCCGTGAGCAGCACACTGCCGAGCGGGTTCATATAGACCTTGTCCGCCTCAGCGGCGATCATATAGGTGCCCTGGCTATAGGCGCTCGAGATCGCATAGACCTTCTTGCCGCTCGACCGGAAATCGCGGATGGCGCCCGCAATGGCATGTAGATGGCTCGGGGCCGCGCCAAACATATTGTCCGTCAGCACGGCCACCGCTTTGATGCGGTCATCATTCTTCGCGCGGCCAAGCGAGCGCAGGATGGCATGAATGCTGGTTTGTGGCGGTACACTGTTGAAATCGGTGAAGACCTCATCGAGCGGATCAGGATATTCCTCCTGCTCGACAATCATGCCGTTCGGCCACAGCACCATCACGGCGCCGTTTGGTACAACCGGACGTGTATCACGGTTGCTGGCGGCATAAACCCCAAAAAGAAACAGAATAACCAGAAGGCCGAGCGCGGTCGTGCCGAGGCCCTGAATGAATTTAAAAATGGATTTGATAATAACCCAAACGCCTTTCATGGCGATTTTCTCCAAACCTTGAAAAGAGTTGGCAACATGCCTTGATTAATAGAAGGTGCGACGCGAAGGCGCCCACGTCAAGGGGATGCCGAGAATGTTAAGTACCAGAGCAGCGAGAGAAACCACAGAACAAGGGGGAATACAATGTCCAGCCATGTACCGAATGTTCCAATTTCACGCCATACCCGCAGCAATAGTATCTCGGATGATGTCGATTTTGAGATCAAGGGCGCGGAGATGCAGTTTGTCGAGGTAGAGCTGGACCCCGGTGAATCCGCCATCGCGGAAGCCGGTGCGATGATGTTCAAGTCCGCAAGCGTTACGATGAACGCGGTGTTTGGTGACGGGTCCGGCCAGCAGGCCGGGTTCATGGACAAGCTTCTGGGTGCCGGTAAACGCCTGATCACCGGCGAAAGCCTGTTCACCACCGTTTTCACGCACGAGGGTCACGGCAAGGCACGCGTGGCCTTTGCGGCGCCGTACCCGGGCAATATCCTTGCCTTTAAAATTTCGGACTATGGCGGACGTATCATCTGCCAGAAGGACAGCTTCCTTGCCGCAGCGCGCGGTGTGCAAATCGGTATTCACCTGCAGCAGAAAATCCTGACCGGGCTTTTCGGCGGAGAAGGCTTCATCATGCAGCGCCTTGAGGGCGACGGCTGGGCTTTTGTGCATGTGGGCGGCACGCTCATCGAAAAGGAACTGAAGCCCGGTGAAGTGCTGCATGTGGACACCGGCTGTGTGGCTGCGATGACCGCCGATGTGGACATGGACATCGAACGTGTCGGCGGTGTCAAATCCATGATCTTTGGCGGTGAAGGTGTGTTCTTCGCCCGCCTTGAAGGGCCGGGTAAGGTCTGGCTTCAGAGCTTGCCGTTCAGCCGCCTCGCGGGCCGCGTTCTGGCCGCCGCGCCGCAGCATGGCGGCAAGGACAAGGGCGAAGGTTCCCTGCTTGGGGGTATTGGCCGTATGCTGGACGGCGATAACAGCTTTTAAGGGGCTCTCATGGGACTTCGCATTCTCAACCACCAGATCCTTTACCGGGATGAGCGATTTTATGCCGCTTTCCCGAACGTGCTGTCCTTGCCTTCGGGCGAGGTGCTGCTGGCGTTCCGGCGTGCGCCGGACCACCGCTGGATGCTGGGGGCTGCGGCATCAGAGGAGCGCGAGAGTGTCGACCACTGGCACTTTCGCTCCCACATCGCGCTCAAGCGCTATGACATGAACATGCAGGAACGAGGGTCCGTGCGTAGCCTGCCGTCCCACGCCGAAGCGGCAGACCAGGACGCCAACCTGTTTCTGACCTCAAGCGGACGGCTGTTGCAATACGGTTTCCTCTGGTACCCGATGACGCGCGAGATCGCGGACAAGCTGCCTGCGCAGAATATCCAGCCGGTCACGCGGCAGCATCTTGGTGCAGGCTACCTCTATTGGGGCAGCTATGTGCGCTATAGCGATGATGAAGGGCATACATGGTCGGACCACTATATTCTGCCGAGCGATCCGTCGCAGCCGGAGCGGCGGCTGAAATACTGGCCCGAAAGTGCACCGATCCGTGGCCGCATGATCGAGCGCAGTGACGGCACGCTCGTGATCTCCGCATACTCGGGCACGGTCGCGGGGCATGACCTGCCTGTGGTGCGCTTTTTTGAAAGCACAGATGGCGGTGAAAACTGGACGGCGCCGGACCGTATGATCGCGATGCCGGATATCTCGCTTGCGGAACCGGCGATGGCGCAGTGGCCGGCGGGAAAAGTGACGGTTTTCAACCGCACCGGCCACAATGAGGACCGGTTGGTGATTGCAACATCGAACGATGAAGGCCGCAGCTTTGGTGCGCCGGAATCGGTGGATGTGACCGGCCACCCCTATGACCCGCTTGTGCTGCCGGACGGGCGGCTCTTGCTGGTGTATGGCTACCGGCATGACCCCATGGGCACACGGGCGCGCATCATCGAGCCGGGGCAGGCTTTAGCTGACGCAGAAGAATATGTCATCCGGGATGACAGCCCGAGCCGCGACACCGGCTATCCGTCGGCAACGATACTTCCCGGTGGTCAAATCCTGATTGCCTACTATATTCCGGATGAACACGGCATTCGCGGCATCGAGGCCACGCTTGTCGAGATTGATTGAGTTATTTTTGAGGGGGACACGCGCGTGGCGCTGACCATTGAAGACCTGAAAGCCCAAGGCTACCGCACCTGGGGCGGCGAAGACCCGTTCGAGGACCTGATTGCGCCTTTCTATTTCAACGAAGAAGGCGACGAGATCAAATGTGCTTTCATCTCCGAGCGCAAGCACTGCAACGGCCACGGCATGTTGCATGGCGGCCTCCTCATGACCTTCGCGGATTTTGCGCTTTTTGCCCTCGCGCGGCGCGAGCTTGAAGGTGGCTCGGGCGTGACAGTCGGCTTCAATTCGGAATTTATCTCGGCGGGCCCCAAGGACGCGCTCATTGAAGCCACGGGCGAAGTGACACGCGCAACCAAATCGCTGCTCTTTGTGCGCGGCACCGTCTTTACCGGTGACACCACCATCATGACCTTCAGCGGTATTCTCAAACGTATTCGCCGGAGCTGATCAGCTTTCCGCGATGCGGACCATCTCGCCCACGTCCGTCAGCTTGCGGCGCGGGGCACCGTTTTGAGCGGCGGCGACTTCCTGCGCCTCGATCTTCTTCCAGTTCTGGAAGGTGACGATGTGCAGGTCGCGTTCTGCAACAATGCGGTCAAGGCCGTCCCGCCCGGCTTTGCCGTCGGGCTCGACTTCGCTGAGGATACGTTCAGCCACTTCCGCGCCGTCCGGCTTGTTGGTGCCGATAGTGCCGGTGGGCCCGCGTTTGGCCCAGCCGACGCAGTAAAGACCGTCGGATATCAACCCGTCTGTATTCTCGAAACAGCCGTAGCGCTCGCTATAGGGCACGTCCCGCACCGGGCTTGTGCGGTAGCCGATGCAGGGCACAACAAGCCCGGCGGGCAACACCTCACTCACGCCGGTGCCGACACATTTGCCGTCTTCGACCCGTGTTTCCTCCAGCCGGATGCCGCAGGCGCATTTGTCGCCGAGGATCGCCATCGGGCGGCGGTAGAACTGCAGATGAAGGCGCACGGGTTTGGCGTCCGGGTTGTTTGCTGCCATCGCGCGTAGCGCCGCCATGTTCTTTTTCTGCGCGCCGGTAAGCGCAGCATCAAGGCTGTCATTCGGCAGGTGCGCGGGGTTCACAAGCGCGACACAATTCTCAAGCTGGTTCAACTCACCCAGTTCCTTGGGCGTGAAGCTGGCCTCAAGGGGCCCGCGGCGGCCAAGGATATGGATATCCCTGATCGGTGAGCCATGGATGGTGTCTGCTGCATGGCCCGCGAGGTCTGAATTCGCCATCTCCGACGCGGTTTTGGCAAGTACCCGCGCGACATCGATTGCCACATTGCCGTTGCCGATCACGGCGACAGACGCCACGCGCAGGTCAGGCTTCAGGTCCTTGTAGTCGGGGTGGGCATTATACCAGCCGACAAAGGCACCAGAGCCGATGACACCGGGCAGGTCTTCACCCTCGATGCCAAGCGGGCGGTCCTTGCCCGCGCCAGTGGCCAGCACAACCACGTCATACAGTTCGCGGATCTCGGCCAGGGTGATGTCGCGCCCAAGCGACAGATTGCCGACAAACCTCACGTTTTCGCGCGTGTTGGTTGCCTCATAACGGCGAGAGACATTCTTGATCGACTGGTGATCAGGCGCAACGCCCGCGCGGATAAGGCCAAAGGGCGTCGGCAGCCGGTCAATGATATCCACATGAACCGGCCTGTCGCTGCCCGTGAGTGCCTCGGCGGTATAATAGCCCGCAGGGCCCGCGCCGATGATCGCTACATTGAGCAGGCCTGCGCCATTCGTCGCCATGCGTCCCTCCCATGTTGCGTTGCCAAGCATGCCACGGAAGCGCATTTCGGCCAAGTCTTGATGCTGTCCGTGATTTGGGGTGGTTCTTTGCCCTGTTTTTGGTACTATGCGGTTCCCCGCCTCCTTTTAGAGTAGTGCTTGCGTTCCGCCAGATGCTTGCTCATTGACAGGAGCTATTGTCATGAAATCCATACTTGCCCCCGCGGTGTTTCTTGCAGCCGTGGTCGGAATTCACACTCTCGTCCCGACACCCGAGCGTGGCGAGGACAAGGTAGACTACGCCTTTAACCCCGGTGAAATACGCCGCAATATTTGCGGGCCGGTGGGTACCAACCGCGGTATCCTGTTCCGGCCTGATATCGCGCATCTGATGTCGGCGGCAGTGCATGCCGACGACCGGCCGGATGCCGATGTAGTGCCGCTTTTCCCCGGCCTTGATCACCGCAGTTTCCCGATCTCGACCAAAGTGCCGGAGGCGCAGGCCTATTACCAGCAGGGCTTTGCGCTTCTTTATGCCTTCAACCACTGGGAAGCCATACGCGCCTTCAAGAAAGCGCAGGAGCTGGACCCGACGTGTGCCATCTGCCATTGGGGTGAAGCTTTCGCCTATGGCCCGAACATCAACCTGCCGATGGATGCCGCAGCGAGCGAAAAGGCTGTAGCGGCTCTTGAAAAAGCCAAGGCGCTGATCGACGGAGCCGATGCGCGGGAACGTGACCTCATCCTCGCGCTTGATACCCGCTACAAGGCGGGTGCCGGCGCCGAGCGTGGTGACATGGACCAGAGGTTCGCCGATGCCATGGCGGCGCTTCGTGCCAAATATCCGGACGACCAGGATATTGCGACCCTCTATGCCGAAGCACTGATGGACACGAGCCCATGGGACTATTGGGAGCGTGACTATGCGACCCCGAGGCCGCATATCCAGACCGCGATCAACACGATTGAAGATGTGCTGGCCACAAACCCGGACCACTACGGCGCGGGGCACCTTTATATCCACCTCTATGAGGCCAGCAGCATGGCCGGCAAGGCTGAGCCCTATGCCGACAAGCTGGCCGATCTGATGCCGGGTTCAGGCCATCTCGTGCACATGCCGGGACACACCTATTTCCGGATCGGGCGCTATATCGACAGCCTCGAGACCAACGTGAAAGCGGTGGAAGTCGACCGGACCTATCTCAAGATGACCACAGGCTCGGACATCTACCGCTACGGCTATTACCCGCACAATGTGCACTTTGTGCTGATTTCGGCGCAGATGGCGGGCGATGCGGATATCGCGCTTGACTATGCCAACCAGCTTGACGCGCTTGTCCCGATGGAGCTTGTGCGCTCCGCCGAATGGATCGCGCCGATCAAGGTGGCGCCTTATTTTGTGCAGGCCCAGTTTGGCGCACTTGATGATGTGCTTGCCGTCGCGGACCCGGGGGATGAGGTGCCCTATGTCAAGGCCATGTGGCACTATATGCGCGGCATGGCGCTGGCCGGGCAGGGCGACGCACGGGCAAAAACCGAGCAGGCTGCCATTGATGCGCTTGTGGCGAATGGCGCCGTCAGCAACGAGGGCGGCATGCCCGCCAAAACGGTGCTGGAGCTTGCGTCTGCCACGATCGACGGCCGCATGAAGCAGGCGACGGGTGACCTTGACGGCGCCGTGGTTGCCTTCCACCGCGCGGTGGAGTTGCAGGACAGCATGCCCTATATGGAGCCGCCCTACTGGTATTATGCCGCTGAGCAAAGCCTGGGGGGCGCGCTTTTCGAGGCCGGGCGTTACGGGGAAGCCGAGGATGCCTTCAAGGCGAGCCTTGTACGCCACCCCAACAGCGCGTGGTCGCTCTATGGCCTGATGAAAACCTTCGAGAAGCTCGACCGCCCGGGTGAAGCCGCGATGACGGCAAAACTGCTGGAACGCGCAAGCCGGATTGAAGGCGAGGTTTCTTTCCGCAAGCTCTGAAGGTGCAGCTAAACAGAAAAAGGAAAGGGCCCCGGTTGCTGGGGCCCTTTTGCATTTTATGCGTATGAGTGGTGATGCCTTCTACTGCGCCGCCCGGATATCAATGGCGATATATTCGCCCCAGTTGGTTTCATTGATATCGTCCGGCTTGACCTGCCGCATGTCCTGCTTACTGTTGACCTTGACACTGAGCGGGGTCGACGGGCTCGCAAGGAAGCCCGTCAGGGTTTCCTGCAACTGCGGGGGCGTGTTGTCCCCGAGCATCATCATCAGGTTCTGGGTGGCAGCCATGGCGAACTGGGTGCGCAGGTCATCTGCCGGTATGCCGGTCATGGCCGAATAGACATTGAGGCCGCGGCCAATGCCGCCGATATCGTCAAGCTTCGCCGCAAGCTCGAAGCCTTCATAATAGCCGAAATAGACCGCGAGCATGCTTTCCATCATCTCGGCATTGAAGGCTTCCATGTCTTCGGGCTTCATCTCGCTTTCTTCCATGCGCTCCATCAGCGAAATCTGCTGGTCCTGCAAGGCGTGGATGCGTTTTGCCATGGCGTCGATGTCGACATCACTCATCGTCGCCGACATTGTTGTCGCGAGCACATCGTCGATGCGCATATTGGCGTCGCTGGTGAAGGTGCGTGTGCTCTCGTCAATCCGGGTTTTGCTCTCGGCATTCATGACAAACTGGTCAAGTTCGGCAATGCTCAATATCTGCGCAGCCTGTGGCGAAAGGGCGGACAGGTTGCTGACACGGAAATTGTCGAGCTTGCCTCGAACCCCCACAACCATGCCGGCCATGCGCTTGAAGTCGTCAATCAGCATCTCGTCAAGGCTGACCGTCACGCTGTTTGGCACCGCGACATCGAGACCTTTGACGCCCACTTTCTCAAAGCCGAAATAGTTGAGCGATTCTTTCATATAGGCGCGCATGGCGTCATTCTTGAACCTGGGGCGACCGTCAGCATCCCGGTCCATGTCAAAAAGGTCACGCAGCACGCCAATGTTGCCGCCGCGTACATGAATTTGCTCAAGCTGCGCCTTGATCGGCAAGCCGATCGGGGAAACGGCGTCGAGCATCAGCCCTTCAAAGCGGAACTCGTTGAGCGTCTTGCCGCCACCAGTGGTGTCGAGCACGATCTGGCGCAGCGAAAATTCCATCGGGGATGGCGCTGTGATGCTTGCCTTGACGTCCGTGAGCTTGAAGTTCTCAACGCTCATGTCCGTCAGGCTCTCGAGCGACGCGGCAGCAAGCGGGTCAACATTCAGGCCGTCCGCGGAAAGATGGCCGACCGAGATGCTGGCTGTTGCATCGGAAACTTCAATGCCATCAAACGAGAAGGCTTCGAGCGTGCCCGGGCTGCCGCCAAAGCCCACATCGAATTTGAGGCTCCCGTTTTTCACCCGTGTTGTGACCGTTTTTGTTTCGCGGTTGGTGACCACGAGACCCGTTATATTTGCTGTGCCGGAAAACAGGCTGGTGTCGAGGCTTTCATAGACCAGCACACCGTCCACCTCCGGATCGGCGTTCCGGCGCTCGATCGCGTCGATGATTTCGGCTTCAAAGCGGTGATCGACATAGGCATAGCCGCCGATAGCCACGGCACCCACAAGCGCGCCGCCAACAAGAATACGTTTCATCAAATAACCCCCAGAAAAATGAATAGTGATATCCACCAAACAGTTGGCACAGCTTATTGTGGCGGCATTCGGTCGTAAACCTATGATTAGTTTGGTGGCGTTTTTTATTAAGATGTTTTCTGGTCATGGCGTACAGTCCCGCAGAATAGCGTGTGCCATATGATGAGGGGAGCCATGAGCAGACTGATCGATATTTCCATGCCGCTGGAAAACGACGTGATTTCGGATCCGGTGCCTTTCGGCCCCAAAATCACCTATATGGACCATGCGGTGACCTTTGCGCAGATTGCACCATTCTTTCCCGGGCTGAAGCCCGAAGATTTGCCCGACGGGGAAACATGGGCAATCGAGAAGGTGGAGCTGATCACTCATAACGGCACGCACCTCGATGCGCCCTATCACTTCCACTCCACCATGAACAAGGGTGAGCGCGCGATCACGATTGATGAAGTGCCGCTCGACTGGTGTTTCCGTCCCGGCGTGAAGCTTGATTTCAGGCATTTTGAGAATGGGTATGTTGTCACGGCTGCGGATGTCGAGGCGGAGCTGAGGCGGATCGGCCATGAGCTGAAGCCGTTCGATATTGTTGTGGTCAATACGGCGGCTGGCGCGGCCTATGGGCGCGACGACTATGTGAATACCGGCTGCGGCATGGGCTATGAAGCCACGATGTACCTGCTGGAACGCGGTGTACGCCTTACCGGCACTGATGCCTGGTCGTGGGACGCACCCTTTGTCTATACCGCGCAGAAATATGCGGAAACCAAGGATGCCAGTCTCATCTGGGAAGGCCACAAGGCGGGCCGGGATATCGGCTATTGCCACCTTGAGAAGTTGCATAACCTCGAGGCGCTGCCGGACCACGGCTTCACTGTCTCCTGTTTCCCGGTGAAAATCAAAGGCGCCAGCGCCGGCTGGACCCGCGCCGTTGCGATCCTGGATGAATGAGCCATGACCAACCAGTTCTATGACCCGATGGCGCCTTTTTACCACCTCGTGCATGGCGACTGGGACGCCAGCATCAGCCGTCAGGCGGCGGCGCTGGACGGTATTATCAGCGCGCGGTTGGGGCAGGGTGAGCGATACGGGCTCCTTGACGTCACTTGCGGGATTGGCACACAGGCGCTGGGGCTGGCCGCACTCGGGCATGATGTCACGGCGTCCGATCTGTCGCCCGCGTCCATCGAGCGCGCGCGGGCCGAGGCGAAAACACGCGGCCTTGATATCGACTTTCACGTTGCAGACATGTGCAAGGTGCATGAGGCGCACGACAGCGCCTTTGATGTAGTCTATTCCGCCGACAATGCGGTGACGCACCTGTTGTCGGACGCGCTGATCCTCGCGGCCCTCAAATCCTTCCACCATACGCTCAAGCCCGGCGGGCTGTGTATGGTCACCATGCGGGACTATGACAAGGTGGAAAAAGGCGGCAGCCAGCTTCACCCTTTCGGCGTTCGGCACCACGCGGGTGTGAACTGGGCGGTCTATCAGGTGTGGGACTGGCGCGACGACGGCTCGGACATCTACGACTTCACCATGTATTTCACGGCCGACGACGGCAAGGACGTGCTGGAGACCCACGCCACGCGTGCCGCCTTCTATGCGCTCAGCCCCTCTCGCATGATGTCCTTGTTCGAGGAAGCCGGGTTCGAAGCCGTCGAGCGTATCGACGGTGTCTTCTTCCAGCCGGTGATTGCCGGACGCAAGCCTGCCTGAAAAAGATTCAAAATTTTTTTGCAGACTCCCCTTGAAGCCGTGACCGCAAGGGCATAGATAGGGGCTTGTGTTAGCACTCGGGGTGAGTGAGTGCTAACAATTCATATTTTAACGGTTTATCATTTTCAGGAGACAAACCATGGCTTTTCGTCCGCTTCATGACCGTGTACTGGTCAAGCGTCTTGAGAGCGAAGAGAAAACCAAAGGCGGCATCATTCTGCCGGATACGGTAAAAGAAAAACCGTCCGAAGGTGAAATTCTCGCAGTTGGCACCGGCATTCGCGGTGAAGACGGCAAGGTAACCGCGCTTGACGTTAAAGTTGGCGACAAGGTTCTCTTTGGCAAATGGTCCGGCACCGAAGTCAAGATCGACGGCCAAGACCTGCTGATCATGCAAGAAAAAGACATCATGGGCATCATCGAGTAACCAACCGGTTGCTCTGACCCTTTCGTCTCGATCTCAGTAACATCATAAATCAGGAGCCCCATAAAATGGCTGCTAAAGAAGTAAAGTTCAACGAACAGGCCCGTGCCAAAATCCTCAAAGGTGTGGACACGCTGGCAAACGCTGTGAAAACCACGCTCGGCCCGAAAGGTCGTAACGTCGTTCTCGACAAATCCTTCGGCGCGCCGCGCATCACCAAAGACGGTGTTTCGGTCGCCAAAGAAATCGAACTCAAGGACAAGTTCGAGAACATGGGCGCCCAAATGGTGAAGGAAGTAGCAAGCCGCACCAACGACGTGGCTGGCGACGGCACGACGACCGCGACCGTTCTCGCTCAAGCCATCGTTCGCGAAGGCATGAAGTCGGTTGCTGCCGGCATGAACCCGATGGACCTGAAGCGCGGTATCGACATCGCAACGGCGAAAGTTGTTGAGAGCCTCAAAGCTCGTTCGCGCGACATCACGACCTCTGACGAGATCGCGCAGGTTGGCACCATCTCCGCAAACGGCGAAGAAGCTGTTGGCAAGATGATCGCTGAAGCCATGGACAAGGTTGGCAAAGAGGGTGTTATCACCGTTGAAGAAGCCAAAGGTCTCGAGAGCGAGCTCGACGTTGTTGAGGGCATGCAGTTCGACCGCGGCTACCTGTCGCCTTACTTCATCACCAACGCAGAGAAAATGACCGTTGAGCTGGAGAGCCCGCTGATCCTCCTCCACGAGAAAAAACTCTCGAACCTCCAGCCGATGCTCCCGCTTCTCGAAGCAGTTGTGCAATCCGGCAAGCCGCTCCTCATCATCGCAGAAGACATCGAAGGCGAAGCACTGGCTACCCTCGTTGTGAACAAGCTGCGTGGCGGCCTCAAGATCGCTGCGGTTAAAGCACCGGGCTTCGGTGACCGTCGTAAAGCCATGCTTGAAGATATCGCTATCCTCACGGGTGGTCAGGTTATCTCCGAAGACCTCGGCATCAAGCTTGAGAACGTTGGCCTCGACATGCTCGGCAAAGCCAAGCGCGTTACCATCACCAAAGAAGACACCACGATCGTTGACGGTGTTGGTGAGCAGGACGACATCAAAGCCCGTTGCGACCAGATCAAAGCGCAAATCGAAAGCACGACTTCCGATTACGACAAAGAGAAACTGCAAGAGCGTCTTGCAAAACTCTCTGGCGGCGTAGCTGTGATCAAGGTTGGCGGCGCAACCGAAGTTGAAGTGAAAGAGCGCAAAGACCGCGTTGACGATGCACTGCACGCAACCCGTGCGGCCGTTGAAGAAGGTATCGTTGCCGGTGGTGGCACGGCGCTTCTTTACGCAACGAAAGCCATCGAAGGCGTAACCGGCGCAAACGACGACCAGACCAAAGGCATCGACATCATCCGTCGTGCACTGCAGGCTCCGGTTCGTCAGATCTCCGAAAACGCTGGTGTTGACGGCGCAGTTGTTGCTGGCAAGCTTCTTGAGCAAGACGACACCGATTTCGGTTTCGACGCGCAAAACGAAGAGTACACCAACCTCGTTGCCAAGGGCATCATCGACCCGACCAAGGTTGTGCGTACCGCACTGCAGGACGCGGCTTCCATCGCTGGTCTGATGATCACCACCGAAGCAATGGTTGCTGAAATTCCGGAAGACAAGCCTGCTGCACCGGCAATGCCGGACATGGGCGGCATGGGCGGCATGGGCTTCTAAGCCAGTCATCCGGCTAACCGGTAAAAATAAAACCTCCCGGGGAGTAATCTCCGGGAGGTTTTTTCCTTGCTTTCAAAGGCGGCGCTGAAGGGTCAGCGTTTCGCGATGATATAGATGGCGTGGATAATGCCCGGGAAATACCCGAGGATGGTCAGCAGGATGTTAATCCAGAACTGGGCGCCGATGCCGACCTGCAGGAAGACACCAAGCGGCGGCAGCAGGATCGCGATGATGATGCGAAGTATGTCCATATCATTTTCCCTATCTGATGGATCAGGCAATCAGCCTGTTAGCGTTGTTTGACAAAGTCAAGGTCCGCGGGCGTGAAGTCGCCGCCCAGAAGGCCGTGCACCACCCGCCGCTTGAAAGGGTCGTGAAGGCCGGAATAGTCTTCACCTTCAAGGCACGGGAACTCATCCAGCTCATAGGCATTGATGTCCAGGCGGCACTGCCTGTTCTCTGCGCAGATGGTCAGCGCGGAAAAGGGAAAGGCGTAGCGCGTGCCGCCGAAGCCGAGGAAGCCGCCGTGCCGCAGGATCACATGGCTGAAGGTGCCGTCATGCGTCCCCATCACTACATCCTCGATCACGCCGAGCTTTTCGCCTGATAGCCCCACCACCTGTTTGTGCTGTATCTGCTTCACTGTCACTGAATTATAGGCCATTTCACCCTCCAACCGTCAAATGCCGATGTCTTCAAGTCATAGTCCTGTCCGTATCGGTTTACCGTTCGGTTTAACTGCGGCGCATATAAAAAAGGCATAAGCGCCTGGCCTTGGTGTCAAATGAGACATGTTTTCTAAAAATTAACGCTTACGTTTTACAACGTAGCTTGAGAGGTACGTGGAAGACAGCATCGCCGGGGAAGTATTTGGGCGATCAGGTAACACGTCAGGCATTTGTTTTCGTTTCAATTTGATGGTTGGGGGCAACTTTCTTCAGGGGAAGGGCGCATATGCTTGCATGGCTGCAAAACAAGTCCATCTCGCTGCGGGTTTTCATACTCGCGGCTGTTGGCGTGCTTGGTCTGATCGCAGTTCTCGTTACTCATATTGTCTCAGATTCCATTGTAAGCCAGGCCACGACGGAAGCTGAACACTACAGCGAGGTCAGTGTCCTCACCAAAGACCTTGAGCGGCAGGCCTTGCAACTGAGGCGTCGTGAGAAGGATTTTTTCCTGCGCCAGGACATGCGTTATGTCGGCCTCTATGAGGAAGCGAGTGCCGCAGCAGACAAAGACCTTGAGGCACTTGGTGCCCTGCTGGACAATGAGGCGCTTGAAGTCGCGGTCAATGACCTCGCCCGGATCGTGCCCCAGCACAAGGATCAGTTCCGCAAGGTAGTGGCAACGCATGAGGCCATCGGTCTTGACGAACAGCAGGGGCTGCAGGGTGCGTTGCGGGCAGCGGTGCACGGCATCGAAGCCACACTTGACAGCAACCGCAATGACCAGTTGCAAATCCTGATGCTGATGCTGCGCCGGCATGAGAAGGATTTCATCATGCGGGTCGACAGCAAATATATTGATCGCATCAACGAGCGGGGGCGCGAGTTCCGGCTGGCGCTGGAAAAGTCAAATTTCAACAGCAACCTGAAGGCCGAACTGTCTGCGAAGCTTGATACCTACCTTTCCGCCTTTGCAGCCTATGCCGAGAAGCGCCTTACGCTTGACAGTGAAATGGCGGCGCTCAGCGACATATACAGTCGTATGGACGGGCCCTTTGAAGTGCTGGAGAAGGTCGCCGCCGAACTTCATGCCGCCAAGGTTGCGGAAGCGGAAGCATCCGAAGCAACAGCCTTCGTCACGATTGTCGTCATCACGGCCATCATGATTGGCGTCGCTGTTCTGGTGGCAGGGGCGGTGATCAGGGCGACGGTACACCCTGTGCGGTCCCTTGAGACGGCGCTCAGCGGCATTGCGGGCGGGGACTTCACGACGACAGTGCCCGGAACTCATTTCAGGGATGAGCTGGGCAGCATGGCGCGCACCGCGGAGCAACTGCGTGACAGCGCTGCAGAACGTGTGCGGCTTGAAGCCGAGGCCCGCAAACGCGCAGAGGAACAGGCCCTTGAAGAGCGGGAGCGCGCGGCGATCGAAGCCGCGGAAGAGCGCGCGAAGGTCGAGGCCGAGCGTGAGGCGGCCAAACGCCGTGAAGACCGGGCAAACCGCCTGAATGCCCTTGTGTCGGCTTTCGATACCACCATTGGCGACGCGGTGACCAACCTTGATGGTGCTTCCGTGCAGATGCGCAACACGGCGGGAGAAATGGTCGATGTCGCGGACACCACGGGTCGTCAGGTCAACTCCGTCAGCGAGGCGGCAGGCCAGATGCAGGAGAATGTCTCCGCCATGGCATCCGCGATTGAGGAGTTTGCCGCGTCCATTGCCGAGGTGAACCAGCAGATGCACAACGCGAACGCTATCTCGCGGGAGGCAGTGGATGCGTCGGACCGGGGCGGCAAGGCCATGGCGCAGCTTTCTGATTCATCGAAGCAGATCGAGGATGTGGTCAAGCTGATCAACGATATTGCCGAACAGACCAACCTCCTGGCGCTGAATGCCACCATTGAGGCTGCGCGCGCGGGCGAGGCCGGTAAGGGTTTTGCGGTGGTCGCGAGCGAGGTGAAGAGCCTCGCCAACCAGACCGCCAAGGCAACGGAGCAGATTACATCGCAGATTGCGGACATGCAGAACGTTACTGAAGTCGCCGTGAAGGTAATCGATACCATCGGTGAAGCGAATGAGCGGCTGAACAATGTCATGATGAATGTGTCCTCCGCGGTTGAGGAGCAGCAGGCGACGACAAACGAGATCAGCCGGAGTGTGCAATATACCTCGGAAGGCACGCAGCGTGTTACCGCTGAAATCCATGAAGTCGCCAGTGGTGCCGAAAAGACAGGATCCGCCGCGACCGAGGTCATGTCAGCCGCAGAACAACTGGAAATGCTCGCCGCCAGTATCAAGCGGGAAGTGGATGGTTTCCTCAAGGATGTAAGGAATGTCTGAGCGAAAAGTCGACTTGCGGATCGAAGTCAGCGGTGTGTCGCTTTTGTGATGTATTTATGATTCGGGTATCTTCGAGGGTAGTTTCATGTCCCTGTAGATGAGGGGTTTCGATGAAGTGTAATAAAAGTATCTATATAAATCAGGCGTTTATGTAATTTGACGCGGAGTTGTAACAATTGTCACAAAAGTTAAACACAAATGGTGATGATGCGCGTCAACCAATCACGCGCCCCGGTGGGGAGCGTGTGCAGTTGCCAAAGGGCGGGCAGTTGGGTGTCTGGTCCTGATTGGCGGAAAGATAGGAAAAGAAGATGTTGAAGCGGAACAATCTGTGGGCATTGCTGGGCGCAACAGCGATGGTCACGGTCATGGCACAACCGGCCAGTGCACAGTCGATCGACGAGCTCAAAGAGCAGCTTGCAGCGCTCGCAAAGCGCATTGAAGAGCTGGAAGCCAAACAGGCTGCTACCGAGAAGGCAGTTGCCGAAAAAACCTCCGACAAGAGTGACGTAAAGCGTCCACGCATTTCGAAGGAAGAGCCGGCATTTGCGCTTGCAACCGACGATGGCCTCTTTGAGATGAACGTACGCGGTCGTGTGTTCGCGGATGCGGCATGGGTTTCCGATGGTGACAACACCTATGATCTCAAGGCAACCGAGCTGCGCTCAGCGCGTATCGGTGTTGAAGGTAAAGCCTGGAAAGACATCAAATATGTGATCGAGGTTGACTTCGCCGGCGAAGAAGTAACGCTTGCCGATGCGCTCTTCGACTACAAAACCTCCATGGGCACGTGGCGTTTCGGTTACTTCAAGCCGACCCTGTCGCTTGAAGAAATCACTTCCGCGCGGAACATCACCTTCACCGAGCGTTCGGGCTTCACCGACGCGTTTTCCTTCGGTCGGAACGTAGGCATTGGCTACATCAATGGCGGCGATAACTGGACGCTGAACCTTGGTGCTTTCCGTGGCAATGCCAGCGACGATCTTGAGGATGAGGGCTATACTTTCGCAGGTCGCGCAACCTACGGCCAGGAATTTGAGGGCGGCAAATGGATCCTCGGTGCATCTGCCCGTTACCGTGATGGTGGTGATGCATCCTTCCGCTACCGCCAGCGTGCGCACTCGCACATCGCTGACCGGTTTGTCGATACCGGCACCATTACCAACCGTGACATGACCTATGTGGTTGAAGGCGGCTTGCAGTACGGTGCGTTCCACGTGACTTCGGAATATTCCGAACTGCATGCGAAAGACGCTGCAGCTGACGGTGGCAACGCCAAACTCTGGGGTGGCTTCATCGAAGCGGGCTGGTTCATCACCGGCGAAGAGAAGACGCTCAAGCTCGACAAGGCTGTATGGGACCGTCCGAAAGTCAATAACCCGGTCCACAAGGGCGGTATGGGTGCGTGGCAGGTTGCTGCACGTTTCGACCGCCTCGACATGACCGGTGACGGCATCTATGGTGGCGAACAGGATACGTGGCTCGTGGGCGTGAACTGGTACCTGAACCGCCATGCGCGTGTCATGGCGAACTATTCCCATATGACGTTTGACAAGGCCTTCAATGTTGCGGCCAACGGCCCCGACGGCGAGAACGACGCTGATGCCCTGACGCTGCGCTTCCAGGTCGATTGGTAACAAGTTTCAGGTGCAAGCGAATTAGGCGGTGGCTCTCCCCGGGCTGCCGCCTCTTTTTTTTGTGCGGAATACCAAAATAATAATGCAAAACCCCAGCTATATAAATGCGAAGAAAATGTCGCTTGAACTTGCGCGCGCGTAATTATAAATACGCAACTTCTTGAACACAAAACTGTCATGGACGCCATGGTAAAGACCACTCATATCAAACGGCACAGCCGATCGCGACGACACGTAAGTCTCTGAACTTACTAAGTGTTTGTTACTTTTTGGAGCATTTGCTCCATTGATATGGGAAAAGCCGATGATCAGTTATGGTCAAGAACGGCCCTTCGACAAAGCGCAGGTGGAAGCGCTTCTTGATGCGGCATTTGGACCGGACCGGTTCAACAAGTCTTCTTACAGCCTTCGGGACAATGTGGACCCTATTGCGAAACTGTCGCGTGTTGCGCGCCTTGATGGCCGCATCGTAGGCACCATCCGCTATTGGCCCATTGTGGTGCGTGACCTGCTGCGCGGCACCGACAGTGAAGCGCTGCTCCTCGGCCCGCTTGCGGTGGCGCCAGCCATGCACAGCGCCGGTATCGGTGGTGAGCTGATGCGCATGTCGCTCGCGGCTGCATCGGAAGCCGGGCACAAACGTATCCTGCTCGTGGGCGATATCGGCTACTATAGCCGGTTTGGCTTCAAGAATGTGCTGCCCAACTATATCACCATGCCCGGTGGGCGTGATGCCCGGCGGCTTCTCGTGAAGCAAAGCGCGGCCATGCCGTCCCTGCCTGCGGTGGGTAAAATCCTGCCGGCAGCGCCGCAAGGCATGCCTGCTGTGCCCGGCATGCTCGGGACATATGACCGCGGCCTGCCGGTCGCAGCAGCTTGAACACGCTCCGGGAACGGAGTTTTACATCTCGGTCTTTTCTTTGCCATGCCTGCCCCTTACACTTGGGGCAGGAGGTACCCTATGGCGCGCGAAAGCACAAAGATGCAGATCAAGCTTGAGGACATCATCAAACAGGTGGAAGGCCAGCGCTATCCGCCCGTTGAGAAATGGAACCCGGCCTTCTGCGGCGACATCGACATGCAGATCAAGCGTGATGGCTCCTGGTATTATATGGGCACCCCCATTGGTCGTGAACGCATGGTGCGGCTGTTCTCGACCGTGCTGCGCAAGGATGCAGACGGCAAGACCTATCTTGTCACGCCGGTTGAAAAGATTGGCATCGAGGTTGAGGACGCGCATTTCATCGCCACCCACGTTGAAGTAGTGGGCGAGGGGACCGACAAGGCTTTCAAGTTCACCACCAATGTGGGTGATGAAGTCATCGCCGATGCGGAGCATCCGATCCGCGTGGAGGTGGACGAGGGCACGGGTGAGCCGCGACCCTATATTCTCGTGCGCGGTCGGCTTGAAGCGCTGATTGCGCGCTCCGTTTTCTATGAACTGGTCGAGAAGGCTGAAGCGGTCTCAAAAGATGGCGGCGCCCGGTTGGAGATCACGAGCCGTGGCACTACATTCTCGTTAGGTGATATTGACGACGGTGATATGTGAGAAACTGGCTTGCAGATGCATTGAGGGACGATAATCCGGCTGCGCGCGGGCGGCGCAGTGACTATGACCTCAATATGGAAGCCAAGTTGCTCGCGCAGAAAGACCGCCCGCCCCGTGACGCTGCTGTGCTTGTGCCGATTGTCGATCATGCATCGGGCCCGACCATTCTGCTGACCAAACGCACGGAACACCTCAGCAAACATGCGGGGCAGGTCAGTTTCCCGGGCGGCAAGATTGATGATACGGATGCCGACGCCGTGGCCGCCGCGCTGCGCGAGGCAGAAGAAGAGGTTGGCCTGTCTGCTGATTGGGTAGATGTGTGCGGTTTTCTGGATACCTACCGCACCGGCACGGGCTTTGAGATTGTGCCCGTTGTTGGCCTTGTGAAGCCTGGTTTTGAGCTGAGTTTGCAGGTGACGGAGGTGGAGGCCGCTTTCGAAGTGCCGCTTGACTTTATCCTCGATCGGCGCAACCACAAGAGACAGAGTGCGGAATGGCAGGGTGCGAGGCGTGAGTATTACGCCATGCCGTTCGGTGATTTTTTTATCTGGGGTGCGACGGCCGCGATGCTTGTCAATCTGTGTGACGTGATGGAACACGCCATGGAAAGCGCGCCCGGGTCCTGGGGGGAGGTGATAGGGTAATATGGCTATTTTCCTGAGAATTGTACTGCTTCTGATACCGGTTCTTGCTGTCCTTGCCTGGCTGCGCTGGCGCATGAAAGAAGACAAAACCGAAGAGGAACGCGCCGCTGATCTCGCGAAACTCCAGAAAACCCTTGGTGTGCTTGTTGTGGTGGGCCTTGCCGCGGGCCTTGGGCTCAAGCTCGTCGATGACCGCACGGGTGACCCGCGCACCAGATACATCCCGCCGCACAGTGAGGACGGCAAGGTTGTGCCCGGCCGTTTTGTGCCCGAAGACGGTTCGGAGGATGGCGGTGACGAGCCTGCAGAGTCCCCGTCCGGGGAGGAAGGCAAAGAGGGCAGTGAGCAAGATCCAAGCTGAATGGCTCGCCCGACCGGGTATCCGGCGCATTGTGGATTGCCTCGGGCCTGACAATATCCGATTTGTTGGTGGTGCGGTGCGCGACACGCTTGTGGGGCGTAAGGTGCATGATATTGACGCGGCCACCATCTTCCCGCCTGAAAAGACTGCCGCGTTGCTTGAGGCTGCCGGCATCAAGGTTATCCCGACCGGGATAGACCATGGCACCGTCACCGCGATTGCGGACAGCGAGAAAGCCGAGATCACCACACTTCGGCACGACATGGAGACCGACGGCAGGCGTGCCGTCGTGGCCTATACCGACAATTGGAAGGCTGATGCCGCCCGGCGCGATTTCACCTTCAACGCGCTATACCTGAGCGCAGACGGTGACCTCCATGATCCGTTCAGGGGGGTGGATGACCTCAAGGCGGGCAGGGTCCGTTTCATCGGTGACGCCGAAACCCGCATCGAGGAAGACGCCCTTCGTATCCTGCGCTTCTTCCGCTTCCATGCCTGGTATGGCGAGGGAAAGCCGGACGCGACAGGGCTGGACGCCTGCAAACAGAAAGTCGCGCTCCTCAAGGCTTTGTCGGCCGAGCGGGTGCGCGATGAGCTGCTGAAGCTCCTGGCGGCACCCGCGCCATTTGATGCCCTGAGAGCGTTTGAGCGCACGGGGGCCACGGCTGTGCTGCAATTTGGCGGCCTCAACAGCGCGCGGCTCAAAAACTTTGTGCAGGCCGAACAGGCTTATGGCTTCACGCCGGATGCGCTCCTGAGGCTGGCCTGTTGGCTGACGCTTGAGGAAGCTGATGTGCCTCAATTTGCCAAACGCTTCCGGCTGTCAAAAAAGCAGAGGGAGCGGCTGTCAGCCGTGGTGGAAGGGCTTCATGCCCCGGTACCGGAGAGTGCGCGTGAGCTGCGCGCCTTCATATACCGCCACGGGCAGGATGCAGCCAGATGCGCCTTGTTTGCTGACGGCACATGCGAGCAAAGCCTTGTCGCATTGCTGCAGGATTGGCAGGTGCCGACGTTTCCGCTGAAGGGTGGCGATATTGTTGCGCGCGGCATTGAGGCCGGGCCAGCCGTCTCGGAGGTCATGAAACGGCTGGAAACGGAGTGGTTTGAAAGCGATTTTCAACTCTCAAAAGACGAGCTTTTGAGCCGCGTATAAGGCTCAGCCCTTCCGCGCAAGGATCTCTTCTTCCACGTCCCTGAGCCGGTCCTTGCCGAAATAAAGTTCGCCGTCCACAAAGAAACTGGGTGCGCCGAACACGCCGCGTTCAACCGCCTGTTCGGTGTTGAGGATGAGCAGGCCTTTGATCTCGTCATTCTGCGTGCCTTCAAGGATGGCTTTGCCATCCAGACCACTCTCGTTAAAGGCGACAACAAAGATATCCGGTTCGCTCATCTGCTTCGGGGCTTCCCACATATGGTGCATTGCGGCTTCCATATAGGCGGGCAGGAAACCTTGCTTTTGGGCGAGCACCGCACCGCGCATCAGGTGAAGTGTATTGACCGGGAAGTGTGGGTTCATCGTGAAGGCATCAAGGTGGTTCTTTTTGATGAAACGCCGCATCTCCAGCATTTCATAATCCATTTTGCCCTTCACGCCAGCAAAGGCAACAGCGGGCGAAGAGTTGCCAGTGGCCTTGAAGATGCCGCCGAGAAGTACGGGTTTATAGTCAAAGTGCACGCCTGTGCGTTCCTCGATGCCGGGCAGCATCTTCCATGCGAGGTAACTGTTGGGGCTACCAAAATCGAACAGGAATTCACATCTGGTCACTGGGCGTCTCCTCAGAATTTTTCGCCGTAGGGGCGGATATCAAGCTCGTGGGTCCAGGCGCTGCGGGGTTGTGTGTGCAATTGCCAGTAGGTCTCGCCCACGGCTGCGGGGTCCAGCAGGTCGTCAGGCCCAAGTTTTTCAAGGGCTTCCGCGCCCTGGCGCTCTGTGATCATGCCGCGCACCCATTCGGTGTCGACCGCGGCGTCGATAATCAGGTGCGCGACATGGATGCCTTTGGGCCCCAGTTCGCGTGCCATGGACTGTGCAACGCCGCGCAGGCCGAATTTTGCACTGGCAAAGGCTGCGTAACCCGCGCCACCCCTTAGGCTGGCGGTTGCACCAGTGAAGAAAATCGAGCCTTCTCCCTGTGCAAGCATGTGCCGGGCCGCCTCGCGCCCGGTGAGGAAGCCGGAATAACAGGCCATCTCCCACACTTTGCGAAAAACCCGCTCGGTGGTCTCGAGAATGGGGAAGTTCACATTGGCGCCGATGTTGAAGATCACTGCGGACAGGGAACCCGCCGCCGCGGCGTCACCAATGAAGCGCATGACCTCTTCCTCCTGACGGGCATCAAGCGATCGGATGTCGCAATTGCCGCCCATAGCCTCAATCTCTTCCTGAAGCGGCTTCAATTTGTCCCCGTTCCGGCGTCCTGCAAAAATAGTATAACCCTCGCGCGCAAAACGCAGCGCGATGGCGCGGCCGATAAAGTCCCCCGCGCCAACGATGGCGCATATCTTCTGTTCGCTCACATGATCCTCCCGTCAATCAGTATGATGGACATCATGTAGATTAATATGATAATCATCATGCAGATGGTCAAGTCCAAACAGGAAAAGGTGCGATGGGCTATTCGCAGGCACAGAAAAAAGAGAACCACGACCGTATCGTCGCTATCGCGGCGCGTCGCTTTCGCGAGACCGGGCTCGATGGGCTCAGCGTGGCGGCGATCATGAAGGAAGCCGGGCTCACCCACGGCGGCTTTTACGCGCATTTTGCTTCGCGGGACGATATGGTCGCCCAGGCGCTTGAATATGCTTTCCGTGAAGATGAGGAACGCCTGACCCGCGCGATGGGGCGTCGTGGCGGCGCATCACTTGGCGCCTTCCTTGACGTGTATCTCTCACCCGCGCACCGGGACACGCCGGGGCAGGGCTGTACTCTTGCCGCTGTGGCGTGTGAGGCGGCGCGCAAGGACGATACGGTGAAGGCGCTGTTCGCTGCCCGGATTGATGGGTACGCCAAGTGCCTTGGTCCAGAGCTGGGCCTCACGGAAGCGCAGATGATCACCGTATTGAGCGCATCAGCCGGCGCACTGGTGCTTTCTCGCACGGTGCCGGACGGTGGCATGTCGGATGCTATCCTCACTTCCGCGCGGCAGGAGCTGCGGGCGAGGTTCGGCCAATAAAAAAGGCGGACAACGCCCGCCTTGCTGTAGAAGATGGTGCTTCCTAGTCTTTTTTGCTGGCCTTGTTCAGCTTCTTGTCCTGCCAGTATTTGGTGCCGTGCAGCGATGCCTGCAGCATCAGGCCGCCGTCGGTGAACTGGTAGACGCTGACTTTCTTGCGCACGGAAGCCGCTTCGCCAATCTCGCCGCCACGGTCGCCGGAAACTGCTGCGGCGTCTGCTTCACCGGTGAAATCCCAGCCGTGGTCGATAAAGTTGTTGAGCGCGTCGCGGCTATGGAAAATGAACACAGCGCGGAAGTCCTTGATGCCAAGGCCGATGCCGACACTGGCGGTCGCCATTTTCATGTAGGTGTCCTGGCCGGACTTGACATCGCGGACAACGCCGCGGCCACCACCGCCGCCAAGGAGGAAAATCTGTACACCGACGTTGGAGAAAACCGCATAGCCTTCAGCGTCGTCGATTTCCGCACGCGCTTGCGGGCGCTGGACAAAAAGTTCCGACAGCACTTCTTCGCGCATGGTCAGGACTTTTTCCCGTTTTTCTGCAGCGCTGTCAGCGAGGGCCTGGCCGCCAATGGTCATGGCAAGCAGCAGGGTCATAAGGGAGCGCAAAAGGGTCATAAAACCTCTCATCCGTATTGGTTACGATGTCAAAATCTTGATAGGGGGCAATCATGCCATTTCTGTGGCGCGGGCGGAAGGATTATCGCCCCTAGGCGTACGCCGGATCGTTTCCGGCGATGTCCTCATCCCAGAGCTCGGGCTTTTCTCTGATGAAGCGGGCCATCAGCGCGGTGCAATCCGGATCATCAAGGCGCGAGACCTTCACGCCGTGCTGTTTCAGGAAAGCTTCATTGCCACCGAAATTCTCCGCCTCGCCGATGATAACCTCCGGGATGCCGAACTGCACCACCGTGCCCGCACACATCATGCAGGGGCTGAGTGTGGTATAAAGCGTGGTGCGGTCATAGCGCGCGCGCCGCCCGGCCTTGCGGATGCAGTCCATCTCGCCGTGCGCGGTTGCGTCACCCTGTTGCACACGCTGGTTATGACCGCGTGCAATGATCTTGCCGTCTTCCACCAGTACAGCCCCAATGGGCAGGCCGCCTTCGTCGTAACTTTTTTGTGCCTGCGCCAGCGCTTCCGCCATGAAGTGTGCGTGTGTATTCATGCCCGCTCCTGATCTGGTTCATGCCTACAGAATGGCATGAACGCCTGTAATGACAAGGGCATAGCGCACGCTTTTGCCAATGAGTACAAGCACCAGAAATGGCAGGAACCGTACACGCAACATGCCTGCAGCCAGGGTCAGTGGGTCACCGATAATGGGTACCCAGGCGAACAGGAGGGCCGGGTAGCCGTAGCGGCTGAAAGCTGCGTGCCCGCGCGCGAGCTGGCTGTCACTGAAAGGGAACCATTTGCTGTCCTTGAAGTGCAAAAGCTTGAGCCCCATCCACCAGTTCAGGACCGAGCCCAGCACATTGCCTGCGGTGGCGGCAAGAAACAGGAGGAGCGGCGTGCCCTGTTCTGCAGCGATGAGCGACGCCAGGGTGACTTCCGATAGGGCTGGCAACAGCGTAGCCGCCACAAAGGCGTTCAGGAACAAGCCGAGATACAGCAGAAGGTCAGGCCAGGGCATGACCGGCTTATGGCCACTTCGCTTCTGGCGGCAGCGACATCAGGATCGCTTCCACATTGCCGCCGGTCTTGAGGCCGAAGGTGGTGCCGCGGTCATAGACCAGATTGAACTCGGCATAATAGCCGCGGTACTCAAGCTGGGTTTCACGCTCTTCCGCTGTCCATTCCTCATTCATGTGACGGCGCACGAGGGCGGGGTAGATTTCATTGAAAGTGCGGCCCACATCACGAGTGAAGGCAAAATCCGCCTCCCAGTCGCCGGTCGCGAGACGGTCATAGAAGATGCCGCCTTCGCCGCGCGCACGGTTTCGGTGCGGAATATAGAAATATTCGTCGCACCATTTTTTGAAGCGCTCGTAATAGTCCGGGCCGTGACGGTCGCAGCTGGCCTTGAACGCCGCATGGAAATCGGCGGTGTCTGTCGCATTGGGGAGCGGCGCATTGAGGTCCGCCCCGCCGCCAAACCAGCTTTGTGTGGTGGTGATGAACCGGGTGTTCATATGAACGGCTGGTACGCGCGGGCTGTTCATATGCGCGACAAGGCTGATTCCGGTGGCGAAAAAGCGCGGGTCTTCCTCGGCACCCGGGATGCTTTTGGCAAACTCCGGCGTGAAGGTGCCGTGCACAGTGGAGATATTGACGCCAACTTTTTCAAACACGCGACCGCCGCGCATGATCGACATGGTGCCACCGCCACCCTCAGCCCCGTCGCCCTGGTTGGTGCGGTCCCAGCTTTTGCGCTCAAACCGGCCCGGGGCGCGGTCCTTGAAGGGACCTTTGTTATCGTCTTCAATGGCCTCAAAGCTGGCGCAAATCTGATTCCTCAGCTCAAGGAACCAGGCGGCGGCCTTCTGTTTTTTATCTTCGAGGTCCATTTCAGTTTCCTTCTTTAGAAGCTGTGGTTTGCCGGATCGCCTCACCAAGCACCATCGCCATCGACAGCGCAACGTTGAGCGAGCGCGCGCCTGCTGCCATGGGAATCGTCACCCGCGCATCCACTGCATCATGCACATGATCCGGTGCGCCGCTCGATTCACTGCCGACAAGCAGTATATCGTCTTTCGTAAAATCGAATTTGGTGTAGGGGGCAGGGGCCTTTGTCGTCAAGAGGATGAGGCGTTTGCCTGCGCTTTTTCTTGCCGCATTGAAGCTGTCCCAGTCCCTGTGGTGATGCAGCTCCACAAGGTCGGCATAATCCATGGCAGACCGGCGGAATGCCTTGCTGGAGAAAGGAAAACCGCAGGGCTCAATAACATGTGCTGCCACGCCCATGCAGGCCGCGAGGCGCAGCATCGTGCCCGTGTTCTGGGGCTGGTCCGGTTCAAAAAGCGCTATTTCCATGGCGCGCAAGCTACCGGCGTTGATGTGCCGATGCAACGACGACCACAACTTCTTAACTTTTTTCCGCCATTTTTTTGGTCGGATGGAGGATAAACCCTTGCCTCTTAACGCGCGTCCGACTAAACCAATCCCAATTCGCTGGGCAGGGGCTGTCCGGCGATCGAGTTTATGGTGAGCTGCTGTGCGGCCTTGTGCCGCAGGGATTTGCCACCATGCAGAGGTAGAACTACGTTCGGGAATCAAACGACTGATCGCCTTTCGCATCACGTTCCTGTCAGGGAAGATTAGATGAGCACTATCAACGAGACTATCGAAGCTGAAGACGGCGCCACACGGCGTGACTTTCTTCACGTGGCAGCCGCTGGTATGGGCGGCGTAGGCGCTGTAATGGCGGCCTGGCCTTTCATTGACCAGATGAACCCTGCTGCAGACACGCTTGCACTTGCATCGGTCGAAGTAGACCTCAGCGCCATCGGCGTGGGCGAAGCTGTCATCATCAAATGGCGCGGCAAGCCTGTTTTTGTCCGTCACCGCACCGAGGCAGAAATTGAAACGGCACGCGCCGTTCCGCTTGAAGCCCTTGTGGACAAACAGCCTGACGCAGACCGCGTTCAGGACGGCCACGCCGAATGGCTCGTGGTTCTTGGTGTTTGTACCCACCTTGGCTGTGTGCCGCTTGGCACCAAAGAGGGCGACGACCGCGGCGAGTACGGCGGCTGGTTCTGCCCGTGCCACGGTTCGCACTACGACACTTCCGGCCGTATCCGTAAGGGCCCGGCTCCGAAGAACCTCGAAGTGCCGACCTATTCCTTCGTCAACGATACAACGCTTCAGATCGGGTAAGGGGGCTCCTCATGGCTGAATGGAATGCTGCAAAACCCAAAAATGCTGTTGCTGCATGGGTTGAAGAACGCCTGCCGATCCTTTCGCTGGTGAACAATGTTGTGGGTGTCGATACGCCGACGCCGCGCAACCTGAACTACTGGTGGAACTTCGGTTCGCTCGCGGGCCTTATGCTCGTTGTTCAGATCATTTCCGGTGTTGTGCTTGCAATGCACTACACCCCGCACACCTCGCTCGCGTTCGACAGTGTCGAGCGCATCATGCGTGATGTGAACTATGGCTGGCTCATTCGCTACATGCACGCGAACGGCGCAAGCTTCTTCTTTATCGCTGTTTACACCCACATCTTCCGCGGCCTTTACTACGGTTCATACAAGGCCCCGCGCGAACTTCTGTGGATGCTCGGCGTTGTGATCTTCCTTCTCATGATGGCAACCGCCTTCATGGGCTACGTTCTCCCGTGGGGCCAGATGTCCTTCTGGGGTGCGACTGTGATCACCAACCTCTTCTCCGCAATTCCGCTTGTGGGCGACAGCATCGTGACCCTGCTGTGGGGTGGCTTCTCGGTTGATAACCCGACCCTGAACCGCTTCTTCAGCCTGCACTACCTGCTGCCGTTCGTCATTGCCGGCGTCGTGATCCTTCACCTCTGGGCGAAGAAAATCTCCGACAGTGGCAACCCGCTCGGTATTGACGTGAAGTCGAACGCGGATCAGATCCCGTTCCACCCCTTCTACACCATCAAGGATGCGTTTGGTGCGGGTGTCTTCTTCTTCGTCTTTGCGGCCTTCATCTTCTACATGCCGAACGCGCTTGGCCACCCGGACAACTATATCCCGGCGGACCCGATGGTAACGCCTGCGAGCATCGTGCCGGAATGGTACTTCCTGCCGTTCTACGCAATCCTGCGCTCCATCACGTTCGATATCGGTATCCCGTTCACGGATATCGTGTTCATCCCGGCGAAACTCCTGGGTGTCCTGGCAATGTTTGCCTCGATCCTCGTGTGGCTGTTCCTGCCGTGGCTTGACACCTCGAAAGTTCGTTCGGGCAAGTTCCGTCCGACCTTCCGCTGGTTCTTCCTCTTCCTCGTGATCGACATGTTTGTCCTCACCGTGGTTGGTGGCAAGAAACCAGAAGGTATCTGGCCGCTCGTGGGTCTTATCGGTACGGCTTACTACTTCGCGTACTTCTTCGTGATCCTGCCGCTTCTGGGCAAGATCGAGAAAACGCTGCCGCTGCCGGAAAGCATTGCCAATCCGGTCGTCAAAGCTGCCGAGTAAGGGGATCAACGATGAAACTTGTTAAAAACATTGCGATTGCCCTGACGGCGGCTGTAGGCCTCGCGGGTGCTTCCTTCGCAGCCGGTGCCGCAAAGCACCCGATGCAGCTTGAATGGTCCTTCGAAGGCCCGTTCGGCCAGTTTGACCAGCAGTCCGCACAGCGTGGCTGGCAGGTCTACAAGCAGGTCTGCTCTTCGTGTCACAGCCTCAAGTACTTCCACTTCCGTAACCTTGCCGACCTCGGTTACGAAGAGGACATGATCAAGGCCTGGGCCGCTGAATATACCGTTGTTGACGGTGTTGATGATGCGGGTGACCCGAACGAACGTGCTGGCCTGCCGCAAGATGTGTTCCCGGCTCCGTTTGCGAACCCGGAAGCAGCTGCAGCTTCGAACGGTGGCGCAGTACCGCCAGACCTTTCGCTGATGGCCAAAGCCCGTCATGACGGCCCGAACTATATCTACAGCCTGATGCTGGGTTATGAAGATGCACCGGCGGATCATCCGCTGCCGGCTGGCAAGAGCTACAACCCGTATTTCCCGGGCGGTGCAATCTCCATGGCACCGCCACTGGCCGAAGGCATTGTCGACTATGAAGACGGCACCGCAGCAACGCCCGAGCAAATGGCAAAAGACGTTGTGATGTTCCTGACCTATGTGGCTGAGCCGAAGCTCGTTGACCGCCACCACATGGGCCTGAAGGTTCTGCTGTTCCTCGGCATCCTCACGATCATCCTTTATCTCTCGATGAAGAAGATCTGGAAACCGATCAAGTCGGGCCGCAACGTCTACGAAGACAAATAAGGCTGACAAGCTATAAACACATCAAGGGCTGCCATCCGGCGGCCCTTTTTGTTTGGTGGTTTCCACCGCATTCGTTAGGCTTGCCGGAATGTGAAACAGGGGGAAATGCCATGATCAGGACATTGATGCTTACCGCCGCCATTCTGGGTGGAAGCTTTGCCGTGACCGCTGAGGACGCGCAGGCGAAACTGCCCTTCTCGAAAGCGGTACGTGTGGGCGAGATGCTCTATCTCTCGGGGGAGCTGGGTGCGAAGCCAGGCACGATGGAACTGGTGCCAGGCGGCATCGGCCCTGAGACCCGCCAGACCATGGACAACATCAAGGCCACGCTTGAGGCCAACGGCTCCGACCTCGACCATGTGGTCAAATGCCTTGTGATGATGGCGGACATCAAGGAATGGGCTGCGATGAACGAGGTGTACCGCACCTATTTTACCGACCGCTTCCCGGCCCGCAGTGCCATGGGCGCATCCGGCCTCGCGCTGGGTGCACGGGTCGAGATTGAGTGCATTGCAACGGTGAAGGACGCTGACTAGTCAGCGTCCAGCACGTCAATGCTCAAAAGCGCTTGCAGGTATTCCTCAAGCGCGGTGCGGTCGATCGGGCCAAACTCAGCGACCAGCATCGTCCGGATTTCACCAACGCTACGCTTGCCGTCAACATAGTTGAGCGCCTCATAGGCGACCTCACCCCCACGCGGGCCCTTGGGCAGCCTGAGGGCGCCAAGCTTCTCTGCGCCCAGCTTGTCGGCGATATAGGAATAGCCGAAGCCGTTCATCGTGCCCTTGAGCTCCGGGTTGCGCCGGTAGACCGGGCCATCCGGACGATTGGCAGCCTGTGGGCCCTCAAGCGCCATCAGGGCAGCCGTGAACTCGGTCAGCGGCCTGGTGTCCGCCTTCGGGGCATAGACCTTGACGCTGCGTGCAATACGTTGTTCGGTGAGCCAGTGCCCGAGGCGCGCTTCAGCTTGCGTCTCTGGAGAATAGTTTGCCCACTCGTTCATCATATCGCCGAGGCGTTTGACCGTTGCAGGGCGTTCGAGCGCGAGCAGGGTGCCTGCGTCCTCATCATCAAGGCCCGCGAGCACCGCAGCCTGCACCGCGCCAATGAAGGCCGCGCGTTTGAGCTTGGTCGGGTCGATATTGGCGGCAAGGTCTTTGGTGGTGTGGATATAGCGGTCCGGCCAGTCATGCATATAGGTGACCGGAATGCCCCAACTGCCGGCGGCAAACACATCATGGTCGCTGCCCATGTCCAGCCATTCTTTCTGCGCCAGCAGCGGCTCACGGCCGCCTTCAGGGGAGAAGAGCGGGAAATCGGTGTCGTCACCGCTTGCGAATGCGAGGGTATGCTCGTTCACAAAATCAGTGACGGCCCAGGCGATATCGCCAGATACATCCGCCGTGCTTTTGGGGCCGCGCGAAACACGGAACACGGCTTTTGTCTCCGGCCCGCCGCCGACCATGTCCATATGGATCACATGTCTGGTGCGCTCCCCGAGTTCAGGGTATGCGTTCAGAAGAATGAGTGTCGCCTCAATCTCAGACGGCCACAGGAAGCGGATGGTGCGTTTGGGCGCGGGCAGGACACCGGAGTCGGTCAGGCGCTTGAGTGTGCGTGCGGCCTCAAGGATCGCTACACAGCCGCTTGCGTTGTCATTTGCCCCGGGGCGCGGGTGATCCAGGTGGCAACTGAAGGTGATTTCCTCATCCGCCAGTTTGGGGTCGCTGCCGGGAATGGTGGCTGTTACGACCCGGTATTCACCTTCCTCGCGCACAGCGTCCACCTTCGCATGGAAACGAACGCTTTCCCCTGCGGCGAGGCGTGCCTGAAGCGCACGGGCTTCACCAAGGCTTGTCATGAAGGCAAAGGCGGGTTCATCGCGGAAGGAGGAAAGGTGCCCCCAACGCACGAGGCTGTCATCAAGCTGCCACCACGCTGATTTCTGATTGGCGGCGTAGGAAAGAATGCCCGCGGCATCATATTTCCGGAGCGCGAGCGCTTCGACGGCGCCCGGCTGGCTTGAGGTCAGGACGATCTTGCCCTTGATGTCCTTGCCCACATAATCGCTCTCGGCCACGCCGCGCCCGATATCGACCAGTTCTGCCGTCACATCCGCGCTGTCACTATCCTGCGCAAGGGTGAGGGGCCTTGCTTCCCAGTCACCGAGCTTGCGCAGGCGGGTGCCGACGGCCGTCACTTCCCATAACTCGGCGAAATTCACGTTCCACGCTGGGCGGGATTTCTGCGTCCCATACATGGTCTTGCCGTCAGCAGGCAGTCGGAAGATATCCACGGTTTCAAAGCCATAGGACTGCAGCTTGTGGATGATCACCTCACCAGCTTTGTCAAACTGGGCGCTCGCACGGGTGCGGTGATACAGCGTGATCTCGTCAAGGGTGCGTTTAGCGGTAACGCCGGAGGTTTCCTCCGCAATCTGTTTGAGTGCCGCTTCAGGCATCAGGGATGTCAGGGCGTCGGCTGCGGCAGGCACGGAGGTCAGTGCCACTGTCAAAGCCAGTAAGGATGTAAAACTGCTCAGTCGCCGATGCATGGTATGCTCCCCCGTCTTGTTGCCAAAGGAGCTTAGGCAGCGCACGAGATGCAGGCAAGGCGGATTCTCTAGCCGCGGGAAAAGGCTGCGTTGATGCGGGCCAGATAGTCCGAGAGGTTTGCGATCTCTTCCACGCTCAACGCTTTTTCGAATGTCTCATTGATGCGGCTGAAGGGGACTGCAACACCTGCAAGTGCTGTGCGGCCCTCGGGGGTGATTTCCAGAAGCCACGCCCGGGCATCCGTGCTGTCGCGTTTCCGGTCCACATATCCGAGTTTCATCAACCGCCGGATCATGGCCGTGACAGCGGATTCGTTCTGGCCCAGAGTCTCAGCCACGGTGCGCTGGGTGACCTTGTTGCCCTCAGACAGCAGCGACAGCACCGCGGCCTGCGCGGTAGTGAGCGCCGCAGCGTCCATAAGCGCACGGTCCGCCTGCTTTTTCACGTGATGCGCAGCAAGTTGGAGGTGGAGATACAGTCTGTGTTTCGAAGCGGACATGGCGGCACTCTAGCAACTTGATTTTGTGAACCATAGCCGCTAATACTTCATTAGTGAAGTATTAGCGAGGAGGATAAAATGGGTGCTATCGACGTCTGGGCACAGATTACGACGGAACGTATGGCGCGGGAGCCTTGGATGGCGACCCTGTTACGGTGGACGGGGCGTGAGGGGGAACTCATCATGCCAAGTGTTGGCGATACCTTGCGGGCGATGGATGCCGCGGGTGTCAATATCGCACTTTTATCCGCATGGCACGGACCGCGGGGTTCGCTAATCAGCAATGATGAGGTTGCCGCGCAGATTACTGAGGCACCTGAGAGGTTCCGCGGCCTCGCGACAGTTGATATCTCAAATCCGATGGAGGCCGTGCGCGAGATTCGGCGCGTGGTGGATGGCAAGACTTTCGTGGGGGTTCGCCTGGTCCCCTGGCTTCTGGATCTGCCGCCCAATGACCGGCGCTACTATCCGGTCTATGCCGCCTGTGTTGATGCCGGTGTGCCCTTCTGTACACAGATTGGCCATACTGGCCCCTTGTGCCGGTCGGAACCAGGCCGCCTTATCCCTTATCTGGACGACGTGCTGCTGGATTTCCCCGAACTCAAGGTCGTGGGTGGCCATGTGGGCTTTCCATGGATCGATGAGGTGGTATCCCTCGCGCTCAAATATCCGAACTTTTATGTCGACACATCTGCCTATGCGGTGCACCGGCTTCCCGCCGACCTTGTGGCTTTCATGAAGGGGCCAGGTAGAGGCCGGGTGATGTTTGGCACCAACTGGCCGATGCTGTCGCCCGAGCAGTACCTGAAGGGACTTGATGGCCTTGGCCTGACGGATGAAGGCAGGTTCGACTTCCTGGAAGGGAATGCGCGGCGGGCGTTCGGGCTGTAACTGTTCAGCTTTTGATATGCTTGCCGGTGCCGTCACCTTTCGGCTGCCACCGGCGGGCGCGGTTCTCCACCATCTTTTTTGTGACTTCCTCGCCGAGGTCGAGGCCGTTCAATTCCATCAGGCGGTAGAGCAGGATGGCGATATCGGCGGTTTCCTTGCCGATCTCGGTCCGGTCACCAGCTTCTGTCGCCTCCAGAAGCTCCCCCATCTCGACCATGGCGCGGCGCACGAGCACAGCGTGTTCTGACACCGGGCCGAAGGTTTCCTCGGCCCAAACCGCCACCGATTTCTGGTTTTCACTCATCGGACGCAAGGACCGAGCGCAGGTCGAAGTCTGTGTTGTTTCTGGCGATGACTTCCGAAAGCTCGCCGTTATGAATATCAAACAGCAGGCCTTGCAGCGCCAGTTTGCCAGCGGCTACGCGCTCGGTCACAAATGGGAATGTCTTCAGGTTCTGGATGGAGAGATAGACCGCCGCACGCTCGAGCATGCGTTTGCGCGCGGCAGGTTTTTCACCTGAGAAGCTGTCGTGCTCACGAACCCAGTTGTGCAGCGGGCGCATCCACTGGCCGACAAAGCTGTCCTCTGAGACATTACGGTCGATGACACTCGCAACGCCGCCACAGCCCGCGTGGCCCATGACCACGATATTGTCGACCTCAAGCGCGGTTACAGCAAATTCGATCGCGGCCGACGTGCCGTGGTAACCCTTGTCATTCTCATAAGGGGGTACCATCGCTGCCACGTTACGCACCACAAACAGGTCGCCGGGCCCGGCTGACAGGATGTCCTGCACGATCACCCGGCTATCGGAACAGGTGATGACGAGCGTATGGGGTGTCTGTCCGTAGGTGGCAAGGTCCTGGTAAAGTTCGCGGTCGCGTTCGAAGGCACCTTCGCGGAAGGTACGGTAGCCGGCACGAAGTCGTTCATCGATGGTCATGATACGGTCCCCTTTTCACCACCTATTTGGCAGAATGGGACAGCCTAGCCAACACTTTATTACGCTTGTTTCCGGATTGGGGGCTGGGGCCAGGCAACTGGCGCATGGTCTTGCCCTGATGTGCCGTGTGGGAGGAGCTTGTGGTTCGTTGTTATTGCAGCCTTTGCATTCCTCGCAACGAAGTCCGAGATATGGTCCAGGGGAGCGCCTGCGCCGAGGTCGAGATAGGCAAGGTCCTTGATATTGCTTGCTCCGACGCTGCCTTGAGAGCGAATACCAATGTCTGAAGCTGGCTTGCGATCAAGCCCGAATACAACAAGGTACCGGGGCTGGCCGGCATCATCTGTAGCTATCAGATGCAGGGTATGGTGCAGATAGTGGTTACCGGTCGTCGATTTAACATGATCGGCTACATAGGCGGCACAGGGCGTGGTGAACAGATTATGGTGAAAGCGCTTGATCGCACCCACGAAAGTTTTTGGAACTACTTCGTAATAGTTGGCACCCATCACAGCAAAACCTGCATTGTTCTCGAAACCGGTCCCTGCATAGCGCAGTTGCATACAATCGGCGCTTACTCGTTCGCCAATGCACATGTGATGAAGCAGTTCGCCAAAGGCCGCAGGGGTAATGTCGCGCTTGCGTGGCAACAGGGGGTGAACGTGTCGGGGGAGGGTGCGCCAACACTGCTGGAACTGATTGAAATCCTTGGGAATACTCAACAAATGCGGCTATCTCCGGCCATCATGTTATACTCGCACCCCAATGCGTTCACTAGTGCGATTTTCGCTGGCAAAGATTAAGAATTGGTTGGCGCGCAACCTCTTTCAGCGGAAGAATTCGAAGTCTTCGATGCGGGCTGTGGGCGCGCCGGCGCCAAGGTCCAGATAGTGCATGTCCTTGATGCTCGCGCGTCCGATGCTTGCGAGCGCTCGTTCGTCCTCAATGTCGAGACGTTTTCTGGCATGGCCGTAAACCAGCAGAAACCTTACCTGTCCATTGCTGTCCGCCAGGGGATATTGGAGCGATTCATAGAGGTAGTGGCTTCCCGACGGTGTGGTAACCACATCAGCTACAAATGCGCCACAAGGTGTGCCAAGGACATAGGCGTGAAAAACCGACATGGGTTTCACGAATTCACTCGGCAGCAGGTCGTAATAGTTGCGGCCGGTTACTTTGAGGCCGGAGACGCGCTCAAGACCGCTCCCGTAATAAAGTACGTGCATGTTGAGGTGGCCGACCGCCTCTGCGAGGCCAACGTTCTGAATAAGCTCGCCAAAATGCGCCGGTGTTATATCCTGTCTGCAGGGCAGCAGTTCATGCGTGCGTCTGGGCAAGGCATTCCAGCGCTCCTGAAAACTGTCAAATGATTGGCTTAACTGAAACACGGTGCAGGTCCTTCCCGCGTCCATAATGCCAACAGCTCGCGATTTTATCAATCTGTGGCTGACGTGCCGTGCCCGTCAGGTCTTGTAGTAGGTGAAGTCTTTGACATGGGCTCCGGGCGCGCCGGAGCCTAGATTGATGTAGAACATATCTTTGATATTCGAAGGGCCATGGCTGGCCTCCGTACGGCTGCCGGCGCCATCGAACGGTTTTCTGGCCAATCCGCACGCGATCAGGTAGCGCACGAAACCCTTTTCATCTACCGCAGGCAACTGAAGGGTGTAGTGAATATAGGAGTGGCCGCTCGTTGTGCGAATGACGTCAGCAATATAGGCGCCGCAAGGTGTGCCAAGGAGGTTGCGATGAAAAGCCTTCATGGGTTTGATGAAGGAGGGTGGCAACATGGCGTAATAGTTTCTGCCAGTTACCGGAAACCCGGCGTTGAGCTCAAACATGCTCCCTGCAAAGAGGATACGGCAATCGTTGGGGGATTTTCTCTCGGCAATCGCCATATACTGGAGGAATTTGCCGAACTGGGTGGGGGTGATGTCCTGCTTGCATGGTAGCAAGGCATGGCGCCGCCGGGGCAGCGCCTTCCACAAGGCGAAGAATTCTTCAAATTCTGGGTTCAGACTGGTCATGATGCGCCCGGTGTCCTTTCGAGCCCATCATGACCGTGTTTGTTTTATTTTTCAATCTGGCGGAGAACCGCGTCGCGCTCGTCCGTGTCGACGATGTTCAGGAGCACTTCCCAGAAACCTGCGACCGCTTCCGGGCCGGCGCGTTTATAGGCTTCTGCAACACGGTCGCGCTGGCTGGCAAACAGCTCTTTTTCAAAAGCCTTGCCCTTGTCGGTCAGGTGCAGCAGGCGTTGCCTGCGGTCCTCGAGGCCAGCTTCCTGGTTGATGTATCCTTCCTCAACCAGTTGCCCAAGCACACGCGACAGGCTTTGTTTGGTGATGCGCAGGAGCGAGAGAAGACCCGATACGGTTGTGCCGGGATTGCGGCCGACAAAATACAGCACACGGTGATGCGCGCGGCCAAAACGGGATTCGGCCAGAATTTCGTCAGGGTCGCGGGTGAAGTCGCGATAGGCGAAATACAGAAGCTCGACGCCTCGTCGAAGCTCCTCCTCCCGCAAATAAAGGTTGGAGTGCGGTAGTTTTCTTTGCATTTTTGCTCAGTCGATATTATGTCAGTGTTGTTGACATAATATCGACACAATGTTACACCGATCAAGCAAAAAGCGACATAATCTTATTTGTTAGGCGTTTTCGGAGAATAGAAATGGCAAGTGCGCCCTATAATGACCGCGATGGATGGATGTGGATGGATGGCGAATTTCATCCTTGGCGGGAATGCAATGCCCATGTGCTGACCCATGCCCTGCATTACGGCGGTGCAGTTTTTGAGGGTCAACGTGCCTACAACGGCACCATCTTCAAACTCAAGGAACATACGGAACGCCTTTTTGCGTCCGCCAACATCCTTGGTTACGAGATTCCTTATACTCAGGACCAGATCAACGAAGCCTGCAAAGAGCTTTTGGTCAAAAACAACCTTGTCAACGCTTACTGCCGTCCGGTCGCTTGGCGTGGTAGCGAAATGATGGGTGTGAGTGCACAGAACAATACCATTCACGCTGCGATTGCCGTGTGGGAATGGCCGTCCTATTTCTCCCCCGAGGCGCGGCTCAAGGGCCTTCGGCTGGACATTTCAAGCTGGCGTCGCCCGGCGCCTGATACAGCGCCCACCAATGCCAAGGCATCTGGCCTCTACATGATCTGCACCATGTCCAAACATGCGGCTGAGAAAAAAGGCTATGACGACGCGCTGATGTTCGACTATCGCGGGCAGGTTGCCGAGGCAACCGGCGCGAACATCTTCTTTGTTCAAAACGGTGAACTGCACACACCGAAGCCGGACTGTTTCCTCAATGGCATCACGCGCCAGACGGTGATTGAGCTTGCCAAGAAACGGCAGGTGAAGGTTATAGAGCGCGCGATCATGCCGGATGAAATGGCAGGCTTCGAGCAGGCTTTCCTGACCGGTTCCGCGGCCGAAGTGACGCCGCTTTCCGAAATCGGGCCGTATAATTTCGAAGTGGGTGAACTGACAAAGACGCTGATGTTTGACTATGACGCGCTGGTGAAGGGCAACGCCTGACCGGCGTTGCAGGCGCCGCTTAGCTTCAACTCAGCATCTTTGATTCCTTGATCGCCCGGACAAGATCGCTCAGTGCATCCCGTACGTTGGCGTTCGGGAGCGTATCCAGCTCAGGAATGATGAGGTCCATTTCGGTAATCTTGCCGGAAAGGATCTCGTCACCCGAGGGCAGGCCTTCGTAAAAATAGCCGACATTGGTGTGCATGATGTGCGCAAGCAGATACAGCCTGCCAGCGCTGATACGGTTGAGGCCACTTTCGTATTTCTGCACCTGCTGGTAGGAAATGCTCAGGATATTGGCAATGTCTTGCTGGGAGAGGTCGAGAGTACGCCGCCGATCCCTCAGGCGACGCCCGACATGTTTGTCGATAAGGTCCGCTTTTCTGGCCGACAGATCGAGGATGTGTTCCTCATTTTCGTCAATTTTGCTGCCCATAGCTGTTGCTCCAGTTTGCAGATGGGGATTCTCCGTTGGCGCTCGCGGCTTACTATGCTAGAGAATTCGCGAACGCAGGTGTGGCCAGGTATCTCCTTCTTGTGGTTGGTAAATATATACTATTGGTTGCATAATTAAGAGACTATAACCTTATGGGGGAAATGCAAGGGGGCATTTCGCCTATTGCGGGAGTGACAGGCTGCCATGACAGCAAATTGGCTGAAGATATCTGTAATGAGTGCGCTCGTGCTGGGTGTTGCTGCGTGCAGTTCCAAAGATGACGAAGACCGTTATGTCGCGAGGGATGTAGAGGTTCTCTACAATCTCGCACAGGATAACCTTGCGCGGGGTCGCTACAAGTTTGCAGCGGCTGCTTTCGACGAGGTTGAGCGCCAGCACCCGTATTCGGTGTGGGCGCGCCGTGCGCAGCTTATGGCGGCCTATTCGCACTATATGACCAACTCCTACGACGATGCGATTCTCGCGGCGCAGCGCTTCCTGCAACTGCACCCCGGTAACCGCAGCGCGCCCTATGCCTACTATCTGATTGCGCTTTGCCACTATGAGCAGGTTTCGGATGTTGGCCGTGATCAGCAGAAGACCATCGATGCGGAAAGCGCGCTCGTGGAGGTTATTCGTCGTTTCCCGGATACCGATTATGCCAAGGACGCCAAGCTGAAGCTTGACCTGACGCGTGATCACCTGGCGGGCAAGGACATGGAAGTGGGCCGCTTCTACCAGAAGCGCCGTGAGTTCCTGGCCGCTGAAAACCGTTTCCGTGCCGTTATCGAGAATTATCAGACCACGAGCCACGCACCGGAAGCACTGCACCGTCTGGTTGAGGTCTACCTCGCACTTGGTATCGAGGACGAGGCCAAAATGGCGGCGGCTGTGCTCGGGCGCAACTTCCCGGGCAGCAAATGGTACCGTTACAGCTATTCGCTCTTGAGCGGGCAGGATATGGTGCCTGAAGTCAGCGAAAAGTCCTGGCTGAGCAAAGTCTGGCCGTTTTAATCAACCGAGGGGGGCGCGATGCTGACCAGTCTCAGCATTCGTGACATTGTACTGATCGATAAACTGGACCTGTCGCTTGCGGCAGGTCTTACGGTTTTGACCGGCGAAACCGGAGCCGGTAAATCCATCCTGCTCGACAGTCTTGGCCTTGCCACCGGCACCCGTGCCGACCGCGCGCTTGTGCGCCTCGGGCAGGAAAAAGGCACCGTGACCGCGGCTTTCTCCGTAACGCCGGATCATCCGGCCTGCAGCCTCCTTGATGAGCAGGGCATGGACACCGGCGATGGCTATATCATCCTGCGCCGCCAGATTACCTCCGATGGCCGCAGCCGCGCCTGGGTCAACGACCAGCCGGTGAGCCAGGGCACACTCTCCGATCTGGGGGCGCTGCTCGTCGAGGTGCATGGCCAGCATGATGACCGTGGCCTGCTGGATGCTAGCGCACACCGGGCGCTTCTCGATTCTTTCGGTAGCTATAAAGCCGAGCTGAAAGCGGTTGCCAACGCCCATGACGCCAAGCGCACGACCGAAAAAGCCTTGGCAAAGGCTGAGCGGGACCTCGCTGAAGCTCGGCGCGACGAAGAGTTTCTCGCGCATGCGGTTGAAGAACTCCAATCCCTGAACCCGCAACCGGGTGAAGAGACCGAACTTGCCGACAAACGCAGCCTGATGATGCAAGGCGAGAAGCTGGCAGCCGACCTTGGCGGCTATCAGGAAGCCTTGGCCGCTGACGGCGGTGTCGATGCCGTGGTGCGGGGCGTTTTACGCCGCATGGAACGCACCGACGCGGAGGTCGCGAAGCTTCTGGCGCCAGTTATGGAGGCACTGGACCGTGCCGCAATCGAGCTGGGTGAGGCCCAGAGCGCGCTTGATACCCTGGCGCGCGACCTTGAATTTGACCCGCTCGAGCTTGAGCGTACCGAAGAGCGGCTTTTTGAAATCCGCCGGCTGGCACGCAAACACAATTGCCAACCAGACACTTTGGCCTCTGTCCGGGATGAACTGGCGGCGCGGCATGCTGCGCTTGAGGCCGGGGACGACACTGTGGCAAAGCTCCGTGCTGAGGCCAAAGCGGCGGATGCTGCTTACCGGACGGCTGCCAAGGCGCTGAGTGCGAAACGGCAGGCGGCTGCCACGGCGCTCGATAGCCTCGTGATGGCCGAGTTGCCGCCACTCAAGCTCGAAAAAGCTATATTCCACACGGCTGTCGAGGAATTGCCGGAGGGTGAATGGTCTGCGCTCGGTGCTGACCGGGTCAGCTTTGAAGTCAAAACCAACCCGGGTACTCCCTTTGGCCCGCTCGTCAAAATCGCATCCGGGGGTGAGCTTGCGCGTTTTATCCTCGCGCTCAAGGTGGTGCTTGCAAAAGATTCGAGTGTGCCCGTGATGGTGTTTGACGAGGTGGACCGGGGTATTGGCGGCGCGACCGCCAGCGCCGTGGGTGAGCGCCTCAAACGCCTTTCCGAAGGCGCACAGGTGCTGGTGGTGACCCACAGCCCGCAGGTGGCTGCCCGCGGCGACAGCCAGTTCCAGATCGCAAAGGGCGACGAGGCTGGCGAAACCCGCACCCGTGTGGGTAAACTGGATGAGAATGAACGGCGCGAGGAAATCGCCCGCATGCTGGCTGGCGAGGTTATCACCAATGAGGCCCGTGCCGCCGCCGACAAACTGCTGACAGCGACATTATAGGAATACGACCATGGCAAACGCAGCCGACCTTCCCGTTGAGGAGCTTTCGGAAGAGGAGGCACGTGCCGAACTGGCGCGCCTCGCGATGGAGGTTGCGTTTCATGACCAGCGTTATCACGGGGAGGATGATCCCGAGATTTCAGATGCCGAGTACGATCTGTTACGAAAGCGTAACGAATCAATAGAGGCAAGGTTTCCGGCGCTGGTGCGCTCCGATAGCCCGTCAAAACGCGTTGGTGCCCAAGTGCGCGCGAGCAAGTTCGAGAAGGTCACACATTCCCGTCCGATGCTGTCGCTTGAGAACGCCTTCAGCGACGATGATGTCAGTGAATTTGTTGCGCGTGTCAGGCGGTTTCTTGGCCTTGGCGCCGAGACCGAGCTTCACCTGACGGCAGAGCCAAAGATTGACGGTCTTTCCCTTGCGCTACGCTATGAGAACGGCAAGCTGGTGCAGGCGGCCACACGCGGTGATGGCGCGGTGGGCGAGAATGTCACCACCAACGCCCGCACAATCAGCGATATTCCCGAGGCGCTTGAAGGTGACGACTGGCCGGAAGTGATCGAAATCCGCGGCGAGGTCTATATGGGCAAGGCCGATTTCCTGAAGCTCAATGAAGCGCAGGAAGCGAAGGGCGCCAAGGTATTTGCCAACCCGCGCAATGCGGCGGCCGGTAGCCTTCGTCAGCTCGATCCATCCATCACCAGATCACGGCCATTGCGCTTTTTTGCCTACGCCTGGGGTGAGGTGAGCGACATGCCCGCGGATACGCAGATGAGCATGATTGAACGGTTCAAGGCATGGGGATTTGCGGTGAACCCGCTGATGATTCGCTGTGACGGCGCAAACGGTGCGCTGGAACGCTATCGTCTGATCGAGGAGCAGCGCCCCACGCTTGATTATGATATCGACGGTGTTGTCTACAAGGTGGACCGCCTTGACCTGCAGGAGCGCCTCGGCACCGTCGCGCGCGCGCCGCGCTGGGCCATTGCACACAAATTCCCGGCCGAAAAGGCGATGACCATCCTGCGCGGTATCGACATTCAGGTGGGGCGCACGGGCGCGCTGACACCAGTTGCGAAACTTGAGCCGGTGACGGTGGGGGGCGTGGTGGTCTCCAACGCCACGCTCCATAACCGGGATGAGATCGCACGGCTTGGTGTGCGCATTGGCGATACCGTCATCGTGCAGCGCGCGGGAGATGTGATCCCGCAGGTGGTCGAGGTGGTGCTGGACAAGCGCCCTGAAGGCACGACGCCATTCGAGTTCCCCGAGGTATGCCCGGTTTGTGGGTCACAAGCCGTGGCGGAAGGGGATGATGTTGTGGTGCGCTGCACCGGCGGACTTATCTGTTCGGCCCAGCTTACGGAACGCCTGCGCCACTTCGTCAGCCGCAATGCATTCGATATTGAAGGGCTTGGCGCGAAGCAGATCGAAGCCTTTGCAGAGTGGGGTTGGGTCAAGGAACCCGGCGATATCTTCGAGCTTGCCGCTCGCGCTGACGAGTTGAAGCTGAAAGACGGCTGGGGCGAAAAATCGGTCGACAATATGATCGCGGCGATTGAAGAACGGCGCGAGATTGATTTCCACCGTTTCCTGTTTGGCCTCGGTATCCCTTCAATCGGGCAGGAGACAGCCAAGCTGATCTCCCGCCATTTCGGTACGATTAATGCGCTTAGGAACTACCTTGCGGACGGTCTCGCAATCGTCCAGCGGCTGGAGCAGGACTTCAGTGCACAAGAAGTGTCCTCCCTCAATTATGTGCTGATGAAGTTCAGCACGCTCAAGGTGTTTGAAGACGCGCTCAGGCCCGGTGACCTGCTTGCCGACCCGAACGGCTATGTGCAGCTTGTGGCCGAACGGGCCGAACGCGTCAAAAGCGGGAGTCTGAAGGGGGACAATATCAAGCTTGCCCACCTCGAGACGGTGGCGGCTTTCCTTGAAAGGCCAGGTTTCCGTTTCCCGGCAGATACAGCGCGTGCGCTTCTCGCGCACAATCAGGAACTGGCGAATATCGACGGTATCGGCGTGGATGCGATACTGAATATTTCGGATTTTTACGCTGAGCCGCAGAACCGCAGCGCCTTTGAGCGCCTGCTGGACGCGCTCCGGGTGAAAGAGGTTGAAGCGCAAGCGAGCGACAGCCCCGTGTCCGGGCTGACGGTGGTCTTTACCGGAAGCCTTGAGAAGATGACCCGCAATGAAGCGAAGGCGAAGGCCGAGGCTCTGGGTGCCAAGGTAGCAGGTTCGGTCTCGAAGAAGACTGACATTGTCATAGCCGGGCCGGGCGCGGGATCGAAGCTCAAGAAGGCCGCCGACCTTGGTGTGCGCACCATGAACGAAGACGAGTGGCTCGCCTTTATCGCTGGCTGACCTCCGAGGGTCGTGTATATGATTTTTCATTCCCAGGCATCTGCCTTGGTATGACTGAGGTAGCGGACGGCCATAAGTGACCAATAAAATTGGGCCATTGCTGAGGTCTGAATGGTACGCTAGCTTGGCGTCTTATAAAGTGGAGGGAATGCTTTATGGCACTCAAGATGCTTCAGGTTGCAGCGCCAATTTCGGTCGAGCCCAATATTCGCCGTATTGCTTCCAGCCACGACAGTGTGATCTCCTTCTACAAGGGCGGCACACTTGAGGACGACCATGCACTCTTTTTTCTGCTGACCAAGTCTGGTGACAGGCAGAAGGTGATTGACGAGTTGCAACAGATTCTGGGCACTTCCAGCAAGGCGCGTATCACGATCAGTCCCGTGGAAGCCACCTTGCCGCATGTGGAGATGGAAGGGGCCGCGGACACACGCGAGGAACTCTTTCACAAAATGGGCCTGGGGGCCCGCCTCGATTTCAATTATCTGGTGCTGACTTTCCTTTCGACCATCGTGGCGCTGATCGGCCTGATGCAGAATAATGTCGCGGTGGTAATTGGTGCCATGGTTATTGCGCCGCTTCTGGGACCCAATCTTGCGTTTGCCTTTGGCACAAGCCTTGGTGACAAGGAGCTGATGACCAAAGCCTTCATGACCGCCGTTGCCGGTATATCCCTCGCTGTTGCGGTTTCAGCCGGAGTCGGGTTTTTATGGCACGAACTGCCGGACAGCCATGAACTCATTAGCCGGACCGAAGTTGATTTGAGCGGCCTCGCGCTTGCTGCTGCCTCGGGTGTTGCAGGCGTGCTGTCGCTGACGTCAGGGCTGTCGATGACCCTTGTGGGCGTGATGGTTGCGGTGGCGCTTCTGCCACCTGCTGCCACTTTCGGCTTCATGCTGGGGCGTGGTGAGTTCATGCTGGCCAACGGCGCGCTGTTGTTGCTTGTCGTGAATGTTGTCTGCGTTAACCTTTCCGGGCTGCTGGTATTTCTCGCAAAAGGCATCAAGCCGCGGCTCTGGTTTGAACGCCGCATGGCGACACCTTACGTGCTGGGTGGCATCGCCGTCTGGGCTACGCTCCTGATTTTGCTGATCTTTGTGATCGACCTGCGCACGCTTCGCTGACAAAACAATTCGAATATTTCGCAAAAATATCATGCGGCTGCCTGAATGTTACCATTATGTGACTTGCGCATGGCGGGATGCTTGTTGTCTCAAGCTATGCGTTTAATGCATGCCTAGTCTGCGGTTTTAACAGCTTCTTAATCATATCGCATGGGCGTATCTAGGCCCCGTCAGCACGGACTGACGCAAAAAGAATAACAGCGAGATTGGTGACAGGAGAAAACCGATGGCTAACACAGTAAAAGAATTTGAAACGGTAGACGCATTCAGCTTCATGGGCCTGATGGCCGCTCACGGCAAAGTGCCGGGCGTTGCATGTGGCAGCAAGGACAAGACCTTCATTCTTGCGGATACCGAAGAAGCGGCGATTGAACTCGCGCTTGACCTCACGGCCAAAGGTGACTTCTTCACGCTGATGACAGCAAAAGGCATGATGCGCGCTGAGCCGGTACGCAAGCCGATCCAGTTCAAGATCACGCGCCCGCGCAACCTCGGTGGTGGCTTCGGCGGCATGAGCGGTGGTGCTTTTGGCGGCGGTGCATTCGCCCACTAGGAATTTCCCAAGTGGGACGGCTATTCCCGTGGCCGACCCACATCTTCCTGGACCTCAGATGAGGTTCACGGCTTGCGCAAACCGAGCGCGAGCCACTCCCCTTTCTCTACTCTGCCCAGAGATACTAGTCCTCGGTGCTCATAAGCATCGAGGACTTCTTTTTCCTGGGTGACGAGCAGACCCGAGAGCACAAGCTTGCCACCGGGCGCCAGCGCATTGGTAATATCTTGGGATAGGTCCACCAGCGGGCCTGCGAGGATGTTGGCGACGATCAGGTTAAAAGGCTTCTCACCGTCAAATGCAGGGTCATCAAGACCATCAGCCGCGAGCGTCGCGATGCCCGGTTTGTCTTCCCCCATGGCACGCGGTGTGCCAGCGTTGATCTCGATATTCTCATCGGTCACCACGACAGCGATGGGGTCGATGTCGCTTGCCACCACACGGGCGTCCGGCCAGATCTTGTGTGCCCCAAGCGCCAAAACGCCCGAGCCGGTGCCGAGGTCGAGTACACGCAGGGGCTCAATCTCGCCAGCCATCGCGTCGAGCACTTCAAGGCAGGCGGCGGTTGTTTCATGTTTGCCGGTGCCGAAGGCCTGGCCTGCATCAATCTGAAGGTTCACGGCCCCCTCGCGTGCCTTGTCCCGGTCATGCGCGCCGAACACAAAAAAGCGCCCAGCTTCAACTGGCGACAGCAGTTTCTGGCTCTCGCTCACCCAGTCCTTGTCTTCGACGGCGGCAAACTCATGGCTCCAGCCAGTCAGGTCTGCGCGCTCAAGGATCTCGGCAACAAAACTATCGTCCGGACGCTCGGCAAAGAAGATTTCAACGACCCAATCGCTTTGGCCCGGTTGCTCAAAATAGGAGAGGGTAGGCGGAAACTCGCCACGCTCGTCGGCGATTTCCGAGAGAAGGTCATCAAGCGCGCTTGCTTGCTCGACCGGCAGTTCGCCCTTGAGGCACCAGATATCACTCATGTTCATGCTCCTGAGCGCCGTATTATGCGCGCTTTACAAAGGTATCGAGTACCCGTTTGCTGCCAGCCTTGTCGAACGCGACGAACAATTTGTTGCCCTCTACATCCTCAACAATGCCGTAGCCGAATTTTTCATGGAAGACGCGCTCACCTATTGCGATATCGCTCACTTTAGGCGCAGCCGGTTTTTTCTTGGGCCGCGTGGGAGTGACATCAATAGTGCGGGCAGGGCGGGCATAGCGTGTCTGTTGGTCCTGCCGCCAGCTTTGTGCGCGTTGCCAGCCGGGGCCGTACTTGTCACCGGACGATGTGTAATAACCGCCAGAGGAGCCGCCCGTGTCATACTCCGTGGCATAATCCTCGCCCCAGCCGCTGCGCTGGTTGCGACCGGCATAGAGGCCCTGCGCGGTTTCCATCTCGGTATGGGAAGATGGAAGCTCTTCGATGAAGCGGCTCGGCAGGCTGGATTGCCACTGGCCAAACACCTGACGGTTACCTGCGAAATAGATATAGGCTTTTTTCTTGGCGCGGGTGATGCCCACATAACCAAGGCGGCGTTCTTCCTCGAGTCCGCGAAGACCGGTCTCATCCAGCGCGCGCTGGTTCGGGAACAGCCCTTCCTCCCAACCGGGAAGGAAGACGGTATCGAACTCAAGCCCCTTCGCCGCGTGAAGTGTCATCAAGGTGACTTTCTCGCGCGTGTCGTTGCTGTCATTCTCCATGACGAGCGCGATATGCTCAAGGAAGCCGCCCAGGTTTTCAAACTCGCCCATGGCGGATACCAGTTCCTTGACGTTCTCAAGCTTGCCGGGGGCGTCAGGCGACGTATCGTTCTGCCACATCTCCATATAGCCTGATTCTTCAAGCATCATTTCGGTCACTTCCACATGGCTGTGGGTATGGAGAAGGGCGCGCCAGCGGTCAAAATCGTCCATCAGGCGACTGAGGGTCGAGCGTGCTGCAGGCCGCAGCATATCTGTCCCGCAAATTTGCCGCGCCGCGTAGGGGAGCGACACACCATGTGCAGACGCCATCTGGTGCACCTTCTGCAGGCTGGCGGTGCCGAAGCCGCGTTTGGGCACATTGACGATGCGTTCAAAGGCGAGGGCGTCGTCAGGCTGTGCAATTACCCGAAGGTAGGCCATGACATCGCGGATTTCAGCACGCTCATAAAAGCGCGGGCCGCCAACCACACGGTAGGGCAGGCCAAGCGTGATCATGCGTTCCTCGAACTCGCGCATCTGGAAGCCGGTGCGCACAAGGATGGCAATCTCGCTGAGCGGATGGTCCTTGTGCTGCAGGCTTTCGATTTCCTCGCCAATGGCACGAGCTTCTTCAGGGCCGTCCCACACACCGCGCACGTCAAGCTTTTCGCCGTCGTGGCTCTCGGTCCAGAGCGTCTTGCCGAGCCGGTCTTCGTTGCCCGCGATCAGGGCCGAGGCCGCCGCGAGGATATGGCCGGTGGAGCGGTAGTTTTGTTCCAGCTTGACCACTTTCGCGCCAGGGAAATCGGTCGAGAACTTGAGGATGTTGCCAACTTCGGCACCGCGCCAGCCGTAGATCGACTGATCATCGTCACCCACGCAGCAGATATTTTTCGATGCCTGTGCCAGAAGACGCAGCCACAAATATTGCGCGACGTTGGTGTCCTGATACTCGTCCACAAGGATATAGCGGAACTGGTTATGGTATTCTCTGAGCACATCCGGGTTCGACTGGAAGAGCGTGATGACATGCATCAGCAGGTCGCCAAAGTCACAGGCGTTCAAGACCTGAAGCCGTTCCTGATACTGCGCATAGAGTGTGCCGCCAAGGCCGTTGGCAAAGGCAAAAGCCTCACCTTGTGGAACTTTTGCCGGGCTCAGCGCCCGGTTTTTCCAGCGGTCGATAAGCCCGGCCAGGGTGCGCGCAGGCCAACGTTTCTCGTCGATATTCTCCGCCTGGATCAGTTGCTTCAAGAGCCGTATCTGGTCGTCGGTATCGAGGATGGTGAAATTGGATTTGAGGCCAACAAGCTCTGCGTGTTTGCGCAGGATGCGCACACAAACGGAGTGGAAGGTACCGATCCACATGCCCTCAACCGGACGACCGATCACACGGGCAACCCGGTCCTGCATTTCCTTCGCGGCCTTGTTGGTGAAGGTCACGGCAAGGATATTCCACGGTGCCGCGCGCCCCGTTGACATGATATGGGCAAGGCGTGTGGTCAGCACGCGCGTTTTGCCCGTTCCTGCGCCTGCAAGCACCAGCACAGGCCCTTCGGTCGCAAGTACGGCTTCACGCTGCGGCGCATTGAGGCCGTCAAGATAGGGGGGCGGCGCGTCATGACGCGGTGCGGGCGGGGCCGCGGGCGTCTCGTCACCAAGGTCATCTAGGTCAAATGGATCGCTCATCATTGGGCGTCTATAGCACTTGAAAAGCGGCAGGCAAAGCCTCGGTTTTCCGCTTTTTGAAAAAGTGATGTTCTTGTCTTGTTCACATCAGCGGCGGCTCAGCGGCGGCGGCCAATTTCCATATCGCCGCCCTGGCTCTCGAGCAGTGCGCGGTTATATTCCTTCATCACGTCCCGGTGGCGGATAAGGCCGACAACCACATCCTGCTGCTCGGAGGAAACAACAGGCAGGATATCTTCGCCGCTGACCTCAAGCTTCTGCAGCGCGACCTGAAGGGGCTGGTCGGCGCGAACAGTGCGGGGTGTCTCGCGCATATATTCGCCGACAGTGTGCTTCAGGGCATTATCACCATCAAAAATATCCGGTGGCAACTGGCCGAAGCTCAGCACCCCAACCATCTTGCCGGTTTCATCTGTCACAATCAGCATGCCGCCACCTTGTGCCACCAGCAGCTCACGTGCCTTGATCGCGAGTTCGTTTTCCTGAACGGTGAAGAAATCCCGCGTCATGTGGTGCATCACCCGGGCGGATTTCAGCAGGTAGGTCGCCTTGCCGCCTTCAAGCCGTACGCCGCGGTTCGCAAGCTGCATATGGAAAAAGGAGCGTTCGAAAAACGCGCTGGTGACCATGCTGGACACCGCTGAGGCGATCATGACGGCAATGGTCACGTTATAGTCGCCCGTAATCTCGAACACGATCAGCATGGTGGAAATGGGCGCGCCCAGCACGGCGGAGGCAACCGCGCCCATGCCGACAACGGCGTAAAGGCCCGGTGTTGATGCGAGTTCGGGAAAAAGAGAACCTGCGGCGATGCCGAATGCGCCGCCCAGCATGGCGCCAAGGAAAAGTGAAGGGGAGAAGACCCCACCTCCGAAACGGCCGCCAAAAGAGATGATGGTTGCGACCATTTTGGCAATCACAAGTGAGATCAACAGCTCAAACCCGTATTCGCCATTGAGTGCCTTGCTGGTGGCTTCATAGCCAACGCTGAGGATTTCGGGAAAATAGAGAGCGATAAGACCGACAAAAAGCCCGGCAATCGCAGGCTCCAGCCAATAGGGGACCTTGCTGAGCCTTACGCGCAACTGGTCCGCCCAGTTCATGCCGGCCATGAAGATGACCGCGGTGATGGCCGCAACAATGCCGAGGATGAAGAAGGCCGGGAATTCCCAGAAGCTGGTGATGAAATATTCAGCCGTCTCGAATGCCGGGAAGTTGCCGAGGTGCGCGCGGCTCACAAGCGTGCCGGCGATCGCGGCAATAACCACGGGTGCGAAGGCATGCAGTGCATAGTGGCCAATGATGACCTCAAGCGCAAAAAAGACGCCGGCGATGGGCGCGTTGAAGGACGCTGCGACTGCGGCGGCGACGCCGCAGCCGAGCAGCGTGCGCGCAACAGCGGGATTGAGGTGCAGGAGGCGGGTAATGGTCGCCGCAAGGGTTGCGCCGAGATGCACTACCGGCCCCTCGCGCCCCATCGATGCGCCGGAGCCGAGCGAGATGATCGTGGTCCCTGCACTAAGAAGCCCCTCACGAAGGCCAAGGCGACTTTCATTCAGGGCGGCCGCCTCGATCACATTGGGCACACCACGGGTCTGGTTGTTGGGCAGGAAGCGCAGCAACTGCCCAACAACAAGCCCGCCAATCACCGGCACGGCGATGATATGGTACCAGGGCAGGGTGGCAGCACCCGTTGCGAGCTCACTTTCATGCTGGCCGAACGCAAGGTTCAGGATTTCGCCAATGCCAAGGTAGAAGCCAATGGCTGCATAGCCCGCCAGTACGCCCGTTATGGCAGCGATAATCGTTATGGCGCCGAATTCATATCCGCCGGACGAGAAGAGCGAAGCGCGGACCTTGCGCCGGATAATGGACAACAGTTTCTTGCTGCGGCGTGACGTCATGCTGTCATGCTTCCCGCCCCGCGTGCAGAATCCCAACTGTAAAACACGTTTGTCATCATTATTTTAGGTGCTGACCTTAAATTCGATTTTGCACCTTAGTGTGCGAAAACCAAAAGGTTAAGAAAATTCGCCGCATGGCTGCCGCATTGATCGGGTTTAATCAGAAAGGCTCGCTTGCAATCTTGCGCATGAGTGCGCACTCTTGGCCGGAACGGTGAAGAGCCGGACACACGGAGGGGACGTATGAAAACCGGAAAACTGGGTCGGATTTTGCTTTGGATTGTCGGATCCTTTGTCGGTCTTGTCGTTCTCGCGTCTGTTGTCCTCAGCTTCCTCGACTGGAACCAGTACCGTGGCACATTGGCGGAACTTGTCTCCTCCCGTCTTGGTATGCGGGTAGAGCTTGCAGGGGATATCCGCCTCGGCATCCTGCCGCGACCTTCCATGTCGGCCGAATCGGTGCGCCTTCTGCCCGCCCAGGAGGGCGCAGTCGAACCCGTCGCAACTGCTGAACTGATTGAGGCCAGCCTCGGACTTGGTGCCCTGATCAAGGGCGAGCTTGAAGTTCAGCATCTGGGTCTCAAAGGTATTGCGGTCACGCTGGAGGAGCGGCCTGACGGCAGCATCAACCTGCGCGGCTGGCCGGAAAGCGAGGACAGCAGCGAAGATGCAGGTGCCCCGATACAGATGGACCGACTGACGCTGGAAAACAGCACTGTAACCATCATGTTTGCCGATGGCACAAGCCGCAAGCTGGACGGCATCAATCTGCGACTTTCCGGCACACTGCCTGCTGGCCCGCTGGAATGGGAAGGCAGCCTGTCGAGCGGCGGTGAACGTCTGTCCACCACCGGCAAGCTGCGTCCCGCGTCGGACAGCGAAGCAATGTCGTTGAAAGCTGATGTTGGCCTTTCTGGCGGTAGCGCAGACATTTCCGGTCGGCTGGAAGATGGTGGCTTCACGGGTCGTGTACAGCTCAAGGGCAGTGAAATTGACCGCTTTGCCGCCGCTGCACAGACGCTGGCAACAGGGGCACCGGCCGTATTACCGCTGCCGAAACTGCCGTTCGCACTTGACGTGCAGGTTGACCGGGCTGCGGCGGTGACAAAAGTCACCTCACGCACCTTGAGCCTTGGCGAAACGCATGGGCGGGTTGACCTCGTGCTCACGCCGCGTGAGGGCAAGACCCACATGGGGGGCACAATTTCCATCGGTATCATTGATACCAAACCGTGGATGGACAGTTTTGTGTCCACCCAGGTCGCTGCGCCAGCACCTGCTGCCACTGCGGTTGAGAACAGGGTTGAGCTGCCGGTGTTGGGGTCCGTGGATGTTGCCATTGAGGGGGTCCAGATAAATGGGGGCCTTATCCAGCAGGTCGATCTCACCCTCGGGGTGACAGGCGGTGAACCCTATGTTGGAGACCTGCAGGCTCTGCTGCCGGGGGCAACCAGCCTGATCTTTGCCGGCAAGGTAGGCGCCAATAATCAGGGTAAGGGTAAGTTGACGGTCAATTCCGGAAACCTGCCGGACCTGCTGCGTTGGGCGGGATACGACCCCGCCGGTCAGTTGCCTGCAGGACGCCTGGCGACGGCTGATCTCTCGGCTGATGTAACACTCGTTAAGCGTGGCTGGGCCGTTACCAATCTCACGACCCGTCTGGATACGACAAATATTACAGGGGAAGTGCAGGGCGACTTTGCCGAGCTATGGCCGGCTTCCGTCCATCTTGTCGCGGACAGCATCAATCTCGACGCCTACCTGCCGGAGCGCAGGGACGACGAACCGCTGATATTGCCGGAAACCACCTTGCTAGACAGTTTCCCGGTCCGACCGACCAAGGTATTGCTGGAAGCAAAGTCGATGCAGTGGTCTGGGCAGTCGTTCGTGAACGCCAAAGCAGATGTCTCGGCCTCAAAAGCAGGGGTTGATGTCACCAGTTTTGATTTGATGCACCGGGGTGGGGCGCTCTCGGCCAACGGCCGGGTAAAACCGGTCTCCAACCAGTGGGAACTGGACACAGACCTGGTTGTTTCGGCATGGCCGTTTCCCTTTGTCAAAGCTCTGGTGCCAGAGGCGGACGGCTATCTGCGTGCGGCAGCGCTGAACGGCCTCAATGCGACTGTGCGGGCGCAGGGACCCTTGTCAAAGCTTTACGTGACGGCGAACGCCGACAAAGGCGACAGCAAGAAATTTACCGCCAATGGCACCGTGTCCTACGCACCTGACATGCCGCTGTCCTTTGATATGCGGGGGACGCTCAAGCATAACAACCTCGCACCGCTTGCCGCCATGACCGGGTTCGATATACGTGGCGCCGCGCCCGCGGACATCAATTATACCGTCACGCAGTCTGCAGCCGGTGTGCTGACGATGGACACAAGCGGCACCTTCGCAGGTGGTCAGTTGACCGCGAAGGGACAGCAGGGTGACGCCAAAAGTACATGGAAAGTGGGCTATGACCACAACACCGCGAAACGCGCTGCGACACAGTTTCTGCCCATGCTCAAGATGCCTGCACCCAATGCACCGCTCCGTATTGCTGCAGAAGTCACATTGGCTGATGCCGCGTGGACGGTGGAAAGCCTCGACATTCGGAACGGTGAGGCACAGCTCGCCGGTAAGGTCGGTGCAGACAACAAGCAACGGCTGTTCGGTAACCTGCGTGGTGCGGGCTTTGTGGTCGAAAACCTGACAGGCAATGCACCAAAGGACAAAACACCCGACCCCGTAGCCGCGGAACCTTTCAAGTTTGAGAGCCTGCGGGGTTATTCCGGTCAGGTTGATCTGTCGCTTGACGGTGTAACCTTGGCTGGTCAACGGCTGATGGCGCCCAAGGCTGCGCTGACGGCAGGGGACGGGCTTATCCGCATGGACCTTGGTCAGGCCGCCAAGCTGAACGGTAGCCCGGTGACAGTGGCAATTGACTTGATGCTCGACGGCACGCCGCAGATGAAGGGCAAAATCAATATCCAGGATTTTGATATCGCGGCGGCACTCCTTTCCGAAGGTTTTGGCAAGGTGGCCAATGGTACTGCATCCTTTGCGTTTGACTTTCAGGCCTCGGGCGCGACGCCAGAGGCCATGATCGCAGGTCTGCGGGGGCAGGGGCAGATAGCGGGGAACGCGGGTGGTGCGCTGAATTTCCTCAGCGTGCCCGCGCTTGTGCGTCAAATGTCTGATGCCAAGACACCGACGGCTTTCCTGAGCTCAATTGGTGGGTTCCTGCGTCAGGGTACGACAAGCTTTGCTACACTTGAGACCAAATTCACGCTGGATAGCGGCGTGGCACTGGTTGAGAATTTCCTCGCCTCGGGTCCATGGGGTGCGCTCAATCTTGACGGCCAGGTGAACTTTGCACAAAGCCTGCTGGACCTTAAAGGGCAACTCGACCTCACAAATCCGCAGGATGCGCCGACCATTCCAGTCAAATACTCAGGCGCGCTTAATAATCCGTCGGCGAACTGGACCAGCCGTGCACTTGAAAGCTTTGTACTCTCTGGTATCGAGCGTCGCCTGCGCACCTCCCTGTTCAAGGAACAGGAGAACCAGGAAGCAACGACAGGGGAGACGACGGAGAACCCTGCAGGCGCCGTCTTGGGCCGCGCCTTCGGTTTCCTGAACAAGCTCAAGGAGCAGCAGGAGGAAGAGAAGCGCAAGCAGGAAGAAGCCAGGAAAAAGGCTGAGGAAGAGAAAAAGAAGAACCAGTAGCTTCCCTCAAGCGGACGGCTTGCCGCTCTCGCGCTCAAGGGTCTGGAGCACGAAGGCACGGATTGCACCTGAAAGGGAGCCGTCCCGAGCTTCATCAAGCTGGCGCACAAGCTCGTTGACCGAGAGGTCCTGACCGGAGGCGATGCGCTTGAGGTGCCGCCAGAAACAGACCTCCAGCGAAATAGATGTCCGGTGTCCCGCGAGGGTCACCGAATGTTTTTCCAGTCGTGCGTCGTCAAGGTCATACATGGGGCTGATCATGCACTGGCCTCATGCGCCGTCAAGCATCTTGACGCGCATGGTATCTTTAAATAAGAACAAATAAAGAACAAAATATATCGCAGCGACGGAGAGAACGATGGCAGAGCCGCTAAAAAACTATTTTTCGCATGAGGTTATCACCCAGATCGGTGCAATATTTTCACGGGCTGACAGAGCCTTTGACGAGGGCGAATACCAGCGAATTGCCTGTTCGAATCTGGAAACCTTGGAACTCAAGGAGCGTGTGCTGCAGATCATGGACGCGCTTGATGCGACCTTGCCTGCGGACTTTGATGCCTTTGCCGACCGTGTACTGGCCAGCCTGCACGCGAGCGAGGACACCAGCAGCGAGGGGATCAGTTTTGATGGCAGTGGTGTGTGTGGCTTTGCCGCCTGGCCTGTGACAGACCTCGTTACCCGGCGTGGCATTGATGTACCAGAAAAAGCTTTGCCGGTGCTCAAGGAGGCAACCAAACGGTTCACGGCCGAGTTTGCCATCCGCCGTTTTCTGATCGAGCACCAGAACTATACGCTCTCCGTTCTCAATGGCTGGGTGGAGGACCCGAACCGGCATGTGCGCCGGTTGGTGAGCGAGGGCACGCGCCCGCGCCTGCCATGGGGCTTGCGACTGCAGGATTTTGTTGTCGACCCGGCGCCTATCATGCCCTTCCTTGAAGCCCTGAGGGATGACCGGGAAGATTATGTGCGCAGGTCAGTTGCCAACAGTCTCAATGATATCGCAAAGGATCACCCGGACCGTGTCGGCAAACTTGCCGGGCACTGGTTGAAGGGCGCAAGCGCGGAGCGTGAGCGGCTCGTTCGTCATGCGTGCCGCACACTCATCAAGGCAGGGCATAAGGAAACCCTGAAAGCCTTTGGCTACATCGGTGAAGGCGCTGTTGATTGCACGCTCAGGCTATCAACGCCTGTGGTTGCCTATGGCGACTCGCTTGAGTTCGAGATTGAACTGTCCGGTGAGTTTGAAGGCAGAGCTGTCATGCTTGATTATGCCATTCATTTCGTGAAGGCGAATGGCGGGCGTGCACCCAAGGTTTTCAAGTGGAAGGATGTGGCGTCGGCCGGGCGCACGCTCGCGGCCAGCAAACGTCACGCCATCAAACCCATCACGACGCGGCGCTATTATCCAGGCGAACATCTGGTTGAGATTTGGGTCAACGGTGTTTCGGTCGCATCCGCGCCCTTCACGCTCACCATGCAGGAACAAGCCGCATAAGCTGCGCTTCTTAGCCCCTCTAAATTTCCTCGCTTGAACTTCATATATCTATATAGCAATTTAGCTATATGACTATTCATGCAGATATTGAAGCCGGGCTGAAGGCGCTCGCGAGTGACAAGCGCCTTTATGTGCTGGAGCTTCTCAAGGACCCGGTGGGTAATTTCCCGCCGCAGGTTGATGGCGACCTTATTACCGACGGTGTTTGTGCCAACTGGCTGACGGAGCGACTTGAAGTCAGCCAACCAACGGCTGCCCGGCACCTGAAGGTACTGACGGATGCGGGGTTCATCATTCCCACCCGCAAAAAGGGTTGGGTGTTCTACCGGCGCGATGAAGCGGCGATAGAACGGTTCAAGGCAGCGATACGCGAGGAAATTTAAATGGACAGAACCTACGAAAAAGACCTGCTGACCGCAGCGGGCCTGGCACAGGACTATCTTGGCAATGTGCTGGAACAATCCGTTTTCCCGAGCGAGGCAGCGCGCGCGGCGCTTACGGCGTTCGATGAAGACCTGCCGGAAGTGGGGCGTGACAGCACGGAAACGCTGAATCTGATGCACAGTGTTGGCAGCCCGGCGACGACAGCAACCACCGGCGCGCGTTATTTTGGCTTTGTGGTGGGCGGTGCGCTTCCTGCCACGACCGCAGCAAACTGGCTCGCGACGGCATGGGACCAGAGCCCGTCATCCGAGATGAATTCACCCGCGGCAGTCAAGATAGAGATGGTGGCAGGCCGCTGGCTCCTCGATATCCTTGGTCTGCCTGCCGAAAGCGGTGTGGGCATGACCACGGGCGCAACCATGGCCAACTTCACAGCTCTTGCGGCAGCGCGCACAGCGCTGCTGTCGCGCAAAGGATGGAACGTAGAAGTGCAGGGCCTATACGGTGCGCCGGAGATCAAGGTGGTGGTGTCAGAGGAAGTGCACATCACGGTCGAGAAGGCGCTGTCGATGCTTGGCTTTGGCAAAGGCCGTGTCACCCGTGTACCGACGGACGCAAACGGCGCAATGCTCCTGGACGCGCTGCCGGAACTTGATGACCTGACCATCGTGTGCACTCAGGCCGGTAATGTGAACTCCGGCGCGGTGGACCCGGTTGGGGCAATTGCAAAACGTGCGCGGGAAGCAAGTGCATGGGTGCATGTGGACGGTGCCTTTGGCCTGTGGGGCAAACTGCTTGCCGACCGCGCGGCGTTGTTTGAAGATATTGAGCTGGCTCACAGCTTCGCGACTGATGCGCACAAATGGCTCAATACGCCCTATGACTGCGGCATTGTAATCTGCCATGACCCCAAATACCTGCATCAGGCGATGGTGACATCTGCGCCTTACTTCCGTGAGGACGGCGCCAACGCACCCAAGGACATGGTGCCTGAATTTTCCCGCCGCGCGCGTGGTGTGGAGGTCTGGGCAGCCCTACGAACATTGGGACGCGAAGGTGTGACGGCAATGATCGACCGTTGCTGCCAGAATGCCCGCCGCTTTGCGGACGGCTTGAAACAACTCGGTTTTGACGTCCGGAACGATGTTGTGCTGAACCAGGTGGTGGCCACCATTGGTACAGCCGACGAACTGGCCGCCATCCGTTCGCATGTGGAAGCATCCGGCGAATGCTGGTTCGGGCCAACGGTCTGGAAAGGCAAACACGGTATTCGCATCAGCGTCTCAAGCTGGCGCACGACAGTGGAAGATGTTGACCGTTCGCTAGCCGCCATCAAGGCCGCCAAGCAGGCGGTACTGGCCTAGAGCATCGCGAGTAGTATTTCGCGCCCATGCTTGCTACTATCGTTTGGTGATGTGGCAAGCATGGGGTGGGTGCCATGGGTGAGATACTCAAGAATGAAGTCGGTAGCCTTTGTCCCGCGATGAAGGCTGCAGACATGGTGGGTGACAAATGGGTCATTCTGATCCTGCGGGAAATGTTCCTTGGCTCGTCGCGATATAATGAGTTCCAGCGCGCTTTGCCGCGCATATCGCCGACAATCCTCAGTAAACGCCTCAAGCAGCTGGAAAGCGACGGCTTGGTCATCAAAAAGGGTGGCAAGTCCGGCGAATACAGGCTGACGGCTTGTGGGCGTGAGCTCTGGCCTGTGATCGAAGGCTTGGCGACATGGGGCTTACGCTGGGCGCGGCGACGCCTCAGCGAAGAAGATATAGATAGCGGCACCTTCATGTGGGACTTTCACCGCACCCTGAACACAGGCGCGTTGCCTGACGGTGAAACGGTGATCTGTGTCAGCCTGTCCGACCGCACGGTGAACCGCACATGGTGGATGGCAGCCTGTGACGGCACGGTGGAACTGTGTGTCGACGACCCGGGTAAGGATTCGACCTTTACGTGAGTGGTACGTTGGAGACCATCGCCGGTGTCTGGATGGGCGATACGCCGGTGCTTTCAGCGGTCAAGGACGAGTTGATCGTTATGAACGGCGCGCCACACCTCGCGCGCACTGTAGACCAGTGGTTCCCGAAGTCCATGTTCGCGGAAGTGCGGCCAGAACGCATGATGGCATAAGTGTGCAGCGCTACAGGCCCCCGCCAGAAGCCTGTAGCGTGCTTGGCAAAAGCGTCAGCTATTGCCGAGAGCGTGCACATCAGCCGCTTTGAGAAGCTGGCCGCCAATACCCCAATCACCTTGTTCAACTTCCATGATGCGAACCCAGGTAACAGGACGCATGGCTTCGCCTTCCACGGCGACCATCGCTTCGGTGACCTTTGCGATCAGGTCTTTTTTCTGGGCAGGGGTGAACACGTCTTTGATTACGTCAATCGTTACAAGTGGCATTTTCGTTTCCTCGTCTAATGCTTTGTCCGGGCTGTCCGGCTCGAGGGGGAAAATGCCTCAACGGGCGTGCGCGCAATAGTGCACGGTGCGTAGCATCACACTATTAATTACGCAGGAAACCACTACAGAATCTGTAGTTACTCTTCTTTGAGGATGTTTTCGGGGCGCCAGAAGCAAATGCCCCGTTCCGAATAATCGGCACCGAGGCTTTTATAAAGTTTGATGGCGCCGGTATTGTCGGTGTTGACCTGCCACTTCACCGGAGCCTGAATTTCCTTAGCCAGTGCGCCAACTGCCTTGAGGAGTTTGGTCCCGATACCGTGGCCCCGGGCTTCCTTTTTCACGAACAGGTCATCAAGCTCAATGATTGTCTTGCCGCTCCAGATATGGAAGCGCTCGATATAGGTCGCGATGCCGACAGCTTTACCGTCTAGCTCCGCGATAAGAATGCGGAATGATGGGTTGTCACCAAAGGCGGCTGCGCTAAAATCTTCTTGGGTGATTTTCAGGTAGGTGAGGGAAGCTTCATGCGCCGCCAGCGCGTGCACAAGACCATAGGCGGCATCCGCATCCGCGGGCATTGCTTGCCTGATGGTAACGATCATTGCTGTTTCCCTGCGTCCGGACTGGTTGAGGGGCGGCGTTTGACCGCCCCCTGATAGATTAAAGGTCTTTGAAGAAGTCGTTGCCTTTGTCGTCGACAACAATGAAGGCCGGGAAGTCTTCCACTTCAATACGCCATACCGCTTCCATGCCGAGGTCCTCGAAGTCCAGAACTTCAACCTTGCGGATGTTGTTCTTGGCGAGGATAGCTGCCGGGCCACCGATGGAGCCAAGGTAGAAACCGCCGTTCTCACCGCACGCTTTGGTCACGTCCTTTGAGCGGTTGCCTTTGGCGAGGCTGATCATGCTGCCGCCCAGTTTCTGGAACGGGCCGACATAGCTGTCCATGCGGCCAGCGGTCGTAGGCCCGAAGGACCCCGAAGCATAACCTTCCGGGGTTTTAGCGGGGCCCGCGTAATAAATGATGTGATCCTTGAAGTAGGCCGGCATCTCGGCACCGTCCTCAAGCATCTTCTGGATGCGTGCGTGCGCGAGGTCACGTGCGACGACGATGGTGCCCGACAGGCTGAGGCGTGTCTTGATCGGATATCGCGTCAGTTGCGCAAGGATGTCTTTCATCGGCTTGTTGAGGTCAACCTTCACGACCTCCTCAGACAGATGATCGTCAACAATCTCGGGCATGTATTTGGCAGGATCGGTCTCAAGCTGCTCAAGGAACACACCGTCCTTGGTGATCTTGCCTTTGGCCTGACGGTCGGCCGAGCAGGAAACGCCGATGCCCACCGGCAGGCTCGCGCCGTGGCGTGGCAGGCGGATGACACGGACGTCGTGGCAGAAGTATTTGCCGCCGAACTGCGCACCAATGCCCATGTTCTGGGTCATCTTGTGGATCTGTTTTTCCATCTCAACGTCGCGGAAGGCGCGGCCGGTGGCGTCGCCTTCGGTCGGCAGCTCATCATAATAGCGCGCGGAGGCTTTTTTGACCGTCGCAAGGTTCTGTTCCGCCGACAGGCCGCCAATCACGATCGCAAGGTGGTAGGGCGGGCACGCCGCGGTGCCGAGGGTTTTGATCTTTTCCTCGAGGAAGGCAAGCATGCGGTCTTCGCGCAGGCTGGCCGGTGTCTGCTGAAAGAGGAACGTCTTGTTCGCGCTGCCGCCACCCTTGGCGAGGAAGAGGAATTTGTACTCGTTGCCCTCACTCGCATAGAGGTCAATCTGTGCCGGGGTGTTATTCTTGGTGTTGACTTCCTTGTACATCGACAAGGGGGCCATCTGGCTATAGCGCAGGTTGGTTTCCGTATAGGTGCGCATCACGCCTTTGGTCAGCGGGTTTGCGTCGTTGCCGTCGGTCCATACATGCTGGCCCTTGGTACCGACGATGATGGCCGTGCCGGTGTCCTGACAGGACGGCAGCACACGGCCCGCCGCGATGTTTGCGTTTTTCAAGAGTTCCTTGGCGACAAAGCGGTCATTCTCGCTCGCTTCTTCGTCCTTCAGGATGTTCGAAAGCTGCTCAAGGTGACCGGGGCGCAGAAGGTGCGCGATGTCTGACATCGCTTCCCTGGCCAGCAGTTCAAGCGCACCGTCTTCAACTTTCAGGATTTCGCGGCCATCAACGGTGATGGTGGAAACGAAGTCGGAGGTAAGCTTGCGGTAAGGGGTGGCGTCTTTGCCAAGCTGGAACAGGTCGCTGTATGTCCAGTCGCTCATGAAGGATGCCTCATATCATGTGCCGCGGATGCGGAAAGTCTGACAGGGAGGCGAGGGCGCGTGCGCCCACTCGCCCCGTTTGGTTTGGCCGTGTTATTTTTTGCGGAACGCGTCGAGTGTGACCACATTGTCCGTGCCGGTGTCCTTGGTATCGCCAGCCGGTTCGTCCTGATTGTCGGGCGTCGGTGCAGCGTCATCGAACTCGGGCGCTTTGCCGTCCTCAAGTTCAAAGCCTTCGCTTTCGGCATCGTCGTCGTCAAATTCGGCGTCTTCGTGGAACTGCAGCGCAAACTGCACGCTCGGATCAACAAACCCGACCACAGCATCGAAAGGAATACGCAGGTGTTCCGGCTTCTGGTTGAAGGACAGGCCGACCATGAAATGGTCTTCCTCAACCTTGAGGCCCCAGAACTTGTGCTGCAGCACAATGGTCATTTCCTCAGGGAAACGGCTCACAAGATGGGCAGGGATATCCACCCCTTCAGCCTGGGTCTTGAAAGCGATGTAGAAGTGGTGGTCGCCCTTCAGGCCGTCTTTTTCGGTGTCCCTCAGGACGGCACGGACAACACCACGCAGCGCTTCCTGCACCTTGGCGTCATAATCGATATAGGTTTCAGACATAGCTGACCCAGCTCCCGTAACATTACACACGGTTTCCGGTTCTTATAATGCCAAGGCTTGATGGGGTGAAGGGGAAAATGGCAGTTTTTCGAGGTCGCATTTCATATCTTTGCTATCTATGCGATAAAAAAACGCCTTTGCGGAAAATGGATGGTATCACCGGGGCATGACCGGCGTTAGTATTCTCCGCGCATAGTTGTGGCGTTCTTCATGCGGAACAACCATGGCACAGTCCGGCAAATAGCAAGACCAGGCGCGGTATAAGTGACAGCAAAACTAGAATATTTTGGCCTCGCGATGGATTTTGTGGAGGCTTCGAAGTCAGCCATCTCGCTTGATGAACTGAGCGCCTGTTTCCAGAGGGTAAACCTTGCGCTCGGGTTTGACCATTTTGCCTGCCTGTCCTGTGTCGAATTCGGGTCCATGCCTGCTGACGCAGTGTTTCTTGCCGACTGCCCGGACGAATGGTCCGATGTCTATCTTGAGGAGCATTTCGGTCGCACTGACAGAGTGCTCAAGGTCTCCTTGCGGGAGCACATGCCCTTCAACTGGGACAAGGCTTCGTCGCCGGTATCGCTGACCAGCGACGATGGCGGGCCGGGTTTGCTTCACGGCATTACCGTGCCGATCCACATGGTGGGGGCGTTCCCCGGCACGGTGAATGTGGTCGGGCACCGGAAGAATGTGGAACCAGAGGCCGAACATGCAGTTCATTTGATGAGCGTGTATCTTCACGATGCAGCACTCAAGCTCGCGCAAGCCGAAGAGAGGGTACTGCGCCAGCCGGTAAAGCTCACCCCAAGGGAACGGGAGTGCCTTCAGTGGGTGGCTGTTGGCAAGACCGACTGGGAGATCGCCGGTATCCTGTCCCTCGCGGAGCGCACGGTGCACAATCATATTGAAAGCGCGAAGTCGAAACTGACCGCCTCGTCGCGTGTTCAGGCGGTGGTGAAAGCTTTTCTCAGTAATTTGATTTACTGAACACAGCCTTACGTTTTATAAGATAGTGTTTGTAGGGTGAATTGTCGGCTCCCTCATCGGGCCGTGCAATTCGGGGCAATGGAAACGGGGCAATTGCGTTGGCCGATTTGCAGAGCTTTCAGATAGCTTTGGATTTCATAGAATTCGCGAAACGGGCCGAAAGCCATGACGAGCTTGGCCGCCTGTTTCAGGGCGCTGCGCGCAAGCTGGGGTTCAGTCACTATGCCTGCGTATCCTGTCTTTCCTTCGATACCTTGCCTGAAGATGCGGTTTTCCTCGCGCATTACCCGGATGATTGGACCCAATATTATCTTGACCAGAAGTACGACAGAATCGACCGGATTCTGCAGGTCTCCCTTGGCTCAAGCATGCCGTTCAACTGGGATCATGATCAGGTGGTGCATGGGCGCTCCCCGGACCAGCAGCGCTTCTTTGATGAAGCGGAAGACGCCGGGCTCGTCTACGGCGTTACTGTACCCATTCACGTGGTGGGCTCTTATCCAGGCGCTGTGAACATAGTTGGTGAATTTCACCACAATGACCCTGCGGTGGAGCATGCGCTGCATCTGATGGGGGTTTATATGCACGACCGGGCGGTCAAGCTCGGCAGCGTCAAACGGCCGAAGCGCATGTTGCGCCAGGATCTGACCCCGCGCGAACTTGAGTGCCTGAAGTGGGTGGCCGCAGGGAAAACAGACTGGGAAATCTCCTGCGTGCTGACAATTGCGGAGCGCACGGTGCACGCCCATATCGAAAATGCAAAGCGCAAGCTTGGTGTGCACACGCGGCTGCAGGCCGTCGTGAAGGCTTTTCTGTCTTCAAATCACTACTTTAAGTAATATTAATTCAATCGCTCCAGAAAACCTAGTCTGATCAGCCTATAGCGATCAGTGTCCCAAATTCCGATCATAGCCAGCAAGCAACAACAGGGAGGCGGGCTATGATCCATGCGGTAAGCGCACATAACCAAGCTGAATACCGGCCGTATCTGCGCCAGCTATGGCGACAGCGGTACGATATTTTTGTCGAAAAAATGGGCTGGAGCCTTGACTGCGCCGAAGGTATTGAGCGCGACCAGTTCGATCGGGCAGACACAATTTACCTGCTGAGCATCGATGACGAGGATCGTTTGCGCGGCGCCATGCGCCTCCTGCCTACCACGAGCCCCCATCTCATGAGCGAGCTGTTCCCGCACCTGTGTGCCGAAGGTGTGCCACAACATGAGACCATCTGGGAAATTTCCCGTTTCTATAGCCTGACTGGCCGCCACATGATGCTGGAGCGGGACCGCACGGTCTCCGAACTGGTGTGCGGGCTTTATGAATACGCCCTTGAAGCAGGCATCAGCAAAGTCACCTGCGTCGCAAGCATGGTCCTCTTTCCCACCATTCTGAAAGCCGGGTGGGATGTGACGCCGCTTGGGCTTCCGGCTGTGACAGACGGTGAGGTTGTACTCGCTTTCCTCATCGATCTGAAGCAGCGCGATCATAAGACAGTGAAGCGGAACCGTAAAATTGAAGGCAGCGTGCTTGTGCGCCGCAGTCTGAAGGAAGAACAGTGGGAGATTGCATCATGACCATGGCAGATACACGGCTTGGTCCGGTCAAACCGTCGATCATCAATAAGGCCGCTGAGCAACTCTTTTTCCTGTTCGCGCAGCTTGACCCCGCGCGGGTAGAACTGATTGTGGAACGCGTGGAGTATGCAATCGGCGCTCCGCATGGTGATGCAATCATGGAGATCGGCCCGAACACACGCCGCGCTGTGATCGAGCAGGCGGTAGCCCGGCTTTTGTATGCAATCGCTGGTATGCCTTATGAGGACATTCTGTTCGCACTGACCTATGCGGAAACGCAGGCCATGATTGATGGCGCGCATGACGAGATTGCGTCGGAATGCCACTATTCATGAGTAAATGAACGTCAAAAGTCTCTGGTGGCTTTTTTCCCGACTGGACCTCGGGGAAGGGGCATTGGACCGCCGAGCCGGGTGTGGTGACCCGCGCTCGGCGGTTTTAATTCGGCCTCAGGGTGAGGGGGGAGGCCTTCGGGAGGGCAAAAGAAAATGGGCCGTTCTGTTGCTAGGTGGCCCAGACCCCACCTGATGGAGTCAACCATCAGGAATTTATAAATGTAGCTCGTGTGACTGCTTACGCAGCAACAGCGAACTCGACGTTGTTGTCGTTAGCATTTATTTTTGGTGGCCCATCACAGCGGTGCCATCCTGGGCGAAAGGCAATACATCTTTCGATACACGTCGATCCTGGTTCGCCCCCGTCAGCAAAGGTCAGGAGATTTCCTGGCCGTTCCTGGTGGAGGCGCCGGGCACTGCCCCCGGGTCCGCAATACGTACTCAATGCGCCGTTTATCGCCATAGCTGGAAAACCAGCAAGACGGATATAAGCATCTTTTGTGGCTATTTAAAGCCTAATCGCATGCCCGTGCTCTATTTTCCTGATTCGAGAATCGCGAGGTTTTGTGGCATAATAGTCCCATCTTGTGACTAATTGAGAGGAGATCTGATCATGAAGGAACAAGCGCAGTGGGAATGGTCTGACGCCACCGGCCCACGAGGCAACATTCGCGAAGCGGTTGCCCTTTTTGATACCGAAGAAGATATGCAGGCCGCAGTAGATGACCTTGAGAGTCATGGCTTCTCGAATGCCGCTATCTCGAGGCCGGTGCCGCCAGCGGAGGTTGCGGTGGCGATCAACCGCCCCGTCTTCAGTGCCGCGGATATCGAGGATGATGCCAGCGTGCCGCGTGAGCCGGTTGACGATAACAACAGCCGGACCGGGATCACGATGGTGGCAGTGTTGACACCTATATATTTGCTCCTGCTTGCAGGGGCGGCTTTTGCAGCCGGGCACGGCCTTGAGACCTGGGAGGCGATGGTGCTGATAGTGGGCCTCGGTGCCCTTGGCATGGTCGGTGGGGCATATTTTGTCACCCGAGTTGTGCGGGAGAAAAAGTCGCGTATCCGGGCCGAAAAGGCGCTTGGTGGTTTGCTCCTGTGGGTCCGTACCGGAAGCCGGGAGCAGGAAGGCAGGGCGCTTGAGATTCTGCGGCGTCATGCCGGCAGGGATGTGCACCTGCACGGGCCGGCGATGCAGCACTGACACCGTGCCCCAGCCATGAGAAGTGAAGCCCGCGCGCGCGGGCTTTTCTCGTTTTTCGCATCTCGCACCGTACAACTATTGCCTATGCGTGACCCTCGGCCTATAGCTGTTCTACATCAAATGTCAGCTCAGAGTGCGATAGGGGACGTCATGCGGCAATATCACGAACTGCTTCAGCGTATCAGGAATGAAGGGGTTTTCCGGGGCGACCGCACGGGAACCGGCACATATAGTGTGTTCGGTCACCAGATGCGATTTGACCTGTCGGAAGGGTTTCCGCTCGTCACCACGAAAAAGCTGCACCTCAAGTCCATCATTCATGAACTGCTTTGGTTCATCGCAGGCGATACCAATATTAAATACCTCAAAGATAACGGCGTCTCGATCTGGGATGAATGGGCCGACGAAAATGGTGACCTCGGCCCCGTTTATGGGCACCAGTGGCGTAGTTGGCCGACCCCGGATGGCCGCAAGGTTGACCAGATCACCGCGCTCATTGACCAGATCAAGAATAACCCCAACAGCCGCCGTCTGATTGTTTCGGCCTGGAATGTAGCAGATGTGGACGATATGGCGCTGCCGCCATGCCACTGCCTGTTCCAGTTCTATGTGGCGAACGGCAAGCTGTCCTGCCAGCTATACCAGCGCAGTGCAGACGTTTTTCTGGGAGTGCCCTTCAATATCGCCTCCTATGCGCTGCTGACGCATATGATGGCTCAGGTATGCGGGCTCGAGGCAGGTGACTTTGTACACACATTCGGGGACGCACACCTCTACAGCAACCACATAGAGCAGACCGACCTGCAACTCAGCCGATCTCCCTTGCCGTTACCCAAGCTTTGGCTGAACCCGGACGTTAAGGACTTGTTTGCCTTTACCTATGACGATATCCGCATCGAGGGCTACGAGGCTCATGCACATATCAAGGCCGCGGTGGCGGTGTAGACAAGCTGGATACAGGACCCGGTGTCGCGCGAAAGTGATATAGACTTCAGGCAGATCGCCCTTCTGGTGGCGGTAACAGCCATTGGCGCTATCCTCACGTGGTCCGCCACGCGAGAGACAGTCCGCTCTGCCGAGGAAGAGGCGCGTGCACGTTTTGAGTCCACTGCAGCACTCTATGTGAATCGGATAAAAAGCGAGCTTGATCACGGCCTTGACGCCGCCGAGGATATGTACCGTTACTATGAAGCGTATGAGGGTTTTGGCGCCGATACTTTTGAGCGCATCGTATCTTCATCGTCGGGCCTGAACCGCAACCGCAAGCTGGTTGGTGTTGTTATCGCCGTGGAGGCCGGTAATGAGGCAGACTTTCTTGAGTATGCGCGGTCAAAATATGATGGTGAATTCGAGCTGAAGGCGCCAGAGGGTGTCACCATTCCGGCACCGCCTGGAAGCCGACATTTCCCCTTCCTTTATGCCTGGTCATCCGACCTCAAGCGCCAGGGGCGCTGGACAGGTATGGATATGGGCGCACATGCTTCGCTCAATGCATTTTTTGAGGAAACATTACGCCAAGGCAAGGCTGGTGGCATCTTGCTGCCCAGACTTGAAACACGGAGCGAGGGTTGTGTGCTGCTTGCCGTGCCCTTCAGGCGCAGCCGTGAAAACGCCGCAGGCCTTGTGCTTCAGTTGATCGACCTGCCTCAGATGGTGCGGTTCGCACTTGAGACCGACCGGCTGGCAGGCCTGAATGCATCCTTTTCGTCTACCTGGGCCGGGGGGCAATATGACGAGACCCTGCGTATTGTGGATTGGCGCCTGTCAGATGAGGCGCCGCCTCCTGTCGCACTTCGCCCCTGGGCCAGCACGCAGGAAATGCAGGTGGGCAACTATATCTGGCAGGTAACACCCTGGTCACACTATATCGGTTTCAAGGTCGACTATGGTGCCGCTGTCATCACGGCAGGCGTAAGCCTTGTTCTGACCGCGCTCGTCATCTTCATTGTCTGGTCGCAGTCACAGCGTGCCAAGCGGGTTGTTGATATCGTCAACCGCAGGACACGGGCGCTCAAGGAAGCGCATGAAGAGCTTGAGCAACATTACAAGCTCCTGCAGAATTTGAACAAGGATGTGGAGGAGGCGCGCAAGTCTGCCGAGACTGCAAACCGCGCCAAATCGGAGTTCCTTGCCACCATGAGCCATGAACTCAGGACACCGCTCAACGCCATCCTCGGTTTCTCGCAGCTCCTGCAGGAGCAAGCGCTGGGCCCTATTGGCGACAAACGCTACGTGGACTATGCCAAGGATATCCACTCAAGCGGCAGCCACCTGCTGGCGATCATCAATGATATCCTCGACCTGGCGAAGCTTGAGGCGGGGAAAATCCGCATCGAACACAAGGTGCTGTCATCACGGCAACTGGTCGAGCGGGCGATTGCGCTTTTGCAGCAGCAGGCACAGGGCAAGGGCATCAAGCTGGTGGCTGAATTTGCGCCCGGCATGCCGGACCGCATCTACGGTGACGAACTGAGGCTCCGGCAGATTCTTATCAACCTGGCCTCCAATTCGCTCAAGTTCACCAATCAGGGCAGCATAGTCCTGCGCCTGCATCCGAAGGCGTTTCCAACCGGTCAGCCGGGCTGGGTGCTTGAGGTCGAGGACACCGGTATCGGTATCCCTGAAGAAAAACAGGCAACGCTGTTTGATCGTTTCACGCAGGTGGATACCGCGCTTTCACGCCGTCACGGCGGGGTCGGGCTCGGGCTCGCCATCTGCCGTGAGCTTGTCGACCGAATGGAGGGCAAGATCAGCGTGCGCAGCACCCCCGGTGTCGGCACAACCATGCGCGTGCATCTGCCGCTTGAAGAGGCGGAGGATGACGATGATGATGACGGCATGATCTAGAGTTTGTCAGGAGTGAAACTATGATTTCCATGATCGTCGCAATGGCGGAAAACCGCGCAATCGGCAAGGACAATGACCTGCTGTGGCACTTGCCTGCTGACCTGAAGCACTTCAAGGCGCTCACCATGGGCAAGCCCATGATCATGGGCCGTAAGACCTTCGATAGCATTGGTCGACCGCTACCGGGTCGGCGTACAATTGTCGTCACGCGCAATATGCAGTGGCATACCGAGGGCGTCGATGCCGCAGATTCGCTTGAAGGTGCGATCCAGATGGCTGAGATGGCCGAAGAAATCATGATCGTGGGCGGTGCACAGATTTACGCACAGGCCATGCCGCATGCCGACCGCCTCTATGTGACCGAGGTTGCCCTCAAGGTCGATGGCGACGCCTATTTTCCACAAATTGATGCGAGCGAATGGGCAGAGACTGCGCGGGAGAGTTTCCCGGCAGAAGATGGCAAACCCGCTTATGCCTTTGTCACCTACGAGCGGTCGTAAGGCTTACGCCTTGACGTGTTCGTACAGCTTGTCGGCAATCTCGCGGTAGGTTGCGCTGATCGGGCTCTGTGGTTCCGCCGCCACAATGGGCGTGCCGCCGTCCGCATGCTCGCGCACACTCATGTGCAAGGGCACACCACCAAGGAACTCACAGCCGAGCTCTTTCGCGGTGTCCGCCGCGCCGCCATGGCCAAAGATATGCGCCTCACCGCCGCAATGCGGGCAGATGAAGGTGCTCATATTCTCAATGATGCCGAGGATTGGCACATCCACCTTGCGGAACATGGCGAGGCCTTTGCGCGCGTCAATCAGTGCCAAGTCCTGAGGGGTGGAGACAATCACTGCGCCGGTGAGCGGCGCTTGCTGCACCATCGTGAGCTGCACGTCGCCGGTGCCAGGCGGCATATCAACTACCAGCACGTCAAGCGGTCCCCAGGCTACATCCTTCAAGAGTTGCTGCGTCGCGCCCATCACCCGCGGGCCACGCCATACGACAGGCTGGTCCACGTCAATCAGGAAGCCGACGGACATGACCTTGATGCCGTGCGCCACGATGGGCTGGATAATCTTGTTCTTGATTTCGGGCCGCTCATCAACCCCCATCAGCATGGGCAGCGACGGACCAAAGATATCCGCGTCCATCACACCGACCTTCAGGCCCTTGTCCCTGAGCGCAAGCGCGAGGTTGACGGATGTGGTGGATTTGCCCACGCCGCCTTTGCCGCTCGCCACCGCGATAATGTGTTTAACGCCGGGTATTTCGACCGGGGTTGGTGGCGCCTTAGGCGCTGCCATTGTTGGCTTTGGTGCCGCCGCTGGCTTGCGTGTGGCGGTCACAATCGCGTTTGCGGTGGTGATGCCGTCGGTCGCGAGCGCAGCCTTTTCGGCGGCGGCGCGAATGGCTTCCATATCGCCCGGTGTGGTGTCGCCGAAATCAAGGATTATGCCGGCTTTGTCACCGTCGATGACGACCGTGCTTGAGATACCCATCTCTCTCAGGGACTGCCCGCTTGGGGCTTGCAGCTCATTCAGGGCTGTCTCGACAGCTTTTTTGAGACCGTCTTTTGAGAAATCGGGCATAAAAAACCTCTTAATTCGGCGAAAAACCATACAGAATTCGTCCCGCAGACGTTGCAGCGGCTGGAGGCCTACCATATATAGGCTAGCAAGACACGGTCTTTCTGTTCACACTGGAACAGATGAGTTCTGATGCGCAAAAGCGCAAGTAGGGGAGAAATTTATGCCTTGGCAAAATAACGGCGATGGCGAACGGCCAAACCCATGGGGTAACGGTCCGCGTCGCGGTGGCAGCGGCGGTGGCGGCGAGCCACCAAACATTGACGAGTATATCCGCAAAGGTCAGGAGCGTATCAAATCCGCCTTGCCGGGTGGAGCTGGTCCAATGGCGTCGCTGGGCCTTCTTGTCGCTGCGGTGCTGTACTTGATCCTGGGCATTTATGTGGTAGACTCGAACGAGCAGGCCGTGGTGCTGCGGTTCGGCAAATGGGTAGATTCCGCAGGGCCCGGCGCACACTTCCACTTCCCGGTGATCGAGGATGTCGAAATCCGGGGTGTCACGGATGAGAAACAGGTCTCGATCGGCAGCCGGTCCCAACAGGAAAGCCGTCGTTCGGGTACCGGGCGTCAGAGCTTTGCGCGTCTGGACGAGAGCCTGATGCTGACGCAGGACGAAAACATCGTTGATGTGCGCTTCAACGTTGTCTGGCGTATCAAGGATCTGGGCAATTACCTCTTCAAACTCGAAGACCCGGAAGGCACAATCAAATCGGTTTCTGAGAGCGTGATGCGCGAGATTGTTGGTAACAACAGGATCACGCCGATCATCACCACCGACCGTGGTCGGCTTGAGCAGGAAGCACTCGATATGATCGAGACGACGCTTGATAGCTATGAAGCTGGTGTCGACATCCTGCGGGTGCAGATCATCGAATCCGAAGCACCGGCCGAAGTGAAGGATGCCTTCCTTGACGTGCAGCGCGCAGAAGCTGATCAGCAGCGTTTCCGTAACGAAGCTGAAGCCTACAGCAACAAGGTTGTGCGTGAGGCGGAAGGCCAGGCTGACCGGATGGTGCAGATCGCGGAGGCTTACCGCGCCCAGACAGTTGCTCGTGCGCAAGGCGAGGCGGCTCGCTTCCTTTCGGTTTACAATGAATATGTCAGCGCGAAAGACGTCACCAAAAAGCGTATGTACCTCGAGACCATGGAAGAAATCCTGTCCGGCATGGACAAGATTGTGATCGACGGCGAAGCCGGTTCGGGCGTTGTGCCTTACCTGCCGCTCGATCAGTTGAACAAGAAGTCTGACAGTAACGGCGGGGGAGAATAGTCATGGGTCCGAAAAGCATATTTGGCCTCGTTGTTCTCGGCGCCATCCTTATCACCGGCTTCAGCAGCGTCTTTGTTGTGGACGAACGCAATCAGGCGATTGTGGTGCAGTTTGGCGAACCCAAGCGCACAGTCACCGACCCCGGTCTTCAGTTCAAGCTGCCGTTTGTCGAGCAGGTGATTTTCCTCGACAAACGTATCCTGAGCCTTGACGTGCAGCCGCAGGAAGTGCTGGCGAGCGACCAACGCCGTATTCTTGTCGACAGCTTTGCCCGCTACCGCATTTCCGACCCGCTCAAGCGTTATCAGGCTGCGCGGACCGATGCGCAGGCAGAGAGCCTCCTGGAAAACGCGATGGAATCGACTGTGCGCCAGGTTCTGGCGCAGGAACCAATGGTCGGCATCGTTTCCGGTCAGCGCGCAGAGTTGATGAAACGCATCAGCGATCTCACCAACGAACGGGCCCAGTCTTTTGGTCTTGAAGTGGTGGATGTGCGTCTGAAGCGTGTCGATTTGCCAACGGCCAACAGCGAAGCGATCTTCCGCCGCATGGAGACCGAGCGTCAGCGCGAAGCTGCGGAAAAACGGGCGACCGGTCAGCGGGACAAAGTGAAAATTGAAGCAAATGCAGACCGTCAGGTCGCAGAGCTTCTCGCCGAAGCTGAACGTCAGTCGCAAACCATCCGTGGTGAAGCGGACGGTCAGGCGGTGAAAATATTTGCTGATGCGTTTGGCAAGGACAAAGAGTTTTTCGAATTCTACCGTACCATGCAGGCCTACCGCACTGCGCTTGGCAAGAATGACACTCGCCTTGTGTTGTCGCCGGACAGCGAATTCTTCAAGCTGTTCATGAACGAAGGCGGCAAGACCAAGCGGTAGTTCATGGACTGGGAAATGTTACTTGTTGGGCTAGGCCTCGCTCTCTTTCTGGAGGGCGCGGCCTATGCCATTATGCCGGAAAGCTTCAAAAAGCTTCTTATCGCAGCGGCGGGGCAGCCCGCCGCAAAGCTCCGCATCATGGGCTTGACCCTGGCGGCATTAGGTGTTGCGATGATATGGATGGTCCGGTCCCTCTGAGGGGAGAGGACCCAAAAACCGGCCAACGCGAGTAACGGTAAAATAAATCAAAGGAGTAGTGCCTTGAGCACCAACTTGAGCAAAGCGATCGACACGAGACACTGGACGGGCATGGCCCGGCTTCTGCTGACGGCGACCCTGATAATGGCGGCAGCGATGATCTCGTTCAGGCCAGCCGCCGCGCGCGGTGCCCCTGAAAGTTTCGCTGACCTGGCAGAAAAACTCTCTCCGGCAGTTGTGAATATCTCTACAGTTCAAACACTTCCTGCACGTCAGGGCCGCCGTGTCCCCAACCTTCCGGAAGGCATGCCCTTCGGTGACCTGTGGGACCAGTTCCGTGACCGTATGGAAGAAGACGAGGAGCCGCGTCAGGCCCAAAGCCTTGGTTCAGGCTTTATCATTGACGCCTCCGGTATCGTCATCACCAACAACCACGTTGTTGAAGACGCTGACGAAATCACGGTCATCAACGCGGACGGTGACGAATTCCCGGCCAAACTTCTTGGCCGTGATGCGCTCTCCGACCTCGCTGTCCTGAAGATCGAGGCAGAGAACGGTGAAGCTTTCCCGTTCGTGAAATGGGGCGACAGCGACAAGGAACGCATTGGTGACTGGGTGATGGCGATCGGTAACCCGTTTGGCCTTTCGAGCACGGTCACTGCGGGTATCGTGTCTGCACGTAACCGCAGCATCAACACCAACGATGTTGAGTTCATCCAGACCGATGCCTCGATCAACCGCGGTAACTCTGGTGGTCCGCTCTTCAACATGGACGGTGACGTGATCGGTGTGAACACGGCGATCTTCTCTCCGTCCGGCGGCAACGTGGGTATCGGCTTTGCCATCCCGTCCAATGATGCGGCACGTGTCGCGCGTGAACTGCGCGAGCACGGCAAGGTTCGTCGTGGCTGGCTCGGCGTTGGCATTCAGCCGATGACCAAGGAAATCGCGGAATCGCTCGGTATCGACCAGGATGAAGGTGCGATGGTAACCCGCGTCGAGCCTGATAGCCCCGCTGCAAAGGGCGGCATTCAGGACGGCGACATCATCGTCAAGTGGGACGGCAAGGATGTCGAGAACAGCAACCGCCTCAGCCTTCTTGTCAAGCGCACGGACATCGGAAAACCGGTGGATGTGATCGTGATCCGCAAGAACGAGCGTGTTACCCTGAAGGTCACAACAGGTGAGCTGCCAGCAGAGCTGGCTCAGGCGAACCCGCAAGCCGACGAAGACGGTGATGGCCGCCCGGATGGCGAACGTGCTGACCGCCAGTTGATCGAAGGCATGGAGCTTGCGCCACTCAACGACGGCCTGCGCCGTCAGTATGAGATCGACGAAAGCATCGACGGTGTGATTGTGCTGCGTGTTGCACGTGGTACGCCGGCAGCGCGGGTGCGTATCCGCCCGGGCACCGTGATCCTCAGCGTCAATCAGCGCGATGTGGGGAACCCGACCGAGGTGACCGAGATCATTGAAGCCGCGCGTGAAGCTGGCCGGGACCGTATTCTCGTGCTCGTGAACTATCGCGGCAACACGGTTCACATCCCGCTCAAGCTGATTGCGAATGAGGCGGAGAGTGAGGAGTAATCCTCTTTTCCAATAGAGATGAGAAAAGGGTCGGCTTGCCGACCCTTTTTATTTTGTGTGTGCTTCATTAAACAGAACCTAAATATACTATAAATTGTAAAATAATCTCCTTGGGTATATTCAGGGCCGGGTGGTCAGACACAGGGGGATATGATGCAAGTCGGGGATATCCGTTTTATTGCCTATCCGGACGCGGTTCATTATGGCGAAGCGGGCGAGCAGGCCGCAACCCGCGGCAAGAAAGCAATCAATCAACTTCTTTGGGGCGACTATACCAAGGTTCTGGCGCTTGACGGCAACTGGATCAAGGTCAGTGCTCGTGGCCGCAGCGGTTGGGTAAGGCGTGAGCGGTTGCAGGAAAACCGCCTGCTGGAGGTCAACTTTGTTGACATTGGCCAGGGTGACGGGTGCCATATCCAGACTCCGGACGACCGGGCGCTGGTGATCGATGCGGGCGAGGGTGACAATATGTACCGCTTCCTGCGCTGGCGCTTCGGGCAGTTTGCCCGTCAGTTCACGTTTGAGAATTTCATCATCAGTCACCCGGACAGTGATCACTATTACGGTTTCCGTCATCTCTTCGAGGATGGCAATGTGTATGTGGAAAAACTGTTCCACAACGGCCTTGTCGAGCAGAAGCTAGGCGGCAAAAAGACCCTAGGTGCAGAGGCGCGGATTGGCCGCGCACGGTATGTGACGGGCCTTGTGCGTACGCTCGCGGAGCTGAAGGCGGTGACCGACGATGATGGTCGCCGCGCGGCCTATTGGTATCCCAATATGCTCAAGTTGGCGGCTGATAGTGGGAGGATAGGCGACATCTGCGGTGTGCTTGCGCCCAGTGACTGGCAGGACAGGAGTTACCTGCCCGGATTTGCACCCGGGGACAACCGCGGCTTTTGTCTGCGGATACTCGGGCCCGTGCCCAGCCTGTCTGCTGGCACGGCAGGACTGCCGTGGCTTGGGTCGGCAGGTGAAACAAAAAACGGTCACTCGGTCGTTCTGCTGCTGGAAATTGGCAACATCCGGATGTTGCTGGGCGGCGACCTCAACGAACCCTCGCAGGAATATCTGCTTGAGCATTATACGGGCCTCAGCGCGCATCCTCGGTCAGCCGACGATGAGCGCTTGCTCGTCGAAGAAGCCCGGAAGACCTTTGAAGTTGATGTTGCCAAGGCCTGCCATCACGGCAGCGCGCATGTGTCGCCGCTCTTTTTGCAGGCGACCAATCCGCTCGCGACCATCATCTCATCGGGTGATGCGGAACCTCACTCGCACCCGCGGCCTGATACACTGGGGCTGGTGGGCCGCTTTAGCCGCGGCGCGCGCCCGCTGATCTTTTCAACCGAGCTCGCCCGGTCCGGCAACGAGCATATCAAGCACCCCAATCAGGTGCGCAGGGAGCTCAAGGCAAAAATGGCGGCTGAGTATCGCATCCAGCATGACCCGCTCAGCAGCGCGGCTGACAGGCAAAAGGCTGAGGAGCGCATTGAGAAACATCTGGAAGTGATCCAGCGGTCGGTGGCCAACTACGGCATGATCAACGTACGCACGGATGGCACGCGAATGATCGTGGCGCAGCGGCTGGAACGGGAGCGATCGAAAGCCAAACGCTGGGACATCTATACCCTGGAGCCTGATGATCGAGGGCGGCTGGAGTTCCAGCACTAGGCAGCCACTAGGCGGCGAACTCTTCGTCGCGGTACCCCTGGAAATACAGCAGGGTCGTCAGGTCGCCAAAACGCACTGAAGCGCTGGCTGCGGCTTGTGTCTTGGGTTTGGCATGGTAGGCGACACCAAGGCCCGCGCCTTCAATCATCGGAATATCATTGGCGCCATCACCAACAGCGAGGATGTCAGCTGTATCCAGCCCAAGTTCTGTCTTGAATTCGAGCAGGGTGATGAGTTTGGTCTGTGCGCCGCAAATCGGCTGCTTCACGGTGCCTGACAGTTTGTCGCCGTCGAACTCAAGCACGTTCGAGCGGTGAACGTCAAAGCCGATAGCTTCCGCGACACGGCTGGTGAAAAAGGTGAAGCCGCCGGAGACAAGCACTGCACTGGCGCCATTCTTCTTCATCGTTTGCACAAGCGCACGTGCGCCGCCCATAAGGGCAATCCTTTCACGGTAACAGCGCTCAAGGTCCGCAAGCGGAAGCCCTTTCAGAAGGGTGACACGCTCGGTCAAAGCACCTTCAAAGTCCAGTTCCCCCCGCATGGCGGCCTCGGTGATTGCGGCCACTTTTTCCTTCAGCCCCACAAAATCGGCAAGTTCGTCAATGCATTCAACAGTGATCATGGTCGAATCCATGTCGGCTAGAATGAGCTTTTTCCGGCGTCCCTCCGCACGCTGGATGCACCAGTCAAGGCCCGGCACATCAAGTACTTCGCGCAGGTGCGGCACATGCGCCAGTACTGTGCCAGCAGTGTGCAGTGTTTGTGCTGAATCTGTGCACTCATTCTGTGCAAGTTCGAACAAGAGATCCGTTGCCTTGCCCGCGCTCAAAACACGCTCCGTCACCGGTGCAGCAATCGCGTTTTTCACCCCATCCACAATTTTATCGAGCGGCGCATCAGCGTCAGGGTTGACGACAAGGGTCAAAGCGATATGCATGGGGGAGTGATCCTTCATTTGGCGAGGTGGCCTTGAAACGAGCCCTTTTTATTGCAGGTCCGACCGCGAGCGGCAAGTCGGCATTGTCGCTTCGTCTCGCAGAAGATCTTAACGGTGTGATTATTAATGCTGACAGCATGCAGGTCTACCGTGACCTGAGGATCATCACCGCGCGGCCAAGTGAGGCGGAGGAGGCCGAGGCCCCCCACAAGCTTTATGGGTTTCTGGACGGCAGCGAGGTTTGCTCCGCCGCTTTCTGGGCCGAGCGCGCGATGGAGGAGATCGAGACCGCGTGGGCAAATGGCCAGACCCCGATTGTGATTGGTGGTACCGGTATGTATTTCAAGGTTCTGCTGGACGGTATAGCCGTCATCCCTGACATTCCCGATGATATTCGCAATCGCGTCCGCAACCGCTGCGCCACTGAGGGCAGCGAGGTGCTGCACGCGGAACTGATGGCGGTGGACGCGAGGACCGCTACCCGCCTCGCGCCCGGTGATAGCCAGCGTATCTGCCGCGCGCTTGAAGTTTATGAGGCGACAGGCAAGCCCATCAGCTTATGGCAGGCGGAGACTGCGCCGGGGCCGATGAAAGCGCATGACGAGGCGGGGGAGGTGGTCAAGGTCGTGCTCGACCCACCACGGGACGTCCTTTATGACCGCTGCAACCGGCGCTTTGACCTGATGATGCAGGAGGGCGCGCTTGATGAGGTGGAAACTCTGATGGCACGCGAGCTGGACCCCAGCCTGCCGCTGATGCGCTCCCTCGGTGTGCCACAGCTGATTGCCTACCTGCGCGGTGGCTTGCCCTATGAGGACGCCATGGAAGACGCCAAGATGCAAACCCGCCGTTTTGCCAAGCGCCAGTTGACATGGTTTCGCAACCAGTTTGGAGACTGGAAAAGGTTACCTGCGCAACTTTCGGAAAGTGAATATAGGGGTTTTGTGAATAAAAATATCAAAAAGCCGTTGACTGGGTAATTTTCATAACCTAAAAAACGCCTATCGGCACCAAGCCAGCCCAGGTGCCGGTACTGGAACCTGAAGCCCAAGATGGTTCCAACTGTGACGAGACCCACCCCTGGGGGCGCTCAACGAGCGCCCCCAACTACTATCTCGGTGGGCGCTCCGAGAGCGCCCGCGGGCTTTATCATCGGTGGGGCTTGTTACATGGGCGGCAGAGATAAACGGACAAACAGTCAAAACGGACAGGACAATGACGGCAACTACCACGATACCGGCCACCGGTCGAGCGAGAGAGAAGGCAGATGATGCGCCGATTTTGAGCGGCGCACAAATGATCCTTAAGGCGCTGACGGAGCTAGGTGTGGAAGTCGTCTTCGGCTACCCCGGCGGGGCGGTCCTGCCGATCTATGACGAGATTTTCAAGCAGGATAAAATCAAGCACATCCTCGTGCGGCACGAGCAGGCAGCCGCCCACGCGGCCGAAGGTTACGCGCGCACGACCGGCAAGCCCGGCGTTGTGCTGGTGACGTCCGGCCCCGGTGCGACAAACGCTGTAACCGGCCTCACCGATGCGCTGCTGGATTCCATTCCTATCATCTGTCTCACCGGCCAGGTTGCGCGGCACCTGATTGGTAACGACGCTTTCCAGGAAGCTGATACGGTTGGCATCACGCGGCCTTGCACCAAGCATAACTATCTGGTGAAGGATACCGAACGCCTGCCGGACATCATCCATGAAGCTTTCTATGTGGCCACCAATGGCCGCCCGGGCCCTGTGGTGATTGACCTGCCGAAGGACGTTCAGATCGAGAAGGCACCTTACCGCCGCTCGGGCCAGCGCGGTGAACACCGCACCTACCGCCCGCAACTGGACGGGGACGAGCTGGCGCTGCGTGAAGCGGCGGCGGCACTTGCGCGTGCTGAACGCCCGATTGTCTATTCCGGTGGCGGCATCATCAACGCGGGCCCCGAGGCTTCTGAACTGTTGGCGGAATTTACCCGCCTCATCGGTGCGCCGATCACCAATACCCTGATGGGCCTTGGTGCTTACCCGGCGTCCGACAAGCAGTTCCTTGGCATGCTGGGCATGCACGGTACATGGGAAGCCAACCACGCCATGCACGACTGTGACGTGATGCTGGCCGTTGGTGCACGCTTTGATGACCGTGTGACGGGCAGGGTGGATGCTTTCTCCCCCGGCTCGACCAAAATTCAGGTTGATATCGACCTCTCGAGCATCAACAAAAACGTGCCGGTTGATATTCCGATCATTGCCGACGCGGGCCGTGCGCTCAAACGCCTGATTGAGATCTGGCATGAGGAAGGCTACGCCAAATCGCAGCCTGATCTGGCTCCATGGTGGAAACAAATTGAGCATTGGCGCACCAAGAAGTGCCTTTCCTACAAGGACAGTGACGAAGTGATCCTGCCGCAAAAGTCGCTTGAGCGGCTCGCGCATTTCACCAAAGGCAAGGACGCCATTTTCTCCACCGAAGTGGGCCAGCACCAGATGTGGGCGGCGCAGTTCCTTGGCTTTGATAAACCGAACCGCTGGCTGACCTCAGGTGGCCTTGGCACCATGGGGTACGGCCTGCCGGCTGCCATCGGTGCGCAGATCGCTTACCCGGACCGGCTGGTGATTGACGTATCCGGCGAAGCTTCGTTCCAGATGAACATGCAGGAACTGGGCACCATCGCGCAGTATGAGCTGCCGGTTAAAATCTTCATCATGAACAACGAATATATGGGCATGGTGCGGCAGTGGCAGGACCTTTCCTATGACGGCCGCCGCTCCCACAGCTATTCCGAAAGCCTGCCGGACTTTGTGAAACTGGCTGAGGCTTACGGCATCAAGGGCATTGTGGTCGAAGACCCGGCCAAGCTTGATGAAGCCATCCTTGAGATGATTAATCACGACGGCCCGGTCCTGATGGATTGCCGCGTGGCGAAAATTGAAAACTGTTTCCCCATGGTACCGGCGGGTGCCGCCCATAACGAAATGCTGCTTGCAGGCGACGTGATCGGCAAGCCGAAAGACGATGACGCGCTAGCGGTCGTTTAATCTGGCTCATGACCCATAAAACGTTAGACTGACAAGCAGAAAGACAACTGAATAATGGACGGCTCCATGAAAGAGATTGGCACGATCGCCCGGCACACCATCAGCGTTATCGTTGATAACGAGGCAGGGGTTCTTGCGCGCGTTACCGGCCTGTTTTCCGGTCGCGGCTACAATATTGAAAGCCTGACGGTGGCGGAAGTTGACCACACCGGCACACGTTCGCGCATCACGGTGGTGACCTCGGGCACCCGTATGGTGATTGAGCAGATCAAGGCGCAGCTTGACCGCCTTGTACCCGTTCACAAGGTGGCGGACCTCACGATCGACGGCACCTTTGTCTCGCGCGATATGGCGCTTGTGAAAGTGTCTGGTTCGGGCGAGAAGCGCGTTGAGGCGTTGCGCATCGCGGATACCTTCCGTGCGCGCACCGTTGATGCCTCCGTCAACAGCTTCATTTTTGAACTTACCGGCTCCACAGAGAAGATTGACGCTTTTGTGGAACTGATGGCCGACCTCGGCCTTGTGGAGGTGGCGCGCACCGGTGCGGTCGCGCTCTCCCGCGGGCCCTCGGGGCTTTAAGACTTGAACCGCCGGGGCGGCTGGCCCCGGTCCGGATTTTGATGAATAGGGGCTGGCCCCCGTTAGAGGACAAGTAGACTATGCGTGTTTATTTTGACAGTGATGCAGACGTAAACCTCGTTAAAGACAAGACCGTTGCCGTTGTTGGTTATGGCAGCCAGGGCCACGCCCATGCCGCCAACCTGCGCGACAGTGGTGTTTCCCGCGTGATCGTGGCGCTGCGTGAAGGCTCCGGCACCCGCAAGAAAGCGGAAGCTGCTGGCTTTGAAGTGATGACCGCGTCGGAAGCAGCGAAGCACGCCGACATGGTCATGCTGCTCGCGCCCGATGAGCATCAGGCAAAAATCTATGCTGACGAGCTGAAGGACAACCTCAAGGAAGGCGCGGCGCTTATGTTCGCGCATGGCCTCAACATCCACTTCAGCCTCATCGAGCCGCGCGCTGACCTTGACGTGATCATGGTTGCACCAAAAGGCCCGGGCCACACTGTGCGTTCGCAATATGCGCAGGGCAAAGGCGTACCGTGCCTGATCGCCGTTCATCAGGACGCATCCGGCAAGGCGCATGACCTGTGCCTTTCCTACGCGTCCGCCATCGGTGGTGGCCGCTCCGGCATCATTGAAACCAATTTCCGTGAAGAGTGTGAAACCGACCTCTTTGGTGAGCAGGCTGTTCTGTGTGGCGGCGTGTCCGAGCTTATCAAAGCGGGCTTTGAAACCCTCGTGGAAGCAGGTTACGCGCCTGAAATGGCATACTTTGAGTGCCTGCACGAAGTGAAGCTGATCGTGGACCTCATCTACGAAGGTGGCATCGCCAATATGCGCTACTCCATCTCGAACACCGCTGAATATGGTGACTACAAGACCGGCCCGCGCATCATCACCGCTGACACGAAGGCCGAGATGAAACGGGTGCTTGAAGACATTCAGCAAGGCCGTTTCGTGAAAGACTTTATCTCCGACAATCTCGCCGGTAACCCCGAGCTGAAGGCCCACCGTGGCCTCGCCGAGCGTCACCCGATCGAGGAAGTTGGCTCCAAACTCCGTGGCATGATGCCGTGGATGAAGGAAGGCAAGCTCGTCGACAAGGCGAAAAACTGATCCCTTAAGACACTCTTGAGTTCCAGGAGAGTCCCTAACGGGCGGAGCCACTAGGCCCCGCCCGATTTTTTTGTTTGCCGTCCGACTGCATGCCTTGATGGCAACAATACAACTGTGCATATTGGCCGTGTTGCATTGATGGGGGATGTTGTGATTTTTCGTGGGTTGATCGTTTTAGCGTTCATGACGCTTGGCTATTCCAATAGCCGGGCTGAAGACAGCGCGGACCTGAATGATGTAAATATAACCGTGCGCAACGTCGCAGGCGTTGTTGAAGTGAAATACGAGATCGAAACCCCTGTCGCGGCAATGCGCTTCTTTCAGGACGATCTTGGTATCAGAGGTCCGTCATGGACACTTGTTGAAGCGCCGGACCTTATCCTTGCGCGAGGGACGGTTCGTTCCATCACAGATAAACCCTTCACGAGCTTCCGTCTCCGGATCACACCCGATACGCGCCGCAACCCGATCGCGTTTTTTGGCGTTCTCGGTATTGGCGAAGAAGGGGCGCTTCTTTCGAGCCGCTCCCTGTATGCCGACCCGGAGGTGTTCACCAACCGGCTTTGTATCGAAGACAAACCGGATGTGTGTGAAGACTTTGATGCCGATCCACCGTTTTTCAGGCTGAAGACAACTGGTCTTGTTGATGAGGTGACTGTTCGCCAAGGTCCGGTAATTTACATGGGCCCCGCCGAGGTCAGCGAAAAACGGGATTATCACCTGCTATTTGATGAGCGCATCCCCCTTGTGATGCAACACAAGTTCGAAGAGCGGTTGCAGCAGTTGATCGCTTATTATCGTGACCGTCTCTATACTGAATTGGTGGAGATACCTAAGCTGATCGTCACTTGGGACCCAACACCTGGAGAGGTGTCGGTCAGTGGCCGGGCATTTATCTTTTCAACTCTTCTTCTGGATATTCGTGGGCCGGTGACCGCACAGCACCGGGACGCGATTTACACTCGGGCGGACTATCGTTTGTCGGATCATATGACCCGTTTCTTTGGCTACGAGCGAATAGGGAACCCGGAAATGCGCGATAGGCCGTGGTTCTACACCTCCCTGAGCTGGTTTCTGGCTGGAGAAAGCACTAATCAGCCGAAAACGCTCTCTGTTTCACCCCGTTCGTTAAAGCGCCTGGTGAGGTTTTGCCAGGCGGAGCTTGGTAACCGGCCTCACGGGTGGCGGGGCACCGGTACGCCTCTGGAGGTCTGCGGCGTGGTGCTCCATTATCTCGCGGCGATCACGGTTTTCAACACCAGTGAAGGGGCCGAAGACTGGACTGACCTTTTGTGGGAAAGTATTGAAAATTGGGACCGACGGCGGGATGGATTTAGCACGCCCTATATCGGGGAGTTAAAGAAACTTGAACGTGACGGTCGTGTGTCGAGGTTTGGCGAAGCACTGGTGAAGCGTGATGGACAGGAGCTTGAAGCGCTTAACGGTGCGCTGGAAGCCATCGGTAGGCCCGATCTTGTGACACCCATCAGTGTTAAGTAAGGACTGAGATGAACGTCCCACTGCAATTGCTCGTTCAGGCCGCATGTTCACCATAAAGGGCAGGGCGCGTCAATTTTGCCATGACAGCGCAGGATTTGCCGCTAAACTGCTGGCATGACTGATATTTTACCCATCGAGACTGACCGGTTGATCATCCGTGCGTTTCGCGAGAGCGATGCAGCGGCGTTCCATGGTTGGCGCAACGATGCTGTGGTGGCGCGCTATACCTTGTGGGATTTCCCGTACCCTTTGGAGCGGGCTGAGGCGTTCGCGCGCGAGATGGCGACGATGGAACCGTTCCCCAAGGGCAAATACTATCAGCTCATGCTCGAAGAGAAGGTCACGGGCACGGCGGTGGGTGACATCGGCATCGGTAACGGCGTGACCGCACCTGGTGTGGTGCGGGTGGGGTATACGCTCTCCACCTCCGCGCAGGGCAAGGGCTATATGACCGAGGCCTTGCGGGCGCTGCTGCCCGCGCTCATTACGCCGCTTGGTGTGCAGATGTTCTCCACCGATATTGACGCGCGGAACCCGGCTTCGGGGCGGGTGCTGGAACGGCTTGGTTTCAAGGCCGGTCCGCTCTATGAAAAACGCACGCTCGTGCGCGGCGAATGGTGTGACGAGATAGACTATGACGTGAGCGCAGAGGCGCTTCTCGCCCATCTTTCGCAATAGTTTCACTTGTGACGTTTTGAAATAAAATTTCTCAAATTAGCGCCTTGCGAAAAGAATATAATCTGGTAATGCTTGATTATTGACAGTTTGCACAAGGAACCGGCGCTTCATGCAGCCCTACCGGTACAAAAAGGCCAAAGCCATTGCGATTGCACGCAGCCGCGCGCAAGACGCGTTTTTGGCACGTCTTGGCCTGATTGGTGGTTCCGCGCTGTTCCTATCGCTTCTCCTACTGTTTGCGGCTGGCCGACTTACAGGCCCTTGAGCACAAAGGCAGATGATGCGTTGGCATCTCGGTGCTTGAGGGAGAAGCCACTGATTTCACACATATTTTCGTTCAGTACCTTTAGTAATTGGGAAGAGAGCCATGTCACACAGTGAAGCAAACCGTGTGCGGATTTTTGACACCACCTTGCGCGATGGCGAGCAGTCGCCCGGCGCGTCGATGACGCTTGAAGAAAAGCTGCAGATCGCATCCACGCTTGAAGCCATGCGCGTTGACATCATCGAGGCCGGTTTTGCCATTGCCTCGAACGGCGATTTTGAATGCGTCAATAAAATCGCACAGCAAATCCAGAATTCGACCGTCTGTTCGCTGGCACGTGCAGCCCTTGGCGACATTGACCGCGCCGCGGAAGCGCTGAAGCCCGCTAAATCCGGCCGTATTCATACCTTTATCGCCACAAGCCCGCTGCATATGAAATACAAGCTGCAGATGGAGCCGGACGCGGTGATCGAGGCGATCCACAAGTCGGTTTCCCACGCGCGCAACCTGATTGCGGATGTGGAGTGGTCGGCCGAGGACGCGACCCGCACCGAGATTGATTTCCTCTGCCGCGCGGTTGAAACCGCGATCAAGGCGGGGGCGACGACCATCAACCTGCCGGATACGGTGGGTTACGCCACGCCTGATGAATATGCGAGCATGTTCCGCACCGTGATTGAACGTGTGCCGGACGCTGACAAGGCGATTTTCTCCACCCATTGCCATAATGACCTTGGCCTCGCGGTCGCAAACTCGCTCGCGGGTATTGCGGGTGGTGCGCGGCAGGTGGAATGCACCATCAACGGCATCGGCGAACGCGCCGGCAATGCCGCAATGGAAGAAGTCGTCATGGCGCTCAAGACCCGCGGCGATGTGATGCCTTATCACACGCGCATTGTATCGGAAGAGATCATGCGCGCATCGCGCCTTGTCTCCACCGTCACCGGTTTCACGGTGCAGAACAACAAGGCCATCGTGGGCGCCAACGCCTTCGCGCACGAAAGCGGTATCCACCAGGACGGCATGCTCAAGAACGCGGAAACCTATGAGATCATGACACCGGAATCGGTTGGCGTGACCAAATCCGTGCTGACGATGGGTAAACACTCGGGCCGTCATGCCTTCGCTGACAAGCTGAAGGAACTGGGCTACGAGCTTGGCGACAATGCCTTCCAGGAATGTTTCCGCCGCTTCAAGGAGCTGGGGGACCGCAAGAAGAACATTTATGACGAGGATATCGTTGCCCTTGTGGATGACGAGGTGGCCACCTGGGCCAACCGCATGCAGGTGATCTCGCTCAACACCTACACGTCTTCAAGCGGCGAAGCGGTCGCGAACCTCACCATGGCAATCGATGGCGAGAAGAAAAAGGTTGTCACCTATGGCTCCGGCCCGGTGGACGCGGCCTTCAACGCCATCAAGGACCTTATCGATATCCAGCCCCACCTGCAGCTTTTCCAGGTGCATGCGGTCACCCAAGGCACGGACGCGCAGGCTGAATGCACCGTACGCCTTGAAGAAGGCGGCCGCACCGTGAACGGGCAGGGCGCGCACGAGGACACCATCACCGCCGCCGCGCGGGCCTATGTGTCTGCCGTCAACAAACTTCTCGTCAAGCGCGAGAAGCAGGCACCGGACGCCGTGGCTGCGCAATAAGGCGCTGGTTCAACAGGCTATCCAAAAGGGCGGCTCCCGGGCCGCCTTTTTATTTGCGCAATGAAGCTTGTGATGGGGCTGAAAATGGTTATCTGATAGATGACCAGATAACGAGGGCGCGGATGACCGGTTTTACTTTTCTCGACAAGCTTTTCGAAGGAATAGACAGCCGGATTGTCATGGCTGGCGTGTTGATGGCCGGGCTTCTGGTCGCCCAGTTCGCCTTTGCGCTAGTCGGCGGATTCCTCACTGCCGCGTTCACTGGTGAGCATGGCATGGCGATTGTATTCCCCATTGCGCTCTTGGGTGCCAATCTCTTTTGCTTCTGGCTCGTGTGGCGGCATTTGCACGCGCCCAAGCCGCCCGAGCTCGACAGTATCGGCTTCGGCCCGAGCAGGGTCAGCCTTGGCACCACGCTCGGTCTTGTGCTGCTGCTTTACCTATCGGCGGGCATGCTGGCCGGTCTCTATATCCAGATTGTGGACTACGAAGGCCAGAAGGCCACGACCGAGATGATCATGGAAGCCGGATCTGGCAGCATGATGACAAAGGTGCTTATGATCGCCGCTGTCGTGGTGATTGGCCCGGTCCTTGAGGAAATTATCTTCCGTGGGTACCTGCAGTCGGCGCTCACGGACCGGTTTTCACCCGCTGTGGGCATTGGTGCCAGCGCGCTTGTTTTCGCAGGCTTCCATTTCCAGCTTGAGGCCTTTCCGCTGCTTGCGCTTATCGGTGCAGCTTGCGGCATCGCCTATCATGTCACCCAATCGCTGTGGCCCGCCGTCCTGCTTCACATCCTCAACAATGCGGCCTTTATCGTGAACCTGTTTTATGTTGAGGGTGGAAGCTGAGCATGTACACTTGTGCGCTTGGCAACAGGAGGCACATATGAGCAGAACGGCAGATGATTTTGACCCTGATTGCAGTATGGATGGCTGTCCCGAACCGGTAGAGGTCGTGATCATCCCGCGCAGCGGCGATCTGGGCGGCTTCAAGGTGGAACGAGCCTTGCCTTCCAGGCAGAAACGCATGGTTGGCCCCTTTGTATTCTGGGACCAGATGGGTCCCGGAGAGTTCCTCACCGGCCACGGTATTGACGTACGCCCGCATCCTCACATCGGGCTTTCCACAGTAACCTATCTTTATGATGGTACGCTGGACCATCGGGACAGTCTCGGCACCCATATGACCATTCTACCGGGTGAGTTGAACCTCATGAGCGCAGGCAGTGGCATTGTGCATTCCGAGCGTACTGGTGCTGAAGACCGCGCCAAAAACTCCACCCTTTACGGCATACAGAGCTGGCTGGCCCAGCCCAAGGCACGTGAGGACAGTGAACCCGCCTTTCGGCACTATGGTGTGGCTGATCTTCCTTCGCTCGATGCCGAGGGCATTGAAGTATCGCTGATTCTTGGTGAAGCCTTTGGCCTTGAAAGTCCTGTCGCCACCGACTGGGATACACTCTATGCGGACGTGAAGCTTGCGCCAGGCGCTGTCCTTCCCGTACCACGCGATACGGAGGAGCGGGCGCTCTATATCGTGCAAGGCGAGGTGGAAGTCGCTGGCACAAAGTATCCTGCCGGGCAGATGGTGTGCCTCAGACCGGGGGCGGAGGTCACGGTCAGGGCTGTGAGCGATTGCCACCTGATGCTGCTTGGCGGTGCCGCGATGGACGGCCCACGCTATATCTGGTGGAACTTTGTAGGGTCGAGCCTTGACCGGATTCGGGATGCTGCAGAACGCTGGCAGGCGCAAACATTTGCAAAAGTTCCGGGCGATGAAACCGAGTTTATCCCCCTGCCTGACATCAGGTCACTTGAGCGGGTTAAAGCCTGACGGGTCGGTTCGATCAGCCGGGGTGCCAAGTGCTTGAATTTGGCTACAATTTTATTTTTCGTCAGATCGCCTAACCATTTTGGCGGCGGATCGCTATCAAATAACAAAATATAGTCGGGAAGCCGCTCTTGCCCCTTGTATCTTGCGCATATCTGCCGCATAACCGCATTAATGGGTGGGCCGCACGCGGTCCCAAGAGCATTAGAAAAATTATGAGGGTTAAATGCTATCCAAGCTTCTTGGCATGTTTTCATCGGATATGGCAATCGACCTCGGTACTGCGAACACGCTCGTCTATGTGAAGGGCCGTGGTATCGTACTTAACGAGCCGTCCGTCGTCGCAATCAAAAGTGAAAACGGCCGGGACCGCGTCCTTGCGGTTGGTGACGAAGCGAAGCTCATGCTTGGTCGCACACCAAGCGGCATTCAGGCCATCCGTCCGCTGCGCGATGGTGTGATCGCCGATTTCCACGTCGCTGAGCAGATGATCAAGCACTTCATCCAGAAAGTGCATAACCGTTCGTTCGCCAGCCCGCAGGTGGTCGTGTGTGTTCCTTCTGGTTCAACCGCTGTGGAGCGCAAGGCCATTCAGGAATCGGCTGAACAGGCTGGCGCGCGCAAGGTTTACCTGATTGACGAGCCGATGGCCGCAGCAATTGGTGCAGGCTTGCCGGTGACCGAGCCGCAGGGTTCGATGGTTGTTGATATTGGCGGCGGCACCACCGAGGTAGCTGTGCTTTCGCTTTCCGGTATCGTGTTTGCCACCAGCGTTCGCGTTGGCGGCGACAAGATGGACGAAGCCCTCATCGGTTATATTCGCCGTAACCACAACCTGCTGATCGGTGAAGCCACGGCTGAGCGCATCAAGAAGGAAATCGGTACCGCTCTGGTGCCCGAGGACGGCGTTGGTAAAACCATGATCATCAAGGGCCGCGACCTGATGAACGGTGTACCGAAGGAGCTCGAGATCAACCAGCTTCAGGTTGCTGAAGCCCTCTCTGAGCCGGTGAGCCAGATTGTGGAAGGCGTGAAGGTTGCGCTTGAGCAGACAGCGCCTGAGCTTGCGGCAGACATTGTCGACCTCGGCGTTGTGCTGACAGGTGGTGGCGCGCTTCTCAAGGATCTCGACACCGTGATCCGCCGTGCGACCGGCCTGCCGGTAACCATCGCGGAAGAGCCGCTGACCTGTGTTGCATTGGGTACGGGCCGTGCGCTCGAAGACCCTGCGCTGCGCATGGTGCTGATGGAAAACTACTGATCAGGCAATATCGCCCGCGTCTTGACCCTCCCGATCAGGGCCCGACAAATCTGGGAGATTGACCACTGGTCTCGACACTGCATTCCGGCAATCTGGCATCGAACACCCGCCTGCGTCGTGGTGGACGCGGGCGTGGTGCTTTCTGGATTTACCTGCTGGTTGCCATTGTGCTTCTGGGGCTGGAGGCTACTGGCCAGGCGGTTCCGCGCCAGGTGCGGGCTTATGCCAATGATATCGTATCCCCCATTCTTCGCCTGCTAGAACAGCCGATCCGTGCCGTGCAGGCGGGGCTGGAGCGTATCGCCGGTGTGGGTGATATCTATCTCGAAAATGAAGAACTGAGGGACGAAAACGACCGGCTTCGCCAATGGCGGGAAGCCGCGATGCAGCTCGCCCGCGAGAATGAACGCTTGCGTGTCATGCTGAAGGTCCCGGGCCGTGAGGTGCCGCCTGCGGCGACAGCCCGCGTGATCGGTGTGGGCGGTGGTGCCTTTGAACGTAACGTGCTGATCAGTGCGGGCTCCAGTGATGGTGTGCGCCGCAACTTGCCGGTGGTGGATGAGACTGGCGTTATTGGTCGCACCATCCAGGTTGGCCGCTGGACCAGCCGTGTGTTGCTGGTCTCTGACCTCAACAGCCGCATTCCGGTGAGGCTGGAGCGCACGGGGGACCTTGCCATCGCCGAGGGCCAGAACGAAGCCTTCCTGATGCTGCGATTCCTGCCGGAAGAGGTGGTGGTACGTGTGGGTGACCGCCTGCTGACTTCAGGGCATGGAAGTGTATTCCCGCCGGACCTCCCGGTCGCGCGCGTGAGCGAGGTGGGAGAGGGGTATATCAGGCTTGAACCGCTCGGTATCCTTGGCAAGCTCGATTATGTACGTGTGCTCGATTATCACGCCGTGCCGGATGAAGATACCATTGCGATCCCGGGTGCCAATGTTCCCGCGTCAGATGAGGCGGAGGAAAAACAATGAGCCCGCGCCGTCCTGTCATCGCGTCATTTGGATTTGCCGGGTTCTTCCCGCTTCTTGTCACTGTGCTGATGGCGGCGCTGATGCTGCTGCCGATCGGGACCGGGGCCGCGAATATCGCCATGCCGCATCTGGTGTTGATTTCGGTATTTTACTGGTTGTCGTCGCGTCCGCTGCTGATGCCTTATGGCGCCTGCGCTATCATAGGTTTCACGCTTGACCTGTGGCTTGATGTGCCGATGGGGCTGAACATGATGCTCTTGTTGCTGACCCGGCTTTTTGTGCTCAACCAGCTAAAGCACTACAAAGGGCGCAGCAGGCTTGTGCACTGGGCGATTTTTACCGTTCTCACTCTTGGCCTCTATATTTTGTCGTGGCTTGTCGTTTCTATCGTGCACGGCGGCTTTTGGCCGCTTCGTCCCGTTGCGCTACAATGGGCGGTAACTGCATTTTCCTATGCGCCGGTCGCGTTTGTGCTCGGGCGCATGCGACGGATGGTACTATAGGGCATGGCGAGAGAGGGACTCAGGTATCAGACCTTTTCACGGCGTACGTTCCTGCTGGCGGGCGTGCAAGGCCTTGCCATGGTCGCGCTTGGCGGTCGGCTCTATTACCTTTCGGTCGTAGAGGGCGAAAAATACAAACTGCGCGCGGAACGCAACCGTGTTGCCATTCGCCTGATCGCGCCGGAACGCGGCGAAATTCTTGACAGGCGAGGGCGCAAGCTTGCGACCAACCGCCAGGATTTCCGTGTTTTCCTCATCCCCGAACAGGCGGAAGAGGTGGCGCAGACCCTCGTGAAAATCGGCCATATCGTGAAGTTGGACGAACGGCGGTTGTCGCGTATTGAGCGCCAGATCAAACGGCAACGCAAATTTGTGCCGGTGACTGTGGCGCAAGGCCTGAACTGGGATACCTTTGCCAAAGTCAATGTGGCGGTGCCCGAGCTGCCGGGTGTGGTGCCGGATGCAGGCCGCTCGCGCTATTACCCTGCTGGCAACGAGATTGCGCATCTGGTTGGTTATACCGCTAGCCCCAACGAGGAAGATGTTGCGCTGAACCCGCTCTATCAGTTGCCGGGTTTCAAGGTTGGCAGGCAAGGGCTGGAGCGGCGCTACGAGGATCATCTGCGTGGTTCCGCCGGCACGCGCCGGGTGGAGGTCAACTCGGTTGGGCGGGAAATCCGCGAACTGCCGCCAAGGCAGGATGCCGAAGCGGGCGAGAGCCTCAATCTCACAATCGACCTCGAGCTTCAGCGTTTTACCATCGAGAAGCTCGGCGAAGAAGCCGCTGGTGTCGTCGCGATCGACGTGAAGACCGGCGAAATCCTGACCATGGCGTCGGCACCAACCTATGACCCGAATGAATTCACCCGCGGCATCAGCACCGAGAACTGGAATGCGCTCCTCAAGGATCCCAGAAAGCCCCTGATCAACAAATGTGTGACCGGGCAGTACCCTCCGGGTTCGACCATCAAGCCGCTGATTGCGATGTCGGCGCTCGAGCATGGCATCGTCAAGCCGGAGACCGAATATTACTGCAATGGTCGGCACCGGCTTGGCAATCATGTGTTCAACTGCTGGAAAAAAGGCGGGCACGGCAAGCTGGATCTCAAAGGCGCCATTGCACACAGTTGCGACGTGTATTTCTGGAAAGTGGCTGAAGAGCTGGATATCGACCATATGGCCGACATGATCTCCCGCTTTGGCCTCGGCGAACTTTTTGACCTTGGGATTGATGGCGAAAAACCGGGCCTGGTACCTGACCGCGGCTGGAAACGTGCAGTACTGAACCAGCCGTGGCATTTGGGGGAGACACTCAACGTCTCGATCGGGCAGGGCGCGCTCCTGGCTACACCACTCCAGCTCGCGGTGATGACAGCGCGGGTGGCGTCTGGCCGGCGCATTTTCCCAAGCCTCGTCTCGATCCCGGGTTCCGACCTGACACGTATGGATGCCTTTGATCCCATGGATGTTAATCCGCTTCATCTGCAGGTCGCACGGCGCGGCATGGAAATGGTGATGGAAGTTGGTGGCACAGCGCATGATTACCGGAGGCCCAAGAATGCGATCAAGATCGCGGGCAAATCGGGTACAGCTCAGGTGCGCCGCATCTCGAAGGAAGAGCGTCTTGAAGGCGTGATCGACAATGCGGACCTGCCGTGGAACATGCGTGACCACGCGCTGTTTGTTGCCTATGGCCCGACCGAAAACCCGGAGATTGCCGTTGGTGTGCTGGTTCAACATGGTGGCGGTGGTTCCAGTGTGGCCGCGCCCATTGCACGCGCAGTGATCGACAAGGCGATGGAGATAAGGCGCAGGCCGCCTGAAGGGGAAGAACAGAATACCGGCGTTGTCACCGCACAGCGGGAGGAACGCTGATGGGAACGGCTCGCATGTTCGGCCCGCGCCGGGTTGAAAAGAATATCTTTCAGCGCCTCATGGACATCAACTGGGGCATCGTTTTTGTCAACGTGCTCATCGCCGCGGCAGGTTTTGCCATGCTGTATTCGGTTGCGGGGGGGGCATGGGAACCATGGGCATCGACCCAGGCGGTCCGTTTTGCCGGCGCCTTTGTGCTGATGCTGATTATCGCGGTGATCGATATTCGCTACTGGATGGCCTTTGCCTATCCGGCGTGGTTTATCGGCGTGCTGCTACTTGTCGCTGTGGAGGTGATGGGCGCGGTCGGCATGGGGGGCCAGCGTTGGCTGGACATTGGCGTCATGCGCATCCAGCCTTCGGAGCTGATGAAAATCGCTGTTGTGATGGCGCTTGCGCGCTATTTCCATGGCCGAAATTATGACCAGAGTCGCAACCTTCGCTCGCTTGTCATTCCTTTGGTGCTCATCTTGGTGCCGGTAGCGCTTGTCGTGATCCAGCCGGACCTCGGTACAGGCCTCATGATTGTGGCGGGTGGTGCTGCGATCCTGTTTCTGGCGGGTCTGCCCGCATGGCTTTTCATTGCTGCGGGGCTGGTGGTGGCGGCGGCTATTCCTGTAGGCTGGCAGTTCCTGCGTGACTACCAGAAGGACCGCGTGCTCACTTTCCTTAACCCGGAATCGGACCCCTTGGGTGCCGGTTACCAGATCACGCAGTCCAAAATCGCGCTCGGGTCGGGCGGTCTGACGGGCAAGGGGTTCCTCGAGGGTACTCAAAGCCAGCTCAACTTCCTGCCTGAAATGAAGACAGACTTTATCTTCACCGTGCTGGCGGAGGAATTTGGCCTTATTGGCGCGGTGATTGTGCTGGCGCTTTATATGATTGTGCTCGCTTACGGCATGCTGATCGGCATTGGTTGCCGAAGTCAGTTCGGGCGATTGTTGGCGAGCGGTCTCGCCATGAGCCTGTTCCTTTATGTGCTCATAAACGTCGCGATGGTCATGGGACTGATGCCCGTGGTCGGTGTGCCGCTGCCGATGATCTCCTATGGCGGTTCCGCCATGCTGACGTGGATGATTGCCTATGGGCTTATTCTGTCTGTTGCCATCCATCGGCACGTCTCGCTGGCACCCAAGGGCAGTGGCCTCGGCTGACGACTTCTTCCCTTGAACGCAGACCGCTTTGTCCTATGATCCATTCATAGAACAAAGAGGGGTTCCTATGAAAAAGTATCTCGCCGGTGTGGCCTTTGCTGCGCTGATCGGAGGCTGTGCCTCCGCGGCTGATCTGAAGTCAGATATCGCCGCCGATTACGACTATCTCGAGAAGCTGTACATCCACCTGCACCAGAATCCTGAGCTGTCGCTGCAAGAGGAGAAAACCTCAGCCCGCATGGCTGCCGAGCTCCAGAAAGCCGGGTTCGAGGTGACGAGCAATTTTGGCGGCTACGGTGTCGTGGCGGTGATGAAAAATGGCGACGGCCCGACCGTCCTGATCCGTGCCGATATGGACGGCTTGCCAGTGCCTGAGCAGACCGGGCTTGAGTATGCAAGCAAGGCGACCGCCACCGATGAAGGCGGAGAGACTGTGCCTGTCATGCACGCCTGTGGCCATGATGTGCATATGACCAGTTTTATCGGCGCGGCCCGGCGCCTTGCGGCTATGAAAGCAGACTGGTCCGGCACGCTTGTGATGGTTGCGCAGCCTGCGGAAGAGCAGGTCAAAGGTGCGGCAGCCATGCTCAAGGAGGGGCTTTTCAGCAAGTTTCCCAAGCCGGACTATAACCTGGCCTTGCATGTGACGCCTGACATGAAAGCGGGCGATATCGGCATGGTGTCGGGCTATGCGCTCGCGAATGTGGATTCGGCGGATATTGAAATCCACGGTATTGGCGGCCACGGCGCTTATCCGCACACGACAAAAGACCCGGTTGTGCTGGGCGCCTATATTGTCACCGCCCTGCAGACACTTGTGGCGCGGGAAACTTCGCCCTTCGAATCCGGGGTTGTGACGGTGGGCTCAATCCACGCAGGCACCAAGCACAACATCATTTCCAACAAGGCGCACCTGCAGATCACGATCCGCTCATACAGTGACGAAGTACGGGCAAACCTGAAGGCAGGGATCGAGCGCATTGCGCGCGGTCAGGCTATCGCCTTTGGGCTGCCGGAAGAGCTGATGCCGGAAGTGACCTTCTCGGAAGGTATGACCTCGACCTACAACGACCCAGGCTTGACCGAACGTATATACAAGGCGCTTGATGAGAAACTGGGCGACGAGCGTGTGTATGACGGCACCCCGGTCATGGCGGCGGAGGACTTCTCCCTTTTTGGTCGCACGGAAGACAAGATCCCGAGCCTGATGCTCTGGCTCGGCGCGACCGATGCAGCAACCATGGAAAAGGTTGAGGCAGGCGAGATGCGGGCGCCGGGGCTGCACTCACCCTTCTTCAAGCCGGACCGTGAGCCAACAATCAAAGGCGGAGTTGAAGGCATGACCCAGGCCGCGCTGGAACTGCTTGGCAAATAATAAGCCGATATGTGGGGCAAGCTGCTCGGCAGGTTGCCCCACTGTTGCCTCAGGGCTGGAAACGTTATGCGATAGCGTATAGACTTTGAAAAAGTATAAGTGCCGAGAAGGAAGACCAGTGGGCCATTCACATTCACACGACCATAGCATTTGCATCGAGACAGCCATTGCGGAGGCTGAACGTCTGTGTGCTGAACGCGGCTCCCGTTTTACTGACCTGCGCCGCCGCATCCTCAAGATGATCTGGCAGGGTCATAAGGCGGTGAAGGCCTATGATCTCCTTGACCAGCTTGCCAATGAAGGTGGCTCGGCAAAGCCGCCAACCGTCTACCGCGCACTCGACTTCCTTATGGAAGAGGGGCTCGTGCATAAAATCGAATCGCTCAACGCCTATATCGGTTGCCCGCATCCGGGGGACGACCATGTCAGCCAGTTCCTCATCTGCGACAAATGTGAAACCGTGAAGGAGCTCAGCTCGAGCGAGCTCAAAAGCGCGGTTATCAACGCAGCAAAGGGCGCGAATTTCACCATTCGTCGGCAAACGCTGGAGCTTCACGGCGTATGCGCAAATTGCCAGCGCAGTCGCGAAGCCGCCTGACGGCTTTAACCGCCGGCGCGAAGGAACACGTCACGTCAAAATTCTCTAGTGTTTTGGAAGCGGCCCCTTTAAAGGGCTTAGGCTCATGGCTGAACTTGTAGACATAAAAGATGCAGCGCGCACCTTCATGGAGGTAGCAGCGCGCCAGGCCGCGAATGGCGACATGACGGAAGCGGAAGCGACCGTGCGGTCGGTGCTGCGCTTTGCGCCGCAGCACGCACCCTCTTGGCGGCTGCTTGGTGATATCCTGTCTACAAGCCCGGGCAAAAGGGCAGACGCAGCACACGCCTATACACGTGCCCTTGAGCTTGACCCCTATGACGAGGAGGCGGAGGGCGGTCGCCAGCGCCTCGGTGCCCGTGAAACCGCTGCGCCTTCAAGCCGTCATGTGGAACGGGAGTTGGGCCTGCCATATCTTGCGCCGCAGGATGGCAAGGAGAGCGCAATCGCGCATGCCCGTGCTTGTGAAACCGCGGAGAAATGGGGCGAGGCAAAAGCTGCATGGCAGCGTGTGCTGGAAATTGACCCCAGCGATACCTGGGCATGGTCCCAGCTTGGGCATTTGCTCAGCGTCAATATGCAGGATTTCGAGGGAGCAGAAAAAGCCTTCCGCACCGCACTTGACGAAGACCCGACGGATGATTGGGCATGGGGCAAGCTTGGTATCATGCTGGCTGATTTCCTCGGCCGGGTGGATGAGGGGCAGGAAATGCTCCGCCGTGCTATCAGCCTTGAACCTGGTGAAGCCTATTATTTTGGCTGGCTTGGCTGGTCGCTCTACCGCCAGAGCGAGGATTTTGCGGGTGCTGAGAAAGCACTTGAAGAAGCAGTGCGGCTTTGGCCGGAATATCAGTGGGCACACTTTCACCTCGGTTTTGTGCGCTATGCGCTCGAAGACCGTCCGCGCCAGGCTGAAAAGGCTTTTTTGCGCGCGCTTGAACTTGAACCCGGTGACGTGCCCACGCTCTATAACCTCGGCTGTCTTTATGAGGAGCAACTGCTTCGGCCGAAAAAAGCGCTCAAATACTTCTCTGAGGTCATAAAATATGATGTCTCGGACCCGTCGCCCTACAAGCGCATCGGTGTTCTTTATCATCAGTATCTCTACAATCCGCTGGAGGCTGCGAAGGCCTACCGCAAGGCGCTGGAACTGGATGCTGATGACTATGATGTCCGTGTACGCTACGGCTGGGTACTGTGGGAAAAGCTGCACCAAATTCCCGAAGCATTTGAAGAGCTTACCAAGGCGGTATCCGCTGCGCCGGACAATGCCTGGGTTTTGACCCATGTGGCACAGGCCTACTATCTCGGTGTGAACGATTATGCCAAGGGCAAGGAATACCTTGAACAGGCGCTGATCATCGACCCGAACTATGACTGGGCGCGTGCGCTCTATGGTTCGCTCCTTCTTGAGGAAGGGCAGGACCTTGCAAGTGCAGAGTTCCATTTACGCGAAGCCATTCGCATCAACCCCGACTACAGTTTTGCCTGGGCACGGCTGGGGCGGCTTTTGCTGTTGGCCGAGGGCGACATGCAAAATGCCTGGAACGCGCTTGTCCGCGCGGTTGAGCTGTCACCAAACAATATTGATGCCTTGTCCGACCTTCTTTGGCTTGGCGTTTACCGTTTGTTCCGGCCTGATCTTGTTGCGGAGTATGCCCTGCGCATCGGGGAGCATCCGGATGCCAACGCATATGGCCTTGCGCTTGCGGCTCTCGTGCTCCGGTCGATGGGGGAGAACAGCGGGCCGGTGATAGACCTGTTGCGCAAGGCGATGGACCTTTCGCCGGAAGATCACTTCGTCTGGCACACCTATGGCGAAGTCCTGCTTTATGACCTTGGCGATCTGGAAAGTGCCGAGGAAGCTTTGCTGCGCGCCCAGACGCTGGATCACGACTGCAGCACGCTGGACTGTGAAATTGCACTCATACGCTATGCCCAGGGCCGCTATGACGGTGCGCGCGGCCATATCGAACGTGCGCTTGAGATCGACAACGAGGTCAGCCTCGCGTGGCGCGCGTATGGATGTTACCTGCATTTTTCGGGCGGGGACGAGGCGCTGGCGGAAGAGGCACTCGAGCGCGCTGTGGAGCTGGAGCAGGAAAACTACGAACCTTGGGCGGTTTACGCGGCATTCCTGCGGCAAAAAGAGGGGCGGGAAGACGACGCGGCTGTGGCATATGAAAAAGCCCTTGAGCTTGCGCCCAAGGGCCTTGATCTCGATGCATGGGCACAGGCCTACCTGAATCCGGTAGTGCTGCGCTGACACATGCCTAGATGTGGCAACTCGTCATGCCGCGTTTCAGCAGATATTGCTGGTGATATTCTTCCGCTGGCCAGAAAGTCTCAACGGGCACAATCTGGGTGACTATGTCACGCTTGAAGCGGCCAGAAGCCTGAAGTGCTGCTTTCTTGGCTTCGGCAACATCCTTCTGCGCTTCGTCTTCGTAGAAGACGGCTGAGCGGTACTGTGTGCCGACATCCGGACCCTGGCGGTTCAGTTCAGTCGGGTTGTGATTGTCGAAGAAGATATCGACAAGGGCGTCATAGCTCACCACGTCAGGGTCATAGACAACCTGTACAACTTCGGCATGGCCCGTTTTGTCGGTGCATACTTCCTCGTAGGTGGGCTTTTCGGTTGAGCCGCCCATATAACCAACAGCGGTGTCTGTCACACCTTCAGTAGTGCGGAAGGTTTCTTCAACGCCCCAGAAGCAGCCTGCGCCAAATGTTGCGATTGCCATGATACTGTCTCTTTTTTGTCTAGAGTTACAAACAGACTTGATATGGTGGCAATATGTGATTGCCCCGCGCCCTTGTCGAGGGGCATTGTGATAAAAATAACGTGTTGGAGACCGGCGAAATGCGCTTGAATAAACTGGTGGCAATGACAGGCCTGATGCTGGCAAGCGGTGCGGCGATTGCCCAGAATCAGCTGATCCCGCAGGATATGCTGGATCTCGATTTCCAGCGCTGCATGACAGACTGTGAGCCTGGCTTCGGCGCCGCCACCTGCAAGCCGCTCTGCGAATGCACGGTGGGCGAATTCAAGAAGCGCCTCGATTTCTCGGCCTATCTTGATCTTTCGGCACAGCTTTCCCGCAATGCGCTGAGCGACGAGAATCGCAAGATGCTCGACGGCATCGCGAACATGTGCACCGCGCAGCTTGAAAAGTCAGGCGTGAAAATCGGTGAAGGCACCACCGACCGCTAATGCTCAGGCTTCTGCGTCGACCGGACGCGGACGGCCCTTATCGTTGATCGCGACAAAGATATACCGGGCCTCTGTCACCTGATAGAGGTCTCGGTTGATGCCACGTTCTGCAAATACCTCAAGCTTCACCACGATTGATGACCGACCTACCTTCTCAATGTCCGTATAGATACTGATCACGTCTCCAAGCTCGATCGGCTGGTGGAACTTCATTCCCTCGATAGCGACAGTAGCTACGGCACCACGGGCGCGGCGGCTCGCTGTATCGGCCCCGGCCAGATCCATCTGCGAGAGCACCCAGCCACCAAAGATGTTGCCGTTCACATTGAGGTCGGACGGCTGCGGGATGGTGCGGATGGTGGCGCGGCGGTGTTCCTTCATTTCTTCTCGTCTCCGGTCACATGAATGGGGGCGAGTTCAATATCGCCCGGCATGGCCTCAAGATAGAGGGACCGGCTCGGGAACGCAAAGCCTGTACCGGCGTCTTCAACAATTTGTTTGATAGTGATGAGCAAGCGTTCCTTGATCTCCAGCCATTCAAGCCAATTGGTGGTGCGGGTGAAGCAGTACATCATGATATCGATTGAGCTTGGGCCGAAGCTGTCGATACGTACAAAAGTGGCGGTTTCTTCCGGCTGCACAAAATCCTTGTTCTCGGTCAGGTATTTCTCGATGCCGTCGCGCACCTGCTGAAGCTGTTCGGCACTTGAGCGATATTCAAGGCCGATCACCCATTTGATGCGCCGGTAAGTCATGCGGGAGAAGTTGGTCACCGCATGGTCGGAAAGTTTCGTGTTGGGCACAAACACGGGCGCTTTGTCAAAACGGCGCACGGTGGTGGTGCGAAAGCCGATTTGCTCGACCGTGCCCTCAACCACGCCGTCGACCAGAATCCAGTCGCCCGGATGGAAGCGGCGTTCGCCAATCACGAAGATGCCAGCAATGAGGTTTTTGAAGAGGTCCTGCGCGCCAAGGGCGACCGCGACACCAAACAAGCCAAGGCCTGCGATAATGGGGCCAACCTGAATGCCCCAGATTTCAAGGATGGCAGCCGCGCCCAGAAGGGCGAACGCGATTCGGATGGCCTTCGATAACCAAAGAATCATTGCTTCGGTCAGGATGCGGTCCGCACGTTGCAGCAATTGCCCAACGGGCTTGGAGGCGCGGAACAGCGCCCAGAAGATGACAAACGCAACGAATGAACGATTGACCTTGGAGGCGACAACCGCCGATTCAGGCTCAAGTTCAAGATAGGCAGTCGCGAAAAAGATGCCGAGGACAATCGGAATGAAACGCACTGGTGCCTCAATTGCCTCCACCACAGCATCGTCTATGCGTGAGGAGGTGCGCTGCGCCCATGCAATAAGCCGGTTGAGAATCAGGCGTGTCAGCAGGTTCCTGAGCACCATGAAGAGGAAGAAAATACCGAGCGCAACAATGATCTGGCCTACGTCAATGCCTAGAACACCATTTTTCCAGACTTCTTTCACAAGGGCAAGAAAGCCCTGCCAGTCCTCAATCTTCACTGCATATCCCCAGAGTTTTATTTGTCGTCGCTGTCTTCAGCGCCATCAATAAGATGATGTACACGTTCGTCATGACCGTGTTTGTTGCTGAAAAACAGAAGCGCCATCAAGCCGCATCCAACCACAAGGGTCAAGACGAGGCCGGCAATCATCGCGGCGACACCATGCCCGGAAAGTGTGACACCTTCAATCTCGCCATATACAAACATGGCCCAGTAAGCGGCGAGGCCGAGGCCTACAAGGGCCACAACAAAGGCAAAAACATTTTTCATTTATCGATTCCTACAAGGGACTTCCCATTTTGGGGGACTAACCACTACGGGCGGTGAGCGCGTCCCTGAACTTGCGAATGACGCGCACATTGTTGCCCATGTCTGGCGTACCGAGCCTTGATACGGACCGAATGTCAAGAATGCTGGCTGCGGCCGTTTCGCGCACGCGGATGACAATCAGGCTCTCAAAGCCGAACCAGCGTGACTGCCTGCGGGCCTCGATGATGCCCGCGCCTTCATCAGTCCGCACAATCTGCCAGCCGAGTTGCTCCACCGTTGCCTGCGCTTGCCGTGTGGCCGCCTGTTGGTCCACGGAAAGGGTGATCGGCAGCAGGTCACGGTAAACACCTTCCTGCGCCGTTTTTCCTGTGGTTTCCTCAGCTTCCGGCAATTCAGCTATCAGAGCCGAAAACGCCGGTGGGTCACTCGGGCTCGTGCTGATGTCGTAGCTTTCGGGGCTGTAGGCGATCCACCCCTCAAAGACCCAGGAGGCGTAGCCAATGGGGATAAGGAGGGTGAGAGCGGTGAGGGCGCGCCAACTGACGCGGACACGCGGGCTTGAAGCACCGTGCAGGAAACCTGCAAGCGTGAACATCGCCGCAACAATTGCGAGCCGGGTTGCGACATGCAACAGCTTGACCCTCAGTTCCGTGTCGGCTGGATCAAGGACATCGGGTGTCAGGAGAGACAGGCGGTATGCAGGGCCAACAATCAGGAGCGCGATGATTGCAAGGAATGTGGTGAGGATGCCCAAGGTCGAAAAGACGGAGGGCCGCCGCTCCCCCTTCTTGAAGAAAATTTGTACCATTGCCGAAACGCTCCCCAGCTATCGTGCCATTCCCGCCGCCTTTTTTGATGCCCCGCTCCCTTTTAACGCAGTATGGGCAAAAGTGAAAGGGGGGCTCCCTCGGGTACCTTTTTGCCCCCGTGGGTTCCTTTTGCGCCCGAGGCTAAAAGAGGGCATAATGGACCAGTCTTTCCGAGTAGCAATGTCCTCTGCGGTTCTGGGCCGTCTCTTATGCCCCGACCGCGTCAACGCCAAGGAGACACGTATGAACGTTGGTCGCATTCTGGATCAAAAGGGCCATGACGTTATTTCACAGGAGACCGGCTGCACCGTGCTGGAAGTCGCCAAGCTTCTCGGCGAGCGGCGCATCGGGGCTGTGCCGGTGGTCAAGGGCGGTAAACTTGTTGGTATCATTTCGGAGCGCGATATCATGCGCGGCCTCGCTATCCGGGGCGGGAGCGTTCTGGCCGACGATGTTTCCACGCTCATGACCAAATCGGTTTTCACTTGTACACCAGATGATACCGTGCAGCATCTGATGAGCATGATGACCGAACGGCGCATCCGCCATGTGCCTGTGGTTGAAGGCGGCAAGCTTGTGGGCATGATCTCGATCGGTGATGTCGTGAAAGAACGTATGCAGGAAACCGAGAAGGAAGCCGAAGCACTCAAGGAATATATCGCCAGCGCTTAGCGCGCGAGGTCGTCCTTGGCCATGGCGGTGATGCGTTCCGCATTGCGGCGCCATGTGTAGCCGCGGCTGTCGATCTTCGCTTTTGCTGCTGTGCCAAGGATGTGCCGAAGTTTCTTGTCCGCAATAAGCTCTTGGATGAGGCCTTTGGTCTGCTCATAGTCATCTGGCGTGAACAGGAGCGAATCAACCCTATCCTCCAGTATTTCAAGGATATTTGGCTGCGCAGGGGCCACGACGGCGAGACCGGCGGCCATATATTCGAACAGTTTGAGCGGACTTGCATAGGCCGTGACAGCCGGCTGGAGTGCAATATCCATGGCAGCAAGGTGTGCAGGCACATCGGCACGGCTGACAAAACCGGCAAAATGCACCCGCTCTTCCACCTCAAGCGCTTTCGCAAGTGCCCGGCATTCCGGGATCGCCGGACCATCGCCCACAATGAGCATATGCGGGGCATCTGCGCCATCATAGGAGGCAATAAGGCGGATCATCTGGTCCAGCCGGTGCCATTCCCGCACGAACCCGGTGAACCCGAGCACCACATTATCGCCAAGGCCATAGCGGTTCCGCACCGTGGTGCCGTCCAGATTTTCATAGACCACCTTGTCAATCCCGTTATGGAGCACGGTGATGCGGTCGCGGCAGGCACCTGCATCCGTGAGGATATCCGCCAGGACTTCAGTGACCGGCAGTGCGTGGGTGGCGGCGCACCAGGTCTGGTGTTCAAGTCGGGTCGCGAATCCCTTGAGGCTGAGGCCCGAGTATTTGGCGCGCTCCGCGGCGAGCGGGGCATTCACCTCGAGGAAGTGCGGGATACCGGTCTTCTTTGCCAGCCACATGCCGCTTGGCAGGAACAGGTTGTGGCGTTCGTAGAGAAAGTCCGGCTGGAACTCATGGTAGGCCTTCAGGAGCTTGCGGTAAGCCCTTATGGCATAGAGATACTCAAGGAATTCCGAGGCAAAACCGGGCATCAGGCGCCGGAACAGGGCAAGTGCCTTGTTCTCGCCGCCAAACTCTTTGGGCCTGAGCGACGGGCCGACAATCTTTACCTCGTGGCCGAGTTCCTTGAAGGCATGGATGAGTTCCATGATATGAACCGACTGTCCATCCTGTGCCGCGACCCGGTGGTGATAAAGGATTTTCACTTCGGTACCAGCCTTGCTCAGTGATTGATCCGGTGGGTGATGATCGCCATCGCGTCCCTGATCTGAGGGAGCGCCTGCTCAAACGCCAGTTCGCCCTCCTCGATCAGTTCTGCGGCGCGATGGAATTCCATCAGGCCGATGTGGCCAACCCGTGGGCTGATCGAGACATCAGGCGGGTCCCCGGCCAGCCGGGAGCGCGAGAGCCTGTTTTGCATGATGTTGAGGCTCGCCATAAGATTGGCGAACATGCTAGGCTCATCTTTCCGGTGGCCGAAGAACTTGCGAAAAAGCGAGGACTTGCGGGTGCCACGGGTGAGCACAGCATCCTCGGCTCCTTCGGTGAAGACGCCATAGTCGTCACTTTTGAGCGCCCCTGCAGCGTGCGCACGGTTACGGCCATAGAGATCTTCCGAGAGATTGACGGCAATGACAATCTCGCATCCCGCCGCCCGGCAGACCGAAACCGGCACCGGATTGACGAGTGCGCCATCAACAAGCCAACGCCCTTCGCGTTTTTGCGGCTCAAAAATGCCGGGTATGGCGAAGCTGGCCCTGAGCGCCCCGGACATCTCCCCTTCATCAAGCCAGATTTCGTGCCCGCTCTTGAGCTCGCAGGCGACGGCGGTGAAGGGAATTTGCATCTCCGAGAAGTCCACATTGCCAAACTTCTCTTCCATCAGGCGATTGAGCTTGTCGCTGCCAAACAGCCCGGCCCCAAATCGAAGGTCGAGCAGGCGAAAGAAATTATACTCGCGCAGGGACCGCGCCCATTCCTCAACCACAGTCAGGTTGCCGCTTGCCATTGCGCCGCCTACAACCGCGCCAATCGAGGTGCCGGCGATCATGTCGATGGGAATGCCTTCGGCCTGTAGCCGTTTGATCACGCCAATATGCGCCCAACCGCGGGCAACTCCTGCACCCAGCGCCAGCCCGACCTTTGGCCTGCGCAACTGCGCAGGCTGTTCGGGCGCATCAACGGTGGTTTGACTGTCGCGCGGGGCGGATTTATCGCTTTTCAGCAGTCCAAGCATGGTACGGTGGTGCCTTCTTTAATCATCGGGCTAACTTCACGGATACAGCCTGCAAACGCAAGGCCGATCTGGGGCAGGTGGCTATTTGCTGCGGGCAGTCTCAAAGCCGAGGATATCACCCGGTTGGCAATCGAGATACTCGCAGATGGCCTCGAGAGTGGCGAACCGCACACCCTTGACCTTGCCGGACTTGAGCAAGCTAAGGTTTGCTTCGGTAATGCCGATATGGGCCGCAAGGTCCTTGGATTTTACCTTGCGCTCCGCGAGCATGACATCGAGACGAACAACGATTGGCATATCCGTCTCCCTATATAATCTCGTTCAGTTCTTCGCGCTGGGCGCGACCGATGCGCATCATGTGCGCGATACAAAGTGCCATCAGCGCGGGGATGAGGCTCAGGAGGTCATCACTGCCCACATTGACCATCAGCGCGCGTTCGCCCGGTGGATTGGTGGCGGTCAGCACCAGAACAAGGGCCGTATCGCTCAGCCAGCGCACAAGCGCATGCCACAGCAAAAGCTTGCCTGCGCGGAAGCAGTAGCGTTCAGACGCGGCATTGAACCAGTCGCCACGCTCTGCCATGCGAATGAGAGGCAGCAGGCATAAGAGCGCCCAGGTGAAGAGCGCCGCGGGCAGCCCAGTCACGATGAAGCCGCCGATGCGCTGCCACAGGAGCAGGCGGTCAAAGCCGCCAAACTGGTCCACAAGGCGGGTGTCGCTCACCAGGCTGAATGTGCCGGGATCGGCCCACATCCATACGATGGGAAGAAAAACGGCGAGAATCGACGCATATATCACCCAGCGAAAGGCAACAAGGCTGCGGATTTTCCGGCTTTCCCGTGACATGTTCATACTGCTTATTGCTCCACAATTTTGCCACATAATTATTGTTTTACAGAAAATAATTATCTGATAATGATATATCGACCACAGCGAAAAGGAAAGAAAGATGAAAGGGAAGGCGACACGATACTTTGTGCTGTTCTCTTTTGTCCTGTTGGTCACGATCGTCGCGGTGATGGGGCTTAAAGGGGTTCATGCTTCCGAGGACGATAGCGAGGAAAAGACGAGACAGCCCGACGGGCCGCTTGTGGTGCCAATTTATCCGATGTTTCGCGAGAAAACGGAGGAGGACGAACACAAGCTGCCCGAAGGGGCTGACTTCCGCGATAGTTATATCGTGCTGGAGGACGGTTCCGTCATGTCGGTGGCGGACTGGATCATGGGCTCGCTCACCAAGAATGACACCGGCGCCGGGATGAGCGATTACCAGAACAGGCTTTTCCTTGGCCAGGTTGCGCGCTCCATGGTGGGCATGGATGAAGATCTTATCAACCGCAGCCTGACCCATTCCGGGCCAGTTGTGCCCTACAAGGAGGGCAACCCGCTTCCCGCACCGCTCGAGATCCTGAAGGGTCTCAAGAACATGCTGTTCCCTGAGATGCCAAAGAATTGGTCGCCGGCCACGTCGGGTGGAGGCTTCACACGTAACCAGTGGCAGGAAGGGCATGCTGCCATCCTGTTCGAACGGCAAATGTCTGAGGCCATGTTCCGCAACTCGGGCGACCTTTGGGAATCAGGCACCATGCAGAACATGCTGCGTGACTATAAGAAGGGCATGAAGCCGGAATCCGGCGATTCCCTTGAGCTTGGCACCGCGCCTGATTCTACCGCCCCGCAGCCTGAGTAGCTGATTCACCCCTGTATTCCTGCGGTTTTGCCTCATATCTCAGCGATTCATCGCCCTTTGATTCACCGATATGCACCAGCGATTTGCTCCGCAAGGGTATCGCTGTGCGCTTGCTTGCGATTCATTCGCCCAAAACCACTCTTTATATATGGCAGGAAAAAACGCACGATCGGGCAGGGGGAAAACAGCATGAATTGAGTCACGGCTTATAGGGGGTGATTTGCCCGATTTGCCCTCTCACCATGTTTATTTTACCCCTGCTTTACAGGGCATGTGTAAATAGGTGGTAATATAATTGCGCCCATATACGCATTCTTAACACATTCAGATAGAAAATGGGGTTTCGGGCGGTAAAATGAGCTTTTTTCGAAAAAACGCAAAAAAGGTGTTTACAGGGTGCCAAACCACCCCTATAACCCGCCTCCACCGACGGGGTGCACCGCCAAGCGCGACACACCGACGGGGCGGCGACCGGGGAAACCTAACGGTCTGAAACGGAAGCCGAATTTGCTCTTTGACATAGTGAGATGGAAGGGAGATGTGGACGGTGGTCTGAGTGACTGTTGTCTGGATCTCAAGGATACTCCGGAGGTTGTTTACGACCTCTTATGTATCCAGCTACTTCGA